>Ga0153956_1000002_pt1 | contig 927375 bp, 847 predicted proteins | sample TSFL040MetaG_FD_104704 | JGI IMG/M metagenome (GOLD analysis project Ga0153956, IMG submission 104704) | Attine ant fungus gardens microbial communities from Florida, USA - TSFL040 MetaG | ecosystem: Host-associated > Fungi > Mycelium > Unclassified | place: USA: Florida, Wekiwa Springs... | reverse complement strand
GTGGCGGCGCGCGGCGCCGGCCGTGGGCCCCTCCTATGGACTACCGGGACAACCGCCACTCGCCCCTCAAAGGGGTCCCTTTTGCACGCCTATAGGGGGTCCCGTTTGGACGCCGATTGACAGTCAGAGCGAGACTGGCGACCTGGCGGTCATCGGCGCACGTTTGCGCAAAAGCAGTCTTCTACTTTCCAAGGGTAGAATGCCAGCGATGAGATGACGGTTTACACAATGCCATCTCAGGGAATGGCCGTCCGGCACATGGCCCAGCCAGCTCTGGACATGTCCAGGACCACAAACGACATCGCCGCATCCGACGCGCAGTCCCCTGCATGGAATCTTCCCTCGTACTATGCGCTCGCCGGGCGCCGGATGGATATGTCCTAGGGTCGGAGATTGACACCCTGCGAAACTGCGCCGGCAACGATCGAGCACTGCCAATTAGTCTCCATAAAGCTTGGACATTGAGATGTTAAAACTCACTCCGAAGTTATGCACAGATTTACTGTAGGAAAGGCATTGCCCATCGGGAACGGTCAAATACCAAAAGCCGCCGGAGGAGATGATGCTCCGCGCCGCATTTCCCTCAATCTGTCCAGAAGCGGAAGTTATACCAGGAAAAAAGAATCCGGATCCGATATTTCTAAATGCAAAGAATTTGTGAACGTTCTTTCGATCCAAAAAAATTGACTTGGCGAGGAGGTGGGGATTCTTGTGTGCTAAATCTTCGTATATTCGACACGAATCTTTGCGATCATCATTTCCCATGGATAAGAGGGGGGAGGTCACTAATACGGTGACCGATAGTCCCATAGCCATCCGTAGTGGCGTATATCCCCGCCGGCGCCGCTTTCCCATAGCTGACCGTGACATATTCTCGATCGGCGTATTGGACTCGTGGAGCATATCCCAGTGCTTTCCTAATAGGATTTTCGTTCTGTAGAACATTGCTCATGTGGTGAGCGCCATCATCGCCAACGCGTGTCACGACGTGGCCCAATTCGTGAGCAAGAATTGGCACGCGCTGCTGATCCTGCCATCCTTTTGAGGTTTCCAAAGCAACGTGATCAATCGACTTGGGATTAAAGATAAGGACGCCGAGCTGATAATCCCCTAGCGCTGAACTTCCTTGGCTTTTGTAAAAGCTATTCAAGTTGCTATCAATCAAAACCCGCTCTTGGCGAGGAGTTTCGATCGCCATCGCTTCCAACTCCCGCCCGCGAGGCGTCGAAAATATCGCGTTTATGTCTTCGGCAGTTTGGACCCGCTGGTCATAAGAGCCGCCTTGGATGAGTAACGGTCCAACGAACAGCGAATTTCCTCCCGTTTGTCCCATAATAACTGAATTATAATAGGTAATGTCGCTAGACGGATCCCCTTGTTCGCCAGGCGAGGGAGCATAATCACTCGTGCTGACGACTAATCGGCGAGGATCATAGGCTTCGGTTCGTCCCGAGATGCTTCCGTATCCGCTATCACCATCGCCAACAGGTTCCAAACTATCGAGGGACAGCTGTGATGCTGCGGAGTCCGGCAGCACCACAATAGGATTTTTTGCATTCTGATCACCGACGATCGTCAACTGAGACATCATGGCAACCGCGTCGGGGTCGGAAAATGAGGCTGAAAGCTGATCAGCCGTTGAGCCGTTGGCCAGCTCGAAGCGAAGATAAGCTGCGATCGCCGGGTTGTTTCGTTGATCGTCGGTAACGCCAGAACCCCGCAAAATCTCGGCAGCTTGATCCCTTACGCTGTTTATAGTGTCGGTTGCCGTTGGCCCCGAGTAAGGTGCCCCGATGCGCGCGATCCCTTCGGCCGCGAGGCTCCCGATGGTTTGTCCGACCACGTCAGGCAACGCGCGCAATACGTTGTCGCTGAAGTCAGAGCCAGTGAGAAGGGAGCGCGCTGCGCTCGCGGCAACCGCAGCCGCGGCGCCCGACAAGCCCTCGGCAATGAAATGATCAATTCCTTGGGTGGCAGCGCTCGGGGCCGTAACATTCAGCACCCCGCCCGAAATGCCAGCCGCGGCAACGCCCGCCCAGTCGAAGCGACTTTGCAAGCCCGTTGCGAGCTCGAGGCCTTGGCTCAGGCCATTGCCGATGATGCCTCGCGCAGCGCCTTGAGCGAAGCCCTCGATCCCGGTCGCGCCCTTGAGAATGCCGCTAGCTCCGATCCCGCCGCCAACTCCTCCGGCAATAGCAGCCAGCGCGACTCCCTTGAAGCTGAAATGGTCTTGAACGCCAATCGCCACGCCAAAGGTCTGACTCGCCACGCTGCCGGCCGTTCCCGATATCACACCAGCGGCGACGCCGTTCAAAATGCCTCCGCCGGCGAAGGCGCCGGTCGCTGGGGCGGTAAGGGCGCCATAGCTAAGGACACTGACGGCAACGGCAACGGCTACCATGAGAATCTGACCGAGTGCACCGCAGCCACCATGCTTCTGAACAGGGGGCGCCGGCTCGGCGGGAAGCGTTGGCATCAGATCGCCGATCGCCTCGCCCGGGTTGTAGACGCGGTAGACGCCCGCCCGGTTGTGGATGTTGGTGACCTTGTTGGGGATATTGAGCAACTGGCCGGCGGCGAGACTATCGCTATCCGTCAAGCCATTGGCGTCTGCGATCAGATACCAGAGGCTGGAATCGCCCCAGACCTCCTGCGCGATGCTGGAAAGCGTGTCTCCTCCTCGTACAGTGTAGGACGTGCTGGCCATGCCCGGATAGTTGGGCCCGATCGGCTCGTAGTTCTGATCGAAGTCAGCGCTGGAGACGGGGGCGCCGTACCGGAAGGCGCCTGGCGCGACAGTGGTCCCGCGCTGGGCGAGGGCGGTCGCATAGTCGACGCGACTGGGGCCGTTGTTGCCGACATCACCGATACGGTTGCCGTCAAAATAATAATAGAGCTGGCGAGGACCGATCGTGTCGCCGGTCTTCTGCTCGCGCTCGAGCACCTGTCCGTAGGCGTCAGTCATATAAGTCACGACCGCGGGCGTGGCGCCGGAAATGATCGCGGTCTTGAGATGGCCGTTGACGTCATAGCTGAATTGCGAGGCGCCCGGTGCCCACTGGTAGCTGTTCGGGTTCTTGGGATCGGTTCCTTTGACCTGGATCCCGATCTGCTTGGCGTCGTCCCACCATTGATAGCTGTAGAGCGTATCCTGGATGACCGACGAGCCCTGCTGCTGTTGGCGGCTATGCGTGATCACGCCCTGGTCTGCACCTGTGTAGGAACCGGTGCCCGTATCGGCGCGATAATCATTGTGGATGTTGGTCGTGACGTAGGTGCCGTTGCTCTGGCGCTGGCTCAGGACCTGGTCGGTGACGCGATTGTCCCCGTCATAGGTCGAGGCCTGGCTATAATTGAGCGTGGTGCCGTTGGTCAGATATTCGGTGTAGGTGGTGACCCGGCCGAGCGCATCGTTGACGCGACGCGCACGCAGCACATTGTTGATCTTGGTGTCTTCGAGATAACCATCGGCGGTGTAGGTATAGTCCTCTCGACTGCCATCGCTGCCGTTGATCGCGAAGACGCGCTGGCTGGCTTTGTCGTAGCCAACCTGGACACCGGTCGTTCCCGTTTGGATGTTGCCGCTGACGAGCTGGCCCATGGTCAGCACGAAGCGGTTCATGCTGTCATATTTGTACCAGAAATCTTGCGTCTGCAGGTTGCCCCCAACACCATCCTGATATTGGCTCAGCACGCGGCGGCGGTTGCTGTCGGCGTCATATTCGTAGGAAATCTTCGCCTTCGCGTCGGTGAAGGACTTGATGCGGTTCATCTCGTCATAGGTGATATCCGCGACCTGATAATAGATGCGGTTGCCGCCGGCATCGGTCGTGCTGTAGGTTTCGAGCGTCCGGTTACCTTCCTTGTCATATTCGAAGGTAGACTGGACCTTCAGCGAATTGTCCGTGATCGAGCAGATATAGCCGTTGCCGTAGTAGGTGTAGCTGACGTTCTGTCCCGAAGAGCCATTCTGCTGAAGGATCTGGCCGGCGCTGTTATAGCCATAGGTGAAGCTGTGCCCGCCAAAGTCCGTTTTGGCGACGATCCGGCCGAAATAATCGTCCTGCTCGGTCGAGGCATGGCCGCTTGGGTCGGTCACGGTCTTGATCAGGCCTCCCAGGGTGCGCGTCCCGTCGTTGGACAGCGTGGTCGACCAGCTATAGCTGTAGCCCGTGACATTGCCGGCGAGGTCCTTTGTCTGGATCACCCGGCTCTTGATGTCATAATCGGTCGTCTCGACGACTGAGCTTCCGAACTGCGAGTTCCAGTGCTGGATGCGCTGGCCGAGACCGTCATAGGCATAGGTGTCGGTGAGGAAGACGCCGTTCGAATTGCCGCCGACACGAGTAGGATGGACGACCTGGATCAGGCGATCCATCCTGTCATAGCTGTTAAGGGTGATGGCTCCGAGTTCGTTCGTGATCGTCCGGACGTCGCCGAACACGTCGATGCCGTAGCTCCTCACGCCTCCATCGGCATGGAATTCCTTGAGCGTGATGGCGTCGCTGCCATCCTCGCCACTATTGGCAAGCAGCGCGAGCGTGTTGCGGTTGCCATTGGCGTCATCGACCCCGACAAGGCGCCCTGCCAGATCATAATAATAATGCTCGGTCGGGCTCACGCGGGATTTGACGCCATGCTCGTCGGTGATCTCGACCTCGGGCGCCTGTTTGAGGATGAGCTTGCCCATGACATCATAGGCCATCGTCGTGACATGGCCGAGGCCATCGGTCTCGGAGGCGATCTCACCGAAGGCGTTGTAGGCCTGCTGGCGATCGATGATGGCTGCCGGGTCGGCCGGGCTCACCAGCGTCCATTGCAGCGTCTTCACGCTGGTCGTGCGTGTGGAGGTGATCGTGACATAGCCGGTCGCGTGATCCTGACCGCCGACGGGCGCGATCGGGTGGCCGGCGCTGTCCTTCAGATCGTAGAAATATTCGAAGGTGGCCGAGCCACTCGCCGGCCGCAAGGCATCCGCGTTCCAGCTGAACTTGCCCGACGCGTCGCGGGCGAGGGTGATCGTCGTATAGGCCCCGGTCGAGCCGGCTACGCGATAGTTGAGGATCAGCGTGGTCGCATTGGTCTGCGAGGGCAGGAAGACGACGGTCGCGGGGGTTTGGTCGACAATATTCGAGAAGACCAGCGGATCATAACCAAGCTGAACCTGACCATGCGCCTGGTTGACCAGCACGCTGCCATTATAGACTTCATAGCGGAAGTCATATTGATAGTCGGAGAGTTTGTCGGGCGTGATGCTGTTCGCATCCCAATCCCACGATCCGGTTGCCGACTTCCAGACAGGATTGGCCGCCTGTATCCACGTGCTGCTTCCGGCCGGCTTGTACCAAAGCTTCATCGAAGTCGCAGCAGGCTGATTGTAGAAATGCACCGTCTCGGGCTGATCCGAGAGATTTTTGAGTGCCGATGGTTGGCTGCTGCTCGAGAATGTACCGGTCGTCTTGGACAGGAGGGAGCCAGAGCCGCTTGCTCCTGAGAAATCCTCCAGCGTATATTCAAAGGTACCGCCCCAGCCGGTCACATTGGCGACCCACAGGCCGTTTTGGCCATAGCCCCCATTGGAGAGCCAGACGGTAGACCAGGCGCTGCCGCTGCCCTGGACACGATACCGCATGCGCACGCTTTGGGTCCCGGAGGATTGTTCGGAAGGGATCAGATAAGTGGTGCCACCTTCTTGTGTGATGATCGCCTTGCCGGATCCGCCGATGGGCTGCGCAACGATATTGGTGATGGAGGGAGTGCCCGATGACATGGTGAGCGTCGCGGTCTGGGAATTGAGCGTGTTGCCGCTCGCGTCCATCGCATAATATTTGATGTCCCAGCTTCCATTGGCTCCCAAGCTGCTTGGATTTAAGGAGAAATTCCCTGCAAGAGCAGCGCCCGCCGAATTGGTCATTTGCGATACGGCGACATGTGAATACGGACCCGAACTACCGCTCGGGCGTGCGAAGAGCATAAGGCCTGTCGTGTTCGGATTCTCGCCCTGGAACTGGACAGTGGCCGGAAATGTTCCTCCCTGGAACGGGATTTCCCCGATATAAGCCTTGCCTTGCCCGCTCGGGAGATCTTGGAAAATTATATAATCTTCCAAGCTGTAATTCGTATTATAGTTGGTCGTAATGCTGCTTTTGACCGGGCCATAATAGACCGTCGTTCCGTGATACACGATGGTGATGTTGCCGCCGTTTGGCAAAAATGAGCCATTAATATTGAAAATGTCGTAATATATACTACGCGTAGGCTCCCGATGATTTACGACGCTAACGGTCGTCGCGGCTCCAGGGAGTGTACTTCCGGGCGTTCCGGAGACGCTGCCCTGGTTGCTTGCCATGGTGTGGCTGGCGCCCACGTCAACTGCACCGCCAGAGAAATTCTGGCCGGCGTTGGAGGTTGTGAAGCTGTTGATTCCGCCCGGGAGCTGTGCTGCGTTGGCGATGCTCGGCTGGATCGTCTCGACCAGCTGGTTGCGTTTATCGAACACGCTCTGCGTCTCGGTCACCGTGCCGCCGGAGTTGACCATCTGGTCGAGGGTCATGCTGCGCAGATCGCCATTGCCGGTCGACTGCAGGAGCAACGTGGCATTGCCGTTGGCATCATAAAGATAGGCCTTGGTCGCGCCATCGTTGAAGTTGGTGCGCCAGACGCGGCCCATCGCGTCATAGTCGGCGAACTCCTGATATTTGCTCGGGTCGCCGCCGGTGTTGATCCCGCGCGCCACCATCTCGCCATAGGCGTCGTAGCGCATGTCGGTGCTTTCGCTCAGCGTCCAGCTGGTCCCCCCATTATAGGTGCCCATCTGCTGGGTGAGCTGATGCCCGAGCAGATCATAGCTGTAGAAATCGGCTTCGGTCAGGCTGGCGCCGCTCGAGGTGGTTCGTACCCAGGATTGCTTCACCAGATTGCCGGCGATGTCGTAGAACGAGCTGGTCACGAAGCCGGTCGCGTCGGTCATGCTGACGACATGACCGGCCTTGTCATAACTGTAGCTCGTGATCCGATCGTCGGCCTCGGTGCTGCCGTCGGTGCCGCGCACGATCTGGCGAACCAGTTCGTCGAGGCCGTCATATTGCATGTCGGTGGTGGGGTGGACGAGGTTCCCACTGCTGTCGACATAGCCGCTTTTGGCGATCTCAGTCAGCCGTCCACTGCCGTCATAGCTATAGTCGGTGTAATCGCCATTGGCTTCGGTTTTACGGGTGACGAGGCCGAGCGCATTGTAGCTGTAGCTGACGGTGGCATTGGTTGTCACGGTCGTCAGCGCGCCCGCCGACGACACGGTCGACGCCACCATGTTGAGCCGGGTTTCGGTCAGCCGGTGGCCGTTACGATCATAGCTGAACTGGGTGATGCGATTGTCGGTACTGGTGCCAGCATTGGCCTTGAGCGTGGCGGGATCGCTTGGCGGCCCAACCACTAGGCTGAGCCGGTTCGCATAGCGGGTTTCGGTGAGCACATTGCCGTCGGCGTCGAGATCGTAGGTCGTCAGGTAATTCTCCTGGTCGACCTCGGCGATCTTGTGACCGTTGCGATCATAATAGCTGTAGACGGCGTTGCCCCGCCCATCGAAGCGGGTCGTGACATTCCCGGCCGCATCATAGGCCGTCGCCGTGACGATATCCTCTATCGCGTTGGAATAGGATCCGTTGGCATGTTCGCCGACGTCCATATCGACGACACGCGTCTCGATCTGACGGTCGTCCTTATCGTAGAGATAGAGCGTCTCGCGATAATTGGCGCTGTTGACCGGTGACGGCGGCGTGCCGCCTGGCGTTGCGGGCAGGGCGACCGCGTCGCCATAGACCCGGACGGCCGTCACATTGCCGTTGGCGTCGTAGGTCCATGTGCTGAGTGTGCCGAGCGCGTTGAGCGCGGCGGTCTTCCGGTCGAGCGTATCATAATAGCTCAACGTCCGCCCACCGGCGGCATCGCGATGTTCGATCAGATTGCCGCGCAGATCGTAGCTGAACGTCTCGGTAGGCGCGGTGACGCTTGTGGACGTCTTGTCGCTGCCGAGCACGGCGAAGCCTTCGCCGGTCTTCGAGACCATACGGTCGAGTTTGTCGTAGGCAAAGCTTGTGCCGCGCTGCTCGCTCAGACCGACAGCGTCGATCTGCTGGAGGAGGTTGCCGCGCGCGTCATAGGAATAGCTGGTTGTGATGCTGGTCGCTTCGACGCTGCCGTCGGCGCGGGACACGGTCTGGTAGCGTGTCTGGGAGACGACCAGACCCCGGCGATCGAAGACATAGCTCGTGATACCGCCGAGCTTGTTTCGCACCGACACCCGGTTACCGAATGCGTCGAGGCTATATTGCTCATAATTGCCTTCGGCATCGGTGACCTGCGTCACCCGATCGAGCTTGTCGAGCGTGAAGCGGGTGACTTCGTCCTTCGCCGCGTTGGCGGTGATAGACGGCGGACTTCCAACTCCATAGCCGGCCGCGACGCGTGTCGCATAATGGGTGATAGTGGAGACGGCACCACCGATCGAATAACTCGTCGCCGTCGCATAGCCTTCGGCATCGATCTGCAGCACCAGTCGGTCGAGCGCGTCGTAATAAGCATAGCTCGCATTGCCGCGGGCATCGGTCGTCTTCACCCGATTGCCGAACGCATCATATTGGAAGCTGGTCACGGCGCCGGCCGGATCGGTCATCTGGATCAGACGGCCGAGCGCATCATAGCTGTTTATCGAGCTGTTACCGCGGGCATCGGTTGTGGAAAGAAGCCGCCCGAGCGCGTCATATTGGAAGCTGGTCGTCGCCGCGATCGCCGAGCCGTAGGCCTGGGTGATCGACGTCGTACGGCCCGACCCATCATAGGCGCTGTGCGTTGTGACCGCGTCGGCGGTGCCATAAGCGAGCGTCGCGTCGGTCACTTCTCCAAATGTGTCATAGGCATAATGGGTCACGACGCCCGCCGCGTCCGTCACGTCGATGACGCGCCCGCAACTGTCGTAGGCGTAACTCGTCACCCGCGCATCAGAATCGGAGGATCCAAGGGCGGCTTGTACCTGTACGATGCTGCTGCTGTCGGATAGGCTGAGTGCCGCGGGATAGCGGATCGTTTTCAGTACCTCGCCGAGCACGTCATATTGGGTTTCGGTGACATAGCCTTCAGCGTCGACTGCGTAGGACGGGCGGCCGAGCGAGTCATAATAGGCCCTCGTCACATGATCGGTAACACTCTCATGACTACTGGCCCAGACCTGCATGGTGGCAAGGTCGGGATCATCGGTTGTGCTGTAGCCAGTCGCAAGGACAGCCTGTCTGATGACATGGCCGACCGCATCATAGCTGGTAGCGGTGACGATGCCGGCTGCGTTGATGGCATAAGCTTGCCGTCCGGCGGCGTCGTAGACGAAGCGCGAGACGCGATTGGCCGTATCGCTCGCAAGGCTGGCCACCTGGTTCTGCATGCCGGCATAGCTGTAGCTCGCTGCCGCCGTCACGCTTCCGGCATAGGAGATCTGTCGGATCAGATGGCCTGAAGCGTCATAGACAAATTCGGTCGGCCGCGCATTGGCGTCGAGCGTGAAGCGCAGTTGGCCTTCATCGTCATAGACATAGTCGGTCCGGTTGTCGGTGGCGCTCGATCCGGCATTGGCAAGCAGAGAAGCGAAACTGCCGGTCGCGCGCAAGCTGGCGTCGACGAAATGGGCATAGCCGATCTGCCGGATCTTCTCGCCGGCACCGTCATAGACAAATTGGGTCAGCGCGCCGTCGGCGTCGAGCGTACCGATCAGCAATCCGTCGGAATCGTAGAAATTGCGACTGACCTGGTCATGGATGGCATCGCTCGTCGGAAGTTGAAGCGTTGTCGGCAGCGTGGTGCTGAACGCGGACATGTCGACGGCATTTGCATAGCGGGCCGTCGAGAGCAGTTGCGAGGCGCCGTCATAGGTAAAGACCGTCGCGCCTCCAGCGGGATCGATCGTTTCGACCAGCCGACCGGCCTGATCGTATATGTTCCAGGTCGAGCGGTCCGCGCCACTCAACGCGGGCCGGATCGCGGCCAGCGTCGTGGGCGGGGTAATGCCACCGGTCGCATTCAGGCTATCAAGCTGCGACGCACTTAGCTTGTTGGCGTATTGGATCGTCCGAACGATCTGTCCGTCGGCGTTGTAGACATATTCGGTGAGCGTCCCGTCCGCGCTGACATCGGCGACCTTACGACCATCATAATCGTAGACGAAGTAGGTCGCTTGGCCGAGGCCGTCGACCGCCTCCAGGATGTGACCATATCCGTCGATCGAGTAGCGCATCCCCGCATTCTTGCCGTCCGTCCCGAAGATGCTGAACCTAATGACGTCGCCGGCTCGGTCATAGTTCAGCGTGGTGACGACGCCATTCGGGTTTGTCGTAGCAGAGGTATGATGCACGTCATCGCACAGGATGCTGGTCGATTGCCCAGCAAGGTCGGTAAAGCCGATCAGCCGCCCGAGGCCATCATAGATATAAGTCTCGGTGCCGGCGCCGACCCGGTTATCGTGGCGGCTGAGGAGATACCCTGCCTGATCATAGACGTAGCTGACCTTGGCGAAAGGAGCGCTGGTCAGTCCGGCGCCCGCGGCCGATACCTGCGAGTAGGTGGTGATGCTGCTGACATTGCCACGGAAATCATAAGCGGTGTCGGTGACATGACAGCCGCTTTTGTCGCCAATCCCGGCCGACCATCCATCGAGCGCGGTCTGCGAGAGCGTATCCGAAGCGCCGAGTGCGCTGACGTCATAAGTCGTTGCAGCATAATCGATGACGCTCGCGAGCAGGCCGTTCGGGCCGTAGATATATTGGGTCACCCGCCCGGTGGGACTGACCGTGTAGAGCAGCCGGTTTTGACCATCATAGGCGTAGCGCGTCGTCACGGGTTGTCCCGGCTGTGCGCTACCGGTACCGTCTGGGTCGGGGCTGAGATAATGGGTCTCGGTTACCAGATTGTCGTGGGCATCATAGGCATAGCCGATGGTGTTGCCCGCGGCATCGCGCTCCAGGATCAGATTGCCATGGGCATCATAGGCGTAGCTGGTCGTCAGCCCTTGCGGATCCGTGGCGCTCGCGATCTGTCCGTCAGTCGTATAGCTGTACGCGGAGACCAGCGGGCCATTGCTTCCGGTTGGATCCGGTTGCTCGAGACGGATGAGGCGCCCCTGTGTATCGTAGACGAGCTTGCTGACCTGACCACGTGCGTCCGTGACGCTGGTGGTCAAGTTCATGGTGTCATAGGAGAAGCCTGTGACCGCTCCCATCGTGCCAGCAATCTTTTGCTCCACGCTGGCGACGCGGTAGTCGGAACCGACCAATATATAGGTGATAAACAGGCCGACGGCATCTGGAGAGGAGCCTATATAAATAATGCGATCACTATCGCCGTCATATTCGTATGCTATCCTGGAAATTTTTCCATCCGTGATCGAATTATCGTCGGGTGATAGGTCGATAGTTATCTGAATAAGACGATTTTGTTCATCGTAGTCGTAGTGGATGCGGCTGAGCGTGCTGCCGTCCGAACGCGTGGTGATGAGCTGCGTCAGATTGTTGCCCGAGTAGGCAAGGTCGACATGTTCGCCGTCCGCCGTCGTGACACGGGTCAGCAGGTTGCCGGTATAGCTGAAGCTGAGCGGATGGCCGTCTACATCGGCGCTGGTGAGGATGCGGCCGCCCTGCGCGTCGTCATAGGTCTCAACCATATGGGTCGCGCCATCGGCCCATGTCCAGATGCCGTTTGTCAGACCTAGTGTGTCCGAAGTCCCGCCGGTCTGTTGGCTCACATAGAGACCGCGGGTGCCGTCCCAGCGATACAGGGTTTGCGATCCGTCCCAATCGGTTCGCGTGATCGTGCTGCCATCGGTCCCGAGCGTCCCGGTCAGTCCGGTGACGCTTCGGCTCGCATTCAGCCGCCAATTGTCCCCATTATCGTCATCCATCGCACCCAGGCTATTGTAGTTGCGCCCGATGCTGGCATCCGCGCCCATGCCCAGAAGGATCTCGTCGGTGCGGTTGATCGCGAGATTGCCGGTCGCCGCGTTGACATAGACATTCTCGCCCGTGCGACCGAGGACCGAACTGCCGAGTTGGCCGCGCGAGCCCAAGAGGAAAGAGGAACCCCGCTCGACACCCAGACCCAGTCCTGTGAACACCGCAACCATCGGTTTCCCTCCCGATACCCATCAGGACCCTGCATTTCTGCGTCCATTGATGAGTGATCCGCAGGAGAGGATTTTGGTTTAGGTGTTTTTTAAAAAATCCGGCCGGGTTTCGAGGACAAGCAAAGGGGCTGGTGTCCTGGCGGCGGATGTTGGACCGGTGGAAGCCAAAAGGTTTGTCCCGCGACATCGGTGCGCGGGAGCGCTCGCAAATCTTGAGGGCTTTGCCATTTGATGATTTACGCTGACCTTAGACGGGAGATCGCGAACTTCAGCGGATCATACCGGTGACCAGCCGCGATCCCGATCAATCGGGGGGTATCGGGCGTTGCGCGAGATCGTCATGCTGCATAATCTCGCTCGATCCATGGAGCGCACGGGATTTATGTCAGATATTCGCGCAATGCCGACATCCTTGAACCGACTGGACAGGCTTCGGCAATTTCTTGCTCAGGACCCGAACAATATTCGATTGATCCAGGATGCGGCGGAAGTTGCCTATGAGCTGTCGGATCTTGCAGAGGCGCAGGCCCTGCTGGACCGGCTGGCGGCGCTTGGGCCACTGGGTGAGGAGCAGACCAATCTGGCAGGGCTCGTCGCCCTCCGGCAGGGTCGCTATGACGACGCGATCCGGCATTTCGCCGATCTGCGGGACAGTCGCGTGCCGGGAAGCGCGATCCGCTTCAATCTTGCCTGGGCAAGCGCGATGGCCAAGCGGCGCGAGGAGGCACTGGCACTGCTGGACGACGCAACACTTAAGGTGTCGCCGGAAGGTCCCTGGCTCAAGATCCAGTTACTGCATCATCTTGGCCGGCTCGACGAAGGACTGGCGCTCGGCAAGCAACTTGCGGTCGACCATGCCGACGATACCCGTTTGATGGGCGCACTGGCCATCATGGCGCTGGACGCCGGCGATCTGGCACAGGCCAGGGCTTATGCGGTCGCGGCCCGCGATGATCTGAATGGGATTGCGACACTCGGCCTGCTGAGGCTGGGCGAAGGCGACACAGCGGCAGCGGACGAGTGTTTCGCCCACGGGCTGGCGCAAGGCGGCGACAATCCTCGCCTTTGGATCGGGCGGGGACTTTCGCTCCTCGAACAAGGACAGACAGAGGAGGCGGCCCGAGACCTCGAGAAAGGCGCCAGCCTGTTCGAAACGCACACAGGCACATGGATCGCGTCGGGCTGGGCCAGGTTCGCGGCAGGCGACGAGGTCGCAGCACGCGCGCACTTTCAGAGAGCGCTTGCGCTCGATCCCAATTTTGCCGAAGCCCATGGTGGCCTTGCGGTGCTGTCGATCCTGGCTGGCGATATCGAGCAGGGGCGTCAGGGCGCGCAGATCGCGATCCGGCTGGATCGCAAGGCGCTCGGAGCCCAGCTCGCCCAAATACTGCTGCTGGAACAACGCGGTGAGACACGGGCTGCGGAAACGCTCCGGCGAACGGCTTTGAATATGCCGGTGGGACCCGATGGGCTGACGATTGGCGAGGCGATCGCGCGGCTGTCGCTTCGCCGGGGCTGACCTGTTCAGCTCCGGCGAAGATCGTCGAGCACGCGGTCGAGCAATCGTGAGGCGTCGCCATCTTCCGCGATCAGATCGCTCACGCGGCCCACGACTTGCTGGAATTGGGCATCGTTGAGGAACTCCGGTCCCAGCTGATCGGCGAGCAGCGCCTGGATGCAAGCCCGCCTGAGCTGCCTTCGATCGAGATCGTCGAGAGCAGCAAGGGCCGCGAACGGCGAGCTGCCGGCTGTAATGACGGAACGGGCCCGGTCCTTTCCTGGCCTTGTCGTCTTGGCGCGCTCGCGCAAATGCTGTCGCAACAGGGCCGTGATCCTGTCGGTGGAAGTGATCGGGTCCATGGCCGGTCTCCGACTATATCAATGTCGGGTGGATCGTAGAGCCACCTGCTGCAGGAGCTGTTGGGCTGCCGAAGACAAAGACTCCTCGCTGGCTGGCGTGGGGTTCGAGCCGGCCTGATGGCGCCTGATCTCGTCGGCGAGCAAGGCCATGTCCCGGTTCAATGGCGCATTCTCCTGATTCAGCTTCATGCCTTCCTCAAGGAGAATGAGCGCATCGCCGAACTGGTTTTCGGCAAGGCATTCGAGGCCGAGCACGAAGCTGCGGAATGCATCGTTCGATTGCTGATGCCGGAGCAGCGCCCATGTCGCACGTGCCGTCTCGACCGCACCCGAGGTGAAATGGAGGAGCCCGAGCTGAAAACGCGCGACCGCGAAGTCGGGTCGTAACTCCACGGCGCGCTGCATCGCCGCGCGGGCGCCATCATAATCTCTCAGGCTTGCAAGCGAGGACCCGTGGAGAAAATGAAGCCGGGCATCCTGGGGATGATCGCGCAAGGCGGAGGCAAGCCGTGGCTCCGCCTCGGGATGATCCTCTCCCATGAGAGCGAGCAGGTGCTCGAGTTCGCGATCACTACACGGCGTGGCAGAGGTGATGGACATCCTGTTCTCCTTATCGTTCGAGCGAGAAATGCCCATGGCGGGCCAGACGTTTGCGTAATGTGATGAGGGCTGCGCGATGCAGTTGACTGATCCGTCCTTTTGAGACCTGCATCAGCTCGGCGAGTGTGTCGAAGCTGGCCTCGTGAAGATAATGTTGCTTCAAAATCATCGCTTCCCGGGGTGGTAGCGCTTCGACCTCGGTCAGCAGGCGGCGGGTCAGCTGGGCCCAGGCGGCGCTTTCATAACCATGACCGGCAGGTGTCGCGACGTCACCCTCATCCTCGTCCTGATAAAGGGTTGTGCCTTCGAGCATGAAGCCCACCGCGAACCCCATCGCGATCTCGATCAGCGCCTGCATAGCGTCCTGGCTGGACAGCCCATCGACCTTGTCCGGAACCAGCGAGCGGAGACGTTCGCGCTTCCATCGGGCCTGAGCGGATTGCTGGCTGCGAACGTCGGTATATCGGGCGATGCCGTTGGAAATGCTGCCCGAGATCCGGTGAGCGGCAAAGGCGCGGAACGTCACTCCGCGATCGGGCTCGAAACGATCGATGGCCTCGAGCAGTCCGGTCAGACCCCATTGGTGCAGATCCTCGAATTCAAGATCGCCACGCTCCCGGGAGAGGAACAGGCGTCGGGCGATGGCACGCGCGAAACCGGCATGTCGTGCGAACAGATGCTGTCGCGCGTCTTCGTCGGACGTGGCGCGTAGCGCCGTCCAGAGTTCCGTTTCCGGCGCCGGATCCGACGACAGCATGTCTCCAGAGCCTAGTGGAAGCTGCCGAGCACGCCCTGGAGAATGATGCTCCAGCCGTCGATCAGGACAAACATCAGCACCTTGAGGGGGAGGGACAAGGTGGATGGCGGAACCATCAGCATGCCGAGCGCCAGCAGGATGCTGGAGACGACGATATCGATCAGCAGGAAGGGCAGCAGGATGACGAAGCCGATGCGAAAGGAGACCCGAAGCTCGTTGAGCATGAAGGCCGGGACCAGCTGCATGAAGCCGACATCGGCGGCGCGCGCCGGCAATGGTCGATGGGCGATATCGTAAACGGCCTTGATGTCCTGGTCGTGGACCTGGCGGAGCATGAAATCGCGCAAGGGTGCGCTGCCCTGGCTGGCCGCTTCTTCGATCGAGAGCTGGCCTGTCAGAAAGGGTTGCAGCGCATGCCGGTTGAGGGCCTCCATGGTGGGCGCCATGGAGAAAAGAGTGAGAAACAGCGCGAGACTGACCAGGACCTGATTGGGTGGGGTCTCGGGCATGCCGAGGCCATGGCGAATCATCGAGAGGACGACGATGATCCGCGTGAACGAGGTCGTGCAGATGAGCAGGGCTGGCAGGATCGTCATCAGAGACAAGATGAGCGCGATCCTGACCGTTTGCGCCGTCTGCGGTTCGGCGATGCCGGTTACCGGCCCCGCCACGGCATGGGCCTGGTCGATCAGAGGCGCGGTCGCGAACGCCTGAGCGTTCCAGCCTGCTATCGTCGTAAGACCGACGATCAGGACGAGGAGCCAGGCGATACGAGGGCGCCGGAACGGGCGCGGTATCGAACGGCTCATTTGTCGCTCACTGGCAGGAGAGAAATGAGTTGGGCGCCGGACGAGGATGTCGAGATCAGCATCTCGCGGTCGTCGCACAGGACGAGGGCGAGCTGGACCTGAGGGCTGACCCGCAGGCTTTCCTGAAGTCTGAGCCGCCGCGTCCGGCGTGCCGGAGCGAAAGCCAGCTCTCCCACTCCCCGCGACCGCAGCAGGACGGCCGCGACGATGGCCAGCGCGAGACAGAGGATGAGTGCCCCTCCTACCCGCCAGAGCGAGATGCTGTCGTCCGGGTTTGCGGTGAGCCGCGCAAAAGCGGGTTGCGAGATAAGGCCGATCCCGGCCGCAAGGACGAGGAGGCGGGCGGGCCTGCTCATCGTCAGCGGTCCCCGGCGACTTCGACGATACGAACGCCGAAGCGATCATCGACGGCGACGATTTCGCCGCGCGCGACACAAGCGCCGTTCACGACAAGATCGACATGGTCGGCAAGGCCGGTTTCGAGCGTGACGACCGCTCCGCTCCGCAATGTCATCAGCTCGTCGACGCTCATGGAAAAGCGGCCGAGACGGGCTTCGACCAGGATGCGGATGTCGCGAAATAGCGACTGGTCGATCGTGATAAGGGGCGTGGTCTCGTCGGCGGCAGCCGGCGGCAGGCCGTCTGGATCAATATCCTGGGTCATGGTGCGAATAGCCATCAGAAGAGGAGTGCCGGCGTGCTACCGCCGGAAGGAGCGAGGCGGGCCCGCAGGATCGGATCATCCCGGCCGGGCGGTTTGACTTCAACGCCCTCTTCCAGAGACTGGTCGAGGATGAGGACGTCTCCCGGCGACAGGGATTGAAGCTCGGTCAGCGTGAGCGACGACGAGCCGATCCGGGCCTCGAGCGGCACGCGCGCGGAACCGATGCTGGCAAGACGTGGCACGAGAGGCTCCGACCGCCTGGACCTCGCCGGCCAGCTTTCGCGGACCCATTCGGCCAAAGCGGAGGTCGCGATGTCCAGGCGGAACAATTCCCGGTCCGGGAAACCGCAGCCCAATGTCATGCGTGGAGCCTCAGGTGCCGCTGGCTCGCCGCCGAGGGAAGCCAGTCGTGAAAGAAGATCGTCGGCCATCTCCGCGACGACCTCGTCGATGACGCGATGCTCGGAAGGCGAAAGGTTGGCGAGGCTCAGGTCCATTCCGGCGGCGGCCTCGAAGAGAAGCCGTTTCCCGAGCATCGTCATCGAGCAGCTGACGCCCATTCCGGACCGGATGAAGGGGAGGTCGGATGCATGGGACGGCGGTTCCAAAGGGCGGATATCAGACAGACGGATCCGGCCTTCCGGAAGCCAGCTTGTCGACCAGGCGTCCAGAAGGGGGGTGAGTGCCCGACGGCAGGCGACAAGCGTCAGCGCGGACCAGGGAAGCCAGCGGCGTGCGACGGTCACTGGCCGCGGATGCCGAAGAGTTGCTGGATCATGTCATTGGCGACGCTGACGATCTGCGACGAGGCCTGATAGCCGCGCTGGACGAGGATCAGTTCTCCAAATTCCTTGGACAGATCGACGTTCGAGGTTTCCAGCTGCTTCGATTCCACGGTTCCGACACCGGCGGTGCCGCTGGCGCGCAGTGCGACCGGACTGGTCCCCTGATAACGATAAAGACCTTCCCCCATCCGTTCGAGCTGCTGGGGGTCGCGAATGTCGGCGACCGCGACCGCACCGGCCAAAACCGTCTGGTCGTTCGAATAGGTCAGCTTGACCTGGCCGTTTTCATCGACCGACACGTCGCTCAGGTCGCCTGGAGCATTTCCGTCGACCGCGGTGGCCTGGATGGTGGAGGTCGTGCCGGACGAGAAGGAGGTGACCCCCGAGGAGAAGTCGAGGGTTACGGCGAGCGGGTCCGCGCCGGACGGCGTATCATTGATGACGAGCTTGGTGCTCGTGGGATCGACCGTACCTCCGATGAATTTGAGTGTGGAGGTGCCCACGGTGCGCCCGGTCGAGTCCGTCACCGCGACCGCCCAGCTCCCCGTGACGCCCGCTGTCTGGTCTCTTGTGAATTTGACCGACCAGGTCTGCTTCACGCCATTGCTGTCATAGATGGCGAGGTTCGAGACGGTCGCATCGGTGGCCGTCGACGAGAGATTGTCAGAGAAGGTGATGCTCGTCGTCGCCTTGGGCGCATTGGTGCGCTTGCTCGCGATATTGAGGGCTTCCGGTTTGCCGTCGTCGCCCAGGATCGCGAGATGGCGATGCGTGCCCTGCAGCGAGATATAACCATCGTCGTCGACCTGGAATTCGCCGGTCCGCGTATAGAGCGGTTGCGTATCGCCGAGCAGCATCAGAAGACCGCCGCCCTGCAGCGCGAGGTCGAGCCCCTTGTCCGTCGGGTTCAGTGTTCCTTGCGAGAAATCCATATAGGGCGTGGAATAACGTACGCCGCTTCCGGCGCTGTGACTATCCGATCCCGAAGAGGAGCCGCCATCATCGAAAAGATCCGAAAAGGTGACCTGCGTGGCCTTGAAGCCCAATGTATTGAGATTGGCGACATTGTTGCTGATGGTCTGGAGGCCTTTCTCATAGGCGTCCATGCCGCTCATCCCGATGTAGATGGCTCCCAGCATCTGATCTCTCCTTATCGGACTGTGGAAATGTCGGCGAGCGAAAGGCCTGAAATGGTCTGCCCGTCGGCGGTCTTGATGGTCAGCTGCGGCTGACCCGACGAGAAGCTCACCGCGGTGACCTGTCCGGAGCTCGTCGTCGTCTTGGTATCGCCAGACGTGATGTCGACGGTCTTGCCGAGCAGCCCCGTAGCCTGGTTGGCGGCCTGGGCGGACAGAAGACTGGTGATCTGGTCGTTGAGCGTCTGGCTCTGTTGCAGCTGCGAGAATTGCGCGAGCTGTGACACGAACTCGGTGTTGTCGACCGGTTTCAGCGGATCCTGGTAGGTCAGCTGCGTCAGAATGATGCGGAGCAGGGACTGGAAATCCAGCCCGTAGGCATTCTGGGCGGACGAGGATCCACTAGTCGGCGCGACGGCCATGAAAACCTCCCGATATTTGAGGAGCAGCACCGATCGACCGGCCGTTCAGATCGAACGAGAGGATCGACAAGCGGTGCTCGGCGGCGATCGTCTCGAGAAGATCCCGCAACTTGTCCGGATCGTCGATCGTTCCTTCCGGAAGACGCGCGATGATCGAAAGGCCTGTGTCGGTCTCGGCGATGGTCATGCTGACAGGGGACGCCTGCCGGCCAGCGCGCTGAGGCAGAGGAAGGGGCGGGCCCTGGGCGGGGCCGGATGCCTCAACCGCTTCCGGTTCGTCGAGGTTCATCACGGTGTCCGCCGGTGCTGGGGGCAGGGCCGATTGAGCAGCCTGCCGGCTGGATTGCACGAGAATGGACACTGGATGGAGGTCAACGTCTGTGAAGCAGTTGACGGTGGGCGTCGTCCAGGGTCTGCGCGTCACCGAGGAGATGGCTGGCGGCAGGTCTGTTTTGTCGAGTGCCTCACTCCTGTCCCGATAGGGCGCAGGCACTGCGGCGGCCTCGCTCTCCGCCGGCCCGGAAGCCGGAGGTTCACCGGGAGTCGAAGTCGCGAAACTGCGCCCAAAGACACCCAGAGCATTGAATGAGAGAACAGGCTCCGATCGCGGTGCCTGGTCCGCCTGCGGTGTGACCAGGGTTTCGAACGCACCGGACGTAAGCGGCTGGCCGCCAGGCGCCCAACCGGAGAGGAGAGCAACAGGGGCTCCGTCGTAAGCGCTTTGTTCAGTGGCGAAGGAGAAATTGACGAGGATCATCATGTCATCACTCCGATGCGCCTGTCCGGCCATTCAACATCTCCTCGACGAGAGCGTCGTCACGACGCGCACGGCCCCTTATTCGGTCGCGCCGCTCGTCGGTCCGGGCCGCGTCGTGAAGCCCGATGGCACTCTCCCAGCGTTGTCGTTCATCGCGCGCGTCCGCTTCGAGCTCGGCCATCTGCCGATGGTGATCGACGCACAATGCCGCCTGACGACGCCAGGCCGCGGACCAGCGAAAACTGGCTTCGAAGCCGCCATGGCCCTCGGTGGTCGACGTCTGCCAGGCGACGTGGAGGGCCTCGAGTTCGGCCGTCAGTTCTTCGAGATGGTCGCGCGCGTCCCGCAATCGGGCGTCGGCATGGGCGGCAGCTCGTTCCGCAGCTTTTCGCTGCAGGTCGCGGATCAGGGTGACGGCCTGGAGAGCCGGCGCGTTGGCGGGCCGGGTCATGTCAGACGACCTCTCCACAGAGCCGCGCCATGGCGGCCCAGGTTTCGCGCAAGCCTACAGGGTCGGCCAGTTCCTGGCGCAGAAAATGATCGATCTCCGACTGAAGGCGGACAGCGTCGTCGACCAGCGGGTCGCTGCCTGTCGCGTACAGGCCGGCCTGCCGGATGGTCGTGGACCGTTCGAGCGCCGCGACCCAGGAGGTGATCCGGCGGGACTGTGCGATGTGCGCGGGCGACCGTAGCCGGTCCGCCTGCCGGCTCACGCTGCGCGGGACGTCGATGGCCGGGAAATGACCGCGGTCCGCGAGCGCGCGCGACAGCAGGATATGTCCGTCCAGAAGCGACTTCATCATTTCGCAGACCGGATCGTCGAGGTCGTCGGTCTCACTCAGAACCGTCAGCACTGCGCTGATCGATCCGCCGTCGCGGATCGCGCCGGCGCGCTCGACGTAGCGCGGGATCGCGGCGAAGACATTGGGGGTATAGGCCCTGATCGTGGGCGGTTCGCCGGCGGCGAGCCCGATCTCGCGCAGCGCCATGGCCAGCCGGGTCGCGGAATCGACCAGCAGGAGGACGTGCTGACCCTGGTCGCGCCAATATTCCGCCAGAGCCATCGCATAATCTGCTGCGCGGACGCGAGCGAGAGCAGGGTGATCGGCGGTGGCGGCGACAAGCGTCGTGCGGGACCGCACCTGTGCATCGAAGCCGGACCAGAGAGCCTCAACCTCGCGGCCCCGTTCGCCGATAAGCGCGATCACGACCCGGTCGGCCTCGATCTGACTGGCGAGCTGTGCGGTCAGGCTTGTCTTGCCGACGCCGGCCGCCGCGAAGACGCCGACGCGCTGCCCCCGGCTCAGCGGCAGCAGTCCGTCGATCGAGCGCAATCCCGTCACAAGTTGCTCGCGTGATGAATGGCGTTCAAGCGGAGCGGGCACTCGCCCCTGCAGCGGCGTCATAACGCTGTCAGAAGGGCCCGGGCGGCCGTCGAGGGGCCGGCCGAGCGCGTCGATCACCCGGCCGAGAAACTCAGGCCCGACGGCCACGCGATCAATACTGGGAAGGCCGACCACTTCCGCATCGGGCGCGATCGCGATGCCATTCTCAAGCGGGGCGAGTGTGACGAGCGTGGGGCTGACGCGGACCACCTCGGCGAGGAGCTGTGCCGAGCGGCCATGACGTTCGCCCGCAACCTGGCACATGGCCCCGAGTGGCAGCGCAGGGCCTTCGGTCTCGAGATAGGTTGCCCGGATGTGACGGACCCGTCCCGTACGGCGGACGGGATTGCTCATCCGAATGCGATCCTGCCAGCTATGCGAGATCATGCCGCGACGGCCTCGCTCGCAAACTGGCTCAAAAGGTCCCGCAGAACGGGCCATTGCCGGTCGAGCCCGAGATCGATCGCGCCAAGTCGCAATTCCATGCGGCAGCCGCCCGACGCGACCTCAGATGAGGCGTCCAGGTCCAGCCCGGCCAGACCCATGTCGATTTCCAGCGCAGCCAGTCTCTCCGTGTCGAAATCGGCGGCAGCGACCCGGACCGAGAGGACCGAGCTCCGCTCCAATGTCTCGAATTGCCTCGCGATCAGCTTGGCGACGAGCTCGGCGGCATCTTCAGGTTCGGCCAACATCTTGTTGAGACATTCGCGCGCCACTAGCGCGGCGAGGCGCTCGCTTGTGCCGAGCGTAGTCTTCACGTCGCCAAGCGCATCGGCCAGCGAGGTGCGCAACAGTTCCAGCCGATCCCGGGCCCGATCGTCCGCCGTCGCAAGTCCGACGGAAAAGCCTTCGTCGAAAGCCTCCTGTCGGCGTGAGGCCTGTTCCTGGCGCAGAGCCTCGACTTCTGCCCGCTGATCGCGAAGCGCGCGCTCCAGTTCGAGGATGCGGTCGTGCGTGGAGTCTGGGGCACCCGACCTGGTTTCCGATCCGCGGACAGGCCGGATCGGTTGGGTCCTCGCATCGTCCGCCTTGATCACGCGTTTCATGCTGATCTCCCCAGACGCGACAGTCCGGACAGCAGAATCTGGGACAGACTCCTGGGAGACGGTGCGGTCGGTTCGACCGCGAAGTGCCGCTCGGCACTGGTCATGAGGGTGGCCCGGAAGCGCGAAGTGATCCCTTCGATACGCCCATCGACCCGCTCGCCGAGCCAGTCTGGATAACGCGAAGGAGAGGCGGGGGCGGTCTTTGGCGCTGTGGGACCGACCACAAGTGCGACGACGCGTTCCCGTTGACCGGGTTCCAGCAGATCGAGGATAGCATCCAGATCTTCCGGATCGAGCGTGGCTATCCTGGCCAGCTCGCGATGCAGATCGCGATCAGCCTTGCTGCCCATCGGCATGCTCCATCTGATCGAGAAGCCGCTTCAGCCGTTCAGACAGATCCTGTTTCTCCGCGGGCGAGAGCCGCCGGGGCATAGATCGCGCGCGAATGACCAGCCAGAGCAACATGGCGGCGACCGCCGTCGCGAGGATGCTCCAGACATTGAACAGCGAAGGACCGGGGCCGGACGTGCCCGATGCCGCCGGCGACGTCCGTGTCATCGCTGTGGCAGGGACGGACGACTGCGACGGTATGGCGGCCGGGACCGGACGCGGTGGCTGGACAAAGGAAATCCGGTCGCCGCGCTCGACCTGAAAACCGACTGCGTCCGACACGAGATCACGGATGGCGGGAAGGCTGGCCGGATCGAGCGGTTCGAGGGGAATAATGCTCACCTCAAGGGGGAAATCCCGGTCTTTGGCATCCGACGGCGGCAGATCCGCGTCCTCGCTTTGGAGCGCATGCACCACGGCACGGAGCGCGGTGCCATAAGCAGGTCGGAGCGCCGACTGGATACGCGCTGCATAATAGGCATCGACAGCGGTTGCCGCAGGTTCCGGCGGTTCGGTCCCGTTCGGGATGCCGGACATGCTGATCGTCTGGCCATGCTCGTCGAGGATCACGACGTCGCCGGCCTGGAGATTGGGGATGGCGGCGGCAACCAGCCTTTGAATCCCGGCCGCCATGGCTGCTGATATAGCAGCTCCAGTCTGGAGGTGCAGGGTGACGGAAGCCTTGGGCGGAACCCGATCCTGTCGGAACACCCGATCTTCTCCGAGCGAGAGATGGACACGCGCGGTTTCCACCCCGTCGAGTGTCATGATCGTACGTTCCAGCTCGCCTTGAAGCGCACGCTGATAATTGATCCGTTGCGCGAAATCCGTGAGACCGAGGTCGGACTTGTTGAAGAGCTCGAAGCCGACCGTTCCCTTGAGCGCGACGGCGCCATCCATCAGGCCCAGACGCGTGGCGTCGACTTGGTCGTCAGGCACCAGGATGGTGGTTCCACCGTCTGCGAGTTTGTAGGGGGCTTTCTTGTGCTGGAGCTCACCCACGATCGCCGCAGCATCCGCCGGCTTCAGATCCGTGAACAGCGGCCGGTAGGAGGGCCTGAGCGCCGTCCAGGCCAGCGACAGCAGGCAAGCGAGGACCATGAAGGCAAGGCAGGCTGCGAGGAGCTGGCGAACCGGCGAAAGCTGGCGGAGGCGATCGAGCATTGCGAGGCCGTCAAAGCTGCATGTTCATGAACTGCTGGTAGCCCTCGACCATGCGGGAGCGGATCTGCAGCATGAACTCGAGCGACAGCTTCGCCTGCTCCAGCGCATAGCTCACCTGGTGGACGGGCACCGAGTCATCCAGGACGAAGGCGCGTACCTCACGATCCGCGGTCAGGGCCTGCTTGTTCACCTGCTCGACACCTTGTGCCAGCATCTGTCCGAACCCGACCGGATGCACGGACGCGGGCCGGCTGAGGGGCGGCAGCGGCGGGACGATCGATCCGTCGAGAGGTGTGATCGCGGCGATGGCGGCTGCGCTCATGACCGGTCGCCCAGGGCGATCGCGCGGCTATACATGTCCTTTGCGGCGCTCATCGCCACGATATCCGACTGATAGGCGCGCGCCGTCCGGATCATGGCTGTCATCTGCTCGGCTTCGTTGATGCCGGGGTAGCTCACCATGCCTTGGGCATCCGCCTGCGGATTGTCGGGCTCATGGACCAGACGCGGCGGATCGTTGGTCGGCTCGATGCCATAGACCTCGACGCCTCGTGCTTCATGCGGGGACGCGTCGCCGTCCAGATAGGCGCCGAAGTGGCCGCTCGGGCCCGAAATCAGCTGGCGGGGCTGGAACGCGGTACCGTCGGCCGAACGGATCGTCCCGACATTGGCGAGGTTTTCGGTGATGATCTCAAGCCGGCGCCATTCGACGTCCAGGCCCGTGCGGCTGATCTCCATCGCTTTCATGTCAGCCATTCCCCGTGACAGCGAGGCTGTTCAGCTGGAGTTCGCGGCCCAGGACCGAAATGAGGGCGCCATAGCGAAGTGCCGTCGTCGACGCGGTTCCCATTTCAAGATCGGGCCGCAGTTCGCCGCCGGCGGGAAGCGTATCGGCGGGCACGCGCTCGATATGTGGGGTTACCGCTCGAATGGCATCGTCCCCTTGGCCCGCGGCCTGGCGCAGGGCATCCTCGAAGGTCACCCGCAGCGGTCGGTAGCCGCGCGTGCCGCTATTGGCGAGGTTCTGCGAGACGATGGTGGCGCGGACGCCGAGTCCATCGAGCGCCCTGATGGTCAGGAGTGCGTTACTGACATCCATGATCAGATCCTATTGAACAATGATATCGGCCTGGAGAGCGCCCGCCGCCTTGATCGCCTGGAGGATGGCGATCATCGTGCGCGTGCTCACCTTTGCCCGGTTCAGGGCCGAGACCAGGTCTGCGATGGTCGAATTGGGAACACGCACGACGGCGTCGTTGGACGCATCATTCACCTCGAGCTTGCTGTTGGTGACGATCAGGCTGCGGGCGTTCGGAGCGAAGCCGCCGACAATGAGAGGCTGGGACGCCTGATTGTCTGTGGTCACGGCGACCTTGATGTCGCCTTGTGAGATGACGACGGTGGAGATCTGGACGGGACCACCCGCGACGACGGTGCCGGATCGCTCGTTGATGACGACGCGCCCGACCTGGTCGGGATGGACCGAGACATTCTCGACCTCGGCGATCAGTCGGCCGGGATCGATATTGTCCTCGACGTGAATAGTGATGCGATCGGCGTTATGCGCCATGGCGTGAAGCTTCGCGAAAGCGATGTTGAGATTGTCCGCGACCAGATTGGCCGTCGTGAAATCGGGATCCTTCAGGACGAACGTCAGGTTCCGATCGGGGCCTATCAGATCGGCATGGACGGCCTTCTCGACAGTGGCGCCGGAAGGCAAAGACCCGGATGTCGGATAGTTCTTCTGGCGCAGATTGAAATTGTCGTGGAATTGATAGCCCCCGACGACGAGCGCGCCCTGTGCCAGCGCGTAGGTCTGCTGATCGGCACCAAGCAGCGGCGCCATCAGCAATGTTCCACCGACCAGACTGCGCGCATCTCCGATGGAGGTGACCGTCGCATCGATCTTGTCGCCGACATTGGCCTCCGGCGGCAGGGCGGCGGTTATGATGACGGCCGCGACATTGCGACTTTGAAGAACCTCCGGCGACAAGTTCGAACCGAGCCGGTTCAGAACATTGCTCAGGGCCTGCTGGGTGGCGGCGCTGTGAGGGGAGTCGCCGGAGCCGGCGAGCCCCGTCACGATCCCGTAGCCGACGAGCGCGTTCTCCCGCCATCCCAGGAAATGACCGAGTTCCTTGATGCGGACTGCCCCGCTGTCGGCCCAGGCCGCCGATGGGAGCATAAGGGCCGCGATCAGGAGACAGCGCGCGATCATAACAGGCCGAGCCAGCTGAACAGGCGAGTGACGACACCCTGCCGGGCGCTGCGCGAGACGAAACCACTCCCGTCATAATCGATCATGGCATCGGCGAGGCGTGTCGAGAGTACCGTATTCGCCGAGGAGATATCCGCTCGCCGGACATGGCCCTTGACCTTGATCAGCGTGCGCTCCCCATTGATGTGGATGATCTGCTGGCCGATGATCTCGAAATCGCCATTGGGTTCGACCGACTGAACTGTCGCGCTAATTTGCGCCACCATCTGACCGGAACGCCCCGTGGTGCCATTGCTGTCGGAACTTCCGCTCGTCGAGAGATTGCCGGCATGTGAGAAATGTCCGGCGGACAGCGATCCTTCGATCTTGGCGCTCTTGGCGGATCCGCTGCTTGCGCTGTTCGTCGCCGACGCATTTTCATAGACGAGGATCGTCAGAAGATCGCCGACCTGGCGCGCATTGCGGTCGGATGCGAGTGCAGGCCAGGATCCGGACTTATACAGGTCGTCGGCATGGGCTGACGCCGCGCACAAGCCCATAATGCCCCAAGCCATAGGAAGCGCAACATATCGGCTCGAGGCGGGGATCATCGCTTGCCCTCACCAAGAAGCGCCGGGAAGGTATTGCCGTCAGCGTCACGCACGAACAGCCGTTGACCGGCGCGCGCGGGTTGGAGAGCGCGCACCTGTCGATCGATCCGTACCGGCCCTGCGTTGACGGTGAGGTGGATCTCGTCACCGGGCTGAACGTCCGTCGCAGTTTGCCATGCCCATTCCCGAGCAGGGAGCGAAGCCGGTCGCGAAGGGTGATAGGCGATCCTGATAGTGGTGGGCTCGCTGGCTGCGAGCCAGCAACGCAGGATCGGCATTTGGGCCCGCAACCGCCTCTGAATTCCTTCCAACGTCTGGACCGGCGCAGAGCCGTGCCGCGCTACCGCCATCGTCGCGGCTCGCGCCCGAACCTCAGGCGGCAGGTTCGACAAGTCCGCGACATCGCCCAGTTTCGCTACAACGCCATCCACTTCGGCCGAGGTCTGAAAGCGGATTGGTTGGAGGTTTGTGGGGCAGTTGGGCGGTACGAGGAAGGCGGCCGCCATTAGCGTCGCAGGCCGTTGACGATCGACATGATCTGATCGCCGGCCTGCACGACCTGCGCATTCGCGGCATAGGCGCGCTGCACGAGCATCAGCGTCACCATCTCATCGGAGAGATTGACATTGGCCTGCTCAATCTTGCCCTGGGCTAGGGTGCCGGCGCCGTCCAGTCCGGGCTTCGCCGCAACGATATCGGCATCGTCGGATATCTCGTAAAGGCCGCCGCCCCGATCGATCAAAGCGTCGGGATTGGCGGGCAGTGCGAGTTCGATTTGGCCAATCTGTTGTACGCTGCCATCGGTCGCCGCCGCCCAGACGGAGCCGTCTGTATGGATGGCAAGCTGGCTGGCCTCCCTGGGCACAGAGATTTGAGCTTTGAGCGCAGATCCGTCGGCTGCCGCGAGATAGCCATCGTCATTGACCTTGAGCGTGCCGCCACGCGACAGCAGGATCTGACCGGCTGGGCCGATCAGTTCGAGGAACCCCGCACCATCGATGGCGACGTCCATCTCGGCGCCGGTCTGACGAAGATCTCCGCCGGTCCAGATGTGGCTGGTTCCGGTCAGCGCAACGCCGGACATCCCTTCCGAGCCATCGGCCGCAGCCAGGGGGAGATCGGACCCGTCGCGCGGGACGGCCATGAGTTCGCTGAAACGGACCGTCGAACGATGAAAAGCCGGAGTGTTGATGTTGGCGATATTGTTGGCGATGACGTCCAGGGCACGCTGCTGGGCGTCGAGGCCCGTGGCCCCGATGTAAAATGCTCCATTCATCCCTGTATCTGCCCCAATCCTTGTGCGGCTTGCGCCATAAGGTCGTCGTATAACTGCACGATATGTTGGCCGGCTTCCGCACTCCGCAGCGTCGACATGAGGCCCAATATCTCGGTCGCGCCCGAGACATTGGACTGCTCCATCGAGCCCTGAAGGATTTGCGGCGCGTCAAGCAGGTGGCCCGCGCTGTCGAGAGCGCTGAAACCGCCTCCGCTCGACGGTTGCAGAACGGCTTTGTCGGGAAAGTTCACAATCGCCAGCTGGCCCAGTTCGCGCCCCTCCTGTTGCACGCGGCCGTCCTTTTCGACGGTAAACGAGCCGGCTGAGAGCCGGAGGTCCCCGGCGCTCGTCTGGAGGATACTTCCGTCAGCCGAGACCAGATGGCCTTCCGTGTCGCGTTTGAACTGGCCGTCGCGCGTGTAGCGGACCTCTTCGCCATTCCGCACCGCGAAGAATCCATCGCCTGATATCGCCAGATCGAGCGGATTCTCGGTGTGGACTAGCTTGCCTTGTGTCCAGGATGTTTCCACAGGCGAAGCCGTCTTTCGATCTTCGAGCTGTGACGCCAATAAAGTCTGCGAGAATTGCGAGCGGCTTTTGTAGCCAGAAGACGTCAGGTTGGCGATATTATTGGCATAAATCTCGCTACGCTCTGTAGCGTTTGCCAACATCCTCCCACCCATTTCTATGAGCGTTATCATATTTCGGATTGGTAATAATCCAATTTGGATTGCACAATGGTGGGATGTCCTCAGAATGGAGATACATCGGGAACTTATTCGGCTTTGACGACTGCGAACGAACTCAGGTCGATCGCCATCGGAATCTCATTGGCCGAAAGGACGGCAAGCCTCGGGATGCTTCGACGCGTGAAGGTCTTCAGATGGCGGCGAATGTCAGGGCCACACAGCAGGACGGGCGATAGCTTTTGCCGCACCATAGACTCGGCCAGTGGAATGAGCCGACGGATGAGGAGATCGGCAAGCCTCGGTTCGAGGAGGGCAGCCGAGGTGCCGTCGGAAGGACGGAGATTGTCGCTGATCTGACCTTCCAGCCTGGGATCGAGGCTCAGCACGGAGAGATGGTCATGCCCCCCTCTCAGCGCCTGACAGATGGTATGGCTGAGCCGCTGGCGTACCAGTTCTGTCAGCTCGAAAGGATCCTTCACCGAGCGTCCGACATCGACGAGCGCCTCGGCGATGCGATCGATGGGACGGATCGAAACCTCTTCCGACAGCAGGTTCTGAAGGACGCGCTGAATGTCCGCTATGGTCATGATCGAAGGAATCAGTTCCTCGACCAGGCCGGGCTGTCGCGATCGTACGCCCTCGAGCATTGTGACGACGTCCGCGCGCGACAGCAGGAGAGCGGCCTCGGTGCGCATCACTTCGCCGAGATGGGTCATCAGGATCGTCACCGGATCGACCAGCGTATAGCCAAGCTCACGGGCGCGGGTGGAATCGGGTTGTTCGATCCAGACCGCGGGCAACCCGAATGCAGGCTCTTTCATCTCGATGCCGGTCATCATTTCGCCGGAAGCCCGGCCTTCGGCGCGGATGGCCAGCAGGCGATCGGGATAGAGGGATGACGTGCCATGGCGTGCGCCATGAAGCAGGATCTCATAGCCAAATGGCGGGAGATGAGCACCGTCATGCAGCGCGACCGAGGGCAAGCTAAAGCCGGTGCTGCGTTCCCGCTCGTTGCGCAGGGCGGCGATGCGCTCCGCAAGAAGGGGCTTGATGCCGAGCCATTGCTGTCCCAGCTCATGCCCAATGGCGACTTCGATCGGCGAGACAGCTTGTCCTTGTTCGCTGCTTGTCGAGTCCGGCGCAGGGCCAGAGAAGAGGGACTGCTGGTCCTCCGCTTCTCGCCGCCGGCGTGCCGCGATGAAGGCAGCGCCCGCCAGGAGAAGCAGCAGCACCATCGGCCATTTCGGCATGCCAGGCAGGGTGAGGAGGGCCGCGAGGGCCGCGAGGACGATGATCGGAATTTTAGGAACAGAGGCGAGCTGGCTGAAAACCTCTGTGCTGAGCTGACGGTCGGCAGATGAACGCGTGACGATGATGCCGGTGGCGACCGATATGACGAGGGCCGGTACCTGGGTGACGATGCCGTCGCCGATCGTCAGCAGGGTGAAGGTGCGCAGCGCATCGTCCCAACTCATGTCCATCTGCGCGACGCCGACGATCCAGCCGGCGATCACGTCGATCAGAAGAATGATGATGCCGGCTACGGCATCGCCCTTCACAAATTTGCTGGCGCCGTCCATCGCGCCATAGAAGGCAGCCTCCTTCTCCAGATTCTTGCGCCGCCGTTTGGCTTCATTCTGGTCGATCAGACCCATGTTGAGGTCGGCATCGATGCTCATTTGCTGCCCGGGCACGGAATCGAGGACGAACCGGGCGGCGACCTCGGACACGCGCTGGGCGCCTGCTGTGACGACGACATATTGAACGACGACGAGGATGAAGAATACCACCAGCCCGATGACGAAATTGCCCTGAACCGCAAAGGAGCCAATCGAGCCAATCACCTCTCCGGCATTGGCGCCCGTCAGGATCAGGCGTGTAGCGGCGACGTTCAGCGACAGGCGGAACAAGGTCGCGATCAGCAGCAGGGAAGGAAAGGTTGAGAACGAGACCGGGCGGGCGACGTAGAAGGTCAAGAGCAGGATCGTGAGGCCCAGCGCGAAATTCGTGATGATCAGCAGATCGAGCATGGCGGGCGGGATGGGGGCGAACAGGACGAGAAGAATGAGGATGACGCCGATCACCAGCGCCAGATCATGATTCTTCTTTATGATCTGACCGATCATTTCCATTGCTCTCCTGTCAGCCGCGCGGGCGGCGCTTCCGGTTGTAGAGGCGGGCCACGGCCTGATAGCTTGACGGCGGGATCGTCTGACCGATCGCAGTGGTGCGCAGCAGTGAACGGGCGAGTGTCGGCTCTTCGATGATGGCGATGCCATAAAGCAGGGCGAGACGCTTCAATCGCATTGCGAGCTGATTGGTACCGGCCGCGACGACGGTCGGAGCAGCCATGCGGCCGGCATCATATCGCAAGGCGATGGCGACGTGGATCGGATTGACCACGAGCATGTCTGCGCCGCGAAGCCCTTTCAGGCTGCGGCTAGCCCGGGTGAATTCGGCGTGAAGCTGCTTGCGCTTCTGCTTGAGTCTGGGTTCGCCTTCCCGATCTCGTGCCTCCTGCTTCAGTTCCCGCCGGCTCATGCGCATGCGCTTGAGGAAGGTCCGCCGCGTGATCAGCTGATCGATAATGGCGAAGAACAGGGCGAGCCCGACGAAGATGGCCAAGAGGCGAAAGGCCGTCCTTGCCATAATAGTACCCAAGGAGGACGCATCCTGAACAGCGCTTATGTCATGCTGCAGGATATGGCGAACAAGGAGCCAGGCGGCGCCTGAAAAAGCCAGAAGTTTGGCAATATTTTTCCCGGTCTCTAGAAGCAGGCGAAGGCTGAACAGGCGCTTGAGCCCCTGGGCGGGGTTCAGTTTGGAAAAATCCGGCTTTAGCGGGGCTGCAGAGAAGACCAGGCCCGTCTGAAGGCATTCGAACAGCAACACGACGGCAAAGATCGTCGCGATCAGAATCTCAAGGGGGGTCGCAGTCCGCTGAACCAGCAAGCGGACAACCGCGAAGATCGTGTCGCGGTCGCCGGCGAGCATAGCGCTGCTGACGAAGGCATCGCGCATGCTCAGCTCGAGGGCGTTCAGGAGTCCCGCACCGGTGACCGAAAGGCAAAGCAGAAAGGTCGCGAGCGACGCGAAATAGCTCAGGTCCTGTCCGCGTGCCACCTGGCCCTTCTGCCGCGCGCGCTGCAGTTTGAAAGGGGTCGGCGCCTCCGACCGATTTTGCTCCTCCTCGGCCATCAGAGCAGGCTGGGAATCGATTCGAACAAGATCGCCATCATCCGCAAAAGCAGCGTGGCCCCTGAGGCGAAGAGCAGCGGCAGGCCCGCAAGCAAAGCCAGCGTCTTCGCCTGGAAGCCGAACACCAGGACGTTCATCTGTGGAACCGTCCTGGAAAGGAGCGCGATCGCAAGATCGATCAGGAAGAGCAGAAGGATGACGGCACCGGCGAAACCGAGTGCAAGCGAGGCCTCGATGGCTATGAAGCTCAGCAGGTGATCGGGATGCGGCGAAATCGACCACAGTCCGATGGGGACCGCATCCAGGCTCGTCGCCATCAGTCGAAGGAGCGCGAGATGACCGTCAATCGCGAAGAACAGCGCAGTCGTCGCCAAGGCGAATAACGTCCCGACCAGTGGGGTCTGGGCTCGTGTTGCGGGGTCTATCAGGAGAGCCAGTCCGAAGCCGGCTTGGATGTCGATGGTGCGCCCCGCGACGTGGAGCGCTCCATACAAGAGGTGGAACAACAGCACGAACAGAATGCCGAGGCCGAGTTCTCGTGCGGCTGCAGGAACAAGCCACGCCAGATCGCTATGGCTGACCAGGGCCGAGGGGCGCGTTCCCAGAATACCCATTGTCAAACCGAAGCCGAACAGCAAGCGACAAAGTCGGGGTAGTGGAACAGAGGTGAACGGCGGCGCGAAGGCGAAGCTCGGGGCTACCCGAAGACCAAGCAGCAGGATCGAGGCGATCCAGGGAGAGACAAGATTCTCCTCCACGTTCAGCTCAGCTGCGGAATGATCATGATCAGCGATGTCGCGTAAGCCGTCAGACGACCGATCAGCCAGGGGCCAAGCAAGGTCAGCACTAGAGCGCAGGCCACCAGCTTGGGCACATAGGCGAGAGTGGATTCCTGAAGCTGAGTGGCAACCTGGATGATGCTGACGGCCATGCCGACCACAAGGGCCGTCATCAGAACGGGGCCGGCAATGACCATGCTGTTCCACAGCAGCTGGTTGACCAGCTCCAGGGCCCGATCGCTGTTCATCTGGAATTCCCCCGGCGAAACAAGTTCAGAATGCCGCTCTTTGACGAACGACGTCGCAATAGATCGGGCTGAATTCTCTCGCGAAGGTGTGGTTTTTGGCTCGTGTTGGAGTCATGGAATCCATGTCAGGGTGAGGAAAATACCGGAATGAGACCAGAAGTCGTCAAGCGCCCGTGGAGCAATTTCATAGACGGGATTGTAATTTTCCAAAGTGTACAAATACATCTATCTCCAATTTGAGGCGATTTGTGGTGGAGGCGAAGGCCGCCGCGACGATCGTGCACGAGACGGATTTCTGGTTCGCGGGTCGAATGGAGGCGGAGCGGGGCCTGACTGCTAATGCCAATGTCTCCTAGACACCGCTTGTCCCGTCATGCGGGCAGTTCGCTTGAGGCCGCACGACACCCCGGAGCCGACGACGTGCATTGTCGTCGGTGGAAGATGGGGGGGAGATCGTCGGGCGCAGGATCGCGTTACCGGGAGGCGTCGATGATTTTCCGTCGATACTCGGAGAGAAGGACCTCGACCGTTTGCCTCAATGCCGGTGAAAGGTCGAAATGGCAGCGCCGCCCATCCTGGCAATCCTTCAGCCGAACGAAGTGCCCGGCTTCGACAAGATCGCGAATCCATCGTAGCGCCGTTGTTTTGGGCACGCCCGCCGCGACGCGCAGGCTCGTCACACTGACTCTTCGCTTTTCTACCGACGCGACATAGAGATAGAGGATCATGTCCCATGCGGGCTGGTCAAATTCGATTCCGGGCAGCATTCGACGTCGCCGAAGCTGGCTCTGGATCAGCAGGCGGGCGATTGAGGCCAGCTTCTCTGATTGCTCTGCGGTGACGGTATCGTCAGAAGGTTCGCAGACCAGCTTCTTGTTGGTGGGGCGAGGGCCGCTCCTGGTCGCAGAGAGTTGGGATATGCCCATTAAGATGGCTCCATCAGGCCCAGGGAACGCAGACTCGTCCACCCGGATGGGGTGATGATCAGATGATCCGGCATTTCGAGATCGAGTTCGCGCGTGACGCCGAGAAGCCGGCGCGTGAACGCGATATCGTCCTGGCTGGGGGTCGGGTCGCCGCTTGGATGATTGTGCACGGGAATGATGGCCGAAGCGCCTATCTCGAGCGCTCGCCGGATGATTTCCCGGGGATGAACCTGTGCCTGCCGGATTGAACCGATCCCGGCGATCTCGTCGGAAAGCAGCGCGAGCTTGGCATCGAGATGAAGGACGCGGACCACTTCCCGGCGTTCATGCGCAAGCTGCGCGCGCAAATAATCGGAAAGCAGCCCGGCGGAATCGAAGATCGGACGCGATTTCAATCTCGTGACGTGAGATGCGAGCATGAGCGCTCGGGCGGAACAGATCAGCTGGATCGCCCCGGGCGCTTGCGGGATCAGCGTCGCCAACGTCGAAGCATCGCAAGCCAGTACGGACGCGATATTCCCGCGGCGCTGGAGCAACGTCGTGGCCAGGCCCGCTGCCTTATCCGGACAGGCGGCCGTCAAGAATGACGTCAGCTGGCGATGTTCAACTTCGGTTTCCGCTTCACCAGGAGCGACGCCGCGAAAATGACTACCAGGATCGGCCACGCCCAAATTTGCTCGTTCAGCGCGTAGGCCAGTCCCCGCATCCGGGCATGAAACAGGGGCGCGAAGCTCGCGAAGACAGTGAGCAACTGAAGAGCGGATGCCCATAACGGCCAGAACTTCCTCGAGCGCAAACTGATCAGGACGAAAGCTGCGAGTGCGGCAGCGTCGACCAACACGAGTTGGAGGCCGACGGAGGCGAAGAGCAGATCGACCTTGTCCGCCATGGCGAAGGTGAGCACAGTGCCCAGCAGCATGACCGAAGCGGCAGCCTTCTCTGCGCCTTCTCCCCGCAGCCAGGCGGCAAGGCAGGTGACGGCGAGCAGGAGGTCGTAAAGGAGCGGGACGAGCATACCGGCAGGATCGCTGTGCTCGGGTCCTCAGGTCAACCCGTCCCGGTCCTCTACACTACGCTACACTACGCAGTTTGCACGACCTTCAGCACGGCCGAGTTCGGGCTGGGGCATCCCTCGGAGCTTCCGAGAGCCGTTGTCGGGATTCGGAGGCCGTCGCGCACGGCGGCGAATTCTTCGTGGGCGGCGAGGAATTCGCCGCGCGCCGCGATGGTCGCGGACATCGCGGCGGCAAGTCGCACCAAGGCTTGGTGACCGGTTGCCATTGGTAGTCCCGCGTTCAGCCTGGCTTCCGGCGCCCGCGCGATCAGGTCCGCCTGAAGGGAAATCGCATGATCGATCGCCGCTTCGACGGGAGCGATCCGCTCGTTCAGATCACGAGCGGCTGAATAGAGATGATGGGCTTTGAGCATGGAGGCCTCCCGCGTCCGCGGAGAGGCGGACGCCTATCTGGGTTGGAAAAGCAGATGGACGATATCGACGGACAGCTGCCCGACGGACTGGCTGATCGCCGCGACCAACAGGACACCAGCGCCTATTGAGATGGCGCACGCGAAGATGAGCCGGATTTTTGTGACAGGCTTCAGGTCATTATGTGGGCTTCCTCGTGTGGGGAAGGGCCACGGGAAGGAAGACACCCTTGATCCGGCCGCCGGTGTGTAGGACGCCATGGTCTCGCTGACCAAAGTCCCGCCTTCCGACCCGATCCAGGGTCTCTTCCCCGTGGTCGGGTCCAGAATGTCCAGAGGCTCGGCCAAGCCCACTACCTTTGGCGGGGCTACCCCGAGTAGATAGTCGGAGCCCTGCTCATATTCGCACAGCAGTCGAGCGGCCTGGGTGCTGCTGCTCACCCCCAAAGCCTCCCGGGCTCCCTTGAGGTGATATTTCACCCCATCGGGCGAAATGCCGAGCTTCAGCGCGATGCTCTTGATGTCGTATCGTGCATAGATAAGCCGCAAACATTCACGTTTGCGGCCATCCAGCAGCTCAAACCGCTCGATCACGAGATGCCCCCCACGGATCCGTCAAGGTGAACATTTCCCAAGGTGAGGCTGGAGTCAAAGCGAAGCGCAATCTTGATCGGTCGCGCCGATACAGGCTTGAGGCGAAGGTGCGGGATGGAGTGCTGACGTTCCGGGTCATCGGGAACGGCACTCCGATCCGGCCGTTTCGAGATCATTGCCAGATGGTCCGACGCCCCTGCCATTATCGCTGGCCGTGATTGGTGGTCTCTTCCCACTGCTTCTCAGGCCTGGCCGCCACCCTGCTCGTCGCCTTGTACTTTTATCCCCGCTTATGTCCTCATCGCGCGGCTGATGCTTGCACTGGCGACCATCGGGCGTGAGCGAGAAGGGAGACGTTTCAGCGCTGAGCCTCGATTGACCCGAGCCCTCTCTCTGGGAAGCAAAGCCCGAACGATAACAGGGCGTCGGGAGGAGGGGCATCGTCTCACTCCCGCGAGACCGGATCGGCAGATGCTTTCACCTTGGCTCGAGGGGGCATTTCTTCCCCGGTGAAAGTCCGGTGATGTTGTCCAACGTTCTATGTTTGTCCACGGGATTTTGATAAAGTTAGATTAGAAAAGTGTATAATTATCAACATGTTGAACTATAAATCTGTGTTGACATCGCAGGGGTCGCAAGTTCAATCCTTGCCACGCCCACCATGATAAACCCCGGCAGACCAATGGTTTGCCGGGGTTTTTCTATGCCCGCAGCGGAACGATATTCCATGTTCCCACTTCGAATTGGCTATCTCCGGCCGCTTCCGCTAGTCAGGGCGGGCACTCGCTCTTGTGGGCCGGCCGGCTTGCGCGACGGGAAGCGTCGCGCTCGCTGAGGGCGCTGGGAGTGGGGTGGCCTTTGAATTTGCTCATTGCCGAAACGTGTCGGGAAACGATTCCCGAACCGGGCTCGCCGTCGCGAGAAGTCGATGCCAAAGGCGCGGCAATCCACGATGATCCTGGGACGCCTCCAGATATAAGGGAACTGGGACCGATCCTGGCGCGGCGCTTCAAGGTCTATGGGACGGACTGGAGGCGAAGCGCTTTTCAGTTGGTGACGACCGCTTTGCCGTTCGTGGCGCTGCTCGTCGCCATGGGGATCGTATCTTCCCGCCATTATTGGCTGGCGCTTTTGATGGCCGTTCCCGCAGCCGGATTGCTCGTCCGCCTCTTCATATTCCAGCATGATTGCGGTCATGGCTCGTTCTTCCGCTCGCGGGCCGCGAACGATGCCGTCGGGCGTGCGATCTCCGTGCTGACCCTCACGCCTTATGGGCATTGGAGGAAGGGCCACGCCATCCACCACGCTTCCAGCGGCAACCTGGATCGGCGCGGCCGTGGCGACGTCGAGATTTTGACGGTCGACGAATATCGAGACCTGTCACCCATCGGGAGGCTTGGCTATCGGCTGTATCGCAGCCCGTACGTTCAGGTCATCATCGGCGCCCCTCTCAACTTCATCGTGCTTCAGCGGATACCGAGGGGCGCGTCATTTCGGGATCGGGGCGCCCGCCGCAGCATGTTGGCGCTGGATGCGGCGCTGGCCGTGGTGTTCGGCACGGCGATGATGCTTGCCGGCGTTGGAACGGTGCTGGCGGTCTATCTGCCGGTGATGGTCCTCGCGTCATGGATCGGGAACTGGCTGTTCTACGTCCAGCATCAGTTCGACGATGCATATTGGGAGAGGGACGGCACCTGGAATTTCCACGCGTCTGCGCTCCACGGCAGCTCTTACTTCAAGCTGTCGCCGATCTTGCAGTGGTTCAGCGGCAACATCGGCCTGCACCATATCCATCACCTGTGCAGCCGCGTTCCCAACTATCATCTGCAAGCCTGCTTCGACGATGCGCCGGAACTGCACCCCTTCGCCAGGCGGATATCGCTACGCGAGAGCTTGAGATGCTGGCGGTTCGCGCTGTGGGACGAGCAACGTCGCACGATGGTGGCATTCCGGGATCTGGACTTGCGAACCGCCTGACAACGGGACGCATCATCGCCATCAGGGTGAAGCGCAGGCGACAGTCCTCCTCTCGGCCCTTTGACGATGGGGCGAGTGGCGTCGATCCTGTCCATGGCCGACCCGCTTGATTTCCTGCCACTCGGGATGCCAGGTGGAGCGATGCATCCTCACACTCGCGCCATGGTCGCCGCAGCGGCTCACGCTTTCATCATCGGCAGAAAAGTCGCGGGAATCTACGATCACTCGGCCGGACGGCATTTGCGGATCGCCGCGGAGGCTCGTGGTGAGCAGCTCCAGGGCTTCGACGGGGATCGCCCGGCGAGGTTCGGCGGCACGCTTCCCGAACTTTACGATGCCGGCGATCGGGTTTTCGTCTCGCTCGAGATCGATGGTGCAACGGTCCGGGGTCATGATCGAAGCACGTCGAGTTCCTATTCCGCCAATGTGACCGAAAGTCTCGTGCAACTGTATGATTACAGTCAGGGCGCATGGTTCGCGTTCGACGTCCAGGTCGTTTGATCCGCCCGCGCAAACGAGCGGCGAGAGCTGGCGAAAAACGCCACCCAACCCATTCGCCATGCCCCGAGCCGACGCAAGATAATTGCCATGGGCTCCCCGTGGCCGCTACCAGCAGGCCATGACGAAGACGCGCGATTCCGATGATCGACCCGACAATCCCGATCGGCGGCTGCTGCTCGGCGGCATGGCAGTGGCCGTTGGCGCGGCGACACTGGGATCACAGGCGGAAGCCAGGCCGGCGCACGGGGGCTCGTCGCATGTCCATGCCGTCAGCGATGCGGCCCTGCGGGCGAACATCGAGACGGTGGTCGTGATCTATGCGGAGAACCGCAGCTTCAACAATCTGTTCGCCGACTTTCCGGGGCTGGAGCAGCCTTTGTCCGCCGTGCCGCGCGAGCGCACGCTCCAGCGCGATCGCGATGGCAAGCTGCTCGATCATCTCCCCAAGATCTGGGAGGGGCTGGTTCCCGACAAGCAGACCGTCGAGCATCGCGAATATCAGATCGGCCCGGATGCGCTCGGGACCATCCCCAACGGCCCGTTCGCGCTCTCCACACCCGAAGGCGACCCGCTGCCGCACGGGCTCGTCACCCGCGATCTGGTCCATGCCTTCTACAACAACCAGCTCCAGATCAACGGCGGCAGGAATGACGGCTTCGTCGCTTGGGGAGACAGCGGCGCGCTGGTCATGGGCCATTATGGCGATGCATCCGCCAATCTCCGGCTGTGGCAGATCGCGCGCGAGTTCACGCTCTGCGACAATTTCTTCATGGGCGCCTTCGGCTGCTCCTACCTCAATCACCAATATCTGATCGCGGCGCGGCCGCCATTCTACCCGGACGCGGACAAGAGCCCCGCCAAGGGGCGGATCGTCCAACTCGAAGGCGATGACCCCAAAGGCATCCGGCCGAAGCAGACGGCCAGATCGGCGCCGAGCGCGATGGATGGCCCGGTCCGCTTCGTGCCCAACACCATTTCACCGGACTTCTGGGCGGTGAACACGATGCTGCCGCCTTATGCGCCGACCTTCGATCTCGATCCCGATCGGCCGGGCTATGCCAATTGGCAGAACGCTCACACGCTGGTGCCGCAGAAGCACAGGACCATCGGCGACATGCTCAACGCGAAGGGCATCGAATGGGCCTGGTATGCGGGCGGCTGGGGGGCGGCGATGGCGGGCCATGGCGAGGACGGCGAATTCCCGTCGCGGCCGAACTTCCAACCGCATCACCAGCCGTTCAACTATTTCGAGCAGTTCGGCCCCGGCACGGCCGAGCGCTCCAAAAGGCTGCGCGATGGCGGCATGGGCGAGACGCCGCGCACCAATCACTTCCTTGCGGATGTCGCGGCGGGGACGCTGCCGTCGGTCAGCTATTACAAGCCTCAGGGCAATCTCAACATGCACGCCGGCTATTCGGACGTGGACGCCGGCGATCGCCATATCGCCCGCGTGATCGACGCGCTGCGCAAGAGCCCGCAATGGGGCAAGATGCTCGTCGTCGTCACCTTCGACGAGAATGGCGGCTGGTGGGATCATGTCGCGCCGCCCAAGGGGGATCGCTGGGGACCGGGCACGCGCATTCCGGCGCTCGTCATTTCACCGCACGCGCGTCATGGCGAAGTCGATCACACCATCTACGACACCGGATCGATCGCGCGCTTCATCACGCGGCGCTGGGGCCTCGAGAAGCTGCCCGGCCTCATCGAGCGCGAGCACGCGATGATCGCTGCCGGCGGCCCGCCCCCCGGCGACCTGACCGGCGCGCTGCGTTTCACCTGATATCGGCCGATCCGCATCGCGGCCGAAGCGCCGAAAATGAACGGTCAGGAGAGGGCCTCCGATCGATCACGATCGGCCCTTCTCCCGATCCATTCCGTGGTACAGATGACTACGGAATTGGCCGACGGAGGACTCGGGTGCGGACCCGTTTGGCAGGGCATGAATTCTCGACTAACGGCGTCGCGCGTCGTCAAGCGAAGGAGTGAGAATGACACAGGCAGAACCCGTTGGCGTGGACCGGCTTCCGAGTACACCTCGTGCCCGTCTGGTGTCCGACGAGCTGGCACGCCTCATGGAGATGGTCACCGATGCCTGTCCGCCGGACGCCAAGGTGAGCTTTGCCTTTGACGGACAGTTGCATCTTTTCGTCGATGTTCGGACGATCGAGGAAGTTCTGGCTGTGGAGTTGCTTCTGCCGGGCCTTGGTGCCGGCATGTTCCACGGTGTCCAGCGCTCGCAGGCGCCCCGCCATGGTTTCGGCCATCGGGTAACGGCGCTGGTCGATCGGTAAAAGACAGACGGGCAGGGGCGCGTGGTATCGTGCGCCCCTGCTTGCTTCCACCGCCCCAATAAAGCCCGGCGGCTAGTGGCGGTGGTGCTCCTCGGCGATATTCTTCTTGCGCGTGCGGTGCGCGGATACCTTGGCCCGGTTGCCGCAGACGCTCATGCTGCACCAGCGCCGCGCCCGGCCGCGCGTATGATCCGCGAACAATAATGTGCAGCTAGGCCCCTGGCAGGCCTTCACATGCGTGAAATCCTCTTCCACCACAACGTGCGCCAGAGCCTCGCCGATAGGGATCAGCAGCGATTCCGGCGAACGCCAGCGTCGCGCCACCTCCAATGCCAGATGCCCCCCTTCGTGCGGCACGATGCGGCCATAGGCCTCGTCGCGTTCCAGAAGCCGGTTGAGGGGGGCGATATCCTCTAGCGTGCCGCTATCCAGCGGCCGGCCCATGCGGCCTGTCACGAAGCCCCGGAACCATTCGCGCAGATCGCGCGCTTGATCGGCGACACGGTCCAACTCGCCGGGCATCGCGTTCCTGACGATTTCGTCGAGCTGCTGTGCAGGCACGAGCCCGGCCTGTCGCAGCCAGTCGACCAGCCCCGCACCATCCTGAAGCCAGTCGATCGGCTCGTTGCTTGGCGTGGCGATCGAGTTGAGGAAATCGATCCCCCGCGCGTCGGCGATGAAGAAGGCGGGCATGTTCACGGGCATGGTTCGCAATCCATTGATGATTGCTTCTTATGTAACTGCCAAAATGGCGTAATGCAAGTTATATCATATGGCCATATCGTCAGTGTGGCCTCTGTGGGGAGGCTTGCCTTCTGCCGACGAAACCGTGGTTTTGCGGTGGTGTCTGCGGGGTCGGCCTCGCTGATTGCCTGAGGGAGTGCATCGGCAGTTATGGTCTCGCTGCGCATCGTGACCGTCAAAAATACATTTGACAGGTTACGATTCGGATGAAATAACCCCTTCATTGCTTTTCATGTGGTTACAAATCGAGGAGAAGTACCATGAACGCGATTGCCTACCGGACCGTGGACGTAGACGGGATCGATGTCTTCTATCGCGAGGCGGGGAAGACGGGGGCGCCGAAGCTGCTGCTGCTGCACGGCTTCCCGAGCTCCGGCCACATGTTCCGCGATCTCATCCCGCTGCTGTCGGACCGTTTCCACATCGTGGCGCCGGATCTGCCGGGCTTTGGCCAATCGGGCGATCCCAAGGCCAACAGCTTCGATTCCATCGCCGACACGATCGAGCGCTTCACCGAGATCGTCGGCTTCGATCGCTTCATCGTCTATGTGTTCGACTATGGCGCGCCGACCGGCTTCCGCCTCGCCATCCGCCACCCCGAGCGGATCGCCGGCATCGTCTCCCAGAACGGCAACGCCTATGTCGAGGGGCTGAGCGACGGCTGGAACCCGATCCGGGCTTATTGGGAGGATGCCTCGCCCGCCAATCGCGACGCGCTGCGCATGATGCTGAAGCCCGAGACGACCTATTGGCAATATAGCCACGGCGTGGCGGACCCGTCCGCGATCTCGCCCGACGGCTATACGCTCGACGACCATTATCTGGCGCGGCCGGGCGCGGACGATGTCCAGCTCGATCTGTTCGGCGACTATAAGAGCAATGTCGCGCTCTATCCGGCGTTTCAGGATTATTTCCGCACCCACAAGCCGCGTTTCCTGGCGGTGTGGGGCAAGAACGACCCCTTCTTCCTGCCGCCGGGCGCCGAAGCCTTCCGCCGCGACATCCCCGAGGCCCGCGTGACTTTCCTCGACACCGGACATTTCGCGCTGGAAACCCACGCCGCTGACATCGCCAAGGAAATCCGGGGCTTCTTCGACTGAGTATCGGAACGGCGGCGGGGGTGACCCCGCCGCCGGTTGGCTTGCGATCCCGGCCACAGGCGCGGATGCCATCGCGGACCCGACCGGTGGAGCCGGCCGCCCGCCGCGATCGATCGGATTTGCTCATCCTCTGCCGGATTGTGCTTCCGAAACAAAGCGTTCATGGAGGATATGGCCCATCGTCGGCATGAAGGCGATCCCGGCCGGTCGGTAATCCAATCGAAGGCTTTGTGGGGCATCTGCGGGAGGGAGATGGGAAGATTCCGTGGCCTTGATGGTGCGGCGATGCTGCTCCTGGCTTGGGCGTTGCTGGCCGGGCTTCTGCCGTCGAAAGCCTCGGCGAGCGAAATCGTGCTGGGGCCGACCCTCTGTCATGCGGTGAGCGAACGGGTGGTAGCCGCTCGGGAGGCTCCGGCGCCGCTGGCCTGCGGTGGCGAGCCGCGCGGCTATCAGCATGGTTCGCTCTGGTTGCGCACGGATCTTCGCGGATTGCCGGTCGACGGCAATGACCTGATGCTCGTCGTCCACAATTCACGGTTCGATCGCCTGTCCGTGGCATTCCGCTACGCCGATGGCTTCGTGGCGCAATCCGAGGTCCATGGCGGCGATTTCGGATCGCATTGGCGGGCGGGCGGCCAGATCGCCTTCGATGCGCCGATGCGCGATGTGCCCGTCACCGCCATGACCCTGCGCTTCGATCGGCTTGCCAGCGCCAAACTGCTGCGTATGCGGCTGATGGATCATGGCGAGGCGAGCTATGAGGCGATCGCGCTCGCCGGGACGATCGCGACGGCGTTGACCCTCTTGCTGGTCTGCGCGCTCTACAATGCGGGGCTGGCCGTTGCCGTCCGGCGGGCGTTCCCGGCGTGGCAGGCGGCGTGGGCCGGATGCATGGTCTTGTGGGGCGCGATCTGGTCGCAGTTCCACCTCTTCCTGTTCCCCGGAATGGCGGGCGCGCTTTCCGCGCAAAGCTGCACCGCCTTGTCCTGCCTCGCGATCACGCTCGCCACGGCGAGCGCCGTGACCGCGATCGATCGCGCGACGCTTCCCGCCGGCCTGCGCAGGGCGGCGCTCCTGTCCGGTATCGCGGTGGGCATCCTCGGCCTGCCTCTGGCGGCCATGCGGTCCGGCCCGATCGTCGAGCTGGGGAATTGCCTGGGGGTGCTGATCCTGCTCGATCTGGGGCTTGTCGCGGCCTGCCTCGCGCTCGCTTCGCGGCGGAAGAGCACGGATGCGCGCAACCTCATCGGAGCCTGGTCGCTTCCGATGCTGATGCTGGCCGCTCTCCAGATGACGGACCCGAACGCGATCTTCTGGGGAGGCGGGGCGCAGATCCTGATCCTGTTCGCAGCGGCATGGCAGACGCTCTGGCTCTCGATCACCGCCTCGCACAAATATGCGAAGCTGCGCATAGACCGCGACACGGCCCGCATCGCCGAGGCGCAGGCCCAGGAACTGGCGCGTCGCGATCCGCTCACCGGGCTGCTGAACCGTCGCGGCGTCATCGAAGTGCTGGAGGCGAAATCGCGGCAGGGCGACGATCCCGATGCATCGGTCGCGCTGCTGCTGATCGATGTCGATCGCTTCAAGCGGATCAACGATCAATATGGCCATGATGCCGGCGATCTGGTCCTGACGAGGATCGCATCGCAGATCGTGCGCTGGGAAGAGGCGCGATGCAACGTGGCCCGATTGGGCGGGGAGGAGTTCGTCATCATCATCGAAGGTCTTGAGATGACGGCCTTGCAGCACTTCGCCGAAAGCGTTCGCGAGGACATCGCCGCCTGTCGGTACGGGCTTGAGCCGGGCGGAGGGGTGACCGTCAGCATCGGCGTGGCCCAGACGACCGGACACCCCGATTTCCGCGCGCTTTATCGGCTCGCGGACAAGGCGCTCTATGCGGCGAAGCGGTCCGGCCGCAATCGCGTCAGTTTCAGCTCCGCCCATAATGACGAGGGCGACGGGCGCTCCACGGATGCCGGGCTCGGGGAGAGGCATCCGCTCCGGGGCGGCGCGTAGGGGTTGCGGCTCGACGAAATGGCGCTTTCCTGCGATCCGCTGGCTTCATGACGGACACGCCCAACCGACTGCGCCGATCCGCGCGCATCATCCTGCTCGACGATGCCGGGCGAGTGCTGCTGCTGCGCTTCGTCATCGAGCGGGTGAGCGGCCCCTATATCTTCTGGGCGACACCCGGAGGCGAGGTCGAGCCCGGTGAGGAATTGCTGGAGGCGGCCCGGCGCGAGCTGCACGAGGAAGTCGGCCTGTCGCTGCCGCTTTCGGGGCCGGTGCATCATGCCTCGGGCGTGTTCGAGTTCAAGCATGAGGTGGTCGACAATGTCGATGCCTTCTACCTCGCCCATTTCCATGGCGGGCCGGTCAGTCTCGGTGGTGTCGACGAGGCGGAGCGCGCCGTGCTGCGCGAACTGCGCTGGTGGACGGCCGACGAGATCGAGGCGAGCCCGGTTCCCGTCTATCCGCCGGACCTTGCCGGGGCGGTCCGCAGGCTGGCGACCAGATCCTGAGAGGGGCGTCGGCCGCTGGCAAACCCGCGGAGATAGGCCGGCGGGTGGGCGCCAGTCTTCGGGCCGCACGGATCAGGAGCCCAGCAGCGCCGCCATCATCGCGAGGGTGAAGATCACGCCCAGCCCCACCAGTCCGATCAGGCAGATGCCGGCATCTTCGAGCATCGAAGGGCGCCGGCGGGGCGGAAGATCGTCGAACAGATTGCGCGTTTCCATCCGTCTCCTCTCCTCCCTGGGGCGACCAACCCATGAAAATCGAGGAGGTTTCCATTATGCCCAGTTTGGAGGGAACCGGCCCGGAAATGCGTGGATGGTCTCAGCCTTCTGATCCGCGCTCCATCATCGCCTTCTGGAGAGGGGAGGCGTGCAGGATCGCCAGTTGCAGGCTCTCCGCGATCCGCGCGGCCTTGGCTTGCAGCGCCTGGGCGTGCGCTTCCGGCAGCATCTCGCCGGTGGTCGATGCCCAGATGCGGAGCCAGCGTTCGAACATCGCGGGCGTGAGGCGCTTCGCATGGAGCATGTGCCTCGCGACCGGATTGCCCTTGTAGCGCCCGGTGGAGAGCATCACCGACGACCAGAAATCCGCGATCCGGGAAAGATGCTCGGGCCAGTCATGGACCGCCTCGTTGAAGACCGGTCCGATCAGATCGTCCTCGCGCACACGGGCATAAAAGGTGTCCAGCAACGGCGGCAGGGCGGTTTCGAGGAAATCTTGCTTCGACATGACGGCTATGAGGGATGCATGGAAAGCGCCCCTCCATGCAAGGGAGCGCTGCCATCTACGACCATCCCGTCCTTGACGTGGGAAAGCCTGTCGGGGGAGAGGTCTGTCGCAACAGGATGCGGGAGAGGGCGGGAATGAAGCGAGCGATGTGGGCGATGCTGGGCGCCACGATGATGGCCGGCGCGGTGCAGGCGGCGGAGCGGCCGGCGATCACCGGTATCTCGCATATCGCGGTCTATTCCGCCGATGCCGCGGCGACGGAGCAGTTCTACAAGGACAGACTGGGCGCGGAGAAGCTGCCCGACCCGGAAGACGCGCGGGGTGTCCGCTATCGCTTCAGCGCGCGGCAGTTCGTCGAGGTGCTGCCGCTTCCCGCCGGGCAGGGCATCAGTCGGCTGGCCCATATCGCCTTCTCGACCAGCGACGCGGCGAAGTTGCGCACCTATCTGGCGGCGCATCGCGTGAAGGACGTTTCCACGGTGCGGAAGGGCGCCGATGGCAGCCTGTGGTTCTCCGCGCGAGACCCGGAGGGCAATGAGGTCCAGTTCGTCCAGTCCCCCGATGCGGACGATCGCCCGTCCGCGCGGGCGATCAGCGGACGGATGATCCATATGGGCTTCCTGGTGCATAACCGCGCCGTGGAAGATGGCTTCTACCGCGACCTGCTCGGTTTCCGGCCCTATTGGTACGGGTCGATGAAGGAAGGCACCACGGACTGGGTGTCCCAGCAGGTGCCGGACGGGCATGACTGGCTGGAATATATGATGGTCGGCGACGGCAGCACCACGCCGCTTTCCAAGATCGACGGACGCGAGCTGGGCGTGCTCAACCATTTCTCGCTGGGCGTCCCCAATATGGAGGCGGCGGTGACGACGCTGATCGCCGGGGATCGGCTGAGCCCCCGCCATGACGGGCCGCAAATGGGCCGCGACGGCAAATGGCAGGCCAATCTCTACGATCCCGACGGCACGCGCGTGGAACTGATGGAGTTCCAGCCCGTGACCAAGCCCTGTTGCTCGGCCTTCACCGCCGACAGCCCCACACACTGACGGCGCGCTCGTTCCGCTAGGGCCGGTAACGGCTCGGCGGAACGCCCAACATGCGCTTGAACATCGTCGAGAAATTCGCCGGGCCGTCATAGCCGAGATCGAGCGCGATCGAGGTGATCGCCTCGCCTGCGGCCAGTCTGGGCAGCGCGACGGATACGCAGGCCTGTTGCCGCCACTCGGCGAAGCTCATGCCCGTCTCGCGCCGGAACAGCCGCGTGAAGCTGCGCCGGTTGACGGCGAGTGCTGAAGCCCATTGGTCGATGGCGGCGGTGGCGCTGGGGCGTTCCAGAAAGGCATGGCAGAGCGCGGCGAGCGCGGGCTGTCGCGGGAAGGGGACGGCGATCGGTATTCGTGGCGCGGAACGGATCTCGGCGACGAGGAGCCGCATCACCAGACCATCGCGGCCCTGTTCGTCATATTCGGTCGGAATCTCCGCCGCGGCGACGAGCAACTGGCGCAACAGCGCGGAGACGCCGACCACCCGGCAGCAGCCCGGAAAGGCTCCATACGCCGCAGGCTCGATCAGCACGCTGCGGGTCTGCACCGCACCGACCATGCGGACGGAGTGCGGCGTTCCCGGCGGTATCCACACCGCCCGTTCGGGTGGCGTCACCCAACTTCCCTCCGGCGTGCTGACGGCGATCACACCGGAGGCCGCGTAGAGGAACTGGCCCCGCCGATGGCGGTGCTCGGCAAGTTCGAAGGAGGCGGGGAACGCGTTGCCGATGCCGACGACCGGCCTCGGCACATCCTCATGATCCTGAGAACGACGCGGTTCCATGGATTGTCCCATTCGCAAAATTGATTGACCCATATGGCGAAGCAGGCCGAACCGAAAGGGGCTATCGCGCGGCGGCACGAGGCAGCAATGGAAAGGCGCCGCATGACGACGGCAACGGCGAGAGCCGGCATGATGACGAACGGCACCGTCTTCGGCGTGATCGTGGCGATCAGCTTCTGTCATCTGCTCAACGACATGATGCAGTCGCTGCTTCCGGCCATCTACCCCGACCTCAAGGCCGAACTGGGGCTGAGCTTCGGGCAGGTCGGGCTGGTGACGCTGGCTTATCAGATCACGGCGTCGATCCTTCAGCCCATCGTCGGGCTCTATGCAGACAAGCGCCCGACGCCGATGGCTTTGCCGGGAGGCACGCTCTTTTCGCTCGCGGGGCTGACGGTGCTGTCTAGCGCGCACAGTTACGGGCTGGTGCTGATCGGCGCCTCGTTGCTCGGGGTCGGCTCCTCGGTGTTCCACCCGGAATCCTCGCGCGTCGCGCGGATGGCGGCCGGCGGGCGACACGGCCTCGCGCAGGCGCTCTTCCAGGTCGGCGGCAATGTCGGGCAGGCGCTGGGGCCGCTGGCGGCGGCGCTGGTCGTCATGCGCTGGGGGCAGTCGAGCCTCGCCTTCTTCGCGCTGCTGGCGCTGTTGTCCGGCACGGTGCTCTGGAACGTCGCGAACTGGTATCGCCATCATGGGCTGACACGGCTCAAGATCGGCGGTCCGGCAATGACGGCGGGGGCCTTGCCCGAAGGGCGGGCCTTGCGCGGCATCCTCATCCTGCTGGCGCTGATCTTCTCGAAATATGTCTATCTCGCCAGCCTGACGAGCTATTTCACCTTCTACCTCATCCACCGCTTCGGCTTGTCGGTGGAGAATGCCCAGTTGCATCTGTTCGCCTTCCTGGCGGCGGTTGCGGTCGGGACGGTGTTGGGCGGCCCGCTCGGCGATCGCTTCGGGCGCAAATATGTCATCTGGTGCTCGATCCTCGGCGCGCTTCCCTTCACGCTGCTGCTCCCGCATGTCGGCTTGTTCTGGACGGGGCCGCTCACGGTGGCGATCGGACTGATCCTGGCGTCCGCCTTCCCCGCCATCGTGGTGTTCGCGCAGGAACTGGTGCCGGGGAAGGTGGGGATGATCTCCGGGCTCTTCTTCGGCTTCTCCTTTGGCATGGGCGGCCTCGGCGCGGCGGCGCTTGGCTGGATCGCGGATCGGACCAGCATCGAGACGGTCTATCAGTTCTGTGCTTTCCTGCCGGCGATCGGCCTCCTCACGGCCTTCCTTCCCGATGTCGAAGCCGAGAGGCGTCGGTCGTCCGTGGCGTGACGTCCGTTCCTGATGGCGTGCCGGCCTGAGCAGGGCCGGCGGATTTGATTGCGAGAATGTCCCTTGTTTTCATTGCTATGGATGCCCGCCACGATCGCGGCTTCGATCTTCCAGGTGGGACGCAACGCGCTCCAGCGCAGCGTGATGACGTCGGCTGGCCCATGGGGCGCGACGCTGGTGCGCTTCCTGTTCGGGCTGCCCTTCTCTCTGCTGTTCGCTGCCGTGGCGTTCATGCTCGTGCCGGATGCCCGGCCGGTGTTCGGAGGCGCCTTCTGGCTGTCCGCCACGGCGGGCGCCACGTCGCAGGTGCTGGCGACGGCCGCGCTGCTCGTCGCCATGCACCGTTCGGGGTTCGCGGTGGGGACGGCGCTGCAACAAAGCTCCCTGCCGCTCGCGGCGATGGTCGGGCTGGTCGTCTATCATGATCGGCTGAGCGGCGTGGCCTGGCTGGGCGTTGGCATCACCAGCATCGGCCTCGCTATCCTGACATGGCCGCCGAAACTGACGCGGACGCCGCACGCCTTTTCCGGGGCGGTTTTCGGGTTGTTGTCCGGCCTGTTCTTCGGTTTCTCGCTCAACGCCTTCCGGCATTCCGCCCTTGCGATGGAGGCGGGGCATCCGGTGTTCGCGGCCATCGTCAGCGTGTGCATCGTTCAGGCCATGCAGGCCGCCACCCTGACCCTCATTCTTCTGGTGCGCGATCCGGCGGCCTTGCGGGCCGTGTTGCGCGACTGGCGCAGCTCGCTCGGCGCCGGACTGTGCGGGGCATGCGCGTCGTCGGGCTGGTTCGTCGCGCTGGCCCTGTCTCCGGCGGCGCCGGTCAGGGCGCTGGGCGTGATCGAGGCGCCGATCGCGGCGTTCGCGGGGCATCGATTGTTCCGCGAGACGCTGCACCTCAAGCAGATGCTGGCGGGCCTCGCGGTCATCGGCGGGATCGTGATGACGTCGCTCTGGTAGGCGCTACGTTCGCGCGTGCCGGCGATGCGCCGCGATGCAGGACAGGACACTCGCCACCACCAGCCCGAACGCGCCGATCTCCAGCGGCCGTGGCAGCCGATGCTCCCACAGGAAGCCGTAGATCAGCGCGAACAGCGTCTCGAACAGGATCATCTGCCCCACCATCGTCAGCGGCAGGAGCCGGCTCATCCGATTCCACAAGGCGTTGCCGACGATCGAGGCGAAGACCGCCACCCCGATCGACACGCCGGCGAAGGTCAGCCACGCGGCGGTTCCGTGGCGGATGGGTTCGAGGAGGAGGGTGGCCGGCACCAGCATCACCGCCTGCGCGCCGGTGACGAGGCCGATCAGCAGGTTCCAGTCATGCGCGGACACATGGCCGAGCCGGGCGAGGCAGCGGCTGTTGCCGACCGCAAAGGCCGTCCAGGAGGCGAGCGCCCCGATCGCGCAGGCGAGGCCGATGACCGATCCGCCCGCCGGCATGGCGATGGCCTGCCAGCCGATGCAGGCCGCTCCCGCCGCGCACAGCAGCAGCGACGGGGTTAGCGCCGGCAACGCCACGGCGCCCCGATCGCGGCTGCCGATGATCGTGACGGCAACCGGAAGGAAACCGATGACGAGCGAGGTCATCGCGATGCCGCCGGTCTGCACGGCCGTCGAGAGCAGGATATAGTAGAGCGTGTTGCCGGCCAGTGCGAGCCACGCCAGCGACAGCCATTCGCGCCGCGTGAGCCGGGCGAGCAGCGTGCGCCAGCGGGGCGCGACGAGCGCGGCGGACAGTATCCCATAGGCCAGATAGCGGCCGATCGCGAGTTGGAGCGGGTTGAAGTCGCGCACCAGCTCCGGCGCGAGGAAGACGAGCCCCCAGAGCGCGCCGGCTCCCACGCCGCAGGCGATGCCCTGATAGGTCCGATGCGTGGCGGGCAGGTTGGCGACGGCTATGTCCACGATCGATCCTTGCTGTTCGTCGCGGGGGATATCACGCCCGTTGCGAGGCTTGCGCTCTTGATCGGATGGCCGAATGCAACAAAAACTCGGCCCATGCCCCGGACGAATCTTCGCAAGACGCGCGCCCTCGACGATTTCGATCGTGCGATCCTCCGAATCCTCCAGCGAGACAACAAGACGCCGCAACGCTTGATCGGGGAGCGCGTGAACCTGTCGGCCGCGGCCGTGCAGCGGCGCATCGCGGCGATGGAGGAAGCCGGGATCATCGAGCGCAACGTGGCCATCGTCGACGCGGCGGCGCTTCGGATGACGATCACCGCGATCGTCGAGGTGCAACTGACCGACGAGCGCCTTCCGACCGTGGACAAGGCCAGAGCGGTGTTCCTCGGTGCGCCGGAGGTGCAGCAATGCTATTATGTGACCGGCGGGATCAGCTTCGTCCTTGTGATCGTGTCGCCGGACATGGTGGCCTATGAAGCGACGACCCGCCGCCTGTTCACCCATAATGACGCGGTTGCGAGCTTCCGCAGCCTGATCGCGCTCGATCGCATCAAGACGGGTGCGGAGATCGTCATAGCCTGACCGGCTCCCCGGAAGCCGAAGCGCGCGGCGAAGGCACCGCCGTGCGCCATTGCCGGATCAGCGCCCCGCTCCCCAATGGCGCCTGTCCGCCATCACGCCGCTCATCGGGCGCTATGGTGTTCAGATATCATCGAATAAAATAGCGACCAGGACACGTCGACCACCACTTCCATCCTATAACGGTTGCAGGTGCCCCTCCAGATGGAGTGGAGGCCGCAGTGAGGACAGTGGATGGGCGTGATGGACGATCATGTCATGCATGTGGGTCATTCGGTCACGATGCGATCCGTGGCCGAATTTCATACCAGCCTCTTGTCGGCGTTCGATCAGGGGCGGAGCGATATCGTGCTCGATCTGTCGGATCTTGGGGAGCTTGACTTGAGCTTCGTCCAGATCGTCGAGGCCGCCCGCAAGCAGATTGTCGGGGCGGGCCGCGACATCCGGTTGCTGCGTCCGGCCGCAGGCCCGGTCGCGGCGCTTCTTATGCGGGCGGGTTTCGACACGGACCCTGACGCTATCGATTTCTGGTTTCATGGAGACTTGTCGGCATGACGGCCTCGATCCTCACCGTTGACGATTCCCCCAGCCTGCGGATGGCGATCCGCATCGCGCTGACCGGCGCGGGCTATTCCGTGACCGAGGCGGGCGATGGCAGCGAGGGCCTCGAAAAGGCGCTCGCCACACCGTTCGACATGATCGTCACCGATCTCAACATGCCGGTGATGGACGGCCTCACCATGATCCGCGAGCTGCGCAAGGCGCCCAGCATGAGCGGTGTGCCGATCATCTTCCTCACCACCGAATCCGATGATGCGATGAAGCAGCAGGCCAAGGCCGCCGGTGCCACCGGCTGGCTGGTGAAGCCCTTCGTCGCAGACCAACTCGTCAAGATCGCCCGTAAAGTCCTCGGGCGATGAACGGGCAGGATCCGGTCGCGGCCTTCCGCGTCGAGGCGGCCGAGCTGCTCGACCAGATCGAGCAGGGGCTGCTCGATCTCGGCCATCGGCTCGACGATCGCGAGCTGGTGGACGAAGTGTTCCGGGGCCTGCACACGCTCAAGGGCTCGGGCGCGATGTTCGGCTTCGACGCGCTTGCCACCTTCACCCATCATTGCGAGAGCGCGTTCGATCGTGTCCGCAAGGGGCTGGTGCCGGCGACCGGGGAGCTGGTCGCGGTCATCCTCTTCGCCAAGGATCATATGCGTGCGCTGATCGAAGGCGACGGCGCGGGGCTGGAAGCGGCAGGAGATGCGATCCTCGCGCGGCTTCGGGCGGCGATCGAGGGCGCGGCGGGGGCGGATGTGCCAGCCCAGGCGGCCGAGGACGCGCGTTGCGGCTGGCGCATCATCTTCCGCCTTCCGCCGGACGCGATGGCGAACGGCACCAATCCGCTGATGCTGCTCGACGAGTTGCGCGAACTGGGCGAGGCGCGTGTCGTCGCGCGGACCGACGCGATCCCGCCGCTCGCCGATCTGGTGCCGACCCGGTGCCATGTCGGCTGGGAGGTGGAACTCCGCACCCAGGCGCCGAAGAGCGAGATCGAGGACGTCTTCATCTTCGTGATGGACGATATGGAGCTGACGATCGAGCCGCTCGCGTCGTCCGTCGAGCCGTCGCCGGCCCCGCAGCCGGAGTTGCCCGAGGCCGAAACCCCCACGGATGTTGCTGCCCAGCAGGGCCGCCCGACGGCGCGTTCGGGCGAGCATGTCCGGGTGCCCGCCGAGCGGCTCGATGAACTGATGGACCGGGTTGGCGAACTGGTGATCGCGCAGAGCCGGCTTTCCCAGCTCGCCAATGGCGGTGTCGATGTCGTCGCGTTGCGCTCGGTGTCGGAGGAGATCGAGCGTCTCTCCGGCGAACTGCGCGACACGATGATGGTGCTGCGCATGGTGCCGGTCGCGACGCTGTTCGGCCGGTTCCGTCGCCTCGTCCACGATCTTGCGCGCGAGACGGGCAAGGCGATCGATCTCGTCACCGAGGGCGAGAACACCGAAGTCGACAAGACGGTGGTCGAGCGGCTTGCGGACCCGCTCGTCCACCTGATCCGCAATGCCTGCGATCATGGGCTGGAGCCGCCCGAGCAGCGCTTCGCGGCGGGAAAGCCGGCGGCCGGCGTCATCCGCCTCTCCGCGCACCAGGCGGGCGGCGAGGTGGTCATCACCGTGCGCGACGACGGGCGCGGCATCGATCGCGAGCGGGTGCGCGTCAAGGCCGAGGCGCAGGGGCTCATCCAGCCCGGCCAGCCGATCGCGGATCAGGACTTGCTCCAGATGATCTTCCATCCCGGCTTCTCGACGGCGGCGCAGGTGACCAACCTGTCCGGCCGGGGCGTCGGCATGGATGTGGTCAAGCGCACCATCGAGAGCCTGCGCGGATCGATCGACGTCAGCAGCGCGTCCGGCGAGGGATCGAGCGTGGTGCTGCGCATCCCGCTGACGCTGGCGATCATCGAGGGGCTGCTCGTGCGCGTCGGGGCTGAGCGTTATGTGATCCCGCTGGCGGCCGTCGAGGAATGCCTGGAGCTGTCGCTGGAGGAGGATCTGCGCTCGCGCGGCCGCAGCTTCATCACGCTGCGCGACCGGCTGGTGCCCTTCCTGCGCCTGCGCGAGATGTTCGCGACCGGCACCCGGCCGGACCCCTATCAGAAGATCGTTGTGATCGCGACCGGGGCCGAGCGTGTCGGCCTCGTCGTAGACCAGATCATCGGCAACCATCAGACGGTCATCAAGTCGATGTCGCCGCTGCACCGGGATGTCGGCACCTTCGCGGGCGGCACGATCCTCGGCGATGGCGGCGTCGCGCTGATCCTCGACGTGGCCCAGCTCGTCGCCATCGGCCAGCAGCAGGAGGAGCGGCTTCGCGCCGCCGGATAAGCCATGCATGAACCGACCCCCATCCTCTGGGATGCGAGCGGCCAGCTCGCGGTGCTGACCTTCGATCTCGATCGGGAGACGTTCGCGATCGAGGCGGTGCTCGTCCGCGAGATTCTCGATCTCCTGCCGGAAACGGCGGTGCCGGGCGCGTCGTCGCTGGTCGGCAGTGTGGTCAATTTCCGGGGCCGGATCATCCCGATCGCGGACCTGCGCCTCGCCTTCGGGATGCCGCGCGCGGAGGCGACCGTCGACAGCCGCATCATCGTGATCGAGATCGAGCATGGCGACGAGGTGATCCAGATCGGCGTGCGCACCGACAAGGTGCATGAGGTTACGTCCCTCGATCAGGCGGCCAGCGAGGAGCCGCCCGCCGTGGGTATGCGCTGGCGCCGTGATTTCGTCCGGGCGCTGGTCCGCCGGAGTGACGGCGTGATCGTGTTGCCGGACCTGCCTTCCATCTTCCGATCGCTTTGCGGCGGCGACGGCGATCCTGCCGTCGGCGCCGCGTCCCTGGTGCCCTGAACTTCCGAGAGGTAATCATGCGAGCCACGATCAAGCTCAAGCTGGGGCTGACCTTCGCCCTGCTTCTCATTCTCATGGCGGCGGCGATCCTGCTCGGGGTGTCGCGCCTGACGCTGCTCAACGATGCGATCGGCCATATCGTCAACGGCCCCGCCAAGCAGCTCGACCTCGCGCGCAGCATCGAGGATGGCGTGGGCCGCGTCGTCCGCGCCGAGAAGAATCTCGTCATGTCGAGCGATCCAGAGCTGTCGCGCGCGATGGAGGGCACGATCGCGAACTGGCGTGGCCGGGTCGACGATATGATCCGCCAGGGCAAGGACACGGCCGCCGCCGAGGACAAGGCGACGTGGGACAAGCTCGACCAGCAGTGGGGCGAGTTCAAGCCGATCAATGATCGTGTCCGCCTGTCCGCCGCGACCGACAAGGCGGCCGCCACCGCGCTCACCATCGGAGATGGGCGCGCCAAGGCCGAAGAGGTCAGCAAGGCGGCCGAGGAAGTCGCCACCGTGCAGTCGCGCAAGATGGCCGAGGCGGATGACTCGACCGAGCTGCTCTTCCAGTCCGCACATACCAGCATCATCGCGCTCGGCATCGTCGCCTTCATCGCGATGCTGGCGTCGGGGGCTTATATCGCGACGTTCATCTCCCGTGGGCTCGCGACGGCCGGCCATGCGATGCGTCAGGTTGCGGATGGTGACCTGACCCGTACCGTCGAAATCCGCCACCGCGACGAGATCGGCGACCTGCTGGGCCTCGTCAACGACATGATCGAGCGTCTGCGCGGCGTCGTGGGCGATGCGACGGTGGCGGCGCAGAATGTGTCGTCGGGCAGCCAGGAGCTGTCATCCAGCTCCGAACAGCTCTCGCAGGGCGCGACCGAGCAGGCGGCGTCGGCCGAGCAGGCCTCGGCCTCGATGGAAGAGATGGCGGCCAACATCAAGCAGAACGCCGACAATGCGGCCCAGACCGAGAAGATCGCCCGCCAGTCCTCCAAGGACGCCGAGGCAAGCGGTGTCGCGGTGGACCGCGCGGTGGGCGCGATGCGCACCATCGCCGACCGTATCGGCATCGTGCAGGAGATCGCCCGCCAGACCGACCTTCTCGCGCTGAACGCGGCGGTCGAGGCGGCGCGTGCGGGCGAGCACGGCAAGGGCTTCGCGGTGGTGGCGTCGGAAGTGCGCAAGCTCGCGGAGCGCAGCCAGACGGCGGCGGCGGAGATCGGCTCCGTCTCGACCGAGACCGTGAAGGCTGCGGCGGAAGCCGGCGAGATGCTGTCCCGCCTCGTACCGGACATCCGCCGCACCGCCGAGCTGGTCTCCGAGATCAGCGCGGCCTGCCGCGAGCAGGATATCGGCGTCGAGCAGATCAACCTGGCCATCCAGCAGCTCGACAAGGTGACGCAGCAGAATGCCGGCGCATCCGAGCAGATCTCCACGACGTCGGAGGAGCTGGCGGCGCAGGCCGAGGAACTCGAAGCGAGCATCGCCTATTTCCGCGTCGAGGCGCGTGGCGGCGAGCGCACCGCTCCGCGGCCTGCCCCCGTGGCGACACGCCGTCCGGCGGCGGCTCCCGTCCGCAAGCCGGCCGCGCCCGCCATGGCCCGCACCAGCTCGATCGCGGACCAGAAGGCCCGCGTGCAGGGCTTCGCGCTCGACCTCTCGCAAGGCGGCCCCGATGCCGAGGATGCCGATTTCGGGAGCCGCGCGGCGTGAGCGGCGAGGCGGAGGATGTCCAGGTCGTCACCTTCGGGCTGGGGGCGGAGACCTTCGCGGTGCCGGTCGCGTTCGTCCGCGAGATTCTCGATCATCGCGAGGCGTTCCGCATCCCCAACGGGCCGGACTATCTGCTCGGCCTGACGGATGTGCGCGGCGAGGGCGTGCCGACGATCGACTTCCGCCTCCGGCTCGGCCTGCCGCGCGCCGAGCCGACGCCGGCCACGCGCATCCTCGTGGTGGACGTGCCGCTGACGGACCGGACGCTGGTGCTGGGGCTGGTGGTCGATCGGGTGCTGGATGTCAGTGCCTTCCGTGCGGATGCGATCGAGGCGGCGCCTGATATCGGCGTCTCCTGGCCGTCCGACTATATCGGCGGCGTGGCGCGGCGGAGTGAGGGCTTCGTCGTCCTGATCGACGTGGCGCGCATCTTCTCGTCCGCCGACGCGGCCTTCCTGAAGCTGCCGGCCGCCGCCTGATCGCCCGTTTCTCTTCGCCGTCCTTCGGAGCATGGCCTTGCACGCAGCCGTCCACAGCGCGCCGACCGGCGCCGACCATCTCAGCCGCCGCAATTTCGATCGGCTCGCGCGCTACATTCGCGACACGTCCGGCATCAAGATGCCCGACAGCAAGATCACCATGCTTGAAGGCCGCCTGCGCAGACGTGTCCACGCGACCGGCCAGCCCAGCATCGACGCCTATTGCGAGCGGCTGTTCGAGGCCGACAATCTGGCGGCCGAGGGGCTGCACCTCATCAATGCCGTCACCACCAACAAGACGGATTTCTTCCGCGAGCCCGCGCATTTCCAGTATCTGAGCGACACCGTCCTGCCGGACCTGGCGGAGCGGGGCGTCCGCACGATCCGCGCATGGAGCGCCGCCTGCTCGACCGGGCCGGAGGCCTATACGCTGGCGATGGTGCTCGACGATCGGGTCCGCGCGGCGGGGGCGGGGGATTTCACGATCCTCGCCACCGACCTCGATACCGAGGTGCTGCACGCGGCACACCGGGGCGTCTACCCGGCGGATATGATCGAGCCCGTGCCCGAACGATTGCGCCGCAAATATCTCCTCTCGCCGCGCGACACCGCCCGCAGGGAGGTGCGCATCGTGCCCGAGCTGCGCGGCACCATCGGCTTCGCACCGCTGAACCTGATGGACGGCCATTATCCGGTCGGCGCGCCGATGGACCTGATCTTCTGCCGCAACGTGCTGATCTATTTCGACAAGCCGACGCAGCGGCAGGTCGTCTCGCGCCTCCTCGACTGTCTGGCGCCGCAGGGCCATCTGTTCCTCGGTCATTCCGAGACGATCACGGGTTTCGATCTGCCGCTGGAGCAGGTCGCCAACACCGTGTTCCGGCGGCGGCGCTGACATGCGCCCCAAGACCCGCGTCCTCATCATCGACGATTCCGCCAGCGTCCGGCAGACGCTGAAGGCGATCCTGGAGGAAGACCCCGCGCTGGAAGTGATCGCGGCCGCCGCCGACCCCTTCGCGGCGGCGCGCTACATCCAGCAGGAATTGCCCGACGTCATCACGCTCGACGTCGAGATGCCGCGGATGGACGGCATCACCTTCCTGCGCAAGCTGATGCACCAGTGCCCGGTGCCGGTGGTGATGTGCTCCTCGCTGGTCGAGGACGGCTCGGAGACGCTGTTGCAGGCGATGGAGGCGGGAGCGGTCGACGTCATCCTGAAACCGCGTCTCGGCGTCGCCGATCATCTGGCCGAACAGCATCTCCAGATCCGCGACACGGTGAAGGCGGCCGCCAGCGCCCGCGTTCGCGGGAAACCCCGGATGCCGGCCGTCGAGCGTGTCCCGCGCAAGCTCACCGCCGACGCCGTGCTGCCGCCGCCCGACAACCGGCCGATGAGCCGCACGACCGAGATGGTCGTCTGCCTCGGCGCGTCCACCGGAGGCACGGAGGCGCTGCGCGAGGTGCTGGAAGCGCTGCCCGTCAACGCGCCCGGCATCGTGATCGTGCAGCACATGCCCGAGAGCTTCACCGCCGCCTTCGCCCGCAGGCTGGACGGGCTCTGCGATCTCAGCATCAAGGAGGCGGCGGACGGCGATCCCGTGCTGCGCGGTCATGTCCTGATCGCGCCGGGCGGCAGGCACATGATGCTGGAGCGGCGTGGCGCGCGCTATCATGTCGCGGTGCGGGACGGGCCGCTGGTGGCGCGTCACCGGCCGTCGATCGACGTGCTGTTCCGCTCCGCCGCGCGAGCGGCGGGGGCCAACGCGGTCGGCATCATCATGACCGGCATGGGCGACGACGGCGCGCGCGGGCTGCTGGAGATGAAGCAGGCGGGCGCCCGCACCTTCGCGCAGGACGAGGAGACGTCGATCGTCTTCGGAATGCCCAAGGAAGCGATCGCGCGGGGGGCGACGGAGCGGATCGTGCCGCTGGGCGATATCGCGCGCGAACTGCTCCGCGCCGCGACGCGCTGAGGGGCGGGAGGAGATTGCCTCCTCCCGCCGCCGACTTCAGAACAGGGCGTCCTCGAACAAATCCTCGTCGCTCGTGATGTCCTCCGCGACGGAGGCGTCGTTCCCTTCGCCGCCGCCGGTGACAAGCCGATGCACCTCGCGCTCGCGCGCCATGGTGTAGGTGCCGGCGATGGCGTCGAACAGCGCGTCGAGCGGGGTGGCAGCCTCCTCGGGGAGATCGGTGTCTTGCTCCGCGAGTGTCGCGAGCTGTGCGGCGGCCATGCCGAGCGTGCGGCCGATCTCCGCCTCGCAATTCACCTTGTCGGCCGTTTCCCGCAGCATCGCGACCATTGCCGAAGCCTCGCCGTCGAGGCTGTCGAGGCTATGCTGCATCCGCTCGCTGCCCGCCCGGATGCTGGAGAGCGACTCCGCCAGCGTGTGGCCCGCATCGATCTCGTCGCCTTGTTCCTCTCGGCCGCGGATCGCGCCCGCCGCCGTACTCAGCCGCTCGAACGTCTGCGAAATCTGGCCGGAGACGATGCCGAGATTGGTGGAGAATTGCCGGATCTCGGTGGCGATGGCGGCGAGTGCGAGCCCATCCTCGCCCATGCGGCGGCAGCGCAGGCCGGTGTTCCATGCCATCTGCTCGACGTCGGACTGGACGTGGCGAACGACGTTGAGCCGTTCGGCGAGGCTCTCCGCGATCGCCGAGGTGGCGCTGCCGAGGCGGTCGGTCTGCTCCTCGGCATGGCGGAGCTGCGAGGTGACGGTCTGGATGTTGGCGATGTCCTGCTCCAGCCGGCGCAGGAAGGACTTACCGTCCGTCTCCGGCGCCGTATCGCTCTTGAGCGCGAGCAGGCGGTCTGCGTCCGGCGCGATGGCGCGCAGATTCCGGTTGAGGCTGTGGGCCTCGCGCAGGAAGTCGGCCGTGGCATCCTCGATCTGCGCGGTCAGCAGCGCGACGATGCGGTTCTCGATGGCCCCTGCCGCAGCGGGGGCCTTCGGGCGATGCCCGTCGAGGAAAGCCATCAGGGTGCCGACCCCATCCGCGATATGCTCAAGCCGCTGGCGGGTGATGTCGCCGATCTGGATCGCGCCGAGCGCGGTCGCGAGCTTGGCGCGGATCACGCGGGCGACATCCGCGATGCGACCAGCCAGCGCGGCGGCGTCGCCCTGATAGCGTTGCAGCGCCACGGCGTCGTTGGCGAGCTTGAGCGGCACCTCGGGAATGATGTGGTTGCATTCCGTTGCGAGGCGCTTCTCGGCTTCGGCCATGTTGGTCACCTCGGCGAGCAGGCGTGCGGCCTCCCGCTCGAAGCCGGCGAGTTGGCCCGAGCCCAGATCGAGCTGGGCGAACATCGTCTCCGCGAAGCCCGAGAACTCCTCGGCCCCGGCGGCCGCGACCATGATGTTGAGCCCGCAGATGCGCAGGAAGCTCAGCGTCCGCTGAATCTGCGCGACATGATCGCGCAGCGCCTTGGTCGCACCGCCGATGCTCTCCAGCGCCCCCCGCCGTTCGGACTGGATGTGGGGCAGGCGGGCGAGGCTGTCCGCCGCGGCGCGCATGTTGCCGATCGCCGCCTCCGCCGCTTCGCGGTCCAGGGCGTTGGTGACGCCTTCCAGCGAAGAGAGCAGCCGCTCGACGATGTCATAGGCGCTGGCCAGCGCGGCGCCGGCCTGAACGAAGCGTCCGTCGAGGCCGCTCGCCACCGTGGCGAGCGCCGTTCGTACATCGCCGAGCACCGTTTCGCTCGTCTCGGCGTTGGGATTCATCGAATGCAATCCTGCCTCCCCCGGGAACTGAGGCCAGGCGTGGCGACCGGGCCATAGTCTCTTATAGAGGGGACGGCGTGGGCAACGGTCCGGCGGGCCTGAACCGGAGTCGCGGTGCCCCGTTGCCCGAAAGAGGAGCCGTCATGTTTCGCAGCGTAAACCCCGCGACCGGCGAGGAAATCGCCACCCATGCCGAACTGACCGGCGCAGAGCTGGACGCGCGGCTGGACAAGGCGGCCGCCGCCTTCCGCCACTGGCGGGCGACGGATGTGGCGGAGAGGGCCGCGCTGCTCGAACGCATCGCCGAGGCCTATGACGCGAACCGCGACCGGCTGGCCCGCACGATCACCGCCGAGATGGGCAAGACCTACGTCTCCGCACTGGCCGAAGTGGACAAATGCGCGTCTGCCTTCCGCTATTATGCGCAGCACGGGCCGGCGATGCTGGAACCCAGGGCCATCCCGATGGCGGGCGGCGGATCGGCCGAGGTGCGCTATCTGCCGCTGGGGCCGGTGCTGGCGATCATGCCGTGGAACTTCCCGCTGTGGCAGGCCGTCCGCTTCCTCGCGCCGACCATCCTCGCCGGGAATGTGGGTCTGCTGAAGCACGCCAGCATCGTGCAGGGCGTCGCCGCGCTGATGGAGGAGATGGTGATTGCCGCCGGCGCGCCGGAAGGCGTGTTCCAGAACCTCGCGATCAGGTCTTCCGCCGTCGCCGGGATCATCGCGGACGAGCGCGTGGTCGCCGTCACGCTGACGGGCAGCGAGGGCGCTGGGCGGGCCGTCGCCGAACAGGCGGGCGCGGCGCTCAAGAAGGTGGTGCTCGAACTGGGCGGCTCCGATCCGTTCATCGTCATGCCGTCGGCCGATCTCGACGAGGCGGTTCGTCAGGCGGTGAAGGCGCGTGTCCAGAATACGGGCCAGTCCTGCATCTGCGCCAAGCGGATGATCGTCCATGCGGACGTCTACGACGCTTTCCTCGACAAATTCTCGGCCGCGATGCGCGCCGTGAAGGCCGGCGATCCGATGGATGCGGCCACCGACATGGGGCCGCTCTCCAGCTTCGAGCAGCGCGACACGGTGCTTGCCCAGATCGAGGAGGCGAAGGCCTTAGGCGCGCGGTTGCTGTTCGGCGGCGAGGCGTTGCCGGGCAAGGGGGCCTATATGTCGGCGGGCATCCTCGTCGACGTCGCGCCCGACGGGCCGCTGATGGCCGAGGAGATTTTCGGCCCCGTCGCCATGCTGTTCCGGGCGGCGGACATCGATGAGGCGATCCGTCTCGCCAACGCCATCCCCTACGGCCTCGGCTCGTCGGTCTGGACGCGCGACGCCGCCGAGCAGGGGCGCTTCGTGCGCGATATCGAAGCGGGCATGACGGCGATCAACCAGATGCTGGCCTCCACCCCCGAGGCGCCCTTCGGCGGCATCAAGGCGTCGGGCCATGGCCGCGAGCTTGGGCCGTATGGGCTGCACGAGTTCATGAACCTCAAGACCGTGCTGCGCCGGACGTGAGGATGGGAGCGCTCTCGTTTCGTCGTGCGGGGCTGACGGAAAGTCGCCGCTCGGGCATCTAGGCGTCGGAATGGAACCCGCATCGCCACAGCTTATCGGATGGGTCGGCCGTCACATCCTGCCCCTGGAGGCACGGTTGCGCTCGTGGCTGCGTTCCGCTTTCCCGACGATCGACGCGGACGACGTGATCCAGGAAACCTATTGCCGGATCAGCGCGCTCGATTCCGTCGCGCATATCGCCGATCCGCGCAGCTATTTCTTCCAGACGGCGCGCAATGTCGTCCTCCAGCAGATCCGCCGCACGCGGGTGGTGAGCATCGAGGCGGCGAGCGGCCTCTCGGAGTTCGATCAGGCGCTGGCCGAGGACGACGCCTCGCCCGAGCGGATCGTGGCGGGGCGCCGCGCGCTGGCACGGGTGGAGGCGCTGATCGCGGCGCTGCCCGATCGCTGCCGTCAGATTTTCCAGCTCCGCAAGATCGAAGGCGTCTCCCAGCGCGAGATCGCGACGCGGCTCGGCGTCACCGAGACCATCGTGGAGAATGAGGTGACGCGCGGCCTGCGCCGCATCCTCGATGCGATGGGCGAAGAGGAGCGAGCCGAGATGCGAGGCCGCGCGGGACGGCGCGGATCGAAGGGAAGGGATTCCAAGGACCGGGATTCCAAGGGGAGGCGCGGATGATCGACGATCGCGCCTGCCAATGGGCGGCCCGGATCGACCGGGGCCTCGACGATGTCGAGAGCGTGGCGCTCTCCGCATGGCTTGCCGAGGATGGCCGCCATCGCGGCGCATTGCTGCGTGCGCAGGCGGCGCTCAGCCTGCTCGATCGCGGTCGTGCGCTCGGCGCGGCCGAAAAGGAGCCGGAGGCGATCGAAAGCCATGATCGCCGTCGCCTGCTGCGCGTCGGCGTGGCGGGGATCGCGGCGGCCGTGGCGGGTGGCTTCGGCCTCCGGCACTGGCTGCGGGGCGCGCCGATCAGCACCGCCGTGGGGGAAATCCGCCGCCTGCCGCTCGACGACGGCTCCTTCGCGGTGGTGAACAGCACCAGCCATATCCGTGTCGCCTTCACGCCCGAACGCCGCGACATCGAACTGTCGCGCGGAGAGGCGTGGTTCGAGGTGGCCCATAACAAGGCGCGGCCCTTCACTGTCTCGGCGGGGCCTGTGCGGGTGCAGGCGGTGGGCACCGCCTTCGACGTGCGCCGCCGCGACGGTGCCTCCGAAGTGATGGTGACCGAGGGCACGGTGAAGGTCTGGTCCACCGCTTCCGACGCCGGGCCGACGCTCGTCACCGTCGGCCAGCGCGCCATCGTGCGCGAGGCGGGGGACGTGATGGTGAGTGGCCTCGCCCCCAATCTCTCCGACCAGCGGCTGGCGTGGCGGGAAGGGCGGATCATCCTCGACAACATGACGCTCGCGCAGGCGGCGGACGAGTTCAACCGCTATCATGTGCGGACGCTCGAAATCGATCCGGCGCTGGGGAACCGTCACGTCGTCGGATGGTTCCACACCGACGACCTCGACGGGTTCACGCAGGCCGCGGCCGTGATGGTCGGCGGCCGGGTGGTGCGGGACGGTGACAAGGTGCGCATCGTCCCCTGAAAAATTTTGAGCGTGGCGACGGAAAGCCTCGCCCCGCGCATCTGACCAAGAGCGACGCAAGATCGCCGCGATACTACGGGGAGAATGTTTGATGCGCCTCCTTGCGCATGTTTCCGCTGCCGACATTTCCATGACGGCGCTTGCCATCGCCAGCGCGGCCGCGGTTGCCGCGCCCGCTGCCGCGCAGGGCAGCGTCCGCCCCTTCGATGTGCCGGCCCAGTCCGCCGCGCAGGGCATCGTCAGCTTCGCGCAGCAGGCGGGCATCCAGATCCTCGCGCCCAGCGAAGCGACGGCCGGCCGGCATGTCGCCAGCCTGAAGGGCAATTACACGGTGGAGGACGGCCTCCGCCGCCTGATCGCGCCCGCGCGCCTGCGCCTCGTCTCGTTCGACGGCCGCACCGCGGTGATCGCCGATCCCAGGGCCGGCGGTGGCAATGCCGCGCCGCGCGCCGCGTTCAGCAACATCAGCTATGAGCCGCAGTCGGCCCCCGCCGCGAACGCTCCGGCCGCCGCGCCGCAGGCCGCCGCTGCCCCCGCCGACCAGCAGGCGGCGGCCGAGCAGATGCAGGAGATCGTCGTCACCGGCAACACGTCCGGCAAGCGCACGCTGTTCAACTCTTCGTCCAACGTCACGCTGGCCAGCACGGCGGACATCCAGCGCAAGGCGCCGCGCTCCACGGCGGATATCCTCGAACTCGTGCCCGGCATCTTCGTCGAGGGCACGGCCGGCCCCGTCTCGAACAACTATTCCGTCCGCGGCCTGCGCGGCGGCGCGCAGACCTTCATCACGCTGGAAGAGGACGGGATGCCGATCCTCTACGGCGGCGGCGGCGCCGACGAATATTTCCAGCAGGACATCACCATCGATCGCGTCGAGGCGGTCGAGGGCGGCACCTCGGGCATCCTCGCGCCGAACGGCGCGGGCGCGACGATCAACTTCATCTCGCAGCGTCCGAACTTCGACAAGACCGAGGCGCAGGTGCGCTTCACCGGCACGACCTATGGCGACTATCGCGCGGACGGCTATTTCTCGACGCCGATCACGGACAGCCTCGCCTTCAACGTCGGCGGCTATGTCGACAGCACGAAGGGCGTGCGGCACTCGCCGTTCAGCTATAACACCTATCATATCAAGAGCATGTTGGAGAAACGCTTCGACGACGGCGGCTATGTCCGCCTGACGATCAAGCGCGGCGACGAGCATGATCCCTATTATGCCGACCAGCCCTTCGCGGTCTCCGCGAACGGCAAGATCAGCGGCATTCCGGGGCTCGGCACCCAATATGGCAACATCGTCGGCAACGCCTTCAACGACATCAAGGTGCCGGATAGCTGCGCGACCGGCAACTGCATCCGCAACTTCAGCCTGACTCAGGGCATCCACACCACCTCGACCCAATATCGGATCGACGTGGACAAGCCCGTCACCAAGGATCTGAGCGTCTTCCTGCGCGCCCGCTATCTGGACGCCAAGTTCGACTTCAACGGCATCTTCCCCGGCAGCGGCGCGGGCACGGCGGGGCTCGCCTCAGCCTCGACCTATCTCGATCCGACCACCTCGCCCATCGCCAGCTTCCTGGCGCAGGGGCAGGCCGCCTTCCCGACGGTCACACAGTTCGGCCTGCGTGATGTGATGGGCGGCGGCGTGGTGATCCCGGCGTCCGACACGGCGACGTTGAACGCGCTGAACGGCAACGGCCTGCTCCAGCAGACCGTGCTCAACCACCAGCTCGTCACGACCAAGGATTTCGGCACCGATTTCGGCACGCGCTGGAACTATGCCTCGGGCGTGATCGACAACTCGCTGACCGTCGGCGGCATGTTCTACAATGTCCGCCATTATAACGATCAGTCGGGCGTCTCGACGCTCATCAACGACGTCAAGGACAACTCCCACATCTACGACATCGTGGCGCTGGACGGCACGGGCAATGTCGTGGGCCAGCTCACCAACAATGGCATGATAAGCTACGGCAATTGGGGGCAGGGCGTGGTGAAGGACGAGATCAACTCGATCTCGGCCTACTTCAACGACGAACTGAAGATCGGCTCGAAGCTGCACATCGACTTCGGCGCGCGCTACGAGCATCAGCATGTCGGCGTCGACATCGGCAACACGGCGGCGACGCCTCAGCCGGTGCCGGCCGGCACCCCGGGCATCATCCCGGATGTCGGCAGCACCTTCGACGGCACCTACACCCATGTCGCCAACTCCTATCACGACTGGGCGGCGACGGTCGGCGCCAACTATGAGTTGACCGACAACATCGCGCTCTATGCCCGCTATGCGCGCGGCTTCCAGACCTTCGGCGGCGACACCGGCGGCACGCACAAGCCGTCCGACCTGACGCTGTACGAGGGCGGCGTGCGTTATCGCGGCCATGGCCTGGCGGCGTCGGTGATCGGCTTCCGCACGATCTTCAACGACCAGTCCTATCAGTTCATCAATCCCGACAACCCCGCCGTGCAGGCCAACGCGCTCGCCAACAACAAGACGGTGGGCGTGCAGGTGGACGCGACCTGGAAGCCGGTCCGCTTCTTCAGCCTCGACGTGAGTGGCGTCTATCAGGATCCGAAGCTGCACAATCTGCGCTTCGACGGCGTCGCCCAGCCGCAATATAACGGCAACACGCCCGAGCGCACGCCGAAGAAGCTGCTGACCGTCACGCCCACCTTCATCCTGCCGGGCGGGCTCGGCGAGATTTATGGCCGGTACAAATATATCGGCAAGATCTACGCGGACTCGGGCAATGGCGTGGCGCTGCCGAGCTATGGCGTGTTCACGGTGGGCGCCAGCTTCAACGTCACGCAGAAGATCACGGTCTCGGCGAGCGTGGACAACCTGACCAACGTCAAGGGCTTCACCGAAGGCAATCCGCGACAGGGGCAGACCCAGACGATCGTCAACGGCTTCTTCTACGGCCGCAGCATCGTCGGCCGGAACGCGCTCGTCAGCGCGACCGTGAAACTCTAACAGTTCCCCCCTCCGGGGCGGCCGGCTTACCCCGGCCGCCCTGCTTTTTCGGGACATGACGATGCGCCATCTCGTCCATCGCCGCAGCGGACTGGCGGCGGGGCTCCTCGCGCTTGCCACCATCGGCGCCGCACCCGCTCCTCATGCCGATTTCGCGCAGAAAGAGGGGCTCAACCTCAACAGCTTCGAGCGGAGCGGGCCGGTCTCCGCGCATGTCGTGCTGCGCTCGGGGAGCGATCCGCGCCTGATCGTGGCCTTTCCGGCGGGGAACAGCGGCGTCGGGCTGTGGTTCGCGGGGATCGACCATCCGGCCGAGTGGACGATGCCCGCGCCCGCGCAACCGATCACGATCAGGGACGCCAAGGGCCGCGCGCTGCATGGCGTGCGCTTCACCGCCATCATCGCCACGCCACGCCTGGAGGCCAAGCAGGCGGTGCTGTCGAGCATCCGCGTGCTGCGCGACTATCAGGCGCTCGGCACCGCGCCCGCCGAGGTGCTGACGCCGCCGGTGGCGGATCGGACCGGCCTCGTCTGGTCGCGTGACCGGCTGGACGGCGCGCCGGGCTACCGGCTGGAGGTCCATGGCGCGATGCGGGGCGGCGCCTTCGTCGCGGACAAGTCCGGGCGGATCACGCTCTCGATCACCGCCGTGACGGGCGAGACGCCGCTGACGCCGCTCTCCGGCAAGGACTTGCTCACGCCCGCCGCCAATGCCGATCCCAAGGCGCGCGCCGCGCTCGAATATCTGAGCTATCGCGAGAAATTCCTCGCGGGCTCCTGGCGCTTCGATACCTATTTCGGCCGCGACACGCTGATGTCGGTGCGGCTGCTGATGCCGGTGCTCCAGCCGTTGGCGGTCGAGTCCGGCCTGCGCTCGGTGCTGGAGCGCCTCTCGCCCGAGGGCAAGGTCGCGCATGAGGAGGATATCGGCGAGTTCGCCATCCTCGATCACCGCAGGGAGGACGGCACGTCCTCCGCCGCGCCGACCTTCAACTACAAGATGATCGACAGCCATTTCATGCTGGCGCCCGTGGCGCGGGCATGGCTGCTCGACGATGCGCGCGGCCGGGCGCGGGCCGGGAATTTCCTCGCCGGGAAGGGAGCGGGCGCGGAATTGATGCGCAACCTCCGCTTCGTGATGGCCGAGGCGGAGCCCTTCGCGCGCGACCCGGTGGTGGGCAAGCTGATCGGTCTCGAGCCCGGAATGCAGGTCGGCGAATGGCGCGACAGCAATGACGGGCTCGGCGGCGGGCATTATCCCTATGACGTCAACGCCGTATTCGTCCCGGCCGCGCTGGAGGCTGCCGACGCGCTCTATCGGGCGGGGCTGCTGACGCCCTATCTCTCGGCCGAGGACCGGGCGGCGTTCGATCGTCTTCCCGCGATGATCGCCATTTGGCGCGAGAAGGCGCCGGGGCTGTTCGCGATGGAAGTCCCGGCCGACAGGGCGGCCGAGGATGTCCGCGCCTATGCAAGGCAGGCGGGCGTGCCGGCCGCGCCGGCGCTGGCGGCGCTGAAGGGCGGGCCGGTCCGCTTCCACGCCATCGCGCTCGATCGCGATGGCAAGCCGGTGCCGATCGAGAACAGCGACATGGGTTTCGACCTGCTCTTCGGCCATCCGACCAAGGCTGATCTCGACCAGACCGCGCAGCTCATCAGCCGGCCTTTCCCGGCAGGCCTGCGGACGGGCGTGGGGATGCTGGTCGCCAACCCGGTCTTCGCCTCCGCGGCGCTTCAGGCGCGTTTCGGGCCGAACGCCTATCATGGCACGGTGATCTGGTCATGGCAGCAGGCGCTGGCGGCGGCGGGGCTGGCGCGCCAGCTCGGACGCAAGGATCTGCCGGCGGATCTCCGCACGAAGCTCACCAATGCGCAGGCCTGCCTCTGGGACGGCATCGACGCGACGCGGAGCGTGCAGCGCTCCGAACTCTGGTCCTGGGCCTATAAGGACGGCGCCTATCGCATCGTGGCCTTCGGCGCGGGCGCCAAGGATGTCGACGAGTCCAACGCGGCGCAGCTCTGGAGCACCGTCTTCCTCGCGCTCAAGCGGCCGGCGGGGGCGGGGCATTGCCCCTCGGCGTCCGCCACGGCTAGGACATATCCATGACCGACAACCGCATCCGGCAGATCGTCATCCTCGGCGGGGGCACGGCCGGCTGGATGACCGCCGCCGCGCTTGCCAGAGGCCTCCACGGCACCGGCACGGCGATCCGGCTGGTCGAGTCCGAGGAGATCGGCACGATCGGCGTCGGCGAGGCGACCATCCCGACGATCCACTGGTTCAACCAGATCGTCGGGCTCGACGAAGCGCAGTTCATGGCGGAAACGGGCGCGACCTATAAGCTCGGCGTCGAGTTCGTCGGCTGGAACGGGGAGGGGAGCCGCTATCTCCATCCCTTCGGCACCTTCGGGCCGCCGGGCGACGGCGTGATGTTCCTCCATCGGCTGATCCGCGCGCGGCTGGCGGGCTTCGAGGCGCCGACCGAGGAGTATTCGCTGACGGCCCAGCTCGCGCGGCAGGGGCGCTTCGCGCAGCCCTCGGCGGACCGCCGCTCGCTGCTTTCCACGCTCGGCTACGCCTTCCATTTCGACGCCTCGCTCTATGCGCGCTACCTGCGCAAGCTGGCCGAGGCGGGGGGCGTGCAGCGTTTCGAGGGTAAGGTCAGCCGGATCGACCAGCATCCCGAGACGGGCTTCGTCCGCGCGCTCACCACCGATCGCGGGGATGTGCTGGAGGGCGATCTCTTCATCGATTGCTCGGGGATGCGCGGCCTGCTGATCGAGCAGACGCTGGGCGCGGGCTATGAGGACTGGTCGCACTGGCTGCCCTGCGATCGCGCCTGGGCGGCCCCCAGCGCGCCTGAGCAGCACATCTCCCCCTATACGCGCGCCACGGCGGCGGAGGCCGGATGGCGCTGGCGTATCCCGCTCCAGCATCGCACTGGCAACGGCTATGTCTACTCCAGCCGCTATCAGGACGACGATGCCGCGCGCGCCTCGCTGATCGCCGGCATGGACAGCCCGCCCATCGCCGACCCACGCCTGATCCGCTTCCTGCCCGGTCGCCGCCGCAAGAGCTGGGACCGCAACGTTGTCGCCATCGGCCTGTCGAGCGGCTTCCTCGAACCGCTGGAGTCGACCAGCATCCACCTGATCCAGAGCGGTATCGCCAAGCTGCTCGCGCTGTTCCCGCGCCGCGACGGATCGCCGCTCGCCGCCGACCAGTTCAACCGCATCTACGCGCAGGAGATGGACGACGTCCGCGACTTCCTGATCCTGCATTACGCGATGACGCAGGGCCGCACCGAGCTGCTGTGGCAGGCCTGTCAGGCGATGGACATCCCGGAGACGCTGGCCCGCAAGATCGGGCATTTCCGCGCCTCCGCGCGCCTCGTGCTGTCGACCGACGAGCTGTTCCGCGATGCGAGCTGGTTCGCGGTGATGGACGGGCAGGGCATCCGGCCGACCGACTATAATCCGGCCATCGAAAGCCATTCGATCGAGGACATAATGGCGCACCTCCAGTCGGTGCGGACGGCGATCCAGACGAGCGCCGCGGCCATTCCCGCATTGCAGCGTCCTGCGTCGCAACTGGCCGCAGTCTGAGTGCGGCTGAGGGTGATGGTCGCTTCTAACGTTGTGTTTTGAAACGCTTCTGTCACGAAATCACGGCAAGAGGCTCCCCTGCCGCAACCGCGCAATAATCGCGGGGCGGCACCTTCTAGGGGAAATATCTTGTCCAAGATCTTCATCCGTCCGGCCGCGCTGGCCGCCGTCGCCTCGTGCGCCATGATCGCCGCAACGTCCGCCTTCGCGCAGGACGCAGCCGCCGCCGCTCCGGCGGCCGGGAACGAATTGGGCGACATCGTCGTCACTGCCGAGCGCCGCGCCGAAAACCTCCAGAAGGTTCCGATTTCGGTCGGCGTCATCAACGGAGCGGGCCTGCGCGATTTCCAGGCGGGCGGCGACGACACGCTGCTCTCGCTCTCGGGCAAGGTGCCGAGCCTCTATGTCGAGTCGACCACCGGCCGCATCTTCCCGCGCTTCTACATCCGCGGCCTCGGCAATATCGATTTCTATCTCGGCGCCTCGCAGCCGGTGTCGATCATCCAGGACGATGTTGTCCTCGAACATGTCGTCCTGAAATCGAACCCCGCCTTCGACATCCAGCAGGTCGAGGTGCTGCGCGGCCCGCAGGGCTCGCTGTTCGGCCGCAACACGACGGCCGGCATCATCAAGTTCGACACCGTCAAGCCGACGCAGGATTTCGAGGCGCGCGGCACGGCCTCCTACGGCAGCTACAACACCGTCAACATCGATGCCGGCGTCGGCGGACCGATCATCGCGGACAAGCTCGCCTTCCGCATTTCGGCGCTCTACCAGCATCGCGACAACTGGGTGGACAACAGCTTCACCGGCGTCTCCGACGACGGCACGCGCGCGCCGCGCAAGGATGCGCTGGGCGGCTTCGACGAGAAGGACGTCCGCCTCCAGTTCCTGCTGACGCCGACCGAGCGCCTGTCGATCCTCGCCTCCGGTCACGCCCGCGACTATGAGGGCACCTCGACGATCTTCTATCGCGGCTCGATCATCAAGGGCACCAACGCGGTCCCCTCGAACTTCGACCGTAGCCAGGTCGCGCTCGACGAGGGCGACAACAATCCGCAGCATTACTGGACCTATGGCGGCTCGCTCAACGTGGGCTATGACTTCGGCGGCGTGAAGCTGACCTCGATCAGTGCCTACGAGACCAGCCATGGCTATAGCCGCGGCGATACCGACGGCGGCGCGGCGATCAACTTCCCGGGGCCGGCCTTCTTCGGTGAATCGCAGGGCCGCCTGCGCTCGCTCGGCCAGTTCACCGAGGAGGTCCGCCTCGCCAGCGACGGCACCGATCGGTTCAAGTGGCAGGTCGGCGGCATCTACTTCGATTCCCGCGACGATACCGAGTTCGATCAGCGTGCCTTCTTCCTCAATCCGGGCGTCGCGGCGCGCAACCCGAACAACTGGGTGCTGCTGCACGACATCAACACCTCTTGGGGCATCTTCGGGCAGGCGAGCTACAAGCTCACCGATCGCCTGACGATCACCGGCGGCGTGCGCGAGACGAAGGACACCAAGTCCACCCGCCTGCTCAAGACCGCGAACACGGCGGCGGGCGCCGTCACCTATACCGGCCGCCGCTATGTCCGCCTGTCGGACACCAGGCCGAGCTGGGACGTGAGCGCTCTCTATGAGCTGACCTCGAATGTCAGCCTCTACGGCCGCATCGCGCGCGGCTTCCGCGGCCCGACCATCCAGGGCCGATCGGCGGTGTTCAATTCCGACTTCACCACGGCGAATTCGGAAACCAACACCTCCTACGAAGGCGGCATCAAGAGCAGCTTCCTCGACAACCGGGTGCGCCTGAACCTCACCGGTTTCACCTATGTCGTCGACAACATCCAGCTCAACGGCAACGATTCCAACGGCAACGGCGTCCTGTTCAACGCCAACAAGGCGAAGGCCTATGGCATGGAAGCCGAAGCCGAGGTGAAGCCGATCCCGAACCTGACGCTGTCGGCGGGTCTCAGCCTGCTGCACACCGAGATCGACGACAAGAATGTCTATGCCCAGGTCTGCGGCCTTGCCGTCGCGGGCGTGTATAACGTGGTCTGCACGGTCCAGAACCCGACGATCACGAAGCCGGTCTTCGGCACGCCGACCGTCTTCGCGCAGATCGACGGCAACCCGCTGCCGAACGCGCCGAAATACAACCTCGACCTGACGGCGCGCTACGATCTGCCGATCGGCGAGGGCAAGGCCTTCATCTCCACCGACTGGAACATCCAGGGTTATACGAGCTTCGTGCCGTACAAGACCAGGGAGTTCACCTCGAAGGGCAGCTTCGAGGGCGGCCTGAAGATCGGCTATGATCTCAAATCCTATGAGGTGGCGGTGTTCGCCCGCAACATCACCAACGAGAAGAACCTCAAGGGCGTGATCGATAACTATATGGCGGGCGTCTATAACGATCCGCGGATCATCGGCGTCTCGGTGAGCGCCAGGTTCCACTGATCTGCCCACCGGCGTTGACAGCGCGCATGAGGCCCGATCAGATCGGCCTCATGCGTTGCTGGCCGGTCCTGTTGTTTGCATTGCTGGCGGGCTGCGGCCCCAAGACGCATCCGCCGGCCTCGCCGATCATCCTCTGGGCCTGGGAGCGGCCCGAGGATTTGCGTTTCCTGCCCGGCAACGTGGACGTCGCCGTCCAGAGCGGCTTCATCGAGATCGCGGGAGACAGCTTCACCGCGCGCGGGCGGCGCTATCCGCTTCGGGTCTCGAAGCCGCCCGAGATCGCGCTCGTCCATATCCAGATCGCACCCGAACGGCCTGTCCAATGGACACCGACCCTGCGCCGTCGCGTGGCCGGCGCCGTGCTCCATTATGCGACGCGCATCCCGGCGAAGCGGGTCCAGATCGATTTCGAGGTGCGGGCGTCCGAACGGCAAATCCTCCTCGATGTGCTGACCGATGTCCGCGAAAGGCTGCCCGGAGGAACGCTGCTGTCGATGACCGCGCTTGCATCCTGGTGCGATGACGAGCGCTGGATCGACGCGGCGCCGGTCGACGAGATCGTGCCGATGCTCTTCCGTATGGGCCGCACCGATCCGCTGATCCGGGCGCGGCTGGAGAAGGGCGGGGATTTCCGCAACCCGCGCTGCCGCACCGCGCTGGCGCTCTCCACCGATACGCCCATCATGCGCGCACCGGCCGGGCGACGTGTATATGTCTTCGATCCAAGGAGTTGGACGAAAGCCGACTTCGATTCCGTGCGGCGCCAGATTGGGGGATGGCGATGAAGGGGATGCGCAGGGCTGTGGCGGCGACGCTGGCCATGCTGGCGGTCGGTTCGGGCGGGCCGCCGCCGGTGCCGGACTATGTGACATCCTATGCGTTGAACGCGGTCGATCTGTCGGCGCTGTCGGGTGGGCATCTGGGCATCCTCAAGGCGGCCGCTCCCTCGCCGATCCTCTATCTGGACTGGCGATTGCTGAATGGTCTGGCCGTCGGCAAGGACGCGGGCGCGGCGCTCGCCAGGCCGTGCTGCGGGGATTCCAGCGCCGATCCGACCTATCGGTGGATCGACGCCCGTAGGCAGGTTCCCGGCGCCTCCACGGACATCTATTACATCTCCACCGAGCGGGAGGGGCCGAATTACACCACGATCCCCACCTGCTTCAGCGACGCCTTCGTCACCGCGACGGCGACGCTGAAGGATCGCATCAGCCGCTACGGCGCCTCCTCGCCCGACGTGCGGGCATGGCTGGCAGGGCAGGATGCGGTGTTCCAGTCGTGCAGCAAACCGGGCGTCGTGCTACCCGCGCTCGCCGCCGATGCTCCGGCCTGGCTCCGCGCCGACCGCGCCTATCAGGAGGCCGCGCTCGCGCTTTATGACGGACGCTATGCCGATGCCGAGCGGGGCTTCGCCGCGATCGGGACGGACCGCCATTCGCCGTGGCAGCCCAAGGCGCTCTACCTGCAAGCGCGCGTGGCGCTGCGGAGCGCGACGGTCCATCTCGACGCGCCCGGCTTCGCACATGCCCACGCCGCGATCCGGCAGCTCGGCGCCGCGCCCAGTGGGAGCTACGGGCAGGATCAGATTCCGACGATGCAGCAGCTCCTGCTCTATCGCGAGCATCCGCGCGAACTGCTCGCCCGTCTCGACCATGATCTCAACCAGCACGATCCCGCGCCGGATATCGCGGTGAAGTTCAAGGACTATCTGAGCCTCAGCGACGTTTCGACCGCCAGGCCCGAGGCGGGCGACTGGATTCGCACGCTGCAAGCCAAGGACCGGAAGGCGGGCCTCGCCCACGCCCAGCAGCAATGGTCCGCGACGCATCATGTCGCATGGCTGGCGGCGGCACTGAGCCTCGCCATGCCCGACGACGCGGCCGCGCCCACGCTGGCGCGCGATGCGGCCGCCGTCGCGCCGGACAGCCCGGCGTGGCTGACGGCCCAATATCATCTCACCCGGCTGACGTTGCTGAAGACTCCGCTGGCCGAGACGCGGAGCCGCACCGACGCCATCCTCGCGCGGAACGATCTCACCCCGTCGGACCGCAACATCTTCTCCGCGATCCGTACCCAGCTTTCGACCGGTCTCGATGATTTCATCCGTTATGCGCTCCGCCAGCCTTATTGCACTGCCACGGACGGGGGCTGCGTGCCGGGCAATTTTCCGGCGGGGGACGGGCTGATCGGCAAGCAGGGCGCGTCCTATGTGGGGCTTGGTGGCGACGCGCGCGCGGTGATCGACCGCCTGCCGCTCAAGGAGCGCATGGCGCTTGCGCAGGCCATGGCCTTGCCGCGCGAATTGAGGCTGGACATCGCGCTCACCAACTATGCGCGTGCCGTGCAGCTTCAGGATGATGCCGGGATCGACGCGACGGCGACGCAACTCGCCGATCTCTTGCCGCAGGTGCGCGACGATTGGCGGGCCATCGTGCGCCTCAGGCCGGGGCCGGACCGGCGCTTCGCGGAATTTTTCGTGATGGCGAAGATTCCGAGCCTGCGCAGCGATCTCGCCGGCTATTCGCGGCCCGAAGGGAAGGAGCCCGAGTTCAGCGGTTATTGGGTGGACTGGATGCTGCTGCCGCGCGGCCATGCGACCGTTCTCAGGGCCTTCCCTCCGACCAGGGCCTACACGCCGGACGAATATTGGAGCGGCAATGACGACGAAGCGCCGGACGGCGCCGACATGGCCTGTTTCGGCAAATGCGGGCGGGGCATCTTCGCCTTCCACATGCCGGTTTTCGCGGGCGATCTCTTCGCAAAGGCGCGCGCGGAGCGGGGCTTCTTCCTGGCCGGTGATGGCAAGCCTGATCGTATCCCCCCCGATGCGACCTCGCTCTGGGGGGAGATGCTGGATTATGCGCGCCTTCATCCCAAAGACCCCCGTTCGCCCGAGACGCTCTACCGCCTGATCCGCGTCGCGCGCTGGGGCGGCAATCACGATCATCTCGGAAAGAGGGCCTTCCTGCTGCTCCATGCGCGCTATCCGAAGTCGGTCTGGACGACGAAATCCCCTTATTATTATGACAGTTGAGGCGGATCGGGCCGGTAGCGAGCAGAGCGGCGCATACCTCCTTGGAGGCATTGACCCCTGAGGCAGGCGGTTCCAGCACGCTTCTCGGGAGAGACAGGGTCTATGAGAGTCGCGGCCATTCTGGCGCTGGCGTGCCTTGCCGGCTGCCATAAGGCGGAGCGCAGCCATGCGATCACGGCGCGCGCGCCCGCGTCGTCGCCCGGTGCGAAGCCGGGGGCACCGGCCGCGCCGCCTCCGGCCCGGACCTATACGTTGCGCGGGCTTCTGTCCGACCCGCAGGTTTTCCCCGATCTGAAGCAATGCCAGGAAGCGCTGAACATCAACGCCGCGGCGATGGACATCGTCGCCAACGGCAGCAGCGCCCAGCTCCGCTGCGTCCCCACCCAGACCGACCTTGCGACCGCGGTGAACAATCAGGGCCATTGAGCGCCGGTCAGCCGTTGCTATGAAGGCGGCGGTGCCGGGAAAAGGGGAAGGCCTTGCTTCGTAGTTTCGTCCTGCTGGTGGTGGGTGCGCTGCTCGGCGCGGCCTTTTTCCATCTCTATTATGTCGGGCTGAGCCCGGAGAAGCGCTGCGGCTGGGATCATCCGTTCGACGATCGGGCGAAGGCGCTGTGCGGCGAGCCCGCGCCCGCTGCCAAGGCCGCCGGCTATGGCCGCAAGGCGCGCCACGAACTGGACGGGCTGATCGACAACGTCTCGAACTGACGTGTGAAGCCGGCGCCCTTTTGCGCCGGGATGACCAGCGATGTCGTCATTGATCGCGCGCATGACGCGTGGCAGGCAGCCTCCAACAATCCATTGGAGAGACGATGATCCTGGGAGAGATGCAGGCGGCGATCCGCACAACCGTGCGCGATTTCGCGCAGGAGCGGATTCGCCCCAACAGCCAGGCCTATGAGGCGGCGGGCGGTTACCCCGCCGGGCTGTTCGAGGAACTGGGCGGCATGGGGCTGTTCGGCATGACGGCGCCCGCCGAGTTCGGCGGCGCGGAGGCGGATTATGTCTCGTACGCGCTGGCGCTGATGGAGATCGCGGCCGCCGACGGGGCGCTCTCCACGATCGTCTCGATCCAGAACTCGATCATGGTGTCCGGTCTGCTCAAGGACGGCAGCGCGGCGCAGAAGGCGCGCTTCCTCCCCGATCTGATCGCCGGCCGCATGATCGGCGCCTTCGCGCTGACCGAGACGGACGCCGGCTCCGACGCCTCCGCGATCCGCACCCGCGCCACGAAGGTGGAGGGCGGCTGGCGGCTCGACGGGGCCAAGCAGTTCATCACCTCGGGCCGCATCGCGGGTGTGACGATGGTGATCGCCGTCACCGATCCGGCGGCGGGGAAGAAGGGCATCTCCGCCTTCCTCGTGCCCACCGACACGCCGGGCTATGCGGTGGACAAGGTGGAGCACAAGCTGGGGCAGGGCGCGTCCGACACCTGCGCGCTGCGCTTCGACAATTGCGTCGTGCCCGACGGGATGCTGCTGGGCGCGGAGGGGCGCGGCTATTCGATCGCGCTCTCCAATCTGGAGGCCGGGCGCATCGGCATCGCGGCGCAGTCGGTCGGCATGGCGCAGGCGGCGCTGGAGATCGCCATCGCCTATGCCAAGGATCGCAGGTCGATGGGGCAGGCGATCATCGCGCATCAGGCGGTCGGCTTCCGCCTCGCCGATCTGGCCGCGAAGCTGGAGGCGGCGCGGCAGCTCGTGCTTCACGCGGCCAGCCTCAAGGATGGCGGGCTGCCCTGCCTCAAGGAGGCGTCGATGGCCAAGCTGGTCGCCTCGGAGACGGCCGAGGCGGTGGTGTCGGGCGCGATCCAGACGCTCGGCGGCTATGGCTATCTGGAGGAGTTCGGGCTCGCCAAGATCTATCGCGACGTCCGCGTCTGCCAGATCTACGAGGGCACGTCCGATATCCAGCGCATGGTGATCGCGCGGGCGCTCTGACGGGCGGGAAACAAGGAAACGGCCGGGGCATCGCTGCCCCGGCCGTTCCTGTTGTCAGCCCTTCGAGGCCGAAGCGTCAGGCCTTCACCTTCGGCTTCTTGGCTTTGCCGCCACCCTTGCCGGCCTTGGGCGCGGCCGCGGTGATCTCGAAGGCGAGCGCGTCGTCCTTGAGCTTCACGCGGACCTCGCCGCCATGGACGAGCTTGCCGAACAGCAGCTCCTCGGCCAGCGGCTGCTTGATCTTCTCCTGGATCAGGCGGCCCATCGGGCGGGCGCCGTAGAGCTTGTCATAGCCCTTGGCGGTCAGCCAATCGCGCGCATCGTCTTCCAGCACGATATGGACGTCACGATCGGCGAGCTGGAGTTCGAGCTGGAGCACGAACTTCTCGACGACGCGGGCGACGACCTCGGTCGGCAGGTAGCTGAACGGCACGATCGCATCGAGACGGTTGCGGAATTCCGGCGTGAACATCTTCTTCACGGCCTCCTCGTCCTCGCCCTCGCGGGTGAGATTGCCGAAGCCCAGCGACTCGCGCGCCATGTCGGACGCGCCGGCGTTGGTGGTCATGATGAGGATGGTGTTGCGGAAATCGACCGTCTTGCCGTGGTGGTCGGTCAGCTTCCCGTTGTCCATCACCTGAAGCAGGATGTTGAACAGATCGGGATGCGCCTTCTCGATCTCGTCGAGCAGGAGCACCGAATGGGGCTGCTGGTCCACCGCATCGGTGAGCAGGCCGCCCTGATCGTAGCCGACATAGCCCGGAGGCGCGCCGATCAGCCGGCTGACCGAGTGACGCTCCATATATTCGGACATGTCGAACCGCTGGAGCGGGATGCCCATGATCTCGGCGAGCTGGCGCGCCACCTCCGTCTTGCCGACGCCCGTGGGGCCGGAGAAGAGATAGTTGCCGATCGGCTTGTTGGGCTCGCGAAGGCCCGCGCGGGACAGCTTGATCGCGGACGCGAGCGTCTCGATAGCCTTGTCCTGCCCGAAGACCACACGCTTGAGATCGGTCTCCAGCGTTTCCAGCACCTTCTTGTCGTCGGCGCTGACCGATTTCGGGGGGATGCGCGCCATCGTCGCGATCACCGCCTCCACCTCGCGCGTGCCGATCACCTTCTTGCGGCGGCTTTCGGGCAGCAGCATCTGCATCGCGCCCGCCTCGTCGATCACGTCGATCGCCTTGTCGGGCAGCTTGCGGTCGTTGATGTAGCGCGCCGACAGCTCCACCGCCGACTTGATGGCCTCGGCCGTGTAACGCAGGTGGTGATGCGCCTCGAAGCTCGGACGGAGGCCGGTGACGATCTTGATCGTGTCCTCGACCGTCGGTTCGTTCACGTCGATCTTCTGGAAGCGCCGGAGCAGCGCCCGGTCCTTCTCGAAATGATTGCGGAACTCCTTGTAGGTGGTCGACCCGATGCACCGGATCGCGCCGCCCGAGAGCGCGGGTTTCAGAAGGTTGGACGCATCCATCGCGCCGCCGGAGGTAGCGCCGGCGCCGATCACGGTGTGGATCTCGTCGATGAACAGCACCGCGTGGGGCAGCTTCTCCAGCTCGGAGACGACCTGCTTCAGACGCTCCTCGAAGTCGCCGCGATAGCGGGTGCCGGCGAGCAGCGCGCCCATGTCGAGCGAGTAGATCACCGCTTCCTTGAGCACGTCGGGCACCTGGCCCTCGATGATCTTGCGCGCGAGGCCCTCGGCGATGGCCGTCTTGCCCACGCCCGGATCGCCCACATAGAGCGGATTGTTCTTCGAACGGCGGCAGAGGATCTGGATGGTGCGATCCACTTCGGGGCCACGGCCGATCAGCGGATCGACCTTACCTTCCCTGGCCTTCTCGTTGAGGTTGACGGTGAACTGCTTCAGAGCGCTGTCGCCCTTCTGTTTGGGCTCGGCCTTCTGGGTTTTGTCTTCCTCGGAGCCCTTCACCTCGCGTGCCTCCGTCGCCTGACCGCCCTTGCCGATGCCGTGGCTGATGAAGCTGACCGCATCGAGCCTCGTCATGTCCTGCTGTTGCAGGAAATAGACCGCATAGCTCTCGCGCTCGCTGAACAGGGCGACGAGGACGTTCGCGCCCGTCACCTCTTCGCGGCCCGAGGACTGCACATGGAGGATGGCGCGCTGGATCACGCGCTGGAAGCCGGAGGTGGGCGAGGGGTCGGTCTCCTGATCGGTCTTCAGGGCATCCAGCTCGCTGTCGAGATAATGGGTGACCGCATCGCGCAGTTCGGAAAGCTCCACGCCGCAGCCGGTCATCACCTGCGCCGCATGTTCGTCGCCGACCAGCGCGAGGAGGAGATGCTCCAGCGTCGCATATTCGTGACGTCGCGTGCTCGCCGCGGCGAGCGCGTTGTGGAGGGTGGTTTCAAGTTCGCGAGCGAAAGAGGGCATTGTCGATCAACTCCTGGGCACACCCGGCCAATGAGCGGGGGCCGTCTCGACAATGTCGGGTCGGTCACCCGTTTCATCAAGGATGTCCGTCCCGCCGCAGGGCCTCGTCGTTGGGCCGGGAGAGGGGCGGAGGATCCTCATCGTTTAAATAGGGCATCCGCGCTTGCGCGATGGTTAACCGCAGTTCGGATTTTTTCCTTGATGCGCACGATCTCGGCTTCCAGCGCGGCCATGCGCGCCTCAAGCTCCCCGATCGAGAGTGGATCGAGATCCTGACGGCCGAGCGCGGCGATCGGGTCGTCCGCGCGCTTGGGCAGGAAATCTTCCGTATCCATTGTGCGAACGTTGACCCGAAACGGGCCGCTGTCAATAAACCCCACGCGAGTTTGACCAAAAGGGGATGGGTGTGGCGGAGCTGCCGGAACGGATGATCGCAATCGACCCGGAGGCAGCGGGCGGGCCGGACGTCCTCGTCCCCGTCGAGCGACCGGTGCCGCGACCGGGGCCGGGCGAATTTCTGATCCGCGTGAAGGCGGCCGGGGTGAACCGCCCGGACGTGCTCCAGCGCAAGGGCCATTACCCGCCGCCGCCGGGCGCGCCCTCGATTCTCGGGCTGGAGATCGCCGGTACGGTGGTCGCGGTGGGCGAAGGGGCGGATGCCTCGATGCTCGCCCAGCCGGTCTGCGCGCTGGTCGCGGGCGGGGGCTATGCCGAATATTGCGTGGCGCCCGCCGGCCAGTGCCTGCCGGTGCCGCCCGCGATCAGCATGGTGGAGGCGGCGGCGCTGCCGGAGACGGTCTTCACCGTCTGGTCCAACCTGTTCGAGCGTGCCTATGCGATGGAGGGCGATGCGGTGCTCGTCCATGGCGGCACCAGCGGCATCGGCACGACCGCGATCCTGCTCGGCAAGCTGTTCGACCTGACCGTCATCGTCACCTGCGGTTCGGATGAGAAATGCACCCGCGCGACGGAACTCGGGGCGGATCATGCGATCAACTACCGGACGCAGGATTTCGCCGGGGAGGTGAAGCGCATCACCGGCGGCAAGGGCGTGCAGGCGGTGCTCGACATGGTCGGCGGGGATTATGTGGCGCGCAATCTCGCCTGCCTCGCGGACGACGGGCGCCATGTGACGATCGCGGTGCAGGGCGGCGTGAAGGCGGAGATCAATCTCGTCGAGGTGATGCGCCGCCGGCTGACGCTCACCGGCTCGACGCTGCGCGCGCGGGACGTGACCTTCAAGGCGCTGGTGGCGGACGAGCTTCGCCGCAACGTCTGGCCGCATGTCGCGGAGGGGCGGCTCAAGCCCGTGATCGATTCGGTCTTCCCGCTGGCCGAGGCGGCCAAGGCCCACGCCCGGATGGACGGCGGCGATCATGTCGGCAAGATCGTGCTGGAGATCGCCTGATCCATAAGGCTGGCTGATCGGTCCGGGGCGCAAAACCGCGTTTCTCCAGGCGCTTGGCTGCCTTAGGGAGCGGCGACCATCAGGAGGGGCGCACATGGAAAAGCTGGTTCTTCACGAGGATTCGGACTCGGGCAATTGCTACAAGGTCCGTCTGGTGGCGGCGCATCTGGGCCTGCCGCTCGAACGCCGTGACTATGACACGCTGAAGGGCGAGACGCGGACGCCGGAGTTTCTCGCCAACGTGAACGCCAACGGCCGCATCCCCGTGCTGCAGATCGGCGACCGCTTCCTGCCGGAGAGCAGCGCCGCCTGTTTCTATCTCGCGGATGGATCGCCGCTGATTCCCGAGGATCGCTTCGACCGCGCCGACATGCTGCGCTGGATGTTCTTCGAGCAGTATAATCATGAGCCCAATGTCGCGACGCTGCGCTTCTGGTTGTCCTTCGTGGGCGAGGATCGGCTCACCGAGGCGCAGAAGGCGCTGATCCCGGCCAAGCGCATCGCGGGCAACGCCGCGCTCGCGCTGATGGACGAGCATCTGCGCGAGCATGACTTCTTCGTAGGCGGGCGCTTCACGCTCGCCGACATCGCGCTCTACGCCTACACGCATGTGATGGAGGGCGGCGGTTTCGATCGGGGAGCCTATCCCGCCGTCGGGCGCTGGCTCGACCGGGTGGCGGCCCTGCCGGGGCATGTTCCTATCGATGAATGACATCAGCGCCTTGCCCTAGGCCGCGCTCCACGGTACATTCCCGCAACGCAGAGGCCGCTCCCGTGTGGGGCGGCCCTTTCTTTATCCATCGGAGAGCAACCGTGTCCCAGCCGCTCATGCCCCATGCGACCGCGTCCTGGCTGGTCGACAATACCGCGCTCAGCTTCCAGCAGATCGCCGAATTTTGCGGCCTCCACATCCTCGAAGTGCAGGCGATCGCGGACGATACCGCCGGCATCAAGCTGGCCGGTCGCGATCCCGTCCGCGCTCACGAACTGAGCATGGAAGAGATCGAGAAGGGCCAGGCCAACCCCAACTACCGTCTCCAGATGGCCAAGGGGCCGGAACAGGCGCGCCGCACCAAGGGGCCGCGCTACACGCCGGTGTCCAAGCGTCAGGACAAGCCGGACGGCATCGCCTGGATCATCCGCAACCACCCGGAAGTGTCGGACGGCGCGATCGGCAAGCTGATCGGCACCACCCGCACCACCATCGCGGCGATCCGCGACCGGACCCACTGGAACATCGCCAACATCACGCCGAAGGATCCGGTGACGCTGGGCCTCTGCTCGCAGCGTGAACTGGACGCTGCGATCGCCAAGGCCGCCAAGGCCGCCGGGATCGAGGCGCCGGTCGACGATCGCCTCTCGGGTGACCGTGCCGCGCTCATCGAGGAACTGCGCGCCCAGCGTGACGCCGCCCATCGCGGGTCTGGCGAAGGCGAGGATGGCGAGGGCGCGCCCGCGCGGCCGACCTACAGCCTGCCCGAAGGCGTGGTCGATCCGTTCAAGCGCTGACGAAATCCGGGACGGGCGATATCGGGAGATGTCGCCTGCCTCCGCCCGGCGGCTCGGGGTGGCCGGGGCCGATTTAATATATTGATTTCCGAATAGCTTTTCTTTTCGGGTCCGAACCTTTTTTGCCCGGAATTGCTTCCGCCGTTCCGATCGCTCGGTTATGCTCGCCGCATGATGACTGCGGGGGATCGTCTGGGCGGTTCGGTCTGTCATTCGGCGGACGGGTTCGTTGACCTTCGAGCCTTGTCCTTGCCCGACCTGCTGGAGCGGGCGGCCGCCGTGGCGCCCGATGCTCCGCTGATCGATTTCTTCGGGCGCGTCTTCACCTATGCCGAGATGACGGCGCTTGCCGGCCGGGTGGCGACGGGGCTCGCCGAGCTGGGCATCAGGCCGGGCGATCGCGTCGGCCTCTATCTCCCCAACGTGCCTTATTATGTGGCGGCCTATCATGGCGTGCTGCGGCTTGGCGCCGTGGTGGTGAACCTCTCGTCGAGCAGTTCCATGGAAGAGCTGCGCCGCCAGGTCGAGGATTCCGGCGTGCGGGTCGTCTTCACGCTGGCGGCGACCGGTTTCCTGCCCAAGGCGATGGGGCTGCTGGCGGATAGCGCGCTGGAAAGGCTGGTGGTGGGGCCGTTGTCCGGCTGCCTGACGGGCGGCAAGGCCTTCTTCCAGCGCTTTTTCGGGCGGGGGCTGCTGCCGATGCCACCTTCGGACGATCGGGTCTGCTCCTTTGAAGAGCTGGTCGCCAATAATGGCTCGGTGCCGAGGATCGGCGTCGATCCCATGCGCGATCTCGCCCTGATCCAATATTCATCCGGGGACGGTGGCGTGGCGCGTGGAGCGGTGTTCACGCATCAGGCATTGTCGGCGAACGCGCGGCAGATGGGCTTGCTTTGCCCCTGGCGCGGCACGCAGCGGCCGGAATCGGACGAGAGGGTGATCTGCGCGCTGCCGCTGTCGACGATCTTCGGGCAAGGCTGTGTCCTCAACCGGATCGTGGTCAAGGGCGGCCAGATGGTGATGCTGTCCTTCTTCCGCCCGACGGAGGCGATCGCCGCCATCCGGCGCACGCGGGCGAATTGCCTGCCCGCCACCCCGGCGATGCTGCGCGCGCTGCTCAATCATCCGGGGCTGACCCGGATGGACCTGGCGTCGCTCGATCTCTGCATCGTGGTCGGCGCGCCGCTGCCGCAGGTGCTGCGCGAGCGGTTCGAGCGCTTCTCCGACGCGCAGGTGATCGAGACATATGGACTGACCGAAGCAGGGATCGTCAGTTGCAGCCCGGTCGATGGGCGCGACCGGCCCGGCTCGATCAGCCGGGCGCTGCCGGCGACTCAGGTGGCGCTTGCCCATCGCGACGACCCGGCGCGGGCTCCGTCGCCCGGCGAACCCGGAGAGATCATCGTCCGGGGGCCGCAGCTCATGCTGGACTATCGGCGCGGCGGGGCGCCGTTCGTCGAGCGGGAAGGGCGGCGCTGGCTGCGGACCGGCGATATCGGTTCGATCGATGTGGCGGGGCACATCTACGTCGTCGATCGTGTCGTGGATACGATTTCGGTGACGGGTTTCCGGGTCTATCCCAGCCAGATCGAGGCGATCCTGTGCCGTCATCCGGCGGTGGAGCAGGCGCTCGTGGCGGGCGTGCCCGATCATTATGCGGGCGAACTGCCAAAGGCGTTCGTCACGCTGGCCGAAGGCGCGTCGGTGACGGCGAGGGATATCAGGGATTGGCTCAACGCACGCGTGGGCAAGCATGAGCAACTGGTCGACCTCGAAATCCGCGACATATTGCCCCGTGACCGCCGGGGAAGGCTGGACCGGCAGGCAGTGATCCGGCGGGAGAATGCTTTGCCGACGGGATCGGCTTGACCCGCCCGATACCCGCCGCCACAAGCGGCCCATGGCAGAAGATGGCGACCGCATCGCGGAATTGAGCTTCGAGGACGCGCTCAAGCGACTGGAGACGATTGTACAGCAGCTCGAAAGCGGCGACGTGCCGCTCGAAAAGTCGATCGAGCTTTATGGGGAAGGCGACAGGTTGCGTGCCCAATGCGAGGCGCGGCTGAAGGCCGCCCAGGCCCGTATCGAGCAGATCCAGATCGGCGCCGATGGCGCGCCGGCCGCTTCCCGCCCCTTCGATGCCGAGTGATCCCGTGACCAAACTTGCCTCTTCCCCGCTCGTTGACGCCATGCAGTCCGTCGCGGCGGACATCGATACCCTGTTCGACCAGGTGCTGGCGCTGCCGGGCGATCCGCGCGACGTGCTCTACGAGGCGATGCGCCACGCCGCGATCGGCGGCGGCAAGCGTCTGCGCCCGCTGCTCGTCTATGCGGCGTCCAACCTGTTCAACGTCTCGCGCGGGAGCGCGCTGCGCGCCGGCCTCGCGATCGAGTGCATCCACGTCTACAGCCTGATCCACGACGACATGCCGTGCATGGACGATGACGACATGCGCCGTGGCAAGCCGACGGTCCACAAGGCGTTCAACGAGGCCGTGGCCGTGCTTGCGGGCGACGCGCTCCAGGCGCTGGCCTTCGAGGTTGTGGCCGACCCGGAGACGCATCCCGATCCTTTCGTCCGCGCCGAGCTGGCGCTGGAACTGGCGCGCGCCAGCGGCCCGTCGGGCATGGCCGGCGGCCAGATGATGGACCTGGAGGCAGAGGAGAACCGCTTCGACCTGCCGACCATCACGCGGCTCCAGCAGCTCAAGACGGGCGCGCTGATCGCCTTCTGCCTCGAAGCGGGCGCGATCCTCGGCCATGTGCCGCCGGAGGGCCGTCGCGGCCTGCGCGCCTATGCCCGCGATATCGGGCTTGCCTTCCAGATCGCCGACGACCTGCTCGACGTCGAGGGCGACGCGGCGGTGGTCGGCAAGGCGACCGGCAAGGACGCGGACGCCGGCAAGGCCACCTTCGTATCGCTCCTCGGCGTCGAGCGCGCGAGGAAGCAGGCGTCCATGCTGGTCGATCAGGCGATCGCCCACCTCGCGGCCTTCGGCGCCGAGGCGGATCTGCTGCGCGCCATCGCGCGCTATGTCGTGGAGCGCGATCATTGAGCCAGCGGGTCGGCATCTATCCGGGCACGTTCGATCCGGTCACTCTTGGCCATATGGATATCATCCGGCGGGCCACCTCGCTGGTCGACCGGCTCGTGATCGGGGTGACGACCAACCCGTCCAAATCGCCGATGTTCACGCTCGACGAGCGGCTGGAGATGGTCCGGCGGGAAACCGCCGGCCTCGGCCATGCCGCGATCGACGTGGTGGCGTTCGACAGCCTGCTCATCCACTTTGCGCGCCAGCAGGGCGCATCGGTGATCGTGCGCGGCCTGCGCGCCGTCGCGGACTTCGAATATGAGTATCAGATGGCCGGCATGAACCAGCAGCTCGATCGCGGGATCGAGACGGTGTTCCTGATGGCGGACGTCGCGCTCCAGCCGATCGCCTCGCGTCTGGTGAAGGAAATCGCGCTCTATGGCGGCGATATCCGCGCCTTCGTGCCCGGCCCGGTCGCCGAACAGGTGATCGAGCGGGTGGCGCGGATCGGCGTTAAGGGGAGCGTTCCGTCCGCTTCCTGACGTTCAGCGATAGGAAAGCGCCGCAGCATCAGCTAGTGCATCGAAGATCATGACCATTGCCCGCCGCATTTCGGAGCCCGGCCGACCTATGAGACTTGCGTTCGCCCTCGTCCTGACCGCCGCGCTCGCGCTTCATGCGCCCGTCGACGCGAAGAAGCCGAAGAGGCCGGTCATCAAGACGTCCGACCTGCTGGCGGCCAGCAATCTGAAGCCCTTCCTGCCGCCGGCGCTGACCCCGGACAACACCTGGGATCTCGATCTGTCGGACGGCGGCCGCGTGGTGATCCAGCTTCGCCCGGACCGCGCGCCCAAGATGGTGGAGCGGATCAAGACGCTGACCAAGCAGGGCTTCTACAACGGCCTGGACTTCCATCGCGTGATCGATGGCTTCATGGCGCAGGGCGGCGATCCCAAGGGCACGGGCGAGGGCGGCTCCTCGCTGCCGGACGTGCCGGCCGAGTTCAACGATCTGCCGCACGTTCGCGGTGCGGTCGCGGCGGCGCGCTCGTCCGACGAGAACAGCGCGAACAGCCAGTTCTACATCATGTTCATGCCGAACCTGCGGCTCGACAAGCATTACACGGTGTTCGGCCGCGTCGTGTCCGGGATGCAGTATGTGGACGCCATTCAGCGCGGCGAGCCGCCCGCGCATCCGACCGTGATCCTGCGCGCCGTGATGGGCGACGATCCGGCCGCCGGCACGCCGCCGCCGGCGCTCCCGGCCGCGCCCGCGGTGCAGGCGCCCGCGACGCTGCCGTCCGGCCCGATCACGCCGCCGGCCGGCTCGACGCCGAAGAACTGAGCGTCCGCATCGGCGGAAGACCATGCGCGTAGACCTGTTCGATTTCGATCTGCCGCCGGAGTCCATCGCGCTCCGGCCGGCGTCCCCGCGTGATTCCGCGCGGATGCTCGTCGTGCGCGGGGCGGAGATGGCAGACCGCGTGATGGCGGACCTCGCCGACGAACTGCGCCCCGGCGACTGCCTCGTCTTCAACGACACGCGGGTGATCCCGGCGCAGCTCGAAGGGTTGCGCGGCGAAGCGCGGATCGGGGCGACGCTTCACAAGCGCGAGGGCGTGCGGGCATGGCGCGCCTTCGTCCGCAACGCCAAGCGGCTGCGGGAGGGCGATCGGATCGCTTTCGGGGCGGATGTTTTCGCGATCGCCAGCGACCGTGGCGAGGACGGGAGCTGGCTCCTGAGCTTCGAGGGCGAAGAGCCGGTCGAACTGCTCCTGGAGCGGGCGGGGCGGATGCCGCTCCCGCCTTACATCGCCGCCAAGCGCCCCACCGACGCGCGCGACGCCGACGATTACCAGACCATGTTCGCCAACGAACCCGGCGCCGTCGCCGCGCCGACGGCCGCGCTGCACTTCACGCCCGAGCTGATCGGGCGCCTCGGTATGGCGGGCATCGCGCATGAGACGCTGACGCTCCATGTCGGCGCGGGCACCTTCCTGCCGGTGAAGGCCGACGATACGATCGATCACAAGATGCACGCCGAATGGGGCCGCATCGATGCCGCCACGGCGGACCGTCTCAACGCGGTGCGCGCTGGGGGCGGGCGCCTGATCGCGGTCGGCACCACCAGCCTGCGCCTGCTCGAAAGCGCTGCCGGCGAGGACAACATCATCCGCCCGTTCGAGGGCGACACCTCGATCTTCATCACGCCGGGCTATCGCTTCCGCGCGATCGACGGGCTGGTGACGAACTTCCATCTGCCCAAATCGACGCTGTTCATGCTGGTCTCCTCGCTGATGGGGCTGGAGACGATGCAGGCGGCCTATGCCCATGCCATCGGGGCGGGCTATCGCTTCTACAGCTATGGTGATGGGAGCCTGCTGCTTCCGGGTGCTTGAAGGCTTGGCGGCGCTGACGTAGCGCTCAGGGCATGACCGCGCCCGATCTCTTTTCCGCCGAAACCGCCGCCGCCGAGCGCCTTGCCTTCCTTGCCGCCGAGATCGCGCGGCATAACCGGCTCTATCACGATCATGACGCGCCCGAGATTTCGGATGCGGAGTATGACGCCTTGATGCGCGAGAACAACGCGCTGGAGGCGAAGCATCCCCATCTGGTGCGCGCCGACTCGCCGTCGAAGCAGGTGGGCGCGGCGCCGACCGGGCATCTCGCCAAGGTCGCCCATGCGAAGCCGATGCTGAGCCTCGACAACGCCTTCGCGGACGAGGATGTCGAGGAGTTCGTGGCGCGCGTCCGCCGTTTCCTCGCGCTGCCGGACGATGCCGAGGTGGCGATGACGGCCGAGCCGAAGATCGACGGCCTGTCCTGCTCGCTCCGCTACGAGAAGGGGCGTCTGGTGCAGGCGGCGACGCGCGGTGACGGCAGCATCGGCGAGGATGTGACCGCCAACGTCCGCACCATTGCCGAAATCCCGCAGATGCTGCACGGCGACGCGCCCGACGTGTTCGAGGTGCGCGGCGAGGTCTATATGTCCAAGGCCGAGTTCGCGGCGCTCAACGAGAAGCTGGCGGGCGAGCGGATTTTCGCCAATCCACGGAACGCGGCGGCCGGCTCGCTCCGCCAGAAAGACCCGGAGGTGACGCGTGGCCGTCCGCTGCGCTTTCTCGCCCATGGCTGGGGGGAGGCCTCCGCGCTGCCCGGCTCGACGCAGCTTGAGGTGATGGAGGCGATCCGCGCTTTCGGCCTGCCTGTGTCCGACGCGCTGGTCCGCTGCACGAGCGCAAGGCAGATGCTCGATCATTATCGCAGCATCGAGGCTCAACGTGCTGATCTGCCTTTCGATATCGACGGCGTGGTCTACAAGGTCGATCGTTTCGACTGGCAGCAGCGGCTGGGGCAGGTGGCCCGCGCGCCGCGCTGGGCGATCGCGCACAAATTCCCGGCCGAGCGCGCCCAGACGCTGCTGCGCGCCATAGACATCCAGGTCGGCCGCACCGGCGCGCTGACGCCCGTGGCGCGTCTGGAGCCGGTGACGGTGGGCGGTGTGGTCGTCACCAACGCCACGCTCCACAATGCCGACGAGATCGAGCGCCTCGGCGCGCGGCCGGGCGACCGCGTCGTCCTTCAGCGCGCCGGCGACGTGATCCCGCAGATCGTCGAGGTGCTGACCCGCGACGAGGAGCGGCCCGCCTTCATCTTCCCGCATGTCTGCCCGGAATGCGGCTCGGCGGCGGAGCGCGAGGAGGGGGAGGTCATCTGGCGCTGCACCGGCGGCCTGATCTGCCCGGCGCAACGCGTGGAGCGCCTGATCCACTTCGCCTCGCGCCATGCCTTCGATATTCGCGGCCTCGGCCTGGTGCGCGTGGAGGATTTCTTCAAGGACGGGCTGATCGCATCGCCCGCCGATATCTTCCGCCTCCGCAACCGCCGCGAGGAACTGGTCGCGCGCGAGCGGCTGGCGGACGTCTCGGTCGACAATCTGCTGGAGGCGATCGAGGACAAGCGCCGCATCCCGCTCGACCGTTTCCTCTTCGCGCTCGGCATCCGTCACATCGGCGAGGTGACGGCGCGCGAATTGGCGAGGCGCTATGTAAGCTACGGCGCCTTCATGGAGATGATCGACAAGGCGCTGGATACACGCAGCAATTTCGTTCAAGCGATCGGCGAGACGGACCGCAAGTTCGAAATCCGCCGCCTGAAGGAGCTGGTCAACGCCATCGGCACGCGCGACATCGGGCCGGAAGTGGCCGAGGCGCTGCTCGACTTCTTCGCCGAACCGCACAACCGCGACGTCGTGGCCGATCTCGCGAGCGAACTCACCATCGAGGATCTCGTCCACGAGACGCTGACATCGAAGGTGTCGGGCAAGACGGTGGTGTTCACCGGCAAGCTCCTCACCATGTCGCGGGACGAGGCCAAGGCGCAGGCCGAGCGGCTGGGCGCCAAGGCCGCCGGTTCGGTTTCGAAGGCGACCGATCTGGTGGTGGTCGGCGCGGAAGCGGGCTCCAAGCTCAGGAAAGCGCAGGAACTCGGCATCGAGGTCGCGACCGAGGAGGAATGGGCGGCGATCGTCGCGGCGGCGGGCTGACCCTCCGCCTCGACGGCGAGCAATCAGAAGACTCGCAAAATCCGTATCCAATGTTACCTTCTGGATATGGCTGAACATGTACTGGAGCACCCGCCAGAGGGTGCGGGAGCGGACTGGACCATTCCTCAGGACTGGGCGGCCTATACCGCCGAGGATCATGAGACGTGGGACATCCTGTTCGCGCGCCAGTCCAGGCAGTTGCCCGGCCGCGCGGCGGAGGCCTTCCTGCGCGGGCTGGACGTGCTGAAGCTCTCCAAGCCCGGCATCCCGGACTTCGAGGAGCTGTCCGAACGGCTGATGAAGGCGACGGGGTGGCAGGTCGTGGCGGTGCCGGGGCTGGTGCCGGACGAGGTGTTCTTCGATCACCTTGCCAATCGCCGCTTCGTGGCCGGCAACTTCATCCGCCGCCGCGATCAGCTCGACTATCTTCAGGAGCCGGACGTCTTCCACGACGTCTTCGGCCATGTGCCGATGCTCGCGGACCCGGTGTTCGCCGATTATATGCAGGCCTATGGGCAGGGCGGCCTGCGCTCGCTGGGCTTCGGCTCGCTGAACAAGCTGGCGCGGCTCTACTGGTATACGGTGGAATTCGGGCTGGTGCGCGAGGGGGGCGATCTCAAGCTGTTCGGCTCGGGCATCGTCTCCAGCCATGGCGAGAGCGAGTTCGCGCTCGACGATCCGAGCCCCAACCGCATCCGCTTCGATCTGGAGCGCGTGATGCGGACCAACTATCGCATCGACGATTACCAGCAGGTCTATTTCGTCATCGACAGCTTCGAGGATCTGCTGCGCCGGACGCTGGAGACGGATTTCGCCCCGCTCTACGAAAGGCTGGCGGGGCTGCCCGATCTCGGCCCGGCCGATCTGCTGGATGAGGACGAGATCATCACCCGCGGCACGCAGGCCTATGCGACGGAGCGCGCCGGCTGACCTTCTCGTCAGCCGGACATTCTCGCTAACGAGAGCATTCCCAGAATCGCTCGGCCGCCGCATAGTGGCGTGATGTCCTCCACGCCGTTCGTACCTCTCCGCATCTTCACCGCCTTCACCATGCTCGAAGGCGCGATCGATCCCAAGGCGCTCGCCAAGCAAGCCCGCAAGCTGGGCTTTCCAGCGGCCGGCATAGCGGACCGCAACGGGCTTTATGCGGCGATGGCCTATTCGGTGGCGGCCAAGGGCGAGGGCGTGCAGCCGATCGTCGGAACGTTGCTCGCCGTGGCGCGGCCGGCGGATTGCGGCGGCGCGGAGGCCGGCAAGCCGCCGGTGATCGACTGGCTGCCGCTCTATGCGCAGGATGCGACCGGCTACGACAATCTCTGCGCGCTGGTTTCGGCGGCGCATCTCGGCCGGCCGGTGGAAGAGGACGCGCATGTGCCCTTCTCCGCGCTCGAAGGGCGGACGGACGGGCTGATCGCGCTCACCGGTGCGGGCGAAGGGGCGCTGACGAAGCTGCTCGGCGGCGGGCAGGCGAAGCACGCGGGGCTCTACGCGGACCGGCTTCAGGCGCTGTTCGGCGATCGTCTCTATATCGAACTGGCCCGCCGCGGGGACGCGGTGGAGGAAGCCGCCGAGAACGCGCTGATCGATCTCGCTGATGCCCGCGACCTCCCGCTGGTGGCGACCAACCCGGCCTGCTTCGCGGACGCTTCGTTCCATCAGGCGCATGACGCGATGCTCTGCATCGCGGATTCGGCCTATGTGGACAGCGAGGATCGCCGCCGGTCCTCCCCCGATGCATGGCTGAAGCCAGCCGACGAGATGGTCCGACTGTTCGGGGATCTGCCCGAGGCGATCGCCAACACGCTGGTCGTCGCCCAGCGGACCGCCTTCGCGGCACCCAAGCGCAAGCCGATCCTGCCCAGCCTTGCCGGTGATCGCGAAGGCGAGGCGAAGGCGCTGCGCGAGGACAGCTACAAGGGTCTGCGCGCCCGGCTGCGCTTCATGGACGAGGCCATCGCAAACGCCTCCGACGAGGAAGTCGAGGCGAAATATCCCGAGTATTTCGAACGGCTTGCGTTCGAGGTCGATATCATCATCGGGATGGGTTTCCCCGGCTACTTCCTGATCGTGGCCGACTTCATCAAGTGGGCGAAGGATCATGACATCCCCGTCGGGCCGGGCCGCGGCTCGGGTGCGGGCTCGGTGGTGGCGTGGGCGCTCACCATCACGGATCTCGATCCGCTGCGCCTCGGCCTGCTGTTCGAGCGCTTCCTGAACCCGGAACGCGTGTCGATGCCCGACTTCGACATCGATTTCTGCGAAACCCGGCGTGGCGAGGTGATCCGCTACGTCCAGCAGAAATATGGCCGCGATCAGGTCGCCCAGATCATCACCTTCGGAAAGCTGAAGGCGCGCGCCGTGCTCAAGGACACCGGCCGCGTGCTTCAGATGAGCTACGGGCAGGTCGATCGCCTCGCCAAGCTCGTCCCCAACCACCCGACCGATCCGTGGACGCTCGACCGCGCGCTGAACGGCGTCACGGAGCTGGTGGCGGAATATGAGCGCGAGCCCGAGGTGAAGCGGTTGCTCGATCTGGCCCGCCAGCTCGAAGGCTTCCCGCGCCACTCGTCGACGCACGCCGCCGGCGTGGTGATCGGCGACCGGCCGCTCGACCAGCTCGTCCCGCTCTATCGCGATCCGCGATCGGACATGCCCGTCACCCAGTTCGACATGAAGCATGTCGAGGATGCGGGCCTCGTGAAGTTCGATTTCCTCGGCCTCAAGACGCTGTCGGTGCTCCAGAAGGCCGTGCAGATGCTGGCGAAGCGCGGCATCGAGGTCGATCTCTCCAAGATCGCGTGGGACGATCCGGCGGTGTTCGAGCTGCTGATGAGCGGCAACACGGTGGGCGTGTTCCAGCTCGAATCCGAGGGGATGCGGCGCACGCTCTCGGCGGTGCGGCCGACGACGTTCGAGGACATCATCGCGCTCGTCTCGCTCTACCGGCCTGGCCCGATGGACAACATCCCCACCTTCGGCGCGCGCAAGAACGGGCGCGAGGAGGTGGAATATCCGCACGCGCTGCTCGAACCCATCCTGAAGGAGACCTACGGGATCTTCGTCTATCAGGAACAGGTGATGCAGGCCGCGCAGATACTCGCCGGCTATTCGCTCGGCGGCGCCGATCTTCTGCGCCGCGCGATGGGCAAGAAGATCAAGGCGGAGATGGACCAGCAGCGCGCGATCTTCGTGAAGGGCTGCGCCGAGCACAACCAGATTTCCGCCGACAAGGCCAATGAGCTGTTCGACTTGATCGACAAGTTCGCGGGCTATGGCTTCAACAAGAGCCACGCTGCGGCCTATGCGCTCGTCGCCTATCAGACGGCGTGGATGAAGGCGCATCACAAGCCCGAATTCTTCGCCGCCTCGATGTGCTTCGACATGGCGCAGACCGACAAGCTCTCGATCTTCGTGGACGACATGCGGCGCATGGAGGTGCCCTGCCTGCCGCCGTCGATCAACCATTCGGAGGCCGAGTTCACCGTCGAGCAGGATGCGGAAGGGGCGCTCTCCGTCCGCTTCGCGCTGGGCGCGCTCAAGGGTGTGGGCGAGCGCGCGATGGAGGAGCTGTGCGCCGAGCGACTGCGCAACGGCCCCTTCAAGACGCTGGAGGATTTCGCCGACCGCATCGATCCCAAGCTGCTCAACCGCCGCCAGATCGAGAGCCTCGCCGCCGGTGGTGCCTTCGAGCCGCTGGGCCATGAGCGCGCCACGCTGGTCGCGGCGGCGGAGACGATCCTCGCGCACGCCAATCTCGCGGCCGAGGCGCGCACCAGCGGGCAGGGCGGCCTGTTCGGAGGCCCCGCCGACGTGCCCCCGATCCGCCTGCCCGAAGGCCAGGCCTGGTCGATGGCCGAGACGATGGCCGCCGAGAAAGACTGCTTCGGTTTCTATTTCTCGGCGCACCCGACGGATCGCTACCGCCATCTCGCGCAGGCGCATGGCGCGCGGACTTTCGCCCAATGGTGCGAGATGCCGCCCCCGCCCGAGCAGGCCCCCGACGAACGCGGCCGCCGCCCCGCCGGGCCGACTTATTCCATGGCCGCGCTGATCGAGGACGCCCGCTGGCGCACCTCCGCGCGCGGTCGCCGCTACATGATGGCGACCTGCTCGGATTCCTCGGGTCAGTTCATCGCGAGCTGCTTCGACGACGACGTCTCCGCCAGGATCGAGGAGATCGGCAAGGAGAATGGCTGCGGCCTGCTCTCGGTCGAGCTGGATCGCAAGCCGGGCGAGGAGACGCCGCGTGTCACCATCCGCAACGTCCGCCCCTTCGAAGGGATGACGACAGCGGCCCGGCTGCGGCTCGACGTGACGCTGGCGGACGTTTCCGGGCCGGCGGCGCTGGCGGCCTTGCTGGCCAATGCCCGCGGCGGGCGCGGCGAACTGCACATCTTCGCGGCGCTGCCGGGTGGCGGCCATGCCCATCTGGTCGCCGGGCGGGATTTCATGTTCGACGCGGAACTGGCCCAGCAGGTCGAGAAGCTGCCGGGCATCGCCTCCGTGCAGCTCGTGCCGATCGAGGCCCCGAGGCTGGCGCTCGCCGGCTGAGGATCGACCAAAGGCGAACGCAAAGGGGCTCGCGCGGGCGGAGAGGTGGGTATAGGCTCTCCGTCATGGCACGGATCACGAGCTTCGCGGAGTTCTGGCCCCATTATCTGCGCGAACATGCGCGCCCGGCCACGCGGGCGCTGCATTATGCGGGGACGAGCCTCGTCCTGCTGTTGCTGGTGATCGCGCTGTGGACGGGCCATCCGCTGCTCTTCGTGGCGATGCCGGTGGCGGGTTATTTCTTCGCCTGGGTCGGCCATTTCGCGGTGGAGCATAACCGGCCGGCGACCTTCTCCTATCCCTTCTGGTCGCTTGCGGCGGATTTCGTGATGTATGGCTACTGGATCAGCGGGCGTCTCGGGCCAGAGCTGGATCGCGCCGGCGTGCCCCGCGCCCGCGCCTGAGCCTTCAGAACAGCGACATCTGCGTTCCCGGCAGCACGGGCGGCCGGAACAGATCGGACCGGAGCTGGATGCGATCCCGTCCGAGCCCATGTTTGCGGCACGCGATCGCGACGCGGGTACGGATCAGCTCCGCCCATGGTCCTTGCCCCCGCATCCGGCTGCCGAAGTTCGGATCATTGTCCCGTCCGCCGCGGATCGACCGGATGGTGGCCATCACCTTGGCGGCGCGATCCGGGTGATGCGCCTCCAGCCATGCGCGAAACAGCGGCGCCACCTCATGCGGCAGGCGGACGGGGATGAAGGAGATGCTCCCGGCGCCGGCCTCGGCGGCACGCTCGATCAGATGTTCGATTTCGTGATCCGTGATCTGCGGCACGACGGGGGCGATCGAGACATGGACGGGAATGCCCGCATCGGCCAGCCTGCGCACCGCCGTCAGTCTCCGCTCCGGGTGCGGGGCGCGGGGTTCCAGCGTGCGTGCGGTCTTCGGATCGAGCGATGTGACGGAGATCGCCACCGCCGCCAGCCCGTCGCGCGCCATGCCGGTCAGCAGGTCGATGTCGGAAACGACCCGATCCGACTTGGTGGTGATCGTCAGCGGATGTCGCGTCTCGGCCAGCACCTCCAGGCAGGCGCGGGTAATGCGATAGCGGCCTTCGATCGGCTGATAGGGATCGGTGTTGGTGCCGAATGCGATGGGCCGGCACTCATAGCGAGGCGCGGCCAGTTCGCGGCGGAGCAGCTCCGCGGCGTCTGGCTTGGCGAACAGCCTCGTCTCGAAATCGAGGCCGGGGGAGAGATCGTGGCAGGCGTGGGTCGGCCGCGCGAAGCAGTAGATGCAGCCATGTTCGCAGCCCCGATAGGGATTGATCGAGCGATCGAAAGGCACATCCGGCGAACGATTGCGCGAGAGGATGGTGCGCGGCTTCTCGATCGTGACGGTGGTGCGCAACGGCGGCGGATCGCCGTCCAGCGCCTGCCGCGCGTCGAGCCAGTCCCCATCCGCCTCGCGCGCGGGCAGGCCGAAGCGCTGGGGCCGGTCGTTGACCGTCGCGCCGCGGCCGGCGCGCCGTTCTGGAAAGCGAATCGCCATTGACAAAATCTAGCGCATAAGCGAGAACAAAAAAAGAACATTGGAGGGGTAGCATGGCGCGAATCAATTATGTGGAACTGCCGACAGGCGATGCGCCGGCGTCGAAGGGCTTCTACGAGGCGGCGTTCGGCTGGCGGTTGACCGACTTCGGGCCGAGCTATGCCGCGACCACGACCGGCGATGTGGACATGGGCCTTCAGGGCGATGCCTCCGAGGCGACGCGCGCGCCGCTGGTGGTGATCGCGGTCGAGGGGCTCGATGCATGGCCGGCCAGGGTCGAGGCGGCGGGCGGCACGGTCGTGCGGCCGATCTTCGCCTTTCCGGGTGGGCGGCGTTTCCACTTCACCGATCCGTCCGGCAACGAACTGGCCGTGGTGGAGGCGGATCACTGAGGGCGCGCAACAATCTCCCCCGCTGTCTGTTCTGCTTGTCGTGACGTGAGCAGAACGAGAGGAAATGCCATGAAGAAGGTAGTGATCGCCCTTCTGACGGCCCTGCCGCTGGCCGCATGTGCGGGCGACTATTATGGCGGGCCTTATGGCTCCGGCCCGATCGCCTATGACGGCTATTATGACGATTATTACGGGCCGATCTACGACGGCTATTGGGGCGATGGCGGCGTCTTCTATTATCGCCGGCACCAGCATGGGCGTTTCGTGGCCGATCGCGGGCAGCATTTCCGGCGGGATGCCGGGTCAGGTGGGGCGGGCCATTTCCACCCGATGCATGGCCATTTCACGCCTCCGCCGCAACGGGGCCATCACCGGCATTGAGGCGAGGCTTTAGGCGGAGGAGGCGCTGGGCGTCCGAAGGTCGGCGATCGCTGCGGCGGCGGCGAATGGAGGCTTCCGTTTCTCGCTTCCCCGATTGTCATGACGGACGGGCCGAGGCCGGGCATCCTCGGGCCGAATGCCGATCCGGCCTAGCGCTCGCGAAGGCGTGGCATCAGCTCGACGAAGTTGCAGGGCTGGTGGCGGATGTCGAGCTGGCTGGCGAGGATGCCGTCCCAGCCGTCCTTCACCGCGCCGGTCGAGCCGGGCAGCGCGAAGAGATAGGTGCCGCGCGCCACGCCCGCACAGGCGCGGGACTGGATCGTCGAAGTGCCGATCTTGGCGTAGCTCAGCCAGCGGAAGAGTTCGCCGAAGCCGGGGATTTCCTTGTCCCACACGCGGGCGAAGGCTTCGGGGGTCACGTCGCGGCCGGTGACGCCGGTGCCGCCGGTGGAGATGACGCAGTCCACGTCCGGGGCCGCGATCCAGCCGAGCAGGCGTTCGGCGATCCGCCCGGCATCGTCCTTCTCGATGGCGCGGTCCGCGAGAAGGTGGCCGGCCGCCTCGATCCGCTGGACCAGCGTGTCGCCGGAGCGATCATCCGCCGCGTTCCGCGTGTCGGAGACGGTGAGGACGGCGATGCGGACGGGCCGGAAGGGGATGGAGGCGTCGATCGGCATCAGTTGGCGCGCGCGGGAGCGGAAGCGCGCGGAAAGGCGGCCGGCGCGCTGGTGGCGAAGCCGGCGCGGGGGCCGGTCTGGGCGCCGGGGAATCGCGGCCATGCGCCCTGCGCCAGGGCCTTGAGGCTGGAGGTCTTCTCGCCGGACTGGCGCTGATACATCCAGTAATTGCGCAGCACGGTCGTCACATAGCCGCGCGTCTCGGCATAAGGGATGCTCTCGATATAGAGCAGCGGATCGCTGTCGGCGCGGGTGGCGATGTTCCAGCGGGCGACGGCGTTGGGGCCGGCATTATAGGCGGCGATCACCTTGGGCAGCAGCCCGCCGGTGCCGGCCGCGTCGCGGAGCTGCTCGAGATAGGCCTGCCCATAGGCCATGTTGACCTGCGGCGAGGCGAGCGCGCCATGATCGCCGACCACGCCGCCGCGCCTGCGGTCGACCAGATCGGCGGTGGTGGGCAGCACCTGCATCAGGCCGCGCGCGCCGGCCGGGCTCACCGCATCGGTGCGGAAACGGGATTCCTGGAGGGTGTGGGCGAAGACCAGCGCCTTGTCGACCTGCCAGCCGCCCTGAGGCACCCAGTTGGGCGCGGGATAGCGCGCGCTCGCCTCGACCCGCTCGCCGGCGGGGAGATTGTGCGCGAGCCAGATCTGCGTCGCGGGAAGGTCGAGACGCGCGGCCAGATGGAGCAGCGGCTTGTGATCGCGATCCTCGCCGATCCGCGCCTGCCAGCGCAGCATCTCGTCGGCGAGGCCATATTCGCCGATCTCGGCGAGTGCCGCGGCGCGGCGGACGTTGGGATGGACGGAAAGCTGCGTCCATTCGGACGGCGTGAGCTTCGGCGCGGCGGCCGATGTCGGCACCGCCATGCCGAGCAGGCGGGCGGCGATCAGGCCGTAAAAGGTTTCGGGGCTGCGGGCGGCGGCGCGGAGCCGGGCCTGCACCCGGTCGAACCGGCGGCACGCCATTTCGGCGCGCGCGGTCCAGAACAGGCCGGCGGCGCGCATCTCCTCGTCGCTGGCGTTGGCGCCGACGCGGGTGAAGGCGTCCTCGGCGGATTTGCAGTCGTTGGTCCGCCACGCGGCGAGGCCCTGCACCCAGCTTGCCTGCACCGCCCAGTCCCCGGCGCCGCGCGCGGCGAGTGTGGCGAGGCGGGTGGCGTCCTTGTCGTCGCCGTTGAGATAATAGCTCCACGCGACGCGCTGCTGCCATTCGGTGGCGGCTTCTGGCGTGAGCTGGGGGAGAGTGGTGTTGAGCAGCGCCTCGGCGTCGGCCGGCTTGTCGGCCTTGAGCAGAGGACGCGCCTGCACCGAGAAGACGGCGGCGGCGAGATCGCCGGCGGTCGGCTTGGCGGCGATGCGGCGGGGCGCGCCGTTCACCCAGTCGAGATCGCGCGGGGCGGGCAGCGCCGGCAGATCGCCGGGGCCGCGCTTGCGGGCGAGGAGGGCGAGCTGCGGCGCCTGCGGCAGGTCCGGCGCGGCGTCGAGCAGGGCGACGAGATCGCTCCGCTCGACGCGCGGGCTGTTCTTGGCGAGGAAAAGCTCGGCGCGCGCCACGGGCGTCAGCACGCCGTCGCCAAGCGCGGCGAGGCCCGTCTGCGCATCCGACCAGCGCCCGTTGCGGAGCGCATCGAACACCGCAGCATAGCCCTGGCGCTGCTGGGGGGTAAGCAGGCTACCCGAATTGGTGGCGACGCTCGCGACATTGGGCGGAGGCGGGGCGAGCAGGGTGGGCGTCGATGTCTGGGCCACCAGCGCGGTCGACGAGGCCAGCGCGATGGCCAGTCCGAGGAAGGGCCGCAACGTCACTGGCCGAGCACTCCGAGCAACAGCCGCATGTCCGCCCAGGCCGCGCCCTTGAGGGCAGGCATCCGGCGCAGATGGCGGGGATGGAAGGTGGCGATGGCGGGCACATGGCCCTCGTCATGCTCGACCGAACGCAGGCCGCCCCGCTCGTTGAGCGCGTCCGGGCCGAGCAGCCAGCGGGCGGTTTCGTCGCCGAACAGGATCAGCGCCCTGGGCTTCGCGAGGGCGATATGGCGGCGCATCAGGCAGGTGAGGGCCTCGCCCTGTCTCTCGTCGATTCGGCCGGCGATGCGCGCGGGCGAGAGGGGGGCATAATAGATCCGAGCGCGATCGCGCCCCATGGCGGCGAGCATCGTGTCGAACAGGCGGCCCGTCTCCGCGCCGAACAGATGACCGGCCTCGCCGTCGCCCGGATCGGGCATGTCGGCGACGATCATCAGCTCCGCCCCCGGCGTGCCGGCGGGGCCGACGCGGCGACCGGGCGGGGCGGCGTTCGGCATGTAATCGCCGGTCGAGAGCAGGGCGTGAAGCGCTTCGATCGTGTCCGGCAGTCCGGCGGCCTCCGGCGCGGCGATCGGTGCGGAAGCCGGCGCGATGGGAGTGGTCGCCAGCATCTCCATGCGGGGTTGCGGCGGGGCCAGCCAGTCGCGCGTCGCATCGTCGGCGAGGGCGTCCACGCCCGCGTCCGCCCACCAACCGAGCGCGCTCGCGATGACGTCGCGAAACCGATGATCCCCCCCGTTCAGCATCATTTAGCCCATGGACCGAGGTTGACGCGGCCGTCAATCTCGGGGCACGCGCAATCTGGTCAAAATGGTATCGGATTGCGCCAATACGCGTTCCTGCGGGGGAAGGCGGGCGAACGGGGAGGAGTGTTGATGTCGGAACGCGAATCGATGGCCTATGATGTCGTCATCGTAGGCGCCGGCCCGGCCGGTCTGGCCGCCGCGATCCGGTTGAAGCAGCGTGCCGAGGCGGAAGGGCGCGAACTCAGCGTCTGCGTGCTGGAGAAGGGCTCCGAGGTCGGCGCGCATATCCTGTCGGGCGCGGTGGTCGATCCGATCGCGCTCAATGAGCTCATCCCCAACTGGCAGGAGCTGGACAGCCCGCTCACCGTGCCCGTGGTGGAGAACCATCACTGGGTGCTGAGCAAAAGCGGGAAGTGGGCGATGCCGCACTTCGCCATGCCGAGCTTCATGAACAACAAGGGCACCTACACGGTCAGCCTCGGCAATCTGTGCCGCTGGCTGGCGGGGCAGGCCGAGGCGCTGGGCGTGGAGATATTCCCCGGCTTCGCGGCGGCCGAGATCCTGTTCGACGAGGACGGCGCGGTGAAGGGCGTCGCGACCGGCGACCTCGGCATCGCGAAGGACGGCACGCGCAAGCCCGACTATCAGCCCGGCATGGAGCTGCACGGCCGCTACACCTTTTTCGCGGAAGGCGCGCGCGGGCACCTGACCAAGGAGCTGAAGCGCCTCTTCGAACTGGAGCGGGATTGCGATCCGCAGGTCTACGGGCTCGGCCTCAAGGAATTGTGGGACATCGATCCCGCCAGGCATGTGCCGGGCCGGGTGATCCACACGCAGGGCTGGCCGCTCGATGATGCATGGGGCGGCGGCTTCATCTATCATCAGGCGAACAATCAGGTCGCGATCGGCTTCGTCGTCGCGCTCGATTACAAGAATCCGTGGCTCTCGCCCTTCGAGGAATTCCAGCGCTGGAAGCAGCACCCCGAGGTCCGCGCGATCCTCGAAGGCGGCCGCCGCGTTTCCTACGGCGCGCGCGCGATCAACGAGGGTGGCTGGCAGTCGGTGCCGCGCCTGATCTTCCCCGGTGGCGCGCTGATCGGCTGCTCGGCGGGCTTCGTGAACGTGCCGCGTATCAAGGGCAGCCATACCGCGATGAAGAGCGGGATGCTCGCCGCCGAGGCCGCCTATGACGCGATCGTCGCGGATCGGCAGCAGGACGAGCTCTCGGCCTATCCCGAGACGCTCGACAGGAGCTGGATCGCCGATGAGCTGAAGCTGGTCCGCAACGCCGAGCCGGCCGTCTCGAAGTTCGGCGGCACGATGGGCACGCTCGTCGCCGGCGTCGACATGTGGATGCGGCATCTCAGGATCGGCCTGCCCTTCACGATGAAGCACAAGCACGCCGACAACGAGCAGCTCTGGCAGGCCAACCAGCAGAAGAAGATCGACTATCCGAAGCCGGACAATGTCATCAGCTTCGATCGCCTCTCGTCGGTGTTCCTCTCTGGCGTGAACCATGAGGAGGATCAGCCGGTCCACCTGACGCTCAAGGATGCGTCGGTGCCGATCGAGGTGAACCTCAAGCTCTACGAGGCGCCCGAGCAGCGTTACTGCCCGGCCGGTGTCTACGAAATCGTGGGGCGCGAGGAGAATGCGCCGCGCCTCCAGATCAACGCGCAGAACTGCGTCCACTGCAAGACCTGCGACATCAAGGATCCGACCCAGAACATCAACTGGGTGGTGCCGGAGGGCGGCGGAGGCCCGAACTATCCGAACATGTGACAGGCTTCGCTTGCCACGGCGGACGGGATCGGGAAAAGAACGGGGAAAGAGGGGCCTGAACCACTCGTGTCGAGTCTGTCACCGATGAGCTTTACCCGCCCCGTCCTTCTGGCCGCGATCGCCGCACTGGCGGTTGCGCCCGCGGCTTCGGCCGACACGCCGCGCCATGCCCGCAGCGCGATCGCGGACTATGTCCATGCCCGCGTGGCCGACGATCTCGGCCAGCTCGACGTGGCGGCGGCCGGTTTCGCGGCGGCGGCGGACGGTAATCCGGGCAACACCAGCCTCGCCCTTCGCGCCTTCCGCCAGTCGGTGGCGGCGGGCGACATGGCGCTCGGCCTGCGCATGGCGCACCAGCTCGACGCGAGCGGATCGCTGCCGCCGGACGGCACGTTGCTGCTGCTCTCCGAGTCGATCGCCAAGAGGGATTGGAAGCAGGCGAAGGCGCTGACCGATCGCGTCGATCGCGAGAAGCTCTTTTCCTTCCTGTCGCCGGTGCTGCGGGCGTGGATCGCGTTCGGCGCGAAGCAGGGCGATCCGGTGGCCCTGCTCGATGCCGGCGGCGCGACCGGCCTCGCCGAAACCTATGCGGCCGAGCAGCGCGGTCTGCTGCTGATCGCGGTCGGCAAGGAGACGGCGGGCGTTGCGGCGCTGGGTGCGCTCCAGCTTCCCGATGGCGGGCGTTCGGCGCGGCTGAGGATCGCGGCGGCGGCGTCGCTCGATCAGCGGCATGAGCGCGAGGCGGCTCTGGCGATGCTGACCGGCGACTGGCCGGCCATCGCGCGGGCGCGGGCGACGCTTGCCGCACATCACAAGCTGCGCGGCGCGGTGGATACGCCGGCGACTGCGATCGCCGAGCTGTTCGTGCGCGTGGCGGCGGATATCAACAAGCAGCAGGCAGCCCCGCTGGCGCTCCACTTCGCGCGGGTTGCGACGATGCTCGCGCCGGACGACAGCGCGGCCTGGCTGGTGACGGCGAGCATCCTCTCGGCCGGCGGCGCGCAGGAGGCGGCGCTCGACGCGCTGGGCCATACCGCGCCGGACGATCCCTTCACCAGCACGATCCGAGACGCGCGGCTGACCCTGCTCGTCCGCGCGGGCCGCACCGATCAGGCGCTGGCGGAGGCCCAGGCGGCCACCACGGTGCCGGAAGCCGGCAGCCGCGACTGGTCGCGGCTGGCCGATCTCTATGCGGGCAATCACCGCCCGGCCGATGCCGCCGCCGCTTATGGCCGCGCGCTGGCGCTGGCCGGCGGGGACAAGGCACCGCCCGAGGTGGCATGGCCGCTGCTGCTCCAGCAGGCGAACGCGCAGCTTGAAGCGGGCGACTGGCCGGCATCGAAGGTTTCGGCCTCGCGCGCCCTCGCGCTGGCGCCGCGCCAGCCGGCGGTGCTGAACTTCATCGGCTATTCCGAGATCGAGCATGGCGAGAATCTGGATGGCGCCTCCGCGTTGATCGCGCGGGCGAGCGCGCTGGCGCCGGACGATCCCTCCATCTCGGATTCGCTCGGCTGGTCCTGGTATCTGCGCGGCGATCTGGATCGGGCGATTCCGCTGCTGGAACGCGCGGCTCAGGGCGCGCCGGCGGAGAGCGATATCAACGAGCATCTGGGTGACGCCTATTGGAAGGCCAACCGGCGGCTGGCCGCGCGCTATGCGTGGCGGGCGGCGCTGGTTGCGGCCGATGGAGAACAGGCCAGCCGCCTCAAGACCAAGATCGATTTCGGACTGACCGTCAAACCGTGAACCAGCTTCCTTCGGCCGAGACGGCCTATGCCAAGATCAATCTCGCGCTCCATGTCCGCCGCCGCCGGCCGGACGGCTATCATGAGCTGGAGACGTTGTTCGCCTTCTGCACCGATGGGGATCGGCTGAACGCCGCGCCCGCCGATGCTCTGTCCCTCGCGATCGAGGGGCCGTTCGGGGAAGGGCTGTCGGCGGGGCCGGACAATCTCGTGCTGCGCGCGGCCGAGGCGCTGCGGACGGCGGCGGGCGTGACGACGGGCGCCGCGATCCGGCTCGACAAGCGGCTGCCGGTCGCCTCGGGCATCGGCGGCGGCTCTGCGGACGCGGCGGCGGCTTTGCGGCTGCTGGTGCGGTTGTGGGGTGTGGAGGTGCCGGATGCGGTGCTCCACGACATCGGCGCGGCGCTGGGGGCCGACGTGCCGGCCTGCATCGCCTCGCGCGCCTGCCGGGGCGAGGGGCGGGGCGATGCGCTCGATTTTCTCGACGAGGGCGCGCTGGCGGGTATGGCGGTGCTGCTGGTCAATCCGCGCGTGCCGGTGCCGACGGGGCCGGTGTTCCAGCGCTGGGATGGTATCGATCGGGGCGAGCTGGCGGCGGGCGATCCGCTCGCGGCGGCGCTCTCGGGGCGCAACGATCTGGAGCCGCCCGCGCGCGCAATGCAGCCGGTGATTGCCGAGGTGGTCGAGGCGCTGGCCGCGATGCCGGGCGTGGTTCTGGCGCGGATGTCGGGCTCGGGCGCCACCTGCTTCGCGCTGTATGAAGACATCGCCGCGCGCGATGCGGCGGACGCGGCCATCGCCGCCGCGCATCCCGGCTGGTGGCGTCTGGCGACGACGCTCCGCTAGGCGAGCGCCGCCTCCACCATCGCGAAGGGACGCGGCCCCGCATCCAGTACGGTCGCGTGGAAGCCGTGCAGATCGAAACGGCGGCCGGCTGTCATCCGGGCATGATCGCGCAGCGCGAGCAGCCGCTGGAGGCCCAGGGTCGGGCTCACCGCCTCGCCGGGCAGCGCCATGATGCGATCGATCGCGCCGCCCTGCGGGGCGCCGGTCATCTGCGTCATCTCCGCCTCGGCCTGTTCGCGGGTCCAGCGCTGGGCGTGGATGCCGATGTCCGTCACCAGCCGCGCGGCGCGCAGCAGTTCGTCGGAGAGGCGGGCGATATCCCCCCACGGATCGCGGGCGAACAGGCCCTGCTCGGCGGAGAGGCGCTCGGCATAGCAGGCCCAGCCGGCGCTGATCGCGGGCCATGCTCCCATCCGGGCGAAGAGGGGGCGATCCTTCGTCGCGCGGCTCGCCTGAAGGTGAAGGCCCGGCAATCCCAGATGATAGGCGAGCGGAGACACCCCCGGCGTCGGCAGCGCGTGGACGGAGCGCGTGTCCAGCCACAGCGCGGCCGTGCGACTGCCGTCGATCGCGGCGGGCATGTAGAAGGAACCGCCGACGGCCCTGAGCCCCGCTTCGGGCAGGGCGCGGATGTCCAGCGGCGGCGTGTCGCCCGCCGGCACCAGATGCGGCAGAATGGCGCGCGCCGCGTCGATCCGGGCCTGCGCGGTCTGGAGCAGGGAGGCGCGGCCGCCCTCGTCGTCGCTCTCGATGAACTCGGGGTGCGCCGCGAAGGCGGCGGAGACCCGGTCCGCGAGGCTTCCCTTGTGAAGCCCCCGCAGCGTCAGTCGCCGGTCGAGCAGCCCGGCGATCCGTGCCACCTCGCTACGGCCGAACGCCTGCGCGTCGGCGAGGCCCATCGCCGTGTCTCCGGCGCGGGCGACGTTGGCGACGTGGAGTGCTTCGCCATTCTTCTGCGCCCACAGGCCGATCTCGGACCGCCCACGCCGGGTCAGGGCGGCGGTGGTGTCGCGCAGCATCGCCATGGCGGGCTGGACATGCTTCCCGATCGTCTGCGCCGCTAGCCGGGTGGCCGCCGCCCGCTGATCGGCATCCGCGATCCGCTGGCCCAGCGCGACGACCAGCGGATGCCGTTCGGCCGGCACCAGCAGGAAGGCATCCATCTGTGGCAGCGCGGCACGGCTGACGGTGGCGGGGGGCACGCACCCGGCCGATTCGTCCGCCCGCATCGCCTCCGCGACGCCCAGCAGCGCCGCCCCATAGGCATCCAGCCGGGCCTGCCACGCATCGATGGCGGCGGGCGTCGCGATGTCCTGCATCAGCCGCATCGAGGTCGGCGTCGAGACATGAGGCCCGGAAAAAGCGGTGGCGAGATAAGGCTGATGGATCGGGGCAAGGGGATCGTTGCGGCCATAGGGGATGTCCGCGCTCGTCACGGCGGCATCGAGCAGGCCGCGCACCGTCGCGGTTTGCGCGTCGCAGCCCTCGGCCGGGATCATCGCCCGCGCGCCCGCGACGGCCAGCCCGAGCGCGGCGCGCCCATCCGGCGACCAGTCGTCGCAGCGCCGCGCGGCGGGGCCGCCGGCCGACGCCTCTAGCAGACCCGCCGTTACCGCCGCCTCGGGCAGCAGCGACAGGATCGGCGCCGTCAATGCATCGAGGCCGGCCGGCGGCGCGGGGCAATGGGTCGTCACCTCCGCCGCGAACGCCCGCGCCGGGGCGGCAAAAGCCCAACCTGCCGCCAGCATGGCCACTGCTTCGCGCCGCGTTTGTCCTGCCACCGTACCGATACTCCGATTACCGTCGCTTGCCCTCGTGACATTCGGCGCGGCCCGCGACAATATGGTGGTCATGTTCAGGCTCGAAACGGACGGCCCCGTCGCACGAGTCGTGATCGAACGGGGCGAAAAGCGGAACGCGATCCCGATCGCGGGCTGGAGTGTGCTGGAACGCGTCGTCGGCGAAGCCGCGGCATCCGATGCCAGGCTGGTGGTCATCACCTCGTCCGACCCGGAGAGTTTCTGCGCTGGCGCGGACCTGTCGGAATTTCCGATGCTGATGGAGGATGTGCGCAAGCGACACGTCTTCCGCGGCGCGATGGCGAGCGCGCTGTCCCGCATCCGGGCGGTCGGCAAGCCGACGGTGGCGGTGATCGAGGGCGGATGCTTCGGCGCGGGCGTGTCGCTGGCCAATGCGTGCGACATGCGGATCGCCGGGCCGCGCGCGAGCTTCGCGATCACGCCGGCGCGGTTCGGCATCTCCTATCCGCAGCCGGATCTGGCGCGGCTCGCCGAGCTGGTCGGGCCGGGGCAGGCGGCGCGCCTCGTCTACGGCGCCGAGACGATCGACGCCACCGAGGCGCATCGCATCGGTCTGGTCGAGATGATCGATACGTCGGATCGGATCGGCGAGGACATGATCGGCCGCATCGCGAGCAACGCGCCCTACAGCCTGTGCGCGCTCAAGGCGACGCTGGCGGGCCGCTGGGGCGTCGACAAGCGCTTCGACGACGCCTTCGCCTCGCCGGACTTCGCCGAGGGCTTCAAGGCGTTCAAGGCCGGCCGCAAGCCCGATTTCGCCGGATGACGACACCGACCGGGGAAGCCTGGCAGGCGATCGGCGCGGAGCGGGCGGCGGGTGGCATGGTCATCATCGGCGACCATGCATCGGCTCATGTGCCCGAGGATGTGGACCTCGGCATCGCGGCGGACGTGCTCACCCGCCATGTCGCGATCGATATCGGCGTGGCGCCGCTGGCCGAAGCGCTGTGCGACGCGCTCGGCTGCGACGCGATCCTCGGAGGCGTGTCGCGCCTGGTGTGCGACTTCAACCGCGAGGAGGATGCGCCCGGTCTCTTCCCGATCGCCAGCGACGGCATCGCGATCCCCGGCAATGCGCTGGACGAGGCGGGGCGCGAGGCGCGGCTGACCCGCTTCTTCCGGCGCTATCATGACGCGGTGGCGGCGCGGATCGCGCGGGCCGAGCCGGCGCTCCTGATCTCGCTGCACAGCTTCACGCCCCGGCTCGAAACCCACCCGGATCAGGCGCGGCCATGGCAGATCGGCATCCTCTACAACGAGGACGAGCGGGCGGCGCGCGTCGCCATCCCGCTGCTCAGGGCGGCGGACATCGTGACCGGCGACAATGAGCCCTATTCGGGCCGCATCCTCAACGCGACGATGAACCGTCATGGCGAGGCGGCGGGCCTTCCCTATCTCGGCATCGAGGTCCGGCAGGATCTGATCGGGGATGCGGAGGGCGTGGCGCTCTGGGCGGAGCGGCTCGCGCCGGTGATCCGCGCGACGTGGGAAGCCATGGCGACGAGCGGGCATGACGCGGCCCGACGCCTTGCGTAAGGAGGGCGTCATGGCCCGTCCCCTTCTCCTCGCCTTGCTGTTCCTGACCCCGCTCGCGGCGTGCGACAAGGCGCCCGGCACCGGCTCGGGTAAACAGCCGGCCGCCACGGGTGCGCCGGCGGGCATCCCCTGCGCGCTCCATGGCGCCAAGGCTTTCGGGAACGGCTGTTCCGTGGAGCGCAGCACGACGCAGCAGGGGCTGGTGCTGATCCTCCATCATCCCGATGGAGGCTTCCGTCGCCTGCTGGTGACGACCGACGGGCGCGGCGTGGTCGCGGCGGACGGATCGGAACAGGCCAGCGTCGCGGTGGTCGGGCCGGGCATGATCGAGGTGGCGATCGGCGAGGACCGCTATCGCCTTCCCGCGACCGTGAAGGGGCAGGCGCTGCCGGCGCGATGACCGGCCGCCCGATCCTCACCGCAGCCGAAACGCGCGCCGCGGAAGAGGCCGTGATGGCACGCGGCGTCTCGGTATATGAATTGATGCGGCGCGCGGGTCGCGCCGTGGCGGATATCGCCTGGGATCGCTTCGGTCCGCTGGAGGCGCTGGTCGCGTGCGGGCCGGGCAATAATGGCGGCGACGGCTATGTGATCGCGGCGCGCCTGCGCGAGCGCGGCGCGAAGGTGCGCGTGGCGGCAAGCGCGCCTCCGAAGACGGACGCGGCGCGTGAGGCTCGCGCGGCGTGGGGCGGGGCGGTGGAGGCGCTCTCCGAAGCCGCCCCGGCGCCGATCTTCATCGATGCTTTGTTCGGCACCGGCCTGACGCGGGCGCTCGCCGACGAGATCGCCTCGCCCGCCCGGCGGCTGATGGAAGCCGCGCGTCACCGGGTCGCAGTCGACCTGCCGAGCGGGATAGGGACGGATGACGGCGCGGTGCTGACCGAGTTGCCGGCCGCCCATCTGACGGTCGCGCTGGGGGCGCTCAAGCGGGCGCATCGGCTGACGCCGGCGGCGGCGCTGTGCGGAGCGGTGACGGTGGCGGATATCGGCCTCGACCTCGCACACGACGCAGATACCCCATGTGAGATCGCCCGGCCTCGCCTGCCCGAGCCGGGGTTCGAGAGCCACAAATATAGTCGCGGCAAGGTGCTGGTCGTCGCGGGCGCGATGCCGGGAGCGACCCTGCTCTCCGCGATGGCCGCGCAGCGGGCGGGGGCGGGCTATGTCGAGCTTCTCGGCAATCCCGGCGAGGCGCCGCCGCACGCGCTGGTCCGCCGCGCATGGGACGACGGGGCTCTGGGGGACAAGCGGATCGGCGCGATGATCGTCGGGCCGGGGCTGGGCAGCGATGCCGAGGCGGAGCGGCGGCTGCGTCTCGCGCTCGACACGGGCAAGCCGCTGGTGCTCGACGCCGACGCCCTGACGCTGCTCGCGCGGCAGGGGGCGGAGCGGGTGGGAGCCCCGGCGGTGCTCACGCCCCATGCCGGCGAATTTCAGCGGTTGTTCGGCGATATGCCGGGCTCGGCGCTCGACAAGGCGCGCGAGGGGGCGCGGCGGATCGGCGCGGTGCTGCTGCTCAAGGGCGCGTGTACGGTCGTCGCGCATCCCGATGGGCGTGCGGCGATCGGGGCTCCGGCACCGGCCTGGCTGGCGAGCGCGGGGACGGGGGACGTGCTGGCGGGCATCCTCGGCACGCTGCTTGCCCAGATGGACGATCCCTTCGAAGCGGCGCAAGGCGCGGTGTGGCTGCACAGCGAGGCGGCGCGGCGCGCGGGGCCGGTGCTGATCGCGGACGACCTCATCGCGCATCTGCCGGGCGTGGTGGCAGACTGCCTCTAAGCTTGCCGCGCACGGCGAAATGGGGGAAAGCGCGCGTCATCTTATGACTGACGATCTTATCCTCCGCCTCGCCGCGCGCGGTGACGGCATGACCGCCGATGGCCGCACCATCCCCTTCGCGGCCCCCGGCGATCGTGTGTCGGCCGGCGGTTCGATCGAGCCCGGTCCGCATCACCAGACGCCGCCTTGTCGCCACTTCCCGACCTGCGGCGGCTGCACGCTCCAGCATGTCGACGACGCGGCCTATACGACCTATCTGGTCGAGCGCGTGGCCGGTGCGCTGGCGACGCAGGGGCTGAAGGCAGAGATCGCGGCACCCCATCTCTCCGCGCCGCGCACGCGCCGGCGGGCGTCGCTCAGGGCGGAACGGTTCGGCAGGAAGATCCTGCTCGGCTTCAACGAGGGGCAGAGCCGCAAGGTCGTCGATCTGACGGAGTGCTGGATTTTGGCGCCCGAGCTGTTCGCGCTGCTCCAGCCGCTGCGGGGCCTGCTCGCGAAATTCCTTGCCGACAAGCGAACGGCGGGCGTCGAGCTGGCGCTGACGGATCAGGGCATCGACCTGCTGCTCAGCGGTTTCGAGGCCGAGGGGCTCGCCGCGATCGAGGCGATCAACGCGTTTGCCGAGACGCACCGCCTTGCGCGCGTCTCGATCGACAGCGGCTATGGCGCGGAAGCCCGGTGGGAGCCGCAGCCGGTGACGGTGACGCTCGGCGGCGTCGCGGTGGGGCTGCCGGCGGGTGGCTTCCTCCAGGCGACGGCGGATGGCGAGGCGGCGCTGCTCGCGGCGGTGCGCGAGGGCGTGGGCGATGCGAAGATCATCGCCGATCTTTTCGCGGGGCTCGGCACCTTTGCCCTGCCGCTCTCCGCCTCCGCGCGGGTGCTGGCGGCGGAGGGCGCGCGCGATGCGATCCTCTCGCTCAAGGCGGCGGCCGGGCGGGCCGGACGGCAGGTCGTCGCCGATCATCGCGATCTGTTCCGCAGGCCCTATACGGCGGCCGAACTGTCGCGCTTCGACGCGGTGGTGCTCGATCCTCCGCGTGCTGGGGCGAAAGAGCAGGCGGCCGAACTCGCCAAGGCCACGACGAAGCGCATCGCCTATGTGTCGTGCAACCCTGCGACCTTCGCGCGTGACGCGAGGATGCTGGTGGATGGTGGGTGGCGGCTGGAGTGGGTGAAACCCGTCGGCCAGTTCCGCTGGACGACGCATGTGGAGCTGGCCTCCGCCTTCACGCGCTGAGATACGCCATGGTCGTCATCCCGGCGGAGGCCGGGATCCATACGCGCAGCGTTCGGGGCCGGATGCTGTGTCTGCACAAACTGGACGGTGATGCGGCACGCGCAGCACTGAATGGTTCCCGGCCTCCGCCGGGATGACGAAGAAGGTGGCGGGCAGTTACGGCAACGGCACACGAAAAAAAAAGCGCCGACCGCGAGGCCGGCGCCCTTTTCTTGTACCCCGCGAAGGGGCTCACCGATCAGTCGTCGGCGAACATCTTCGAGAAGGCGCGCTTTTCGCGGTTGCGCCAGTGGCCGCGGTGATAGGCGTCGGAGGCCAGCAGCGGCATCACCGAGGTCGCCTCGGCATAGACCATCTGCTCGAGCGCGGTCGAAACCTTGCCCCACGAAGCCGCTTCCTGAAGCGTCGAGGACGAGCAGGCGCCGTCACGCACGTCGGCGACGGTGATCTGCACCGCATACTTGTGGACCTCGACATCGTCATGGCCGAGGATCTCGGCGCAGACCACGGTGTCCTGCACGAAGTTCTTCGGCACGCCGCCGCCGATCATGAGCAGGCCGGTGGTGCCCGCCTTGATCTTGATGTCGGTCAGTTCGCGGAAGTCCGCGATCGAGTCGATGGTGAGGTAGGGCTTGCCCGCCTTCATCGCGTCGACCTGGTGCTTCACGAGGCCGAAGCCGGCCGACGAGTCGGTGAAGGCCGGGCAGAAGATCGGCACGTCATGCTCGTAGGCGAGCTTGACGAGGCTGTTCTCCTTCTTGCCGTGCTCGACGAGATACTTGCCCATCGCGCGGATGAAGGCGCGCGACGAATAAGCCTTCACCGGCAGGCTCTCGGCGATCTCGAAGATCGTGTGGTCGACGTTCTGGAGCGCGACCTCATCGATGTAGGTATCGTAGATGCGATCGATGTAGAGCGAGCGCAGCGTGTCGTCGTCGGGGATTTCCTTCGCCTGATAATGCTTGTGGCCAAGGCCTTCGAAGAAATCCATATCGACGATGGTGGCGCCGGTCGCGACGACCGCGTCCACCATGTTGTTGCGGATCAACTCGGCATAGAGGTCCATGCAGCCGCCGGCCGAGGTGGAGCCCGCGATCACGAGGACGACCGAGCAATCCTTGTCGGCGAGCATCTGGTTGTAGATGTCGGTCGCACGGCCGAGATCGCGCGAGGTGAAGCTCATCTTCTTCATGGCATCGACGATCGGGCGCGCGTCGAAGCTGGTGATGTCGACATGCTCCACGACGGTGGAGAGCAGCTCCGCCTTGCGGGTGTCGTTGATCGGGCTTTCGGTGTTCATGAGGGAGGCACTCCGCGAATGCATAGAACCCGGCGCGGGCCGAAGCCTGCGCCGGGGTTAGGGATGATTGTTGGCCGAAGCCCTTACAGCTTGATGACGCGCCCGGCCAGCTTCGCCGGTTCGGCAAGCTCGATGTAGAGGCTGGCCATCGGCTCGTCCTCCACGATCACCGTCTCGCCGTTGGTGAAGCCGTTGAACGCGGTGCGCATGGCGGAGCCATAGGCGCCGAGCATACCGATCTCGATATAGTCGCCCGGCTGCACGTCGGCGGGCAGCTCGAACGGGCCGGCCATGCGATCCATGTCGTCGCAGGTCGGGCCGTAGAAGCTGAAACCGATCGTCTTGGCGTGGCTCTCCGGCTCGCGCAGCAGCGCGACGGGAAAGCGCCAGCCGATATGCGCGGCATCGAACAGCGCGCCATAGGCGCCATCGTTGATGTAGAGTTCGTCACCGCGGCGACGCTCGACGCGGACCAGCACCGAGGCATATTCCGCCGACAGCGCACGGCCCGGCTCGCACCACAGCTCGGCCGAATAGCTCACCGGCAGGCTCTCGAAGCCTTCGTGGATGACGTGGAAATACTGTTCCAGCGCCACCGGCTCCATGCCCGGATAGACCGACGGGAAGCCGCCGCCCACGTCCACGACGTCCACGGTGACGGCTGCCGACACGATCGCCGCGCGGACGCGGGTGAGCGCCTCGGCATAGGCCGCCGGGCTCATCGCCTGCGAACCGACATGAAAGCAGATGCCGAGCGCATCGGCCACCTGGCGGGTCGCCATGAGGAGCGGGGCGGCATCGGCCAGATCGACGCCGAACTTCGACGCGAGGCTGAGCTTCGAATGATCCGAGGAGACGCGCAGACGCACGCAGAGCGTCAGGTCGGTCGCGCCGTTGGTGGCGCGGACGATCTTGTCCAGCTCTTCCTGGCTATCGAGCGAGAAAGTGCGCACGCCATGCGTGAAATACGCCTCGGCGATGGCTTCCTCGGCCTTCACCGGGTGCATGAAGCAGAGCGTCGCTTCCGGCAGCGTGTCATGCACGAGCCGGACCTCGGCGATCGAGGCCACGTCGTAATGCGTGACTCCGCCTTCCCAGAGATTGAGAAGGAGATCGGGCGAGGGGTTCGCCTTCACCGCATAGAGCGACCGACCCGGAAACTTCTCCGTGAAGAAGCGGGCGGCACGCTGGGCGGCGTGCGGACGAACGAGCGTGACCGGCTGAACCGGACGGAGGGACGAAGCTACCCCCAGCGCGCTATGGTGCTTGTGCAATTCAAGGGACCTCCAAGTGCCTAACGGCATACGTTGACGAAAAGCTGCCTTGCGGTTGGAAGTCCCATGGGGCAGCGAGGGGCGCGATATACGGATCACGGAACCCCCTGTAAAGTCCCCTCTGAAGCCCCTCGAAAACCCCCGGAGAACGGCCATTTTTTGCGACGAATCCACCAAGATTGAAGGCGCCCGGCTTCCGACGATTTCCGGCATCCGCGCGGCCGCCCTCGCTCTGGCGCCCGTGGGCGTCAAAACGCCGCTTATCCAGGCCGAAATCCGGGGCGAGTCGGTCTTCATCAAGACCGAATGCCTCCAGCGCACCGGGAGCTTCAAACTGCGGGGCGCGTGGTGGCGCCTGTCCTCCATTCCCGAGGCGGATCGTGCGGCGGGCGTGGTGGCTTTCTCGTCCGGCAATCATGCCCAGGGCGTCGCGTGGGCGGCACAGAGGCTGGGGATGCCCGCGGTGATCGTGATGCCGGCCGATGCTCCGGCGGCCAAGGTCGCTGGCACGCGCGCGAGCGGGGCGGAGATCGTCTTCTATGACCGGCTGACCGAAAGCCGCGAGGCGATCGCCGCGAAGCTGGCGGAGGAACGCGGCGCGGTGCTGGTGCCGAGCTTCGATGATCCGTGGATCGTCGAGGGGCAGGGCACGGCGGGGCTGGAGATCGTGGAGCAATATCGCGCGGCGACCGGCCGCGAGGTCGAGCGGATCGCGGTCTGCTGCGGAGGCGGGGGGCTGTCGTCGGGCATCTCGCTCGGTGCGCCGGACGCGGAGATCGTGGTGGTCGAGCCCGAGGGCTGGGACGACATGGGTGCGTCGCTTCGTCGGGGCGAGATCGTGCCGGTCGGGCCGAACCCGCCGGCCACCGCGTGCGACGCGCTCCAGACGCTGCGCGTGGCGCCGCTGACCTTCGGCATCCTGGAGGGGCGTGGCGCGATTGGCGTGTCCGTGAGCGAGGCCGAGGTGGCGATGGCGATGCGCTTCGCCTTCGAGCGGCTCAAGATCGTGGCGGAGCCCGGCGGCGCGGTGGCGCTGGCGGCGGCGCTGGCGGGCAAGGTGCCGCTTCAGGGCACCGTGCTGCTGGTGTCGGGCGGGAATGTCGATCCGGCGCGCTTCCGGGAGCTGACGGCGTGACGCTCGGTGGAGGCTTCTTCAGCTTCGCGCTGAGCCTCGCGATGCTGGCGGCGTTCGCGCTCGCCATCGCCGGGGTGATGCTGATCGTGAAGCGGAAGGAGCGTCAGCGCGGCCTGCTGATGATCGGGGTCAGCGTGGTGCTGGTGCTGAACGTGCTGATCTGGATCTGGCCCTGAACCGAAGCTTCTTTCGTCACCCTGAACTTGGTTCAGGGTCCATTTCCGCTCCGCTCGATCCGTTGGCGTAGCGTGAATGGATCCTGACCTGCGTCAGGATGACGAAAGGCGGTTTGCGGTCAGCCGTTCAGGCGCATGTCCAGATAGCCGTCCACCGAGGCCATCAGCTCGGTCATCTCGTCCGCGAAGAAATGGTTCGCGTGCGGGATGGTGTCGTGGTGGATGGTGATGTGCTTCTGCGTGCGCAGCTTGTCGACCAGCTTCTGCGTGGCGGGCGGCGTCGCCACCTCGTCCGCGTCGCCCTGGATGATGATGCCCGACGAGGGGCAGGGCGCGAGGAAGCTGAAGTCGTACAGGTTCGCCGGCGGCGCGATCGAGATGAAGCCGCGCACCTCCGGCCGGCGCATCAGGAGCTGCATCCCGATCCACGCGCCGAAGGAGAAACCGGCGATCCAGGTCTGCGTCGCTTCCGGGTGGATCGACTGGACCCAGTCGAGCGCGGAGGCCGCGTCCGAAAGCTCGCCGATGCCGTTGTCGAACACGCCCTGCGACTTGCCGACGCCGCGGAAATTGAAGCGCAGCGTCGCGAAGCCGCGGCGCACGAACGTCTGGTACAGCGCCTGCACGATGCGGTTGTTCATCGTGCCCCCGGCCTGCGGGTGCGGATGGAGGATCAGCGCGACGGGCGCGCGCGGACGCGGACCGGGGCTGAAACGGCCTTCAAGGCGCCCCTCGGGGCCGGGAAAGATGACTTCGGGCAACTGGCACCTGCTGCGGACGAGCGAATGGGATCGGCCGGCTATGGCCGCGTGAACGCTGTCCTATATAGAAGGGCGACCCTTTCGTGCAATCTTGGAGCTAGAACGGACACGATGGCCGCTCGCATCTATCTCGATCACGCCGCGACGACGCCGCTGAGACCGGCGGCGCGCGCTGCGATGCTGGAGGCCTATGACGGTTGGGCGAACCCCTCCTCCCCGCATGGCGAGGGGCGCGCCGCCCGCGCCGCGCTGGAGGATGCGCGCCGCCGGATCGCGGAGCAGGCCGGTTGGCGCGGCGCGGTGCTCTTCACCAGCGGCGCGAGCGAGGGGCTGGCGATGGCGATGGCCGGCGCGAAGGCCGGACGCCGCATCGTCTCGACGGTGGAGCATGACGCGGTGCGCCGGCGGGGCGAGGGCGCCGTCCCCCTCATGGTCGACCAGAACGGGCGCGTCACGGACGTCGCTCTGGCGCTGGCGTTCGAGCAGGCCGGCGAGCGGCCGCTCGTCGCCGTCCAGCTCGTCAACAGCGAGACGGGGGTGATCCAGCCGGCCGAGACGATCGGCGAGGCGGTGCGCGCGGCGGGCGGCCTGTGGCTGTGCGACGCGACGCAGGCGGTGGGCAAGATGGCGCTGCCGGATGCGGACTTCATCGCCTTCTCCGCCCACAAGTTCGGTGGGCCGGTGGGCGTCGGCGCGCTGCTGGTGCGCGATCTCGCGACGCTGCCCCCGGCGGGCGGGCAGGAGCAGGGCTATCGCGGCGGCACCGAGAACTGGCCCGCCGTCGCCGGCATGGCCGCGGCGCTGGAGGAAGGCGCCGGCTGGATGGAGCGTGCCGTCGAACTGCGCGCCCATTGCGACAGCGTGATCGCGGAGGCCGGCGGCGAGGTGATCGCGCGCGGGGCCGAGCGGCTGGCGACGATCGCCTCCTACAGGATGCCCGGCATGGCGGCGGCGGCGCAGCTCATCCGCTTCGACATGGCGGGCTTCGCGGTGTCCGCGGGGAGCGCCTGCTCGTCGGGGAGCCTCAGGCCCAGCCATGTGCTGGCCGCGATGGGGTTGGACGAGACGGCGGCGGGTGAGGTGATCCGCGTCAGCTTCGGCCGCACCACCCGCCGCGAGGATGTCTGGCGCTTCGCCGATCAGTGGCGCCTGATCGCGGACGATGCGAAGGCGCGCGTGTGATGATCTATCTCGACTATCAGGCGACCACCCCGCTCGCACCCGAAGCCCGCGCCGCGATGCTGCCGCTGCTGGAGGACGGGTTCGGCAATCCCCATTCGCCGCACCGCATGGGACGGGCCGCGAGGGCCGCCGTGGAACTGGCGCGGGATCGGATCGCCGCGCCGTTCGGGCCGGGCGGGCGCCTGCTCTTCACCGGAGGGGCGACCGAGGCGCTCAACTGGGCGATCAAGGGCATCGCCGATCAGGCCGGGCCGGAGCGCCCCCGCATCGTGACGACCGCGATCGAACATGCCGCCGTGCTGGACACGCTGGAATGGCTGGAGGGGCGTGGGGCCGAGGTGATCCGCCTGCCCGTCGGCGCGGACGGCATCGTCGATCTCGACGCGGCACGGCGGGCGATCGACGGGCGGACGGCGCTGGTCGCGGCGATGCTGGTCAACAACGAGATCGGCACGGTGCAGCCCATCGCCGAACTGGGCGCCATGGCGCGCGGTGCGGGGGCGGTCATGCTGTGCGACGCCGTGCAGGGCTATGGCCGCGTGCCGCTCCCCGTCGAGGCGTGCGATCTCGTCGCTATCTCGGGCCACAAGATTCACGGGCCGAAGGGCATCGGTGCGCTCTGGCTGCGGGACGGCGTGGCGCCGACCCCGCTGATGCATGGTGGCGGCCAGGAAGGGGGTATCCGCTCCGGCACGCTGGCCCCGGCATTGTGTGCGGGCTTCGGCGTGGCGGCTCGGATCGCCTTCGAGCGGATGGAGGCGGACACGGCCCATGTCGAGGCGCTCTGGCGGCAGGCGCGCGCCGTGCTGGGCGAGGGTTGGGTCTTGAACGGCTCGGCGGAGCATCGCTGGCGGGGCAATCTCAACGTGCGGCGCGCGGGGCTCGACGTGGCGCGGCTGATGTCGGATTTGCGCGATGTGGCCTTTTCAGCCGGCTCCGCCTGTGCGAGCGGTTCGGGACGGCCGAGCCATGTGCTGAAGGCGATCGGCCTCGGCGATGGTGAGGCCCGCTCCAGCATCCGCCTCGGCTTCGGCCGTTATACCACGAGCGAGGAGATCGACCGCGCCATGACCCAGATTCGCGAAGCCGCCGAAGCGCAGCGCCGGGCGGTGGCATGACGCTGGTCCGTTTCCTCGATCCCCGCGGCGAGCTGTCGGCGGAAGTGCAGGCGGCGGCGGGTGAGCGGCTGCTCGACGTCGCGCAGGCGGCCGGTCAGCCTCTGGAGGGCACCTGCGAAGGGCAGATGGCCTGCTCCACCTGCCATGTCGTGATCGATCCCGCCGATTTCGCGGGCCTGCCCCCGGCGTCGGAGATGGAGGAGGATATGCTCGATCTCGCCGCGCATGTGACGCGGACTTCGCGCCTGTCCTGCCAGATCTGGCTGAGCGAGGCTCTGTCGACGCTGACGGTGCGGATGCCCGGAGCCTCGCGCAATATGATGGGGCGTTAATCCCAGCGTTCGACATGATCGCCGGATATGCCGGTCCAGCGGTGCCGTCGCCCCTCATAGACCGAGCGGGTGGGGGCCGGGAAATCGGGATCGGCGAACGCGCCGATCGCCACGGCGATCATATCCGGCTCGGCCTCCATCGTGTAGAACACGGTCGAGCCGCAGGTCGGGCAGAAGCGGAAATGGGCGGTGGTGCCTTCGTCGCCGGTGCGGCTCCATTCGCTTGTGTCGCCGTGGGTCGTGACCTGCCCGGCCCGGAAGCGCGCCTGCGCGGCGAAGGCGCTCCCCGAGCGCCGCTGGCATTCGAGGCAATGGCAGGCGGAGACGCGCACCGGCTCGCCCTCGCATCGGGCCGTGAGCGCGCCGCATTGGCAGGTGGCGGTTCGGATCGTCATGGGAGGGGAGGATAGGCCAGCGCGCAGCCCCTTGCCAGCGCGGCCTGCTTCGACCATATGCGCCGCGGGAGTCGGGCGGACGGTGCCGTCGCCAACCCGGTCAGGTCCGGAAGGAAGCAGCCGCAACGATTTCGTATCGGGTCGTTCCGGCTCCCACCATTTTCATGGCGAAGAGCCCGTCCGGGGGACGGGCGGCCATGAAAATCCCAAGCCCGCAAAGCAGGCGCAGGGGCCGCATTTCTCCATCGCAAATCATGGGCCGAAGGGTGATCGGCCGCCCTCGACTTCATCGCACCCTCGCGGATAGATTGAGACGATGTCCGAATCCCCCGCACCCTATCGCGTCCTCGCGCGCAAATATCGGCCGCAGCGCTTTTCCGAGCTGATCGGGCAGGATGCCATGGTGCAGACGCTCGGCAACGCGATCCGTCGCGGTCGGCTTGCCCATGCGTTCCTGATGACCGGCGTGCGCGGCGTGGGGAAGACCTCCACCGCCCGCCTGATCGCCAAGGCGCTCAACTGCATCGGCCCGGACGGGCAAAGCGGGCCGACCATCGATCCCTGCGGCGAATGCGAGCCCTGCAAGGCGATCGCGGAAGGCCGCCATATCGACGTGGTCGAGATGGACGCCGCGAGCCACACCGGCGTCGACGATGTGCGCGAGATCATCGAGGCGGTGCGCTATGCGGCCGTCTCGGCGCGCTACAAGATCTACATCATCGACGAAGTCCATATGCTGTCGAAGAACGCGTTCAACGCGCTTCTGAAGACTCTCGAAGAACCCCCCGCACACGTTAAGTTTTTGTTCGCCACGACCGAGGTGAACAAGGTGCCGATCACGGTGCTGTCGCGCTGCCAGCGCTTCGATCTGCGGCGTATCCCCTCGACGCTGCTGGCCGAGCATTTCCAGCATGTCGTCGATGCCGAGGGCGTGACAGCCGAGCCCGAGGCGCTGGCGCTGATCGCGCGGGCGGCGGAAGGGTCGGCGCGCGACGGCCTCTCGATCCTCGATCAGGCGATCGCCCATGCCGGCACGGACGTCACCGGCGTCTCCGCCGCGCAGGTGCGCGAGATGCTGGGCCTGTCCGATCGTGGCGCGGTGCGGCGTCTGTTCGCGCTGCTGCTGGCGGGTGACGCGCCGTCGGTACTCGCGGCGCTGGCGGACCAGCACGCGCTGGGCGTCGAGCCGTCGGCGCTGTTCCGCGGGCTGCTGGAGGCGGTCCACGGCATCACCCGCGCCAAGGCGGGCGGGATGCCCGATCCGGCCCAGTCGATCGAGGAGCGCGAGGCGATGGCCGAATGGGCCGGTCGCCTCGGCCATGCGACGCTGCATCGGCTGTGGCAGCTCCTGCTCAAGGGGCTGGGCGAGGTCGAGACGACCGCCATGCCGATGGAGGCCGCGGAGATGGCGCTGCTCCGTGTCGTCCATGCGAGCCAGCTTCCCGATCCGGGCGAGTTGCTGCGCCGGCTCCAGTCGGGCGAGCCGATGCCGGTGGCGGATGCCGCTCCGCCGGTTCCCGCTTCGATGCCCGCACCCGCCGCGACGATGGCGCCCGCACCTGTCGCCCCGCCGAAGCCCGCCGCGCCGGAGAGCTTCGCCGATCTGGTCGAGGCGATTTCGTCCCGCCACCCGCATCTGTCGCAGCAGCTCCATGATTATGCGAGCCTCGTGACCTATGCGCCGCCGGAGCTGGTCCTCCATCCACGCCGCCCGATCGACGGTAACATTGCCAAGGCGCTGGACGAGGCGTTCCCGATCGGCTGGCAGGTGTCCCTGCGCGAGCAGGCGGGTGAGCCGACGCTGCGGGAGCAGGAGCTTGCGGCGGCCGAGGCGGCCCGCCGCGCCATTCTCGACAGCCCGATGGTGGCGGCCGTGACCGCCGCCTTTCCGGGCGCAGAACTGATTGAAGATCAACGGAGTGTAGCATGAATCTCGAAGACCTTATGAAGGCTGCGCAGAATGTGCAGGACCAGCTCAGCAAGGCGCAGGACACGCTCGATCATGTCGAGGTGGACGGCGTTGCCGGCGGCGGCCTGGTGAAGGTGAAGGCGACGGCCAAGGGCCGCATCGTCGGCATCGATATCGACGAGAGCCTGCTCGCGCCGTCCGAGAAGCAGATGCTGGAAGACCTGATCGCCGCCGCCTTCAACGATGCGCGGGCCAAGGCCGATGCCGTCAGCCAGCAGGAGATGAGCAAGATGACCGCCGGCCTGCCGCTGCCGCCGGGTTTCAAGCTCCCCTTCTAAGTCGTTGCGAAAGGGCGGCTCCGCTGGTCGGCGGGGCCGCCCTTTTCGATTCTCAGCGCGGCTTGCGGAAGCGCAGGACGAACTGGTCCGTCTTCCCCCGGATCGAGGGATCGAAGACGTTGGCTGTGCGCGGATCGGCCGGGTTGCGCAGCACGGTCGACTCCCCGTCGAGCTTGAAGCCGGCGGCGAGCACCTCCTTCTTCACCAGCGCCTCGTCGATGCGGTGCAGCTTGCCCATGCCGGCATCGTCGAGGCCGGCCGGCCCGGCATGATCCTCGACGACATAGACGCCACCGGGCTTCAGAGCCTCGAATGCGGCCTTGTTGAGCGCCGCCGTCCCCTGCGCGCCGCCCCAGATGTGGATGTCGTGATAATTCTGCGAGGTCCAGACGAGATCGACCGGCTCGGGCGCGCCCAGCGAGCCGCTGTTCGCGATCGTGTCATGGACATTGCCCCGACCCGTCTCGCCCGCGACGGAGGGCGGCTTCGGCCTGCCCGCCGCGGCGACCCGATCGAGATAGATTTGCGGCTGCGCGGCATAGACGCTGCCCTTGGGGCCTACCGCCGCGCTGAACAGGCGCGTGAAATAGCCCTTGCCCGGAAGATAATCGATCACGGACTGGCCGGGCTTCACCTGCGCGAACATCAGCATCGCGGCGGGCTTGCGGTTCGCGTCGCGATCCCTGTCGGCGGCGGGACGGCCGGGATCGGAGATGGCCGCGGTGATGCCCGGCGGAACGGCAACGGCCGGCGTGAGGGGAAGGAGCAGCGCTGCAAGCAGGAGCGGGCGTGACGTCATGACATCATTCTCCTCATCGGCTTATGATCTTGATGCGTCTCAACGGACGCAGGCGTCATAACCTCCCTGGCGCACCGTGGCGATGCGCGCCGCGATCCTGTTGCCATAGCGGCGGACGAAGCCCACCGGCGCCACCGCGCCGCGTACCTTGGGCAGCGGCAGGACGGCGGCGATGCGAGCGGCTTCCACGGGCGTCATGCGGCTCGCGTCATGGTGGAAGTAACGCTGGGAGCCGGCATTGACGCCATAGGTGCCGATGCCCGTCTCGGCGACGTTGAGATACATCTCCATGATCCGGCGCTTGCCCCAGATCGCCTCGATCAGCACGGTGAACCACGCCTCCAGCCCCTTGCGGACATAGGAGCGGCCCTGCCAGAGGAAGACGTTCTTGGCGGTCTGCTGGCTGATCGTGGAGCCGCCGCGGATGCGCTTGCTGTCCTCGTTATGCTCCATCGCCTTCTGGATGGCGGTGAAGTCGAAGCCGTGGTGGCGGCAGAAGCCCGAATCCTCGGCCCCGATGGCGGCGCGGGCCATGTTCGGATCGATCTTCGAGATCGGCATCCAATCCTTCGTGATCCCGCGACCATCCAGCGCATTGGTCAGCATGGTGACCGTGACGGGCGGGGGAACGAAGCGATAGACCGCCACCCACAGCACCGACAGGCCGACGAACCACAGGATCGCCTTGAAGATCCACCGGGCGATCCGGCCGAGCGAGAGCGAGGAGCGGGACGTGGTGTCGTGCATGACGCTTGCGTTAGCGGGCTCGGGGCAGGCTCGACAAGCGGGATCGCGATACGAGAAAGGGGCGCCCGCCTCGCGGCGGACGCCCCCTTCGATGTCAGGCCCGGTCGGCTCAGGCGGCGGCGGGCAGAAGCCCCCGGCCACCGGCGAGCCGCAGCATCGCCTTCTGGAGCTTGTCGAACGCGCGCACCTCGATCTGGCGGACGCGCTCGCGGCTGACGCCATAGACCTGGGAGAGTTCCTCCAGCGTCTTGGGATCGTCCGAGAGGCGGCGCTCGGCGAGGATGTGCTTCTCGCGGTCGTTCAGATCGCCCATCGCCTCGACCAGCATGTCGTGGCGGACTTCGCCTTCCTCGCTTTCGGCGAGGCGCTCGTCCTGGAGCGGATCGTTGTCGACCAGCCAATCCTGCCACTGGCCTTCGCCATCCTCGCGCATCGGCGCGTTGAGCGACGAGTCGCCGCCCAGCGCCATGCGCCGGTTCATGGAGTTGACCTCATCCTCGGTCACGCCGAGATCCTTGGCGATCTTGGCGAGATGCTCGGGGTGGAGATCGCCCTCCTCGAACGCATCGAGGCGGCTCTTCATCCGGCGCAGGTTGAAGAACAGCTTCTTCTGCGCGGCGGTGGTGCCCATCTTCACGAGGCTCCACGAACGCAGGATATATTCCTGGATCGAGGCGCGGATCCACCACATCGCATAGGTCGCGAGGCGGAAGCCCCTTTCGGGTTCGAACTTCTTCACGCCCTGCATCAGCCCGATATTGCCTTCGGAGATGAGCTCGGACGTGGGCAGGCCGTAGCCGCGATAGCCCATCGCGATCTTCGCCACGAGGCGCAGATGCGAGGTCACGAGCTTGCCGGCGGCCTCGGTGTCGCCATGCTCCTGGAAGCGCTTGGCGAGCATATATTCTTCCTCGGCGCTCAGGATGGGGAAGCGGCGGATCTCCGACAGATAGCGGTTGAGACTCTGCTCACCGCCGAGAGCGGGGATGGTCGCGGGGACTTTGCCGTTGCTGGCCATGTTTACTGTCTCCCAGAACCTAAAGGACCGACTCGGAAATCAGTCCTGACTTGCAACCCTTATACACGAAGCTGGCTGAACAGATTGTGCATATCGGGCGGAATTGTGCTTTCCAGTTCCAAAGTCTGGCTTGTGATCGGATGGACGAAGCCCAGATGGGCCGCGTGCAGCGCCTGCCTTGAAAAACCCAACTCCTTCAACAGCCTGGAGTGCCCCGAATGGCCCCGGCCATAGACCGGATCGCCGAGCAGGGCATGGCCGATCGAGGCCATGTGGACGCGGACCTGATGGGTCCGGCCCGTCTCCAGCCGACACTCTACGAGCGCCGCGTCCTTCAGTTTCGTCTCCAGTCGCCAGTGGGTTACAGCCCGCTTGGCATGTTGTGCGTTGACGATCGCCATCTTCTTGCGATCGTGGGGTGATCGGGCGAGCGGGGCATCCACCGTCCCCGCCAGCCGCAACGGAACCCCGCCGACAATGGCCTTATAGCGCCTGTCGATCGTATGCCGCGCGAACTGGACTGCAAGCCCTTCATGCGCGCGGTCGTGTTTTGCAACCACGAGCAGGCCGGAGGTGTCCTTGTCGATACGGTGGACGATGCCGGGCCGCGCCACGCCGCCGATGCCCGAGAGCTGCCCCGCGCAATGATGGAGCAGCGCGTTCACCAGCGTGCCGTCGAGATTGCCGCAGGCCGGGTGAACCACCAGCCCCGCCGGCTTGTCGACCACGATCAGATGTTCGTCCTCATAGGCGACGACGAGCGGGATATCCTGCGCCTCGTTGTGCGCGGGGCGGGGATCGGGGATCGAGACGGTGAAGTTCGTGCCGCCCTTGATCTTGGTGGCCGGGTCGCGGATGAGGACGCCGCCCTCCGCCGTCACCGATCCGGCCGAGATGAGCACCTTCAGCCGCTCGCGCGAAAGCTGCGGCAAGGCGGCGGCGAGCGCGCGATCAAGGCGCCAGCCGTCCGAGGCCGGGGGAACAAGGGCTTCGATGTTGGAAAAACCTGAAGACATCCGCTAGCGGATGTGGCGATGGCGATCCGAATTTCAAGAGCGTTATACGATCGTCTTTTGGTGGAAGCCGCCGCCGACCCGGCGCGCGAGATTTGCGGTCTCCTGTTCGGCACGGACGAGCGGATCGAGGCGACCGAGCCCACCGCCAACGTCGCCGCCGACCCCGCGCGGTGGTTCGAGGTGGACCCTGTCGCGCTGTTCGCCGCGATTCGGGCGGAAAGGGCCGGCGGGCCGCGGCTTCTCGGCCATTATCATTCGCACCCGAGCGGCGTGGCGATGCCGTCCGCCCAGGATGCGGCGGCGGCCTTCGATGCCGGACGGTTCTGGTTGATCCTCGGAGGCGGTGAGGCGTTGGTGTGGCGGGCCGTACCGGGCGGGCCGGTGCAGGGCGCCTTCGAACCCGTCCGTCTCGTCGTCGATTGATGGGAATGGCGGTTGCGCTTGGGGATTCCAGTCGCCACAAGGGCCGCCTTCGTGGATCGGCGTGGAAGGAAGGATACAGGACATGGCGGCGGACGGCATCGAATTTGCGAGCCTGCTCTGTTCCCGCTTGTGTCACGACCTGCTCTCGCCGGTCGGCGCGCTGAACAACGGCATCGAGCTGCTCGCCGACGAGCATGATCCCGAGATGCGCGCCCGCTGCCTCGATCTGCTGGCCGAAAGCGCGCGGGCATCGGCCAACAAGCTCAAATTCTTCCGTCTCGCCTTCGGCGCGGCGGGCGGCTTCGGCGACTCGGTGGATACGCGCGAAGTACGCGCCGCGATCGAGGGACTGTTCGGCGGCGATCGCCGTATCCAGGTTGGCTGGATGGTCGGCGACGCCACGCTGGGCAAGGGCGCGATCAAGGTTCTGCTCAACCTCGCGCTGATCGCGGGCGACGCGCTGGTGCGCGGCGGCCGACTCGATATCGGCGTGGAGAATGGCAGCGGCTCGACCGAGATCGTGATCCGCGCCGAGGGCGCGCGCATCGTGCTGGACCCGGAATTGCGCACCGCGCTCACCGGCGGCACCTCGCAGGAGGCGCTCACTCCGCGCGCGTCGGCGGCGTGGCTGGTCTGGCATGTCGCCAACGAGCGCGGCGGCTCGATCATGATCTCCGAGCCCGAGGACGGCGTCCTGATGCTGGGGGCCGCGCTTCCTGCGGGAGGCTAACGCCTTTTTTACCAGAAGCGGGGGATAGCGGCCCGGTACAGTCTTGGACCGGAGCCGATGGACGAACTGCTGGCCGAATTCATCGCGGAAACGCGCGAGACGCTGGAGCCGCTGGCCGGTGAGATCGTCGCGTGGGAAGCGACGCCTGCCGATCGGGCGCGGCTCGATGCGATCTTCCGCTTCGTCCATACGGTGAAGGGGAGCTGCGGCTTCCTCGATCTCCCCCGGCTCGAGCGGCTGAGCCATGCGGCGGAGAACGCGCTGGCCGAAGTTCGCGACGGAGCGCGCACCCCTGACCGGACGCTGGTGAGCGCCGTGCTCGCGATCATCGATCGCATCGGCGAGCTGGTCGAGGCGCTGGCTGCCGGCGAAGCCTATCCCGAAGATGGCGACGAGGGGCTGATCCTCGCGCTCGATCATGTCGATCTGGTCGAGGAAACCGCGCCGTCATCCGCCCCCGTCATGCCGCATCCGGCGCCGACTCCGCGTGCGCCCGCGCGCAGCATCCGCCTGCCGGTGGAACTGCTCGATCGGATGATGGCGGGCGTTTCCGACATGGTGCTGGCCCGCAACGAACTCTCCCGCCGCCTGCGCGAGCAGGGCGGCGATGCGATGGTGGACGCCGCCTTCGAACGCCTCTCCACCTGCGTCGCCGAGATGCGCGAGTCGATCACGCGCACCCGGATGCAGCGGATCGACGGGCTCTTCTCCGCGCTGCCGCGCATGGTGCGCGACCTCTCGGCCGAGCTTTCCAAGCAGGTCCATCTCGTGATCGACGGCGGCGACGTCGAGCTGGACCGCGAGATGATCGAGATGATCCGCGATCCGCTGACGCACATCGTCCGCAACGCGATCGATCATGGCATCGAGGAACCGGCCGCGCGCCAGTCCGCCGGCAAGCCCGCCTCGGGTACGCTGCGCGTCGATGCGCGCCAGTCGGGCAACCAGATCCTGATCGAGGTGGCCGACGACGGGCGCGGCATCGACGACGAGAAGCTGGTCGCCAGGGCGATCACCGCCGGCATCATCACCCGCGAGCGCGCCGCGACCATGACGCGCAACGAGCGGCTGGAACTGGTGTTCGCCGCCGGGCTTTCCACCGCGCGCGAGGTGACCGCCATTTCCGGGCGCGGCGTCGGCATGGACGTGGTCCGCGCCAATGTCGAACGGATCGGCGGCACGGTCGAGGTGGATACGCAGGTCGGCCGGGGCTGCCGCCTGACGCTGCGCGTGCCGATGACGCTGACGATCATCCCGGCGCTGACCTTCTCGGTCGGCACCGAGCTGTTCGCCATCCCCCGCGCCGCGATCGACGAGATCGTGCGATCGCGCGGCGGTTCGGTCGAGGTCGAGACGGTCGGCAGCGCGCCGGTCGCCCGCATCCGTGGCGAGCGCGTGCCGGTGGTCGATCTCGGCAAGCTGCTGGGGCTGGACATTTCCGAGAGGTTCCGTGCCATCCTCGTGGTGGTCCGCGCGTCGAGCGGCGAGCGCTATGCGCTGGCGGTCGACAGCGTGCAGGATCATGAGGAGCTGGTGGTGAAGCCCGCAGCCCCCGCGATCATGGCGACGGGCGTCTATGCGGGCACGACGCTGCCCGACAATGGCCGGCCGATGCTGCTCATCAACCCGGCGGGCGTGGCCCATGTGGCGGGCGTCCGCGCCCCCGACGCGGCGCTGCCCGCGCGGTCCAACGACAATGCCGAGGATGTCGCCGAGACGGTGCCGACGCTGCTCTTCCGCGCGGTGGACGGTGCGGTGCGTGCGATCCGGCTCAGCCTTGTCGAGCGCATCGAGGATGTCGCGGCAGGCTCGGTGGCGCGCGCGGGCGGGCGCCTCCGCCTCTCGCACGATGGCCGCATCCTGCCGCTGTTCGGCTGCGAGGAGGTGGTGCCCGACAAGCATGGCCGCATCCGCGTGCTGCTGCTGGGCGATGGCGAGAACGAGATCGCCTATGCGATCAACGAGGTGATCGACATCCACGACCTGTCGCCGGAGATGGTGCCGGCGGCCGAGCCGGGGCCTGTCGCCGGCGTGATGCTGGTGGACGGCATCCAGGTCGAGCTGATCGACTGCTTCTGGCTGTTCGGGCAGGCGGGGACGCTGGTCGGGCCGGGGGAGCGCCCGCTCTGCCTGCTCGACAAGTCCGATCCGTGGATGCGCGACGTGCTTCGGCCGATCGTCGAGCAGGCGGGCTATCGGGTCGCCTATGACGGCGAGAGCGGGGAGGCCGTGCCCGCGGTGACGATCCTGTCCGCGGAGCGCGCGCCCGAGCATCCGCCGGCACCCGGCGCCCGCGTGGTGCGCCTCCGCGCGACGGCGGACGAGACCTTGTCATCGGCCGGTAGCATCTATCGTTATGACCGCCATGGCCTCATCGCCGCGCTGGCTGCGGCGCAGGGGCGGAGTTGACGACATGGAAGCGCTGAAGCTCATCGCCCGCATCGCGGACCAGCAGGTGGCGATCTCCGCCGACACCGTGGAATCGGTGGTCGAGGTCGAGGCGATTACCCCGGTGCCGCTGGCCGCGCCGCACATCGCGGGCCTCGCGGCGCTGCGCAGCCGGGTGCTGACGATCATCGACAGCTATGCCGCGCTGGAGATCGGCCGCTCGCCGCGCGAGGGCATCCTTCAGGCGATCGTGGTGACGATCGACAACCATCTCTACGGCCTGTTGGTCGACGAGGTGGTGGATGTCGCCGCCATCGTCGGCGATCCCGAGCCTGTTCATGCCGGCCTGTCGCGCGGCTGGGCACATGCGGCGCTCGGCCTCGTCGAGCATGAGGATCATGCCCTGCTGCTGCTCGATCCGGCGCGGATCGTGGCGGGTTCGTCGGCGCTTGCCGCCTGACGGCGTTAACGAGCCAATTACCTGAATGGCCTAAATTCGTCGAAACACACGGTGTAGTCCGAGGAAGTAATGATGAAGACCTGTCTCGTTGTGGACGACTCGAAAGTGATCCGAAAGGTCGCCCGGCATATCCTCGAGACGCTGGAGTTCACCGTCACCGAGGCGGGGGACGGGCAGGAGGCGCTCGATCGCTGCCGCGCCGATTCGCCGGACGTCGTGCTGCTCGACTGGAACATGCCGGTGATGAGCGGCATCGAATTCCTGCGTGCGCTTGGGCAGGAAGCGCTGGACCATCGCCCCAAGGTGATCTTCTGCACCACGGAGAACGGCATCGCGCACATCCGCGCGGCCATCGACGCGGGCGCGGACGAATATGTGATGAAGCCGTTCGATCGCGAGACGCTCGAGAGCAAGTTCCAGCTCGTCGGCGTTGCCTGATCGCTGTGGCATGGCGGTGCGACAACCTTATGGACGAAAGGCTGGCGCGCGGCCGATCCGGCTGATGATCGTCGACGATTCCATCGTCGCCCGATCCGTTTTCCAGACCATTCTCGCCCCTCATCCCGAATTCCAGATTGTCGCGACGGCGAGCACGGCCGATCAGGCCTTGTCGCAGCTCGACGCCACCACCGTGGACGTGGTGCTGCTTGATCTCGCCATGCCGGGCATGGACGGCTTCACGGCGCTGCCCGAGATCATCCGGCGGGGCGAGGGCGCACGGGTGCTGATCGTCTCGGCGTCGGCGGGGGCGGGGGCGGATGCCTGTGTCCGCGCGCTGACGCTGGGCGCCGCCGACACGCTGGAAAAGCCGTCTGCGGGCTCGTTCGGCGGCAATTTCCGCGAAGGGCTGATCGACAAGCTGCGCCGGATCGGAGGCGACGCGCGTCTTACGGATCGAGACGATCACCCCGAGCCGACGCGCACCGCGCCGCTGCCCGTGCCGATCGCCTTGCGGCCGCCCGTCACCGAGCGGATCGACTGCCTCGCCATCGGTGCCTCGACGGGGGGGCTGCACGCCCTTTCCGAGCTGTTCGCGGCTCTGCCGCCGGAATGTGACGCGCCGATCCTCATCACGCAGCATCTGCCGGCATCCTTCATGCCCTATTTCGCCGCGCAGATGACGGAGATCGCGGGCCGCCCGGCCACCGTCGCGCGGGATGGCATCAACCTGCTGCCGGGGCAGATCCTCGTGGCTCCGGGCGACGCGCATCTCACGCTCCGTTCGATCGGCGGCCTGCCGCGCGTGCTGCTCACCCATGAGCCGGCGCCATCGGGCTGTCTGCCGTCGGTCGATCCGATGCTGGAGGCGATAGCCGAGCATTTCCAGGAACGCGCCCTCGCCGTGATCCTGAGCGGCATGGGGCGGGACGGCTCGATCGGCGCCCGCCGGATCGTCGAGAGTGGTGGCGAGATCGCCGCGCAGGATCAGGCCAGCTCGGTCATCTGGGGAATGCCCGGTAGCGTGGCGAGCGCGGGCCTCGCCTCGACAGTCGCCTCCCCCACCGGCATCGCCGCGCGTATCGTCGAGCGCATGGGGGGGCGCAGCCTGCGTCGGCCTCCGTGGAGATAAGCGACGGTTCGGTTCGCATTCTGGCCGCCTTGCTGGAGGCGCGCACGGGGCAGCAACTCGCCCACGCACGACACTGGCGGATCGAGGCGGCCCTGCGCCCGCTGATGGCGGAATTGCAGGCGGTTTCGATGGATGCGCTGATAAGCAAGATCGTTTCGGGCGAGAATGCGCGCCTGTCCGATCGGGCGATCGACGCGCTGCTCAACCATGAGACCTTCTTCTTCCGCGATATCGCCTCCTTCCGCCTGCTCGACACGCAGGGGCTGGAGCGCATCCGCGTGGCGCGGGAGGCTACCCGGCGGCTGCGCATCTGGTCGGCGGGCTGCTCGACCGGGCAGGAGGTCTATACGCTCGCGATGCTGATCGCGGATCAGCGGGAGCGCTGGCGGGGCTGGTCGATTGACATCGTCGGCACCGATCTTTCGGCGCAGGCCATCGAACGGGCGCGGGAGGGGTGCTATTCCCAGTTCGAGATCCAGCGCGGCCTGCCCGTCGTCCAGATGCTCCGCCGGTTCGACCAGGTCGAGCGCGAATGGCAGGTCTCCGACGATCTGCGCGCGATGGTGAGTTTCCGAACCCATAATCTGCTGTCGTCGCCGCCCCCCGGCATGTTCGACGTCGTCCTGTGCCGCAACGTGCTGCTCTATTTCTCGGCGGAGGTGCGTGGTCTGGTGTTCGGGCGGATCGCCAGCGCGATGCCGGAGGACGGCGTTCTGATGCTGGGCGCGGGCGAGACCGTGATGGGCCATACCGATCATTTCGTTTCGGATTACGAATGCCGGGGGCTGTATCGGAAGCGCATCCACGCGCCGTCACGGCCGCCGGTGGAGTGCGCCGCGCGGTGAAGCCTTGACGGCGGGCGGAGGGCGCGCAAGGTCTCCCGCCATGGCCGGTATCATCGATTGCCCTTCGCCCAATTATGACGAGCGGACACTGCCCATCTCGATGGTCGTGCTGCACTATACCGGGATGCAGGACGCCGCCTCGGCCTTCCGCCGGCTGACCGACCCGGAGGCCAAGGTTTCCGCCCATTACATGATCTCCGAGGACGGGCAGGTCATCCGCCTCGTCGAGGAGGACAAGCGCGCCTGGCACGCCGGCAAGAGCTATTGGCGGGGCATCGCCGACGTCAATTCGGCGAGCATCGGGATCGAACTGGTCAATCCGGGGCATGAATGGGGATATCGCCCCTTCCCGGATGAGCAGATGGCGGCGCTCGTCACGCTGATGATGGGCATCGTGCCGCGTTACCGGATCACGCGGGGCAATATCGTCGGCCATTCGGACGTCGCGCCCGCCCGCAAGGAAGATCCGGGCGAGCTGTTCGACTGGGAGCGGCTGGCCAGGCTCCGGCTCGCCCTGCCGCGCCCGCGCACTTTCCTCACCGATCCGCACTGGAGCGACAGCGGCTTCCTGCTGGCGCTGGAGCGCTTCGGCTACGATATCGTCGAGCCGGAGGCGGCGGTGCGCGCCTTCCAGCGCCGCTTCCGCCCGGAGAATCTGGACGGGGTGATCGATGGGGAATGCCGCGCCATCCTGCTCTCGCTGCTGACCGGCGGGGACAAGGCAGCCGCCCTTCGCAACGGGCAGCATTGATTTCGCTTTCGTGACGGCGCGGGACGGGCTATCGAGCCCGCCGCCAGAGGGTCGGGCGGCCGCGGCCCCGCATATGCGGGGGCGAGGAAAGTCCGGGCTCCACGGAAAGCACGGTGCCGGGTAACGCCCGGCGGGGGCGACCCCAGGGAAAGTGCCACAGAAAGGATACCGCCACGCTTCGGCGCGGTAAGGGCGAAAGGGTGCGGTAAGAGCGCACCGCGTTCCCAGCAATGGGAACGGCACGGCAAACCCCACCGGGAGCAAGACCGAATAGGGATCGCATATGGGGCTGCTTCCGCCTCGCGATCCGGGTTGGTTGCTGGAGGCCCGGAGCGATCCCGGCCCTAGAGGAATGGTCGCCCATCCGATCTCGATCGGTGGACAGAACCCGGCTTACAGACCCTCTGGCGATTTCGTTTGCGAGGCCTTAGCAAAGGCCACGATGCAGACCCTGCCGCTGGAACGACTTGCCGCCGCCATCCTCCTCGCCGCCATCGCAGGCTGTGTGGACGCAGTCGGCTTCACGGAACTGGGCGGCTATTTCGTATCCTTCATGAGCGGCAATTCCACCCGGCTCGGCCTGCATATCGCCGCGCACGAATGGCGGCCGGCGCTGTTCACCTTCGGCCTCGTCGCGCTGTTCGTCGGCGGGGCGGCGGCGGGCGCGCTGATCGTCGATCGCGCGGGCCGGGCCGGGGCGGCCGCGATCCTGCTTGTCGAGGCGCTGATGCTGGCGACGGCCGCTGCGCTGCTGGACGGGCCGAGGCCGCTGATCGGCGCCGCGATGCTGCCGCCGGCCATGGGGCTCTCCAATGCCTTCCTGCTGGGCGAGGGCGGTGTCCGCGTCGGCCTCACCTATATGACGGGCACGCTGGTGCGGATCGGCACGGGGCTCGCAGCGCTCGGCACGCCGGGCAGGGGGCGGGCGCTGTTGCTCGACATCCTGCTGTGGCTCTCGCTGGTCGGCGGTGTGGTGCTTGGCGGGATCGGCTATGTCCGCTTCGGCGGAACGGTGCTGCTCGCGCCGGTCGCGGCGCTGGTGCTGATAGGGTTGGTCGAGGGTTTCGCCCTGCGACGGCCGCGCGCGTAAAATTTCCGTCTTCGCGGTCGCGAAAACCGCGCTCTGCCCTTACATGGACGGCATGGCACGACGGCAGATCCGATCGAACGACTGGGGCTTCCCACGCTGGCGCGGCTATGGCAGCGAGCGTGGCGCCACACAGGTCCGCATGTGCGACCGCGACGGCTGCGATCAGCCGGGGGATCGCCCGGCGCCGAAATCGCCCAACAGCCCGGATCGCTGGTGGTTCTGCGAGAACCACGCCGCCGAATATAACCGGAACTGGGACTATTTTCAGGGCCTCTCCGCCGAGGAGGCCGCCGAGCGCGAGCGGAATGAACGGCGGACGGCGAACGGCTACACCCAGTCCGCGCATCATGGCTGGGGCGGGGCGGGAGACGGCCGCCGCAGCCGCGACGAGATGCGCGCGCTGGAGGTGCTCGAACTCGAGACGGATGCCGATATCGAGGACATCAAGGCCGCATGGCGCCGTCTCGCCAAGGCCAATCACCCCGACGTGAACCCCGGTGATGCCGCCGCTGCGGAGCGCTTCCGCAAGGCGCAGGCGGCGTGGGACGTGCTGCGCGTCGCGGAGGAACGGCGGCAGAAGGCATGAGCAAGCCTCTGCGCGACAGCGTGCGGACGGAATGGTCCGCGGCGATCCTCGTCTGCGGCAAATGCTCGAAGAAGATCGGTGGCGGCTTTGGGGAAAAGGGCAAGACCTCGCTCGCCAAGGCGCTCCGCAAGCGGGGCGGCAAGGGCAAGAAGCGCAAGCTCCCTTATGGCGTGATCGAGACCGGCTGCCTCGGCATCTGCCCCCGCCGCGCGGTGGTGCTGGTCGACGGGGCCGAGCCCGGCGAATGGCTGCTGGTGCGCGAGGGAACGCCGGTGGAGGAGGTCGCCGAGCGGCTGGGCCTCCCGGCCAGGCCCAAGGACTGAGGCTTACTCGTCGCTCTCGCTGTCGGGCACCGGATCGCGCCCCGAGATGCGGCGGGCGAGCGCGGACGTTGCCGTATAGTCCCCGAAGTCGCCCGAAAGCTGGAGCACATGCTCGCTGCCGAGCGAGTCGGACGGGCTCTCGCCGAGCGGCTTGCCGTCCAGCATGCAGGGCACCCGCGCGCCCTGTGCGACATGGATCGCGGCGGCCGCCGCCGGGGTCAGCGTAATCATCAGCGAGGGCTTGCCCGCCATGTCCGGGATGGCGCGCGCGTCGAGCACGTCCTTCGCCGCGATCTGGTGGCCGGCGGCGGTGAATACGCCGGTCGGATAGGCCTTGGCCTTCACCACGGCCGCCGCCGAGGCGCTGCCCGCCAGCAGCAGCGCCGCACCGAGAGCGAGGAAGAGGCGTTTACGCGCGATCATCATGCCTTGGCATAGCGCGCGGCGGTCTCGCGGATCAACGCGATCATGTTGGGGATGCCCTGCGTCCGGTTCGAACTGAGCTGGTTCTTGAGGTCGAACGGCGCGAGGGCCGCCGCGATGTCCATCTCCGCGATCGCGTCGGCCGGCTTGTCCTGCACGGTCAGCAGCACGAGCGCGATGATGCCCTTGGTGATCGCGGCGTTCGAGTCGGCGAGGAAATGCAGCCGCCCGTCCTCCGGCTGGGTGGGATAGACCCACACCGAAGCCGAGCAACCCCGGACCAGGGTGGCGTCGGTCTTGAGCGCGTCGGGCATGGGCTCCAGCGCGCGGCCCAGATCGATCAGGAGGCGGTAGCGGTCGTCGGCATCGAGGAAGGCATATTCCTCGCGGACATCATCGAGCGTCGCAGTCATGGGAGGCGGTTAGCAGGCCCGGACGCCCCGAAAAAGAGTGAGAGGAAAAAGGCGCCGGGATCAGAGATCGATCCCGGCGGCAATGGCTTCGAGCTTGCGGATGCGCTCCTTGAGGTCGGCCAGCTCGATGCGGGCGCCGGCGGGCGGTGGTGTGGTCAGTTCGCGCTCGTTGGCGATGGAGAGGCGCTGGAGATCCAGCCAGCCGCGCCAGCCGCTGAGCCCCGCCGCGGTGAGCATCGCCAGGCCGCCGAGGCCCGCGATCGAAAGCGTGATGATGGAGAGGGTCTCGGTCATCGCTACTGTCCTTGGATGTGCGCGGGGCCGTTCACGGCCGGTCGCGCAGGGACTCGATCTCGCGATCGAGCGAACTCGAACTGTCGGTGGCGATCCGCTCCAGCGTGGCGACGCGCGCCTTGAGCTGGCGGATTTCCTCGCGGAGCGCCTGTGCCTCGGGATCCGGGCCGGGGCGGGCGACCATCTCTTCGCCCTTCCAGCGGCGCACCACGCCATATTTGGCCCTGAGCACGCTGGCGACCGCTCCGATGGCGACGATCGCCACGACCATCTCGAATGGGTTCATCTTTTACTCTCCCCTGTTTTCGGGCGGGATTGTTCAGTTGAGCGGCTGATCGCGCAGATGCTCGATCTCGTCGGCGAGTTTGGTGGAGCGATCGGTGATGATGCGCTCCAGAACCGCCATGCGCTGTTCCAGCCTTTCGGTCTTGGCGGCGTATTGCGCGGCCTTCTCGGCGGTCTGGGTGGACATGAATTCGAGCTGCCGCTCCTTGAACCTGATCCACATCTTGAGGATGCCGCCGAGCCCGAAGACCAGGATCGCGGTGACGGGGATGATGAAGGGGCTGAAGAACATCTTGTGCGTCCTTTTGTCAGGCCGATCTCAGCGCAGGCTGTCGATCTCGTCGGCCAGCCGGCGGTTGTGGCTGGTGTAGTAGACTTCGAGGTCCGACAGGCGGCGGTCGATATCGCGGAAGCGGCTGCGAACGTCGCGGACGGAGTTGCCCGGCTTGGCGCGCACGCCCTGCCAGAAGCGCTGATCCTCCCGGCTCATATCCTCGAACTCGACCGGCTTGTCGCTGGCGAGCCAGGCGGTGATCCAGTAGGCCAGCAGCGTCCACGGGAAGCCGCCGATGAAGGTGAGGACCACCAGCCCGACACGCACCAGCGTGACGTCGAGCCCGGTATAGTCGGCGATGCCGGAGCAGACGCCGAGCCACTTGGCATTCCGCTTGTCGAGATAGAATTTCGTGTGACGGGCGGACATGGTTTTACCCTTTCGGATGAAGGATTTCGGCTCAGGCGCGGCCCTGCCAGTCGTCGCTGTCGCGCAAGGGGCGCTCGACGCGCTCGCCGGCGGTGGGGCGCCAGTTGGGATTGTCGGCGGCGACGATCCGCTCGATCGTGGCGAGCCGCTCGTCGAGCCGGCGGGCCAGATCGTGCAGACCGTCGAGGAGGTTCTCGTCTTCGATCGAGAGGCCGCGGGCGCGCTTCCACTGGGTGACATAGTGGAAGATGATCCACGGCAGCCCGATGAAGAGCATACCGACGACGGCGATGGGGACGAGCGTATCCTCCATGGCCTCAGCCCTCCTGGCCGGCGGTGCGGCCGAGGCGGGCCTTCAAGGCCTCCAGCTCAGCATCGACCTTCTCGGACGAACGCAGCTCGGCGATCTCCTCCTCCAGCGACTTGGGCGCGGCGCCCAGGCCGGCGGCCTCGGCGCGGCCTTCCGCGAAGTCCACGCGGCGCTCCAGCGTGTCGAAGCGGCTGAACGCCTCCTCAATCTTGGGGCCGTTGGTCATCTCGCGCAGGCGGAAGCGGTTCTGCGCGCTCTCCAGCCGGGCGACGACGGAGTTCTGACGGGCACGCGCCTCACGCAGCTTGTTCTGGAGCTTGGCGATGTCCGCTTCAGAGGCCTGAAGCGTCTCGTCGAGCGCGGAGATTTCCTCGCGCAGGCGCTCCGCCATGTCGCCGGCCTTCTGCTTTTCGAGCAGGGCGGCCTTGGCGAGATCCTCGCGGCCCTTGCTGAGCGCCAGCTCGGCCTTCTCGGTCCAGCTTTCCTGGAGCTTGTCGAGCTTGGCGATGTGGCGGCGCATCTCCTTCTGGTCGGCGATGGTGCGGGCGGCCGAGGCGCGAACCTCGATCAGCGTCTCTTCCATCTCCATGATAATCATGCGGATCATCTTCGCCGGATCCTCCGCCCGATCGAGCAGATCGGTGACGTTGGCGGCGATGATGTCCCTGGTGCGGGAGAAGATGCCCATAGAAACTGCTCCTCGTGGAAAGTGGGTATGGCCGGGCGGGAAAGGGGATACCCGCCCGGCCCGATCGGTCAGGCAGCCGCCGGACCGACCGCGGCGGCCAGACAGACGATGCTGGCGGCGGCCGTCGCAAAAAGGGTGACGAGCGCGGTGGCGATCCGGCTGCTCACGATAACGTCGAAGTGAACCATGATGCTTCTCCAACCTGATCCCGTGAACCGCGCTCGGCGGTGACGTGAAGATCAATGCAGGAGCCGTGCCAATTCCATAAGTCCCCATTTCCCGGCGTTTCGGGTGTATCGCGCAAATAATACGCCGTGTGGGGCTTGCCAAACTTTGGTGAATTGCACCAACTTCGCGGTCATGGATCGCGACATCAAATTCATCGGCGAATCGACCGCCTTCCTCGATGCGATCGAACGCGCCAGCCGGGCCGCCGGGCTCAACCGTCCGGTGCTTGTGATCGGCGAGCGGGGCACCGGCAAGGAGCTGATCGCCGAGCGCCTCCACCACCTGTCGCCGCGCTGGTCCGGCCCGCTGGTGACGCTCAACTGCGCGGCGCTGCCCGAGACGTTGATCGAGGCGGAATTGTTCGGCCATGAGGCGGGCGCCTTTACCGGCGCCACCAAGGCGCGCGCGGGCCGCTTCGAGGAGGCGGACGGCGGCACGTTGTTCCTCGACGAGCTGGCGACGCTGTCGTCCGGCGCGCAGGAGCGGTTGCTGCGCGCGGTGGAATATGGTGAGGTCACGCGGATCGGCTCCTCGCATCCCGTGCGGGTGGACGTCCGCATCGTGGCGGCCACCAACGAGCATCTGCCCTCGCTGGTCGATGCGGGGCGGTTCCGCGCCGATCTGCTCGATCGCCTCTCCTTCGAGGTGGTGACCTTGCCGCCGCTGCGTCATCGCGAGGGGGATGTGCCGGTGCTGGTCGATTATTTCGGGCAGCGCATGGCCTTCGAGCTGGGCTGGACCGACTGGAAGGGATTTTCGCCCAAGGCGCTGGCGACGCTGGTCGGCTACGAATGGCCGGGCAACGTCCGCGAGCTGCGCAATGTGATCGAGCGTGCCGTCTATCGCTGGGACGAGCCCGCCAGGCCGATCGACGCGATCGAGTTCGATCCTTTCGCCTCGCCCTGGCGCCCGCAGGGGCAGGCGGCGCGTCCGGCGATGACGGCGGAACCGCGCCCGGCGCAGACGGTGGTGGTCGAGGAGGCCGAGGTCGGCGATTTCCGCGCCGCCTGCGACGCCTACGAGAAGAAGCTGTTGGAAGCTGCACTCAAGCGCTGCCGCTTCAACCAGCGGACCACGGCGGCGGCGCTGGCGCTCACCTATGACCAGCTTCGCCATGCTTTGAGGCGTCACAATCTGCTCGATCGCACCGGCGCCTGAGCCGGGGGCCGTCCGTTTCGCGTCCGTTCCATGAGAATGCTTCGCAACAGGCGTTTTCGCTGCACTTTTGGCGGGCGGAGGCGTTAGGGGAGCCAAACCGGATTCCCAACCAAGGAGACGCCTGATGGCCTTCATCCTCCCCCCGCTTCCGTTCGAGAAGACCGCGCTCGACCCGATCATGTCGGCCGAAACGTTCGATTATCACCACGGCAAGCATCACAACGCTTATGTGCAGAAGGTCAATGGCTGGGAGGCCGAAAAGGGCCTCGCGGGCAAGACGCTGGTCGAAGTGACCAAGCTCGCCAAGGACAAGGGCGACAAGGGCCTGTTCAACAACGCCGCCCAGATCTGGAACCACAGCTTCTTCTGGCAGTGCCTCGCGCCGGCCGGCTCGACCAAGCCGTCCGAGAAGCTCGCCAAGCTGATCGACGATTTCGGCGGCCAGGACGCCCTGATCGCCAAGCTCAAGGAAGAGGCCGTCGGCCACTTCGCGAGCGGCTGGGCGTGGCTGGTGCTCGACGGCGGCGCGCTCAAGGTGACGTCGCTGCACGACGCCGACACGCCGGTGGTCTATGAGGGCATGAAGCCGCTGCTCACGCTCGATGTGTGGGAACACGCCTATTACATCGATTATCGCAACGCCCGCCCGGACTTCGCCGAGAAGGTGCTGAAGAACGTCGTGAACTGGGACTTCGTGTCGCAGAACCTCGACGGCGAGGGCGTCAGCCGCGCCGATCAGCAGCCGGCGTAAGTCGGTCGCGACATGGCCCTCTCCGTAACGGGAGGGCCGGACAGGAGCCCGCGCGAGCCTCACCGCTCGCGCGGGCTTCCTTCATTCCTCGGGCGGGCAGTCGGCGATGGCGGCCATGGCGCTTTCGCCGAGGCCATGCTTCATCAGCATCGGGATGTTGGCGAGCGCAAAGAGCATCGTCGCCGGGATCGCGCCCCACAGCTTGTAGCCGACCCACACGCCCGTGCTGAAATTCCGCCAGACGATCTCGTTGGCGACGGCCATCACGACGAAGAACAACGCCCAGTTCCGCGACAGGATCACCCAGCCGCGCTCGTTCAGTCCGGGATAGGCGTTGCCCAGCGCGAGGCGGAGCGTCGGCTTGCCGGTGAAGAGGCCGAAGAAGAGGATGCCCGACACCATCAGATAATAGAGCGTCGGCTTGATCTTGATGATCCAGTCCTTGTGCAGCCAGATGGTGAGGCCGCCGAGGATCAGCACCATCGCGCTCGAAAACCACTGCATCGGGGAGATGCGGCCGAAGCGCACCAGCGAGATGAGCATCGCCGCCCCCGTCGCCGCCATGAAGATGCCGGTCGACGCATAGATGTTCTTCGCCGTCAGCGAATAGGCGACGAAATAGACGACCAGCGGCCCCAGATCGAGCGCGAGGCGCAGCATCGGTCCGGCTTCCGGCTTCGCGGCGGCGGCGGTGGTGGTGGTCAACTCGATCCTCTCGTCTCTTGCCCGTGCCAGTCGGGCCATTCCGTCACTATAGCGGAAATCGCCCTGACGGTTGATGAACGCTTCGGCGGGATGGATATCCCCCGCGATGGCGCGCGGGGAAATGTGGCTTAGTCCACCCGATCCTTGGAACGGGCGATGAGGCTGGCCACCTCGTCGGGATCGAAGGGACGGAAATCGTCCAGCGTCTCGCCCACGCCGATGGCGTGGATGGGCAGGCCGAACTTCTCCGCCGCCGCGACGAGGACTCCGCCCTTGGCGGTGCCGTCGAGCTTGGTCATGACGAGGCCGGTGACCCCGGCTTCCTTGCCGAACACCTCGATCTGGTTGAGCGCGTTCTGGCCGGTGGTGGCGTCGAGCACCAGCACCACGTCGTGCGGAGCGGCGGGATTGAGACGGCCGAGCACGCGGCGAATCTTGGATAGCTCGTCCATCAGCCCGGCCTTGTTCTGGAGGCGGCCGGCGGTGTCGACGATCAGCACGTCGGTGCCGATCGCGGTGCCCCGCTTCACGCCTTCCCAGACCAGGCTGGCCGCATCGCCGCCTTCGGCGCCGGAGATGATCGGAACGCCGATGCGATCCGCCCACACCTTGAGCTGGCCGATCGCCGCCGCGCGGAAGGTGTCGCCCGCGACGAGCATCACCTGATAATCCTGCTCCTGGAGCAGATGGGCGAGCTTGGCGATGGTGGTCGTCTTGCCCGATCCGTTGACGCCGATGACGAGGATCACCTGCGGACGCGGGAAGGCCTCGATCTCCAGCGGCTTGGCGACGGGGCGGAGGATCTTGGCCACTTCCTCGGCGACGATGGCGCGCAAGGCGGCCTCGTCGAGACCCTTCTCGTAGCGCTCGTCCTCCAGGCGGGCGCGGACGCGGGCGGCCGTCGTCGGGCCGAGGTCGGACGCGATCAGCGCCTCCTCGATCTCGTCCAAAGTCTCGCGATCGAGCTTCTCCTTGGTGAAGAGGCTCTGGAGATTGTCGCCCAGCCGTTCGGACGTGCGGCGGAAGCCGGCGACCAGCTTCTCATGCCATGCGCTAGGGGTGTCGCTCACAGGGTCTCTCCGACCAGCATTCCGTCCTCGATATGGGTCATGTGCAGGGTGACGACATCGCCGATGACGACGCCGTTGGTGGGTGTGCCGCGCTTGGCCGCGCCGGAGGCGAGGCGGGCGGGGGCGTAGTTCCCGGCATGGCCGCGGCCGCTCAGGCCCTCGACCAGCACGGATTGGGTGGTGCCGACCAGCGTCTCCAGCCAGCGCGCGCGGCGGGCGTCGGCGGTTTCGCGCAGGCGCTTGGCACGGGCGCGGATGGTGGCGGTGTCGAGCTGCGGCATCTTCGCGGCGGGCGTGCCGGCGCGGGGCGAGAAGGGGAAGATATGCCCCATCACGATGTCGCAATCGTCGAGCAGTTTCAGCGTGTTGTCCGCCATCTCCTCCGTCTCGGTCGGGAAGCCGGCGATGAGGTCCGCGCCGATCGCGATGTCGGGTCGGGCGGCCTTGAGGCGCTCGACCATCGCGACCGACTGGGCGCGGCTGTGGCGGCGCTTCATGCGTTTGAGGATGAGGTCGTCGCCCGACTGGAGCGAGAGGTGGAGATGCGGCTGGATGCGCGTCTCCTGCGTCACCAGCTCGAACAGGCGCTCGTCGATCTCGACGGAGTCGAGCGAGGAGAGGCGGAGGCGTCGCAAGCCCGGCACCAGCTTCAGGATGCGCTCGACCAGCATTCCCAGCGACTGATCGCCGGGCAGGTCCGGGCCATAGCTGGTGGTGTCGACGCCGGTGAGGACGACCTCGTTATAGCCCTCATCCACCAACGCTTTGATCCGCTCGACCACCGCGCCGGCGGGGACGGAGCGGCTCGGGCCACGGCCGAAGGGGATGATGCAGAAGGTGCAGCGATGGTCGCAGCCATTCTGCACCTCGACAAAGGCGCGGGCACGGTTGCGTTCGCCGAGATCGGCAGGCGGCGCGGCCTCGCGGAGCGCCATGATGTCGGAGACGTGGATTTTGGTGCGTGTGTCGCCAGCGGGTTCGCCTTCGCCTTCGCGATCCCACCCCTTCTTCGTCACCCCGGCGAAGGCCGGGGCCCAGGGCTGCAAGCGTTGCGTTTCATGGCTCTGGATCCCGGCCTTCGCCGGGATGACGGAAGAGGGCGAAAGGAAGGCCGTCGCCTCGCGCTTCTCGCGGTTGCCGATGACGGCCGTCACCTCGGGCATGGCCGCGAAGGCATCGGGCTCGATCTGCGCCGCGCAGCCCGTCACGAGAATGCGCGCATCGGGGCGGCGGCGGCGGGCACGGCGGATTTCCTGCCGGGCCTGCTTCACCGCCTCGGCCGTCACCGCGCAGCTATTGATGATGACGAGATCGTCCTGACCGGCCGCGAGCTGGCGCATTGCTTCGCTCTCGGTCGCGTTGAGCCGGCAGCCCAGCGTCAGGATCTCCGGGCCGTTCACGGGGCGAAGGCCTCCAGGTCGAGTTCGCCGGTGAAGACGTGGGTGGCGGGGCCGGTCATGCGGATATGGCCGCCGGGCTGCCAGTCGATCACGAGTTCGCCGCCCGGCAGCGCGACGGTGACGCCGCTGTCCACCCGGCCCGACTTGATCGCCGCGACGGCGGTGGCGCAGGCGCCCGTCCCGCAGGCGAGCGTCAGGCCCGCGCCACGCTCCCAGACGCGAAGCCGGATGCGGCTGCGGCTCTCGACGGTGGCGACATTGACGTTGATGCGTTCCGGGAAGACCGGATCATGCTCGACGACCGGGCCGCTGGTCGCAAGGTCCAGCGCATCGGTGTCGGGCACGAAGAAGATGACGTGCGGGTTGCCGACGCTCAGCGCCATCGGCGGGGCGATCGGCTCCAGCCCGTCCCAGGCAAGCGGGAGGGCGCTCGTGTCCATGGGATAGGCGAGCGGCACCGCGTCCCAGTCGAAGTGGGGAGCACCCATGTCCACGCTGGCGCCGCCGGCGGTGAGTTCGCTGACGAGAATGCCGCCCAGCGTCTCGATCGTCGGCTGGCCGCCGAGCAGGCTCGCCACGCAGCGCGTCGCGTTGCCGCAGGCTTCGACCTCGCCGCCGTCATTGTTGAAGATCCGCATCCGGGCGGTGGCCGCGTCGGAGGGCTCGATGACAATGAGCTGGTCGCAGCCGACGCCGGTATGACGATCCGCGATCGCGCGCGCGCGCGCCGGGGTCATGGTGAGAGCCTGCTCGCGGGCGTCGAACACGACGAAGTCGTTGCCGAGGCCGTGCATCTTGTGGAAACGGTGCGCCATCGCGCGCGATCTAGGGAGTGTGCGCCCTCAAGTCCACACAAGCCGTCAGGCGCGGCGCGCGGAGAGGCCGTGGTCGTCGATCGGCTGCGATCCCCGCGCGGTCGGCAGCAGGCCGCGCTCGGCCAGCATCCGGCGCGTGGCCGTCACCGTCATCGGCTTGCCGAAGTGCCAGCCCTGGCCCTTGTGGCAGCCCATGGCGCGCAGCCGGTCGCGGATGTCGCCATCCTCGATGCCCTCCGCCGTGATCGGCAGGTTGAGGCTCTCGCCGAGCTTCGAGATAGCGTTGACGATCGCGGCGGACTCCGGGTCTTTGTTGATCGAGGTGACGAAGCTGCGGTCGATCTTGATCCGGTCGAAGGGCAGCGCGCGCAGGTGCGCCAGCGACGAATAGCCGGTGCCGAAATCGTCGAGCGCGAGGCGGATGCCCTGGTTCTTCAGGCTGCCGACGATCGACTGCGCGAGCGGCAGGTTCTGGAACAGCGAGCTTTCGGTGATCTCGATCTCCAGCCGGTTGGCGGGGAAACCCGTCTCGACCAGCAGCTTGACGATCTTCTGCGCCAGCCACGGGTCACGGAGCTGCGCCGGGGAGATGTTGACCGAGAGCGAGAGCGATGGCGACCAGTCGCGCCCCTCGATGAAGGCGCGGCGCATCACGGCGATCGAAAGCTCGCTGATGAGGCCGCATTCCTCGGCGACGGGGATGAAATTGTCCGGCGCGATCACGCCGCGCGTCGGATGCTCCCAGCGGGCCAATACCTCGAAGCCGAGCAGCGCATTCGTCTCCAGATCGACCTGCGGCTCGTAATAGGGGACGAACTGGCCGATCGGGATGCCTTCGCGCAGGCCGGCCTCGATCATGTTGCGGGAGATCAGCTCGCGCTCCATCGAGGTATCGAACCATGCATGGCGGCCGCGGCCGGAGCCCTTGGCCGCCTGCATCGCGATGTTGGCGCGGCGGAGCAACGCTTCCACCGTCTGGCAATCCTCGTCGGAGCGGGCGATGCCGATCGACGCGCCGATATGCGCGGTGACGCCCCGCGCGATCAGCGGCTGGGCGAGCGCGCTCACGATATAGTCCGCGATCGAATCGATGGCGCCGGCATGGCGCGGGTCGAAGGGCAGGAGGGCGGCGAACTCGTCGCCGTCGAGCCGCCCGGCCACGGCGGAGGCGGGGAGGGCGCGACGGATGATGTCCGTCGCCGCGCGCAGGACCGTGTCGCCGGCGAGATGGCCATGGACTTCGTTCACGGCCTTGAAATGGTCGAGATCGATGATGAGCAGCGCGGTCGCCTTGCCCTGCCGGCGGGCCTGCGTAATCAGGGCTTCGCCGTCCGATGCCATGGCGCGGCGGTTGAGGAAGCCGGTCAGCTCGTCGATGCGCGCCAGCGTCATGGCGCGGGCGGCGGCGAGATCGTGCTGGGTGGTGGCGGCGGCGAGATCGCGATAGCGGCGCCAGCCGAACAGGATCAGCGCGAGATTGAGGAGCAGGCCCGACAGCAGCAGCCGGTCGCCGGCCGCCAGTTGGGTGGCATCGTTGCCATGGCCCAGCAGCCGCTGGGCGAACCCGATGAAGCGCCAGCCGCTCAGCACCAGCACCAGTATCGCGGCGACCAGCACGCCGCCCACCACAAGATCGCGGCGCGCGCGGATCATGGCCCCGTCGGCGCTGTGCAGTTCGCCCTGTTGATCCGACATTGAGGCCACTTTCCTTTTCCGGCAGCCCGTCATGCGACCAAAGGGTATAGAAGCGGTAAAGGCGGAAGGCCGTTCGCCGCGCTTCGACTTGCCTTCGGGGAGGGCTTCGTCTATCGGGCCGGCCATCGTTCCGTGACGAACGTGATGGCTCCAAGCACGCGGCTCAGAAGTCGGGTGTACGCCGGCCGGCGAGTTTCGCCCGCCGGCGCTTCGTGCGTTGGGCTGTCGCGAATCGTTCGGCAAAGGAGTTTGGGCGCATGTTCGAGAGTTTGAGCGAAAGGCTGGGCGGTGTTTTCGATCGCCTGCGTGGCCGTGGTGCGCTCAACGAAGCCGACGTGCGCGCGGCGATGCGCGAAGTGCGTATCGCGCTGCTCGAAGCCGACGTGGCGCTGCCGGTGGTGCGCGAGTTCGTCGACAAGGTGACGGAAGCGGCCGTCGGCCAGTCCGTCCTGAAGTCGATCACGCCGGGCCAGCAGGTCGTCAAGATCGTCAACGACGCGCTGGTCGAGATGCTGGGTGCCGAAGCGTCCGATCTCCAGCTCGACGTGACGCCGCCTGCGATCATCATGATGGTCGGCCTTCAGGGTTCGGGCAAGACCACCAGCACCGCCAAGATCGCCCGCCGCCTGAAGCAGAAGGGCGCGAAGAAGGTCATGATGGCCTCGCTGGACGTCAATCGTCCGGCCGCGCAGGAGCAGCTTGCCGTCCTCGGCACGCAGGCTGAGGTGGCGACGCTGCCGATCGTGCAGGGCCAGCAGCCTGTCGATATCGCCAAGCGCGCGTTGAGCGCCGCGAAGCTCCAGGGCTTCGACGTGCTGATGCTCGACACCGCGGGCCGTCTCCACGTCGATCAGGCGCTGATGGACGAGATGAAGGCGGTCGCCGATGTCGCGACGCCGGACGAAATCCTCCTCGTCGTCGACTCGCTGACCGGTCAGGACGCGGTCAACGTCGCGAAGTCGTTCTCCGAGCAGGTGCCGCTGACCGGCGTGGTGCTGACCCGCATGGACGGCGATGCGCGCGGCGGTGCGGCGCTCTCGATGCGGGCCGTCACCGGCAAGCCGATCAAGTTCGTCGGCACGGGCGAGAAGCTGGATGGCCTCGAACTCTTCCAGCCGTCGCGCGTCGCCGGCCGCATTCTGGGCATGGGCGACGTCGTTAGTCTCGTCGAGCGCGCCGCCGAGACGATCAAGCAGGAAGAGGCCGAACAGCTCGCCGAGCGCATGTCGAAGGGGCAGTTCGACCTGAACGACCTGCGCAATCAGCTCGGCCAGATGCGCCGCATGGGCGGCCTCGGCGCACTCGCCTCGATGCTGCCGGGTGTCGCCAAGGTGAAGAACGCCATGGCGGCCGGCAATGTCGACGACAAGATTCTGATCCACATGGACGCGATCATCGGCTCGATGACGCCCAAGGAGCGCGCCAAGCCGGAGCTCATCAACGCGAAGCGCAAGATTCGCATCGCGAAGGGCGCCGGCCGCACCGTCCAGGAGGTCAACAAGATCCTGAAGATGCATCAGGAAATGGCGACCGCCATGAAGAAGATCAAGAAAATGGGCGGCCTGAAGGGCCTTGCCGGGCTGTTCGGAAAGGGCGGTGGCGGCATGGGCGGTTTGGGCGGCCTTGGTGGTGCCGGCGGCGGAATGCCGCCCGGTGCCGGCGGGGCCGGTGGCCTCGGAGGGCTTCCGGGACTTCCTGGAGGAGCGCAGGGGCTTCCCCCCGGCTTCCAGAATTTCCTGAAGAAGAAGTGAGTTCGTCACCCAGAAGGGTGGCTTCGATTTGATAGAAGGAAGACTAGAATGGCTGTTTCGATCCGTCTCTCGCGCGGTGGCTCCAAGAAGCGCCCGTATTACCGCATCGTCGTCGCCAACTCGACCGCGCCGCGCGACGGCGCCTTCATCGAGAAGATCGGCACCTATAACCCGATGCTCTCGAAGGATGACGAGAAGCGCGTGATCCTCGACGGCGAGCGTGCCAAGCACTGGCTCTCGGTGGGCGCGCAGCCGACCGATCGCGTCGCCCGTTTCCTGGATGCCGCCGGCATCCGTGAGCGCGCCGCGCGCAACAACCCGAAGAAGGCCGAGCCGGGCGAGAAGGCCAAGGAGCGCGCCGAGGAGCGTGCTGCGAAGGCCGCCGCCCTCGCCGAAGCCGCTGCGGAAGCCGCTGCCGCTCCGGCCCCGGCCGAGGAGGCTCCGGCCGCCGAGGAAACCACCGAGGCTTAATGATCATGGGTTCGGTGCCTCGACGCGGGGCACCGAACCCATCCGTTCGTGCTGAGCGTAGTCGAAGCACGTGCCCTGAATGCGGCGCCTGCCGCACGTCCTTCGACTTTGCTCAGGACGAACGGAGTAGAGGGCTTGTCTGATCGGCCCGTCGTCCTCGCCGCCATCATCGGCGCGCATGGCGTCACCGGAGAGGTGCGCCTTAAGCTCTTTACCGGCGATCTGAAGCGCTATCCGTCGCTCAGTGCCGGTGCGAGCAGCTATACGCTCAAATCCATCCGCCCCGGCCCCAACGGCGCCGTGGCCCGCTTCGCCGAAGTGACCGACCGCAACGCCGCCGAGGCGCTGCGGGGTACGGAACTCACGGTGCCGCGCTCGTCGCTGCCTCCGCTGGAGGAGGGCGAATATTATCATGCCGATCTGCTCGGGCAGGACGCGGTCTCGACCGAGGGCGAGGCGCTCGGCCGCATCGTCGCCGTCGAGAATTTCGGCGCGGGCGATCTGATCGAGATCGAACGCGAGAATGGCCGCCGCTTCCTCGTGCCGGTGGGTGCGGGCGTCGAGCAGCTTGGCCCGCCGATCCGTGTCCATGCCGAGTTCGTGGAAGCATGAGCATCAAGCTCTTCGTCACCTCGGCGAAGGCCGGGATCTCGGGTGGCGGGTGCTGTGCGAGCCTCCGGGAGATGCCAGCCTTCGCTGGCATGACGAACGGGGGAACCCGCATGACGAATAGGACTAAGGCCTGATGAACCCCGCGGCTGCCTTTTTCTTCGTAGTGCTGGCATTGCAGGCGGTGTTCGTCGCGGCGCTGGTGCTGCTGGTCGGCCGGCGCTTTCCGGCGCGATTGAGGCTCTATCGCTTCGTGGCGCCCGCCGCCTTGCCGATCCTGCTATGGGGCATGGCGAGCCTTGCCTATCTCCAGTCCCGCCGCGAGATGGGTCTGCCGCAGGACATGATTTCCTACGAGCCGGTCGTCCGCTTCTTCCTGGGCTACGGCATCCTGTGGCTGGTCGGCGTGCTGTGGGCGACGATGCTGATCCGCTGGACACGCCGTCGATGAGCTTCCAGGCGTCGATCCTCACCCTCTATCCCGAGATGTTTCCGGGGCCGCTGGGCATCAGCCTCGCCGGCCGGGCGCTCGCCGAGGGCAAATGGTCGCTGGAGGCGGTGCAGATCCGCGACTTCACGACCGACAAGCATCGCTCCGTCGACGACACGCCCGCCGGCGGCGGGGCCGGCATGGTGATGCGCGCCGACATCCTCGCCCACGCGCTCGACGACGCGACGGCCCGCCATCCGGGAGTCCCCGTGCTGGCGATGACGCCGCGTGGCGCACCGTTGACGCAGGCCCGCGTCCGCGAGCTGGCCGAGGGGCCGGGGGCGATCATCCTTTGCGGCCGCTTCGAGGGGATCGACCAGCGCCTGTTCGACGCGCGCGCGATCGAGGAAGTCTCGATCGGCGATTATATCCTCTCGGGCGGCGAGATGGCGGCGCTGACGCTGCTCGATGCTTGCGTTCGGCTGCTTCCCGGCGTAATGGGCGCCGCTTCGAGCGGAGATGAAGAGAGCTTCGAAACGGGGCTTCTCGAATATCCGCATTATACCCGACCCGCTGAGTGGGAAGGGCGCACGATCCCTGAAGTGCTGCGATCGGGGGATCATGCGAGGATCAAGGCCTGGCGTCATGCCGAGGCCGAGACCATCACACGGCTAAGGCGGCCGGACCTTTTGGAGCGCCACGGTGGCGTTCCGGTCCAGTCGCCCTCTGGCGCGCGGCGAAAAGACGAGGACGTAAAGTCATGAACCTCATCCAGCAGCTCGAGGCGGAAGCCATCGCGCAGTTCAATGAGTCGAAGAAGATCCCCGAATTCCGTCCGGGCGACACGCTGCGCGTCGGCGTGAAGGTCGTCGAAGGCGACCGTTCGCGCGTCCAGGCGTTCGAGGGCGTCTGCATCGCTCGCGCCAACAAGGGCATGGGCAGCAGCTTCACCGTCCGCAAGATCTCGTTCGGCGAAGGCGTCGAGCGCGTCTTCCCGCTCTACTCGCCCAACGTCGACTCGATCGAGGTTGTGCGCCGCGGCGTCGTCCGTCGCGCGAAGCTCTATTATCTGCGTGGCCGTACCGGCAAGTCTGCCCGTATCGCCGAGCGCAAGGACACCCGCGCGCAGGCTTGAGGCCTCGCGCGTCCTTCGCGACGCTACAGGGAAGGGCGTCGGCAGCTTCAAGGCTGTCGGCGCCCTTTCTCTTTCAGCGAGGCAGCGCGGGTGCCCAGCGATAGGAACCCTCGCCGGTCTTCTCCACGAAGCCGACGCCCGGATAGGGGAAGTGCGGCGCGAAGATGCGCTCATGATCGGTGGCGAGCTTCGCCAGCAGCGCCTTGCGGTTGGCACGGCCCTGCGCGCCATTACCGTCATACTCGATCGTCCAGTCCGGCCTGGCGAGCGAGATGATCGAGCTGTGCGCGCTGTCGCCGATGTCGAGCAGGCGGGCGTTGTCGGAGCGGATCTCATAGCCGCTATGCCCCGGCGTGTGCCCCGCGAGCGGCACGGAGGTGATGCCGGGCACGACCTCGGCACCCGGCTTGAAAGGCTGGACCTTCGCACGGATCGTCTCGACCAGCGCCTTGCTGCCCTTGGCCTGCATGTAGCTCCATTCCGTCGCCGACATGCGGATGGTCGCCTTGGGGAAAGCGAGCGCGCCATCCCTGGTCGCGAGCCCGCCGACATGATCGCCATGGCTGTGGGTGATGAGGATGTCGGTCACGTCTTCGGGGCGGACATGGGCGGCGGCGAGGCTCGCCATCAGAGAGCCGCCGATCTTCGGCCCGAGCCCCGTGTCGAGCAGCACGACGTGCCCCGGCATCCGCACCAGCAGCGCATCCACCGAGAGGCTGATCCTGTCGGCCGGCGCGTGGGCCTGCTGGAGCACTTTCGACACCTCCGGCTTGGGCACGCCGACGCCAAAGACGCTGCCGTCATTGGGCACGACATTGTCCATGTCGCGCAGCGCGAAGAGCTGGAGCGTGCCCAGCCTGAAGCCGGTCGCGCCCGCGGGTGTCGGGGCAGGGGCCGCGAGCAGAGGCTGGCTGGCCAGGAGGGCGAAGGCGAGGGGCGCGATGGCGCACTGAACTCGGAACGACACGGCACATCCCTTTCATATGATCCGTTGGCTTTGACGGGATGCTAGCCCCGGATGGGGGGCGGGGAAAGCTGGCCCCGAGCATAGCGATTTTCCGCCCAGCGGTGCTTGCCCGGCGGTGAGGGGCAGCTACACAGTCGTCATGCGTCTGTTTTTCCTCGCGAGCGTCTCGCTCCTCGCCACCGCCGCCGTTGCCGCTCCGGTTCCCTCGGTTCCGCAGAAGCCGCTGACCATCGATCGCATCTTCGCGAGCCCATCGCTGTCCGGCCCGACGCCGCGCGGCGTGAAGCTGTCCCCCGACGGCCGGCTCGCGACCCTGCTCAAGCCCCGCGCCGACGAGCGCGAGCGCTACGATCTCTGGGCGGTCGATACGAAGACCGGCGCGGAGCGGATGCTGGTCGACAGCAAGAAGATCGGCAGCGGCGCCGAACTCTCCGAAGCCGAGAAGATGCGCCGCGAGCGCGCCCGCGTCGGCGGCACCAAGGGCATCGTCGATTATGCCTGGGCGCCGGACGGCAAGAGCATCCTCGTGCCGATCGACGGCGATCTCTATCTGGCGAAGCTCGACGGCAGCGTCCGCCGGCTGACCGACACGCCGCAGTCCGAGATCGACGCCCATGTCTCGGCGGGCGGCGGCTATGTCAGCTTCGTGCGCGACCAGAACCTGTTCGCGATCGACCTCAAGAGCGGCACCGAAAAAGCACTGACGAAGGAGGGCGGGGGCACCGTCACCTGCGGCACCGCCGAGTTCGTCGCGCAGGAGGAGATGGATCGCGACACCGGCACCTGGTGGTCGCCGGGCGACGCGCATGTCGCGGTCGAATGCTATGACGAAGCCCCGGTGAAGACCGTCACCCGCGCCGCCATCGGCGCCGATGGCACCAAGACCTTCGACCAGCGCTATCCCGCCGCCGGCACGCCCAACGTTATCGCCTCGCTGTCGGTGATGTCGGCGGATGGTTCGCACCGGGTGAAGGTCGATCTTGGGGCGGACCCGGACATCTACATTGCCCGCGTCGACTGGTCGGCGGATGGCAGGACGCTCTACGTCCAGCGCGAGAGCCGCGACCAGAAGACGCTCGACATGCTCGCCGTCGATCCGGCGACGGGCGCGGCCAAGGTGCTGTTCACCGAGACGTCCAAGACCTGGATCAAGCTCACCGACGATTTCCGCCCGCTGAAGGACGGCAGCCTGATCTGGGGCTCGCAGCGTTCGGGCTTCATGCATCTCTACCGCTTCGCGAACGGCCAGTGGACCCAGCTCACCAAGGGCGACTGGATGGTCGAGACCAACGGCCAGTCCAGCCACACCGGCCTGATCGGCGTCGATGAGGCGCACCACCGCCTGTTCTTCGCCGCCAACAAGGACAGCGTGCTCGAAAGCCAGATCTACACGATCGACTATCTCGACCCGCAAGAGCCCAAGCGCCTCACCGAGAGCGGCTACTGGAACGACGCGGTGATGGATCAGGCGGGCACGCACATGCTCGTCTCGCGGTCCAGTCCGTCGCAGCCGCCGCAGGTCTATCTGGCGGACGCGACCGGCAAGCGGCTGGCGTGGATCGAGGAGAACAGGCTCGACGCCAAACACCCCTACGCGCCCTTCCTCGCGGCGCACCGCCCGGTGCAGTACGGCACGCTCAAGGCCGAGGACGGCAGCACGCTCTATTATGAGATGATTACGCCGAAGCTGGAGGCGGGTAAGCGCTACCCGGTGTTCTTCGAGCATTATGGCGGCCCCGGCGCGCAGCAGGTGAAGCGCGCGTGGATGAGCCCGATGGCGCAATATTGGGTGTCGAAGGGCTGGATCTACTTCCAGATCGACAATCGCGGCTCGGCCAATCGCGGCACGGCGTTCGAGGACCAGATCTATCACGCGATGGGCACGGTCGAGGTCGCCGATCAGGCGACGGGCGCGCGCTGGCTCCAGCAGCAAAGCTTCGTGGACCCGAAGAAGATCGCGATCTTCGGCTGGTCCTATGGCGGCTACATGACGCTCAAGATGCTGGAGAAGGCGCCGCCGGGCCTCTACGCGGGGGGCGTCTCGGGCGCGCCGGTGACGAAGTGGGAGATGTACGACACCCACTATACCGAGCGCTATCTGGGCAACCCGGCGACCGACCCGAAGACCTATGAGGCTTCCGACGCGGTGGCCGACGCGCCGTCGATCAAGACGCCGATGCTGCTGATGCACGGCCTATCGGACGACAATGTCGTGTTCGAGAACTCGGCCGCGCTCATCAACCGGCTTCAGGAGACGGATACGCCCTTCGACATGATGCTCTATGTCGGCCAGACGCATCACATCGCGGGCGAGGGGCGTCAGGCGCACGTTCAGCACACGATCGAGACATTCCTCGACGAAAAGGTACTCGACCAGAAGTGAGCGTGCGCCGCGGCCTCCCGTTCAGCGGATCGGGATGGGAGGCAGCGCACCGCGATCGACGACGCGCGTGTAGAGGTGCCACGTCGCATAGCCGAGCCACGGGATCACGATCGCCAGCCCGATGAAGGCCGGGATTGAGCCCGCCACCAGCAGCGCCGCCACGATCAGGCCCCAGCGCGCCGCCATGCCCGGATTGGCCGAGACGGCGCGGAACGAGGTGGAGATCGCCGTCCCGCCATCGACCGGGCGATCGACCAGCATCGGGATCGTCGTCCAGGTCAGCCCCAGCGCCACGACGGCGTAGGCCAGCCCGACGAGGTTGCCGACGATCATCATCTGCCATCCGGCCGCCGTGCCGAAGAGCTGGCGGAGAAACTCCCCGACCGACCTGGGCGGCACGTTGCCGAGAAACGCATCATGGATCGCGCCGCCGACCCACACCCACGATCCGAACAGCATAATCATCAGTACCGCGACGCCGATCAGCGATCCCAGGGATGGGCTGTGGCGGATGTCGAAGAAATGCTGCCAACTCGAGTCCAGCCCGGCCTCGCGCCGGCGCGCCAGCTCGTAGAAGCCGACCGCGACCAGCGGCCCCAGCAGCGAAAGCCCCGCCGCCATCGGGAAAAACAGCACCAGCGGCACCCCGCCGAGCGAGGCGAAGGCGACCGAAAGGCTGAACAGCGGATAGATGATCGCGATCACCACGATGTCGCCACGCTTCTCGCGGAAGTCGGCCCAGCCTTCCCGGAGCGCGAAACGAATGTCTTCGGAGCTTATCCGCCGGATCGGGATCGCCGGGGCGGATGCAGGGGGCTGCGCGGATACTGCCACCATGACTACTCTCCTAAGATGCTCTATCAACACTCCATCGGTCGGGGACGGCATCGCCGTCGGCGATCGTGTACGGCATCTTTGCCGCACTCAAGTTTTACCATAGGGAGCGGCGCTGGACAAAACATGTCGCAGCGCTATGCCGCCCACGCAATTTCTTAACGTCACGGAGTCGTAAGATGGGTTATCGGGTTGTCGTCGCAGGGGCCACGGGCAATGTCGGGCGTGAGATGCTCGCCATTCTCGCCGAGCGCGAATTCCCGATCGCCGATATCGCGGTGCTGGCCTCCTCGCGCTCTACCGGCGATCAGGTGGAGTTCGGCGACACGGGCAAGATGCTCACGATCAAAAACATAGAGCATTTCGACTGGACGGGCTGGGACATCGCGCTGTTCGCGATCGGCTCCGAGGCGACGAAGAAATATGCCCCCATCGCGGCGGCGGCGGGCTGCACGGTGATCGACAACTCGTCGCTCTACCGCATGGACCCCGACGTGCCGCTGATCGTGCCCGAGGTGAACCCCGAGGCGATCGACGGCTATACCCGCAAGAACATCATCGCGAACCCGAACTGCTCGACCGCGCAGATGGTCGTCGCGCTGAAGCCGCTGCATGATGCGGCGAAGATCAAGCGTGTCGTCGTCTCGACCTACCAGTCGGTCTCCGGCGCGGGCAAGGCGGGCATGGACGAGCTGTTCGAGCAGAGCCGCAACATCTTCGTCGGCGATGCGGCCGAGCCGAAGAAGTTCACCAAGCAGATCGCCTTCAACGTGATCCCGCACATCGACAGCTTCCTCGATGACGGTTTCACCAAGGAAGAATGGAAGATGGTCGTCGAGACCAAGAAGATCCTCGATCCGAAGGTGAAGGTGGTCGCCACCTGCGTGCGCGTGCCGGTGTTCGTCGGCCACTCGGAAGCGATCAACATCGAGTTCGAGAACGAGATTTCGGCGAAGGAAGCGCAGGACATCCTGCGTGAGGCGCCGGGCATCATGCTGATCGATAAGCGCGAGGATGGCGGCTACACCACGCCGATCGAGTGCGTGGGTGAGTTCGCCACCTTCGTCAGCCGCGTCCGCGAAGACCCGACCGTCGAGAACGGCCTCGTGATCTGGTGCGTGTCCGACAACCTCCGCAAGGGCGCGGCGCTCAACGCCGTCCAGATCGCGGAGCTGCTCGGCCGTCGCCATCTCAAGAAGGCGGCCTGATCCTATGTCGATCGAGGGCGGTTGCCGCTGCGGGGCGGTGCGCTACACGCTCTCGATCGACCATCTGCCGCGGACCTACGCCTGCCATTGTCTCGATTGCCAGACATGGAGCGGGAGCGCCTTCAGCCAGCAGGCGCTGCTACCCGAAGAGGCTGTGCATATCAGCGGCCCGGTGGTGTTCTATGATCGCACCACCGGCGACCGCACATCGCACCAGCGCATGTGCGGCATTTGCCACACGCGCCTCTACAACACGAACACGCGCCGCCCCGGCATCGCGGTGATGCGCGCGGGGACGCTGGACGACTCCGATCGGCTCGACGTGGTCGCCCATATCTGGATGAAGCGGAAGCAGCCATGGCTGATCGTGCCGGACGGCGTGCCGAGCTGGCCGGAAAGCGCGCCGCCGGAGGATTTTCTCCCCTTGCTGATGGGCTAGAGCCCCTTCACCACGGCGCCGCCCTTCATCACGAACTTCACATGGCGCAGCACCGCGACGTCGCTGGTCGGATCGCCATCGACCGCGACCAGATCGGCGAGCAGGCCGGGCTTCACGCTGCCCACCTTGCCGTCGATGTGGAAGATGCGGGCGTTTCCCGAGGTCGCCGCCATCAGCACCTGCACGGCCGGCATCCCGTCCGCCTGCATCAGTTCCATCTCGCGAACGTTGGTGCCGTGCGCGAACACGCCGACGTCGCCGCCCACACAGATCGGCACGCCCGCCGCCATCGCCATGCGGAAGGAGCGGCGGTTCTGCTGCACGGCCTCGGGCGCGGGCTCCTGACCGTTCCAGCCGCGATAATGCGAGGTCGCGTCGGATGCCGCCAGCGTGGTGCAGAGCGCGATTCCCTTGTCGTGCATCGCCTTGAAGAGGACGGGCGTGCCGCCATAGCCATGCTCGATCGTGTCGACCCCGGCGGCGATGGCGCGGCGTATCCCCTCGGCGGTCGCGGCGTGGACGGCGACGATGCGGCCGGCGTCATGCGCTGTGGCGGTGGCCGCCGTCATCTCGGCTTCGGAGAGGGTAGGCCTGCTGCCTTCGCCGCCCTGATAATGATAGTCGGCGTAGAGCTTCACGATGTCTGCGCCTGCGGCGATCTGGTCGCGGACGGCGCGGACGATGTCGTCGACGCCGCTCACCTCCTGCGCGCCCTGGGGCACATGGAGGCCGGGCTCGAAGCCCTTGGGGCCGTAGGCGCCTTCCGCGACGATCGCCCTGGTCGCGACGAGCAGGCGCGGCCCCGGAACAATGCCCTGATCGATCGCCTGCTTCAGCCCGACATCGGCGAAGCCCGCGCCCTCGGTGCCGAGATCGCGCTCGCTGGTGAAGCCCGCCATCAGCGTGTCGCGGGCATGGACGACGGCGCGGGCGGTCCGCAGCGCCAGCGGCTCGTGGAGCACCTGATCGTCCCACGAACGCTCGTTATAGGGATGGAGGAAGAGGTGGCTGTGCCCCTCGATCAGTCCGGGGAGGAGTGTCTCGCCCGCTAGTTCGATCACCCGCGCGTCGGCGGGGACGGGGAGCGAGGGGCCGACCGCCGTGATCCTGTAGCCTTCGACCAGCACCTGCCAGCCGGGATGGAGCTTCCCATCCACTCCGTCGAAGACCTGCGCGGGCTTGAGCAGGATCGTTTCGGCCACGGCCGGTCCGGTGATGAGCAATGAGGCGGCGGCGGCGGCGATCCATTTCATGGCCGGGAAGGCTCCTTGCGGGCAGGCCGGGCTGTCGGTAGCCCTTGATCGCATGGATAGACTGACCCGCCTCGCCGCGAAAAGCCTTCTGCTCGCCACCCTTTTCCCTGCGGCCCTCCACGCCGCGACGCCCGCCGAGCAGGCGCGCTGGAAGGCCGAAGCCGCTGCTGTCTCCATCACGCGCGATGACTGGGGCATCGCGCATGTCGCGGGGCGGACCGACGCGGATGCGGTGTTCGGCATGATCTATGCGCAGGCGGAGGATGATTTCGGTCGGATCGAGGCGAATTATCTGACCGCGCTCGGCCGCACCGCCGAGGCGGAGGGGGAGAAGGCGATCTGGCAGGATCTCCGCCAGCGCCTTTATGTCGATCCGGCCGAACTCCAGCGGCAATATCGCGAGAGCCCGGACTGGCTGCGCAAGCTGATGGAGGCCTGGGCGGACGGGCTCAACTTCTACCTCGCCACCCATCCGGCGGTGCATCCCAAAGTGCTGACGCGCTTCGAGCCGTGGATGGCGCTGAGCTTTTCCGAAGGAAGCATCGGCGGTGATATCGAGCGTATCCCGCTCTCCGGCGTCGAGAGCTTCTACGGCGCCACCCCGACGCCGCCTTCGCCCGAGGAGACCGGCGCCCGCCCGCGCGAGCCCAAGGGCTCCAACGGCATCGCCATCGCGCCCAAGGACAGCGCGAACGGCCACGCCCTGCTGCTCATCAACCCGCACACGAGCTTCTATTTCCGCTCCGAACTCCAGATGACGAGCGGCGAGGGGCTCAACGCCTATGGCGCCGTCACCTGGGGGCAGTTCTTCATCTATCAGGGCTGGAACGAGAAGACGGGATGGATGCACACCTCCTCCGGCGTCGACAATGTCGATGAGTTCGCCGAGACGATCGTGACGAAGGACGGCAAGCCCTTCTACCGCTACGGCAAGCAACTCCGTCCCGTGGAAATGTTCCCCATCAACATCGGCTATCGCAAGCCAGATGGCAGCCTGGGTGAGTTCCGCGTTATCGCCTACCGCACGCACCATGGCCGGATCGTCCGCGCGGAGGGCGGCAAGTGGATCGCAGAGGCGCTGATGTGGCGGCCGATCCCGGCGCTGGAGCAGAGCTTCCTGCGCACCAAGCAGAGCGATCTCGCTTCCTACATGAAGATCGCCGGGCTTCAGGCGAACAGCTCGAACGACACGCTCTTCGCCGACCAGAAGGGCGAGATCGCCTATCTCCATCCGCAGTTCGTGCCGATTCGCGACGATCGCTTCGATTATATCCGCCCGGTCGACGGCGCCGATCCCGCGACCGACTGGAAGGGACTGCACAGCCTCGCCTCGTTGCCGCAGGCGGTGAACCCCGCGACCGGCTGGGCCTTCAACACCAACAACGAGCCATGGGGCGCCGCCGGGCCGGACAGCCCCAAGAAGGCCGACTTCCCGCGCTATATGGATCAGGTCGGCGAGAATGATCGCGGCCGCCACGCGATGCGGCTGCTGACCAGCCAGCACGGCTTTACCCATGAGAGCCTGCGCGCCGCCGCGTTCGACAGCTATCTGCCGGCCTTCGCGCGCCTGCTGCCGATGCTGGCGGCGGCTTATGACGCGCTGCCGAAGAGCGATCCGCGTCGCGCGGCGCTGGCCGGGCCGATCGCGCTGCTGCGCGGCTGGGACGACCGCTGGGCGCTCGACTCCGAGGCAACCTCGCTCGCCGTCTTCTGGGGCGATACGCTGTGGGCGCAGGTCGGCCCCTTCGCCAGGCAGGAGCGGATCAACGTCCCCGACTATATCGCCACCCGCGTCCCGCCCGAGGCGAAGCTCGCGGCGCTCCAGCAGGCGGTGGAGCGGCTGACGCGCGACTTCGGCGGCTGGAAGGTGCCGTGGGGCCGGATCAACCGCTTCCAGCGGCTGGACGACAGCATCGTTCCCCATTTCGACGATGCCAAGCCGAGCATCCCAGTCGCGTTCACCTCAGCGCAATGGGGTTCGCTCGCCTCCTTCGGCGCGCGGCCTTATCCGAACACGAAGCGCTATTACGGCACGAGCGGCAACAGCTTCGTCGCCATCGTCGAGTTCGGGCCGCGCGTCGAGGGCTGGGCGGTGACGGCGGGCGGGGAGAGCGGCGATCCCGCCTCGCGCCATTTCGACGATCAGGCCGAGCGCTATGCGACCGGCAATCTCCGCCCGGTCTATTTCTGGCCGGACGAACTCGAGGCCCATGTCGAGCGGCGCTATCAGCCCGGAGGCTGAGGCGCCGCTCTTCGCTTAGAAATCGAACGTCGCGGATGCCCGGACGGTGCGGGCCAGGCCGACATAGAGCGTCGTGCCGCCGGTGGACCAATAGCGCTTGTCGGTGACGTTGTCGGCGTTCACCCGGAAGGTGATCGCGTGGCCGTTCGCCGTCGGCATCCTGTAGCTCGTGCCGAGGCTGAGAGTCGCATAGGCCGGCAGCACGCCCTGATCGAGCGCATCGGTGAAGCGCTTGCCGGTGTAGTAGACGCCCGCGTTCAGGCCCAGCGCCGGCAGCACGGGCGGATGATATTCCGCGAAGGCCGAGCCCGACCAGCGCGGGGTGCTGTCGATGAACTTGCCGTCCTGATCGACGTTGCCGGTCTGCTTCTGGATCGCGGTGAGATACTGGCCGGAGAGCACCACTGAGAGGCTTTTGGTGAGGTTGCCCTGCACGCTCGCCTCGACGCCCTTGTTGATCTCGCGTCCGTTCACCAGGAAGATGTTGGTGGCGAGATCGGTATAGGTCAGCCCGCGATTGATGTGGAACCACGCCACCGACATCAGCGCGCCGAGGAACTCTGCCCGCGCGCCCACCTCGATCTGGCGGCTCTTGATGGGAGCCAGCACGTCGCCTTCGTTGGCGGTGCCGTCGGGGGCGACGCCCGCGCTCTCGAGTCCCTCGATATAGGTGAAGTAGACGCTCGTCTTTTTGGTCGGACGGACGACGAGGCCGCCGGTCGGCGTCCAGGTCTTGATGCTGTAGTCGGCGCCGCTGGTCTTGGTCTCATAGTCGACATGGCGGATGCCGCCGATCACCAGCACGCGGTCCGTGATGTGCGCGAGGTCGAGCGCGTAGAGGCCCGTGTCGACATTGGTAGTGCCCGCGAGGAAGCGGTTGGTCGTGGGACGGAGCGCGCTCAACGGGATATCGAGCGGGTCATAGAGATTCTGCGCGACGGCCGCATAGCTCTGCTGGTGCTGATCCTCCTGCACCTGCCGGTTGCGTGCATAGCCGAACAGGAGATCGTGCTTGATGCCGAAGGTATCGACCTTGCCGGCGATCTCGGTGCGCCAGTAGAGGTTCGAATATTCCTGATCGGGCGTGTAGCTGGCGGTGATCGTGCCGGCGCCGGTGTCGAGGTTGATCTTGCCGATGTTGGCGATCATCCGCTGGCGGCGCGTGCGGGCATAGCCGGCCTCGGCGCGGACCGACCAGTCGTCCGAGAGCGCATAGTCGGCGCGGCCGAGCGCGTTGGTCACCCAGGTGCGATAAGGCGCATTCACCGGCGCATAGCGGTGATGCGGGTTCGGGATGTCCGGCAGAGTGATATGGCCGTTCACGGCGGTCGGCAGGGTGATGCCGCCCGGCTCGTCGGTGGCGCGGCGATAATGTTCGACGTCCAGCTTCAACGAGAGGCGGTCGGTCGCCTTCCAGTCGAACGCGCCGCTGACGACGTAGCGATAGCCGCGCACGCCATCGATCGGGGTTTCGATGTGCGCGCCATAGGCGTTGATCCGCGCGCCGAACTGCTTGTCCGGGCCGAATTGCCGCCCGATGTCGATGCCGCCGCCGATGCCGCCTTCGTCGTCGCCGCTCACATAGAGGCTGGTCACCGGCTTCGCGCCTGCGCGCTTGGTGACGACGTTGACGATGCCCGACGGCGTGCTGATCCCGTAATAGAGCGCCGAAACGCCCTTCAGAAGCTCGACGCGCTGCTTGTTCTCGATCGGGATCGGGCCGAGATTGATGATCTGGAGCGCGCCGTTGAGGCGATAGTTGGTGCGTGCGTTCATCAGCACGCCGCGCGAGACGAAATTGTTGCTTGTGGTGGGGCTGGTGGATTGCTGCGTCACGCCCGGCGTGTTGCGGAGCGCCTCCTCCAGACCCTGCGCGCCCTGATCGTCGAGCAGCGAGCGCGTCATCACCGCGATGCTGGCCGGCGTATCCATGATCGACTGGTTGCGGAACGCGCCGACCTGCACGACCTCGGCCCGGAACGGGGCTTCATGCTGGCCGGTGACGACGATCTCCTCGTCGAGGCTGCGTTCGATGCGCGAATCATCGGTGCTCGCCGGAACGTCGGCGATCGCAGCAGGCGCGGCGGCAACCGCGGCGGCGAGGAGAAGCATGGTCATGAAAGCCCTTTCCGCGACTCACTCGCGGAGCCGTGCGCGTCACCTATTGCTATTGATATCGCTTCGCAACATTGATGGCGCATGAGGGAATCGACAAAGGCGCCTGTCACGGCGCGGTGGCTCATTTTCCAGTTTCACTGGCTGCTCGGCATCACCGCCGGGCTTGTGCTCGCCGTCATGGGGGTGACGGGCGCCTCGATGGCGTTCCAGGACGAGATACAGGCGGCACTGGTCGGCCATGTCAGGCTGGTCCCCGGTCAGCAGGCGCTGGCGCCGGCCGAGCTGATGCAGCGCGCCGTCGCCGAGCATGGCGGCAAGGTCGTCCGCCTGCTGGTGGACCATGACCCGACCGTGCCCGCGCGGATCAGCTTCTCTTCGGAAGAGGACGAGGGCCGCGACACGTTTCTGGTCGATCGCGGCACGGGGCGCATTCTCGGTCCGCTGCCGGCGGGCGCATTGTTCGATACGCTCAACCATCTCCATCGCTGGATGACGCTGCCCGGCAACGGCAATGGCTTCGGTCGCCAGATCACCGGCTTCGCAGCCTTCTCGCTGATCTATTTCGCGCTGTCCGGCCTCTATATGCGCTGGCCGCGCCGGCCGTTGAACTGGCGTGCATGGCTGGTGCTCGACGGGCGCAAGACCGGGCGCAACCTCTACCGGGAACTCCATGCGGTGATCGGCGGCTGGGTGTTGATCTTCTACCTGACGAGCGCGTTGACGGGCCTCTGGTGGTCCTATGACTGGTACCGCTCCGGGCTCCAGACGATGCTGGGCGGCGAGCGGGTGGAGAAGGTGAAGGCCAAGGGCAAGCCGTCCTTCGATCTCGCCTGGCAGGGCTTCGACCGGGCGACGGCGGGCTCGACCTATGAGCGCGTGCTGATGATCCTGCCCAGGAAGGGCGCGGCCGTGCAGTTCCGCGCTCTGCCCTATGGCGCGCGGCACAATCGGGCGGACGATCTCGTCTCGATCGATGGCGCCACGGGAAAGCCGCTGTCGGTGGATCGCTACGCCACCCGTCGTCTCGGGCGCACGATCCTCACCAGCATGTTCGAGATCCACCGTGGCGCTTTCTTCGGCTGGCCGGGGCGGATCGTGATGTTCACGACCAGTCTCACCATGCCGCTGTTCACGGTGACGGGGCTGCTGCTCTATCTCTCGCGCCGCCGCCGCAAGCGGGCGATCCCGGCCGAGGAGGAGAGCCTCGCGGGGCAGGAGGCGGGCGACGCGCTGGTCGTCTACGCCAGCCAGTCCGGTACGGCGGAGCGGCTGGCGCGGAGGACGGCGGCGATGCTGGGCGGCGCGCGGCTGGTGCCGATGGCGCGGCTCGACCCGGCGGAGCTGGGGCAGGTCCGCCGGGCCTTCTTCGTGGTCAGCACCTATGGCGAGGGCGAAGCGCCGGACGATTGCCGTGTCTTCGTTCGGCGCGCCATGGCGACGCCCGCGGCAGCGACGGGGCTGGACTATGCCGTGCTGGCGCTGGGGGACCGGGAATATCCCGATTTTTGCGCCTTCGGCCATTCTGTCGACGCGTGGCTGCATGAGAGCGGCGGCCGGCGTCTGTTCGATCTGATTGCGATGGACGGCGAGGATGCGGACGCCCAACGCCACTGGCAGCAGCAGCTCGCCGTGCTGGGCGCGCATCCCGAGGCGCCGGACTGGGAGCCGGCGGCCTATCAGGACTGGCGGCTGGCCGGGCGCGAGCGGCTCAATCCGGGCAGCGTCGGCGAGGGCGTCTATCGCCTTCTGCTCGAACCCGTCGATCCGCTGATGCGACGCGAGTGGCGTCCGGGTGCGATCGCCGAGATCATGCCGCGCCATGGCCGGGCTTATGTCGATGAGTGGCTCCGGCAGGCGGGCATCGCCGCAACCGAGGAGGAGCGGGAGAGCCTCACCACGGCCATCCTGCCGCTGGCCGAGGAAGCCGATGGCGAATTGCTGACGGCATTCCGTCCTTTGGCGCATCGCGAATATTCCGTCGCCTCGCTGGCGGAGAGTGGACGGGTCGAGTTGCTCATCCGCCGCCATGTCTTCCCGGACGGACGCATGGGGGTGGCCTCAGGCTTCCTGACGGACGCGCTGGGCGAGGGCGTGACCGTGCAGCTCCGCGTCCGCGACAATCCCGGTTTCGCCGGGCCGGAGGACGCCGCCACGCCGCTCATCCTGATCGGCAACGGCACGGGCATGGCGGGTCTTCTCGCGCATTTGCGCGAGCGGGCGCGGACGGGCGGCGGCAAGGTCTGGATGATCCATGGCGAGCGCAACCGCGCGCATGATGGGCTCCATGCGGAGGAACTCACAGCACTTCAGGCCAGGGGAGTGCTGACGCGTCTCGATCAGGCCTGGTCCCGCGATGCGGGCGAGGCGCGCTATGTCCAGCATCTTGTCGAGCGGCATGGCGAAGCGATCGTCGAATGGGTCGAGGCGGGTGCGGTCATCATGGTCTGCGGCAGCCTCGCCGGCATGGCTCCGGCGGTGGATGCCGCTTTGCGGCAGGCGCTGGGCGACGAGCGGCTGGAACTGCTGGCGGCGGAGGGGCGCTACCGGCGCGACATCTACTGACCGTCCCTCGCTTGCTCGGGCCGGTTTCGGTCGCGGCCTCTCGACTTCCGCGCACGGCGGAGTAGCTTGGATGGCCGCAGAAGGAACCGGAGTGACCGTGCGCGAGCGCAAACCGCCAGAAGACGCGGATATTGAGAGCAACCTGATCGACATCAGGCGCTATCTCCAGACTCATGCCCGCTCGGCCGTGCCGGATGAAGACGACGACGCGACGGAGCCGTCCGCATGGGAAACCTATCGGCACGCGGAATATAGCGACGGGCGCCGGCCCCGCTTTTCCCGGACGGACCTGATCCTGATTGCCCTGGTGCTGATGTTGGCCGGGCTTTTGGCGGTGTTCGTCCTTTATTGAAACGAAATGCCGAATGGATTCATTCCGATGTGTTCCGGCGAAGAAATATTCGCCGCCGGAACTCCCACTGCGTAGCGAGGGAATGGTGATCCGTTTTGGATGAATCAGAAAACGCCCATGGCTTGGCGTTTTTATTGATTTTGCTCCATTATGACCATGTCGTCGCTGCACAGTAGCGACCGATAACAATACACGAATCCGACTGATGCCTTTCCGGTCGGGGGTCATGAACTGCCATCCGTCATCGACCTATGAGGTTACGCGCGGCACCCGCCGGGATGCCGACGTCGTGGCGATCGTCTCCGCCGCCTGCCGCTATCCCGGCGGCTGCGACAACCCGGATGCGTTTTGGGAGATGATGAAGCGTGGCCGGACGGGGTTCCGCGCTGCGCCGCCGGGGCGCTGGCCCGGATGGAACAGGGTCGGAGGCTTTCTGGAGCCGCCTTTCCCGCAGGCATTCGACGCCGCCTTTTTCGACATGGCGCCGGCTGAGGCGATCGCGCTCGATCCGCAGCAACGCCTGCTGCTCGAAGTGGGCTGGCGAGCGCTGGAGGGCGCGGGCATCGCGCTCGATCCGGGCGCGGGACGACCGGTTGGCGTGGGCGAGCGCGGCGTGCGTCGTCACCATCGTCGCCGGGTTGCGGCAGAAGGTGCCGCCGAAATAGATCATCTCGGATTGCGGGCCGGATCGGTCGCCATACGCCCACTGGCCGCCGTCGATATAGTCGAGGAAGCGCGCCTTGCCAGCGATCACGCCGATCGGCATCCCCCCGCCGACGATCTTGCCATAGAGCGCCATGTCCGCGTCTACGCCGAACCATTCCCGCGCACCGCCCGGCGCGATACGGAAGCCGTCTATCATCTCGTCGTCGACCAGCACGGCGGCGAGCGTATCGCCATGGTCGCGGATGTAATCGAGCGAGGCCGGGCTGTCGTAGGGGAGGACGACCAGATCCTCGATCATCCCCGCCGGCGTGCCGATGCCGACCGGCACCGTCTCGCCATTCTCCTCGGTCGCGAGCACGCCGTCGAAGATGCCGTGATAGCTGTTCCTGAACAGCACCACCGTCTTGCGCCCCGCCGCCGCGCGTGCGAGGCGCAGCGCCACCATCACCACTTCGGAGCCGGTGTTGCTGAACGCCACGCGCTCGGTGCCGGTCAGCTCCGCAAGGAGGGCGGCGGCCTGTCCGGTGAAAGGGGATTGGGTGCCCAGCTCGATGCCGGCTTCCATCTGCCGGTGGAGCGCCTCGTGGATGAAGCCTGGCGAGTGGCCGAAGAAATGGACCCCCATGCCCATCGCCACGTCGATATAGACATTGCCGTCCACGTCGGTGACGCGCGCTCCCTTCGAGGAGGCCGAGACGATCGGATATTTCGCTTCCTTGAGCTGCCCCCAGAAGGAGAGGGTGTGCTTCCAGTCGGCCAGCACACCGCGGCTGTCGCGCGTGAGGCGCTTGGATGTGGCGGTGCGCGCGACATGGCGTTGGACCAGCGTTTCGACAAAGGCCTGTTGCTCGGGCGTCAGGCGCGCGCCGGCGAGGTTGATGCCCCGGATCGCGGCGACCGGCACGGGTGTCGGCGGGGCCGGCTGTGTGGGTTGACCGGAGGAGACTCGCCCGGTCAGGCGGCGGAAGCGTCAGGCCGCCTTGGCGGTCGTGACCGGCTTCTGGGGCAGGATGTCCGCCACGCTGGTGAGCAGATTGGTGCCCGTGGTGGCGACCTTGTAGGAGTTGGCGCGGAGGCCGATGGCCGCCAGCGTCGCCATGAGCGGCATGGACGGCGCCAGCACGGCGGCTGCCAGACCGGCCGCGACGAAGGTGCCGACACCGGTGCCGATCTCGCCGCGGATCAGGCTGCTGGCGCCGGGAAGCAGAACTTCGCCGGCCACCATCGCGGTGCGCCCAATCACGCTATTGTTGTCAGCAAGCGCGTTGCTCATCTGTGTTGTCCTTTCCACAAGGAAGACGTGCCGTGTCTCAGGATCGGGCAACCGCAATGGTCACCGGGGATAGGGCATATCATGGAGAGGCACGGCCCAGACGACGGACTGGTCTGTTTTGGACAAGACAGGGATTATCCGGCGCGAATGCGTCGTTTCATTGTCGGATCACTCGACGCTTTCGAAGAGCGCAATGCTTTCGGTGAAAGCCGGCGCTGCCAGCGCGGCCCAATATCCCGGCTCCGGCTGCCACGCCGTCACGCGCCAGCGGCGGGAGGCGGCTTCATCCTCCCGATCCCGGATCGCCTCGCCGGGCTCGCCGAGCAGGGCGCCGAACTCGATCGATGTCGGCGGGCGCATCAGCCCGTCGCCCAGCGCTTTCAGATAGGCCTCCTTGCGTGCCCAGGCCTCATGGAAGAAGGCCTGCCGGCGCCCCGTGTCGAGCGACGAGAAGGCGGTTCTTTCCAGCGGGCTCAACACCAGCTCCGCGACGCCCTGGAGATCGGGGATCGGACGCATCTGCTCGACGTCGATCCCGACCGGGCCGTCCCGCGTGACGGCATAGAGCGCCAGATCGCCCGAATGCGAGACGTTGAAATGCAAAGGGGGCGTGTCGAAAGGCGCTCCCAGCTCGGGCTTTCCATGAAGACCCGTCCGAAGCGGCACGTCGGCCGGCTCGATGCCGAGATAGGCGGAGAGAAGCCGCCGCAATGTCGCGCGGCCGAGCCTGTAGAGCAGCCGGTCCCGATCGAAGCGAAAGTTCCGGGCGCGCGCACGTTCCGCCTCGTCGAGGATGTCGGCGGCGGCCTCGGCATGGCCGTGCAGCGCATCCAGTCGCACGATCCAGACATGCGCCTCGCCGGGCGACAATTCCGGTGTAGCGATGTCACCCTCCGGCCGGAACGTCCCTCTCATCTCCACGAAGCGCACAGCCTCTCCCCCGGCTTTCGTTCCGCTCGGATGTATAGGCGGGGTCGGCCCCCGCGCCATAGTGCCGTGTCGTAAAGGCGCGCGCTTCCCCGGAGCGCGGACTTGTCGCGCCGTCGCCTTGATGGCAGCTTGCGAGATGGGCCGGTCAGGGCGCGCAACGCGATCGAACCGGGCGGAGATGAGCATGGCGGACCCGCTCGAAATCGAACTCAAGCTCGAAGTCGCGTTCGAGGATCGGGAGAGATTGAACGCGCTGCCGCTGCTCGCGGACGGTTCGGGCAAGACCGATCATCTCCTCTCGACCTATTTCGACACGCCGGGCCTGCATCTGCTCGATGCCGGCTATTCGCTGAGGGTGCGCCGCACGGGGAAAGGGCGGGTGCAGACCGTGAAGGCGGACAGCGAGGCCGCCGCCGGCCTGTTCGTCCGACCCGAATGGGAGCGATCGATAGACGGCGATCTGCCCGTGCTGGACGAGACCAGCGGGCCGCTGACCCAGCTTCTGGGGGAGGAGGCGATCGCGCGTCTTGCGCCGCTGTTCGTCACCGAGGTTCATCGGACGGCGCGCGCGGTCGCGCAAGGAGGCAGCCGGATCGAGCTGGCGGTCGATCGTGGCGAAATTCGCGCAGGCGCCCGCCGGGCGCCGCTCTGCGAGGTCGAGCTGGAGCTGGAAGAGGGGCCGGCGCAGGCCCTGTTCGATCTCGCGCGGGAGATCGATGCGGAGGTGCCGCTTCGCCTCGGTGTGCGCTCCAAGTCGGAGCGCGGCTATGATCTCGCATCCGGGCGCGTGGAGAAGTCGGTGAAGACCGAGCCCATCCGCCTCGAACCGGATTGCGATGCGCAAGCCGCGTTCCAGGCGATCGCGCGGGCCTGTATGCGGCAATTCCGGCTGAACGAAGCGCTGCTTCTCGAAACGGGCGATAAGGAGCCGCTGCATCAGGCGCGCGTGGGCCTGCGGCGGTTGCGCTCCGCCTTTTCGCTGCACCGGCGGCTGCTGGCGACGGACGGCCGTGTCCGGCGGCTGAAGGAAGAATTGCGCTGGCTGGCGGCGGCATTGGGCGAGGTTCGCAATATCGACGTGCTTATCCCGCGCATCGGGGAGATGGATGCCAGCCGGCGGCTCGTCGAAGAGCGGGCGCGGATGTTCGAACAGGTCCGCGCCGCGCTGATGTCGCCGCGTGCCCGGCTGTTGATGATCGATCTCGCCGAATGGCTGGCGCTGGGCGATTGGCGCGCCCGTCCGGCGGACCCGGAACTGCTTCACCAGCCTGCCGCGCTCTTTGCCGGTGACGTGCTCGATCTGCATCGCAAGCGCCTGAAGCGTCGGGGACGAAAGCTTGCCGAACTGGACGACGAGCACCGCCACCGCGTGCGGATCGAAGCGAAGAAGCTGCGCTATGCCTCGGAATTCTTCGCGGGCCTCTATGTCGACCGCAGGGCCGGGCGGCGGCACGGGGCGTTTCTGGACGCGCTGGAAGCGTTGCAGGACCATCTCGGCGATCTCAACGATCACGCCACGGGGGCCGCGGTGCTGGCCCGGCTGGGCCTCGATGCGAAGTTGTCCGGGCTGGGCCGACGGGAACAGGCGCGTCTGATCGACCGGGCCGAGGAGGCTTATGAGACGCTCATCGATGTGAAGCGCTTCTGGCGTTAGGGTGGCGCCACTCATGTGGAGGCTGTGGCGGGGGATCAACGCTCGTCGGTGGTGCGCTTCACCTTGTTGGGCAGATCCTTGCCCTTGGTCCGCCGCGACGGGAGCTGGACGGGGTTCTTCTTTTTCCACTGAGCCCAGGTCATCGGCCCTTCGGGCGTGTCGATGATCGTATCGTCAAGAGAAGCCATGATGCTGTCCGTCCGCGAGAGTCTGGCTGGCGGATAGCATAACGCTCGACCAATGGGCATCGGCCAGCAAGGCCCGGCCGGGAGGATCGCTCCCGGCCGGTGCCGCCGTCCTCAGAACTTGTAGGCCGCCGTGATGGTGGCGTGGCGGCCGAAGATCGGGCGGCCGAGGAAGAAGCCGTTGGTGTTGCCCGAACCCGCGGCGCGGATATTGCCCTCGGTCAAGGCCAGCTTGTTGGTGACGTTCTCGACGGTCGCCTGGATCGAGAAGCGCTGGTTGAGATCGATCGAGGCGCCCAGATCCACCGTGTCATATTTGCCGAGCGGCTGCTGGTTCTGGATGTCGGCATAGCGATTGCCGACATGGGTATAGGTGCCGAAGACGCGTGCCTGCCCCCAGGAGGTGCGGAACGTGTAGGACGGCGTCACCGCGATCAGGAATTTCGGCTGGCGGGCGACATCATTGCCCGTATTGGCGCCGAAATCCTTGAGCTTGCCGTTCTGGATCACGCCGCGCGTGCCGATCTGGAGCCCCTCGACCGGACGGACTGCGCCCTCGAATTCCAGGCCATAAGCGCGCGAGCCGCCGAACAGCACCCGGTTGACCGGATTGCCGTTGGCATCGAGCACGATGTCCTGGAAGAGCAGGTTGTGGAAGCGGTTGTAGAAGCCGGTGAGGAAGACGTCGTAATAATGGGTCGAGGTCTTCAGGCCGACCTCATATTGCTTCACCTTCTGCGGCTTGATGTTCTCAGGATCGGCGGCGTTGCCGCGCAGATCGTCGAACTGCGGCAGCAGCGCGCCGCCATTGGCGCGCAGGAAGCCGTTCAGATGGTTGGTGAAGGCGAAATCGGCGCCGGCCGTCCACGATACCTGCGTCTTGTGGTAATTGATTGTCTCGAAGGTGCCGTTCAGCACGGTGGCGTTATTGTTGTAGGCGGTCAGCGGGTCGCCATCGAGGTCGACGCCGCTGGTGCTGTTCTCGAGCACGCCATGGATCTTGGTGTGCTCGACGCGCACGCCGGCATCGAGCCGGAGCTTGCCGATCTTCCATTCGTCGCTGGCATAGCCGGCGATGTTGTTGCTGCGATAATAATTGTTGATCGCCGTGTTGGTGGGCGAGGTGAAGCCGTCGCGGGTGAGGATGGTGCCGTCGTCCAGCGAGGCGTTGAGGACGCGCGCCTGCGGTTCGAGCGCGAGCAGCACGTTATTGCCCAGATCCCACACGTCATGATCGGTGACATGGGCGTAATAGCCGCCGAGCGTCAGCGTGTTGCCCTCGAACAATTCCCTGGAGAGCTTGAGTTCGTCGGTGAAGCTCTTGATATGCTTCTCGACGGCCCAGATGCCCGCCTGGATCGTCTGCTGATCCGGGGTCAGCGCAAGGCCGCTGTCGGCATAGGTGACGGTGCCGGGGCCGCCGGCGCCCGCCAGATAGTCCGCGACCGTCTGTGGATTGCTCCCGGTGAAGACGGCGTAGGTGTTCGCCTGCCCCTTGGTGAAATTGATGGCGTTCTGGAGCTGGAAGACACCGAAATCATAGCTGAACGTGCTGCCCAGCGTGTAGATGCGCGCGCCGCGCCCCTTGGAAAGATCGATATCCTTCTTCTGCGTCGGGCCACCGTTGATGCCGGGGCCGACCTCGATCTGGGTATTCTCGATCTCCTGGCCGACCAGCGTGTCGTCGCGCGCGTCGAATCCGGGGAAGGTGTGGAACTTGCCGTTCGTCTCAAGGAGCGGCATCGGCGTGTAGAACGCGTTCTTGTCGTCGAGATAGCGGGCGTAGAGCGTCACCTTGCCGTTATCGACCTTGTGCGTGATGCTGCCCGTCACCTGACCGCCGAGATCGCCGGCGAAGCCCGTATGGCGCAGCCCCTTCGAGTAGCGATAGAAGCCGCCGATCATATAGGTGGTATCGTCGGTGATCGGCCCCTGCGCCACGACGTCGCCGCGATACATGCCCTCGGTGCCGTAGGTGACGCGCATCGAGAGGTGCGGATCGGCGGTGCCTTCCTTCAGGATGAAGTTGGTGGTGGCGCCGGGCTGTCCGTTGGCGAAGATCGGGCTCGGGCCGCCGCGCAGCACTTCGACATGGTCCACCGTGTCGTCGATGCGGAACAGCGAGCTGTCCTCCAGGAAGGAGAGGGAGGAGGGCGCGAAGATCGGCGAGCCGTTCATCTCGATGGTGAGGAAGGGCGCGTCGCCGGTCGACGGGAAGCCGCGGATGAAGACGTTGGCGCCCGTCTCGCCGCCCGACGTCTCCGTCCAGACGCCGGGGACGATCTTGAGCAGGTCGGCGGTCGAGATCGGCTGGACCTCGCGGATCTGCTCGGCCGTGGCGGTGGAGATGGAATAGCTCGCGTCCAGCTTGCGCAGGCCGAGGCGGTTGGGGTTGCCCGTGACGACGATCACCTGCGACTGGTCGGGCGTGGCGGCGGCGGCCGTATCGCCTTGCTGCGCGGCATCGGCGGCAGGGGCGGAGGCCGGAGGGGCCTGATCCTGCGCGAGCGCGGCGCCGGACCAGCCGAGCGCAGTGCCCGACAAAAGCAGAAGCGCGGTCATCCGGGCATTCCGGCGATGCATCGTCTTCATGAGTGTACCCCTCGGTTCTTCTGTGGTTCGCCTGATCCGGGTCGTTCCGGCGGGCGGGACATGCCGGGCTCGCCAAGGGCGTGAGGGCGTCTCGCGGGCTTCGGCAGGAAGGGATCGGGGGTAGCCGCAGGGCAGGGCGCGGGCTTCCGCGCGGGTCGGTTGGAACGACGGGAAGCACAGACCGGCTGCGCCTCGACTGCACGGCGATGAAAGGCCATGCCTCATCCCCCAATGCTTGTCCGCCTTGTCGATGGCGGTGTGTCGGGGATGAGTTGCGGTCGGTATGATGTCAAGGCGGTGCCATCGTTCCGGGCGCATCTGTGCCCGTGGGGTCACGCTTCCCGGCCGTCGAGATTGCCACCGCCGCCGCTGGAGGCCTAGGAGAGCGGAATGGCACCCCGGCATCCGCTCGATCGCCCCGTATGGAGCGCCTTCACCACCCGGCAGGCGGCGCTGGCGCGGCACAGCGAAGGCGCGTTGCGGGTGGTGCCCGATTACGGCCCCTTCGCCGCGATGGCCGATGCGTCCCCTGAAAGTCAGGCGGCGCTCGTGGCGTTGCTGACAGACGACAAGCCGGTCTGGATCGTCGAGGCCGACGAGATGCCGACGCCGCCCGGCACGATGGTGCTGCGCACGGCGCCGCTGTTCCAGATGGCGGCGGAGGCGATCCGGCCGGCCCTCCGATCGTTCGAGATGGTGGCGCTGACCGAGGAGGATGCGCCGGAGATGCTGGCGCTGGCGCTCCTCACCGAACCTGGCCCGTTCAGCCATCATACCCACCGCCTCGGCGAGTTCGTCGGCGTGAAGCGGGGCGGGCGGCTGATCGCGATGGCGGGCGAGCGGATGCGGCCGGACGGCTTCACCGAGGTGAGCGGCGTCTGCACCCACCCGGATCATCGCGGCAAGGGCTATGCCGGCGGCCTGATGCGCGCGGTGGCCGAGCGCATCCTGGAGCGCGGCGAGACGCCCTTTCTCCATGTCTATGCCAGCAACACCGGCGCCATCGCGCTTTACGAGACGCTCGGCTTCGCGATCCGCTCCCCGATCCGCATGACGGTCCTCGCCCGCGCCGAGCCCGCCGTTGCGGACGCCGGCGCCCCCCAAGCCGGAGTCGCCCCCCGACCGGAAGCGTCAAAAGCCACGCGATAGGAATATGTCCGGCGGCGGCTTGCACGAGCCCGGAGGAGACGCCAACTTGGCGATCCCCTCTCCGCAAGGAATTCCAGATGGTCACCAAAGCTTACGGCGCTCATGTCGCCGATCGTCCCCTTGAGTCGATCGATATCGAGCGCCGTGCCCCCGGCCCTCATGATGTCCAGATCGAGATCGCCTATTGCGGCGTCTGTCACTCGGATCTCCACACCGTCCGGTCCGAGTGGGGCGGCACGCTCTACCCCTGCGTGCCGGGCCACGAGATCGTCGGTCATGTGAGCGCGGTCGGCGGCGAGGTCACCAAGTTCAAGGTCGGCGATACCGTCGGCGTCGGTTGCATGGTGGATAGCTGCCAGCATTGCGCTTCCTGCGCGGACGGAGAGGAGCAATATTGCGAGAACGGCCTCGTCGGCACCTATAACGGTGCGACGCCGGATGCGCCGGGTCACACGCTCGGCGGCTATTCGCAGCGGATCGTCGTCTCCGACAAGTTCGTGCTGAAGATCACGCACCCCGAGGAGCAACTCGCCGCCGCGGCGCCGCTGCTGTGCGCGGGCATCACCACCTGGTCGCCGCTGCGCCACTGGAAGGCAGGGCCGGGCAAGAAGGTCGGCATCGTCGGTATCGGCGGCCTCGGCCATATGGGCGTGAAGCTCGCCCATGCGCTGGGCGCGCATGTCGTGGCCTTCACCACGTCGGACGGCAAGCGTGCCGACGCCAAGGCGCTCGGCGCGGACGAGGTGGTCGTCTCGCGCAACGCGGAGGAGATGCAGGCCCATGCCAACAGCTTCGACTTCATCCTCAACACGGTCGCGGCGAGCCACGATCTGGACGCGTTCACCGCGCTCCTGAAGCGCGACGGGACGATGACGCTGGTCGGCGTGCCGGAACATGCGCACCCTTCGCCCAACGTCGCCGCGCTGATCTTCAAGCGCCGTGCCATCGCGGGCTCGCTGATCGGCGGTATCGCGGAGACGCAGGAGATGCTCGATTTCTGCGCGGAGAAGGGCATCGTCTCGGACATCGAGATGATCCGCATCCAGCAGATCGACGAAGCCTATGACCGGATGCAGAAGAGCGACGTGAAATATCGCTTCGTGATCGACAACGCGACGCTCGCGGCGTGAGGGATCGGGCGCCGGCTCCTTCCGAAAGCCGGCGCCCGTTCGTCAGAGCAAGGAGCGCTGCGGGTTCTCCAGCGCGAGCAGATGTTGCTTGGCGGGCAGGCCGCCCGCGAAGCCCGTCAGCGCCCCGTTCGATCCGATCACGCGATGGCAGGGCGCGATGATCGAAATGGGGTTGCGCCCGTTCGCGGCGCCGACGGCCCGGATCGCCGCCGGGTTGCCGATAGCATGGGCGATCTCGGCATAGCTGCGCGTCTCGCCGAAGGGGATCTGGAGCAGCGCGGCCCAGACGCTCTTCTGGAAATCCGTGCCGTGGAAATCGAGCGGCACGGTGAACCGCGTCCGTTTGCCCGTGAAATATTCGCCGAGCTGGCTTCCCGCCTCGCAGAGGACGGCATGGTCCGGCGCCTCGACCAGCTCGGGCAGGGGCACGCGCCGGGGATCGTCATTCTCCCACAGGATCGCGACGAGGCCCTTGTCGCTGGCGACAAGCGTCAGCGTGCCGACCGGCGACGCCATCGTCTTGTATGCATAGGCCATCCGCTTCTCCCGAGCCGTCACTCCGTCCGGGCCGGATAGCGAATGTGCCGGGCCGCCGACATCCCCTTTGCGCGATGGGCAGCCCCCGGACGATGCCGGGAGCCGTCTCCCGCCGTCAGGCGATGTCGAAGCGATCGAGGTTCATCACCTTCGCCCACGCCGCCACGAAGGCATCGACGAAGGCGCGCTCGGCGTCCGCCGCCGCATAGGCCTCCGCCAGCGCGCGGAGCTGCGAGTTCGAGCCGAAGATGAGATCGACACGCGTGCCGGTCCACTTCGTGTCGCCGCCCTTGCGATCCGAGGCGGCGAAGGTGCCGTCGTCCCTTGCTTCCCATTTCATGCTCGTGCTGGTCTTGAGCAGGTTGACGAGGAAATCGTTGCTCAGCGTCTCCGGCCGGTCGGTGAAGACGCCGTGCTTCGATCCGCCGACATTCGCGCCCAGCACGCGCAGGCCGGCGATCAGCACCGTCATCTCCGGCGCCGTCAGCGTCAGCAGGTTGGCGCGGTTGACCAGCAGCTCCTCGGGCGAGATGCTCGTCTCCTCGCCGACATAGTTGCGGAAGCCGTCGATCGTGGGCTCCAGCGGATCGAAGGATTCGGGGTCGGTCTGCGCCTGGCTGGCGTCGACGCGGCCGGGGGTGAAGGGCACGGTCACATCATGGCCGGCCTTCCTCGCCGCCGCCTCGACCGCCGCGCAGCCGCCGAGCACGATCATGTCGGCGAGGCTGATGGTCTTGCCCGATGCGTTGCGGACATGATCGAGCGTCGCGAGCGCGCCGGCGAGTTCCGCCGGTTCGTTGACCGGCCAGTCCTTCTGCGGCGCGAGGCGGATGCGCGCGCCATTGGCGCCGCCGCGCTTGTCCGAGCCGCGGAAGGTCGAGGCCGACGCCCAGGCCGTCGCCACCAGCCGCGAGATGGGCAGGCCGGATGCGAGGATCGCCTGCTTGAGCCCGGCAATGTCCGCCTCGCCGAGCGGCGCGCCTTCGGCCTTGGGCAGCGGATCCTGCCAGAGGCGCGGCTCGGCCGGCACTTCCGGCCCCAGCAGGCGGATATGCGGCCCCATGTCGCGATGGGTGAGCTTGTACCACGCCTCGGCGAAGGCATGGGCGAACAGATGCTGATCCTCGTAGAAGCGACGGGAGATCGGGCCGTAGATCGGATCGAAACGCAACGCGAGATCGGTGGTCAGCATCGTCGGCCGGTGCTTCTTCGATGGATCATGCGCGTCGGGCACATCCTCGGGCGCATCCTTGGCGACCCACTGGTGGGCGCCGGCCGGGCTCTTGGTCAGCTCCCATTCGTGTTCGAACAGATTCTTGAAGAAGAGGTTGGACCATCGGGTCGGCTCCTGCGTCCAGATCACCTCGATGCCGCTGGTGATGGTGTCGCCGGCATTGCCCGAGCCATGGCTGTTGGACCAGCCGAGCCCCTGCATCTCGATGCCCGCGCCTTCCGGCTCCGGCCCGACATATTGCGAAGGATCGGCCGCGCCATGCGTCTTGCCGAAGGTGTGGCCGCCGGCGATCAGCGCGACCGTCTCCTCGTCGTTCATCGCCATGCGCGCGAAAGTCTCGCGGATGTCGACCGCGGCCTTCAACGGATCGGGATTGCCGTTCGGCCCTTCCGGGTTGACGTAGATCAGGCCCATCTGGACGGCCGCCAGCGGGTGCGCCAGATCACGTTCGCCGCTATAGCGCTCGTCGCCGAGCCATTCGCGCTCCGGCCCCCAATAGGTGTCGTTCTCCGGCTCCCAGACGTCAGAGCGGCCGCCGCCGAAGCCTGCGGTCTTGAAGCCCATCGATTCCAGCGCGCAATTGCCGGCCAGCACCAGCAGGTCCGCCCAGGAGAGCTTGCGGCCATATTTCTGCTTGATCGGCCAGAGGAGGATGCGCGCCTTGTCGAGATTGGCGTTGTCCGGCCAACTGTTGAGCGGGGCGAAGCGCTGCTGGCCGGTGCCGGCGCCGCCACGGCCATCGCCGATGCGATAGGTGCCCGCCGCGTGCCACGCCATGCGGATGAAGAGCGGGCCGTAATGGCCGAAGTCGGCTGGCCACCAATCCTGCGACTCGGTCATCAGCGCGAAGATGTCCTGCTTCACCGCCGCGAGATCGAGCTTCTGGAACTCCCTGGCATAGTCGTAGCCCTGGCCCATCGGGTCGCCGGCGGGCGGGTTCTGGTGGAGGACCGAGATGTCGAGCTGGTTGGGCCACCATAGCCGGTTGGTCATCTCGAAGAGTACGGCGTTCCCGCGAACCGTGTTGCCCATCGGGCATTTGGCTTCGACGTTCATGATATCCTCTCCTCCGGTGCTTCCCCCGGTTCGGCGTGGATGGTTGTGCCCCACCGCCGGCCTGTCCAATCGTTTAAATCGGTCACAATGATCGAATCCGACGTCCAGCCGGTTCGTATACGAATGGCCCGCATGGTCCGCCATGCGGGCAAGACACGCCGATGACCGCAAGAAAGAAGGATGGGCCTCGTGCGAGGAGAGGCGGCATGAAACGCGCTCCGCCGGGCGATAAGCCCGTTGTATTGGCGGGCCGCTGGCGCTTTGCCGCGCAATCAGATGAGGGAAATGCGAATCCTCCTCTTGATTAGACATCCGTCTCGGCCACTAATGCCGCCCCATGAGCGACGCTGCATTTGACCGCCTTACCGAGCCCCAGCGCGAGGCTTTGCGGCTTGTCGCGCGCGGATTCGAGTCGAAGGAGATCGCTCGCATTCTGGGGATCAGCCCCTATGCGGTGGACACGCGCGTCACGCGCGCCGTCCGCATATTGGGCGCGACCGGCCGCAAGGAGGCCGCCCGGCAGCTCTCCGCCTTTGAGGAAACCACATACGAGCCGCTCGTATACGAGCCGCCATATGCGGACATTCCGCCCTCGCCGGGCCATGCCGAGCCGGACACGACATGGGTTCGGCAGCAGGAGACGGACCGGGGCAATCGGATGCAGGAGGAGCTGGCGCTCTATATCCCGCCCGTCAGATTGTCCCGGAAGATCAAGGGCTGGCCGTTCCCCACGACGGGGAGACCGGAGAATGACCTGAGCATGGCGGAAATCGTGGTCGCAATCGTGATCGCGGCGATCCTGTGCGGGGTTGTCGGCCTGGGCCTGGTCAGTATCGGGCTCGCCGTCCTCGAGAGCGCCGCTCGTTTCATCAGGCTTATCCATTCATGATGGCGGCGCTCCCGGGCGTCCGCCCGGGAGAGAACTCGTGGTTAAACGGCAAGCTCTTTTTTCCTCCGCCTCGGACGTGGCCGAGATGGTCGTCACCAACGAACGCGCCTTCGATGAGGCGATCGAGCTTCAGTGCTCGCTGATCGGCCGCACCTCTCGGGCTCGGATCGAGGCGGGGTTGCCGGCGGCGATCTGCCATTCCGCGCTTGAGCGGATGACGGCGGCGCTCTCGGCCACGGTGCAGGCGCGTACCGAGTTCCTGGCAGCGCACGCGGCCTTCGCCGACATGGCGCGCGAACTGCGTATGCCGACCGGTTTCGGCAGTGGGGACGGCTGCCCGGATCAGGTGGCGCCCAACGGCAGCCTTCGGGTCGCTGCCTGACGCCACGCGGACGATCTTGACCCGGCGGGAGGGACATGGCCTTCCTCCCGCATGGTCATCGCCCTCATTTTCGACACGCTCCTCCTGATCGCACTGATCGCGGCGATCTGGAGAGGCGGCACCATCGAGCGATTGGGTGCGGCTTTATGTATTCTCGCCACGGTCCTGACCGTCGTCAGCAGCCCGCTTCGCATCCGCTTCCAGGGGGTGCGGCTGGACTTGCTGACGATCGATATGGCGACGCTGCTGGCCTTCGTCGCGCTAGCGCGAGCGAGCCGTCGGTTCTGGCCGATCTGGGCAGCGGGGCTCCAGATGCTCTCCATCATCTGCATGACGGCGGAGGCGCTGGCACCCGACAATCTGGCCTACGCCTACGCGGAGCAGGTGTGGTCATGGGGGATCGTGGTGCTGATCGTCGTCGTTTCTCTGCGGCACGACGCGACCTCGAAGGAGCGCGGCTCATCGCGCAACTGGTCCGAGGGGCCTGCGGAGAACGAGCGGACCGGATCGCCGACCGGCTCCTGATCCGTTTCGAGAGCGTAGGGGACGTTCTGGCGGCGGACCCATCCCTGCTGGCGGGGATGCTGGAGGACGAGCCGGAGGCGGCGCAGGTGCTGGAGGCGGCGCGCTCGACGATGCGCTACGCGGTCCGGCAGACGGCGATGCGGGGGCCGCCGCTGGAGCAGGGCGACGCCCTGATCGACTATCTCACCATGACCATGGCGCATGAGCCGCGCGAGCTGTTCCGCGTGCTCTATCTCGACGCACGGCTCTGGCTGATCCGCGACGAGATGCTGGGCATGGGCACCATTCGGGAAGCGCCGGCCTATCCGCGGGAGATCTTCCGCAGGGCCTTCGAGCTGAAGGCGGCGGCGATGATCCTCGTACACAGCCATCCGAGCGGCGATCCGCGGCCGAGCAAGGCCGATCTGGACCTGACGCGGCGCCTCATGGCGATCGCCGCGGAGGTGGACGTGCCGATCAAGGATCATCTGGTGGTGACCCGATCGGGCTGGCTGAGCTTCAAGGCGGAGGGGCTGCTGTGAACGACCGGCGCGACTGAACTGGATTTCCTTCCTTCCCAGGGGTGGGGCGCGTGTCTGTTGGCCGCCACCCGATACAGGCAATGGATATTGCACATGTCAGAAAGCGTTATCACGCCTCGCGGCGAGAACAGGGCCGAGGATCTCGGCACGATCGCAGCGATGTTCGGCACCATGTTGTCGGATCGTCCGGCGAGCGGCGAGGGGGCCGTTCAGGGCTTTCCGGCATCGGAGATCGATCTGGCCCGCAGGACGCTCAAGGCCCGGCGGCGACGGGAGGAGCTTCTCGGGCGTGAGTTCGGGCTCGATCTGCCCTGGTACGTCCTGCTCGATCTCTACGTCGCGGCGGCGGAGGGGCGGCGCGTGTCGGTGACGGCGGCCTCGCTGGCGGCCGGGGGGGCGCCCAGCTCGGGGCTGCGCATGGTGTCGCGGATGGTCGAAGCAGGGCTGCTCAATCGTTCGCCCGACATCTGCGACGGCCGGCGGAGCTGGGTCACCCTGTCGAGCCGCTCGCTCGACACCGTGCGTCGCCTGCTGGAGACGGAGCCGGGCTCACCCGTGCCGGCGAGGCTCTGACCGTCTTTCGCGGATCGCCGGCCTGCACATCGCGGGCGGGATGCGGCCGGAAGCGACCATGCGCAGGGGAACTCGAAGAAGCATTCTGCGGAACAGGATCGCTTTTGGGCCTGCCGGGAAAAAGCTATCGCAGGGCTCGACATGTTTCACGGCGAGGCCTTGTGAGTACTGCGCTTTCCACACCCTGCGATCGCGGACAGGCCGAGGCGGCCTCCGGCGGATCGGTGCGGCATCCCAACTGGACGATCGCGGCGACGATGCTGGCCTCCAGCCTCGCCTTCATCGACGGCTCGGTGACCAACGTCGCGCTGCCCGCGATCGGACACGATCTCCAGGCCAGCCCGGCCAACCTGCCGTGGATCATCAGCGCCTATCTGCTGCCGCTTTCCGCGCTGCTGCTGCTCGGCGGCGCGGCGGGGGACCATTTCGGGCGACGGCGCGTGCTGATCGGCGGCATCGCGCTGTTCACGCTAGCCTCGATCGGCTGCGCGCTGGCTCGTTCCACGGAGGCGCTGCTGGCGGCGCGGATGATGCAGGGCGTCGGCGCGGCGATCCTCATGCCCAACAGCCTCGGCATTCTCGGCAGCTCGTTCGAAGGGGAGGCGCGTGGCCGGGCGGTGGGCACCTGGGCGTCGGCCGGGGCCATCGCCAGCGCGATCGGTCCGCCGATGGGCGGCTGGCTGGTGGAGACGGTGGGCTGGCGCGCGATCTTCTATCTGAACGTGCCGGTCGCCGCCGCCGCGATCCTGATCGCCCTGCTCGCTCTGGAGGAGAGCGCCGAGGGTGAGGGCGGGCTCGACTGGATCGGCGCGTTGCTGGCGACGGCGGCGCTCGGCGCGCTGACCTGGGGGCTGACGCTCTGGTCAAGTCATCACGGGGCGTCGGTCAGCTCCTGGGTGGGGCTGCTCGGCGGGATCGTCCTGCTGCTGCTCTTCCTGCTGGTCGAGCATCGGCTCGGCGAGCGTGCCATGATGCCGCTGACGCTGTTCGGATCGCGCCCGTTCGTGGGGCTGACCGCACTGACGCTGCTGCTTTACGGCGCGCTCGGGGGGCTGCTGGTGCTGTTGCCCTATCTGTTGATCGTCGGCGGTGGATACAGCCCCTTGCAGGCGGGCTTCGCGTTGCTGCCCTTCTCGATCGTGATCGGTACTGTGTCTCGGCTCGCGGGGAGGCTGACGGGGCGGCTGGGGCCGCGCTGGCCTTTGTCGATCGGGCCGCTTGTCACCGGCATCGGTTTCGCGCTGATGCTGCGGGCCGATCCACGGGCGAGCTACTGGACGAGCATCCTGCCGGCCATCGCGGTGATCGCGGCGGGCATGGCGGGCGCGGTCGCCCCGCTGACGACGGCCGTCCTCTCCTCGGTGGACCGCCGCCACACGGGCAGCCTCGGGCTTCAACAGCGCCATCGCGCGGACCGGCGGCCTGATCGCGACCGCCCTGGCGGGAGCGGTGATCGCCGCGGCCGGCACGCAGCTTCTATATGCTTTCCACGCGGCCGCCGTGGTGGCGGCGATGCTCGCCATCGCTTCGGGGATCATCGCTTTCCTGACGCTCGGCCCGGCGGAGCGGTGATCGCGGGCGGGAAAGCGACAGCCCGTGGGATATCGCCCTCCGGCGGCGCATGGTGCTGGAACGGGGTGGCCTGCCTGTCGGTTATGAGCGGAGGAGGAGGAGCCTCATGGTCGACAAGCATTCGCCTCGCCGCACCGACAGGGACGAACATGGCGGGCTCGGCGATGTCCGGGAAGCGCTGGACGCGGACAGTCATGGCGCGCTCAAGGCCGATCCCTCGAACGAGGACGCCAAGCTCGACATCGGCCTCGACGAGAGCTTCCCGACGTCGGACACGCCTTCGCAGGTCCATGCCGGATCGAGCGAGCCCGCCCCGTCATCGGGCTATGACGAGGCTTCGGAACAGGCGATCCTCAGGCGGCGGGCGCGGATGCAGTCTCTCGTAGGCGGCCTCCCGTGGATCGGGGCGGGGGTCGCGGCGCTTGCGGCCGGCGTGTTCGCTACGAGGTGGGTGCGTCGCGGCTGATGGCGGCTCGCTCCCGGCGGAGCAGGTAGGTGTCCATGATCCAGCCGTGCGCCTGCCGAAGCTCGGCTCGGCGCGCCATGATCTCGGGGCCTGCCGTGGCGAGCGGTCCCCGGATCAGCACTTGTTGCGGCATGGCGAGATAGGCGCCCCACCAGATGGACATCCCGTCGGCCGCGAGGCCCTGAAAGGCACAGCCTCCGTCCAGCATCACCACGACGCTGTCCGCTTCGTCCGGCCAGCCCCGTTCGCGGAGTTGCCGCCCCGTGGTGATGAGCACCGGCCGGGCCAGTTCGTTGAGGCAGATGCCATGGGCGGCGGTCAGTGCCTGAATGCTGGTGATGCCCGGTACGACGTGGATTTCGACGGAGCCTAGCCGGGCCGCGATGCGCAGGCTGCTGTCGTAGAGCGAGGGATCGCCCCAGACGAGCAGAGCGATCGATCCTCCATCGGGCAGATGCCGCCCGATCTCCCGCATCCAGATCGCGGCGATGGCGTCGTGCCAGGCGTCCACGGCGTCGAGATAGGGGAGCGTCGTGGCGCGTTCGGGCATGTCGAACTCCGCCACACGGGTCGGACCGGTCAGTATCTCGGCGCAGATCGTCCGGCGCAGGTCGAGCAGGTCCGATTTCGCATCTCCCTTGCGGGGGAACAGGATGAGGTCGGCCGCGTTCATCGCCTTGATCGCGGCGAGCGTGAGATGATCGGGATGGCCCGTGCCGATGCCGATGAGCGCAAGCCGGATCATGCCGGGGCTCCCCCCGTCGCAACGAGGTGGAAGAATGTGCCGGTGACGTGGCCTCGCCGGGAGCCGCCGGCGGAGATGGCCTGCCCCTCCGCGTCGGTGACGTCGGCAAGAGGTTCGTCGGGCTGCTCGATGATGCCGGCGTAGCGGAACTCGTGCCCGCGCAGCACGGTGCCGGCGGCGATCGCGCCGACCGGGGCATGGAGGCGCGCTCTCCTGTAGCCGAGATGGAGGCGCCGCTCCGCATGGCTGGAGACGAGGCCCAGCAGCCCCGCCATCCTATGGCTTTCACCCTGCGCATCGATGAGCGCGGCACCGAGCACCATATAACCGCCGCACTCGCCATGGACCGGTTTGCGCATGGCATGATCGCGCAGCCCCGTCAGGAAGCGCACCGCGGCGGCGATGCGGCCGGCATGAAGCTCGGGATAGCCGCCGGGCAGCCAGACGATATCCGCATCGCGTGCCGGCGCCTCGTCGGCCAGCGGGGAGAAGGGCAGAATCTCCGCCCCCGCCGCGCGCCAGCCTTCCAGTAGGTGGGCATAAACGAAGGAGAAGGCGACGTCCTGCGCCAGCGCGATCCGTTGTCCGGGCGGCGTGCAGTGAAGCGGCGGCGCTTCCGTGCATTCGGCCTGCGTGAGGGCCTGGACGGCGGGCAGATCGACATGGGCGGTCACGATATCCGCGAGCCGATCGAGCCACTGGCCGAGATCGGGATGCTCGGCGGCCTGCACCAGCCCGAGATGCCGCTCCGGCAGCCGGATGTCGGGCAGGCGGGGAATGGCGCCCAGCACGGCGATGCCCGTCTGCTCCATCGCGCCCCGGATCAGGCGCTCGTGCCGTTCGCTTGCGACCCGATTGAGGATGACGCCCGCGACATGGACGTCCGGGCGGAAGCCCCGCAGGCCCTGCGCGACGGCGGCGGCGGACTGGCTCTGGCCGGAGACGTCCATCACCAACAGCACCGGCCAGCCGAGTTGCGCGGCGATGTCGGCGGTTGCGCCATGGCCCGTCTCGCCGGGCGCCGCCGCGCCGTCGAACAGGCCCATGGCGCCCTCCGCGATCGCGAAATCCGCTCCGCCCGCCTGTCCGGCGATCGCATCGAGGAGAGGGGCTCCCATCGCCCATCCGTCGAGATTGAAGGCGGGGCGCCCGCAGGCGGCGGCGTGGAAGGCGGTGTCGATATAGTCGGGGCCGGTCTTGAAGGGCTGTACCCGGAGCCCGGCCCGCGTGAAGGCGCGCATCAGCCCGAGCGATAGCATCGTCTTGCCGGAGCCCGATCGCGGCGCGGCGATGACCAGCCCGGTCATTCCCCCGATCCGGCGAAGCGCGAGTCCGCCGTCGTCGGGCGGAAACGGCGGTCATAGCCGGGGGCGTAGAGGCTGCTCTCGGCGAACCCCTCCGCATCGAGCGCCGGGCCGACGAGGATCAGCGCCGTGCGTTCCGGCGCGCCGGCCCCGGCGCAGGCGGCCTCCATCGTGCCGAGCGTGGCGCGGACGATCCGCTCGTCCGGCCAACTCGCGCGCCACACGATCGCGACGGGGCATCCCGCGCCATAGGCGGGCAGGAGATCGCGAGCCACCTGCGCCAGATTGTGGATCGAGAGATGGATGGCGAGCGTCGCGCCGGTCGCGCCGAAGGCGGCCAGCGTCTCTCGTGGCGGCATGGTGCTGGCGCGTCCGGGGGTGCGGGTGAGAATGACGGACTGCGCCAGCTCGGGCAGCGTCAGCTCGACGCCGAGCGTCGCGGCGGCGGCCGCGAAGGAGGGGACGCCCGGCGTCACCGTGAAGGCGATCCCCTCCGCGCGAAGACGCCGGATCTGCTCGCCCATCGCGGACCAGACCGAAAGATCGCCCGAATGGAGCCGCGCGACATCCTGTCCGGCGTCATCGGCCTCGCGGCAGAGCGCGATGATGTCATCGAGCGTGAGCGGGGCGGTGTTCACGATGCGCGCTCCGGGCGGGCAATGGCCGAGCACTGCCTCGGGCACCAGCGACCCCGCATAGAGGCAGACGGGGCATCGTGCGATCAGGTCTCGGCCACGCAGCGTCAGCAGGTCGGGCGCGCCGGGGCCGGCGCCGATGAAGTGGACGGTCATGCGGGGAGTCCTTCGGCAAGCGCGCATGTCGCCAGGCGATCCGGCGAGATGTGGCGGGAGGAGAGGAGACGGGCGCCGGAACCGGCCGCCACGAGCGCGGATGCTTCGGCGACGCTGCCGGTGCCATGGGCGGCGAGGCTGTGGAGGGAGCGGGTGGGCGTCACCACGCCGGCGAGCGCTTCGGGTTCCAGCGGAATGAAGGGGAGGGCCAGCGCTTCGGCCAGCGGCATGAGAAGCCGGGCTTTCGAGCGCGGGCCGGCCAGCGCGTCGATGGCCCCTGCCCGTGCCGATGCGAGCGCCAGCGCCGTGCGCAGGGAAGCGATGTCCGCGCCCGAGCGATAGCCGAAGCCGGCAACGATCACAGCGTCACGCTCCATTGCGTGATGGGATAGGAGGATCGCCATCCGCGCTTCGCCCCGAGCGGGCTCGCGGTGGCCAGTTCGATGCGCAGCAATTCTCCTCCTTTGCGGGCGTGCCACGACGCCAGCAACGCTTCGGATTCCAGCGTGACGGCGTTGGCCACCAGCCGCGTTCCAGACATCGTTCGGAGCGTTTCGAGCAACGGCTCGCCGAGACCGCCGCCGATGAAGATCGCATCCGGCTTCGGAAGGTCCGCGAGGCCATCCGGTGCGCGCGCTTCGATCACCCGGAGCCGGTCGACCCCCAGCCGCGCCGCATTGGCGCGCGCGCGGGCGGCGCGGACGGGATCGGCCTCGATGCCGATCGCCTGCGTCGAGGAATCAGCGAGCAGCCATTCGATCGCGACCGATCCCGATCCGGTGCCGATGTCCCACAGCATCTCGCCCGGTCGTGGCGCGAGAGCGGAGAGCGTCAGCGCGCGGATCGGGCGTTTGGATATCTGCTGGTCATGCTCGAACCAGTCGTCGGCCAGCCCCGAAGCGCGCGGCATCACCCGGCCTTCGCCCGCGAAGGCGATGCCGACCGCGACGGGATGGGCGATATCGTCGAACGCCAGCATTTTGGCTGTCGCGGCACGCACCCGTTCGCGAGGGCCGCCGAGCGCCTCCATCACATGGAGTTCCGATGCGCCGAAGCCTTGCTCGACGAGATAATCGGAGAGCGCGGCCACCGCCGCGCCGTCCCTCACCAGCACGATCGCGCGCCGTCCGGGGGCGATGCTCGGCCGCAGTCGCGCCAGAGGAGCGGCGTGGAGGCCATGGCATTCCGTCTCGGCAAGCGGCCAGCCGAGCCGCGCGGCGGCGAGCGCGAAGGTGGAGACGTTCGGATGGGCGATCCATTCCCCTCGATCGAGATGACGCGTGATGGTCGTGCCGGCCCCGAACCAGAAGGGATCACCCGAAGCGAGCAGCACGGTGGGGTGCCCCCGCCGCGCCAGCAGAGCGGGAATGCCGTCCTCGAAAGGCGCTGGCCAAGGGTGAAGCCCGGCCCTAAGGGGCGGCAACAGGGCCAGGTGGCGGGGGGCTCCGGTGACGAACGCGGCTTGTTCCAGCGCTTCACGCGCCGCGCGGGAGAGGCCATCCATGCCGTCCTCCCCGATGCCGACGATGGTGAGCCACGGGCCTTCAGGAGACATGGACATGCGCAACATCCTGATCCTGGGTGGAACCACCGAGGCCAGCGCGCTGGCCGCCGCCCTGGCGGAGCGGGGCGAGCGTGCGCTGCTGAGCTATGCGGGGCGGACCGGGCGTCCGCGCGCGCAGCCGGTGCCGATCCGCGTCGGCGGCTTCGGCGGGGTGGCCGGGCTGGCGGATTTCCTGCGGCAGGAGCGGATCACGCACCTCGTCGATGCGACCCACCCCTTCGCCGTGACGATGAGCGCCAACGCCGTCGCGGCGGCGCGGGAGGCGGGCGTGGGCCACATCCTCCTGACGCGCCCTGCATGGACACCCGTCGAGGGTGATCGCTGGACGCATGTGCCCGACATCGCTGCCGCCATCGCCGCACTTGCTGGGCCGCCGCGTCGCGTGATGCTCGCGCTCGGGCGGATGCACGTCGAGGCTTTCGCCGCCCAGCCGCAGCATCATTATCTGCTGCGCTTCGTGGATGCGCCGGATATCCCGCCCGCTCTCCCGCGTCACAGCCTTGTCGCCGATCGCGGGCCGTTCACCGTCGAGGGCGACCTCCGTCTGATGCGCGAGCAGGCGATCGACCTGCTGCTCTGCAAGAATGCGGGCGGCAGCGGGGCGGAGGCGAAGCTGATCGCGGCCCGCCAGCTTGGCCTGCCGGTGCTGCTGATCGACCGCCCGCCCATGCCCGCGGCGCGGATCGTCCACAAGGTCGACGCGGTGCTCGACTGGCTGGATCATCCGGCCGACCTCGGCGTGTAGAGGATTGGCGCTCCGGGCCGCTCGATCAGACGCGTGCGGCTGGAGCCGACGATCACGATCGTGCGCATGTCCGCCATATCGGGCATGGCCTCACCCAGCGTCACGATGCGCAGCGTCTCCTCCGGCGTCGAGACGGCGCGCGCGAAGAGGATGAGGCGCGCATCCCCGCACTCCTCGCGCAGCACCGCGAGGGCGCGGGCGAACCCCTCCGGCCGGGCGCGGGAGCGGGGGTTGTAGAAAGCCATGGCGAAATCCGCCTGTACGGCCAGCCTCAGGCGTCGTTCGATCAGCGGCCAGGGCTTCAGATTGTCCGAGAGGTTGATCGCGCAGAAATCATGCCCCAGCGGCGCTCCGGCTCGCGCGGCGGCGGCGAGCATCGCGGTGATGCCCGGCAGCACGCGGATGTCGAGCGTGCGCCAATGGTCGGGGCCGGCCTCCAGCGCCTCGAACAGGGCGGATGCCATGGCGAACACCCCCGGATCGCCCGAGGACACCACCACCACACGCCGCTCCTCCGCCGCGAGCCCGAGCGCGAAGGCCGCGCGCTCCAGCTCCACGCGATTGTCGGAGGCGTGGAGTGCCAGCCCCTCGCGCGGCGTGGTCCGTGCCACATAGGGGCCATAGCCGACGATGTCGGTCGCCTCCGCCAGTGCGGCGGAAACCTCGGGCGTGATGAGTGCCTCATCGCCCGGACCCAGCCCCGCGACCGCGACCCAGCCGCTCATGGCCGCCGCCCCTGTCCGTGGATCAGCAGGATCGAGAAATAGGCGGTGACTTCATCCGCCTCCGCGAGCGGTGTGACGCGCTGCTCGGCCATCGTGGCATATTCCACGAGCCAGGCGGCGTTCTGCTTGCCGGCCGTCTCCACTGCACGGCGGAGCTTGGCGAGATTGCGGCCGATCTTCATCACCGCCAGCGCATCCGTATCGCGGATGCGGCGGGCGAGTTCCTCCTCGGGCAGCGTCGCCATGAGGACGGTCAGCACATCGTCGCCCCAACTGATCGGGGTGCCGCTCGCCGTCCAGGCGCCGGACAGGCCGGTGATCCCCGGCACGACCTTGATCGGCGCCAATCCCGACAGCCGGCTGTGGAGGTGCATGAAGGAGCCGTAGAAGAAGGGATCGCCCTCGCACAGCACGACGACATCCTCACCGGAAGCCGCCAGGGTGGCGAGGTGGGCCGTGCAGTCTTCGTAAAAGGCGGAGAGCAGGGCGATATAGCGTGGATCGGAGAAAGGGATCTCGGTCGTCACCGGATAGTCCATCGCGAACTCGACGGCGTCCGGGCGGAGCATTCCCTCGACGATCCGGCGGGCATGGCCCTGTCGCCCGGCCTTGCGGAAATAGGCGATGTGCCGCGTCGCCCGGACGAGGCGATCGGCGCGGACGCTCATGAGATCCTGCGCGCCCGGCCCCAGCCCGACGCCGTGGATGGTGCCCATGCTCATTCGAGGGGGCTCGCCAGCGCGTTGACGGCGGCGACGGTGATCGCGCTTCCGCCGAGCCGTCCGGCGACGATGCAGCTCGGGAAGGGGAGCGCCTCCCACAGCGCATCCTTGGATTCCGCCGCGCCGACGAAGCCCACCGGGCAGCCGATGATCGCCGCCGGGCGTGGGCAGGCTGGCTCTTCCAGCATGGTGAGCAGGTGGAACAGCGCGGTCGGCGCATTGCCGATGGCGACCAGCGCACCTTCCAGATGCGGCCGCCACAGCTCGACGGCGGCGGCCGAACGCGTGGTGCCGAGGGTGCGCGACAGTTCGGGCACCGCCGGGTCGTTCAGCGTGCAGAGGATCGGATTGGCGGCGGGCAGGCGCGCGCGGGTGATGCCTTCGGACACCATGCGCGCATCGCACAGGATCGGCGCGCCGCCTTCCAGCGCCGCGATCGCAGCCTCCGCGAAGCCGGGTGAAAAGCGGATATGCGCCGCCAGTTCCACCATGCCGGCGGCGTGGATCATGCGGACGGCGACGCGCTCTTCCGCGCCCGCGAAGCCGCCGAGATCGGCCTCCGCGCGGATGGTGCGGAACGACTGGCGATAGATGGCGGCCCCGTCGGTTTCATAGGCATAGGGCATCAGGAGGCTCCGAAGAGGGCGGATATCTGGTCGGGTGCGAGCCCTTCGCGGAGCGGCGGCGCTCCGGCGCGGGCCTGGCGTGCGAGGTCGAAGCGGCCGTGGCGCCCGGTGAGGACGACATCCGCCGCGCCGGGGCAGGCGCAGCCCTTGCCGCATCCCGAGACATGCAGATGGCCCTCGACATGCGGAGCCAGCCGGAGGGCGAGTGGCCGGGTGGCGACGGTCGCCTGCGGGCAGTCGGGGGAGCCGGGGCAGGCGTCCACCCGGAGCAGCGGATCATCGGGATCGGCGAAGGGATGGGCGGCGGGATGGGCACCCTCCAGGATCAGCCCGCGCCACGGCGTCAGGCGGATCGCGCGGACTTCGCTGTCCGACAGGCAGGAAGCCAGTTCCCCAGCCTCGATCTGACCGAAAGATGCGCCCCTGAAGAGGCCGTCTGCGGCACGGATCGTCTCGCCGCGCGAGCGGGGAGGCAGGGGCGCGACGGCCGTGCCCATGATCGGCGGGGGAGCGACGTGGCGCGCCATGCGGCCGGAGATCGGCCCGCCGGTGGCGACGAACCAGCGCGCGAGCGCCACCAGCGCGTCGACCTCGGAGCCGGCCTCGACCGGAATGCCCTCCGCGCGCCCGTCGGCGCGCAGGATCAATCCGCCGTTGGCCCCCCGTTCGAACCGGAAATCCGCCGATGCGTTCGACAAAGCGGGTGCCACTCCCGCATCGATGGCGACGCCCATCTTCGCCGGAAGCCCCGGCACCTCGTCGATCCGTTCCAGCAGCGCGATCGCGATCCGGTGGGTGTCGTCGCCCTCCCGCCAGTCGGGGTTCAGCATGACATTCCGTCGGGCCTCGCGTTCCGGTGCCGGATCGACGAGGCCGGTCGCGACCAGCAGTTCGATCAGCGGCTCCCAGTTCGCTTCGGCCACGCCCCGGATCTGGAGCGCGGCGCGGTTGGTGAGATCGATCCGGCCATTGCCGTACCGCGTCACCGCATGATGCAGCGCCATCGCCTGCGCACGATCGAGCCGGCCGAGCGGGGGACGGATGCGGATCAGCCAGCCGTCGCCGGCCTCCATCGGCCGCCACGCGGTGGGACACCAGCCGCGGATCAGATGACCGCCGATCCTCTGCGGGGGGTGCTCGGATAGGTCTCGCACGCCTTCGCCTTCCACACGTCGCCCGGCGGACACGCGGCCGACACCACGCGCCCTTGCAGCAAACCGTCGCTCATGCGGAAAACCGAGCCTCGATCTCTCCCTGGATCAAGACGGAGCGACCCTTGCGGCGGCAGGTCTCCTGGCTCACGGGTCGCCGCTCGATACATACCTTCCCGGAGCAGGCTCCAGTGGCTGACCCGCCATGGCCGACGGGTCTCATGCATCTCGCTCGCCGCTTACAGTTGCAGGGACAGCCATGGAGTTGGGCCGAAACCCGCACCATATTCCCTATTAAGCCCCGAGGGGCACCGTCGCGATCGATGGATGCGGGCGATGCCCGCTTCCGGTCGTGAGCCATAAAGGCTGAACGAGGGTCTGGAAAGACGCTCTGCTCGAAATCGGTTGTTCGAGGGCGGCAAGCCCGCCTAGGTTCGGTGCCGTCACGTTCATTCGCTGCCCGGAAGACACCATGCCGATCATCTCGTTGAAGGGCCTCGCCAAGACCTACCGGACGGGCCATGTCGCCCTCCAGCCTACCGATCTGGATATCGAGAAGGGCGAGATTTTCGCCCTGCTGGGGCCGAACGGCGCCGGCAAGACGACGCTCATCAGCATCGTGTGCGGCACGGTGACGGCGAGCGGAGGCGAGGCGCTGGTCGACGGGCACGACATCCGCCGCGACTATCGCGCCGCGCGCTCGATGATCGGGCTGGTGCCGCAGGAAATCTCGCTCGATATCTTCATGACCGTCTGGAACTCGGTGCGGTTGAGCCGGGGGCTGTTCGGGCGCGCGGCCGATCCCGCCTATCTGGAACAGTTGCTCCGCGATCTTTCGCTGTGGGACAAGCGCGACGCCAAGGTGATCGAGCTGTCCGGCGGCATGAAGCGCCGCGTGATGATCGCCAAGGCGCTGAGCCACGAGCCCGACATCCTCTTCCTCGACGAGCCGACCGCCGGCGTGGACGTCTCGCTCCGGCGCGACATGTGGGCGCTGGTCCGCAAGCTGCGCGACAAGGGCACGACCATCATCCTCACCACCCATTATATCGAGGAGGCCGAGGAGATGGCCGATCGCGTCGGCGTGATCGACAAGGGGCGCCTGATGCTGGTCGAGCGGACCGAAGACCTGATGCACAAGCTCGGCAAGCGACAGCTTACCCTCTCGCTTCCGTCACCGCTGGCGGCGGTTCCGGCGGCGCTCGCCGACTGGCCGCTGGAGCTGGCGGACGGGGGCAACAGGCTCGTCTACAGCTTCGACAGCCATGCGGAGGACAATGGAATGCCGGCCCTGCTCAAGCGACTGGACGAACTGGGCATCGGCTTCTCCGATCTCGACACGAGCCGGAGTTCGCTCGAAGACATCTTCGTCGGCCTCGTGGAGCAGCAGGCATGAGCGCGCGCGGCTTCAACGCGGTCGGCGTCTGGTCGATCTATCGCACCGAGATGGCGCGCATGGTGCGCACCGTCTGGCAGAGCATCGCCACGCCGGTCATCACCACGGCGCTCTATTTCATCGTCTTCGGCGGCGCGATCGGCTCGCGGATGCAGCATGTCGGCGGCGTCGGCTATGGCGCGTTCATCGTGCCGGGGCTCGTGATGCTGTCCCTGCTGACCCAGAGCATCTCGAACGCGTCGATCGCCATCTACTTCCCGAAATTCACGCGGACGGTGTTCGAGATCCTCTCCGCGCCGATCTCGCCGGGGGAGGCGGTGCTTGCTTATGTCGGCGCGGCGGCGACCAAGTCGATCATCCTGGCGCTCATCATCCTCGTGACCGCCACCTTCTTCGTGCATCTCGAAATCCAGCATCCACTCTGGATGATCGCCTTCCTGGTGCTGACGGCGGTCGCCTTCGCGCTGTTCGGCTTCATCATCGGCATCTGGGCGGAGAATTTCGAGCAGCTCGCGATCGTGCCGTCGCTGGTCATCACGCCGCTCACCTTTCTGGGCGGGGCCTTCTATTCGATCGACATGCTGCCCCAGCCATGGCGGACGGTGAGCCTGTTCAACCCCGTCGTCTATCTGGTCAGCGGCTTCCGCTGGAGCTTCTACGGGCTGGGCGACGTGGGCGTGGAGAAGAGCCTGATCTTCACCATCCTGTTCATCGGCCTGTGCCTTGGCCTGCTCGTCTGGATCTTCCGAACCGGCTATCGCCTCAAGCCCTGACACGCAGCGTCTTGCCCCCGGCGGCCGGATCGGCCTATGCAGGCATGATAACGCTAACAGACGTGTGGAGAGGGGCCATGGAAGTCCCAACGAACCGGGCGAATGCACCGGCCGATCGCGATGGCGATCCGGTCTCCCACGTCTGCGCGCCGGCCTGATCCGGCCGGCATGGCCGATACGCATATCAATAATGGGGAGGTGGCGATGCGCCGTTCGTTACTGGGGTCTTCTTTCCTGACCACATTGTCGCTTCTGGCCTGCGCCGGGGTGGCTCATGCGGAGGGGCCGGCCAAGGCGCCCTGGCTCGATCCCTCGCTGCCGGTGGAGAAGCGGGTCGACGATCTGATCTCCCGCATGACGCCGGAGGAGAAGGCATCGCAGCTCACCAACCAGTCGCGCGCGATCCCGAGGCTCGGCGTGCCGGCCTATAACTGGTGGAACGAGGCGCTGCATGGCGTCGCCCGCAACGGCTATGCCACCGTCTTCCCCGAGCCGGTGGGCCTCGCCGCCACCTTCGATCCGGCGGCGATCAAGGACATGGGCGTCGCCATCGGCACCGAGGCGCGCGTCAAGTTCAACATGGTCGAGCGCTCGGGCAGCGAGCATCATATCTATCAGGGCCTCGATTTCTGGTCCCCCAACATCAACATCTTCCGCGATCCGCGCTGGGGGCGCGGGCAGGAGACCTATGGCGAAGATCCCTATCTCACCGGCAAGATGGGCACCGCCTTCGTGCAGGGGATGCAGGGCGACGATCCGCGCTATTACCGGGTGATCGCCACCGCCAAACACTTTGCCGTCCACAGTGGCCCGGAGTCGACGCGTCATGAGGTGGACGTGAAGGTCAGCAAGCATGACGAGGAGGACACCTATCTCCCCGCCTTCCGCGAGCTGGTGACGGAGGGCAAGGTCGCCTCGGTGATGTGCGCCTATAACCGCATCAACGGGCAGCCGGCCTGCGCCAGCGACTTCCTGCTGACCGATCAGCTCCGCAACCACTGGGGCTTCACCGGCTATGTCGTGTCGGATTGCGATGCCATCGCCGATATCCAGCGCGGCCACCACTTCACCAAGACGCTGGCGGAGGCGGCGGCCGTCTCGCTGAAGCACGGCGTCGACAATGATTGCACGCAGTATAACAGCCCGCCCGATGCCCCGGCCGACTATGCGCTCTATCACGACGCGATGAAGGAAGGGCTCGTCACGCAGCAGGAGGTCGACACCACGCTGCGCCGGCTGTTCACCGCTCGGATGCGGCTCGGCCTGTTCGATCCGGCCGCGAGCGTGCGCTATGCGCAGGTATCGGACGACCAGCTCAACTCGCCCGCCCACCGTGCGCTGGCGCTGAAGCTCGCCAACGAGTCGATGGTGCTGCTGAAGAACAACGGCGTGCTGCCGGTGAAGCCGTCCGTGAAGACGATCGCCGTGATCGGGCCGCTCGCCGATCAGGTGGACGTGCTGCTCGGCAATTATAATGGCCAGCCGATCCATCCGGTGACGGCGCTGGACGGCATCCGCGCCGCCTTCCCGAACGCGAAGATCGTCTTCGAGCCGGGCACCAACTTCCTGCGTGTCGCGACGACCGTCCCGGCGACGGCGCTCAGCGGGCCGGACGGCCAGCCGGGCCTCAAGGCGGAGTTCTGGGCCAAGCCCGATTTCGCCGGCGCGCCGCAGGTGACGCGCACCGACGCCATCGTCAATCTCGACCGCGACATGTCCCCCGTGCTGGACAGCCACACCATGTCCTCGCGCTGGACGGGCTTCGTCACCGCGCCGGAGACGGGTGAGTTCAACATCGGCCTGAGCGGCTCCGATGCGAAGCTCTGGGTCGACGGCAATCTGATGGTCGAGAATGGCGAGCGGCAGCGGACGCCTCAAATGAAGGCGATGCACTTCGAGAAGGGCCACCGCTACGCCATCCGCATCGATCAGGCGCCGGGCAAGGGGCCGGTGATCCGCCTGGTGTGGGAGCCGGTGGTGCAGAACCCGCTCGACCGCGCGGTGGAGGCGGCGAAGAACGCCGATCTCGTCGTTGCGGTGGCGGGCATCAGCTCCGCGCTGGAAGGCGAGGAGATGAAGGTCGACGTGCCCGGCTTCCAGGGCGGCGACCGCACCAGCCTCGATATGCCGGCCGACGAGGAAAATCTCCTGAAGGCGGTGAAGGCCACCGGCAAGCCGATGGCGCTGGTGCTGATGAACGGCTCGGCGCTGTCGGTGAACTGGGCTGCCGCCAATGTCGATGCGATCATCGATGCCTGGTATCCGGGCGAGCAGGGCGGCACCGCGATCGGCCAGACGCTGGCGGGCGTGAACAACCCGTCGGGTCGCCTGCCGGTGACCTTCTACACCGGGGTCGGCGAGCTTCCGCCGTTCGAAGATTATTCGATGAAGGGGCGGACCTACCGCTATTTCACGGGCAAGCCGCTCTACGCCTTCGGGCATGGCCTCAGCTACACGCGCTTCGCCTATGCGACGCCGAAGCTGTCGACGGCCAAGCTCAAGGCGGGCGGCACGCTGGGCGTCGATGCGACCGTGCGCAATGCCGGTGCGGTGGCGGGCGACGAGGTGGTGCAGCTCTATCTCGGCTTCCCGAAGGTGCCGGGCGCGCCGATCCGGGCGATGCGTGGCTTCACCCGCGTCCACCTCGCGCCGGGCGAGAGCAGGAGCGTCCATTTCGACCTTTCGCCCCGCGACCTGTCGAGCGTGACGGAAGCGGGTGACCGGGTGGTCGCGGCGGGCGGCTATACGCTGACGATCGGCGGGGGCCAGCCGGGCACGGGCGCGGCCGGCGCCACCGCGACGTTCGCCATCGAAGGCACGAGCAAGCTGGCCGAATAAGACGTGCACAAAAGGGGCGGTGGTTTCGGCCACCGCCCCTTTCTCTTGTCCATGGCCTGAGGCTCAGAAGATCCGCGACAGGATCACATAAAGCGTGCCCGCCAGCAGGATCGAGACGGGCAGCGTCAGCACCCATGCCAGCACCAGATTGCGGATCGTCGACATCTGGAGCCCGGAGCGGTTGGCCGCCATCGTCCCGGCCACGCCCGAGGACAGGACGTGGGTGGTGGAAACCGGCAGGCCGAACGTATCGGCGAGCCCGATCGTCGCCATCGCCACCAGCTCGGCCGAGGCGCCCTGCGCATAGGTGAGGTGCGACTTGCCGATCTTCTCGCCCACCGTCACCACGATCCGCTTCCAGCCGATCATCGTGCCGAGGCCGAGCGCGAAGGCCACCGCGATCTTCACCCAGGTCGGGATGAAGCGCGTCGCCTTGTCGAGCGAGCCCTTGTAGGCCGTCAGCGCCTTGCCTTCGGCCTCGCTGAAACCCACGCTCTTGTTCGCGGAGACGCGCTTGATCGCCTCGGACGCCAGATACATGTCGTTGCGCATGTTCTTGGACTGCGTGCTCGGCACATGGGCGATCGTGCCGTAGCCCGTCACCTGCCGATCGATATCGCCGACGAGCGCCGCGAGCGAAGGGACGGTATCCGGCGTCTGCGTCCTGTTGGCGATGAAGTTGGTCACGGCCGCACGCGCGTCCGCCGCCGGGGCGACGCCGCCGGCATGGGCGGTCAGCGCCTTCTGGGCATCCACCGAGCTGGTGTGGAATTGCGCTTCATAATGTGCCGGAACCGCGCGGTTCAGCGCATAGGCGGTGGGCACCGTGCCGATCAGGATCAGCATGATGAGGCCCATGCCCTTCTGCCCGTCGTTCGAGCCGTGCGCGAAGCTGACGCCCGTGCAGGTGAAGACCAGAAGGATGCGGATCCACCACGGCGGCGGCAGGCCGTCCTTGGGCTCGCTATAAAGCTCCTTGTTGCGGATCGTCACCCGCGCCACGAAGAACAGCAGCGCGGATGCGATGAAGCCGATCAGCGGCGAAAGCAGCAGCGCCCAGCCGATGTTCTGCGCCTGACCCCATTCGACGCCGGAGGTGCCGCCGCGCCCGTGCAGCAGGGCGTTGGCCACGCCCACGCCGATGATCGAGCCGATGAGCGTGTGGGAACTGGAGGACGGGATGCCAAGATACCAGGTCGCGAGGTTCCAGATGATCGCCGCGATCAGCAGCGAGAAGACCATCGCGAAGCCGGCATCCGATCCGACCTGAAGGATAAGCTCGACGGGCAGCAGCGAGACGATGCCGAACGCCACCGCGCCGGTCGACAGCAGCACGCCGAGGAAGTTGAAGAAGCCCGACCACACCACGGCGACATGTGCCGGCATCGAATTGGTGTAGATCACCGTGGCGACGGCGTTGGCGGTGTCGTGGAAGCCGTTCACGAACTCGAAGCCGAGCGCGATCAGCAGCGCGATGAACAGCATCACGAATGGCAGCACCGCGCGCGCCTGAACCCCGGCCGCCGCCGCGTCCGTGTAGACGCTGTACGCCACGAACAGGATCGCCGCGAGGACCGCAGCACCGAAACCAATTCCCCCGGCTGTTCCCAGGCCCTTTTCAAGATCGGGTCTCGAAGACACCCGAGTCTCCGCCATCGTCGCCATGACGCTGTCTCCCCAGAGTTCTCCGGGTTATCGCTAATGCGGCGATGTGACAGTTTGGCGGTCGATGTTAACCTTGGGTAGCGCGCCGTGTTTTAGGATTTTGCTTTTGCCGTTATCGACGGGTCCGCTGCCCCAGCAGTTCGGCCAGCACGCCCGTCACCAGCATCCCGAACGCCAGGAGCGTCATGGCCTCGCCCAGCGCCGGCCAGCCCCAGCGCGTCACCACCAGCCCGCCGAGCGGAGGCCCGATCAGCGCACCGCCGGCGCCGAATTGCGTGAGGAGGCCGTTGACGGTGGCGATGCGGGGGCTGTCGGCGGTCTCGGCGCCGGCCATCCGGGGAAGCCGCGCGAAGATCAGGGGCGGCGCGATCCCGCTCGCCACCATGCAGGCCATCGCCGCCGCACCGCTGAGGATCGCCGCGCCGGGAAGCCTGGCGAGCGGCGGCGCGAAGACGATGAGCGCCAGCAGGCAGCTCGCGACGAGGCTGGCGGCGATCAGCAGCAGCACCGTGCGCATGTCCTCCAGCCCGCGATGGAGCCGCCGCGCCGCATAGGCCGATCCCGCCAGCGCGGACAGCGAGGCGGCGCCCGTGATCGCCGCCGCGATGCTGACGGGCACGCCCATCCGCTCGATCAGGAAGGTCGGCAGCAGCATGGAGAAGGCGCAGATATAAGTCGTGTAGAAACCGAAGCTCAGCGTCGACACCCAGCCGCTCAGCGCCGGCAGTTCCAGCCGGGGGCGGGCGCCCGCACGTTCTGCCTTTCGCGAAAGCAGCGCGATGACGATGCCCGCGGGCACCAGCGCCCAGCCCAGCATGATGATGCGCGGGGATGTCAGCTCCAGCGCGAGGCCGGTGACCGCGCTGCCGAACGCCACGCCCACCGGCACGAAGCTGCTCCACAGCGCCAGCGCGGTGCCGCGCTGGGCGTCGCTGGCGATGGCGGCGATCATCGTCGGCGCGGCGGTCACGACCAGCAGATAGCCGATGCCCTCGATCGCACGGGCGGAGAAAAGAAGCGGCGCGTTGACGGCGATGCCTTCCAGCATCCCGGAAGCGGCGAGCAGCCCCAGCCCCGCGAGCAGGAAGCGCCGCGTGCCCACCCGGCCCAGCGCCAGCCCCGCCACGAAGCCGAACAGGCCGCCGCCCACCTCCAGCAGCGAGATCAGCAATCCCGTCTGCGGCAGGGTGAGGCCGTAGCTTTCGCGCAGGATCGGCGCCAGCGATGACATCTTGGCAAGCTGGGCCGCGGCCAGCACGCCGACCAGCCACAAACCGACGATCCGACTCCACGCATTCTGCATGGCGCTCCCCCTATTCCGGGCGGACGGGCGAGCGCCATGGCAAAAATGCCCGATCCGGTTCGCGGGCGTTACGAAGCCCGTCCGTCCCGTTCGAGATGCGCGTGCAGGATGCGGCCGAGATGCTTGGGTGTGCCGCCGGGCGTCTTCGCGTAGAAGCGCAGGGCCTCCGCGCAGCTTCCGTGGATCAGGCGTGCGGGGGCGCGGCGTTCGGGTCCATCCACATCACCTCCCAGATATGGCCGTCCGGGTCTTCGAAGCTGCGGCCGAACATGAAGCCATAATCCTGCGACGGCGTGGGGTCGGGCTGGCCGCCGGCCGCCGCCGCTTTGTCGACCTTGGCGATGACGGCCTCGCGGCTTTCTTCCGACACGCAGAGCAGCACCTGCGCCTGTTGGCGTGCATCCACGATCGGGCGATCCGTGAACTGGCGCCACTTGTCATGGGTCAGAAGCATGACGTGGATCGTTTCGGAGAGCACCATGCACGCGGCGGTCTCGTCGGTGAAGCCGGGATTGTTGGTGGCGCCGACCGCTTCGTAAAAGGCCTTCGACCGGTCGAGATCGGTGACGGGAAGGTTGATGAAGATGAGCTTGCTCATATCCTGCTCCTTGTGGCGGCCCCTTGGGTGGCCATCGCTTGCGCGGCATCATCTTAGCGTTCGGAGGGGGAAAGCCGATGCCTGAAATCATGACCGGCGGATGCCAGTGCGGGCGGGTGCGCTATGCGGTGCCCGTCGACTCCGACGAGGCCTATCTGTGCCATTGCAACTATTGCAGACGCGCGACGGGTGGGGTGTCGATCGCCTTCAAGAATGTCCGCTTCGCCGACGTGACGTGGACCGCGAGCCCGCCGGACTGGTATCAGTCCTCGCCGATCGCGCGACGGCCTTTCTGTTCGGCCTGCGGCACGCCGCTCGGCTTCCAATTCCTCGACGGCGAGAATATGGACCTCACCGTCGGCTCGTTCGACGATCCGTCCCGCTTCCGCCCGACCTCGAACTTCTCGATCGAGACGGCGCTGCCGGCGTGGATGGATGCCTCGCAACTTCCCGGCAAGCGCCTCGACGAACATGCGCCTGCCGTCGACCGCTGGATCAAGGCCATTGGCAAGCTCCCCGACTGAACTTCCCATCCACCGTTTCAAAAGCTTCGACGGCGTCGAGCTGGCCTATCGCGAGATGGGCGAGGGCCGGCCGCTGGTGCTGATCCACGGCTATTTCTCGACCGCGATGGTGAACTGGGTGCGCTACGGCCATGCCGGGAAGATCGCCGACAGGGGCTATCGGGTCATCATGCCGGATCTGCGCGGCCATGGCGAAAGCGCCAGGCCGCACGACCCCGCCGCCTATCCGCATGATGCACTGGCCGACGACGGCTTTGCGCTGATCGAGCATCTCGGGCTGACCGACTATGACCTTGGCGGCTATTCGCTGGGCGGGCGAACCGCGATGCGGATGCTGGCGCGGGGCGCGAAGCCGGGTCGGGCGATCGTCGCCGGCATGGGGCTGGACGGCATCCTCAACACCGCCGGGCGGGGCGGCTATTTCCGCCATGTGCTGACCAACCTCGGCAGCTTCGAACGCGGCACGCCCGAATGGCTGACGGAGGCCTTCCTCAAGACGGTGCAGGGCGATCCGGTGGCGCTGCTCAACGTGCTCGACACCTTCGCCGACACGCCGCGCGAGGCCGTGGAGGCCATTGCCATGCCGGTGCTGATCGTGGCGGGCAAGGATGATGACGACAATGGCTCGGCCGAGGCGCTGGCGGATTTGCTCCCGCATGGGCGGCACGGCGTCATCCCCGGCAACCATATGAGCGCGGTCACCCGGCCCGAGCTTGGCATCGCCATCGCGGAGTTCCTGTCGGAATGATCCTCTCTCCGCGCGGGCCGGCGAAAGATTAGCGATTCCTTCACCGACCCGGCCCGATAGGTCGCCGATGGAATCGGCCGTGGTCATCCTGTTCAGCCTCATCGCGACGAGCTTGCTTCTGTGCATCGCGCTCGCGGTCGCGTGGCGGCGCTTCGGCCAGGAGGCTCATGCGGCATTCTGGTCGCTGGCTTATGGGCTGTCGGCGGCGAACTGGACGGCCAATCTGCTGAAGATATGGCTCCTGCCCGCGGGATCGAGCCTGACCCTGATGTCGGCGGTCTGCTCGGTGGGCAGCTTCGCGCTCATCGCGCTGGGCTTCCGGCGGAGGGCGGGGCTGCCGCTGCGGCTGGACGCGATGATGGTGGCGGCAACGATCACCATCCTGTTCGTCGGATTTGCCATGTGGGAAGCTGCCAGCTCCGGCGTGCAGCGTTCGGCGGTGCTGCTGTTCTGCGCGGCCATGATGGTCGTTTCCGCGATGTCGCTGCGCAAGTCCGGCCATGATGGCCGCCGCGCGACAGGCGGCGCGGCGTTCTGGATGCTGGCGCTGTTCGCGGCCTATGCCACGGGGCTCGGGCTGCTCGCGCTGTTCGGGGGCAATGCGGGCGATGATCTCTATCGCCTGCTGTTCCTGACCGGCGTGCCGACCGGCCTGTTCGGGGTCGGGCTCTTCGCCATGTTCCTGCTGGCGGCGGATCTGGCCGAGGGGATGCGGCAGATCGCCGCGAGCGATCCGCTGACCGGTATCCTCAACAGGCGCGGGTTCGAGGAGGCGGCTATGCCGCTTCTTGCGTGCTGCACGGAAGATGGGCGTCCGCTGGCGGTGGTGATCGCCGATATCGACCGCTTCAAGACGGTCAACGACCGCTTCGGCCATGCGGTGGGCGATCTCGTCCTCCAGCGCTTCGCGGCGCATATGTCGGCGATGCTCCGGCCGGGCGACCTGTTCGGACGGCTGGGTGGGGAGGAGTTCGTCCTGCTGCTCCCCGATACGGACGGGAATGAGGCGGTGGCCGTGATGGAGACGGCGCGCGGCGGCCTTGCCCCGGCGGTGCATGATCTTCTGTCGATCGGCAGCGTGACGGCGAGCTTCGGCATCGCGTCGCTGTGGCGGGGGGAGACGCTGCGCGAGATGATCCAGCGCGCGGACGAGGCGCTCTATCGTTCCAAGATGGACGGGCGGGACCGGATCACGCTCTGCCCCCGGACACCGGCGGGAAAGACCGTGCGATACGAGCAGTGGACGGCCGAAGAGCCCCGCAAGGCCGTCGGCTGACGCGGCCGGATCGGCGAGACCCGGCCGCGCCCTGACGTTCAGAGCTGGCCGAGCAGATGGTCCGCCGTGCTGACCTTGAACTCGCCCGGCGCCTCGACGTTGAGCTGCTTCACCACGCCATTCTCGATCAGCATCGAGTAACGCTGGCTGCGCGTGCCCATGCCATATTTCGAGCCATCCATGGTGAGGCCCACCGCCTTGGCGAAATCGCCATTGCCGTCGGCGAGCATGGTCACCGCCTCGGCGTCGTTGGCCTTGCCCCAGGCGCCCATGACGAACACGTCGTTCACCGAGGTGCAGGCGATGGCGTCCACGCCCTTGGCCTTGAGATCGGCCGCCTTGTCGAGGAAGCCGGGGAGGTGGCGCGCCGAGCAGGTCGGCGTGAAGGCGCCCGGAACGGCGAAGAGGGCGACCGTCCGGCCCTCGAAGAAGTCGCGGCCGATCGGCTCGGGGCCATCGGCGGTCATGGTGGAGAAGCTGGCGTCGGGCAGCGTGTCGCCGATCTGGATCGTCATGGGGAGCGTCCTCTCATTGGGCCGCAAGTGCGGCGAAACCGCCTCCGCCTAGCGCAGCGCGCCGACGGTCGCCAAGCTCAGATATCGCCTTCGCGCCGACGCCGCCAGCGGAGCACCGGCCCGGCCAGCGGAGGCACGGCACGGAACAGCCCCATCATCACCCGCCAACGGGGGGAGCGCCCGCCCGCCCGGTGGCGATGGAGGAGGCTGAGCCCCGCCGACGTCCGCCCGGTCAGGACGAGTTCCTCGCCCTCCGCCCAACCGGCCTCGCGGCGCATCTGCTCCATCATCGCCGTGGCGATCGCGGCTTCGGGCCGCCCGGCGAGGCGCGCGGCCGCTTTCTCATAGACCCGTGCCGTCGCCAGCCGGAGCTGGCGCGTCGCCGAGGAGAGCGAGCCCGGCCGGCGCCGATAGATCGCCAGCGGCTCCGGCACCTGCGCGACGCGCCAGCCCTGTTCGACGATGCGGAGCCACATGTCGAAATCCTCGGCGGCGGGCAGGCTTTCGTCGAAGCCGCCGGTCGCCTCGAACGCCTCCCGTCGCATGATCGCGGCGACGAACACATTGAAGCTGCGATCGAGCAGGCCCGCCAGCGTCGGCGGCTTTGCCTGCCCGTGATATTCGGAGAAGCGGCGCCCCTCGCGCGATGGCTGGCCCGAATAGATCGCATCGCAGGATATGATGCCGAGATCGGGCGCGGCACGGATCGCCGCGACCATGCGCTCCAGATAGTCCGGGCGATACTGGTCGTCGCCGTCGAGAAGGGCGATCAGCGGTGCGCGGGACGCGGCGATCGCCCGGTTGCGCGCTGCGGACAGGCCGCCGTTCCCGGTCGCGAGGAAGCGGATGCGGGGATCGGCGGCCACGAACGGAGCCACCGCGCCAGCAACGTCGTCGGGCGCGCCGTCGTCGATGACGATCGCTTCCCAGTCGCCAAAGGACTGGGCCTGGAGCGAAGTCAGCGCTTCGCCCACAAGATGCGCGACTCCCCAGGCGGGGACGATCACCGATACGGCGGGAGGGGAGGCGTTCATGGTCATTTTCGGTTTAGCACCGATAGGTCGTTCCGCCTCGTGAACAAGCTGTCATCCGCGCGTGACGTGGACCGAACTGTCTCATCGCGGTAGAGCATGGAGCATGGATAATCCGCGCTTTCTTGTCGGCCAGCTTCTGCTCGCGATGCCGGGGATCGGCGATCCGCGTTTCGAACATGCGGTGATCGCGATGTGCTCGCACGACGAGGGCGGCGCGCTGGGGATCGGCATCGGCGCCTATGTTCCGGGCATCGGGCTCCATGCGCTGATGCGCCAGCTCGATCTCGATCCGGGCGAGGCCCCGGATGCGCCGCTGCACGCGGGCGGACCGGTCGAGCCCAATCGCGGCTTCGTCATCCACAGCGACGATTGGGCCGGGGAGGGCAGCGTCGATGTCGCCGGCCGCTGGCGGCTGACCGCGACGCTCGACGTGCTGAAGGCGCTGGCCGAAGGGCGCGGGCCGTCGCGCTGGCTGGCGGCGCTTGGCTATGCGGGTTGGGGCGCGGGGCAGCTCGACGACGAGGTGGCCGCCAATGGCTGGTTCGACGTGCGCGGTGACGAACGGCTCATTTTCGAAGGCGAGGCATCGCGCCGGTGGAGCGCGGGCTTCGCCTCGGCGGGCGTGGACGTCCGCCTGCTGTCGAGCAGCTCGGGCCGCGCATGACGGGCTCGTTACACATATAAAGACATCTTTATATTTGCGTCCCCGCCGGTCAGGCATTAGTGGCCGGGTTGCTGCCGGCCGCACGTCGCTGGGCCGGCCCCAGACTCCGGGAGCTTTTTCCGTGGCTACTGCCTCCGTTCAGCCCATCGCCGATTATGTCGTCCGCGACCTCTCGCTTGCCGCTTTCGGCCGCAAGGAGATCGAGATCGCCGAGACCGAGATGCCCGGCCTGATGGCGCTTCGCGAAGAATATGGCGCGTCGCAGCCGCTCAAGGGCGCGCGCATCACCGGCTCGCTGCACATGACCATCCAGACCGCCGTGCTGATCGAGACGCTGACCGCGCTCGGCGCCGAGGTCCGCTGGGCGACCTGCAACATCTATTCGACCCAGGATCATGCCGCCGCCGCCATCGCGCAGTCGGGCGTGCCGGTCTTCGCCATCAAGGGCGAGACGCTGGCCGAATATTGGGATTATGTCGGCCGCATCTTCGATTGGGGTGACGAGCCCTGCAACATGATCCTCGACGATGGCGGCGACGCCACCATGTTCGTGCTCTGGGGCGCGAAGATCGAGGCCGGCGCGACCCTGCCGGAGCCCGAGAATGAGGAAGAGATCGAGTTCCAGCGCGCGCTGAAGGCGTTCATCGCCGCGAAGCCGGGCTACCTCACCCGCACCGCCGCCACCATCAAGGGCGTGTCGGAAGAGACGACCACCGGCGTCCACCGCCTCTATGAGATCGCGAAGAAGGGCGAGCTGCTCTTCCCGGCGATCAACGTCAACGACTCGGTGACCAAGTCGAAGTTCGACAACCTCTATGGCTGCAAGGAATCGCTGGTCGACGCGATCCGTCGCGGCACCGACGTGATGCTCGCCGGCAAGGTGGCCGCCGTCGCCGGCTTCGGCGACGTGGGCAAGGGCTCGGCCGCGTCGCTCCGCAACGGCGGCGCGCGCGTTCTGGTGACCGAGATCGATCCGATCTGCGCGCTCCAGGCCGCGATGGAAGGCTATGAGGTCGTGACGATGGAAGAGGCCGCCAAGCGCGCCGACATCTTCGTCACCGCGACCGGCAATGCCGACGTCATCACCGTCGATCACATGCGCGCGATGAAGAACATGGCGATCGTGTGCAACATCGGCCACTTCGACAGCGAGATCCAGATCGGCGGCCTCAGCAACATGAAGTGGACCGAGATCAAGCCGCAGGTCGACGAGGTCGAGTTCCCGGATGGCAAGAAGATCATCGTCCTGTCGAAGGGTCGCCTGGTGAACCTCGGCAACGCCACCGGTCACCCGTCCTTCGTGATGTCGGCGAGCTTCACCAACCAGACGATCGCGCAGATCGAGCTGTTCACGCGCGGCGACCAGTATGCCAAGCAGGTCTACGTCCTGCCGAAGCATCTCGACGAGAAGGTGGCGCGTCTTCACCTCGACAAGCTGGGCGTGAAGCTCTCGAAGCTCACCGAGAAGCAGGCCGCTTACATCGGCGTGACGACCGAAGGCCCGTTCAAGCCGGACCATTATCGCTACTGAGACCGTCTCTCAGGCGAATAGGGCTCTTCGAGCCGGGAAGGGGTGGCCGTCAAGGCCGCCCCTTTTTGTTTGTCCACGCGCGAAATCGGATACGTTTCGCCTGTGACATGATGGGGCGGCAGTCAGCATCGCCAGTGCCGCTTATTGTCATATCAAACAGCCTTATGTCCGTTCTGTTGCTGATCGGTAACAGGTTGTTTCCAATGTGAAGAACCATGTTTCACTACGGCTGTTTTGCGGAAGCACTCGCGCTAGCCTTGCTCTCAGGGGAAATTGTCAAGCCAAGGGGGTGGCTATGCGTAAAAGTCGGCTTTTGCATGAGACTTCGCTGCGTTCGGCGATGGTGCTGGGGTTGGCGATAGCCGTTGCGACGCCTGTGTTCGCACAGGAAACGCAGGTGGATCAGGCCGCCAATACGGCGGCTGACGCAAAGGCGGGCGCGACGACGGCCGCCGTTCCATCGCAAGAGGAATGCGCCAAGAATCCTTCGCTGGCAGGATGCGTGACCGCGACGCGGGTCGCGGCCGTCGAAGGGTCCGGCATTATCGTCACCGGATCGCGTATCAAGCGGCCGAATATCGATTCTCCCGCGCCGATCACGTCGATCAGCGGGGCTGAATTCTTCCAGACGGGCAACGTCAATCTGGGCGACGTGCTGAACAAGCTCCCGCAGTTGCACAGCACGTTCAACAGTTCGAACTCGACTCGCTTTATCGGCACGCAGGGTCTGAACCTCGCCGATCTTCGCGGCCTGGGGACGAATCGCACGCTGGTGCTCATCAATGGTCGCCGCCAGGTTACTTCCGCGCTGCTTTCGACCGGCACCGAAGTCGACCTGAATACGATCCCGACCGATCTGATAGAGCGCGTGGACGTCGAAACCGGCGGTACGTCTTCCGTCTATGGTTCGGACGCGATTGCCGGCGTCGTCAATTTTGTCCTGAAGCAGAATTATGATGGCTTCCAGGTGCGCGGGCAGGGCGGCCTCAGCCAGTATAAGGACGGCGGCAGCTATTATGTCAGCGCCCTTGCCGGCAAGAATTTCTCCGATGATCGCGGCAACGTCGCGCTGAACGTCGAATATGCGAAGCAGGATCCCGTTCTGGCATCCGATCGCGCGCATTATTCGCATCGTGGCGGCTTCGTGCAGGTCGACAGCGATCCGGCATCCGCCGTGAACGGCAGCGACGGCATCCCGGACTATCAGTATTTCTCGGATCTCCGCTCGGCGATCTACAGCAACGGCGGCACGGTCGAGAATTTCAACACCTCGGTCATCACGCCTTACATCTTTACGCCGGATGGACAGCTCATCCCGCAAACGGGCACGCGCGTCGGGCTTTCCCACAACAGTTTCCAGGGGGGCAACGGCTCGAGCTTCCGCGATGGCGACCAGCTCTATCTGGTGCCGAGCCAGTCGCGCATCATCGCCAACTTCCTTGGCCATTATGAGGTGAGCGACGCCTTCGTTCCCTATATCGAGGCGAAATATGTCCACAATCATGTGATCGGCGGGCAGTCTGGGCCGAGCTTCATGGCGCGCGGCAGTCTTGGCGACACCGATATCTTCTCGATTAACAACCCGTTCCTGACGGATCAGGCGCGTGGCGTCATCCGGTCGATCTATACAGATGGAACGCTCGATAACGGCGACGGCATCAATGATGCCGATGAATATGGCTTCTATCTCAATCGCAACAATGTCGATCTCGGCAGCCGCATCGACGATACGAAGCGTGATCTCTATCGCATCGTCGGTGGTGTCCGGGGCGATCTGGGCAGCGGATTCTCGTACGACTTCTCGGTCAATTACGGCCACTTCAAGGAACACAACGTCAATCGCGGCAATCTGAACGTTCAACGCTATCTGCTGGCGATCGACGCCGTGCGTGATCCGACGAGCGGCAATATCGTGTGCCGCTCGACGCTGGACCCGAGTTCGGCGACGGCGGTGCCGGGAGGAGAATCCTTCCTGGCCGACGACATCGCCAAGTGCGTTCCGCTGAACCTGTTCGGCGCCAACGCCATGAGCGCGGCGGCCAAGGCCTATGTGACGCCGCGGACCTATTCGGTCGCGAGCGCCGATCAGCTCGACATCACGGGCTCGATCAGCGGTGACTCGAGCAAGTGGTTCGAACTGCCCGGCGGGCCGATCGGCTTCGCTCTTGGCGGCGAATATCGCCGCGAGACGCAGTATCAGGCGTTCGATCAATATGTGCAGTCGGGCGTCACCTTCCTGAACGCCATCCCGACCTTCGATCCGCCCGCGTTCGAAGTGAAGGAAGCGTTCGGCGAGGTCGAGGTTCCGATCCTCAGGGATCGGCCGTTCTTCAACAAGCTGCTCCTGAACGGCGCCTTCCGCGTTTCGGACTATAAGGGCGCGGCGGGCACGGTGTGGGCCTATAATGGCGGCGGTCAGTGGTCGCCGATCAAGGACATCACCTTCCGCGGAAACTATTCGCGGGCGGTGCGCGCACCGGCGCTGACCGAGGCCTATGGTGTCCAGACGCAGAACTTCGCGCCGAATTTTGAAGACCCCTGTGCCGCCGATCATATCGGCGAGGGCACGTCGACCCGCGCTGCCAATTGCGCGGCGGCAGGCATTCCGACGTCCTACAACTACACTTATGACGCCTCGCTGGAGATCCTGAGCGGCGGCAATCCCAATCTGAAGGCGGAAACCTCGGATTCCTATTCGTTTGGTGCCTTGCTTCAGCCGCGCTTCGTTCCGGGCCTGAGCCTGAGCGTCGATTATTACAATATCACGGTCAACAAGGTCATCTCCGCGCCGGAGGCCCAGGATATCGTCAATGCCTGCTATGACGCGGCAAGTTTGAATAATCAGTTCTGCGGCCTGTTCCAGCGCAACCCGGCCGGAACGATCGTCGGCGGCCAGGATATCAGCTATTCCGTCGCCGACGGCACGCTTCAGCAGACGTTGCTCAACTATGCGAAGCTGAAGTCGTCCGGCATCGACATGCAGCTCGATTATAACCATCGCTTCGGCAATGGCCTCCAGATGACCCTTCGCGGGACCGTTTCGTACAATATCGAGAACAATCAGTATCTGTTCCCGGACGATCCGTCCCGGCCAGATCAGTTGCTCTATGAGCTGTCCTATCCGAAGTGGCAGGGCGACCTGAATATCGACCTCAAGAAGGGGCCGGTGACCTTCGGTTATGAAGTCCGCTATATCGGAAAGATGGTGCCGGATGTGATCGAGGACATCCGTTCGGTTGGCGGGCGCCCGCCGCAGAATGCCGATTATACGAACTTCGATTTCTACAAGGCGGTCTGGTATCACAATATCCGGCTGTCGCTCGATGCGACCGAGAAGTTCAATTTCTACGGCGGCATCGATAACGTCACCAACAAGCTTCCGCCCTATGGCCTCACCGGCGTTGGTGGCGGCAGCGGCATCTACGATAACCGCGGTCGCTTCTTCTATATCGGTGCGACTGCGAAGTTCTGACATGTTGGATGGGGCCGATGGAAACGTCGGCCCCATTTCTTTGGCGCGATGACGACGAACTCGGAACTGTCCCTGGATCGCGTCGATGCCCTGGCCGGCATGGGACGCATCGCCGATGCGTTGCAGCTTCTCGAGGCGCTGGCGCTTGCGGGGCATGTCGATGCGATGGTGAAATTGGCGAGCTGGCTTCTGGCCGGCCGGCAAGTTTCCCGCGATCTTTCTCGCTCGCGCGCGCTCTTCGAGGCGGCCGGCCGGTCTGGCCGGGCCGACGCGGCCGCCATTCACCGCGCTTTCGTGGCAAACGGGACGGGCGCTCCGCCGGATTGGAGGCAGGCGATCGAATTGTTGCGAGCGGCTGCGGGAAGCCCGCCGATCGATCGGCAATTGCGTCTTCTCGAAGGGATGGATCTCGATGAGGACGGCGGGCCGCGCGTGGTTCCCGGTGGGGAGACCCTGGGCGATCGGCCACGGGTGATCGTCTTCCGGGGATTTTTCGCGGCGGATGAATGCGCTTACCTCACCTCCTCCTCCGAGGGGCGCTTCCGGCGAGCGACTGTCTTCGATCCATCGAGCGGGCGGCAGATCAGCGACCCCATCCGTTCATCCGATGTGGCCAGCTTCCCGCTGGCTCTCGAAGATCCGGTCGTCCGCGCGCTCAATCTGCGGATCGCCGCGGCGAGCGGCACGGACGTTCGGGGAGGCGAGCCCCTGACGATTTTGCGATACGCGCCCGGACAGCAATATCGCCCGCATGTGGACGCCCTGCCGCACGGCGATAATCAAAGAGAATGGACCATGCTGGTCTATCTGAATGCGGACTATCTGGGGGGAGAAACCTGCTTCCTCCATTCCGGGTTGCGGGTGAAGGCCGGTATCGGCGATGCGATCCTCTTTCGGAATGTCGATGGGTCCGGCCGCCCCGATATGACATCCCGACATGCCGGCGAACCGGTGACGTCGGGGATCAAATTTGTCGCGTCGAGATGGATTCGGGCCAGGCCTATCGCGCTGTAACCGGCCTTTTCCGGCTTCCGATCGCCGAAGCTTCCGGGCCGTAGGATTTCCCGCGGCGTTTGGGAGGCTTGGGAAATGTGCCGACGGTTTCCCCTGTTCACCACGCCATGCAATGCCTAGGGTGGAGCGGAATGCAGGCGTGAAGGGCGCCGGGGCGGGGGCACAAGTCGTTGGCGCGTAAATGATCGAGATCGATCCTCTTCACGCGACACTGGCGGGGTTGATCGTCGCGATCTGGTTGGCGGCGGCGGTCGTCGCGGTCATCTTCGGGTGGCAGCGGGGGCATTCTGCGAAAGCGGCGGTCGCGGAACTCGCGCGGTTGCGCATGATGCTGGCGGGCGCGCCGGTGCTGCCGATGCTGGTGACCGCAGACGGGCGTGTCCGCGCCCATGAGCGAGTGGCCGACTGGTTCGGGCTGGAACGATCGCCTCGCTCGCTGCCCGATCTCGCCGCCCGGCTGGACCCGCTGGATGCCGAAGCGCTGACCAGGGACGTGCTGACCGCGCAGAAGGGCGGGGCGGCGTTCGCGCGCGCCGTCCGTCCGGTCGGCGCGGGGCGCGTGCTGATGGTGCGTGGCCGGCCCGCTGCGGGAGCGCTGGGCGAGGGCGCGGCGCTGCTCTGGCTGTTCGACGCGACCGAAAGCGAGGAGGAGATCGACCGCCTCGACAGCGAGCGCGGCCGGCTGACCGACGCGCTGGACGCGCTCGCCGGGCTGATCGAGGCCGCCCCGATCCCGATGTGGCATCGCGGGCCGGACCTGCGCCTGAGCCTCGTCAATTCGGCCTATGTCCGCGCGGTGGACGGGGTGGACGCGCATGGCGTCATCGAGCGCGGGCTGGAGCTGATCGAAGGCCATGGCCCCGGCAGCCCGATCGCCACGGCCGCCGCCGCGCGCGACGAGGGCGAGATGTCGGTCCGCACCGTGCCCGCCACGATCGGCGGTGAGCGGCGCACGCTGCGCGTCGTCGACGTGCCGCTGGGGCCGAGCGGGATCGCCGGCTATGCGGTCGACGTCGAGGAGGTGGAGCAGGCCAAGGCCGATCTGGTCCGTTTCGAGGATGCGCAGCGCGACATGCTCGATCGCCTCTCCGCCGGCGTCGCTCAGTTCGCGGCGGACCGGCATCTGGTCTTCTCCAATTCCGCCTTCCAGCGGCTGTTCGCGATGCTGCCCGAATGGCTGGCCGACCGGCCGGAGTTCGACCGCGTGCTGGAGCGGATGCGCGAGGCCGATCGCCTGCCCGAGAGCCGCGACTTCCCCGGCTGGAAGGCCGAGCGGCGGCGCTGGTTCCTCTCCGAGACGGCGCAGGAGGAGGCGTGGCAGCTTCCTTCCGGCACGCACCTGCGCGTCGTGGGGCAGCCGCTGCCCGACGGCGGGATGCTGATGATCTTCGAGGATCGCACCGAGCAGGTCCGCCTCCGCGTCGAAGCCGATACGCTGCTGCGCGTGCGGACCGCGACGTTCAACAATCTCTACGAGGCGGTCGGCGTGTTCGCGGCGGACGGGCGGCTCCATCTCTGGAACAACCGCTTCCGCGAGGTGTGGGAGCTGGAGGAGGAGGAACTCGCCCGCCATCCCCGCGTCGACGCGCTGGTGCAGATGGTGAGCCCGCGCCTCGCCAACCCGGCACGCGGCGGCCTGATCCGCGAGCTGGTCCGCCTCGCGACGACCGACCGGCAGAGCCGGGTCGGCCGGATTGCCTTCGCCGACGGGCGGCATTTCCAGTTCGCGGCGGTGCCGCTGCCGGACGGCAACGCGCTGTTCACGCTGCTCGACATCACCGACAGCCTGCGCGCGGAGCAGGCGCTGCGCGATCGCGCAGCCGCGCTGGAGGAGGGGGATCGGGTCAAGTCCGCCTTCGTCGCGACGATGAGCTATGAGCTGCGCACGCCGCTCACCTCGATCGGCGGCTTCGCGGAGATGCTCTCGGCCGGGTTCGCCGGCCCGCTGAGCGATCGGGCCAGGGATTATGTCGGCTCGATCATCGCGGCCTCGGCGCGGCTGGGGCAGCTTGTCGACGAGGTGCTGGACCTGACGCGCAGCGCCGCCGGGCATCTCGATCTGGAGCATGTGCCGATCGAGCTGGGCGCGATCTGCCGCTCGGCCGTCGAGGGGCTGGCCGATGCGGCGCGGGCGCGCAAGCTGGAGCTGATCGTCGCGGTCGAGAAGGATGTCGGGCAGGTATCCGGCGACGTCCGGCGCCTGCGCCAGGCGATCGACCATGTGCTGCGCAACGCCGTCGACTATACGCCGGAGGGCGGCCGCGTCTTCTTCCATGCCAGCGGGGATGCCGAGCAGGCGACGATCATCGTCTCCGACAATGGCCGCGGCATCGATGCGGAGGAGCGCCAGCGCATCTTCGATCCCTTCCACCGCACCACCGTGAAAGGCGATCGGCGTGAGGGCTCGATCGGCCTCGGCCTGCCGCTCACCCGTCATTATATCGAGGCACATGGAGGCAGCGTCTGGCTCGAATCCGAGCCCGGCAGCGGCACGACGGTGTCGATCCGCCTCCCCAGGACGACTGCATGACCCGTACCGGAACCATTCCCCTCCCCGATGCCCACGCCACCGAGGCGCTGGGCCGCGCGCTGGCGCCGCTGCTCCGTGCGGGGGACGTGGTGGCGCTGTTCGGTGATCTCGGGGCGGGCAAGACCAGCCTCGCGCGCGGCGTGCTGGCGGCGCTGGGCCTCGCCGAGGAGGCGCCGAGCCCAACCTTCGCGATCGTCCAGCCCTATGCGCCGCCCGAAGTGTCGCTCCCGGTCGCGCATGTCGATCTCTATCGGCTGGACGAGCCGGAGGATGCGGAGGAGCTTGGCCTCGACGAATTGCTGGAGGACGGCGCTCTGCTGATCGAATGGCCGGAACGGCTCGGCGCGGCGCTGTGGCCGGAGGCGCTGCGTCTGGCGATCGAGCCCGACGGAAACGGCGGCCGTCGCTTGACTTGGACCGCGCCCGCGCCATGGGAGGCGCGATGGCCACCCCGATGATTCCGCCCGCCCATGCCCCCGCATTCCTGGCCGCGAACGGCTGGGAGGGCGCCGCGATCCTGCCGCTCGCCGGCGATGCCTCGTTCCGGCGCTATTTCCGCGTCGTCCATGAGGGGCGCACCGCCGTCCTGATGGATGCGCCGCCGACGCATGAGGATCTCGGCCCCTTCATCGCGATCGCGGAGCATCTGGGGCGGCTCGGCCTGTCCTCGCCGCAAAGCTATGCGGTGGACCGCGAGGGCGGCCTGCTGCTGCTGGAGGATTTCGGGGATCGGCTGGTCGGCCCGCTGCTGCGCCGTGGCGAGACGGATCAGGAAACCACGATCTATCGCGACGCCATCACGCTGCTGGCGCGCCTTGGTGAGCAGCCGGTGCCGGAGGGGCTGCCGCCCTATGACATGGCGGTGATGCGCCGCGAGGTGGGGCTGTTCCCCGAATGGTACGCACCCGCCGTCGGCCTCGATCTCGACCAGGAGGGCTGGAACAAGGCGTGGGAGGCCGTGCTGCCGCGCGTCGCCTCGCCGAAGCCGCCCGTGCTGGTGCTGCGGGACTATCATGTCGACAACATCATCCTGCTGGAGCGTTCCGGCCTGAAGCGCCTCGGCCTGCTCGATTTCCAGGACGCGCTGGCGGGGCATCCGGCCTATGATCTGGTCTCGCTGCTCCAGGATGCGCGTCGCGACGTGTCGCCCGCGCTGGAAGCCGAGATGTTGGAGGCCTATGCCGCCGAAGCCGGCATCGCCGACATTGAGGCCTTCCGCGCCGATTACGAGATCCTCGGCGCGCAGCGGAACACCAAGATCCTCGGCATCTTCCCCCGCCTTTGGAAGCGTGACGGCAAGCAGACCTATCTGCCGATGCAGCCCCGCGTGTGGGGTTATCTGGAGCGCAATCTCGCTCATCCGGCGCTGGCGCCGGTGGCGGAATGGTTCGATCGGAACGTGCCCGCCGGGCTGCGGGCGGCCTTCTGGACAGGGTTCACGGCATGAAGAAATTCTCCAAGCCGCTGGCGCTCCGCCCCGATCCCCATGCCGCGCGAGCTCAGCCCGAGACGGTGATGCTGCTCGCCGCCGGCCTCGGCAAGCGGATGCGGCCATTGACCGCCACCCGGCCCAAGCCGCTGGTCGAGGTGGCGGGGCGCTCGCTGCTCGATCATGCGCTGGATCGGGTGCGGGCCGGCGGCGTGCGGCGCGCGGTGGTCAACGTCCATTATCTCGCCGACGCGCTGGAGGCGCATCTGCGCAACCATGCGGACGGCCTCGAAATCCTCGTCTCGAACGAGCGCGCCCAGTTGCTGGAGACAGGCGGCGGGGTCGTCCATGCGCTGCCGTTGCTGGGCGACCAGCCCTTCTATGTCGTCAACACCGACAATCTGTGGGTGGACGGCCCGGTCGATACGCTCCGCCTGCTGGCGAACGGCTGGGACGACGAGCGGATGGACGCGCTGCTGCTCGTGGTTCCGCTCGCCCATGCGACGGCGCATGGCGGGCAGGGCGATTTCCACATGGACGCCGCCGGCCACCTCCGCCGCCGGGAGCCGCGCCGCGTGGCCCCCTTCGTCTATACGGGCATCCAGCTCGTCTCGCCGCGCCTGTTCCGCGATGCGCCGGGAGGGCCTTTCTCGATGAACATCCTGTGGAACCGGGCGATGCAGGAGGGGCGCGTGTTCGGCGTCGTGCATCAGGGGCTGTGGTGCGACGTCGGCACGCCCGCCGCCATCCCCGTCGCCGAGAGCATGTTGCGGCGTGGCTGAGCGCGCCACGCCGGCGCTGTTCACCGTCCCGGCGCATCGTCCTTTCACCGATGCGCTGGCCGCCGGCCTGATCGCGCAGACGGGCGGCGACCGGCTGGCGCTGGCGCGGGGCCTCATCCTCGTGCCCAACAACCGCGCCGCGCGGGCGGTGAGCGACGCCTTCGTCCGCCGGGCCGAGCATGGCCTGCTGCTGCCGCGTCTGGTCGCGATCGGCGATCTGGAGCTGGGCGACGGGCCGGGCCATGCGCTCGATCCCGCCGATGCGGAGCCGGTGCCGCCCGCCGTCGATCCGATGGTCCGCCGCATGGTGCTGGCGCGGCTGGTCTCCGAGGAGCGGGCGAAGATCGGCGAGCCGGTCGACGCCGCCGAGGCCGTGCGGCTGGCGCAGGCGCTGGCCCGCACGCTCGACCAGATGATGGTCGAGGAGAAGCCGATCCGCGCGCTGGCCGAGCTGGACGTGGAGGCGGACCTTTCCGAACATTGGCAGCGCGCGCTCGGCGTGCTGACGGCGGTGCTGGCGCGCTGGCCGGGCGAGCTTCTGGCGATGGGGCGGATCGATCAGGCGGATCGCCGCAACCGGTTGCTGGATCGCGCCGCGCGCACATGGCGGGAGGGGGCCGCGCAGGGCTTCGTCGTCGCGGCGGGCATCATCGATACGGCGCCGGCGGTGGCCCGGCTGCTGCGGACCATCGCGTGGATGCCGGAGGGCAAGGTGGTGCTCCCCGGCCTCGATCTCTCCATGCCGCAGGAGGAGTGGGACGCGCTCGGCCCCGACGAGGATGGCCGCGCGATCGAGACGCATCCCCAGTTCCACCTGAAGCGCCTGCTCGATCGCATGGGGCTGGCGCGCAGCGAGGCGGAGCGCTGGGGCTGGGGCGGCGGCGCCGAGGCGGCGGCGTCCTCCGCGGCACGGGGACGGGCCATTGCCAACGCGATGAAGCCGGCGGCCTTCACCGGCAAATGGCAGGAGCTTCCCCCCGCCGAGCGGCGCCTGTCGGGCGTCCGCGCGCTCGAATGCGCGACGCCGGCCGAGGAGGCGCAGGCGATCGCCATCGCGCTGCGTCAGGCGATCGAGACGCCGGGCCGCACCGCCGCACTGGTGACGCCGGATCGCACGCTCGCGCGCCGCGTTGCCGCGCATCTCTGGCGCTGGGGCATCGTGGTGGACGATTCCGCCGGCCGGCCCTTGTCCGCGATGCCGTCGGGCACGCTGCTCACCGCGATCGCCGAGGCGGCGGCCAACGGCTTCGCGCCGGTGGAACTGCTGACCCTCCTCAAGCATCCGCTGGTGAAGGGAAGCGTCGAGCGCTGGCAGTGGCTGGCGGCCGTCCGTTCGCTGGACCTCGCGCTCCGGGGGCCGAGGCCGGCGCCCGGCCTGGCGGGGGTGTCCGCGCTGGTCCGCGATCCCGGTAACAGGCTGGACGCGACATGGTGGAATGGCGTGCTGGACATGCTCCAGCCGCTGGAGACCGCCTTCTCCGGCCGCGTGACGCTGCCCGCGATGCTCGCCGCGATCCGTGAGGCGGCGTCGGCGCTCACGCAGGACGAGGCATGGGCCGGCCCCGCCGGGCGTGCCGCCGCCGAGCTGTTCGAGGCGCTGGAAGGCTCCGCGCCGCTCGGGCCGTCCGAACTGGCGTCCGCCGCCGCGGGACCGATGCTGGCACGGCTGATGGAAGAGGTATCGGTGCGCCCGCCGCAGGGCGGCCATCCGCGCGTGTCGATCTGGGGCCTGATCGAGCAGCGCCTCCAGCACGCCGATTTCGCCGTGGCGGCCGGGCTCAACGAGGGCGTATGGCCAGCCTTGCCGAGCCCCGATCCGTGGCTCAGCCCGCGCGTGCGGCGGGCGCTGGGCCTGCCGGGGCTGGAATGGCGGATCGGCATCGCCGCGCATGATTTCGCCAGCCTGCTGGGTTCGCCCAGCGTGCTGGTCACCCGCGCGCGGCGGGATGCGCGCGCGCCGGCGGTCGCCTCGCGTTTCTGGCTGCGGCTGGAGGCGATGACCGGCGGCATCGCCCGTGCGCCGCATTTCCGGCGATGGAGCGCCGCGATCGACCGGCCGGATGCCTTCGCCCCCGCCGACCGCCCGCGTCCCGCCCCGCCGGCCGACCAGCGCCCGCGCAAGCTGGCCGTCACGCGGCTCGATCGGCTGAAGGCGGACCCTTATGCCTTCTACGCGCAGGAGATGCTGAAGCTCGTCAGCCTCGATCCCGTCGATGCCGAGCCCAGCCCGGCCTGGCGGGGCAGCGCCGTCCATGCGGTGCTGGAGGCGTGGGCCAAGGAGGACGGCTGCGATCCCTCCAAGCTGGCGGCGCGGGCCGAGGCGATGCTCGACGGCATCACGGCGCATCCGGTGCTGAAGGCGCTCTGGGCGCCGCGCCTGCGGGAATCCATCGCGTGGATCGCCGACGAGATGCTGGCCGCGATGGCGACGGGGCGGAAGCCGCTTGTCGCCGAGGTGTTCGGCGAGCGCGAGATCGACGGCATCCGCCTCTATGGCAAGGTCGACCGGATCGACCGGATGCCCGACGGCAGCCTCGCCATCGTCGACTACAAGACCGGCCAGCCGCCGGGCACGAAACAGGTCGCGGCGGGCTATGCGATGCAGCTCGGCCTGCTCGGCCTGATCGCGGAGAATGGCGGCTTCAAGGAGGTGTCGGGCAAGGTCGGCGCGTTCGAATATTGGTCGCTGGCGCAGAAGGACGGCAAGCTCGGCTATGTCGCGCCGGCCACCGGCAAGCGCGCCGGCATCGATCCGGCCGAGTTCACCGCGCTCGCCTATCGCAATTTCGCGGACGCCGCCGCCAAGTGGCTGACAGGCGACGAACCCTTCCTCGCCAAGCTCCACCCGGAGCTGGCGCCTTATGCGGATTATGACCAGTTGATGCGCCTCGACGAATGGTATGGCCGTCAGGGGGACGAGCAAGCGGAGGAGGGGGCATGAGCGGCCGCATCTCGCCGCTGAAGCCGCTGGAAGGCGCACAGGCCGAAGCCTCGCACCCCGAGCGGCTGGTCTGGCTGTCGGCCTCCGCGGGGACGGGCAAGACGCACGTCCTGACCGCGCGCGTGATCCGCCTGCTGCTGGCGGGGAACGATCCGGCGTCGATCCTCTGCCTCACCTTCACCAAGGCGGGCGCGGCCGAGATGGCGGACCGCATCCATGCCCGCCTCGCGAGCTGGGTGCGGATGAAGCCCAACCATCTGAGCCACGAGCTGTTCGCGCTGGGCGAGCGGCATGACGACGAGGCGGTCGGGAATGCCCGCACGCTGTTCGCCCGCGTGCTCGATGCGACGGGCGGGGGCCTGCGAATCCAGACGATCCATGCCTTCTGCCAGACGCTGCTGGCGGGCTTCCCGTCCGAGGCGGGGTTGGTGCCCGGCTTCCGTCCGCTGGAGGATCGCGAGGAGCAGGCGCTGGGCTATGCGACGCTCGCCGAGATGCTGACATCGGCCGAGCGGGGCGGCGATCTCGGGCTGGTCCGCGACGTGCAGACGCTGAGCCGTCGGCTGGGCGAGCAGGGCGCCGAGGGCTTCCTCCGCCAATGCGCCCGCGCGCCGGACGCGATGGAGGCGCTGGGCGTCGGCATCGAGGCGAAGCTTCGCCGCGCGATGGACGTGCCGGATGGCGATATCGAGCGCGCCATCGCCGAAGCCTGCGCCGACGATCGTTTCGATCTCCGTACGCTGCAACGGGTCGCGGCCGCCAACGCGAGCTGGGCGACGGCGCGGGGGCTGGACCGGGCGGACGCGATCGCCCGCTGGCTCGCCGGATCGGCGGAGGCGCGCGCGGAGGGGCTTCAGGCGCTCCATGAGGTCTGGGCGACCAAGGCGGGCGAGCCGCGCTCCTTCGCCAAGGGACAGGCGCCGCAGGACGATGGCTATGCCGAGGACGCCATGCGCCTCCATGGCCTGTGCGGCGATCTGCTCGCGCTGCGGGTGAAGGCGGCCTATGCGGCGGTGCTGGCGGCGGGGTTGCGCGCGGGGCAGGCCTATGCGCGGGCCTATGCGCAGGCGAAGCGCGCGGCGGGCGCGGTCGATTTCGACGATCTGATCCGCACCACCGTCCGCCTGCTCAATGCCGAGGGCATGGGCGAGTGGGTCCGCTACAAGCTCGATCAGCGCACGGATCATATCCTCGTCGACGAGGCGCAGGATACCAACGCGCAGCAATGGTCGATCGTGGCGGCGCTCGCGAGCGAGTTCTTCGCTCACGAACGCGAGCCGGCCGAGGCGATCAGGACCATCTTCACCGTCGGCGATTTCAAGCAGGCGATCTTCGGCTTTCAGGGCACCGATCCGCTGGCGTTCGAGGCCGCTGCGCAGGCATTTTCCTATCGCGCGACGGTGGGCGATCGCGCGATCCAGCGCCTCTCGCTCGACCGGTCCTTCCGCTCGACGCCGCCGGTGCTGGCGGTGGTGGATCGGATGATCGCGCATCTCGGCGCGGGCGCGCTGGGCCTCGTCGACGACGTGCCCCGGCACGAGGCCGCGAAGACGGGCGCGGGGCGCGTGATGCTCTGGCCCCCCGTCTCGGCCGAGCAGGCCGAGGATGTCGCGACCGGGGAGGAAGGCTGGCTCGACGATGCCACCCGCCTCTTCGCGGACCGGCTTGCGCGGCAGGTGAAGGCGTGGATCGACGCCGCCCCCTGGATCGGCACGCGCGGGCGGACGCTGCGCCCCGAGGACGTGATGATCCTCGTCCGCAAGCGCGGCGATCTCGCCTCGCTGATCGTCGCCCGGCTCCACGCGCATGGCGTGCCGGTGGCAGGCGTGGACCGGCTCCGCCTCGACGCGCCGCTGGCGGTGCGCGATCTGCTCGCCGCCGCCCGCTTCGCGCTCCAGTCGAGCGACGACCTGACGCTGGCCTCGCTGCTCGTCTCGCCGCTGTTCGGGATGTCGCAGCAGGAGATTTACGGGCTCTGCCATGGCCGCAAGGGCTCGCTCTGGTCCAACCTGCCCGAAGGCGAGGCGCGGCAAGGGTTGAACACCATTCTCGGCGCGGCCGACCTGGTGACGCCTTATCGCTTCTTCGAGGAAATCCTCTCCGGCCCGCTCGACGGGCGGCGCAAGCTGCTCCGCCGGCTGGGCGAGGAGGCGCGCGATCCGATCGAGGAACTGCTGAACGCCGCCCTGCTGTTCGAGGAGAATGGCACGCCGTCGCTCCAGCTCTTCCTCGACTGGTTCGATCGCGGCGAGGTGCAGATCAAGCGCGACCCCTCCGCGCCGCTCGACGCGGTGCGGGTGATGACGGCGCATGGCTCCAAGGGGTTGCAGGCGCCGCTGGTGGTGCTGGCGGATGCGACCGGCGACCCCGATCGCTCGCCCGGCGGCGGGATCGGCTGGTCGGCGGAGGAAGGGGCGCCGCCGGTGCCGGTGGTCCGCCCGCGCAGCCATGAGCGCTTCGCTCCCTTCGACGCGCTGATCGACAAGCAGGAAGAGCGCGAGCTGGAGGAGCATTGGCGCCTTCTCTACGTCGCCGCGACGCGGGCCGAGGAATGGCTGGCGGTGGGCGGCGCGCTGGGGCCGATCAGCAAGGGCGTGGTGCCCGCGCGGAGCTGGTACGCCGCCATGGCCGCCGCGCTGGAGGGGCTGGAGACGAGCGCGGTCGCCGATCCGATCTGGGGCGAGACCTGCATCCATACGGGCGGGGAGGCGGAACGCTCCGCCCCCCGCGAGCCGCGTGCGGTGGCGGCGGAATCGCCTCCGCCCGCATGGCTGCGCGCGCCCGCGCCCGAAGAGGCTCGCCCGCCGCGCCCGCTGGCGCCGTCCGCGATCGGCAACGACACCGTCGCCAACCCGCCGCCCAACCCCGCGATGCGCGCGGCGGCCGAGCGTGGGCGCTGGCTCCATGCGCTGTTCGAGCGGCTGCCCGCGCTTCCGCCGGAACGCCGCGAGGCGGCGGGGGAGCAGTGGCTGGAGCATTCCGCCGGGGTCGCCGACGCGGCGCTTCGGGCCGGGCTGGTGGCGGACGTCTGCAAGACCATCGCCGATCCGCGCTTCGCCGCGATCTTCTCTCCGCACGCGCTGGCGGAGGCGCCGATCGCCGCCGTCGTGGAAGGGCAGGTGGTGGCCGGCACGGTCGATCGCCTGCTGGTGACCGACGACACCGTGACCATCGTCGATTTCAAGACCGGGCGGCGCGTGCCGTCGGGCCTCGCCGCGGTGCCTGAGCATCATCTCGACCAGATGGGCGCCTATGCGGCCGCGCTGGCGGCGATCTTCCCCGGCCGTGCGATCGAGGCGGCCCTGCTCTACACGGCGGGGCCGGCGCTGATCCCGCTCGCCCCCGAGACATTGGCGGCGCACAAGCCGCGCTTGGCGCTTGCGGAGCAAAGTTTGGCACCCACCGGTTGAGGCCGGGCACCGACGCGCCTACATCCGTTGCCAAAGTGAACCGGAGTATCGCCCCATGGCTACCAAGACTGTCACCGATCAGAGCTTCGCAACCGACGTGCTGGCCGCCGACGGCCCCGTGCTCGTCGATTTCTGGGCCGAGTGGTGTGGCCCCTGCAAAATGATCGGACCGGCGCTCGAAGAGCTGTCGGAGGAGCTGGGCGAGAAGGTGACGATCGCCAAGCTGAACATTGACGACAATCCCGACGCGCCGGGTCGCTACGGCGTGCGCGGTATCCCGACGATGATCCTCTTCAAGGGCGGCGCGCCTGCGGCCACGCAGGTCGGCGCCGCGCCGAAGAGCCGCCTCAAGGCCTTCATCGAAGAGTCGCTCTGATCTGGGCGGCTGGGCTCAGGGCTCAGCCGAACAGACGCTCCGCCGCTTCGTCCCACAGCCGGGGCGAGGCGGCCGCGAGCAGGCCGGGCCGATCGTCGCCCAGCCGATAGGGCCTGCCGTCGATCCGCGCGATCCGGCCGCCCGCTTCCTCCAGGAACAGCGCGCCCGGCGCATGATCCCACGGCATCGCCCGCCAGAACAGCGCGAGGTCGTTGGTGCCGAGCACGAGGCGCGGATATTGCTCGCCCGCGCAGTGCGGGATGTCGGCGATGGCGATGTGCCCCTCCGAGCGCGCCATCACGCTCGCGCGGACATCGTCCGGCAGGTAGCGCGTGGCGAGCGCGCCGATGGGGCGCGCGCCGCCGGTTGGCCGCGCGGTGACGCGCTGGCCGTCGATAGAGGCGCCGCCGCCAAGCACGGCATGGCACATCCGCCCGCCGACCGGATCGAGTATCCAGCCCGCCTGCACGACGCCGCCCTCCGCCAGCGCCACCATCATCGCGAAGGGCGTGCGGCCTGCCGCGAAGTTGCCGGTGCCGTCGAGCGGATCGACGATCCAGGCGGTTCCTTCTGTCGCGCGGAGGATCAACGAGGCGTCCGCCGCCACGCCCTCCTCGCCGACGACATGGCTGCCGGGCAGGAGCGCGGTCAGCCCTTCGATCAGCCGGGCCTCGGATTCCTTGTCGGCGATGGTGACATAGTCGTCGGGCGCCTTCTCCTCGATCTGCCCGGCTTCGAGCTTCTGGAAATGCGCCATCAGCACGTCACGGCCGATCCGCCGCATCAGGGCGTCGACGCCGGCATGGAGCGCGTGCATCGGCCTCAGCTCCGATAGTCGGCGTTGATCGAGATATAGCCGTGGGTGAGATCGCAGGTCCAAACCGTCGCGCGGCCTTCGCCAAGGCCGATGTCCACGCCGATGCGGACGTCCTGCCCCTTGAGGTGCGCTGCGACGGGGGCTTCGTCATAGTCCTCGACCGCGAGGCCGCCCGTCGCCACCTGCGTGTCGCCGAAGCGGATCGAGAGGCGGTCGCGCTCGGCCGGCTCGCCCGCCTTGCCGACGGCCATGACGACGCGGCCCCAGTTCGCGTCCTCGCCGGCGATGGCGGTCTTCACCAGCGGCGAGTTGGCGATGGAGAGGGCGATCACGCGCGCGCTCTCGTCGGAAGTGGCGCCTTCCACCGCGATCTCGATGAACTTGGATGCGCCCTCGCCATCGCGCACGACGAGCTGGGCGAGCTGGAGGCACACATTCTGAAGCGCCGCCGCGAAGGCGTCCGCGCCCGCATCGTCGAACGAGCCGAGGGGGGCGTTGCCCGCCTTGCCCGTCGCGAAGGCCAGCACCGTGTCCGAGGTCGAGGTGTCGCCGTCCACCGTGATGCAGGAGAAGCTGCGGCCGTTGGCGGCGGACAGGATCTGCTGGAGGAAGGCGGGCTCCACGGCGGCGTCGGTGAAGAGGAAGCCGAGCATCGTCGCCATGTCCGGCGCGATCATGCCCGAGCCCTTGATGACGCCCGCGATGGTGACGGTGCGGCCGTCCACGACCGCCGTCGCCATCGCGCCCTTGGGGAAGGTGTCGGTGGTCGAGATCGCGGCGGCGACCTTCTCCCAGTTGGCCTCGGGCGCGGCCAGCGCGAGGTCCACGCCGGCCTCGGCGGTGGGGATGGGGAGCGGCACGCCGATCACGCCTGTCGACGAGACGAACACGTCGGAGGGCTGGCAGCCGGTCGCCGCCGCCACCCGCGCGGTGATCGCCTCGACCGCCGCGCGGCCCTTGGCACCGGTGAAGGCGTTGGAATTGCCCGCGTTCACCACCAGCGCCCGCGCCCGGCCGAGCGGCAGCGCCGAACGGCACCACTCCACCTCCGGCGAGGGGCATTTGGACTGGGTGGTGACGCCCGCCACCGCCGTGCCCTCGTCGAACAGCGCCAGCGTCATGTCGTCGCGATCCCACGTCTTGTAGCCCGCGCGCACGGTCGCGAGGCGGACGCCCGCGATCGGGGGGATGGCGGGGAAGGGCGTGGCGAGCGGGGACATCATATCGGCCATGGGTGCATTCTCCAGCGTCGCCGCCGCGCTACAGGCCGATGGGGAGGGGATCAACCTCCGCTGATGTCTCTTCGTCGCCCCGGATCAAGCTTGGCACGACGAAGAGGCTGTTGGATTTGCGGACGCGGTTCTCCCGCGGGATCGTCAAGGGAAGGATAGCGGCCGGCGCGTCTTGTTGCGCGCACCCGGTTTGCAGGCGGGGCCTGCCTGGCGTCTGTGACGCCGGTTTGGCGGACCCTCACGAGGCCTGTCCCCTGATGCAACGGACAGGCGAGCGAGGGCTGGCCGTGGATGATGGAGCGAAGCTTCGGCTTTCCCGGATGACTTCGCGCCGGCCGCCCGGGGGTTCAACCCGGACCTTGCCTCACCGCGCAATGGCCAGGAGCGCGGGGAAGCGAGAAGGCGTATAACCCATATGGTTCAAAATGTCAAGATCGCCGCGTGATGGGGCACATCGATAGGCTTTTCCTGCCCCCCACCCGAATTGACACCCCTATCCACGCTCCCTAGATCAACCGCCTACTCGCGCGGGGGGTCGCGGGGCGTCTAGGCGTGCCCGCATCCGCCGTCCCATTTCGATTAGGAACGCTCATGCTCGGCGGCATCGCCAAGGCCATTTTCGGTTCGTCCAACGACCGCTATGTGAAGTCGCTGCGCTCCATCGTGGCGAAAATCGCCAGCTATGAGCCCGCCATCTCGGCCCTCGACGACGCCGCGCTCGCCCATCAGACGGTGCTGTTCCGCGAGCGGCTGGAGCATGGCGAGACGCTCGACGATCTTCTGCCGGAAGCCTTCGCCACGGTGCGCGAGGCGGCCAAGCGCGTGCTCGGCCAGCGCCATTACGACGTGCAGATGGTGGGCGGCATCGTCCTCCACCGCGGCGAGATCGCCGAGATGCGCACGGGCGAGGGCAAGACGCTCGTCGCCACGCTCGCGACCTATCTCAACGCGCTTTCCGGCAAGGGCGTCCACGTCGTCACCGTGAACGACTATCTCGCCAGCCGCGACGCCGAGTGGATGGGCCGCGTCTATCGCTTCCTGGGCCTCACCACCGGCGTGATCGTGCCCAACATCCCGGATTTCCAGCGGCGCGAGGCGTATCACGCCGACATCACCTACGGCACGAACAACGAGTTCGGCTTCGATTATCTGCGCGACAACATGAAGTATGACCGCACGCAGATGGTGCAGCGGCCCTTCAACTTCGCGATCGTGGACGAGGTCGACTCGATCCTGATCGACGAGGCGCGCACCCCGCTCATCATCTCCGGCCCGACCGACGACAAGTCCGAGCTGTATATGAGCGTCGACGCGGTCGTGCGGCAGCTCACGGCCGACGATTACGAACTCGACGAGAAGCAGCGCTCCGTCATGCTGACCGAGGACGGCACCGAGAAGATCGAGCGCCTGCTCGAAGCCGCGGGCCTGCTCGAAGGCGACAATCTCTACGATTACGAGAACACGCAGGTGGTCCACCACCTGAACCAGGCGCTGAAGGCCAACGCCGTGTTCAAGCGCGACACCGACTATATCGTGAAGGATGACAAGGTCATCATCATCGATGAGTTCACCGGTCGCATGATGGACGGACGCCGCTGGTCCGACGGCCTGCACCAGGCGGTGGAGGCCAAGGAAGGCGTCAAGATCGAGCCCGAGAACCAGACGCTCGCCTCGATCACCTTCCAGAACTATTTCCGCATGTACCCGAAGCTCGGCGGCATGACCGGCACGGCGGCGACCGAAGCGGCCGAGTTCTTCGACATCTACAAGATGAACGTGGTCACCATCCCGACCAACGTGCCGGTGCAGCGCGTCGACGAGGACGACCAGTTCTTCAAGAGCATCCACGACAAGTTCGGCGCCATCGCCAAGGCGATCCGCGACAAGCAGGAAAATGGCCGCCAGCCGATCCTCGTCGGCACCGTGTCGATCGAGAAGAGCGAGCTGCTGTCGGAGTTCCTCCAGAAGGAGGGCGTCGCGCACAAGGTGCTGAACGCCCGCCATCACGAGAGCGAAGCGCATATCGTGGCGCAGGCGGGCCGCCTGGGCGCCGTCACCATCGCCACCAACATGGCCGGTCGCGGCACCGACATCCAGCTTGGCGGCAACCTCGAATTCCGTATGCTCGACGAGTTCCCCGATCTCGTCGAGGGCACGCCGGAATATGAGGCGCGGGCGACCGCCATCCGCGCCGAGATCGCGCAGGAAAAGCAGCAGGTGCTCGCCAATGGCGGCCTGTTCGTGCTCGGCACCGAGCGCCACGAGAGCCGCCGTATCGACAACCAGCTCCGTGGCCGTTCGGGCCGTCAGGGCGATCCGGGCCTCAGCCGCTTCTACCTGTCGCTCGACGACGATCTGCTGCGCATCTTCGGCCCGCAGACCTTGTTCGCGCGCATGATGAACAAGAATCTCGAGGATGGCGAGGCGATCATCTCGCCGTGGATCACCAAGGCGATCGAGACCGCGCAGAAGAAGGTCGAGGCGCGCAACTACGACGTTCGCAAGCAGGTCGTCGAATATGACGACGTGATGAACGACCAGCGCAAGATCATCTACGAGCAGCGCGCGGACATCATGGATTCGGAGACGGTCGACGACGTCACCGACGAGATGCGCGGCGAGACGGTGTCGTCGCTGGTCGGCGATGCCTGCCCGGTCGGCTCCTATCCCGAGCAGTGGGACGGCGAGACGCTTCAGGCTCGCGTGGCCGAGGTGTTCGGCCTCGAACTGCCGGTCGTCGAGTGGGTCGGCGAAGAGGGCATCGAGCCCGAGACGCTGGCCGATCGCATCAAGGAACAGGCCGACGCGCAGATCAGCGCCAAGATCGAGGAAATCTCGGTCGATAGCTGGCGCGGCGTCGAGAAGAGCGTGCTCCTCCAGACGCTGGACGAGCATTGGAAGGATCACCTCTCGCGGCTGGATTCGCTGCGTCAGGTCATCCATCTGCGCGCCTATGCCCAGAAGACGCCGATCAACGAGTATAAGGCCGAGGCCTTCGCCATGTTCGGCCGTATGCTCGATGCGATCCGCGAGGATGTGACGCGCATCCTCGCCAACGTCACCTTCCAGGCGCCGCCGCCGCTCCCCGAGCTGCCCGAGTTCCTGACGAGCCATATGGACCCGCTGACCCAGATGGACGACGCCCAGCCGTCCTCCTACGCGGCGCCGGACATGGGCTTCGTGACCACGCGCCTCGCGATGCCGCAGATGCAGCAGGACGATCCGCAGCCGGTGCTGGGCGACGATCCGGCCTCGTGGGAGGGGCAGGTGAGCCGCAACGCGCCGTGCCCCTGCGGCTCGGGCAAGAAATACAAGCACTGCCACGGCGCGCTCTGAGCCTGGAAAAAGGCGCCGCCTCTCGCGCATGAGGGGCGGCGCTTCCGGGCGTGGGGTTCAGTCCAGGCCGATCGCCCCGGCCGTCGTGACGCGGGCGATGCGCGGCAGGATCTTCTCGATCGACAGCGCGTGCAGCTCCACGCTGGACGAGGCGCAGGCATCCTCCACGATCACGAGGTCATAGCCCAGTTCCCAGGCGGAGCGGGCGGTCGATTCGACGCCGAAATTGGTGGCGATGCCGCCGAGCACGATCGTCTGGATGCCGCGCCGGCGGAGCTGGAGATCCAGCTCCGTGCCGGTGAAGGCGCCCCAATGGCGCTTCATGACGACGAGATCGCCATCGCGCCGCACGCCATCGACGAAGGCGGACCAGTTCTCCGGCAGGCCGCCTTCGGGCGCGGCCATCGGCTGATCGACCTTCTGGCTGGGGCGGTCGGCGAAATCGGGTGCCCAGCCGACATGCACCAGCACCACCGGCGCCCCCGCCGCGCGGAAGCGATCGGCGAGGGTGATGGATGTCGCCACCACGTCGGCGCCGCTGCGCGGGGCGAGGTTCATCGGCACGATGCCCTGCTGGAGATCGATAAGGACGAGCGCGGTCGTGCGGGGATCGAGGCGCGACATAGAAAAGCTCCGTTCGACAAGGGGTTCGGCCGTCCTAATGCGCTTGCCGTCGCCACGCCAGATTGACGGGGGTGGGCCTCGCGTTCCAAGAAGGCGGGGATGGAATGGCGTTTCTGGATCGATCGCGGCGGAACCTTCACCGATATCGTCGCGCGGGCACCCGACGGCGGCATAAGAACCGCCAAACTCCTCTCCGAAAATCCAGACCGCTATGAGGATGCGGCGGTGGAAGGCATCCGTCGCCTCACCGGGATCGCGGATGGGCCGCTGCCGCCGCTCGACGTGCGGATCGGCACGACGGTTGCCACCAACGCTCTGCTGGAGCGGAAGGGCGAGCCGGTTTTATTGGCGATTACCCGTGGCTTCGGCGATGCCCTTACCATCGGCTATCAGGAGCGGCCGGACCTTTTCGCGCTCGATATCCGGCTTCCCGAGGCGCTCCACGCCGATGTGGTGGAGATCGACGAGCGGGTGACGGCGGAGGGCGAGGTGCTTCGTCCCCTCGACGCGGAGGCCGCCCGCCGCGATCTGCAAGCCGCGTTCGATCGCGGCCTTCGTGCCATCGCGATCGTGCTGGTGCATGGCTATCGCCACACGGCGCATGAGGCTGCGCTGGCCGGGATCGCGCGGGAGATCGGCTTCACCCAGATTTCGGTCAGCCATGAGGTCGGCCCGCTCATCAAGCTGATCGGGCGCGGCGATACCACGGTGGTGGATGCCTATCTCTCGCCCGTGATCGGCGCCTATGTCGAGCGCTTCTCGGGGGCATTGGGCGAAGGGCAGGCGCCGCTCTTCATGCAGTCCAATGGCGGGCTGATCGAGGGCGCGGCGCTGCGCGGCAAGGACGCCATCCTGTCCGGCCCGGCCGGAGGCATCGTCGGCATGGCGCGCACCGCGAGCGCGGCGGGCTTCGAACGGGTGATCGGCTTCGACATGGGCGGCACCTCGACCGACGTGTCGCATTATGCCGGCGACTATGAGCGCGACACCGAGACGGTGGTGGCCGGCGCGCGCATCCGGGCGCCGATGATGCGCATCCACACGGTCGCGGCCGGGGGCGGATCGATCTGCCGGTTCGAGGGCGGGCGCTTCCGTGTCGGCCCGGAGTCGGCGGGCGCGGTGCCGGGGCCGGCGAGCTATCGGCGGGGCGGGCCTCTGACGGTCACCGACTGCAATGTGCTGCTGGGCAAGGTGCAGCCCGATTTCTTCCCGGCCGTCTTCGGTCCCGGCGGGGACCGGCCGCTCGATGCCGATCGGGTGCGGGCGCTGTTCCACGCGCTGGCCGACGCGGTGGAGGCGGAGACCGGCCATCGCCAGTCCCCGCAGGAGATCGCCGAGGGGATGATCGCCATCGCCGTCGCCAACATGGCGCACGCGATCAAGCGCATCTCGGTGGCGCGGGGCCATGACGTCACGCGGTACACGCTGGCCTGTTTCGGCGGCGCGGGCGGGCAACATGCCTGCCTCGTCGCCGATGCGCTCGGCATGGAGCGCGTGATGATCCATCCCTATGCCGGCGTTCTGTCGGCCTATGGCATGGGGCTGGCGGATCGCGCGGTGCTGCGTGAACGGACGGTGGCGCTGCCGCTCGATGCGGAGCACGGCGCGGCGATCGCATCCGAGGCGGAGCGGCTGGGGGCGGAAGCCCGCGCCGCGCTCGACGCGCCTCGGGTCGAAATCCTCGGGCGGGCGCATATCCGCTATGCGAGCGCGGACAGCCTGATCGAAGTCCCGCTCGGAACGGTCGACGCCATGCGGGCCGCCTTCGAGCAGCGCCACAGCGCACGCTTCGGTTTCGTCGGCGAGGGCGCGCTGGTGCTGGACATGCTCCAGATCGAGGCGGTCGCCCGTTCGGACGAATCCGTCCATCCCGCTCCACCGGCGGGCAAGGTCGATCCTCTTCCTCAGGCGAGGGTCGCGGCCTTCATGGGGGGAGAGCCGGTCGCGGCGCCGCTCTATCAGCGCGACGATCTCCCCGAGGGCTGGTCGACGGCCGGTCCGGCGCTGATCGTCGACGCGGTTTCGACCACGGTGGTGGAGCCGGGCTGGACCGTCTCGGTCGACGGGCAAGGCAACCTGATCCTCCACCGCGCGGCCGCCCGATCCGGGACGCAGGGCGGCGGGACGGCGCTCGATCCGGTTCGGCTGGAGATTTTCTCCGGTCTTTTCATGGCGATTGCGGAGGAAATGGGGGCGGCGCTTCAACATTCCGCGGCCTCCGTCAACATTCGCGAACGGCTCGATTTCTCCTGCGCGATCTTCGACGCCGGCGGCTGCCTCATCGCCAACGCGCCGCATATGCCCGTTCATCTGGGATCGATGGGGGACAGCATCCGGGCGGTGATCGCGCGCCATGGCGACGTGCTGAAGCCCGGCGACGCCTATGCCCTCAACGCCCCCTATGACGGGGGCACCCACTTGCCGGACATCACCGTCGTCATGCCGGTGTTCGTAGGGGGCGGTGATCGGCCCGACTATTTCGTCGCCGCGCGTGGGCATCATGCGGATATCGGCGGGATCAGTCCGGGATCGATGCCGCCCGGCAGCACGTCGGTCGAGCAGGAGGGCGTGATCTTCGATGCCGTGCGGATCGTCGCCGGCGGGCGCTTCCTCGAAGAGGATGTGCGGGCGCTGCTCGGTTCGGGCGCGTGGCCGGCGCGCAACCCGGACCAGAACGTCGCCGATCTCCAGGCCCAGCTCGCCGCCTGCGCGCGGGGCGGCACCGAGCTGCTGCGGATCGCGGGCGAATATGGGAAGGATGTCGTCGATGCCTATATGGGTCATGTCCAGTCCCATGCCGAGCAGGCTGTCCGCGCGCTGCTGACGCGCCTGTCCGACGGGCATTTCGCCTATGAGATGGACGACGGGGCCGTGGTGCGCGTGGCCGTCTCCATCGATCGGGAGGCGCGCTCCGCCCGTGTCGATTTCACCGGCTCCAGCGCGCAACTCCCGAGCAATTTCAATGCGCCACGGTCGATCGTTCGCGCGGCGGTGCTGTATGTCTTCCGCACGCTGGTGGACGAGCCGATCCCGATGAACGACGGCTGCCTCAGGCCCGTGGAGATCGTCGTGCCGAAAGGATCGATGCTCGATCCGGGGCCGGAGGCGGCCGTGGTCGCCGGGAATGTGGAGACGAGCCAGGTCATCACCGACGCTCTGTTCGGCGCGCTCGGCGCCTGTGCCGCGGCGCAGGGGACGATGAACAACTTCACCTTCGGCAATGCCCGCGTCCAATATTATGAGACGATCGCGGGGGGCGCGGGCGCGGGGCCGGGGTTCGACGGCGCGTCCGCCGTCCAGACGCACATGACCAACAGCCGCCTCACCGATCCCGAGGTGCTGGAGACGCGCTTCTCCGTGCTGCTCGACGAATTCCGCATCCGGCGCGGTTCCGGCGGGGAAGGGAGGCATCGCGGCGGCGACGGCACCGTCCGCGCGATCCGCGCGCGGGAGCCGATGCAGGCGGGCATCCTCGCCAATCGCCGCCGCATCGCGCCGTTCGGGCTGGCAGGCGGCGGCACGGGCGCTCCCGGCCTCAACCGGGTCGAGCGCGCGGACGGGCGGATCGAGCCTCTGCCCGCCACGGCGTCCGTCCAGCTCGATGCGGGGGATCGCTTCGTGATCGAGACGCCGGGCGGCGGCGGCTATGGGGCGGCGCGCTGATGCTGGTGCTGGCCGGGATCGCGGTGATCGCGCTCGGCTTCCTGTTGCGTTTCAATCCCCTGCTGGTGGTGGCGGCCTCCGCCGCCGTGACGGGGTTCGCGGCCGGGCTCGATCCATTGGCCGTCCTCGCGGCCTTCGGAAAGGCTTTCAACGATACGCGCTATATCACTGTTATCTGGGTTATCCTTCCGCTGATCGGTCTGTTGGAGCGCTATGGCCTCCAGGCGCGGGCGCGTGCGCTGATCGAGCGGTTCGGGCAGGCTACCGCGGGCCGGCTGCTGATGGTCTATCTCCTGTTCCGGCAGTTGAGCGCGGCCGTGGGGCTCACGACCATCGCCGGGCCGGCGGTGACGGTGCGGCCGCTGCTCGCGCCGATGACGGAGGCACTGGCGGAACGCCAGACGGGTGGACTGGATGAAGCCGAGCGCGAGCATATCCGGGCGCTCGCGGCGGCGACGGACAATGTCGGCCTGTTCTTCGGCGAGGATATCTTCCTCGCGATCGGCTCGATCCTGCTGATGAAGGGGCTGCTGGAGCAATATGGCATCCGGCTGGAGCCGTTCCAGCTATCGCTGTGGGCGATCCCGAGCGCGATCGCCGCCTTCCTGATCCACGGGGCGCGGCTCTGGTGGCTCGACCGGCGGCTGGCGAGGAAGCGCGCGGCGTGATCGGGTTGCCGTTCGTCTATATCGCCACGGGGCTGCTGTTCGGGCTCTACGCCCTGCTGTCGGTTCGGGATCGGCGGCCGGGCAATGCCGGTTTCTGGGGGCTCATGGCGCTGAGCTTCCTGCTGGGCGATCGGATCGGCGATATCGGCAATGGCGTGCTGGCGCTCGGCCTCGTCGCGATCGCGGGGACGGGGCTGATGCGCCCGGCGCGGGCCATGGAGGACGGTGTCGCGCCGCGCGGCGACGCCCTGTTCGTCCCCGTGCTGATCGTCCCCGCGGCGGCGCTGGGCGGAACGCTGCTGGCGCGCGCGCGGCCCGGCTGGCTCGATCCGCAGCAGGCGACGCTGGTCGCGCTCGTCGCGGGCGTGGTGGTGGCGCTCGGTATCGCGTGCCTCTGGCTCCGTCCCCGGCCGCAGACGCCGTTCCGCGAAGGGCTGCGGCTGATGGATTCGATCGGCTGGGCGGCGGTGTTGCCGCAGATGCTGGTGAGCCTCGGCGCGATTTTCGCGCTGTCCGGCGTGGGGACGGTGGTCGGCACGCTGCTGGGGGCTGTCATCCCGGAGGGGAGCCTGATCGGGGCTGCGATCGTCTATGGCGTGGGCATGGCGCTGTTCACCATCGTGATGGGCAATGCCTTCGCAGCCTTCCCGGTGATGATGGCGGCGGTGGGGCTGCCGCTGCTGATCCACGGGCATCACGGCAATGCTGCGGCGATCAGCGCGATCGGGATGCTGTCCGGCTTCTGCGGGACGCTGCTGACGCCCATGGCGGCCAATTTCAACATCGTACCGGCCGCTCTTCTCGAATTGCGGAACCGCAACGGCGTGGTCCGCGCGCAGATGGCGACGGCACTGCCCTTGCTCGCCGTCAACATCGCGCTGATGGTCTGGCTGGCTTTCTAGAAGGACGAACGATGCTTTCCGTTGAGACCGCCGCGCTTTTCGCACGCCTGACGCTGGGCCATGTCGGGCGGGAATATCCCAACAAGCTCGATCATGTGATGGCCGGCCCGGAGGATGTGCGGAGCCCTTCGGATCTGCATCCGATCTTTTACGGCAGTTTCGATTGGCATAGCTGCGTGCATGGCTGGTGGCAGTTGCTGCGCATCCGCCGGCTCTTCCCCAACACGCCCGAGGCGGCCGCCGTCACGGCACGCGCCGACGAGATACTGGTGCCGGAGAAGGTGGCGGGCGAACTCGCCTATCTGGAGCGCCCCGCCTCGGCCGGGTTCGAGCGGCCCTATGGCTGGGCGTGGCTGCTGGCGCTGCATGGCGAGGCGGAGCGGACCCCATGGGGGGCGACGCTGGAGCCCCTCGCGCGTGCTTTCGCCGACAGGTTCAGGGCTTATCTGCCGAAGCTCACTTATGCGATCAGGAGCGGGGGGCATTTCAACACGGCGTTCGGGCTCGTTCTCGCGCTCGATTGGGCGCGGACCCATGATGCCGGGTTGGCAACGCTGATCGGCGAACGCGCCCGCGCATGGTATGGCGAGGATCGCGCCTGCCAGGCGTGGGAGCCGAGCGGCGACGATTTCCTGTCGCCCGCGCTGATCGAGGCGTTGCTGATGAGCCGGCTCCTCGATGGCGCGGAGTTCGCGGCATGGTTCGCGGACTTCCTTCCCGACGCACGGGATCGCAGGCCGGCGACGCTGTTCACCCCGGCCCATGTTTCGGATCGGAGCGACGGCAAGATCGCCCATCTCGACGGGCTCAATCTCAGCCGGGCGTGGTGCTGGCGGGGGATCGCGGCGGCGCTGGGCGCGGAGCATCCGGTCGCGGCCATCGCGGAGGAGGCGGCGGAGCGGCATCTCTCCGCCAGCCTGCCGCATGTCGAGGGCGATTATATGGGCGAGCATTGGCTCGCCACCTTCGCCCTGCTCGCGCTGGAACGGGGCTGAGGCTCAGCCCGAAAGCTTTTGCTGCCCGCGCGTGATGATATGGCGTTCGTCGATCGGATTGTCGAACGCCACGCCGAAGCGGTGATCCTCCACCCAGGCGACCCGGCCTTCCACGCGCAGATCCTCGTGGATCAGCACGACGCGCTCATCCCGCGCCGGCGGCTCGTCGGCATCCAGCTTCGCGCCCGAATGGGAGATGTTCAGCAGATGCACCTCGACGACGCCCTGATGGCATTCCATCCGGGCGGTCAGCAGCAAACGCGAACGCTTGTTGTCACGCTTGTCCTGCGGCAACTCGAACGCCGATGCTGCCATACGCTCGTCTCCTATGGGCGTCGTCGCCGATGTTCATGCCACAGGAAGTGCTAAAGGCGGGTTAAGACTTTAGACGAGTTCCCCCAGATCCAGCGCTTCCAGCAGGGCTTTGCGCGCCTCGACCGCGGCGGGCCAGGCGCCCAGCGCCTCGATCTCGGCGGTCGTCACGCGCTCGGGCCAATGCGCCTCGATCACGCCGGCGAGGCGATCGAGCTTCGCCTCGTCGACCAGGAAGCGCGGGTCCACCGTCGCCGGATCGCAGACGACGCGGAGGCGCAGGCAGGCGGGGCCGCCGCCATTGGCCATAGATTCGCGCACGTCGACCGGGATCAGCCGGCGGATCGGCCCGTTGCCGGCGGTCAGCGCCTCCAGCCATTGCCACACGCGGCCGACATGCCGCGCCTCGGTCGGCAGGATCAGCGCCATGCCGCCGCCATCGGGAAGCGTGACGAGCTGGGCGTTGAACAGATAGCTGGCGATCGCGTCGGAGAGGCTCACCGCCTCGGCCGGCACCTCGATGATCTCGACCGAGGGCAGCCGCTCGCGCAGGTCCGCGAAGAAGCGATGCTTGTCGGCGAAGGCATGTTCGTGGGCGAACAGCACGCGTTCGTTGGCGACGGCGACGACATCGTTGTGGAAGGCGCCGGCCGCGATCGCCTCGTCCGACTGGCGGACGAACAGCGCCTGCCCGAGCCCATGACGGCGGGCGATGGCGGCGCTCGCCTGCGGGTGCTGGCGGGCGGGGAAGGGGCCTCCGCCCTCGCCATAGACGAACACCTCGACGCCGGGCGCGCCATGATGCTCGCACAGGCGCATATGGTTGGCGGCGCCCTCGTCCCCGAAGGGGGCGGGCACGGGGCCATGCACGGCGAAGGCGCGCTCGTCGGCGAAGGCGAGGCGGAGCTGTGCCAGCGTGCCCGGCCATTCATGGCTGCGGTGCGGCATCGTCACCAGATTGGCGACGGTGAGGTGGCAGCGGCCGTCCCGCGTATCGGCGGCGGGCGAGACGGTCGCGGCATTGGCCGCCCACATCGCCGAAGCGGACGCCGCCGCCGGCCAGAGCGGCCCGGCGTTCGCCACGTCGGTCGCGAGCGAGGCGAGCCACTCGCCGTCCGGCCGGCGATGGGGCAGGAGGATGCCCTGCGTCAGCCCGAGCGCGAGGTTCGCCCGCATCTTGGCGAGGCCCTGAAGCGCCGCCGCGCGGGGATGCGAGGCCTGCCCCGCATTCTTCTTCGAGGCGAGATTGCCGAGGCTCAAGCCCGCATAATTGTGGGTGGGGCCGACGATCCCGTCGAAATTGATCTCGACCATGCGGGCGGGCTCAACGGACAGCATAGGCCACCTCGTCTCCCACCGACGCGCCCAGCAGGGCGGCGCTCTCGGCGCTGATGGCGATGCCGCCGTCGCGCTCCTCGATCATCGCGTGGATGGCGACGAAATCCTGCAATCGCCCATGGGACACGAGCGCGCGCTGGCCGCCCCCGGCGTCGATGGCGACGATCCTCGCGTCCGCCGCGTCGCGGACGGTGCGGATCTGGTCGGTCGCCGCCGCCATGCTGGGGCCACCGTCGAAGATGTCGATATAGCCTTCGTGCGCGAAGCCCTCGCCCTCCAGCATCCGCATCGCGGCGCGGCCGGTCGGGTGGGGCATCCCCATCACCGCGCGCGCCGTCTCGGGCAGCATGGCGGTGTAGATCGGGTGCTTGGGCATCAGATCGGCGATGAACTGGTTGCCGTGGACGGCATTGAACTGGTCCGCCTCCTGGAAGCTCATGCCGAAGAATTTGCCGGCGAGCCCGTCCCAGAAGGGCGATCCGCCCGCCTCGTCGATCACGCCGCGCAGCTCCGCGATCACGCGGTCGCCGAAACGGCGGCGGTGCTGGCGGATGAAGAGATAGCGCGAGCGGGCGAGCAGCAGGCCGAGCCCCCCGGCGCGCTCGCGCGGGTGGAGGAACAGGCCGCCCACTTCGGACGAGCCCTCCAGATCGGTGGTGAGCGTCAGCATCTCGGCGCGGAAGGTGCGGCCGAGCTCCTGGCTGGTCTGGCTCAGCACGCCGGTGCGATAGCTGTAGAAGGGCCAGTGCTGCCCGATCTTGGAGAAGACCTGCGCGGTGCCGCGCACCTGCCCCGTCTCGCTGTTCTCCAGCATCAGGACATAGATGTCGTCGCCGGTGGTGTCGGCCTCCTTGGCGAAGGCATGGGCCGAGCGGGCGAGCTTGGCGGCCAGCGCGTCGCGGTCGGGCGGCAGGTTGGTGAAGCCGCCCCCGGTCAGCTTGGCCAGCTCGTAGAGCGAGCCGATATCGGCGATGCGGGATGCGCGGATGCGGAAGCTCATGCGCGGCCTCGCTCGGCCAGTTCCAGCAAGACAAGCGCGGACAGGCGGGCCCTTTCGGCCAGGCTCTCGACGATCAGAAATTCCTCCCCGGAGTGAATGGCGCCTCCGCGGGCGCCCATTGTATCGACCACGGGCACGCCCGCGGCCGCTATATTATTGCCGTCGCATACACCGCCGCTGGGCGCCCAGGCGATGGTCTGCCCGATCGCCTCGCCGCACTCGCGCACCAGCTCGAACAGCTTTTCGGTCTGGGGGCCGAGCGGCTTGGGCGGGCGGGCGAAGCTGCCGTGCATGTGGATGTGGACGTCATGCTCGGCGGCGACCATCGCGATCGCCGCGTCGATATGGCTCTTGGCGCGCAGCTCGTCCTCCGGCGCGGTGGGGCGCAGGTTGACGCGGAGCACGGCATGATCGGGCACGACGTTGTTGGGTCCGCCGCCGTCGATCCTGGCGGGATTGACTGTGAGGCGCGGGCCGGCCGCCTTGGCGAGGCGCAGCGCGAGATCGGCGGCGGCGAGCACGGCGTTGCGGCCGTCTTCCGGGTTGCGCCCGGCGTGGGCGCTGCGGCCGGTGACGATGATCGAGAAATTGCCGCTGCCCGGCCGCGCCCCCGCCAGCAGGCCATCGGGCCGCGCCGAGGGTTCATAGGTGAGCGCCGCCACCTTGCCCTTCGCGGCACGCGCGATCAGCCCGGCCGAGCCGTGGGAGCCGGTCTCCTCGTCCGAATTGATGACGACATCATAGCCCACGCGATCGCGGAGCGGGCTCGCCTCCAGCGCGGTCAGCGCGGCGAGCATGATGGCGAGGCCGCCCTTCATGTCCGCGACGCCGGGGCCGTTGATGCGCCCGTCGTCGAGCGTCACCGTCTTCTGGAAGGGATGGTCGGCGGCGAACACGGTGTCCATATGGCCGGTCAGCAGGAGCTGCACCGGGGCGGCGGGCCGCACCGCGAGATGGAGGTTGCGGCCGCGTTTGATCGCGCGGGCCGCGCCGTCGGGGAGGATGCTCTCGACCGGATCGGCCGCCAGCAGCTCCACCTTGCCCGGCAGCGCGGAGAAGGCATCCGCGAGCTTGCCGGCTACCGTCTTCAGGCCGGCGAGATTGCCCGTTCCGCTGTTGATGGCGGCCCAGTCGAGCGTCTGCTCCAGCATCGGCTGACCGGCCGCGCGATCGAGGATGAGGCGGTGCTCTGCGCGAAGCGAAAACATGGGGCGGGCTTAGAACGAAGCGCGCTCCGGGGCAAATCGCGTGGATCGCGTCAGAAGCTGTAGACCAGCGAGGCGCGGCTGGTCGTATCGAGATTCTTGGCGGAATCCGTCGTCTCGCGCTCATAGGTGACGTTGTAGGAGAGGCGCGCCTTGAGCGGCCCGAACAGCTTGGTGTCGAGCGAGGTGGTGGAGACGATATTGTTGTTGCCCGTCTCGAAATAGACCTGCGTGCTCTGGGTGAGCTGGACGTTCGGATTGGGCTTCCACGCGACGCTCAGCGATCCGCGGCCCGCGAAGTCGGTGCGGTGGCCGCCGTCGATGAAGCGCGTCTGACGGACGGCGGGGCCGCCTTCCACATCGACCTGGATCTTCGGCCCCGGCAGCAGGCGATAGCCGAGGCCGGTGCCGGCCGTGTAGCGCTGGTCGTAGCCGGTGAAACGGTCATGCTCGAACTGGCCGAGGCCGTAGAGATAGAGCCGCTCGTCGAACTTGTATTGCGGCTGATAGGCGATGCTGTCGCGATCGGTGGAGGTGATGCCGTCGGTCTTCTGGAAATCCGCGCGGGCGGTGAGCGCGTTGCGCCAGCGCAGCCCCTCGCGGGTGAGCTTCAGCGAGCCGTAGACGGCGATGTTGTGGGTGTTGCCGGTCTGGAGGGAGCCGCCCACCTCGACCTCGCCCTTCCAGTTGTCGAGGAAGGAGGCGGCGGCCAGCGCGTCGGCCTTGGCGCGGGCCTCGGCCGCCTTCTTCTCGGCGATGTTGGCGGCGTTCTCGGCCGTCAGCGCGTCGATCTGGGCGCCGCCATTGGGATAGGTTTCGCGGGCCAGCTTCTCGACGGCGGCGAAGCTTTCGGCCGAGCCCTTGCTCATCGCCTGCTCCAGCAGCGCGCGCGCGGCGGGCGGCAGGGCCACGGCGTTGGGATTGGGCGGCGGCGGCAGGACCAGCGTCAGCACCGGCAGGCGCTGATCCTCGATGGCGATGTCCGTGGGCGGCGGCGCGAGCCAGATGATCGGGATTTCGGGCTCGGGCCGGGCGAGCGAACTCGTCTCCGTCATCTGCGCATTCGCCGCCGTTCCGATCAGCCCGCAGGACAGCAGAAGGAAGCGACGCGCACGACTCATGCCGACAAGCTCTAATTTATCAGATCAGATGCGCAAAGGCGCGGAGCACATTTTCATACAGCTCGCGCTTGAAGGGGACGATCATGTCGGGCAGCTCGCTGGGCTCGGCCCATTTCCAGGCGCGGAACTCGGGGTGGGCGGTCTCCAGCTTCACGTCGGCGTCGGTGCCCTCGAAGCGCATCAGGAACCACGCCTGCCGCTGGCCGCGATAGCGCCCCTTCCAGAGCTTGCCGACCAGATCGGCCGGGAGATCATAATCGAGGTCTTTCTCCGCCCGCGCGATCACGGTGACGAGGCGCGCGGGGATGCCCGTCTCCTCCTCCAGCTCGCGGAGCGCCGCGGCTTCGGCTTCCTCGCCCGGATCGATGCCGCCCTGCGGCATCTGCCAGGCCTCCAGCGTCGAATCGAGGCGCTGGCCGACGAAGACCTTGCCCCCGGCGTTGAGCAGCATGATCCCGGCGGCGGGGCGGTAGGGGAGGTCGGTGGTCACGATGGCTGTCCCGTTTCGGCAAGGAGGGCGTTGAGCGTGGCGAGGTTGAGCGCGAGATCCCCGCTCGACGAGGGGATGGCGCGGCGCAGGTTGAGGAAGCCGTGGATGTTGCCGGCCGCCTCGCGGAAGCTGACGGAGACGCCCGCCTGCGCGAGGGCGGCGGCATAAGCACGCCCCTGATCGCGGATCGGATCGAGGCCGGCGGTCGTCACCAGCGCGGGCGGCATCCCGGCGAGCGGCGCCTGCATCGGCGATCCGCGCCAGTCGGTGGCGTCGGGCGCATAGCAGTCGTTGAACCAGCGCATCGCCTCGTCGGTGAGGAAGAAGCCGGACTTGAACTCGGAATAGGACGGATAATGCGTCACCAGATCGGCGGCCGGATAGATCGCCCAGTGCGCGATCACCGGCACGGCGGCGGGCCTGTCCCGGAGCGCGATGGTGGCGACGATGGCGAGCGTTCCGCCCGCGCTGTCGCCGGCCAGCACCAGCCCGGTCGGCGAGAGGCCGAGCGCCTGCGGAGCGCCCGCCACCCAGCGCGCGGCCGCCTCGCAATCCTCCGGCGCGGCCGGCCACGGATGCTCGGGCGCCAGCCGATAGCCGACCGAGACGACCGGCATGTCGAGCCCGCGCGCCATCTCCGCGCACAACGCTTCGTAGGTGTCGAGATCGCCCAGCACCCAGCCGCCGCCATGGAAAAAGACCATCACCGGGCCGGGCTCGCGATGCGCGCGCGCGTCGAACAGGCGCAGCGCGATGTCGCCACCGCCCGGCCCCGGCATGACGAGATCGCGCAGTACGGCGAGCGGGCCGGTGTCGAGATCGGCGACGCCGCGCATCGCGCGCACCATCTCGCGGGCGTCGACGGGCTTCAGATCCTGCACCTTCGGTCCGGGGACAGCGTTCAGATAGCTCAGGAAGGTGGCGACGTCGGGTCGGACGAAGGCTTCGGTCACGGACGGCTCCTTGTGCGCGCGCTCTCCTTAGGGCGGCGCGGCGGGGGAAGTCGAGCGCCGTTCCGCGCCCGCGCAAATCCTCCTAGGAAGGCCTCGTGCTGCACATCGTCCACCACCCCGGCTATGTCGCGCCCGGAGCGCCCGGCACGGGAATGCTGTTCGACAAATATGGTCTCGTGATGATGGCGCTGGACGAGGCCGGCACGGCCTATGAGGTCCACCGCCCCGAGCCGATGCCGCGCGCGTGGATCGAGGCCGTCCATGATCCCGATTATGTCGAGCAGGTGCTGAGCTGCACCGTTCCGGTGGAGAAGGAGCGGCGGATCGGTTTCCCGATCACGCCCCGCGTTTCCCGCCGCTCGCAGCTCTCGCCCGGCGGCACCTGGCTCGCGGCGCGGCTGGCGCTGAGGACGGGCTATGCCGCGAACGGGGCGGGCGGCAGCCATCATGCGCTCTACGACACGGGGGCGGGCTATTGCGTGTTCAACGATCTCGCCATCGCGGCCCATCGGCTGGTGGCGGAGGGGACGGTCCGCCGGGTGCTGATCGTCGATCTCGACGTCCATCAGGGCGACGGCACCGCGGCGCTGACCGCCGGGCGGGGCGACATCGTCACCTTCTCCATGCACGGCGAGCGCAACTTCCCGGCGCGCAAGGCCCGTTCGGACCTCGACGTGGCGCTGCCGGACGGGACGGGGGACGCGGCCTATCTCGACGCGCTGGCCCGGCATCTGCCCGTGTTGATGAAGGCGGTGCGGCCCGATCTCATCCTCTATCAGGCGGGCATCGATCCGCACGAGGCCGATCGCCTGGGCCGCCTCTCGCTGACCGACGCGGGGCTGGAGGCGCGTGATCGCTTCGTCATGCTGCAAGCGCAGCAAAATCAAGTGCCCCTCGCCAGCGTGCTGGGTGGAGGATATGGCACGGATCGCATGGCGGTCGCGCGGCGTCACGCCATGTCGATGCGGGTGTTGGCCGACGAACACACCAGATCAGGTTGAGCGCGCGCTGGATCTTTTCTTCATTGAGCCTTTCCGCGGAGAGGCTTACGACATGACTCATCCGCCTCGCGCTAGCGTATTTGGCGCGTGTACCGTATCGCCTTCCAGGGTTTTCGGAACATGGCCACAGCCGCGCGCGAATTGACCCCCCGTGAAGCCTCCGCACATCCGGCGCCCGAGTCCATCGTCGTGCGGTTCGCCGGGGACTCCGGCGACGGGATGCAATTGACCGGCGGGCAGTTCACCCTCTCCACCGCGCTCGCCGGCAACGATCTCGCCACCTTCCCGGATTTCCCCGCCGAGATCCGCGCGCCGCAGGGCACGACCTTCGGCGTCTCCGCCTTCCAGATCAATTTCGGCTCGACCGCGATCGACACGGCGGGCGACCAGCCGGACGTGCTCGTCGCGATGAACCCGGCGGCGCTCAAGGTGAATGCCGACGCGTTGAAGCCGGGCGGCCTCATCATCGCCGACGAGGGCGAGTTCACCGCCCGCAACCTCGCCAAGGCGGGCTATCCCGAGGGCGTCAATCCGCTGACGGACGGCAGCCTCGGCCGCTGGCAATTGATGTCCTTCAACATCTCGCAGCTCACCATGGATGCCGTGAAGCCGTTCGGCCTCGGCAACAAGGAGGCGCTGCGCTGCAAGAATATGTGGACGCTGGGCCTCGCGCTCTGGATGTTCGATCGATCGCGCGAGCCGATCGTCCACTGGCTCCAGGCCAAGTTCGCCAAGTCGCCCGAGCTGGCCGAGGCCAATATAGCGGCGCTCAATGCCGGCCATGCCTTCGGCGAGACGGCGGAGATCGGCGCGGACGCGGCACGGGGCCTGCACCAGCACCATGTCGCGCCGGCGCCCGCCGAGCCCGGCCTCTACCGCACGGTGACGGGCGCGGAATCCATCTCGCTCGGCCTCGTCGCGGGATCGAAGCTGGCGGGCGTGGACATGTTCTTCGGCGGCTATCCGATCACGCCGGCGTCGGCGATCCTGCACCATCTGTCGCGGCTCAAGGAGTTCGGCGTCACCACCTTTCAGGCGGAGGACGAGATCGCGGCGATCGCGTCCGCCATCGGCGCCTCCTATGCGGGGAAACTGGGCGTCACCTCCTCCTCGGGGCCGGGCATCGCGCTCAAGGGCGAGGCGATGGGGCTGGCGATCATGACCGAGCTGCCGCTCGTCATCGTCAACTCGCAGCGCGGCGGCCCGTCGACCGGGCTTCCGACCAAGACCGAGCAGTCGGACCTGTATCAGGCCGTCTATGGCCGCAACGGCGACGCGCCCATGCCGGTGATCGCCGCCGCCTCGCCGGCCGATGCCTTCGATTGCGCGATCGAGGCCTGCCGCATCGCCACGCAGTTCATGACGCCGGTGATGCTGTTGACGGACGGCTATATCGCCAATGCGGCGGAGCCGTGGAAGGTGCCGGACATGGCGGCTTATGAGGCTTTCCCGGTGAGCTTCCGCACCGATCCTCCGGCGGAGGGAGAGACCTTCCTTCCTTATGCGCGCGACGCGAAGGGCGCGCGGCCCTGGGTGAAGCCCGGCACGCCCGGCCTGCTCCACCGCATCGGCGGCATCGAGAAGAAGGAGGGCAGCGGCAATATCGACTATGCCCCGCCCAACCATCAGGCGATGACCGACGCGCGCAAGGCGAAGGTGGACGGCATCGCCGCGCACATCCCGCCACAGGCGGTCGCGCTGGGCGAGGCGGGGAGCAGGCTGGTGGTGGTCGGCTGGGGATCGACCTTCGGGCCGATCCATCAGGCGGTCCGCCGGGCGCGGGCGAGGGGGCTGGACGTCAGCCACATCCACCTCCGCCATATCTGGCCGCTGCCGGCCAATCTCGGCGATCTGCTGCGGAGCTTCGGCGCGATCATCGTGCCCGAGATGAACACGGGCCAGCTCAAGACGGTGCTGCGCGATCAGTTCCTCGTGGATGCCCGGCCGCTCAGCAAGGTGTCCGGCCAGCCCTTCCGCATCGCCGAGATCGAAGCCGCCATCGAGAGGGCGCTTTCATGAACGACATGACCCCGGTGACCAGCAAGCCCAAGGACTGGGAGAGCGATCAGGAGGTCCGCTGGTGCCCCGGCTGCGGCGACTATGCGATCCTGAAGGCGATCCAGCGCACCATGCCCGATCTGGGCGTGAAGCCGGAGAACACGGTGTTCATCTCCGGCATCGGCTGCTCGTCGCGCTTTCCCTATTACATGGAGACATACGGCTTCCACACCATCCACGGCCGCGCGCCGGCGGTGGCGACGGGGGTGAAGCTCGCCAATCCCGATCTGGACGTGTGGATCATCACCGGCGACGGCGACGGCCTCTCGATCGGCGGCAACCACACGCTGCACCTGCTGCGGCGCAATCTCGATTGCCAGATCCTGTTGTTCAACAACGAGATTTACGGGCTCACCAAGGGCCAATATTCGCCGACCTCGCGGACGGGGACGCGCTCGCCCTCGACGCCGTTCGGATCGGTGGACGGGCCGGTGAACCCCTGCGCCTTCGCGCTCGGCGCGGGCGCGCGCTTCGTGGCGCGGGGGATCGACGTCCACAAGAACCTGCCCGGCGTGTTCAAGGCGGCCCATGCCCACAGGGGCGCGAGCTTCGTCGAGATCTACCAGAACTGCATCGTCTATAATGACGAGGTGTTCGCCCCCTTCACCGAGAAGAAGGAAGCCGCCGCCCGGCAGATCTGGCTGGAGCATGGGCAGCCGATGCTGTTCGACGGCGGGCTCAAGGGCCTTGCGCTCGACGCCAAGGCGCTGGCGCTCAAGGTGGTGGACGTCGAAGGCGGCGACTGGAAGGCGGCGGGCGTGCTCGTGCATGACGAGACCAACCGCTCGATCGCGAACATGCTCGTGACCATGCCTTCCGGCGGCCATCCGGTGGCGCTCGGCGTGATCTACCAGTCTCCCGCGCCGACTTTCGAGAGCGCCGTGATCGAGCAGAACGCCCGCGCGTCGGAAGGCAAGAAGCCGGACCTTCAGGCGCTCATCTCCAAGGGGCAGACCTGGATGGTGGAGAAGGAACCCCACGCCATTTGAGGGGGGCGACGCTTCTTCCGTCACCCTGACGAAGGTCAGGGTCCATTCGCGTTCCGTGAGAAGAAGGGGCGCTGCGTGAATGGATCCCGGATCAAGTCCGGGATGACGAAAGAAAGGGGGGCATGGAAAGGGCCGGTTCGTTAGGGCGATGAGCCGTAGCGGACGTCCTCAGCCGCCGATGCGGGTACGGTGGCCGGTCTCGAAATCGTCGGTGATGAGCTTCGCGATGGCGGCGCCCGCTTCGGCCGGCTGCTGGATCGTGGCGGGGTCTTCGCCCGGATAGGCGTTGTGGCGCATCGCCGTCGCGGTCGCACCCGGATCGACGATGGCGACACGGATCGGCGCGAGCTGCTCCACCTCGTCGGCATAGGCGAGCACCAGCGTCTCCAGCGCCGCCTTGGAGGCGCCATAGGCCCCCCAATAGGCGCGGGGCTTCGCGCCCACGCTGGAGGTGAGCGCCACCACCCGCCCGCGCTTGGACTTGCGGAGCAGCGGATCGAAATTGGCGATCAGCGCCTGATTGGCGAGCAGGTTGAGCGTCAGCAGCCTGTTGAACTGCTTGCCGTCGATCGAGGAGACGGGGCCGAGCTCGCCCAGCATCGCCGCGTTCAGGACGAGGATGTCGAGCGCGTCCCAGCGGCTGCCGATGGCGGTCGCCAGGCGGGCGATCGAGTCGCTCTCGGTCAGGTCCATCGGCGCGATGGTGGCGGAGCCGCCCGCGTCGTGGATGCGCTCCTCCAGCTCCTCCAGCCCGCCCGAGGTGCGGGCCGTCAGCACGACATGCGCGCCCAGCGCGGCCAGAGCTTCCGCCGTGGCCGCGCCGATGCCGCGCGACGCGCCGGTGACGAGCGCGGTCTGGCCGGAGAGGGGCTTATCGATCATCGCACTCGAAACTCCGTTCGTCCTGAGCTTGTCGAAGGACGTGCAGCGAATGCTGCGCCTGGGGCACGCACTTCGGCAAGCTCAGTGCGAACGGGATTGTGGACCTTATGCCGCGCGTTCGCCGAGCAGCGAGAGCTGGTCGGCCGGGGCGACATCCTCCTGATCGGTCAGGTGGGTCGGATATTCGCCGGTGAAGCAGGCGTCGCAATATTGCGGCTTGCCTTCGTCGCGTCCCTCCTCGCCGAGCGCGCGGTAGAGGCCGTCGATCGAGAGGAAGGAGAGGCTGTCGACCTTGATGTAATCCGCCATCTCGGCGACCGACATCTGGGCGGCGAGCAGCTTGGCGCGCTCCGGCGTGTCGACGCCGTAGAAGCAGCTATGGCGCGTCGGCGGCGAGGCGATGCGCATATGCACCTCCTTGGCGCCGGCATCGCGCAGCATCTGCACGATCTTGAGGCTGGTGGTGCCGCGCACGATCGAATCGTCGATGAGGACGAGGCGCTTGCCGTCGATCAGCGAGCGGTTGGCGTTGTGCTTCAGCTTCACGCCGAGGTGGCGGATGCCGTCGCCCGGCTGGATGAAGGTGCGGCCGACATAGTGCGAGCGGATGATGCCCAGCTCGAACGGGATGCCGCTCTCCTGCGCATAGCCGATCGCGGCGGGCGTGCCCGAATCCGGCACGGGGACGACATAGTCGGCCTCGATCGGGTTCTCGCGGGCCAGCTCCGCGCCGATGCGCTTGCGCACCGAATAGACGCTGGTGCCGTCCACGATCGAATCGGGGCGCGAGAAATAGACATGCTCGAAGATGCACGGGCGCGGCGCGATCGGCGCGAACGGGCGGTGCGAGCGGATGCCCTTGTCCGACACGATGACGATCTCGCCCGGCTCGACCGAGCGGATGAAGGTCGCGCCGACGATATCGAGCGCCACCGTCTCGGAAGCGAAGATGGTCGCGTCGCCGAGGCGGCCCATGACGAGCGGACGGATGCCCAGCGGATCGCGGCAGGCGATCATGCCTTCCGGCGTCAGGCAGACGAGGCTGTAGGCGCCCTCCACCTGCTTCAGCGCGTCGATGAAGCGATCCAGCAGGGTGCGGTAGGTCGAGGTGGCGACGAGGTGGATGATGACCTCGGTGTCGCTGGTCGACTGGAAGATCGAGCCGCGGCGGACGAGATCGCGGCGGACCTTCATCGCGTTGGAGATGTTGCCGTTGTGCGCGACGGCGAAGCCGCCCGATGCCAGCTCCGCGAACAGAGGCTGCACGTTGCGCAGCGCCGTGTCGCCGGTGGTGGCGTAGCGGACATGGCCGATCGCGACCTTGCCCGGCAGGCCGCGGATCACGTCGTCACGGTCGAAATTGCCGGCGACATGGCCCATGGCGCGATGGGTGTGGAAGCCCTTGCCGTCCCAGGCGGAGATGCCGGCGGCTTCCTGCCCGCGATGCTGGAGCGCGTGCAGGCCCAGCGCGACGACGGCAGCGGCCGTTTCGCCGCCATAGATGCCGAAGATGCCGCACTCCTCGCGCAGCTTGTCGTCATCGAAGGGATGAGTCGTGAGCATTGAGGGCGTTCCGTCGCGGCTGAATTGGGGTTGCGCGCGCATATAGGGTGTTGTCACGGACTTGTCGCCCCCTTCCGGCAAGAGTAGCCATCCCGCCATGTCCAACGATCGCGAAACGGGCACCGCGCTTGCCCCCAGATATGACGCCAACGGCCTGATTACGGCGGTGGCGAGCCATGCCGGAACGGGCGAGCTGCTGATGCTCGCGCATATGAACGCCGAAGCGCTGGAGCGCACGATGGCGACCGGCGAGGCGCACTTCTGGTCCCGTTCGCGCGGGCGCCTGTGGAAGAAGGGCGAGACATCCGGCCATGTGCTGCATGTGCGGGAGATGCGGGTGGACTGCGATCAGGATGCGGTCTGGCTGATCGTCGATCCGGCCGGCCCCGCCTGCCATACCGGCGAACCGAGCTGCTTCTATCGGCGCGTCGCCGACGGCCGGCTGGAGCGGATTTAGAGGATCGAACCGGGGGCGCGATGACCCATTGCAGTTGACGTAAACGTCAACTAGCATCGCCTCCATGAGCTTCAATCCCGCCACCATCGACACGCCCGATGCGCATAATCGGGACAGCTACACGATCACCGATCTCGCCGAGGAATTCGGCGTCACGGCCCGCGCGCTGCGCTTCTACGAGGACGAGGGGCTGATCTCGCCCGAGCGGATCGGGCTGGCGCGGGTCTATTCCAAGCGGGATCGGGCGCGGCTGGCGTGGATATTGCGCGGCAAGCGCGTGGGGTTCAGCCTCGCCGAGATCCGCGAGATGATCGACCTCTACGATGTCGGCGACGGCCGGCAGGAGCAGCGCCGCGTCACCATCGCCAAGTGCGAGTCGCGAGTCGCGAGCCTGATGCGCCAGCGGCACGACATCGACGCGGCGATCGAGGAACTGGCCCTCTTCGTCGAGCAGGTGAAGGCCGCCGACCTGGCCTGAGCGACACCTATAAGAAGCGATCCGCAGGAGAATATCCATGCCGACCTATACGCCCCCCATCGCCGACACCCGCTTCGTGCTGGACAAGGTTCTGGGGCTGGATCGTTACGCCAATCTGCCGGGCTTCGAGGCGGCCACGCCGGATATGGTGGATGCGATCCTGGAGGAGGGCGGCAAGCTCTGCGCGGAGGTGTTCTTCCCGCTCAACCAGCCGGGCGACGCGGAGGGCTGCACGCGGCACGACGACGCCTCGGTGACGACGCCGGCCGGCTTCCGCGATGCCTATCGCCAGCTTTCCGAGGGCGGCTGGATCGGGCTCGGCGCGCCGGAGCAGTTCGGCGGGCAGGGGCTGCCGCACGTCATCTCGACGGCATTCGAGGAATATCTGATCTCGTCGAACGTGGCCTTCGCCATGTATCCGGGGCTGACGCAGGGCGCGATGGCGGCGCTGCTGGCGATCGGTTCGGACGAGCAGAAGGCGCTCTACCTGCCGAAGATGGTGGCCGGCACCTGGACCGGCACCATGAACCTCACCGAGCCGCATTGCGGCACCGATCTCGGCCTCATCAAGACGCGCGCCGAGCCGAAGGGCGACGGCAGCTTCTCGATCACCGGCACCAAGATCTTCATCTCGGCGGGCGAGCATGATCTCGCCGAGAACATCATCCATCTCGTGCTGGCCAAGCTGCCGGGCGCGCCGGAGGGCAGCAAGGGCATCTCGCTCTTCGTCGTGCCCAAGTTCCTGCCCGATGCGGAGGGCAATCCGGGCGCGCGCAACGCCGTCTCCTGCGGCTCGATCGAGGAGAAGATGGGCATCCACGCCAACTCCACCTGCGTCATGAACTATGACGGGGCGACCGGCTGGCTGCTGGGCGAGGAGAATAAGGGCCTCGCCGCGATGTTCATCATGATGAACGCGGCGCGGCTCGGCGTCGGCCTGCAAGGGCTCGGCATCGCGGAGACGGCCTATCAGAATGCGGTCGCCTATGCGAAGGATCGGCGGCAGGGCCGCGCGCTCACCGGCCCGGCCGAGCCCGACAAGCCCGCCGACACGCTGTTCGTCCATCCCGACGTGCGGCGGATGCTGATGGAGGCGAAATCCTCGCTGGAGGCGGCGCGCGCGCTAGTGCTGTGGGGGGCGTTGCAGGTCGATCTGTCGCACAAGGCGCCGGACGAGGCGGGGCGCGAGGCGGCGGACGAGCTGATTTCGCTCGTGACCCCGGTCATCAAGGGCTATCTGACCGATCTCGGCTATGAGATCGCCACCAAGGCCCAGCAGGTGTTCGGCGGCCATGGCTACATCCGCGAATATGGGATGGAGCAATATGTCCGCGATGCCCGGATCGCGATGATCTACGAGGGCACCAACGGCGTGCAGGCGATGGACCTCGTCGGCCGCAAGCTGCCGCGCCATGGCGGCAAGGCGGCGATGGCGCTGTTCGGGCTGATCTCGGCCGACATCGCGGAGGCGAAGGGCGGCGCGCAGGCGGACCTCGCCGGGCATCTGGAGAAGGCCGTCGGCCAGCTTCAGGCGGGCGCGATGTGGCTGATGCAGAATGGCATGAAAGACCCGAACAACGCGGGTGCGGCCGCCTATCCGCTGATGACGATGATGGGCATCGTCTCGCTCGGCTGGATGTGGCTGAAGATGGCCCGTGCGGCGCAGGCCGGGCTCGATGCGGGGGAAGGCGACAAGGCCTTCCTCGAAGCCAAGCTCGTCACCGCCCGCTTCTTCGCGGAGCGGATGCTGCCCGATGTCGGCGCGCTGCGCCGCAAGCTGGAGGGCGGGGCCGAGGCGGTGATGGCGCTCCCGGTGGAAGCGTTCTGAGCGTCAGGCGGCGAGGCGCAGCCGGCGGCCGAACAGGAAGGCCACCGACACCCACGGCGCCGCCGCCCGTCCGCCGACGGCTCCTCCGGCCGCCTGCCAGCGCTTGAGCGCCTCGTCGATATCGGGCCGCCCCATCGCGGCTTCGATCTCGGCTGCGCGCTCGATCACTTCGTTTCGCATCGTTCGTCCTGAATCGCCGTGAAGGGGCGTCCTAGGCGAGAATGTCTCTCTCAAATCTAAACGCCGCGACGAACGGCCGATCAGTCCTGAAAAACATACAGCAGCAGGCAAAGGCTGAAGGGCGTCAGGACGAGCAGCAGCCTCGCGCATTCCCGGATGATCCGGGGCAAATCCAGAAGGGCGGGATGGGCTTGCCGGCTCATCCCGCCATCATCCGTCAACATCGCTGCCGATCGACCGATACCCTTGCGGTATCGATCACGCTTCCGGCAGGAAATCCGGCACGGACAGATAGCGCTCGCCCGTGTCGTAATTGAAGCCGAGCACCTTCACGCCATTGCCCAGCTCGGCCAGCTTCTGCTTGATTGCCGCCAGCGTCGCGCCGGACGAGATGCCGACCAGCACGCCTTCCTCGCTCGCCGAGCGGCGGGCATAGTCCTTGGCGTCGGAGGCCTCGACCTGGATCACGCCGTCGAGAAGCTGGGTGTGCAGGTTGGTCGGCACGAAGCCCGCGCCGAGGCCCTGAATGGGGTGCGGGCCGGGCTGGCCGCCCGAGATGACCGGCGAGAGCGTCGGCTCCACCGCGAACACCTTGAGCGCCGGCCAATGCTGCTTGAGCACCTGCGCCACGCCGGTGATGTGGCCGCCGGTGCCGACGCCGGTGATGATGACGTCGAGCGGGGCATCGCGGAAATCGTCGAGGATCTCCTGCGCCGTGGTGCGGACATGGACGTCGATATTGGCGGGATTCTCGAACTGGCCCGGAATCCACGAACCCTCGATGTCGGCGGCGAGTTCGGCCGCGCGCTCGATTGAGCCCTTCATCCCCTTCTCGCGCGGGGTGAGGTCGAAGGTCGCGCCATAGGCCAGCATCAGGCGGCGGCGCTCCAGCGACATGCTCTCGGGCATGACGAGGATGAGCTTGTAGCCCTTCACCGCGGCCACCATGGCGAGGCCGATGCCGGTGTTGCCGCTGGTCGGCTCGATGATCGTGCCGCCGGGCCTGAGCTTGCCGGACTTCTCCGCATCCTCGATCATCGCCAGCGCGATGCGATCCTTGATCGAGCCGCCGGGGTTGGTCCGCTCGGACTTGATCCAGACTTCCGCGTCCGGGAACAGGCGCGCGAAGCGGATGTGCGGCGTGCCGCCGATCGTCTCCAATATGCTTGCGGCTTTCATGCGGCTTTCTCCTCCAGAGGAACGTCTTCAAAGCTCTTGGGCGGATCGAAGCTACGCGCGCGGCGCAGCTCGGGGAACCAGCGGGACCAGGCAAACGCCACCAGCACCGCGCCGATGCCGCCCGCGACCACCGCCGTCACCGGGCCGACCAGCGCCGCGAGGAAGCCGCTCTCCGCCTCGCCCAGCTCGTTCGAGCCGGAGATGAACAGCGACGACACCGCACCAACGCGGCCGCGCATCTCGTCCGGCGTCCAGATCTGGATCAGCGACTGGCGGACATAGACCGACACCATGTCCGCCGCGCCGAGAATGGCGAGGCAGCCGAGCGACAGCGGCATCCAGCGCGACAGGCCGAAGCCGACAGTGGCCGCGCCGAACAGGCCGACCGCCGCCAGCATCTTCACGCCGACATTGTGCTTGAGCGGCCGGAAGGCGAAGAACAGCGCCGTCAGCGCGGAGCCGGCCGCCGGGGCCGCGCGCAGATCGCCGAGGCCGGACGCGCCGACGTGCAGCACGTCCTTGGCATAGACCGGCAGCATCGCGGTGGCGCCGCCCAGCAGCACGGCGAACAGATCGAGCGAGATCGCGCCCAGCACCAGCCGGTTGCGGCGGACATAATGCAGCCCGTCGATCATCTGCGCCCACGGGTTGCTCGACCCGCCGATCGCGCGGCGGGGCAGCGGACGGAGCATCATCAGGCAGAGGAAGCAGCCGGTGAACAGCACGGTGCTGACCGCGAAGGGCACCCATGCCGCCACCGCATAGAGATAGCCGCCGAGCGCCGGGCCGACGATCGATCCGCCCTGCCATGCGATGGAGCTGAGCGCGATCGCGGTCGGCAGCACGGCGGGCGGCACGAGATTGGGCGAGATCGCCTGGATGGCAGGCCCCGCGAAGGCGCGTGCGACGCCGAGCAGGGCGGCGACGGCGAAGAGGGCGGGAAGCGTCGTCGTGCCGTGCCAGGCCATCAGCGCCAGCGTGGCGGCGCATCCCGTCTCCAGCAACGTCGAGCCACGGGCCACCCAGCGGCGATCCACGCGATCGGCGGTCCAGCCGGTGATGAGCGTGAGCAGCGCCAGCGGCAGGAACTGCGCGACGCCGATCCAGCCGAGCTGCAACGCCGCCTCGTGGACGGGCATGGTGCGCCGTGCGATGTCATAGGCTTCCCAGCCGATCACGATCACCATCGAGAGCTGGGCGATCGTCGACATCAGCCGCGCCGCCCAATAGAATCGGAAGTCTCGATAGGCGAACGGATGACTGGGCTGTTCCATACCGGTTCCTTACGGCGGGCGGTGAGGGGGAAGCAACCGCAGCGTGGCTTCATCCCCGCTTAGGGATGCTTCCTTCGTTACGCCACCGTCTCAGGCGGCGCCGGGCTCTACCTCGGATGGGGAGGGGCGGCGCAGCGCCGGGTTGAGCCGCGCCACGCTGCACACGCCCGCGATCACCGCGAGGCAGGTCGCGACCAGCGGCGGCACCGGCCCCTCGCCGAGCCCGAAGGCGAGCAGGGCGGCGACCAGCGTCGCCCCCAGCGTCTGCCCCGAGAGCCGCGTGGTGGAGATGAGCCCGCCCGCCGAGGCGGCGCGATGGCGCGGTGCGGAGCCGACGATCAGCCGCGCATTGGGGGCGAGGAACAGGCCGAAGCCCGATCCGCACAGCGCCATCCGCCATGCCATGTCGGCATAGCCCGGATGCGCCGGCAGGAAGGCGAGCAGCAGCAGCGCGATCGTCGCCACCGTCATGCCGATCCCGCCGAGCAGCCCGGCCGGCACCTTGTCGGAGAGCGCGCCGGCGGTCGGCGCCACGATCATGGTGGTGAGCGGCCAGGGCGCAAGCATCGCCCCAACCTCGCTCGGCGACAGGCCGAAGCCGTGCTCCAGCCGGAAGGGCAGGGACAGCAGCAGCGTCATCGACGCCATGAAGGCGCACAACGCGCCCGAGGTGGAGAGCGCCAGCACCGGCATCCTGAGCAGGTCCACCGGCATGATCGGGTTCCGCTCGCCCAGTTCATGGCGGACGAACATCATGGCGGCGATCAGACCGGCCGCGAACACAAGCGCCGCGACCGTCTGCGATCCGCCATGCACGCCGGTTTCCAGCCCCGAGATAATCAGCCCGAACGTCACCACGCAATAGACGGCGCCCATCGTGTCATAGCCGGCCTTGCGGCCGGGCACGTCCGGCAGGCCGAAGCGGCCCAGCACCAGCGACAGGATCGCGAAGGGCACGCCGACCGCGAATACCCACGGCCACGGCGCCACGGCGAGGATCAGGCCGCCCGCCGTCGGCGCCAGCGCGGCCGAGACGGAGACCATGACGCTGTTGAGCCCCATGCCCCGCCCGAGCTGCCGCGCCGGATAGATGGAGCGGACGAGCGCCGACATGACGCTGAGCGCCGCCGCCGCGCCCAGCGACTGCACGGCCCGGATGACGAGCAGGAACGGCAGCGACTTGGCGAAGAAGCACATCGCCGTCGCGATCGTGAAGACGATCTGGCCGATCTGGTACAGCCGCTTGAGGCCGATCCGGTCTCCCAGCGCCGAGAAAGGCAGCAGTGTCATCACCAGCACGAGCTGGTAGACCGTGACGATCAGCACCGCCGCCGAGCTGTCCACCTTGAGGTCGTGCGCGATGGTGGGCAGGGCCACGCCCGCGATCTGCCCGTCGATCACCGTCAGGATCGTGCCCAGCGAGATCGCCGCGATGGCGAGATAGCGGCGCGGGCTCGGCATCCCGTCGGCGGGCAGGCCGCCGCCATCCTCGCGATCGGTCTTGCGCGGCGCGAGATCAGGGGCGGACGGTCGGATCATGCAGGAGTCACGAAGCTGTCGAGCACATGCTTGGTTCCGGCATGTTCGAAATCGATCTCGAGCTTGTTGCCCTCGATGCGCTCGATCCTGCCATAGCCGAACTTGGTGTGGAACACGCGCTGGCCGACCGCGACATCCGTCCGCGCCCTGGCGGCGTAGCTGGCGGCGGAGGCCTTCACCTCGACGATGCGCTGGCCGGGGCCGGAGCGCGCTATGGGCTCTCCCAGCGCGGCCGCGCGCTGCCAGCCGGGGCCGCGCCCGGTGCCGCGTTCGATATGGGCGAAGGGGTCGGTCCGCTCGCTCCACTGCGCGCGCCAGAGCGACTCGCCGCCGGTCATCGTGGTTTCGGTCTCGACATGCTCCTCCGGCAGCTCGCCGACGAAGCGCGAGGGGATGGAGGAGGTCCACTGGCCGTATATGCGCCGGTTGGCGGCATGGAGGATGACGCAGCGCCGCCGCGCCCGCGTGATCGCGACATAAGCGAGGCGGCGTTCCTCTTCGAGGCTCTTCACGCCGCCCTCGTCGAGCGCGCGCTGCGAGGGGAAGATGCCTTCCTCCCAGCCGGCGAGGAACACCGTGTCGAACTCCAGCCCCTTGGCGGCGTGGATCGTCATGATCGTCACCTTGGCGCCGAGATCGGCGGCGTCATTGTCCATGACGAGGCTGACATGCTCCAGGAACTCGCCGAGCGTCTCATAGTCCTCCATCGCGCGGGCAAGCTCGGTGAGGTTTTCGAGGCGCCCCGCGCTCTCGGCCGAGCGATCGGCCTGGAGCATCGCGGTATAGCCGCTCTCGTCGAGAATCTGGCGGATCAGCTCGGGATGGGCGAGCGAGTTGGAAAGGTCGCGCCAGCGTGCGATGTCGCCGACCAGCCGGCCGAGCGATTTCCGCGCCGCGCCGGACAGTTCGTCGGTATCGCACAGCTTCGCGGCGGCGAGCGTCAGCGGCACGCCTTCGGCGCGGGCGAGCGCGTGGATCTTCGCCACCGCCTTGTCGCCAAGGCCGCGCTTGGGCGTGTTGACGATCCGCTCGAAGGCGAGATCGTCGGACGGCTGGAACACCACGCGCAGATAGGCCAGCGCGTCGCGGATTTCCGCGCGCTCGTAGAAGCGGAAGCCGCCGATGATGCGATAGGGCAGGCCGATCGCGATGAAGCGGTCCTCGAACTCGCGCGTCTGGTGCTGGGCGCGCACGAGGATCGCGGCGTCGTCATAGCTGCCGCCCTGGCGGCGGAGGCTCTCGATCTCCTCGCCGACGCGGCGGGCTTCCTCCGGCCCGTCCCACACGCCGATGATCGACACCTGCTCGCCCACGTCGATCTCGGTCCACAGCGTCTTGCCGAGCCGCGAGCCGTTATTCTCGATGAGCGCGCTGGCCGCGCCGAGGATATGCGGGGTGGAGCGGTAATTCTGCTCCAGCCGGATCACCTTGGCGCCCGGAAAATCCTGCTCGAAGCGCAGGATGTTCGCCACCTCCGCGCCGCGCCACGAATAGATCGACTGATCGTCGTCGCCGACGCAGCAGATATTCCTGTGGCTTTGCGCGATCAGCCTCAGCCAGAGATATTGGGACGAGTTGGTATCCTGATACTCGTCGACCATCACATAGCGGAAGCGCTGCTGATAATGCTCCAGCACGTCGCGATGGCGCTTCAGGATCGTGAGCATATGGAGCAGCAGGTCGCCGAAATCGCAGGCGTTCACCGCGATCAGGCGCTTCTGGTAGGCGTTGTAGAGTTCGGAGCCCCGGCCATTGGCGTAAAGCTCGCTCTCGCCCGCGTCGATCTCGGTGGGCGTCCAGCCGCGATTCTTCCACTTGTCGATGAGGCCCGCGAGCTGGCGCGCGGGCCAGCGCTTCTCGTCGATGTCGGCGGCCGCGATCAACTGCTTGAGCAGGCGGATCTGGTCGTCGGTGTCGAGGATGGTGAATTTGCTCTGGAGCCCCACCAACTCGGCATGACGGCGCAGCATCCGGGCCGCGACCGAGTGGAAGGTGCCGAGCCACGGCATCCCCTCCACCGCATCGCCGACGATCCGGCCGACACGCTCGCGCATCTCGCGCGCGGCCTTGTTGGTGAAGGTGACGGCGAGAATCTCGCTCGGCCAGGCGCGGCGGGTGGCGATCAGATGCGCGAGCCGCGCGGTGAGCGCCGCCGTCTTGCCGGTGCCGGCGCCCGCGAGGACGAGGACCGGGCCTTCGGTGGTGAGCACGGCCTCGCGCTGCGGTTCGTTGAGCCCCTTTAGATAGCCGGGCTCGGGGGTGGTGGAGATAGGCTGATTCACGTTCGAACAGGTAGGGAACGGAAGGGCTTAGGGCAACCGGGGTTGGGTTCCATGGTCCCAGCGAAAGCCGGGTCTACGCCTTTCACTATTCATCGCATCGTTTGAGAAAGCAGAGATGGATCCCAGCCTTCGCTGGGATGGCGGGAATTGGTGGGGAACCGCTTGGCTGCTTTCGGGCCGAGAACCAACGATTTTGCTGTCATCCAACGAGAGTGCATTGGTAGCTACGCGCCATAATGCCGGTCATTCGCCGCCTCCAATGCTTTACCCCAAGCGCAATATGTTTGCGTTGGGCTACGTCGAGTACGAGGATGCCAAAATACAAAGTATCTAGACTGCTTCGTAGTGGAAATGTCGTTGCGACATTTTCCAGACGATTTTATCTTCAAATCCTTCGGGGATCAGAATTTTGGGGGTGCGCCAGTGTCCGATGAGCATGATTGGCCGTTCGATGGCGATGCCATTCCAGACGAACCCTATGCCGATCCGACCATACGGTCTGGATATCAAAACGCCCTAGGTCGCTTCATTATGGCGCACAACGAAGTCGATTTTTGGATGTCGGCCATTCTCGAAAAAGCGGTGCAGATTATCGCACCAGACGGTTCGCTCAATCATCTGGCGCTTGGTGACTTCTCCGCAAGGGCAACGAATCTCGTCCTGCTCATGCGGGTCGCTCCCCATCTTTGCCTTGGCGGAGTGGGCAAAGGGAGACTGCATGAACTGAACGGGGTGCGGAATGCACTTGCTCACGGCCATTTTGACCAAGACCGCTACAGCGGCACGTTCGAGATCGTGAACCGCAAGCATAAGAGTTTTCAGGTGAAGCGACTTAAGAACCTTAACGAGGCGAGCATCAATGCAGCGGCGGAGGAACTTGAAGGGATAGCGAGCCATATGGAGGCGGTTCATGCCTTCATGGATGTATCGTTAGGCGCTGAGTATTTCCAAGACGCCCCGGTGATTTTGAAGAGCATTGAACTATGGGAACTGATGGCGTCCGAGGATGCCAAGAAGGCCGCTGAGGCTGGCGAACAAAAGTCCGGTGTTGCGGCACCGGACGATGCCGCACCCGATCAATAAATGTATGTCCGCCTTCGGGCGAGGCGAGTGCCGGTCTTAACGACTGACTCTGTGACGAAATTCGGCCACCGACGATCGCAGCAGTCTCAGCCCTCGTAGCGTAGCAGCGTGATTCTGGCCTTGCCGTAGACCCGCTCGGCCTCGATCGAGAAGCCGCCGGGGCGCAGCTCCTCCGCCTTCTCGCCCTCGACGCTCGCCAGCGCGCCCGGCGCCAGCCAGCCGAGCCGCGCCAGCCGCTCCAGCGTCGGCACGCCGGCGTGCATCGCATAGGGCGGGTCCATCATCATCAGGTCATAGGCGCGCGTCGACGGGCCGAGCGTGTTGACCGCCTGCGCCCGCACGTCCGCCTTAGCCCCCAGCGCCGCGATGTTCGCCCGCAGCGCGTCGAGCGCGGGCTTGTCCTGCTCGACGAAGGTGCAGCTCTCCGCGCCGCGCGACAGTGCCTCCAGCCCCAGCGCGCCGGTGCCCGCGAACAGATCGACGACGGCCATCCCCTCGAAGCTGCCAAGCCGGCTGGTCAGCATCGAGAACAGGGCTTCCCGCGCCCGATCGGAGGAGGGGCGCGTGGTGGTGCCGGCGGGTGCCTTCAGCGGACGGCCGCGCCACAGGCCGGAAACAATTCTCATCGCAGCGTTTTCCGAAATTCTTCAAGGTCGTGCTGACGCACCTCGACCACTTCGCCCGCAGGCAGATCGGCGAGGATGAACTCGCCGTAGGCGACGCGGATCAGTCGCGACACCTGGAGGCCCAGATATTCCAGCACGCGGCGAACCTCGCGGTTCTTGCCCTCGGTGATCTTCATCTCGATCCAGATGTTGCGGCCGGTGCGGCGCTCCATGTTGGCGTCGATCGGGCCGTAGCGGATGCCCTCGATGGTCACGCCCTCGATCAGCGCCTCAAGCTGGTCTTGCGTCACCTCGCCATAGGCGCGGGCGCGATAAATGCGCGGAACGCCGGTGGAGGGCAGTTCCAGCTTGCGCTTGAATTCGCCATCGGTGGTGAGCAGCAGCAACCCTTCCGTGTTCATGTCCAGACGGCCGATCGGCATCACGCGCGGCAGGCCTTCGGGCAGCCGGTCGTAGATGGTCGGGCGGCCGGCGGGGTCATGCTCGGTGGTGAGGAAGCCGACCGGCTTGTGGAACAGGAACAGGCGCGTGTGCTCCGGCGCATCGACCTGCTGGCCGTCGACCGTCACGCCCCGGAGCGAGGTGAGGATGGTCGCGGGCGTGTCGAGCACCTTGCCGTCGAGCGCGATGCGGCCTTCGGCGATCATCCGCTCGATCTCGCGGCGCGAGGCGACGCCGGCGCGGGCGAGCAGCTTGGCGATGCGCTGCGGCTCCTTGCGGCTGTGGGCGCGCGGTGCGGGGGCTTCGGCCGCGGCGGCCTTGCCGGAGGCGCGGCGCGGCGCGGTGGGGCGACGCTCCCGCGTCTCGGGTTCGACGGCGCGGGCGGGCCTGCCGCGCGATTCGGCCGGCCGGGCGGGGCGGCGCCCCTCGCCCTCGCCACGCGGCGGACACGAGAGGAGCTTTTCGCCACGATCCGCGCCGTGCGCGGGGGCGGCACGGGTGCCGCGTGCCGGCTTGCCCTTGTCCGAAGGCGGACGGGGGGAGGCATCGCCGCGTTCCGGCCGACGGCCGCGCGTGGGGCGCCCGCTTCCATCCTCGCGCCGCGCCGGGCGGGCGGCGGGCGCGTCGCCACGACGGCGGCCATCGGCTCGCGGAGCGGGGCGCTGGCCGGTGGGCGCGGCATCCCACGGGGCGGCGTCATGCGCCGGCGAATGCGGCTCTTCCTGAGCGGCGCGGCGTTCGCGGGGCTTGCGGCCGGTGGCGGGCCTGGCGGCGGCGTCGCGCTCGCGCGGCGGGCGCGCGGCGGCCCATGCCTCGGAGCGGTTCGTGCGGGGCTTGGCGCCCGTCCGCTGAGATGCGCGCTGCGGCTTCTTGCCCTCGGAGGGCTTGTCGTCGCGCGGCGCCTCGTCGCCGGTGCGGGGCGTGCGCGGGGGCGAACCGCGACGATCGCGGGGTTCGGCGCGGCGGCCGGCACGACGATCGTCGCCGGGGCGGCGGGGGGCGCTCACTTCTTGTCTCCGATGGCTCAGGATGCGGGAACCGCCTTCCGCGCTAATCGCTTGCCGGTCAAGCGGCGAGTCGCATCCTGCGTATCGGGAAGGAGGGGCTTCGGCAGCATCCCGTTCAGGAATGGAGGCCGAAACATCTTTCCCGGCTGCGTCGGGTCGCTAAGGTGATGGCGATGTCCGGTTCGACTTCCACCACGCTTCGCCACTATCTGAGGCCCGCTCCGCTCGGCGCGTTCCTGCTCGGGATATCGAGCGGGTTTCCGCTGACGCTGCTGCTGGCGACGATGTCCTACTGGCTGTCGAAGGTGGGCATCGACAAGAAGACGATCGGTTTCGCCTTCGCGCTCGGCACGCCCTACACGCTGAAATTCCTCTGGGCGCCGCTGATCGACGGCATCGCGCTGCCCGGCCTGTCGCGGCTGTTCGGCCAGCGCCGCGCCTGGCTGTTCGTGGTGCAGGCATTGCTGGCGGTGGCGCTCATCCAGCTCGGGGCGAGCGATCCCAACCATCATATCGCCCGCTTCGCATTGTGGGGCGTGATCGTGGCCTTCCTGTCGGCGACGCAGGATATCGTGATCGATGCCTATCGCATCGAGATCCTGTCCGACGAGGAACTGGCGCAGGGCACGGCGACCAATCAGGTCGGCTATCGCACCGGCAACCTGCTGGCCGGTGCGGGGACGATCTGGCTGGCCTCGACCGAGGGCGCGGCGCTCGGCTGGCCGATGGCCTATGCGATCAGCGCGGGGCTGGTGCTGCCGGGCGCGATCGCGGCGCTATGGCTCGGGCCGGGCAAGCGCACCGCGGTGCGCGAGCCGTTCAGCATCGAGGCGTTCCGCCATTTCCTGAAGCATAACGTCGCCGATCCCTTCGTGGATTTCTTCAAGCGGCCGGGCGCGTGGCTGATCCTGCTGTTCGTGCTCACCTACAAGCTCGGCGATGCGGTGGGGCAGAACATGCTCTCGCCGATGGTGGTGCATCAGGGCTTCACCGACACGGATTATATCGCGATCAACAAGCTGGTGGGCTTCTGGTGCCTGGTGATCGGATCGCTGGTCGCGGGCGCGCTGATCGCCCGCTTCGGCATGGGGCGGCTGCTTTTCGGCGCGGGCATCATCATGGCGGGTGCCAATCTGATGTTCGCGACCGTCGCCGCGACGGGCCATTCGGTGGCGATGCTGACGCTGGCGGTGGGCACGGAAAATCTGTTCGCGGCGATCAGCCTCACTGTGTTCGCGACCTATCTGTCCGGCCTGTCGAGCACGGCCTTCACGGCGACCCAATATGCCCTGCTTTCCAGCGTCGCGGCGGTGGGGCGAACCTTCGCGACGACGCCGTCGGGATATGCCGCGGCGGCGTTCGGCTGGGTCGGCTTCTACATCTTCGCGGCCTGCCTCGCGATACCGGGGCTGTTCTTCCTGTGGCTGATGCACCGCGCCGGTTTCGTGGTGGAAACCGTCCGGCAGACGGGCGTCGAGGAGCCCGAAACGCCCGCCGCGCGGGATTAATCCGGCAACTGCCGGTTCTCGCGCAGCACTTCGCCCGCGAGATAGAGCGAGCCCAGAATCAGCACATAAGGCGGCTCGGTGCGGTCGGCATGGCGGCCGATCCAGCGGAGGGCGTCCGCCACGTCGGCGGCGGGGAGGGCGGTCAGCCCGACCTGCTTGGCCATCGCCGCCAGTTCGGCGGGCGCGTGATGCTCGTGCCCCGGCACCGGCACCGCATGGAGCGTCGCATGGCGTCCGGCGAAGGCGCGCAGTACGCCCGTCGCATCCTTGTTCGCGAGCAGCCCCATGACGAGGTGCAGCGGCTTCCCCGCCGGCACCGCCGCGCGCAGATGATCCGCGACGACGCGCGCCGCCGCCGGATTATGTCCGCCGTCGAGCCACAGCTCGGCCTCCTTGGGCAGGAGATCGCGCAAGGGGCCGGGGCCGAGCGGCTGCATCCGCGCGGGCCACTCCGCCCAGCCCATCGCGGCGCGGATGGCGGCCGGTGGCACGGAAAGGGCCGTCTGGTGACGAAGCATCGCGATGGCGAGCCCGGCATTCTCCACCTGATGCGTTCCCGCGAGCCTCGGCAGCGGCAGGTCGAGCCGGCCTTCGGAGTCGCGATAATGAAGCTCGCCGCGATAGGGCGCGGCCTCCCAGGCCTCGCCGCGCGGGAAGAGCGGTGCGCCGGCCTCATCGGCGGCGGCAGCGACGCGCTCGGCCATGGAAGGCGGGTAGCGCTGGGTGATGAGCGGCACGCCGGCCTTGGCGATGCCGGCCTTCTCGGTGGCGATCTGCTCGGGCTTGTCGCCGAGGAAGGCCTGGTGATCCATGCCGAGCTGGGCGATGCCCGTGACGGCGGGCGCGGCCAGCACATTGGTCGCATCGAGCCGCCCGCCGAGGCCGACCTCGATCACGCACGCATCCGCCGGCACGTCCGAGAAAGCGAGGAAAGCGGCCGCCGTCGTCACCTCGAAGAAGCTCGGGCCGATATCGTCGGCGATATCGAGCACGCGGCCGAGATAATCCGCGAGCTGTGCGTCCTCGATCAGCCGGCCCGCCAGCCGGATGCGCTCGTTGAAGCGCACGAGATGCGGGCTGGTGTAGACATGGACCTTGTGCCCCGCCGCCTCCAGCGCCGCGCGCAGGAAGGCGCAGGTCGATCCCTTGCCGTTGGTGCCCGCGACGTGGAAGACGGGCGGGAGCTTCGTCTCCGGGTTGCCGAGCCGATCGAGCAGCGCGCGGACGCGCTCCAGCCCGAGGATGTCCCGGCCCGGCGAGAGCGCGTCCAGCCGGTCGAGCTGCTGCTGGACCGCGGCATCGTCGGAACGGGCATGATCCGCCATGGGCGTCAGGCCGGGGCCTTCTCCGGCACCAGATAGGCGATCAGCTTCGCCAGCGTCTCGCGGAGCTGATGGCGATGCGTGACCATGTCGAGCATCCCGTGATCCAGCAGATATTCGGAGCGCTGGAAGCCCTCGGGCAGCTTCTCGCGGATGGTCTGCTCGATCACGCGCTGGCCCGCGAAGCCGATCAGCGCGCCCGGCTCTGCAAGCTGGACGTCGCCCAGCATCGCGTAGCTGGCGGTGACGCCGCCGGTCGTCGGATCGGTCATCACGACGATATAGGGCAGGCCGGCCTCGTGCAGCTTGGCGATGGCGACCGTCGTCTTGGGCATCTGCATGAGGGAGAGGATGCCCTCCTGCATCCGCGCGCCGCCGGCGGCGGTGAAGACGATGTACGGCGCCTTCTCGGCGATCGCCGCTTCCACGCCCGCCACGAAGGCCGCGCCCACCGCAAGGCCCATCGATCCGCCCATGAAGGCGAAATCCTGCACGCCGACGACCGCCTTGCGGCCCTCGATCTCGCCCTTGGCGTTGAGGAAGGCGTCAGGCTCGCCGGTCGAGGTGCGCGCCGCCTTCAGGCGATCGGCGTACTTCTTGGTGTCGCGGAACTTGAGCGGATCTTCGCGCACCACCGGCGCCGGCAGCGGCGTGTGGACGCCGCCGTCGAACAGCATGTCGAAGCGCTTGGCGGCGCCGATGCGGCCATGATGCTCGCACTTCGGGCAGACGCTCTGATTTTCCTCATATTCCTTGAGGAAGACCATCGCCCCGCACTTCGGGCACTTATGCCAGAGGTTCTCGGGGGTATCCCGCTTCGCGATGAAGGGGATCGAATTGCGGACCTTGTCGATCCAGCTCATGCCGTAACTCCTACGCGGGCTTCTCGCACCGCCCCTGCCAATATTGCGACGAGCGCGCGGCCCGCCTCCGGGTTGCCGCCGGCCTTCGCCAGCGCGTCGACGATCGCCGAGCCGACGACCACCCCGTCCGCCACGCGCGCGATGGCGGCGGCCTGCTCGGGGGTGCGGACGCCGAAGCCCACCGCGACGGGCAGGTCGGTGCCCGCCTTGAGCCGCGAAACGGCCGCCTCGATCGTGTCGGTCGCCGCCTGCTGGAGGCCGGTGATGCCCGCCACCGAGACGTAATAGAGGAAACCCGAAGCGCCCTCCAGCACCGCCGGCAGACGCGCCGTATCGGTGGTGGGGGTGGCGAGGCGGACGAGGTCGATCCCCTTCGCGCGGAGGGGCGGCCCGAGGGCGGCATCCTCCTCGGCGGGGATGTCGACGCAGATCACGCCGTCGATGCCGGCCTCTTCAAGGGCTTGCGCGAACCAGTCGGCGCCGCGCGAGAGCATCGGGTTGGCATAGCCCATCAGCACCAGCGGCACATTCGGATGCCGCTCGCGGAAGCCCTTGGCGATGGCGAGGACGTCGGCGGTTTTGGTGCCCGCCGCGAGCGCGCGGATGTTCGCTTCCTGGATCGCGGGGCCATCGGCCATCGGATCGGTGAAGGGCATCCCCAGCTCGATCACGTCCGCGCCGCCTGCGACGATGGCGTCGAGGATGGCGGGCGTGTGCGCGGGCGAGGGATCGCCGGCGGTCACGAAGGCGACCAGCGCGGCGCGATCCTCGGCCTTCAGGCGTGCGAAGGTGTCGGCGAGGCGGCTCATGCTGCCCTCACAATGCGCGAACCGTAAGTCGAAATACATGCCCCAAGCGCTGCGCCTGCCGCATGTCCTTCGACTGCGCTCAGGACGAACGGTGAGGAGGGAAGCAGGTTCGTCACAGCTTCACTCCCATGCTGTCGGCGACGGTGAAGATGTCCTTGTCGCCCCGGCCGGAGAGATTGAGGATGACGAGCTGATCTTCGTTCATGTCCCGTGCCTTGCGGACGATGCCTGCGATCGCGTGCGCGCTCTCCAGCGCCGGGATGATGCCCTCGGCGCGGCAGCAGAGCTGGAAGGCGTCCATGGCTTCCTGGTCGGTCACGCCTTCATAGGTGACGCGCTTGATCTCGTGCAGCCAGCTATGCTCCGGCCCGATGCCCGGATAGTCGAGACCGGCCGAAATCGAGTGCGCCTCGGTGATCTGGCCGTCCTCGTCCTGAAGCAGATAGGTGCGGTTGCCGTGGAGGACGCCGGGGCGGCCGCCGGTGAGGCTGGCGGCGTGCTTGTCGGTGTCGAGGCCATGGCCCGCCGCCTCGATGCCCATCATCGCCACGCCGGTATCGTCGAGGAAGGGGTGGAAGAGGCCGATGGCGTTCGAGCCGCCGCCCACCGCCGCGACCAGCAGGTCGGGCAGGCGGCCTTCCGCTTCGAGGATCTGCTCGCGCGCCTCGGTGCCGATCACCGACTGGAAATCGCGGACCAGTTCGGGATAGGGATGCGGGCCGGCAGCGGTGCCGATGATGTAGAAAGTGTCGTCGACGTTCGCGACCCAGTCACGCAGCGCCTCGTTCATCGCGTCCTTGAGCGTTTGCGCGCCGGACGTGACGGGGCGGACTTCCGCGCCGAGCAGCTTCATGCGGAACACGTTGGGCTGCTGGCGGGCGACGTCCACCGCGCCCATGAAGATCGTGCAGGGCAGGCCGAAGCGCGCCGCGACCGTTGCCGTCGCGACGCCGTGCTGGCCGGCGCCGGTCTCGGCGATGATCCGCTTCTTGCCCATGCGGATGGCGAGCAGAATCTGGCCGATGCAGTTGTTGATCTTGTGCGCGCCGGTGTGGTTCAGGTCTTCGCGCTTGAAATAGATTTTCGGGCCTTTGCCGGCGGGTGCGTCCTTGCGAAGAGCCTCGGTCAGCCCTTCCGCGTAATAGAGCGGGCTCGGGCGGCCGACATAATGCTTCAGCAGCCCCTCGAACTCGGCCTTGAAGGCCGGGTCGGACTGGGCGCGGCGATATTCGCGCTCCAGATCGAGGATGAGCGGCATGAGCGTTTCGGCGACATAGCGTCCGCCGAATTCTCCGAAATGGCCTTCAGCGTCAGGCTGGGCGCGAAGCGAGTTGGGCAGTGTCATAGGCGGCTCGTCGCTTGAAGGAAGGCGGCGATCTTGTCCACATCCTTGATGCCGGGCGCGGATTCCACGCCGGAGGAGATGTCGACGAGACGGGCGCCGGTAGTCCCCACCGCATCGGCCACATTGCCGACATCGAGGCCGCCCGAAAGCGCCCATGGCAGGGGATGCGAAAATCCGTCGAGCAGAGCCCAATCGAAACGCAGCCCCATGCCGCCGGGCAGCGCGCCCTTGGGCGTCCTGGCGTCGTAGAGGATGCGGTCGGCCGCGCCGCGATAGCGGGCGGCGGCGTCCAGATCGGCACGGGTGCGGACGGGGATGGCCTTCCAGACCTGCACGCCGAGCCGCGCCTTCACCGCCGCGACGCGCTCCGGCGTCTCGTCGCCATGAAGCTGCACGCCGGTCAGCCGCGCGCCCGCCACGGCGTGGTTAAGCAGCGCGTCATCGGGATCGACGAACACGCCGATCCGCTCGACATGGCCCGGTGTCGCGAGCCGGCCGGCGCGATCGGGTTCGATGTCGCGCGGGCTCTTCGGGAAGAAGACGAAGCCGACATGGCTCGCCCCGCCGCGCACGGCCGCATCGATGGTTTCGGCGGTGGAGAGCCCGCAAATCTTGGCGCTGACTGGCATGGTGGAGCGCGATATAGGCCCGCCTTGCGGTCAGGCCTACCCATTCCTTCTTGGCGAGGCTGAAGCTCAGAGCGTCGCTTCGATCGCGCGGGCGGCGGCGTCCGGGTCTTCGGCCTTGGTGATCGGGCGGCCGATGACCAGCACCGAGGCGCCGCGATCGCGCGCCTGACGCGGCGTCACCACGCGCTTCTGGTCGCCGACCACGCCATCCGCCGGGCGGACGCCGGGGACGACGAAGAAACCGTCCGACCAGATCTTCTTCGCGATCGCCACCTCGGCGCCCGAGCAGACCACGCCGTCCAGCCCCGCCTCGCGGGCGAGGCCGGTCAGGCGCTCGACCTGGCCATGGACGTCGTCCTCAAGGCCGATCGAACGGAGATCATTGCCGTCGAGCGAGGTGAGCATCGTCACGCCGACCACCTTGGTGCCGAGCGGGGCGGCCGCCTTGGCGTCCTCCATCATCGCGCGGCCGCCGGCGGTGTGGACCGTGACGATCGCGGGCTCCAGCACGGAGAGCGCCTGCATCGCCTTGCCGACGGTGTTGGGAATGTCGTGCAGCTTCAGGTCGAGGAAGATCGGCAGGCCGAGCGCCGCCATCTCGCGCACGCCGGGGCGGCCGTTGGCGGCGAAGAATTCGAGGCCGAGCTTGATGCCGCCGACATGATGGCGAACCTTCTGGGCCAGCGCCTTGGCATGTTCGATGTCCGGCGTGTCGAGGGCGACGTAGATGGGGGAGCGATGGGTCACGATTGAGCCGGGGGTTCCGTGGTGAGAGGCGCGGTCGGCTGTGCGACCGGATGGGTGGCGGCCATGTCGCCGATGCCGCGCATGTCCGCAAGGGCGCGTTCATGGCTGTCGAGCCGGCGCTTCAACCGCCAGCGCGTGGCGCGGTGATAGGCGAAGGTGGGCAGGAAGCCCGCGAGGAAGGCGCCGAACACCAGCACCGGCAGCTTCGCATCCACCAGCAAACCGCCCCAGAGGTTCACCGTCACCGGCGTCCAGTTGCGCATCGCGAAGATCACCGCGGCAACGGCCAGCACGACCCAGAAGAGCGTTTTCAGAAACTGCATAGGCCCGAGCTTATGCGGAAGCGTAATGAGACGCCAGCCTCCCCGGCCGGGTTATCCGATCTCGGCGGCCAGCTTGTCGAACAGATCGGGGACATGCGTGAGCCGGCTGCGCTCCTCGCCCAGAATGGCACGGAATATGTCCCGTTTCAGGCCAGCTATCGCGCCGGGGGGCAGCGAGCGGCCGGCCGGAAGCGTGGAGGCGACGATGTCGATCATCCGGTCCGCGCCGTGGAGGCGGCCCCAGAGATAGTCGTTCTCGCGATAGACCCGGCTGAAGAACGCCCCGAAGCTGTTGAACTGGATGCCCTTGAGGCTGGCCTCCGCGCCGCCCTCGCGGATGGCGCGCGCGTCCTCCGGCGAGATGCGGTCCACCTTGATCGGATCGAACTCGTCGAGCCCTTCGTCCTGGAGCAGCGGCAGCATGGCGATGTCGTAGAAGGGAAAGCCCAGATAGGCATAGAGCATCACCCGTCGCTCCGCCTTGGGCAGCGCGGCGAAGGCCTGGGCCAGCCGTTCGTCGGCGCTCTGGTCGAGCGTGGCGAGGTCGCGCGCCTGGGCGAGCCAGTCGAGCGCGGCCTCGGGCTGGCCGACCACGATGCGGGCGGCGGCGCGGGCGGCCTCGTCGTAGAAATCGTCGCTCTGCCGCGCGAGATAGGGGGCGAGGGCGTCGAACAGGCCTTCGCGCATGGTCTGCGCGGCCTGGCGGGGGACTTCGCCATGCTGCTCCATCGCCTCGATCCGCCGCGCGAGGAAGCGCAGCCGCCTCACCCGGAAGCGGATATCGTGCTGGCGGAAGAACAGCACGACCGATTCGGCGACGCGCCCGCCGATCAGCGAATGCGGCGCGCGCAGGCCCCTGGCGACGATGTGCTCCGCGATGGCGTCGCGATAGCTGTCCAGCGAGGCGGCGGCCGGCCCGGCGAGCGAGTGGAGGAGGACCGCCAGTTCCTCGTTCACCGTCGTGAGCTTGAGATGGCCGTAGGAGGCATAGGCATAGCCCGCGCCCTTGCCGGCCCGGTCATGCGCCTTGGCGCGCCAGGCGAGCAGGCGGGGCGGCGTCGGCGAATCGAGGAAGAAGGTGGAGCCGAGGGCATCCTCGATCGTGGCCTCCACCTCGGGGCGGATCGCGTCGGTGATCTCGCGCATCCGGTTGATGCGGGCGGAGCGTCCCTCGATCGCCTCCAGATTGTCGCGGATCGGCTGCTCGCGCGGAATGTCGGACATCGCGCCGAAGATCGTCTGGAAGAAGCCTGGCTGGCTCACCGCGCCGGGGGTGTTCATCCGCATGATCCGGTTGCCGGGGTGCGGATCGACATAGACGAAGCGCCGGTCGATCTCGCGCCGCGCCGGGCGGTTGCGGAGTGCGTCGACGGCGGGGCGGAAGGGCGCGTTGGCGAGCACCGAGCCATCGATCAGCGCCGCCGAATCGATCCGCCCGGCCGCCGCCTGCCGGGGGAGCGAGCGGGTGAGGAAGGCGTCGCGTGTCGGCCAGTCGCGCCCGCGCTCGGCGAGCACGCCGTCCAGCTCGGCGACCGTGAAGGGCGGGAAGGCGCCCGGAAAGCTCGCGGTCGCCCGCGCGGCGAAGGCGAGTTCCGCCGGATCGCCCAGCCCCGGCCCGCCGTCCGCCCCGGAACGCCCGCGATCGCAGAAGGCGAGCGTCAGGCGATGCTCGGTCTCCACCACCTCGTCCGGCGAATGGAGATGCAGCCGCTCGGGATGGCCGTGGAAATCGGTGACGGTGACGAACAGGTCCAGCGGCTGGCCCTCTGGCAGGAGCGGCGGGCCGGCCGGGCGCGCCTCCATGGCGTCGAGCGCGTCGAGGATCACGCCCGTGAAGCCGGCACCTCCGAACGGCGGCTCGAACCAGCGCCCCCGCACGAAGCTGGCGAGCTTGGCCTTCACCTCGGCGCGCGCGGCGGGCTCGACCGTCTCCTCCAGCCCCGTCTCGCGGCCGGCCAGCGCCCAGGCGATCGGCGTCGCCCACATTTTCGACAGCCGCGATCCGGGCCGTGCCTCGGGATCGACGAGCTGGTCCACATCGGCCTTTTCGAGCCACAGGCTGGTGAGCGGCTCCAGCGACTGGCCGCTGCTGATCGCCTGCGCGAGGAAGATGCCGTTGAGCCCGCCCGCGCTGGCGCCCGCGATGATGTCGACGAGGATACGGAGCCGGATTTCCGCCTCGCCCTCGATCAGCGCGAGCAGGCGGCGATAGACCTCTTCGCTGGCGCCCTCGGCGGTTTCCCCGGCCGAGAAGGCGCGGCTGGCGCGGGCGAGGTGCCAGATCTCCTTGGTGATGCCGTGCATATACACGGCAAGGCTGATGCCGCCGTAGCAGACCAGCGCCAGCCTCAGTTCCTTCTCCCTCATTGCGGCGGATGGTCGCATGGCGGCCAGGCCCCCGCAAGAGCGACCTGCGGCTGTTGCGATGTTGGAAAGCGCGGGCTATGTTCCCGCTTCGTTCGAGGGCGGGAGCATCATGGCCAAGCCAGCCAAGCGTTATGTCTGTCAGGCCTGTGGGGGCGTTTCCCATCGCTGGCAGGGCCAGTGCGCCGATTGTGCGGAGTGGAACACGCTGGTCGAGGAAGTGCAGGCCGCGCCCACCGCGTTTGCGGCGAAGCATGACCTCAGGCGCGGCGGCCGGATGCTGGAGCTGGTCGGGCTGGACGCGGACATCGTGCTGCCGGAGCGGACGAAGACGGGCATCGGCGAGCTGGACCGGGCGCTTGGCGGCGGCCTCGTGCCGGGCTCGGCGACGCTGATCGGCGGCGATCCGGGGATCGGCAAGTCGACCTTGCTCATCCAGGCGGCGGCGAAGCTGGCCGAGGAGGGGCTGTCGGTCGCCTATATCTCGGGCGAGGAGGCGGCCGATCAGGTGCGGCTGCGCGCGCGGCGGCTGGGGCTGGGCAATGCGCCGGTGAAGCTCGGCGCGGCGACCTCGGTGCGCGATATCCTCGCGACGCTGGATGGCGGGCGGCCGCCGGCGTTGCTCGTGATCGATTCGATCCAGACCATGCATTCGGACATGATCGAGGGCGCGCCCGGCACGGTGAGCCAGGTTCGCGCCTCGTCGCAGGAACTGATCCGCTATGCCAAGGAGACGGGCGCGGCGCTGATCCTCGTCGGCCATGTCACCAAGGACGGCGCGATCGCCGGCCCCCGCGTGCTGGAGCATATGGTCGACACGGTGCTGAGCTTCGAGGGCGAGCGCAGCCATCAATATCGCATCCTCCGCCCGATCAAGAACCGCTTCGGCGGCACCGACGAGATCGGCGTCTTCTCGATGGCGGAGACGGGGCTGGGCGAGGTGCTGAACCCGTCCTCGCTGTTCCTGACCCAGCGCGACGAGGGCGTGGCGGGCGCGGTGGTGTTCCCGGCGCTGGAGGGCACGCGGCCGCTGCTGATCGAGATACAGGCGCTGACGGTGCGGCTGGCTTCGGGCGCGACGCCGCGGCGGGCGGTGGTCGGCTGGGATTCGGGGCGGCTCGCCATGATCCTCGCCGTGCTGGAGGCGCGATGCGGCCTCAGCTTCTCCTCGGCGGAAGTCTATCTGAACGTGGCGGGCGGCTATCGCGTCACCGATCCGGCAGCGGATGTCGCGGTGGCGGCGGCGCTCGTCTCGGCGCTCGCGGAGCGGCCGGTGCCGGCCGATGCCGTGGCGTTCGGCGAAGTGTCATTGTCGGGCGAGATTAGGCCCGTCGCGCATGGTGGTATCCGGCTCAAGGAGGCGGCGAAGCTCGGTTTCGAGCGGGCGCTGATGCCTTCGGCAGGCGTCGGCGAGGTGACGGGAATCAAGGCCAGCCACTTCCCGTCGCTGGGCAGGCTCGTTGACCATCTGCTGGGGCGTGGCTAGGCGCGCTTCATGCACTCGCTGACCCTGCTCGACATCATCGTTCTCCTGTTCGTCGGCGGCGGCGCGCTGCTCGGCGTGATGCGCGGCTTCGTGATGGAGGTGCTGTCGCTGTTCGCCTGGGTGGCGGCAGTGATTGCGCTCAAGCTGTTCTACACGCCGGCTGCGCTGTTCCTCGGCGCGCATCTGCACACCAAGGCCGGGGCCTCGCTGCTCGCCTTCGTGCTGCTGTTCGCGATCGTCTTCTTCGTCGGCCGGATGCTGGCGGCACGGATCGGGCGGAGCACGCGCACCTCCGTGCTGGGGCCGATCGACCGGACGCTGGGCCTCGGCTTCGGCGCGGTGAAGGGGCTGATCGGCGTGACCCTGCTCTTCATGCTCGGCAATCTCGTCTACGATCTGGGCTATGGCGGCGCGGCGCAGCGGCCGGAGTGGGTGCGCGAGGCGCGGAGCATTTCGCTCCTCCAGGCCAGCCGCCACGCGATCGACGATCTCGTCGCCAGGCGGCGGGGCGATCATCCGGCGGACAATATGGCCGAATCGGCCGATCGTTGAGCGATCCGGCACCGGAGGGGCGCATGGCGACAGACGCATTCCAGAAGATCAAGGCCGGCCTTGAGGACGCTATCGCTTATGCGAAGGGCGATGCGAGCCGGGGGCGGGTGGCCTTTCATGCTGATGACGGGCGGGCCGAAGCCACCGAAACGCGTCGGGCGTCCGCCGGAACGTCCCGCCCGTCCGCCGATTGACGTGGTTGCTTGAGGCCGCCTCGACGCGGCCGGAATGCTGCCCTATCTCGGGGGCATGTCGGCCGCGCTCTACAACTCCACCATCCTGCGGCTTGCCGCATCGATCCCGCATGACGAGCGGCTGTCCGGGGCGGAAGGCTCCTCCAGCCGCCGCTCGCCGATCTGCGGCAGCCGCGTGACGGTGGACGTGACGCTCGATGCCGGGGACCGTATCGCATCGCTGGGGCAGGAGGTGCGGGCCTGCGCGCTGGGGCAGGCTTCGGCCTCGCTGATGGGCGCGCACGCCATCGGCCGCTCGATCGACGAGCTGGAGGCGGCGCGCGATGCGCTCACCGCCTTCCTCGCCGGCGGGCGGGACGATCCGGGCGATTGGCCGGGGCTGGAGATATTCGGCCCCGCGCGGGCTTATCCGGCGCGCCACCCTTCGATCCGGCTGGCCTTCGAGGCGGTGGCCGAAGCCGCCGCGCTCGCGGCCGCCAAGCGCCGGGACGCCGCCGCGTGACGACGGGCATTCCCGCAGACAATCTGCTCCGCGACGGCGTCATCATGCTGGGCGCGGCCTTGCCGGCGGTGCTGCTGTTCCGCCGCTTCGGCCTCGGCGCCGTGCTGGGCTATCTCCTCGCCGGCGTGCTGATCGGGCCGCAGGTGCTGAATGTCGTGGGCGATGCCGACGGCAAGATGGGCTTCGCCGAGATCGGCATCACATTGCTGCTCTTCCTCGTCGGGCTGGAGCTCAATCCCCGCCGGCTGTGGGATCTGCGGCGCGAGATCTTCGGCATGGGCCTCGCGCAGGTGGTGCTTGCCGGGCTGACGGTGACGGCGGTGGTCTATGCCTTCACCGGCTTCACGCCCGCCGCCGCGCTGGCGCTGGGCCTGCCGCTGGCGCTGTCGTCGACGGCGCAGGTGTTGCCATTGTTGCGCTCCGCCGGGCGATTGCACACCAGGTTCGGCGAGCGCGCCTTCTCGATCCTGCTGTTCCAGGATCTGTCGATCGTGCCGCTCATCACCGTGATCGCCGCGCTGTCCCGCGCGCCGGCGGACGCCAATGCCCCGCCGGGCTGGCTGCTCGGGCTCTACACGATCGGCGCGATCATCCTGCTGGTGCTGGCGGGGCGCTTCATCCTGAGCCCGGCGCTCAAGCTGATCGGGCGGCTGGGCGAGCGGGAGATGTTCGTCGCCTCGGGCCTGTTCACGGTGCTGGCGGCCTCGGCGCTGATGGAGGCGCTGCATCTGTCCACCGCGCTCGGCGCCTTCGTGGCGGGCGTGATGCTGGCCGATTCGCCCTATCGCCACGAGCTGGAGGCCGATGTCGAGCCGTTCCGCTCGATCCTGCTCGGCCTGTTCTTCCTGACGGTCGGCATGTTGCTCGATCTGTCCGCGATCGCGACGCGGCCGCTGTTCGTGATCGGGCTCGCGGCGGCGCTGATCCTGGTCAAGACGCTGGTGCTCTACGGCATCGCGCGGATCGCGCGGATGGAGCGGAGATCGGCCTTCGCGCTCGGCCTGCTGCTGAGCCAGGGGGGCGAATTCGGCTTCGTGCTGTTCGGGCAGGCGCAGACGGCGCTGCTCATCAAGCCGGAGGCGGCGAGCCTGTTCTCCGCCGTGGTCACGCTGTCGATGGCGACGACGCCGTTCCTGATGTCGCTGGCGCGGCGCTTCGGCGGCGAGGAAGCAGGCGCCAAGCTGCGCGGCCTCGCGGGGCCGGAGGAGGCCGAGCAGGCGGCCGCCATCGTCGTCGGCCATGGCCGCTTCGGGCAGACGGTGGCGCAGATGCTGCTGGCGCACGGCATGTCGCTGACCATCGTCGATCTCGACACCGAGATCATCGACATCGGCGACCGGCTCCACATCAAGATCTATTATGGCGACGGCACCCGCACCGAGCTGCTGCGGCAGGCGGGCGCGGATGAGGCCAGGCTGATCTGCTTCTGCATCGATGGCGAGCAGCCGGACGCCGATACGCTGAGGACGATCCAGAAGGCTTTCCCCCACGCCAAGCTGTTCGTGCGCCTGTTCGACCGGCGACACGATCTGGCGCTGCGCGGGATCGAGGTGGCCGGTGCCGTGCGCGAAGTGCATGAGAGCGCGGTCAGCATGGGGCGGCAGGTGCTCGAAACGCTCGGCGTCGAGGAGGCCGAGATGGATCGCATCGAGGAGGATTATCGCGAGCGCGACCGGCGGCGGCTCGATGCCCAGCACGAGGAGGGGGATATCCGCTCCGCCCGGGCGATGGCGTTGATGCACCGGCCGGGGCAACTCGGCGTGAGCCTCGACGAGGATGAAGGGACGGCGATGTGAGGGCGCGCGATCCGCTGGCCCTGCTCGCGGCGCTGTCCGGTGGGCTGGCGGTGATCGCCGGGGCCTTCGGCGCGCACGGGGCGCATGGCGTCGCGGCCGAGTGGCTCAAGACGGGCTCGCATTACCAGCTCGTCCATGCCGTCGCCGCGCTGGTGGCCGCCGGACGGCCGCTCGGGCGCGGGGCGGGCTGGTGCTTCGTCGGTGGAGGCGCGCTGTTCGCGGGGACGCTCTATGCCATGGCGCTGGGCGGGCCGCTCTGGTTCGGGGCGATCACGCCGCTGGGCGGGCTGGCGATGATCGCCGGATGGGGGATGCTCGCCGTGGGGGCCTGGCGCCGGGGCTGAGGCTCAGCCCCGCGCACGCTCCGCGTCGAGGAAGGCGGCGACGTCCGCCAGGTCGACATGCTTGTCGAGGAACGTCCGCCCGATCCCGCGCGCGAGGAGGAAGGGGAGGCGATTGCCCTCCATCTTCTTGTCGTGGAGCATGTGCGCGACCAGCGCCTCGCCCGAGGCGTCGACACCGGCGGCCTTGAGCGTCGTCGGCAGGCCGGCGGCCGCGAGGTGGCGGGAGACGCGATCCGCATCCTCCGCGGGGCACAGCCCCCGTGCGGCGGAGAAGCGGAAGGCCAGCGCCATGCCGCACGCCACGCCTTCGCCGTGGAGCAGGCGATCGGAGAAGCCGGTCTCGGCCTCCAGCGCATGGCCGAAGGTGTGGCCGAGATTGAGGAGCGCGCGGACGCCCGCCGTCTCCCGCTCGTCCGCCTCGACGATGCGCGCCTTGGCGGCAATCGAGGTGGCGATGGCATGGACCCGCGCCGCGCCGTCTCCGGCCAGCAGCGCCGCGCCGTTCGCCTCGCACCAGTCGAAGAAGGCCGGATCGTCGATCAGGCCGTATTTCACCACCTCGGCATAGCCGGCGGCGCGCTCGCGGGGGGGCAAGGTGTCGAGCGTGTCGGGGTCGATCAGCACATGAGCGGGCTGATGGAAGGCGCCGATCAGGTTCTTGCCGGCGCGCGTGTTGATCGCGGTCTTGCCGCCGACCGACGAATCGACCTGCGCCAGCAGCGTCGTCGGCACCTGCACGAAGCCGCAGCCGCGCTTCAGGATCGAGCAGGCGAAGCCGACCAGATCGCCGATCACCCCGCCGCCGAGCGCGATCACCTTGTCCGAGCGCTCGACGCCCAGTTCCAGCAGGCGATCGGTCAGCGTTTCGAGGTTCGCCCAGCTCTTGGTCGATTCGCCGGCGGGGAGGATGATCGGCTCCACCGCGATGCCGGAGGCCTCCAGCGAGGCGGTGAGGCGCGGAAGATGCAGCGCCGCGACATGCGCGTCCGTCACCGCCACGAAGCGCCCGCGCGGCGCGTAGCGGGCGAGGCGCGTGCCGGCATCCTCCAGCGCGCCCGGCGCGATCGCCACCTCGTAGCTGCGATCGGCCAGCGAGACGGGAACGATCGTCGTCATTCGGAAAGCACCTTCAGGATCGCCTCGACCGTCGCCTCGTGCGGCAGCGGCTCGGAACGGACATGGATGGGGGCGAGCGCGTAGATCGGGTTCCGCACGGCGGCCAGCTCGGTCAGGATCTCGCGCGGATCGCGGCCCTGGAGCAGCGGCCGGTCGTCGCGCCGCCCGACGCGCTCGACCAGCACGTCGATATCGGCGTCGAGCCAGATCGCGGTCGAGCGCTCCAGGATCAGCTTGCGCGTCTTCTCGTTCATGAACGCGCCGCCGCCGGTCGCCACCACCTTGGGGCGGCCATCGATCAGGCGGGCGATCACGCGGCGTTCGCCGTCGCGGAAGCCTTCTTCACCGAATCGGGCGAAAATATCCGAAATCTTGAGGCCGGCGGCGGCCTCGATCTCGCGATCCGCATCGACGAAAGGCAAATGCAGCCGCGCCGCGAGCCGTCGCCCGACGGTCGACTTTCCCACGCCCATCAGCCCGACGAGCACGATCGGCCGTCGCATCGCGAGGTGTCGGGCGGTGGATCGTGGCGAGGGCGGGCTTTGCGGCATGGGGCTGGGGCTATACACAGGGGTGAGGGATCGGGCAAAAGCGCGCTCCTTCGTATGGTCCTTGTTTTTCTTTTTGCCTGGGAAGCAGCATGTCGCGTGGCAGCATCATCCTGATTGTCGTCCTCCTCGCCCTGGTGGCGGGCCTCGTCTGGCTGTCGCATCGATCGGTGGCCGTGACGCCCCACCATATCGAGAAGGTGGTGACGCTGAACGGCGCCGATGCCTCGCACTAAGGCGGCGATCGGCCTGCTGGCCGGCGTCGCGATGCTGGCCGTCGCGATCCCGGCCTTCGGGCAGCAATCGCCGCAATCCATCCTGCCGCCCGGTTTCGGCACGCCTGCGAAGGCGCCGCCTCCGCCGCCGGCCGCGCCCGCTCCGGCTCCCGTCGTGGCGCCTCCGCCGCCGTCCGCCCCGGCCGAGCCGGGCAATGCGGCCGCCGCCTCCCTGCCGGACAACGGCCTCGACGAAGCGGCCAACGCCGCGATCGAGGGCGAGGCCTCCAATGCCGCCGCGCAGGCCGCCGCCGCGCTGCGCAAGCAGGATATCCCCGAATTCGCCCGTCGCTCGACCGAGCATGTCGGCTTCCTGCGCCCCGAGGTGACGGGCGTTCCGGCCGATGGCTTCGGCAATACGGCGGGTCGCTATCTCACCACGCTGATGGCGCGGCTGGACGCGCCGGTCGCCTCGCGGTGGGTGTCGATGCTGCTGCGGCGCGTGCTGACCACCGACATCCAGACGCCGGGCGGCGTCGATCCGTCCGACTGGGTGGCGGAGCGCGTGCTGCTGCTCACCCGCATGGGCGAGGCGGATGCGGCGCGGCTGCTCGTCCAGCGCGTCGATCCCGACAAGGCGACGCCGCGCCTGTATGAGGCGATCCTCGAAGCGGCGATGGCGTCGGCCGATCCGGCGGCGCTCTGCCCGGTGGCGGATGTCGCCGATACGAAGAGCAAGACCTCCACCTGGCCGCTGGCGCGGGCGATGTGCGCCGGCCTCTCGGGCGAGGCGGGCACCGCCAGCGCGCTGGTCGATCGCGCCCGCTCCCTGCCGCACGCGGCGCAGGGCATCGACCTGCTGCTCGCCGAGCGCATCGTCGGCGCCGGCCCCAACGGCAAGCGCGCGACCGATATCCAGTGGTCCGGCGTCAACGAGCTGACGAGCTGGCGCTTCGGCCTCGCCAGCGCGGCGGGGCTCGCCATCCCGGACACGCTGTTCGACAACGGCAATCTCGCCATGCAGGCGTGGCGCGCCCGCGCGCCGATGCTGCCGGCGCAGAGCCGCCTCGGCGCGGAGAAGACCGCGGCGACGCTGGGCGTGATGTCGTCTGCCGATCTGGTCGACTTCCTTTCGGCGCAGGCCGAAGCCGGCGATCCCTATGCCATGGACCAGACGCCGGCCGGCCGGCTGCGCTCGGCCTATGTCGCGCAGGACGAATCGGATCGGGTGGCGGCGCTGCGCGCGCTCTGGGCCGATCCCGAGGGCGAGCGCGACCAATATGCCTCGCGCATCCTGACGGCGCGGGCCTCGGCGCGGATCACGCCTTCGTCGGATTATGGCGCGGATGCGTCGGCGCTGCTGGCGTCGATGCTGTCGGCCGGCCTCGATACGCAGGCCGCGCGCTGGACGGGCGTGGTGCGGAGCCTGTCCGGCACGTCCGGCGACGAGGCCTGGGCGCTGCTGGCGGTCGGCGCGCCGCGCTTGCAGGTGGAGATCGATTCCGATCGCATCGCGAAGTTCGGCGACGGCGGGCGCGGCTCGGCCAGGTTGCGCGCGCAGTTCCTGTTCGCCAGCCTCGCAGGGCTGGGCCGCATCGCCCCGCGCGACGTCGACAGGCTGGGGCAGCGCCTCGACGTGCCGCTCGGGGTGCAGAACGAGTGGACCCGCGCGATCGACGCGGCGGCGGCCAAGCGCGAGCCCGCGCTGACGGCGCTGCTGGCGGCGGTGGGGATGCAGACGACCGACTGGACGCAGGTCTCGCCGGTGTTCCTCTATCACATCATCGCGGGGCTCCGGGCGGTGGGCTATGAGCCGGAGGCGCGGATGATCGCGGCCGAGGCGCTGAGCCGGACATGAGGCCCGGCGCCGCCTTCGCCGCCGGCGAGGATGCGCGCGCCATCGAACGCTTCCTGGAGGCGATGGCGGCGGAGGCGGGGGCGTCCCGCAACACGCTGCTGGCTTATGGGACGGACCTGCGCGGCGCCTCGGCGCTGCTGGAGGGGCGGCTGGCGGCGGCGGACGACGATGCGCTCGCGACGCTGGGCGAGGCGTGGGCTGCGCTCGCCCACGCCACGATCGCGCGGAAGGCGGCGGCGCTGCGGCGCTTCTTCGCCTTTCTGGTGGAGGATGGCGCGCGGGAGGACGATCCCTCCGCCGCGCTCCCGCGCGGGCAGGTGCGGCGGCCGCTGCCGAAGATACTCGGCCATGCGGAGGTGGATCGCCTGTTCGAGGCGCTCGCCGCGCGGACCGGTGAGGGCGCGAGCCGCGCCGATCTCCGCCTCGCCGCGCTGATCGAGCTTCTCTATGGTTCGGGCCTGCGCGCGACGGAGCTGGTCTCGCTGCCGCGTGCGGCGATTCGGGTTGGGCAGCCTTTCCTCATTCTCAAGGGGAAGGGCGGGCGCGAGCGGCTGGCGCCGATCTCGGATCGCGCGCTGGCGGCGGTCGAGCGCTGGCGGGTGGAGGTGCCGGCGGGGCAGCCCTGGCTGTTTCCGTCGGGGAAATCGCATCTCAGCCGGATGCGGCTCTATCAACTGGTGCGCGCGCTGGGCGGCGAGGCGGGTATCCCGCCCGAGCGGATCAGCCCGCATGTCCTGCGCCATGCCTTCGCCACGCACCTGCTGGAAGGCGGCGCCGATCTGCGCGCGTTACAGGCGATGCTGGGCCATGCCGATATCGCCACGACGCAGATCTACACCCATGTCGACAGCCGCCGGCTGGTCGAGCTGGTCAACGCGCGGCATCCGCTTGCCGAGCGCGTCCAAGTTGACGGCGCGAACACAGCGCCTTAACCGCCGACGCATGATGTTTCTCGACTTCGAAAAGCCGATCGCCGAACTGCGCGCCCGTGTCGCCGAGCTGCGGGAGACGGCCGACGCCGGTTCGCTCGATATCGAGCAGGAAATCTCGAAGCTGGAGGCCAAGGCCGACCGGATGCTCCGGGAGACCTATGCGAAGCTGACGCCGTGGCAGAAGACGCAGGTCGCCCGCCACCCGCAGCGCCCGCATCTCAAGGACTATATCGCCGGCATGGTAGACGATTTCATGCCGCTCGCCGGCGACCGCGCCTTCGCCGACGATCAGGCGATCATCGGCGGGCTCGGCCGGATCGACGGCCGCCGGGTGATGGTGATCGGCCACGAGAAGGGCGACGATACCGCCAGCCGCCTCCGCCACAATTTCGGTATGGCCAAGCCGGAGGGCTATCGCAAGGCGATCCGCCTGATGGAGATGGCCGATCGCTTCGGCATTCCGGTGGTGACGCTGGTCGATACGTCCGGCGCCTTCCCCGGCGTGCAGGCCGAGGAGCGCGGTCAGGCGGAAGCGATCGCGCGCTCGACCGAGACGTGCCTTGAGCTGGGCGTGCCGCTGGTCGCCGCGATCGTGGGAGAGGGTGGCTCGGGCGGCGCGGTCGCGCTGGCGGCGGCCAATCGCGTGCTGATGTTCGAGCACGCCGTCTATTCGGTGATCTCGCCCGAAGGCTGCGCCTCGATCCTGTGGCGCACGGCCGAGAAGGCGCCCGATGCGGCCGATGCGATGAAGGTGACCGCGCAGGATCTCCAGAAGCTCGGCGTGGTGGACCGGATCGTGCCGGAGCCGGTGGGCGGTGCGCACCGTGGTCGCGACGAGGCGATCGGGGCGCTGAAGCAGGTGCTTGGCGAGGAACTCGATCAGCTCACGCCGTTGGGCGACAAGGAATTGCGCCGCCGTCGTCGGGACAAGTTCCTGGCGATCGGCTGAGGGTGCTGGCGGCAGCGACGCTGTCGCTTCCTGAATTGCAGGCAAAGAAAAAGGGCCGGCGGGATTGTCCCACCGGCCCTTTCGCAATCTAGTGGAGATTAAGTGCTGGGGGCGGCAGCGGCGCCACCGAGGTTATCCGAGACGTTGTTAAACGTCTTCTTCAGGTTGCTGCCGACGCTGCTCATCGCAGCGATCGCGGCGACGGCGATCAGGGCGGCGATCAGGCCGTACTCGATCGCGGTCGCGCCCTTGTTGTTCTTCAGAAACTTGCGCATGGGATTTCCTCCGTCCAGTCCGAAACACTTCCCGGCTTCCCCCTTTCGAGGGGTTGCAGGGCCGCTTCTAAGCGCGGTGGAGTTGCCAAATGTTTAATCCGGGGCGGGATGCCCTTCCGCTTCGACTTATTCGACGTTGCTGACCTCATTGGCCACATGATTGAGCATACCGATGGCTTTCGAAGCGAAAAGCTGCACGCCGCCCATGATGGCAAGCACGATCAAAGCGCAGATGAGGCCGTATTCGATCGCGGTGGCGCCGCGCTGGTCAGACGTGAGCTTCCCGATTATGCGCACGTTGATCCCCTGTCACGGCTTTTGCTCCAGCTTCACCTATTCTTCGGATATTAAGGAAGATTTACGCGGATGAACGCGAGTTCGAACGGTAACGGCCTGCTGCTCGTCGCGGCGGCGGCTCTGGTGGACGGCGACGGACGGGTGCTGGTGCAGCAGCGCAGCTCCGGCGCGCTCAAGGGGCTGTGGGAGTTTCCGGGCGGCAAGATCGAGCCGGGCGAGACGCCGGCCGTCGCCCTGATCCGCGAACTGCGCGAGGAACTGGGTATCGATGTCGAAGCCGCCTGCCTCGCGCCGGCGGCCTTCGCCAGCGAGCCTCTCGGGGAGCGTCACCTGCTCCTGCTGCTGCATGTCTGCCGCAAGTGGAAGGGCGTGCCCCAGCCGATCGAGGCGGCTGGCCTGCGCTGGATGCGCCCCATCGAGCTTCATGCCCTGCCGATGCCGGAGCCGGACAAGCCCCTGATCGGCCTGCTCGAAGCGCTGGTCTAGTCCGGCTTGCTCTTGAGCGCGGCGGCAAGGGAGGCGACCGCGCTGCCGCGCCGCGCCGGGCGAGGCTGCGATTCGTCGGGCGCCCAGCCGATCAGATAGACGATCTCGAACGTCTCGGAGACGCGGCCGTCGATATCCGCCTGGCCGAGGAAGGCTCCATGCGCCGCCGCCGCCTGCATCCGCCCCAGCCGGGGCCGATCGCCGGACAGCACGCCGCCCTGCGCCCCGAAGCGGAGATCGGCCAGCAGCCCGTCGAGGCTGCGATAGCGGGCCTCCAGCGCCTCGCCGTCGGCAACGGGGAGGGCAAAGCCCGCGCGGGCAAGAAGATCGCCGGCCGAACGCACATCCACCTGCGGATGGATGCGCGGCGCGACGCCCACGTCACCGGCAAGATCGGCCTGAAGCATCGCCGCGCGCAGGCGCGGGAGGCTGCCTGCACCGGCGAAGCCCGCCATGAACAGGCCGTCCGGCTTCAGCGCGCGGCGCGCGAGCACCAGCGCGCCCGGCAGATCGTTCACGCTGTCGAGCACGCCCGCGGACATCACCAGATCGAAAGCCCTGTCGGCGAAGGGCAGGCGATCCTCGTCGCACTGGACGCCGCCCGTCGCCTGCGCGGCCGAGAAGCTCGCATCGGCACAGACCACCCACATGCCCTGCGCCCTCAGCGCGGCCGCGATCTGGCCGTCCGCCGCGCCCAGCACCAGCGCGCGGGTGAAGCTGCGCTCGACCAGATCGAGCCGTCCCAGCAACTCCTCGGCGATATGCGCGGTGAGGAAGCCGTGCTGCTGGAAGCGCGCCATGGCCCGATCCCGCCGGATGCGGCGGCGGCGGCGGTCGAACGGTTCGGGCGCGGGCTGACTGGAACTCATGGCGGGGCTTGTGCCGTCATGCGCGTCGGGGAACAAGAGGCCTATGGCCGTCGCCGTCGCGCTTCATGTGCTTCGCTCGCTCCGCTCGGCGGGGTTGGACTTTGCCTTGCCGCCGCGCTGTCCGGGCTGCGGCGCGATCGTCGATGGCGATCATCGGTTTTGCGTGACGTGCTGGCAGTCGCTGGAGTTTCTCGGCTCGCCGAGCTGCATCCGCTGCGCTGTCCCCCTGCCGCACGACATCGGGCCGGAGGCGACCTGCGCCGCGTGCGATCGCGATCCGCCGGTCTTCGATCGGGCCGCCGCGGCGGTCGCCTATGGGGAGGTGGCGCGCACGGTCGCGCTGCGCCTGAAATATGGGCGGCGGCCCGGTGTCGCGCGGACGATGGCGGGGCAGATGGCCCGGCTGCTCGGCGATCTCCCGCCGGGTGCCTGTGTGGGGGCGGTGCCGCTCCATCGCTGGCGGCTGTGGAAGCGTGGCTATAATCAGGCGCTGCTGATCGCGCGGGGCGTCGCGGAAGAGGCCGGGCTCGATTGCGTGCCGGACCTGATCGAGCGGACCCGCGCGACGCCGACCCTGCGCGGGCTGGGCACGCGGGAGCGGCGGCAGGCGGTGCGGGACGCTTTCCGCGTGCCCGCGCGCCACCGTCAGGCCCTCGCCGGCCGGATCGTGCTGCTGGTGGACGATGTGTTCACCAGCGGCGCCACGGCGGAAGCCTGCGCCCGCGCGTTGAAGGAGGCGGGGGCTCGCGAAGTGCGCCTGCTCTGCTGGGCGCGCGTGCTGCGCGAGGAGGGCGCGGCCCGTTGACATTCCGGCGCGCAATCCACAGTTCCGCGTCAAACTGGAAAAGGTCCGTTCGGATGGCGAAGATCGAAGTCTATACGAAGATGGGTTGCCCTTATTGCACGCGCGCGCGCCGGCTGCTCGAAGCCAAGGGCGTGGCGTATGAGGATATCGACATCACCATGGGCGGCCCGAAGCGCAAGGAAATGCTGGAGCGCGCGCCGCATCATACGACCGTGCCGTCCATCTTCATCAACGGTCGCCATATCGGCGGCTCGGACGATCTCGCGGCGCTGGAAGCGCGCGGCGCGCTCGACGAGCTTCTCGCGGCCTGATCCGGGCGATGCGCGTCGCCATCCTCCAGATGCGGAGCGGGATCGATCCCGCCGCCAACGCCCGCGCGCTGGTTGCGGAGCTGGAGGAGGCGGCTGCGGGCGGTGCCGCGATCGCCTTCACGCCCGAGATGACGGGGCTGCTGGATCGCGATCGCAAGCGCGCGGCCTCGTCGATCGTCGGCGAGGAGGCGGACGCCGTGCTGGCCGCCGCGCGAGAGGCGGCCTCGCGGCTCGGATTGTGGGTGCAACTCGGCTCGCTGGCCCTGCGGCCGGGGGGCGAGGAGGGGCGCTACGTCAATCGCGGCTTCCTGATCGATCCGGCGGGCGCCATCCGTGCCCGCTACGACAAGCTCCATCTCTTCGACGTGGACCTGCCGACCGGCGAGAGCTGGCGCGAATCCGTCGCCTATGCGCCGGGGGCGGGCGCGGTGGTGGCCGAAACGCCTGTCGGGCGGCTGGGCCTCAGCATCTGTTACGACATGCGCTTCCCGGACCTCTATCGCGCGCTGAGCGATGCGGGCGCCGAGATATTGTCGGTGCCCGCCGCCTTCACGGTGCCGACCGGGCGGGCGCATTGGCACATCCTGCTCCGCGCCCGCGCGATCGAGGCGGGGTGCTTCGTGGTCGCCGCCGCGCAGGCGGGGACGCACGAGGACGGCCGCTCCACCTACGGTCATTCGCTGGTCGTCGATCCGTGGGGCGAGGTGTTGCTCGACATGGGCGAGGAACCCGGCGTCGGCTTCGCGGAGATCGATCGGGCGCGGCTCGAGGATGTGCGGGCGCGCATCCCGGCGCTGCGCCACCGGCGGCCGATCCCGGCCGTGGAGCGTGCCGGATGATCGTGTTCGATCTCAACTGCGGCGTCGGCCATGTGTTCGAGGCGTGGTTCGGCAGCCAGGACGATTATGACGGCCAGCGCGAGCGCGGGCTCGTATCCTGCCCGGTATGCGGTGACGGAGAGGTTTCCAAGGCCCCGATGGCGCCCCGCATCTCCACGGGCGAGGGGAGGCCTCAGGCCGATCCCCAGGCAATGATGCGGGCGCTGATGGCGGCGCAGGCGAAGCTGCTGTCCGGCTCGGAAGATGTCGGTGGCCGATTCGCGGAGGAAGCGCGGGCGATCCACCTCGGGGATGCGGAAGAGCGGCTGATCCACGGCCGCGCCACGCCGACCGAGGCGCGGATGCTGGTGGAGGAAGGCGTGCCGGTGGCGCCGCTGCCATTTCCGGTCCGCGATCGCACGCGGGACAATTGACCCGGAGCCCTCCCACATCTAACCCTCCGCGCCGTGGCTCCATAGCTCAGCAGGATAGAGCGACGGTTTCCTAAACCGCAGGTCGGGGGTTCGAATCCCTCTGGGGCCACCAAGAACTCACTGCGGAGCGGATTACGGGAATCCGGCTCGCGGCTTGTCTGTCAGGCATCGCCAACGCTTTTGTGACGAGGCGTCTCACCCCTGCGATCAGGGGGTGTTCAAATCATATGTTACATCATAACATACGATAAGACGGTGACCCTCCATTCCGGGCGGGCAAGCAGGCGGGCGGGAATGAAGGGGCGACGGGCGCAGAGGAGGAAAACCGGTTCCGGCACAGGATGCCGGTTCATGTTCCTGTGCGCGCTTCTGCTGGCTCTGCTGGGGCAGAGCATCGTCACCCAGTCCCACGTCCACGGTCGGGACATGAGCGGCCCGGTCGCCCGGCAGGGGCCGCGGATATTCTCAAGCAGGCTGCCGGCGCCCGCACCCGCGGATTGCCCGTTTTGCAGGGAAAGCGCGCAGGCGGGACATTATCTGAGTCCGTCCACGTTCCAGCTTGCTCCGGTTGCGAAGGCCTTCCCGCCGTGCGGTGTTCCATCGCTGACGCGGATCATCTGCCGGCTTCACGGTTTCGGATGGCGAAGCCGGGCTCCGCCCACCCCGCTCCACGACTGACAAAGAGAAGAAGAGGCGGTGCTCGCGCCGCTGCCCCCGGTTTCGGGGCCGAGCCCGCGGGCCCGCCGCCAAGGTCATGGAGTTATTTGAAATGCGATCCGTTTTTCTGTTCGGTGCGGCATCCGCTGCGCTGATGCCCGCCGTCGCGCTCGCGGACGATCTCGCTGGCGACAATGCCGACCAGCGCCAGATCATCGTGACGGCGTCGCCGATCACGTCGGCGCAGGATGAGACACCCTCGATCGTCGCCAAGATCGATCGCGGCCAGATCCTGGCCAATGGCGGCGCGAGCATCGCGGATTCGCTGGCCGACATTCCCGGCATTTCGGCGACGAGCTTCGCCTCGGGGGCGAGCCGCCCGATCATCCGCGGCATGGATGCGACCCGTGTCCGTATTCTCGAAGATGGCACCAGCAGCTCCGACGTATCGGATATCGGCCCCGATCACGGCATCCCGATCGATCCGCTTTCGGCCCAGAGCATCGAGGTGGTGCGCGGGGCCGGCACGTTGCGCTACGGCAGCCAGGCGATCGGCGGTGTCGTCAACGTGCTGAACAATCGCGTGCCGACGGGCCTGCCCGACAAGCCGGTCTCCGCCGAAATGACGGGCAGCTATGACAGCGTTTCCGACACGGGGGAGGGCTCGCTGCTCGCCGATGGCAAGGTGGGCGATGCGATCGCCGTCCATGTCGACGGCTTCTATCGCCATGCCGGAGACTATGACACGCCGGATGGGACGCAGCAGAATAGCTGGTTCCATGGCTATGGCGAAACCGTGGGCGGCTCCTATTTCTTCGGCCCCGGCAAGGGCAGCCATGTCGGCGCGGCGATCATGCAATATGACGCCCAATACGGCATCCCCAGCGACACCACCCACATCGACATGCATCAGACGAAGGTGCTGACCCGCAACTCGTTCGATCTCGGGACGGGCCTGTTCCGCACGCTGAATGTCGACGGCAGCTATGCGAAATATCATCATAGCGAAGTGGAGCCGGACGGCACCGTCGACACCACCTTCCGCAACAAGGAATATGACGGCCATGCGGAACTGCTGATGGGGCCGATCGGCTTCATCCGCAATTCGGCGCTGGGCGTGGAGATCCAGCATCGCGACTTCTCCGCGATCGGCGAAGACAGCAGCTATCTCTTCCCGACCGTGACCGAGAGCCAGGCAGGTTATATCTTCACCGAAACGCCCGTCACCTCGACGCTGCGCGTGCAGGCGAGCGGCCGTGTCGAGCATGTGAGCGTGAAGGGGACGCCGGCGTCGGATATCCGCACCAAGGTGGATTATACGCCGGTCAGCGGTGCGGTCGGGGCGCTGCTCGACGTTGGGAAGATCGCGAAGCTGGGCCTCACCTTTTCGAGCACGGGCCGCGCGCCGGCGCAGACGGAGTTGTTCGCGCGAGGCGGGCATGACGGACCCGATACGTTCGAAACCGGCGACCCCACTCTGAAGATCGAGCGGGCCAATTCGCTGGAGGCGACCTTGCGCCTCAACGGGGGCGGATTCCGCTTCGAGGGCAGCGTCTACAGCACCTGGTTCCATAACTATATCTACGGCGATCTGACCGGGCGCACCTGTGACGATGATGGCGCGTGCGTCGAAGGGGATGGCGAAGAGCTGCGGGAACTCAACTACCGCCAGCAGGACGCGCATTTCCGGGGGGCGGAAGCGCAAGCTTCCTATCAGCTCCTCAAGACCGCATCGGGGGCCACGCTCGATGTGAAGGCGTTGGGCGATTATGTACGCGCCACGCTCGATGGCGGCGGCAATGTGCCGCGCATTCCGCCCTATCGTGCCGGAGGGGGCCTGTCGTGGCGGAGCGATCCCCTCGATGCCGGCTTCATGCTCATCCATGTCGGCCGGCAGGGCAGGTTCGGGGCCTTCGACACGCCGACGCCGGGCTATAACGAGCTGAACGCGCAGGTCGCCCTCCGTCCCTTCCGGGAGCATCGGGGCGTGGAGCTGGCGCTGGTCGGCCGCAACCTGACCAATGATACGCAGCGGAACGCCGCCGCGCTCAACAAGGACGAGGTTCTGCTTCCGGGTCGCAACATCCGGTTGGTCCTGAAGGTCGCCCTGTAAACATGATCCGTGGCGGCCGCGCTGGACGGCCGCCACGCCCGCTCTTCATGGACGAACCTATGAGGTAAAACTTTTCTTCTTATTCAAGGGGATGCCCTGGGCCGCTTACTTCCGGTTAAGCCTTTTCCCTCTATAAGGGAAAGAGCCGTGCAAGGAACTGGGAGAGAAAGTCCGTCGCGGCTGCGTTGAGGACGGCGGGAAAGCGTCTTCAGTAGGTCGCGAGGCGCGGGACTATGAGTCACGGAAAGCAGGGCCGGGCCTCCGAAGAGCGCGGATCGCGCTGGCCCGTGCCGATGGCGACGCGACCGAGGGGTGTTACCGACCTCGCCGTGGAACTGGGCCTTCCGTTCATCCCCGTGCCGCGTGGCGACGCCGATGCTGGCGTCCTCAATCTGAACGAAGTCCTCAGTCGGGCCGAGGTGGGCATCCTGCATCGCGATCTCGCGCTCAACGTGCTGGCGGTCAACGACCATTATTGCCGCCTTGTCGGCCGCACCCCGGACGAACTCGCCGGGCTTCCGATGCACCTCTTCACCCACCCGGACGACGCCGCGCGCAGCCGTGCGCTGTACGAACGGCAGTTCGCGAAGGGAGAGCCCTTCCAGATCGAGAAGCGCTATCAGCGGCCCGATGGATCGGTGAGCTGGTGCGTCGTCCATATCTTCTTCGTCTGCGATGCGGCGGGGCGGCCGATGTCCACCGTCACCACCGCTCTCGACGTGACCAAGAGGCGAGAGGCCGAGGAAGAGCTCCGCGAAAGCGAAGAGCATTACCGCAACACCGTCGAACTGGCCCCGCAGATCACATGGACGGCAACCCCGAACGGTCAGATCGAGGAGGTCAGTCCGCGTTGGGCGGCGGTCACCGGCACGGAGCCGGTGGAGGCGTTCGGTTCGGGCTGGCAGAAGGCGCTGCATGACGATGATCTCGAGCCCACGCTCAGGGCATGGGGACATGCCCTCAAGACGGGCCTGCCGGTCGACGTCGAGTATCGGCTGAGGACGCCGGACGGCGGTTTCCGCTGGTTCCGCGCCCGCGCGGCGGCACGAAGGGACGAGCAGGGCCATATCCTTCGCTGGTACGGAACGCTGGAGGACATCAACGATCGCGTGCTGGCGGAGCGGGGCCTCCGCGAGAGCGAGGGGCGCTTCAGGCTGGCGGCGGAAGCGGCGGGCCTCGGCATCTGGGATTATGACAGGCTGACCGGGCGTCGCGAATGGTCGGACGAACTGAAGATCATGTTCGGCCTGCCCCGGTCGACGAAGCCCGATCTCGCCACCGCGCTGGCCGTCATCGTGCCCGAGGATCGGCCCAAGCTGATGGACCTCGCGCAACGCGTGCAGAGCGGCGAAACCGATGCCCGCTTCGATGTGACCATCGCGATCCATCGCGCCGATACGGGCGAGAAGCGGTTCCTGGAAACGAGGGGCTGGAGCGTGCAGGCCGCGACGGGCCGTCTGGAGCGGGTTCTCGTTACGATCCGCGACATTACCGAGGAGCATACCGCCGAACAGCGCATCCGCTGGGCGGCCACGCATGACGCCTTGACCGGCGTGCCCAATCGCAGCCATTTCTCGGAGAAGCTCGAAAACGCCATCGCCCGCACCAGGGAAACGGACAGCCAGATCGCGCTCGTCCTTTTCGACGTCGACAATCTGAAGCAGACGAACGACACGATCGGCCATGATGCGGGGGATCGCCTGCTCGCCATCTTCGCCGAGCGCCTGAAGGCCTTTTCCGGCGAGGCCGGCGGGATCGGCCGGCTCGGCGGCGATGAATTCGCGATCTTCCTCGAACATCGCGACGAGGCGCAGACGCTGGCCGTGGCGCGCGACATCCTACAGCGCCTGCACCAGCCGTTCGAACATGAAGGAGGAGCGCTCGATTGCCAGTCCACGGCCGGCTGCTCCATCCTGCCGAGGGATGCCGACAACGCCGCGGATCTCCTGAAATGCGCGGATATCGCGCTTTATGCCGGAAAGGCGGATGGTCGCGGTTCGCTCTCGATCTTCGATCCGGCGATGCGGACGAGCCTGGATCGGCGGACCTCCATGCTGCGGCTCGCGCGGACGGCCCTTCGCGACGATCGGATCATGCCCTTCTATCAACCGAAGGTGCGTTTGCAGGATGAGCGGGTCGTCGGTTTCGAGGCATTGCTGCGATGGACCGGAGAGGACGGCCATATCGAGCCGCCGGGGGCGATCGCCGCGGCATTCGAGGATATGAGCCTCGCGACCGCGATCGGCGAGCGGATGCTCGATCAGGTCTGTCGCGATATCGCCCGCTGGGGGGCGGAGGGCCTCGATGTCGGGAGCGTGGCGTTCAACCTCTCCCCGGCGGAATTCCGCCGCGATGACCTGTTCGACCGTGTCATGGGCAGATTGCATCAGGATGACATCCCCACGTCAGCACTGGAACTGGAGATCACGGAATCGGTCTTCCTCGGCCATGATGCGAGCGCGGTCGCGAGAACCTTGCAGGCTTTCCATCGCGAAGGCGTCCGTATCGCGCTCGACGATTTCGGGACGGGATTTGCGTCGCTGACGCATCTGCAATCCTTCCCCGTCGACGTCATCAAGATCGACCGGAGCTTCGTGTCGGATGTCGCCGCGCGGCCGGGCAACGCCGCCATCGTGAAAGCCGTGATCGGGCTCGCGCGCGATCTGAGCATGGACGTGGTGGCGGAAGGCATCGAGACGCAGCAGCAGGCGGACCATCTGCGGGCGCAGGGCTGCAAATTTGGACAGGGCTTCCGGTTCGGAAAGGCCATGCCGCGGGACGAGGTGACCGAACTTCTGAGGGCGAGCGGCCGGGATCGGGGCTTGGGAGGCCGGCTCTAGCCGTCGCCTCTATTCGAAAGCGGCAACCGCCTTTTCGATATCGCCACCCGGCGGCACCGCGCCGCGGATGCGCCCATCCGCATCGATCAGGATCACGGTCGGGATCTGACGCACGCCGAAGGAGCGGAAGAGCGCGCCGGTCGGATCGAGCGCCAGCGGGATCTTCGGATGCGTCTCCGTCTGGTAATCCACCAGATCCCGCAGCTTCGTGGACCATGGCCCGCCGGCGATGCCGAGCCACTCGACCGCTTCGTTGGCGGACAGGCGGTCGGCGGTTTCGCGCGCGGTGCGGCAGGCCTTCGCCACCTCCGGGCGGCTGGTCGCGAGATAGGATTCGCACCAGCTCGAGAAGAAGAGCAGCGCGCGGGGACGGTGGCGAAGGCTGACGAGCGGGATGGCCGCGCCGGTGGTGCCCGTCGCGGAGAGGCTTCCCACCCTGTCGCCCGCCTGAAGGGCCGGTGGCATCGGCGCGGCCAACGTCCCGGTCACCGGGCTCGCGGGGGTTTCCTGGGCATGGTGCAGGGCAGTGTCGAGCGCGTTGTCGTCGAGATTGCCCATATAGGCGATCCGCCCGTCACGGCCGATGACGACATGCTGGGGCGTGACGCGCAGATTGAGCGCGGCGGCAAGGCGCCCGTCGTCGATCACGATCGGCATCTTCAACCCATAGGCCTTTCGGAAAGCCCGGACATGGGCCTCATCGTCGCCAAAACCCGTATTGACGGCGATGACCTCGATCCTGTCGCCCTGGGTTTCGAAGATATGCTCGAACTTGGGCATCTGCTGTCGGCAGGGGATGCACCATGTCGCCCAGAATTTCAGATAGACCGGCCGCTTGCCGTAAAAGCGGGAGAGATCGATCGTCTGCCCGTCGATCGTCTTCAGGATGAGCGCGGGGGCGGGCTTTCCCAGCAGCGGCGAGCCGGCCTCCCGGGCGCGGGCCTCGCCGTCCGGTGTTTCGCCTGACTGCGCATCGGCGGCCTGGGCGGCCGGCTTCTCCGCGCGCTGGCAGGATGCGAGAGGCAGGGCTGCGATCAGCGACAGCGCCAGGATCATCATGCCTTTGGATGCCGTGCTGGTCATGCCTTGCCTTTTGTTCGCCGGTCACCCGGATGGATATTCCGCCGTGGCAGGATCAGGCAACATTTCGAAAAATACGAACAATTGGTTCTGACTTATCCGTCTTCTTAGAAATCGCTCGGCCCGCTAGATCGGCCCTCGGGTTTCCGCCGCCAATCAGGGTGGGCGACAAAATGGAGCGCGGATCATGGCGAAGGTGCTGGTTCTTTATCATTCGGCCTATGGTCATATCGAGCAGATGGCGGAAGCCGTGGCGGAAGGCGCGCGCGGCGCCGGCGCCGAGGTGACGATCCGTCGCGTGCCCGAGACCGTGCCGGAAGAGATCGCCAAGGCATCCTATTTCAAGCTCGATCAGAAGGCCGAGATCGCCACCGTCGCCGAGCTGGAGAATTATGACGCGATCATCGTCGGCGTCGGCACCCGCTATGGCCGTATGCCCTCGCAGATGGCGGCGTTCCTGGACCAGACCGGTGGCCTGTGGATGCGCGGCGCGCTCAACGGCAAGGTCGGCGCGGCCTTCGCCTCGACCGCCAGCCAGCATGGCGGGCAGGAGACCACGCTCTTCTCCGTCATCACCAACCTGATGCACCTCGGCATGACCATCGTCGGCCTGCCCTACAGCTTCCAGGGCCAGCTCAAGCTCGACGAAGTGACCGGCGGTTCGCCTTATGGTGCCACCACCATCGCGGCGGGCGACGGCTCGCGTCAGCCGAGCGCCAACGAGCTGGACGGCGCCCGCCATCAGGGCGAGCTGGTCGCGAAGACGGCGGCCAAGCTTTTCGGTTAAGTATCGCGTAGCTTTGCGTATGAAGGCGGTGGCCCTGTCGGGCTGCCGCCTTTTTCGTGCTTGAAACGATCGGCCGCCATCCCCAACAGAGGGGGATGAATCAGGAACCCGAAGACGGCGATCTGGTCGCCGAGCCGGCCAAGCTGCCCGTTCCCAAGGATGTCGAGGAAGCCATCCGCACGCTCATCCGCTGGGCGGGAGACGATCCCGAGCGGGAGGGGCTTCTCGATACGCCCAAGCGCGTGGCGCGGGCGTGGAAGGAATATTGCGCCGGCTATCTGGAAGATCCGGCCCATCATCTTAGCCGCACCTTCAAGGAGGTGGGCGGCTATGACGAGGTGGTGCTGCTGAAGGACATCCCCTTCCAGTCGCATTGCGAGCATCACATGGCCCCGATCATCGGCAAGGCGGCGATCGCCTATCTGCCGCGCGACCGGGTGGTGGGCATCTCGAAGCTTGCCCGCGTGCTCCAGGGCTTCGCGCGCCGCCTTCAGGTGCAGGAGCGCCTGACGGCCGAGGTGGCGGACTGTATCTGGGAGCATCTCCAGCCGCACGGCGTGGCCGTGGTGATCGAGGCGAACCATGCCTGCATGAGCGCGCGTGGCGTCCGCACGCCGGGCGTGGCGATGACGACCAGCCGCATGATGGGCGTGTTCCGCGACGACGAGCGCAGCCGCAAGGAAGTGCTGAGCCTGATGGGCTATTGAGGCAGCGCGCCGCCCTTCGTTCGGAAGGGCGGCGTTCCCCGGCGCGTGGATAAAGGAAAAGGCCGCCCGCAATCGCTTGCGGACGGCCCTTTTCCTGTAGGCTTGGGAGAAAAGCGATCAGGCCTCGGCCTGCTCGCCCTCTTCCTGCGCCGGAACCTCGGCGGTGGCGCCCGGCTCGGCGTTGGGATCGTAATCCTCGGTGAAGCCGGCTTCGTCACGCTCGAACATGTCGGCCATGACGTTGACGCCCTGCGCCTGGAGATCGGCTTCCTCGGGCGAACGGGCGACGTTCACCTTGACGGTCACCGAGACTTCCGGGTGCAGCGTCACGCGCACGTCGTGCAGGCCGATCGCCTTGATCGGCTTGTCGAGGACGATCTGCGCCTTGGTGACATGCGCGCCATCGGCGTGCAGCAGCTCGGCGAGGTCGCGGGCCGAAACCGAACCATAAAGCTGGCCGGTGTTCGACGCCTGACGGATGAGCGTCACGGTCTTGCCGTCGATGTCCTTCGACTCGGTCAGCGCCAGCTCGCGCTTCTTGGCGTTCTCGGCCTCGAGGTGGGCGCGGTTCGCTTCGAAAACCTTGCGGTTCGCGGCGTTCGAACGGAGCGCCTTCTTGTTCGGCAGCAGGAAGTTACGGGCATAGCCGTTCTTCACGGTGACGATGTCGCCGATGGCGCCGAGCTTTTCGACGCGCTCCAGCAGAATCACTTCCATGGGGGCGTCTCCTTACTTCACGACGTAGGGCAGAAGGCCGAGATGACGCGCGCGCTTGATCTCGCGGGCCAGCTCACGCTGCTTCTTGGCGGAAACCGCGGTGATGCGGCTCGGGACGATCTTGCCACGCTCGGACACGAAGCCCTGGAGCAGACGGACGTCCTTGTAATCGATCCGGGGAGCGTCCTTCGCGGAGAAGGGGCAGCTCTTGCGGCGGCGGAAGAATGGGCGGGCCATTTCTATCTTATCCTAACTCGAAGGGGCTCAGGCGGCGTCGCGGTCGTCGCGGGGACGATCGTCACGCTCACGGCGGGGGCCACGCTCACCGCGCTCGCCACGCTCACCGCGGCCGCCACGGTCGCGCTCGTTGCGGCGCATCATCGCCGACGGGCCGGCCTCATGCTCGTCCACGCGGACGGTCATGTAGCGGATGATGTCTTCGTTGATCGCGATCTGGCGCTCCAGCTCGACGATCGCCGCCGACGGACCGTCGACTTCGAGCATCACATAGTGCGCCTTGCGGTTCTTCGCGATGCGATAGGCGAGGCCACGCAGGCCCCAGGTCTCGGTCTTGACGACCTTGCCGCCCTGCTCTTCGATGATCTTGGTGGCGTTTTCCGCCAGCGCGTCGACCTGCGCCTGGGCGAGATCCTGACGCGCGAGAAACACATGCTCGTAAAGAGCCATGTGGCCGTCCTTCCATGTTGGCCGATCGCTGACGCCGCCCCCATGGCGGTCGCCCCTCCGGCTGTCTTTCAAATGCACAAGGGGCGGCGGGACGTGCCTGCCACCCGAAGTGCGGGGCGCTATGGCGGAAAAACACCGGGAAGGCAAGCGATCCTGCGTGGTGGCGGGTTGCGCTTGGCTTCGGGGCTTTCTATCGCGGCCGGCCTGACAATGGGAGTGGATCATGCGAGCCTTCATCTTTCCGGGCCAGGGCAGCCAGACCGTCGGCATGGGCCAGGCGCTCTCCGCCGCCAGCGCCGTCGCGCGCGAGGTGTTCCAGGAAGTGGACGAGGCGCTCGGCCAGCATCTCTCGCGCCTGATGGCGGAAGGGCCGGCCGATGAGCTGATGCTCACCGAGAATGCCCAGCCGGCGATCATGGCGAACGCGATCGCCACGCTGCGCGTGCTGGAGCGCGAGGGCGGCATCCGCCTCGCCGACAAGGCCGGATTCGTCGCCGGGCACAGCCTTGGCGAATATACCGCCCTGTGTGCCGCCGGCGCGCTGGGCCTCGCCGAGACGGCGAAGCTGCTCCGTACGCGCGGACAGGCGATGCAGGCCGCGGTGCCGGTGGGCGAGGGCGCGATGGCCGCGCTGCTCGGCCTCGACTTCGAAGCGGCGCGCCAGATCGCGGCCGACTCCGCCGAGGGCGAAGTTTGCGAGGCGGCCAACGACAATGCGCCGGGGCAGGTGGTGATCTCGGGCTCCCGCGCGGCGGTGGAGCGTGCGGTCGAGCTGGCCAAGGTGCGCGGCGGCAAGCGCGCGATGCTGCTGCCGGTCTCCGCTCCGTTCCACTGCTCGCTGATGGAGCCGGCCGCCCGCGCGATGGAGAAGGCGCTCGCCGGCGCGGATCTGCGTGCGCCGCTGGTGCCGGTCTATGCCAATGTGACGGCCGCGCCGGTCGCCGATCCGGCTGCGATCCGCACGCTGCTGGTCGAGCAGGTGACTGGCACGGTGCGCTGGCGCGAGAGCGTTGAGGCGATGTTCGCGGCCGGCGTCACCGAGTTCGTCGAGTTCGGCGGCAAGGTGCTCGGCCCGATGGTGAAGCGCATCACGCCAGACGCGACGCCCGTCAGCGTCGTGACGATGGACGATATCGAAGCGCTCGCGAAGACGCTGTGATGTTTCTCCCGTCATCCTGACGAAAGTCAGGATCCAGGGCGGCGGGTGGTGCGCTGGCGGCTCTGGATCCCGGATCAAGTCCGGGATGACGACATGGAAGGGGTGGTACAATGTTCGATCTGACTGGAATGACGGCGCTCGTGACGGGCGCCTCGGGCGGCCTGGGTTCCGCGACCGCGAAGGCGTTGGCGGCGCAGGGCGCGAAGGTGGCGCTGTCCGGCACGCGCGAGGCGGTGCTGGCGGAAGTGGCGGCCGGCCTGCCCAACGATCCGGTGACGCTCACCTGCAACCTGTCCGATGCGGCCGAGGTCGACGGCCTTATCCCGCGCGCGGTCGACGCGCTGGGCGGCCGCATCGACATCCTCGTCAACAATGCCGGCATCACCCGCGACAACCTCATCCTGCGCATGAAGGATGACGAGTGGGATCAGGTGATCTCGGTGAACCTTGAAGCGGCCTTCCGCCTGATCCGCGCGGCGGCCAAGCCGATGATGAAGCAGCGCTTCGGCCGCATCATCTCGATCACTTCGGTGGTGGGCGTGACGGGCAATCCGGGGCAGGCCAACTATGCCGCGTCCAAGGCGGGCCTGATCGGCATGTCGAAGAGCCTCGGGCAGGAACTGGCGAGCCGCAACATCACGGTGAACTGCGTGGCGCCGGGCTTCATCCGCTCTGCCATGACGGACGCGCTGAACGAGCAGCAAAAGGCCTCGATCCTGACGAAGATCCCGGCCGGCGATCTCGGCAACGGCGAGGATATCGGCGCGGCGGTCGCCTATCTCGCGAGCCGCGAGGCCGGCTACGTCACCGGCCAGACGCTGCACGTCAACGGCGGCATGGCGATGATCTAACGGGTGGCCGGAGCGAGCGCTGCGGTCGGCCGGCTGCGGCCGGTCAGAAGCGCTCGCTCGGCGATCCCGATGGACGCGAATGCCAGCAGACAGCCTGCGACTACGTCGCTCAGATAATGGGCGCCGTCCACCGGGGTGGACAGAAGAAGCGCCGCCTCGATCGCCAGTCCGGGCCAGCGCGTCCAGGGGCTTTGCCAATAAGTCCAGGCGAAGATGATGCCCAGCGCCGCGTGGAAGCTCGGGAAAGCGATGATGCCCTGCATCCGGTCGAGGGCGAGCGTGCGCAGCGTCCCATCGCGAACGCCGAGGAAATCCGGCACATGCGTCCAGGCGTCCGAGGGCTGGATGCCGGAATAGGCCGCGGCGTGCAGATTGAAATGGGCATATCCGCCGACCGCCGGCCAGATGGCGGAGACGGCGATCGAAACCACGGCCGATGCGATCACGCTCCACACGAGGATGCGGAGCTGATGGCGGCGCCCCGTCAGGCCGAGCAGCAGGATCGCCGCCGCCAGTTGCGGGAGCAATGTGTCATAGGCCAGCCGCAGCGGCCCGTGCAGCGCCGGGTGTGCATTGATCCAGGCGAGATAAGCGCGCCAGTCGAACCCCATCAAGCGATCGGCGTGAACGAGTCGGGCATCCTGCAACGGGCGATCGAGGCCCGCCGCGAGATAGGAGAGCGGGCCGGCGATCATCGTGAAGAGCACCAGTTGGGCAAGGGCTTCGCACGAACTGGCAAGCCGCTCCTCCCGCCGAACGCTTCGATAGAAGCAGGTGGCCCCGTATAGTGCCAATGCTCCGCAGACCGGGTGAAGCAGGCTCGGCCACATGACGATAAAGCCGGTGGACCAAAGCCCGAACGATGTTGCCGCTCCGAGCGTGGCAATGACAATCCAAGCCATTCTGGCGTCATAAGAAGTGCGGAGAAGCGGGCGGGCCGGCATGATGGGCCTCTAATCCAGCGCTCGCTATCAAACTCCTAACGGAAGCGTTGCGGCCCCTCTTGCCAGCATCGGCCACCCCGTCTAGGGCATTCGACCAACAACAATCCCCCAAACGGAATGGGAAGAGAGACATGAGCGAGACCGCCGAGCGCGTGAAGAAGATCGTCGTCGAGCATCTCGGCGTCGAGGCCGAGAAGGTGACCGAGGACGCGAGCTTCATCGACGATCTCGGTGCCGACAGCCTCGACATCGTCGAGCTGGTCATGGCGTTCGAGGAAGAATTCGGCGTGGAAATCCCGGACGATGCCGCCGAGAAGATCACCACGGTGAAGGACGCGATCGCCTACATCGACAGCCACAAGGGCTGAGGCAAGCGATCCTGCCATCGGCCACCTTCGGGGGCCGGAGGATTCAAGACGGCTCTCCGACCCGGATCATCGGGGCCGGGGGGCCGTTTCGTTTTTGGGGCGTTCTGCGTGTCAGGCGCCAGCGAGCTGAATGAAGAGAGGAGGCGCCGATGCGCCGCGTAGTTGTCACGGGTCTGGGTCTTGTCACGCCGCTGGGCGCTGACGTGGAGACGAGCTGGGCGAACCTGATCGCCGGCAAGTCGGGCGCGGGCACCATCACCCGCTTCGATGCGTCCAACCAGGCCTGCACGGTCGCGTGCGAGGTGAAGCCGGCCGATCATCCCTGGGGCTTCGATCCGGGCAAGCGCGTCGATCATAAGGTGCAGCGCCAGGTCGATCCGTTCATCGTCTATGGGATCGACGCCGCCGGTCAGGCGCTGGAAGACGCCGGCCTCACCGAGATGACGCTGGAAGAGAGCTATCGCGCCGGCGTGTCGATCGGCTCGGGCATCGGCGGCCTGCCGGGCATCGAGAGCGAGTCGATCGTGCTGCACGAGAAGGGGCCGCGCCGCGTCAGCCCGCACTTCGTGCATGGCCGCCTCATCAATCTGATTTCCGGCCAGGTCTCGATCAAATATGGCCTGCGTGGCCCGAACCATGCCGTCGTCACGGCCTGCTCGACCGGCGCGCACTCGATCGGCGACGCCGCGCGCATGATCGCGATGGATGATGCCGACATCATGCTGGCCGGCGGCGCGGAGAGCACCGTTTGCCCGATCGGCATCGCGGGCTTCGCGCAGGCCCGCGCGCTCTGCACGTCGTTCAACGATACGCCCGAAAAGGCCTCGCGCCCCTATGACAAGGATCGCGACGGATTCGTGATGGGCGAGGGCGCGGGCGTGGTCGTTCTGGAGGAATATGAGCACGCCAAGGCGCGCGGCGCGAAGATCTATGCCGAGGTGATCGGCTATGGCCTGTCGGGCGACGCCTATCACGTCACCGCCCCGCACCCGGATGGCGACGGTGCCTATCGCTCGATGGAGATGGCGCTCAAGAAATCCGGCCTGAAGCCCTCGGATATCGACTATATCAACGCGCACGGCACCTCGACCATGGCCGACATGATCGAGCTGGGCGCGACGCAGCGGCTGTTCGGCAAGGATCTGGGCGGCGCTTCGATGAGCTCGACCAAATCGGCGATCGGGCATCTGCTCGGTGGCGCGGGCGCGGTGGAGAGCATCTTCTGCATCCTTGCGCTGCGCGACCAGATCGTGCCGCCGACGCTCAACCTCGATAATCCCGACGAGGGCGCCGAGGGTGTCGATCTCGTGCCGCACGTCGCGAAGAAGCGCGAGGTGAGGGCGGTTCTCAACAACAGCTTCGGCTTCGGCGGCACCAACGCCAGCCTGGTGATGCGCAAGATCTAAGGGTAACGATGCGCCGGCTCCTCCTCCTGGTGCTGGCGCTCGGCGCGCTGGCGATCGGTGTTCCGCTGTGGATGTGGAACGGGCCTGGCCCGCTCCCGAAACGGACCATCGTGCGAATCCCCGATGGCGCGACGATCGCGTCGGCTTCCCGCGTGCTGGCGGAGGCCGGCGCGATCCGCAGCGCGACATGGTTTCGCGGGCTGGCGGGGCGGCTTGGCTCGCACGATCCGATCCGTCCGGGCGCTTTCGCGATCCCGGCCCATGCCAGCTCGGCCTCCATTCTGGAGCTTCTCCAGCACGGCCGGCCCGCGCTGACGCTGCTGACCGTGCCGGAGGGGATGCCCTCCGTCCTCGTCCACGACAAGCTGATGGCGACGGCCGCGCTGGCCGGCCCGGTGCCGGTGCCGCCGGAAGGGACGGTGCTGCCCGACAGCTATGCCTATCAGAAGGGCGAGACGCGCCTCGCCGTCGTCGAGCGGATGCAGAAGGCCATGGACAAGGTGCTCGCCGCCGAATGGGCCGATCGCGGCACCGATCTCGCCGTCTCCACCCCGCAGGAAGCGCTGACGCTGGCCTCGATCGTCGAGAAGGAGACGGCCATTGCCTCCGAGCGCGAGACGGTCGCGGCGGTCTACGGCAACCGCCTGAAGATGAGGATGCCGCTTCAGGCCGACCCGACCGTGATCTATCCGGTGACGAAGGGGCGCCCGCTCGGCAGGCGCATCCTCGAATCCGAGCTGCACGACAAGAACGCCTACAACACCTACGCCATGCAGGGCCTGCCCGCCGGGCCGATCTGCAATCCCGGACGGGCGTCGCTCCATGCGGTGCTGCATCCGGCGGCGAGCAAGGCGCTCTATTTCGTGGCGAACGGGCGGGGCGGCCATGTCTTCGCCGACACGCTTGCCGAGCATAACGCCAATGTGAAGAAGTGGTACGCGATCCGCCACGCGCGCGGGGAGATGTAAGCGCCCCGCAACCGCCTTGCGGGGTGTATTACCCGACTATATGCCTGCCCCATCGAGATAGAGGGCTCCCATGCGAACTGGTCTGACTGTAGCGGCGTTGATGCTTACTCCGGCGGCGTTGGCGGCCGCACCGGCGCCCGTCCCGCAGGGCATCCTGCCCGATACGGCCGTGCCCACCGCCTATCGGCTGGACCTGACCGTCCTTCCCGATCAGCCGCGCTTTTCGGGCCATGTCGAGATCGACGTCACGCTGAAGGCGCCGACGCGCTCGCTCTATCTGCATGGCCGCGACCTCAAGGTGACGACCGCGCTCGCCCGTGTCGGCGCCGTGAAGACCGCCGCCACCTATACCCAGGTCGATCCGCTGGGCGTGGCGCGCGTCGATTTCGCCAGGCCGCTTCCGGCGGGCCGCGTGACGCTGATGTTCGACTATGACGCGCCGTTCGGCAACAGCCCGTCGGGCATGTATCACCTGAAGATCGCGGACAAGTGGTACGCCTGGACGCAGTTCGAATCGATCGACGCCCGCGCCGCCTATCCGGGCTTCGACCAGCCGGGCTACAAGACGCCCTTCACCGTCTCGCTCACCACCGCGCCGGGCAGCACCGCCGTCAGCAATGCGCCGGAGACGGGCGTGGTGAAGGTCGGCAAGCTGGAAAGGCACCAGTTCGCCCCGACCAAGCCGCTGCCGACCTATCTGGTGGCGATGATGGTCGGCCCCTTCGCGACCGTCAGCGGCTTGGCCGCGCCGACGCCGGAGCGCGCCAAGCCGCTCCCCGTCCGCGTCGTCGGCACCCAGCCGAACAAGGACCAGATGGATTTCGCGCTCCAGAACACCGGCCAGATCGTCGGCCTGCTGGAGAAATATTTCGGCCGTCCGTTCCCCTTCCCGAAGCTCGACCAGATCGGTTCGCCGGTGATGCCGGGCGCGATGGAGAATGCCGGGGCGGACACCTATGGCGACAGCATCCTGTTCCTCGACAAGGGCGCTTCCACCGCCCAGAAGCAGGAATTCGGCATGGTGGTGGCGCATGAGCTGGCGCACCAGTGGTTCGGCGATCTCGTCACGCCCAAATGGTGGGACGACATCTGGCTGAACGAGAGCTTCGCCAACTGGATGGGCTATCGCATCGGCAACGAGTGGCGGCCGGACCTCAAGATCGGCGTCGGCGCGATCGGCGAGGCATTCCGCGCGATGAATATCGATGCGCTGAAGGCCGGCCGCCCGATCCACCAGCCGATCAAGACCAACGGCGAGATCGACAGCGCTTTCGACGCCGTCACCTACGGCAAGGGCGGGCAGGTCGTGGCGATGATCGCGGCCTATCTGGGCGACGAGAAGTTCCGCGAGGGTGTGAGGCTGCATCTCAACCGCCATGCCTATGGCAATGCGAGCACGGAGGAATTTTTCGCCGCGCTGGCCGAGGCGGCGCATGATCCGCGCGTGCTGGCCTCGCTCAAGAGCTTCGTCGATCAGCAGGGCGTGCCGGTCGTCCGCGTCGAGCGCACCGCGAACGGCCTCGCGGTCAGCCAGAAGCGCTATGCCATGCTCGGCACCGATATCGCGCCGCAGACCTGGACGATCCCGCTGTGCGTGCGCGTCGGCGATACGCGCCAGTGCAGCCTGCTCGACAAGGCTTCGGGCGTCGTGCCGGTCACGGGCACGGGGGCGATCATGCCCAACGCGGGCGGCACCGGCTATTATCGCTTCTCGCTCTCAGAGACGGAGTGGAGGAAGCTGATCGGCGAATCCGCCAGCCTCCCGGCGGGCGAGGCGCTGGCGATGACGGACAGCCTGTGGGCGGCCTATCGCGCGGGCGAAGTCTCTCCGTCGCTGCTTGTGGCGGCGGCGCGGGCGATGGCGGCCAATCCTTATTCGGGCGCGGTGACGGACGGCGGCCAGCGCCTGTCGTCGTGGCGCACGCGCGGGCTCATATCCGATGCGGACATGCCGGCCTATCATGCTCTGATCGATGGCATTTACGCACCGATCCTGGAGAAGCTCGGCTTCGATCCCAAGGCCCGCATTTATGCGTCGGAAGATCCCGACCGGCAGAAGCTCCGCTCCAGCATCGTCTCGCTGCTGGCGGGCGAGGCGGAGGACAAGGCTGTCCTCGCCAAGCTTTCGGCGGCGGCCACCGCCTATCTGGGCGGTGACAAGGATGCGCTCGACCAGTCGCTCTTCGACGATGGTTTCGCCGCCTATCTGTCGAGCGGCGGCGACACCGCGCTTGCCGCGCTGTTCGACAAGGCGGCGTCGAGCGACGACACGCTGTTCCGCGATGCCGCCATCGAGGCGCTGGCGGGCACCGGTTCGGCGGCGAACGGCCGCTGGCTGATCGCCCATATGGACGACAAGCGCCTGCGCCCGAGCGATCGCCTCTCCGTGCTGCGTTACATGGTGTCCGAGCCGGCCACCCGCGATATGGGCTTCGACTATCTCGTGCAGCACTACGACGTTTTCGTGAAGGACAACGGCATCTTCGCCGCGTCGATCCTGCCCAAATATGGCAGCGATTATTGCTCGCTCGAGAAGGCGAACGAGATCGAAGCGGTGCTGCGCCCCAAGGTCGAGGCGTATAAGCGCGGCGGTCTGTCGCTGGATCGCGCGGTGGAGGAGGTACGCGATTGTGGCGTGCTCCAGCAGAAGCTGGGCACCCGGATCTCCGACGCCGTTCACGGCCGATGAAGCGCGGGGCGCGGGCCGTGACGGTACGGCCCGCGCCGCCATGGTCCGGTTCCGGCTCGATCGGCGGGAGGGGGCGTAAGCGGATGAAAGGCATGGGCATCCTGATGGGCTTGCTGGCGATCGGTTGCGGATCGCCGGGGCAGCCGCAGGAGGCGTCGCCGGATCACGCGTCGGTAGCGCCCCCTGCCGCCTATGTTCCGCCGCACCGGCAGGGGCGGTACAGGCTGGTGGGGTTGCCCACCGGCCCCCGGATTTTCTTCAATCAGGCACGCTGCCTGCGCACGCTCCATACCTACGCCGCCGCAATGGAGGCGGGGCTCGGGGCGGGGAGCGGCAGCCAGCTCCGTTGCGAGCCCGAATGACGGCGCCTTGATCCGATCGGTCATCGCGATGCGCCGCGCGGGCATCCAGCACGGCCGGGCTCGGGTCTAGATCCTCCTCATCAACGAAGGAGGTTCTCATGACCCACATGATGGATTGGAATGGTTACCGCGCTCAGCTTGGCGCGGGTGTCGGCGAGATGGGCAAGCTCAGCCCGGATACGGTGCGCGGCTACATGACGCTCGGCGGCGCCGGCGCGAAGACCGGCCATCTCGACGCCAAGACCCGTGAGCTGATCGCGCTGGCGGTCGCCATTTCGCTGCGCTGCGACGGCTGTATCACGGTCCACGCCGATGCCGCGAACAAGCTGGGCGCCACCAGGGAAGAGGTCGCCGAGGCGCTGGGCGTCGCGGTGAGCATCAATGCCGGTGCCGCGCTCGTCTATTCCACCCGCACGCTGGACGCCTTCGCGGCGGCCCAGGAAGCCTGAGCGCCCGAAGGGCAGGGAGAAACATCATGCTCCGTCTCGTCAATCGGGGGCTCGGCATCATCGCCAGCCCCGCCTCGAACCGCGTCGGCATCGGCGCGATGAAGATCGCCATCGCGATCATCTTCCTCTGGATCGGCTTCCTGAAGTTCCAGCCCTATGAAGCCGACAGCATCACGCCGTTCGTGGCGAACAGCCCGGTGATGTCCTTCTTCTACGAGCATCCGAAGGACTATAAGTCGCATCTCACCAAGGAAGGCGAACTGAAGCCCGAACAGCGGAGCTGGCAGACCGCCAACAACACCTACGGCTTCTCCCATGGGCTCGGCACGGTGGAACTGGTGATCGGCGCGCTGACGCTGGCGGGGCTGGTATCGCGACGGCTGGGTCTGGTGGGTGCAGCGCTGGCCTTCGCGACGCCGTTCGTCACCCTGTCCTTCCTGTTCACCACGCCGGAGGCATGGGTGCCTGCGCTGGGGGATGCCCAGCACGGCTTCCCCTATCTGTCGGGTGCCGGCCGGCTGGTCATCAAGGATGTGGCGATCCTCGCCGGGGCGTGGCTGATCCTCGTCGATACCGCCCGCGCCCTGCTCCGCGACCGGACGGTGCAGGTCGAGAAGCGGAAGCAGTTCGAGATCGCCTGACGACGTCCGGTGAAGCCGCAAGCGGCGGGTGGAGGAGGCTCCGCCCGCCGCCTGCCGTTCACCAGCGCGTGACGCGCGGCAGGATCAGCCACCAGATCAGGGCGACCGCCGCCGCGCCGGCACCGTACCAGACGGCGACATAGAAGGGATCGTCATGCGGGCACTGGAAGATGAAGACGAAGGCACCCCAGCCGGCTCCCGCAAGGCCGATGGCGAGCGCGCTTCCCTTCCGGTCGGTGGGGGCGCCGCGTCGCATCATCAGCCCCAGCGCCACGGCGACCGGGATCGACAGGATGACGATCGCGATCATGCAATCGATGCCGTGCCGCCACATCAGCCGGGCGCGGAGCATCCCGCCGCCGGCATTGGCGATGTCGATCGCCCAGCCGCTCACCAGCGCGGCGCCGAGCAGCAGCGCCATCCAGCGCAGGCCGGGCCGCGGCGACGCGGTCGGATCGAAGGAGCGGAGTGCCGTGACCATGCCGATGATCGTGAGGCCGCCGAGGCATCCCGCCTTCCACCAGAAGGAGGGCATGTGCATCGCCATCATGAGATCGGGCCGGTGATGCCCGAGCATGAGATAGAGCGCCAGTTCCGCCAATCCGACGAGCGCCAGCACCGCGCCCTCCCGGCGCGGATTGCGAGGGCGCACCGGCGCGAGCGAGGCGACCAGATCGTCCAGAAGCTGCTCACTCGCCATCGGACTGCCTCTGGATCAACGCGGCGAGGCGGGCGAGGCCGCGATGGATGTTGACCTTGATGAGCGAGCCGGACTGGCCGGTCCGCGCGGAGGCTTCCTCGACGCTATAGCCTTCGAGCTTCACCAGCCGGATCGCCTCGGCCTGCGCGGGTTTGAGCGTGGTCATCAACTGGCCCAGCAGCGCCGCGCTGGTGACGGCGCTCTCATGGTCGCCGATGGCGGTGTCGTCGGGCAGCTCCTCGGTCTTCTGGCGCGACATGGCGCGCAGGCGGTCGACCCACTTGTAGCGGGCGATGGCGGCAAGCCACGGCCGGAAAGGGCGGGCGGGATCATAGCTATGGCGTTTCTCGTGAATGGCGATCAGCGCTTCCTGCACCGCATCGTCGACATGGGCGGGGGGAAGGCGCGAGGCGTAATATCGGGTCAGCCATCCCCGGATCTCGGCCAGCAGCCGGCGATAGGCGCCCCCATTGCCGGCCTGGGCCGCCGCCATCAGCGAGCCCCATTCGTCCGGCTCGGCCTCTTTCATCGGGGGCGGACGGAAACGCAGAGGGGCAGCCGGGGCGTCGGACCTGAGGCTGGAGCGGGCGAGGGAAGGCATGGAACGCCATTCGTCGGAAACAGGCTTCCGGTTACGGCATCATGCGCCGGCCCGACCGGCTGAAGGATTGGCAAGACAAGGCTCATGGCAGATCCGTCACGCAGACTGACGAAGCTGGCCAGGAAAGCCAGCCCAATTCTCGCCTTATCCCGATTTTTCCGTCAGATGCGGAGCGCGTCGAGGATCGGTCCTCCCGTGCCGCCTTGCAGCAGGACGACGCTCTTGAGCGGCGTCGGCGCGGTTTTGGGAAGTGCGATGGTCTGGGCCGCGCCCGTCCAATGGCCGACCTTCACGAGATCGTGGACGATGTCGCGGTGCGGGAGGGTGCGGCCGCCATTCTCGCCGGCCCGGATCGCCACCTGCACGGTGCGCGGATCGTAGCGGACCAGCCACAGGTCCGCCCCGCCCTTCGGCGCTGCGCCGGCGGCGACCGAGAGTCGGCCGTCTCGCAGCGACAGCGGCGGAGCCTGGAAAGCGCCGGCCCGTGCGATGGCGGCGTTCAGCTCGGCCTTGTCGCTGCCGAGGATCGTCGTCCGCCCGTTCACCCAGACCTGCGGCGTGCCGACCTGATCGCGGTTGTTATGATGTGCATAGTCCCACTGGCGCTGGGTGTAGCGGGGCGAGCCGAAACTGTCCTTCCAGCCGAGATAATCCCAGTAGGTGACCGAGAAGGAGAGCGCGACGACGTCGCCGCGATCGGCGATGGCGTTGATATTGTCCTGCGCGGGCGGGCAGCTCGAACAGCCCTGGCTCTGATACAGTTCCACCACGGTCGGATGGGCGGCCATGGGATGGACGGCTTCCCGCGCGGGGATCGATGCCCATGCCACGCCGCCGATGACGATCATTCCCAGGGCCGATCCCAGCAGCAAGCGCGTCCGCATCACGAATACTCCGATGTCGTTCGGGGCGTCCGTCGTGGAGCGCCCGTGTCGCAGGGACATTCGCGGGTTGCCGGCGGCCGGTTACAATCGGCGCCGATGGCCTCGATCCTGAGTGCGGCATAGGTGAAAGGCCGCGACCCGAAAGTCCAAGGGATGAGGTGGATGGGAATGCGGCCTTCACCGCTGCCATTTCGACGAACATGTCACCGGCTTCGACAGACGCAACGGCCTGTTCACTTTATCCTGATGCCGGTTGGGTTATGATCCATCATGCAGATCGGTTCTGAAGAGCCTCCACCCGCCCGGCTCAGTCCGCGCGTCGCGCTGATGTCGATCGCCGGATTCTGGGCTTTCTACTTCGCGATCACGACGGCCCGCGCGGTGGCCTTCGGCTATGACAACCAGTTCGAGCTGCTGTTCCGCCGCGCGGCGGTCGCGCTCGTCAGCATGGGGCTGTCCTACATCTTCTATCTGTTGCTGCGCGGAAACCCGACCGCCTCGCTCAAGCGCACGATGGTGCTGGCGGCGTTCATCGCGATCCCGGCGGCGATCATCTATTCGAGCGTCAATCTCTTCTTCTTCCATGAGACGGACAAGAAGATGGAGGCCAAATACGAGGCCCGGTACCAGAAGGGGGCGCCGCCACGCCGGGGGTTCCCGATGGAGATGCCGCCGGGGCCGCCGGACAACAGCTTCCAGATCACCACCCCCGTTCCGCCCGGCCCGCCCGTCGCCGCCAAAAACATGACGCACGACGATGAGGAGATGACCATCCTCCAGTCGATCGCGGAAAATTCCTGGAACGGTTATTTCTTCTTCGTCGCCTGGGCATCGCTCTACATCGCGCTCTGCTATGCGGCGGAAGTGGGGGCCTTGGAGCGTCGGACGGGGGCTCTGCGTGCCGCCGCGCAGGCCGCGGAGCTGCGCGCCTTGCGGTATCAGGTGAACCCGCATTTCCTCTTCAACACGTTGAATTCGCTATCGTCCCTCGTGCTCACCGGAAGGCAGGAGCAGGCCGAGCGGATGATCCTCAACCTCTCGACCTTCTTCCGCACCAGCCTGTGCGACGATCCGACGGTGGACGTGCCGCTCTCCGAGGAAATCCACCTCCAGCGTCTCTATCTCGACATCGAGGCCGTGCGTTTTCCCGAGCGCCTCGTGATCGATATCGATATACCCGAGAGGCTCCAGAGCGCGTGCGTACCCGGACTCATCCTCCAGCCACTGGTGGAGAATGCGGTGAAATACGGCGTGTCGCGATCGAAGAAGCCCGTGACGATCCGCATTCGCGCCCGCGAGAGCGAACTCGGCCTGCTGCTCTGCGTCGAGGATGACGGCGATCCGTTGCCGACGCCGATCGACGCCATCAACGGGACCGGCGTGGGCCTTCAGAATGTCCGGGACCGGCTCGTCGCCCGCTTCGGGGAGGCGGGAAGTTGTCGCTGGGGGGCGTTGCCGGGCGGCGGCTTTGTCGTGCGCCTCGCCATGCCGATGGTGTGGAACTGTGCCTGAGGCGCCGCTCCGTGCCCTGATCGTCGACGACGAGCCGCTGGCCGTCGAGCGACTCCAGATCCTCTGCGCGGGGACGGAGGGTGTCTCGCTGATCGGCACGGCGTCGGATGGGGAGGCCGCGCTGCGGCTGGTCGAGGCGCTGTCGCCCGACCTGCTGCTTCTCGACATCAGTATGCCCGGCATGGACGGGATGAGCGTCGCCCGCGTGCTGGAGGGCAAGGCGGCGCGCCCGGCGGTGATCTTCTGCACCGCCTTCGATCAGTTCGCGGTCGCGGCTTTCGATGTCGCGGCGGTCGATTATCTGCTGAAGCCGGTGACGCAGGAGCGGCTCGCGAAGGCGGTGGCGCGCGTCGCCGAGAAGCTGCGCACGCAGGCCTCCGGCGATGTCCCGCCCGGATCGGAATGGACCGAGGAGTTCTGGGTGCCGCACCGATCGGAGATGATCCGCATCGCGGCGCAGGACATCGATCTGATCGAGGCGGAGCGGGATTATATGCGCTTGCGCATCGGCCAGCGCAGCTTCCTGCTGCACCAGACGATCAGCGAGTTGGAGCGCCGGCTGGACCCGACGCGCTTCATCCGCCTCCATCGCTCGACGATCGTGCGCAAGGACTTCATCGCGAAGCTCCAACATGATCGGCTTGGCACATGGTCCGCCTGTCTGGCGGACGGGTCGGAGATGCGGATCGGACGGACCTATCTGCCGTCCGTGAAAGCCATCGCGGGGCGTTGACAGGCCAGCAAAAGGCGCCTCCGGGCGATTGCCGGAGGCGCTCCTGCCGTCAGTGAAGGTCGACCTGAACCGGGCTTCGATCCGCCATCGCGAGAGCCTTGCCCGGTCGGGCATCGGCGATGGCGAGTTGCACCTGAGGCGCGGCGCTCTCCAGGGCGACCCGGCGGCAGGCATCGCTCTGCCGAACGGCGAGAAGATCGCGGGCATCCGGGGCTCCGCAGACCGCCTTCGCGGCCTGGGCGACGCGGGCGTGCAGCGTCTGGACGCCGGCATCGGTGGCGAGGTCGAGGTCCGCGATGCGGACGATCGCGCTCTGGCCGTCGGTGACGGGCGCCGCGAGCGCCGGCATGGCGAGAATGGCGGCGGCGGACATTGCGGCGGAAACGCTGGTGCGGACGAACCGGGTGACCATGATCCATGCTCCTCAAAGCCTGGCCGGGGCCTTGCCCGGCGTGTTCGCGGTGTCTTCCGACCTCGCGGAACCGCACCATAAGGAAGCCTTCCGCGGCCGACCCATGAGGTTCGACCGGAAGCGCCCGTCGCTCTGCGGACAGCGCCCGGACCCGACGAACGACAGGCTCGCATCGACGAATGACCTCGGGATTGAAGCGGTTGCCGGCCATTATGGGCAAGGGATCGAACCGCCGGCCCGGAGGCGAGAGCAGCTTTCGGATCGCTACTCCGAAGGGATTAGCGGGGCCGCCGCGCTTCCCTGCGAAGGTGTGTAGCTCCGAAAGGGCGATGTCCCGCCCCGAAGGAGCGGATTACACCCGTGGCCGGCGACAGGTTCGGGGCGACGATATCGTGGCGACTCTCGTCAGGCAGGAGGCGATGGCGACGGGGCGCCCGCAGGGGGCGGAAACGCCCTGGATCATCCTCGGCGGGATATTCTTCTCCTGCTATCTGACCTGGCGCCCGATACAGGACGTGATGTTCACGCTGAGCGATGCGCTGTTCCTGCTCGGGCTGCTCGTGCTCGTCATCCAGCATCGTATCCCGCTGGAGCCGCTGCGCTTCCTCACCCCCTTCTGGCTGGCGGGGTTCGCGATGCTGGCGATCGGCCTGCTGATCGGATCGATCGGCTGCCCGATGCCGTGGCGGTGGCTGATCGTGGCGGGGCAATATCTCTTCGCCTGGGTCGTGCTGCCGCTGATCGTGATGCGGCGCGGGCCGGATCAGACGGTAAGGATGCTCAAGGCCTTCACCTGGGGCGTGTTCGCGATGAACCTGTTCGGGGCCTATATCTGGTTCACCTACACGGGATCGTTCGAGGAGGCGCGTAGCCTGCTCGGCATCGATTTCCTGTCGGGCGGGCGGCGGCTGGGCGCCTTCACGGCCGATGCGAACTGGAACGGCGCCGTGCTCGCCATGGCCGTGCCCGCCGCCTTCTATCTGCGCGCCAAGAAGGAGATCGGGAATGTCCTGCTGTTGCTGTGGCTCGCGGTGCTGCTGCTGGGCGTCATCCTCACCGCGTCGTTCACGGCCTTCATAGGCTGTTCGGCGGCGGTGCTGACCTTCATGGCGGTGGGAGGCATCCGGCCGAGCCTTCGCACGACGCTGCTGCTGGTGGCGGGAGGGGCGCTGCTCGCCCTTCTCTATTTCGAGAATGGGGGCGGGTTGCCCAAGATCTTCGTCGATCGCGTGGGCAACGCCATCGATCGCGGCGACATTTCCGAAGCGGGCACGTTCGAGGGACGGATGGCGCTGATTCGCGAGGCATGGGGGATGGTGGAAAGCCATATGCTGGTGGGGGTCGGCGCCGACCAGTATCGCGAGATCAGCATCTACAAAGCGCCCGTCCACAACATGTATCTGCTGCTCTGGGCCGAGGGCGGGCTGATCGCGATGTTCGGCTGGGTGCTGATGATGGCGGTGCTGCTTGCCGCGGCGATCCGGGCCTATCCGCGCGATCGGCTGGCGACCGCGCTGACGCTTTCCACCACCACCACCTTCCTGATCGCCACCACGGCGAGCCCGCATATGTATGCGCGGCTCTGGTCCGTGCCGGTGCTGATCGCGCTGGCGATATCGATCGAGGTGGCGCTCGACGTCGGGCCGGCACAGCGGCGGCGCAGCCTGCTGAGACGGGCCGAGCAGGCGCTCTGATGGAGTGGCGGCCGCATATGGCCCCCACGGCGGACGGCGCCCGGCGGGACGGCGGATTCCCGCATATCGCGATCGTACTGGCCGGGCTGGGGGCGGGCGGAGCGGAGCGGGTGGTGAGCCTGATCTCCGGCCGCTGGGTGGAAGAGGGGCACCGCGTCACCGTCATCGCCTTCGATCGCGTGGACGCGCCCGTCTTCCACGCGATCGATCCGCGCATCCGCCTCGTCCGGCTCGGGATCGAGCCCGGCGGGGGTGGACGGCTGGCGGGCGTGCGCGCGGTGCTTCGGCGGATCGCGGCGCTGCGGCGGACGCTGGCGGACGTGTCGCCCGACGTCACCATCTCCTTCCTCACCAAGATCAATGTGCTGACGCTGCTGGCGAGCCTCGGCACCGGCCGGCGGGTGATCGTTTCGGAGCGCAACAACCCCCGGATGCAGCAGGCCAGTCGCGTGTGGACGCTGCTCCTCGCGCGGCTGCACTGGCGCGCGGAAGGCATCGTCATGCAGACGCGGGCAAGCCTCGCCTGCCTTGGCGCGGCGGCGCGAAGGCGGGCGTCCGTCATCCCCAACCCGATCTCCGTCCACCCGGTCGAGGGGTCGCCTCGCGACGGTCATGTGCTGGCGGCGACGGGGCGGCTGACATGGCAGAAGGGCTTCGACATGCTGATCGACGCCTTCGCGCTCGTCGCACCGGCCTATCCCGACTGGACGCTGGCGATCTGGGGCGAGGGCGAGGATCGCCCGCTGCTGGAGAAGCGGATTGCGCGGCATCGGATGGCGGATCGGATCAGCCTGCGCGGCAACAGCCGTTCGCCCGACGAATGGGTGGGGCAGGCGGACGCCTTCGTGCTTTCCTCCCGCTACGAGGGGTTCGGCAATGTCCTCGGCGAGGCGATGGCGGGGGGGCTTCCGGTGGCGGCCTTCAATTGCGACTTCGGACCCGCCGAGATGATCCGGCCGGAGGAGGACGGCCTGCTCGTCCCCTGTGGCGATGTTCCGGGGCTGGCGGGTGCGCTCGGGCGGCTGATGGGCGACGGGGAACTCCGCGCCCGGCTGGGCGAGGCCGCGCGGCGCTCCGCCCGGCGCTATCGCCCCGAGGCGATCCAGCAGCGCTGGGACGATCTGCTGGCCGGAATGGACATCCGCTGATCGATCAGGGGTGCGCGATCCGTTCCTTGCTGAGATCGTCGAGGAACTCGTCCAGATTGGTCCAGCCGCTGGCGTCATGGTGGCCCCACGCATCGAACTTGTCCGGGTTGAGGCCGTGGGCAACCTCCCAGTCGTCGGCCATTCCGTCATTGTCGCGATCGGGATAGGGCTTGCCGGAGGCGATCACCGGCAGATCGCCGAAACCCGAAACGATATGGCCCGACCGGCTGCGAACCTCGGAAACGATTCGGCGGTCGACCGCGTCGCGGGGCAGCGCGCCGGAATGGGCGAGCACCTCGTCATAGGCCGCCTGCGCGGTGGTGACGGGAACGGTGATCGGGCAGGGGGGAGATGGCACGCGGACCGCCGCCACGCCCTCATTCTCGGCCAGCAATCCGTCGAAGACATTGCCCTTGTCGTACAGGCGGGCATGGCCGGTGCTTCCGAGCGCATGATAGACCAGCGCATGGGCATAGCCGGCCTTGCTGTTGGGGCCGGCGCGGAAATAATTGCCGACGATGCTGACGGGCGTGCCGCCATAGCTTTCCCAGATTTCCGCGAACTCGACCACGCCGTTATACAGCACGTTGTTCACGATCTCGACGCAGGAGCCGCGCGGGAAGTTGATGTCCGGGTTCCGATCGCCGTTGTGGGCGCAGAGGTTGCGGATGAAGCTGACATGCTGCGGGCCTTTCGGATCGCTGGCCAGCAGCGCGCATTTGTCGTGCCTGGGAATGCCCTCGGCGAAGATCGAGTTGGAGATGGTGATCTCGTCATTCTGGGCATAGCCGCCGATATTCTCATCCAGCGACCAGGACGTGCTGACATGGTCGATCATCACGCGGCGGCTGTTCTCGATGGTGATGCCGCTGTTGGACTCGCGCTGCTCGCCGCGCCGGTCCGGCCGCACCCGGATGTAACGGATGATGACGTCGTGGGTGTTCTTGATGACGAGCGGGGTGAAGCCGTCCGTCCCGCCATTGTGCGTGAGGAGGATGCCGCCGCCCGGCGCGGTCTGCCCCGCGATGGTGATGTAGGGATTGACGATGATCGGCCGCCTGGTCGTGTAGCGGATCACGCCGCCCACCCGGAAGATGCACACCCTCGGGCCGCGCGCGTCGATGCAGGCGCGGAGCGATCCGGGGCCGGAATCCGCCAGCGTGGTGATCGGTATGATCCGCCCGCCGCGGCCGCCGATCGAGGTGCGGCCATAGCCTTCGGCACCCGGAAACGCCTCCTTCTGCGCCACGGGCGCGGCGGCGGCCGCTTCGCCGAGCAGCATCAGCAGCATGGCCATGCCCCAGAGCAGCAGCCGTTTCCGGTCCATGTGCCTGTCCCTCAATAGGCGAAGCGTATTCCGAGCTGTGTCTGCCAGCGGTGGAAGCGATCCACCTGCTGGTCCGCGCCGCGATGCGTGTAGGTGGTGTTCAGGATCAGCGTGAGGAAGCGGTTCATCAGATAGCGGGCCTCGGCCGTGCCGCTGACGTAACGCTGATCGTGATCGATCGAGCCGCGATAGTGGATGTTGTCGATCGCGACGCCGGCATGGAGGATCAGATTGTGCCGCGCCTCCTGATCGATGGAGACGCCGGCTCGCGTATCGATGCGGCCGATCGCGCCGTTGCGGATCGTGGCGACGTCGCCCCGGAACACGTCCGCCACCACGGTCGTCCGCACGCGTGGGTGCCAGACGAGCCGGCCGCTCGCGGCGAGCCCGGTGAAGGATTTGAGCCGGCGATCGTCGGGATCGGAGGAGAAGACACCGGCCCCGATATTGCCCTGAAGCCGGTTGGTGATGTCGAAGGACAGGCCTGCCAGCGCGCCGCTCGTGGTCGTGTCGCGGTTGATGCCGTTGCGGTCGACGCGCAGGCGCGCGTCGCGGCGGTTGACGAACGGCTCGATATAGACCGCCACGCGCTGCGTGACGTTCAGCAGGCCTCGCACGGAGGCGCGATAGGTCGTCAGGTCGCGGTCCGCGTCGACCGTCGGCAGATAGTCCAGATGGCTGATGGTGACGCGCGCGATCACGCCGGCTCGTCCGCCCTTGTAGGCATAGCTGAAATCACCCGTCGCGAGGTTGATGAGCGCGGGCGGCAGGGATCGGTCGAAGTCGGCCTCGGGATCGCTCCGGCGCTCATAGGTGCGGTCGAAGGTGACGGTGGCGTTGAGCGTCTGGCTGGCGCCGAACGTCTTGGTGGCGTCGGCCTTGGCGCCAAAGGTGTTGACGTTCTCCCGCGGCGTATCGGCGTAGCGGATGAGATCGGCGTGGAGGTCCGTCTTGAGATCGAAGGTGGAGCGCTTGAGTTCGCCGGTCAGGCGCGGCTGGATGTCGAAGACGGTGTCGCCCTTCCGTCGATCGGGCGTGGCGAAGATATTGTCGTTGTAGGTGGCGTCCGCCTCGAGGCTCGGCACGAGGAGGAAGCCGCCGGCCGTCAGCGTGCGCGGCTCGTAGCCGGGGCGGGGCAGGCTCATGATCGACATGTCGCGCTGCTCGTCCTGCCCCATCAGCGGGGTGGCGCCCAGACAGAGGATGGAAAGGGCCAGCACCGGGCCGGCCCCCGGCACAAGCGCCGCTCCGAAGAGCCTGATCCCGCGGCTCACAGGCCTAGAACCAGCTTTCCCGGACCACGATCATGTCGCCGGGCAGCACGGGGGTGTCCGCCGTCGCGCTCCCTTTCTGCGAGGCGCGGGTGATCGTCGCGGAGCGGGTGTTGGCGCGGAAGGTATAGCCCCCCGCGATCGATACGGCCGTCATCAGCGACATGCCCGGCACATAGGGATATTGCCCCGGCTTCTGCACCTCGCCCGCGATGTAGAAGGGGCGATAGGCGATGATCTGGGCGCTGACCTTGGGATCGTTGACGAGCTGCTTGGCGCGGATCTGCGAGGCGATCGAGGCTTCCGCCTGCCGGAGCGTCTTGCCCGCGATCTTGACCGGATCGAGCATGGGCAGCGCCACCTCGCCGGTATCGTCGATCAGATAGGTGTTGGTGATGGCGTCGAGGCCGAAGACCGTGATGCGGATCTGGTCGCCCGGCCCGAGCTGATAGACGCCCGGCGCCGTCATCGACATTTCGGGCAGGCGCGCGCCGCTTGCCCCGCCGGTGCCGGCCAGCATCAGGATGGCTGCCGAGATCGCGATGAACCGATGTTTCGTCACTGCCCCCTCCTCTTCGGCGGAAGATCGCGGTGCGGCCCATGGCTTCCATCGGTCGGCCCGCGATCCGAAGATTTCCTCCCTGCCTTGCGGGCAGGGAAACGGCGGTATCGACTCATCGCATGGCATAACCCCCGCTCATGCGACGGCGCGATCATCGCACAACCAGCCGGACAAGTCTCGCTTCAGAAGATTGGCCAGGTCGCGGATATCGTCGCGATAATAATCGCGTAGCATCGCCCGAAGCTCCTCGGTGAGCGGCGGGTAGCGCACCGGCCGGGCGAGCGAGGTCCACACCCGCGCCAGCCACGGGTTGGATCGCATCGGATCGAGCAGCGGCCGCGCCGGCCGGAGAATGCGGCGTAGCGGCAGGGGGAGCGTCGGCGCGCGGCTGTCGTTGCGGCGATCGTCCACGGCCTCGGGCGCGATATGGGCGGGCACGCCGATATGCCCGCATACCCGTGCGATCACCGCCTCCGGCTCGCGGCGGATATCCTCATAGAGGATGATCTGGAGCCGCTCGGCGGGGATATGCTCATAGAGCCGGCGGATATGATGGGCATAGCGCCCGCCTTCGAGGAAGCGTCCCCCGGCGGCGACGCGGCCGTCGAGGTAGCGGCGGGGATCGCTGCTCACCTGTCCGCGCCGGTAGAGCATGCAATAGTCCGAATAAGCGCGCTCGACCGGATCGCGGAGCTGCACGATCAGCGGGATGCCGGGCAGCAGCGCGGCGATGCGCCGGGCTGCATCCGGGTGGGCGAGATAGTCGGCGGATTTCTCCCCGACGATGCGGTCCGCCGGCGCCTCGGCGAAGAGCGAGCGATACCAGTCCACGCCGCGCGCATATTCGGTGCTGAAGAAATGCGGCTCGGCCGTGGGCAGCCACAGCATCGGATGATGGCGGAGCTGGTGGCCGATCCAGGTGGTCGCCGCCTTGACGGCACCGATCACGAGGAAGGAGGGGAGGCGCCCGTCGGCCATGTCAGCGCCCCGCCTCGTCCAGCACGGAGCGCAGGATGCGTCCCATGGTGCGGCAGCTTTCCTCGTCCAGGGTCGGGTCGACCGGAAGCATCAGGCTGGTTTCCCCCAGCATGTGGGCGACGGGCAAGCGGCGCTCCGGCCCGATGCCGGCGTCTGCGAACGCGCGTTCGCGGTAGATTTCCGGGCATATCCCCGTCTGGCAGGGGATGCCGAGATGCCAGGCCTCCTCCACGATGCGGTCGCGGCTCCAGCGCGGGTGGAGCGTGTCCGGCCGCACGAAGGCGTAGAATTTGTAATAGGCGTGGCCGACATTCTCCGGCGGATGCACCTGACGGAGGATGGCGCTGTCGGACAGCTCCTCGATCAGGATCGCCGCGTTGCGACGCCGGATACCGGTCCAGAGCGGGAGCTTCTGAAGCTGGGCGAGGCCGATGGCGGCCTGCATCTCGGTTAACCGGTAATTGCTGCCGAATTCGCGGTGGAGCCAGCGGAAGCCATGGCCCGCGACGACGGCATGGGCGTCCTGCTGATCCTTGCCATGATCCTTGAGCGACCAGGCCCGCCGTGCCGTCGCCGCATCGCGCAGCAGCAGCATCCCGCCTTCGCCGCCGGTCGAGATGATCTTGTCGGTGCAGAAGGAGAAGGCCGCCGCGTCGCCGAAGCTGCCCACCGGGCGGCCGCCCAGCGTCGCGCCATGGGCCTGGGCGCAATCCTCGATGAGCTTCACGCCATGCCGCTCGGCCAGCAGCGCGATTTCGTCCGCCGCGGCCGGATAGCCGCCGAGATGGACGAGGATGATCGCCTTCGTCCGCCCGGTCAGCGCGCGGGCGACGAGATCGGCCGTGAGCCCCTGCGTCTCGGGATCGATGTCGCTGAAGACCGGGGTGGCCCCGCACGCCACCACGCAGCTCGCCGAGGCGACGAAGCTTCGTGCGGGCACGATCACCTCGTCACCCGGCCCGATGCCGAGCGCCTTGAGCGCCACCTCCAGCGCCAACGTGCCGTTGGCGAGCGCGATGGCGTGGGGCTGGTCGCACATCCGGGCGAAGGCGGCCTCGAAGGCAGCGCATTTCTCGCCATGGTGGAGCGAGTTCACCCGCCCGGAGCGCAGCACCTCGGCCACCGCCTCGATCTCGTCCTCGGCATAGACCGGCCAGCGCGAACGGATGCGCGCGAGCTTCACCACATCGTAGGGCGAGGCGTCGTCCATGTCTCCGATGTCGGGCAGGATGCTGGCCATGGCAGCGCTACAAGGATTGCGGGACGAGCGCTTCGGGCGGCCAGGCGGCGCTGGCGCGACCCGTCGCGGCGGGCTGCTTCGGCGCGACCTGAAGCATGTCGCCGCCGTCCGGCTCGATCATCGAGAAGAGGATATGCTTCACGCTCTCCTCCTGATGGGCCATGATCGCGCGGGCGAGCGCCTCCAGCCCTTCGCGCAGCACCTCGATCGGCACGGGCGACGGCTGGGCCTCGAACACGCCGGGAAGCGCGGAAGGCAGGCGCTGCTCGCGCTCGTCGAACAATTCCTCGTAGAGCTTCTCGCCGGGGCGCAGGCCGACGATCTGGATCGGCACGTCCCTGTCCGGCTCCAGCCCCGCGAGGCGGATCATGCGGCGCGCGATATCGATGATCTTCACCGGCTCGCCCATGTCGAGCACGACGATCCGGCCGCGCCGCACGTCGCACTCCATCGCCCGCGCCATGCTGTGGAGTACGAGCTGCACGGCCTCGTGGACGGTCATGAAATAGCGCGTGATCTCGGGATGCGTGACGGTGAGCGGGGCGCGGCGCTTGAGCTGCCGCTGGAAGAGCGGGATGAGCGAGCCGCTCGATCCCAGCACATTGCCGAACCGCACGGTCATGAACCGCGCCGCGCCCGGATCGCCGGCACCGTCGAGATCGAGGGCCTGACAATAAAGTTCGCCCAGCCGCTTGCTGGCGCCCATGATGCCGACGGGGTTCACCGCCTTGTCCGTGGAGACCTGCACCATCGCACGCACGCCATAGCGCTGGGCGGCGTCGGCCACGTTGCGGGTGCCGAGCACGTTGGTCTGCACGCCCGCGCAGATGTTCGTCTCAACCAGCGGCACATGCTTGAGCGCGGCGGCGTGGAAGACGAAGTCCGGCCGATGCTGCTCGAACGCGGCCATCACGCTACGGCGCTGGCGGATCGAGCAGAGCAGCGGCGTACAGGGGATGTGCGGATAATTCTCGCGCAGCTCCAGCTCGACCGAGTAGAGATTGAACTCCCCGCATTCGAGCAGGATGATCTCGGCCGGGTCCATGGTGGCGATCTGGCGGACGAGCTCGCGGCCGATCGTGCCGCCCGCGCCCGTGACCATCACGCGCTGCCCCTTGAGGGCGCGGAGCACGACATCTTCGTCCAGCTCGGCCTGCGGGCGGCCGAGTAGGTCGGCGAGGTCGATCACCTCAAGGTCCAGCGGCTGACCGATCTCTGTCGGTGATGGCGCGTGCAGCACCGAGAGGCCCAGCGTCTCGGCCGCCGCCACGAGGCGGAGACGGCTGTTGCCCGGCACGGCGGCGCCTTCCGCGAGGATCAGGCAGCTCGGCCGCTCGTCACGGGCGGCGAGCTTGCCGACGACATGCTCCAGCGCGTCGATCCCGCCGAGGATGGGCACGTCGCGCAGCCGCAGCTCGACGTCGCGTTCGCCCGTGTCGATGATGCCGACGGGGACATAGCCGGGGTTGGGCGTCGCCTCGATCTGGCGCAGCAGCACCGCCACCTGCTCCGGCAGGCCGACGATCAGCGCGCGTTTGGGCGCGGCGTGCGCCGGCTCGGGGGAGGCCGGGGCGATATGATGCTGGCGGCGGATCTCGCGCAGCCGGTCGCTCAGGATGCGCCGCCCGATCCGCCCCACGACGAGGATCGCCACCAGCACCAGCCACTGGATGATCGGCACGGACGTCGGGAGCCAGCGCGCGCGGGAGACCGCCACCAGCACGAGTACCGGCACCGCGATCGATATCGACGCGGCTTCGAGCAGCGAACTCAGATCCGACAGTGAAGGCATCCGCCAGACGCGCCTGTAGAGGCCGAAGACATGGAAGGTGATGAGGCCGCTCACGATGAAGATCGGCAGATTGGCGACGAGCCCCTCCCACATCTTCGGAGGGATCGAGCCGTTCATGCGGAGCGCCAGCGCAAGCGTCAGCGCGAGGGCGATCGCGCCGGCGTCATAGAGGATATAGCCGATCCTCCGCGCGGCGCAGTGCCCTATGGTCGGGATGGCTTTCATACGACCACGTTCCCCTTCGGCGCGAAGTCGGCGCAACTTGACGCGCGGCGCGTGCGGTTTCCGTCGGCGCCGCTCGGCTTGGCGAGAAACATAGATGGGCGGGATCGCCCCGCGGAAAGGCGCATCCGGGGGCCACCGCCTAGGGGGCGGATTCACGCCATTTGGGAGGGGAATATCCGGCCGGTCGATCGCGGCCTCGCCAAAGGAGGTGCCTGGCCGGCCTGGCATCCCTCCTTTGGAAGCGAAGGGATGATGCCCGAAATTGCCAGGCCCTCGCAGGCGGCTTTCGCCTAGGCTTTCCGAAAATCGTCTGCGCGCAGGGGGCTATGGGCGAGAGAGCCGGCATCTTGGCGAAGGAGGCGGAGGCGTGAAGCTGCTTCACGTCATTACGGGCCTGAACGTCGGAGGGGCGGAGACGATGCTCGCCCGCCTGCTGGAGAGCCGCGATCTCATGCCCGATATCCGGCCGGAGGTGTTGTCGCTGATGACGCCGGGCGTGGCGGGCGAACGCATCGCGGCGACGGGGACGCGGATGCGGAGCCTCGAAATGCGTGGCAGGCTGCCCTTGCCGGGAGCGATGGCCCGTCTGGTGACCGTGATGCGCGAGATTCGCCCCGATCTCATCATGGGATGGATGCATCATGGCCAGCTCGCGGCCAGTCTGGGCGCGCTGGCGGCGCCCGGCCGGGTACCGGTGATCTGGAACGTCCGCCACTCGCTCAGTGGTTATCGGCAGGAGAAGCGCTTCAGCCGGATGGTGTTGCGCATGGGGGCGTGGCTGTCGGGCGCGCCCTCCGCCATCGTCTACAATTCCCGTGCCGCGCGGGTGCAATATCGGACGTTCGGCTATCGCGCGCGGCGGGATCTCGTCATCCCCAATGGCTTCGACGCTCAGGGTTTCGCATCGCGCGAACCCGCCCGCCGGACGCTCCACGCGCTGTTCGGTCTGCCCGAAGGGGCGGTGTCGATCGGCATGATCGCCCGCAACCATCCGATGAAGGATGTCCCCAACCTGCTCAAGGCGTTCGCGAAGGTGCGGGAGCGCCGCCCGGATACGCATCTGTTGATCGCGGGTGAGGGGATGGATGCACCTTCCGGCGACATGGCGGCGTGGCTCGATCGCCTCCCGCCGGGAAGCTGGACGCTGGCGGGGCATCGCACCGATGTTCCGGCATGGCTGGCCGGGCTGGATATGGTGGCGCTGCCTTCGGCGTGGGGCGAGGGTTTCCCGAACATCATCGGCGAGGCCATGGCGGCGGGAGTCCCTTGCGTCGCAACCGACGTGGGCGATGCGGCATGGGTGGTGGGCGAAACCGGCCGCGCCGTCCCTCCGCGCGACGCGGACGCGCTGGCGAAGGCGCTGCTCGATCTCGCCGATCTGGGGCCGGAGCGGCGCGCCACGCTGGGGTGCGCCGCCTGCGCACGGATCGAGGAGCATTTCTCGCTGTCCGGTGTGGTGCAGCGCTATGCCGCCTTGTTCCGCGAGCATGGCGGGCAGGCGCCTTCGCGCCTTCCGATTGCGGCATGGGCGGAGGGCGCGCGATGAGGATCGTCGTGGTGGCCAGCCTGGCCTTCTCCCTCGTCAACTTCCGCAAGCGTCTGCTCGCCGACATGGTGGCGTGCGGCCATGAGGTGCTGGCCTGTGCGCCCGAGGAGGACCGGGAGGTCGCACGCGAGCTTGCGGCGATGGGCGTCTCCTATCGCGTGATGCCGATGGCGCGTTCCGGGCTCAATCCCTTCGCGGATCTGCGTACGCTGGGCTGGCTCGTCGGCCTGTTCCGTGCCCAGCGGCCGGGGCTGGTGCTTGCCTATACGCAGAAGCCGATCGTCTATGCGGGGATCGCCAGCCGTATCGCGCGCGTGCCGCGCTATTTCGCGATGGTGAGCGGGCTGGGCCTCGCCTTCGGAGAAGAGGGCGGGCGCTGGCTGCGCGCCTTGGTGGCGCTTCTCTATCGTATCGCGCTGAAGCGGGCGGAGGGTGTCTTCGTCTTCAATGCGGATGATCGGGAGGAGATGCTCCGCCACCGCATGATCCGGGCGGACGCGAACGTGGTGCGCGTGCCGGGCTCGGGGGTGGACCTCGACCATTACGGCACCGCGCCGATACCCGCCGGTCCGGTCCGCTTCCTGATGATCGCGCGGCTGCTGCACAGCAAGGGCCTGTCCGAATATGCCGAGGCGGCGCGGCGCCTGCGCGGCCGCTATCCCGAGGCGCGGTTCGCCCTGCTGGGGCCGCCCGATCCCAGCCCCGCCGGCGTCGATGCCGCGCAGGTGGAGCAATGGCGGCGCGAGGGCGCGATCCGCTATCTGGGCGAGGCGCGGGACGTCCGCCCCTATCTCGCCGCGGCCAGCATATTCGTGCTCCCGAGCTGGTATCGCGAGGGGCTGCCCCGCACGATCCTGGAGGCGATGGCCACGGGCCGGGCGGTCATCACCACGGACATGCCCGGATGCCGCGAGCCGATCGAGCCGGGCGTCAACGGCTACATCGTTCCCCCCCGTGACGCGGAAGCGCTGGCCATGGCGATGGAGCGCTTCCTCCTGCGGCCCGAGCTGGTTGCCCGGATGGGCGCCCGCGCCCGCGAAACGGCGATGGAGCGCTTCTCGGTCGAGCGGGTGAACGATATTCTCCTCTCCACCATGCGGCTCCGGGCCGACGTGCCCTCGCGACCCTCGGGAAGGGGCGCCGCCGCCGCGCTGGCGGGCGTCGCGTCATGACGGTCCGGCGCTGTAGCGACATGCTGGTGGCGGTGACGGCGCTGGGCCTGCTTGCGCCGTTGCTGCTTCTGACCGGAGTGGCCCTTTTGCTGCTGGATGGAAGCCCGGTGCTTTTCGTGCAGACACGAAGCGGCCTCGGGGGGCGGCCATTCCGGCTGGTGAAGTTCCGTTCCATGAACGAGGCGCGTGGCGCCTGCGGCGCGCTCCTGCCCGATGCCGAGCGGACGACATCCAGCGGCCGCCTGCTCCGCGCCGCACGCATCGATGAACTGCCCCAGCTCTGGAACGTGCTGCTCGGGGATATGAGCCTGATCGGCCCCCGGCCGCTGCTGCCTGTCACCGTCGCCGCGGCCGGAGAGGCGGGGCGGGAACGCGGACGGGTCCGCCCCGGCATGACGGGCTGGGCGCAGGTCAACGGCAATACGCTGCTCAGCGATGCCGACAAGATCGCGCTCGATCTCTGGTATATCCGCAACCGCACGGCCGCGCTGGACCTGCGGATCATCGGACGGACGCTGCTCGTCAGCCTGCTGGGCGAGCGGCGCGATGCGGCGGCGATCGGGAGGGCACATGCGGGCGCTTCTCATCGGCGCGGTTGAGAGCACGCGCGTGGCGCTCCGCGCGCTGGCGGATGCGCCGGGCTGGACGCTGGCCGGACTGGTGACGCTGCCCCTCGATCTTGCCGGGCGGCATTCGGATTTCGTCGATCTGGAGGCCGAGGCCCGTGCCATCGGTTGCCCTATGCTCCGTACCGCCAACGCCAATGCGGAGGAGGCGCGAACGGCCATCGCGGCGCTCGCGCCCGATTATCTTTTCGTGATCGGCTGGTCCCAGCTCTGCGGGGAGGCGATGCGCGCGCTCGCGCCGGGGCGGGTGGTCGGCTATCATCCGGCTCCGTTGCCGCGATTGCGCGGGCGTGGCGTCATCCCATGGACCATCCTGCTGGACGAGCCGATCACCGCCGGCACGCTCTTCCTGATCGACGAGGGGACGGACAGCGGCGCGATCCTCGCCCAGCATTTCTTCCATGTCGCTCCCGACGAGACGGCCGCGACGCTGTACGCCAGGCATATGGCGGCGCTGGAGGCGATGCTGCCCGGCCTTCTCTCAAACCTTGCCGCCGGGACGGTGGAGCCCCACCCGCAGGACGAGCGCTATGCCACATGGGCGGCACGGCGGCGGCCGGAGGATGGCGTGATCGACTGGCGTGACGATGCGGTGGCGATCTGGCGGACGGTGCGGGCGTGCGGCGATCCCTATCCGGGCGCCTGGACGATGCTGGGCGAGGAGCGGCTGGTGATCCTGAAGGCCGAACCGGTCGACCTCTCGCATCACCGTGCCGCGCTGGCCGGGCAGGTGGTGGAACGGTCGGAGCAGGGCTTCACCGTCCGTTGCGGCGACGGGCGGGGGGTGGTGGTGACGGAGTGGCGCGGCGCCCGGCCGTCGATCCATGTCCGGCTGCGGGGGGCATGATGACGCTGGTCTCCCGCATCGCCCGCGCTCTGGTGCTGGCGCCGCACCCGGACGATGAGGTGCTGGGCTGCGGCGGCACGATGGCGCGGATCGTCTCGGAAGGCGGAGTGGTGGAGGTCGCGATCGTCACGCGCGGCCGTCCGCCCCGGTTCGACGAGGCGCAGGCCGATCGGGTGCGCGCCGAGGCCGAACGCGCGCATCGGAGGCTCGGCGTCGCGCGCACGCATTTCCTCGATCTGCCGGCTGCCGAACTCGATCGCATGGCGCAGGCGGATCTCAACCACGCCATCGTCCGCGTCGTGGAGACGGTGCGGCCCGATACGCTGTTCGTGCCCTTCGTGGGTGATCTGCACATCGATCACCGGTTGGTGTTCGAGGCGGCGCTGGTCGCTGCCCGGCCAAGGGGGGAGCATTACCCCCGGCGCATCCTCGCCTATGAGACGGTGTCCGAGACGAACTGGTCCGCCCCGACGCTCGCGCCGGCCTTCCAGCCCAACATCTTCATCGACATCGGGGATCATCTGGAAGCGAAGCTCACCGCCTTCGCCTGCTTCGAGTCCCAGTGCCGGGCACCGCCCGACGAGCGTTCGCTGGAGACGCTGCGCGCGCTGGCGACGGTACGCGGCTCGACGGTGACACGGGCGGCGGCGGAGGCTTTCATGCTGATCCGGGAGGTGGGGTGATGGACGCCTCCTCCGATCGTTTCTCCGGGCGATCCGGGGAGCGCAACGGAAGCCGTCCCGTGCGGATGCTGCTCAGCTCGGCGGGGCGGCGCGTCGGTCTGTTGCGGGCATTCCGTTCCGTCGCGGAAGAGCTGGGCATCGCACTCGAAATCATCGCCTGCGATCTGGAACCGGAATGGAGCTCGGCCTGCCGCGAGGCGGATCGGGCCTTCGCCGTTCCTCCCGCGCCATCGCCCGACTATATCGACGCGGTGCTGGGCATCTGCGAACGCCACGGCATCGCGCTGGTAGTGCCGACGATCGACACCGAGCTTGTGCAATACAGCCACGCCCGCGATCGCTTCGCGGCAATCGGCACGACGGTCTCCATCGGAAGCCCCGCGATCGTCGAGATGGCGCGGGACAAGCTGGCGACGGCGCGTTTCCTTGCGGCGGCGGGCATCGCCTCGCCCCGGACGGCCAGCGCCGAGGAACTGCTCGGTGGCGACGCGGACTGGCCCTGGCCGCTGCTCGCCAAACCGCGCCACGGCAGTTCGAGCCGGGGCATCCAGATCATCCACGATCGCGAGGAATTGCGGCCCCTGACGGCCGTGGAGCCCTATGTCGTGCAGGAAATGCTGCGCGGGCGCGAATTCACGGTGAACCTCTTCTTCGACGAGCATGGCCGGCTGCGCAGCGCCATCCCGCACGAGCGGCTGAAGGTGCGTGCCGGCGAGGTGGAGAAGGCGGTGACGATCCGCGATCCGGTGTTGTGCGGGATGGCGCGCGATCTCGGCGCCGCGCTGGATGGGCCGTTCGGCGCGATGTGCTTCCAGGCGATCATGGATGGCGAGGGCCGTGCCTCGCTGTTCGAGACCAACGCCCGCTTCGGCGGAGGCTATCCGCTGGCGCATCAGGCGGGGGCGACCTTCACCCGCTGGCTGCTCGAACAGGTGCTGGACCTGCCGCGCACGGCCCATGACGCATGGCAGGCCGGCGTGGTGATGCTGCGCTACGACGACGCGGTGTTCGTGTGACCTGCCGCCCCGCGATCGACACCGTGATCGTGTTCGACCTCGACGACACCCTCTATCTGGAGCGCGACTATGTGGAGAGCGGCCTCCATGCCGTGGGCCGATGGATGGAGCGGCAGCTCGGCGTCGTCGATGCCGGCGGCGCGATGGTGAAGAATTTCCGCGCGGGCGCGCGGGGGCATCTCTTCGATGCGGCGCTCGCTTCGGCGGGAGTTTCGGGGGCGGAAGGACTGATACCGCGAATGGTGCAGGTCTATCGGCAGCACCGGCCCACCATCAGGTTGGCGCAGGATGCGGCGCGTTTCCTCTCGCACCGGCCGGGGCGGACCGGATTCGCCATCATCACCGACGGCTATCTGGACGCGCAGCGCCGCAAGATCCGTGCGCTCGGCCTCCATCGGCTCGGCGTGGAGATGGCTGTCTGCACCGATCGCTGGGGGCGGCAGGGCTGGAAGCCCGCGTGCCGCGCCTTCGAGCATGTCCAGTCCTTCTTTGCCCTGCCGGCCGGTGCCTTCGCCTATGTCGCCGACAATCCCGAAAAGGATTTCGTCGCGCCCCGGCGCATGGGCTGGCGGACAGTGCAGATCAACCGCCCCGGCCGCCTGCATGAAGGCGTGACGGCCCCGATCGACCCCGCCGAACGGGAGATCGACAGTTTCGACGGACTGCTGGCCTGAAGGGCTCGCGCGGGAAAAGTTCCCGCCGGAAGAGGCGTACCCATTTCGGATGCCGGACCGATATCCACATGCACCTTGCGCAGACTTACTGGGAGGTCGCTTTACGCTACGGCGTGATGCATAGACGACATCGAGTGACAACCTCGGATGACGAGTTCTCGCGTGGATCATGCGATGAACCCAACAGAGTGGCGCCGGGGGGAGTGTGGGTCCATCGATTATTTGAGCGCATCAAGTCGTGCGTGCGTTGCGCTCTGTCCGTGATCCGGGGATTCCTTCACGGATTTGCTGGCCTCCATTCCTTTACGGTGCAAAGGGGGCAGCCTTGCACGCACATCTCAATATCGCGATCGTCAGCCAGAACGAGATCGAGGGCGAAGGCCTCCGTCGGATATTGACGGAGCAGTCCTTCGACGTCGTCGGCGTCCATCGCGACTGCCTCGCCCTCGATCTGGGGCATTGGGACGACGCGCCGGGCAGCGTCCCCCTCGTCATCATCGATGCCAACAGCGAGGAGGAAGGGCTCGAGACGTGCCGCTACGTCCATGACCGCTGGCCTCGGTGCAAGATCGTCATCATTGCCACCGACTGCCAGAGCCGCGCCGTGGCGGAGGCCTTCCATGCCGGAATAGACGGTTATGTCGGCAAGCATATCTCCTGCGCCAGCCTGGCCGAGATGCTGAAGCTGGTGGCGCTGGGCGAGAAGATGATCCCGTCGCAGGTGATCTTCGATCTCGCCTCGCTCAAGGCGGATGGCGGCCTCGACGAGATCAAGGTCTCGACCGGGGACGCCAATCTTTCCGATCGCGAGATCGAGATTCTCAAGGGGCTGATCCGGGGCGAGCCGAACAAGGTGATCTCGCGCCGGCTGCTGATTACCGAGGCCACCGTCAAGGTCCACGTCAAGTCGATCCTCCGCAAGCTCGGCGTGATGAACCGGACGCAGGCCGCGATCTGGGGAATGAGCCACGGGCTGACCGGGGGCCTCCAGAGCGCCCCCGTCGCCGCGTCGGCGGGCGGAATGATGAACGGTGCCGGCGGCGGAGCTTTCGGAGGCGCCTATCTCGGCTGACGGAAGCTCGGCTCGGACGATCTATCGAGGGGGACGGGATGCAGAATGCCAATGCCCTCATCATGCCAGGGCAAGGCCTTGACGGTCAGGCATATACGATGCGGGGCGCGCACCAGCAGCCGGGCACGCGAACCGGCTATCTGGGGATCGCGGACTCGCTCAGGATCATCCGGCGGCGGCGGTGGCTGATCCTGCTGGTGGTGGCGGCGGTCGTGCTGCTGACCATGCTCTATCTGTCGCAGACCCAGCCGATCTACAGCAGCACCACCACCGTGATGGTGCCGCCGCCCGACCAGAATGTGCAGTCCGCCCCCGGCGCGCCGACGCTCGCGCCGAGCCCGAACGAGGAAACGGCGATCCAGACGCGGGTGGAGCTTCTCCAGTCGCGCTCGCTGGCGCGGCAGACGGCCGAGAGCCTGCAACTGTCCCACGATCCCGAATTCGCACCGGGCCTTGGCGGGCCGGGCTTCGTCGATCGCTTCCTGAGCTTCCTGCAACCCGGCGTGACGGTCGCGCTCTCGCCCAGCCAGAAGGCGCTCGCGGCGGAGCGCGCGCGTTCCGAGGCGGTGACCGATCATCTGATGGCGCATCTCAGCGTGGCGCGGGACGGGCGCTCCAACGTTATCAGCATCACCGCGTCCTCCGCCGATCCGGTCAAGGCGGCGCGCATCGCGAACCGGCTGGTCGACACATACATCCGCGGCCAGATCGACGACGCGAACGAAACCCGCTCGCAGGAGATCAAGGCGCTTTCCGAACGGGTGAAGGAAGTGCGGGGCTATCTCCAGAATGCGGACATGGCGGCGGCGTCCTATCGCAAGCAGCATGGCCTCATGAACTCCCGCCCGGAGGACAGCGGCTCGCTTCAGGCGACGCAGATCGCGGGCCTTCTGGCACAGGCGCAGGCGGATACCGCTTCGGATGCGCGCAAGGCTGCGCCCGCGGTGATGCCTGACGGCGGCGTCTCGGCCTCGTCGGTGTTGCTGACCGATCTGCGCGGACAGGAGGCGCTCCTCACCCGCAAGCTCGGTGAGCTCACCAGCTTCTACGGCCCCGGCTATCCCGACGTCGCCAAGACGCAGGCCGAGCTGACGGCGCTGCGTGCCCGCATCGATCAGGAAACGGCGCGCCTCACGGCGGACCTGAACAGTCAGGCCTCGGCCAGCCAGGCGCGATCCGGCTCGCTCAGTGCGGCGATCGCAGGGCTGCGCAGCCGCTCGTTCAACGACGACACCACGGCCGTGCCGCTCCGCGCGCTCGAACGCAATTCGGATGCGGTCAACACGCTCTATACGACGCTGCTCAACCAGTTGAACGCCAAGATCGGCCAGACGCCCGATCTCGACCCGGACATCACCCGCATTTCCCGCGCGCCGGTGCCGGACGAGCCGAGCTATCCGCTGCCCAAGCGCGTGCTGGCGGTCACCTTCGTCGCGGCGCTGGCGCTCGGTACGCTGCTGGCGTTCGTGATCGAGGCGATGGACACCAAGCTGCGGACCTCCGAACAGGTGCAGCGCCTGCTCGGCATCCCGACCCTCGCGATGATCCCGGAGATGGAGGACGATGAGGCGCCGGTGCATTCGATCGTCGCCGGCCGGCCGCGCTCCCGCTTCGCCGAGGCGATGCGCAACCTGCTGATCGAGCTGGAATCCCGCATCGAGAAGGACGGGCCGAAGATCGTCGTCGTGACATCGCCGCTGGAAGACGAGGGCAAGAACACCATCGCCGCCAGCCTGGGCGCGGCGGCGGCGGTGATCGGTCGCCATGCGGTCGTGGTCGATTTCGATCTGCGCCGGCCGGAATCCACGGGTTCGAACACGCTGCCGGTGCCGAATGGCGCGGGTGTCGTCGCCTATCTCGCCGATCGGGCGCATGTCGACGAACTCGCGATCGCGGAGGACGAGCAGCATTTCGCGGTGATCGGCGTGGGCGAGTCGGCGGCCGATCCGGGCGCGCTCATCGCCTCGCCCCGCCTGCCGGAACTGCTGGATCAACTGCGCCAGCGCTTCGAGCTGGTGATCCTCAACGCGCCACCGATCCTGCCGGTGCGCGACGCCAAGACGCTGTCGGACCATGCCGACGCGACGCTGCTGGTGCTGCGCTGGGGGCGGACCAGCCCCGAGGCGGCGGCCGCCGCCATGGATATCTTCGATCGGCCGGTGACGGGCGCCGTGCTCAACAGGGTCGACTATGAGGTTCACGCCAATCGCCGCTATGGCGACGCGATCCACCATGTCGCGCAGTCGATGGCCTATTATGATCCAGAGCCGGATCGGGGGCGCTGGGGCTGGCTTCGCCGCACGCGTCGCCGCTTCCGCCGGGGCATCAGCCGGACGGCCGAGGCGCTGCATCTCGCGTGAGGACGGCGCCCGCGGTGACGGTACGCTCCTCCCTCAGCCCTCGCCGCAGGGAGAGCGTCAGGCCGGCAAGCCACACCGTGCCGAACAGCACATGAGCCATGTTCGCGCCCATCGCCCCCAACAGATAGATGAGTGGCGCCACCAGCCCGTAGAAGGTCGCCGCCGCCGCGAGCACGGTGCGCAGGACGGCCGGTTGCCTTCCCATCGCCAGCAGCGCCGCCCGGCTCGCCGCCCCGCTGATGGTCAGCGCCACCGCGAAGATCTGGACGGTCAGCAGCGGCCCGGCAGCGGCGAAGCGGGCGCCGGCGGCCATCTCGATCGCCCATCCGCCCAGTAGAAGCGCGCCGAGGAAGCAGGCTGCGCCGAAGCTCGCCAGCACCAGTTCGGTCTGGAGGATGAGGCGGAGGAAGCTCTTGCGCTGTCCGGCCGCCCACATCCGGCTGAGATCGGGATAGACCACGGCCTCGACCTGGCTTCCCACCTGCTGCACGACGCGGCTCACCCGCTTGGCGATGTGGAACATGCCGGCCGAGGCGGGGTTCGCCAGCCAGCCCACGATCAGCGTGTCGAGCTGTTGCGCGCTCGCCCAGATGGTGAGCGAGAAATTGGCGCCCCAGGTGAAGCGCCAGAGGTCCGGGAAGCGGCTGGACATGCCGGTGAGGCTCGCGCGGAGGATGCGCGTGGTCCCCTCGCGATGGAGCGTCCGCATCCCGACGAGGATGTTGAGCAGCGTGCCGAGGATCTGCGTCGCCGCCCACACGATCACGAAGCCGGGCAGGCCGGCGCCCAGAACGAACGCCAGCGCGCTCGCGGCGAGGCGGGCCAGAGCGGTGATGACCTGAAGCCGCGCGATGATGCGGAAGCGGCCGGTCAGCCGGAAGATGGCGGTCGCGGTCCCGTTCATGTTGAACAGGAGCGAGACCATGTAGATGAGCGCCGTCCCCACCGCCGCCCAGCCGATGCCGAACACGAAATGCGCCGCGACGGAAAGAAGGCTCGCGACGGCCCACGCGCCGGCGCTTCCCATGCCGTCCAGCATCAGCCCGAACTTGTAGAGCGAGCGCAGATCGTCGCGCTGGGATTGCGGGTCCAGCGTCGCGCCATAGCGGATCAGGGGTTGCCACGACTGGAAGCTCAGCAACCGCTCGCAGGCCTGCCCCAGCGTCAAGATCAGGGCCAGCACGCCATAATCCTTCGGCCCCAGCGCACGGGCGGCAAGCGCGATCGACAGCAGGCTGAGGCATACGGTGGCGGAGGTGCCGGTCAGCAGATGGCCGACCGAACGGACCCGATGGTGGCGAAGGGCGGCGAAGGCTCGCCCCAACGGATGGCTGGAACGAACCTGCCCGGCGCCGATATCCCCATCGGTCATCATTCGCCCCCTCTGGTCCGTATGAAATCGATGGGCCGTCATGCGCGCCGGGTGCAGCCTGTCAGCCGTCGTAATCCGAAATTCCTCGCGCCCGCGAAGGCCTCGCGCGGTTACAAAATCGCGGGAGGGTGGTCATGGCGATCACGGCAACCAAATTCTTTTCGCTCGATCCCGCGCGCCTGACGCCGGACGTGGAGGACCGCTTCTTCACGGATCTCAAGACCTACAACAACACCTTCAAGCGGACGGCGAGCCATCGCTTCCACGACCTCGACGATTGCTGCGTGCGCCATTTCGACGAGATGGGCGTCAGGCTGGGGGAGGTGCTCGACATCGGCGTCTCGTCGGGCAGCACCACGCTGGATCTGAGCGACCGACTGCACGCCGCCGGGCAATCGGCGCGGATCGTGGGGACGGACCTGTCGCTGACCGGCTATCTCATGCAGGTGACGCGGTGGCTGCGTGCGCTCGTCGACGAGAACGGGCATCCGCTGCAATATGAGCTGTTCGGCAAGGCGATCCGGGCATGGGGCCGGCGCGCGGACTATGTCACCGGCATGATCCTTGTGCGCGGCCTACTCCATTTCCTGTGCGAGGATCGGGTGCATCGCCGGCTGCACGAACATGACGGATCGCTCCGCCCGCTCCAGCTTCTGAGCCCCAGACTGCGGAACCGGGCGGACATCCGCATCGAGAAGAATGATATCTTCAGCCGTACCGGTCATTTCGTCGAGCGGTTCGATTTCATCCGCGCCGCCAATATCCTCAATCGCGGCTATTTCGACGAGACGACGCTTCGGCGCGGTTTCGCCAATGTGGTGAGCTATCTTTCCGGCCCCGGTGCCTGGCTGCTGGTGGCGCGGACCAACGGCGCCGCCAATGTCGCGACGCTGTTCCGCGTGGCGCCCGACGGGCGGCGGTTGCTGGTGGTGGACAGGATCGGCGGCGGATCGGAGGTCGAGCGGCTGGCGCTGTGGGCGCCGCTGCCGTTCCGGCGGATGGAGGCATCATGATGCCGGCGACGATCTGCTTCCCGTTCGTCGGCGAGCTTGTGGGGGGGAGCCACATCTCCGCGCTCGGGCTGATCCGCGGGCTCGATCCGCAGCGTTTCCGGCCGCTCATCCTGCTTCAGCACGGAGAAGGCGCGATCGCCGATCTGTTCGCGGGGGCGGGGCTCTCCTGCGAAGTGGGTCCGGTCACACCCGCTCTGGAGCATGGCCGGCCGATCGGCCCCGCGACCGCGCTCCGGTTGCTGTCGTCCGTGCCGCGCCTCGCGCGCTTCCTCCGGCAACGCGGGATCGGGATCGTCCATTGCAACGATGGGCGGACGCTGGCGACCTGGGCCTTGCCGACGAAACTCGCTGGCGCGCGGCTGTTCTGGCACCATCGCGGATCGCCCCGTGCCGCCGGGTTGCGGTTCGTCGCGCCCGTGCTGGCGGACCGGGTGGCAACCGTCTCACGCTTCGCCGCGCCGGAACCCGGCTGGTATTCGGCCGCCTCCCGCACCCGGATCATCCCGAGCCCGTTCGATACGCAGACCCGCTACGACCGCGAGGCTTCGAGACAAGCCGTGCTGGCGCTGTTGCCGGGCGCCGGGCCGGATACGCGCATGGTGGCCTTTTCCGGTGCGCTGATCGATCGCAAGCGGCCGCTGCTTTTCGTGAAGGCGATGGCGGCGCTTCGGCGGCTGGCGCCGGATCGGGACATACGCGGCGTCATGCTCGGCGAGGCGCTCGACGACATGCTGGAGCGTGTCCACGCATTGGCGGCGGAGCGGGGGATGGACGACCGGCTCCACTTCCTCGGCTTTCGGACGCCGGGCGCACAATGGCTGGCCGGATGCGACCTGCTGATGGTGCCGGCGATCGACGAGCCCTTCGGACGGACGCTGATCGAGGCGATGCTGGTCGGCACGCCGGTGGTGGCGACGGCATCGGGGGGCAATGTCGAGGCGATCCGTGACGGGGTGACCGGGCTGCTGGTGCCGTCCGAGGATGCCGAAGCGCTGGCGGCGGCGTGTCTCCGCCTGCTGTCCGATCCCGCTCGCCGGACGGCCATCGCGGATGCGGCGCGCGCGGATGCCGGTGAACGGTTCGGCGAGGCGAAACATGCCGATGCGATCATGGCGCAATATCAGGATTTGCTGGTCGGAGGCCGGATGGGGGCGACGGCATCGGGCGGGGAGGGGCGCTGATGGCCTCCGTGGAGGTCGTTACCCGAGCGCCGGGGACGGCGAATGCCAGCCGGGCCGTGGCTTTGCGGATCGCGGCCTGGGCTCTGGCCGCGCTGCTGCTTGTCGGCCTGTTCGGCCGCGTCATGACCTACCCCCTCTCGCATGACGAGCAGATCCATGTCTCCGCCGCGCGACTGATCTTCCACGAACCGCTCTACGGCGTGGTCGGCTACAACCATCTGCCGGGGCTGCCGCTGCTTCTCGGCGGCATCTATGCGGTGACGGGCACGACCTCTCTCCTGCTCGCAGGGCGCTTGCTGATCTTCGGCTGCTGGCTGGCGACGGCAGGGGCATGGTGGCTGATCGTCCGCCATTACCGGGGCGGGGCGGCCATGCTGCTGGTCGCGATGCTCGTGCTGGGGGCGGGGACGCTGCTCGGGCCGGCGGGGATGGTGACCACCAACAACTTCCTGCCCGTCCCCTTCGCCCTGCTGGGCGCGTATTGCTTCATCCTCGCGCTCGATGGCGGGCGGGTGCGGCCATGGCTCGTCTTCCTCGCCGGATGCGCGGTGGGCGGCGCGATCTTGCTGAAGATCAGCTATGTGATGCTCCTTCCCCCCGTGGTGATCGCGGCGATGATCGTGCCGCGCGGCCTGCCGCCGGTCGACCGCATCCGGCGGGTGCTGTTGCCGCTGCTGGCGGGCGGGGTGTTGGGAGGGCTTCCGATCCTTATCGTCGGGGTGAGCGATCCGCAGATGCTGCTTGCGCATACCGTGCGCTATTTCACCGGCGGGCATCTCGCTTATTGGGAGCATTCCACTGCGCCCAAGGTGATGAGCCTCGGGGAGAAGCTGGCCCTGGCGGGAAGCGTCTGGCTGTTGAGTTCGGGCTTGCTGTCCAGCGTGCTGGCGCTGAGTTTCGCCTGGACCATCCGGCGGCATGATCCAACTCGGCTGTTCCGCTGGCCGGTTCTCTTCCTGATCGCGATCATCGGCATCGCGGCGCTGCTCTCCTTCGTGCCGACGCCGGCCTTCCCCCAATATTATGAGCCGCCCGTGCCCTTCGTGCTGCTGCTCGCCATCATGCTGTATGGGGAGATGGATGAGCCCGTCCGGCATCGTCTGCGGCCGCTGCTGGTGGGCGTATCGGTGCTGGCGCTGGGGCTCATCACGCCAAGGCTTCTGCCTCACATGACCGCGGTCGCGCATCCATCGCGCTGGACGGGGGCGAAGATCCATGCCGAGGGAGAGCGCATCCGCACGGAACTCGCGGCCAGAGGCGAACGGGGGAAGGTGGTGACGTTGCAGCCGATCCTGCCGCTGGAAGGGCGGCTTCCCCTTTATCGGGAGTTCGAGGCAGGCCCCTTCATCTATCGGGTCGCGGACTATATCGCGCCCGCCGACCGGCGCTTCTTCACGACGACATCGCCGGGAGCCCTTCCAACTTTCCTCGACGCCGATCCCCCCGCCGCGATCGTCACGGGGCGCGAGGCCGCGCTCGACCCGGCCTTCGTCGCCTATGCGCGCTCCCGTGGCTATGCCGAGGTGGCGACGGGGTATCCGCAGATGCAGCTCTTCATCCGCCCCGTTGTCGGGTCCGCCCCCGTTGCTCCGATGCCGTAGACCTTTCGGATGAGCATGACGCCGATGGTATAGTTGCCTACGGGGCCGGGCACTAATTCCCCTGCGCAGGGCGGCGGGGCCGGCGAACGCGCTATCCTTCCTCCAGCCGGCACGCCGCCGGCCGATTGGTCGGGGGGACACCATGCAAACGGTGCTTCTGGCAGGGGGACTGGGATCCCGGCTTTCCGAAGAGACGGTGCGGATTCCCAAGCCCATGGTCGAGGTCGGCGGGCGACCGATCATGCTCCATGTCATGGATATCTACGACCATTGGGGCCAGCATGATTTCATCATCGCCTGCGGCTATAAGTGCATGATGATGAAGGCGTTTTTCAACAACCTTCATCTCATGAACAATGATTTCACGGTCAGGCTCGGCACCGGGCGGATGAACCTGCGCCCCTGCCGCAAGATGGAGTGGAACGTGTCGGTGGTCGACACCGGCGAGGCGACGATGACGGGCGGCCGCCTGCTTCGCCTGCGCGACTGGATCGGCGATGAGACCTTCATGGTCACCTACTCCGATGGCGTGGGGAATATCGACATCGACGCGCTGCTGGCGTTCCACCGCGCGCATGGCGGGCTCGCCACGGTGACGGCGGTGCAGCCGCCCGCGCGCTTCGGCAATCTGGAGCTGGCGAAGGGCGATCGCGTCGCGGCCTTCACCGAGAAGGTCCAGAATTACGAGACGTGGATCAACGGTGGTTTCTTCGTCTTCGAGCCCGGCGTGTTCGATTATCTCGAAGGGGACCATGAACCGCTGGAACAATCGCCGCTCGCCCGGCTGGCGGCCGATGGCCAGCTCTTCGCGTTCAGGCACAAGGGTTTCTGGCACCCGATGGACACGGTGCGCGACCGCGAGCAGTTGGAGCGGCTCTGTGCCGAGGGTACGCCGCCCTGGCTCCGGTTCGAGCAGCGCTCCGATCCTGTTGTCCGCCCGATGATCTATGCCTGAGGCGCCGGGCGAGGATGGCCGGCTGGCGGAGATGCTCGCCGGACGCAGGGTGCTCGTCACGGGGCATAGCGGCTTCAAGGGCGGCTGGCTGTGCCTCTGGCTGGAGCATATGGGGGCGCAGGTGGTGGGCATCTCCCTCCCGCCGCCGACGAAGCCTTCCTTCTACGAAGCGGTCGGCCTCGACAGGCTGATCGACAGCCGTTTCGCCGATATCCGCGATCCCGAGGCGTTGGGGCGCGCGGCGAGCGGCGTCGACGCGGAGCTGGTCTTCCACCTCGCCGCGCAGCCGATCGTGCGACGTTCCCACCGCTTCCCGGCGGAGACCTTCGCCACCAACGTCACCGGCACGGCCAACGTCCTCGACGTTGCGCGGGCGATGCCGTCGCTCAAGGCTGTCGTCGTCGTCACCAGCGACAAATGCTACGACAATCGCGGCTGGAACTGGTCCTATCGCGAGACCGACCGGTTGGGCGGCACCGACCCCTATAGCGCCTCCAAGGCCTGCGCCGAGCTGGTAGCGGAATGCTATCGCCGGCTGTGGTTCGCCGACCCCGCAGGCCCTCAACTGGCGACGGCCCGCGCGGGCAACGTCATCGGTGGAGGCGACTGGGCGGAGGACCGGCTGGTGCCCGACATCGTGCGGGCGGCCAGCAACAAGCTGCCGCTCTTCATCCGCAACCCGCGCAGCATCCGCCCGTGGCAGCATGTGCTGGAGGCGCTCTCCGGTTATCTGCTGCTGGCCACCCGGCTTCTGTCGAGCGACGGAGCGTCCTTTGCCGGTGCCTGGAATTTCGGACCTTCGGGGGAGCAGACGGTCGATGTCGAGACGCTGGCGCGGGCGATCATGGCCTGTTCGCGCGAACTCGATCTGCCGATCCGCTTCGGGGCAGAGATCGACGCGCCGCACGAGGCAAGCGTGCTCAGGCTCGACAGCAGCAAGGCCCATGCGGAACTGGGCTGGTCGCCCCGGCTGACGGTGGAGCGGACGCTTGGCCTCACCGCCGAATGGTATGCCGCTTATCTGCGCGGCGGGGCGGACATGCGGGAGATCAGCCGCGCACAACTCGCCGCCTATCTCGAACCCCGTTCCTCGATCGGCAGGGAGGGGCTCCGCCGATGCGCGTGAACTACGGACAGAGCGTCCATTCCGAAGCGGAGATCGACGCCGTGGTGAGCGTGCTGCGCGGCTCGACCCAGATGGGCGAGCGGGTGCGCGCGATGGAGACGCGGGTGTCCGCCTTGTTCGACAAGCGCCACGGCGTCATGGTCAATTCGGGCTCCTCCGCCAATCATCTGGCGATCGAATTGCTCGGCCTCCCCGAGGGCAGCGAGATCATCACGCCGGCGCTCACCTTCGCCACCACCGTCGCGCCGATCGTGCGGCATCGGCTCGTGCCGGCCTTCGTCGACGTGGAGGAGGGCACCTACAATATCGACGCCGGGCGGATCGAGGCGATGATCGGCCCGAACACACGGGCGATGATGATCCCTTCGCTGATCGGCAACCTGCCCGACTGGGACCGCATCCGCGCCATCGCAGACCATCATGGGCTGGCGGTGGTGGAGGACAGCGCCGATACGCTGGGTGCGACGCTGGATGGCCGGAGCACGGGCGCCCGGTCCGAGATCAGCACGACCAGCTTCTACGGCTCGCACGTCATCAACGCGGCGGGCAATGGCGGCATGATCTGCGTGCGTGACGACGAGCTGGCGCGGCGGGCCAGGCTGTTGCGCTCCTGGGGGCGGACATCCTCGCTGTTCGTGGATGCCGAAGCGGCCGAGGCGCGGTTCGACGTCGAGGTGGACGGCATCCCCTATGATGCGAAGTTCGTGTTCGAAGCGCTGGGCTATAATCTCGAACCGTCGGAGATGGGCGCGGCCTTCGGCCTCGTCCAGCTCGATCGGCTGGAAGACAATATCCGCCGCCGCATCGATCATGTCGAACGCCAGCAGGCCTTCTTCGCCGACTATGAGGACTGGTTCATCCTGCCTCGCCCGCTGGAGACGGCACGGAGCGGATGGCTGGCCTTCCCGCTCACCATCCGGGACGGGGCGCCCTTCTCGCGGCGCGAGATGCAGATGTGGATGGAAGAGCATGACATCCAGACCCGGCCAGTCTTCACCGGCAATGTTCTGCGCCAGCCGGCCATGGCGAATGTCCGCCATCGGGCCGCGCCGGAAGGGTATCCGATCGCAGACGCGGTGATGCGGGGCGGCATCCTGCTTGCCTGCCACCATGGCCTGGATGAGGCGCAGATCGCCCATATGCACCGGAGCTTCCGGTCCTTCGCAGACCGCCGGGCCGCGTCCCGATCGAGCCATGCCGCTTGCGCCGCCTGATCCGGCCTCGACAGGCAGGCGCGTGCTCATCACCGGGGCGGCGGGGTTCGTCGGCTCGCATCTGACGCGGCGCTGTGCGGAGGAAGGGCAGGAGGTCCACGTCCTGCTCCGGCCCGAAACCGATGCGGGGCGGCTGGAGGATATCCTCCCCGTGATCCGCGTGCATCGGCTGGCGATCGGAGACCGTGGTGCTCTCCGCGCCTGCCTCGGCGAGGCACGGCCGACCCATATCTATCATCTCGCCTGTAGCACCGCGCGGCGACACGACCGGAGCCTCGCCAGTGCGGTGGCCTTGGTGGGCGATCTTGTGGACCTGCTGACGCTGGTGGAGGAGGCTGCCGACAGCTCTCCGCCTCCGCGCTTCTTCCTGCGCACCGGTTCCATCGCGGAATATGGCGAGACACGCACGCCTTTCCGCGAGGAGCAGCGCGAGCAGCCCAGCACGGGCTACGCAGCCGCCATCGTCGCCGGCACCCACTATGCGGGGGCGATGGCGCCCGCATTGCCGTTCCCGCTCGTGACTGCCCGGCTGGCGTTGGTCTATGGGGTGGGGCAGGCGACGGATTTCCTCGTGCCGGGGCTGGTGTCGGCCTGCCTTTCGCGCCGGCCCTTCACGATCCACCGGCCGCTGGATCGCCGTGATCTGATCCATGTCGAAGATGCCGTCGCTGCGCTTTTCCGGCTCCCGGAGGCGGCGCTGGCGGGTGGCACGATCGTCAACGTCGGTTCGGGCCGGACCGTCGGCGTGGCCGAGCTTGCCGAGCGCATCGCCCGACTGGCGGGAACCGGCACCGACCATCTCCTCCGCGCGCCGCAGGCCGATCCGGTGACGCTGCACCTCGCCACCGATCGCATGAAGGCGCTCACCGGCTGGAGCCCCCGGATCGGCCTCGACGAGGGGCTCGCCGCGCTTATCGGGGACATGCGTCGCGGGCGCGTGGCGGAAGCCGCATGAATGCCATCGAACCCATTCCGGCGCGCGTGTCCGTGCTCGTCCCCGTCTATCAGGAGGAGGAGACCGTCGAGCGCTGCTATCAGGCCATCGTGGACGTCTTCGCCGGCCTGCCCGGCTATGATTATGAGATCATCTTCACCGACAATCATTCGACCGACCGGACATTCCCGATCCTGGCCGGTCTCGCCGCCCGAGACGCCAGGGTGCGGGTGATCCGCCTTGCGCGAAACTATGGTTATCAACGCTCGCTGCTGGTTGGCTACAAGAATGCGGGCGGAGCCTGCGCGATCCAACTCGATTGCGATCTTCAAGACCCGCCCGAACTGATCCCCCGGATGCTGGCGCGCTGGCGGGAGGGGCATCAGGTGGTCTACGGCATCCGCCGTTCGCTTCGCGATCGGGCCGGCACCGCCTTCGCGCGGCGAGCCTTCTACCGCCTCATCGCCGCGCTGAGCGAGGACGATCTGCCGGTCGATGCGGGTGAGTTCCGGCTGGTCGATCGATGCATCCTCGACGAGCTGCGCCATGTCCAGGACACCTCGCCCTATCTGCGGGGTCTCATCGGTTCGATGGGCTTTTCGCAGGTCGGCATCCCCTATGATCGGGGTATCCGCACGGCCGGGCAGAGCAAATTCCCCCTGCGGCAGATGATCGCGCTCGCGGTGGACGGGCTGCTCAACCACTCGCTGCTGCCGCTCAGGATCGCGTCGGCCGTGGGGCTGTTCGTGGGCAGCATCACCTTCCTGCTGATCTTCGTCTATCTGCTCCTGCGGCTGACATTGGGTGCGGGCTGGCCGGCGGGTTTCGCCACCACGACGCTGCTCCTCCTGATGTCGATCACGCTCAACGCGCTCTTCCTCGGCATCATCGGCGAATATCTCGGCCGCGTTTTCATGCAGGCGAAGCATCGTCCGTCGCCGCTCGTGGAGGTGGCACTCAATGCCGCGCCGTCGCGGGAGGCGCGGATCGGAGAAGAGGCGTCGCCGTGAAGGTCGCCGCCGGGCAGGTGCTGCGCTTCCTCGTCGTGGGCGGCCTGGCGACGCTCACCGACGCGTTGATCTTCGCGATGCTGGTGGCAGGCGGGCTCGATCCCCGGCTGGCGAACATGATCTCCTTCCCGCTGTCGGCGGTGCTGGCCTTCCTGCTTCATCGAAGCTGGACCTTCGCCGCGCGGGAGGAGCCGGCCGGCGGCCAGGCGCTTCGCTTCGCCCTGATGTGCTGTGCGGGGCTGGCGCTGTCGACGGCGGTGCTGTGGGCGCTGGCACCGCAACTGGGGCCGCTGCCCGCCAAGGCAGTCGCCATCTGCGGAACGGTGATGGTGAACTTCTCGCTCTCGCGCTGGCTGGTGTTTCGCAGAGCCGCCGCCGCGACAGGCTGAGGGAGGGGCGCCCGCCGGAGAGGGCGCCCGCTCCAGACGGATCAGAGGCGCAGGCCCTCGGTTTCGGGCAGGCCGGCCATCAGATTGAGGTTCTGCACGGCCGCCCCGCTCGCGCCCTTGCCGAGATTGTCGAGCGCGGCGGCGAGGCGGATATGCCCCGTCTTCGGATTGGCGAAGACGAACAGGGCGAGGCGGTCCGTATCCCCGACATGCTCGATCGAAAGCGTGCCCAGGGCGGCGCTCTCCTCCAGCGAAGCGACGCTGACGAGCGGCGAGCCTGCATAGCTCTCCGCGATCGCGGCGTGGACCTGTTCGACCGTCGTGCCGCTCGCGAGTTGCGACAGATGGAGCGGCACTTCCACGATCATGCCGCGATAGGTGCTGACCACCGACGGCGCGAAGATCGGCGGGACGGAAAGGCCCGAATGACGCTGCATCTCCGGCACATGCTTGTGCGCGAGGGAGAGGCCGTAGGGGCGGAAGGCGGTCGGCGCGGCGCCGGCCTCGAACTCGGCGATCATGGCCTTGCCGCCGCCCGAATAGCCCGAAGCGGCATTGACGCTGAGCGGCGTCTCCGCGCTCAGCAGCCCTTCGCGGACCAGCGGGCGGACGAGCGCCAGAAAACCGGTCGGATAGCAGCCCGGATTGGAGACGAAACGGGCAGCGCGCAGCTCATCGCGCCGCTCGGGCTCGATCTCCGCGAAGCCGTAGGTCCAGCCCTCGGCGGTGCGGTGCGCGGTCGATGCGTCGATGAAGCGGGTGGAGAGGCCGTCCGCCAGCGCAACCGCCTCGCGGGCGGCATCATCGGGCAGGCAGAGGATGGCGATGTCGGCGGCCGCCAGCGCGTCGGCGCGCGCGCCTGCATCCTTGCGGCGATCGTCCGGCAGCAGGCTCAGCGTCACGTCGCGGCGGCCCGAGAGGCGGTCGACGATCTCGATCCCCGTGGTGCCGGCCCCGCCGTCGACGAACACGCGTACAGTCATCCCAGTCTCCGAAGCGCCGTGATGCCCTTACCTTCGGGCTGGCGCGCTAATACGTCCTGAAGGGGCTCCGTCACCACCCGCATCCAGTGGGCGTTGGCGTGGAGCAGATGGGTATCGTCCGCCATCATGCCAACATGGCCGGGCAGGAAGACGAAATCGCCTCGTCGGAGCGTGCTGCCCTCGGCCAGCGCCTCGCCAAGTGCCGCGGCCTGCTGATCGGAATCGCGCGGCGCGGCGATGCCGGCGAAGGCGAGCGCGAGCTGCACGAGGCCGGAGCAGTCGATCCCGTCGCCAGACCGTCCGCCCCAGCGATAGGGCGTGCCGGTCAGCCGGGTGGCGACCTCGACATAATCGGGCGCGGCCTCGCCTAGCGGGGCGACGTGACGCTGGTGGACGAAGCCGTTGGCGACGGCGAGGAAGCGGCCATCCTCCCCGGTCACGGCGAGCCGGGCGCCCATGGGCAGCCACTCCACCACCGGAGACTTGATGTCCGGTGCGGCGAAGACGAGCGCGGCGGGTTGCGAGACGATGTGGGTCGGCTCCAGCGCGAGGCCGAGCGCATCGATCGCGACATAGCCCACATAGCCGTCGTGCAGGCTGTAGCCCCACGCCCAGTCCCCGCTGCTGTCGACGACGGCGAAGCCTTCGCCTTTCAGCAGTTCGGATACCGCGGTCGCGCCATGGCCGGGCGCGGCCCGCATCGGTGTCGCGGCGGCCGTGCAACCATGGATCAGCGGACGCGCATAATGTGGCGCGAACACCCGATCCGCCAGCGCGACGTCTGCGATATCCTTGCGCACGGCATGGACGCGCGGGTCGAGGCGCAGCGACGGACCCGCAAGACTGAACCTCTCAGGCGTGCGTGGCGTGGGAGACTGGCTGAGGCCGGCGGCGCTCCTTGCCGGCGATGAGGGCTTTGAAGCCTTCAAGGAATTCCGCTCCCAGGCTGGTGCGTGTCACGAAGATGTTGCGACGATCGCGTTCGTCACGTTCGCGGCGCAGATAGCCGAGGCGGCCCAGCGTATTCAAGGCGCGTGTGACGACCGGTTTCGATACGCCGAGTGTCCCGGCCAAGCCTCGCACCGTATGGGGGCCGCTGGTTCGATAGACGAGCAGCAGGAGCGCCATCTGGCGGTTGGTGAGGTCCGGCTGGCCCGACCGGACGTAGGCGACCAGTGCCTCCATCCATGTGCTGAGCGGTTCGTTCTTCACGCTTCGGATGTCCCGTATAGTCCCGCGACCCCTGCCGCCGGATCATATCAGAAACACGCGAAAGCGCCGATCGTTTCCTTGCCGTTCGAAAAGGATTTTAGGCAAGCCCGTCAGCCGCCCCCATAACGGCGGCGCAACATGCTCCACGCGGCGCGCAGGCCCAGCGCTTCCCCGCCTTTCGGACGGCCCGGCTTGGCGGACGGCATCCAGGCGAAGGTGTCGAAATGCGCCCAGGGAATGTCGGCGGGCACGAATTTTTCGAGGAAGAGCGCCGCCGTGATGCTGCCCGCGAAGCCGCCCTCGGGGGCATTGTTGAGGTCCGCCACGTCGGACTTCAGCATGTCGCGATAGCCGGCCCAGAGTGGCAGGCGCCACAGCGGGTCGGCGCTCTCTTCCCCGGCGGAGAGGAGGGCGGTGGCGATCGCCTCGTCATTGGCGAACATCGCGGGAAGGTCCGGCCCCAAGGCGACACGGGCGGCGCCGGTGAGCGTCGCGAAGTCGAGGATCAGGTCGGGACGGACGGTGCCTTCGCCCTCGGCTGCGCGGGTGAGCGCATCCGCGAGGATCAGGCGGCCTTCTGCATCGGTATTGGCGATCTCGACACTCAGCCCCTTGCGCGAGGTGAGGATGTCGCCCGGCCGCATCGCGTCGCCCGCAATGGCGTTCTCGACCGCCGGGATGAGGAGATGGAGCCGCACCGGCAACTTCGCGCCCATGATGAGATCGGCGAGCGCCAGTGTGTGCGCCGCGCCGCCCATATCCTTCTTCATGATCCGCATTCCCGACGCGGGCTTGATGTCGAGCCCGCCGGAATCGAAGCAGACGCCCTTGCCGACGATAGCGACGCGCGGATGGCCCGGATCGCCCCATTCCAGCTCGATCAGGCGCGGCCCCCGCGCGGTCGCGGCGGCACGACCAACGGCGGCGACCATCGGATAGTCATGCTCCAACGCATCGCCCCGGATGACACGGGTGCTGGCGCCATGCCGGTTGGCGATATCCTCGGCGGCCGCCTGGAGATTGGCCGGCCCCATGTCGTTGGCGGGCGTATCGACCAGATCGCGCACGAGCGCGACCGCCGAGGCAATCGCAACCGTCTCGTCGATCCGCGCCGCCTCGGGGGTGAGCAGCACGCGGCGCTTCGCCGGATCGGCATCCTTGCGATAGCGATCGAAGCGATGCTGGGCGAGCAGCCAGCCGAGCGCGGTTACGCCCGGCGTCCCCTCGGAAAGGCGGAACGTGCCGTCCGGCAATTTGGCGACCGCTGCGGCCAGATCCCAGGGGCCAGGCTTCTCCGGCATTCCGACCACACCGGCCCATTCGTCGGCCTTGTTGCCGGGAAGGAAAGCGAACTCGCCGGGCTTGCCCCGGAAACCGGCCGCCGCTGCGGCCGCGCGGATACGTTCCGGCTGCGCGTTCAACCATTCCTCGAAGCCGCCCGGATGCACGAGATGGAGGACATGGGCGGGCTGGCCGCGATCGGCCTGAAGCAGCGAGGCAAAATCAGTCATGACGCCAACCTACAACGGGACGGCGCGCGCGTCACCCGGAAGTGGCGGATTTCGGCGGCTGCCCGGTGGCGGGTGGGCACCCTTTCGCATCACCCCGAAGGGGTGATCGCCGATGTCAGGCCGGCACGCCGTAGAGATCGTGCTCGTCGGCATCCTCCACCTCGACGCGGACGATGTCGCCCGCCTTGAGGTGGCCTGCGTCGCGGAGGAAGACCTCGCCGTCGATCTCCGGCGCGTCCGCCTTGGAGCGGCCGGTCGCGCCGCCATCCTCGTCCACCGCGTCGATGATGACATCGAGCGTGCGGCCGATCTTGGCCTGGAGCTTGGCGGCCGAGATCGCAGCCGTCTTCTCCATGATCCGCTGGTAACGCTCTTCCTTCACCTCTTCCGGCACCGGATCGGGAAGATTGTTCGCCGCTGCGCCCTCGACCGGCTCGAACCGGAACGCGCCGACGCGATCGAGCTGGGCTTCGTCGAGCCAGTCGAGGAGATACTGGAAGTCCTCCTCCGTTTCTCCGGGGAAACCGACCACGAAGGTCGAGCGGATCGCGATGTCGGGGGCGATCGTGCGCCAGTTCTTGATGCGCTCCAGCACCTTGGCGTCGTTGCCGGGGCGCTTCATGGCGCGCAGCACCTTGGGCGAGGCGTGCTGGAAGGGGATGTCGAGATAGGGGAGCACCAGCCCCTCCGCCATCAGCGGGATCACATGATCCACATGCGGATAGGGATAGACATAATGCAAGCGCACCCACGCATCGAGCTTGCCCAGCTCACGCGCAAGGTCGGTCATGTGCGCGCGCACCTCGCCGCCGGACTTCAGCGGATAGGAGGCGTGGCGCAGGTCGACGCCGTAGGCCGAGGTGTCCTGGCTGATGACCAGCAGCTCCTTCGTACCCGCCGCGACGAGCTTCTCCGCCTCGCGCAGGATCGCATCCGGGCGGCGGCTGACGAGATCGCCGCGCAGGCTCGGGATGATGCAGAAGGAGCAGCGGTGGTTGCAGCCTTCCGAGATCTTCAGATAGCTGTAGTGCTTGGGCGTGAGCTTGAGGTCACGCTCGGGCACGAGATCGAGATAGGGCGATGCGACGACGGGTGCCGCCTCATGCACCGCGCCGACCACCTGCTCATATTGATGCGCGCCGGTGACGGCGAGCACGTCCGGGAAGCGCTCGCGGATCAGCTCGGCTTCTTTGCCCATGCAGCCGGTGACGATGACGCGGCCATTCTCCGCGATCGCCTCGCCGATGGCTTCGAGGCTCTCCTCCTTGGCGGAATCGAGGAAGCCGCAGGTGTTGACGAGCACGACATCCGCGCCGGCATAGTCGCCGGACATGGCATAGCCGTCCGAGCGGAGCTTGGTGAGGATGCGCTCGCTGTCCACGAGGTTCTTCGGGCAGCCAAGCGATACCATGCCGATCTTCGGCGGGGAGGGGAGTTCTATGGTCATGGGAGCGGGCGCGCACATAGTGCAACGCGGCGCATTTTACTAGGCCTCGGTCAAAACCGCGAGCGTCGTGCGGTTGCGGCCTTCGATCTTGGAGCGGTACAGCGCCCGGTCGGCCTGATCGAGCGCCTGGGCCAGCATGTCTTCTGCCGCTCCGCCGCCGAGTTCCACCGAGGTGACACCGAAGCTGGCGGTGACGGGCACGGGCATATCCTCGTTGAGGAAACCCGCCGCAATGCCCGCGCGGACGCGGTCCATCACCTCGACGGCCTCTTCCGCGCTGCTGTTCACCAGCAGCAGGGCAAATTCCTCGCCGCCGATGCGGCCCACCAGATCGCCCTTGCGCAGCGCGCGGGACAGGCTCCGCGCGATGAAGCGCAGGGTCCGGTCGCCGGCGGTATGGCCGAAACGGTCGTTGATGCTCTTGAAATGATCGATATCGACCAGGGCGATCGCGATCGGCTGACGATGCCGGCGCCCGTTCGAAACGGCACGGACCGCCGCCTCATGAAATCCGCGCCGGTTGAACACGCCGGTCAATCCATCGCTCGCGGCCAGAGTGCGGAGCTTCGCCGCCAGATCGGACGCGATGAGCAGATTGGCCGCCACGCCGTTGGCGACGAACACCGGCGTCAGGCCGGCGAGGTAGAAGTCCATGAAGAAGCTCGCCAGCCGATGGTCTTCCGGGTGGAGACGGCCCTTCATATCGAGGAAGACGAGCAGCAGCTCGAACAGCACGAACACCGCGAGCGTGGTCATGGTGGCCCATTCCGCGGCCTCCGGTTCCCGATCGCGGGGGCGGATGGCGGCGATCGCGATGCCCAGCATCACCGAGGTGAAGAGCCCGTCGGTCGCCGACAGCCACCAGGGATGCACGCTGTGCCGCAAAGCCTCGTAGACGATGAACACGGTGGCGAAGGCGATGCCGATGCCGCGCGCCCGGCTGTCGAGTTTCGCCCGCTGTCGTGCCCCGATCGCCACCAGCGACGCCGCCGCGAGAATGCAGGCGAACTCCACCATTTCCAGAATGGGATAGAGGCTCGGCCGGGCGGTGCCCACCGCGACGGCGAGAATCTCGATCCCGTAGAGGAAGTAGGCGATCGACCAGCTCAGCGCATGACGTGGCCGTCCGAAGCAGGCCCAGCCGATCGCCATCGCCGTGCCCAGCACGAGGCTGATGACCAGCATCGCCACCGAGATGACGACGCTCGCCTGAATATCCTCCGCTCCCAATGGTCCGGCCCTATTCGCGGGCGGCGGGCAGGTAGCGCAGCGGATCGACGGGCGTCCGCTTGTCGCGGATCTCGAAATGGAGCTGCGGCTTGTTCACCGAGCCGGTCGCGCCGGCGCGCGCGATCACGTCGCCGCGATGGACGGACTGGCCGCGCGTCACGAGGATCTGCTCGGCATGACCGTAAGCGGTGATCCAGCCGTCGCCATGCTTGATGAGGATCAGGCCGCCATAGACGGCGATGGCGGAGCCCGCATAGGCCACCACGCCATCCGCCGCCGCCCGGATCGGATCGCCCCGGTTGGCGGCGATGTTGATGCCGTCGTTGCGGCGGCCGTCCCCCGACGGGCCGAAGCGGCCGATGATCTGGCCCGAGAGCGGCCAGTCGAACTTGCCCGAGAAAGCGTGCGGCTCGGCGATGGCGACATCGGTGTGGAGCGGCTTCCTGGGCGTCGCGGTCGGCGCCTTCGGCGCGGCGTCGGTCGCGATGGCGGGCTCGGAGCCGGTCGCCAGATCGTCGATATCGAGGCTGAAGGCATGGGCGCGCTGCTCGACCGTCATCTGCGCGGTTTCCGGCGCGCTCGGCAGCAGGAGCCGCTGGCCGTTGCGCAGCACATAAGGCGGCTGGAGGTCGTTCAGGTCCGCGATCCGGGACCATTCGATGCCATAGGCGCGCGCGATGGCGATGCCGCTCTGCCCCTCGCGGACGAGATGATAGCGGCCGCCCGGTATCTTCAGGCGTTGCCCGGTACGCACGACGAACGGCGCGGGGATGTTGTTGGCGCGGGCGATGGCTTCCGATCCCGCGCCGGTCCGGTTGCCGATCGAGCGGATCGTGTCGCCGGATTTCACGACATAGGTCGAATCGGGGATGGTCCTGGCGTCCGCGGTCACCTGCCGCGTCAGCCACGAAGGCGTCGGCTGCTTGACCGAACTCGGGATGTCGACGGTGCGGATATGCCCGCGACGGGAAGCCGGCAATTCGGTCGAAAGAGGGCGTGTCGAGCGTGAGGAGGGCGGGGGCGTGCCGCCCTTGTCGCCGTAGGACTCGGGCGGAGCGCCGCGCGGGATGCAGCCGCTGGTCGCGAGAAGCGCGATCGCCATTACCCAACGACCGGAACGCGCCGTCATGCCCCAAACCCCGCAGCTATTCTCGCGGTGCCTTACTGGTGGAAAGGGGCGCTGCCAAGAGACGCGTGGTCAATAGCTGGCGGCAAGGGATGACAGCGCCTTGCGATAGGTGAGATCGAGGTGGAGCGGCGTCACGGTGACATGGCCGCCCGCGATCGCCTCCAGATCGGTATCCTGAGCCGCGGTGTGAACGATCCCGCCGAAGTGCAGCCAGTAATAGGGAAATCCGCGCGGATCGGTGTGACGGACCATGCTCGCCCGTCCATAGTCGCGAATGCCTTGCTCCACGACGCGGATGCCCTTCACTTCTTCGGGTGGAAGCGCCGGGAAGTTGATGTTGACCAGCATCCCCGGCGCGAACGGCGTATCGAGCAGCGGACGGATCGCGCGCTCGCCCCACGCCTCCGCGGCGGCAAAGGAGACATCCTCGCCGGCTGCCTGCCGGGCATGGACCTGGCTCAGCGCGATCGAGCGGATGCCCGCCAGCGCGCCCTCCATGGCGGCCGAGACGGTGCCCGAATAGGTCACGTCCTCGCCCAGATTGGCGCCGCGGTTGACGCCGGAGAGGATCAGGTCCGGCGGGCCGTCGAGTACCTCCAGCAGCGCCATCATCACCGCATCGGTGGGCGTGCCCGTCACCGAGAAACGCCGCTCGCCATGCTGGCGCAGGCGGAGTGGCCGGGTGAGCGTCAGCGAGTGCCCCGCGCCCGACTGCTCCTCCGCCGGTGCCACCACCCAGACGTCGTCGCTGAATCGGCGCGCGATCGTCTCCGCGACGCCCAGGCCGCGCGCGTGGATGCCATCGTCGTTGGTGACGAGGATGCGCACCGTCAGGCCGGCTCGATCGTCTCAAGCCCGCCCAGATAGGGACGGAGCACCTCGGGAATCCGCACCGCGCCATCGGCGGTCTGGTAATTCTCCATCACCGCGACCAGCGTGCGGCCGACGGCGAGGCCCGAGCCGTTCAGCGTGTGGACGAAGCGCGTGCCCTTGGTCTCGCCCGCCGGGCGGAAGCGCGTGTTCATGCGACGCGCCTGGAAATCCGTGCAGTTCGAGCAGGACGAGATTTCGCGATAGCGCTGTTGGCCGGGCAGCCACACCTCCAGATCATAGGTCCGCGCCGCCGAGAAGCCCATGTCGCCCGTGCAGAGCAGCATCCGGCGATAGGGCAGGCCGAGCGCCTCCAGCACGGTTTCGGCCGCGCGGGTCATCCGCTCATGCTCGTCCTCGGACTGTTCGGGGGTGATGATCGAGACCAGTTCGACCTTCTCGAACTGGTGCTGGCGGATGATACCGCGCGTGTCGCGCCCGGCCGCGCCCGCCTCGGCCCGGAAGCAGTTGGTGAGCGCCGTCATGCGCAGCGGCAGCTCCTGCTCGGAGAGGATCTGGTCACGCACATAGTTGGTGAGGCTTACCTCGGCGGTCGGGATCAGCCAGCGGCCGTCGGTCGTCTGGAACAAGTCCTCGGCGAACTTGGGGAGCTGGCCGGTGCCGAACATCGCCTCGGTGCGGACGAGGAGCGGAGGCGCCACCTCGATATAGCCGTGCCGCTGCGTCTGGTGATCCAGCATGAACTGGCCCAGCGCGCGGTTGAGGCGGGCGATCTGGCCCTTGAGATAGACGAAGCGCGCGCCCGACACGGAGCCGGCCGCGTCGAAGTCCATGCCCAGCGCGCGGCCGAGATCGTCATGCTCGCGCGGCGTGAAGGCCGGCGCTTCCGGCTCGCCCCAATGGGAGACGAGGACATTGTCGTTCTCGTCCGCACCTTCCGGCACATTGGCGGCGGCGCGGTTCGGGATCTCGGCAAGGCGGGCGTTGAGCTGCTCTGCGATGGCGGCTTCCCGCGTCTCGCCATCGGCGATCACCTGCTTGAGGCGCGCGACTTCGGCCTGCATCGCCTCGCCGCCGGCGCGATCGCCGGTGGAGAACGCCTTGCCGATCTCTTTCGACAGCCGGTTGCGCTCGGCCTGGGCGGTTTCGACCGACAGCGCCGCGTGCCGGCGGTCGGCGTCGAGCGCGGTGAAGGCGTCGGCGTCAAAGGCGGTGCCACGGCGCTGCATCTCGGCAGCGAAGGCGGCGGGATCGTCGCGGAGCAGGCGAATGTCATGCATGGTACGGGCTATGGCGGGAGGCCGCCGCCTTCGCAACCCTCACCCGGCGGTCGCGTTTATCCGATGCACGCCCATATCGGAGAAATGCCATGCGCGTCCCCCGCAACAGCGTCATTCTCGTCGCCGATGGCCGCAAACGCCTCCTCCTGCGCAACGGGGGAGATGCCGAGGCGCTGAATCTCACCGTCATGAGCGCTGTCGAGGAAGCCGCGAGCAAGACCCGCGAGATGGTGACCGATTCGCCCGGCCGCTCCTTTGCGCCCAACGCCGGGGGAGGGGCCTTTCCATCGGCGGACGCGCATGAGATCGAGGGGCTGCGCTTCGCGGCGGATACGGCGGAGATATTGTCCCGAGGCGTGCAATCCGGCGAGTTTTCGGATCTGATCGTGATGGCGCCGCCCAAGACGCTGGGGCAGCTCCGCAAGCATTATCATCGTGATGTGGAGAACAGGATTCTCCGGGAGGTCGGCAAGGATATGACGGGAAGCCCCGTGGGAGAGATCGAGAAGGTTCTGACGGCGCTGGATTGACGTGATTTTACGTCTCGTCGTTTCTCAGTCTCGGTTCGTCTCTCAGAGGTTCCCTCATCGGTCGTTTGAATGTGTTGATGCTCCAGTTTGGATGAAATCCATGGAGGGTTAGACGATGAAGTTCACGAAGACGGGGTTGATGCTGGGGGCTGCCACGGTGATGTTGCCGTCTCTGGCATTCGCCCAGACAACGGCTCCGTCCGCCGGCGCGGCTGCCGGTTCGACGCCTCCCGCGGCCACCGCTCCGGCGACGACGCCGAGCGCTCTTGAGACGGGTGCCAAGGTACTCGATACGTCGGGTGGCACGGTTGGCACGATCGAAAGCATCGATGGCGATTTCGTCGTGCTCGCGACGAGCAAGAGCAAGGTGCGCCTGCCCAAGACCAGCTTCGCCCTGGGGCCGAACGGCCCGGTGATTGCGATGACGGCGGCCCAGATCGACGCGGCGGTCGCGCAGGCGGCGCCGGCACCTCAGGCGGCCGCGGCCAAGCCTGACGTCACGCAGGGCGCGGCGGTCGCCGATATGCAGGGCGGCGCGGTCGGCACGATCGCGACGGTCGATGCCCAGTTCGCCACGGTGGAACTTGCCAGCGGCGGCAAGGTCCGCCTCCCGGTCACGGCTTTCGGCGCGGGCAGCAATGGCGGCCTCCGCATCGCGATGACCGCGCAGCAGCTCAGTGCTGCGGCCGGCGCCAGCGGTGGTGGGGCGGGCGGCTCGCACTAAGCGCCTGCCCGAAAGGAATAAGGGCCGCGACGCTGATACGTCGCGGCCCTTTTCTTATGCCTGATCGCCTGTGGTTATTCGCGGTTCTTGCGCCGCGCGACGGCGCGTCGGGCGACAAGTGCCGCCGCGGCACCGCCGAACAGCACGAGCATCGGCGGAGCCGGCACGTCGGTCGGCGGGCCGCCGGTGGTGGTCGTGGTGGTCGAGCCGCCGCTCGTCGAGGAACTGGTGCTGCTCGACCCCGACGTGCTGGAGCTGGTCGACGACGAGGATGAGGTCGAAGACGAAGTCGACGACGAGGTGGAACTCGACGTCGAGGAGCCCGTGGAGCTGGACGAAGTCGTCGTACTCGTGATTCCGCCCGTCGAGGTGGAGGTGGAGGAGCCGCCCGTCGATGTCGACGTGGAGGAGCCACCCGTTGACGTGGAGGTGGACGATCCGCCCGTGGAGGTGGAGGAGCCGCCGCTCGAGGTGGAGGTCGATCCTCCGCTGCTCGATGATGTCGTGGAAACGAGGAAGCCGCCGCTGCCGGTGCTTCCGCCGAAGAAGCCGCCGCCGAAGAAGCCGGGGCCGCCGATGAAGCCGCCCGAGCTGCCCCCGGTCGTGGTCGCCGCGGGGGCGACCGCCCCGCCCGCATAAGCCGGAGGCGCCGCTTCAGGGGCGCGCGCCAGCGTGATCGTACCGGGCGTGCAGGTCGTGGTGGTGGTCACCACCTTGCGCGCCGGAGCGGCCGCGACGCGGTGTACGGGCTTGGGCGCCACGCGATGATGCGCCGGTCGCGGATGCTCCGCATAGTGAACGGCGCCACCGCCGATGGCCGCGCCGCCACAGGCGCAGGCGCATAATTTCGCGACCGCCATTCTAACAGACATCGCTTCCCTCTCGCCCCCTGCTTGGCGGATGTCGCCGAACTCCAGGCCGTTACGGCCGGTTGCGCCATCCGCTCGCTTGCCGAAGCGCTACAAAACCCTGTGAGCGCATGTTTCCGATCCCTCCTCGCCTGTTCAACGAGGAATGGGAAGGGAGGTGATTAGACGTCGCCTGGTTAATGTCCCGTTTTGCGTCAGGAAAGACACGCATTTGGATCTGAAAGGACTGTGACGGCGTTGCAGCGCCGTGGGTTTTCCGGTCTTGCGGCGCCTCGGTTTGCACAAGGCGGCGCTTGTATGCGGTTTCGCGGCTGGCTATAGGGCGGCCCGGGGACAGGAGCATCTCGCGTGAGGGCGTCCAACAGCCTGATCGCAGGCTCCGCAGAGGAGCGGAGAGTTGCATGGCGACGGCGGTTGATACCGTGGGGGCAGAGCAGGAAGCCGACACGCTTCCGGAGGACTATCGTCCTGCTTCCGACGAGCCCTTCATGGGGCCTAGGCAGACAATCTATTTTCGGCGCAAGCTGCTCGCGTGGAAGGATTCCATCCTGCGCGAGGCGAAGGAAACGCTCGCGCAGCTTCAGACCGATTCGCTGCGCGAGCCCGACATCACCGATCGCGCATCGAGCGAGACGGACTGGTCGATCGAACTGCGTACCCGTGACCGGCAACGCAAGCTGATCTCCAAGATCGATGCGGCGCTTCGGCGGATCGACGAAGGCGAATATGGCTATTGCGAGGTGTCGGGGGAACCGATCTCGCTGGCGCGCCTCGAAGCCCGCCCGATCGCGACGATGACGGTGGAAGCGCAGGAGCGGCACGAACGTAACGAGAAGATCTCGCGCGACGACTGAGCCGGATCGGTGCCGATAAGGGACTGGCGGCCGAATTAGGCTTTGGTCGCGGCGGCTCGATTTTGCTAGTATGGCCAGATCGTTAGGGCGTTTGCAGGGTTGAGCAGAGGTGAAAGAAGCTTTGGGTAGCGATACACCGCAAGGTGGCACGGACTCGCAGCGTCGTGACGAACGGGACAGCCTGTTCGTCTTCGCCCGTCTCAAACATGAAGGCCAGGCCGGCGAGGGCCATAATGTGCGGGTCCGCAACGTCTCGTCCGGTGGTCTGATGGCGGATGCGCCGGAGGACTTCCGGCAGGCGGCGCGAGTCGAGATCATGCTCGAGGGTGTGGGGCTCGTGCGCGGGGCGGTGGCCTGGGCCGAGTCCGGCCGCATCGGCGTGGCGTTCGATCATCCGATCGACAAGACCCTGGCACGCAAGCCTCGCGCGGCGAAGGCGGATGAGGATCTGTTCCGGCCGACGACGCTGGATTATCGCCGTCCCGGCCTGAAGGCTCGCTGAAGCGGCGACGCCGCGCGGCGTCTGTTGCCGGTGCATTGATAATGCGGGATTTCGGGCGGCCCGCGGTGTCCTTTCGACACCGGCGGACCGCGTGCGGTTCAAAGCCCCGCGAGGGCTTCCTTGATCTTCAGTTTCTGTTTCTTGAGGCTTGCAATCATGCCCTGATCGGGAGCGGGTCGCCGTTCTTCGTCAGCAATTCGAGCGTCCAGTCCCGCGTGACGGGACAGCAAAGCGCTGGAATGTGGATCGGCCATTCGATACCTCCTCGCTAGCTAGTGTCAGCATCCTCCAGTAAATCACCAAATCGCCGGGCTGTCGCGTGAACAAAGAGCGAAAGCGGCAAACGGGTTTCACAAATGCGACGATCCGTGGGCGGTGGCCGCGCAGGCGGATTCCGGGCTTGCAGCGAGCCAGCCAAGGGAGCATCGCTGGAACGAGACCACCCGCGTCGACGGGAGTCGACCGGTACGGGGACAGTCGGGATGGATGCCGAGGAGGAGATCAGCCGCAGGCTCGCCCTGCTGCGCACGGAGCATCGTGATCTCGATGCCGCCATTCAGGCGCTGGGCGATCTGCCGCAACCCGATCAGCTCCAGATCGCGCGTCTCAAGAAGCGCAAGCTTCGCATCAAGGACGAGATTTCCGTGCTCGGGGACACGCTGATCCCCGATATCATCGCCTGATACGAAAAAAGGCCGGCCCGACGGATCGGACCGGCCTCTTTCGCATGAGCGGCGATCAGGCCGTAATGAGGCTTTCGGTGCCATCGGTCGCCTGGCCGTCGATCGCGATCCGGCGCGGCTTCTTGTGCTCGGGCACTTCGCGCTTCAACTCGATGTTGAGCAGGCCGTCGACATAGCCGGCGCCCGTGACCTTGATGGTGTCCGCGAGCTGGAAGCGGCGCTCGAAAGCGCGCTTCGCGATACCGCGATGGAGGAATTCGCGCTCGGCTTCGCCAGCCTTGGGCTCGGCCTTGCCGATCACGATCAGCACATTGTCCTGCACCGTCAGCTCCAGCTCATCGCGCGAGAAGCCGGCGACGGCCATGGAGATGCGGTAACTGTCCTCGGCCAGCTTCTCGATATTGTAGGGCGGGTAGGCATCGCCTTCGCCGCGTGTGGCGAAATCGACGAGGCGATTGAGATTCTCGAAGCCGATGGACGAGCGCAACAGGGGCGCGAAATCAAGCGTACGCATAGGTTCAGACCCTCCTTGGGCGAATGAACGACGATAAAGCCCGCGGACTATCCGCCAGGCCCGTCGCGGCACCCCGGATGGCGGCGCCTCGACCTACCCAAGATGGATAGCGCCATCACTCTTTCAAGTGGGTGTTCTGGTGTGGGACGGTCCCGCGGTTTCGCTTCCGTCACGAGCGTATTTTGCGGGCAAATGCTATGGCACACCCACGCCATGATTATTGCTCTTCAAGACGGGATCAGCCGGCGGCTGGTCGATTCGCTCTATGTCGAGGCGATGCTTCTGGCGGACGAAGCGCGCGGCTATTTCGATGCCGCCGGTCGGGCCGATCGGGACGATCTTCCGCCGCTGCTGCGCGTCGGCTTCTCCTGCGAGTCGCTGCGCGTGACGACGCGGCTGATGCATGTGATCGCGTGGCTCCTTGTCCGCCGCGCGCTCGCCAGCGGGGAGATCGGCGCGGAACAGGCCTCCGCGCCCGAACGGAAGCTGGGCCATGTTCCCGAAAGCGATCCTGCCGCGATAGAAGCGCTGCCGAGGCCGGCGCAGCAGATCATCGCCGCGACCGAAGATCTGTACGCTCGCGTGCTCCGACTTGACAGCGGTATCCGCCGCACCGCGACACCGGAAAGCCCGGTGCTGAGCCTGATGGGGCAATTGGAGCGGGCGTTCGGATCGTCGCGGCTGGCGGGCGCGCTGGGTGGCGGGCAGATGATCCACCACGCTGCGCCCGCCGCCTGATCCTTAGAGGCTCTTCGCCTTCAGTTCGGCCTGCGCCGCCCGATATTCCATCGCCAGCCGCGAGACGCGCTCCGCCACGGGCTCGATGGCATGGACCGCGCCGATGCCCTGGCCCGAACCCCAGATGTCGCGCCAGGCCTTGGCCGCGCCGCCGCCGAAGTCCATCTTGCTCGGATCGCTCGTCGGCAGATGATCGGGGTCGAGCCCCGCCGCGACGATCGAGGCGCGCAGATAATTGCCATGCACGCCCGTGAAGAGATCGGTGTAGACGATATCCGCCGCCCGGCCCTCGACGATGCCCTGCTTGTAGCTTTCGGCCGCGTGAGCCTCGCTGGTCGCGATGAAGGGCGAGCCGATGTAGGCGAGATCTGCCCCCATCGCCTGCGCGGCGAGGATCGAATGGCCGTTGGCGATCGCGCCCGAGAGGACCAGCGGGCCTTCGAACCACTCCCGGATTTCCTGCACCAGCGCAAAGGGGGAAAGGCGCCCCGCATGGCCGCCCGCGCCGCTCGCGACGGCGATCAGGCCGGTTGCGCCCTTCTCGATCGCCTTGCGGGCGAAGCGGTCGTCGATGATGTCGTGGAGCGTTACGCCGCCCCAGCCATGGACGGCGGTATTCAAGTCCTCGCGCGCGCCGAGCGAGGTGATGATGATCGGCACCTTGCGGCTGGCGCAGGTGGCGAGATCCTCCTCCAGTCGCGGATTGCTGCGGTGGACGATCTGGTTCACCGCATAGGGCGCGGAGGGCGCGTCGGGATGGTCGCGATCCCAGGCGGCGAGTTCCTCCTCGATCCGGTGCAGCCACTCGTCGAGCTGGCTCTGCGGACGGGCGTTCAGCGCCGGGAAGGAGCCGACGATGCCGGCCTTGCATTGGGCGATCACCAGTTCCGGCCCGGAGACGATGAACATCGGCGAGGCGATCACCGGCAGGCGGAGGTCGAAGATCGGCGGCAGGCTCATGCGCGCGCTCCTTCCGCCGCCTTGTCGATCGCGCGGGCCAGTTCGATGTCGCGCATCGACAGGCCGTCGGCATCATGCGTGGTCAGCAGGATATCGACCCGGTTCCACACATTGGACCATTCGGGATGATGATCCGCCTTCTCGGCGAGCAGGGCGACGCGGGTCATGAACCCGAACGCCGCCACGAAGTCTGCGAAGACGAAGCGCTTGGTGATGCCGTCGCGCTTCGGCTCATGCTCCCATCCGCCAAGCGTCGGCAGCAACTCCGCCCGCTCGGCCTCTCCCAGCCTCTTGACCATATCGTCGACTCCTTGACGTTTGCGTCAATCTAGCTGGGATAAGCGGGTCAGTCGACGGTCTGTTCGATCGCGCCGAAGATGCTGTGGCCGTGCGCGTCCTTCATCTCGATGCGGATGGTGTCGCCATGCTGGAGGAAAGGCGTTTCCGGCTGGCCGCGCAGGATCGTCTCGACCGTGCGGATCTCCGCGATGCAGCTATAGCCGAGGCCGCCTTCCGCGATCGGCTTGCCGGGCGAATTGCCTTCGCCGCGATTGGAGACGGTGCCTGAGCCGATCACCGTGCCGGCCGAAAGCGCGCGCGTCTTGGCGGCGTGGGCGATGAGCTGGCCGAAATCGAAGGTCATGTCGACGCCGGCATCCGCCTTGCCGAAAGGGGCGCCGTTGAGCGACACGAGCAGCGGCAGGTGAAGCTTGCCGTCCTTCCACGCATCGCCCAGCGCATCCGGCGTCACCGCGACGGGCGACAGGGCGGAGGAAGGCTTGGACTGGAAGAAGCCGAAGCCTTTGGCCAGCTCGTTCGGGATGAGGTTGCGCAGCGACACGTCGTTGACCAGGCAGATGAGGCGGATCGCCTTCAGCGCCTGCTCGCGGGTCGCGCCCTGCGGCACGTCGCCCACGATGACGGCGATCTCGGCCTCCAGATCGCAGCCCCAGGCGGGATCGGCGAGCGGGATCGCGTCGCGGGCGCCGAGGAAGCCATCCGAGCCGCCCTGATACATCAGCGGATCGGTCCAGAAGCTTTCCGGCATCTCCGCGCCGCGCGCGCGCCGCACCAGCTCGACATGGTTCACATAGGCCGAGCCGTCCGCCCACTGATAGGCGCGGGGCAGCGGGGCGGCGGCCTCATGCTCGTGGAAGCGCTGCATGGGGATCACCTCATGCGCGAGGTCGGTCGCGAGATTGGCGAGCGCGGGGCCGGCATGATCCCAATCATCCAGCGCGGCCTGAAGCGTCGGCGCGATGTGGGTGGCGTCGGCATACCAGGCGAGATTGTCCGAGACGACGACGAGGCGGCCATCCCGGCCGGCTTTGAGCGATGCGAGCTTCATGCCCTCTCCTTATCCATTCCCGCCCTTCTGCCTGCGAGGACGGTCTCGGGCAACCGGATTAGGCGGTCCGTTCGGGCACGGCGGCGGCGTCGGTCAGGATCGTGCTGCGGCTGGAGATCGCTTCCCACGGGAAGACGAACCAGTCCTTGGTCACGGCCCGGTCGATGATCTGCGACTGATAGTCGACCTTCTCCATCGAACGGATATTGTCGATCATCACGGCGAAGCGGATGCCGTCCTCCGGCGGGGATGCCACGGCGAGCAGTTCGCGCAGATGGCGGATGGTCCGCCCCGTGTCGTTGATGTCATCGACGAACAGCAGCCGCTCGCCATTCGCCGCCATCTGGCTGAGGCGGGCGAGGGGCTCGTCGGAGAAGCCGGGCACCTGCGCCGAATAATCGACCGAGAGCATCGGCCAGCCGGTCGCGTGGCTGAGGAAGGTGCTCGGCACCAGCCCGCCGCGCCCCACGCCGATGATGAAGCTCGGCCGCCAGCCACTCTTCTCCACCTGTGCTGCCAGCGTGCGGATCGCCGCGAGGAAATCCTCGTGGGGAATGTAGGTCAGGGTCGGTTGCGACATCGGCTCTGTCCTTTCAGGCGGTGGTGACATGGGCGGCGAGCGCCGAGAGGTGACGAGCGATCGCTTCGTCGGGCAGGAAGGAGCCGAGGAAGCTGTTGCGCGCGAGCGTCACGAAATCCTCGCGGCTGAGTTGTCCGGTGGCGGCCAGCGCGCGGAAATTGTCGTTCACATAACCGCCGAAATAGGCGGGATCGTCGGAGTTCACCGTCGCGCGCAGGCCCGCGTCGAGCATCCGCTTCATCGGATGAGCGTCGATATGATCGACCACACAGAGCTTGAGGTTGGACAGCGGGCAAACGGTCAGCGTCATCGCCTCGCGGGCAAGGCGGGTGGTGAGGAGCCCGTCTTCCAGCGCGCGATTGCCATGGTCGAGCCGGTCGATCTCGAGGATATCGAGCGCCTGATGGACATAGTCCGGCGGGCCTTCCTCGCCGGCATGGGCGACGCGCTTCAGCCCCATCGCACCTGCCGCCGCGAAGACGCGGGCAAACTTCTCGGGCGGATGGCCCAGTTCCGACGAGTCGAGGCCGACGCCGGCGATACGGTCCAAGAAGGGCTCGGCGGCCTTGAGCGTGTCGAGGGCGGCTTTTTCGTCGAGGTGGCGCAGGAAACAGAGGATGAGCTTGGAGGTGAGGCCGTGCTTCTTCTCGGCTTCCACCATGCCGGCGTGCAGGCCGTTCAGCACGGTCTCGAACGGGATGCCGCGATCGGTGTGCGTCTGCGGATCGAAGAAGATCTCGGCGTGGACGACGTTATCGGCCGCCGCGCGATCGAAATAGGCAACCGCGAGGTCGCGGAAATCCTCTTCCTCGCGGAGTACCTGCGCACCCTGATAATAGATATCGAGGAAATCCTGGAGGCGGCTGAACCGATAGGCGGCGCGCACCTCCGCCACCGAGGCGAAGGGGATCGCCACCTTGTTGCGCTCGGCCAGCGCGAACATCAGCTCGGGTTCGAGCGATCCTTCGATGTGGAGGTGGAGTTCGGCCTTGGGCAGGCTGGCGGCGAAATCGGCGAGCGCGATGGTCATGCACCCGTTTACCGCACCGCAGCGCATCGCGCGAGCCGTTCGGCCTCATTTTCGCTTGCGGCGGGGAAGGGCGTGGCGACATTCCGGTCCCCATGATTCGCCGATCCCTCCTCCCGCTCCTCGCGTTGGCCGTGGCTTTCCCGGTCGCGGCCGCGCCCCGTCCAACGCCGCCCGTCCGGGTGAAGATCGAGACGACGGAGGGGCCGATCGTGATCGCACTGGAGATGAAGCGCGCGCCGATCACCTCCAACAACTTCCTCGCTTATGTGGACCGGAAGCTGTTCGACAATACGAGCTTCTATAGGGCCGCGCGCGGCACGCCCAACACGAAGGAAGGTTTCGTCGAAGGCGGAATCAACAATTCCATGGGCCATTCTCTGAAGCCGATCGCCCATGAACCGACCAGCAGGACGGGCATCCATCACCTCGACGGCACCGTCTCCATGGCGCGCGACGAGCCGGGGACGGCGATGGGGGATTTCTTCATCGTGGTCGGTGACGGCACCTATCTCGATGCCAGCAAGAAAGACCCCGGCTATGCGGCTTTCGGCCATGTGGTGAGCGGGATGCCGCTGGTCCGCAGGATGCTGGCGCGGCCCACTTTCAAGGGCGGCTGGTCCAAGCTGACGGTAGGCCAGTCGATGCTCCACCCGATCAGGATATTGACCGCACGCCGCCTTCCCTGAAACGGGGCAGGGGGCGAAGCGCCGGCCCCCTGCCATCGTCGTCAGGCCGTCGCGGCGTTGGCGCTGAGCTGCCTGCCGACGGCGTGCAGCACGAGGCGATGCGCGCGGTCGACGATCTCCTCCATCGAGGGCGTCTTGGCGAAGAGCTTGCGCGCTTCGACCAGCATGTCTTCCCGGCTGGGCATATGCGAGGCGACCTCCGCCCAGCGCGCGGCGACCCGCTCCTGCGTATGTTCGAGCGCTTCGAGCAGCGCCGCCAGCTCATAGTCCGGCAGCACCGAACGCAGCGAGTGGGCGATCCGCTCGGGATTGTAGCGCTCGGCCAGCCGCGTCGCGGAACGGCCGATGATCTTGGCACCGAGCCGCTGCTCGTTGCGGATCACGGCGATGGGGGGAGGCTTCAGTCCGCCGACGACCCGCACGACGCTCAGCGCGCGCAGGATGTAGAAGGTCAGGTCCATCTCCCACCAGCGGAAGCCTTGCCGGGCGCTGCTCTGGAAGGCGTGGTGGTTGTTGTGCCAGCCCTCGCCCATGGTGAGGATGGCGAGGATCGGGTTGTTGCGGGAATCGTCGCCGGTCACATAGCGCTGCGTGCCGCGGACATGCGCCAGCGAGTTGATGCAAAAGGTCGCGTGATAGACGAGCACGGTGCTCCACACGAAACCGACGATGAGGCCCGACCAGCCCGCCACAAGCCAGCACAGCGTCCCGATGGCGATGCCAGGCACCCATTCGTGGCGATGAAGCCAGCGCAGCTCGGGATATTTGGCGAGGTCCGGCACCACGCCGAGATCGGCGGTATCGTGCTGCCGTGCGAAGACCCAGCCGAGATGGCTGTAGACGAAACCGGTCAGACGCGGGGAGTGGACGTCTTCTTCGGTGTCGGAGTGGAGATGGTGATGCCTATGTTTCGCGGCCCACCAGAGGATGCTCTTCTGGAAGGTGCTCTGCGCGATCAGGGCGAGCAGGAACTGGAAGGCCCGGCTCGTCGTATAGGTGCGATGCGAGAAATAGCGGTGATAGCCCGCCGTCACTCCGAACATCCGCAGCCAGTACAGCCCGAAGCACAGCCACAGCGCGCTGGTGCTGATGCCCGTCCAGAACGCGGCGAAGCAGGCCAGATGGATCAGGAGGAAGGGGATGGCGGAGGGGTAGATGATGTCGTGGTCATCGCGGGCTTTGGGGAGGGGGTATCGATTCATCGCGGCGGCCCCATAGCGCATCCTGGATGAACAAACCCCATGCCTTTTGCGGAGAGCCTGCGAGCCTTCCGCATCCGCGGGTGTTCGCAGCGATTTACTGTCCGGGCGGCATGAGGCCCGAAAGAGCTTCCGTCTCGGCCTTGTCGAGAGCCTGCACCTGCTCGAACGCCTGGCTCGCGGCCACGGCCTGGCCGGTATTCTCCTCGGTGGGAGCGCTGCTGCGCGCGGCGTCGAGATCGGAGAGCGCCCGCGCGACGGGGGCTCGCGCGGCCTCGACCCGGGAGAGGGACGTCTGCGCGGCGGTCCATGCATCGCTGCCGCGCGGCGCGTTCCGGCCGCGTTCGAGCGTTTCGCGCTCCTGCTTCAGGGTCTCGCGGAAGGTCGCATCATCGGCGTGCGCCTGCTTGAGGACCGGAGCGTAGCGCGCCAGCGCCGATGGATCGGCGACAGGCGGTGCGGCTGCCGGGCGCATGGGTTCGGCGAGCGACATGGATTCGATCGGCCGGGGCGCCAGCGACGGATAGCCGGATTCCGGGCCGGTACATGCGGCCAATGCCAGCAGGAGAGGCAGGATCGCGCCGATGCGCGCGCGGAGCTTGGAGGGGCTGGACATGGTTTTGGTCTAGGGGCGCGGATTTCTTGTCGCAATGGGGTTGCACGTTCGCGAAACCCCTTATAGAGACCCGCTTCGCAGCGCGCCCGTAGCTCAGCTGGATAGAGCATCAGACTACGAATCTGAGGGTCGGACGTTCGAATCGTTCCGGGCGCGCCAATTTCCAATATGTCCCGCAAGCCTGTAGCCGATGGCGTTCATCGGGCGCTTGCACATGCGTCGAAGCGATCGCGCTCCCCAAAAAACCTCGGAGTTGCCCCATGAACGGGGCTATCCGCGACCGAATTTTCCGCTGGCCGCGCTATCGTCGGCCAAGGTCGGGATCGGAACGGGGATCGTTGTCCGGCCTGTCCGATGATCGGGGGTCGCATGTTTCATTATGTCGTCTCCGGCCTGTCGGTGGAAAGCGACCTGCGCCTTGGCGGCCTGGTTCCCTGCGGCCCGCAGGAGGAACCGGATATCCACATTCGGCGCGGGGGCGTCCCCTCCGAATTGCAGAATGCGGACGCCTGCGGACCGAACTGGGAACTGGCGAAAGATCGTTTTCTCATCGCGGTGCCCGGCATCGTTCGGATGCTTCTCACCAAAGGCCGGGAACTCCGCTACGAGATCGACGCGGGTGTGATGGCCGATGACGCCACCGTCTTCCTGAGCGGAACCGGCATGGGCATCCTGCTCCACCAACGGCGACAGATACTCCTTCATGCCAGCGCCGTCCGTGTGGGGAATGGCGCGGTGCTGTTCTGCGGCCCGTCCGGTGCGGGCAAATCGACGCTGGCGGCGGCGCTTGCCAATCATGGCCATGATCTTCTGGCGGACGATTTTTGCAGTGTCTCGCTGCCCCCATCGGGGCCGGCCATCGTGTGCCCCGACGTGCGGCAGCTCAAGCTGTGGCGCAACGCCATCGACCATCTCGCGCTCGGCGGGCGAATGGCGGAGCCTGTACGACGACAGCTTCAGAAATTCTATGTCGATCCCCCTTCGGCGGCCCGTCAGCCCCTGCCCATCGCCGCGGTCTATATGTTGCGTGAGGCACGGCCGCCCGAGCCGCCGGGCATCGTTCGATCGAATATCGTCGACGGCGCGCTGTTGATCCGCAGCAATGCCTACAGGCCGGCAATGGTTCGCCGGATGGGGCAGGAGGGGCTCTATTTCCAGGCGGCAGCGGCGATCGCGCAGCAGGCCGGCATCTTCACCTTCACCCGCGAACTCGGCTTCGGCCGGATGCCGGCTTTGATCGAGAACCTCCAGGCCCATTGGGAGGAACTCGGCATGATGGAGCCGGTCGCTTGAGCGGAGGAATCTGGCTCGCCTCTTATCCGAAATCGGGCAACACATGGTTTCGCCTGCTGCTGGCCAATCTGCGGGCCGAGGCTCCGGTCGATATCAACGCGCTTCCCGAACGGGGCGGAATAGCCAGCGCGCGCGCGCGGTTCGACAATATGATGCTGTTTCCCTCCGGCCTGCTGACGCATGAGGAATGCGATCGGCTCCGTCCGGGGCTTTATGAGGCGATGGCGGGGCGAGACTGGCTGTCCGCCAATATCGACGATGAGGCTCCGCCCGGACAGCCGCTCTTCATCAAGACGCATGACGCATGGACCTATACGACGGACGGCGTGCCGTTGCTCGGTGCCGGTCCGGGCGTGAAGGGCGCTATCCTGATCGTGCGCGATCCGCGCGATGTCGCGCCGTCGCTGGCCAATCATGGCGGCCAGACGATCGATCAGAGCATCCGGTTCATGGCCGATCCCGAAGGCATGTTCTGCGGGCGTGTCGATCGACAGCACAGCCAGCTCCGCCAGCGGCTTCCCGGCTGGAGCGGGTTCAACCGATCGTGGCTCGATCAGGACGAGATACCGGTGCATCTCGTCCGCTATGAGGATCTGCATACGGATACGCTGGGGGTCTTTGCCGGGGCGCTAGCCTTTGCCGGCGTGGCCCTGGACTTCGGGGCGATGGAGCGTGCGGTGGAGTTCGCGAGCTTCACGCTCCTGCGAGCACAGGAATTGCGCAGCGGCTTCCGGGAAGCTCCGGTGGGCCGCAGCGCCCCTTTCTTCCGGCGCGGTCAGGTCGCGGCGTGGCGGCAGGAACTGAGCGTCGCGCAGGTCGCCCGGATCGAGGAGGATCATGCCGGAATGATGGACAGGCTCGGCTATCCTCGCGCCCAGACCGTGAAGGCCGCAGCCGGATGATGTCGCCCGGCACATTCATACGGAAGTTGCGGACGTTGAGGCGCATGACACCGGAGCGTCGTCGGCTGTTGCTGGAGGCCGCATGGAGCCTTCTTGCTGCGCGCGTCTGGATCGCGCTGGTGCCGATCGATCGGATCACACGAAGGCTGGGCGTCTTCGTCTCGCCAACGGATCGAAGGGTGGCCCGGTGCCGATCGGGAGGGCAACCCGATCAGGCCATGACCGTTGCGGCGATCGGCTGGGCCGTCGGTCGGGTGGCATCGCTGGTGCCATTCAAAGCGGTCTGTCTTCAGCAGGCGATGGCAGCCCGTGCGATGCTCCGACGGCGAGGCATCGCGAGCGTTCTCCATTTCGGCGCGGTGAAGCAGGGAGAGACGCGGCTCGACGCGCACGCCTGGCTGGATGCGGCCGGAGTGCCGGTCATCGGCTATCCGCTTGATCCGGCGCTGACAGAATTGGGGTGTCTCGTCTGATCGGATGACGAGGCGAGCTGGTGGCGAAGCCAGTCGTCGACCACGCAGTCGATCACGAGATGGACGCGATCCGTCGCCCCGCGATTGGCGACGCTGTGAGGGTCCGACAGGCGAAGATACCAGGCCTCACCGGGGGCCATCGTCACGGGGCGGTCATTGAGACGGAAGTCGACCTTGTCGTTCGTCGCGATCGGTATGTGGATGCGCGCCATTCCCCATTCGGCGGCGAGATCGTGATCGCGATGTTCCCGAATGATCGATCCCGGCGTCAGGCGCATCAGCCGCGCCGTCTGCAAAGGGCATCGGAAGCAGGCGAGCACCTCCCGGAGATAGGGCGCATGGCCAAGCGGAGGAGCATCCTCGAAACGCGTCGCGCCGGGATCGGCATAGATCATCATGACGGGATGCGTTGCCCCGGCGGCCATGCGCAACGGGATGACGCTCCATTCGCCTTCATAGTTCTGCCGCACGAGGTGATCGATCCAGGGATGGTGCTCCAGCCGTTGCAGGTCCGATCGCAGACGAGCGGCATCGAACGCGAAGGGAAGGCGCATCCGGTCGGGAAAGATGGCCTCAGTCTGACGCAATATGTCCGGCATGAGGGTGCTTCCGATCCCTAAATGGTCGATCATCATCGCTCGGTTTACTGGAAGGGCGTCGCCCGGAACAGATCGGGATGTGTCGGATGACGGATCGGGGCGAGGTCATGACATCCCCAGCGCTGGATCGCTTGCGAGCGAGCATCTCGTCCGACATCGAACTGGAGCGGCATCTGGCGGCGATCGAGGATGTGGAAGATTTCGCCGTCGCTGCCGCCCGGTGCGCCGATGAGGCGGGGCTGGCGCTCACACCGGATGAGATCCGCGCCGCCCTGAAGCCGGACCCGCTTGGGCTGGATCGCTTCGATGATCGGCCACCGAGGGCATCCAGCCGGCCGGCCGGGCATTGGTTGCCGGGGGCCGTCGTGTCGAGTGGGGGGGCGCTGGCCGTCGACTGGGTCCATTTCGGGGGGCGGCCCCTGACCGAACCCTTCTTCGAGGACTCGCTGAGACGGGCTCGGCAGAGGCCGATCAACATGCTGCTGCGACACCGGACCGCTCTGGCGGATCTCGTGTCGAACGGGGCTGATAGACCGGATGTCGCTCCCGATGGTTTCATATTCCATATGTCGCGGTGCGGCTCGACGCTTGTGGCCCAGATGCTGGCGGCCGACGAACGGCATCTCGTTCTTTCCGAGGCGCCACCGCTGGATACGGTGGTCCAGCTCGCCCATGGCCGGCGCGACGCTTCGATGGACGAGCGGGTCGCGTTGCTCAAGGCGATGGTGGGCGCGCTGGGGCAGGGGCCGGATGCGCGGCGCCGCCGCTATTTCGTCAAGCTCGATAGCTGGCATACGCTGGCCCTCCCGCTGTTTCGCCGGGCCTTTCCCGACACGCCGTGGCTGTTCCTCTATCGTGACCCCGTCGAGGTGCTCGTGTCGCATATGCGGATGCGCGGCTTTCAGACGGTGCCCGGCGCCATGGGCGACCTCTACGGCATCGCCGGCGGCGAGCGGATGGCGGCGGAGACCTATGTCGCCCATGTGCTTGCCCGCATCTGCGAGGCGGCTCTGACGCATCGCCCGCTGGGGCGGGGGCTCTTCGTCAACTATCGGGAACTGCCACGGGCCGTCGAGACGCGCATCCTGCCGCATTTCGGCATCGCGCCGGACGACGGGATGCTCCGGGCGATGGCCATGGCAGCGCAACGGAACGCGAAAATGCCCCGCACGGCCTTCGAACGCGACGAGACGAGCAAGCAGGCGGAAGCCGGCCCCGCTCTCCGATCGGCGGCGGAGGCCGTCCTCGGCGACGTCCATCGCCATCTGGAGGCCGTCTCGGGGGCGGCCATCACGAAAGAATTTGCGTCGGCATGAACGGCGCCAGGGGAGGAGCGGACATGATCGTCAGCAAGAGAGGCGACTGGCTCGCCGCAAGGGTCGGCCCCGAAATCCTGATGATGAGCATGGAGAAGGGCCTTTATCTGGGGCTCAGCGAAACCGGCGCGCGAATTTGGGAACTGGTCGACGAGCTGGGGATGTTCGAGCCGATCTGCCGCCAGCTCGAGACGGAGTTCGAGGTCGACCGGGAGGTTTGCGAGAGGGAGGTCCGTTCCTTTCTGGAGGAACTGGCGGAGAACGGCGCGATCGATCCGGTGCCGGCCGCCGATCCGGTATTGCCCCGCGCATGAGCGGCATATTCGGGGTGGTGCGCTGGGATGGCCGGCCCGTCTCGCCGCGGGAGATCGAGCGGATGGGCAACACGCTCGCGCACCGCGGGCGGGACGGCCGGCGCATCTCGGTCTACAGTTCCGCGGGGCTCGGCCATGCCTTGATGCGCGTCCATCGGGAGGACGTCTTCGAGGCGCAGCCGCTGCACGATCCCGCCATGGATGTGGAACTGGTCGCGGATGCGCGGATCGACAATCGGGAAGATCTGGCCCAGCGGATCGGCATCGCGCCGGAGGTGCTGGCGGAGATGTCCGACAGTGCGCTTCTCCTGGCGGCCTATCGGCATTGGGGAGAGGCGTGCGCCGAGCATCTGCTGGGTGACTTCGCCTTCGCCGTCTGGAACCGGCGCACCCGCAGCCTGCTGCTCGCGCGGGACCATATGGGGCAGCGCGGGCTATACTATCATCATGGCGACGGCTTCCTCGCCTTCGCGAGCGAGCCCAAGGCCTTGTGGGCGGTGGAAGGCGTGCCGCGGCGATTGCTGGAGAGGGAGATCGGCCGACGGCTTCTCCAGGCCGTCGATCATGTGCCGGGCGTGACGCTGTACGACGGTATCGCCATCCTGCCGGGTGGCGAGACGGCGCGGCTCGATGGGCAGGGGGCTCTGCACCGTCGCCGTTATTGGGAGATGCAGCCCGCGCCCCAGCACCTGGAGCAGGACGAGCAGTATTATATCGAGACCTATCGGCGTCTCATGGAAGAGGTGGTCGGTTGTCGTGTCAGGCGGCTGATCCATGCGCCGGGCCTGCTGTTCAGCGGCGGCTTCGACAGCGGCATCGTCGCGGCGATGGCGGGGCCGATCGTCGCGGCGCAGGGGCGGAGGATCGTGGCCGTCTCCTCGGTGCTGGCGAAAGGCGAACGGCGTGCCACACGCGATGCCCGCGCCGCTGTGGAGGCATTCAGCGGCTTTCCCTATATGGACGTGCGTTATTTCGTCCGTCGTGACGAAACCGCCTTTTCCCACATCGAAACCGCCTTTGCCCAGAGCGACGATATGGGCGGCACATCCTATGTTCGTCGGGAATTGTTCGACCAGGTGGCGTCCTCCGGCGTGCGACTGGTGCTGGATGGCATGGGCGGCGACTACACGATCAACGTCCGGGCGGGCGCCATGTTGGGCCGCATCCTGCGGCGCGGGCATATCGGGCGGTTCGTCCGTGAATATCGCGCGCGGCGCCGCGCGACCGGCCGCTCCCGAGTTCAAATCTGGCGCGACGACGTCTTGCTGGCCTTGATCCCCTTGCCCCTTATCGGGGCGCTGCATTCAGGCCGGAATGGATTCCGGCCGCTCTGGAAGACGAAGCCGGTGGATCGCGATTTCGCGCGATCCCTCTTCAGGCGGGGGGAGATCGATCCATCCCGCCTGCGTCGCGCCGGCCATGCCCGCACCCGGTGGGAGGCGCGTTGGCGGGAGTTCCTTGCCTCCAATGCGGCGGCGGAACCGGTCCAGTCGCTGCTGGCGGCGGCGAGGGGGCTGGATTTCTCACGCCCTTACCATGACAAGCGGGTTGTGGAGTTTGCGCTGGCGTTGCCGGAGGCGCTCCACTTCCGTAACGGGCTGGAGCGGTATCTCGCCCGTGAGGCCTTTCGCGATTGCCTGCCCGAACGGCTGCTGGCGAGCGGCCCCGGCAACGATTCCCTCGATCCCGACATGTATCGAATGGCCATGGCCTCGGCACCTGACGCGCTGGCCGAAGCGCGGTCACTGGATCGGGGCGGGCGGCTCTCGCGCTATCTCGATTTCGGAACGCTGGAAAAGATGCTGACCGACACGCGCGAAGAGAAGATGCGCGATCATGCGCGGCTCAGCTTTGCGATCCGTGCGCTGATCTGCGCGCGGTTCGTCGCCTGGTTCGAAGCAAGTAATGCCTGACGCGGGGGCAGCACTCAGGAGCCGTAGGAGCTGCCGTTGTGAGTGGCATCAGCGAAGTGATCCACATGTGAGGCCGTCTGCGATAGCTCAGATCGGATGACGGTAGGCGTCGACCAAGGCTTGCGTGCCCGTCCCATATCGGCCGTCTCGGGAAGCGGTGGCGCGGCCGTATGTCTTCCCGGAGTTTCAGTGGAATTGAAGCTCACGCATCCCTCCAGCCCGCCGATGGAGAGGATCGATGACAGAGTTTCAGGTGATATGCAATCATATCGGTTCATTCTTGGGCTATGATTCCGGGGATGGTCGTAAAATATATACCAGATGCTCGATCGAAAGACTCGCCTTTAGTCTATGGCTCCATTCCGCCGTTTTCTGGCGGGTGACTTTTTGATGCCAGTTTACGGTATTTGAGCGGAGGTTTCCCTGCCGCGTAAGGGGGTGCCATGTCACAGCCTTTTGTTGGTGAGATCAAGCTTTTCGGATTTCCTTTCGCACCGAGAGGCTATGCGCTCTGCAATGGGCAGATTTTGCCGATCGCCCAGAACCAGGCGCTCTTTTCCCTGCTGGGAACCACCTATGGAGGGAACGGCACGGTCAATTTCGCCTTGCCTGATCTGCGCAGTCGCACGCCCATGCATTTCTCTTCGACCTTGCCGCAGGGCGCTCCGGTGGGAGAGGAGGCGGTGACGCTGACGGTGCAGACCATGCCGAGGCACATGCATCTCCTCCGGGGCACCTCGACGACGGCCGACAGCAGGGCACCCAGCGCGAGCAGCTTCGCCAACGACACACCCACCGCCGCGGATTTCTATGCGGCGAGCACGAACCTCATCGCCATCAGCCCGCAAACCATCGGGCTGACGGGAGGAAGCCAGCCGCACGAGAATATGCAGCCCTATCTGGTGATGAATTACTGCATCGCGCTGAACGGCGTTTTCCCTTCGCGCAACTGAGCCGGCAAAGGTCAGGAGGATTGCATGTCCGATCAGTATCTCGGCGAGGTTCGCATGTTCGGGGGGAATTTCGCTCCCCGCGGCTGGGCTCTTTGTGATGGGCGCCTGTTGAGCATCGCGCAGTACTCCACGCTCTATGCGCTGCTCGGAACCATCTATGGTGGCGATGGCACCACCACCTTCGCTTTGCCCGATATGCGGGGCCGCGTGCCGATCCATCAGGGGCAGGGCAACGGCCTGACGTCTCGCACCATGGGGGAAAGGGCGGGGACGGAGAACGTCACCCTGCTCGTGACGCAAATTCCGCAGCATAACCATGCCGCAATGGCAAGTCCCGACGCCGGGAGCCAGCCGGGGCCTGCCAATAATGTCCCTGCCACACCGCAGGGAGCGGCGGAATTCTATGTGGTGCCGGGCACGAGCGGCATCGTGCCCGCAGGCATGGCGGCGAGCAGCATCGCAACCGATGGAGGAAGCCAGCCGCATCCCAACATCATGCCTTCCCTGTGCGTCAGCTTCATCATCGCGCTCGCGGGCATCTTCCCGAGCCGGAACTAATCTCAGGAGGCATGGAACATGGCCACTCCGTTCATCGGCGAGATCAAGATCGTCGGGTTCAACTTCCCCCCGCGAGATTTTGCGTTCTGCAATGGCCAGTTGCTGTCGATCAGCCAGAATTCGGCATTGTTCGCCATCCTCGGCACGACCTATGGCGGCAACGGCCAGACCACGTTCGCGCTGCCCAACCTTCAGGGGACGGCGCCGATGGGCTGGGGCAATGGGCCGTCGCTCACGCCCCGTACCATCGGCGAACAATCGGGGAGCGCGACAGTCACGCTGACCGACGACCAAATGCCGAGCCATACGCACGCGCTCAACGGCGGTGTCGCATCTCCGCCGAATGCCGCGCAGCATGTCGCGGCGCCTGCCAGCCAGGCGATGTTCTCCACCTCCGGGCCAGGGAAAGCCTATAGCGATGTCGCGACGCCACCGGTCACGCTGGCGCCCACGGTCATCGGCGTGACGGGAGGTTCCCAGCCGCACGACAACATGCAGCCGGTCCTCGCGCTGAACTTCGTGATCGCCCTGAATGGCGTGTTTCCGGCGCGAAATTGATCGATGGATTTCGCGCTGCCGGATGGACTCCTGGCCCACGGTTATCGGCTGAGAGCGGAGGTCGAGCGGGATATTCCCTTTTTGCAGGGTCTTTACGCGTCCACGCGAGAACAGGAACTCTCGGCCCTTTCGGACTGGAGTGTCGCGGACAAGCGGGCCTTTTGCGATCAGCAGTTCGCGGCCCAGCGGCTTCATTATCGCAGCCATATCCCGAGCTGCATCTACCAGATGGTCCTGTGTGACGGGGAACCGGTCGGTCGGCTCTATATCGAAGAGCGCGTGACGCAGGTGCATGTCGTGGATATCGCCCTGATGCCCTCGCACCGAGGGCGAGGCATCGGCACGGCCTTGCTTCTGGCGCTGGCGGATGCGGCGGCGGCTCGCGGTAAAGGTATCGGGATATTTGTCGAAAGATATAACCCCGCTTTGCGGCTATATCATCGTCTCGGCTTCGTGCCGGTCAGTCAAACCGACATCTATCTGGAAATGGAGCGTCTTGTCGATGCGCCGCCGCAACTCGTCAGTTGAACGCGGCTTCGTAGGTGACGCCCGTTTCATCTCGTCCAATGGGGACGAGGAATATCTCCAGTTCGCCCATATCGTCGTGCGACAGGCGATAGAGCCGCTGAGGCATGATATCCGCCGACCGATCGCTGCTCTTGAACAGCAATGAAAAAGGGATGCGCAGGCTGTCGGGGGTGCCGTAATTCTTGAGCGGCGTCACCTCGATCAGATCGAGCATCGCTGACGGATGGCCAGCATCGAGCACGGCGAACCGGCTGCCCGTAAGAGGTTCGAAATCTTCATGTGAAATCGGCTGAACGATCATCGAAAGTGGCGCCTTTCGCAATGCCGATGGCTTTTGATCCGCAGACATGGTCCATAATCGAGAAGAAGCGGGGAGAGCAGTGGTAATACATCCATTTTGCGCTCGATTGTCCGCCGCTTGCTAGTCATCGGAGTGTGGAGACATGGCCGATAGGCCGGACCTCGCGGAGTTCGATCTGGTGGTGGCCTGCTCCGTCTGGCCGCGATCGGCGGCGCAGACGGCACACGTCCGGGCGCTCGCGGGCGAGCATGTCGATTGGGATCGCGTTGCCCGTATCGCCGTTCGTCATGGTGTCTCCGCGCTGGTCGTCGACGCATTGGAGCAGGCGGATATTGTGGTGCCGGACCGGTTGCTCCAGGTCGCACGTCGCCGCGTCACGGCGACGCTCCGCCAGGCGGGAGAGGCGGTGCGGCTGCGGAAATGCTTTGCCGACGCGGATATCCCCGTCCTGTTCCTGAAGGGAACGGCGCTCGCGGTCCGTCTTTTCGGCCGTATCGAGCTTCGTGATGCGGTCGACATCGATCTGGCCGTTGCAGCCGATAATCTGCCATCGGCCTGGCGGATTCTGGATCAGGCAGGCTATCGGCGGATCATTCCCCGGCAGGAACTGTCGCCGGAGACACGGCGGCTGTTCGTCTGGGCGGCCAAGGACAGTTTCCACCGTCATGGCGATCATGGGATGGTGGTCGAGCTCCACTGGCGCCTGTCCGATGACCTGCCCGATCCGGGCGTGCCACCCCTGCGGCGATGGCAGGAGGTTGCGGCAATGCGCGGGGAGCCATTGGCGACGCTCGCGGACGAGGAATTGTTCATCTACCTCTGCACGCATGGCGCCGCGCATCTTTGGGCCAGATTGAAATGGCTGGTGGATGTCGGGGCGATGATCTCCGCGAGTGATGATGGCGGGATGCGATATTGGACGCGGGCACAGGCTTCCGGCGCAGGGCGGGCGGCCGCGTCTGCCTTCTTTCTGCTGAACGAATTGATGGGACGGCCATTGCCGGAAGGCTTTCCGGTGTCGCGACCGTTGCGTGTTCAGGCGCTGAACTGGCTGGCTCTGCGCGTGATAAGGGCTGGTGACGGGGAGCGCGATCTGGCGGACACCGCTTATCGGGGCTGGGCCGAATTGACGGCCAAGCTGTTGATAGCGCCTGGAATGGCGAACTTGCTTTCGGTCGTTCGACGAGTGCTGTTTTCGGCGGAGGATATCGGGGCGCTCGGATTGCCGATGGCATTGAGCTTTCTCTATCCGTTACTGCGCATTCCGCTCCTAATTGTGCGTCGCTGGCGACGATCGGCGCGGAGATCGACCGGCTATCGCGAGCCGAAGCCGGTGAACAGGGTTTTGACCGTTCGGGCCAGGATCAGCATGTCGATCCAGAAGGTGAAGCGGCTGATATAGAAGAAATCGTAGCTGAGCTTGGTGGTGATATCGCCGATATCGGTGACATGCCCTTGATTGACCTGCGCCCAGCCGGAGACTCCCGGCCGAACGATATGGCGATAGCGATAGAAGGGAATTTCACGCTCATACCATTGTGACAGCACGGCCGCTTCGGGGCGCGGGCCGATCCAGCTCATCTCGCCGCGCAGGATGTTGATGATCTGCGGGAGTTCGTCGATCCGCGTACGGCGCAGGATACGGCCTATTCGGGTAATACGCCTATCGTTGCTGCGGGTCATGGCCGATTGACGGGCCTGATGTTCTCCGGGCAGCTCGGCGGACGGCATCTCGCGCATCGTGCGAAATTTCCAAAGCGAGAAGGGCTCGCCACGATAGCCGATGCGGACTTGCCGGAAAAAGGCCGGGCCAGGGGAGTCGAGCCGGACGAGCAAGGCAATGAGCAGCAAAGGGGGCAGCAAGAACGGCATCAGCATCAGCGCCATCAGAAGATCGGCGATGCGCTTCACCGCGAGATAGGTCATATCCGGCATCAGCGATCCGAAGGCGTTTTCGGACAGGCGCTCCATCTGGACTTGTCCGGTAAGGGACTGGTGGAGCTGCTTATAGTGGAGGACCGAAATGCCGTTCAGCGCGCATTCGGCGAGCAGCTTCTCCCACTCGGGCGTCAGATCCTGATCGAAGTCGGCGGCCAGCATGGCGAAACCGGGCGGCAGCGACGGCCGGTCCAGCCGGACCCATATGACGTTCTCGATGGACAACAGGCTTTCGGCCCGCCCGAACGGCACCACTGCGATCGCCAGCCGCTGGCGCCGCTGGACCATCGTATAGACGAGATAATGCCACGCCACCGCCAGCCCCAGCGAGGAAACGAGCAGCGGCCGGCTATATTGCGCTCGCGTGAGCAGGCAGGCGGCGAAAACCGCGGCGAAGGTCGAGAGGAAGACCGGCAATACATAATAGCTCGCGCGGATGCCGGGGAAGGCGATGAGGTTTCGAAACAGCCATGCGCCCATCGTGATCGCCACAATGCTGCCGCCCAGCGACACGAAGAAGAGGTGAAGGCCAAGCAATCTCGGTTCGAGGATTGCCGCGAGGGAAAAGGGCAGCGCCACGCCTAGCAGCAGCGCACCTGCAAGATGGAGATCGCCCCGATGCCAGAGGCGCAGCCTGGCGAGAGGGAGCCTGCCTGACACCCTCCGCCGCCTAGCCGACCATTTCCCGAGGGGAGGGGCGCGATGTCGCCATGGATGATGTCGGCGACATCCCACGTTGGTCATCGAGGCCGTGGAATTCCCGATACCAGCGAACGAATTTCGGGATGCCCTCGTCGATCGTCGTTCGGGGCACGAAGCCGAGCTGGCTCTGGATCGGCGCGATGTCCGCGCAAGTGCTGGAAACATCGCCCGGCTGCATGGGAAGATGGCGACGGATGGCGGGGCGGCCGATCTCGGCCTCCAGCAGATCGATCATGCGACCGAGCGGCTCGGCTCGATTGTTGCCGATATTGTAGAGAGCGTGGGGGCTGATGCTGCCACCGGGCTTCCCGGAGCCGTCATCGGCAGGCGGACGATCGAGCGCCGCGACGATTCCGGCAACGATATCGTCGACATAGGTGAAGTCGCGCTCCATCTCGCCATGATTGAACAGCGCGATCGGCTCACCCGCCAGAATGGCTCTGGTGAAAATCCACATCACCATATCCGGTCGCCCCCACGGCCCATAGACGGTGAAGAAGCGCAGCCCTGTCTGCGGCAGGCGATAGAGATGAGCGTAGCTCTCGCTCATCAACTCGTCGGCTTTTTTGGTCGCCGCGTAGAGGGAAAGGGGCCGCTCGACGCGATCCTCGACGCGAAACGGAAAAGTGCGGTTGCCGCCATAGACGGAGGATGACGAAGCATAGACGAGATGCTCGACCCTCCGCGCGCGCGCGATCTCGAGCAGGTTCAGATGACCTACCAGATTGGATTGGACGTAGGCATGGGGGTTGTCGATCGAATAGCGCACACCCGCTTGCGCGCCGAGATGGAGGATGCGGTCGAAGCGATGGGCGCTGAGCACCGCGTCCAGATCGTGCCGGTCGGCAAAATCGACGCGTTCGAAGTGGAAAGAGCGCCCATGTCGCTCCGACAATCTCTCAAGGCGCGTGTATTTCAATCGCGGGTCATAATAATCGTTGAGGATGTCGATGCCGAGCACCCGATCGCCACGGGACAGGAGCGCATCCGCCGCATGCATTCCGATGAATCCGGCCACGCCCGTGACAAGTGTCGTTGCCATCCGGTTGAACCCCGCACCAATACCCCGATATTCATATATTGATCGGCAATCGTACCCGTTGCCGTTTTCGGTCGCTCCGCAGGATGACTCGATCAATCTCTTGTCTGTACATTTCCGTGACGATTTTTTCGTGGAAACTAGCCTCAATATGAATGCGACCGGTATCGCCCATGGCCTTTCGACCTGCGGATGACAGGCGGAGCATCGCTTCCATCCTGTCCGCGAGATCGATGGCATCGCAGGGTCGGCAGAGAAATCCGGTGACGCCCTCTATGATGACGTCGCGACATCCGGGCACGTCGGTTGCGATCGCGGGACGCGCCATCGCGGCCGCTTCGATCAGCACGCGGGGCAGGCCTTCACGATAGGAGGGCAGAACGACGCAGTCGGCGCGCGCTAGGGCCGGCCGGACGTCGTCCATCGTGCCGAGATAGTCGATGATGCCCTCGTCGATCCATTGCTGGAGCATTTCCCGCCCGATCGCCGTTCTGTTGGGGATGTCGAGGGAGCCCAGAAGCTGGAAGCGGACGTCACGGTGGTGTTGCCGCAAGCGCCGCGCCGCTTCGGCATATTCCAGCACGCCCTTGTCCCGGATCAGCCGGGCGACCATCAGGAAGCGAACGGGATCACCCGACGGCTCGGGATAGGCCGAGGGATCGAACCGTGCCGTGTCGATCCCGGAGCCGGGGATGCGTTGCGCTTGTTCCGGCCGGACGATCCCTCGTTCGATGAACAAGGCCCGGTCCGCCTCGTTCTGGAAGAAGATGGTGGCTGAGCGGCGTAGGCCTGGGCGATAGAGAGAGCGGGCCACCGCCGTAAGCCAGCCGGGCCGAAGGAAGGCTGTCCCCAGCCCGGAGATGTTGTTGATGCACGGTATGCCGCAGAGCGCGGCGGCGAGCGATCCATAGATATTCGGCTTGATCGTCCAGCCGAGGAAGATGTCCGGCTGCTCACGCCGCATCAGTTCCCAATAACGAAGGAAAAGCCGGGCATCCCGGACGATGGAGGTGCCGGCGCCGTCGATCGGCAGAGCGATGGGGCGGACGCCGAGTTGCCGGAGCTTCGGAAATGTTCCGTCGTCACCGGCCGCGGCGATCACCTCATGCCCGTCCGCGATCAGGGCGCGGATGAGGCCCGCCCGGAAGTTGAGGATGTTCCAGCCCTGGTTCGCGGACATCAGCACTCGAGGCATATGCCGTCTTCGAAGAAATAGGATCGATAAGGCAGCCAATATTCGACGTTCACCGCGAAGGTGAGCCAGACGAAGAAAGCCAGCGCGTAGCCCAAGATCACGGCGACGGTGACGAGGCTTTTCATCCTGCGGTTCCCGGCGAAGGCATCCGGGAGGCGGCAATAGACGAAGCATTGGACCGGGATCAGATACAGGCCGAGCCGGTCGATCACCGTCGACGATGGAGAAAAGAAGAGGGCGACGAACGCCACGATGGCGGCGAGGCTCAGCCCTTTCCACACGCTGCGTTCCCGATCGTTCAGCTCGAACCGGCCGGGAAAGGCGAGGAAGATCGCAGCCGGCAATGCCGTCATCGCGAGGCGCACCATCGCGCCTGAGGAGGACATCTCGCTGTCGATATAGTTCACCACATAGGTATCGGCATGAGCCAGCAGGATGGCGCGCGCCAGCAACCCCAGCGAGGCGAGGCCGAGCAGCCCTTGCAGCAGGATGTTCCGCGTCATCACCATCACGCCGAGCGGCAGCAGGATCAGCACCGTCGAATGGAACAGGGCGCCGCAGCACACCCAAGCGCAATAGCGGAGCGTGCGCCCCTCCTTCAGCGATACCAACCCCATGAGCAGGAAGGAGATCGCCATCCCCTGCCGGATGTAGCCCATGCCCATCACCACGACGAGATAAGGCACGGCGACCGCAAGGCAGAGCCAGGGGCGTGGCTGGTGGATGCAGAAACGGGTGAGGGCGATCCCCATCAATACCCCGCTCGCCGCCGTTATCAGGAGCAATCCGAGGCTGGTATGCGCGGCATAGGTGATGAGCAGGGTGAAGCCGGGGTCGCCCAGCGGAGAGAAGTGCGTGGGATACCACAGCGCCTGCTCCACCATGCGACTGTAATTGCCCCAATCGCCGCCGGTCTCCCACCGGAAGCCGATGAGGAGGATCAGCCCCAGCATCGCGAATATCCATGCGAAGCCGAAGCGCTGGCGATGTCGTTCGTCCGATTGCTCGATGAGGGCCATCGCCGAGGGGAAAGCGAACATCAGCCAGTAGATCAGCATGTCGCCGCCCATGCCCGGTACATGAGGATGCCCCAGAGCGAGGGGGTCCAGTCATGTGAGCCGCGCTGATGCTCGGCCCATCGCTGCCCTATCCTCGCGGCATCGAGCAGGGGATCGTCGCGGAGCGCATCCCCCAGCAGGGCCTCTCCCCAGTCGCGCAACTCCGCGCGCAGCCATTGGCCGAGCGGCAGCGCGAAGCCGGCCTTGGGGCGGTCGATCAGCGTGTCGGGCAGATGGCGTCGCAGGATCTGTCGGAGAACCCATTTGCCCTGGCCTTCGCGCTTCTTGAAGGCGATCGGAGTGCGCCAGGCCTGCTCCACGACATGATGATCCAGAAAGGGCGCGCGGGCCTCCAGGCCGGCGGACATGCTCGCGCGATCGAGCTTGGTGAGGATGTCGCCGGGCAGATAACCGATCATATCCCACCGCATCATCCGTTCCTCCGGCACGCGGCCGGCGGCGGCGTGCTCGTTCAGCAGGGACGGCACGGGGAAAGTCGCGCGGATCGGCAGGCCGTCCTGCCATTCCTCGGTGGCGGCACGATAGATGTCGATGGTCCGTGCGGGTGTCTGCAACATTCGGCCGATCTTGTGCGCCTTGACGCCCGCCATCGGGATCGCCCGCGCCAGCCGGTCCCAGCGCTCCGGGGCGATGGCGGTGATCGTGGAACCGATCGACCGGCGGAGAGGGCCGGGCAGTGCCTCCGCCATGCTCCAAAGCCTCTGTGGGAAGAGATAGCGGTTGTAGCCGCAGAACAGTTCGTCTCCGCCGTCGCCGGATAGCGCGACGGTGACGGATTGCCGCGCCATGCGGCTCAGCAGGATGGAAGGAAGCTGTGAGGAGTCCGCGAAGGGTTCGTCGTAGATGGTGGGGATATCGGGGATGATCGCGAGGATGTCCGACGGATCGACCTGGAGTTCGTTATGTTCGGTGCCGAGATGATCCGCGACCGCACGGGCAAAAGGCGCCTCGTCAAAGCCCGCCTCCCGAAAGCCGATGGTGAAGGTCCGCACCGGCCGATCCGAAATCTCGCGCATCATCGCGACGATGGTCGAGGAATCGATCCCTCCCGAAAGGAAGGCTCCGACCGGCATGTCCGCCACGCTTTGCCGTAGCACGGCGTCGCGCAGACAGGCATGGACGCGATCGACCGCTTCCGCGGCGTCCACCCTTTCGTCATTACCTCGATCGAGCATCGCATCCAGCGACCAGAAGCGCTCGCAACGGATGCCCACTGACCGATCGCGATCATCGGCACGGGGCGGTTCGCCTGGAGGATGGCCGAGCGCCTCAGCATCCAGCGTCACGATTGTGCCGGGCTCCACCTTGAAGACATGCCGGAAGATCGACCAGGGCGCCGGGACATAATTGTATCGGAGATAGAGCGACAGGGCTTGCGGGGAGATCTCCGCCCGAAAATGGGGCGCAGCCCGGAGCGCCTTCAGCTCCGAACCGAACAGGATCGCATCCTCGGTCCAGCCGAAATAGAGCGGTTTCTCCCCGATCCGATCCCGGGCGAGCGCGAGCGTTCGGGTCTGCCTGTCCCATAGCGCCAGCGCGAACATGCCGGTCGATCGGGTCAGCGTACCGGCCAGCCCCCAGCGCGCAATGGCGTGGAGCAGCGTCTCGGTATCGGAGCGGCCGCGCCATTCGACCTCGCCGAGCTGTTGCCGAAGGCTTGGATGGTTATAGATTTCGCCGTTGAAGCTCAGCACGAAGCGACCGCAGGGCGACAGCATCGGCTGATGCCCCGCCGGCGATGGATCGATGATCGACAACCTGCGATGGGCAATCGCGATGCCGGCTTCCGGGTCCGCCCAGACGCCGGCATCGTCCGGCCCGCGATGGGACAGCGTGTCCGCCATGGTGCGGGCATCGGCGGCATGGACGGAGCCGCGTGTCCACAAACCTGCGACGCCGCACATATGCCGAGCCCCCGCAACGCACACGAACCGAAATGGAAGGAGCCTCAGCGAAAGAGAAATGTCCAGTCGCCTTGATCGGGAATATTGCCCCTGGGATCGACCGATCCCGCCGGGCACGGGGATATCGGAAGAATTACCCTAAATCTGGCGGATTTTGTCTTGGTGGAGGATGTCTCAGCCCGCCATATGGAAGCTCGTTTCGGCGGCGGGCTTGCGTCGGATGCAGGGGTTGAGAATTGCGGTCGTCACGCCGCGCTACACGATTTCGGGGGTCTCGCTCGCCCAATGGCGCTTTGCGGCGGCGTTGGCGCGGCGCGGGCATCGAGTGGACCTCATCGTCGGCCGATGCGACGAGGATCTCGATGTTCCCGATGCGCCGGGCGTGGCGATCCATGTGCTGGGCGTGGAACGGACGCTCGGAATGGCGAAGCCGCTTTTCCGCTACCTTCGACGCGAACGGCCCGACGTGCTGTTTTCGGCGGAGGACCATCTCAACACCATTGTGCTCGCGACCGCCATCATGGCGCGCTCGGGTGCCCGGATCAGCGGGTCGTCGCGGGTATCGCCGTTCGATACCTATTCTGACAGGCTCTTCACCAAGCGCTGGGCGCTGAAATGGTGCGCGCGCGCCGTGGCATGGCGAGCGGACGCGCTGACCTGCGTCTCGCAGGATATGGTCGGGCAATATCGCACGCTGTTCCCGCATGGTCGCCAGGTCTGCGTCTACAACATCCTCGACGAGCCGGCCGCGGGGGCGCGGATGACGGAACCGGTCGAGGACGGATGGTTCAAGGGCGACGGCGGGTCGATCATCGTCGCCGCGGGAATGCTGGCGCCATGGAAGGGGTTTGGCGATCTCATCGAGGCCATGGCCCTGCTGCTACGGTCCGGTCGGCGGGCGCGGCTGGTCATCCTGGGCGAAGGCCCCCTAAGGAGCGAACTGGAACAGCGTATCTCGCAACTCGGGATCGCGGAGCATGTCTGTTTGCCCGGCCGCGTTGAAAATCCTCTCAAATATTTCGCGAAAGCCGATCTGTTCGTCCTGTCATCACACGTCGAGGGGCTCCCCAACGTGCTTGTCGAGGCGATGCTGTGCGGCTGCACGCCGGTGGCCACCGGCTGCCCGACCGGGCCTCGCGAAGTGTTGCAGGATGGGCGCTTCGGCTATCTGGTTCCGGTTGGCGATCCGGTCCGGTTGGCGGAGGGCATGGCGGAGGCGCTCGATCGGCCGATCCCACCGGAAGAACTCGCCCGCGCCGTGGCGCCCTTTGAGGAAACGGCCGTGATCCGGCGGCATTTCGAGTTGTTGGGTCTCGACGGCGGCTGACGATGCGCATCGGGCTCAACGCGACCTGTTTCAACGATCGCCCTTCCGGTGCGAACCGACGCTTCTTTTCGATCTACGGGGAGGTGATCCGCCAGAACCCGGAAATCGAGTTTTTCATCTACGAAGCCGCCGATTACCCCGCGGCGCGCCACTTCTCGGGGGCCGCGAACGTGATTGCCCGGCCCACCCCGCTGCCGAGCGTCGGTCGTATCGAGCGCACGCTGAGGGGGGCGGTCTTCTGGCCGAGGACACTCCCGGCGGATGGGCTGGACCTGTTCGAGACATTCAGCCTGCCAGTCATCATCGGCGCGCCTTGTCCGGTGCTGCTGACGATCCACGACCTTCGGCCGATCCGCAGGGAGGAGCCTTTGATCGCGCGGCTGATGGCGAAGGCGGTGCTGCATCATGGTTTCTCGGCCGCCCGGCATGTGATCGCGGTGTCGGAAACGGTGAAGGACGAGATTTCCTCCATCCATCGCGGGGGCGCCGTATCGACGGTGTATAACGGCATCGACGTCGGCGCGTTCGCTCCGCCCGATATGGGCTGTCGTTGGGCCGTGCCGCAGGAGTTTCTGCTGAGCGTGGGCCATATCGAACCGCGAAAGAATTTCGGCCTGCTGGTGGATGCGGTGGCGTTGCTGCGTGCGCAGGGGCTGTCGCGGCCCCTCGTCCTCGTCGGTCGCGATGGCGGAGGGATGGCGACGCTCCGGCGGCGGATCGCGGGGCAGGGGGTGGGCGATCTCGTCACGATCATCGAGGATGCGGACGATGGTGCCATGCGGGCGCTGTATGAGCGCTGCCGCATGGTCGCCGTCCCGTCGCGTTACGAGGGGTTCGGGATACCGCTGCTCGAAGCCATGGCCGCGCGCCGGGCTCTGGTGACGAGCGATATCCCCGTCTTTCGGGAACTCACCGAGGAGTGGGGAGCCTGCTTCCCCATCGACGATGCGAAAGCCGCCGCAGTTGTGATCGAACGCGTCTGGAGCGATGCCGAGGAGAGGGCGCGGCTCGTTGCCCATGGGGCAGAGCGGGTGAAGAGCTTCGATATCGAGACGCCTGCGCGGCGCATCGGCGCGCTCTATCGGGAACTGGCAAGCGCATCGGCCATCCGCCCGCGCGCGGACGTAAAGGAGTGGAAGCGCTCATAGAGCGCCCTCAGCGCCGGATCGAAGGCGGGCAGATCGAGGGTTGCGGCGTGCCGGATCGCTTGGGCGAAGCTTCCGGCATCGCGGCACAGATCGCCTGACGCGAGAACCACCGGGTCATAACCTGAAAAGGCTTCCGCCGTGCCGATCACCCGCTTGCCGTGCATCAGCGCCTCGGCGACCTTGGTCTTCATGCCAGACCCGCCGAGGATGGGCGCGATCACGACATGCGCGGCGCGATACCAGGGCGCGAGATCGGCCACTTCGCCCACAAGGCAGGCATCGCGTTCCCGGCACAGGTCACGCAGCCTCTCCATTCCGCGACCGACGATCACCGTCTTCAGCCCGGCTTGCGGCGCGACCTTCCGCAGATACCAGCGGATACCATCGATATTCGCATAAAAGCCGCCTCCGACGAACAGGGCGTAGCGCTCCTTCGGCATGTCGGCGGAGGTTTCCGCCTCCGGCCCGTAGCTGTCGCCGATCGCCAGCGGCAGAACAGCGTCGGGCATACGGCCGTGGAGACGCCGCATGATCCGCCCGTCGCGTTCGCTGAGGCAAAAGAGGATGTCGCTCGATCGGACGGCGGCCCGCTCGGCCAGGGCGTTGGCGAGCAGGATGGCGGCGGCCTTGGGCGTGCGATGGGAGCGCAGCGCGCCGAAGAAGAAGCTGGTCTCGACATTATGGCAGAAGGTGATGATGCGGACGCCCGGCCGTCGCCGGCGGATCGCACGGGCGAGGGCGCCGAGGTTCGAGCCATCGAGGAAGACCTGGCCTATATTGCGCTCCCCCACGATCCGATCGATGGCCGCGATGCTGTGGTCGTCGATGCCGTCGATATGCCCGTGCAGAAGCGCGGGCTGCCGGCGAACCTTCGCAGCCGACAGTCGGTAACGCAGCAGGCGATCGCCATGGAGATCGGTCAGGATCGCCAGGTTCATGGCGGAAACCATGTCCCGGCCGCCTCGGATCATGGTTTCATCGAGCGGGCTGACCAGCAGGATCGGGCGTTCGTCCCTCAAACGCCCGACCAGCCCGCCAGAATGGCGTCATAGGATCCGATGGCCCGGATGCGTCCGCCGTCGAGATGGATGATCCGGTCGCACATCCGCAGAGACGAGACACGGTGCGCGATCGAGATGATGGTGAGATCCCGGGAAAGTCCAGCCAGCGCGGCCATCACCGAGGCCTCCGTCTCGCCATCGAGCGCACTGGTCGCCTCGTCGAGCACGAGGATGGCGGCGCGCTTGTAGAGAGCCCGAGCAATGCCGATCCGTTGCCGTTGCCCGCCCGACAGGCGGATGCCCCGCTCGCCGACCAGCGAGTCATAGCCGCACGGCAGGCTCGCGATGAAATCATGCAGATCAGCCTTGCGGGCGGCATCCTCGATGCGCGCCATGTCGACCATCGTATCTTCACGGCCAAAGGCGATATTGTTCGCGATCGAACAGTCGGCGAGGAACAGCGCCTGCGGCACATGGGCGATCTGCGACTGCCAGCCGTGCTTCCGTGACGCCGCCAGCGTCCGGCCGTCGACCTCCATGCGCCCGGCAGTGGGATCGAGCAGACCCATGACGACATCCACGAGCGTGCTCTTCCCACTTCCCGATTTGCCGACGATCCCGATCCGCATCCCCCGATGGATGGTGAGCGAGATGTCCCGCAGGACGGGGGCGGTACAGCCCGGATAGGTGTAGCCCACCGCCTTCAGCTCAAGTGCGGTCTTGAAACGGACGGACGCATGGGGCTGCTCGTCGGCCTGCTGCGGCATTTCGAGCAGCGCGGCGACCTCCTCTATCGCGCTTCGATTGCCATGGATCTGGGACCAGCTAAAATAGATCTGCTGTACCAGCGGGAGCAGCCTTTGCGCACCCAGTGCCAGCGCGCCCAGCATCGGCAGCGCCGCGACGAGTCCGCCCGGCCGGCCCCCGACATAGGCCGTCAGCACCGCGATCAGCACCACGCCACCCGCTTCCACGACATAACGCGGCGCCGCGCCGATGAAATGATTGGAAGCCTGCGCGTGGCGGAAGCGGGCGTCGATCCGGCGGAACTTGGCGAGGAACATCGCCTGCGACCGGTCGAGCAGCACGTCCCTGATGCCGCCGAGCCCCTCCTGAAGGGTCTGCACGCGCGCGTGGAGCATCTCCGTAATCACATCGGCGTTGCGATAGAGCCTGCGCCGGCTGACGAGGCTCACCAGCACATAGAGCAAGCCGAAGCACGCACCCGCGACGATCGACATCCCCGGCGCAACCGCCAGCAGCGCGGCAAAGACGAACAGCGAGACGAGCGCCGCCGTCGCCCCCTGCATGGCGGGCAACAGAACGGCGCCCAGCAGATGCTGCACCTTCTCGATGCTGGCGATGGTCCGGCTGCTGTTATGCACGATATGGAAGTCGTAGGGCTGATGCAGCGTGCGCGCGTAGATCTCGCCGGCCAGATCATGGGCCATGGCGAACACGAAATTCTGGCTGACATGCACAAGGGTCAACCGAAGGATGGCGGAAAGGATCGCGACGAGGATCAGCAGAGCCGCGGAGAAGCCCACCATGCCAAGGCCGCTTGCCTGACCGGCGGCTCGGGCGAAGGCGATGGCAAGCGGATAATGCCTGGCTCCCGCGCCGCTTACGGCGGCGAGGAAGGGCAGCACCGCGCCAACGGTCACAAGTTCAGCAAAGGCTCCGATCACCATCAGCACGAGTGTCGCTATCAGGTCACGGCGGCGGCGGTCGTCGAGATGGGCATAGACGATGCCCGCCGCCCGCCACGCGCTTCGGCGACGCGGCGGCGCCACGCGGGTGGCAGGGTCGACAGGCGAACGCGCCGTCACTTGCTGTCCTGAACCCGGACGAGATGCACGCCCGTGATCTGCATCTCCACGGAGCCCGGCCGATCGCCGGCTTCTCCGACGAACGCGATATGGAGAGCGGGGCAGGAGGCGGGGACGTCGAACCCGGTCTGATACGCCCCCATGGTGGTGCGGGGATCGATCTTGAGATTGGCCAATGGTCGATCGCCGGTGGCGCAACGGAGCTGCGCGATGAGCTGACCGGACTCTCCCGAGATGCGCCGGGCGCGAAGCTGGAAGCGATAATGCCCTGCACCGGCAAGCCGATATTGCTCGGCGAGCAGGGGGGATGTCGTGCCTCGATAGGAAAAGGCGAGGGCGTGGCCCTCCGGCAGATCGGGGGCGATCCGCATGGCTGCGCTGGCGTCGTCGTTTTGCGTGAGCGCCCAATTGAAGGGCGGCGTGCCGGCCAGGCCCCGGAAATCGGGATCGTAGATCGCCTGGGGCGGAATCTGTCCGGCGCCGGGCGTCCGCGACAGCCACAGGCGGTAGGCATCGTCGGGGCTTCCGTCGATCAGGGCGGCGGTTAGCACCACATGCTGTTCGATGGCGTCGTTGGCGGGATCGCTGGCCGGGGGGAGGGATCGCAGCAGCGTCAGAAGTGGCTGCGCATGGCCCGGCTGATAGGCTTGTGTTCGGAAGAATTCCGTTCGCCAGAAGGGGTTTTCGGCCAGCTTGGCCCGCACCGCCCGCGCACCATCGGGTATTCCGAGCAATCCCATGACCAGCGCCATGATCGCGTCGCCCGTCCCAGGACGAAGGCGAAGCGCCGGGCCGACCTCATTCAGGCCGGCCGCATAATCGCCGCTGCGCATGTCATGATCGAGCAGCCAGTAACGCGCGGCGGGCAGGCGCGGATCGCGATCCCGCGCGGCCTCCATCAGCAAGCGGGCCTGATCGAGCCGGCCATCGGCACTCGCGGCCAGACCGATCAGGGCGAGGGCCGAGGCATTGACCGGCTCGCGCCGCAGAGCCTCCGCCGCCCGTCGACGCGCGACCGGATCGACGCCTCCCCTCGACGCGGCCACGCGTGACCAGCCATCGGCGGCCAGCGCCCCGCTCCCCGCAGGCAGAAAACCCATCGCCGCGGTCGGTTCCCGTTCCGACAAAAGCTCGAGCGCGGCATTGCGGACGACCAGCCACATCACCAGCAGGCTCATCATAATCGCGATCAAGCGCGCCGGCCACGACATCCGCGCCCGAAGCGACAGTGTCGTCATGACGCGATGTCCAGCATCAGGGACGGCTTGGCCTCGGCATTTTCGCGGGTGCCGTAACCATATCCATAACCGTATCCATACCCATAGCCGGTCGTCTTCGGGTTATATTTGGTGAGCACCACGCCTGCGATCCGGGCGCCCGCCGCGAGGAGGCGGTTCATTGCCGCTCGCGCCACCGTCCGCCGGATCGAGCCTGCCTCGATCACGACCAGAGTGGCCTCGCAGATGGAACTCAGGATGGGTGCATCGGCAAGGCCCAACACCGGCGGCGCATCGACGATGACAACCTCGAAATGACGCGTTGCCTCGTCGACGATGACGCTGATGCGGTTGGTGACGAGCAGTTCGGCGGGGTTCGGCGGGATGGGGCCGCTCGGCAACAGCGAAAGGCCCGTGATATTGCTCTGAACGACATGAGGCTGGAGAGCATCGGCGCTGGTGAGCAGGCGTGACAGACCCTTTTCGCCCGCAGTGGCGGAAGAGAAGGAGGGCTTGCGCAAATCCGCGTCGATCAGGAGCACGCTCCGCCCCACACGCGCGAAATTCTGGGCGAGCGCAAGTGAGGTGCTCGATTTCCCCTCGCCGGGGCGTGAGCTGGTGACGAGGATGGAGCGCGGATTGCCGTCGTTGGAATTGAGCTGGAGCGCGCTCGTCACCGAATAATAGGCCTCCGCCACCTGCGAGCGCGGGCTGGCGAGTTCGGCCGTCATCGACTGCGCCTTGCCCATGCGCGGCACCATGCCGAGCACGGGCAGGTGCAGCTTCTCGTCGACGTCCTCGGGCGTCTTGATCGTATCGTCGATGAACTCGATGATGAAGGCGATCGCCAGACCAAGCGCGAGGCCGCCCGCCACGCCGATCAACAGGTTTCGAAAAGGCCTCGGCTCGAACGGCGAATAGGACGGCAGCGCGGTGTCGACAATGGCGGCGTCGCTTTCGCCGAGCCCGCCGACGATGCCGATCTCCTTGAAGCGCTGGAGCAGCGCGTCATAGAGGACGCGATTGGTATCCACCTCGCGCTGGAGGATGGTGTATTCGATCCCGCGATTGCGCAGATCGAGAACCCGCTCGCGATATTGATCGACCTGCTTGCGCAACTCCGCCTCGCGCCCAAGGGCCGCGAGGTAAGCGGAATGGAGCGAGGCCGCCATGTCGCGTGTCTCATGCGCGATCGATTGGTCGATCTGCGCGATCCGATTCTTCAGCGACACCATTTCCGGGTAATCCGGCTGGAAGGTGGAGAGGCGCTCGCGATAGTCGGCTTCCAGCTTGTCCCGATCGGTACGCAGGGATTGGACGGCGGCGCTTTGCAACACTTCGTTGGCCGTGGGATTGGCAACCGCCTGCCGATAACGTTGCTCCGCGGCGATCCGGTCGCTGATCGCGGAGGAAAGCGCGGCATTCAACGCCGTCAGCGACTGGGCGGAGAGCGTGTCCCCCCCATTGCTGGTGGGGCCGTCCCCGGCGCGGGCGGAAGAGGCGGTTCCGGCATCGCCACGGTCTAGCTGCACGATGCCCTGTTGCTGCGCATAGTTGACGAGCTGCCGTTCGCTGGCCTCCAGCTTTTCTCGCGTGGCGGTCAGCCGCGTTTGCAGAAAGCTGCGCGCATAAGCGGTGGCGTTGTAGCGTTGCTCCGCCGTGGAAGCGATGAAGCCCTCGGCGAAGGCGTTGGCGATGCGCGGGGCGCGATTGGGATCGACGTCCTGATAATAGAGATGAACCAGGTGACTGCCTCGCACGGGCTCCACCTGGAGGCCCCTCATCAATCGGAACGTCGCCGCCAGTTCGCGCCTGTCCGGCGGAATGGTGGGGGAGACGAAGCGGGGATCATTGGCGAGATTGAGGGTCTTCGCCACGCGCGTGGCGAGAGAGCGGCTCCTGAGCAGGCCATATTCGGTCTGGAGGAACTGGTCCTCGTTGCGGATGCGGGGCTGGAACCCCTTTTCGGCGGCCATGATCTCAACCGGCGCCGTGTTGATATCCAGCGTCACCGTCGATCGATAGACACGGGTGGACAGCGTCGTGACAACCAGCGCCAGCGCGGCGCCGGCCGCCATCGCGCCAAGGATCAGCCATTTCCACTTGAAGAGGATGCGCAGCAGATCCGCGACATCGATCTGCGGATTGGCGCTCCGCTCCTCTGCCATGGCGGCGATCTGTTGTCCGGCGGTCAGGATCGCCACGCGGCGGCCGGTGTCGCCGGGGCGTCGTGGCCCGGCGAAGCCGAGATCGTTGGTGAGTTCGTTCATGCGCCTCTGCCCGCCCCCTCATTGGCCCGTCGTCTCCCGAAAGGACCGATCGAACCGATCACGACATCATCGAACGCCGCGGCCACAATCGAAGCGCCTGCCCGCCTTGCCGGAGGCCTGCGATGGTCACAGGTCATCGATCATCACCATCAGCGATCCTGAACGCGCCCGGCGAGACCGGAGCCTTCGCGGCGGTTCCTCGACGAGTGCGGAAGGGGTTGCCATCAGCGTCGCGGCAAAGGTCATCAGAACCGCGATGGCGGCCGTGCGCGCGGGATAGTCGACCAGACTGTGAAGCAACACGATGCCCACGGCGACACCCCCGGCGCGAGCGATACGCTGCCCGTTCCTCGGCGATCGCCACAGCACCCGCATTCGCTCGCCCCACAGGCCGACAGCTCCCAGTGCGAGCAGAATGCCGGGCGCGCCATATTCCAGCGCGATTTCCGCATAATCATCGTGCGCGTGGTTGATGAACTCCGGCGAGGCGTCCTCCGGGTTCTCATAGGCCGGATAGATTTGCCTGAAGCTCCCGCCGCCGCTGCCGAACGGCATGAAATTCAGCGCGGCCCGCACCGTCAGCGATGTAATGACCCCGCGATGCTGGGAAACGTCGCTCTTCCCGCTCGCCGGAAAGTTCCAGGCACAGGCAAAGGCGGCCATGACCAGCAGCGCAAGGACGATGCCGCCGCCGAGGCGGGAAAGGCGTCGTCCGCGTCCGTCCGAGGCAACGAACCAGCATCCCGCGGCTGCCGGCGCCAGCAGCAATATGGCCGCAGTCGATCCTGTCAGGGCCGCGCTCCCGGCAAGTATCAGGATCAGCGCCGCGACAGCCCAGTTCCGCCATGGCCGGGCATCGCCTTGCGAGGGCAGAAGAATCGCCGGAATGAAAGGCAATGCGCAGAGTAGCAATGTGCCGAGATGATTGCGATTGGCGAAGAAACCAACCGGGCTCCCCGCATTGGTGATCGCATAAGGATAGAGAGGGGAGAGCGCTCCGCCAGCCTTCTGGCACAATCCCAGAAGCACGGAAACGACGGCAACGCCTGCCAGTGTCCAAACGGCGACGCGCCTGCCTGACCTCGTCGACGCGAGCGTAATCAGGATCATCGCCATGGGGGGCAGCAGGGACAGGAACACGGCGATCGTCGCATCGGGGACCAGCGAGATGGGCTGCCAGCCGGGCCTGATATCCGCGAGACGGAAAGCGTGCAGGGCGTCGAGCCGACCGGGAAGATGCTCCCAGAGCAATGGTGGAAGCGGAATCAGTTGCACTACGAGAAGCGTTGCCCAGAGGCTTCCCAATATGAGCAGGCGGCGAGCGGGGCGTGGCACGGGAGGCAGCGCGCCACTCAGCATCACGGCGATAATCAGCCCGATGGAGACGATCTGGAGGAAGGCGTTGGCCATGACGCCGGCCGCGCTCGCTCCGCCCAGCACGAGGCACATGAACAGAAAGAGGGGAGCGCTATAGAGGCGGAGGAAGGAAATGATCGCCCGCTCCTGTCGATATGCCTCGGAGCCCGGCGAGATACCGAGATACGCCGGTCGCCTCTGAAATCGCGAGATGCCGACGATGTTTCGGCGGCGCGTTCTTCACCTGCTCAGGGGCTGACGGGAGACGTGCCACCGCCCGCCGAATGGTGCCCGCCGCCGCTGGTGCCCGCCGCCACGGCGACCGCACCGGCCGCCGCGATCCCGATCAGCAGGAACCGCATGGTGGGCCAGGAGGAGGCGTGTCCGGCAACGGCATCGCAGGGGGCGGCATCTCCGGCCGCGTTGGACGGGCACGGGACAGCGCCTTCCGGTGCGATGGGCATCGCCAGTGCCATGCGGTTGCTGGCCATCCCGCTGGCGTTTTCAGCGGACAGGGCCGGGGCCGACCAACTCATCAGAGCGAGGATCGCGACCGCCGAAGAGATTTTGCTGCCGACCATTCTGGTCTCCGTAGATCGTTGGCTCGCCTTATAATCCATAAGCGACGAAATTGTCACCGATCGATGATCGAGATCGCCCCTAATTGAGGGGATTAGACGAAAGTATCGTTCATGCTTGTCTAGAACGGCCGGAAAAGTGTCACGAAAGGCAATGTCTCGAGGGATGTCTTGAGCGTCTTTGCCAGTGCCGAACCGTCTACGACCACGATATCATTGGCATAGACCGGAGGGTCCGGGCTCTTGCCGCGGCGGATGCTCGTCAGATCGAAGGATGCGGCCATCCTCTGCCCATCGATCCGCCGGAACACCACGACACGCCGTGGATTCGCGCCGTCTGCCGTGCCCCGCGCCATGGCGATGGCGCGGACCAGCGTGGCGTCCGCATCCAGCGGATAGACGCCGGGCTGCTGCACCGAGCCGTCGATCGTAATCATGTTCTGCACGGCCGTCTTGAGCGTGACGGAGACGCTGGGCGACACCAGATATTTGGCGCCGAGCGCCTGAACCAGCGCGGTTTCGATCTCCGTGGTGGTATGGCCCGCGGCGGGGACATATCCGATCAGCGGAATGTTGATCCGGCCGGCGCTGTCGACCGTCTGGTCACCTGAAAAGGCGTCGGCCTTGTAAACACGAACATTGATGACATCGCCGACCAGCAATTTCCGATCCGTCGACAGTTGCGGCAGCGGTGCCGGGTCGGGCGCGCGAAAGTTCGCCGGGTTCTGCGCGACGTTCTGGCCGAGGCTTCCCGCGCAAGCGGGGAGCAGCAGGCAGGATGCACCAATAATCGCCGTGGAGAGGCGCTTGAACCCCGATAACCGGAACCAGGCCGCCATATGCACGCCATATCCCATGCACGCCTCCCTCTCGAACAATATTAGCAATCGAGAAGAAGAGCCGCAATCAATGCATGATTGATGAGGGCGTAGTATTTGGCGTCATTTCAAGAAGATATCTTCACATTGGTGGCATCTTCTTCCGTGGATCGTGGCCATGGGAGCGCTTCTGCGGCAAGCTCCGGTCGCCATGACGGGCGGCTGGCGGCGGATGTGATCGGGGCTGGGGCAAGCGCGATGCGGCTGGTGCGGATCTGGCTGATCTATCTGGTGCGAGGCTTGCTCGGACGGCGTAGATTCATCGGCGTCACACCACCTTTCCTGCGCCGGCAATGGATTTTCGATCGAAGGCAGCGGCGTTGGCTACGCTTCACGATCCGCGACGGCGATGACTGGGTGCAGATCGAGCACATCTTCCTGAACGAAGACTTCGAACTGAGCGCTACCGGTCGGGCGGATCAGATGGGCGCGCTTTACGGCCGAATTCTGGAGCAAAGGGGCACACCCCTCATCGTCGACCTGGGGGCGAATATCGGGCTCGCGTCGCGCTATTTCCGGGAGGTGTTTCCGGGCGCGGAACTGGTCGCCGTGGAGCCGGATGCGGGCAATTGCGCGATAGCTCGCCATAACCTTCCAGCGGGAGCGACGCTTCTCGAAGCGGCGATATCCAGCCATAGCGGCCAGGGACGGCTTGTCGTCACGGGCCGGAATTGCGGATTCCAGGTACGGCCGGACGCCGACGGAACCATTCCCTTCACGACCGTGCCGGATATTCTCGATCAGGCGGTCGGATGCATTCCCTTCCTCATCAAGATCGACATCGAGGGCTCCGAGGAAACGCTATTCGCGTCGAACACGGATTGGATCGGCTGCTTTCCGATCCTGCTGATCGAGCTTCATGACTGGATGCTGCCCCGCAGGCGGGTGGCCCGCCATTTCCTCTCCGCCATGGCTTCTCGCGAGCGGGAGTTCATGCATTTCGACGGTTATGTCGTCAGCCTTGCCTGCGCGATGTGATGGTGAACGATCCCGCTCATTGGATATCCGGGAATTGGTCCGCGAAGAAGGATGGATTGGCCGGCCGATGGAGGCGCGCGCGGGCACGGGGGCTGGCCCGCTCGATGAGGATCGCCATCGATCAGGTGGCGCTTGGAGGCTTGCGGCTGCTGTTCGGTTTCCCTCCATGGCATATGTCGTCCCCCACATCCCGGCGGGCCTATCGCCGCGGCGTCGCCATGCTTGCCAACGGGCTGCGGCCGCGTTGCGTCGTGGAGGTCGGTTGCGGGCTCGGATCGATCCTCTCGCGGGTGAGCGCGGCGGAACGCATCGGCTACGACGTCGATCGCGGCGTGCTGCGGGCGGCCCGGCTCCGGCACGGGCGGGCCGTGACATTTCGCGAAGGCAGCTTCGATGATGTGGAGGAGCCGGCGATCGACGTGCTCATCGCCGTGAACTGGCTACACGATTTCGCGCCGGATCAGGTGGCGGCGTGGCTGAGGCCGCTTCTGCCGAAGACGCGCCATGTGCTGATGGATCGTGTCGAGCCGACGAGTCCGCTGCCTTATCGCCATCATCATGATTTCGCCTTCCTCGATGGGTTGGCCGTGGCGGCACGGGTCGAGCGCTTCGATGAGGAGCATCGGCTTTTCGTCCTGTACGAGGTGCTTTGATGGCGGCACGCTATCTCCTGCGGCTCGACGATGCATGTCCGACCATGGATCGGGAGCGCTGGGCTGCGATGGAGGCTCTGCTCGATGCATTGGAGGTGCGGCCGATCGTCGCGGTCGTACCGGAAAATCGCGATGCGGATCTGGTGCGGGGGCGGGTGGACCCGCTGTTCTGGGATCGTGTCCGGGCCTGGGAGGCGAAAGGCTGGGCGATCGCGATGCATGGCCTGCACCATCGTCAGCATCCGGTGGACCGCCGCACGCTGATCGTCCCGTTCCATGATCGCAGCGAATTTGCCGGGTTGGATGAGGACGCGCAGAAGAGGCTGCTGGTCCGCGCCTGGAAGGCTTTCGTGGCGCAGGGCATTCGGCCGACGGTGTGGATCGCGCCCGGACATGCGTTCGATCGGGCTACTCTGCGCGCGCTCCGGGAAGCGACACCGATCCGCATCATCAGCGACGGCCTGAGCCTCGACAGCTTCGAAGAGGACGGGTTCGCCTGGGTGCCCCAGCAACTATGGTTCCCCCGGCCGCGCCGGTGGGGAACATGGACGATCTGCCTCCATCCCAACAGCATGACGCCTGCGGATATGGATCGGCTGCGGCGGGCGCTGTCGCAGCCTTATTATCGGGAGCGGCTGGTGGCGTTGCAGGATCTGTCGTTGCGATCACGCCCCCGGAGCCTTCTCGATCGGGGATATCATCATGGGTTCCTCGCACGCGGTCGAGTGGAGCGGATGCTCCTGCCGCCCTATCTGGCTGGCAAGCGGCTCTGGGCGGAGGCCCGTGGCACATGAACGGCCAGCCGCCGCCACGGATCGCGTTCCTCCTTTCGAGCTTGAAGTTCGGGGGAGGCGAGCGGGTGGCGTTATATCTGGCGGCGGCGCTCCAGCGGCGGGGCTATGCGATCGATATCCTGCTGATGCAATCCGCCGGCGAACTGCTGGAAGAGGCGGCGCGCGATTTCACTGTCGTGGACCTTCGGTGCGAACGGACATGGCGACTTCCCGGCCGGCTGGTGCGTTACCTTCGGGAACGGCGGCCGGTCGCGCTGATCTCCAGTTTCTGGAAGCTCAATCTCTGTGCCTGCCTTGGCCGGATAGCGTCGCCGGGCACTCGGCTGCTGGTATGGGAGCATTCGCCGCCGAGCCGCAGCGCCAACAGTCCGCGCTGGGCTTATTTCCTGAGCGCGAGCGTCCTCTACCGCCTGGCGACCAAGGTGATCGCCGTGTCGGGCGGCGTGGCACGCGATGTCCGCGGCATGACCATCGGTCTAGACGGTCGGGTCGTTCCGATCTTCAATCCTGTTCCGCCTCCGCCCCAATCGTCGGTGGCGCGCGCGCGGGGGCCGGGAAAGCGAATATTATGGATCGGACGGTTGGACCGGCCGAAAAATCCCGGCCTCATGATCGATGCGTTCACCCGGATGCGCGGGAAGAATCTCCACCTCGATATCCTGGGCGACGGCCCGCTACGGAGCAGCCTTGAAGAACGCGTGCAGATGTTGGGTATGAGCCGTCAGATCCGCTTTCTCGGCTTTCAGCCTTCGCCCTACGACCATATGGAGCAGGCCGATCTCCTGGCCCTTTCCTCCGATCGCGAGGGGCTGCCGACCGTTCTCATCGAGGCGCTTCATGCGGGGCTCGCAATCGTCAGCACCGATTGCGGAGACGGCGTGCGGGAAATTCTGATGGATGGTCACCACGGGGCCATCGTGCCGACAGGCGATGCCGCCGCGCTCGCCGCCGCCATCGAGAGGCAACTGGCCTGCCCTCCCGATCCCGACAGTCAGCGCGCAGCGGCGCGGCGTTTCGACCCGGACAGGATCGCCGGAAAATTCCTCGCCGCTTTGGGGCTGAGTGATGCGGACATGGCTCAAAACCAGCCTCTCACGCCCGCCACGAAGCTCGCCGAGGATATCCTGTCCCCATCGGCGCGGGCATAGTCGGCGCTTTTGCCCGCCTTGCGTTCCCAACTCACGCCGACATAGGGGGCGAATTCCCGCCGGACCTCATAACGCAGCCTCAGGCCGAGTTCGGCGTCGACCAATCCGACACCATAGCGATCCTGTGGCACATCCTGCGCCGAGAGATTGAGTTCGACGCGAGGCTGGAGGACGAGCCGCTGTGTGATCCGCTGGTCGTACAGCGCCTCGATCCGGCCCAGCACGTCACCGCGCGTCGAGACGAACAGCGCCGCCTCCGTCTCGAACCTGTAGGGGGCGAGGCCTTCGATGCTCAATGCGGCGTAGGTCCGCGACGGGGAGGGGCGGATATCCTGCCGCACACCGAGCTGGAGATTGTAATAAGGGCCGATGGCGCGCCCATAGAGCGCCTGCACCTCGGCATGGTCGACGCCGTCGTGGAACCGGCCTTCGCCTTCGCTCTTGATCCAGAGGCGGTTGATATCGCCCCCGACGAAGCCCTCGGCATCCCAGCGATAGCCTTCATGCCCTTGCTGAGCCTGTATCTCCGCGATGTTGAAGAGCAGTTGATGCTGGAGCCCGCCGCCATCCTCCCGCATCATCTGCCGGCGGGAGCGTTCCATGTCCGCCGGAGCGTAGAAGCGGTCCGCATAATGATCCATCGGCATCGAAGGTGCCGGCGCGTTGCCTGCGGGGAGCGCGGTGCCCGTCATCGCCACGCCATCCATCGCGGTCATGTCATGGGCCGCAGGGGGTTGGGACATGTCGTGTCCCATCGGCATGGTCATATCGCCATGATCGTGGGACATCGCATGATGAGGGGCCGCCTTGGCGGCCGGCTTCGCGGGTGGCGTCTTTCGATGATGAGCCGGTGCCCTGGGCGGCGCGGGCATCACCATGCCTTTCATGTCCATTCCCGGCATCGATTGCGCAAGGGAAGGCGTGGCGAGGAGGGCCATGCCGAGCAGCAGAGGGCGGTGGATCATGCGGCGTCTCCGCGCGGACGGACGCTCACGACGCGCATCATGCCGGCGGTCATGTGATAGAGAAGATGGCAATGGAACGCCCAGTCGCCGGGGGCGTCGGCGGTAAGATCGAAGCTCAGCGTCCCACCCGGCTGGACCAGCACCGTATGCTTGCGCGGCGCATGATCGCCATGGCCCGTCACCAGCTCGAAGAAATGGCCGTGCAGATGGATGGGGTGGCCCATCATCGTGTCGTTGATGAGCGTCCCCCGCACCCGCTCGCCCTCGGTGAAGGGGATGGGCTCCATCATATCGGACATGGCCTTGCCATCGAACGACCACATGAAGCGCTCCATGTTGCCGGTCAGATGAACCTCGATCGAGCGGGACGGGGCACGGATATCGGGATTGCGATCGAGCGCCATCAGGTCACGATAGGTCAGAACGCGATGCCCGACGCCGGCCAGCCCCACACCGGGATCGCCGGTTCGGTCGACCGGCATGGGGGCGAGCGTTTGCACGCCGGGGCCACGCTTCACCTGCGGGGCATGGGCGAAATTGCGCATACTCATGTCCATGCCGCCCATATCGCCGCCCATCGCGCCCATGCCCATGTCGTCCATGGAGAGCAGGGGCCGTGCCCGAAGGGGCGGCACCTCCGCCGTCATGCCCGCGCGCGGGGCCAGCGTCGCCCTCGCCATGCCGGAGCGGTCGATGCTCTCCGCGACAAGGGTGTAGGCGCGATCCTCCGGGGGGATGATGATGGCGTCGTAGGTTTCGGCGATGCCGATCTGGAACTCGTCGACCTCGACCGGATGGACATCCTGACCGTCCGCCTGAACCACCGTCATCGGCAAGCCGGGAATGCGCAGGTTGAAGGTCGTCATCGACGACGCGTTGATGATGCGCAGGCGGACACGCTCGCCGGGGGTGAAGAGGCCCGTCCAGTTATCCTGCGGGCCATGGCCGTTGACGAGATAGGTGTAGGTCGCCCCGGTGACATCGGCGATGTCGGTGGGCTCCATCCGCATTCCGCCCCATTTGAGGCGTTCGGCGAGCGGCTGGTCCTTGCCCGCGAGGAGACCGGAGAGCGTCTGCTGCTCCCGGTTATAATATTCGGGCATCAGCTTGAGGTGACGGAAGATCGTCTCAGGCGCCTCATGGCTATGATCGGAGAGCAGGATGACGTGCTCGCGGTCGAAAGGCGCGCGCTCCCGGCCGGCCGGCTCGATCACCAGCGGACCGTAAAGGCCAAGCTGCTCCTGAAAGCCCGAATGGCTGTGATACCAGTAGGTGCCCGCCTGCCGGATCGGGAATTCATACACGAAGGTCGAACGTGCGCGGATGCCGGGGAAGGAGATGCCGGGCACGCCGTCGAACTGCGCCGGCACCAGCAGGCCGTGCCAGTGGATCGAGCTGTCCTCGTCCAGTTCGTTGACGACGCGCAGGCGGACATTCTGCCCTTGCCGCAGACGGATGAGCGGCGCAGGCGCGAAGCCGTTGATGCCGACGGCGCGTGAAGGGCGTCCGTCGATCCGCATCGTCTGGCGGGCGATGCGCAGCGTGATGTCCTCACCGGAAAGAGGGGGCGCTTCGCTCCTGATCCCCGGAGAAATCCGCTTGGCCCATGCCGGCGTCCATGCCGACGCGACGGCACTTCCCCCGAACAGCGTGGCGCCGAGCAGCAATCGCCGCCGGTCGACGATCCGCTCGGAACCGAGTGCGCGTGTCGTACTGGAAGTCATCTGAAACCGGCCCCGTCGCTCTTCACCGCGAACCCGATGGGGCTTGTCATGTTGGGAAGGTCAAGAGGGGCGATCGAGATTTTGTTGCTCGATCCCCCGCGTCGCCAGGCGCGGGTCAGCCGGCGGACGCGCCCAGCCTTCGCCGCACGATCCAGCTCAGTGCCTTGAGGGCATCCCCGTCGATCTGCTCACGGCGTTCGCGCAGGATGTCCATGCCGCGCTCCCGCGCCCGTTCGAGCCGGGCGGCGAAAGCGGGATCCTGGTCCGCGAGCCGCAGGAAGCCCTTGAAGCTCATCCGGCAATCCCGGCAGACGCGCAGCAGGGATTCCCCGCCCGCGATCCGCTCCAGCAACGGGTCGAGATCACCGAGATCGAAACTCAACTGGATATTCGGGACGTCGGCATTCTCGGTCATGTTCGCGGGGCGTTCCTCGGCGGGGCGCGCTGCCCTATCGGGATCGGCGCGAAGTCAACCGGGGTGATCGCCGGAGCTTAAGTAAGGCGGCGCGGGCGGCCATGGCCCGCGCCGCCTCCAGGATCAGGGGCGGAAGCGCTGATCGGTCATGGTGGCATCAGCGGTCAACGCCGCGTCGCCCGCGGCACGGGCAAGGGCGACATGGTAACGCCCGCCCACGAGGTGCCAGCCCCGCGCCTTGTCGTCCCAGCGCGACAGGATGCGCCGCTCGGCGGTCAGCGTCACATGACGGGTCTCGCCCGGCTTCAACTCGACGCGCTGGAAGGCGGCGAGGCGCGCCGTCTGGCCATCCGCCGCGACATAGACCTGCGGAACATCCGCACCGGCGCGGGGGCCGCTGTTCGTCACGTCGAAGCTGATGGCGAGCGTCGCGCCGCCGGTCACCTTGAGGTTCTTGTACGCGAAGTGCGTGTAGGAAAGCCCATAGCCGAACGGGAAGAGCGGCTTCTCCTTCTGCGCTTCGAACCAGCGATAGCCGACATTCGCGCCTTCCGGGTATTCGATCGGGAAGATCGCCGCCTGCGCGCCTGCGCTGCCCGCGTTGGAAGCCGCGTCGTTCGCCTCGATCGCCGCGAGGTTGACCGGCGCGGGGCGAGGGGCCTGCTTTTCGGCGACCGGGAAGGTGATGGGCAGGCGGCCCGAGGGGTTCACCTTGCCGAACAGGATGTTGGCGATCGCCTCGCCGCCGCGCTGCCCCGGATACCAGGCGGCGAGCACCGCCGGCACCTTGTCGAGCCACGGCATCAGCACCGGGCCGCCGGTTTCGAGCACGACGGCCGTCTTCGGGTTGGCGGCCGCGACCGCATCGATCAGCGCGTCCTGATCGTTCGGAAGGGTGAGGTTGTGGATGTCTTCCGCCTCGGTGCGCCACTGCGTCGCGAAGACGATGGCGATGTCCGCCGCCTTTGCCGCCGCTGCTGCCGCAGCCGGATCGCTGCCGTCGACATAGGTGACCTCCGCGCCGGGCACGAGCGCCTGAATGGCCTTCATCGGCGAGGAATTATGCCAGGTCGTGCGTGCGAAGGAGGCGGCCGGGCCGCTCTTGAGCGGAATCTCGACCGGCACGCCGCCGACCGAGCGGACCTGCGACGAACCGCCGCCCGACAGCACGCCGACATCGGCATGGCCGCCGATCACGACGATGCGCTTCGCCTGTGTCGCGAGCGGGAGCATGTCTCCCTCGTTGCGCAGCAGGACGATGCCTTCCTCGGCCGCCTTCTGGGCGACGAGCGCGTGGGCGGCATAGTCGATCGGCTGGTTGGTGGCGGGCGCCGGATCGTCGTAGAGGCCAGTCTCGATGATGCCGGTCAGCACGCGCTTGGCCATCTCGTCGAGGCGGGCCTTCGGCACCTCGCCCTTCGCCAACGCTTCCTTCAGCGGCGCGCCGAAATAGATCATCTTGTCGAGTTCGGCGCCGCTGTCCTGATCGAGGCCGGCATTGGCGGCCTTGGCCGTCGAGTGTACCGCTCCCCAGTCGGACATCACGAAGCCCTTATAACCCCAATCCCCACGCAGGATGGTGGTCAGCAGCTCCTTGTTCTCGCAGGCATAATCGCCGTTGACGAGGTTGTAGGCGCACATCACCGAGCCCGGACGACCCTGATCGATGGCGATCTTGAACGCGAGCAGATCGCTCTCGTGGAGCGACGTCCAGTCGAGCTTCGCATCCGCCACCATGCGGCCGGTTTCCTGCGAATTAAGGGCGAAATGCTTGATGGTGGAGACGATGTGGTTGCTCTGCACGCCCTTGATGTGCGCGCCATCGATCACGCCGGCCAGCAGCGGGTCTTCACCGAGATATTCGAAGTCGCGGCCGCCCCACGGATCGCGCGTCAGGTTGACGCCGCCGGCGAGCAGGACGTTGAAGCGCTTGGCCCGCGCTTCGGAGCCGATCATCGCGCCGCCCGCGTAGGCGACCGCGGGATCAAAGCTGGCCGCCGTCGCGAGGCCGGCCGGGAGCGCCGTCGCGACATCGCCCTTGCGCTGCTCGACCTGATTGGCGACGCCGAGGCTGGCGTCGCTCTCACGCAGCGTCGGAATGCCGAGGCGCGGCACGCCGACCATCTCACCGGCGGACGGGACCATATCGGTCGGCGCGCCCGGCTTGCCCTGCGCGAACGGCGGGAACCAGGTGCGGACGAGCTGGAGCTTCTCGTCCTCGGTCATCGCGGCGACCAGCGCGGAGGCGCGCGCTTCCGCCCCGAGCTTGCGATTCAGCCACGGCTTGGCCGCCTGAGGCGCCGCGGCCAGCACAGGCGCCGTCAGCGAGAGCGCAGCGCCCGCCAGTAGGATGCATCGCAGGATCGGGAAACGGGTCTCGCTCATGAAGGCCTCTCTCTCAGTTCTGTCGTTGATAATGGTCGAGCAGGGCACGGTGGTCGGGCAGGGCGTCGACCGCCTGCGCGCCGGCCTGTCGCACCCTGTCGAAAGCCGTGCGCGCATCCGCGCCATCCTGTGGGGAGGCGGCGAAGGCACCGGCCCCCGCCTGCGTCCCGAAGCCGAGGCCGTGCAGGATGAAGGCCCAGCTCGGCGGCAGGAAGGTCTCATGATCCACCACGAAATCGAAGCGGGAAGGGAGCCGGCGGCGCCATTGGGCGACCTTGTCGCGCAGCCCTTCCGGCCAGGAAGCGGGATCGGTGTTGTCGCGCCAATAGGCGGTGTCGGCGCGGCGGCTGACCGCATAATGAAGTTTCAGGAACTCGACGATGGCGTCGAAACGAGCCGGCATCTGCCGGTTGAAGTTGCGCGCGGCCCCTTCGAGCGCGGCGCGGTCGACCGGGCCGTTCAGCATCTCGGCGAGCATCCGGGCGGCGACTTCGATCAACATGATGCCGGTCGATTCCAGCGGCTCGAAAAAGCCGGCGGAAAGCCCGATCGCCATGCAGTTGCCGATCCATTGCCGCTCACGATAGCCGGTGCGGAACTGGAGCCGCCGGGTCTGAAGCCCCTTCTCCGCCGGGCCGGCATAGCGACGGATCACCGCCTCGGCCTCGTCGTCGGACATATGGCGGCTCGAATAGACGCAGCCGGTGCCGCGACGATCGATCAGGCCGATATCCCAAATCCAGCCGCCCTCATGCGCCGTCGCCAGCGTATAGGGCGCGATCGGCGTGTCCGGCCGCTCGTGCGGGATCTGGAGCGCGATGGCGCGATCGTTGAACAGCACATCCTCGACGCTCTTGAAACGGGCGCCGAGCGTATCGCCGATCAGCAGCGCCCGGAAGCCCGAGCAGTCGACGAAGAAATCTCCCGCAATCGCCGGCCCGCCATCGGCCGCGCGCACGGCCGCGATGTCGCCCTGCTCGGTGCGGTCGACGGCCGCGATCGTGGCCTCGATCCGCTCCACGCCATTCGAGGTCGCGACATCGCGGAGGAAATCCGCGAGGCGCGCCGCATCGAAATGATAGGCATAATTCATCGGGCCGCCGAAATCGGGGTCTTGAGCCCGCTTGGGGCCGCGTCCGGCGCGGATCACGCGCTCCTGTGCGGTGACGGCATCGGCATAGGCCGGGCGCGCCGGATCGGATGCGCTGTCCAGCCAGAACGGCAAAAGACCGGGCGCATCGCCGCCGAAGGGCAGGTTGAAGGGGTGGAAATAGTCGTCCGCGCCGGAGCCCGGCGTCGGCCCGCCAGCCCAGCCGACGAAGCGCACGCCCTGCTTGAAGGTCGCGTGGCTGGCGCGGAGGAACTCGGCCTCGCTGTGGCCCAGGGTGGCAAGCGTCGAACGGAGTGTCGGGAAGCTTCCCTCGCCGACGCCGATCGCGCCGATGTCGGGGGATTCGACGAGCGTGATCGCCCAGCCATGCGGCCGCCCGGCCCCAGGCAGATTGCGGGACAGATAGGCCGCGGTGAGCCAGCCCGCCGTTCCGCCTCCCACGATCACGATACGCTTCTGCGTCATGCGTCTTCAGCCTCTGCTGAAAGGAGCCGGAGGTCCAAGGAAAGAAATGGCGGCCATCGTCCGATCACGAACGATGGCCGCAGTACCCGGCGAAACGCAAGCCGGGTGGGGGAAGTTTAGAACTTCGCGCGGACGCGCACGCCCCAGGTCGAGGGAGCCTCGTAGTTCGACAGGAACACGGCGGAGAGGCCGTTGGTCGTCCCGCTGACGCCCGCGCTGGTGCGGATGCGATGGTTGGTCACGTTCTGACCAAACGCCTCGATCTCGTACTTGTCGCCCGGAGCGGCGTAGGTCATGCCGAGATCGATCTTGGCATAGGCCTTCTGCTGGTCGAACTCGGTGCCGAGCAGGCCCTTGCCGGCCTGATCGCCCGGCGCATAGCGCGATGCCACGTCGCCGTTGAAGTAGCTCAGCCAGCTCCGCGTCTCGTAATGGACGGTGAAGCGCGGCGTGAGGCGGCCTTCGTTCGGCAGCAGGAAATCATGCTCGTAGGTGGCCGTCATCGAGAAATGCGGCGCATGCGGGAGCTGGTTGCCCGCCAGATTCTCGAAATTCTCTTCAGCCGTGGGGTAGATACGGTTGTCGATCGTGACGAGGTGATCCAGCTTGGTGTGCTGATAGGTGCCCGCGAAGTTGATGCGGTCGATCCGGGTGATGTTGGCCGTGATTTCGGCTTCGATACCCCAGGCCTTCGCGCCCTTGGCGTTGGTCGTCACGAGCTGGCTGCCCGTGATGTTCCCGTTCGCATCCTGCGTCGTGATCGCCTGGTTGACCTGATAGCCCTTGAAGTCCTCATAATAGGCCGCGAGGTTGACCGTGGCACGCCCGCCGAACAGCCGCGACTTGGAGCCGACTTCATAGTTGGTCAGCGTCTCGGGGCCGGCGAGCAGGCCGCCGTCCTCGATGTTGCCCGACTTGAAGCCCGTGCTCACCGAGCCGTAGACGAGGGTGGTGTCGGTCACCTGCGCGTCGGCGCGGGCCAGCCAGGTCACCTTGTTCCACTTGCCGTGGGTGTCGTTCTTGGAGATATCCCACAGGTTGCCGTAGCCGAGCGCGCTGCTTTCGGCGTTCAACTGGTCGACGACCTGCTGGGCGTTGCCCGCGCCATTGTTGGCGATGCCGAAAATCCCCGGCAGGCCAGGCGTGTTGTAGCAGTTGGGATTGCCAGCCGCGACCGTGCCACCGCAGTAGGTGATGTTGCGGCCGCCCACGTCCCGCTTCTCGTCGGACGTGTAGCGAATGCCGCCGGTCAGGTTGATCCAGTTGTTCACATGCCAGATCGCCTGGCCGAACGCGGCGCGCGAATCGATGGTGCGATCAGCCTGGATGAACGTGCCCGCCCAGTTGAAGGTGCCGTCGCGATAGCCGTTGCGCTGGTCGATATCGAAGCGGATCTGGTTCTTTTCGTGGCTGTAATAGCCGCCGAGGATCCAGTCGATCGTGTTCTTGCCGATCGACTTCAACTGAACTTCCTGGCTCCAGGAGTCATAGCGCGAGAAGGTCGTCCGGTTCTCGCCGAAGCTGTCGTTCGGCAGGTTGATCGAACCATCCGCATTCTGCGTCGGCGGATGCGCGCCCGCGTCGGCATCCGAGTCCGCGTTGCCGCCGACCCGCGACCAGCCGGCGATGTACGCCGCTTCGATATGATCGCTGAAGTCATAGGTCATGTTCGAGCGGACGCCGCCCGAATAGCGGTTGGTCTGCGGCGCGGTGTCGACCAGCGCGGACCAGAACTTCTGGCCGGCCCGCGGATGCTGCATCAGCGACAGGATGGGCGCACCGTCATCCTTGTAATATTCGCCGCTCAGATTCCACTTGAAGCGGCCGAGATCCCACAGAGCGCTGAGACGCGCCGACTTCTGATCCGCCGCGCCATAGCGCTTGCCGCTCGTGACGAAGGCGGAACGGTTGAGGCCGGGAATATTCGGCGCCTGCTGATAGCTGATATAGCCGTCATGGCGATCCGTGATGAAGGCAGCGCGCAGGGCGAAGTTGCTCGTCACCGGGATGTTGACCATCCCGCGCACGCCGAAGCGGTTGTAGCTGCCGCCCACCGCCTCAAGGCTGGCGTGGAAGTCATCGAGCTTCGGCTTGGCGGTCACCATGTTGATCGCGCCGACGGTCGCGTTGCGGCCGAACAGCGTGCCCTGCGGGCCACGCAGCACTTCGACGCGCTCCATATCGTACAGCAGGACGGAAGCGCCCTGCGCGCGCGGCGAATAGATGCCGTCGACGTAGATCGCGACCTCGGGGTCGGCGACTTCCGTGTAAGCGCTGTCATTGCCGATGCCGCGCATCGTGAGCAGGATGGCGCCCTGATCGCCCTGCTGGGCGAAATGAAGGCTGGGCACGAAATCGGCGAGGCCGGTGACGTCCTTGACCTGCTGCTTATCGAGCTGGCCCTGACCGAAAGCCGAGATGGCGATCGGCGTGCGCTCGAGGCTCGTCTCGCGCTTGGTCGCGGTGACGGTGATTTCCTGGATCTGGCCGGCCTCGACCGCCGGAGCGGGCGTGGCGGGGGCGCTGTCCTGCGCGAAGGCAGTCGAGGTAACGAAAAGCGTGGCCGCAAGCGCAGTGCTCGCGGCAAGAATATGCCGGGTCATGCATCCCTCCCAGAAATCGCCCAGTTGATGGGGCTTGGCCGCCTTCAAACAGAACCAGACAACGATGTCAAAGAAAATTTGACATCGTTGTCTGGTAAAAAGCAGCCGGAACGAAGGAGACTTGTGCTTGTCGAGCCGAATGGTAGCGTTACCGCATGATGGGGGAGAGAGGGACGCCGCAGGACGGTCGGGCTGACCGGCTGTTTCGGTTGCTTGTCGGGGTTTATCTCGGCGGCGGCCTGCTCAACTCCATGGTGAACCTGCTCGTGCCGCGGCTCCGGCTGACGCTGGGGCTGAACTATCATCAGGCGCTGACGGTGCAGTTGGCTTATTATTCGAGCTATCTGCTGTTCGCGCTGCCGATCGCGCTCGCCGTCGTGCGTATCGGCTATCTGAGGGCCATCGCGGCCGGTCTTGCCGTGGTGGGGGCGGGGTGTCTGCTCCTGTCGATCGCCAACGGCGCGCGGGATTATCCCTCCATGCTGGCTTCGCTGCTGTTGCTGTCGTCGGGCGCGACGGTGCTCCAGATCGCTGGGAATGCCGTGGTGGCGGCCGCGGGTTCGGGTTCGGCCATGGCGTCGCGCTTTACATTGCTTCAGGCGTTCAATTCGTTGGGCACCGTTTTGGGGCCGCTGATCGGCGCGTGGTTCCTGCTCGGTGCATGGCAGGGCCGGCTGATGCCGGAGCTGCCCTTTCTGGCGATGGGCGCGGGACTGCTCTGCCTGGCCCTCGGCTTTTTCCTTGGCCGCGATCTCCTGCCGCGCACCGCCGGTTCCGGCGTGGCAACGCCGAGCTTCACGCGCATCCGCCGCTTGCTGGCCCATCGGCCGATGCAGGCCGGCGTGATCGTGATCTTCGCTTATGTCGGTGCGGAGGTGACGGTCGGGACGCTGGCGGTCAATTATCTCATGCTGCCGGATACGATCGGTGCCGGAGCAGTTTTCGCCGGACGGCTCGTCAGCCTGTACTGGGGCGGAGCGATGATCGGCCGCTTCGCCGGTTCCTGGCTGCTCCGGCGGATCGCGGCGGCGCGGATGCTGATGCTCGCGGCCTGCGGAGCGTTGCTGCTGCTGGCGGTCGTGATCGGTGTCGGTGGAATGGCCGGAGCCATCGCGATCCTGACGATCGGGTTGTGCAACTCCGTCATGTTCCCGCTCGGCTACGCGCTCGCCATGCCGGACGACGAGGCGGACACGCCGCTGGCCTCGATGTTGCTGTGCATGGCCGTCGTGGGTGGCGCGGTAATACCGGTGTTGACCGGCTATGTCGCCGATGCGCGGGGGCTGGTGTTTTCGCTCCTGGTTCCGGGGGCGTGTTATATCGTGATCGTTGCGTTCGCACTCTACCGCTCGTCTCGCAACCGGGAGCTGTCGTGACCATTACTATCAAGGACGTTGCCGCGCAGGCCGGCGTCTCTGCGAAGACCGTCTCCCGCGTCATCAACCAGGAGGCGCATGTCCGTCCCGAACTGCGCGATGCGGTGATGAAAGTGGTCGAGGCGCTTGGTTATCGACCCAATGCCTTTGCACGCAGCCTTTCGAGCTCTCGGTCCTATCTGCTCGGTTTGTTCCTCCACGATCCCGCCTGGTCGAGCTACGCCGTGGCGATGCAGCGCGGCGCGCTGATGCAATGCCGGAAGCGGAATTATCATCTTGTCGTCGAGCCGCTCGACATCTCGTCGGAAGGGTGGGAGCGGCAGATGATGACGAGCATCGACGCGCTGAGACTGGACGGCGCGATCCTGACGCCGCCGGTCTGCCGCCATGGCCCGCTGCTGGATCGGCTGGAGGCGTTGAAGCTGCCTTATGTCCGCATTTCTCCGGGGGAGCGTTTGGAGCGCTCCGGCGTCGTCGACATCGACGAGGAGCGGGCGGCCTATGACATGACGCGCAGTCTGATCGATCTTGGCCATCGGGATATCGGATTTATCAAGGGCATCCCCAGCCATGCGGCGACTCCGAAGCGACTGAAGGGCTATCTGGAGGCGATGCGCCGGGCGGGATTGAGTGTCATCCCGGATCATGTCGCGCCGGGGGATTTCACCTTCCGTAGCGGAATCGAGGCGGGCGAGGCGATGCTCCGCGGCTCGTCCCGTCCCACCGCGATCTTCGCCAGCAATGACGATATGGCGTTGGGCGTGTCGGCGGCGGCGGCCAAGCTGGGCCTGACCGTGCCGACGGACCTTTCCATCGCGGGCTTCGACGACACCGCGACGGCGCGGATCGCCTGGCCGCCTATCACCACGGTTCGTCAGCCGATGGAGGAGATGGCGGCGGCCGCCGTCGATATCCTCATCGATCCCGTCTATCGCAACGCGCCCGGCGATCCGCGTTTCCAGCGCGAACTGCCCTATGCCCTCATCACCCGCGAGAGCACCGCGCCGCCTGCCGCCTCCTCATGAAACCGGGCGTGGCGGCGGATCGCGGGCATCCTTTGCGAAGAAGAAGATCAGCATCGCCGTCGCGATCACATTCTGGAATAGCGCGTGAAGCCCCGCGCCATGGAGCCCCAGCCACAACACCAGCAGCGGCAGCAGCGGATAGAGCGCGAGATTGGTCACCAGCGTCACCGCCATGGATCGCTGGGGCTTGCCGAGCGCCGTCAGTCCCGCCGCGATGGGCGAGGCGATCAGGGCCGCGAGCCTCGCCCCCGCGATCAGCGTGACGATGACCGCGCCACCCTGAAAGGTGTGGCCGCCCAGGAAGGGCAGGAGGTGGTTGCCCGCCGCCCAGAACGCGACGACGATCGGAGCGGCGAGGGCGCCGGCAATGGTGGCGCTCCGCCAGACGGTATGGCGGAGCTGATCGAACCGTCCGTGCGCGACCTGATCGGCGAGCACCGCATAGCTCGCCTGGCTGAGCAGCTTGGAGGGCTGATCCAGCAGCGTCGTCGCTCTCTGGGCCAGCGATAGCAGGCCGGCCGCCACCGGCCCCAGCATCCAGCCGATCGTCAGGGGAGCGAGATTGGGCGCCAGCTCGCGCAAAGTGATGTCGAGATTGGTCACGAGGATGAAGCGGCCGAAGCCGGTCGGCTCCCGCAGCAGCCCGCGCCACGGCCCGCGAAGCGGCTCGGAGGCCATCAGCTTGCGCCACGCGATCAGGCCGAGCGCCCACATCGCGACGCCCTCGGCGACGCTGGACAGGAGCCAGACGAGCAGGAAGCCGTCCAGTCCGCCGCCGATCGTCCATATGATAAGCGTCCCGAACAGCCGCACCGTCGGCGACACGGCTTGATGGATGCCGATCAGGTCGAAGCGTCCGGCGACCTGGAGCAGTCCCTGGGGCGTGGCGCGAACCGTTGCCAGCACGGCGAGGCTGTAGGGCACGGCGATCCGCATCGCATCCGGCGACCAGCCAAGCCTCGGCCCGACCAGAGGCACGGCCGCCGCGGTGACGAGCACGGCCAGCAATCCGAAGCCCAGTTCCACCACGGCCATGAAGCGAACGATCCGCGCCAGCCGCGCCGGATCGTTCTCCGCCGCCGCCAGCGATCCGTAACGGACCACTCCGTGGAAACCGGAAAAGGCCAGCAGGCTGCCGACGAACAGGGCATAGCTGTTCACCAACACAAGCATCCCATAATCGCGCACGCCGAGCGTCCGCGCGACGATGATGAGATAGACCAGGCTCATCAGCCCGGCCGCCGCCTTGCCACCGAGCAGGTGCGCCAGATTGGCGACCACTCTCTTCAGGCCCGATTCAGCTTGTCTGGTCTCTTTGGCGGGCGAGGACGCAACTGGCGTTCGGCCGGGTGCAACTGGGGCGGTCATGCGGGCGCTCTACCCTTGTACCGTGCCAAATGCACGGTGGCGGGAGTCACGAATCTTTCCATGAACGCTATTTAATAACGGGAAAAGCTGCGGGAATGGCCAATCGGCTACGTCTCTTCCGATAGGCGAGCATCGGTTTCGAGCATTTATGAAAATCGGATTTTTGTTCAACCACGACCAGATCCATCAGGTCGCCCACTCGCTGCCCATCGCGATGGCGCTGGCCCGCGTGGCGCCCCATGTCGATATCGTCGTGGCGACCACCAACGAGCGTCTCTCGGCCGAAGTCCGGCGGATCAGCGCGGCGCATGGGGTGACGCTGCCGTCGGTCGAATTGACGTTGCGCCGGCCGCTCACCCGTTTCGCGCGGCGCCTGGAGGCGATCCTGCCGATCACCAAGCTCGGCATCTATCGCGACAATCTCGATTTCTTCGCCTCGCTGGACATGCTGGTGGTGGCGGAGAAGACCTCGCTGCTGCTCAAGAGCCATTATCATCTCGACAATCTGCGTATCATCCATACCCGCCACGGCGCGGGCGATCGGGCGATCGGGTTCGACAAGGCGAGCGCGAAGTTCGATCATGTGCTGGTGTCGGGGCCGAAGATCCGCGAGCGGCTGATCGAGGAAGCGGGGCTTTCCCCGGATCGCCTGTCGACGGTCGGCTATCCGAAGTTCGATCTGCTGCCGAAGGTGCCCGTGCGCCTGCCGTTTCAGGACAATGGCAAGCCGACGGTGCTCTATAATCCGCATCCTTCGCCGCATCTGTCGTCATGGTATCGGCACGGCCGTGCGGTGCTCGACCATTTCCTGAACGATGACCGCTACAACCTGATCTTCGCGCCGCATGTGATGCTGTTCCACCGGCGTTTCGTGCTGACCATCGACAAGCTGCGCATCGATCGGCCCGGCCTGATCGACCGCCGGGTGAAGGAAGCGCCGAACATCCACGTCGATCTGGGCAGCCGGGCCTCGACGGACATGACCTATACCTCCGCCGCCGACATCTATCTCGGCGACGTGAGCAGTCAGGTCTACGAGTTCCTGCACCGTCCGCGCCCGTGCCTGTTCCTCAACAGCCAGAACGCGGAATGGCGGGGCAATCCCAACTATGCCCATTGGCAGACCGGCGAAGTCATTGCCGATCCGACCGATCTCGGTGCGGCGCTGGATCGCGCTGTTGCCGAACATGCGCATTATCTGCCCATGCAGCAGGAATTGTTCCGCCGCAGCTTCGATCTGACCGAGGAGAGTTCGGCCGATCGCGCGGCAAGGGCCATTCTCGGCAGCCTCGCGCGGCCGGTGCAGCAGATCGTGCCGGCGATCAGCAGCGGCGCGGGCCGCCACTCCAAGCGCCCCACCGCGGCGGCGGCCTGATCGGTCAGAAGCCTCGCATCCGGTCGAGGATCGCCAGGCCGGCGGCCTCGAACCGGGCAGCGCTGAAGCGATCCAGCACGGTGGTGCGGGCGAGGGCGCCCATGGCCTCGAGCTGTTCGGGCCTCGCGAGCATGGTCGCCAGTGCGCCGGTGAGCGCGCCAGCGTCGCCGGGAGGCACGAGCGCTCCAGTTTTCCCCGGATCGATCGAATAGGGAAGCTGGCCCACGCCGCTCGCGATCACCGGGAGCCCGGCCTGCATGGCTTCGTGGACAGCGACGCACAGCCCCTCCGAGCGCGAAGGCTGAAGATAGAGATGCAGCCCGGCGAGATAGGCACGCGGGTTCTCCGTATATCCGGCTAGTCGGAGCGAGGTGACGCCCAGCGCCCGTGCGCGGGCCGCCAGCGCCTCCCGCTCGGCGCCTTCCCCCGCGATCGAAACCTCGATCGGCACGCCCGTCGCCTGCAGTTGCGCGAGCGCGTCGATCAGGACGTCATATCCCTTCACCGGATGCAGGCGGCCGAGCGTTCCGATCCGCAAGACCTCACCCGGTTGCCACGGCTTCGCCCGAGGGGCGCTCGGGTCCGCGCGGAAGATCGACCATTGCACGAGGCGCTCCGGCGGCACCCTGAGACGTTCGGCGGTCAGCCGCGTCACGGCATCGGAATCGCCCACCCAGAGGCGCGACATTCCCTGCATGGCGCGGAGCAGCCGACGATTGGCGGGCTTGAGATAGGCCGCGTGCTGCCAGCTCACGACAGGTATGCGCCGCCGCGCACCAGCGAGTTGCCCCAGTAGCGTCGCACGGCTCAGCGAGGTCCAGAGATGCGTCGGTCGCGTTGCGATGATCTGGCGATCGAGCCACCTCAGCGCGGCGACATGATCCTTCTCGCCGTCCTCCCTGACGATGACGTCGAGCCCGGCCGCTTCCATCGGGGGGATCGCCCGGCCGTCGCGGCGGGTGAGGGCGAGAATGCGGACCTCCGCACCGCCCCGGCGCAGGACGTCCGTGACGGCCGGCACGGGCAGCGCCGCCCCGCCACCCTCGACCGAATTGATGACATAAGCGATGCGCATCAGGATTTTGCCCGAGCAAAGAGGTCGAGATAAGCCGTTGCACCCGCGCCTATCCGATAGGGAGCGACAGCCTCCGCCAGTGCCGCCGGGTCCGGCGCGGGCCGGTCGAGCAATTCGCGGAGGGCATGGGTGAGGGCCGGGATATCCTCGATCGGCACGACAAGCCCTCGCGCGGGGTCGGTCAGGACATCCTCCACGGCCGGCGTCGACGCCGTGGCGATGACGGGTCGCCCGGCGCCCAGCGCCTCGACGATCACGGCGCCATAGCCTTCGAAACGCGAAGGCAGCACGAACAGTCGCGCCTCATCGAGAAGGGGGCGGATATCGGGCGCATAGCCCGCCAGTCGGACCCGATCGGCGAGCCCCGCCGCCGCAATCTGCCGTCGAAGCGCCTCTTCCTCCGGGCCGCTTCCGGCGATCATAAGCCGGGCATCGCGATCGCCGAGCTGACGGAAGGCTTCGATCAGAAGATCAAAACCCTTCTGGCGGATCAGGCGTCCGGCCGCGAGGATCGTGCGTCCCGATGCGGGGGCGGCCGGCGGATGGTCATCATCGAGCGCCGGCAAGGGAATGGTCGTGGCGATCGGGCGCTTCATCATGGCGTCCGCGCTCCGTCGAGCGGCTTCGTCCATAGCGACGAGCGCATCCGCGCGGGCGAGCAGGCGCCGCATTCGACGCCGGAACAGCGCCTGGCGCAGCCGCCGGCGTCGCGGCATCTCCAGAGGCGAGCTGATCTGGACAAGGATAGTCGGGCGCGGCCTGATGCGGCTCAGCGCCGGCACAACTTCCCAGTGGAAGTTTCCGGTCACGAAGAGCGCATCGACGGGGCGCGCCCTGAAGTAGCGCGCGGCAGCCCGGCCCAATCGCTGACGTGATCGCGTGCCGCGCGGAATGGGCGGCTCGGCCGGGATCAACCGGGCGTCCTCGGGCACCATGGCCCGCAGCGGCCCATGTTCGTCGCCGCAGAAGATGGTGACGGCTACCCCGCGGCTGATCCACTCCCGCGCGAGGCGCAGAGCGATCCGCTCCGTGCCGCCGAGCGGGAAGTCATGCATCACGATGCCGATGGAGGCGGGGTGCTTCATCCCCGCGCGGTAGCATCCGAACGGCGCCCGGAACAGCGGATCGCAACACTCTTGCGGAAGGATTTGCGAGACGGCCAAATCGTGTATGTCAGCCAGCCGGAACTGGCGGAAGGATCGAGACGATGAAGACACGGGCGGCTGTGGCATTCGAAGCGAAGAAGCCCCTGGAGATCGTCGAGCTGGACCTTGAAGGCCCGAAGCCCGGCGAGGTGCTGGTCGAGATCATGGCGACGGGCATCTGCCATACCGACGCCTATACGCTCGATGGGCTCGACAGCGAGGGCCTGTTCCCCTCGATCCTCGGCCATGAGGGCGCGGGCATCGTGCGCGAGGTGGGCGCGGGCGTCACCTCGGTGAAGCCGGGCGATCACGTCATCCCGCTCTACACGCCCGAATGCCGCCAGTGCAAAAGCTGCCTCTCGGGCAAGACCAACCTCTGCACGGCGATCCGCGCGACGCAGGGCAAGGGGCTGATGCCCGACGGCACCACGCGCTTCAGCTACAAGGGCCAGCCGATCTATCATTATATGGGTTGCTCGACCTTCTCGAACTTCACCGTCCTGCCCGAAATCGCGGTCGCCAGGATCCGCGAGGACGCGCCCTTCCAGTCGAGCTGCTACATCGGCTGCGGCGTGACGACCGGCGTCGGTGCGGTGGTGAAGACGGCCAAGGTGACGCCGGGCTCCAACGTGATCGTCTTCGGCCTGGGCGGCATCGGCCTCAACGTGATCCAGGGCGCCAAGATGGTCGGCGCGGACAAGATCATCGGCGTCGACCTCAACGACTCCAAGGAGGAATGGGGCCGCAAGTTCGGCATGACCGACTTCGTGAACCCCACGAAGGTGGAGGGCGATCTCGTCGCCCACCTTGTGGCGCTGACCGATGGCGGGGCGGACTACACCTTCGACTGCACCGGCAATACGCAGGTGATGCGCACCGCGCTCGAAGCCTGCCATCGCGGCTGGGGCGAGAGCATCATCATCGGCGTGGCGGAGGCGGGCAAGGAGATCAGCACCCGTCCGTTCCAGCTCGTCACCGGCCGCGTGTGGAAGGGCTCGGCCTTCGGCGGCGCCAAGGGGCGCACCGACGTGCCGAAGATCGTCGACTGGTACATGAACGGCAAGATCGAGATCGACCCGATGATTACCCATGTGCTGACGCTGGACGAGATCAACAAGGGCTTCGACCTGATGCATGCCGGCGAGAGCATCCGTTCGGTGGTGGTTTTCTGAGGTGAGCCAAGGCTGGATTCTGACGCTCACCTGCGCGGACAGCGTGGGGATCGTGGCGGGTGTATCGGGTGCGCTGGCGGGGGTGGACGGGTTCATCCTCGACAGCCAGCAATATGCCGATCTGGAGACGGGGCGCTTCTTCATGCGGCTCGCCTTCATGAGGGGCGGCGAGCGTTTCCCTGCCGATGAGGCCGGGTTGAGCGCGGCGCTGACGCCGGTCGCGGAGCGTTTCGCGCTGGACTGGCAACTCCACCGGGCTGACGAAAAGCCACGCGTGCTGATCGCGGTGTCCAGGGGCTCGCATTGCCTCGTGGACCTGCTTCACCGCTGGCGGACGGGCGTGCTGCCGGTCGACATCGTCGGTGTCGTTTCCAATCATATCGATCTGGAACCGATCACCCGCTGGCATGGCGTGCCCTACCACCATCTCCCGGTGACGGCCGACACGCGTGACCGGCAGGAGCGCGCCATCGTCGACCTGTTCCGCGCCGAGCGGGCGGAACTGATGGTGCTCGCGCGCTACATGCAGGTGTTGTCGCCCACTCTGGTGAGCGAACTGGAGGGGCGCTGCGTCAACATTCACCACAGCTTCCTGCCGAGCTTCAAGGGCGCGCGGCCCTATGAGCGGGCGCACGCGCGGGGCGTGAAGCTGATCGGTGCGACGGCTCACTTCGTCACCGGCGATCTCGACGAGGGGCCGATCATCGAGCAGGCGGTCGAGCGGGTCGATCATCGCTCCACCGCCGCCGATCTCGCGCGGATCGGCCGCGACATCGAAGCGCAGGTGCTGGCCCGCGCGGTCGGCTGGGTGGCGGAACGACGGGTGTTCCTGAACGGCCAGCGCACCGTGGTTTTCCGATAGGAGCAGGCATGGAGACGGTCTCGACCAACCGGGCGTTCGGCGGCGTTCAGGGCGTCTATCGCCACGCCTCGCATGAGACGGGCACGGACATGACCTTCTCGGTCTACGTTCCGCCGCACGAAGAGGGCGCGAAGCTGTCGGTCGTCTGGTATCTCTCGGGCCTCACCTGCACCCATGCGAATGTGACGGAGAAGGGCGAGTTCCGCGCCGCCTGCGCCGAGCTGGGCCTGATCTTCGTGGCGCCCGACACCTCGCCGCGCGGCGAGGGTGTGGCGGACGATCCGACGGGCGCCTATGATTTCGGGCTGGGCGCGGGCTTCTATGTCGATGCGACCGAACAACCTTACGCCCCGCATTACCGCATGTGGAGCTATGTCACCGGGGAACTGCCGGCGCTGATCGCGGCGGAGTTTCCGGCGGACATGGCGCGCCAGTCCATCATGGGCCACTCGATGGGTGGCCACGGCGCGCTGACGATCGGGCTAGGCCTCGCCGATCGCTTCAAGGCCGTCTCCGCCTTCGCGCCCATCGTGGCGCCCTCGCAGGTGCCTTGGGGAGAGAAGGCGCTGTCCGGCTATCTCGGCACGGATCGGGCCGCGTGGCGCCGGCATGACGCCGTCGCGCTCATCGAGGACGGCGCGCGCGTGCCGGCCCTGCTGGTCGATCAAGGCGAGGCGGACGGCTTCCTGAAGGAGCAGCTCCGCCCCGAATTGCTGGAGGCCGCCTGTGCTCGTGCGGGCATTCCCCTGACGCTTCGGCTCCAGCCGGGCTACGATCACAGCTATTATTTCATCTCGACCTTCATGGCCGAGCATCTGCGCTGGCACGCGGCCCGGCTGGGCTAGGCCACGTCCTCGAACTTCTCCTGACAGGGAAGGCTGTCCACCCGCGGCAGCAGCACGTCGAGGAAGGCGAGGGTGGTCGGCCGGGTCCGCTCGACATTGTGGATCACCCACATGCGGCTGAGCGCCCGATCTCCGCTGATCTCGCGATAGTGAAGGTTCGCGACATGCAGACGGCGCAGCGACGCCGGCAGCACCGTGATGCCAAGCCCCGCCGAGACGAGGCCGAGCAGCGTGGACATCTCATGCGTCTCCTGCACCAGACGCGGATGGAGCCCGGCACTGCCGAACAGTCGCCACAGATCCTCCTGAAACCCCTCACGGTCATAGGGATAATGAACCATCGGTTCGCCGCCGAGATCGGCGACGTCGATCGGATCGGAGGTATTGGCGAGGCGATGGCCCGCCGGCATGGCGACATACATGCGGTCCACGGCGATCGCCATGGCGGTGAGGTCGGAAGGCAGGGTCGGTCGCCGGCCGCTGCGGATCAGGCCGATGTCGAGCGCACCGCCGGCCACGCCCTCGCGCTGGGCGGCGAGCGACTTCTCGGAAAGATCGAGATGCACCTCGGGATGGAGGCGGCGGAAGTCGGTCACGGATTCCGAGAAGATCGGCATGAACAACGCCGATGCCGAAAGGCCGATGCTCAGTTCGCCGATCTCTCCGCTGGCGGCCCGGCGCGTGACGTTGATGGCATGTTCGGCGCGTTCCAGCGTCGCCCTGGCCTCTTCGAGGAACAATCGGCCCGCGAGCGTGAGCCTGACCCGGCGGCTGGAGCGTTCGAAGAGCTGGACACCCAGTTCCCCCTCTAGCTGCCGGATCTGCTGGCTGAGTGGGGGCTGGGAGATGCCGAGCTGTTCGGCCGCGCGACCGAAATGAAGTTCGCTCGCGACACGGACGAAGTAACGGAGATGGCGCAATTCCATGATCGATATGCATTACATATCGATCGGTCCTAAATCCATACTGGACCTCGGTTGACAGCGCGCGCACATCAAACGCGTTCGGACCCTGCGCCCCCGTAGTTCCCCCCTCCACGGCGCGCGCGCAGGGTTCGACGCCTCCTTTGCGCTCCATCCTGTGGGCGACTTCGAGTTGAGAGAGCGTGATGAACGGCATCGTCCGGATAGCCCTGGCCCGCCCGCTGACCTTCATCGTGATGTCGATTCTCATCGCCATCGTCGGCGTTCTTCAGGCGGCCCGCACCCCGGTCGACATCTTCCCGAACATCGGCGTGCCCGTGATCGCGACCGCCTGGCAGTATGCCGGGCTGTCGTCGGACGACATGTCGGGTCGTATCATCACTCCGTTCGAGCGTGTGCTGACCACCACGGTCAACGACATCGACCATATCGAGAGCCAGTCGATGCAGGGCATCGGCGTGGTGAAGATCTATTTCCAGCCGGGCGCGAACATCCAGACCGCGACCGCGCAGGTGACATCCGTCTCCCAGACCATCCTGAAGCAGCTCCCGCCCGGCGTCACGCCGCCGCTGATCCTCAACTATAACGCGTCGACGGTGCCGATCCTCCAGCTCGCCGTGTCGGGCAAGGGGCTGTCCGAGCAGAAGCTGTTCGACCTGTCGCAGAACCAGATCCGCCCCGGTCTGGTGACGGTACCGGGCGCGGCGCTGCCTTATCCCTCGGGCGGCAAGCAGCGCCAGGTGCAGGTGGATATCGATCCCGAGGCGCTTCAGTCCAAGGGGCTGTCGGCGCAGGACGTCGGCAACGCCATCGCCAACCAGAACCAGATCAATCCGGCCGGCTTCGCCAAGATCGGCACCTTCCAGTATAACGTCGCGCTCAACAACGCGCCGAACTCGATCGAAGGCCTCAACGATCTGCCGGTGAAGACGGTCAACGGCGCGACCATCTATCTGCGCGACGTCGCGCACGTCCGCGATGGCTCTGCGCCGCAGCAGAACGTCGTGCATGTCGATGGCACGCGCTCCGTGCTGATGACGATCCTCAAGAACGGCGCAACCTCGACCCTGTCGATCGTGCAGGGCGTGAAGGACAAGCTCCCGAGCATCACCGAGACGCTGCCCTCGACGCTCAAGGTGCTGCCGATCGGCGATCAGTCGGTGTTCGTGCGCGCCGCCATCCAGGGCGTCATCAAGGAAGGCGCCATCGCCGCCGCGCTCACCTCGCTGATGATCCTGCTCTTCCTGGGCTCGTGGCGCTCGACTGTCATCATCGCGATCTCGATCCCGTTGGCGATCCTGTTCGCGGTGATCTTTCTCGGCGCGACCGGCAACACGCTCAACATCATGACGCTGGGCGGGTTGAGCCTCGCGGTCGGCATCCTCGTCGACGACGCGACCGTCACCATCGAGAGCATCACCTACCATCTGGAGCAGGGGAAGAGCGTCATCCGCTCCATCCTCGACGGTGCGGCCCAGATCGTGACGCCGGCTTTCGTGTCGTTGCTTTGCATCTGCATCGTGTTCGTGCCGATGTTCTTCCTGCCGGGCGTGGCGGGCTTCCTGTTCGTGCCGCTGGCGCTGGCGGTGGTGTTCGCGATGATCGGCTCGTTCATCCTGTCGCGCACGCTGGTGCCGACGATGGCCATGTATCTGCTGAAGCCGCACGTTCATGCCGAGCATCGCGAGGAGACGCGCAACCCGCTCGTCCGCTTCCAGCGCGGCTTCGAGGCGCGGTTCGAGCGGCTGCGCAAGAGTTATGGCGGGCTGCTGGGCCGGGCGCTCGGCGCGCGCAAGCCCTTTGCTATCGGCTTCCTCGCGATCGTTGCGGTGTCTTTCCTGCTGGTGCCGTTTCTCGGGCGAAACTTCTTCCCGTCGGTGGATGCCGGGCAGATCACGCTGCACGTCCGTGCGCCGGTGGGCTCGCGCATCGAGGATACGTCGGCCAAGTTCGACGAGATCGAACGCCGTATCCGCCAGATCATCCCCAAGGACGAACTGGTGACGATGGTCGACAATATCGGCCTGCCGGTGTCGTCGATCAACACGACCTACAACAACTCGGGCACCATCGGCCCGCAGGATGGCGACATCCTCATCACGCTCAGCGAGGATCACAAGCCGACCGCGGGGTATGTCACGCGCCTGCGCGAGGAACTGCCGCGCGCCTTCCCCGGCGTCACCTTCGGCTTCCTGCCGGCGGACATCACCAGCCAGATCCTGAACTTCGGCGCTCCGGCTCCGATCGATATCCAGATCGTCGGCAAGGACGCCAAGGCGAACATGGCCTATGCGCAGAAGATACTGCGGCGCGTGAAGGCGATCCCCGGCGCGGCCGATGGCCGCATCCAGCAGTCGTCCGCTTACCCGGAGCTGCGCGTCAACGTCGACCGGACCCGCATCGGCCAGTTCGGCCTGACAGAGAAAGATGTCACCACCAGTCTTGCCAACGCGCTGGCGGGCACGTCGCAGACCGCACCGGTCTATTTCGTGAACCCGGAGAACGGCGTGTCCTATACGGTCACCGCACAGGCACCGGAATATCGCATCCGCACGTTGCAGGAACTGAGCAACATTCCGGTGACGGGCGGCGGAGCCACCCAACCGCAGATCATCGGCGGCATCGCCAATTTCACCCGCGACAACACCGATGCGGTGGTCAACCATTACAACATCGTGCCGGTGCTCGACATCTACGCGACGCCTTCCGGGCGCGATCTCGGGGCCGTCGCCGGAGACATCAACAAGGTGTTGCGGGATCTGAAGAAGGAGGCGCCGAAGGGCACCACGGTGACGCTGCGCGGCCAGTATCAGACGATGAACATCGCCTTCTCGGGCCTCTTCTTCGGGCTGATCGGCGCGATCGTGCTGATCTACCTGCTTATCGTCGTGAACTTCCAGAGCTGGCTCGATCCGTTCGTCATCATCACCGCGCTGCCCGGCGCCATCGCGGGCATCATCTGGATGCTGTTCCTGACGGGCACGACGCTGTCGGTGCCGGCGCTCATCGGCGCGATCATGTGCATGGGCGTGGCGACCGCCAACTCGATCCTGGTCGTGAGCTTCGCCCGCGAGAAGCTGGAGGAACTGGGCGATGCCACCAAGGCGGCATTCGAGGCCGGGATGACCCGCTTCCGCCCGGTGCTGATGACCGCGCTCGCCATGGTGATCGGCATGTTGCCCATGGCGCTCGGCCTGGGCGAGGGCGGCGAGCAGAACGCGCCGCTCGGCCGTGCCGTGATCGGCGGCCTCCTCGTTGCCACTTTCGCCACGCTGATGTTCGTGCCCGTCGTCTTCAGCGTCGCCCATCGCAAGGGCCGGCCCGTTTCGTCCGCCGCCCGACTGGAGGAAATCCATGCATGACACCTCGTCCGTGCGGAGCGCGCCGCCGGAGGACTCGCGTTCGCTGAAGCGCGTGGGCGTCGCGGCCGCCGTGGTCGCGATCGCCGCGGTCGCGTGGGGCATTCATGCCCGCCATCATTCCGACGCTGAGCTGGCGGACTGGACCAAGGCCCAGTCGGTGCCGACCGTCGCCGTGGTGAAACCCCAGTCGGAGGCTGGAACGGGTGCATTGGTGCTGCCGGGCAATGTGCAGGCGCTGAACAGCGCGCCGATCTATGCGCGGACCAACGGCTATGTCCGCAAGTGGTTCGTGGATATCGGCTCGCCGGTGAAGCCCGGCCAGCTTCTCGCGCTGATCGACGCGCCGGAAGTGGACCAGCAGCTCGCCCAGGCCCGCGCCGATCTCCAGACCGCGCACGCCAATGAAGCGCTCGCCCGGACGACTGCCACCCGCTGGTCGACGCTGCTCGCCAAGGATGCCGTCTCCAAGCAGGAGGCGGACGAGAAGCAGGGCGATCTGGCGGCGAAGGCTGCGCTCTCCAATGCGCAGATGGCGAATGTCCGGCGGCTGGTGGCGTTGCAGGGCTTCACCCGGATCGAGGCGCCTTTCGCCGGCGTGGTGACCAGCCGCTCCACCCAGATCGGCCAGCTCGTGACGGCGGGCACCGCCGCTTCCCAGCCGCTCTTCACCGTATCGGACGTGAGCCGCGTGCGCATCTATGTGCGTGTGCCGCAATCATCCTCCGGCCAGATCAAGCCGGGTCTCCACGTCACGCTGACGCTGCCGGAATTTCCCGGCCGCAACTTCGACGCGGTGCTGACCCGCGCGGCGGAGGCCGTGGATCAGCAGTCCGGCACGGAACTGGTCGAGCTTCAGGCCGCGAACCCTGACGGCGCCCTGAAGCCGGGCGCCTATGCGCAGGTGCGCTTCCCGATTTCGGGGACCGCCAATGCGGTCACGCTTCCGGCCAGCGCGGTGATCTATCGCAGCGACGGAACGCTGGCCGCCGTGGTGGATGCACAGGGTCGCGTGAAGCTGCATCAGGTTCGGATCGGGCGGGATTCGGGCGATAAGCTGGAAATCGTCGCGGGCCTCACGGCAGCCGATCAGGTGATCGACAGCCCGCCGGACGCCATCCAGAACGGCGACCGGGTTCAGATCGCGAAGGATGCACCCGCCGATGCGAAGCACTGAGCGGGCGGTTTCCGCCCTCGCGCTGGCCGCGCTCCTGTCGGGCTGTTCGCTGGCGCCGGATTATCACCGTCCGTCCATCACGACGCCGACTGCCTACAAGGAGGTGCCGGAGGGCTGGTCGGTCGCCGCTCCCGCAGCGGATGCTGCTCCCGCGGCCTGGTGGGACGTTTTCGGCGATCCCGTCCTGACGGGACTGGAGAAACGCATCGAGGCTGGCAGTCCCTCGCTCGCGGCGGCTGTCGCGCGCTATGACGAGGCGAGGGGGGCTCTGCATGAGGCCCGAGCCGATCTCTTCCCGGAAATCGGCGTTGGCGGAAGCGCGGCGCGGGATCGGGTTTCGGCCAACCGCCCGTTGTCCCCGAACGGGCAGGCCGGAACCTATAACGACTACAAGGCCGGCGCTTCCATGATCTGGGAGATCGACCTGTTCGGCCGCATCCGCAACTCGATCAAGGCCAGCCATGCCGAGGCACAGGCAAGCGCCGCGGATGTGGCCGGCGTGCGGCTGGGCCTGCAAACCAGCCTCGCCACCGCCTATTTCCAGATGCGCGGGCTCGATGCGCGCGAAGGTCTGCTCCGCCAGACCGTCGATGCCTATCAGCGCGCCTATGATCTGACGAATGCCCGCCATGAGGGCGGCGCGGCGTCCGGGCTCGACACCAACAGGGCACGCACCCAGCTCGCCTCGGCCAAGGCGGAGCTGTTCGAAGTCCACGCCCAGCGCGCGGCGTTCGAACATGCCATCGCGGTGCTCGTCGGCGAGCCTGCATCCAGCTTTTCGATCGCGGCTGACCCGACGTTGGGCGCGGCGCCGGCCTTCCCGACGGGCACTCCGTCCACGCTGCTCCAGCGCCGGCCGGATATCGACGCGGCCGAACGTCGCGTGGCGGCCGCCAATTCCCGCATCGGCGTGACCCGCGCCGCGTTCTTCCCGACGCTGACGCTGGGCGGCGGCGGCGGTTGGGAGACGACCGGCCCCAATCTGCTGAGTACCGCGAGCAGCTTCTGGGCACTGGGGCCTGCCTCAGCCGCGCTGACGGTGTTCGATGGCGGTGCCCGTGCCGCTCGCGTTCGTATCGCACGGGCGGAGTTCCGGGAGGCGTCCGCGAACTACAAGCAGACGGTGCTCAACGCCTTCCGCGAGGTGGAGGACGATATCGCCCGTGACCGCGATCTCCGGCTGGAGGAGCATGAGCAGGCGGAAGCCGTCGCCGCCGCCGAGCGGACCCGCGATCTGGCGCTCACCCGGTATCGGGACGGCGCATCGGATTATCTGGAGGTCGTGACGGCCCAGACCGCCGCGCTGGATGCCGAGCGCGCGCTGCTCGATCTCCATACCCGTCAGTTGACGACGTCGGTCGACAGCGTGCGGGCGTTGGGAGGTTCGATCACCGGCTGAGCGATCTTCCGGTTCCGCGTGTCGGGCCGGCATGATATCCCTCCGTCCCGCCCACGGATTTCGGAAAAGGTGCCGTTTGGACGGAGATGATCGCGGCACCGGCCTCCAGAAGACCGCGCGCGAGCCCGGTCTGGTGTGGTGCTATCGATGCGACGAGAAGGGCGTGAGCGTGCTCGACGCGGCTCTCCCGCCGCCGGATGTGCCTTTCCGCTGGATACACCTCAACCTCTCCGACCAGCGCAGTCTGCGCTGGCTGGAGGAGCGCCAGGAATTCGGACCGTCGATCCATGCGCTGATGCTCACGCGCGACAGCCATCAGCGTTGCGTGGTCGAAGGTGGCGTGGTGGGGCTGTTGCTGCATGATTTCGAACGAGGCTTCGATCCGTCGAGCGTCGGCCGAATCGGGAGCCTGCATGTCGCGCTGAGCGACGGCCTTCTGGTGACCGGGCGCTATCGCCCCCTCCACAGTGCGGATCTTTTCCGCGCGCGGCTGGAGGAGGGGGAGGCTGCGGAGGATGCCGAAACCGCGCTCGGCGTCCTGCTCGCTACGCTCACGGACAGCATGGGCTCGCTCGTTCTCGATCTCACGACCGAACTGCTGGATGCGGAGGAAAATCTGCTGGTGGACGATCTCGCGCCCGATACGCGGCGCCTGATCGCGGCCCGTCGGCGCGCTGCGCAGTTGCACCGGATGATCGGCGGAATGCGCGCGACACTCCAGCGGCTTGAGCGGCAGCCGGGCCTCCCGCCGGAGCTGGCGCCGGTCGCGCAGCGTTTCCAGCCGCGCCTCTCGGCCCTTGATACGGACATCGTCGCCGCGCAGAACCAGCTCAAGCTGCTTCGCGACGAACTCGATCTTCAGGCGGCGCAGCGGATCAATTCGAACATCTACCTGCTCTCGATCCTGACCGCACTGATGATGCCCGCCACGCTGGTGACGGGCTTTTTCGGGATGAATACCAGCGGCCTGCCGTTTGCGCAGGGGCAGCACGGCACGCTGATGGCCACGATCGTGGCCCTCGTCTCGGCGGGCGGTTCCTATTGGCTGCTGAAGCTGATGGGCCTCGTCCGGCGGCAATAGGCCAGCCGGTCAATAGAGTTCGGGGACGTACATTCCACGCGGGACGGGATGTCGTTCATAATCCTCGTGGCGCACGCGATCAGGCAGCACGACAGGCGCGCGCTCGATCTCGTCATACGGGATCTGCGTGAGGATATGGCTGATGCAATTGAGCCGGGCGCGCTTCTTGTCCACCGCCTCGACCACCCACCACGGCGCTTCCGGGATATGCGAGCGCTCCAGCATCTCCTCCTTGGCGCGGGTATAATCTTCCCAGCGGCGACGGGATTCCACGTCCATCGGCGACAGCTTCCACTGCTTCAGCGGATCGTGAATACGCATGGCGAAGCGGAACTGCTGCTCGTCGTCGGTGATCGAGAACCAGTATTTGAGCAGGATGATGCCCGAGCGGATCAGCATCCGCTCGAACTCCGGCACGGAGCGGAAAAACTCCTCCACCTCGTCGTCCGTGCAGAAGCCCATCACGCGCTCGACGCCGGCGCGGTTGTACCAGCTCCTGTCGAACAGGACGATCTCGCCCGCCGCCGGCAGGTGCGCGGCGTAGCGCTGGAAATACCACTGCGTCCGCTCGCGCTCGTTCGGCGCGGGGAGGGCGGCCACGCGGCAGACGCGCGGGTTGAGCCGCTGCGTGATGCGCTTGATGACGCCGCCCTTGCCGGCCGAGTCTCGCCCCTCGAACAGGATGACGACCTTCAGCCCCTTGTTCTGCACCCAGTCCTGAAGGCGGACCAGCTCGTGCTGGAGCTTGAAGAGCGAGCGGAAATAGACGCCGCGATCAAGCGTCTGCTCCCTGTCCGGGGCGTCGATCAGCAGGCTTTCGAGCCTGCTTTCGTCAAGCTCCATCTCCAGCTCTTCGTCGAAGCTGTCGGCCAGCTCCTCGCGGATACGATCGAGATCAGAGGCGTAGTTGGTCATGCGGCGATCGCTAGCGCGGGATGATGTCCCTCCGATGACAGCGGGCTCATCGCGCTTTCCCTTCGGCGCCAGATATGGAATGGGCGCTCCCCATGACGAGCCCGGCCGAACCTTTCGACGCCATCATCCTCGGCGCCGGTGGGGCGGGGCTGATGTGCGCGGCTATCGCAGGGCAACGTGGGCGGCGCGTGCTGGTGGTCGATCATGCGGACGAACCGGGACGGAAGATTCTGATTTCCGGCGGAGGCCGCTGCAACTTCACCAATATCCATACGGCGCCGGACCGGTATCTGTCCGCGAACCCGCACTTCGCCAAGTCCGCGCTGGGGCGGTATCGGCCGGATCAGTTCATCGCGATGGTCGAACGCCATGGGATCGCCTGGCACGAGAAAACACTCGGCCAGCTCTTCTGCGATGGATCGGCGCGGCAGATCGTGGCGATGCTGCTCGACGAATGCGCGCAGGGCGGCGTCACGATCCGCTGCGGACAAGAGGTTCGGACGATCGATCATGCGGATGGTCGGTTCACGGTCTCCTGTGGCGGGCGGCAGGCTTCGGCTGCCGCGCTGGTGATCGCGACGGGCGGCCCGTCGATCCCGAAAATGGGCGCGACGGGGTTCGCCTATGACATCGCCCGCCGGTTCGGAATGAAGGTCGTGGAGCCTCGCCCCGCACTCGTGCCGCTGACGCTCGGCGGTGAGGAGGCGCTGTTCCGCTCACTTTCAGGCGTGGCGACGGAGGTCGTGGCGAAGAGCGGGAAAACCTCCTTCCGCGAGGCCGCATTGCTGACCCATCGGGGCCTGTCCGGCCCGGCGATCCTCCAGATTTCCTCCTACTGGCGACATGGCGAAAGCATAGGGCTCGATTTTCTCCCGGATCAGTCGGGCGGCTGGCTGCGCGAGGCCAAGCGGGCGCGGCCGAGGGCGACGATCCGCTCCATCATGGCAGCCATGCTCCCGGATCGGCTCGCGGAGGCCTTGGCCGAGCGCCTCGACCTTGCGGGCGAGCTGGCCAATCTGCCGGACCGCGCGCTCGAAGCGGCCGAACGGCGGCTCGGCGACTGGCGCTTCATGCCCAACGGAACGGAAGGCTTCGCCAAGGCGGAAGTGACGGTCGGCGGCATCTCCACGGCGGGCCTGTCCTCGCAGACCATGGAGGCGCGCACGGTCCCCGGCCTCTATGCGATCGGCGAGGCGGTGGACGTCACCGGCTGGCTCGGCGGCTATAACTTCCAGTGGGCGTGGGCGAGCGGCCACGCCGCAGGGCAGGCGCTCTAGCTTCCGATAGGTTCGCCCTCCGCGGCCGGGGGGATATGGCCGATGAACTGGAACTGTTGCGGCGTGGTGCCCAGCTCGATCCCGGCGGCCGGCAATCGATCGAGCAGGTGGAAGAGGATCTCGCTCTTCGTCCCGTACACGTCGCGCGGGCTGCGCACATAGGCGAAGCCGTTGATGTTGATCCGCCCGTCGGCGATGGAATCGATGAAGATGCTCGGCGCGGGCGTTTCGAGCACCGCCGGCGCCTCGTGGAAGATCGCCAGCGCCATCTCACGGACCTGACGGATGTCGCTCCCCATCGGCACCGAGAATTTGAGCTGAACGCGGCCGATCGGGTCCGCCAGCGTCATGTTGCGGATCGTCTTGGTAATCAGCTCCGAATTGGGGACGATCAGGGTGGAGCGATCCGCGATCTGGATTTCGGTCGCGCGCACGCTGATGCGCTTCACATCGCCTTCCTGATCGCCGATGCGGACAAGGTCGCCGATCTTCACCGGGCGCTCCGCCAGCAGGATCAGGCCCGAGACAAAGTTCTGCGTGATCGCCTGAAGACCGAAGCCGATGCCGACGGACAGTGCCGAAAGCAGCAGGGCGATCCGCTCGACGCCGATGCCCAGCGACGCCAGCGACCAGAGCACCGCAAGGATGAGCCCGGTGTAGCGCGCCACCATGCTGATCGAATTGCGGGCGCCGGCATCCAGCTCGGTCGCGGGCAGGTAGCGGCTGGTCAGCCAGCGCTGGCTGCTGCGGACGATGAACAGCCCGACGAGCAGCACCGCGCCGGAGCGCAGGATCGCACCGGGAGAGATGGTGATCTCGCCGATGGTGACGCCCTGCGCGATGCGCCCGATCTCGCCGAACAGCGTGGTGACGTTCGAACCGAAGGGGCGGAAGACGAACCCCGCCGCGACCACGATCATCGCCAGTCGCAACGCGGCGGAAAGGGCGACCCCGAGCTGGTCGACCAGGCTGCGGCGCAGGCCGAAGCCGTCGTGCATGACGGTCGCAAGCCGGCCTTCGCGGGCGAAGAGGCTGGAGCAGATGTCGTCCGTCGCGATCAGGCTGAGATAGAGCGCGCCCGCCACCACGGTCACCCATACGAGCGAACGGGAGAGGAGATAGGCCAGGCTGATATAGCCCGCCAGCAGCGCCATCACGGCGAAGGCCAGAATGGCCCAGGCGGCCAGCGCAAAAAAGGCGACGCCGGCCTGATCCGTTCGATCCTCGCCATGGGCACGCATGGCGCGGGCGCGCAGGCGGCCGATCGTGACGAGCACGCCCAGGATCAGCCCGATGTTGAGAACGGCAGAGGCGGAGTCCGCCGCTGCCGTGGCCGGACCGCTCGCTCCGGCTGCTTCGCGGATGGCGGTGAGCAGCACGCTCGCGATCACGACGCCCGTTGCGGCGAAGGTCCATGGCCGCAAGCCGGATGCCGACTCGTCGGAGATCGGCAGGAGACGCCACGAGCTTTGCCCTCGCTGGAGCAGGGCGCCGCCGAGGGCGGAGATCAACGCCGCCACGAACGTCACCCTCTGGAAGGAGCGGGCCACGCTTTCCCATGCCGGCGCGATCATCCCGGCCGAGTGGAAGCCCCCCACCAACGCCACGGACGCAAGCCCCGGCAGCAACACGCCGACCGCGACCAGCCAGAGGGCGAGGCCCGAGCGGCGGATGCGGCTGCCCGGCACATGCGCGATGACATAACGTCGCCCCGCGCGCTTCAGGAGGCTCCGCGCCGGGCCGATCAGCAGCAGCGCGATGATGAAGCCGACGAACGCCGAGGGAAGCCCGCCGTTCGCGATGCCATTCTGGAAAGCATTGGCCTCGACCTTCAGGAAGAGCGATATACGCTTCCCGTCACGGGGCAGGGAATGGACCAGCGGCTCCCAGAAGCCCGGCGTCAGGGGCGACGCGACTCGTTCGGACATGCGCTCGCTGAAGGCGTCGCTCTGGCTTTCGGTGATTTCGCCTGTGAGCTGGTCCGCCTCGACGCCGAGCAGCTTTCCGCGTTTGATGGCCGAATCCACGGTCGATCGCTGACCGGCAAGCAGCCGGCGCTGGGCACGGATATCCGGCGCCTCGGTGATGCCGGCAGGCACCGGGCCGAGCTGGGCGATCCGCGCGTCGATCATCCCGAGCTGGTCGCCGAGTATCGCAATCTGGTCGTCGGACGCCTTCTTCACGGCCGTCGCCCGATCGAGCAGCGCCTGCCGCTCGGCTGGGCTGGTCCGCTCGTTGAACGCGCTGTCGATCGCGCTGAACTCGGCTGAAGCCTGATCGAGCGTTCGAGTGGCTCCGGTGATGGGATCGGATTCCTGCGCAAAGGCCGGACTGGCGACGAGAAGGGAGAGCAGCACGAGGAGGCGGACGATCATGCGGCCCTTCCTATCGTCTCCGAAACGCCGCGCCCAGCCCGGCGGCGCGCCTTTTCGGGCACATCGACGGACGCGATCGCTCCATCCGGCGCGACAGGAGGCTGATCTTCGGTGACAGCCCGGCCCACACGGGGGTATGATGACGGGGCTCAGGCGGCCTCGGCAGCTTGTCGTTTATCGGGGCTCCTTCTGGGTATCGGGGCGTTTTGCCCTTGGCCGACAGGCGAGGAGACCGGAACCATGGCTACGGAGAATGACAACCTGCCGCTGGACGATCCGAGCCATTCGCGGAACATCGGCTCCGAGGATGACCCCAGCGAATATAGCTCGTCACGGGGCGTGCCCGCGTTTGCCAGGGTCGGGCTGTTGTTCGCCACCTTGGCGGCGACGGCGGTGCTGATCGGGATGGCCATCGCCGAGTAGGCGCCGCCCTCTCAGAAGCAGACGGGTTGAGCGCGCTGGATCGAACGGAGCGCGGCGGTTTCAAAGGCATCGCGAACGGCGATGCCGACCGCCTTCTCGTCCTCGCTGACGACGGAAGTGATGCCACAGTTGGAGGCCTTCCCGGAGCCGCTGATCCGCCATTCGACCGTGACGGCCGTCCGCCCCTCCTGCTCTTGCGCGGCGACGCTGCCATCGATCGTCAGCCAGGAGGCGGATGCGCTTCCGATGTTGCCTGCCAGCATGGCATCCAGCCGCCCGGTCCATCCGAGGTCGCCTCGCGCAGAGGCGCGTAGATGGATCATCGCTCCGGCTCGCCCGGACGAACGCGAGGCGCCGCCGCCGGTCATGTCGGCACCATCCTCGCCGGCGGCGGCCAGAGGATCGGCTATCTTCCTCGATACTTTCTTCATCGCGAACATGTCGCTTTGAGCGGCGAGGAGGAACATCACGCCCAGCGTCGCGACGATGCATCCGAGGCGCACCGCCCGTGGCAGCCGCACGCGGCACAGGACGATGATAAGGCCCGCCGCGCCGACCCAGCCGAGAAACAGCAGCGAAGGCGGCGTCGGCGTGGCCCGCGTGGTCTGCCCGAGGCCGACCAGGCAGAGCGCGATCGCTCCGCCCATCGCCGCCACGCCGCCGAGCGTGACGGGAGACTGGCGCTCTACCTTCGATGCCATCACGCAACCAGCGAGGGCGTGCCGCAGCGTACGCCGTTCACCTGGAGATCGGCCTCCCCGATATGCACGCCAAGCAGGTTCGTGACCTGATCGAGCAGCCCATCCAGTGCCGGCGCAACCGGGGTCAGAAGCGATCCGACGCTTTTGGTGATACCGCCGACATCAAGGCCAAGCCCCAGAACCTGCACCTTGAGCTTCATATTGCTCACGAGCGACGCCGTAATGCCCTGAACGAGATCGGGGGTCTGAACGGTTTGAACCGTGTGGGAGTCGATCTGGGATTGATTGAATGCCAGCGTTTGCCAGTTCGGGCTGGCTCCGCCCAACCGGATTTGTGATTGGGCCGTCACATTCGCGACATTGATGCCGAGGAGCGACAACACATTCGCGACCGAAACGGGGCCTGGCGTCTCGGGAGTGCTGAAATCGTTCAGCTTCGACATGTCCACCGCGCCGATCGCGACATTGCCGAGCGAAGGCAGTACGCTAAGTCCGACCGTGGCGTTGTCGCGCTTCTGGCATGTGATGCTGCTGAGCTTGGCCTGCGCTTCCGCCAACTCGACATAGAGCGGCAGATGTACCGAGGCGAGGCCCGATCCGTCCAGAAGCTTCGTGTCGAGATAAAGCCGGGCCTGCGAGGTATGGACGGTGACGTTCCCGCCCTGCGCAACCGACAGCCAGGGCGAGTGCTCTGCCCGTTGCCCGATAGCGAGAGTGAGATTGGTGCTGGCGGCTCCCGGCAGATCGACGCCGAGGTCCGTCGATACCTGACGCGATCCATTGGCGAGTTGAAGCATCTCGCGCACGATCGAATAGCCGTCGCTCGAGATGACCGTGGACGGGTCGGCATGGTCCTGCGAGCCATAGGGGCCGAGGTCGATCAGGTTGGAAAGCTGGACCGTCGTCGACGGAACCCGAAGCGACAGCGCATTCAGCGCCGAGGTGGCCGCGGGGTTGGTGGAGGCGTCTGCCAGCGCCGACAATATCTGCGGCAAGGTCGCCTTGGCATTGAGTGTGTCGTTGAAGCTGGCACCCGTCAGATCCAGCTTGGTGGCGAGCTGCTTGGAGAAGCTCAGCAGGTCGATCTGCGTTCCCACCAGCGCATTATAATCCGCTACGGACAGGTTCAGATTCGTCCCCGCAAGCGCGTTCAGCAATGCACCGGGCAGCCCGCCCTGCACGGATGCCAATCGGGTGCCGATGGAGAAGGCGGCATAATCGATACGAGCGGCCAGCGCCGTCGCGCGGACTTGTGTGGATCGGCGGCCGGTGATCGCGCCGCCGAAGAACAGCGGCACCGCTTGCACCAGCGTCACCTGTACGGCGTTGGTGGAGGGCGTACCGGGCACGAAGCGCTGCGCCGGCTTGATCGACCCGTCCGGCGTATAGGTTCCGGGTACGAGTGCGGCAATCTGCGCGTCCGTCAGCCTGTTGTCGGCGATGACTTGCTGGGCGGCCGCGGTCGCGGCGCCGGATGTGCCGACCGCCGCCAGAGCCGCCGCGTCGGCGACGCCCTGCAACTTGCGGTTGGCGAGATAGACCGAGCCCATGTCCACGGCGAATGCGGTCGACGCGAGCAGCGCCGTCATCGCCGCGACGGTGAGGATCGTGACCGAACCTCGCCGATCATGGGCAATTCCTCGGAGATGTCGCTTGAACACAAGCATCATAGGCCTCCAAGACTGATCGCCGCGCTCCGATGGATGCTGGTTGGCGGCGGAACCACGAAGCTCATGTGGAGGAGGGGATCCTGTGAAGCATCGTAGAAGACGTTCACGGTGAGCGTCGTCTGATCGTCGCTCACGCTGGTCGTGGCCTTGTCCGGGTCGAGTGCGCCGCCGCGCGCGAGCATGGTCTTCACGTTGCTGACCGCCAGATCGCTGCGCTCATCGGATGTCAGGCCGGCGATGGAGGCGCGCGCGGCGTCATTGGCCGCCTGTTGAACGGTGTGCGCCGTGAGGAACCAGTCCCCATAGGAGATGACGCCCATGATGAGGGTCAGCAGGATCGGGAGGACAAAGGCCATCTCGATGGCGGCTACCCCCCGCGCATCGGCACACAGGGTGCCGGCTTTGGCCTCATGAGGGCGAGCGGCGAGCTGTCGAACCATGTCGCCAGTCTATGGCTTCGTCATGCAGATCGAGTTTCTGCGAAGTTTACGCAAAATGCCTGAATAACGCGGAAAATTCGATCTAAGTCTAGTTGATGATCGTCCGGGATTCCGTCACTTAAACGGAAGAGGAGGGGCGTATGACACAGATCCAGCCCATGCAATGCGTGTCATCCGCGGAACTTACGCGAAATTTCGGCGCGTGGCAGGATCGCGCGGCGCGTGGCCCTTTAGTGGTTACGCATCATGGGCGACCACGCTGCGTTCTTCTCGCGGCGGATGCATATGCGCAATTCTCCCGGAGCGAAGCGCAGGAGAGCGAGATTGCCGTCGATCATGCGCTTCTGTCGGAACGGATCGATGTCGGTTTCGTCGTGCTCGACAAATCGCTTCGGATGCAGGAACTGAACACGCTGGCCTCGGTGATGCTCGGCAGAAGCCGGGACAGGCTGATCGGCACATCGATCCTCGATCTGCTCCCGAGGCTGGCGGAAGACCCTTATCACACACAGATCCGACGGGTGCTGCGCAGCGCGGCGCCGGCGCGATTCTCGCTGGTTGGGCAGGATGAACGCTCCATCCATATCCATGCTTTCCCCTGGCCGACGGGAATGGCGCTGACTTTGCAGTCGGCATCGTCGGAGGATGAAGCGGAAAACGAGCTTGCCCGTGCCCGCGCGCTATCGGCGGCCCTGGAGACGCATGGGAATATCGGGACGGCGCAACTGACTGTCCGTGCGTCCATCGCCGAGGTGGACGCGAGCTTCGCCAGCATCGTGGGCATCGCTCCCGACCGGCTGGCGGGCGCGCGCGTGACCGATCTGTTCGCCATGGCCTCCCGCGATGCGGTAAGCGCTGCGCTGGAGAAGGTCATGGGCGGCGCCAAGGTGGAGGCGCTGGATGCCTGCCTGCTGGTCGACGGCGGCGATCGCCCCCGCCGCATCGCGCTCGCCTCATGGAAAGAGGGCTATGGCATCGGCGGTGCCGTCATGGTCCTCCACGGACCTGCCTGAAGATCAATGAGAGGAAAATGGTGGACGCACTTGGGCTCGAACCAAGGACCCGCTGATTAAGAGTCAGCTGCTCTACCAACTGAGCTATGCGTCCACGCCGGATCGGCAACACATCGGTCGCCGTCGGGAGCGGCCGATTAGCAATCGAATCGAATGCTGTAAACCGCTTATTTCGCTCCCGAGGAATTAGCCGAAATGGGAGCGAGACCCTCGCTGTCCACGATCGATCGCCATCAGCAGACCGAGGATGATGAGCACCGTCATCACAGCCGACCCACCGTAGGAAACGAGCGGCAGCGGAATGCCGACCACCGGCGCCAGGCCCATCACCATCATCAGATTGACCGCGACATAGAAGAAGATGGTGGTTGAAAGCCCCGCGGCGGTCAGCCGTGCGAACCGGGTCTCCGCCCGCAGCGCCACGCCCAGCCCCCACCAGACCACGAAGAGGAACGCCGCGATCAGGATCACACCGCCCGCAAGCCCCCATTCCTCCGCCATGGTGGCGAAGACGAAATCGGTGTGGCCTTCGGGCAGATAATCGAGATGGCTCTGCGTGCCGTTCAGGAAGCCCTTGCCGAACAGCCCGCCCGAACCGATGGCGATCTTGGACTGGCTGATATGATATCCCTTGCCGAGCGGATCGCTCTCGGGATCGAGGAAGATCAGCACGCGGTTGCGCTGATATTCATGCATCATGCTCCACGCGCCGATGCCGACGGGAATGATCGACAGTCCGCCGCCGATGAACAGGCGCAGCGGAAGCCCCGCGAGGAACATCGTGACCGCTCCGCCCGCCAGCACCATGGTTGCGGTGCCGAGATCCGGCTGGACGAGGATCAGTGCGGCGGGGAGGCCTATCAGGCCCAGTGCCGGCCAGATCGCGTTCCAGCGACGGATCTCGCCGGCCGGCAGCATGTCGTAGAAGCGGGCGAGCGTCAGCACGATGACGGGTTTCATCAGTTCCGACGGCTGAAGGCGGATGATGCCCAGATTGAGCCATCGTTGTCCGCCGCCGGCCACCGCGCCCAGCAATTCGGTGAACACGAGCGCCACCAGCAGAATGACATAAGCCGGAATGACCGCTTTCTTTATCTGCTCCTCACGCAGGCGGGACAGCACCACCGCACCCCCGAGGAAGAGGCAGAAACGCACGCCCTGGCCGAGCGCCCAAGGCTCCAGGCTGCCCCCTGCGGCGGAATAGAGCACAAGCAGCCCGAAGCCGGTGATGCCCATCACGGTCAGGATGACCATCCACGGAAGCTGCGTCAGTTGCGCGGGTACGAGCGAGTTGCGGATCATTCGTTCATCGTCCCGCGGGGAGGCTGCTGAACATTCTCCGGCGCCTCGGAGGGCGGAGCGACGGCCGTCGCGGCCGAGGTTGGCGGCGGCGTGGCGGCATTTTCCTGCGCGCTCGTATCGCCCGTGTCGGCCGTTGCCGGCGGAGAGGCGGCGGCGGCCTGTGCCGCCTGCCATTCCGCCTTCTGGCGTGCCGTGCGGGTCGCGATGTCGCCGCCCCAACTGGGTTGCATCTTGGCCAGCGTATCCAGCGCGCGCTGCTTGTCGTAGAGGAAGGTGAAAGCGTCACGAGCCACGCCGGCTGCAAAGGTGCCGTGGCCGGCATGTTCCATGATGAAACCGGCAGCGTAGCGCGGCTGCTCGACCGGCGCGAAGGCAATGAACAGGCCGTGGTCGCGCAGCTTCCACTCGCCGGTTGTGCCGCTCGTGCGGCCCGCGCGCCGATCGGCCATGCTGATGTGGTGTACCTGCGCCGATCCGGTCTTGCCGCCCATATCGATACCGGGAAGCTGCATACGCGCGCTGCCCGCCGTTCCGCCTGGACCAACCACGGCCCCCATGGCCTCGTGGATGAATCGCAGATGCGCTGGGTCGAGGCCGAGGGACTCGGCGGGTTCGTCATTCCGGCGATGGACCAGCCGGGGCACCAGCGCCCTGCCGCTGGCAAGGCGAGCCGCCATCGTTGCGATCTGGAGCGGGTTGACCAAGGTATAACCCTGCCCGATCGCCGAGTTCAGCGTATCGCTGACCGTCCATTCCTTATGATATTTCTTGAGCTTCCACTCGGGATCGGGGACGGTGCCGAAACGCTGGGAGGGGACGGGCAGGGGGAATTTCTGCCCGAGGCCAAGGCGCCGCGCCATCGCGGCTATCCGCGAAGTGCCGATCCGGCGCGCCATCGCGTAGAAATAGATGTCGCAGCTCTTCTGGATCGCCATGTGCATATCGACCATGCCATGGCCGCGATGCTGATAGCAGTGGAAGAAGCTGTTCCCCACCTTGTAGGTTCCAGTGCAGAGCACGCGATCGTCGGGCGAGACGCCGGCCTCCAGCAGCGCCAGTGCGTTCATCGGCTTCACCGTCGATCCGGCGGGATAAAGACCCTGCAACGCCTTGTTCAGGAGGGGAAGGTGGTCGTTCGCCGACAGCCTGTTCCACTCATCATGGGTGATGCCGCGGGAGAAGCTGTTGGGATCATAGGCCGGCATGGACACCATCGAGAGGATGTCACCGCTCTCGCAGTCGATCACGACGCCGGAGCCGGACTGGTCCCCCATCCGCTCGGCAACATAATCCTGAAGACCGGCGTCGATGGTCAATTGCAGCGTGTGGCCCGGCGTCTCCGGTTGGGTGGTGAGTTCGCGGACGAGCTTGCCGCGCGCCGTCACTTCGGAACGCTTGGCGCCGGGCTCGCCGCGTAGATAAGATTCAAAAGTCTTCTCAAGCCCTTCCTTGCCGATCTTGAATCCGGGGGTGAGCAACAGCGGATCGCGATTCTTCTCATAGTCCTTGGCGGAAGCCGAACCCACATAGCCGACCAGATGAGCCACCGCCGCGCCAGCCGGATAGAAGCGCGAGAAGCCGCGCGCGGGCACGACGCCCGGCAGATCGGGCAGGCGCAGGTTCACCGCGGCGAAGCGTTCATAATCGAGATCTTCGACCACCTGCACCGGCTGGAACCCCGCCGCCTTGTCGAGGCTGTCGTGCAGCCGCTCGATATCCTCCGGCGCGAGGCCGAGAATATTCTGGAGCAACTGAATCTCCGCATCCTTGTCGTGCAGCAGGTCGGGGATCAGGTCGACGCGGAAATCCGAACGGTTGATCGCGATCGGCTGACCATAGCGATCCACGATCCACCCCCGGCGCGGCGGCACCAACGTGGAGCGCGCGCGATTGCTCTCGGCCAGCGCCGAATATTTGTCCTTCTGCGCAACCGTCAGCCACGCCAATCGGCTGGCCAGCATCAGGCCGATACCGCCCTGGATCGCGCCCAGCGCGAAGGTGCGGCGGGTGAAGGAAAAGCTCTGCTGCGCCTCGGTGACGAGACGTCCGGGCCGGCGGGGTTTCACGAACGGCCTCTCAGTCGTCGGATGCGCGGATCTTGCCGATCGCCAGGCGCCAGCGATCGAGAAGCGCACAGAGCCGTCCGATGAAGGGGAAGCAGAGGATGCTGGTGAGGATCTGCGGCTCCACCAGCGTCACGGGGGTCGCGCCGCCCGTCCAGCAGGCGATCGCCCACGCGCCGAGGATGCCGATCGCGATCGCGACCGCCGCCAGCAGCCATTCCTGCCAATAGTCGCGCCAGAGAAGCCTCACTTCCACCAAATCGATGAGCAACAGACACAAGGTCCATGTGACCATGCCCGTGCCGAGCGTCTGCCCCGTCAGGAGATCGTCGGCAAGGCCCAACGGCAAGCCGATCCAGGCCGGCCACATCTCGGGCCGCAATAGGCGCCAACCGAGCAGCATCAGCAAGCCAAAAGGCGGCCATGCCGGTGACAAGGTGACGGTCGGGACGAGTGCGCAGGCCGAGCCGATCAGCGTCGAGACGATCGGCACCAGCCGGGCGCGGACCTCAATGGCGCGGGCCGGCGGGGCGGAACTGCGCGGCGAGCGCATCAGTGCGTCTCGCCCGAAGTGCCCTTCGGCGGTGACGGCAGGCCGGCGAAGGGCTGCTCCACGACCGCATAATCGAGCTGGCTCGGATCGGCGAGTGGCCAGGCAATGGCGATATCGCCTTCCTTGCGGAGAATCACCGCCACCGGCACGTCCGGCGGATAGAGCCCGCCGGTGCCGGATGTCAGAACGATGTCGCCCCGGTTGAACGGATTGCCGCCGGCGCCGAGCGGCCGTATCTCGATCGAGCCGTCTCCACGCCCCGCCGCGAGCGCCGGCATCCCGCCGCGCGCCATGCGCACCGGCACGACGCTCGCATTGTCCGTGATGAGGAGCACGCGAGACGCCAGCATCCCGGCTTCGACGATGCGGCCGACCAGCCCCTCGGGCGAGCGGACCGGCTGGCCGGGACGCACGCCCTGCGCCAATCCGGCGGTGATGGTGGCGAGGCGGCGGCTGCTGACCCCCGTCGATCCCACGATCCGGGCCACGGCGATCGAGGCCGGCCGGTTCTCGACCAGATGCAGCATTCGCCGCAGCCGGTCATTCTCCAGCGCGAGGATGCGCGCGCGCACCAAGGCGCGCCGATTGGCTTCGAGTTCGCGCTCCATCGCCGCGTTCTTCGAGCCCGCGTCGATATAGTTGGCCACGCCATCCACGATCGACCCGGCCCCGCGGACCATGCCGCGCCCAAAGGCCGAAACCGGAGTCGTCAGATCGAGCGCGGCGCCGCGAACGGCGCCGAACCCTTCCGGGTCGACATGTGACACGACGACCAGCCCCAGGCCGACGAAAATTCCCGTCACCGCGACAACATAGGACAGGAACAGCCCATATTGTGCGCGACGGGAAAAGCCGGGGCGCCGGTTCCGGGTCGGCGCCTTCATGGCAGACCCTCCCGTCAGGCGGTGAGCAGCACGCCGCGGTAGACCGGCTCTTCCAGCGCGCGCCCGGTGCCGAGCGCCACGCAGGTGAGCGGATCATCCGCGATGGTGACCGGCAGGCCGGTCTCGTCCCGCAGCACCTCGTCGATGCCCTGGAGGAGAGCGCCACCACCGGTCAGCACGATGCCCTGATCCACGATGTCCGCGGCCAGTTCCGGCGCGGTGTTCTCGAGCGCGATGCGCACGCCCTCGATGATCGTGCCCACCGGCTCGCTGAGTGCATCGGCGATCTGGCCCTGGTTGATCGTGATTTCCTTGGGCACGCCGTTGACGAGGTCGCGGCCCTTGATGTGGATCGTCTCGCCGATGCCGTCCGGCGGCATCTTGGCGCAGCCCACTTCCTTCTTGATCCGCTCGGCCGTGGCTTCGCCGATCAGCAGGTTATGGTTGCGGCGGACATAGGAGGCGATCGCCTCGTCCATCTTGTCGCCGCCGACGCGCACCGAGGTGGTGTAGGCGAGGCCACGCAGCGAGAGCACCGCGACTTCCGTCGTGCCGCCGCCGATGTCGACCACCATGGAGCCCACCGGCTCGGTGACGGGCATGTCGGCGCCGATCGCGGCCGCCATCGGCTCCTCGATCAGGAAGACCTGCGATGCACCGGCGTTGGACGCGGCGTCACGGATCGCGCGGCGCTCCACCGAGGTCGAGCCCGACGGCACGCAGATCACGATCTCCGGCCAGCGCGGGAAGCGACGCTGACCATGCACCTTGTGGATGAAGTGCTTAATCATCTGCTCGGCCACGTCGATGTCCGCGATGACGCCGTCACGCAGCGGACGGATCGCCTCGATCGTCCCCGGCGTCTTGCCCATCATCAGCTTGGCGTCTTCGCCCACGGCGCGAACCTTCTTCACGCCGTTGATCGTTTCGATCGCCACCACCGACGGCTCGTTCAGAACGATGCCGCGCCCCCTCAGATAGACCAGCGTGTTCGCGGTCCCGAGGTCGATCGCCATGTCATGCGACATGAACTTGAAGAAACGATTGAAGAACATTCTGTGCCCGCTCTCGCCCACCGCGCCAAGCCGTCGCCCACGGCCGGCGTTTGCCTCTCGGATATGCCACGCCTACTGCTCTCGATCGCCCGGAAAATCGGATGATTGTTGTAGTCGCGGGATGCCGCCGCTTGGGCTAGGAGTTGCGCCATGTCAATACGGCGCCTCCCCGAACATCTGGTCAATCGCATCGCAGCCGGCGAGGTCGTCGAGCGGCCCGCGAGCGCACTCAAGGAACTGGTCGAGAACGCGATCGACGCCGGGGCCTCCCGAATTGCCGTTTCTCTGGCGGAAGGCGGGCTTTCGATGGTCGAGGTGGTCGACGACGGATGCGGCATGACGCCCGACGAAATGGCCCTCGCGCTGGAGCGACACGCCACCTCCAAGCTGCCGGACGACGCGATCGATGCCGTTGAAACGCTCGGTTTTCGCGGCGAGGCGCTGCCCTCCATCGCCAGCGTGGCGCGGCTTTCGATCGAGAGCCGGGTGCGGGGTGCGGACGGGTGGCGGCGAGTCGTCGATAATGGTGCTCTGGTGGGCGAGGGGCCGGCCGCACTCCCGCCGGGGACGCGGGTGAAGATGGAGGCGTTGTTCGAGCGCGTGCCGGCGCGGCGCAAGTTCCTGCGCTCGGCCCGATCCGAATATGCGGCGAGCGTGGATGTCGTGCGCCGTCTCGCCATGTCGCGCCCGGAGATCGGCTTCACGCTGGAGCATGACGGACGCCGTGTCTTCTCCGTGCCGCCCGGCGATAGCCAGCCGGCTCGTGTCGCGGCCCTGACCGATCGCGAGCTGGCGCCCAACAGCGTCGTCGTCGATCATGTGCGGGGCGAGGTGCGGCTCGAAGGTGTGATCGGGCTGCCCACCTTCAATCGCGGGGTGGCCGATCACCAATATCTGTTCGTCAACAATCGCCCGGTGCGCGACCGCCTGCTCGCGGGATCGGTGCGCGCCGCCTATCAGGATCTGTTGGCGCGGGACCGGCATCCGGTCGTCGCGCTGTTCGTGACGCTGCCGGGCAGCGAGGTCGACGTGAACGTCCACCCGGCCAAGACTGAGGTCCGCTTCCGCGAACCGGCATTGGTGCGCGGGCTGATCGTCGGCGGCCTGAGGGCGGCGCTCGATGGTGCCGGCCATCGCAGCGCGCAGCGCCCCTCAGCCGCGGCGCTGGGCAACTGGCAGACCGAGCCGACCGCTTCGACTCCCGCTCAACTCGCGACGCTCCCGCTGCCGATCGCGGAGCGGCAATATGGCGTGTGGGACGCCCGGCCGTCCTATGCAGCACCGAGCCCCGCAGCCCCGGCGCCCCAGGGGCGTGCGGAGATGGCGACGATCGCACCGCCCGCCGCCGTGGAGCATCCGCTCGGGGTGGCCCGCGGGCAGGTGGCTGCGACCTACATCGTCGCGGAGGCCGAGGATGGCCTCGTCATCGTGGACCAGCACGCCGCGCACGAGCGGCTGGTGCTGGAGCGGATGCGCCGTGCCATGGCGGATGGCGGCGTGGCGTCGCAGGCGCTGCTGCTGCCCGAGGTGGTGGAGCTGGACGAAGCCGCCTGCGACCGGCTGGAGTCTCGTATCGAGGAACTGGCGGCGATGGGCCTCGAACTCGATCGCTTCGGGCCGCGTGCCATGCTGGTCCGCGCCGTTCCCGCGATGCTGGGCCGTGCCGACGTGCGCGGGCTGGTGAGCGATCTGGCCGACGAAATCGCCGCCTATGACGAGGCGCTCAGCCTCAAGGAGAAGCTGGACCATGTCGCCGCCACCATGGCCTGCCATGGCTCGGTTCGCGCCGGGCGGCTTCTCTCGGTCGCGGAGATGAACGCGCTGCTCCGCGAGATGGAGGTCACGCCGCATTCCGGCCAGTGCAACCATGGCCGCCCCACATGGGTGAAGCTCGGCCACAACGACATCGAAAAGCTGTTCGGGCGGAAGTGAGAGGCGCTCAGTCGCGCGCGTGCCAGCGCCGCGGCTTGAGTTCGCCCACCACCACACCGCAGAGGATCAGCGCCGCGCCGGCCCAGCCCATCATGCCGAGGCGTTCGCCGGCAAAGCGGCCGAGGATGCCGGCGAACACCGGTTCCGACGAATAGATCAGCGTCGCGCGGGTGGGGGATACCGTCCGCTGCGCCCAGTTCATCGCAAGCTGGATGAAGGCGCTGGCGATACCCAGCCCGATGCCGCTGATCCACACCGCGCTGCCCGGCATATGGAAGCTCTCGCCCGCGAAGGGCATGGCGATGAACCCGGCCACCGCCACGATCATGAGATCGAGCACCGCGACCCGTCCGGCGTCGATGCTCTCCGCATAGCGGCCGATCAGGATGATCTCGCCCGAGAAGGCGATAGCGCTCGCCAGCGTCATCCACTCACCCCGGCCGAACCCGAAGGAACCACCCGAAGGGTTGGCGATCAGCACCAGTCCGGCGAAGGCAAACAGGATGCCGATCCAGCTCATGACTTGCGGCGCGCGGCGCAGCACCGCCCATTGGATCAGCGGAACGAGCGGCACATAGAGCGCCGTGAGAAAGGCCGACATGCTGGATGAGACGGACTGGAGCCCTCCCGTCTGGAGCAGATAGCCCGCCGCCATGGGGATGCCGATGGCGATCGCGGCCACGATATCCCGCCGCGTCGTGCCCCTGAGCCGCCCGCGCAGCAGCAGAACCGTCGCCAGCGCCGCCGTGCCGAAACGCAGGCCGACGAAGAAGAACGGCCCCGATCCCGCACCCAGCGCGATACGCGTCGCGAGAAAGGTTCCGCCCCAGACGAACGCCACCGCCCAGAGCGCGAGATCCGGCAGGCGGGACTTCATGTCAGGCGGCGTGGAAGCCGCCGGTCGCCTCATCAAGCAACTTCAGCACACCCTCGCGGATGCCGAACCAGGCGCCGCGCAGCCGCAGCCGTCCAGCCTGCTCCGCTTCCGCCACGAAGGGGAAGGAGCGCAGGTTGGTGAGGCTGATCTTCACCGCCTCATGCTCCAGCCGGCGCTGCGCTGCGTCGCCATGGCCGCATTCGGCGACGACCGCATCCCGTGCGGTATCGAGCATGTCGACCCAGTGGGCGATGAAGCCGCCGGCTCCGGGAGGCGCGCCTTCGAACGCCTGCGTCATCGAGGCCTTGCAGCCGCCGCAGAACTCGTGCCCGAGCACGACGATCTCTTCCACGGGGATCTGCGTCACCGCGAACTCGACCGCGGCCGAGACGCCGTGACGGCTCGTGTCGTTCTCGTAAGGCGGCACCAGATTGGCCACGTTGCGGACGACGAAGATCTCTCCGGGCGACACGTCGAAAATCTGCGTCGGATCGACGCGGCTATCCGAGCAGGCGATGACGAGCGTCTTGGGGCTCTGGCCATCCGCCAGTTCGGTCCAGCGCGCACGCTGCTTGGCCCAGCCCTCCGCGCGGAAGCGACGGTAGCCTGCGATGAGATTTTCGAAGTCTGACATGACATGCTGCCTAAGGATGCGCGGCAGGGCTGGCAAGTCCGGTCGGCAATCGCTATCTCGCCCGCCATGACCGATGCCGCCGCAGAATCCCGTCCGCCCCGCATCCGCAAGCCCGACTGGATTCGGGTGAAAGCCCCGACCTCGGTGGGCTTTTCGGAAACCAAGGCGCTGATGCGCCGCCTCAATCTCGCGACCGTGTGCGAAGAGGCCGCTTGTCCGAACATCGGCGAGTGCTGGACCAAGAAGCACGCGACCGTGATGATCCTGGGCGATACCTGCACGCGCGCCTGCGCTTTCTGCAACGTGAAGACGGGGATGCCCCGCGCCGTCGACAAAACCGAGCCGCAGCACGTCGCCGATGCGGCGGCTGAGTTGGGCCTCGAGCATATCGTCATCACGTCGGTCGACCGTGACGACCTGCCGGACGGCGGCGCCTCGCAGTTCGTGAAGGTGATCGAGGCGCTCCGCCGCACGACGCCGAACACCACGATCGAGATCCTGACGCCGGATTTCCGCAACAAGGCGGATGCCGCCGTCGAGGCGATCGTCGCCGCGCGGCCGGACGTCTATAACCATAATCTCGAAACCGTCCCGAGGCTCTATCCCACGATCCGGCCGGGCGCGCGCTATTATGCCTCGCTGCGCCTGCTGGAGAGCGTGAAGAAGCATGATCCGTCGATCTTCACCAAGTCCGGCCTGATGACCGGCCTCGGCGAGCAGCGGCTGGAGGTCCATCAGGTGATGGACGATATGCGTTCCGCCGACATCGATTTCCTGACGATGGGCCAATATCTCCAGCCGACTCCGCGCCATGCCAAGGTGGAGGAGTTCACCACCCCGCAGGCGTTCGGCGCCTATGGGGCGATCGCGCGGGCCAAGGGGTTCCTGCTGGTCGCGGCCTCGCCGTTGACCCGTTCGAGCTACCACGCCGGTGACGATTTCGCGAAGCTGCGCGCGGCCCGCGAAGCCAAGCTGGCGCGCGGCTGATCGATAGGGAAAAGCGATGCCTCGCCACGCCGAAACCCGCCAGCTTCCCTATACGCCCGAGCAGATGTTCGATCTGGTGGCGGATGTCGCCCGCTATGGCGAGTTCCTGCCCTGGGTCGCGGCCGTGCGCGTGCGCGAGGACAGCCCCACCGAGATGATCGCGGACCTCGTGGTCGGCTTCAAGGGAATCTCCGAACGCTTCACCTCGCAGGTCCACAAGAGCCGCCCGTCGAGCATCCGCGTCGATTATCTGGAAGGACCGCTCGCGCACCTCACCAATGAATGGGGCTTCCGGCCGGACGGACAGGGCGGCACGCTGGTCGACTTCGCGGTGGACTTCGCGTTCAAATCGAAGCTGTTCGAGATGCTGGCGGGGCAGGTGTTCGACCGCGCGCTCCGCAAGATGATCGGCGCTTTCGAAACGCGCGCGGCCGAGCTTTATGCGTCCGGCGGCGTCGAATCCCCGAACGCGGCCGGCGAGGGCGTCGGCAGCAGCAGTTCGAGCGCGCACAGCGCCGCCTGAAGGCGGATCGCGCCACGGCCCAGATCGCCGAACTCGCGCTTGTCGGCCACCACATCGTCAGGATCGCCGGATCGGCTCGCGCGTGCGAAGACGACTGTCCCCACGGGCTTCTTCTCGGAGCCTCCGCCGGGGCCGGCGATGCCGGTGATCGCCACGCCGATGTCCGCGGAGCTGTGCTGGATCGCGCCCTGCGCCATGGCCCATGCGGTCGCGACCGAAACCGCGCCGAACGTCTCCAGCACGTCGGAGGGGACGCTCAGCATCCCCATCTTCGCTTCGTTGGCGTAGGTGATGAAGCCCGCCTCGAATACTTCGGACGAGCCCGGAATTTCGGTCAATGCCGCCGAGACGAGTCCGCCCGTGCAGCTTTCGGCCACCGCGACGCGGAGACCTGCCGCACGGTTTTCCTCGACGACCCTGCGGGCCGCCTCGATCAGTTCCGGGGGGAGGTTGGAGTCGGTCATCGGCTCGCCCCTTCGTCGTTCGGCCGGCAGATCGCAAGCCCCTTCGTCTGTTCCGGCCCGGCCACCTGGAGCGCCAGCAGGATCGCCTCGACCATCGCGTGCGCCTTCAACGGCGCGGCCAGCGCGACGACATTGTCGATCGTCCCGCAATCCCGAATCGAGACATGGTCGTTGATCTGCTGCCCGACGATCGTCCGCGCCAGATTGATGACCGTGTCGTCGGACGCGAAACTGGAGAGATCCTGCCCCGTCGCCGCCTCGATGGCACGGCGGGCGCGAGCCGGGTCGGCCGGCATCTCATGCCTGTATCGGGTGGCGAGGCCCTTTCCCTCGTTGGGCAGGAAGGCATCGGCCGGAAGCGCGGGGGAGCAGCGCTCCGCCAGCCCCTCGATCGCGTCGGGCAACGCCACGGCGATGAGCGTCCGCATATCGCTGCGCTCGATGCAGGCGGGGCGGGCGGCCTCGGCGGCCTGCCCCATGCCCAGCGCCAGCAGCGCGGCGAGGGCGGTCTTCCTCACGCGTCCGGCATCCGCACGGAGGCAATGGCTTGTGCGGCCATGCCTTCGCCTCGGCCGGTGAAGCCGAGCTTCTCGGTCGTCGTCGCCTTCACGCTCACACGATGGAGCGGGAGCCTGAGCAGATCGGCGACCCGCTGGCGCATGGCGTCGCGATGCGGGCCGACCTTGGGCGCCTCGCACATGATCGTGATGTCGACATGATCGATCACGCCGCCCTTCGCCGCGACGAGGCTGGCGGCATGTTCGAGGAACTTGCCGGAGTCCGCGCCTTTCCAGCGAGCATCGGAGGGCGGGAAATGGCTGCCGATATCGCCATCCGCGATCGTGCCGAGCAGGGCGTCGGTCAGCGCGTGAAGGCCCACGTCCGCGTCGCTATGTCCTGCCAGCGCCTGCGTATGCGGGATTTTGAGGCCACACAGCATCACATGATCGCCCTCGGTGAAGGCGTGGACGTCGAAGCCCATGGCGGTGCGCGGGATCAACCCGGCGGCAAGGCGCTGCTCGGCGGCCGCGAAATCGGCTTCGTGGGTCAGCTTTTCCAACATCGGGTCTCCGGGAACGGCGGCCACCACGAGGCCCGCCATGCGCGCGACCTGTGCGTCATCGGTCGCCTCATGCGCCTCGGGCCAATTCTGGTGGGCAGCGAGAATGGCATTGAAACGGAAGGCCTGCGGCGTCTGCACGCGCGCCAGCCCTTCGCGCGGGACGGTGTCTCCAAGCGCGCCGTCCTCGCTGCGGACGAGCGTGTCGACCACGGCGAGCGTCGGCACCGCGCCGGGTTGCGTTTCCAGCGCGCCGAGCAGCCGGTCGATGACGGCGGCGGGCAGGAAGGGGCGGGCGGCATCGTGGATCAGCACCGCCGCCGGCGCGCCATGGGCGGCGATCGCCCGAAGTCCCGCGAGAACGGAATCCCGCCGCGTCGCGCCACCGGGCGAAACGCTGGCAGGCTGGCGGCCATCGAGCGCTGCGGCCAGCATATCCTCCTGATCCGCACCGATGACGATGTGGACGCCGGCAATGTCGGGATGGCCCGCCAGCGCGTCGAAAGCCCGCGCGATGACGGCCTCACCCCCGATCCGGCGATATTGTTTAGGAAGGCCGCCACCGGCGCGCGTTCCGTTGCCGGCGGCCACAATCAGCGCCATCGCGCTCTTCTGTGCTGTCGAAGTCATCGCGCCGCGACCTAGACCTTCCCGAGGCCCATGGGAAGCTCCACGCCCGTGCTTGCCGCATCGCCGCAAAGCGAGTAGGGGGATTGCCTCTTTTTCAGGCAGATTGGACCCATGCGGAGCGAAGCGCTCGTGAAGCCGATTCAGGTCGGCCCCCTGACCATCGACACGCCGGTGATCCTGGCGCCGATGACGGGCGTCAGCGACCTGCCGTTCCGCAAGATGGTCCGGCGCTATGGTTCGGGGCTGAACGTCACCGAGATGATCGCATCGCAGGCTGCGATCCGGGAGACCCGCCAGTCGATTCAGAAGGCCGCATGGGATCCGATCGAGGAGCCCGTGTCGATGCAGCTCGTCGGCTGTTCGCCGCCTGAGATGGGCGAAGCCGCCAAGCTCAACGAGGATCGCGGCGCGGCCATCATCGACATCAACATGGGTTGCCCGGTCCGCAAGGTGGTGAACGGGGACGCCGGCTCTGCCCTGATGCGCGATCTCGATCTTGCGGCGTCGCTTATCAAGGCGACCGTGGATGCCGTTTCGGTGCCGGTGACCCTCAAGATGCGGATGGGCTGGGATCATGACAGCCTCAACGCGCCGGAACTGGCCCGCATCGCCGAGGATCTCGGCTGCAAGATGGTCACGGTCCATGGCCGTACCCGCAACCAGATGTACAAGGGCACGGCGGACTGGGCGTTCATCCGCCGTGTGAAGGAAGCTGTCTCCATCCCGGTGATCGCCAATGGCGACATCTGCTCGGTCGACGATGCCGAGGAGGCGCTCAGCCAGTCCGGCGCGGATGGCGTGATGATCGGTCGTGGCGCCTATGGCCGACCGTGGCTACTCGGCCAGACGATGCGCTTCCTGACCACCGGCGAGCGCAGGCCCGATCCGTCGATCGATGAGCAATATGCCGTGATCGTCGAGCATTACGAGATGATGCTCAGCCATTATGGCCGGGAAACCGGCGTCAATATGGCCCGCAAGCATCTCGGATGGTACACCAAGGGGCTGTCCGGTTCGGCGGAGTTTCGGAACACCGTCAATCAGGTGCCCGATGCCGACCGCGTGCTGGCGATGATCGAGGAGTTCTACCGGCCGTGGCTATCCCGGGCGGCCGCCTGATCCGCCTCGGCCGCCGTGCGGGCGGCGAAACGGAGTTCCCCGGCGCGGCGGAACTGCTCGCGGCGGTTCCGGCGGCTTTGCTGGTGATCGACGGGGAGCGGGTGGTGCGCGATTGCAACGCCGCCAGCGAAGCCCTGCTCAATCTCGCGCGATCGGCCGTGATCGACCGCCCCATCGAGGAAATGACCGGACATCCGCTCACCAGCATGGCGGCGGATCAGCCTTTTGCCGCCTATGATCTCGACATGGTGCTGCCCGTCGGCCGCCATTATCGGGGAGATATGACGGTTGCGCCGTTGCCGGAGCGGACGGGATGGCGGATCGTCTCCATCCACGGTCGCGCGAGCCACGACATCTCCGCCCGACGCGGCGACCGCGTGACGCGAACCTTGCCGGCCGCCGCTGCCGCATCGCTGCTGGCGCATGAGGTGAAGAACCCGCTGTCCGGTATCCGGGGCGCCGCCCAGTTGCTCGAGGCCGGGGCCGGCCCCGAACAGACCGAACTGACCCAGCTCATCCGTCGCGAGGTCGACCGGATCGTGGGCCTGATCGATCGTATGGAAGGCCTGTCGGATACGCGACCGCGGGTTTGCGAGCCGATCAACATCCATTCCGTGCTCAACCATGCGCGCATCGTCGCCTGTGCGGGGTTTGCCGCGAACGCCATGGTCCGCGAGCTATATGACCCTTCGCTGCCGGACGTGCTCGGCAACCGGGACGGTCTTGTGCAGGTGGTGCTCAATCTTCTGAAGAATGCGGCCGAAGCGACGGAGGGTAATGGCATCATCACGCTCACCACGGCCTATCGCCATGGCCTCTCGGTCGCGCCGCTCGGCGGCGGGCAGCGTCTCGCCCTGCCGATCGAGCTGTGCGTGATCGACGACGGCCCCGGCGCGCCGGAAGAGATGGTGCCGCATCTGTTCGATCCCTTCGTCACCTCGAAGGTTTCGGGAAGCGGTCTCGGCCTCGCCCTGGTCGACAAGCTGGTGAACGAGATGGGCGGCATCGTTGAATATGCGCGCGAGGGCACGCCGGCACGAACGGTATTCCGCCTGCTGCTACCTCGCGCGCCGATCGCATCGGGACGGGGATCGCCATCATGAACGGGCTGTTGTCGGGCCGTATTCTGGTCGTGGACGATGACGCGGCGATCCGCACCGTCGTGCGCGAGGCCCTGCGACGAGCTGGACATGTCGTCGAGACCGCGGGCTCCATCGCCGAGATGCGTCGCGCGATCGGAAGCTTCGCGCCGGACGTGCTGGTCACGGACGTGATGCTGCCCGATGGAGATGGGCTGGACATGGTGCCGGACATCGCCGCGCGCTATCCCGATCTGCCGGTCATCGTGCTTTCGGCGCGCAATACGCTTGCGACGGCTGTGCGCGCGACGGAGCAGGGGGCGTTCGAATATCTGCCCAAGCCCTTCGATCTCGATGAACTGGGCCGGGCCGTGGTGGGCGCGCTTTCAGGCCGGGCGACGGGTGGAAACAGCGAAGATGGAGATGCGCAGGCGCACGATCTCCCCCTGATCGGCCGTTCGCCGGCCATGCAGCAGGTCTATCGGACGATCGCCCGCGTCGTCTCCAACGACCTCACTGTGCTGATCCTCGGGGAATCGGGGACCGGCAAGGAACTGGTGGCGCGGGCGATCCATGATCTCGGCCCCCGATCGCGGCGGCCCTTTGTGCCCGTCAACATGGCGGCGATCCCCCGCGAGCTGATCGAGAGCGAGCTGTTCGGGCATGAGCGGGGGGCGTTCACCGGCGCCGCCCAGCGGACGGCCGGGCGGTTCGAGCAGGCGGCGGGCGGCACGCTTTTCCTCGACGAGATCGGCGACATGCCGCTGGAAGCGCAGACACGGCTTCTGCGCGTGCTCCAGGAGGGCGAGTTCACCACCGTCGGCGGCGCGCGTCATATCAAGGCCGACGTCCGCGTGATTGCGGCCACGAACAAGGATATCGAGCGGCAGGTGGCCGAAGGCGGCTTTCGGGAAGATCTCTATTATCGGCTGAACGTGGTGCCGGTCCGCCTGCCGGCGTTGCGTCAGCGGATGGAAGATGTCGGCGAGCTGGCCCGCCATTTTCTCGATCGCGCCGCCGCCGATGGGCTTCCGCGCAAGACGCTGGATGACGCGGGCGTGGAGCGCCTGCTTCAGCATGGCTGGCCCGGCAATGTCCGCGAGCTGGAAAATCTCATGCGACGCCTGGCCGCGCTGGTGCGTGAAGAGCGGATCGGTGCCACCGCCATCGCGGCGCAACTCGGCGCGGGCTCCGCGATCGAAATTGTCCCCGCTGTCGAGAGCGATGGCGGGTTATGCGGCTCGGTGGAACTCCATCTGACGCGTTATTTCGCCGGTTTCGGCCGCGAGTTGCCGCCTGACGGGCTTTATGAGCGGCTGCTTGCGGAGATCGAACCGCCTTTGCTGCGAATCGCTCTGGCCGCATCCAAGGGCAATCAGATTCGCGCGGCGCGGCTGCTCGGGATCAACCGCAATACGCTGCGCAAGAAGTTGACCGAACGCGGGATCGATCCCTCCGCTTCGCGACGGAACGGCTGAGCAATACGACGGATCGGTTGTAACATCCGCGTCGCAATCGTGTTGTGTCGGCAACGCCCTGTGGTAGAACAGCCACGATGGAGGCGGAGACAACTCGTCCACGGGGAGGGCGCCAAGCCCAGCAACCGCGATGGAGGCGGAGGCTGACGGTCGTCCAGCGCCGGGGCTCCCTGATGGTCCTGCTCGAGATCGCGACCGTCTTGGTGTGGCTCGCCATCTTCGCCGCAAGCTGGTCCTTCATCTCCCGAAGCAGCTCGCCGGAGCAATTGCTGACACCGCCGGTCGTGGCCCTGTTGCTGGTCGCGAACCTTGTGCCGCTGATCGGGTTGCTGGTTCTGGCCGCCCGGCGGATCGCCCGTCGACGTGTGGCGGGAACGGGCGGCGGGGGGCGGCTGCATGTCCGGCTCGTTGCGCTTTTCTCCGGGGTCGCGGCGGTGCCGACGCTCCTGGTGGTCGTCTTCGCCTCGTTGCTGTTTCAGTACAACGCGGCTTTCTGGTTCTCCAACAACGCCCGCACCGTGCTCGAAAATTCGGATCGTGTCGCGCAGGCCTATGTCCAGGAAAAGCAATCGGCGCTCGAACGAGAGATGCTGCCGATGGCCGGCGATTTCCGAAACGCGTTATCGCAGATAACGTCGCTGGAAGATCCCCGCATCCCGAGCTTCTTCGCCGAGCAATATACCAGGCGCCATCTCTATGAGCTGATCCTGATCGGTGTCGGCAAGGATGGCGCGCCTCATCTGCTGGCTCTCACCAATCCGACCAACAAATCCGCCAGCGAGCTGATCCCGCTGAGCAAATATCCCAAGCTCGATCGTGGCGAAGTGGATAGCAGCGTCGTAGCGGACCGGATCGAATCCCGCATCGCGGTGGACCCCAAGGCCAAGCTTTATATCTACGCCTCGCAGCAGCTTGATCCGCAGGTCGTGGCGCAGGCGACACGGGCGCGCTCGGCCGCCGGCGATTACAGCAGCCTGCTCGAACGTTCGCGGTCGCTCCAGTTGCGCTTCAATGCGGCTCTCTTGGTTGTATCGCTCCTGATCGTGGCGGCTTCCATCTGGATCGCCTTCACCGTCGCGGATCGCCTGACGCGTCCGATTTCCGGGCTCGTCGGCGCGGCGCGACGGATCACCTTGGGCGATCTGTCCGTTCGGGTCGCGCCGGCAGTTCGTCGCGATGAGATCGGCGCGCTCGCAACAGCCTTCAATCGCATGACCCGCCGGATCGAGGAACAGACGAGCGCCCTGGTCTCCGCCAATCGACAGGGTGAGGAGCGGCGCGCTTTCATCGAGGCGGTGCTGTCGGGTGTGAGTGCCGGCGTGGTGTCCGTCGACGGCGAGCGGCGTATCCGGCTTATCAACCAATCGGCCGAGCGGCTGCTGCATACCGAGGGCCAGAGCCCCATCGATCGGCCGCTGCATGATGTCGCGCCCGAACTGGATCAGTTGATCGGGCAGGATGAGCGGGAATCCGTCGTCCAGCTCACCAGCGGCGGAGAAATCCGTACCCTTGCCGTGACGCAGGTGGATTCCGACGGCGGCCATGTGCTGACCTTTGACGATATCACGCAGCAGTTGCTCGATCAGCGCCGGGCCGCGTGGTCGGACGTCGCGCGGCGTATCGCGCACGAGATCAAGAACCCGCTGACGCCGATCCAGCTCGCCGCCGAACGCCTCCAGCGGCGTTATGGCAAGGAAGTGACAAGCGATCCGGCCGTATTCGAGCGCCTGACGCAGACCATCGTGCGACAGGTCGGCGATCTACGGCGGATGGTGGACGAATTTTCCTCCTTCGCGCGTGTGCCCAAGCCGGTCTTCCGGGCGGAACCGCTCGTCGAGATCGCGCGGCAGGCGTTGTTCCTGCACGAGGTCGCCCATCCCGCGATCCATTTCTCACTCGATGCCCCGGAGCCGCCGCCCATCCTGGTGTGCGACCGTCGTCTGCTCGGCCAGGCCTTGACGAATATCGTCAAGAATGCCGTCGAAGCCATTCAGGAAAAAGGGGAAGAGGGCGAAACGCCCACAGGCAGCGTGGCGATGAAGATTGAGGCCGAGGAAGGCCGGATCATCATCGAGCTTGCCGACACCGGCATAGGCCTGCCTGCGGAGCGTGAGCGCCTGACCGAACCTTATATGACGACCCGCTCGCGCGGCACGGGGCTCGGCCTCGCGATCGTCAAGAAGATCGTGGAAGAGCATTTCGGCACCATCGCCTTTGCCGATCGCCCCGGCGGCGGCACGGTGGTGCGGATCCAGCTCGATGCCGCGAAACTCGCGCCCCTCGTCGGCGCGTCCGAACACGATGCCTCCGGGGAGGAGGCTCGCCCCACCGAACTGACCCGCATGAAGGCCGGATGACATGGCATTGGACGTTTTGATCGTCGATGATGAACAGGACATTCGCGAACTGGTCGCGGGTGTTCTCGAGGATGAGGGCTATGGCGCCCGGACCGCGGCGGACAGCGATGCGGCGCTGGCGGCGATCCGCGAACGCAGGCCCAGCCTGGTCCTGCTCGACGTGTGGTTGCAGGGATCGAAGCTTGATGGGCTCGATCTGCTGGACGAGATCAAGCGGCGGGACGCGTCGATCCCCGTGCTGGTCATTTCGGGCCATGGCAATCTGGACACGGCGGTCGCCGCCATCCGGCGCGGTGCGGCCGATTTCATCGAAAAGCCCTTCGAGGCCGAACGCCTGCTGCTCCTCGTCGCGCGCGCGACCGAGACGGAACGGCTGAAGCGCGAGAATGCCACGCTGCGCGCCCAGATCGGGCAGGATGAGGAGTTGAACGGTCAATCCGCCGCGATCAACCATGTCCGTGCGACGCTCAAGCGCGTGGCGGCGACCGGTAGCCGCGTGCTCGTCACCGGCCCGGCGGGCGTCGGCAAGGAGGTGGCCGCCCGGCTGCTTCACACCTGGTCCAATCGCTCACAGGCGCCGTTCGTGGTCGTGTCCGCGGCGCGGATGACGCCCGAACGCATGGAAGAAGAGCTGTTCGGCACGGAAGAGGGGGGCGAGCTGCATCGCCCCGGCCTTCTGGAGCAGGCGCATGGTGGCACGCTCTTCCTCGACGAGATCGCGGACATGCCGCTCACCACGCAGGCGCGCATCCTCCGTGTGCTGACCGACCAGAGCTTCACCCGCGTCGGCGGGACGCAGATGGTGAAGGTGGATGTCCGCGTCGTCTCGGCTACCGCGCGCGCGCTTCAGGAAGAGATTTCCGCCGGTCGCTTCCGCGAGGATTTATATTATCGACTCAATGTGGTGCCGGTGAATCTTCCCGCGCTATCTGAGCGACGGGAGGACATCCCCGCGCTCGTTCATCACTTCGCAGCCCGTTATGCGACGGAGCGGCGCGTGGCGACGCCGGAGATCGCCGCCGAGGCGCTGGCCGCGCTTCAGGCCTATGACTGGCCGGGCAATGTCCGCCAGCTTCGAAATGTCGTGGAGCGGACGATCATCATGGCGCCGGGTGACCGGATCGGCCGGATCGACGCCGATATGCTTCCGCCGGAAGTGCTGTTCGATCAGGAGCGGCTGGCACCCGGCAACGCGGCCAAGGCGATCATGGGCACGCCGCTTCGCGAAGCCCGCGAAACGTTCGAGCGCGAGTATCTGCGTGTCCAGATCCGGCGTTTTTCGGGCAATATCTCGCGCACGGCGACATTCATCGGGATGGAGCGCTCGGCGCTCCACCGTAAACTCAAGTCGCTTGGGCTCGTCGATCTGAAGGATGCGGAGGAATAGCCGCCCGCACCTGTTTCGATATCCGAAGATCGAAATGGCCCGTGTGACGCTCTGCGGGCCATTGCCGCGGCGCGTCATCTCGCATACATTCCGGCCACTTCCGCAGCCGGCGGGAGGACGCAACGCCAACGAACGGCGCGCACGCGGGCCACGCCCCGCCAATCTGACCGGAGACAGGTCATATGGCCGAAAAGCCCAACAATCTCCAGGACATGTTCCTCAACGCCCTGCGCAAGTCCAAGACCCCGGTGACGATGTTTCTCGTCAAGGGCGTCAAGCTTCAGGGCATCATCACCTGGTTCGACAATTTCTCGGTGCTGCTCCGTCGCGACGGGCAGAGCCAGCTTATCTACAAGCACGCCATCTCCACGGTGATGCCGGCCCACCCGATCGACCTCGCGCCGATCGAAAAGGCCTTCGCCGAGAGCAAGCGCGGTACGCTGTTGCAGGAAATCTTCCTCAACGCCGTCAAGCAATCGACCGAGCCCGTGACGATGTTCCTCGTGAACGGCGTCATGCTTCAGGGCGAGGTGGCGGCTTATGATCTCTTCTGCCTGCTACTCCGTCGCGACGGGCAGAGCCAGCTCGTTTACAAACATGCGATTTCGACGGTTCAGCCGCTCCACCCGGTCAACCTTGCCGACGTCGATGGTGAGGCGGACGCAGATTGAGCGGATTCGGTCGGGAAGATAAGGACGGCATCGTCCGCGGAGCGCGGGCGATCGTCGCCCTCCCGGAAATCGGACCTCATAACCGCTCCGCCGAAGCGCGACTGGAGGAGGCCGCGGGGCTCGCCGGCGCGATCGGTCTGGATGTGGTCGAACGCATGGCCTTCCGGCTGCGCTCGCCCAAGGCCGCGACCCTGCTTGGGTCCGGTCAGGTCGAGGCGTTGGCCGAAGCCGTGCGGATGGCCGAAGCGGAGCTGGTCGTCATCGATGCGGCGGTGACGCCCATCCAGCAGCGCAATCTGGAAAAGGCGGTCGAGGCCAAGGTGATCGACCGCACCGGCCTGATCCTTGAGATATTCGGCGAGCGTGCCGCGACCGCCGAGGGGCGGTTGCAGGTCGAACTCGCCCATCTCGACTATCAGGCGGGCCGGCTGGTGCGGAGCTGGACCCACCTTGAACGCCAGCGCGGCGGCTTCGGCTTTCTTGGCGGCCCCGGCGAAACACAGATCGAGGCCGACCGTCGCCTGATCCGCGATCGCATGGCCAAACTCCGCCGGGAGTTGGAGCAGGTAAGCCGAACGCGTGGGCTCCATCGTGACCGGCGCCGGCGCGCGCCATGGCCGATCGTCGCGCTGGTTGGCTATACCAACGCTGGAAAGTCCACGCTTTTCAACCGGATGACCGGCGCGGAGGTTATGGCGAAGGATCTGCTTTTCGCTACTCTCGATCCGACGATGCGGAACATCCGCCTGCCGGGCATCGACAAGGCGATCCTGTCCGACACGGTGGGCTTCGTTTCGGATCTGCCGACGCAGCTCGTCGCGGCCTTCCGCGCCACGCTGGAGGAAGTGACGACCGCCGACATCATCGTGCATGTTCGCGACATGTCGCATCCTGACACCGATGCGCAGGCCGAGGATGTCGCGCGCGTGCTTTCCGAGATCGGCGCGACCGGCGGGGAGGGGGCTCCGATGATCGAAGCCTGGAACAAGGTCGATGCGCTCGACGCTGAAGCCGCCGCCACCCTGAGGGCCGAAGCGGCTCGCCGAGAGGATGCGGTGGTGCTTTCCGCACTGACCGGGGAGGGGGTCGACGATCTGCGGCGGGCTCTGTCCGAACGGCTGAGCCAGGGCGCACGCGTCCGCACCGTAAGACTGTCGGCGAGCGACGGCGCGGCTATCGCCTGGCTTCACCAGAATGGCGAGGTTCTACGCAGCGAAAGCAGCGGAGAGGCGATCCGCCTCGATGTGCGGATCAGTGACGTGGATTGGGCTCGCTTCGAGGCCCGAGACTAAACGAAGAGACGCCCCCTTTTCCTATGCGGGAGAGGGGGCATCCGCTCTCAGCTCCGCATGAGCTTGCGGGTGAAGCCGATCAGGCCGAGCTGGCGATGCCGCCGCAACCGCTCGGACCGCAGGATCAGGCGGACCTGGGCGAAGCAACGCTCGACGTCATCGTTGACGAGCACATAGTCATAGCCGTCCCAGTGGCCGATCTCGGAAACGGCGCGTTCCATGCGGCGATCGACGACCTCGGCGCTGTCCGTCCCGCGACCGCGCAGACGGCGCTCCAGCTCTTCCATCGACGGCGGCAGGATGAAGATGCGGACGACATCCCCGGCCGCCTGCTGATAAAGCTGCTGGGCGCCCTGCCAGTCGATGTCGAAGAGAACGTCGCGCCCTTCGTGCAGCATCGCCTCGACCGGCGCCCGCGGCGTGCCATAACGATGATCGAAAACATGCGCCCATTCGAGGAACGCGTCGTCCGCGACCATTTCCTTGAACTTCGTCGTATCCACGAAGTGATAATCGCGGCCGTCCACTTCTCCGGGCCGCATGGGGCGGGTGGTGGCGGAGACGGACAGCCTGATCTGTCCATCCACCTCGATCAGCTTGCGGGCGATCGTCGATTTTCCTGCGCCCGATGGCGAGGAGATGACAAACAACAGGCCCCGGCGATGCAACTCCGTCTCATGCGGATTGCGACGGGGGGCGGACGGGATGGAGGTGGAATCGAGCTGTTCGACCATGACCGCTTCTGCCGCGATGCAGCGTGGGCCGTCAATCCCAACCGCACTTAAAGTCCGGCGGCCTTCGCCTTGATCCACAGTTCTTCCTTCGCTTCGAGCGACAGGCCCGCGAATGCATCGCCGGCTTCGGTCTCCATGGCGGCGAAACGGCGTTCGAACTTCGCATTGCCCGCCCGGAGCGCCGCTTCCGCATCCACGCCGCAATGCCGAGCCCAGTTGACGACCGCGAAGAGCAGATCGCCAAATTCCTCCGCCCGCGCCGCGTCATCGATGGCGGTGTCGATTTCCGTGAGTTCCTCCATAACCTTCGCCCGCGAGCCGTTGGCGTCGGGCCAGTCGAACCCCGTGCGCGCGGCGCGCTTCTGGAGTTTCTCCGCCCGCATCAACGAAGGCAATCCCAGAGCGACACCCGCAAGCGCGCCCGTCTCGCGACGGCCGGCACGCTCCTCTGCCTTGATCGCTTCCCAGCCGCGCTGGGCAGCCGCGCCATCGCTGCGTTCGATATCGCCGAAAACATGGGGATGGCGGCGGACCATCTTGTCCGAAATGCCGGCGATGACGTCGGCGAGCGTGAAATGACCGGCTTCTTCGGCCATTCGCGCATGGAACACGACCTGAAGCTGGAGATCGCCAAGCTCGCCACGGAGATCGGCCATGTCGCCGCGCGCGATCGCGTCGGCCACCTCATGGGCCTCTTCGATGGTGTAAGGTGCGATCGTGGAGAAGTCCTGCTCGACATCCCATGGACAACCGCTCTGAGGATCGCGCAGCTTCGCCATGATCTGCGCGAGCCGCTCGATAGCCGCACCCGAAGAGGGAGCTTCCGTCGATATGGCGGAGGTCGGGGATGACGTCATGTCGCTCCTCATATCAAAGTCCGATAATATACATTATGTAAAATTATATCGATGTCCGAGCGTGAGAAGGCGCCCTACCTTCGAACATCGATCCAATGCGCAATGCCGAACAGGATGATGAAAATCGCGATCCAGGCGATGGCCATCGAAAGCCGTGGACCATGGGGCAAAGGCCGTCGCGCAATCAGGGCGCTGCCGACCAGCAGCATCGCACCGGCGATCCAGATGAAATCACCGGCGCGATCGAGCGTCATGCGAAATCCAGCTCCATGCCGTCATAGCCGGGCTCGACATGATCGGGCAGTTCGGCCTTGAGCCGCTGATAATCCATGCTGTTATCCATGTGCATCAGCACGGCAAGCTCCGGCTTCAATCGCTGAATCCAGCCGAGCGCCTGGTCGAGATTGGGGTGCGTAGGATGCGGCTTACGGCGCAAGGCATCCAGTATCCACACGTCCACCCCCTTATACAGGGCAGCCATATCATCCGTCAAGCCATTGAAATCAGTGGCATAAGCGGCCGAGTAGCCATTCCAGTCGAAACGCAGGCCGGCGGATTCGATCGCCCCATGAGGCTGGTCCACCACGCGGACCCGGATGTCGCCGATCATCATCTCGTCCGGCAGGTGATGCGGTCGCACCGTCGGCGGATATCCGTCCTTGCCCTCGAAAGCGTAGTAGAAGCGCTCCTGCATCGACTTCAGCGTGTGCGGGCGCGCATAACCCTCCACCGCCGCGCGGTTGAGGATCACGATCTGGCGGAGATCGTCGATGCCGTGGGTGTGATCCGCATGGTCGTGCGTCCAGATCACGGCGTCGAAGCGGCTGGCGCGCGCATCGAGAAGCTGTTCGCGCAGATCCGGTGACGTATCCACGAGAATGCGGGCCTGATCGGTCTCGACGATGATCGAAGCCCGGCGGCGGCGGTTCTTCGGCTCGTTGGGATCGCACTGGCCCCAGTCGTTGCCGATCCGCGGAACGCCCGACGAGGTGCCCGAGCCCAGCAGTCGGATTCTCATGCGTGCGCTTTCGTGAAGAGATTGAAGAAGTTGGCGCTGGTATTCGCCATGAGTTTTTCGACAGGTTCGCCACGCAGATCGGCCAGAAAGCGGGCGGTATCCGCGACGAAGGCCGGCTCGCAAGGCTTCCCCCGATGCGGCACCGGCGCAAGGAATGGCGAGTCCGTCTCGATCAGCAGTCGATCCGCGGGGATCTTGGCAGCAGTAGCCTGCAAGTCCCTGGCATTCTTGAAGGTAACGATACCGGAGATCGAAATGCTGAGCCCCAGTTCGAGCATCTTGTCGCCGAATGCCTCGGAGGCCGTGAAGCAGTGGATCAGGGCCGGGAAGCGCCCCTTCCCCATCTCCTCCGCGAGGATCGCGTTGGTATCCTCCTCGGCGTCGCGGGTATGGATGATGAGCGGCAGGCCGGTCTCGCGGGAGGCCGCTATGTGGGCGCGGAAGCTCGCCTGCTGACGGGCACGGTCGCTATGATCGTAATAATAATCGAGGCCGGTTTCGCCGATGCCGATCACGCGCGGATGGGCGGCGGCGGCAACCAGCTTCTCGGTATCGATATCGGGATGCTGATCCGCCTCATGCGGATGGATGCCGACCGACGCCCATACATCGGGCTCGCGTTCAGCCGTGGCGATGATGTCGCCCCATTCGCGCTCCCGCGTCGAGATGTTGAGCATGATGGTGACGCCGGCGGCGCGCGCGGAGGCGAGCACCTCGGCCTGGCGTTCGACCAGCTTCGGATAATTCAGATGGCAATGACTGTCGACGAGCATGGCCCGGCAGATAGGGCCAAGTGCGCGTCATGTGAAGGTGGCGCTATCGCACCAGCACCCTGCCACCCCGGAAAGACGCCGGAATGGCAGGGTTCGCGGATCAGGCCTCCGCTTGCAGCTCCAGGCGCGGGAACACGCCCTGCGGCGTTGGGAGCGTGGTGCCGGGGGCGATTGGCGTCGAAAGAGCCGCGAAATCGCGAGCCCCCTCCCCGATAGCAAGCTGGTCGAGCAGTTTGCCCGCGGACACCGGAATCGCCCACTGCGCGAGGATCGCGAGTTGGCGCACGGCTTCCGCCGTCCAATAGAGGACCGCATCCGCCTTGGCCGGGTCGGTCTTGCGAAGTGCCCACGGCGCCATATCGGCGAAATAGCGATTGGCCTCGCCGACGCCTTCCCAGAGGATTTCGAGCACCCGATGCAGCGCGAATTCCTCCATCGCCTCGGCCATGCGCGGGAGGAGCGACACCGGCAGCGCCGGCGCGGGTTCGTCGCCCGGCCCCGGCAGGACGCCGCCGCACTGCTTGGCGATCATCGACAGGCTGCGCTGGGCCAGATTGCCGAGCCCGTTGGCGAGATCAGCATTCACCCGCGTGACGATGCCTTCGGGGCTGTAGCTGCCGTCCTGACCGAAGCTCACCTCGCGCAGCAGGAAATAGCGCAGGCCGTCCACGCCGTAGCGCTCCGCCATCTCCAGCGGATCGACGACATTGCCGGTGGACTTCGACATCTTCTCGCCGCGGTTCAGCAGGAAGCCATGGCCGAACACCTGCTTCGGCAGCGCGATGCCGGCGGACATCAGGAAAGCCGGCCAATAGACCGCGTGGAAGCGCACGATATCCTTGCCGATGACGTGGACGTCCGCCGGCCACCACTTCGACATGTCGCCTGGATAACCGGCGCCGGTCAGATAGTTGGTCAGCGCGTCGACCCACACATACATCACATGTCCCGGCGAATCCGGCACCGGAACGCCCCAGTCGAAGCTGGTGCGCGAGATCGAAAGGTCCGACAGGCCGCCCTTCACGAAGGACAGGATTTCGTTGCGGCGCCCTTCCGGGCGGATGAAATCGGGGTTCGCCTCATAATGGGCGAGCAATCGGTCCTGATAAGCGGAGAGGCGGAAGAACCAGCTCTCCTCCACCGTCCACTCGACAGGCGTGCCCTGCGGCGAGAGCTTGGCGCCCCCTTCCCCTTCGACCAGTTCCTTCTCGTCGTAGAAGGCCTCGTCGCGGACCGAATACCAGCCTTCGTAGCGATCGAGATAGATGTCGCCATTGTCGCGCATCGCGCGCCAGATCGCGGCGCTCGCTTCATAATGATCGGCGTCCGTGGTGCGGATGAAACGATCATGCGAGATGTTGAGGGCGGCCGTCATCTCACGGAAAGCAGACGACATTTCATCAGCCAGCGCGCGCGGAGTGATGCCGCGGTTGCGCGCCGTCTGGGCCATCTTCAAGCCATGCTCGTCCGTGCCGGTGAGGAAGCGGACCTCGCGTCCCTCGGCACGCTTCCAGCGGGCGATGGCGTCGGTCGCGATCGCTTCGTAGGCGTGGCCGACATGCGGGCGGCCGTTCGGGTAGCTGATCGCGGTGGTGATGTAGAAAGGCTTGGTCATCGGCGGGCGCTGGACGCTCTTTCCATGTTGAGCGACGCGAGCAGCCCGGCCAGCTCGAACACCGTCGCCTGGGGATCGAGCGAGAGGCGAACCGCACTCCCGGCCAGGGCGCGCGCCTTCTCCCACAGCGCCACGGCATCGGCAAGCGCCTGTCCGTGTCTTCCGCGCGCCTCGGCGGCGATGCGGCTGGGCAGGCGCTCCAGAAAAATCTCATAGCGAGGCTGCGCGGCTTTCAGCGCCAGCGCTTTGGCCAGTGCGACCCGCTCGCTATTGTCGGGATCGCCCGAACGGATGATGGATTCCATCGCGCTGTCGAGGCCGGCGACATCGAGCCCGGCGAAACGCAGCGCCCTGCCGGGAGAGCCCTCGCCCGCCGCCGTCAGGTCCGCGATCTCGCGGTCATCGGCATCCGGCAGCGTATCGCGCAGCGCAACCTGCATGTCGCCCTGTTCGAGCGGTGCGAAGCGAAGCACCCGGCAACGGGAGCGGATCGTCGGAAGCAACCGCGCCGGCGCATGGCTGACCAAGAAAAACAGCGAGTTGACGGGTGGTTCTTCTAGCAGCTTGAGAAGGGCGTTGGCGCCCGAACGCTCCATGTCGTCCGCCGCGTCGATGATGACGACGCGCCAGGGGGAAAAGCTCGGCGAGGTGGCGAACAGCCGAGAGAGGCCACGCACCTGATCCACCGTGATCGAGCGCGCGGTGTCCTTTGTCTTCTCCCGATAAAGACGCTCCAGCACCATCACGTCAGGATGACTGCCAGCCTCCCACAATCGTGCGATGCGGTGATCCGGGGGCACGTCGAGGCCGGGCGCATCAACGGCCGGGCCTGCCGCATCCGCCAGCAGGCGCAGCGCCGCCGCGCGGGCGAAGCTTCCCTTTCCGACGCCCTGCGGGCCGCTCAGCAGCCAGGCATGATGCATCCGCCCGGAACGATAGGCTTCCAGCAAGGCGGCGACCTGCCGTGATTGGCCGTAGAGCGCCATGCCGCCTTACAGCCCCGCCAGCGCGGCAATGAGGCGGGCGGTCACCCGTTCTGCCTCGCCCTGTGCGTCGACGAGCCGGAACCGCGCCGGCTCGGCCTTCGCCAGTGCCGCGAAGCTGTCGGCGACGCGGGCGTGATAGTCCGCATCACGCCCGCCAATGCGATCCGAATCGCCGCGGTCCCGCATTTGGGCTCGGCGAGCAGCTTCCTCGGCCGGAAGCGTGAGAAGCAGCGTGCGATCCGGCAGGAGCCCCGCCGAACCGACCTCGTGCAGCAACTTCAGTCGCTCGATCGATACCCCATCGGCGCCGCCCTGATAGGCGAGCGAGCTGTCGAGGAAACGATCGGTGATGACCCATTTCCCTGCTTCGAGCGCGGGCAGGATGGTCTTCGCGACATGATCGGCGCGCGCGGCCGCGAACAGCAGCGCCTCCGCGCCGCCGGTCCAGCGATCGGCCGATCCTTCGAGCAGAAGGCGGCGGATCGCCTCCGCCCCCTCGCTGCCGCCGGGCTCACGCGTTTCCACGACGTCGAGCCCCCGCGTGCGTAGCGCAGCCGCCAGCGCGCGGACCTGCGTCGATTTGCCGACGCCTTCCCCGCCTTCCAGCGCGATGAAGCGCCCCCGCGTCATTGGCCTGGCCCCCGGATATGGATCAGGCGAAACCGAACAGCGCCTTGATCGACGCCCAGATGCGGCCGAAGAAGCCCGCTTCGCCGACATCATTCTCGGCCACGAGCGGCAGCACCTGCTGGTCCTGCCCCGGAGGCGAGACGACGAGATCGGCGATATGCTGGCCGGCGGTGATTGGCGCCTTGATCGGGCCTTCATACACCACTTTCATCGGCGGCGCGTCTCCGCCGGCGCGCTGGCCGAGAATGCCGCCCACGCCGAGCGGGACGGTCACGGCGAGATCGCGCGGCGCGACAAGGCCGACCTTGGAGGACGATCCGCCCTGAACCTCGGCCATGTCCACGCGCTTGCCCTTGGCGAAGAGCGGCTTGAGCCGCCACGCTTGGAAGCCCCAGTTCATCAGGGCGATCGACTGGTTCACGCGCTCGTTCCAGCTCTGCATCCCGGCGAGCACCATGACGAGGCGGCGCCCGCCCTGCTCGGCCGAGCCGGTGAAGCCATAGCCGGCTTCTTCGGTATGGCCGGTCTTGAGGCCGTCCGCGCCCGGCACCTTGCCAAGGATCGGATCGCGATTCTCTTGGCTGATATTGGCGCCGCCCATGGTCTTACCCCAGGCGAAATTCGGCTTGGCGTAGAACTGCTTATAGAGATCCGGGTAGTCGCGGATCGTCGCCTCGGCGAGTGTCGCGAGATCGCGCGCGGTCACATAGGTGACGCCGCCGTCCGGCCAGCCATTGGCCGTGCCGAAGTGCGAATTCTTCAGCCCGAGATGTTGGGCCTGCTGGTTCATCAGGTTGACGAAGGCCGGCTCCGTGCCCGCGATGCCCTCGGCCAGCACGATGCAGGCGTCGTTGCCCGACAGCGTGATGATGCCTGACAGAAGGTCCGAAACCGAGACCTGCTCGCCCGCGGCGATGAACATGGTGGAGCCCTGCGCGTGCCACTTCTTCCATGTCTCGGGCGACATGGTGAACTTCTGGTCCAGCTTCAGCTCACCGCTCTTGATGAGGCTGAAAGCGACATAGACCGTCATCATCTTCGCCAGCGATGCCGGCGGCATACGGAAATCGGGCTGCTTCTGGTAGAGGATGGCGCCCGAATTCATGTCCTGGAGGAAGGCGACCTGCGCCGTCGTGTCGAACGGCGGGACGGCGGCGAACGACGCCGTGGACAGACTCGCGAGGCTGAGGGACAGGACGGCAAACTGGACGGGCTTCATGGCGACGTGGTTCCGTTCGGCTCTTGTGAAAGTGGCGCGTCGACGACGGCAGCCCCCTGATAGCCGCGTGCGCGCAACCGCGCCAGCGCCGCAGAGAGAGAAGCGTCATCGGAATATGGTCCGGCCATGATGCGATAGCCGGTGCCCGTCGCCACCACCCGCGCGCCGAGATCGGAAAGCGAGGAGGCCAGTGCATCGGCGGCATCGGGATCGGCGGGTGAAGCGATGAGGATATTGCGGCTCGTCGCCGGTCCGGCCTTGCGGCGTGGCGTGACGGGTGCGGAGCGCTGCACGCTGGCCACCATCGACGGCGCCACCCGGCCGACGCGCGGCGGCGTTGCGGTCGGCTCGACCGAGGCGAGCATCACGGGATAGCCGCGCCGGAGCCGCTCGCGATCATGGCGGCTGGGCGTCACCCGGCGCACGCGCACCATCGCCCGGCCCACACGGTCGATTCCCAGCTCCTTCGCCGCTTCCTGGGACAGATCGAGAATGCGATCGCGTGCATAAGGGCCGCGATCGTTGACGCGCACAAGGATGCGCCGCCCGGTGTCGAGCCGCGTCACCTCCACATAGGAAGGCAGCGGCAAGGTCGTGTGCGCGGCGCTCGGCCGCTGGCGGTAGAAAATCTCGCCATTGGCGGTGTGCCGGCCCTGCTCGGCATTGCCGTACCAACTCGCCTCGCCGATCTGGTCATAATCCGGCTGATCGGTCGGCACATAAGTGCGTCCGCCGATCGCATAGGGACGGCCGAGCTTCACCGGCGTGTCCTGCACCAATCCATGCACGCCACCCCCGCAGCCCGCGAGAAACAGCGCCGCCGACAGCGCGGCGACTTCGCGGCCGCGCCGCTCAGTTCGCCACAGCATCGGCAAGCAAGCCCACGGAGAGCGCGTAGAAGTTCGAACAGTTATAATCGAGGATCGCACGATAATTGCCGAATGTCAGATAGGCGGTCGCGCCGGCGCCGTCGGGTTCCAGCAAGGTCGCCTGCTCGTCGTCCGCCACCTGAGGCCCGCCGGTCTGGACAACGCCGAGCGCACGCCATTCGCGCATCGTCAGCCATCTGCTGTGCCGGGCATGGACACGCGGACAGCGTGGCCCGATCATGCGGGTGGCGATCGCCGAGCGGTTCAGCGTGGCGGGCACATAGGCCGGCACGCCCCATGGCTCGCCTGCCTTCCAGCCTGCATTGTCGAGATAATTGGCGATCGAGGCGAGCGCATCGGCCGGGCTGGTCCAGATATCGGCCTTGCCGTCCCCGTCCCCGTCACGCGCCACACGGAGATAGACGGATGGCAAGAACTGCGGATACCCCGTCGCCCCCGCCCAGCTCCCCTTGAGCTGCGAGCGAGGAATGCCGCGATCCATCAGCTTGAGCGTTGCGATCAGTTCGCCTTCGAACAGCGGACGACGGCGGCCTTCATAGGCGAGGGTCGCCAGCGAGTTGGCGAGATCGAAATTGCCCGTATAGCCGCCATAGCTCGTCTCTTGCCCCCAGATGGAGACCATCACCGATTCGGGCACGCCCGTTTCCTGCACGACCCGCTGGAGAGTGTAGCGCTGAGCGGCATAAGCGCTGCGCCCCCGTGCGATCAGGTCCGCGCCGACATGCTTGGCGCGATAGGGCGCGAAATTCGGCGAGGCACCGACCGGCCCCGTCGGCGAGCCGCCCGGCTGCGCCTGATCCAGCGCGACCACGCGCGGGTTATAGACCAGCGTAGGCAGCACGAAATCCAATGTCCGAGCGCTCACGCCGCTGGCCAGAGCGCGTCCCCTGAACGCTTGGAGATAGGCCTGGAACGGAGCCGCATAGGGATCGGTGGCCGCCTGATCGCCTCCGACCGTCTGCGCTGACGCTACATTCGCATGGCCGGCCGCCATCGCGAGCGCCACGACCATGCCCACCATCAAACCTGCTGTACGCAATGCCCACCTCCGCCATCCGCTTCTGGCATAGCCGCGCGGAGAGGTCAGCCCGTCTCGTCGCTTCTCATGCACAACTTGCACGGGTTGCGTTCGGATGGGTGACCGGGATAAGCGGACGCCAGCCCGCCACACGATGGCAACGGAGACGCCGCAAGGCGCCTCGCTCAGCGGCTGTATGGAAGAGTGTCCGAGTGGTTTAAGGAACTGGTCTTGAAAACCAGCGACGGGGCAACCCGTCCGTGGGTTCGAATCCCACCTCTTCCGCCACGCTGTCCGGCAGATTTTCGAGCTTATGCTTCCCGTGAAGCTCATCCGGCTGGCGGGAGACCAAGGCAGCCTGCCACTTTGCCGCTGTGATCGATCCGATTGTCCAGGCCGGCAGTACCCGTTACGCATTCGGCATGACGAAGAGCCTCCATTCCACCGCCCTCGCCCTCTCGATTCTGCTCGCCGCATCCGCGACGGCGAAGGCGCCGTCTTCCGCGGCCGTCACGCCGATGACGCCCGATGTGGTGGCGAGGTATGACGAGGTCCGCCCGGATGCGGACTATATCAAGCGTGTCGTGATGGTGCCGATGCGCGATGGGGTGAAGCTCTACACCGTCATCGTCATGAAGAAGGGGACGTCGAACGCCCCGATCCTGCTCTCGCGCACGCCTTACGACGCCAAGGGCTCCACGGCGCGGACGGCGAGCCAGAAGATCACCGAGATTCTGCCCGCGATGGATGCCGAGTTCGTCGAGGATAATTATATTCGCGTCTATCAGGACATTCGCGGCCTGCATCATTCCGAAGGCGAGTTCGTCATGACGCGGCCGATCATCGGCCCGCTCAATCACAGCAAGGTGGACGAATCCACCGACGCCTATGACACGATCGACTGGCTGGTGAAGCATGTGCCGGAAAGCAACGGCAAGGTGGGCGTCATCGGCAGTTCCTATCTCGGCTTCACCACCCTGATGGCGGAGATCGATCCGCATCCCGCGCTCAAGGCCGCCGTGCCGCAGAGCCCGATGGTCGACACCTGGATCGGCGACGACGATTTCCACAACGGCGCCTTCCGCGTCGGCAGCCTCGACTATTTCCTCGAGCAAAGCGTCGACAAGGGCGAGAGCGGCGCGAAGATTCCACGCGGCGCGGGCGACGATTATACCACCTATCTCGAAGCCGGATCGATCGGCGACTTCGCGAGGAAATGGGGCATTCAGGACGTGCCCTCCGTCCGCAAGGTGATGGAGAACCCGGCCTATACCGATTTCTGGTCGCTCCAGGCGGTCGACAAGTGGATGGCCGCGCGTCCCCTCACCGTGCCGACCATGCTGGTCGTCGGCCAGTGGGATCAGGAGGACAGCTATGGCGCCCCGGCGGTCTATCGGGCGCTGGAGCCCAAGGACAGGAACAACGACATGGTGTCGCTGGTCATCGGGCCGTGGCGCCATTCGGGCGTCAACCATTACGGTTATGGTCTCGGCGCGCTGACCTTCACCGGCGACACGGCGCGAGAGTTCCGTGTCAAATATCTCAAACCCTTCTTCGATCATTATCTGAAGGGGGCGCCCGACCCGCATACGCCGCCGGTGCTCACCTATGCGACCGGCGAGAATCATTGGGACGTCTCACCCAAATGGCCGATGGGCACGTCGACGCCGCTCTATCTGGATGCGGATTTCCACGCCGGCTTTGCGACGCCCGGTGCGGAGGGGCATGACGATTACGTCTCCGATCCGTCCAGGCCGGTTCCCTTCCTGCCGCGCCCGGTGGACATGGCGGCGGGCGACCAGTGGAAGACATGGCTGGTGCATGACCAGCGCTTCGCCGATGGCCGCCCGGACGTGCTTTCCTACCAGACCGAGCCGCTCGCCAGGCCGGTTCACATCATGGGCGCACCGCAGGTCAATCTGTTCGCGGCGACCTCGGGCACGGACAGCGACTGGGTGGTGAAGCTGATCGACGTCGCGCCGAACACCACGCCCGAAGGCGAGGATCAGGGATCGAAGCCTGCCAATCCCGGCTATGAACTGCCGGTCGGCATCGAGATCTTCCGTGGACGCTATGTCCACAGCCTGTCGCAGCCCGCCGCGCTGACGCCGGGACAGGCGGAGAATTATCGTTTCAACCTGCCCAATGTGGATCATGTGTTCTTGCCGGGCCACCGCATCATGGTGCAGGTCCAGTCGAGCCTGTTCCCGCTCTATGATCGCAATCCGCAGACCTATGTGGACAATATCTTCAACGCCAAGCCGCAGGATTATCGGGCCGCCACGCAGAGCATCTATCATGGCGGCACACATGCCAGCTCCATCCTGCTGCCCATCGTGAGCGACGAGGAAGGCAAGACGGTGGCTGCCGCCGCGCGTTGATACGACCTGCCTTTCGGTGCCTCGATCAGTCAGCGGCGGAGGGCTTGCGATAGGCATGGGCACGCAGTTCCGCCAATGCCTCGCGCGTCCCCACGCATGGGCCGGTGGTGGCGAGCGCGATCACGGCGGGACGCGTCTCATCGATGCCGACCCGCGCCAGCCCGTTCTGGCCGAAACGCTCCAGCACGGCGCGTATGCCGGCCGGATGCGGAGCCCATTTGCCGCGATAGCCGAAATAGACGGGGCCGTGGTCTCCTTGTTCGAGGTTGAAAAGGTCGTGCAGTTCACGCCCCCGATCTCCGTTTCGCGCGATGAGGCGGCAATCGGCGCGCTCGGCCCGTACCGCGGGCACCGACAACTCGCGATCCAGCGTGACGCGGAAGCCTGTCGCCATCAATCGACCGGCGATGTCGTCGTCCAGCCGCGCGTCGTCCACCTGCGCGGAATGGCGCTGTAGCCAGATCTTGGGCGAGACGGACAGCACCGTAAGCGCAGCCGCCAGCAACGCGCTACCGAGCCAGTTCGGCACGGATACCTCCGAAGATGATAGCGCCTGCGGCGACGAAACTCAGCACGCCGAACAAGGCCCCTCCCCAGCCTGTATGAAGCAGGTCGAAATATTGGGGGAAGCGCGCCAGTGCCGCGAGACGCAGCACGTTCACCATCGCCATGGCCAGCGCGGCCAGCGCCCCGATCATCATCATGCGGCGCGTGTAATGGAGCCGCAGCATCTGCGTCAGCGTGACGAACAGCAGCACGGCCAGCGACATATTATGTACCGAAGAACAGCCGAGCGCGACATAGAGGCGGCCTCCGCCATGCAGCCCCACGACATTGCCCCGCACCGGCTCGCCGGCGATCAGCCCGGCCAGCCATGCGTCCAGTCCGAGCAGTTGCGGCCCCATCAGCGCGAGCAGGAAGCGCCCCCAGATGAGAGGCCCGGTCAGAGCCAGCATCACGATCGCCATGCGGCGCGGCGCGCTTTGGCCGGGCGACGTGACGGCGAGATAGGCACCGCCGAGCAGAAGCCCGATCGCGGCTGCGAAGTTGAAGGGAGCAAAGCTTAGCACCAGCACGAACGCGCAGATTGCCCGATCCATGCGGTTCGGCTCCGCTCGTTCGTCTTCCTGTGCGATGGCGAACAGGCTGTAGACGGCAAACCACACGATCGCGCTGACGCCGCCCAGATCGAGCAAGGCCGTGGCCACCGGCTTGGTGCTGAACGCGGTCGCGATCTTGCCCGCAAAGCCGTTGACCGAGGCCACGCCGCCGCTGATCGCGAAGAGGGCCGGCCTCGATAGCATCCCCATCCGTTGAGACGGAGCCCGCGCCAGGCCGATCGCGGACGGCGGGTTCATTTCCGCCTTACTTGCGGAGCTTGCGCAAGCCGTATCCGATCGCTCCGAACGCCAGCAGCCCGAGCCCGGCGATCGGCGCAGGCGTGCCGCGGGAGCCGCCTCCCCCGCCACTATGCCCCCCGCCCTCATGGCCTCCGCCACCGCCCTCGTCGTGACTTCCCCCGCTCTCATGACCACGATCGCCCCCGCGATCACCTGCATGTTCGGCGCCGCGATCGCGCCCGCCGAAATAGTCGCTGCCAGAACCCTTGTCGGCCAGCGCCGGAGTGGAGGCAAACGTCACCGTCAGGATCGACAGCGCGAATGCACGGCTCAAACCTCTGTTCATGGCCACCTCACCCATTGGCGGAGTGCGGACTGGGGAGGTGCCCCCGCCGAAGAGCCCTCTCATCCGGGACTGTAGGATGGAGGAGCGTCCGGGTGATCTATCGGGCGATATACGCCAGAGGGATAGCCGCCGTTCCCGGCTCCCGCCATGCTTGCGAATCCGCACTTTCCGGCCCCGGAACGATCGGAACCCGGCGATGCTGTGGCCGGGCAACGCGTTGGTATTAGCTCCGACGGAGCGATTACGCGTGGATGCGCCGCCCTTAAGATCGGCGTCCGGCATAGCGAGGCGGGGTCATCACGGAACGCACGCTCCCATCCACGGGCGACATGCGCGCAGCGCCCTCCTTCCGTGCGCCGGGCGGCCCGATGGGGCAGGCTCCGCATATTGCGATCTGGCGCCCGGTCCAGCGGCTCAGGGCGGCACTCGCGGATATCTGTTATGACGCCCAGCCCGAAGACCTGATTAACGTCTCCCGTCTTCTCACCTCGTCCTTCGCGCTGATCGCGGTGTATCTCGATCCCACGACCCCGACGATGGATGTCGAGGAGAGCTACACGATCCTGATCGCCTATGTGCTTTTCTCGATCGGAGCCGCTCTCTTCCTGAACCGGCGGCCGAGACAGCATCTGCTCCATATCGCCACCACCTCGGTGGACGTCATCATGCTGGGGCTGCTGGCGCATTATTCCGAAGAGCTGGAAAGCCCCTATTTCGCCTTCTTCACCTTCACGCTGGTGACGACTGCGATCCGATGGGGATGGCGGGGCGTGCTGGCCACGGCGTGCGCGCTGCAATGCCTGCTGCTCATCGTCGGCATTCCCGATCTTCACGACGGCGGCCCTTCGGCGCTCAATGTCCTCATCATGCGCTCGGTGTTCTGCTGGGTCACGATGCTGATGCTCGGCTATTTCGGGAGCTATCGCGCCCGCAGCGAATATCGGCTGAGCAAGCTCGCCGCCTGGCCGCACGACATCATCACCGAGGATAACCGGCCCTGGCTGTCCGCGTCCCTGCAACATGCTTCCAACGTGCTCGGCACGCACCGGATCGTCGTCATCTGGCAGGATCATGACCAGCAGACAGCCGAACTGGCGTGGTGGACGGGAACGGAATGCCGCTTCGCGGAGGGGATCACGCTTCCGGCAGGCATTCTCCGTCCGTCCGAGGACGAACTGCCGACCGCCATCAAGGATCGCGAATATCGCGATCGGCTGGAACTGCTCAATGCGGCGTTGCCCCGGATATCGGACAATCTGCGCGATCTGCTGCACGTCGACCGCGATCAGGCCATCCACTTCGCGACATTCAGAAGCATCCGATACAGCGGCAGCGTGATCGTCATCAACCCGGCGTTCCGGGACGAGAATATCGGCGCGCTCACCAAGATCATCGCCTCTCGTATCGCGCTGATGCTGGAGCAGTTTTCGCTGATCGGTGAACTCGCGTCCGCAGCCGGCCTGCGCGAACGGATGCGTCTGGCGCGCGATCTGCATGACAGCGTGCTCCAGGATCTGACGGCAGCCGTCCTCCAACTCGAAGCGGCGGTGAAGATTCCGCCGGCGGAAGCAAGCGACACGCTCACGAGGATACAGGGATTGCTCCAGGCCCAGCAGCGGCGCCTGCGGCACTTCGTGAACGACAGCCGCCGCCGGCGCCCACCGAGCCACGGCCTCGCCGAGCAACTCCAGGCCTTCGTCGAACCCCTTGGCAGCCAGTGGAACTGCAACATGAGGATCGACGTGAGCCCGCCCGATCTGAACGTCACCGACGACATCGCGACCGAGCTATGCCTCGCGCTATCGGAGGCGACAGCCAACGCCGCGAAGCATGGCGCCGCCGATACGGTGGTCATCGCGGTCATGCGGCAGGAGCAGGAACTGCTCGTCGAGATTTCCAACGACGGCGCGCCCTGCACCTCCTATCCGAAGTCGACCTCGCTCGGCCGCCGGGTCGAGGAGATGGGCGGCGTTATCGCGATCGCGGATCGGGCGAGCGGCTTCTCGCTACGGATGACGATCCCTATGGACAGGCCGCGGCGATGACGTCGCTGCTCCTCTGCGACGATCATCCGCTGATCGTCGGCGGCCTGCGCGCGCTGATCGGAGGCCATCCGAATTATGAGATCGTGGGCACCACCTGTTCGGGCGAGGAAGCGCAGCGTCTCCTCGCCCGGCAGCCGCCCGATATGGCTCTCCTCGACATATTGATGCCGGAGATCACGGGCATCGACCTGCTGAAGTGGATCAACCGCGAGCGCTTGCCCGTGAAGGTCGTCCTGTTGACGGCGAGCATATCGGATGCGGAAATCATCGATGTCATCGCCGCCAACGTGGCCGGCATCCTGCTCAAGGAAAGCGCGTTCGAGACGCTGATCCATTGCCTCGACACGGTGGCCAGGGGGCGACGCTGGCTTCCGCCGGATCTCGTACAGCCCGCGATCGCGCGAAGCCGTTCGGTCAGCCGGGACATATCGCCCTATGACCAGCTCACCCGGCGGGAAGCCGATGTCGCCCGCCATATCGTGGAAGGCCGCTCCAATCGCGATATCGCCGCGGCTCTGGGCATTTCCGAAGGCACGGTGAAGATCCACCTCCACGCGATCTATTCGAAGCTCGGCGTCGACAATCGGACGGCCGTGGCCATCATGCTCATGCGGCGGGAGCCGAGAAGAGCGATGATCGAACGGATCGCGCTATGATCCGCCGCCCTCACCAGCCCGGATGCCCCCTTAGGGTTATATCGCGGGATAGATTTCCGGGGCGCGGTTCCGATCTAGGGTCCGCGCATGGTCACGCGATGGCGGAGCCCGTGTTGGGCGGGCGGGCAGACGGGGGGCCGGCAGGATCGGAGCGGCGCGATTGGCAAGGCGGGGGCATCCGCATGGGAAGCTGCACGCCGCTCCGACGAAAGATCAGCGACGTTCCGCGAAAGACCCGGATGAGGGGCACGCCGTGACGCACAACCTGTCGATCGAGGCTCCGGGAGCGCCCTCCATATGGCAGGAGGCGGCATCGGGCGATTTGGCGGCTCATCCGCACCAGCCGGCCTGCCAATATTGCGGCGACGCGCTCCATGTCACCTGGGCGGACCTCGGCCTCCAACCGCTCGCCAACGACTATCGCGCGGACGCCGCCGCGGCCCGACGGGAACCGGTATTCCCGCTCCATGCCCGCTTCTGCACGTCCTGCTATCTCGTGCAGGTCGGGTCGGCGGTGCCGAGAGAGGCGATCTTCTCCGATTACGCCTATTTCTCCTCCTATTCCGCGAGCTGGCTGGAGCATTGCGCCCGTTATGCGGATGCGATGATCGCCCGCTTCGGACTGGGGCCGTCCAGTCTCGTCGTCGAGATCGCCAGCAACGACGGATATCTCCTCCAATATTTCGCGCGGGCGGGCATTCCCGTTCTGGGGATCGATCCGGCCGAGAACATCGCCCGCGTCGCCACCGCCGCCGGCATCCCCACCGAGGTCGCCTTCTTCGGCACGGAGACCGCCGCCGGCTTGATCCATCGTGGGATCGGGGCGGATCACATCTCGGCCAAGAATGTGCTGGCTCATGTGCCCGACATCGCCGATTTCGTGCGCGGAGTCGCCATCCTGCTGAAGGATCAGGCGGTCTTCACCGTCGAGTTCCCCCATCTCCTGCGCACGATGCTGGGGCTCCAGTTCGACCAGATTTATCATGAGCATTTCAGTTATCTGTCCCTGATCGCGGTCCAGCGCATCTTCGAGGATCAGGGGCTGCGCATCTTCGACGTGGAGCAACTCCTCACGCATGGCGGCTCGCTGCGGGTCTATGCCTGCCACCGGGGTGCCGCCCACGCCGAGACGGAACGGGTGGCACAGCTCCTCCATGCCGAAAAGGAAGCCGGCCTCCATCGGGAAGAGGCATATCGAGGCTTCGAAAGGAAGCTGAAGCGCGTCCGCCGGGATTTTCTGGACTTCATCGCATCGCTGCGTGCATCGGGGAAGACGATCATCGGCTATGGCGCGGCGGCCAAGGCCAACACCTTCCTCAACTATTGCGGCGCGGGGCCGGAGACGCTCGCCTATATCGCCGACCGGAGCCCATCGAAGACCGGGCATTTCATGCCGGGAAGCGGCATCAGGATCGCTGAGATCAGCGAGATCGAGCGGACACGCCCCGATTATGTCCTCATCCTGCCGTGGAATCTCCGGCAGGAGATCGTCGGCGAACTCGGCTTCATTCGCGGCTGGGGCGGTCGGTTCGTGACGGCCATCCCCGCCATCGAAATCTTCTAGGCCGATATGGACCGGGTGCTCGTCACCGGAGCGAACGGCTTCGTCGGATCGGCGACCCTCGCCTTTCTCCGCGCGCAGGGCTGCGAAATCCATTGCATCGGCCGCACTATGCCTGACGCGCCGGATGTCCTTTTCCATCGGCTCGACTTGCTCACCGAAGATCCGATGGACACTCTGCGGGCAATCGCTCCGACGCATCTGCTCCACGCCGCCTGGCATGGGGATCGAGCGTCGATCTGGAATGCCCCGGAGAATGCGCTCTGGATCGAAGCGACGTTGCGTCTGCTCCGGGCTTTCGGGCGAAGCGGCGGGATGCGTGCCGTCCTGTTGGGCAGCGCGGCGGAATATAGCTGGCAACAGCCCTGTCTCGATGAACGGCGTACCCCGCTGGAGCCTGCCACGGCTTATGGCCGGGCCAAGCGCGATCTGTTCCTTGCTGTCTCAGGCGGCGAATTTTCCGGTCTGTCGATCGGCTGGGGCCGGCTCTTCTGGCTCTTCGGCCCCGGCGACAATGGCGACAAGCTGCTCTGCCACGTCATCGACGCGCTGGCCGAGGGGCGACCGGTCCATTGCACGGCAGGCCATCAGATCCGGCCGTTCATCTATATCGAGGATGCGGCCCGAGCGATCGTCGCGCTGTTGTTCTCAGGCGTCGAAGGGGCCGTGAACATCGCTCTGGAAGAGGTGGCGTCGGTCCAGACGGTCGCGATGGCGGCGGCCCGATATCTCGGCGCTCCCCATTCGATCCATTTCGGCGAGCAGGAGATGCGCCGTGGCGAGCCGGATGAACTGCGTGCCGCCGTCGATCGCCTGTGCCGGGAGGTCGGTTTCCAGCCGCGTTATTCCATCGCCGAAGGAGTCCGCAGGACGGTGAACGGGAGGATGTTGCATCATCACCATCGTCCGCTGCCTGCCGCCTGCTATACGCAATAGCCTGCCGTCGATCGCGTCCGCCTGCCGTAAACTGCCCGTGGCTGATCGAGGAAGAAGCGCGATGCCCGTCATCACCATCGTCTCGCCCTGCTATCAGGAGGAGGACAATGTCGAACGGTGCTACGAGACGGTCAGGCGTCTCTTCGAGGAGGCCCTTCCCGGCTATCAGCGCGAGCATATCTTCGCCGACAATGCATCGACCGACGCGACCGTGGCGGTCCTGCGCGGCATCGCCGAGCGTGATCCCGCGGTCAAGGTGATCGTCAATGCCCGGAATTTCGGGCTTTTCCGATCAACCTTCAACGCCCTCAAATATGCCACCGGCGATGCGGTCCTGCTGATGCTGCCGGTCGACCTTCAGGATCCGCCGGAACTGATCCCCGAATTCGTGCGGCTGTGGGAGCAAGGGTATCAGGTGGTGGCAGGCTCTCGCGGCGACCGCGAGGAAGGAGCGATCATGCGCTCCGTCCGTAGATTGTTCTACGGCATCGTGAACCGGCTGGCGGATTTCGAGATCCCCGAGAATGTCGGCGAGTTCCAGCTCGTCGACCGCCAGGTTCTGACCGCGATCCTCGATCACCACGATCAATATCCCTATATTCGCGGCATCGTCGCCGCCGTCGGTTTTCGCCGGATCATCGTCCCCTATCGCTGGGCGAGGCGAGAACGGGGGCGGTCGAAGCTGCGGCTGCTGTCGCTGATGGATCAGGCGCTCAACGGGATATTCGCCTTCTCCAGCGCCCCGATGCGCGCGGCGACGCTGGTGGGTTTCACGCTTTCTGGCCTTTGCATCCTCTATGCGCTGCTGATCTTCGCCGCTTATTTCATCGCGCCGGTGCATGTGCCGCGCGGAACGACCACGCTGCTCGTGGCGGTGCTCTTCCTGTCGGGGGTGCAGATCGCCTTCACCGGGATGCTCGGCGAATATGTCACCGCGATCCATGCGCAGGTTCGCCGCGGGCCGGCCGTCGTCGAACAGGAACGGATCAACATCGCGGAAGCGCCCGCCTCGTTCCGGCAGCCCAAAGCATCGGGCTTGCCGGAGGCGAGGAAGGCTTCCAACGCCCGCTGGCCGGGCCGGTAACGCGGCCAGCGCCTCCCCTGGCGGGCTTCAGCCGTGCCAGGCCGAACCGCGGATGACATGGCAGAAGTTGCCGCGATGGAAATGCGGCTCCTTGTCGGCGATGACATCCGCTTTCACGTTGCCGAACGTCGTATCCGGCTTGTGCTTGATGCCGTCGTAGAAGGCCTGGATGATGTCCTCCTTGAACGCCGGCGTGCGCGGGAAAGCGCGAACCACGGCCTCCCGCTCCGCATCCGAATATTCGCCATAGGCCAGGCCCAGCACATCCATCTCCACGCCAGCCGTCAGAAGGGATACGACGGGATGCATATGGACCGGAACCCCCGGCGTCGTGTGCAGGGCGATCGCCGTCCAGACGGTGTAGGCGTCGGCCTCCGAAATCCCATGGCTGCGCAGAAAATCGCGGGCCGCATGGGCGCCATCGACTTCGAACCGCTCATGCGCGCTGGAATGGCTCGGCATCAGCCCGACGTCGTGGAACATGGCGCCCGCATAAAGCAGCTCCCGATCGAAGCTGAGGCCGCGACGCAGCCCCGCCAGCGCGCCGAAATGATAGACGCGGCTGGAATGGTTGAAGAGCAGTTCGGTCTCGGTGTCCCGGACGAACTCCGTGATCGCCCGTGCGAGCTTGCTGTCGGGGATGGCGGCGGCGGGATCGATCTTCGACATGGCAGTCCTCCAACGATGTTGTGAGGCACTTCCTATCGTGGATCGGATGTGGCACTTTATGATGCAGAACTGCATTTTCTGCCAAATTGCTTCGGATACGGACTCGGATGATGAAACCTCGGCGGATCGGCATCGTGGCGATCGAAGGCGTGCAACTGCTCGATGTGGCCGGCCCCGCCGATGTGTTCGCGGAGGCCAATGTCCGCGCCGGGCGGACGGAATATGAGGTGCGGGTGCTCGCCGTGACGCCCGGCACGATCAGCGCCTCGTCGGGTATGCGCCTGACGCCGGACGACGTGCTCGGTCAGGGGCATCCTCCTTTCGACACCTTGCTGGTCGCCGGCGCACCGCACCTCGATCGACGGGCGCGGGACGAGCATCTTCTCGAACGGCTGCGGACCGAGGCCATCTCCGCAAGGCGCTTCGGTTCGGTCTGCACCGGGGCCTTCCTTCTGGCTGGAACCGGGCTGCTGGATGGGCGCCGGGTGACCACGCACTGGGAGATCGCCGATCGGTTCGCGCAGGCCTTTCCGGCCGTCATGCTGGAAGCGGACTCCATCCACGTCCGCGACGGCCCCGCCCGGACAGCCGCGGGGGTGACGGCGGGCCTCGATCTGGCGCTGGCACTCGTCGAAGAGGATCTGGGTTCGGATCTGGCGCGACAGGTGGCGAGCCAGCTCGTCATGTATTTCCGCCGTCCGGGCGGGCAGCTCCAATATAGCCGGGAACGCCATGCCGCGCCGGCCGGGCGATCGGCGCTGCAAGACGTTCAGCGCTGGGTGATCGCCCATCCCCAAGCCGACCACGGCGTCCCCGAGCTGGCGGAACGGGCAGGCATGAGCCCTCGTCATTTCGCGCGCCTGTTCCGCAGCGAAGTCGGCGCGACCCCATCGGTCTGGGTGGAAAGCGTGAGGGTGGAGGCAGCGCGCCGTCTGCTCGAAGCGGGGCATCCTCCGAAACTCGCCGGCTCCCAATCCGGCTTTCGCGACGTGGAGACGTTCCGCCGGGCATTCCAGCGCCGGCTGGGTGTGTCCCCTGCTGCCTATCGCAATGGACACGCCGCAGAACCAGCGGCGGCGAGCTAGACCGGCACGAACCTTCAGGGCGTCAGTATGAAGGGGATGCGGACCTTGCCCTGCACCATGACCGGCGCGCCATTGCGGACGATCGGAGCCCAACGCCACTTGCGGACGGCGGCCAGCGCCGCCTGATCGAGCCGATCCGAACCGCTGCTTTCCGCCACCGAGATCGTCGACACCGAACCGTCGGTCGAAAGGATCAGGGAGAGCACCACGGTGCCTTGCTCATGCCGCCGCCGGGATTCCAAGGGATAGCTCGGCGGCTTGGCGGAGACCATCCTGGACGAGAGATCGCCGCCATCGGCCACGGCTGGCGCCGGGGCTGAGACCGGGGCCGGAGGGCCTGCCGGCGCGACGGGCGGCGGCACGACCACCGCAGGAACGGCTATGGGTGTCGTCGCGATCGTGGCCGGCGGCGCGCGCATCGTCACGACCGGAGGCGGCACGACGATCTGCGGATGAACCGGCGTCGGCTCGACGCGCGGCTGAACCCTCTGCTGATGCGGAGGTGGCGGCGGCGTAGTGGCCAGCGAGATCATGAGGAGTTTTTCGGCTTTCCTCGGCGCCACCCCGACATTCATGTAGAGCAGGGCCGAGATCAGCCCGCCGACCATCAGCAGCGAACCGATCGCCGCCGGGCCGGAAGCACGCGACGAAGGCTGATAGGTCGAACGAGGTTGCGGCGCCACGAAGCCGCGCGGGCCGCGCAGCGATCGCGTGTCGGCCGGAGCTTGCCGGGTCTCTTCCGCCTCGAGCGGCAGCGATGCGGGCTTGATATCGAAAATAGCCGCTTCCCCTGAACTCAGGGCCAGCTCCCCAGCTCGCCCCATGGCGCTAATGCGATCCATTCGCATACTCCGCCGGAGACCCGCCGTCGAGTGCAAGTTCGCGAAGGCGCGGGTCGGATTGCCGGGACAGCCATTCGCCCATCTGCGCCATGAAGCGCGGGGTGGCCGTCGCGGGCACACGCCGGAGCCAGCCGAGCGCCTCCTCGATCCGGCCATCGTCGATCAGCATCCGGGCATGGTTGAACTGGCCCCGGAAATCGCCGCCCTCGGCCGCCCGCGCATAATGGCGGGCCGCGATCGCCCGATCAGCCGGAACCGTCCAGCCGTCTTCATGGAAACTGCCGATCATGTTCATCGACTTGGCATGGCCCTTTGCCGCAGCCTCCCGGAAAAGCGTCAGCGCACGCGACAAGTCCTGCGGCACGCCTTGCCCGAGCGACAGCAGGGTCGCGAGATTGTAGAGCCCCCAGTCGAGGCCTCGATCGGCGGCGGCCTCATACCATTGGGCCGCCCTCGCCTTGTCGACCGGCGTGCCCCAGCCATGTTCCAGGCAACGGCCGACCATGTTCATGCCCATGGGATGCCCGGCCCTGGCCGCATCGCCGAACCAGCGCAGTGCCTCCTCCGGGCGACGGGGCACCCCTCGCCCGTCGAGCAGCATCTGCCCGAGCAGGAGCTGCGCTTCGACCGCACCACCTTCGGCCGCCGTGCGCAGCAGAGGCGCAAGCGCCTCGGGCGGCCCCGAAAGCGCGGCCCGGAGCGCATCCGCATTCATCGTGTTGAGCGTTTCGAGATCGGCCATGGTCTGATCCTGCGGGGCGGCCCGTTGGAACGCGCCGCCCCTCAACATGCCTCAGTAGCGGATGCTGAGCGTGCCGATCACGGTCCGTCCCGCCGCCTGGTGGGCATAATGGGTCGGATAGGCCTGATCGAAATAGCGCTTGTTGGTGAGGTTGAGCGCATTCAGGCGCAGGCCGATCTGATCGGTCAACTGATAGGAGGCATTGGCGTCGAAACGCCAATAGTCCGGCACATAGGTAGCGCGCGTCTTGGTGACGACCACCGCACCGTTCTGGATCGTGCGCTGATCCGAGAAGCCGCCATAGACCTTGCCCATGTAGATCACGCCGCCACCGACGGTCAGCTTGTGCGTGACGTTGTAGTTGGTGAAGGTCGTGAAGCTGTACTTCGGCGTATTCGGGAACGGATGCCCGGTGGCCGCGGCCGGAGCCGTCAGCGTAACGCCGTTCACGGTCGTCGCGGTCAGGCCGGCGTCGAGCACCTTCGACGGCATGTAGACATAGCCGCCGAAGACGTTCCACTCGGGCGTGATGTTGCCGTTGTAGGAAAGCTCCACGCCCCGGACGCGCTTGGTGCCGAGATAGGAGAGCGTGCCGTCCGGGTTGGTCGTGCGGGCATTCGCCGTCCGCGTCTGGAACAGGTCGAGCGTCAGCGCGAGATTGTTGTCGAACAGATCCCATTTGGTGCCGACTTCATAGGAGGTCGTCTTCTGTACCTTGAAGGTGTTGGGATCGATATTGGCGGTGGTGAGGGTATTGTCCTCCGAACCCTGCGACAGGAACGACCCCGGCGGGATCGCCGAGCGCGACGTCGAGAAGTAGATGCTGCCATTGGCCATCGGCTTGACGACGACGCCCGCCTGATAGGTCCAGAGGTTGTTCTTCTTGTTGATCCAGTTCCGCGACGTGGTGGCGGTCGCTGCGAGCGCCGGGCTGGCGCTGGTCGAGAAGCGATCGTAACGGCCGCCGAGGTTGAACAGCAGCCAGTCGGTGACGGTGACCGTGTCGAACAGCGAGGCCGAATAATTGCCCGCGTGCGACAGCGTCTGCGTCTTGGGCAGGCTCTTCACGATCGGCGTCGGAATGGTCGACGTATCCGACGTGTAGCTGACCCACGGATCATAGGGATTGGGGTTGGCGACAGACGTGCAATAATAGCGCGCGACGGTATCCGCGTTGCAGCGCGGGTTGATCGTCGAGCCAGTGGCGATCGCCGTGCCGGTGGCGGCATTGGACACGAACGACCCATAAGCCGACTGCTGCCAGTTATATTCGAGGCTGCCGGTGATGCTGTGCTTGAGCCCGCCCGTCTTGAACTTGCCGCTCAGTTCGGTCTGGTTGGTCAGCCCTTCATAATAACCGTAGCGCTGGTTGACCCGCCGCCAGACCTGACCGGTATTGCCGACATTGCCCTGGGAATCATCGGGCATCGTCCAAAGATACGCCTGATAGGTGCGCGAATAACGCGAAACGTTTCGGATGGTGAAGCCGTTATCGAACTCATGCTGGAAACGTATCGTGGCTTCATTGACATTGGTTTTGCGGAAATCGCGATCGACCAGCCCGTAAAAGGCATTGCGGGGCACGTCGATCGTCTGCCCGTCAACCGTGGTGAAGTGTCTCGCCGGGCCGACCTGGGTCACACCGGCCGGCTCGTTCCCGATCGTATAGGTATAGGGAATGCCGCCATCCGGCAGCTCGGTCGTGTGGAGATGATAATAGTCGAACGTCAGGCTGGTCGGGCCGTTCAGCCCGAAGGTGATCGACGGCGCCACGCCCCAGCGCTTCTGATAGACCGGCCCGCGCCCGGCGACGCCCTGATCGTGATACATCGCGTTCAGCCGAACGCCGATGAAGTCGTTGAGCGGCTGATTGATATCGACGGTCGCGCGCTTGTAGTCGTCGCTGCCGTAGCTGCCCTCGGCCTGGATGAAGCGTTCGGTCGTCGGGCGCTTGCTGATGATGTTGATCGAGCCGCCGGCATTGCCGCTGCCGTTGGTGACGCCGTCCGAGCCCTTCACCACCTCGATCGAGGCGACGTCGAACGTCTCGCGGGTCGAGGCGCCGATATCGCGCACGCCGTCCAGGTAGAGCGAGTTCTGGCTGTCGAAGCCGCGGATGAAGGGACGGTCGCCGAGCGGATTGCCGCCCTCGCCCGCCCCCATGGTGATGCCGGGAATGGTGCGGAGCGCCTCGGTCAGCGTGGTCGACGCCGTATCCTTCAGCACCTGCGCGGGAATGACGGTGATCGAACGCGGCGTGTCGACCAGCGGCGCGGTGGCCTTCAGCGAGTCGAGCCGATCGGTCTTGTAGCTGCCCTCGTTGATCGCCGTGTCCGTGACCGTGACGCCGCCGAGGTTGGTCGATTTGTCTCCATCCGCCTGGGCAGACTGCGCGTGGGCCGGGAATGCCGACGAGATCATGCCGACGCAGCCGAGCGCAAGATAACTGGCCCCGGAGGTGCGGGATCGGAGAGCGGATGACGACATGAGAGCCCCTTGTTGCATTCAATTTTCAATAGCAGGGTCGCTCTTATTGAAAACGTCTCGCATTAGTCAACCTCCGTTCATCTTTGATCGCTTCGATTTTTGCGACCCGCCCGGCACGAGCGCTCCGGGGGTTGCCAAGCGACCCGGAACGCGCTTTGGCCTGTGGCAATCAAAAGAGGATGCCATGGCTGAACCCGTCATCACCCCGCTCGACTGGGCGGACCCCTTTGACCTTTCCGACCAGCTCACCGACGAGGAGCGCCTCGTCCGCGACACCGCTTATGGCTATGCGCAGGACAAGCTGCTCCCACGCGTGACGTCGGCCTATCTGGACGAACGCTTCGATCGGGAGATCATGAGCGAGATGGGCGAACTCGGCCTGCTCGGCGCGACCATCCCGCATGAATATGGCGGCGCGGGGCTTGGCTACGTCGCCTATGGCCTGATCGCCCGCGAGGTGGAGCGCGTGGACAGCGGCTATCGCTCGGCGATGTCGGTGCAGTCCTCGCTCGTGATGCACCCGATCCATGCCTATGGCTCCGAAGAGCAGCGGAAGAAATATCTGCCCAAGCTCGCGACCGGCGAATGGATCGGCTGCTTCGGCCTGACCGAGCCCGACGCCGGCTCCGACCCGGCGGGAATGCGCACCCGCGCCACCAAGATCGACGGCGGCTATCGCCTAGACGGCACGAAGATGTGGATCACCAATTCGCCGATCGCCGATCTGGCGGTGGTGTGGGCCAAGTCGGACGCGCATGGCGGCAAGATCCGGGGCTTCATCGTCGAGCGCGGCGCCAAGGGTTTCTCCACTCCCAAGATCGAGGGCAAGCTGTCGCTGCGCGCCTCTATCACCGGCGAGATCGTGCTCGACGGCGTCGAGGTGGGCGAAGACGCGCTGCTCCCGAATGTCGAGGGACTGAAAGGGCCGTTCGGTTGCCTCAATCGCGCGCGTTACGGCATCGGTTGGGGCGCGATGGGCGCCGCCGAGGCCTGCTATGCGGCCGCCCGCTCCTACACGCTGGACCGCAAGCAGTTCGGAACGCCGCTCGCCGGGCGGCAGCTCGTCCAGCTCAAGCTCGCCGACATGATGACCGAGATCGGCCTCGGCCTCCAGGCATCGCTCCGCATCGGCCGCCGGATGGAAGATGGCGTGCTACAGCCCGACCTGATCTCGCTCGCCAAGCGCAACAATTGCGGCAAGGCACTCGCCATTGCCCGCGTCGCGCGTGACATGCATGGCGGCAACGGCATCTCGGCCGAGTTCCATGTCATCCGCCATGCCGCCAACCTCGAGACGGTGAACACCTATGAGGGCACGCATGACATTCATGGCCTGATCCTCGGCCGTGCGATCACCGGGCTCTCGGCGTTCTGAGGTGAGCGACAAGCCGCACGCCCCCAGGCCATTGGAGGGCGTGCGCGTCCTCGAACTGGCGCGCATCCTCGCCGGACCATGGTCGGGGCAGTTGCTCGCCGATCTGGGCGCCGAGGTCATTAAGGTCGAGCGCCCGGCGGAGGGCGACGATACCCGCCACTGGGGGCCGCCCTTCCTCACCGATCCGGCCGGCGGCTCGCTCGATGCGGCTTATTTCCATGCCACCAACCGGGGCAAGCGCTCGATCGCCATCGACATCGCCTCGCCCGAGGGCCAGGCCGAAGTGCGCGCGCTGGCCGCGCGGTCCGACGTGGTGATCGAGAATTTCAAGGTTGGCGCGCTGGCGAAATACGGCCTCGATCATGCCGGCCTGTCGGCGGTCAATCCGCGCATCGTCACCTGCTCGATCACCGGCTTCGGCCAGACCGGCCCTTATGCGAGCCGCGCCGGCTATGACTTCATCGTACAGGCGATGGGTGGCGCGATGTCGCTCACCGGCGAACCCGATGGTGCCCCCCAGAAGGCCGGCGTCGCCTATGCGGACATCTTCACCGGCCTCTATGCGACGGTCGCGATCCTCGCGGCCCTGCGCCGGCGCGACCAGACCGGACAGGGCGCCCATATCGACATGGCGCTGCTGGATTCGCAGGTGGGTGTCCTCGCCAATCAGGCGCTCAATTTCATGGCGAGCGGCATCGCGCCCAACCGCATGGGCAACGCACATCCGAACCTCGTGCCCTATCAGAGCTTCCGCACGGCCGACGGAGACATCATCGTCGCGGTGGGCAACGATCGCCAGTTCGCGAAGTTCTGTGCGATCCTCGGGCTCGATGGCCTGGCCATGGACGAGCGCTTCCGCACCAACGCCGGCCGTGTGACGAACCGGGCGGTGCTCATCCCGATGCTGGCGGACGCAACGGCAATCTGGACCCGCGCGACGCTGGCCGCGCGATTGGAGGCGGAGGGCGTACCCGGCGGGCCGATCAACCCTCTCGACGCGGTGTTCGCGGATCCGCAGGTCGTGGCGCGCGGCATGGCGATCGCATCGCCGGGGCCGGATGGCCCGCTTCCCGGCCTCGCCAGCCCGATCGTGATCGACGGCGAGCGCCAGAACGCAAACCGCGCCGCTCCGCGATTGGACGCGGACGGCGCGGCGATACGACGTGAACTGGAAGGGGGCCGGTGAGGCCCCCGCCCCGCTTACTTCTTGGTGAGGCTGAGGCCGCCGAAACGCTTGTTGAAGCGCGCGACCTGACCACCGGCGTCGAGGAGCTGGCCACGGCCGCCCGTCCAGGCCGGGTGCGACAGCGGATCGATGTCGAGGAGCAGCGTGTCGCCCTCGGCGCCCCAGGTGGAGCGGGTCTCGAACACGGTGCCGTCGGTCATCTGCACCTTAATCATGTGGTAATCGGGGTGGGTGTTCTTCTTCACCGGACAATCTCCATTAAGGCGCTGGTTCCCGACCAGCACCGGCAGGCGGCCCCGATAATCGAAGCGGGCGCCCCGCGCAACCCGCCGGGATGCCGTTCATGAAGCTATTGGGCGCGATTTTGGCCGGTGGCGCCTCCCGCCGGTTCGGGCGAGACAAGGCGCTGGCACTGATCGACGGCCGCCCGATGCTGGCGCATGTCGCCGAACGGCTGGGCGTGCAGTGCGACGCGCTCGTGGTGATCGGACGCGACTGGCCGAAGCTGGAACGGGTGGACGACCTCCCGGTTCCCGGACTTGGCCCGTTGGGAGGCCTTGCCGGCGCGCTGGCTTATGCCGAGCGCAACGGGTTCGATGCCGTCCTCACGAGTGGGTGCGATCTGCCCCGTCTGCCGGCCGACCTCCGGGATCGGCTCGGAAAGCCCAATGCGCTGGTCCGCGGACAACCGACCATCGGCCTCTGGAAGGCCGGATTGGCGACGAAGCTCACCGACTATCTGGAAATCGCCACGGATCGGTCCGTCCGTGCATGGGCGCTCACGGTGGATGCCCGCTGGGTCGCGATCGAGGAAGCGATCCCTAATATCAACACGCCGGCCGATCTGGCCGCTTTCCGGCCATCCTGACCCACGAGACGGTCGGAATGGCCGGATGCCGTGGCGTCAGGCCGCGGGCGGGTCCGCGATCATGGCGGTGAAGCTCACCTCGGTGGCGAGCTTGCCTTCGATCGAAGCCTTGCCGGTGAACTTCGAGACCTTGCCGCGCATCTGCACGACTTCGACCTCAAGCGTCAGCAGCACGCCGGGCTCGACGGGGGCGCGGAACTTCGCGTTCTCGATCCCCATGAAATAGACGAGCTTGCCCGAATCCGCGAGGCCGAGGCTCTCGACGGCGAGCACGCCCGCCGCCTGAGCGAGAGCTTCCACGATCAGCACGCCCGGCATGATCGGACGGCCGGGGAAATGCCCTTGGAAGAAGCCCTCGTTGAACGTCACGGCCTTGACGGCGCGGATCGACTTGCCGGGGATGATCTCCTCGACCCGGTCGACCAGAAGCATCGGGTAACGATGCGGGAGCGCCGCCATCACCCGCCGGATATCCAGCGGGCCGATCACGGCGCCCTCGGAGGCGATGCCTTCGCTCACCGGCCCTGCGTCGCCTTCGGGTTCCCCGGAGTCGTCGTGGCGGCCGGGGCCGCGCCCTGCTGCGGCACGACGATGCTCGGCGTCGGGAAGGACGCGTCGAGGCGCTGCACGAGCGTGGTGGTCACGTCAGCGGCCGGGTCGGACGCGAGGGTCGCATCCTTGCTCATCACGATCGCGGCCTTGCGCTCCGCGCGGATCTGCTCGGCGACCGGGCCGGCATGTTCGATGATCTGCTGACGGACATAGGCCGCCGCCTGGTTCACTTCCTGCTGAACTTCCTGGAGCGCCTGCTCGGCGGCCTGAGCGCGCTCACCGGCCTGCTGGAGGGCGCTCTGCGTCGCAGCCGGAATCGGCGTGCCCGGCTTGGCGGTCTTCTTCGCGCTCTCGACCTGCGTGTTGTAAGCCTGAGCCGCCGACTGGAACGCCGTGCGGCGCGCGCTGAGCTGGCTGTCATACTTGGTGCGAAGCTGCTGCGTGCCGCTCTTGGCGGCCGCCGAGTTCTGGAACACCTGGTCGAAATCGACGACGAGCACAGACGAATCCGCCAGCGCCGGGATGGCGGCGAACGAAACAGCCGCGGTCGCGACGAGCAGAGCCGACTTGAAGATCTTGGTCATCAGAACTGAGTTCCCACGTTGAAGGAGAAGAGCTTGGTGTCGTCGCCCTTTTGCTTGACCAGCGCCTTGGCGATGTCAATCCGCAGTGGACCGAAAGGCGAATTCCACGAAACGCCGAAACCGACCGAAACGCGCGGTTTCCAGCTATTTCCGTAGTAAACTTCCTTGAACGGGCTGGCGACGGCGATCTGATAGATGCTGGTGCCTGAAGGGCATACCCCGGAGGAAGGAATCGTCGTCGGCGTGGCGCCGGTCGTGGTGGCGATGCACTGCTTGTTGCCGCTGGCATCGAGCACAGGCCGCTGAAGGCGCGCATCGTTGGCGTCGGGAATGTCTTCCGTGATCGGACGCTTCAAGCCGAAGACCGAGCCCGCGTCCACGAAGACGGAGGGCTTGAAACCGGCATCCTTCGCGCCCGAACCGAGCGGAATCTCCACTTCGAGATGGCCGAGATAGGAGGCTCGGCCGCCCAGCGCGTCGTCCTGGATGCGCCCATCCTTGGTCATGTTGAGCGTGCCGTCGCTATTGTAGAGATAGCGCACGACGCGCGGGCCGACGCCGCGGATATCGAAGCCGCGAATCTGCGGCTCGCCGAGATAGAAGCGGTCCGTCAGGCGAACGCGATCGACCTCGTTGCCTTCGTCGTCGAAGCGCTTCGAGCCGTAAGGCAGGATATACCCCGCCTCGCCGTGGATGTTCAGGATGAAGCCCGCGCCGAGGTTGTGATATTTGTCGTCCTGCACGTTGGTGCGGACATATTTCACGCTGCCGCCGAGGCCCGCGAAATCCTGGCTGAAGATGAAGCGGTTGCCCGCCGTCGGCCGGATGCGGTTGTTCAGATTGTCGTAAACGATCGAGTAGCCGACCGACGACGTCGTCCGATTGCCCACGGCATCGCAGAGATATCGGCCGGCCAGCACGGGATCGCACTCGAGCTTACCGTCGCCGTTGATGTCGGAATAATAGGTGCCCTTGTCGAGCGACACCTTGTCCTGGCTAAGGCCGTAGCGCGTCGCCATCGACCAATATTCGGTGAGCGGGATGCCCATGCGAATCTGGAAGCCGGTGGTCGTCTGGTTGTAGGTCGTGTTGCGGTCGTTATCGGTCGTGTAGCTGAACGAGCGATAATCGCGCCGGAACACGTCGCCGCCGATCGAGACGTTTTTGTCGAACAGATAGGGCTCGGTGAAGCCCAGGCTGACCGACTTGGAATAGGCCGACCAATCCGCGCTGGCACGGACCGTCTGGCCCTTGCCGCGGAAATTGGCCTGCTCGATCGACAGGTTGACGATGAACTTCTCAAGGCTCGAATAGCCCGCCGACACCTGAAGCTGGCCGGTCGACTTTTCCTGGACGTTCGCCTCGAGGACCACCTTGTCCGGCGCGGAGCCGGGCTTCTGGTCGATCTCCAGCTTCTCCTGGAAATAGCCGAGAGAGCGGATGCGATCGCGCGAGCGCTTCACCTGGAAGCCGTTGAACGCATCGCCTTCCGCCAGACGGAACTCGCGACGGACGACCTTGTCCTGCGTCAGCGTGTTGCCGTTGATATCGATGCGCTCGACGTAAACGCGCGGCGACTGATTCGCATGGAAGGTCACCCCCATGGTCAGCTTGTCGCCGTCGCGATCGAAATTCGGCTCGATGTTGGCGAAGGCGTAGCCGAGGAGCCCGGCCGTCTCGGTCATCGAATCGACCGTGTCTTCCACCGTCTTCGCGTTGTACCAGTCGCCCGGCTTCACGCGGATCAGCGAGCGCAGCGTCGCCGGATTGAGATCGCGGATGTCGCTTTCGACGTCGAGCTTGCCGAACTTGTAGCGTTTGCCCTCCTCGATCACATAGGTGAGGATGAAGTCCTTCTTGTCCGGCGTCAGCTCGGCGACGGCCGAGACGACGCGGAAATCGGCATAGCCCTGCGTCAGGTAGAACTGGCGGAGCTTCTGCTGGTCATAGGCCAGGCGATCCGGGTCATAGCTGGTGCCGGACGACAGGAAGTGCGTGAGCGTCGCTTCCTTCGTCGCCATCTGCCCCTTGATCTGGCTATCCGAGAAATGCTCGTTGCCGATGATGTTGATCCGGCGGACCTTGGACTTGTCGCCCTCGTGGATCTCGAACACCACGTCGACGCGGTTCTGGTCGAGCAGCACCATCTGCGGCTCGACCGTCGCGGCATAGCGGCCCTGGCGGCGATACAGCTCGATGATGCGGCCAACGTCCGCACGCACCTTGGAGCGCGTGAAGATCTCGCGCGCGGAGAGCTTGATCTCCGGCATGATCTTGTCGGACTTCAGCCGCTTGTTGCCCTCGAGCACGATGCGGTTGACGACCGGGTTCTCGCGGACGGCGATGACGAGGTCACCCGCATTTTCGTCGCGAATGGTGACATCCGCGAACAGCTCGGTGCCGTACAGCGTCTTCAGCGCGGTATCGCCGTCTTCGCGGGTGTAGACGTCGCCGACGTGCAGCTTGATGTAGGAGAGGACCGTCTCGGACTCGAGGCGCTGGTTGCCCGTCACCTTGATCGAGCGGATCACCTCCTGCGCCGTCGCGGGCGCGGGCGCCGCGACCGTCGGGGCGCTCGTCGTCAGCGGCACCGGCACGCCATGCGGCTGGCGCGCCTCGTGCTTGGCCTGAGCCGGAACCACATAACCCGTGCTGAGGATCGTTCCGATCAGCAGCGCGGACCCGATCCGGCTGTGCTTGCCTTCCATTCTCACGCTTGTACCCGCCCTCGCGCTTGCAAGACGGACATGACACATGCGCCACGCCCGCCGCTGCTCCCAGTCTTACGCCCCTGCCCGATCAGGCGCGGCCGATCAACCCGGCTCGATCCAGCTTGCCGTCGATCGCCCTCAACCGATCAGGCTCGCCAACCTGTGCCACAGCCCCGCCGTCCCCAGATCGTTGAATGTTACGAACAGCATGAGCCCGAGCAGAAGCGCAAGCCCAGATCGAAACGCCCACTCCTGCACCTCCGGCGCGACAGGCCGCCTGCGCACCGCCTCGACCACATAGAAGAGGAGATGGCCGCCATCGAGCATCGGGATTGGCAGCAGGTTGATGAACCCCAGATTGATCGAAATACCCGCCATCAGCAGCACGATCGCAAACCAGCCGAGCGTCGCCTGCTCACCCGCCGCCCGCGCCACGCCGACCGGGCCGGAAAGCTCGGATGCGGGCCGCGTGCCGAGGATGATCTGCTTGATCGCCGTCACCGTCGTATCGACGGCGCCCACGACATACCCCCCGGCCCTTTGCGGCACGTCGCGCAGCGGAACCGGCTGGATCGTCCCGGCGTGCGGCGCAATGCCGAGAATGCCCTTGCGCGCGCGATTGCCGAAGCGATCCACCTCGATCGTCGCATGGGTGTGCGCCCGCAGCGTCAGCGGCTTGCCAGCGCGGACGAGATCGATGCGCAATTCCGCATCGGGGTGGAGGAAGGTGTAGGATGCGATATCCTCGAAACGGCGGATATGCTGGCCATCGACCCGCTCGATGCGGTCACCCGCGACGAGGCCCGCGGCGGCCGCGCCGGAGCCAGGCTGGACGAACGCCACCACCGGCTGGGTGACGGGCTCGCCATAGCTCATCAGGATCGCGGCGATCACGAGGAAGGCGAACAGGAAATTCACCGCCGGCCCGGCCAGCACGATCAGGAAGCGCTGCCATACCGGTTTCGACTGAAAGGTCTTCGCACGCTCCGATGGCGGCAAGGCGAGCCATTCCGGGCTTGGTTTGCTCGCCGGGTTCATGTCGCCCGCGAAGCGGACATAGCCACCGAGCGGAAGCCAGGCGACTTTCCAGCGCGTGCCGCGCTTATCGGTCCAGCCGGCGATCTCCTTGCCGAAGCCGATCGAGAAGGCGTCCGCCTTCACGCCGAACCAGCGGCCGACGAAATAATGGCCGAGTTCGTGGATGAAGATCAGGGGGCCGATCACGAGCAGGAAACATGCCGCCGCCCAGACGAACCCTCCGATCTGTGTCATGCCGCCATCCTTCGCATCACGCCTGCCGCCTTTTGGCGGGCCTCGGCGTCGATGGCCACGACCTCGGCGAGGGTCGTGGGCGCAGGTGGCTCATATTGCGCCAGAACTTCGGCAACGGCGGAGGCAATGTCCAGAAAACCGATCGCTCCGCCCAGGAACGCCGCGACCGCAGCCTCATTCGCGGCGTTCAGGATGGCGGGACGGGCACCGCCGGCGGCCAGCGCCGCCTTGGCGAGCGCGAGCGCGGGGAAGCGCTCCTCGTCCGGCGTCTCGAATTCCAGCTTGCCGACAGTCGCGAGATTCAGGCGCGCGCAAGGCGTCGCCATCCGCTCCGGCCACGCCAGCGCATGGGCGATCGGCACACGCATGTCGGGCGCGCCGAGCTGGGCCAGCACCGAGCCATCGATATATTCGACCATCGAATGGATCACCGACTGCGGATGGATGATCGCATCCAGCTTATCGGCGCCGATCGGAAAAAGATGATGCGCCTCAATGAGTTCGAGGCCCTTGTTCATCAGCGTCGCCGAATCGATCGAGATCTTCGCGCCCATCGACCAGTTCGGATGCTTCACGGCCTGCGCCGGTGTGACCGTGCGCATCTGCTCGCGCGTCCAGGTGCGGAACGGGCCGCCGCTCGCGGTCAGGATGATACGGCTGACGCGGCCGGGCTCGGGCTCGTAGCACTGGAAGACCGCATTATGCTCGGAATCGACCGGCAGCAGGCGCGCACCCGCCGATTCGGCCGCCCGAATCATGATCGAGCCCGCCGAGACCAGAGCCTCCTTGTTGGCCAGCGCCACGGACTTGCCGCACGAAAGCGCCGCCATGGTCGGCTCCAGACCCGCGAGGCCGACGATCGAGGCCATGGTCCAGTCCGCGCCGCGCCGCGCCGCGTCGATGATCGCCTCCGGCCCCGCCGCCGCCTCGACGCCGCTGCCGGCGAGTGCGTCCTTGAGCGCCTGATAACGGCCGGCGTCGCCGATCACCGCGATCTTCGCCCTGGTGCGCCTGGCGATGGCCGCCAGCCCGTCGACATCGCTGTTGGCGGTCAGCGCCTCGATCTGGAAGCGCTCCGGCTCGCGCTCGACGAGATCGAGGGTCGACCCCCCGACCGAGCCTGTCGCCCCGAGGATGGTAACAGTCCGCATGGTTTCACAATATCCCTGATGCAACGATCAGCGCGACGATGCAGAGCACCGGCACCACGCCGTCGAGCCTGTCCATCACGCCGCCATGGCCGGGCAACAGCCGGCCCGAGTCCTTCACGCCCGCGCGGCGCTTCATCATGCTCTCGTACAGGTCGCCCATCTGCGCGGCGATCGCCAGCAGGCCGCTGAAGGCCGCCAGCCGGACCTGCACATGCAGCACCGCCACCAATCCGAGCCCGACGACGGTCGCGGCCACCATGCCCCCGATGAGGCCGGCCCACGTCTTGTTCGGGCTCCACACGGGCGCCAGCTTCGGCCCTCTGATCGACCGGCCCGCGAAATAGGCTCCGATATCGGTCGCCCATACCACCGCAAGCGTCCAGAAGCTCAGGTCTATCCCATCATATTGGTCATGGATATAGAACAGGCAGAGAACAGGAAGCCCGGCATAGATCATGCCTGCCGCCAGCCGCAGGTTCCGCGTGAAAGCCGCGACCGCCACCGTCGCGGCGATCAGGCTGTAGAAGCTGGCGGGCGTGGGCACGTTGATATGCGGCTGTTCGAGCACCAGCGGCAGCATGAGGCCCAGGAAGGCCAGCCACATCTGCCAGCGCTCCGCCCGGATCAGGCCGGCCCATTCGGCCACCATGATAAGCCCGGCGGCCGACGCCAGTATCCAGAACGGATCGCTGCCATAGATCAGGCAGGCGACGGCAATCAGGATCAGGATGACGCCGGTGACGGAGCGAACGGCGAGATCGGAACGGCGGCTCGACGCGGCAGCGGCGCTCATAGGCCTCCGTATCGCCGTTCGCGCTGGCCGAACGTCTCGATCGCGGCGACGAGATGCTCCCGATCGAAATCGGGCCAGAGCGTGTCGGTGAAGATTAGTTCGGCATAGGCCGCCTGCCACAGCAGGAAGTTGGAAAGCCGCTGCTCGCCGGAGGTGCGGATCAACAGATCCAGCCTCGGCAGGCCGACCGTATCGAGACGCGCCTCGAAGGCGGCGTCGTCGAGCGTATCGGGATCGACCTCTCCCGCCCGCGCCTCGCGCATCAGCCGCCGCGCCGCCCGCAGAAGCTCGTCCTGCGCGCCATAGTTGAGTGCGATGGCCAGCGTCAGGCGCGTGTTGTTCGCCGTGCGCTCGACAGCATCGTCCAGCATTCGGACGAGATCGGGCTCCAGCTTGCGATAGTCGCCGATGATGCGCAGCCGCACGCCTTCGCGCGCCAGCTCGTTCAGCTCGGACTTGATGTAGTGGCGCAGCAGACCCATCAGGTCCGCGATCTCCGCCGCCGGCCGCCGCCAGTTCTCGGACGAGAAGGCGTAGAGCGTCAGCGCCTCGATGCCGAGATCGCCGGCGGCGCGGATCGTCCTGCGCACCGCCTCGATGCCCTGACGGTGACCGGCCACGCGCGGCAGGCGCCGGGCCTTCGCCCAGCGTCCATTGCCATCCATGATGATCGCGACATGGCGCGGCACCGGCCCGATCGAGCCCCCCGCCGGCGCGGCGGAAGCGGCGCTGGGAAAGGCCGGCTTCACTTGCCGAGGATTTCCTTTTCCTTCGCCGCCGTCGCCGCATCGATGTCGGCGATCGTGCTGTCGGTCAGCTTCTGCACGTCGCCTTCGTGGCGCTTGCGCTCATCTTCCGACAGGCCGTTCTTCTTCTCGTCGGTCTTGAGATTGTCCATGCCGTCGCGGCGGACGTTGCGGACCGCGATGCGCGCCTTCTCCGCATACTGCCCGCAGAGCTTGGCCAACTCCTTGCGGCGCTCCTCGGTCAGGTCCGGGATGGGCAGGCGCAGCGTCTGGCCGTCGACGATCGGGTTGAGGCCGAGGCCGGCCGAACGGATCGCCTTGTCGGTGGGGCCGACATTGGACTTGTCCCACACCTGCACGGCGAGCATCCGGGGCTCGGGCGCGGTCACCGTCGCCACCTGATTGAGCGGCATGTGCGAGCCATACACCTCGACCGTGACCGGATCGAGCAGCGCCGTCGAGGCGCGACCGGTGCGCAGGCCCTGAAGGTCGTGCTTCAGCGATTCCACCGCGCCGGCCATGCGGCGTTCGAGGTCAGCCTTGTCGTAAACGGGTCCGGCCATTTTTATTCTCCGTTGCGGACGATCGTCGCCGTCCCCTCGCCGGCGAGGACGCGGGCGAGATTGCCCTGCTCGCGGATGTTGAAGACGACGATCGGGATATTGTTGTCGCGGCACAGCGCGATCGCGCTGGCGTCCATGATCTTGAGATCGCGGGCCAGCACGGTGCCGAAATCGATTTCATCGTAGCGCTTGGCGCCCGGCACTTTCTTGGGATCGGCGTCATACACGCCATCGACCGAGGTGCCCTTGAAGATCGCATCGCACTTCATCTCGGCGGCACGCAGCGCGGCGCCGGAATCGGTGGTGAAGAAGGGGCTGCCGACGCCCGCCGCGAAGATCACCACGCGGCCCTTCTCGAGGTGACGCTCGGCACGACGGCGGATGAAGGGCTCGCAGACGGAGGCCATCGGGATCGCCGACTGCACGCGCGTGTCGACGCCGAGACGCTCCAGCGCGTTCTGCACGGCGAGCGCGTTCATCACGGTCGCCAGCATCCCCATATAGTCGCCGGTCGCGCGGTCGAAGCCCTGGGCCGCACCCGCCACACCTCGGAAGATGTTGCCGCCGCCGACGACGATGCAAAGCTCATGACCGGCTTCGCGGACGGCGAGGATCTCTTCGGCCACGCGGGTCACGGTGTCCGGGTCGATGCCGAACTGGCCGGAGCCCATCAGCACCTCACCCGAGAGTTTGAGGAGGATTCGTTGGAAACGCGGACGGGTCATGCAGGAAATATATCCGATCGGATGGCAGAAAGTCGCGGCACCTTAGTGATGCCCCCCGTCCCTGCCAAGCAGCGTGAAGCACCATCCACCACGAAAAGAAAACGCCCGCCGGCCCGCGCGCCCGTTTCCGGTAACGCGCGCGCCGACGGGCGCAATCCGATGTGGCTTAGGCCTTGACGCCAGCCGCCGCAGCGACCTCGGCCGCGAAGTCGCTCTCTTCCTTCTCGATGCCTTCGCCGAGCTGGAAGCGGACATAGTCCTTCAGCACGATCTTGGTGCCGGCATCCTTGCCCGCCTTGGCCACGACCTCTTCGATCGGGGTCTTGTTGTCCATGACGAAGAGCTGCGACAGGAGCGCGGCTTCCTTCTTGAACTTCTGGACGGCGCCCTCGACCATCTTCTCGATGATCGCTTCCGGCTTGCCGCTCTCGGCCGCCTTCTCACGGGCGATCGCGCGCTCGCGCTCGATCATGTCCTGATCGAGCTGGTCGGCGTGCAGCGCCTGCGGGAAAGCCGCGGCGATGTGCATCGCGAGCTGCTTGCCGAGCGGCTCCAGCACGTCCACGCCGGCATCGGATTCGAGCGCGACGAGCACGCCGATCTTGCCCATGCCCGGAACGGCCTGGTTGTGGACGTAGGGAACGACAGCGCCCTGCCCGACGGTCAGCACCTTGGCGCGACGCAGCGTCTGGTTCTCGCCGATGGTGGCGACGTTCGCGGTCAGCGCGTCGGCAACGGTGCCGCCGCCCGGATAGGAAGCGGCCTTGAGCGCCTCGATGTCCTCGCCCGTCTCCAGCGCGATGCCGGCGACGTTGCGGACGAACGCCTGGAACTGGTCGTTCTTGGCGACGAAGTCCGTCTCGGAGTTCACCTCGACAGCGGCGCCCTTGGTGCCGGCCACGGTGACGCCCACGAGGCCCTCGGCCGCGGTGCGGCTGGACTTCTTGGCAGCGGCGGCGAGGCCCTTGGAGCGCAGCCAGTCAACGGCGGCTTCCATGTCGCCAGCGGTCTCGGACAGCGCCTTCTTGCAGTCCATCATGCCGGCGCCCGAGCGATCGCGCAGTTCCTTGACGGTGGCAGCGGTGATTTCCGCCATGTCTGTAATCCTTTCAGATATGCATCGTCACCCCGGTCGAAACCGGGGTGACGGGGAGCGGGAGTGAACCCGCCGCTAGGGACGCGATCTTACGATCGCGTGACATCCGCTCAGGCGAGCGCGGCTTCGGCCGGCGGCTCGTCCATCGCGCCGAAGTCGGCGCCGCGAGCGGCCTGCGCACCGTGGTTGCCACGGGTCGCGGCCTCGGCGATCAGCTCGCAGTAGAGACGGATCGCGCGGCTCGCATCGTCGTTCGCCGGGATCGGGAAAGCGATGCCGTCGGGCGAGACGTTCGAGTCGAGGATCGCGACGACCGGAATGCCGAGCGTGTTGGCTTCCTTGATCGCCAGCTCTTCCTTGTTGGCGTCGATCACGAACATCACGTCCGGGATGCCGCCCATGTCGCGGATGCCGCCGAGCGACAACTCGAACTTGTCGCGCTCACGGGTGAGCTGGAGGACTTCCTTCTTGGTGAGGCCCGCGGTGTCGCCCGAGAGCTGCTCCTCGAGCGCCTTGAAGCGCTTGATCGAGCCCGAGATGGTCTTCCAGTTGGTGAGCATGCCGCCCAGCCAGCGGTGGTTGACGAAGTGTTGGCCCGAAGCGCGAGCGGCCTCGGCGATCGGCTCCTGCGCCTGACGCTTGGTGCCGACGAACAGAACCTTGCCGCCATGCGCGACGGTCTGGTTGATGAAGTCCAGGGCGCGCGCGAAGAGCGGCACGGTCTGCGACAGGTCGATGATGTGGACGCCGTTGCGATCGCCGAAAATGTAGGGCTTCATCTTCGGGTTCCAGCGGTGGGTCTGGTGGCCGAAGTGCGCGCCGACGTCGAGCAACTGATGCATGGAAACGGACGGTGCCGCCATGGGGATATCTCCTTCCGGTTGAACCTCTGCGGGGCAGGAACCCTAGGATCGCCTCAAAGGCGGCCGCAGGCACCGGTATGGGCGCCCCGCATGTGGAATGGGCGGCCCCTTAACGCCCTCGGAGGTGGAAATCAACCCGAAGGAGGGCGTTCCAGCGCGCTTGACATCGGAACAAATTGCGAACATAAAGGATCAAGTCAGGAACAAGCCGCTTTTGGGTGTGCCACGGACGCCGGGCGGGATCGAGGATGAGGTCAGGCCATGATCCACATTATCGCTTCGTTCGCTTCTTTGCTGATCGCGTTGGGTGCGACGGCGATCATCCTGCGCACGTTCTCGGACGGCGCGGAGAAAATCCGGCTGGCGCTGGGTATGACGGTGGCCGCGCCCCCGAAGATCGAGGCGCGGCCTGTCCGCGTCAGGCCGGCGGTGCGCCCGTCGCCGGCGATGCCCGTTCCGCGACTGTGCGTCGCTTGACGCGGGCATAGGCGCGAATGCCGAGCGGGATGGACGCCAGATAGAGCAGCGCGATGATCGACAGCGTCGGCCAGGGTGCGCTGACGAGCGCGCCGCCCAGCAACCCGATCACGACCAGCGCGCCAAAGCGGATGCCACGCCGCAGACGCAGCGAACTCCAGCCATAGGTCGGCACGCTCGACACCATCAGCAGGGCGACCATCGCCGTCCATGGCGCCACGACATAGGCGGTGCGGAACAGATCGACATGCCCCGTCGCCAGCCAGAGATAGATCGGAACGAAGGCGAGGCCGGCGCCGGCGGGCGCCGGAATGCCGGTGAGGAAGCCGGCCGCCTTGCGGGGCTGCTCGGTCGCGTCGATCTGGGCGTTGAAACGGGCGAGGCGAAGCGCGCAGCACACCGCATGGGCCAGCGCGATCGTCCAGCCGAACTGCGGCATATATTGCAGCGACCAGAGATAGAGCACCACCGCCGGCGAGACACCGAAGGCGATCACGTCGGAGAGCGAATCGAGTTCGGCGCCGAAACGGCTCTCGCCCTTGAGCAGGCGCGCGATACGCCCGTCGAGCCCGTCGAGGACGCCGGCCACGATCACCGCGCCCATCGCCAGTTCCCACTGGTTGCCGATCGCGAAGCGAACGGCGGACAGGCCGAAGCACAGCGCCAGCGCCGTCACCGCATTGGGGGCGACCGCGCGCAACGGGATGCCCCGGCGCGGGCGATCGCGGAAACGCGCGTTCAGCGCCCCCATGCGAGGCCCCTCGTCCCGGTCGCGATCGGGGTCGCTCACTGGGCGATACCGTCGATCCGCTCGTCGCGGCCGGCGACGCCGAGCACGGTCTCGCCCGCGATGGTGCGCTGGCCGAGCAGCACCTGCGAGCCGGTGCCGGCGGGCAGGTACACGTCGACACGGCTGCCGAAGCGGATCAGGCCGACGCGCTGGCCGGCGGCGATGATGTCTCCCGGCTTCACGAACGGCACGATGCGCCGCGCGACGAGGCCCGCGATCTGCGTGAAGCCGATCTTCATGCCGTCGCGATCCTCGACGAGGATATGCTGACGCTCATTCTCCTCGCTGGCCTTGTCGAGATCGGCGTTGAGGAATTTGCCCGAGATATAGACGACGCGGCTGATCGTGCCGCCGATAGGCGAGCGATTGATATGCACGTCGAACACCGACATGAAGATCGACACGCGCACCACCGGCTCCGGCGAGAGCGCGCCCTCGCCCACCAGTTCGCGCGGCGGCGGCATGGTGGTGATGAGGGTGACGAGCCCGTCGGCCGGCGCCACGATCATGCCCGGCGCCTTGGGCGTCGTGCGGACCGGATCGCGGAAGAAGGCCAGCACCCAGATCGTGATGCCCACGCCCAGCCAGCCGAAGGCCTGCGGCAACAGCAGGAACAGGGCCGCGGTGATCGCGCCGGCGATGGCCGCGAACTTGTAGCCCTCGGGGTGGACGGCGGGAAAGCGCCAGCGGACGGTGCTGGTGCCAGTGTCGGTTTTTTCAAGGGATGTCATCGCGTCTTCCTAAGGCGTCTCCCATCCTCTGTCACGGTTGATCCGTGCCTCACACAGGCCTAAGCGGCTCGACAAACCTCAGCCGGCGCGTTCGCCGGTGCATCAGCGGAGCCCCCATGGCCAAGATCAAGGTGCAGACCCCGGTCGTCGAACTCGACGGCGACGAGATGACGCGGATCATCTGGGAAGGGATTCGCGAGCGGCTCATCAAGCCGTATCTCGACATCGACCTCGAATATTACGACCTCTCGGTCGAGAACCGCGACGCGACCAACGATCAGGTCACGATCGACAGCGCCAAGGCGATCCAGAAGCATGGCGTCGGTGTGAAGTGCGCCACGATCACCCCCGACGAGGCGCGCGTCGAGGAATTCAAGCTCAAGAAGATGTGGAAGTCGCCCAACGGCACGATCCGCAACATCCTGGGCGGCACGATCTTCCGCGAGCCGATCGTGATGCGCAACGTCCCCCGCCTTGTTCCGGGCTGGACGGACCCGATCGTCGTCGGCCGTCATGCCTTCGGCGACCAGTATCGCGCGACCGATTTCAAGGTGCCCGGCCCCGGCACGCTCAAGATGACCTTCACCGGCGAAGACGGCCAGGTCATCGAGCATGAGGTGTTCCAGTTCCCGTCCGCCGGCGTGGCGATGGGCATGTACAACCTCGACGATTCGATCCGCGATTTCGCGCGCGCCAGCATGAACTACGCGCTCGATCGCGGCTGGCCGCTGTATCTCTCCACCAAGAACACGATCCTCAAGGCCTATGACGGCCGCTTCAAGGATCTGTTCCAGGAAGTGTTCGACGCCGAGTTCAAGGATCAGTTCGCCGCCAAGGGCATCGTCTACGAGCATCGCCTGATCGACGACATGGTCGCCTCCGCGCTCAAGTGGAGCGGCAAGTTCGTCTGGGCCTGCAAGAATTATGACGGCGACGTGCAGTCGGACACCGTCGCGCAGGGCTTCGGCTCGCTCGGCCTGATGACCTCGGTGCTGATGACGCCGGACGGCAAGACGATCGAAGCGGAAGCCGCGCACGGCACCGTCACGCGCCATTACCGTATGCACCAGCAGGGCAAGGCGACCTCGACCAACCCGATCGCCTCGATCTTCGCCTGGACGCAGGGCCTCCAGTTCCGCGGCAAGTTCGACAACACGCCGGATGTGGTGCGCTTCGCCGAAACGCTGGAGAAGGTCTGCGTCGACACCGTCGAGGGCGGCCAGATGACCAAGGATCTCGCGATCCTCGTCGGCCCGGACCAGAACTGGATGACGACCGAGCAGTTCTTCGACGCGATCGTCGCCAATCTCGAGAAGGCGATGGCCAACTGGGCCTGATCCTTCCCGAATAATGCATCGGGAGCGCGGGTGGGCTAGCCAGCCTGCCCGCGCTCTTGTCATAGATGGGGTATGGCCTTCCCAACCCAATCGACCGGATTCTCCGACGCGCTCGTCATCCTGGGCGCCGCCGGGGTCGTGATCCCCGCCTTCGCGCGCTTCCGCGTGAACCCGGTGATCGGCTTCATCCTCGTGGGCCTCGCCCTCGGGCCGCATGGACTGGGCGCGCTCCAGCCGCGCTGGCCGTGGCTCTATCATCTCACCATCACCGATCCGCACGCGATCGAGCCCTTCGCGGAGTTCGGCATCGTGCTGCTGCTGTTCGCGATCGGGCTGGAGCTGTCCTTCCGGCGCCTCTGGTCGATGCGGACGAAGGTGTTCGGCGTCGGCTCGGCCGAGCTGATCCTCTCCGCCGCGGTGATCGGGGGGACGCTGATGCTGTTCGGTCAGGCGCCGGCCGGGGCGCTGGGGCTGGGCCTGGCCTTGGCCCTCTCCTCGACCGCGCTGGTGCTGCCGATGACGGGCACGTCGGGCGAGGTCGGCAGCGGGGCGTTCGCGATGCTCCTGTTCGAGGATCTCGCGCTGGTGCCGATCCTCTTCGCGCTCGCCGCACTGGGGCCGAATGCGGGCGGCGGCTGGAGCGAGCTGATGTCGACGCTGATGTCCGGCGGCCTCACCGTCCTGCTGCTGCTCGTGGCCGGGCGCTTCGCCCTGCCTCCGCTTTTCGCGCAGGCCGCACGCACCAAGAGCCCCGAGCTGTTCCTCGCGATCAGCCTGCTCGTCGTCATCCTCGCCTCGATCGCGACGACGGCCGCCGGGCTTTCGCCCATCGTCGGCGCGCTGCTCGCGGGGCTTCTGATCGCCGAGACCGAATATCACACCGAAGTCGAGGTCATCACCGCGCCCTTCCGGGGGCTCGCGCTCGGTGTGTTCCTCATCACGGTCGGCATGAGCATCGATATCGCGGCGCTCGCCTCGCAATGGGGGGCGCTGGTGCTCGCGGTGGCCGGCGTGGTGCTCGCCAAGTCGGTGGTGACGGCGCTGCTGCTGCGGCTGTCGGGCACGCGACCGGGTGTCGCGGTCGAGACCGGGTTGCTGATGGCCTCACCCTCCGAGACGACGCTGATCGTGCTCGGGGCCGCGCAGGCCGGCGGCCTCGTCCAGCCCGATGCCGCCGCCTTCTGGCAGACGGTGACCGCGATCGGCCTCACCATCACGCCGCTGCTCGCCCATCTCGGCCGCGACGTCGCCCGCCGCGTCGAGCGCCGGCAGACCCGCGAGACGGCGACCATTCCCGAGCCCGGCCCCGCCGCGCGCGTGCTGATCGTCGGCTTCGGCCGCGTCGGGCGACTGGTTGCCTCCATGCTCGCCACGCATGAGCGCCCCTATCTCGCGGTGGACGCCGATATCGATGCCGTTTCGGCCGCCCGGAAGGAGGGATTTGCGGTGCTGTTCGGAGACGCCAGCCGCGCCGAGATGATCGACAGGCTCGGGCTGGATCACGCCGCCGCCGTGGTGCTCACCATGGACGATCCGGTGCAGCAGCTCCGCCTGACCCGGCGCATCCGCGACGCTCACCACGATCTGCCGATCATCGTGCGCGCCCGCGACGCGCGCAACGCGGCGCAACTCTACCGCGCCGGCGCGACCGACGCCGTGCCCGAACAGCTCGAAAGCTCCTTCCAGCTTTCCGAGGCGGTGCTGACCGAGATCGGCGTGGCGGTCGGCCCGGTGATCGCTTCGATCCACGAGAAACGCGCCGAGCAGCGCGCATCGATCATGGAGATGGGCGGCCTGAGCGAAGCCCCGAAGGAGCGCGGCCGCCGGTTGCGGGATGCCTGAACGGGCGCTACCGGCACCCGTCGTTCAAATGCAGCGCGGACAGTGGCCTTGGCGACGGTCCGCCCTGCACGGTGGCCGGCCGGCTCCATGCCCCAAACGCTGTGCAAACATCCGCGCGATGACGGATGTTTGCCGCAATCCAGCATAAACGCGAAACCGCTCTTGTCCCGGACGGCGAGCGCCCCATCGTCGTACCGATAGAGCACGCATGCAGACTGCCGCCATCCGGGCTGTCCGGCGTAGCCGGCCCGTGCGACCGTACGCCACTCAGGCGGCAACCGTCTCCAGCGCCGCCCGCACCGCGGCGACCGCATCGGACGCCTTGTCGCCATCCGGGCCGCCGCCCTGCGCCATGTCCGGCCGGCCGCCGCCGCCCTGCCCGCCGAGCGCGGCCACGGCCGCCTTGACGAGATCGACCGCGCTGCGGTTGCCCTTCAGATCGTCGGTGACGCCGACCGCGACCGAACCGCGCCCTTCATTGACCGCGACCAGCACGGCCACGCCCGAACCGAGCTTCTGCTTGGCCTCGTCGACCAGCCCACGCAGGCTCTTGGGGTCGAGCCCCTCGATCACCTGCCCCAGGAAGCCATGGCCGCCGACCTGCTCGACCGCCTGCTCGGCCTTGGCCGAACCGTCGCCACCCAGCGCCAGCGCCTTCTTGGCGTCAGCCAGTTCGCGCTCCAGGCGACGACGCTCCTCGACCAGCGCGGCGATGCGCGCCGGCACTTCCTCGGGCGAGGCCTTGAGCGTCGCGGCGGCTTCCTTCAGCCGATCCTCGCGACCGGTCAGCCACTGGCGCGCGGCCTCGCCGGTCAACGCCTCGATACGGCGGACGCCGGACGAGACGGCGCTCTCCGACACGATCTTGAACAGCGCGATGTCGCCCAGCGCGGAGACGTGCGTGCCGCCGCACAACTCGACCGAATAGGTGCCATGCTCGCCGACATGGCCCATCGAGAGAACACGCACCTCGTCGCCATATTTCTCGCCGAACAGGGCCATGGCGCCGGCCGCGATCGCGTCGTCAGGCGTCATCAGGCGCGTGCCGACCTGCGCATTCTCGCGAATCTGCCGGTTCACCTCGGCCTCGACCGCGGCGATCTCCTGCGCGGTCATCGCCTTCTGGTGCGCGAAGTCGAAGCGCAGGCGATCGGCCGCGACCATGCTGCCCTTCTGCGACACATGCTTGCCGAGATGGTTGCGCAGCGCCGCGTGCAGCAGGTGCGTCGCCGAGTGATTGGCGCGGACCTCGTTGCGATGCTCGACATCGACCTTGAGATGAACGGCATCGCCCACCTTCACCTCGCCGCCCTCGATCACGGCGCGATGCGCATGGAGGCGGCCGAGCGGCTTGGGCGTATCGGTCACTTCGGCCTCGAAGCCGGCGTCGCCGGTGATGACGCCGACGTCGCCGACCTGACCACCGCTCTCGCCGTAGAAGGGCGTCTGGTTGGTGAGGATGAACACCTCGTCGCCGGTCTGCGCGGCCTTCACGCGCTCGCCATCGCGCACGATCGCGACGACGCTGCCCTCGCCCTCGGTGGTCGAATAGCCGACGAATTCGGTGCCGCCGAGCTCCTCGGCGATATCGAACCACACTTCGTCCGACGCCTTCTCGCCCGAGCCCTTCCAGGCCGCGCGGGCCGCCGCCTTCTGCTCCGCCATCGCGGCGTCAAAGCCGGCGCGGTCGACCTGAAGGCCCTGCGTGCGCAGCGCGTCTTCGGTCAGATCATAAGGGAAGCCGTAGGTGTCGTAGAGCTTGAACGCGACATTGCCCGGCAGCGTCGCGCCCTCGCCCATGCCGGCGGTCGCCTCGTCGAGCAGGCGCAGGCCGTTGGCGAGCGTCTGGCGGAAACGGGTCTCCTCCAGCTTCAGCGTCTCTTCGATCAGCGGCTGCGCGCGGACAAGCTCGGGATAGGCAGCCCCCATCTCGGCCACCAGCGACGGCACGAGACGATGCATCAGCGGCTCCGGTGCGCCCAGCAGATGCGCATGACGCATCGCGCGGCGCATGATCCGGCGCAGCACATAGCCGCGTCCTTCGTTCGCCGGCAGCACGCCATCGGCCACGAGGAAGCCCGACGCGCGCAGATGGTCCGCGATCACGCGATGCGACGCCTTCTGATCGCCGTCGGTCCGCGTCCTGGTCAGTTCGCCCGACGCCGCGATCAGCGCGCGGAACGTATCCGTGTCATAATTGTCGTGGACCCCCTGGAGCACGGCGGCGGCACGCTCGAGGCCCATGCCGGTGTCGATCGACGGGCGCGGCAAGGCGAGGCGCGTCTCGGCATCGACCTGCTCATATTGCATGAACACCAGGTTCCAGATCTCGACGAATCGGTCGCCATCCTCGTCCGGGCTGCCGGGAGGGCCGCCGGGGATGTGATCGCCATGATCCCAGAAGATTTCCGAGCAGGGGCCGCACGGGCCTGTATCGCCCATCGACCAGAAATTGTCGCTGGTCGGGATGCGGATGATGCGGCTGTCAGGCAGGCCGGCGATCTTCTTCCACAGATCGAAGGCTTCATCGTCCGTGTGATAGACGGTGACGGTCAGCCGGTCCCTGTCGAGGCCCCATTCCTTGTTGACGAGCGTCCAGGCATTGAGGATCGCCTGTTCCTTGAAATAATCGCCGAACGAGAAATTGCCGAGCATCTCGAAGAAGGTGTGATGCCGCGCCGTATAGCCGACATTGTCGAGATCGTTATGCTTGCCGCCCGCCCGCACGCACTTCTGCGATGAGGTCGCAGTCGAATAAGGCCGCGTCTCCAGACCGGTGAACACGTTCTTGAACGGCACCATGCCTGCGTTCACGAACATCAGCGTCGGATCGTTATGCGGCACCAGCGGCGCCGAAGGCACGATCTGATGCCCCTCGCGGCCGAAGAAGTCGAGGAAGGAGCGGCGGATGTCGTTCGTCGATGTCATGCGCGCGATTTAAGCGAGGGCGTGCGGCGGCACAAGCGAGCAGGTGCGTCCATTATATCGGCCGATCGATCGAGGCCGGCGGCGTCGAAAACCAGCGTGGCCCCGCCTCCGTCATGTGAAAACAATCCTCCAGCCGGATGCCGAACTCGCCGGGGATATAGAGGCCCGGCTCATCGGAGAAGCACATGCCCGCCGCCAGCCTCGTCTGCTCGCCATGGACGAGATTCACCGGTTCATGCCCATCGAGCCCGATGCCGTGGCCTGTGCGGTGCGACAGCCCCGGCAGCGCATAGCGCGGGCCATAGCCGAGGCTCTCATAATAGCGCCGGACCGCGTCATCGACCTCGCCCGCCGGCGTGCCGATCTTCGCCGCCTCGAAAGCGACCTGTTGCCCGCGATGGACCTGATCCCATACCTGCCGCTGCCGCGCACTCGGCTGGCCGAGCACGAAGGTGCGCGACACATCGGACTGATAGCCCTGCACCGTGCAGCCGCAGTCCATCAGGACGATGCCGCCCTCGCGCGCCACCTGCCGCTCGTGCGATCCGTGCGGGAGGGCCGCCGCAGCGTCCATCAGCACCAGCGAGAATTCGGGAGATCCGCCCAGCGCGACCGTCGCCTCGTCCATCATCCGGGAAACGTCGGCTGGCGCCATGCCGGGCCTCACGCGCGGGATCACATGGCGATAGGCGGCGATGGTGACGTCCGTGGCGCGCTGCATCAACGCGATCTCGGCGGGCGATTTCATCATGCGGCACCCGCGCACCACCGGAGCGCCGGAGACGATCCGCGCGTGGGGCAAGGCCTTCATCAGCCCATCCACCGCGAAATAGCGGACGGTCTCCTCGATCGCGATGACGCCGCTGGCCAGCTTGCGATCGGTCAATATCGCCGCGACCAGAGCGAGCGGATCTTCATCCTCCTCCCACACGCGGACTTCGGCGGGCACCGCGAGCGTCTGGCGGACCGAAGGCTCTTCGAAGAACGGGGTTACGATCGCGACCTCCCCGTCGACGGGGATGACCGCCGCCGTCAGCCGTTCGCTTCGATGCCATTCGATGCCCGTGAAATAGATCAGCGAAGCCCCCGGCTCGACGAGCAGCGCCGAAATCCCCTGCGCGCGCATGAGGCGACGCGCCTTCTCGATCCGCGCCTCGCGCTCCTCCTTCGAGATCGGGACGGGAGCGCCGGCCAGCGGCGCCAACCCGGCCAGGCCGTTCGGCTTTCCGGCCCACCCTGCGCCGGGGAGCGTCAATGCCACGCCGGCCAGAGCGATACCGCCGAGGATGTTTCTCCGCCCGATCGGTTCACGCATAAACATAAGGGCCTCCTCGGTTCAGGGCGGAGCGATAGGCCGGGCGCGCATGGATCCGCTCCAGCCACGCCAGCAGGCGCGGATATTGCCGGTCCAGGCCGGCCCGCTGGGTGGCCGCCTCGAGCGGGAAACTCATCATCACGTCCGCGGCCGTGAAAACATCCCCGGCGAACCAGTCGCGCCCGGCCAATTCGGCTTCGAGCCAGCGCAGATACGCCGCGAACATCCTGAGCAGCGGCCCCAGCGCTGGCCGGCCGAGCAACCCCAGACGACGCACCACCAACAGCCCGAACAGCGGCGGCATCATCGAACCTTCCGCATAATGGAGATATTGCCGCCAGCGCTGCGCCGCGACCGGATCGGCCGGAGGGCCGAGGCGGCCATCCGCCCGCGTCACCAGATATTCGACGATCGCACCGGTCTCGACCAGCGTCAGCCCGTCCACCTCGACGATCGGCGCCTTGCCCAGCGGATGGATGCGGCGAAGCTCGGGCGGGGCCAGCAGCGTCTTCGGATCGCGTTCGTAACGCCGGACCTCGAACGGGAAACCCAATTCCTCCAGCAGCCACAGCACCCTCTGCGATCGGCTGTTCTGGAGATGGTGGACGAGGATCATTGGCGCGACTCCCGACCCCGGCTGGGGAGGCCGGAAGACATCCGGCCGAAGGATTTCATGGACGAGCGCGAGAGGATTGAGAACGGAAAATCGTCAACGGCCGCGCATCCCGTCGGGAGGTGCGCGGCCGCTCGTCATCAAAGATCGTCGTCGGGCTCCGGGCCGGTCATCATGGTTTCGGCGACGTCGTCGGTCTTCGATCGGATCGCCTTTTCGAGCTTCGCCGCCAGCTCGGGATTTTCCTTGAGATAGGTCTTGGCGTTCTCGCGGCCCTGGCCGATGCGGATCGAGTCATAGGAGAACCACGCGCCCGACTTCTCGACCAGTCCGGCCTTCACGCCGATGTCGAGCAGTTCGCCGATCTTCGAGATGCCCTCGCCATACATGATGTCGAACTCGACCTGCTTGAACGGCGGGGCTACCTTGTTCTTCACCACCTTCACGCGGGTGGAGCTGCCGATGATGTCGTCCTTGTCCTTGATCTGGCCCGTGCGACGGATGTCGAGGCGGACGGAGGCGTAGAACTTCAGCGCGTTGCCGCCCGTCGTCGTCTCCGGGTTGCCGTACATCACGCCGATCTTCATGCGGAGCTGGTTGATGAAGATCACCATGCAGCGCGAACGGCTGATCGAGCCGGTCAGCTTGCGCAGCGATTGCGACATCAGACGCGCCTGAAGGCCGACATGGCTGTCGCCCATCTCGCCCTCGATTTCCGCCCTCGGCACCAGCGCTGCGACCGAATCGACCACCAGCACGTCGATCGCGTTGGAGCGGACCAGCGTATCGGTGATCTCCAGCGCCTGCTCGCCGGTATCCGGCTGCGAGACGATCAGCTCGTCGATGTTGACGCCCAGCTTCTTCGCATAGACCGGGTCGAGCGCGTGTTCGGCGTCGACGAAGGCCGCCGTGCCGCCATTCTTCTGCGCTTCGGCGATCACATGGAGCGCGAGCGTCGTCTTGCCCGAGCTTTCCGGGCCATAGACCTCGATCACGCGCCCGCGCGGCAGGCCGCCGACGCCGAGCGCGATATCCAGCCCGAGCGAGCCGGTCGAGATCGCCTCGACCTGCATGGTTTCCTTGGAGCCCAGCCGCATGGCCGAGCCCTTGCCGAAGGCGCGATCGATCTGCGCCAGGGCGGCGTCGAGCGCCTTCTGCCTGTCCGAGATCGCCAGCTTGTCGATCATATCCGCGTTTGTCCCGATGACTTTGAGTGATGCGGCCATCTGCCTGTCCCCTCGTTAGAGCCAGCCTGCGCGAGCATCAATGCGCGGCGTCGACGAAGATAGCCGTACCACCTTCGTTCCAACAGAACAAGAGAAGAACAATGGTCAGGCTGGGGCAATCGCCCCGATCGCCTGCTCCACGCCGGAGAGCGTGAACGGCTTGGCGAGGACGGGCGCCGCCGCATGGCGCGCGGGCGGCGGCTCGGTGTGCCCGCCCGTCGCCAGCATGAAGGGAATGCCACGATCGGCCAGCGCGTCGGCGACCGGCCAGCAGACCTCATTGCAAAGATGCACGTCGATGATCGCCATGTCGAAACCGCCCTGCTCGATCCGCACCAGCGCACCGGAGACGCTATCCTCCGTTCCGGCGACCGCATGGCCGAGGATGTCGAGAAAATCCTCGAGCATCATCGCGATCAGCGATTCATCCTCCACGATCAGGATCGAGCGGCTGCGGCTTGTCATACCCCCGAGTAACCGTCGAAACCGTTGCAGGACAAGATTTATTTCCGCTCCGCCGCGACCCGCGTATGGCGGGCCAGCGCGTCGCGCGCCGCCTCGGCGAGTTGCTGGACCGAGAAGGGCTTGGCGAGGAAGGAGACGTTCTCGATGTCGATCGAGCGGCGGAGCTGTTCCTCGGCATAGCCCGACATGAACAGGATCGGCAGCTCGGGAAAACGCCGGCGGGCATGGCCGACCATCGTCGGGCCGTCCATCGTCGGCATCATCACATCGGAGATGAGCAGATCGAAGCCGCCCCCTTCCTCCTCGACGGCGACCTGCTCCAGGATCTCCAGCGCTTCCTCGCCGTTCGATGCGGTGCGGACCTGATAGCCCTGACGGGTCAGCGCGCGCTCCGCCACCGATCGCACCATATCCTCGTCCTCGACGACGAGGATCGATCCCGTGCCCCACAATTCCTGCGGCGCCTGTTTCGGCGCGACCGGCTGAGCCTCCGCCGCCTCGCCGTGGAAGACAGGGAAATAGATCACGAAGCTCGTGCCCTGCCCGATCTCCGAATCGGCGAAGATGAACCCGCCCGATTGCTTGACGATGCCGTAAACGGTCGAAAGGCCGAGCCCCGTGCCCTTGCCGACATCCTTGGTGGTGAAGAAGGGCTCGAAAATCTTGGGCAGCACGTCCGGCGGGATGCCGGTGCCGGTGTCGGTGACGCTGATCGCGCTGTAATCGCCGATCGGCAGGATGTCGGCGCCGAGCCGGCGGACCTCCGCCGCGGTGACGGCATAGGTGCGGATGGTGAGCGTGCCGCCATGCGGCATCGCGTCGCGCGCGTTGACCGCGAGGTTGACGATCACCTGCTCGAGCTGGCCCGGATCGGCGCGCACCGGCCCCAGCGCACGGCCATGATTGATGACGAGTTGCATACTCTCGCCCGTCAGCCGGCGCAGAAGGTTCGACACTTCGGAGATCACGTCGGGAAGCTGGAGCACCTGCGGCCGCAGCGTCTGCTGGCGTGAGAAGGCTAGAAGCTGACGCGTCAAACCTGCCGCGCGGTTGGCGTTGTGGCGAATCTGCTGGATGTCGTCATAGTCGCTGTCGCCGGGCGTGTGGCGCATCAGGATCAGGTCGCAATGGCCCAGCACGGCGGTGAGGATATTGTTGAAATCATGCGCGACGCCGCCGGCGAGCTGGCCCACCGCCTGCATCTTGGTGGCCTGCGCGACCTGCCGCTGAAGCCGCCCTTCCTCCGCGCTGTCCTTGAGGCTGAGCAGCACCGAGGCCTCCCCCAACCCGCGCGCCGAAGCGACGGTGAGCGAGATCGGCTCGTCCGGCCGCGCGCGCAGGCGGACCGCGATGTCGCCCGACAGGATCGGGCCATGGCCGAACGGCCCCGGCGCCGGCTTCGACGCCGCGAAGCGCCGGACCGCATCGGAGACGGCGGTCTTGTCTTCCTTGACCACGAGATCGCCCGGATAGACCGCACGCTCCGCCTCGCCATGGCCGGCCGCCTGAAGGAAGGGCTCGTTCTGATAGAGAAAGCGCCCGTCCCGATCGATCAGCGCGAGGCCGAGCGGAAGCATCCCGAGAAGGCCATAGATGTCGGCCGGATTGGTCGAATTCGATTCGGCCTGCTGCGAGGCAGGCTCGTCGAACAGAAGCATCGCCGCGGCGCCCGCCGCCAACTCGCCGTCATCGAGCGGAATGTGGAGCAGGCGCAACGGATCGCCCCCATCCTCCTCGCGGGCGAAGCGGAGCGTGCCCTGCGCATCCTGCACGAGGCAGGCGGCGAAATCCCGGCCGGTGCAATTGCCCGACTGGCTGCCCGTCGCGCGGACGGTGAACACCTTGTTGGCGACGAGGATGCGGCCGCGCTCGTCGATCAGCGCCGCCATCAGCCCGGCCCGCCCCAGCCGCTCGCCGAAGCCGCCGCCGACGAGGCGCAGCGCATCCGCCCGCCCCTCGCCCCGGCCGTCGCCGATCCGCCACATGAGATGATCCTCGCCGACGCCCGTGCGGACGACGCGGAGGTGGATGCGGGTGGCGCCAAGCTGCGTCTCGGCCTCGCCGTCGCGCCAGGCGGTGCGGCCCGCGCCGGCGATCGTCTCGGCATAGAGATCGAGCCCCGGCAGCATCGGCGGCGTCGATCCCGGCCCGAAGCGATCCATATAAGCGAGATTGGCCGCGACGAGCTTTCCCGTGCGATCGGTGATCGCGGCCGGGTCTTCCGTGGCATCGAGCGCGGCGCGCAGCAAAGCGCGATCCGGCCGGGGCGCCGCACGCTCGATGGAGAAGCCGAGGCGGCTGCGCGCGACGATGATGGCCGCCGTCGCGATCGCTGAGAAGCCGACGAGGAAGCCGATGGCGAAACGCCAGTCCCCCGCCGCGCGCGCCAGCATCACCGACGAGGCGATGCCGAGGCCCATCACCCCGATCGCGATCAGCCGATCTGCGGAGCGCCCCGGCCGGGCCGGCGCCGCGGCGCGTAACGGGAGGGCATCGATGCGGGGGACGAAGGAACGCATGTCCCTTCTTCCGCCGCCGGACGTCCTCCCGTCAATCCGCGCTTACCAGACCTGCACGCGCTCGGCGGGCGTGAGGTACAGCTTCTCGCCCTGCGTCACGTCGAACGCCTTGTACCAGGGGTTCATGTTGCGCACCTCGTCGACGCGCTCCGGCCCCGGCGAGTGCGGATCGGTGAGGAGTTGCTGGCGCAGCGCCGGCTCGCGATACTTGGTGCGCCACACCTGCGCCCAGCCCAGATAGAAGCGCTGGTCGCCGGTGAAGCCGTCAAGCACCGGTGCCGGCTTGCCGCCGAGCGACAGGACATAGGCGTCATGGCTGACGGTGAGGCCGGCCAAATCCGCCATGTTCTCGCCCAGCGTCAGCTCGCCCTGCACATGCTGGCCGGGGATCGGCTCATAGGCGTCATACTGCTTCACCAGCTTGTCGGTGAGCGCGGTGAAGCGCGTCACGTCCTGCTGGGTCCACCAGTCGGTGAGCTTGCCGGTGAGGTCGTACTTGCGGCCCTGATCGTCGAAATGGTGGCTGAGTTCGTGGCCGATGACAGCGCCGATGCCGCCATAGTTCACCGCCGGATCCGCCTTCGGATCGAAGAAGGGCGGCTGGAGGATCGCCGCCGGGAAGACGATCTCGTTCATCACCGGGTTGGCGTAGGCGTTGATCTCCATGGGCGTCATGCCCCACTCGGTCCGGTCGATCGGCTTGCCGAGCTTGTTGAGATTGCGCTGATATTCGAAGCCCTCGGCACGGGCGACGTTTCCGACCAGATCGCCGGCCCTGATCTCCAGCGTCGAATAATCGCGCCACTTGGTCGGGTAGCCGATCTTCGGCGTGAAGGCGGCGAGCTTCTCCAGCGCCTTCTGCTTGGTCGCCGGATCCATCCAGGCGAGTTTCTGGAGGCGCTGGCCGAAGGCGGCGATGATGTTATGGACCAGCGCATCCGCCGCCGCCTTGGCTTCCGGCGGGAAATATTTCGCGACATAGTCCTGGCCGACCGCCTCGCCCATCTCGTTGGAGACGAGGTTCACGCCCCGCTTCCAGCGCGGCTGATTCTGCGGCGTGCCGGACAGCACCGTGCCGTTGAACGCGAAGCTCGCATCCACGAACGGCGCCGAGAGATAGCGCGCATAGCTGCTGATCGTGCGGACCAGCAGATAGTCCTTCAGCACGGGCAGCGGCGTGTCGGCATAGAGCTTGGCCTCGCCGGTGAAGGCGCTCGGCTGGGCGACGAGGAAATCGGGCTGGGCGCCGTAACCCAGCGTGTTCAGATAGGCGCCCCACGGGAATCCCGGCGCCTTGGCGTCGAAATCGGCACGCGACCATTTGTTGTAGACCTTGTCCGCATCGCGCGAATCGATCCGCGACCAGTGGACCTGCGCCATCTTCGTCTCGAACGCCATGATCGCCGCGGCGCGGGCATCGGCGTCCGGCTCGCCGGCCAGCGTCAGCAGCTTGGCGAGATAGGCGACGTAGAGCGGACGCACCTTCGCCAGCGCGGCATCGTCCTTGAGGTAATAGTCGCGGTCCGGGAGCCCGAGGCCGGACTGGCCGAACTGCGCGATATAGGCGGTGGGGTTCTTGTCGTCCGGCCCGACATAGGTCTCGAAGGGCGTCCGCACGCCCGCGCGGGTCAGCGTCGCGATCTCGGTGGCGAGCGCATCCTTGTCGTGGACCGCCTTGATCTGATCGAGCCAGGGCTTGATCGGCGCCGCACCCTTCGCGTTCACCGCCGCCTCGTCCATGAAGCTCGCGTAGAACAGGCCGATCTTGCTGTTCGGCTGCTTCTCGGCGGCTTCGAGGATCGACCGCGTGCGCGCCAGCGACAGATCCTGGAGCTTGTGGAACATGCCGTAGCTGGAACGATCCTGCGGGATCTGCGTCGCCGCATCCCAGCCGCCATTGGCGTAGCCGTAGAAGTCGTTGCCGGCCTTGACCGCCTTGTTCATGCCGGTTTCGTCGAAACCGAAGCTGCCATAGGTCGGCTTGCCCGCAACGGCCGCCTTCGAACCCGACGCCACGGGGGTCAGGAACGAGGCGGGCTGAGCGGCGACGGCCGCCCCTGCGAGCATGGTGGAAGCCAACAACGCGACGATGGTGACACGCATTCGAGCACCCCTCTTTTAGTGTATGAGAGAGGCATAGCACCTCGGTCCATCGGCGCAAGGGCACGGCTCGTGGCGGAGCGTGCCTCTAACCGCGATCGCGCAGCAGGCGCCCCTGCTCGCGTTTCCAGTCGCGCTCCTTGGCGGTTTCGCGCTTGTCGTGGAGCTTCTTGCCCTTGGCCAGCGCCAGCTCGACCTTCGCCCGCCCGCGCTCGTTGAAATAGACCGAGAGCGGAATCAGCGTCATGCCCTCGCGCGACACGCCGTTGCGCATCTTGTCGATTTCCTTGGCATGAAGCAGCAATTTGCGCGGGCGCTTGGGCTCGTGGTTGAAGCGGTTGCCGTGGCTGAATTCGGGGATGTTAGCGTTGATGAGATTGACCTGATCGCCCTTGATCTCCGCATAGCTCTCCGCGATCGATCCCTCGCCGAAGCGCAGCGATTTCACCTCAGTGCCGGTGAGCGCGATCCCCGCCTCGAAGAATTGTTCGAGGAAATATTCGTACCGCGCCCGCCGGTTCTCGGCGACGACCTTCTTCTTGTTGAACTCCTGCGGACGGGGACGCGCCATCAGATCAGCCCCGCGACCTTCAGGGCTTCATCCACCGCATGGCGGCTCGCCTCGCCGGCCGGGGTCATCGGCAGGCGCAGCTCGGCCGGGAAGGACGGACGCACCTTCGACAGCGCATATTTGATCGGGCCGGGCGAGGCATCCGTGAACAGCGCGGTGTGCAGCGGGAAGAGCCGGTCCTGAAGCGCCAGCGCCGCCGCCCAGTCGCCGTTGAGGCACGCGTGCTGGAAATCCGCGCAGAGGCGCGGCGCGACATTGGCCGTCACCGAGATGGCGCCCCGGCCGCCCATCGCCATGAAGCCCAGCGTCATGTCGTCATTGCCGGAGAGCTGGCAGAAATCCTCGCCGCACGCGAGTCGCTGGGCGGAGACGCGGGCGAGATTGCCCGATGCATCCTTGATGCCCACGACGGTCGGGATCTCGGCGATGCGGGCGAGCGTCTGCGTGGTGATGTCGGTCACCGTGCGGGTCGGCACGTTGTAGACGACGATCGGCAGGTCGCAATGCTCGGCCAGATAGGAGAAATGGGCGTAGAGCCCTTCCTGATTGGGCCGGTTGTAATAGGGCAGCACCACCAGCGCCGCATCCGCCCCCGCGCTCCTGGCCGAGCGCATATGATCGAGCGCGACCAGCGTGTCGTTGGAGCCGCAACCCGCGATCACCGGCACCCGGCCCGCCGCCTGCTCGATACAGATCGCGACGACACGGTCATGCTCGGCGATCGACATGGTCGCCGATTCGCCGGTCGTGCCGCACGGCACGAGCGCGGACGAACCCTGCTCGATCTGCCACTCGACGAAAGAACGAAACGCCTGCTCGTCGAAACGGCCATCGCGAAAAGGCGTCACCAAAGCGGGGATCGAGCCCGAAAACATCCTGTTCTCCTTCACGCCGGCGCTGCGACGCGGCATACTCCGCCCCATGTCGGGGGGCCTGAAACATTCAGCGCCTGATAAGGAGCGGGTTGGCATCCTGTCCAGCATGCTCCATCGCAGGGCCATGCTCAGCGTCCCAGCGCTCCTCCTGGCCGCCACCGCAGCGGCCTCCGCCCTCACCCCCCAGCAGGTCGCCTGGTATCGGGCGCAGCTTGGCCTTTCCAACGCGTCGGCGATCACGCCGCCGAGCCCGTCCGCCGGCGCTTACGCCTACGCGCCGCCGCAGGCCGCCGCCACCGGCCTGCAAAGCGATCCCGTTGCCGAAGGGCTGGTGAACTGGAAGCGCCTGCGGCAGAGCAACAGCCTGCTGTTCCAGGATTATAGCAGCTTCCTGCTCGCGCATCCCGGCTGGCCGGGCGAGGCGCAGATGCGCCGGCTGGCGGAAAACGCGATCCAGCCGGATGTGACGCCGCCCGAATCGGTGATCGCCTTCCTCACCCGCTTCCCGCCGCAGACCGGCGCGGGCCAGCTCCGCCTCGCGGAAGCCCTCTATGCGCGCGGCCGGGCCGCCGAGGCGCAGGCGGCGGCACGCGCCGCCTGGACGTCGGGCGCGATCAACACCAGCGACGAAGCGCGCATCATGGCCACCTTCTCCGGCGCGCTGACGCAGGCCGATCAGGATCAGCGGATGGAAGCGCTGCTCTGGAACCGCGCCTTCGTTGCCGCCCAGCGCCAGCTTCCGCTGACAAGCCCCGCCCGGCGCGCGATTTTCTCGGCCCGGCTCGCATATCAGCTCAAGTCGGCGGACGCCGCTTCCCAGGCCGCGGCGCTCGGCACGGCGGCGAATGGCGATGCCGGCTATCTGGTCGATCGCGTCAACTGGCTGCGTCAGACCGGTCAGGCACCCGTCGCCCGCTTCGAACTCACCCAGCCGCACCGGCTGACCGCGCCGGCCTTCAACGCGACACGCTATATGGAGACCCTGCTCTCCGTCGCCCGCTCGGCCGCCGCGGACCAGCAGTGGGCGCAGGCCTACGGGATCGCAAGCCAGCTCACCGACATCTATCCGGCCGGCACCAGCGTCCGTGCCCTGCCCTTCGCCCCGCGCGACGTGTTCACCAGCCTCTCCTGGCTGGCCGGCACGACCGCGCTCCAGCATCTCGGCCGGGCATCGGACGCGGTGGCGATGTTCCGCGCCTATGCCGACGCCTCGCAGAGCCCCGGTTCGCGCTCCAAGGGCTATTACTGGGCCGGCAGGGCGGCGCTCGCCGCGGGCGACCAGACGGGCGCGCAGGGCTATTTCGCGAACGCGGCCGCCTTCCCCGATCAGTTCTACGGGCAGCTCGCGCTTGAGCGGCTCGGCAAGGCCGTCCCGGCACCACTCGACGCCAGCGGCATCCAGGTGCCCGAAGCCGATGCCAAGGCGTTTGAAGCGCGCGAGGTGGTCCGTGCCGCGCGCATCCTCGGCCAGCTCGGCGACTGGCAGGATCAGAGCCTCTTCCTGCGCACCATCGCCGCCGAGAGCCAGCTCAGCGACAACGAGCATATCCTGATCGCGAGGCTCGCCCGCGATCTCGGCCGGCCGGACCTCGGCGTGATGGCGGAGCGCGCCGCCAAGCCCGAGAGCGCCAGCGATTATGTGCGCTCGGGCTTCCCGGTGCTGCCCGTGCCGCCGGAGATCGCGAACAGCTTCTCCTTCATCCACGGCATCATGCGGCAGGAGAGCCAGTTCGACCGGGAGGCCGTCTCGCGGACCGGCGCGCGCGGCATGATGCAGCTCATGCCCGTCACCGCGCGCGAACAGTCCGAAAAGCTCGGCCTGCCCTATGACTATATGCGGCTGACCAGCGATCCAGGCTATAACATGCAGCTCGGCACCGCCTATTTCGGGCGGATCATGGACATGTTCAGCGGCAATTATGTGCTGGCGCTGGCGGCCTATAACGCCGGCCCCGGCAATGTCCGCCGCTGGCTCGCCACCTATGGCGATCCGCGCTCGGGCGGGGTCGATCCGGTCGACTGGATCGAGGCGATCCCCTTCTCCGAGACGCGCGGCTATGTGCAGAACGTGCTGGAGAATGTCGTGGTCTACGACACGATCAATCCGCTGCGGGCCGGCCAGCCCAACACCAACCGCCTCTCCTATTATCTCAACAAGCGGACGCCGGGTTGAGCATCGTGGATCGCCCCAACTACATCACGCCCGAGGGCTATTCCCGGCTTCGGACCGAATATCAGCAGCTTTTCGAGATCGAGCGCCCCGCGCTGGTCGAGACGATCAGTTGGGCCGCCGGCAATGGCGATCGTTCCGAGAACGGCGATTACATCTACGGCCGCAAGCGCCTGCGCGAGATCGACCGGACGCTCGATCGCCTCTCCAAGAAGATGTCCAAGGCGCAGGTCGTCGATCCCGCCAAGCAACCCGATCGCGGCCGCGTCTTCTTCGGCGCGACCGTCACCGTCGCGGACGAGGAGGACGAGGAACGCACCGTAACCCTGGTCGGCGTGGACGAGGCGGATGCTTCTTCGGGGCGGATCAGTTGGCACTCTCCGCTGGCGCGCGCGCTGCGTGGCGCCGCGCTGGGCGATCTGCGGCGGGTGATACTGCCGGCGGGCGAGAAGGAATATGAGGTGGTCGCGATCCGCTACCCCGACGCCTAATCAGGCGGAGAGCGGCTCATAAGGCGGCGAGTCGGGTTCGTCGCCGCCGTCGCGCGCGTGGCGCTCGCGAGCCGCATCGAGCGATGCCGGCTGGGAGCGGCCTTCATTCCGCCAGTCCGGCCCGAAATGCACCTTCGCCAGCGCCTCGATCTCGGGCGCGATTTCGGGAGGCGTCATCGAGACGGCCTTCTCCAGCGCCTCGGCCACATGCGTCAGCGCGGTGATATGGGCGAATTCGATATTCACGCCGTCGATCAGCTTCCACGGCGCCCAGCGCGTGTCCGTGTGGGCGAACATATCCTCCATCGCCGCGACATAAGCGGGGCGCCGCTCACGCGCGCGGAAATCGTCGCCGCTGACCTTCCAGGCCGTCCACGGATCGGCCAGCCGTGCCCGCATCCGCCGATCCTGCTCATCCTCGGAGACGTGGAGGAAAAGCTTGACGAGCGTGGTGCCGCTGTCGCGCTGCTGCGCCTCGAACTCGTTGATCTCGTCGTAAGCCCGACGCCATTCCTTGTCGCTGGCGAAACCCTCGACCCGCTCGGTCAGCACGCGGCCGTACCAGCTCCGGTCGAACACGCCGATCTCGCCGTCCGCCGGCAACCGCGACCAGAAGCGCCACAGGAAATGCCGCGCGCGTTCCTCGATGGTCGGCGCGCCGATCGGCCAGACCGCGTAATGGCGCGCGTCCCAACCTGAGACAAGTTCGCGGATCGTCTCGGCCTTGCCGCCACAGTCCCAGCCTTCGAACATCACGATCGCGCGGCGGCGCTGGGCGACATGCGCCACCTGCGCGTGCGCGAGGCGGCGCTGCACGGCGGCCATGGCTTCGCCATAGTCGCCGGTCAGCGCCGGGCCGCTCTCGAAGTTGGACAAGGCGATCGCCATAGCCAAAGGGCTAAGCGACCGCGCATGTTTAGGCGAGACAGGGCATTACGGTTAACGTCCCGCCACGGCACAGCCCGATTCGTCAGGCTTTGACGGGCTCCACCACACGGATGTGCAGTTCGCGGAGCTGCTTCATCATCGCCGGCGACGGCGCGCCCATCAGCAGATCCTCGGCGCGCTGGTTCATCGGGAACAGCGTGATCTCGCGCAGGTTCTGGGCGCCGCACAGCAGCATCACGATGCGATCGACGCCGGCCGCCATGCCGCCGTGCGGCGGTGCGCCATACTGGAACGCGCGATAGAGGCCGCCGAAGCGCTCCTCCACGTCCGCCTGGCTGAGGCCCACCAGCTCGAACGCCTTCACCATGGTTTCCGGCGACTGGTTGCGGATCGAGCCCGAGGCGATCTCATAGCCGTTGCAGACCATGTCGTACTGGAATGCCTTGAGCGACAGCGGATCCTGCGAGTTGAGCGCCTCGAGCCCGCCCTGCGGCATCGAGAAGGGGTTGTGCGCGAACTCGACCTTCTTCTCGTCCTCGTCCCACTCGTAGAAGGGGAAGTCGACGATCCAGCACAGCTCGAAGCGATCCTTGTCGATCAGGTTGAGCTGCTCGCCCGCGCGGGTGCGGGCGAGGCCGGCGAGCTTGGCCGCCACATTCTCCGCGCCCGCTGCGAAGAACACGCCGTCGTTCGGGCCGAGGCCGAGCGCCTCGATCAGCTTGGCGGTCGCTTCCGCGCCGTGGTTCTTGGCGATCGGGCCGCCCGGCTCGCCATCCTTGATGTTGATGTAGCCGAGGCCCGAATAGCCCTCGCCGCGCGCCCAGACGTTCATGTCGTCGAAGAACTTGCGGCTGCCGGTGCCCGCGCCCGGAGCCGGGATCGCGCGGATGCGCCCGCCGCCTGCCACGATGCCCGCGAAGATGCCGAAGCCCGACTCATGGAAATGGTCGGTGACGTCGGTGATGGTGATCGGGTTGCGCAGGTCCGGCTTGTCCGAGCCGTATTTCAGCATCGCCTCGCTGTAGGGGATGCGCGGGAAGCTGCCGGCGGGCGTCACCGGCTTGCCATCCGCGAACTTCTCGAACACGCCGGCAATCACCGGCTCCATCGTGTTCCACACGTCTTCCTGCGTGACGAAGCTCATCTCCAGATCGAGCTGGTAGAACTCGCCTGGCAGACGGTCGGCGCGGGGGTCTTCGTCGCGGAAGCACGGCGCGATCTGGAAATAGCGATCGAAGCCCGCGACCATCAGGAGCTGCTTATACTGCTGCGGCGCCTGCGGGAGCGCGTAGAACTTGCCGGCATGGATGCGGCTCGGCACGAGGAAATCGCGAGCACCCTCCGGCGACGAGGCCGTCAGGATCGGCGTCGAATATTCGGTGAAGCCCTCGCCTTCCATGCGGCGGCGCATGTCCGAGATGATCTGCGTGCGCTTCACGATGTTGGCGTGGAGCGTCTCGCGGCGCAGATCGAGGAAGCGGTAACGCAGGCGGACATCCTCGGGATATTCCGCCTCGCCGGCGACCGGCATCGGCAGCTCGGCGGCGGCCGACTGGACGATCACGCTCTTGGCACGCACCTCGATCTCGCCGGTGGCGAGGTTGGGGTTCACGGCTTCCCTGGCGCGGGCCTCCACCACGCCGTCGATGGTGACGACGCTCTCGGCACGCAGCGACTCCAGCAGCTTGAGCGCCTCGCTGTCCGAATCCGCGACGATCTGGACGAGGCCGTAATGATCGCGCAGGTCGACGAACAACACGCCGCCATGGTCGCGCTTGCGATGCACCCAGCCGGAGAGCCGGACGGTCTGCCCGACGTCGCTGGCGCGGAGCTGGGCGCAGGTGTGGGTGCGATAGGCGTGCATGATCGTGCTATCCGTATTCGGCGGGAAAAGATTGAGGGCGAGCGCTTCCGTGTCCGTACCCTCTTTGTCAAGGCGCGACGGTCTGTTTATGGAAGCATCATGGTTATTCACCCGCTTATCACCGACAGCCAGACGCTCGCCGATCTCTGCGCCCGCCTTTCGAAAAGCCCCTATGTGGCGATCGACACGGAGTTCATGCGCGAGAACAGCTACTGGCCGGAACTCTGCCTGATCCAGATCGCGGACAGCAACGAAGCCGCCGCGATCGATCCGATGGCGCCGGATCTCGACATGACCCCGCTCCTCGATCTGATGGTCAACAACGAGGATGTGCTCAAGGTCTTCCACGCCGGCGGGCAGGATCTGGAGATCATCCACAATCTGACCGGCAAGACGCCGTATCCGCTGTTCGACACCCAGATCGCCGCCATGGCGCTCGGCATGGGCGAGCAGGTCGGCTATTCGAATCTGGTCGAGAGCTGGACGGGCGTGAAGCTCGACAAGGGCGCCCGCTTCACCGACTGGGCGCGCCGCCCGCTCGACAAGCGCCAGATCGACTATGCGATCGGCGACGTCACCTATCTCATCCAGATTTTCCCGCGCCTGCTGGAGAAGCTGAAGAAGACCGGCCGCGGCGACTGGCTCGATCAGGAGATGGAGCGGCTGGGCGATCCGTCCAGCTACGTCAACGACCCGGAACAGGCATGGCAGCGCGTCAAGGTGCCGAGCCGCAAGCCCGAGGTGCTGGGCCGCCTCAAGGCGCTGGCCGCATGGCGCGAGCGTGAGGCGCAGGGCAAGGACTTGCCGCGCGGCCGCATCATGAAGGACGAGACGCTCGCCGACATCGCCAGCCATCCGCCGCGCGAGCAAAAGGATCTGGCACGCGTCCGCGGCCTTTCGGCAAGCTGGGCGTCGAACGACATCGGCAACCGCCTGATGGGCGCGCTCGAAGCCTCGACGCCGATGTCCGACGACGAACTGCCCGCCCGCGAGGATCGCAAGCCCGGCCTCGGCAAGGACGGCGCGCTGGTGGCGGACCTGCTCAAGCTGCTGCTCAAGATCCGCTCGAAGGAGACCGATGTGGCACCGCGTCTCATCGCCCGCTCCGACGAGCTGGAACTGCTCGCCGCCGGCAGGCGCGACGGGCTCGCCATCCTCGATGGATGGCGCTTCGAGCAGTTCGGCCGCGATGCGCTCGATCTGGTCGAGGGCCGGATGGGCTTCGCGGTGAAGAACGGGAAGCTGCGCATGATGCGGATGAACGATGCGGAGTGAGGCCACCCTGCTGCTCGCGACCATCGCCCTCGCCGGCTGCACCCCGGTCGAGATGCGTGGCGAGCATGGCCCCGCCGCCCGTCATATCTGCCGGAACGAGCCGGCGCAGCATTATCTCGGCCATGGCGGCGGCGCCGGTGCGATCGAAGGCGCGCGCCGTGCGTCGGGCGCGAAGAGCGTCCGCGTGGTGCGACCGGGCGAGGCGATGACGATGGACTTCCGCCCCGATCGCCTGACCATCACGGTCGACGAGCATCAGGTCATCAGCCGCCTCAACTGCGGCTGATCGGCCTCAGCCCTCCACCATCTCCGCCCGGAGGCCGAAGGCGGCGGCCAGCGTCTTGTGCCGCCGCTCCACCGCCTCGCCATAGAGCGCGCCATCTCCGGCTGCGAGGCGAAGGCTCAGCGTCGATCCCTTCACCTGCAAGGCGCTCGTGCGAAGCGGAGCGGCCACACCGCCGGACAGACGCTGCCCGAGCCGCATGGCGAGGCCCCAGCGGACGGCAACCTGTCGGTCTTCCGGCGAAACGAGCATGGGCACCACCGGCGGCTCGCCGTCCGCGCCGAAGCTGCTGAATAGCGCCTGCGCCATCATCGCACGCCCCCGCGCATCGACGCCGACCCAATTGCCGTGCAGCGCCGTCTCCAGGCCACGCTCGGCCCGGAACTCGGGGTGCGCGCGCCAGCCCACATCGGCCAGCAGGCAGCTCGCATGGCGCAGACGGGCGTCGGCCGCGCTCTCGCCCGAGAAGAGGGGCGCGATCCAGCGGTCGAGCAGGTCTCCATGCTCGGGGAACCGGCCAAGGCGCTGCCCTTCCTCCCGAGTCGCGCAGATCAGGGGGTCCAGATCGCGCACGTCGGGCGGCAGGTTCCTGTGCAGAACGCCCTCGCGCAGGCCGTAGGCCGACGCCACCAGATGGCTCGATCCCAGTTCCCGCGAAACCAGCGCCAGCAGCGCCGCCGCATCCGGCAGCGAGCCTGCCCGCGACGACGAAAGCTGCGGGATTTCCTTGAGCTTGGCCTTGTCGATATGCGCCAGCGCACGGACCGCCCGCTGCGCTGTGGTCACCGGCATGGTGTAGCCATGGACGATCGGCAGCGGATAGCCGGTCGTGTGCATCAACAGCCGCGCCAGAGCGCGCCACGATCCGCCGACGAGATAGAAGGGCAACCCCTTGCCGCGACCGCTCCAGCCCGTCTCCTGCAAGCGATGCTCGACGACCGTGCGGAGCGCGCGCGGGCCGCGGCCCCGGATTTCCGCCACGCGCAACACGCCGAGCGGAAAGGAGGCGCGCTCCCGCACCTTCCCGCCGGAGACGCGTGCGAGTTCGAGGCTTCCGCCCCCCAGATCGCCGACGATGCCGTCCGCGTCGGGAAAGGCCGCGATCACGCCCTCCCCCGCCATCTCGGCTTCCTCCTCGCCCGTCAGCACGCTGACATCGAGGCCGATGCCGGCCGCCCGCGCGAGGAAATCCGTGCCGTTCGTGGCGTCCCGCACGGCGGCGGTGGCGACCGTGTGGAGGCTGGCCACGCCGATCTTCTCCGCCACCAGCCGGAAACGATCGAGCGCGACGAAGGCCCGCTCCACGCTCGCCGGATCGAGCATTCCGGTGGAAGCCAGGCCCTTGCCGAGCCCCGCCATCACCTTCTCGTTGAAGAGGATCGAAGGGATGCGGATCGGCCCGTCATAGACGACGAGGCGAATCGAGTTCGAGCCGATGTCGATGATGCCGACGCGGCCGCCGCTCTGATCGGCGCCCCTGCTGGCGGTGGAGCGGAAAAGATAGCCGGGCTTCATGGCGCGCCGGCGTTAGCGGGAAACAGGCCGCCGGCAAAGGCCGCCTGCCCCGGTTTCGCATCGTTTCGCCGACGAATCATCGCGATATCAATTGGAGCCACCCCGCCGCAGCTTCAGGCGCGGCACGCTGTCCGATTTCCGCAACGCCGCTCCGCGCCCCGAAAGCGAAGGGTTCGTCATAAAATAACGATGAAGATTAAAAGGTTTGCCGCCCGATTCCGTGATCCGGTCATAGCTTCCATCGGATCGCAAAACCCAACTTTGTTCAGTATCGATGAGGTTCGCCACCATCACCTGATCGAGCACCTGCGCATGGACCGTCGGGTTCTCGATCGGCAGCATATATTCGACGCGGCGATCGAAGTTGCGCGGCATCCAGTCGGCCGAGGAGATGAACACCTTGGCCTTGCGGTTCGGCATCGGCTCGCCATTGCCGAAGCACATGATGCGGCTGTGCTCCAGGAAACGGCCGACCACGGACTTCACGCGGATATTCTCCGAGAGCCCCGGAACGCCCGGCCGCAGACAGCAGATGCCGCGCACGATGAGGTCGATCTGCACGCCCGCGGCACTCGCGCGGTAGAGCTTCTCGATAAGCGCCGGGTCCACCAGCGAGTTCATCTTCGCCCAGATCGTCGCCGGGCGGCCGGCGCGGGCATGATCGATCTCCGCATCGATCAGATCGGCGAGACGCTCGCGCAGCCCATGAGGCGAGATCGTCACCAGCTCCAGATCATGCGGCTCGACATAACCGGTGATGTAGTTGAACACCTGCGCCGCATCACGCCCCACGCGAGGATCGGCGGTGAAGAAGCTGAGATCGGTGTAGATTCTCGCCGTCACCGGATGATAATTGCCGGTCCCGAAATGGCAGTATGTGCGGAAGGTGCCGTTCTCGCGGCGGACCACCATCGATATCTTGGCGTGGGTCTTCCAGTCGATGAAGCCATAGACCACCTGCACGCCCGCGCGTTCGAGCTGTGCGGCCCAGAGGATGTTCTGCTCCTCGTCGAAGCGCGCTTTCAGCTCCACCACGGCCGTGACCGACTTTCCGGCCTCCGCCGCGTCGATCAGCGCGCGGATGATCGCGGATTGCTTGCCGGCGCGATACAGCGTCTGCTTGATCGCCACCACGTCCGGGTCGAGCGCCGCCTGCTTGAGGAAGGCGATCACCACCTCGAAGCTTTCATAAGGATGGTGGACGACGATATCCTTGTCTCGGATCGCGGCGAAGCAATCGCCCCCATGTTCACGGATTCGCTCGGGAAAACGCGGCGTGAAGGGTGGCCACTTCAGGTCCGGCCGGTTCTCCTCGACCAGCATTTCGAGATCGGCGACGCCGAGGAAGCCGGAAGCCTCGGACACGAGCGCCCCCTGCCCGACCGCATCCGACACCAGCTCCTCCAGCTCCAGCGGCATTCCCGCCTGAAGGCGCAGACGGATGACGCGGCCCCGGCGGCGGCGCTTGATGGCGGAGTGGAAGAAGCGGACGAGATCCTCGGCTTCTTCCTCGATCTCGATATCGCTGTCGCGGATGATGCGGAACGCGCCGTCGCCATGCACCTCATAGCCAGGGAAGAGCAAAGCGGTGAAGCGGCGGATCAGCGTCTCGACCGCGATATAGCGCGCCGTCCCGCCCGGCAGGCGCACGAAGCGCGGCAGTGTCGGTGGGACCATCAGCAACTCGCGAATCGGCTCCCCGTCCGACAGCCGCTTGAGATCGAAGATCAGGCTGAAGCCCTTGTTCGGGATGAACGGGAAGGGATGCGCGGGGTCGAGCGCCTGCGGTGTCAGGACCGGCAGCACCTGTTCGCGGAAATGCGTTTCCAGCCAGGGCGCATCCTCGGCGGGCACGCTGTCGTTGGAGAGGACGTGGAAATCCTGCTCGGCCAGTTCATGCCGCAGCGTGCGCCACACCACCTGCTGTCGCCGCATCAGCGCATCGGCGCTCGCCTCGATCGCGTCGAGCTGCTGTGTCGGGGTGAGCCCGTCGGCGGACAATTGCTCGACGCTGTTGAGCTGCTGCCCGCGCAGGCCCGCCACGCGAACCATGAAGAACTCGTCGAGATTATTGCCCGAGATGGAGAGGAAACGCAGCCGCTCCAGCAGCGGATGGGCGTGGTTGCAGGCCTCGTCCAGCACGCGTTCGTTGAAGGCCAGCCATGAAATCTCGCGATTGAAATAGCGCTCGCGTGGCGCCACCGGTTCGGCGAGCTGGGCCTCCTCGTGGAGGCTCTGGGCATCGGCCACGGCCCGCGCGATATCGGCGGTCATCATCGGCTCCACCTCGGAGATCGGAGAATCGGTCTGGGTTTCAGGCAGGTCGTTCATCGCGCTCATGCGCCGCAGATTAGCCCAGCCTTCACCGGGCGTCGATAACGCCGGCCTGGATCAGCGCATCCCGTGCAAGCGGCACGGTCAGCCTGTGCTGGCGGGAAAGCGCGGCCCGATCGAGCGCGTCGATCGCGCTGACGATCCCCACATAGGTCCGCTCGATGCGCGCCGAGAGCCACGCGGTGAGCGTCGGCGGCACGGGCAGGCCGCGCCGCGCCAGCCCGCGTTCGAGCAGCGCGGTCATCAGCGCATCGTCCGGCGGCTGGATCGCCACACGCGGCGTCGCCGTGAAGCGCGAGGCGAGATCGGGCAGCGAGACGGCCCATTCCGGCGGCGGCGCGTCCGCGACGATCAAAAGCGGGCGATGCGTTTCCATCGCCGCGTTCCAGGCGTGGAACAGCGTCTCCTCGTCGGCGCGCCAGGCATCGTCGAACAGCCGCCCGCCCGTCTTGCGCGCGAACAGCCGGCCGACGAGGCTCCGGCCGGATTTGCGCGGGCCGGTCAGGATCGTCACCGGCACGGGCCACAGCGACCAATGCTCCAGATGGCGCGCAACCGCGGCATTGGCATCGGACAGGATGAATTCGTCGTCGCGCTCGCCTTCCGGCCAATCCAGCGGGAGCGCGATCTGGTTCATGGTTTCGGCTGGGCAGGCGGTGACGTGGCGGAAGCCGGCGTCGAGGACGCCCCTCCCTTCCGCATGTGCAGCGTCGCCCCCTCGCCCTCCAGCTTCCAGCCGCGCGCGGCGAGCGCCGCCCTCAGCGCCCCGATCTCGCCCGCATAGCCCACCGACAGCAGAGACGTGCCGCCGAGCGCGAGGCTCGCCACCGTCGCCTGCCGCACGCCCGCGACCGCCCGCAGCGCGGCCTGTGCCTGATCCAGCGTCGCCGCGTCGGCCGTCTCGACCTGCACGGTGAACTGGGCTGCCTGCGCGGTGCTGACATCCTCCACGATCGCGGCGAGCGGATCGGCGGCATCATCGGGGATGAGATCGGCGGCGGGCGCCTCCGGCTCCTCGATCGAGAGCGACGGATCGGGCTTCAACTGGCCGCGGCCCAGCGCGTTCACATAGAGCGCATCGATCTGCTTCACGCCTTCGTCGAGCATATGGTCCAGATCGCCCGTGCCGGACGCGATCCGCGTGAAGGTGCCGAGCACCTCGCCGTCCGGCCCATGCCGCGCCACGAAGCGCGCCGCGATCGGTCCACCCGGATAGCGGCGCTCCAGATAGACTTCGGGCACCACCACGTCGGAAGCGCCATATTGATCGAGCAGCATCCGCCACCAGATCCGCCCCGGCCTGCGGCTCTGGCCGAGGTTGAGCAGCACCGGGTCCGCCCCTGTGCCCACCGGCCGCACATAATCCACCGCGCTCGAACCCGTGCGGAAGCGCGCCCACGCCTTCTGCCACGAGGTGCGCGACTCGAAGCTCTGCTCCCCGCCGCCGCCATATTGGATCGGGATCACCAGCATCGGCGCCGAACGCGGGGTCGACGTGCCGCCACCGATCAGTTCGCCGGTGCGGCCACGATCGAACAGCAGGCCCAGCGTCGCGATATAGCGATGCGGGCCGACCTGCTCGCTCTCCACCTCGATGCCCGCGACGATCGAATCGAGCGTCGAATCGGGAACGCCGGGCGCCTGATCGGGGCTCGCCCCATGCATCCGCGCCCATAGAATCTTCCAGCCCTTGCGCTGGGCCATCCGCCACGCGGCGGTCCGCGCCTCGTCGGCGGTGCGGCCGGCCACGTCCACCTGAACGCCCGTCACCTCATAGCTCGACGAGCTGTCGATCGGCGGCACGCCGCGATCTCCGGGCGCGAGCTGGGCATAGGCGTACCAGCTCGCTCCCCCCGCCAGCACGGCGGCGAGGAGGATCGGTGGCCACGGTCGGCGGCGAAGCGAGGAGAGAGCAAGCGACGTCACGCTGGTCCTTCTGGCGGGTTGGGCATGGAAATCCAAGCGCGATGTCGCTACCGCACGCCGCATGACCGACACGCCCGATCAGACCGAGAGCTACACTTACGCCAAGGCCGGCGTTTCCATCGCAGCGGGCAATGCCCTCGTGAAAGCGATCGGGCCGCTGGCGAAATCCACCCGACGCCCCGGCGCGGACGCCGAGCTGGGTGGCTTTGGCGGCTTCTTCGATCCCAAGGCGGCAGGGTTCAAGGATCCCCTGCTGGTGGCCGCGAACGACGGCGTGGGCACCAAGCTCAAGCTCGCGATCGACAGCGGCCATCATGACGGCGTCGGCATTGATCTCGTCGCGATGTGCGCCAACGATCTGGTCGTGCAGGGCGCCGAGCCGCTTTTCTTCCTCGACTATTTCGCAACCGGCAAGCTGGAGGGCGATGTCGCAGTCCGCGTCGTCGCCTCGATCGCGGAAGGCTGCAAGCAGGCAGGCTGCGCGCTGATCGGTGGCGAGACGGCCGAGATGCCGGGCATGTATGCCGACGGTGACTATGACCTTGCGGGCTTCTGCGTCGGCGCGGTCGAGCGTGGCGAGCAGCTCACCGGCGACAAGGTGGCCGACGGCGACGTGATCCTCGGCCTTGCGTCGACCGGCGTGCATTCCAACGGCTATTCGCTGGTCCGCCGCCTTGCCGCCGACAAGGGCTGGAAGCTCGATCGCCCGGCGCCGTTCGATATCGAGACGCTGCTGATCGACGCGCTGATGGCGCCGACGCGTATCTATGTGAAGTCGCTGCTCCCGGTGATCCGCGACGGCAATATCCACGCGCTCGCGCACATCACCGGCGGCGGTCTGCTGGAGAATATCCCGCGCGTCCTGCCGCAGGGCCTCCACGCGCATATCGACGCCGACGCCTGGCCGCAGAGCCCGCTGATGGCCTTCCTCCAGGCGCAGGGCCGGATCGAGCCGGAAGAGATGGCGCGCACCTTCAACTGCGGCATCGGCATGGCCGTCGTCGTGGCGGCGGCGGACGTCGAGGCCGTGACCACGGCGCTCGAAGCGGCGGGCGAGACGGTCCACCGCATCGGCCACATCGCGGCCGGCGAGAAGGGCTGCACCGTCTCGGGCGGGCAAGAGACATGGGCGAAGCGCGAAGCCTGGTCCGCCACGCACCATGGCTGATCGCAAGCGCGTCGCCGTCCTGATCTCCGGGCGCGGCTCGAACTTCAAGGCGTTGCTCGACGCTCAAAGTGCGGCGGACTGCCCCTATGAGATCGCGCTCGTCGTCTCGAACGTCGAGGATGCGGCGGGGCTCGACATCGCCCGAGCAGCCGGCGTCGCGACCTTCGCGAAGAGCCACAAGGGCCTGAAGCGCGCCGAGTTCGACGCCCTCGTCGACGCCGAACTGCGCGCGCATGACATCGAGGCCGTGGCGCTGGCGGGCTATATGCGCCTGCTCTCGCCGGGCTTCGTCGAGGGCTGGGCCGGGCGGATGGTGAATATCCATCCCTCGCTCCTGCCGCTCTACAAGGGCCTCGACACGCACGCGCGCGCCATCGAGGCGGGCGATGCGAAGCATGGCTGCTCGGTCCATCTCGTGACGGCCGGGCTGGACGAAGGCCCGGTCCTCGCGCAGGCTGAGGTGCCGATCCTGCCGGGCGACACGCCGGACACCCTTGCGGCGCGCGTGCTGGTGGAGGAACATCGCCTCTATCCGCTCGCTCTGGCGGAGCTTGTGAGGACGTTGTGAGCCCCGATCCCGACGCCGACCTCGCCCGCCTCCGCACGCTCTGCCTGAGCCAGCCGCGTGGGCAGGAGAAGGTGTCGCACGGGATGCCCGTCTTTTTCATCGAGAAGGGCAAGACCTTCGCCTGGTTCATCCACAACCACCATGGCAACGGCATCACGGCGGTCGCTTTGAAGACCAGCGGGCCGGAGGAGCAGGCGATGCTCGTCGAGGTGGAGCCTGATCTCTTCTATCGCCCCGCCTATCTCGCGCCCTCGGGCTGGATCGGCCTGCGCCTCGATGTCGAGGCCACCGACTGGGATCAGATCGGGGTGCGGATCGAACAAAGCTGGACACTCGCCGCCACCCCCCGCCTGAGGGAGCAATTCGGACGATGACCGACGATACGAAACGCCGCAGCCGGCTGCGCTGGGTGACGCTGGGCGAGGCGGTGGCCGTGGCGGCGGTCATCATCTCGGGGCTGGGGCTCTGGAACAATTATCAGGATCGCCGCGAGGCCCGCGCCGAAAAGGCCGCGGAGGCGAGCCGCGCGACCGCGCCCACGCCCTTCCACCTCCGGGCGGGCACCTCGGCCGACGGGGCGACGCTCGCGTTGAGCCCGGTCGGCACCGATCATGTCATCCAGGGCCAGACGCTGCGCTTCCCGCCCTCGTTCAAGCTCTCGCCGGTATCGACCACCAGCGACACGCGAATCGAGGCGGACTGGTTCGCCAGCGCGCTCAAGGACGACCGCCACAGCCGTCAGCTTCCCGAGGAGACTCAAGGCGACGAGCGCGTGCCGGTGATGATCGAGACGGAATATCTGGCCGGAGACACCGCGCTCAAGGCGCGCGCCTTCTACGACATCGGTTATGCGCTGGAGGGGCATTTCCTGCGCGGCGCTTCGGTGAAGCTGCGCGGGCTCTCGCTGATCGGGAAGGCGCCGGCATCGGATGCGGCGGCGGACCAGCGTCTGGCGGCGCTGTGGGAAGCGCGGGCGGGCAAGCCCAAGAAATAAGGGCTCCCCCGCCAGTCCGGCGTGAGAGCCCTTGGAAAATCAGCCGACGATTTCTTCCGGCTTGAAGAAGTAGGCGATCTCGATCGCCGCATTCTCCAGGCTGTCCGAACCGTGGACCGTGTTGGCCTCGATCGACTCCGCGTAAACCTTGCGGATGGTGCCCTCGTCGGCATTCGCCGGGTTGGTGGCGCCCATCACTTCGCGGTTCCTGGCCATCGCGTTCTCGCCTTCGAGAACCTGCACGACCACCGGGCCGGAGATCATGAACGACACGAGGTCGTTGAAGAACGGACGCTCGGCGTGGACCGCATAGAAGCCCTCGGCCTGCTCCTTGGTCATGTGGATGCGCTTGGACGCGACGACGCGCAGGCCGGCATCCTCCAGCATCTTGGTGACGCCGCCGGTCAGGTTGCGACGGGTGGCATCGGGCTTGATGATCGAGAAGGTGCGTTCGGTCGACATGGCCGAGCGGGCTCCATAAATTTACAGGGTGGAAAGTGGCGCCCCTCTAGTCGCGCGGGCGCCCGGAAGCAAGGCCGCGCCGCTATCGCCATGGTGCGCTTTTCTAGGCGACCTGGCCCCAGCGGCCGTCCTCGTCCTGCTTCCAGTAGCGCGGCTCGACGCCATCGCGCCCCTTGAGGCCGCGCCATGCGCCCCGCGCCGCCTCGATCGAGCTATCGTCGAAGAAATGGAAGGCGCGCTCGAAACCCAGCGCCCCGTCACGCCAGATGCCGTCGATCAGCGCCACATGCCGCGCCGCATTCACGGGTACGCAGTCGGCGGCGATCAGCAGGGGCTGGTCCGCCCCCTCCCGGCCATGCGGAAGGAAGCCGTCAGGCTGCGTTTCCCAGAGCGCGCGGTCGATACCATCCGCCTGCCCGTCATCCTGCGTGACGACGAGCAGCCGACCGCCCCCCGCCAGCACGCGCGTGGCGATGCTGGCGAGGACACGGTCGAGCGGGTCGCGGCCGAGATGGTAGAAATCGACCTGCATCGGCCGCTATACCCGCCCGTCTTACGCTTCGAGGTGATCGGCGACGAAGCGGTCGATCAGGCGCACTCCGAAACCGGTCGCGCCCTTGTCCCACGTTGCGCCGGGCTTGGCCGCCCAGACCATGCCGGCGATGTCGAGATGCGCCCACTTCACGCCGTCCTCGACGAAGCGCTTGATGAACTGCGCCGCCGTGATCGAGCCGCCGTAGCGCGGGCCGACATTCTTCATGTCCGCGATCGGGCTGTCGATCAGCTTGTCGTAGGCGTCGCCCATCGGGAAGCGCCACAGCGTGTCGCCCGAAGCCTTGGAGGAGGACAGGATCTTGTCGGCAAGGCCGTCGTCGTTCGAAAAGAGGCCGCCATGCTCATGGCCAAGCGAGATAATCATCGCGCCGGTCAGCGTGGCGAGATCGATGACGGTCTTCACGCCATAGGTCTTCTGCACCCATGTGATCGCGTCGCACAGGACGAGGCGGCCTTCCGCGTCGGTGTTGATGACCTCGATCGTCTGGCCCGACATCGACGTCACGACGTCACCCGGACGCTGCGCATTGCCGTCGGGCATATTCTCGACGAGGCCGCAGACGCCGATGACATGGGCCTTCGCCTTGCGGCCGGCCAGCGCCATCATCGCGCCGGCGACAGCGCCCGCGCCGCCCATGTCCCACTTCATGTCTTCCATGCCGGCGGCCGGCTTGATCGAGATGCCGCCGGTGTCGAAGGTCACGCCCTTGCCGACGAAGGCGACGGGCTCGGCGTCCGAGCCCTTCCAGCGCATCGCCAGCAGACGGGCCGGGCGGCGCGATCCCTGCGCCACGCCGAGCAGCGCGCCCATGCCGAGCTTCGCCATTTCCTCAGGCCCGAGCACCGTGATCTCGACGCCCAGCTCCTTGAGCTTCTGGCAGCGCTCCACGAAGCTTTCGGGATAGATGATGTTGGCGGGCTCGGTGACGAGCTCACGGGTGAAGGCCACGCCGTCCGCGATCGCCTTGAGCGAGGCCCAGGCTGCTTCGACGCCCTCGCCCGCGCCGACGATCACGATCTCGTCGAGGCTCGGCTTCTGGCTGGGCTTCAGCCTGGTGCGATACACGTCATAGCGCCAGCTCCGCAGCAACGCGCCATAAGCGAGGCGCGCCGCGCGCTCGGCCGTGCCCTTGTGGCCGGTGAAATCGACGACGAGCGTCTTCTCGCCCGACATCTGGACCTTGGCGACCAGCGCCCCGCCGGCGCGCTCATAGAGCGCATCCTGATCGGCATCGCCAAGCCCGGCGAGCAGCACGCGCCGCACGCCCGCGCCCTCGGCCGCGAAAGCCTCGACCACCGAACCGGCATCGCCCTCGAAACGCTGCGCCGTCGCGGCCTGTCGGACCAGCGCGGCGCCGTCGCCCAGAAGCGACGTGAGTCGATCGGCGTCAGCCTGGCCGGACTGCTGCGGAAGGGCGAGCGCATAGGCTCCCTCGGGGCGACGATCTGCGAAGCGCACGTTCATCGTTGTTATGAAACCTCCATATGCGGCACCAATGGGCGCCTTGACGGCGCATATGGCAAGCCTCCCCGTCCCGCGCCACCCCTGCGGGCCACCGCATCGTTACGCGGGGGACATTGCGGAGCGGCTGTGGCAATGCGATAGGCGCGAAAAAGCGTTGCCGTCCGGGCACCGGGGGACCAGTGAATTTTCTAAGCCCGACCAGATCGATTTCCCGCCAAGGGCTCGCCACCGCGCTCCCGCTCGTCCTTGCGCTGGCCTCGGCCACCGCCCATGCGCAGACCGTGGCACCGTCCGAAAACGCCCCCGCCGCGCCGGAACCGACGGTCGCCGGCGGCGCATTCGGCGCGCAGGCGGACGGAAGGCCGGCGCTGGTGCGCCCGTCGACGACTTCGAGTTTCGGCATCGCGGGCGGAAATACGCCGCTCGGCGACAATGAGGTCGCGTTCACCGCCGATACGCTGGATTATGACTACAAGTCCCATGTGGTGACGGCGTCCGGCGATGTCCGCATGATCCGGCAGGGCAACCGCCTGCGCGCCGACAAGGTGGAGTGGGACCGCGACACCGGCGAAGTCCACGCCATGGGCAACGTCGCCATCGCCAACCCGCAGGGCGACATCACCTATGGCCGCGATCTCCAGCTCACCGATACGCTGAAGGACGGCGTGATCGAGGATCTGCTGCTGGTGCTCGAAAATGGCGGGCGCATGGCGGCCACCACGGGCGGCCGGGCGAACGGCATCTACACGCTCACCCACGCGGCCTACACGCCCTGCGACGTGACCAACAACAAGGGCTGCCCCAAGGATCCGATCTGGAAGATCACCGCCGCGCGCGTGGTCTATGACCCCACCAAGCACCGCATCTCCTATCGCGACGCGCGGCTCACCTTCCTCAGCGTGCCGATCCTGTGGCTGCCCGCCTTCTCGCACCCGGACGGATCGGGCCAGGGCGGCTCCTCGGGTCTGCTGGTGCCGGACATCAGCTATAACGGCCGCAACGGCCTCCAGGTCGCGACCCCCTATTACATCCAGTTCGCGCCCAACCGCGACCTGACGATCACGCCCTATGTCTTCACTTCGGTGCTGCCGATGCTGGAGGCGGAATATCGCTCGCTCGACAGCCATGGCGCATGGCGGGTGCAGGCCTATGCGACCGACAGCACGCGCTCGGCCAACGACACCGCGCCCGGCTCGCGCGATTTCCGCGGCTATATCGAGGCGAACGGCACCTATCAGCTCGGGCCGAACTGGACGCTGACCGGATCGATCCGCGCCGTCACCGACAAAACCTTCCTGCGCCGCTACGACATCAATTACGACGACCGCCTGCGCTCGACGCTCAAGGCCGAGCGGATCGATTCGGACAGCTATCTCTCGATCGCCGGCTGGGAGTTCGAGACGATGGTGCCGGGCGTCAGCCAGAAGACGCAGCCGATCGCGCTGCCCGCGCTCGACTATCGCCTCCGCGTGCCCGAGCATCTGCTGGGCGGCACCTTCACCTTTCAGGCCAACACGCTGGCGATCACCCGCCTCGAAGGGCAGGACACGCAGCGCGCCTTCGTCAGCGCGCAATGGGAGAAGTGGCTGCTCACCCCGCTCGGCCAGCAGGTGACCTTCACCGCTTATGGCCGCGGCGACGTCTATCACAGCGACGACAATCTCGCGACGTCGACCGTGATCTATCAGGGCGAGCCCGGCTGGAAGGGCCGCGGCATCGGCGCGCTGGCGATGGACGTGCGCTGGCCGTTCATCGGGGAGTTCCTGTCGGGCACGCAGCGGATCACGCCGCGCGTGCAGGTGGTCGGCTCGCCGCCGACCCGCAACCTCGCCATCCCCAACGAGGATGCCCGCGCGATCGATCTGGAGGATTCCAACCTCTTCGCCCTCAACCGCTTCCCCGGCTATGACCGGTGGGAGGATGGCGCGCGCGTCACCTACGGCGTGGAATATGCGCTCGACCTGCCGCATTTCTCGCTGCGCTCGCAGGTCGGCGAGAGCTATCGCTTCTACACGCCGTCCGACATCTCGCAGGGTTCGGGCATCACGGGGATGGGCATCCTTCCCGACGGCACCGGCCTTTCCGGCAGGACGTCCGACATCGTCGGCAGCACGACGCTGCGCTATGGCAGCTTCATCAGCCTTTCGCACCGGTTCCGCGTCGACAGGAAAAGCTTCGCGATCCGCCGCAACGAGATCGACGCGACGCTGGGCAACCAGCAGACCTATCTTCAGGTCGGCTATCTGAAGCTCAACCGCCATATCAGCAACGCCATTGAGGATCTGCGCGACCACGAGGAATTGCGGCTGGGCGCCCGCCTCCAGATCCTCAAGCGCTGGTCGCTGTTCGGTTCGACCACGCTCGACCTTAGCGGCGAGAGCAGCGATCCGGTGCTGGGGCCGACGCTGGACGCCGATGATGCCGGCATCGATCCGGTCCGTTCGCGCGTAGGCCTCGCCTATGAGGATGACTGCTTCGAGTTCAGCGTCAACTGGCGGCGCGACTATACGGCGGTCGGCGATGCGCGGCGGGGCAACACGATCCAGTTCCGGCTGGCGTTCAAGAACCTCGGACGCTAAGCCTGCATTCATAGAGGAGATGCGACATGCTCGCCGTATGCCGCGTCAGTGGCTGTGGCTGGGCTGACGCAACGGGCGGGACACTGAGGACAGCGTGATTTTCCAGACAAGGATGCTCAAGCCGCGCCTGGCGGCGCTTTGCCTGGCCGCTGGCCTGATCGTGGCGGGTGGTGGCTATGCCCTCGCGCAACAACAGGCTGACGACGACAGCACGGGCGGCGAGAACACGCCGCTGAACCTGCCCAACGACGTCGCCGTCTTCGGCAAGTTCGATCCGACGATCCGCAAGGCGACGGCGATCGTCAACGGCTTCATCATCACCGACACCGACGTGGACCAGCGCCTCAATCTGGTGCTTGCCGCGAACGGGCAGAAGGTGAGCACGGAAGAGCGCGACCGGCTGCGCCTTCAGGTGCTGCGCAATCTGATCGACGAGACGCTCCAGATCCAGGAAGCGAAGTCCAACGACGTCACCGTGCCGTCGAGCGACATCGACCAGACCTTCCAGCGCGTCGCCGGCCAGTTCAAGAATACGCCCGATCAGTTCACCGCCTTCCTGAAGTCGAAGGGCTCGTCGGCCAACTCGATCCGGCGTCAGATCGAGGGCGAGCTCGCCTGGCAGCGCCTGCTCGATCGCAAGGTGCAGCCCTTCGTCAACGTCGGCGACGACGAGGTGAAGCAGGTCATCGCGCGCCTCAATGCGTCCAAGGGCGCCAAGGAATATCATGTCGGTGAGATTTTCCTCTCCGCCACGCCGCAGACCGACGCGCAGGTCCACGCCAACGCGGACCGCGTGATGGACCAGATCCGCAAGGGCGGCAGCTTCGTCGCCTATGCCCGCCAATATTCGGAAGCGTCGACCGCGGCCGTCGGCGGCGATCTCGGCTGGGTCCGCGCCGAGCAGTTGCCCGACGCCATCGCCCAGATCCTGCCGGAGATGCAGCCCGGCACGGTGAGCCCGCCGATCGCGGTGCCCGGCGGTTATTCGATCATCGCCGTGCAGGATACCCGTCAGGTGCTGATGTCCGATCCGCGCGACGCCGTGCTCAGCCTGAAGCAGATGACGATCACCTTCCCGAAGGGCACCACGCAGGATCAGGCCGGCCCGCGCGTGGCCGCCTTCGCCGAGGCGACCCAGAAGATGGGCGGCTGCGGCGGCGCCAAGGATGTCGCGGCGAAGCTCGATGCCGATGTCGTCGAGAACGACAATATCCGCATCCGCGATCTTCCGCCCGTGCTCCAGACGCAGATGACCGCGATGTCCACCGGCCAGGCGACGACGCCATTCGGCTCGGTCACCGAGGGCGTGCGCGTGCTGGTGCTCTGCGGCCGCGACGATCCCGAGGTGGCGGGAAAGCCGTCGTTCGACCAGATCTACAACCAGATGGAGCAGGAGCGCGTCGACCTGCGCGCCCGTCGCTATCTGCGCGACCTGCGCCGTGACGCGGTGATCGAATACCGATGAGCGACACGCTCCAGCCGATCGCCGTCTCCATCGGCGATCCGGCCGGGATCGGGCCTGAGGTTCTCGCCAAGGCCTGGATGCGCCGGCGCGAGGAAGGGTTGCAGCCCTTCTTCGCGATCGGCGACCCCCGCTCGATCGCGATCGTGTGGGACGGCCCGCTCCGCAAGATCGAGACGCCCGCCGATGCGCTCGGCTGCTTCGACGAAGCGCTCCCCATCATGGAGGTGGAGGACGCAGGCGAGATCGTCCCCGGCCAGCCCAACATGCCGGGCGCGCGCTGCGCCATCGTCAGCCTGGAGATCGCCGTCGGGCTCGCGCGATCGGGCGCGGCCTCCGCGATCGTCACCGGGCCGGTCTCCAAGGCCGAGCTGTACGCGATCGGCTTCACCCATTCGGGCCAGACCGAGTTCGTCGCCGAGCGTTGCGGCGTATCGCCGGCCAATGTCGCGATGATGCTGGCCGGGCCGACGCTGCGGACCGTCTGCATCACCACCCATGTGCCGCTGGCGCAGGTGCCCGAACTGCTGACGGTCGACCTCGTCACCGCCCGCGCGCGGGTGACGGCGCGGGGGTTGCAGCGGGATTTCGGCATCGAATCGCCGCGCATCGCTCTGGCCGGCTTCAACCCCCATGCCGGCGAGGGCGGCGCGCTGGGTCGCGAGGAACTGGATATCCTCATTCCCGCCGTGGAACAGCTCCGCGAGGAAGGCATCGACATCGTCGGGCCGCTCGCCGGCGACACCATGTTCCATCCGCGCGCGCGGGCGCTGTATGATGCGGCGCTCTGCACCTTTCACGATCAGGCGCTGATCCCGCTCAAGACGCTGCATTTCGATGAGGGTGTGAACATGACGCTCGGCCTGCCGATCGTCCGCGTCGCGCCGGATCATGGCACCGCCTTCGGCATCGCGGGCCAGGACAAGGCCGAGCCCGGCGCCACCATCGCCGCCATCCGCATGGCCGGCGAAGCAGCCGCACGGCGCGCGCAGGCGGCATGACCGACCTTTCCGGGCTTCCGCCGCTGCGCGAGGTGATCGCGCGGCATGGCCTTTCCGCGTCCAAGGCGCTGGGGCAGAATTTCCTGCTCGATCCGCAACTGCTCGACCGGATCGCGCGGGTGGCGGGCAATCTGGAGGGGCAGCGCGTCTATGAGGTCGGCCCCGGCCCCGGCGGGCTGACCCGCGCCCTTCTCCGCGCCGGTGCGCAGGTGACGGCGGTGGAACGGGATCGCCGCTGCCTCCCCGCGCTTGCGGAACTGGGCGAAGTGGCGGAGGGGCGCCTGCGCGTCATCGAAGGCGATGCGCTGGAAGTGGACGAACGCGCGGAAGCCGGCGACGGCGCGCATATCGTCGCGAACCTGCCTTACAATGTCGGCACCGTGCTGCTGGTCCGCTGGCTGGAGAGCGAGGCGTGGGCGCCGTGGTGGTCGTCGCTCTCGCTGATGTTCCAGAAGGAAGTGGCGGAGCGCATCGTCGCCAGGCCGGGCAGCGACGCCTATGGTCGCCTGGCGGTGCTTGCCCAGTGGCGCAGCTCGGCGGCGATCGCGCTCAACGTTCACCGCTCCGCCTTCGTGCCGCCGCCCAAGGTGATGTCGGCCGTCGTCCATATCGAGCCGCGCGAGATGCCCGAGGGTGTCAATCCGGCAAAGCTCTCCCAGCTTACCGGCGCCGCCTTCGGCCAGCGCCGCAAGATGCTGCGCCAGAGCCTCAAGGGCACGCCCGACGCGCTCGATGCGCTGGCGACATTGGGCATCGCGGCCGATCGGCGGCCCGAGACGCTCTCGGTGGATGAGTTCGTGGCGCTGGCCCGCGCGCTGTCCTGAAAGGGAAAGGCCCGGCTCTCGGCGGCCGAGCCTCCTTTCGCTCAGTTCTTGCCGGAAGGCGGCGTCGTCGCGGCCTGACCTTTGGTCGCGGGCGGCACCTTGTCGCTGGCTGCGGTCTGGACGAGCGGAGGCGGCCCCTTGGCGATCGCGGCGGCGAGCGTCGTCGCGGCGGTGCAGTCACCCTTGCAGAGCGTCTTGATGCGGGCGAGATTATCCTTGGCGCGATCGACCGCGCCGCGCTGCACCAGCGCATCGCCCTCGCCCGCCAGCGCGCCGATGTCGTTCGGCTCCAGCAGCAGCGCATCCTTGTAATAGCGGATCGCCTTGCCCGGAAGCTGCTGCGCCTGCGCGACGCGGCCGAGCGCGACGAACGCGCCCCGGTTGCGCGGATCGGCGACGACGGACGCCTCCAGCGCATCGTTCGCGGCGACATAATTCCCCGCCGCCAGCGCCGCCTCGCCCTGCTTCTGCATGGTCAGCGAGCGCGGGTTGATCTGGTCATCCGGCTTCTGGCCGTAGCTACCGCTCGATACCGCGAGAAGACCCAGTGAGGCGGCAGCGGCAACGGGCACGAAACGCATCAGCTTCTCCGATAAAGGACTTGTATCGGGGTTTAGCACGGCCGCACGAGCGTCGCGACGAAAAAGCCGTCGGTGCCGCTCGCCGCCGGCGTGAGGCGGATGCCCGGCCCTCGCGTTTCACCAGCGGGCAGCGAAACCGGCCGTGCGGTCCAGCCCGGATGGCGCGCGAGAAAGGCCTCCGCCTGCCCAGCGCCCTCCTCGTCGAGGAGCGAGCAGACGATGTGGACCAGCGTGCCGCCGGGCTTCACCAGCCCCGCCGCGACGTCCAGCAGCCGCGACTGGAGCGCCACAACGCGATCGAGCCGCGCCTGCGTCAGCCGCCAGCGCGCCTCCGGGTTGCGCCGCCAAGTTCCGGTGCCCGAGCAGGGCGCATCGACGACCACGAGATCGGCGGCATCCCGGAGATCGTCCAGAGCATCGCCTTCGCGCCCACCGTCGAGCAGGCGCGTCTCGGCGATGGTGACGCCCGCCCGCTCGGCCCGAGGCGCGAGGCGGGAAAGCCGCGCCCGATCCGCATCCGATGCGATCAGCCGCCCGCGATCCTCCATCGCCGCCGCCAGCCCAAGCGTCTTGCCGCCCGCGCCGGCGCAGAAATCGATCACCGTCATGCCCGGCCTGGCCGCGCAGGCCAACGTGACGAGCTGGCTGCCCTCGTCCTGCACCTCGATCAGGCCGCCCGCCCATTCGGGAAGCTGCTCGACCTGCACGCCTTCGGGCAGGCGCAGGCCGTCGGGGGCATGGGGCGTTGGCACCGCGCCATCGATCGCGATATCCCCGCGCCGGGCCTTGAGGCGGTTCACCCGAAGATCGAGCGGCGCGCGGGCCTCCAGCCCGAGCCCGTCGAGCCGCCCACCCAGCCACGCCGGCGCGACACCGGCCGCCGCACGCGGCTCCTCCGCCGAGATCGGCTCAGGCCCGCGCGGCGAACCATCGAACAGCGCCGCCACTTCCCCCCGCTCATCCGCCAGCGCGACCATCGCCGCACGGCCTGTCTCTGGCAGATCGCCCGCGCGGCGGATCGCCGCATAGACCAGCTCGCGCACCGCCCGCCGGTCCTTCGATCCGGCATAGCGGCGCGTCTTGAAATAGCGTTGGACGATCGTATCCGCAGCCGCCCCGGCGTCGCGGGCGGCGGCGACCACCTCGTCGAGGATCTCGATCGCCGCCTGCGCGCGTGCCTGCGGGGTCATGCGGCCTCAGCGGGTCGGATAGTTCGGCGCCTCGCGGGTGATCGCGACGTCGTGGACGTGGCTTTCCTTGAGGCCCGCATTGGTGATCCGCACGAAGCGGGCGCGCTCCTGAAGCTCGGTGATGGTGTGCGAGCCGGTATAGCCCATCGCCGCCTTCACGCCGCCGACGAGCTGGTGGATCACGTCGCGCGCCGGCCCCTTGAACGGCACCTGACCCTCGATGCCCTCGGGAACCAGCTTGAGCTGATCCTTGATGTCCTGCTGGAAGTAGCGATCGGCCGAGCCGCGTGCCATCGCGCCGACCGAGCCCATGCCGCGATAGGATTTGAAGGCACGGCCCTGATAGATGAAGGTCTCGCCCGGAGCCTCTTCGGTGCCGGCCAGCAGCGAGCCGACCATCACCGTCGACGCACCCGCCGCCAGCGCCTTGGCGATGTCGCCCGACGTGCGCAGGCCGCCGTCGCCGATCACCGGCACGCCATGCTTCCTGGCTTCGGCCGCCGCGTCCATGATCGCGGTGAGCTGCGGCACGCCGATGCCGGCCACCACGCGCGTGGTGCAGATCGAGCCCGGCCCGATGCCGACCTTGAGGCCGTCCGCGCCCGCGTCGATCAACGCCTTGGCGGCTTCGGCGGTGGCGATGTTGCCGGCGATCACCTGCACGGTGTTGGACAGGCGCTTCACCCGATCGACCGCCTTGGCGACATCCTTGTTGTGGCCGTGGGCGGTGTCGATGACGATCAGGTCGCATTCCGCGTCGATCAGTGCCTCGGTGCGCTCGAAGCCCTTGTCGCCGACCGTGGTGGCCGCCGCGACGCGCAGGCGGCCGGCGGCGTCCTTGGTGGCCGACGGATAGGTGACCGCCTTCTCCATGTCCTTCACGGTGATGAGGCCGACGCAGCGATAGTCGCCATCCACCACCAGCAGCTTCTCGATGCGGCGGGCATGGAGCAGGCGGCGCGCCTCGTCCTGGCTGGTGCCGAGCGGCACGGTCGCGAGGTTCTGCGCGGTCATCAGCTCGGCGACCGGCTGGTTCGGGTTCTCGGCGAAGCGGACGTCGCGGTTGGTGAGGATGCCGACCAGCTTGCCCGAAGCCTCGGTGACCGGGATGCCCGAGATGCGGTGACGCACCATCAGTTCCTGCGCCTGCGCGAGCGTGGCGTTGGGCGCGATGGTGATGGGGTTCACCACCATGCCGCTTTCATAGCGCTTCACGGCGCGGACGGCGGCGGCCTGCTCCTCGACCGTCAGATTGCGGTGGAGCACGCCGAGGCCGCCGAGCTGGGCCATGACGATCGCCATGTCGGCCTCGGTCACGGTGTCCATCGCCGCCGAGAGGATCGGGATGTTGAGGCCGATCTCCTTCGTTACGAAGGTCCGCGTGTCGGCCATGCTGGGCAGGACTTCCGATTCGGCGGGCTGGAGGAGCACGTCGTCGAAGGTGAGGCCGAGGCGGATTTCCATGGTGTGACGTCTTTCGCTGGCGAGGGGGCGGGAGTCGTCGCGCTCCTATAGGGCGGCATCCGCCAGCTTTCCAGACGCCTGAACGAATTGGGAAGCAGGACTTGGCAGCGCTGGCCATGGGGAGCATGGTCCGCGCCGGGCGCGGCCAGCCGGTCCTCGCGCCTCCCCCTCGCCGTCCATTCGGAGGATGTTGCTTTCATGACCGTCGATCGCCGTGCGTTGATCGCTTCCGTTGCCACGCTTGCGCTCGCCGGCGCCGCGCGCGCCGAAAACCCCGCTCCGACGCCGGCCGCCGGCGATCCCTCCGCGCCGATCTGGCCGCCCGCGCACAGCATCGCGCTCTGGCCCGGTAACCCGCCGGGGATGCCCGCCACGCCGCCGGTGCTCAAGCCGACCATGAACGGCTCCGCCGGCCATCGCGAGCTGTGGGTGCGTGGCGTCGCGACTCCCGCCATCCACGTCTTCCGACCGAGCCGCCCCAACGGCGTGGCGCTGCTCTCGATCCCCGGCGGCGGTTATGAGTTCCTGTCGGTGCAGAATGAGGGGCTCGACGTCGCCCATTTCTACACCGCGCGCGGCTACACCGTGTTCGTGCTGAGCTATCGCCTTCCGGCCGAAGGCTGGGCCAACCGCGCCAACGTGCCGCTCCAGGACGCCCAGCGCGCGATGCGCCTGATCCGCGCCAACGCCACGCGCTTCGGCGTCGATCCGCGCCGGGTGGGCATCGTCGGCTTCTCGGCGGGCGGCCACCTCGCCGCCAGTCTGGTCACCGCGCACGACGAACCGGTCTACACCCCCGTCGACGAGGCGGACCGTCTCTCGGCCCGCCCGGATTTCGCGGGCCTGATCTATCCGGTGACGACGCTGGAAACGCCCGAGACGCACGCCGGCTCGCGCGATCACCTGCTCGGGCCGAACCCGTCGCCCAAGCTGGTCGCCGCGCGCTCGCCGCTGCGCCATATCGATGCGAAGACGCCGCCCTGCTTCCTCGTCCACGCGCTGGACGACGATACCGTGCCCGTCGCGTGCAGCATCGACTGGATGATGGCCTGCCGCGCCGCGAAGGTGCCGGTCGAGGCGCATCTGCTGGAGCATGGCGGCCACGGCTTCGGCCTGCACCTGCCGGACGACAATCCCGGCGCGCTCTGGCCCGAGCAGTTCCTGCGCTGGGCCACCCATCATCAGGGCTGAGCGCGCCGGGCGAAGGCTCAGCTCTTGCCGAAGAGCCCCTTCGCGAAGCCGGTGATGTCGTTGAGCGGGCTGCCGTCGCCATCGCGGTCCAGCAGCCCGCTCAGCTTCGCCCCGATGCCCGAGAGACCGCCCTCGCCTTCGCCGCCGAAGGCCGACGACAGGGCCGGCAGCAGCGCCTGAAGCTTATCAGCCGAAATCCCCGTCTCGGTGGAGGCGGCCGCCGTCGCGCTGTCCGCATCATGCTCGCCGGACGCGAGCTTGGAGAGAAGCGACTCTCCGCCGTTGCGCAGCTCGTCCTCGTTCAGCCCGACCTGCTGCGCAAGCGCCCCCAGATCGATATTCCCGGCCTTGCCCAGCAGCGTATCGAACAAGCTCATGTCCTTGCCTCCCGATCAAGCGGAGCGAGTACCTTCCGCCCGCCGGCCCGGCATAGCACAAGTTGCGGGCGCGCGCCCCTTCCCCCGGCGCCTTTCCCTCTGCTACCTGTCCGGCCATGTCCGCATCGATCGCACTCGTCGACGACGACCGAAACATCCTGACCTCGGTGTCCATGGCCCTTCAGGCGGAGGGTTTCGTGGTCCGCATCTATTCGGATGGCGAGGCCGCGCTGAAGGCCTTTGCCGAGAATGCGCCGGACCTTGTCGTGCTCGATATCAAGATGCCCAAGATCGACGGCATGGAGGTGCTCCGCCGCCTGCGCGAGAAGAGCCAGGTGCCGGTGATCTTCCTCACCAGCAAGGATGACGAGCTGGACGAGGCGCTGGGCCTTGCCATGGGGGCGGACGATTATATCGCCAAGCCCTTCTCGCTCCGGCTGCTGACCGCCCGCATCCGCGCCATCCTGCGCCGCACCGACGCCAGCCTCTCCTCCGCGACGGAGGAAGCGCCTCCCGCCGAGCGTATCGTCCGTGGCCGGCTCGATATGGACCCGGCGCGCCACAAGGTCCGCTGGGGCGGCGAGGAGGTGGTCCTCACCGTCACCGAGTTCATGATCCTGGAAGCGCTCGCCCAGCGGCCCGGCTTCGTGAAATCGCGCGATCAGCTCATGGACGCCGCCTATCAGGACGACGTTTATGTCGACGACCGCACGATCGACAGCCATATCAAACGCCTGCGCCGCAAGTTCCGGCAGGTGGACCCGGAATTCAAGGCCATCGAAACGCTCTATGGGGTGGGATATCGCTTTGGTGAAGAATGACCGGTCCGCGCCGGAGCGCAGCGTGGCCGACGAGCAGCCCCTCTCCTGGTCCGCCCGCTGGTCGCTGACCAGCCGCATCCTCGCCGTCAACATCTTCGCCGTCGCGATGCTGGCGGGCAGCTTTTTCTATCTCGACAGCTATCGCACGCGCGTGTCCGAGGAGCGCACGGAGCAGGCCGAGAGCGACGTCCAGATGATCGGCGGCGCGCTCGCCGCCGTGGCGCCGGAGGCTCGCCCCGCGCTCGCCGCGAAGATGGCGCAGGTCGATGGCGAGCGGCTGCGCATCTACGGGCCGACCGGCGCGCGCATCCTCGACACCTGGCAGATCGCGCCCGCCACCTACGAGCTGCGCGATCCGTCGAGCGAGCCGTGGCAGAAGCACGCCGCCCGCTTCATGGACCGCACCTTCGACCATATCGTCGGCGCGGACAGCGTGGAGCATTTCATCGAGCCCGCCGAGGACCGGCTCCAGTCCTGGCCCGAAGCGAGCGCCGCGGCGGCCAGGCCCGGAACCGTCGTCTCGCGCCATCGCAGCGCGCCGGATCGCACGCCTGTCCTCTCCGCCGCCGTGACCCTGCCGGGCGTCGGCACGCTGCTCACCACCAACAATGTCCGCGACATCACCCGCATCGTCCGCGCCGAGCGTTTCGCCATCGGCATGGTCATCATCGGCGTGCTGATCGTCTCGGTGCTGCTGTCGCTCTTCCTCGCGCGGACGATCGCCCGGCCGCTGCGCCGGCTCGCCATCGCCGCGCATCGCGTCCGCCTCGGCCGGGCGCGGGAGGTGGTGGTGCCCCGCCTGCCCTCCCGCCGCGACGAGATCGGCCTGCTCGCCCGCGCGCTCTCCGACATGAGCCAGGCGCTCCGCCGCCGGATCGATGCCGTCGAGGCCTTCGCGGCGGACGTCAGCCACGAACTCAAGAACCCCCTCGCCTCGCTGCGTTCCGCCGTGGACAGCATGGCGGTGGTGAAAGACCCGGCCCTTCAGGCGCGCCTTCTCGACATCGTGCGCGACGACGTGATCCGGCTCGATCGTCTCATCACCGACGTGGCCGAAATCTCCCGCCTCGACGGCGAACTGTCCCGCGCCCGGCTGGAGCCGGTGGATCTCGGCCTGCTGATCGAAGGTCTGCTCGCCGCCCGCGAGGAACGGGGCCGCAACGGCGATATCCGCGTCGCCTTCGCCCGGCCCTATGTCGAGACGACGATGGTGATCGGCGACGGCGCGCGCCTCGCCCGCATGATCGAGAGCCTGATCGACAATGCCGTCTCCTTCTCGCCGCCGGCCGGCCTGGTCGAGGTGAGCGCGGTCGGCATCGAAGACATCGTGCTGGTCGCGATCGAGGATGAAGGCCCCGGCGTGCCGCCCGATATGCGCGACGCGATCTTCCGCCGCTTCCACACCGATCGCGCCGACTCCGACGACACGCAGCGTCACAGCGGCCTTGGCCTCGCCATCGCCAAAGCGATCGCGGACGGCCATGATGGCACCATCGAAGTCCGCGACCGCAGCGACGGGCGCAGCGGCGCGCATTTCCTCATCACGCTCCCCCGGGCGCCTCAGCCGTGACGCCCCCCGCGCTGATCCACGCCACCTGCGTCGCGATCGGCGGGCGGGGCGTGTTGCTGGCGGGCCGTTCCGGCGCGGGGAAATCCGATCTCGCGCTGCGTCTGATCGATCGCGGCGCGACGCTGGTATCCGACGACTATAGCGAACTGAGCGAGCGCGGGGGGCGTTTGATCGCCACCCCGCCCGAGCGGCTGGCCGGCAAGATGGAAGTGCGCGGCGTCGGCGTTATCGACATGTCCTATCAGACAGAGACGGACGTGGCACTCATCATCACCCTGGACGAACCCGTCGATCGTATGCCCGAATTTGCGACCCGCCACCTCGCGGGGGTGGACGTTCCCGCGGCCACGCTTGCCGCATTGGAGCCGTCCGCGCCGATCAAGGTCGAACTGATGCTGCGGGAAATCGGCCGATGAGCGAGGACAGCCACACGCGCCGCCTGCTGCTCGTCACCGGCATGTCCGGCGCCGGCAAGAGCACCGCTGTCCGCACGCTGGAGGATCTCGGCTGGGAGGTGGTCGACAATCTCCCGCTGATGCTGCTCGACCGCCTGCTGGATGCGCCAGGCCCGGTGGATAACGGCGGCGAGGATCGTCCGCTCGCGGTGGTGATCGACAGCCGCACGCGCGGCTTCAGCGCGCAACGCATCGTCGATCGCCTCGATCAGTTGCGGGGCCGTGGCGACAATGTGGGGATGCTGTTCCTCGATTGCGCGGGCAGCGAACTGGTCCGTCGCTTCTCCGAGACGCGCCGCCGCCATCCGCTCGCGCTCGATCGCCCGGCCGAGGACGGCATCGCCCGCGAGCGCGAGCTGCTCGAACCGCTCCGACGGGCCGCAGACCATCTGATCGACACCACAGACAGCAGCACCAACACGCTCCAGCAGATGCTGCGCAACCGATTCGCGACCGCGGAAGGTGTCGGTGTGACGCTCACCATCATGTCCTTCGGCTTCGCGCGCGGCGTGCCCCGCAATGCGGACCTCGTTCTGGACATGCGCTTCCTGCGCAACCCGCACTGGGATTCCGTGCTGCGTCCGATGACCGGGCTCGACGCCCCCGTATCCGCCTATGTCGCGGAAGATCCAGCCTATTCCGAAGCGATGGAGCGCATCGAAGGGCTGCTCGCACTGTTGCTCCCGCGCTACGCGGCGGAGGGAAAAAGCTACGTCACCGTGGCATTCGGCTGCACCGGAGGCCGTCATCGCTCAGTCCACGTCGCCCGGACGATAGGCGACCGGTTGCGTGCGCAGGGATTTTCGCCCACGATCCTCCACCGCGATCTGATCCCGTAAGAAAAAGAGGACCGGACGCTGGAGGAATGGATGTCATCGGAGAGAGGCCAAACTCGGGTGAATAGATGATCGGTTTGGTGCTGGTGACGCACGGACGCCTGGCGGCGGAATTCGTGACGGCGATGGAACATGTCGTTGGGCCACAGGAGGCGGTCGTCCCGATCTGCATCGGGCCGGAGGACGACATGGAGGGCCGCCGCAACGATATCGCCGCCGCGATCGCGAAGGTGGATGTCGGCGACGGCGCGATCCTGCTCACCGATCTGTTCGGGGGCACGCCCTCCAATCTCGCCATCTCGCTCATGAAGACGGATCGCGTGGAGGTGATCGCGGGCATCAACCTGCCCATGCTGATCCGCCTCGCCAGCGCGCGCCGCACGATGAAGATCAAGGCCGCCGTCGCCGCCGCGCGCGATGCCGGCCGCAAATATATCTCTGTCGCGTCCGACCTGCTGGGAGAGGCCGCCGCATGACCCAACATAGTCGCACCGTCCAGATCACGAACAAGCGCGGCCTTCATGCTCGCGCCAGCGCCAAGTTCGTCACGCTCGCCTCCGGGCAGAGCGCGGCCGTGGAAGTGGAGAAGGACGGGTCGAGCGTGGCCGGCACCTCCATCATGGGGCTGATGATGCTGGGCGCCGCGAAGGGCGATCATGTCACGATCCGCGCCGCCGGCGAGGGAGCGGAGGAGACGCTGGCGCTGCTGGTCGGCCTGGTCGAGAACAAGTTCGGCGAGGAATAAGGCTTCCGCCCCGGAGGCCGCCGCCGCTTGATCCAGCCCGGATCTGGTGTAACGAGCGCCATGCCCCGCGAAATCACCGCCTTTTCCAATCCGCTCGTCAAGCGCATCCGCAATCTGCGCGAGAAGCGCCATCGCCGGGAGGAAGGCCTGTTCCTCGCCGAGGGCCTGCGCATCCTGACCGAGGCGGAGGAAGCCGGCCACCTCCCGCGCTGGATCTTCCACACCCGCGAGATGCGCGACCATCCGCTGGTCCGCCGCCTCACCGCCGCTTGTGAAGCGGACGGCGGCGAGGCGATCGAAACCAATGTGGACATCCTCCACAAGCTCTCGGGCAAGGACAATCCGCAGACCGTGCTCGGCGTCTATGCCGAGTTCGACACCACGCTCGACCGCATCGATCGCAACGCGTCCGACATCTGGATCGTCGCCCAGTCGCTGCGCGATCCGGGCAATCTCGGCACGATCCTGCGCACCGGCGATGCGGTCGGCGCGGGTGGGCTGATCCTCATCGACGATTGTGTGGACCCCTTTTCGGTCGAAGCGGTGCGCGCATCGATGGGGGCGCTGTTCACCCAGAGGATCGCGCGCACGGCCTGGACGGATTTCGTGCCCTGGCTGCGCTCCGGCCCCGGTCAACTCGTCGCGCTCAGCCTGCGTACCGAAGCCTATTATCGCGAGCCGCGTTACGCCGCGCCGACCTTCATCCTCGTCGGCAACGAGGCGCGCGGGCTTCCCGCCGACTATGAGGACGAATGCGACGTCCGCGTGAAGCTCCCGATGCGCGGCAAGGCGGACAGCCTCAACGCTGCGGTGGCGACAGCCGTGATGGCGTATGAGGTACTCGGCCAGCGCCTCTGACGATTGTTTGTCCGAGGGTCAGCGATGCGGAAGCGGCCCGAAACTTCGTCTCGCCACCGCTACTCCGCCGCTTCCGCCCCACCGAGCAATTCGGTAGCCGCCGGCACGCGAGCCAGGGTCTCGACCGGCGGCACCGCCTCGATCTCACGGCCGCCCGTCTCGATATTGAGATCACGGAATTTCCGCCCCGTCACCAGCACGCGCGACTCAAAGGACGATACGAAGCTGTTGTAATTGTTCACCGCAGTCGACAGGCCGCCGCCAACCTTGCGCAGATGCCCGGCTGCGGCCGAGAGGCGATCGTACATCTCCTTGCCCAGCACGCCGATCTGCCGCGCCTCCAGCGCCAGCTTCTCCTGCCGCCACACCGCCGCGACGGTGCGCGCGATCGCCACGAGGTTGGTCGGCGTCGCCAGCAGCACGCGGCGCTCGAACGCATAATCCCAGAGCGTCGGATCATTTTCGAGCGCGGCGGCGAGGAAATGCTCGCCCGGCACGAACATGATGACATAGTCCGGCGCGTCCTCGAACTGGTTCCAATAGGCCTTGGCGGCGAGCGTCGTGACGTGCGCCTTCATCGCCGCCGAATGCGCCGCGAGATGCCGCGCGCGTTCCGCCTCGTCGATCGCGCCGAACGCATCCTGATAGGCGTTGAGCGACACCTTGGCGTCGATCACCAGCGCCCGCCCGCCCGGCACGCGGATGATCGCGTCCGGGCGCATCCGCCCGTCTTCGGTATCGACCGAAACTTCGGTGGTGAAATCGGTATGCTCGACGAGGCCACAGGTTTCGAGCACGTTGCGGAGTTGCTGCTCGCCCCAGCGGCCGCGCGCCTTGGGTGCGGCGCGCAGCGCGTTGACCAGCTTTGCCGCTTCGCTGCGCACGGCCTCCTGCCCGTCGCGCATCGCGCCGATCAGGCCGGTGAGGTTGCCATAGGCCTCGGTCCGCTCTTTCTCGATGCGGGAAACGCCCTCCTCGTAGCGCTTGAGCGTCGCCTCAACCGGGTTGAGCAGCGCCTTCAGCCGCTCGCCGGATTTCTCTTCGGATTGGGCGAAGCGCTGGTCGGCGCGTTCGAGAAAGGCCTTCTGCGCCTCTCCGAGCATCTTCTGGCCGACTTCGCTGAACTGCGCGGAGAGCATCTCCTTCGCCTCGCGCAACTCGACCAGTCGCGCTTCGAAAGCCTCGGCCCGCTCCGTCGCGGCGGCGCGTTCCGCCGCCAGCGAACGCTGCGCGGAATCGCGCTCGCGGGTCACTTCATCCAGCGTGGTGCGCAAGAGCCCGGCCGTCTTCGCACGCTCCTCGGCGGAGGCACGAGCCGTCTCCGCCTCGCGAGAGCGCGCATCGAGTCGATCCCGCTCCGCCTTGAAGCCGGCACCGGCGCGCGAGCCCAGGAACCAGCCGATCCCCAGCCCGATGACCAACGCCGCACAGGCGACCAGAATGGCGACGACTGGATTCACGCTTCCCCTCCACCGGAACGAAGCGCGAACGTAGCAGTGCTTTTCCTACACCGCAAGCGGTGCCGGGGCGCCCTAGGCGGCGCGTTGCTGGCGGCGGAGCTTTTCCAGCTTCTTCAACACCATATCGCGCTTCATTCGCGACAGATGATCGGTGAAGACGATGCCTTCGAGATGATCCACCTCATGCTGGAGACAGGTGGCGAGCAGGCCGTCGAGCACCTCGTCATGCGCCTTTCCGTCGCGATCGAGCCATTTGGCGCGGATCGTCGCGGGGCGCTCGACCTCGGCGAACTGGTCCGGGATCGAGAGGCAGCCCTCGGTGTAGACGTTCTTCTCCTCCGAAGGCTCGGAGAATTCCGGGTTGATGAAGACGCGCGGATTCTTCACGCCCTCGCCCTCTTCCTGGAGATCGATCACCAGCACCCGCTTGGCTACGCCCACCTGGATCGCCGCGAGCCCGATGCCGGGCGCGTCGTACATCGTCTCGAACATGTCGTCGATCAGTTGCTGAAGCTCGGCGTCGAACGTCTCGACCGGCTCGGAGATCTTGCGCAGGCGTGCGTCCGGGATCTCGATGATGGGAAGAATGGCCATGGCGACGAGCTATGACCGACATGCCCGTCCGTCAAGGCGAGCGTTTCGATCAGCCTAATCGATCGGCCGCCGCGCGCGGAGCGCCTGCGCCAGCGTGCCCTCGTCGAGATAGTCCAGCTCGCCGCCGACGGGCAGGCCATGGGCGAGCCGGGTCAGGCGCACGGGCAAGCCCTCCAGCCGCTCGGCGATGTAGTGGGCGGTGGTCTGCCCTTCGAGCGTGGCGTTGGTGGCGAGGACGACCTCGTCAATGCCCCCGGCGCTGATCCGCGCGACGAGGCGGTCGATGCTGAGATCCTCCGGCCGCACGCCGTCCAGCGCGGAAAGTCGCCCGCCCAGCACATGGAAACGCCCCGGAAACAGCCGCGAACGCTCCAGCGCCCAGAGATCGGCTACCTCCTCCACCACACACAGCGAGCGCTCGTCACGACGCGGATCGGCGCAGATCGAGCACGGGTCCGACGTGTCGACATTGCCGCAAACGTGGCAGGTGGACAGCCGCTCGTCGACCAGTTCCAGCGCGCGGAGCAGCGGCGTCAGCGCGGTTTCCCGCTTCTTGAGCAGATGGAGCACCGCGCGGCGGGCCGAACGGGGGCCGAGGCCGGGGAGCCGCGCAAGCGCCTGTGTCAGCGCGTCGATTTCGGGAGATGCCATGGGAAGCATGGATATGGGCTTGCACTCCGCCTTGCCAAGCGCTTGTGAGAGCGGATGCGCATTGCCTTCATGGGAACGCCCGATTTCGCCGTGCCGACGCTCGAAGCGCTGGCCGCCGCCGGGCATGACATCGCCGCCGTCTACACCCAGCCGCCGCGTCGAGCCGGCCGGGGGAAGGCGTTGCAGCCCTCGCCCGTCCATCGCCGGGCGGAGGCGCTCGGGCTGGAGGTGCGGCATCCGCTGACCTTGCGCGATGCGGATGAGCAGGCGGCGTTCGCGGCGCTCGGCCTCGATGTGGCGGTGGTGGCGGCCTATGGGCTGCTGCTGCCGGTGCCGATCCTGGAGGCGCCTCGCCTTGGTTGCATGAACGTGCATGGCTCGCTGCTTCCGCGCTGGCGGGGGGCGGCGCCGGTGCAGCGCTCGATCCTCGCTGGCGACGCGGAGACGGGCGTCGTCATCATGCAGATGGAAAAGGGCCTCGATACCGGCCCGATGCTGCTGGAGGGCCGCACGCCGATCGCGGGCAAGACGGCGGGCGACCTGTTCGCCGAACTCGCCGATCTCGGCGCGGGGCTGATGGTGCGCGTGCTGGCCGACCCGGCCGCCTACCCGCCCCGAACCCAGCCCGAGGAGGGCGTCACCTACGCCACCAAGATCGAGAAGGCCGAGGCCCGCCTCGACTTCACGCAGGAGGCCGCACAGGTCGAGCGGCAGGTCCGCGCATTCAACCCGGCGCCGGGCGCTTTCTTCGAGCATGGCGGCGAGCGTATCCAGATCCTCTCGGCCACGATCGAGGCGAGAAGCGGTGCGCCGGGCACGGTGCTCGACGAGGGCCTCGCCATCGCCTGCGGCTCGGGTTCGATCCGGCCGACCACCGTCAAGCGCGCCGGACGTGGCGCCATGGCGACCGCCGACCTGCTGCGCGGTTTCCCGATTCCGACGGGGGCGCTCCTCTCGTGACGCGTTTCCGGCTGACGGTGGAATATGACGGCCGCCCCTTCATGGGCTGGCAGCGGCAGGCGCATGGGCCGAGCGTGCAGGAGACGATCGAGCGCGCGGCGGAACTCATCACCGGCGAGAAAGCCGCCGTCCATGCCGCCGGTCGCACCGACGCGGGGGTCCACGCGACCGGCATGGTCGCGCATGTCGAGATCGGCAAAACCATCGCCCCCTTCCGCCTGATGGAGGCCCTGAATGCCCGGATGCGGCCGGCGCCGGTCGCGATCCTCGCCTGCGACGTGGTGCCGGATGACTGGCACGCGCGCTTCTCGTGCATCGGGCGGCGCTACATCTATCGGATCGTCGATCGCCGCGCGCCGCTGGCGCTGGACGAGGGCAAGGCCTGGCGGGTGGCGCCGCCGCTCGATGTCGAGGCGATGCACGAAGCAGCGCAGCGGCTGGTCGGGTTGCACGACTTCACCACCTTCCGCTCGGCGCACTGCCAGTCGGCGAGTCCTGTGAAGACGCTGGATCGGCTCGACGTGCGGCGGGTGAGCGGCGGGATCGAGATCGAGGCGGCGGCACGCTCCTTCCTCCACCATCAGGTGCGCTCGATGGTCGGCTGTCTCGCGCTGGTCGGCCAGGGCAAGTGGACGCCCGAGGATGTGACCGCGGCGCTGGAGGCGAAGGATCGCGGCGAACTCGGCCTCAACGCGCCACCTGACGGGCTCTATTTCGTCGAGGCGGTCTACCCCTAGGCGCCGAACAGCCGCGTCAGGGATTTATCGAGCATCAGCAACTGCCACAGCAACCGGCCATGGTCGCTGCGGCCGGAGCGATGCTCGTACGCGACGCGGGCGAGTTCGTCGGGGCGAAACCAGCCCGTCGCGGCCAGCGCCGCGCCACGCGCGATCCGCTCGGCCTCTCCGGCGAGAGGCCCGCGAAACCACTGGGCGATCGGCGTGACGAAGCCCATCTTGGTGCGATGCAGGATTTCCTCCGGGAGGAAGGATCGCATGGCGTGCTTCATCAGCCATTTCCCCTGCCCGCCACGCAGCCGCATCGCCATCGGCAACGAAGCCTGAAACTGCACGAGGTCATGATCGAGCAAAGGCTCGCGCGCCTCCAGCCCGACCGCCATGCTCGTGCGATCGACCTTGGTGAGGATATCTCCGGGCAACCAGATCTTGAGATCGGCATATTGCGCCCGGCCCAGCCAGTCTGCGGCGGGTGCCTCCCGCATCGTCCGCTCGATCCGTGCCTCGGCGCGATGGCCGCCGAGCGCCTGCATCGCCTCGGGCGTGAACAACCGCACGCGCATCTCGGGCGAGGCGAAGCCCATTGCCCGTGCATAGGCCTCCTCAGGCGAGCGGGCGAGCGCCTGGAAGGTCGTCTTGGCGCGAAGCGGGCGCGGCGCCCAGTCCGCCTTGGGGTAAGCCCGGCCGAGCGCCCCGAACACCCGCTCCCGCATCTGCGTCGAGAAGAGGCCCCGTGCCCGGTTCTCCGCCACGAAGAAGCGATGGCGGCGATATCCGGCCAGCGCCTCGTCCGCGCCATCGCCGGAGAGCGCCACCGTCACCTTCTCGCGCGCCAGTTCGCACACCCGGTAGGTCGGCAGCGCGGAGGCATCGGCGAAGGGCTCGTCAAAGGCGGCGACCAGCGTGTCGATCAGCCCGAAATCATCCGGCGAGACGATCCGCTCGCGGTGATGCGTGGCGAAGCGCCCGGCGACCAGACGCGCATGGGCGGTCTCGTCCAGATCGGGCACGTCGAAGCCGATCGAACAGGTCTCGACCGCCGACCGGCTCGCCTCGGCCATGAGGGCGACCACGCTCGAACTGTCCACACCCCCCGAAAGGAAGGCGCCGAGCGGCACATCCGCCACCATCCGGGAGCGGACGGCGCGGCGCATATGGTCGGTAAGCTGCATCTCCAGATCACGCACGGAGCCGCGCGCGTCGGCGGTGAAGGCGACGTCCCACCAGCGGCGCGGCTGAGGCAGCGGATGCCGCCGACGCAGTGTCAGATGATGGCCGGCCGGCAGCTTTTTCACGCCCGCCACGAGACAGGCGTCATCCGGCACATAACCGAGGCCGAGGAAATCCTCGACCGCCGACAGGTCCGGCGCGCGACGCAGGCGGGGATGGGCCAGCAGAGCCTTCAACTCCGATCCGAACAGCACGGCGCCATCGGAAAGCTCGGCATAGAAGAGCGGCTTCACACCCATCCGGTCACGCGCGAGGAAAAGGCTCTGCTGCCCGGCGTCGAACAGCGCGAAGGCGAACATGCCCGTGAAACGATCGAGGCAGTCCGGCCCCCAGCGGCGCCAGCCGTGGAGGATCACCTCTGTGTCGCTCTGTGTGCGGAACTCGGCGCCCCACGCCTCCAGATCGACGCGCAGTTCGCGGTAATTATAGATCTCGCCGTTGAAGACGACCGCCAGCCCGCCATCCGCCGACACCATCGGCTGGTCGCCACCGGCCAGATCGATGATCGAGAGGCGACGATGGCCGAGCCCCACGCCGGGCGCCGTCCAGATGCCCTCCCCATCCGGGCCGCGATGCGCGATCGCATCGATCATGGTGCGGACGCGCGCCGGGTCCACCGGCTTGGGCGTGTCGAGGTGGAAGATGCCGGCAATACCGCACATGGAGGTTCAGCGCCCCGCCGCGATCTGATCGATCGCCTTGTCCGCCGGACCGAGCGCGCTCAGGAACCGCTCGATCGCCCCGCGCCCGCCGCGCCGGTCTTCCGACGAAACCAGCAACGCCGCCGCCCTCTGGCTGCCGCCCAGCAGATGATGACGCAACGTCTCCAGCTTCACCCGCGCGGCACTCCCCGTCTCCATGGCGCCGACCGTATAGAAGCTCAGCACGGTCCGCGATACGGCTCCCGGCGCAACGATGCTTTCGACCTGTGCGCCCAATGGAGCCGGCAGGTTCGCGGCCCATGACCACGGCCCCTCGGGGTCCACCGCGCCATGGCCATAGCCCACCAGCGAACGCCCGCGTTCCTGCGTGGCATACAGCGCGACGGCGAGATCGACCTCCGCGCCGGCCGGATCGCGGTAACGGCCGAGGAGCAGACGGTCGGCGCCATCGAAACGCGGCTTCCACGGCGTTCCATCCCTGGCCGCGATCCGCGTCCAGCCCGCCACTTCCGGCAGATGGGCGGCGGCCGGGATCGGCTGCGCACCAGCGCGGATCGCTGCCGCGCTCCAGAGCGGAGCCACCGCCGCCACCGCCAGCACCGCCGCCCCCGCAAGCGTCAGCGGAAACGTCGAACGCTGCTTCTCCGCCTCGGCGAGGACGACGAGCCTGTCGATCGGCGGCGCATCGGCCGGCTTGTCGAAGAAGCGCCAGCCGATGGCCAGCACGATCACGATCACGATCGCGAAGAATATCCAGCCATAGACGATGTGATCGAAGCTGCCGGCCGCCGCCGCGCCCTTATATTGCGCGACCCAGATCGTCCCGAACGCCCGGATGCCGTTCGCCAGGACCGGCGCGACGAGCGCGAGCAGCATGAACGCCGCGCGGCGACGCCAGCTTCGAAAGCCAAGATTGGCGACCAGCACGCCCAACGCCGTCATCGCGATCAGGAATTTCGCGCCCGAACAGGCTTCCGCCACCTTGAACCAGCCGCCGGGCGTGGTGATGAACACGCCGTCCAGATGCGCCGGCACCTGCACCACGCCGAGCAGCACCATGCAGATCCGCGCCGTCAGCGTCTGAAGCGGGGGCACCAGCATGTCACCCGCCGGCACGAGGAAAAGCGCATAGGAAAGCGGGAACAACAGGGCCGCCAGCGCGCCCCGCCCGAGCATCACCGCCGTCGCACCCTGGATCATCATCACCAGGGCCAGATGCCGCGCGACCGCGACGCCCGCCGCCTCGCCCAGCAGCCATCCGAACGCGCCGGCGGCCACCCAGAGCAACGGCAAGGCCCATGCCCTGGGCCGAACCTTGGCCAGCACGGGAGCGCGTTGCCACACCAGCCAGCCGACAATGGGCAGGATCACGAGGCAATGTTCATAGGTGCTGCTCGTCCACCAGATCGCGGCCATGTCGCCTGCATCACGGGCGAACAGCGCCAGCAGCCCCGCCACGACCACGCCCAGCCCGACGACATGGCGAGGCCATCCGCCCACCTTTGCGCGCACTTGGGGGGTGATCGTCGCATCCATCGTCAGAAGCGCTCCAGAAGATCGTCGAGGGGCGCGAGGCGGGCTTTCCACGCATAACGTGCCTCGACCCGCGCGCGCGCCGCCGCGCCGATCGTCTCGGCTCGCACGGGATCGGCGAGCAGTGCCAGCACGGCCTCAGCCTCGGCCCGTGCGCCCCCGGCCACGATCAGATCGCGATCGGGGGCCGCGTCGATCCCCTCGAACGCCTGCGGGCTCGCGACGACCGGGCGGGCCATCGCCATCCCCTCCAGCACCTTGTTCTGCACGCCCCTCGCGATCCGCAGCGGCGCGACGACGACATCCGCGTCCGTCAGCCAGGGCCGCACATCGGGAACTTCGCCGGTCACCTCGACGCCGTTCCGGCCGTCGAGCGCCGACAAGCGCGCATCCGGCTTGCGGCCGACGATGGCGAAGCGCGCATCCGGGTGACGGGCACGGATCGACGGCATCACATCCCGCGCGAAGCCCGCCGCCGCCTCGATATTGGGCGGATAATCCATCTGCCCGGTGAAGACGATCAGCGGAGTTTTCCCCCGCCGATGCGGCGCGGGCCGGTAGCGATCGAGATCGATGCCATTCTCCAGCGCCCGCACGCGCGTGTCCGGCAGGCCGGTGCGGTCGCGGAAGAGCGCGGCCTCCGCGTCACTCACGAACAACGAGACCGCCGCCCGCGTCGCCACCTCGCGTTCGAAGGCGAACAGGCGCTTGGCCTCGCGCTTCCACACCCATCGCATCGGCCCGTGCGCGGAGGCGGCATAAGCGGCGAACTTCTCGGAATCCATGTCGACGAAATCCATCGCGAACGGACGCCCCGCCGGCGCATATTGGGCCATCTGGCCGGAGAAGATGTAGGTGCCGTCGACGGCCTCCTCCTCCGCTACTGCCTTGACGAAGCGCGTCATCATCGGGCTCGCGAAGGCTGCGACCGAGATCGCCTGTCCTCTCGCCAGCCCGATCGCCGCGGCCGACGCCCTCGATCGTGCGCGCCGTTCGACATGGAGACGGCCCACCATCGGCCGAAGCGCCTCGGCCGCCGCGATGTCGGCGTCATCATCCGCGAAGGCGGCGAGATGGACGCGGCGTTTCCCGGCCAGATGCTTGAGGATGTTGTACGAACGGATCTTATCGCCCCGATCGGGCGGGAATGGCACGCGATGCGCGAGAAACAGCAGGTCGCCCATCGTTCAGCCCAGCCCACGCGCCAGCGGCGGCCCGAGCCGGTTCGCCAGCCACAGCGGCAGCTTCCTCCACACCGCGATCTGCATTCGATAGCGCGGGCTCAGCGGATTGACCTCGCGTGCTTCCGCACCGTCGGCGGTACGGGTGGCATAAGCCAGTGGGTGCGGCTCGAAGCCCCAATTCTTCTTGTAGGCGAAGGCCCCCGTCCCGAGCTTGGAGCGGCCGAAATCGAACGCCTTGCAGCCCCGCTCGCGGGCATGACGCATCAGCGCGAAATAAAGCAGCTCGTTGGCCCTCAATCCCCGCGCCGCCCAGGTGCCGCCGCCCCAATAGGGCATGACGGTGCCGCCATGATACAGGCTGAGCACCGAGGCCACCGGCCGGCCCTCGTGCGAGATGGTCAGGATATCGGCATCCTCACCAAACCCATCGAGCACCGCCGAAAACAGTCGCCTGGGGAAGACCGGCGTCCCGAGATTGCGAACGCTCTCGGCATAGACGGCATAATGCGCCGCCCGATCCCTCGGCCCGCGCCCCACGCTGATCGCCATGTCCGCGCCGAGCGCCTTGCGGACCTCCGCCCGCTGCTTGCGCGGGATCGCCTTCAGTTCCGCCTCATCGTCGCTGGCGAGGGGGCGGGAGAAGCCCGCATAGGCATCCTCCTTCACCTGCCAGCCCTGCCCACCATCCGGCAGAGCCCCGCCGCGCAGTTCAAGGCTCGGGCAACCGAGGCGCTCGGCCAGCCGCCATCCTTCCGCCAGCAACCGTTCGCGAGCCTCCTCGCTGGTCGCCAGCACGCCGCCGCCGACCGCGAATCCCGACGACACCAGCGCCTTGCCGAACAGCATCGATCGCATCGCCGTCAGCGGGAGAACGCCCTCGATCCGACCGTCCCGCGTCGCGATCAGTCGATGCGCGCGCTGGCCGGTGCCGGCCTCCACCGCCGCGATCCAGGCCGGGCGATGAAAAGGGCTCCCCTCGGGATGCGCGCGCACGAAGGCATCGACGCTCGCCTCGTCTCCGCCTTCCTCGATGCGAAGCGGGCGCACCGCGTCGGCAAGGTTCATGGCCATGCCTGAGCAGCGGCGATTTCATCGACCCGAGCCCACGAAAACTCGCCGAGCAGCCGTTCCAGCTTACCCTCCATGGCGGACAGCCGGCTGTAATGCCTGAGCTTCGAACGAAGCGGTGCCTTGGCGACGCGGGGTTGATCGGGATCGATCTCCCACGGGTGGAAATAGAAAATCGCCGGGCGCTTGGCCTCATCGTTCACCTGCCGGATCGCCCAGCGCGTGAAGCCATAGGGCAGCAGGCGGAAGAAGCCCCCGCCCCCCGCCGCCAGCGTCCGTGCGCCCAGCTTGGCGGTGGTCACCGGCAGCTCGATCATCGCGCTCTCCGAGACCGGACGCCACGCGAAGCGCGGGCTCTCAGGCCAGCCATAATGATCGTGCGCCACCGGCGCGACGCTGGAGGAATAGCTGTAGCCCTCCTCCGCGAGGATGGGATGCGCCCACGGCGTCCGCGTGTCGATCGAGAAGCTCGGCGCACGATAGCCGACGACCGGCATCCCCGACGCATCCTCGATCGCAGCGCGGGCGCGGCGGAGATCGGCGCGGAACTGCTCGGGCGTGAGGGTGAAGACGCGGTCATGATCCCAGCCATGGCTGGCGATCTCATGCCCCTCCGCCACGATACGGCGCATCTGCGCGGGCGCGCGCTCCGCCACCCAGCCGAGCGTGAAGAAGGTCGCCTTCACGCCCGCCCGCGCGAACAGATCGAGCACCGCATCCGTATTGCGCGCGACGCGGCTCTCCAGACGCGGCCAGTCGCCCTTGTCGATCACCTTCTCGAAGGCGCCGACCTGGAACCAGTCCTCCACATCCACGGACAGCGCGTTACGCATCACGCAAATGCCCTCAGTGCGCGGTCCCGAAGCGCGGGCCGCCGACCGGCTCCTCCCGCTCGACCCAGTCGATCAGCAGGCCGAGCACGCGGCGGATCGCCGCCTCCTGCTCGTCGAGGCGCTCTTCCAGAACGGCGATGCGGTCGAGCGCTTCCGGGTCCGAAGTGCGGACGATGCGGACGGGGCCGGCCTCGGTCGGCGGGGCGGCATCGGATGCGCGGCGATGATGATCCTCCGCCTCGGGCGACGGATCGTGTGGGCCGCGCTCGTCGTCCATGTCGGCGGCGACGAGGCTCACGGTCGCGCCATCGATCCGCTCCAGCCCCTCGACCGCGCCATGCAGCAGCACCCGGCCCGCCAGCACGTTGAGCTTGCGCGGCACGCCATGGCTGTGGCGATAGAAGGCTTCCCACGCATCGTCGGTGAACTCCGGGCGGCCGTCCCAGCCGACCAGCTTCAGGCGATGCTGGATATAGGGGGCGACCTCCCCGGCCTCCATCGGCGTCAGATGGTGGGTGGCGATCACGCGCTGGCGAAGCTGCTCCAGCCGCTCCGACTTCTGGAAGCGATCGCGGAACTCGGGCTGGCCGAGCAGGAAGATCTGGAGCAGCGACTGCCCGCCATTCTGGAAGTTGGAGAGCATCCGTAGCTCCTCCAGCGCCGAAAGCGGCAGGTTCTGCGCCTCGTCGACGATCAGCAGGGTCTGGCGGCCCTCATTGGCGTGGAGGCGGAGCGTCCGCTCGATCCGTTCGAGAAGCTGCGCCTTGGCGAGCCCCTCGGTCGCGAGGCCGAGCTGGTGCGCGGTGAGACGCAGCATGTCCTCATCCTCCACCTGCGTGGAGACGAGCCGCACGACCTGGAGCCGCTGCGGATCGATCGAGGCCATCAGATGGCCGACCAGCGTCGTCTTGCCCGCACCCACATCGCCGGTGATGACGATGAAGCCCTCCCCCTGCGCGAGGCCATAGCCGAGATAGGCCATGGCCGTGCGGTGCGTCTTGCTCTCGAACCAGAAACGCGCGTCCGGCGTGAGCTGGAAGGGTCGGTCGCTGAACCCGTAATGGCTGTCGTACATCTGGGCCTCCACCCGCGGCCCGAAGGCCGCCTCGCATTCCGTTAGAGTTGGTAGCGCAGCGCGAGCAGCGCCGTGCCAATCACATCGTCGTCGATATTGCCGCCGCCCCCCGACGAGACGCCCACCGAAGCGGTGCCGAGCAGCCTGCGGGAGAATTCGCGGTTATAGGTCAGGATGCCCCCATAAGAGGTGTAGGACGTGCCGCTCACCACGCTGGCATTGTCGTCATACCAGGCGGCGAGCCCGGTCAGCGTCAGCGTCGACACGCGCGACAGGCGGCGGCCGATGCTGGCATCCACGGTCACGCTCTCCTCGTTGACGCCCGCGAAGGAGAAGACATCGGCTCCAAGGTTGGGCGCCAGATAATGGCGATGGTCGTAACCGACGCCGAAGCCGTAGTTCCAAAGCCCCTTCTGCCCCGCCAGCAGCACATAGACGCCGCGCGAACGATAGAAGTTGGAATTGACCGAATTGAGCGCGGTCAGGCAGCCGCCCTGCGCGCCGTTCGCTCCGAACACACAGTTGGCGAGCGGCGTCTGGATCGGCAGACTGGAGCCGGAGAAAGACGTCGGCAGCGCGCCGATGCCCGTGGTGAGCTGGCGCCCGAAGCTGGTGATGTCGTCATAGGCGACGACCTCGATGGTCGACTTGGGCGTGATCTGATGGGTGAAGCGGCCGGTCACCACGGTCTGGCCGTAACGCTGCCCGCCGCGCACCTCCAGCGAGGTGCGCACGCTCGGCCGCCACAGCACGCCGACATCCCAGACGAGGCCATCCTGATCGTAGGAAAGCAGGCGCCGCTTGGAATGATCGGCCTGGAGATGGCGATGCTTATCGAGGATGGCGTTGCCATCCGCGTCCGTCAGGATCGCCGACTGGGTGGCCCGGTCCGCCTCATAGCCGATGCCGGCTTCCAGCGCGAGCGAGGGGCTCACCGGCTGGACGACATCGACCCGGCCGAACTTGCTCGTATAGCGCGCATCGAGGAAGTTGATGTCATCCCGCTCGATCCCGCCCGACACGGTCCAGCCGAAAGGCAGCCCGAGCCCGCCCGGCCGCGTGCCCACCGCGACATCCGCCGTGTGGCTGAACGTATCGAAATTATTCTCGAGCACCGGCTGGCCGGGGCCGAGATCGGTGCTGCCGAAGCCGTTGTCCGAGCGTGTCCAACCGAAGCGATAGTCGGCGTTCAGGTTGATGTCGCCGAAATGATGATCGTAGCTCGGCCCCGCCTGAATGGCGTAGATCTGCTGCGTATTGTCGAGATCGCCGAACAGCAGACCGGAGGTGCCGGTCGCCAGCGTGCCGCGCGCGCGGGTGGCGATGCCCGCCGCCTGCAACGACAGGTCCGAATTGGGCTGATATTTCAGCGAGGCGAGGCCATTATGCAGGTCCGTATCGCGATAGCGGTTCGACCAGGCGAAATAATGGTCATAGCGATAGTCGATCTGCCCCTGGAGCTTGGCGCTCTCGATCGTCGCGTCGACGCCCGCCGCGATGCCCGTATAGGTCACCGTATCCGGCCCCGGACGGCCACTAAGATCGGTCGAGATGACCTGCTGCCCCTCGACATAGGGGCTGATCGTGGTGCGCGCGCCGGCCGGCAGCGCGATCAGCGCCGTGGACAGGAACGAGCATGTAAACCAAGCGAATTTCGTCACCCGTCGATCCCGTAATATCGGCCGAAGCGGCGGTGGGAGCCGCCGAACTCGACGCCGTTCAGCAGCAACTGCGCACGCGGGCAGGCGGAAAGGAGCCCCAGCGCCTCGCGGAGATCCGCCTCGCCCGTCCGCTCGGCACGGACGACGAAGAGAAGCTGGCCGCAATGCATCGCCAGCACCGAGGCCGGGGATGCCGCCAGCGCGGGCGGGGAGTCGAAGATGATGATCCGGCGCGGATCGCGGCTGCGCAGCCGCTCCAGCACCTGCCTCGTCCGATCCGATGCCAGAAGCTCGGTCGCCTCATTGGTCTGCCGACCGGTGGGAAGCACGATCAGGCCCGGAATGTCCGTGCGGATCAGGCAGGCCTCGATATCCACCGCCTCATCCGCGATCGCGTCGATCAGGCCCGGCCCGGCCTCCAGCCCGAGGGTGGAGAGGATTTCCGGCTTGGCGACATCCGCGTCGATCAGCACGACCTCGACATCCTTCTCCGCCGCGAGGCTGAGCGCGAGGTTCACAGCGCAGAACGTCTTGCCGTCGTCCGGGTGCGCCGAGCAGACCAGTATCGTCCGCCCGTTCTCCACCTCGTCGGCGCCGCGCAGGAGCTGGCGCTTCACGATGCGGAATTCCTCGGAGATCGCGCTGGGGCTCGCATCCGGCAGCACGAAGCCGCCCTCGCGCAGTTCGTCCATCGCGACCTGGCCGAAGCGGCCCAGCGGGGACGCGCTTTCCCAGTTCATATGGAAGGCGGTCGGTGCCGGCATCGTCGGCTGAACGATAGGCGCGCCGGTGGTCACACCCGAGCCGCGCAGGCCCGCGGTGAAGTCGTAAACGTTGGCGGCGCGCTCCACGAGCGAGGGGCCGCGCGGCCCCTTGGGACGGCCGGGGCCCTTGGGATCGGGGCTGATCGGGCTGTGCTTGCTCATGCCTCTTGTCCTACGCCATCAGCCCGCGCTGAACGAATTCGACCACCAGCAGAAGCACATAGGCCCCCACCAGCGCACCACCCGCTCCCGCGAACCATTTGAGCTGCTGCGCTTCCTGCGTCTTTTGGCGAACGCCACGCACATAACTGATCGAGCCCAGCACCGGCAGACCGCTCGCCGCCGCCAGCGCGTTGGGGGTCGAATAGCTGGTCTGCAATTTCGCCCGCAGGAACGCCGCCGCGACGCCACCCGCGATCGCGACCAGCAGCACGCCGGTCAACAGCAGCGGACGCTTGGGCTTCGCCGGCACCTTCGAAAGCGTCGGCGGATCGATCACGCGGAACTGCACGCTGCCCGCCTGCGTCTGCGCGTCTGCGCGGAGCTTCACCTGCTCGCGGTCGGACAGCAGCTTGTCATATTGCGCCTGAAGCACGTCATGATCGCGCGACAGCTTCGCCTGCTGGGCGGTGATCTCGGGCTGGTCAGCCTGCTTCGCCGCGAAGTTCGCCATATCCGCCTGAAGCTGCGCACGGCGCGTGGCGAGCGCGGCGTAGGTTGCCTGCTTCTCGGCCGCCATGGAACGCAGCGAGATATAAGCGGGGTTCGGCTGGGAATTGGCGCCCAACACGGGCGCCGATGCCGCCGCGCCCTGAATATGGGCGATCTCGCGCCGCACCGCGATCACGTCGGGATGCTTGTCGGTCCAGCCCTGCGCCTGATCCTGCGCGAGCTGCGCCTGAAGCTGGGCGAGCCGCTCGCGCGGGCCGCCCGTGCCGGTCGCAGAGGGCGGCCCCGGAATGGAAGCCGGCGTCGCCGCGAGCTGCCCGTTCACCGCCGCCAGCGAGCTTTGCGCGGCGGCAAGGTTCGTCTCGACATCGGAAAGCTGCGACCGCGCCGTCTCCATGCGCTGGTCGATCGAGCCGGTGCCCGGCAGCATCCCGAGATATTTCTGGTCGAACGCCTGTTGCTTCTGTTCGGCGTCCTGAAGCTGCTGCCCACGCTGGGCGAGCTGAGCGTCGAGGAAGGTGAGCGAACGATGCGCTTCGGCGCTGTCGCCGGCGGCGCTGGCGGTCGCGAACTGGTCGAGCAGTTTCGCCACCACCGCCTGCGCGTTCTTGGCGTTCTGCGCATCCGAGAAGCCGCCGCCCGACAGATCGGCGCTGATCTGGAAGAGATTGTCCTGCGTGCTCTTGATCGAAATCGCCGTCTGGAGCCTGGCGACCATCGCGCCCAGATCCTTGGGCGTGATCGCCTGGCGGACGAGATCCGTGCCCTTCACGACACTCGCCAGATTGTCGCTGGAGAGCAGCGTCTGGCGCACGGAATCGATGCCCTGTTGCTGATCGTTGCTGGTGATGCCCACCGCCTGCGGCAGGATCGACTGCGGCTCCAGGAATATCCGCGCCGTGCTCTCATAGGTGTTGGGGATCAGCGAAACGCCGAGCCAGCCGACCAGCGCGATGCCCCACGCCACCGCCAGCGCCAGCCAGCGCCTGCGCCAGACGACATGGATGCCGATCCGCACCTCTTCCAGAATGGCATTCATCGCGTCCGCCCCTACGCCTTCGTCTCAAGCAATCAGAACAGGCTCTCGGGGATGATGATGACATCGCCCGGTTCGAGCTTCACATTGGCCTTCGTGTCGCCGTGCTTCAGCAGCTTGGATATCTGAAGCGGGTATTCCGTCTGCTTACCGGTGGCCTTGTCGAAACGCACCAGCTTGGCGCGATTACCTGCCGCGTATTGGGACAGGCCGCCCACCGCGATCATCGCATCCAGCAGCGTCATGTTCGCGCGATAAGGCAGGCTGGCCGGCTTCTCCGTCGCACCGACGATGCGAATCTGCTGCGAATAGGTGCCCGAGAAATTCTCGACGATCACCGAAACCAGCGGATCGGTGACATAGGCCGCGAGACGCGCCTTGATGTCGTCGGCGAGCTGTGACGGCGTGCGGCCCACCGCCGGGAGATCCTGGATCAGCGGCGTGGTGATGCGCCCGTCGGGGCGGACCTGCACCTTCGCGCCCAGTTCCGGGTTGCGCCATACGAAGATGGTGAGCTGGTCGAGCGGCCCGATGACATATTGCTCGCTCGGCTTGTCCTGCGGGGAGACGAAGTTGGCCGGCGGCAGGGTGGGCTCTTCCGCGAACGCCGCGCTGCCCGTGGCCAGCAGGCTGGCGAGCGCCACGCCAAGAACAACCTTCGAAGCGCCGTCGAACCGCATACCACACTCCTTGCCGTCACCCGTGAAGACGTCGCGTAAAAGCGCGCCCTCCCGAGGTTTCTTGATCCTCGCCTAGACCAGAAGAGGTGAATTTTACGTTAGGACAGCCTTGCCTCCCGCGGAGACGGACATCTCGATGGCCGCAGGATGCCCGAGAAACGCCGCCGGAGAGGCACTCGCGCCATACGCACCCGCCAGAAAGACCGCAATCACATCCCCCTCTCCGGCCACCGGAAGCGCCACATCGTCGGCCAGCCTGTCCAGAGGGGTACAGAGGCAACCGACGACGCTCGCCTCTTCTTCCGGGTTAGCCCCGAAGCGGGTGGCGACGGCCACCGGATAATTGCGGCGGACGACCGTTCCGAAATTCCCCGATGCGGCAAGCTGGTGGTGCATCCCTCCGTCCGTCACGAGGAATGTCTTGCCGTGGCTCTCCTTCCGGTCGACGACACGGGTGAGATAGACCCCCGCTTCGGCCACCAGCCAGCGCCCCAGTTCGATCGCATAGCGATGGGCCTCGCCGCCGATCTGCCCAGCAAGCGCATCCCCGATCCGTTCGACATCGAGAGCCGCATCGCCCGCGAAATAGGGAACGCCGAAGCCTCCACCGAGGTTGACCAGCGGCGCCTCCACGCCGCTTTCCTCGGCGATACGGCGCGCGAGGGCGACCGTGTTCGCCTGTGTCTCGACGATCGCCGCCGCGTCGAGCGACTGCGAGCCCGCGAAGATGTGCAATCCGCGATAGTCCGCCCCAGCCTCGACGATACGGCGCACCAGCGGCACGACGCGCTGCTGGTCCACGCCGAAGGGCTTGGCCCCGCCCCCCATCCGCATTCCAGAGCCGCGCAGGTCGAACTCGGGGTTCACCCGGATCGCGAGATGCGGCTGGATGCCCAATGCAGCGGCCACATCGAGCGAGCGCTCGGCTTCCCGTTCGGATTCCAGATGAAGCGTCGCACCCACACGGATCGCCGCCTCCAGTTCGCGCGTGCGCTTGCCCGGCCCCGCGAAACTGATGTGGCGTGCGGACATGCCCGCGCCGATCGCACGCTCCAGTTCACCTTCGGACGCGACGTCGAACCCGTCGACGATCCCCGCCATCATCGCCACCAGCGGGGCGAAGGGATTGGCCTTGATCGCGTAATGGATCTCCAGGCCATCCGGCATGGCCGTGCGCAGACGCGCGACGCGCCCCGCCACCATGTCATGATCGTAGACGAAGAGCGGCGTATCGCCGGCCCGCTCGATCAGGCTCTCGACGTCGTGCCCCGCGATCAGGAGCCGGCCATGGGCGTCGCCTCCGTAACCGGGTGGGATGGGACCGGACGGCTTCATGCGCCATGCTCCTCGCGGACGCGCACGCGGTCCAGCTTGCCATTGGGATTGTAGGGAAGAGTGTCGACCCAGACGACTTCGCGCGGTTGCTGGAAATTGGGCAGCTCAGCCTTGAAATAGGCAAGCAGCCGCGCCTCTGCATCCTCGCCGCCGGCTCTGCGTACGATGAGGCGGATCGCCTGCCCCATCCGCTCGTCCGGCACGCCCAGCGCCACCGCTTCGGCCACAGCCCCGCTCGCCATTGCCGCTTCCTCGATCTCTGTGGGGCTGATGCGGTTGCCGGAAACCTTAATCATCTCGTCATCCCGCCCGACGAACCGCAGCAACCCGTCCGCGTCCCGTACCACCGCATCCCCCGACCAGACGGCGATGCCTCCCAGCCGCGACGCAGCGGGCGCCGGCCGAAAACGCAGTGCCGTCCTCTCGGCATCTCGCCAATAGCCCTGCGCCACCAGCGGCCCGACGTGGACGAGTTCACCGGGCTCCTCATCGGCGGCGATGCCGCCATCCGGCCTCGCGACCAGAATTTCCGCGAAGGGAATGCCGCGACCAATGGAATCCGGGTGCCGATCCACCAGTGCCGGATCGAGATAGGTCGACCGGAAGGCCTCCGTCAGCCCGTACATCAGATAGAGGTCCGCTTGCGGGAAGATCGCGCGGAGACGATGCACGACGGGCGCCGGCATCCGTCCTCCCGTCGCGGACAGCCTCCTGAGGCGGGCGGCGGTCTCGGCCGGCCAGTTCGCCTCGGCGAGCTGTATCCAGAGCGGCGGCACGCCCGCGAGCGTGGTGACGTCATGCCGCCCTACCGCGCGCACGACGTCCCCCGCCACCAGATAATCGAGCGGCACGACCGATCCACCCGCCGCCCATGTCGACAGCAACTGGTTCAACCCCGCATCGAAGCTCAGCGGCAGCACGGCCAGCGTCCGATCATCGGGCGCGAGGCGGAGATAATGCGCGACCGAAATCGCCCCGAGCCACAGATTGGCGTGGCTCAGCATCACGCCCTTCGGCTTGCCCGTGGAGCCGGAGGTATAGAGCAGCACCGCCAGTTCGTCGGCCGGTCCCTCGGAAGGCGGCAACGGCGTGTCGGAGGAAGACTCCAGATCGGCCTCATGCAACACCGCGCAGCCGATCGGCACATCCCCCTCTTCGAGCAAGGCCGCGCGGGCAGGTTGGGTCACGAACAATCGCGCGCCGCTGTCCGTCAGGATATGTGCTACCTGCGCGCGCCGGAGCAGCGGATTGACCGGGACATGCACCAGCCCTGCCCGCGCGCAGGCCAGAGCCATCAGACAGGCCAGCCGCGTCTTGGGGAGCCAACTCGCGACACGGTCGCCGCGCTCCGCCTGCCGCGCCAACGCGGCGGCCAGCCCGCCGACGGCGGCCTCCAACCCTGCGAAATCGAGCGTTCCCGCCTTGTCGATGAGCGCGATATCCTGCGGAGCGCCTCTCAGCGTCAGCCGATCCAGCCGCTCCGCATGAGGCTCCAACCCGTCCCATTCCGTCATCGCTTGCAAATCAGACCCCTTGCACGCCAATGCTTGGCGCTTGGGGGATAGCGCGATGACGGCGTTGGTGGAATGGTTCGACGATCTGGACGCGGTCGCCGCCGACGCGGCGGGTGCACTCGATCGCGCCGCCCAGCCTTGTCTGTTCGACCGGCTCGACTGGTTTCGCCTGACCCGAACGCACGTCCTGCCCGATGCCCGGCTCGCGATCGCCCGTGTGCGGAGAGGCGATGCCAGCGCGTGGCTCTTCCTGATCGATGCCGGCTCCCGCATCGCCGCACCGCTGGCAAGCTGGTATAGCCTGCGCTTCGGCCCGATCTTCTCCGGGGCCAGTGATGACGCGCTCCTCGGGAACCTCTATCAGGCGGCAGGCCGCCGGTTCGACCGGGTGGCGCTTCATCCCCTGAGGTTCGCCGAACAGGCCCCGCTCCGCGCCGCCGCCTTCCGTCCCTTTGCGAGCCGCGTCTCCACCAACTGGATCATCAACATCCCCGACGAAGGCTTCGAAGCTTATTGGGCAGCCCGCCCCGCGAAGCTGCGCAACACGATCGCGCGACGGGCTCGCAGTCACCCCGTCCGCATCTCGATCCATCGCCGCTTCGAGCCCTCGGCCTGGGCCGATTACGAAGATGTCTATTGCGCGAGCTGGAAACCGGCCGAAGGCTCCCCGGCATTCCTCCACGCCCTCGCCGAACAGGAGGGCGCCGCCGGCACGCTGCGACTCGGCATCGCTCACGACGCCGAGGGTCGTGCCGTCGCATCGCAATTCTGGCTGGTCGAAAGCGGCACCGCCACGATCCACAAGCTTGCCCATCGCGAAGATGCGCGCGCCGGCTCGCCGGGGTCTCTGCTCAGCCACGCCATGTTCCGCGCCGCGATCGAGGAGGATCGGGTACGCCGCATCGATTTCGGTCTCGGCGACGAGCCTTATAAGGCGGACTGGATGGACACGCCGCGTCCCGTCTATCGCGTCGACGCCTACCGCCTCGCGAGCCTGCGCGGGATAGCGGGGTTCGGCCGCGAAGTCGCAAGCCGTCTTGCCCGGCGCCGCGCGCTCGATTAGGCGACGCGTCCACGGAGACGATGCGATGGACCGGACGGCTGACACGACAGATGACCTGCTGCGCGCGATCCTGCGCGACGTGCTGGGTCTCGATCCGGCCCGCGCGGCGGCGATTGACGCCGACACGCCGCTGTTCGGCGCGATGCCGGAACTCGATTCCATGGCCGTCGCGGGCCTGTTGACGGAGATCGAGGATCGCCTCCACGTCCTGATCGAGGATGACGAGGTGGACGGCGCCATGCTGGAAACGTTCGGTAGCCTCTCGGATTTTATCCGGGCCAAGCGCGGCGCATGAGCGGGGACGCCCCACGCGTCCTGACATACGATCTCTCGGGCTCGCCTGAATTCGTCCTCCATCATGGGCCTGACGACGGCCCTCAGCTTCTTGTTCTGCAACCTCTTTTCGAAGAGATGAACCGGTGCCGCGCGCTCGTCTCGGCGCTGTGCCGAGGGCTCGCCCGGCGAGGTTTCGGCTGCTGGCTCCCCGATCTGCCCGGCTGCGGCGAAAGTCCACGCGCGATCGAGGATGTGCGCTGGAACGACTGGTCAGCTTCCGTCGAGGCCGTCGAAAAACGCATCCGCGCGGAAACCGCTCATGCTCCGGCCATCGTCTCGATCCGAGGCGGAAGCCTGCTGGATGGGCAGCACCCGTGCCCCCGCTGGCGCCTTTCGCCGACATCGGGCCGTTCGCTGCTCAGCGACCTGCGGCGCAGCGCGCTCATGAGCGGGAGCGATCCCTCCACGCCGTCCGGCTATCGCCTGAGCGCAGGGCTCGTCGAGAAGCTCCAGCAAGCGGACGTTTCCGTCGCCCCCAACATCAGGACGCTTCGCCTCGCCTCGGACGACCGCCCTGCGGATCGGCATATCGAGGGAAGCCCGCTCTGGCGCCGCCCTGAACCCACCTCGGACGACATTCTGGCGCAATGTCTGATCGAGGATATCGCTTTGTGGGCAACATCTTGAGAAGCATTATATCCATCCCATGCGAGAAGGATATGCTGCTCGCAACGATGGATGGGCCTGCGGACGCACGCATTGGCTGGCTGTTCGTCGTCGGCGGAAGCCAGACGCGGGTGGGGCCGCATCGCCTCTACGAGCGGCTGGCGCATCGGCTGGCCGAAGCCGGCCATGCCGTGCTTCGTTTCGACCGGCGGGGGATCGGGGATAGCGGCGGTCAGGATCAGGGCTACCTCGGCAGCGCCCTCGACATCGACGCAGCAGCACGAGCATTGAGAGAGAATTTTCCGAAGGTAACCGAATGCCTTGCCTTTGGTCTCTGCGATGGTGCTTCAGCCATCGCATTGCATTGTGGCGGCCTCGGGCTGAGTGGTGCGGTTCTCGCCAACCCATGGGTGGTTGAGCCGCAAGGCGATCTTCCTCCGGCCGCCGCGATCAGGGGGCATTATCGGCGACGCATCCTCGATCCGCGTGCCTGGCTGCGCTTGCTGAGTGGTGGCGTGAATTTTCGCAAACTGGCGCGCGGTATCGCCAACAGCGGCAAGCGCGCCGACGACCAGCTCGTCCGCCGCTTTGCCGCGGGCTTGCCGCCCCGCTCCCAGATCGTGCTCGCCGAAGGGGACGGCACCGCGCAGGCCTTCGCATCCGCCTGGAAGAATCTGGCGGCCGGGGAGCGCCCGGCCGCCAGCATCGTCCGCATCCCCACCGCCTCACACAGCTTCGCCGATCCGGCGGCGTTCGAGGCGCTGGCGGATGCCTTGCTCGGAGCGGTTATTCCGCCGCGATAGCCTCGGCCTCGAAGTCCGCCTCGGCAAGGAAGCGTTCCGCATCGAGCGCCGCCATGCAGCCCGTGCCCGCCGCCGTGATCGCCTGGCGATAGATCTTGTCCATCACGTCTCCGCACGCGAACACGCCCGGAACCGAGGTCCGCGTCGTGCCGGGTTCGACCTTGATATAGTGATCCTCGTCGAGTTCGACATGGCCCTGGAACAGCTCGGTCGCCGGATGATGGCCGATCGCCACGAAACCACCGTCGACATCGAGATGGCTGACTTCGCCCGTCCGCGTATCGCGCAGCTCGAGGCCGGTCAGGCCCTGATGCCCCTCGCCGCCCACGAACTCGGCCACTTCCGTGTTCCACAGCACCTTGATGCCGTGATGCTTGAACAGGCGCTCCTGAAGGATCTTCTCGGCGCGCAGCGAATCGCGGCGGTGGATCAGCGTCACGTCATGGCTGTGGTTGGTGAGGTAAAGCGCCTCCTCGACCGCGGTGTTGCCGCCGCCGATCACCGCCACCTTCTTGCCGCGGAAGAAGAAGCCGTCGCAGGTCGCGCAAGCCGAGACGCCCTGCCCGCGCAACTTCTGCTCGCTGTCGAGGCCCAGCCACTTCGCCTGCGCGCCCGTCGCGATCACCAGCGTGTCGCCGAGATAGACATGGCCGCCATCGCCCACGAGACGGAAGGGACGCTGGGAGAGATCGACCTCGACGATCGTATCCCACATCATCCGGGCGCCGACATGCTCGGCCTGCGCCTGCATCTCCTCCATCAGCCAGGGGCCTTGGATGACCTCGCGGAAGCCGGGATAATTCTCGACATCGGTGGTGGTGGTGAGTTGGCCGCCCGGCTGGATGCCCTGCACCACGATCGGCGCAAGGCCCGCGCGGGCGCCGTAGATCGCGGCAGACAGGCCGGCCGGGCCGGACCCCAGGATGAGCATACGAGTGGAATGGGTAGCAGTCATGGAAGGATGCTTTCAGGATATCATCTTGATGCACCAGATAGGATGTGCCCTCCCCCCTGCGCAACTGCCTCGCGAAAGGCTGGACGCATAGATTTTCCTGACGCGATGGTAGCGCGAAAGGGGCAAGAGGCACCTCGCCGGCTTAAGGCAATTCCCGCACCCAGATGTTGCGGAAGCTGATCGGGGCGCTCTTGTCGCCATGCGCCTGGAGTTTGATCGGCTCCCGGCCGTGCGGCGCATAATGCGGCCGGCCGATGTAGAGCGTCGGCCCCTTCAGCACCGTATGATCCTGCACCAGAACGCCATTCATCAGCGCCGTGACCGATGCCGGCCGCGTCACCGTGCCGTCCGCGCCGAAGATCGGCGCGTTCCAGACGACGTCGTAGCTCTGCCATTCGCCCGGCTTGCGGGCCGGATTGGCGAGCGGGGCGGTCTGCTTGTAGACGGCACCGACCTGACCGTTGACGTAGGTCTCGTTGTGGTAGCTGTCCATGATCTGGAGTTCGTAGCCCGCGTCGCCGTCACCGGTGGAAGCGAGGAACAGCCCGCTATTGCCGCGCGCCTGCCCTTCGCCGGTGATGTCGGCGGGGATGCGCCATTCGAGATGGAGTTGGTAGCTGCCGAAGCTGCGGCGCGTCTGGATGTTGCCGCTGCTCTTGTCGACCGTGACGATGCCGTCATGGACCTTCCAGCGCGCGGGCGAGCCGTCATGCACCGTGGCCCATTGCGACAGATCCTTCCCGTCGAACAGCACGATCGCGTCCGATGGCGGCGGAGCGGGCGTGTAGGCGCCCGGCGTCACGACCGGCACCTTGGGCGACCAGACCTCCGTGTCCTCGGGCTTTGGCCCGGCGGGATTCTGAGCCGCGAGTAGCGCGGTAGCGAGAGCAAGGATCATCACAATGTCCATCCTGCGCGATAATCACGCTGAAGAAAGCGGTTGGCGTCCGGCACGTTGGTGATCTGGCCCGCCACACCATCATACTGGATCGGCTGACCGGCACGCAGCGCCACCATGCCGAGCAGCATCGTCTCGTTGAGCAAAGTCGCGTCGGCGAAGGGCGAGGAGGCCTTGGTCTCGCCCCGAATGGCGGCGATCCAGTTCATCTCATGCCCGTCGCGGCCACCAGCGATGCGCGGCAGGGTCTGCGGAATGGCGGCCGCGCGCTCGGCAGTGCCCTCGCCGATCAGCACCGGCTTCTCGCCATAGGTTTCATGCATCAGCATCCCCTTGTCGCCTATGAACAGCACGCCGCCGCCGGGGTTCATCGAGACGCCGGCCGGCAGATCGGGCGGGGTCGGCGGCATCAGCCCACCGTCGTACCAGGTGAGCTTGAGCGGCTCGCCCGGCGCGTTACCGAACTCGAAATGGGTGATGGCGGCTAGCGGATAGCTGCCGAGTTCGGCGGGTGGCTTGTCGTCCCACAGATTGTCGTCGCCACCCCAGGCGGAATGGCGCGTCTCGACCCGTGTCGGCAGGCCGGGCGAGAGTGCCCAGATCGGAAAGTCGAGAAGATGCGCGCCCATGTCGCCCAGCGCCCCGGTGCCGAACGGGGTCCAGCCGCGCCAGTTGAAATGGGCGTAAGCGGGATTGTAGCCCCAGCCGACCGTCGCAGGCCCCATCCAGATATCCCAATCGAGACTGGCGGGCGCCGGCACCGCGGCCGGCCGGGCAATGCCCTGCGGCCAGACGGGCCGGTTGGTCCACGCCTGAACCTCGCGGACATTGCCGATGACGCCGCCGCGGATCAGTTCGATCACGCGCCGTCCATCATCGCCGGAATGCCCCTGATTGCCCATCTGCGTCACGAGCCTGGGATTGTTCCGGGCGATTCCCGCCAGCATCCGGCTCTCGGCGATCGTATAGGTCAGCGGCTTCTGAACATAGACGTGGAGCCCGCGCTCCATCGCCATCTTCGCCGCGACCGCGTGGTGGTGATCGGGCGTCGCGATCAGCACGGCGTCGAGTTCGCGATGGGCGTCGAACATCCGGCGATAGTCGGCATGGCGCGCCGCCCTGTCATAGGCGGCGCGCAACGCCACGCGATCGGGAATGGCCACGCCCTGCTTGTCGACGAGGGACTTCGCGACATGATCGAAATCGACGTCCGTCACCGCGACGATATTCTGGCTGGTGAGGCGCGACATATTGCTGGCGCCCATGCCACCCGCGCCGATCACCGCCAGATTGACCCGATCGCTGGGCTTCCAGCGGCGGCGACGCGCCGCCTCCGCGAGGCCGGGGATTGCCAGCGCGGCTGTCGCTCCCCCCAAGCCATGCGCGCCGGGTGAGGCCCTTGTCCCGAGCCTCCCCCATCAGATCGTGCCCGCCTTCACCTGCCCGACCGCATGATCCGCCGCGCGGGCGGTCATCGCCATGAAGGTCAGCGACGGGTTGACGCAGGACGTCGATGCCATCTGAGCGCCGTCGGTGACGAAGAGGTTGGCCGCGTCATGCGCCTGGCTCCAGCCGTTCAGCACCGATGCGCGCGGGTCCAGGCCCATGCGTGCGCCGCCCATCTCGTGGATGGCGTCGCCGGGCACATGCTCCTTCTGCTCGCTCTGCACGTTGGTGAGGCCCGCCGCGCGCAGCATCGCCTCGCCCTGCGTCCGGGCGTCGTCCATCATGCGCAGTTCATTGTCGCGGAACTTCACGTCGAAGCGCATCAGCGGCACCCCGAAGCGATCCACCTTGTCCGGGTGGAGCGAAACGCGATTATCCTCATAAGGCAGGCATTCGCCGAACGCCCCCATTCCGAAGCGCCAGCCTGCGTAGCGCCGCATCCCGTGCTTCATCGAGGCGCCGAAGCCCTCCGGCGGCGCGGGATTGCGATAGGCGCCTCCCTGATAGCCATAGCCGCGATGGAAGCCGAGCCCCTCATCGCGGCCGACATTGCGGAAGCGCGGAATATAGACCCCGCCCGGCCGCCGCCCATATTCGATGAACTCGGTCATGCCGGGAATGTCGCCGCTGATATTGACGCGGAAGATATGGTCCATGACGTAGCGACCGAGCGTGCCGCTGCTATCGAAATGGCTGCGCCCGGTCTTGCCGCGCGAGTTCATCAGGATCTGCGTCGAAGCCATCGCGGACGCGCAGAGGAAGACCAGCCGCGCCGGGATCACCTCCGCCTGCCCCGTCTTGGCGTCGATCACGCGAACACCAGTCACGCGGCGGCGCCTGGCGTCATATTCGAGGTTGGTCACCACCGCGTCGGAGCGCAGCGTCAGCCGCCCGGTCGCGCGCGCGGCAGGCAGGGTCACGGCCTGCGTCGAGAAATAGGCGCCGAAGGAGCAACCCCGGCTGCACTGGTTGCGAAACTGGCATCTGGATCGCCCAGCCCCCTGATCGGGCTTGTCCTCGGTGATGTTGCTGAGCCGCGTGTGGATCAGTTTGCGATCGGGATACGCATTTTCGAGCCGGCCCTTCACCCATTTTTCGGCGATGTTCATCGGCATCGGCGGCATGAATTCGCTGTCGGGCAACTGGGGCAGGCCCTCGCGCGATCCCGACACGCCGATATATTTCTCGACATAGCTGTACCAGGGCGCGACGTCCTCATAGCCGATCGGCCAGGCACCGCCGACGCCCTCGCGCTTGTTCGCCTCGAAGTCGGCCGGGCTCCAGCGGAAGGACCAGCGCCCCCAGATCAGCGATTTGCCGCCCACCGCGCCCGGACGAATCCAGTAGAACTTCTCGCCATCGTCATAGGCGTAGGGGTTCAGCCGGTCGTTGTTGTAGAACATCCGGTTACCCGGCTTCAGATCGCCATGCGTCGCAATGAAATAGTCGCTGTCGATCAGCGGCTCCGGCATCATGGCGCGTGCGGGCACCTCGAAGGCCGGCTTCCCATCATAGGGGTAATCCTCGCCATGCTCGACCATCCGCCCGCGATCGAGCATCAGCACGCGCAGGCCTTTTTCGGTCAGCTCCTTGGCCGCGAAGCCGCCGGAGACGCCGGAGCCGATGACGATCGCGTCGAAGCGGTCGGTGGCTGCCATATATCCTCCTAGCGGCCGAGCAGTCGGCTCAGATTGTTGAAGCTCGTGGTGACGTCGGGGATGTAGGGTGCCGGGCACTCGTCATTCTCGACGAAGAAGTGCTTCACGCCCGCGATGCTGTTCAGGCGGAAGATATCGGCGAAGTCGATCGTGCCCGAGCCCACGCTGGTCATCGAGCCGTCCGGCTTCATATCCTTGACGTGATAGGCATGGACGCGCCCGGCGAGCCTGCGGATCAGCGCCTTCGGATCCTGCTTGGCCTTCACCGCCCAGTAGAGATCGATCTCGAACTTCACGAGCGCCGGATCGGTATCATGGATCAACCGCTCATAGAGATTGCTGCCCGCCACCTCAGTGGTGAACTCGAAATCATGATTGTGATAGGCGAAGGTGAAGCCTTCCGAATGGAGCTGCGGCGCGATGCGGTTCATCGTCGCCACCACCTCGCGCCAGCCTTCCTCGGTGCGCAGGCGCTGATCGATGAACGGCATCACCACCGTGTCCGCGCCCAGCGTGCGCGCCATCTTCACCGACTGGTCGAAATGGTTGGCGAGTAGATCATAGGGGATATGCGCGGACGGCGCCTTGAGGCCGAGCCGGTCGGTCGTGCGGCGCAGCATGGCATGATCCATGGCGTCGTAGCCGCCGCCACCATATTCGATCTCCTGGTAACCGATGCGGGCCACCTCGGTCAGCGTCTTCACGGGATCCGCCTGGAACAGCGTGCGCAGCGTGTAGAGCTGGAGGCCAACCGGCTTCCCGCCCTTGGCGGCGGCCTTGGCGAAGGCCGGAGCGGCGGCGAGCGCGGCAGTCGCCGCGAGGAAGGTACGACGATCCATCATGAGGAGAACACCTTGTTGACCTTGGAGTAGGGATAGGCGCCGTCATAGCTGCCCGGCACAGGGAGATATTCGCGCTCCTTCGTCATGCCGATCTCGGACGTGTAATAGCCCGCGATCACCAACTGCCGGAACGCATGGAAGAAGGCCGCGCCACCCGTCATGCGGCCCTCCATGGCGAGGGTGAGCAGCCTGTCCTGCTGCTCCGCCGTGGCGGATGCGGCGGGCACGCCGAAATCGGCGCGACTATGCGCGTCGATCTGATCGAGGCCGACGAGGATCGGCACGCGATCCGCCGGATAGGACCAGTCGGCGAGCAGTTTCTCGATGAACGCCGGCACTCCGGCGGCGATGGCGCCGGGCGTGTCGGTTGTCGGCAGAACCCGCTCGGAGAGCGCCGTCATCAGCGTGCGCTGGGCATCGGTGAAGACGGCGATGCTCGGCGCGCCGGTATTGATCGGGGGAATAGCCGCACCGATGCCCGCACCTCCTCCGTCCGCGATGCCCGCCGCGCGGGCGAGCGGCGCGAACAACGTCGCGCCGAACATCGCAACGATGCTGGCCACCGCGTCTCTGCGGTCGATCATAGTCCCTCCTCATTGTCGGTGCGATCGGAGCGGAGCCCAGATCGGGTCCGCCTCGACAGCATCAAATGCGTCCCTCCGCGGCGGCTGGCCCGGCGCGACGATCGGCCAGCCAGATGCCACCGAAGACCAGCAACAGGATCGCCGGGAAAGCGACCAATCGTGCGAAGGACACCGATGCCGCCGCATCTTCCACGGCCCGCAGCGCGGCGCCGGTCAGATGCTCATAGGCGATCGCTCCACCCGCCAGTTCCACCTTGGCCTGATCGAACATCGCACCGAGGCGCGGCAGCACGAAGAAGCTCGCGAGCGCGCCTGCCGAGCCGACCAGCCCCATCGCCCATGCCCCACCGCGTGGATAGCGCTCGGCCACCGAGGCCAGCATGGTCGGCCACATCGCGCAGACGCCAAGGCCCCATACCGTCGAGGCGAGGATCGCCGCCGCCGGCGACTGCGCCCGCGACAGCATGAACAGGCCGATCCCGGCGAGCAGGCTGGATATCCACAACAGCCCCGGATTGGAGAAGCGCGCCGCCAGCCGCCCGGCGAAGTGCCGGAACACGAACATCAGCGCGCTCACATAGACGAGCAGCAGGATGCCGCGCATTCCGACGCGGTTGGAGAGCGCCACGTCGATCCACTGCCCCGGCGCCAGCTCCGACGACGCCGTCAGGAACATCGCGCCGAACCAGATGAAGAAGCTCGGCCGGCGGAACACCTCGGCGATCGTATCGCGGAATGTCGGGCCGGTGCCGCCGACGGTGCTCGCCGTCGGGAAGCGGGTGGTCGCGGCAATCCCGATCACGCCCGCCGCCGGCAACAGCACCAGCGCCATGATGATCTGCCAATGCACCACGTCCGCCAGCGCGAAGCCCAGCAGCCCGCCGACGATCAGCCCACCCGGATACCAGGCATGAAGCACGTTCAACCGGTGCGTCGTATCCTCGGGGTAGAGCCGTGCGGTCAGCGGGTTGATCGTCGCCTCGGCGAGGCCCCAGCCGATGCCGCTCACCAGCATCCCGGCCCAGACGAGATGATAGATGCCCATGCCGGTCGCGATATGCCCCGCGCCGACGATCAGCAGCGTGCCCACCACGAAGCAGGAGCCGCAGCCGAGCAGCATCCGTCGCATCCCGATCTGATCGAGCACCGCGCTGGTCACGAACACGGTGATGGCAAAGCCCAGAAAGGCCGACCCGAGCGCCGAACCGATCATCTCGCCCGCCCGCACAGGCGCGACGGGATCGATCCACTGCGCTTTCAGCCCGCCGGCGATCGCGGCGCGGATCGACGCGCTCGAAGCGGCGGTAAACAACGCCAGCACGCCCAGCCAGAACAACCGCCCCCGGTTGACCGTCCCTTCGTCCACCCTGTGCCCTCCCCTTTGGCGCTCCGCTTATCGTGTCAGTCCCAGGAGCTTCCGGTTTGTCTGCGCGTCGCTGTCGCCACCCGCGAAATCGTCGAAGGCGCGCTCGGCGCGACGAATCATGTGCGCGGCGATGAAGGGGGCGCCTTCACGGGCGCCGTCCTCGGGGTGCTTGAGGCAGCACTCCCATTCGAGCACTGCCCAGCCGTCATAGCCATATTGCGTCAGCTTCGAGAATATCGCCCCGAAGTCGACCTGTCCGTCCCCCAGCGAGCGGAAGCGGCCCGGCCGGTCGACCCAGTTCTGGAACCCGCCATAGACGCCCGAGCGCCCGGTCGGATTGAACTCCGCATCCTTGACGTGGAACATGCGGATGCGGTCGCGATAGATGTCGATGAACTCGAGATAGTCCATCGCCTGCAACACGAAGTGGCTGGGATCGTAGAGGATGTTCGCGCGGGGATGCCCGTCGACCGCGTCGAGGAAACGCTCGAAGGTGATGCCGTCGTGCAAGTCCTCACCGGGATGCAATTCGAAGCAGACATCGACACCCTGCTCCTCGAAATGATCGAGGATCGGCCGCCAGCGGCGCCCGAGTTCCGCGAAGGCCTCCTCCACCAGCCCCGCCGGCCGCTGCGGCCACGGATAGAGGAACGGCCATGCGAGCGCGCCCGGAAAAGCCGCCTGCGCCTTCAGGCCGAGCCGCCGGCTGGCGATCGCGCCCAGCTTCACCTGCTCGACCGCCCAGCGCTGCCGCTCATCCGGCTTTCCGTGCAGTTCGGATGGTGCGAAAGCATCGAAAGCGGTGTCATAGGCGGGATGCACCGCCACGAGCTGCCCCTGGAGATGGGTCGATAATTCGGTGATCTCGACGCCCGCCTCTCGGCAGGTGCCGGCCAGCTCATCGCAATAATCCTGGCTTTCGGCGGCACGCGCGAGATCGATGCAACGCGCATCCCAGGTGGGAATCTGCACGCCGCGATAGCCTGCGTCGGCCATCCATTTCGCGGCACTGGCGAGCGTGTCGAATGGCGCGGCATCGCCCATGAACTGGGCGAGGAAGACACCCGGCCCCTTCATCGCCCCGCCCGTCATTTCGCCGTCTGAGCCTTCAGATAGGCAATCAGCGCCGCGCGGCGGGCGGGATCGTCCACCCGCATCACCATGCGCGTACCGGGCACGAGCTTCGATGGAGCGGAGAGGAAAGTATCGAGGCTCTTCTCATCCCAGCGAAGGCCCGAAGCCTTCAACGCAGCACTGTAATTATAGCCGGGAGCGCCCCCCGCCTGCCGGCCGAACAGGCCGTGGAGATTGGGTCCGATTCCATTGCGCTCGCCGGCTCCCAGCGTGTGGCAGGATCGGCAGGCCGCAAAGGCCTGCGCACCAGCGGGCTGCGCGCTGTCCTGCGCGGGCAGGCGCGCCGACGTCGCTGCCGCCGCCATCGCAAGCGCAACCGGTATCAGACGAAGCTTAACCTTCATGAGGCACCTCTCCCGGCGGTTTTTCGTCCGCTCTGTCGCTACTTACCTAAATCATATTTTCTTATGTTGGCTAGGCAATTTTGTATCATATCGTCGCGTTCCATAAATTGAGAGGAAAAGCCGGGATGAGCAAGGCGGAACGAAAGATGCGCTACGGCATGGTCGGTGGAGGCGAAGGGGCCTTCATCGGCGCCGTTCATCGCATGGCCGCCGCGCTCGATGGCGAGACGATGCTGGTCTGCGGAGCGTTCAGCACCGACGGCGACCGCAACCGCCGGACCGGCGAGGCGCTCGGCCTCGCGCCGGCCCGTGTCTACGCCGATATCGAATCACTTCTGGCTGGCGAACGCACGCTCCCCGAAACCGAGCGGATGCAGGCGCTCGCGATCGTCACGCCCAATCATCTTCACGCACCGATGGCGATCGCAGCACTTGATTCGGGTTTCGACGTTTTCTCGGAAAAGCCGATGGCCGCCACGCTTGCGGAGGCGAATGCCATCGCCGATGCCGTCCGCCGCAGCGGGCGCCGCTATGCTCTGGCTTTCACTTATGCCGGCTATCCCATGATCGAGGAGGCTCGCCAACGCGTCCTGCGCGGCGATTTCGGGACGATCCGGCGGGTCGAGGTGGAATATCTGCAAGGCTGGCTCAGCCGGCCGATCGATGCCGGCGGCAACAAGCAGGCCGAATGGCGCACCGATCCGGCACGCGCCGGGCTCGGCGGTTGTCTGGGGGACATCGGTTCGCACGCCTTTCACCTCGCCGAACATGTCTCCGGCCTGAGCGTCGACGCGATCAGCGCGGATCTGACGACCCACGTCCCCGGCCGCCAGCTTGATGATGATGTCGCGGTGCTGCTGCGCTTCAAAGATGGTGCGCGCGGTACGATCCGCGCCAGTCAGGTCGCCGCCGGCGAGGAGAATGGCTTGCGCCTGCGTATCCACGGCACGGAAGGCGGGCTCGACTGGGCACAGATGGAGCCCAACACGCTGACCCTCCGCTGGCTCGACCGTCCGGCCGAACTGGTCCGCGCCGGCGGCCCCGGCCTGACCCCGGCCACGACATCCCTGCTGCGCATTCCGGCCGGGCATCCCGAAGGCTATATCGAGGCGTTCGCCAACCTGTATCGCGCCTTCGGCCGCGCAGTGGGAAACGGTGCGGATCTCGATGCTCCGGGCCTTCCCGACGGCCTGCGCACGATGCAGTTCATCGATGCAGCCGTGCGCAACTCCACCGGAACCGAGAAGTGGACGCCGCTATGTTGAGCAGCGTGCCCAATCCGGTCCGAATGGCGGGCAGCGCCACCGGCGAGCCCGCACCGATCGCCTGCCGCATCTGATCCCCGCAGGGAGCCCCGCCATGATGATCGCCAATCGCCGTCAGATCCTCGCCGGAACGGGGCTTGCCGCCCTCGGCACCGCGCTCCTCCCCTCCAGCGCGTGGGCGGCGGCGCCGCTCTCCGGCAAGCCCGACCTGTTCGTCGGCACGGGCGGGCATGGCCACACCTTCCCCGGCCCCTCGCTGCCATTCGGCATGGCGCAGCTCGGGCCGGATACCAACAACGTGGGGTGGGATGCCTGCTCGGGCTATCATCGGGATGACGGCTCGATCATGGGCTTCTCGCACACCCACCTGTCGGGAACGGGCGTGGGCGACATGCTGGACGTGCTGGTCGTGCCGACGCGCGGGCCGCTCAAGCTGGAGCCCGGCCCGGTCGAGCATCCCGAGCAGGGCTATCGTCAGCGCTACTCCGACGAACGAGCCGAGCCCGGCTATTACCGCGTCCGGCTGGAAAGCGGCGTGCTGGCGGAGCTGACCGTCACCGAGCGCACCGGCCTCCACCGCTACAGCTTCCCCAAGGGGCCGGGGCATATCCTGATCGACTTCGCCCATTGCCAACGGGAGAAGCCAGACGAGCCGATCCGCATCGACAATGCAATGCTGCGGCTGGAGGAGGACGGCACGCTCACCGGCACGCGCCAGGTGTTCCGCTGGGCGGCGGGGCGCTTTATCCACTTCGCGATGCAACTCTCGCGCAAACCCAGCCGCGTCGAGTTCTTCGCCGATGGCGACACCGTCTCTCCCAAGGGCACAAGCGAGGTGAAGGGCCATCGCCTGAAGGTGGCGCTCTACTTCGACGAAGCCGGCGGCGCGCCGATCGAGATCAAGACCGGCCTCTCGGCCATCGATATCGCGGGCGCAAAGGCCGCTCTCGCCGCAGAGGCTCCGGGCTGGGGCTTCGACAAGGCGCGCATGGCCGCCCGTCAGCGCTGGACGAAGGAGTTGAACCGCGTGCGCGTGTCGGGCGGCACCGAGGCCCAGCGCACGATCATGGCGAGCGCGCTCTATCACGCCTTCCTCTCACCCACGCTCTTCACCGATCGCGATGGCCGCTGCATGGGGCTCGACCACAAGGTGCATCAGGCCCCCAAGGGCGAACTGGCCTATTCGACCTATTCGCTGTGGGACACCTATCGCGCGCTGCATCCGCTGCTGACGCTGGTGATGCCCGATCAGGCGACATTATTCGTGCGCGACCTCATCCGCCAGACGCAGCAGAGCCCCTATGGCCCGCCCGCCTGGCCGCTTCAGGGCTATGAGACCGCCTGCATGATCGGCTGCCACGCCGTCTCGGTGCTGGCCGAGGCGCAAGCGAAGGGCATCGACGCGGACTATGCCGCCGCATGGCCCAATATTCGCCGCCGCGCCTTCGACCTCTCCTTCCCGGACATCGACAGCACGCTGGGCCGCGGCTTCTACCAGAAGCTCGGCTACATCCCCGCCGACCAGGTGTGGGAGTCGGTCAGCCGCACGCAGGAATATAGCTATGACGATTGGGCGATGTCGAAGCTCGCCGACGCCATCGGCCAGCATGAGGACGCGGCGACGCTCCGCAAGCGTAGCCTCAATTATCGCAACGTGATCGATCCCGGCATCGGCTTCGCGCGGCCCCGCTTCTCGGACGGAAGCTGGTGGACGCCCTATGACCCGATCCAGCTCGGCCACGCACCCGAGAAATATCGCGATTATACAGAGGCCAATGGCTGGCAGGCGACCTTCCTCAACCAGCACGACATTTACGGCCTGATCGCGATGTTCGGCGGCGACGCGGGGTTCGAGAAGAAGCTCGACGCGCTGTTCACCGCGCCTTCCACGCTGCCCAGGAATGCGCCGCCAGACATCTCGGGCCTCGTCGGGCAATATGCCCACGGCAACGAGCCGGACCAGCACGTCGCCTATCTCTACGCCTATGCCGGCGCGCCATGGAAGACACAGGCGATGGTCCGCCGCCTGTTGACCGAGATGTACAAGGCCGCGCCCGATGGCGTGATCGGCAACGACGACTGCGGCCAGATGAGCGCCTGGTTCATCCTGTCGGCGCTGGGCTTCTACCCGGTCGATCCGGTAAGCGCGCTCTATGTGTTCGGCTCGCCGCTGTTCGACGAGGCGGAGATGGATCTGGGCGGCGGCAGGACGCTCCGTATCCGCGCGAGCAATAACGGCCCCGACAAGCCTTATGTCCAGTCGGTCCGCTGGAATGGCCAGCCCTGGACGCGCAACTGGATCGCTCATGCCGATCTGGCGAAGGGCGGCGAGCTGCTGTTCGAAATGGGCGCGCAACCATCGAAATTCGGCTCGGCACCGCAGGACCGCCCTCCCTCCTACGGCCGCCTGCCCGGCTGACACCCACTGCTTCCCAAAGCGACGGACGTCAGCCGGGCACTCTTTTACGAACGATGGCATCCGAAGTGATAATTCGCCTGGATCCAGAGCTGGCGGCCATAGATATCGTAATAGCCGATCGAGTAATAAGGCCAGCCGCCGCTCTTATCGACCGGGTAATTATCCGCCACATTGTTGACGATCACAGACAGCGACGCCTGCTTGGTGATGTCGTAGGACGCGCTCAGATTGACGACCGTATAGGGCGAGCGTTCCCCGCTATAGTCATTCTTCGGCACGCGGCCGTAGCGCTCGGCATAGGCCGTCAGCGTCAGCGCGCCGCGCTGATAGGTCAGCGTCGCGTTGGCGCGGTCCTTCCAGTCGGTCTGGTAGGCCGGATCGTTCAGATAATCGAACGCCGGATCGCCGGGAAACTGGGTGTAGCTGTGGCTCAGCACGCGGGTATATTGCCCGTTGAGCGTGAACTTGCCGACCTTCTCGATCGACCAGCGGACGTTCGCGTTGATGTCGATGCCCTGCGTCCGCTCGCTCGCCGCGTTGATCGGGCTGTTGCGGATCAGCGTCACCTGATTGGGATTGACCGTGGCGCCCGCCGGATTGCGCGTCACGCGCGCCGTATAATCCCGACAGATCGAGGAGTTGGCATCCACCGGCGACCCCGAGACCGATTGGCCGAGGCGGCAATCCGCCTCCTGCCGCAGAAGCTGATCGACGTCCAGAGACGTCACCTCGTTCTTGATATGGATGCGGTAATAATCGAACGAGATGTCGAAATGGTGGCTCGGCGTCCAGACGAAGCCCGCCGTCAGCGACTGGCCGCGCTCGGGCTTGAGCTGTTTGTTGCCGTTCTCGACATAGTTCATGTTGTAGAAGTCGGTACAGCTCGAATAGGCCTGCCCATCCAGACGGCACTGATAATAATCCGTCTGGCTCGGATAATAGCCCTGCGTCTGCTGCTCGAAGACATAGTTCATGTCCGGCGCGCGGAAGCTCGATGACAGCGAGCCACGAACCAGCAGCGAACGCACCGGGCGGAACTCGATGCCGCTGCCATAGGTGGCGGCCCCGATATGGTTGCCCCCATATTCGTAGCGGTCATAGCGCCCCGCCCCCGACACCGTCAGCGAACGCAGGATCGGCACGCGCACCTCGCCCGCGATCGCCTGCCGCTGGCGCTTGCCATAGCTCGGCAGCGAGGCGGCGGTGTTCCAGTAGACGCCGTCGTTGATCTGCGGATCGGGATCGTTGGAGAAGCTGTTGTCGCCCACCTCGATCGCGCCCGCCACTTCCAGCGGGCCGGCCGGCAGGTGCAGCAGCGTGCCGTTCACCGAGAGGCTGCCGTCCTGCAACTCGGTCCGCGTCCGCGTGAGCGAGGCCTGGCTGAGCTGGCCGAACTCACCCGGCGTCAGCGCGGTGAAGAGGCGGGAAGCCGGCGCGTCATAGGCGGCGAAACCGTCGACGGTGCCCTGCTGCTGGCCGAGATAGAAAGCGTCGATCCCGCTCAGCAGGCGCACGCGCGTCTGGTCGCTGCGATACTGGGAGCGGTTGTAGGACAGATCCCAGTGCCAGCTATCGCCCAGCCGGCCGCGCACGCCGGTGGTGATGTTCCAGGACTGCTCGTCATAACCGCTGGCCGTGCCCATGCGGCCGCCCGTCTCCTCCGACGTCAGCGTGTGGGACCAGCTCTCCAGCCGGCTTGTCGCGAGATTGTAGAAGGTGGACGACCAGGTCAGCGAGCGCACGACATTGGCGATGTCGCTCTGCGTGTAGAGGCCGCCGGCATAGAAATCGATGTCGTCGGTCAGGTGATAAGTGGCGTGGCCGTAGAAGCTCTGGGAGTCCTTCTTCGTCTGGATCGTGCGGCCGTTATAATAGGCGTCGCTGCCGCAATAGCTGCCGCCGCGCGGGCTCGACACCTGGCGGACGGTGCCGCCCTGAAGACCACCCAGCGCATCGCAGGCGCCGGCGGGCGGATCGTAATAGGCGCGCGTCGATGGATTGCTGATCGAGAACATCGACGGCGGAATCTGCGGCAGATCGGGCGTCGAGTAGCGCGAGTAAGAGCTGGCGATCCTGCGATCGCCCCAGAAGATCGGATCGCGCGAGTTGATCTCGCCGCCCACCACGACATCGAGCCTGCCGATGCTGGTGCCGCCGATGAACTGGCCGCGGATGTTCTTGCCGCCGCCCTGCTTGGTGTTGCCGACGCGCAAATTGACGTCGAGCCCGTCCATCTTCTCCTTGAGCTTGAGATTGACCACCCCGGCGATCGCATCCGAGCCATAGACCGCGCCCGCGCTGCCGCTGAGCACTTCGAGCGAATCCACGAAGGCATTCGGGATGTTGGCGAGGTTCACCGCGTTGACCGCACCGTCATAGGCGACGGGATAGTCCGCGAGGCGACGTCCGTTGACCAGCACGAGGCTGTGATTGGGGCCGAGGCCGCGCAGGTTCACGAAATTGGCGGCGGGCGTGAAGGTGCTACCGAAATCCTCGCCCTGCACATAGCCGGTGTTTTGCGGCAGCGCGGTCAGCGCGTCGAAGACGCTGCGGAAGCCGCTCTTGTCGATGGCATCGCCGGTCAGGATGGTGACCGGAGCGGCCCCCTCGGTCTGCCGCCGCGCGATACGCGAGCCGGTGATGACGATCGCCTCTGGCTGTGCGGCCGTGTCGTCCGTCTGCCCCTCGACGGTCTGCGCCTGCACCATCGATGCCTGCATCAGGCCCAGCGTCGATACCGTCAGGCAAAAAAGAAAATGGCGGGAAATCATAAGCAACACCCCCTTGAACTGATCCGGCGCCTGCATAACGAGGCTCAGGATAATTCCCTACTCAATAAGTAGACATTTTTCATTGAAGCCCCTCAAGCCGAGCTTCGGGCCCCGGCTTATCGCCCTCATGGAGCCCAACAGGATGGCCATGCGCCCGGACGAAACCCTCAAGCGGCGAGCCGTGTTGCCAGTCGGGCTCGTTACACCCACATTCAGTTTCCGAACTGAACGGGAGACCCAGAATGAGCCTTTCCGTCCGCTTTGACCGAGATATTCCCCTCTCTCACATCGATAATGGCGTCGTCTGGCTGAATGCGGCGGACGACAAGGGCGAGCCCCTGTCCGTCACGCTCCCGCTCGCGGACTGGAGCTATCTGAGCAACCGTCCCGGCGGTGGGCACGCAGGCGGAGATTCGCACGAATTCGCGCTCAGCCAGATCGAGGGCTTCCTCCGCTCGATCGAGCTGGACACCGTGCCCAGTTCGCGGCTCGTGCGCGTCGCCATGACGGACCGGATCTGAACCGGGCGAACCTTCGGATATTGCGCCGAAGCGCCCGGAAGGCACGCCGACCGACGATTGCGACCTGGAGGGTTTCGGCCTTATTTTCGCCTTAATCTGAAAGGCTCCGCGGAAGGGATCGCCATGGTCGCAATGGCCTGTCGCACGCCGATCTGTCTTGCCGTCCCCGATCTGGGCGGCGTGACGCCACGCCACTGGCTTGCCCTCTGGCAGCGGCGGCACGACGATTTCCATCGGATCGACATGGGCGCCTGGGATGATCCCCTCCGCAACAGCGCGCTCAGTCATATCGACGAGAATGTCCGGCGAGCGCGTGCGCCCGTCATTCTCGTCGCGCATGGCGTCGGCGCGCTCGCGGTGGCCTGGTGGGCGGCATTGCTGGGCAAGCGTGCCGCACGGCGGGTGCAGGGCGCCCTGCTCGTCGGGCCTGTCGATGCGGAACGGGCGGATGCCGAGGAACGCGTCCGGCGATTCGGCCCCGTCCCCACGGCGATGCTGCCCTTCCCCTCCATCGTCGTGGCGAGCGAGAATGATCCTTATGTCGATCTCGACCGGGCACGGGATATCGCGAGCGAATGGACCAGCGATTTCGTCAATGCCGGCCCCGTCGGGCATTTCGGGACGGATGCGAGGCTCGGACACTGGCCTCTGGGCGAGCGGATGCTCGACATCCTCATGAGCGGCGGCCCCGGCCTCTCGCGCTATACCTATCGACCGGAGCCTCCCGTCCGCACCGGCGTGCGGCGTCGGATCGAGAAGGTTCCGGGATTGCATCGCGCCGGGCTTTGAACCGGGCGCCGGTGATCGAACGCGGCTCTCGTTATCTGCGATCGATCTCCACCGCGCGTTAGATCTGGGCCGCTTCGAGATTGATATGCCCCGCCGGCAATTGCGCCCCGGAAACATGCTCCCGTTCGGCGAAGGCCTGGTGGATCACGCTGCCCGGCGGCACGTCTTCGGTGAGCCAGACGTTGCCGCCGATGATCGCGCCACGACCGATCGTCACCCGCCCGAGGATGGTCGCGCCGGCATAGATGACGACATCGTCCTCCACGATGGGGTGGCGCGCGAGCCCCTTGGTCAACGCACCCGAGGCATCGGTCGGGAAGCTTCGGGCGCCGAGCGTGACCGCCTGATATATCCGCACCCGATCCCCGATCACCGCGGTCTCCCCGATCACCACACCGCTGCCGTGATCGATGAAAAAGCTGGAGCCGATATGCGCGCCGGGATGGATGTCGATCCCCGTCCCGCTATGCGCGATCTCGGAGATGATCCGCGCCACCAGCGGCACGCCCAGTTCATAGAGCCGGTGGCCGAGCCGATGATGGATGATCGCCAGCACGCCGGGATAGCAGAGCAGCACCTCATCGACGCTGCGCGCGGCCGGATCGCCGCTGTAGGCCGCCTCCACGTCATGGTCGAGCACGCGGCGCAACGACGGCAAGGCGGCCGCGAAACCGCCGATGATCCGCGCCGCCTCCCGTTCGATCTCCGATGCGGAGGCGTCCGGTCGATCACAGCCCAGTTCCAGCCGGATCTGGCCGAAAAGCCCGGTGAGAGCGCTCTGAAGCGTCTCGGCGACGAAGCTCTCTTCCGTCTCTCTGCGCACGAAGCTCGGCCCCAGCCGGAGCGGAAACAGGACACCGCAGAGCTGGGTGACGATCCGCTCGAGGCTCAGACGCGACGGGAACCTCGCCTCTTCACTCCCGCTATGGTCGCGATGTGCCGCACGCCAATCCTGCCGCGCGGCTTTCAACTCGCGAGCCAGCGCCTCGGCATCCCAATATCCACCCTCCACTTTCGGAAGCTGATCGTCGTCGCCCATCGCCAATTCCTGTCTCCGGCATCGGCCGCCATCACCCGAAACTGCGACCGATAGCGGAGAGCATCAATGGCCTGAATGGTGTTTTGTGCCGTTTGCCCACCGTCGCATCGTGCAACCGAGGGGAGGAAATTGCGGGCTTCGATCCCCGGCCCTCAAGCCCAATCGGCAATGACATCGTTCGAAGGCTCAAAATATCCAGCCGCATCTCCGCCGGATAAGGTTTGACCGACGGAGCAATACATAGGTGCAATAGCTTTGGCCGCCTTCGCACCCGAAGATCGATTGAAAGCCTCACCCCATTGCCCCGCGATCCGAGGAAAGGACATGGCCATGAAGATTCTGATGGTTTTGACCTCGCACGACGAGCTCGGCGACACCGGTCGCAAGACGGGCTTCTGGCTGGAGGAGTTCGCCGCGCCCTATTTCATCTTCAAGGATGCGGGTGCGGAGATCACAATCGCCTCCCCGAAGGGCGGCCAGCCGCCACTGGACCCGAAGAGCAACGAGCCCGCATTCCAGACCGAACTCACCCACCGCTTCGAGGCCGATCCCGATGCCCAGAAGGCGCTGGCGAACAGCGTGCGGCTCGATGGCGTTTCGCATGAGGGCTTCGATACGGTCTTCTATCCCGGCGGACACGGCCCGATGTGGGATCTGGCCGAAGACATGAACTCGGTGCGGCTGATCGAAAGCACGCTCGCGGCCGGCAAGCCGCTGGCGCTGGTTTGCCACGCGCCGGTCGCCCTCCATCGCGCCCGCAAGCCAGACGGCACCCCGCTGGTACAAGGCAAGCGGGTAACCTGCTTCACCAACAGCGAGGAAGAGGCGGTCGGCCTCACCAAGGTCGTCCCCTTCCTCGTCGAGGACGCACTGCGGCGTCTGGGTGGAATATACTCCAGCGCCGACGACTGGCAGCCGCATGTCGTTTCCGACGGCCTGCTCATCACCGGCCAGAGCCCCGCCTCTTCCGGCCCGACGGCCGAGACGCTGCTCGAGCGCTTTGCGCCGCGCATCCGGGCCTGATGCCCACGCCCTCCAGGCTGAGGACAAGAACATGAACCACCCGATCGACATGAAGCTCGAAGCGATCGTCCTTCCGGTCGCAGATGTGGATCGCGCCGCCGCCTTCTACGGCCAGCTTGGATGGCGGGTGGACGCCGATATCCGTACCGAAGGCGGCGGCCGTATTCTGCAATTCACGCCGCCTGGCTCGCCCTGCTCGATCCTGATCGGGACGGGGCTGACGCCGTCCGCGCCGGGCTCGACCCAATTCGTCCACCTCATCGTATCCGATATCGAGGCGGCGCGGGCCGAACTCGTCGGCAAGGGCGTGGATGCAAGCGAGGTCTTCCACGATGCCGCGGGCGGCTACAACCGCTTCGATCCCGCCGCGCGAGCCAGCGGACCGGACCCGGAACGACGCAGCTACGCCTCGTTCCTGACCTTCAGCGACCCGGACGGCAATGGCTGGGTGCTTCAGGAGATCACGACCCGTTTCGAAGGCCGGATCGACTCAGGCGCGACCGGCTATGCCTCGGCGGGCGATCTCAAGGACGCACTCAAACGCGCCGCCGCCGCCCATGGCAAACATGAGGGGCGCATCGGCGCGCCGGACGCGGATTGGCCGGACTGGTATGCGGCTTATATGGTGGCGGAGCAGAGCGGCGTGCCGCTTCCGACCTGAGACGCGCTCCCGCTCAGGTCGAGGGGCCCCACCGCTTCGCCGATCAACAGCAACGTCGGCTCCTCTTCGGCAATGGCCTTGACCAGGAAGGGGAGCGCCGACAGCGTGCCGTGGATCAGTCGCTCGCGCGGCAGCGAGACGTTGACGGCCACCAGAACGGGCATGGCGGGCGACATCCCGGCTTTGATGAGCGATCGCGACACTTCGGCCGCCGCCGATCGCCCCATATAGACGCCCAGCGTGGTCGAACCGCCCACCAGAGCCTTCCAGTCCAGATCCAGCCTCTCCCCATGGCGAACATGCGCGGTGACGAGCGTCATCCCCCGCGCCAGCCCCCGCAGCGTCAGCGACACGCCGGCCGAGGCCGCCGCCGCGCTGGCCGCCGTGATGCCGGGGCAGATGCGCACGATCACACCGGCGCGGGCAAGATGCCCGATCTCTTCGGCGGAACGACCGAAAATCGACGGGTCGCCGCCCTTGAGGCGCACCACGCGCCGCCCGGCCGATGCCGCCGCGAGGAGCAGGTCGTTGATGCTGCCCTGATCCTTCGAATGCCGCCCCGAACGTTTGCCGACGCTCACCCGCTCGACATGCGGCGGCACGCAATCGAGTACGCCATGCCCCACCAGAGCATCGTGGAACACCACATCCGCCTCGCACAGCAGACGTTCGGCCTTGCGCGTCAGCAGCTCCGGGTCACCCGGTCCGGCACCGACCAGCCAAACATCGCCCGGCGCGAACATGCTGTCATTGTGTGGCATGAAGAGCCTCCCTTCGGGCATGGATGATTTGCGCGATCTTCGGTCGACAGGAGCCGCAATTTGTCCCCGCCTGAAGCGCCTTGCCCACCGCGGCGACATCGGCGAGCGCCTGCGAGGCGATCGCTTCCGTCAGCGTGTTCAGTCCGACGTCGAAACAGGCACAGACGATCGGACCACGATCCGCCTGCACACCGGCGGCGCGCCCGGCCAGCACTGCCGCACCGGCCTCGCCACCCAATTGCTCGATGAGCCAGTCGCGGGACGGCAATCCTCCGTCCCGAACGGTGAAGAGGGTTGCCTCCAGACGTCCGTCGACGAGGATGGCCGTGCGCCGCGCGCCGCGTCGCGCATCATGCACCTCGATACGTTCGCCCCTGGGCAGGCAGGCGTCGAGACGGGCGACGTCCCCGATCCCGGCCAGTTCATAAAGGGTTCCGGCCGGCACCGTGACCCGCGTCGCCCAAAGACAATCGGGAGCCTGTGCCGCATATCCACGCAGCAGCAGGAAACCCCGCCATTCCACCGCCACCTTCTCGATGCGTGCGGGCGTCTGCTTGAAGCCGGGCTGACCGGAATGCGGATCGGTGAGCGGGCGCGGCAACAGCCCGGTGCGACCGCCGGTGGATTGACGGTCGGTCCAATGGATCGGCGTGAACAGCTCGCCGCGCCGCTGCCCCTCGCTCAGCGTCACGCGGAACAGGCTTTTGCCCTGCGGAGTCCAGACGAGCGCGATGTCCCCTTCCCCGAACCCTTGCGCCTCGGCATCGCTCGGGTGGATTTCAACCATCGGCTCCTCGCGATGACGGGACAGTTTCGGCGAGAGGCCGGTCCGCGTCATCGAGTGCCACTGGTCGCGATAGCGGCCCGTGTTGAGTGTCATGGGCCATGCCTGGAGCGGACCAGCCAGCGGCGCCTGCTGCACGCGGACGAGGCGCGCCCGCCCGTCCGGCATCGGGAAGCGACCATCCGCAAACGGGCGCCCGCCCCATTGGAACGGCCCCATCCCTTCATAGGCGTGGTTGCCGATCGCCGGATGACCGCTCAGGTCGAACAGGCGCCTGCCTTCGTTCTGATAGGCGGAAAGCCGCGCATGTTCGCGCCAGATATCGGCGGGTCGATCATAGGCGAAGCCATGGCCCCAGCCCATGCGCCGGCCGACTTCGCTGATGATCCACCAGTCCGGCCGCGCCTCGCCGGGGAGCTCGAACAGAGGCCGCTGCCGGCTGATCCGGCGCTCGGAATTGGTGACCGTGCCGTCCTTCTCGCTCCATCCGGCGGCCGGCAGACGGACATGGGCATGGCGCGTCGTATCCGTCTCGGCGATCATGTCGGAGACGACGACGAAGGGACAGGCCGCCAGCGCCTCGCGCACGCGGCTCGCATCCGGCATCGAGACGGCCGGGTTGGTCGCCATGATCCACAGCGCCTTGATCCGCCCCTCGCCGACCGCGCGGAACAGGTCGACCGCCTTCAGCCCCGGCTTCGTCGCCATGTGCGGCGCAGCCCAGAAGCGACCGACCCGCGCGACATTCTCGGGCGCGAAGTCCATGTGCGCGGCAAGGCTTGAGGCGAGCCCACCCACCTCGCGCCCGCCCATCGCGTTGGGCTGACCGGTGATCGAGAAGGGCGCGGCGCCCGGCTTGCCGATCCTTGCCGTGGCGAGGTGGACATTGATGATCGCGTTCACCTGATCCGTGCCGCGCAGCGACTGGTTGATGCCCTGGCTGAACAGCGTGACCGTGCGTGGGTGCGCCGCGAAGAGATCGCAAAAGCGCTGGAGATCGGCCGGCGGCACGTCGCAGGTCTTCGCCACGGTCCAGAGATCCTGCTCCGTGTCCAGCGCCTCCCAGAAACCTTCCGGGACATTCACGCTGGCCGCCAGATAGGCCTGATCCACCAGCCCCTCGCGCCGACAATAGGCAAGCAGGCCGTTCATCAACGCCACGTCGGTGCCCGGACGGATGGCGAGGTGGAGGTCCGCATCCTCGCACGTCTCCGTCCGCCGCGGATCGACCACCACCAGCTTCGCGCCCCGCGCCGCCCGCGTCGCCTGCATCCGCTGATAGACGATCGGGTGGCACCAGGCGGTGTTGGAGCCGACCAGCACGAACAGATCCGCCTCGTCGAGATCGTCATAGGAGGCGGGCACCACATCCTCGCCGAAGGCGCGGACATGGCCCGACACCGCGCTCGACATGCAGAGCCGCGAGTTGGTGTCGATATTGGCCGAGCCGATGAAGCCCTTCATCAGCTTGTTGGCGACATAATAGTCCTCGGTCAGCAACTGGCCCGAGACGTAGAAGGCGACGCTGTCCGGCCCATGCCGCGCGATCGCCTCCTTGAACCGGCGGGCGACGAGATCGAGCGCCTTGTCCCAGCCCGCCCGCTTCGCCCCGATCATCGGGTGGAGCAGGCGCCCCTCCAGCCCCACCGTCTCGCCGAGATGCGTGCCCTTGGAACAGAGCCGCCCGCGATTGGCGGGGTGATCGGGATCACCCTTGATCGCGACCGAACGCTCCCCCAAAGGCGTCGCCAGGACGCCGCAGCCGACGCCGCAATAGGCGCAGGTCGTGCGGATCGCCCCGCTCACCTCAGGCAGCCGCCTTCAGCGTCGAGGCGCGGCACAGCAGCACCCGCCCGCCGCTCACCTTCACAGGGATGGTCGGCGTGCAGCCCTTATCCTCGCCCTGCGCCTCGCCGGTCGCGAGCGCGATCCGCCAGTTGTGCAGCGGGCAGGAAACGCTGTGGCCATGGACGATGCCCTGGCTGAGCGGCCCCTTCTTGTGCGGGCAGCGGTTCGCCAGCGCGAACACCTTGTTGTCGGCGGTGCGGAAGACGGCGATCTCCTCGCCCCCCTCGACCGGCACGGTGCGCGAGCCCCGCACCGGAATCTGCTCCAGCCAACCGATATCGAGCCATTCTCCGATCATCCGATCACTCCGCTGCCAGAGGCATGAAATGCGCCATGTGCGCGTGCTGCTCGCGATCCTGACCGGCGGCGCGCTCGGCCCAGGGATCGTCCTGCGAGAAGCTCTGAGAGAGGTGGAAGCGCGCCGCCAGCGCCTCGCGGCCTTCGTCGTCGTCGACGATCCGCGCCTTGAGATAATCGAGGCCGACACGCTCGATCCATGGCGCGGTGCGCTCCAGATAGCGCGCCTCCTCGCGATAGAGCTGGATGAAGGCGGCGCAGTGCTCCATCGCCTCCGGCTCGGTCGAAACCTTGCAGAGCAGATCGGTCGCGCGGACCTTGATGCCGCCATTGCCGCCGACATGCAGCTCGTAGCCCGAGTCCACGCAGATCACGCCGAAGTCCTTGATCGTCGCCTCGGCGCAGTTCCTCGGGCAGCCGGAAACCGCGATCTTGAACTTGTGGGGCATCCACGAGCCCCAGCTCATCTTTTCGAGCTTCACGCCGAGCCCGGTCGAATCCTGCGTGCCGAAGCGACACCATTCGGAGCCGACGCAGGTCTTCACGGTCCGCAGCGCCTTGGCATAGGCATGGCCGGATACCATTCCCGCCGCGTTGAGATCGGCCCAGACGGCGGGCAGATCCTCCTTCCTGATGCCGAAGATGTCGAGCCGCTGACCGCCCGTCACCTTGACCATCGGCGCGTTATATTTCTCCACCACATCGGCGATGGCGCGCAGCTCGCGGGGGTTGGTCAGCCCGCCCCACATACGCGGCACGACGGAATAGGTGCCGTCCTTCTGGATGTTGGCGTGGAGACGCTCGTTGACGAAGCGGCTCTGCTGGTCGTCGCGATACTCGCCGGGCCACGCGCAAAGCAGATAATAGTTGAGCGCCGGGCGGCAGGATGAGCAACCGTCCGGCGTCGCCCAGTGCAGCTTCTGCATCACCTCGGGGATCGACTTCATCCCCTGCGCGACGATCTCGCGGCGGACGTCGTCATGGCCGAAGCTGGTGCATTTGCAGAGCGTCTTCACCGCACGCTCACCGGCATATCCATCGCCCAGCGTGAGGGTGAGGAGCTTCTCCACCAGCCCGGTGCAGGAACCGCAGGAGGCCGAGGCCTTGCAGGTGCCGCGAACCGCATCGAGCGTGGCCGCTCCACCTTCGATGCAAGCCACCACCTGCCCCTTGGACACGCCGTTGCAGCCGCAGACTTCCGCATCGTCCGCCAGCGCCGCAACGGCTTCAAGAGGGTCCGCCTGCCCACCTCCGAAGGCGTAAGCCTGCCCGAAGATCAGCATGTCGCGAATGGCCGAGACGTCCTCGCCCTTCTTGAGCAGATCGAAATACCAGCCGCCGTCCGCCGTATCGCCGTAGAGCACGGCACCGACCACGCGGTCGTCCTTCACCACCACGCGCTTGTAGACGCCGCGCGAGGCGTCGCGGAGGACGATGTCCTCCGCGCCATCGCTCCCGGAGAAATCGCCCGCCGAGAAGACATCCAGCCCCGCGACCTTGAGCTTGGTCGAGGTGACGGAACCGCGATAGCCGCTATGCTGCCCGACCAGCCCGTCGGCGAGGCTGCGGCACATCTCCCAGAGCGGCGCCACGAGTCCGTAGACGTTGCCGTCATGCTCGACGCATTCGCCGACCGCGAGCACGTCAGGGTCCGACGTGACCATATGATCGTCGACCTTGATGCCGCGTCCGATCTCCAGCCCGCACGCCCGCGCCAGCGCGACCGAGGGGCGGATGCCGACCGCCATCACCACGAGACTGGCGGGTATCTCGCGCCCATCCTTCAGGCGGATGCCCTCGACATGGCCGTTGCCGAAGATTTCGGCGGTGTCGGCGCCGGTGAGGATGGTCTGCCCGCGCGCTTCCAGTGCGGACTTGAGCAGCCAGCCCGCCGCCTCGTCGAGCTGGCGCTCCATCAGCGTCGGCATGATGTGCAGCACCGTCACCTTCATGCCGCGCAGCGTGAGCCCGTGCGCCGCCTCCAGCCCGAGCAGACCGCCGCCGATCACCACCGCATCGCCGCCCTGCGCGGCAGCGGCCAGCATGGCGTCGACATCCTTCATGTCGCGGAAGCTGATGACGCCCGGCAGATCCTTGCCCGGCACCGGGATGATGAAGGGATCGGAGCCGGTGGCGATCAGCAGCTTGTCGTAGGAGACGCTCCGCCCCGACTGCGCCGTGACGCGCTTCGACCCGCGATCGATCGCCACCACCGGATCGCCGACCACCAGTTCGATGCCGTTTTCGGCATACCAGGCGCGATCGTTGATGACGATCTCGTCGAACGTCTTCTCCCCGGCGAGCACGGGCGAGAGCATGATGCGGTTATAGTTCACATGCGGTTCGGCGCCGAAAATGGTGACGCGGTAGCGCCCCGCATCCCGCGCCAGCAGTTCCTCCACCGCGCGGCAGCCCGCCATGCCGTTGCCGACGACGACGAGGTGCGGGAGGCCATCGACCCTGTCGACCGCCACCTCTCCCTCGACATTGTCATGCCCATAGAAATCCATGCCCGCTGCTCCAGAAACGAAAAAGGCCGCCATCCAGACCTCGCGCGTTGCGAAGTCTGGATGGCGGCCTTGCCTGCATCGTGAACCGGCGGGAAAACCGCCGGGGCGATGTGCCGGAACCGCCCGTCGATGGAGGGTTCCGACTATGTCGGATCGAGCGCCCTTGCCCGATCGTTTTCAAGAATGCCTCGATTCCCCGTCGCGCTCAAGCCTGTTTTTGCGCTGCGGCATAAAACGGTCGATCAGATGCGAACACCTCTCCCGGCGGCTTCCCATGTCGCACGCCAGCGACGCTTGACGATGGTGATGCAGAAGGCCGCGGCCAGCGCCAGCGCGGCGAAGATCAAGAAGCCCGGCTGATAGCTGCCGGTGAACTGCCGCGCGAGGCCGAGCGAGGAGGCCAGATAGAAGCCGCCGATCCCGCCGGCCATGCCGACCAGCCCGGTCATGACGCCGATCTCCGCGCGAAAGCGCTGTGGAACGAGTTGGAAGACCGCGCCGTTCCCGGTGCCGAGTGCCAGCATCGCCGCCACGAACAGGCCGAGCGCGCTTCCCATTGTCGGCGCGCCACTGACGCCCGCCAGCGCCAGCGCGGCGACGAGATAGACCATCGTCAGCGTCCTGACGCCTCCGATCCTGTCCGCCAGCGCGCCGCCGAGCGGCCGCACCAGCGAGCCGGCGAACAGACAGGCCGCCGTGCAACCGCCTGCCACGACGCTGCTCACGCCGAACCGGTCGGTGAAATAGATGGGCAGCGATGCCGCCAGCCCGACAAAGCCGCCGAAGGTGACGCCGTAGAACAGCATCAGCCACCACGCGTCAGCGGTCCTCAAAAGCCCTCCATAAGCGGACAGGCGACGCGGAGCTGTCTCGCCGGGCGCGTCCTTCGCCAGGACGATATAGACCACGAACACGATCGCGAGCGGGATGCAGGCAAGGCCCAGCACCGCGTTCCAGCCGAGCATCTTCGCCAACGCCGGCGCGAACAGCGAGGCCAGCACCGTCCCCGAGTTGCCCATGCCGGCGATCCCCATCGCCTTGCCCTGATGCTCGGGCGGATACCAGCGGCTGGCCAACGGCAGAGCGACCGCGAAGGACGCCCCCGCAAAGCCGAGGATCACGCCGAGCGCCAGCGTTCCGCCGAAGCTGTCCACGCCGAGCAGCCAGGCGGAGAACAGCCCGCCAAGGACGATGATCTGGCCGATCGCGCCCGTGCGCTTGGGGCCGATGCGATCCACCAGCAGACCGTTCACCACCCGCAGCACCGCGCCGGCCAGTGTGGGGGTCGCGACCATCAGCCCCTTCTGGGCCGGCGTCAGATGCAAGGCACGGGCGATCTCCGGCGCCAACGGGCCGAGCAGCACCCACACCATGAAGGCCATGTCGAAATAGAGGAAGGCGGCGATGAGCGTTGGCCGGTGCCCCGCCTTCCAGAAGCCGCCGACATCCCCGGTGCGCTCTTCATCCTTCCAATAGACCGTCGCCATATCGAACCCCCGATCGTCGTCCGCCGGACACGAAAAAAGCCGCCTCCGGCCCCTCGCGCTCGCGACGGCCGGACAGCGGCTCTGCTGATCTTGCGATGGAGAGCGGCCCCCGCATTGGGGCGCGTCTCCGCTAGGCGCGCATCATCGCGCGACGGGCCAAGTGTTCCGCAAAGCCGTCGCCTTCGCAAGTGCAAAAAGTGCGGCGCTCAACGCGGACGGAGCCCTTCGAGATAGGCCGCCAGATCGGCGGGATCGAAAATACGCCCGTCGAAGAAGCGATCCGGCCCGAGCGTCAGGTCCGCGCGATGCGATCCTACGGCCGTGGGTGTCGTGAGCGCCCCCTCCACCTTCATGCTCGCGCCCGGCATCGGCGCCCCCGTCCCCGCCAAGGCCCGGCGATAGACGTCGGAGCGGAACACCGCCGCCGCCTGCCGCTCGGCTTGTTCCGAGGGTTCGGCCATCCCCCAGCGGACCATCTGCGAATAGATCCACAACGCCTGGCTCCGCCACGGGAAGGCGGCTGCCTCGCGGTGGAAGATCATCATGTCCGGCAACTCGACCGGATGATCGGCGGCACGCAGCGCCAGCCGGCCGGAGAGCGCCGGCAGGATCGTTTCCGTCGCCCGCCCGACATAGGCCGGCCGCGCCAGCAATTCGGCCAGTTCCTCCCGATTGGCGGGATCGTCGCACCATGCCGCCGCGCGATCCAGCGCCACCAGAAAGCGGTCGACCAGTTCGGGCCGTGCCTCCATCCAGTCGGTGCGGAAAGCGAGCACCTTCTCCACACCCCGCTGCCAGATGCGCGCGCCGACGGCGACGATCTCGGCCAGCCCTTCCTGCACCGCCACGCTGCTCCACGGCTCGCCCGCCATGAAGCCATCGATCTCGCCGCCGCGCATCGCCTCCACCATCAGCGAGGGCGGCAGCACGCGCAGCGCCAGATCCCGGTCGGGATCGATGCCGGCATAGCCCAGCCAGTACCGCAGCATCAGCGCATGGCTGGAATAACGATGGACGATGCCGATCACCGGCTTGCGACGATGCAGCCCGATCGCCGTGGCGAAATCGTGCGCGGCCGCGATCGGATCGGCGATGCGTCGCGCCGGATCGGGATCGAGCGCGGCGGCGAAGTCCGTCGCCATGGCCAGCGCGTTGCCATTGACGTTGAGCTTGAACGGCGCGGACAGCGAGGCGGGATGCTGGCTCAGCCCCAGCGTCACCGCGATGGCGAGCGGCGCGAGCATATGCGCGGCCTGCACCTGCCCATAGACCAGCCGATCGCGCAGCGTGGCCCAGGATTCGGTCCGCACCAATGCCAGATCGATATCATGTGCGGCGGCGAACCCCTTCTCCTTTGCGGCGACCAGCACGGCGCTGTCCGCCAAAGGGAGATAGGCGACAGAAAGCGGGGTCATGCGCGGCCTCCCAGCAGATCGCTGGCGGTGATGAGCGCCTCCGCCACCTCGACGATGCGCCGCCCCTGATTCATCGCGGTGGAACGCAGCAGAGCATAGGCATCCGGTTCGGAAAGGTTGCGACTGGTCATGAGAATATTCTTCGCCCTGTCGATGGTCTTGCGTTCGGCCAACGCGCTGCGCGCTTCGTCGAGTTCGCTCTGCATTCGAGCGAAGGCATTGAAACGGCGGATGGCGAGATCGAGGATCGGCTTCACCCGCTCCTTGCGCAGCCCGTCGACGACATAGGCGGAGACCCCGGCGTCGATCGCGGCACCGATCATGTCGTCGTCGGACTGGTCCACGAACATCGCGATCGGCCGCGCCAGCGCACGGCTGACCACCAGCATCTCCTCCAGCGTGTCGCGGCTGGGGGAGCCGAGATCCATCAGCACCACGTCCGGCGCCATCCTCTCGATCCGAGCGACGAAGGCGCCGCGCGGCGGGACGATGTGGATATCGTCATAGCCCGCCTCGCGCAGCCCTTCCTCCAGCACGGAGGCGCGCAGGCCCGTATCGTCAACGATCATGATGCGCACGATCCGCGCCGCCCCTTTCTTCGCACTTGCGGTAGAGTGTTCGCGTCGCGGGCGATGGTCAATGGCCCTGCGCATCCTTTCTAATAGTCAGACATGAATTGATAGGTCTCTACCATTTACCAGGGCACCACTCGATCCGAACAAACCCATCGCCATGCTATTGCGCCAACTTGTCCGACATAATAGGCTGACTGAGAGCAGCCTGTGCGGGCGCCGGGAACAATCATATGGGAGCGGGCTAATGGCCGGGTCAGGTTGCGGGCGGCATGGGGCGGATGCCGGAAACTGGGCGAAACATGCGCAGTTGAGCCGACGGGGCTTTCTGGCGGGCACCTCCGCGCTGGCAGCGGCGTCGGCCGCGGGTGCCGTCGCTCCGCCTGCATCGCCCCCCGCCCCCAATCTCGCCCTCGTGGCGGTTCCCACCACGTCCTTCTGCACGATGCCGTCCAAGCTGCCGCGCCTCAACGATGGGAAGGAGCCGAAGAACTCGGGCGACGCCGCGCCGATCGCTTTCGATTTCTCGCCCAGCACGGACGATCAATGGGTCCAGTATGACTGGCCGGAGCCGGTCTCCGTGGATCGGATCGACGTCTATTGGCAGGAAGGCAGCGAGGGCACTGAGCTGCCGGCCCGCTACCGGATTCTCTACTGGAACGGTTCGGGCTTCGTCCCGGTGGGCAACCCCCAAGGTTTGGGCGTGTCTCGGGATGCCTATGACAGCACGAGATTCGATCCCGTCCATACCCCGCGACTGAGGCTGGAGATTTCCTCCAACGGGAAGAGGCCGGCCGGCATCCTGCAATGGAAAGTGTATGGGCCGGGCACGCCTCCCGCCCTCGCTCCGGCGGTAGCGGCAGGCCCGGACCGGACGGTGGTGCTCGGCGGCAAGACCTATCTGGCGGCGCAGGTGAAGCAACTCGGGGCGCCGGCGAGCGCCGTCCGGTGGCGGAAGATCAGCGGGCCGGGCGATATCCTGTTCGCGAACGCAAGCACCGCCGAAACGAGCGCCATGGCGACCTCGGCCGGGGATTATGTGCTGGAGGCGAGCGCATCCGCCAACGGCAAGACCACTGCATCGCGTCTGCGGCTCCGCGCGCAGGCAGCCCCGCCGGCCGAGCGGCTGGAGGTGGTCTATACGACGCCCTACACGATCACGAGCCCCTTCTGGCGGGCGCGGGCCAAGGCGCTGATCGTCAACTGGATTCCGCACTGCGTCGACTATTGCGAACGCACCGACCTCAAGGAGGGCAGAGGCGGGCTCGACAATTTCATCGAGGCGGCGAAAGCGTTACGGGGCGAACCGCACAGGCCGCATCAGGGCTATGTCTTCTCCAACGCCTGGGTGCATCAGACGGTGGAATCGATGTGTCTCGCGCTGATGGTCGATCCGGCCGGCGATCCCGAAATCGTGGCGGCGCACGACGGGATGCGGGCCACGCTCGAACGCTGGATACCGATCATCCTCGCCGCCCAGCACCCGGACGGCTATCTCCAGACCGCCTATACGCTGGCCGATCGGAAGGAATGGCCGCAGCGCTGGGATCCTGCGCATCGCGGCAATCATGAAGGCTATGTCTCGGGATATTTCATCGAATCCGCGATCAACCATTACACGCTGACCAAAGGACAGGACCGGCGGCTCTACCATGCGGCCCGGCGGCTCGCGGATTGTTGGGTGGCGAACATCGGGCCGGGCAAGAAGGCCTGGTTCGACGGTCATCAGGAGATGGAGCAGGCCCTCGTCCGCTTCGGCCGCTTCGTCAACGACATGGAGGGCGGAGGCCAGGGCGACGCCTATATCGCGCTCGCCCGCTTCCTGCTGGAATCGCGCCGGGGCGGCGATGAATATGACCAGAGCCACCTGCCGCCCAGCCGCCAATATCAGGCGGTAGGCCACGCGGTTCGCGCCGTCTATTTCTATTCCGGCATGGCGGACATCGCCGCCGAGACCGGCGATCGCGATTATCAGAGCGCCGTCGCGTCGCTTTGGGACAATATGGTCAATCGCAAATATTATGTCACCGGCGGCATCGGCAGCGGGGATTCTTCGGAGGGCTTCGGCGACGACTATGCGCTGAAGAACGACGCCTATTGCGAATCCTGCTCAAGCTGTGGGCTGATTTTCTTCCAGTACAAGCTCAACCTTGCCTATCATGATGCGCGATACGCAGACCTCTATGAGGAGACCATGTATAACGCGCTGCTGGGCGCGACCGATATCGACGGCCATCATTACACCTACACGAATCCGCTCATCAACACCGAGCGCTATGCGTGGCACGATTGCCCCTGCTGCGTGGGGAACATCCCCCGGACGCTCCTGATGATGCCGACCTGGGCCTATGCGAAGAGCCCGCAAGGCCTGTTCGTCAATCTGTTCGCCGGCAGCCGGATCGATGTCGGCGAGGTGGCCGGCACGCGGGTGGAGATGGTGCAGGAGACGGACTATCCCTGGGCGGGCACGGTGGCGATCACCGTCAATCCGGCGGCATCGCGTCGGTTCGCGCTCCATCTCCGCGTGCCGGATCGCACGACGAGCGAGCTTTACGCCTCGACGCCCGAAGTGAGCGGGCTGCGCCGTCTGGCCGTCAACGGATCGGAAGTCAGGGCTCCCGTAGTCAACGGCTATGCGGTGATCGAGCGCGAGTGGAAGGCCGGCGACCGGGTCGATCTCGAACTGCCGATGGCCGTGCAGCGGATCGTGAGCCGGGATGTGGTGGCCGCGACAAAGGGCAAGGTCGCACTCCGCTACGGCCCCCTTATCTACAATAGCGAGGCCGCCGATCGGCAGCGGCTGGACGTTCCGCTCGGCAACGCCCCTCTGGCAACCGCGTGGCGGAGCGATCTGCTGAACGGCGTCATGACGATCACCGGTCAATGGGCGGACGGCGCTCCGATGCTGGCCGTGCCCAACTATGCGCGCATGAACCGCGCCGGGCCTTCACCCGAATTTCCCAGCCATCGGAAGGAAGGGCCGACGCTCTCGCAAGTCTGGATGTCCAGGATCACCTGAGGGCGGCGGCCTGTCAGCCCCCGATCCTGTTGGCGACATCGGGGGCATCGTGGGGGCGGAAATAGAGCGCTCCGTTGTCCGCCGGTCGCGGCACGGGCAGCGTGTCGGAGGCATAGCCCGCCGGCACGGCCTGCGGATGCTCGAAACCGGGCGTCGCGGACAGGCTGTCGATCAGGAACAGGCCGCTTCCCGTGAGCGTGCAGCCGTCCGCCGGGGCGGCGCCGCATTGCAACTGGGTCAGCGTCGGCAGGCGCACCAGCGTGCCGATGGGCAGCCAGTCGCTTTCCGCGCCATCGCGCACGATACGCGCCCTGAGCGCTCCGAAGGCGGACGGGCCGAGCAGCCGGCCGGGCTGGAAGGTGGCGATCAGAACATGGTCGTCGACGAAGGTAAGGCCGTTCGAGACGGTGAGCCGCGCCCCCTCCCCGCCGGACGCGGCGGCGATCTCGATGCTCTCCTGACCGGTCAGCCGGGCATTCCCGTCGGTTCGCAGCGAGAAGGTGAAGGTCGCGTTGCCGGGTATCTCGCTGTCGCTGCCGAGCGTGATCGCGACCGGCCCGCTCGCCGCCGCGCGTTCCACATTATGCGCGATCATGCTCGCGGCGAGCCGTGTCGGCGTGCGCGGCGCGGCGAGCACCACTTTGTCCGGCGCCGCCCCGCCGGGGCCTGCGATCTCCACCGCCAGCGCGCCCTTTCCGTCGCCGGCGGGAAGCGCGATGCTGATCCGATCCGGGCCTTCCTTCTTCCATGTCGTCCTGACAGGCGCCGCACCGCCGATCTGGAGCGTCACGCCGGTGACGCACGCCGCCGCGCCGCCGACGAGCGTGGTCGTGCCTCCAGCCGAGGGAGGGCTGCTTGAGCCCGGCCGCCACTGGCCGGCCTGCACGGCCTGCAAGCGCACCGTCGGGCCGTCGAACGGCTGGAAACCCCACACGCCATGTATGCGCCCTTCCAGCGGACCGGAGACCCTCGCCGGGAGCTTGCCCGCCATCATGATGCGCAATCCGCCCTGCTCCACGTCCGGGATCGCCGGCAGATCGATGTCACGACCATCGGGCAGCTTCACGCGCAGGCTGAGGTCATGGGCATAATGCGTCGAATAGATGAGCGGCGCGCCGCTCATCGGCAGCAGCGGTTCGGCCGACTGGAGACAGAGCGACGGAGAAACCTCCGGCACCTGAAGCGGCGGCACATGCACGGGCGCCACCACCGGCAGGGGGGCGACCAGCACCGACTTCGGATTGTGGAAGGACGGCGGCGCGTTCAGAACCAGCCGCATCTGATCGCCGTCCATCGTCGCGAGCGCGGGGATATATTGATATTTCGCCGTGTGGATCGAACTGAAGATGCCGATGATATCGCGGATCGCCGCGATATAGGGGCTGTAATAGCCGAGCCCGCCCTGCGGCGTGGCGCTGAGCTGAAGCGCCAGATCCGCCCCCGGCCCGGCCACCGCCTCGGTGATGGCGTTGCTGTGCCCGTCGCTCAGCACCAGCGTCTCCTGGTTCTGGAGCAGGCAGGCGGATTGCAGCGACGGCATCTTGGTCAGGCAGTCGTCATTCACCTTCACCTGAAGGCTCCGCGCAAGCAACGGCGCGATGCGCTTGAGCCGTTCCGGGTCGTCGGGCACGACCTTGCGGACCTCGCCGAGATAGGTGTCGAGCCGGCCATGGTCGAGCGAAGCCTGCGCCAGATCCTGCGCCGCTCGCACGAAGGCGCCCGGCCGGCCCTGCACGGAATTGCGCAAAGTCGAGAAGTCGCCGCCGGTTTCGGGCGCCAGGAACAGCACGACCTGCTGCGCGCCATCCGGCACGGTGAGCGAAAGGCCGGCCCGCACCTTCTTGTTCTTCTTCCATGTTTCGGATTGGTAGAACCACTTGTCCGGCGGCGGGTTGGTCGATCCGCGCAGGAAGGCCGCGATCAGCAGATAATGCGCCGACTGGTCCTTGGGCAGATCGGCCCGGATATCGAGCCTGTCGCCCGCGGAAAGCTGCGGCACCTGCGCGATGGGCAGGCTCTTGCCCTGATGCGTGACGGTGACGCGGAGCGTCGGCCCCGTCAGATCGAACGGAGCCGGATCGGCGGCGACGGCGCGGCTACCCAGCAGACCGGCGAGAAGGGAGGCGGACAGAAGAAGGCGACGATGCATGGACGGGCTCATACACTGGAAAGGGTCTCGGATTCGCCCCCTGCCTGCCAGCGCTCGGCAAGATACAGAATGAACGGGAGCAAAGGTTCGAGATACAGACCCCTCAGCCCGGCAGCGGTTCCCAACGGAATATCGCTCCCGCGCCGGGCATTCAGGGTAGCGCTTGGCATCGCCGCAAAGCGCCCTAGGGTGCGGCGGATGGGCATTCTTCTCGAAATCTGCGTCGATGATCCGGCGGGCATCCGCGAGGCCGTCGCCGGCGGCGCCGATCGGCTCGAACTTTGCTCGGCCCTGGAACTCGGCGGACTTACTCCATCGGCGGCCCTGATCGAGCAGGCGGTTGCCTCTGGATTGCCAGTCCACCCGATGATCCGCCTGCGTGCCGGCGGATATGTGCTGGAAGACGGCGACGTGCCTGTGATGATCGAGGAGATCCGCCTTGCACTCGCACGAGGCGCGGCCGGCGTGGTGGTGGGGGCGCTGTTGCCCGATGGCCGGCTCGATCGCGAGGCGATGGCCCGCTTCCGGGACGCGGCTCGCGATGCGACGATCGTGCTGCACCGGGCGATCGATCTCTCCATCGACCCGGTTGCGGCCGTGGAGGAGACCCGTGTCCTCGGCTACGATAAGGTTCTCAGTTCGGGAGGGGCGGCAAGCGCGCCCGAAGGCGCCGCGACGCTGGCCCGCATGGTCGAGGTTGCGGGGCCGCATCTGTCGATCATGGCGGGGGCGGGCGTGCGTCCCGACAATGCCGCAGCGCTGGTCGCGGCCACCGGTGTGCGCGAGATTCACGGATCCGCCAGCCGGCCCGGTGCCCCGCCCGAGGAGAAGACGATATGTTTCGGCTTCGCCCAAGGCCCGCGCCGGATCACGGACCGCCGGATCGTGGCGGGAATAGCCGCCGCGATCGGACAGGCGGAAACGAGGGCATAACCCGGATCAAAGCCACCGCACGGGGCCTGGTCCGGCTGGATGATACAAGAGTGAGGAATATGCGAGAGGCAAGGCAGACGACCCGTATCCTGCTGGCGAGCCTGGTCGGCACGTCGGTCGAATTCTATGATTTCTATATCTACGCCACGGCGACCAGCCTCGTGTTCGGGCCGCTCTTCTTTCCGGCCAGTTCCGCATCCGCGCAGCTTCTGTCGTCCTATGCGAGCTTCGGCCTCGCCTTCCTCGCCCGCCCGCTGGGCGGCGCGCTGTTCGGCCATTTCGGCGATCGGATCGGCCGCAAGTCGACGCTGGTCGCCTCCTTGCTGCTGATGGGCATCTCCACGGCGGCCATCGCCTTCCTGCCAACCTATGCGATGGTCGGATGGCTCGCGCCCGCCCTGCTCTGCCTGCTGCGCTTCGGGCAGGGTATCGGTCTCGGCGGCGAGTGGAGCGGCGCCGCGTTGCTGGCGGTGGAGAATGCGCCACCGGGATGGCGGGCGCGATACGGCATGATGCCGCAGCTCGGCGCGCCGGTCGGCTTCCTTGCCGCCAATGGCTTCTTCCTGTTGCTGGGGCTTGGCCTCAGCCCGGATCAGTTCCGCGACTGGGGCTGGCGCATCCCCTTCCTCGCCAGTGCGCTGCTCGTCGGCCTCGGCCTGTGGGTGCGGCTCAAGCTGACCGAGACCGCCGCCTTCGCCGCCGCGATCGAGGAGGAGGCCCCTCCCCGCGTGCCGATCATGGAAGTCCTGCGAAGCCATTTCGGCCCGGTGGTGGCCGCCACGCTGGGCGTCGTCGCCTGCTTCGCGCTCTATTATATCGCGACCGCCTTCACGCTCGGCTACGGCACCACCCAGCTCGGCTATCCCCGCCAGTCCTTCCTGGAGGCGCAGCTCGGCGCGATCCTGTTCATGGCGGCGGGCATCCTCTTCGCCGGCTGGCTGTCCGATCGGCTGCTGGACCCTCGGCGCGTCCTGATCTGGGGATGCCTCGGGACGATCGCGGCCGGCGCGCTGCTGGCGCCCCTCGTCGGCAGCGGGCAGATCGGCGGCGTTTTCCTGTTCCTGGCGCTGGCGCTGCTCACCATGGGCTTCGTGTACGGGCCGCTCGGCGCATGGCTGCCCGGTCTGTTTCCGCCGCAAGTCCGCTATACGGGCACCTCGCTCGCCTTCAACGTCGGCGGCATCATCGGTGGCGGCCTCACGCCCGCCATCGCGCAAGTCCTCGCCGAGCATGGCGGATTGACGTCCGTCGGCGTGTATCTGGCCGGCGCGGCGGTTCTCAGCCTGATCGGGCTGCTGCTGGCGAGCCGCTTCACCTTCTCCGCGGAGGCATTGGCCCAGCCCGGCCTCTGACCGCCCGCTCCCGCATTCGAAAGGCAACAGGATGATTATTCGTTCGGACGAAACGGTGGACGTGCCGACATCGGGCGGCGGCTCGATGCGGATACATCTGTTCCGGCCGGCCATTCCCGGTCGCTTTCCGGGCGTCCTGCTCTTCTCCGAAATCTATCAGGTGACGGATCCGATCCGCCGGCTCGCCGCGATGATCGCGGGGCAAGGCTATGTCGTCGGCGTGCCCGAGGTCTATCATGAATATGAGCCGGCCGGGACGGTGCTGCATTACGATCAGGCCGGGACGGATCGGGGCAATTTCCTCAAGTTCCATAAGCCCGTCGCCGCCTATGACGAGGATGCGCGGATCGGACTGGAGTTCCTGCGCGGACATGAGGCCTGCACGGGCAAGCTCGCGACGATGGGCGTCTGCCTCGGCGGGCATCTCGCCTATCGCGCGGCACTCAACCCGATCGTGTCGGCGGCGGCCTGCTTCTACGCGACGGATATTCATTCCAGGACGCTCGGCGCAGGCAAATCCGACGACAGCCTTGCGCGCATGGCGGAGCTGAAAGCCGAGACGATGTTCGTCTGGGGACGGCAAGACCCGCACGTCCCCTTTGAAGGCAGGCTCGCGATCCGGGCACGGCTGGAGGAAGTCGGCGCGCGCTACGAATGGCATGAGGTGAACGCCGCCCACGCCTTCCTGCGTGACGAGGGGCCGCGTTATGATCCGGCGCTCTTCCTCCAGGCCATCGACTGGACGCTCCGCCTGTTCCACCGCACCCTTTACTGACAGCGCCTCAGGGGAGAGCCGCCGTGGCCGGCTGGCGCACAGGCTCCCCTTCGAGCTGCTCTTCCATCCCTTCAAGCGAGATGCCCTTCGTCTCGGGGAAATAGGCCAGCACGATCGCGAACTGCACCACCATCATCGCCGCGAAGAAATAGAAGGGCAGGCTGACCGACATCGCCGCGACGGTGGGGAAAACCGCCGCGATCATCGCGTTCAACCCCCAATGGGTCGAGGCGCCAACCGCGCTGCCGCGCCCGCGCACCGGCGTCGGGAAGACCTCGCTGATATAGACCCAGATCACCGCCCCGGTGCTGGGCGCGAAGAAGGCGATGAACCCGATCAGCGCATACAGCACCATCGGCTTCGGCAACACGCCGCCCATCGCCGCCCCGGCCACGGCGAGGCAGACGGCCATGCCGGCCGAACCGATCAGGAGAAGCGTGGTCCGCCCCAGCCTGTCGATCAACAACACGCCGACGCAGGTGAACACCGCGTTGACCACGCCGATGATGACGGCCTGCATATCCGCCGAGAAGGCTCCGCCCGACACCGCGAAGATGTCGTTCAGATAATAGAGAAGCGCGTTGATCCCCGAGAGCTGATTGAAGGCCGCGATCGCGACCGCCAGCAGGATGGGCTTCCGGTGCCGGGTCCAGGATAGCTTCTCGACGGTTCCCGTTGTCGCCAGGCCTCGCCGGAACTCATCGACGGCGGCATCGGCCTGATCGGTCTCCATGCCGATACGGGCGAGCGAGTGGCGGGCTTCATCCATCCTCCCCTTGCCGACCAGCCAGCGTGGGCTGTTCGGAATGCGGATGAGGAGAAGCATGAAGACCAGCGCCGGCACCGCGGCCACGCCGAACTTCCACCGCCATTCCGCCGCACCGAGGCCGAGCGAGCCGATGATGGCATTGGAGACATAAGCGAGCAGGATGCCGAGAATGATGTTGAACTGGAAGGTCGCGACCAGCGCCCCTCGCTTCGACGGCGGCGCGATTTCCGAGATGTAGACCGGCGCCAGCACCGAGGAGCCTCCGACGGCGAGGCCGGCGAAGACGCGGAACAGGACGAGCGAGCCCCAGCTCCAGGCGAAGGCGCAGCCGAAACCGGCGATGACGTAGAAGAGCGCCAGCACCCGCAGCGTATCGCGGCTGCCGAAACGATCACCGGGAGCGCCTGCGAACAGCGCGCCGATCAACGTGCCCCATAGCGCGGAGGATACGGTGATGCCCAGCCATGTGGGATCGAGATCATATTGCTTCGACAGGGCATGGGTCGTGCCGGAGATCACGGCGGTGTCGAACCCGAACAGAAGCCCGGCCAGCGCCGCGGTGGCGATGCAGGCCAGTAAGCCGGGATGAAGCAGCGACGGCTCCGCGCCCGCCTCCGATCGAAATGCCGCCTGCCCCATGACGCCTCTTCCTCCACTGGTCGTTACGCTCGGGCGCAACGCTTGTTGGAGACGTGGCGTAAGGCACGGGCGGACGATGCTCAAGGACGTCCGCACGCACGCCGATCACGAACGCTCAGCCGTTCGGACATAAGGCAGGAAGAACATATACAATCCGCTCGCCAGCAGCAGCGCCAGCGGGGCGAGCGGCGCATAGACGATCGGCGGCGGTGGCGGGCCGAAGGGCACCATCACGAAGTTGGCAAGGATAGTCAGCGTCAGGATGATGCCCAGCCAGCGATGGCTCTGGCGAATCCAGCTTCGCAAGATCATAGCAGCCTCCCTTCAGGAGCACGCAGGATGGAATAAAGCACATGGGGAGCCTCAGCGGGCCTGGATCAGCTTCCAGCCGTTGCCCGACGGATCGCGGAAGCTCGCGTCGACCGAGCCGTAGCGCGCGATCGGTTCCTGCGTGAACTCGACGCCGCGCGCCCGCATCGCCTCATAGGTGGCGTGGCAATCCTCGACGACCAGCACGAGCGGCGGCATCGCCCCCTTGGCGACCGCCTCCAGCAGCCCCCGCGCCGTCTCTTCATCGACCGTCGGCGCCTGCGGCCGGAACAGGCCGAGCTGGAAATCCGGCTGATCGGGATGCTGCACCGTCAGCCAGCGATAATCCCCGTTATGCGCGTCGGTATGGACGCGGAACCCGAGCCTCTCGACATAGAACTGAAGCGCCTCGTCCTGATCGTGGACGTACAGGCCGGCGACTTGAACCCCTTGCGTCATAAGACCTCCGTTTCGGTTGCCCCGGTCCTATCGTCGGTTTCCCGGCGCCGCTTCTCCGAAACTGCGGTTTTGAGGTTGGGTCGCTGCGCCGCGCTGACGAAGCAATGCGGCACCTGCTCCAGATCATGTGCGGCGGCCAGCATCCGCCGCCGCCATCCGCCCGGGCTCTCGCCGGTCACGTCGCGGAACGTGCGGCCGAAGGTTCCGAGACTGTTCCAGCCTGTCTGGAAGGCGATTTCCGTAACCGGCAGATCGGTATCGCGCAGCAGGGCCGCGGCCCGCTCGACGCGGCGGGTCAGCAGATAGCGATGCGGGGGAACGCCGAAGGCATCCCGGAACGATCGCGCGAAATGCGCCTCCGAGGCGCCGCTGACGCGGGCCAGCCGCGACACCGGCCATTCCTCATGCGGGGCGGCATCCATCCGATCCTTGGCGCGCAGGAGGCGGCGGAGCAGCTTCAAGTCCCTGTCGGCGGACGCTGTGGCGATCTTGGACGTCACGGTTCCCGATCAAGCTGGCGGATCGTCGGCCTGTGATGCCCAGTCCGTCCGCCGTGCGCAATGTCCCTTCGTGGTCAGCGTCCTATTCGATATCGGCCACGAACACGCCCAGAGGATCGAGGTGAACCCCGTCCGCAGACGGAAGCGCGCGATTGCTGGCGATGATATGACCGATCTTCGCGGCGCCGACGCCGGACAGAGCTACCTCGGCCGGCTTGTCGTCGAAATTGAGCAGCACGAGTACCTTATGGCCTCCGCCGCTCCGCTGGAAGGCCAGCACTTGCGGATCGTCCGGCGCGACCTGTACATAATCGCCCGACAGGGCCGGATTGGTCCGGCGGGCGGAGATCAGCGTGCGGTATAGAGTCAGCACCGAATTGGGATCGTCCATCTGGGCGGCGACGTTGCGCGTCGCATAATCGGGGCCGACCGGCAGCCACGGCTTCGCGCCGTTGTTGAAGCCGGCGTTGACGCTCGCGTCCCAATGCATCGGCGAGCGCTCGCCATCGCGGCCCTTCTCCAGCGGCCAGCCCTTCTTGCCGATGACGTCCTGCACATCCTCGACGCGGGTGGGATCGTTGTTCACCATGCCCAGTTCCTCGCCATAATAGAGGATGGGCGTGCCCCGCAGCGTCAGCAGCAGGGCGCCGGTGAGCTTGGCCATGTCGTCCGTGGAGGCACCCTGCGGCAACGGCAGGCGCCCGGCCACGCGACGATTGTCGTGGTTCGACAGCGCGAAGCAGGGCCAGCCGCCGACCGGATTGCTCTCGACCGCCTGAATCCGCGCGCGCAGATCGGGCGCGGTCAGCGTCTTCAGCGTCATCAGGTTGAGATACATCGGAAGCTGAAGCTCGTCATTCTTCGGCCCGTAATAGCGGACGAGATCGGCGGCATTGTCCGTCCAGGTCTCTCCGATCAGCACGCGGCCCGGATAGCGATCGATCACCTGGGCGCGCAGCTTCTGAAGCTCGCTATGGACCTCGGGCTGGTTGTCGTTGTTGGGGCGGCTCTGGTTGGGCATCCCGAAGGCATCGGTGCCGCTGGTGAGCGGATTGTCCTTGAGGTCCGGGCGCTCGAACATCGCGTCCACCGCATCGAGGCGATAGCCGTACACGCCGCGCTTCAGCCACCATGCAGCCGCATCGAACATCGCCTGCTCGACCCTCGGGTTGCGCCAGTTGAGATCGGGCTGCTGTGGGTAGAAGTAATGATAATAGGACTGGCCGGTCTTCGCGTCGGCCGTCCAGGCGGAACCGCCGAAGATCGACGTCCAGTTGTTGGGCGGGCTGCCATCCGCCTTCGCGTCGCGCCAGATGTAGAAATCGCGATAGGGGTTGGTGCGGCTGCTGCGCGACTGGACGAACCAGGGATGCGTATCCGACGTGTGGTTCACCACGAAATCGAGGATCAGCTTCACGCCGCGCATCTTGCCGTCAGCGATCAGGTGATCCACGTCGGCAACCGTGCCGAACTGCGGATCGACGCCGTCATAATCGGCCACGTCATAGCCGAAATCGGCCTGCGGGCTCGGGAACATCGGCGTCATCCAGATCGCGTCGACGCCCAGCGCCTGGATATAATCCATGTGGCGATCGATGCCGGCGATGTCGCCAATGCCATCATTGTTGCTGTCCGCGAAGCTGCGCGGATAGACTTCGTAGACGACGGCATGTTTCCACCAGTCGAGCTGGTCCGCCGCGGGATTGGAGGGCATCGCGAGAGGCGTCGCTGCCGCCACCGGCGCCGCGCCCGTCAGCAGGGCCGCACAAGCCGTCGCCATCCAGAGCCGACGAACCCCACGAGACTTCAGCATTCCATCCACTCCTTCACGCCGAGCACCATGCCCGAGATCGCCGGCAGGCGACCGATCGCGGCGCCGCCCACTTCGGCGACCACCCGCCACGGGCCGGATTCCGGCGGGTGCCAATCAAGCGGCACCTCGCCGAGATTGAAGACGCAAAGAAGCCGCTCCGCCCCGTTCGACCGCTCGAACAGCAGAAGCGCTTCGCTTGCCTCGATGATCCGCATATCGCCGATCAGCAGCGCGTCGCTGGCGTTGCGCATGGCGAGAAGTTCCCGCGTGAGGGCCAGCATGGAATCCGCGCTCGCCTCCTGGCGGTCCACGGCCAGCGCGTCATGGTCGGTGCCCAGCGGCAGCCAGGGCTGCGCGGTCGAGAACCCGCCATGCGGCCACGCGTGCTGCCACGGCATGGGCGTCCGCGCGCCGTCCCGGCTCAGCGTCAGCGGCCAGTTGGCGATCGCCTCGGGATCCTGAAGAGCCTCGAAGGGGACGTCCACCTGCGTCAGGCCGAGTTCGTCGCCCTGATAGAGGAAGATGTTGCCGCGCAGCGTGACGAGCAGCAGCATCGCCATGCGCGCCGTGCGCGCCGCCTGTTCAGGCGCCGCCCAGCGCGAGATGGCGCGTGGCGCGTCATGATTGGAGAAGGCCCAGCTCGGCCAGCCGATCCCCTCACCCGCCGGCCAGCGATCGAGCGACGCCTTCACGAGAGCGGGCGTGAGGCGCGGCGCATAGAGGAAGTCGAAACTGTAGGCGCTGTTCAGCCGCCGGTCGCCGCGGGTGAAGGCCTTCATCTCGTCATCGGGATCGGGGCCGCCGATCTCCGCGACGGTGAAGCGGTCGCCATAGCTGTCGAGCACGTCGCGAAGCCGCTCGATGAAGCCGGCGATGTCGGCGTGGCTCTGGTTGAACAGATGCTGTTGATAGTCGAACGGACGCGTGCGCGGGCCGCCATTCTCCGGCGCTGGCGGATTGTCGCGCAGCTCCGGGTCGTGCATCGCGAAATTGAGCGCATCGAGGCGAAAGCCGTCCACGCCGCGATCCAGCCAGAAGCGCGCCGTGTCGATCAGCGCCTGCTGCACATGCGGGTTATGGACGTTGAGATCGGGCTGCTCGGTCAGGAAATTGTGCAGATAATATTGGCGACGGCGCGCGTCCCAGGACCAGGCGGGGCCGCCGAACACCGAAGCCCAGTTGTTGGGCGGCGAGCCATCCGGCTTGGGATCGGCCCATACATACCAGTCGGCACGCGCGTTGATGCGATCCTGCCGGCTCTCGCGGAACCAGGCGTGCTGATCGGAGGTGTGCGAATAGACCTGATCGATGATGACCTTCAGCCCCAGCGCATGGGCGCGCGCGATCAGCGCGTCGAAATCGTCCAGCGTTCCGAAGATCGGGTCGACACCGCGATAATCCGCCACATCATAGCCGAAATCGCGCATCGGCGAGGTGAAGAAGGGCGACAGCCAGATCGCGTCCACGCCGAGCGAAGCGACATGGTCGAGCCGCGCGGTGATGCCCGGCAGATCGCCGATGCCATCTCCGTTGGAATCGGCGAAACTGCGCGGATAGATCTGGTAGATGGCGGCACCTCGCCACCAAGGCCGGTACGCACGGAGGGGCTGCGTGATCTCGGGGGCCGATTGGGTTTCGATCATCATGGGGCTCTGTTGCAGATCACATAGTCGAGGGGAGCAAGCGTGACGCGCACGCTGCCCGGCGCCGAGGCGACGGGTGCGCAAGCGCCATGCAGACTGACGAAGCGGGATGAAGCGGTGTCGACCTCCACCTGCGCCTCGATCGGCGCGGTGGAGGTGTTGAAGGCGATCAGCACCTCGCGATGGGTTTCGGGATCGAAGCGAGAGACGGCGAGCAGGCCCGGCCTGTCGCCTGCCGCGCGGACGATCTGCGTGCCCCGGCGCAACGCGGGCGTCGCCGCGCGGATGCGGGCAAGCTCGGCGATGGCGCGGTAGATCGGGTGTTCCGTGTCGAAGCGCGCGGTGGCGTGGGTCGCATCGGTGCCGAGCAGCTTCTGATCCAGATAGAGCCGCGTGCGGCTGGCGAACTGGTCCTCGCGCGCATCCTGATCGTTGCCGGTGCCGACGAAGCCCTGCTCGTCGCCGGCATAGATGGTCGGAACCCCGCGCAGGGTGAGCAGCATCGCGTGCGCGAGGATGACGCGGCGCATCACCTCCTCGTCGCTGGCCTGCGGGAAGCCCCGCTTCACGAACCAGGCGAAGCGGCCATTGTCATGGTTGGAGACGAAGGTCGGCAGTTCGTTGGCGGTCGCGAAACCGTGCTCGTAGAGCGGATCGGCGGCGAAGGTCCGCTCGAACAGATCGGTGCCCGCCTTGCCCGCGACGGTCTCGGCCGCGGCCTTGGCGAAGGCGAAGTCCAGCACGGCAGGCAATTTGTCGACGCGCGTATGCTCGGCCAGCGTGGCGGCATCGGGCACAGCCACCTCGCCGAAGATGTGGAAGTTCGGGATGCCGGCGGCGCGGGCGCGCCGCTCCATGGCGGGCACGAAGGCCTGCCAGAATTCCGGGTTCACATGCCGCGCGGTGTCCATGCGGAAACCGTCGACATGGAAGCGGTCGATCCAGCCGCCATAGATGTCGATGAACCCGGCCACGACGCGCGGGTTCTCGGTCATCACATCGTCGAGGCCGGAGAAGTCGCCCATTGTCGAACTCTCACCCGCGAAGGTTGAGTCGCCGCGATTGTGGTAATAGATCGGGTCGTTGAGCCAGTCCGGCACCTTCTCATGCGCCTCAGCCGCCGGGACATAGGGCGTGTAGGCATAGTCCGGCCGGGTGAGATGCGCGAAATTGGCGAGGCTGTGATCGGCGTCGCCCGCGAAGCCGGCGTTGATCGGCTCCCCCGCCACGCCGCCGCGCCGCACATAGGGATAGTCGGCGCGCGAGCGATAGGGACAGGCCTGCCCCTCGGCGCATTCGCGATACCGGATGACGTCCGCCGTGTGGTTCACGACGATGTCCATATAGACCTTCAGCCCGCGCGCATGGGCGGCGTCGACCAGCGCCTTGAAATCGGCATCGCTGCCGAAATGCGGGTCGACATGGGTGAAATCGGTGATCCAGTATCCGTGATAGCCGGCCGATTCATGGCCCGCCGGCCCCTGCACGGCCTTGTTGCGGAAGATCGGCGCCACCCACAGCGCGGTCACGCCGAGGCCCTGGATATAGTCGAGGCGGCGAAGCACGCCCTTCAGGTCGCCGCCATGGTAGAAGCCCTTGTCGGCCGGATCGAAGCCGGTGCGCAGCCGATCTCCCGTCAGGCCGCCGCGATCGTTGGACGGATCGGCGTTGTCGAACCGATCGGGCAGCAGGAAATAGATCGTCTCGTCTTCGGGCAGGCGCTGACGATAGTCGGCCGCCGCCAGCGGGGCGGTCGACAGCAGCAGCGCCGCGAGCGCGAGGAGCCGGCGGCGCTTCATGCCACCGCCACGATGCTGATCGGATCATCCTGCATGATCGAAATCCCGTGATGGTCGCCCTGCCCCGGCGGCCAGCCCGCGAAGGCCGTGCCGCCGGGCGCCGGGTCAGAACTTGTAGGCAAGCCCGAGATAGTAATCCCGGCCATAGCGCTGATAGTCGATCACCTGGCGCGGATCGTTGTTCTGATAGGTCACGAACGGACGATCGGTGAGGTTCTTCGCCTGGGCCAGGATCGACAGGCCCTTGAGCGGCCCCGAGTTGAAGTCATAGCCGATCTGCGCGTCGAGGATGCCTTCCGCCTTGGCCTCGCGATAGGTCGGCGCCGCCGACAGGCCGGCCACCTCGCCCAGGAACTTCGAGCGATAGCGATAGCTCACCCGCGCCTGGAAGCCGGACTTCTCGAAATAAAGCTCGGCGCTCGCCACCCATTTGGACAGGCCCGGCAACGTGATCGGCTGCGTCGGGTTGCTGTCGTAGATGATGCGGCTCTTGCTGTACGACGTGCTGCCATAGAAGCCGAAGCCGTCGAGAATGTGGGTCACGTCCTTGAACGGCAGCGAGAGCGTCGCCTCGAAACCCTTGAGGTTGCCATGACCCGCGTTCGCCGGGATGTGCGACAGGCCGATCTGCCCGCCGGTCGCCAGCGTCGCCGCCTGCTGCGCCGGGGAAAGCTGGCCCAGATAGTCGGTGAAGTCGAACGCGACGCTGTTGTTCGGATCGACGAAATCGGTGAGGTGCTTGTAATAACCCGCCACCGAGACATAGCCCGAGTTGGTGAAATATTTCTCCAGGCTGATGTCGAGGTTGGTCGACTTGTAGGGCTTCAGATAGGTGTTGCCCGCCTGGAAGCTGAACGGGCTGTTGATCGGCCCGCCGCCGGCTCCGGCATTGGTCGCGTTGACGTCCAGTTCGCGGTTGGAGCGTTCCTGGTCGAGGCGCGGGCGCACCATCGTCTGCGACGCGCCGACCTTCACGAAGGCGCCCGGCTTCACCTCCAGCGCGAGCGCGAGGCTCGGCAGGAAGTTGGTGTAGTTGGTCTTCTCGTGGATCGGATCGATCGTGACGACGCCGTTGGTGAAGCTGGAGGTCGTGCCCGACGAACTCTGCCCGGTATGGACGAGCTGCGCGCCGATCGAGCCGCGCAGCGGCATGTCGGCCACGCGGCCATCGATCTTCAGCTTGGCATAGCTGGTCCAGACATTCTCATAGACCTTGTTGTCGCGCACCAGCGAGCCGGGGCGATTGTCGTAAAAGGCGTCGTAGGCATTGTTGTAGAGATAGATCGGGTTGAGCGCGAGGATCTGCGGGATGCCGAGATAGCCCAGTGACACCGAATCCCCGGTCAGCGCGCCCGCCGGCACCGGTGCCGAGGTCGGCGTGCCGGCGGCCGGCGTGATGGTGCAGCTTCCGTCGCCGCCTTTCGGACAGAGGAAATAGGACTTGTAGGCGCTATCCTTCTCGCGGCGGCTGTAGTTGACGCCGACTTCCCAGCCGTGGAGCAGCCCGCCGCCGAACTCGCCGTCGAGGCTGGCACGCAGCGCCTTCAGATCGTCGGTGAACACCGGCTTGTTGAGGAAGCCCGCCTGCACGACGGTCTGCGTGCCGTTATAGCCCCAGCCCTGCGGATCGGTGAGCTGGAACACGCTGTCGTCGGCATAATCGAGGCCGGTCTGGAAACCGAAGGTGCCGTCCTTGTTCTGCGTGACGGTCACCGTGTCGCCGGGGCCGGTCTTGTTATAGCCGGCGCCGGTATAGGTCTCGAGCAGGAAATCCGTTCGCTTGGCGTGCGACCAGCTCGCATCGACAACGAAATGGGTCGTGTCGTTGAAGCTGTAGACGTTGTTCCAGCCGAGCGAGATATTGTCCGCGGTGCGGCGGTTATAGTCGTTGCGCTGCACGCCGTGGACATTGTCGAAGGTGGTCGACGTCTCGAGCCCGTCGACGACCGTGTTCGCGGTATAGGGAAGCGGCGAGCCGTCCGCCTGCGAGCCATAGGCGAGCGGGAACTCGATGCCGCGCAGATGCTGCGTTTCCTTGAAGTGCGAATAGAGCGCGTCGAAGGTCGAGTGGAACTTGTCGCTCGGCTGCCATTCCAGCGTGGCGACGCCGCCGACGCGGTTCAGCAGGTTCGACTGGACATAGGGCTTGGCGCCTCCGAGCACGAGATTGCCCGCCGCGTCGTTGGCGTAGCCCCATGCGTTGTAACGCTCATCCTGCGAAGGCGCGGATGTCGCCGAGATGCCGAGCGCGACGCCGAACGTGTCGTCGGCGAACTTGTCGACATAGGCGCCCGACACGCGATAGCCATACCGCGTCTGATCGGGATTGAGCGACTTGTAGTCGTTCATCTCGCCGCGCGCCTGGATCGAGACGATCCGCTCCGCCTGCGCGAGCGGACGCAGCATCCGAAGGTCGACCGTGCCGGAAATGCCCGCCGCGATCAGCCCGGCGTCAGCGCTCTTGTAGACATTGACGGTCTTGAAGAATTCGGACGGATACTGGTCATATTCCACGCCGCGATTGTCGCCGACGGTCACCTGCTCGCGACCGTTGAGCAAGGTGGTGCCGAAATCCGGGCCAAGGCCGCGGATCGACAGGCGCTGGTCGCGGCCTTCGAGACGCTGGGCGGTGACGCCGGGGAGACGGGCCAGCGAGTCCGCGATCGAGACGTCCGGCAGCTTGCCGATATCCTCGGACGAAACGGAATCGACGATCGTGGTCGACAAACGCTTGATCCGGGCGGCGCTGTCGAGCGAGGCGCGGATGCCGGTCACGGTGATGGCGCTGGCGGCACTCCCATCGGCGCCATCAGTCGCGGCGGCGGCCGGCGCGATCGCGCTGCCGTTGAGAGCGATCTGCTGCGCCTGCGCGGTGCCGGCCAGAAGTCCGATCAGGCTGACGCCAAGCCCGAGACGGGTGAGCGCAGGGCGAACGAAAGCGGGCGCCGAAAAGCGCTGTGCGGAATAGATCATGATCCTCCCCCTCGGAGGCGGCCGTGCGGGACCGCTCTTTTTGATTGCGCGGCGGGCACCAGCCCTGCCGTCCGCTGTCCTGTGCGACAATCGGGCGGCACCGTTAAGCAGGCCACATACGTATTCAGTACGTTCCCGCCCCCGGACGCTATATGCAACGCGCTGAAGGGGCCGCCCGTTGGCAGGGCGAGACACACCCGCATGGTGAGGGGCAATGGCCGGCATGGCGAAGGCGACATCGTTCGATATTGCGGAGCTGGCGGGCGTCTCGCAGCCGACCGTCTCACGCGCGCTCAGCGGCAGCGGAACGGTGAGCGAAGCGACGCGCAAGCGCATCGAGGCGATCGCGCGCCAGCTCAACTACAAGGTGGACAAGAACGCCTCCAACCTGCGCCGCCGCCATTCCGAGACTTTGGCTCTGCTGCTGTTCGAAGACCCGACCTCGGACGAATCCATGATAAATCCCTTCTTCCTCTCGATGCTGGGATCGATCACGCGCACCTGCGCCAAACGAGGTTACGACCTGCTCATCTCCTTCCAGCAGATGTCCGCCAACTGGCATGTCGACTATGAGGACAGCCGCAAGGCCGATGGGCTGATCCTGCTCGGCTATGGCGACTATGAGGCCTATCGCGCGCGGATCGACCAGTTGGTCGAGCAGGGCACGCATTTCGTGCGCTGGGGTTCGGTGCAGCCCGATCAACCGGGCATCACCATCGGCTGCGACAATGTGCAGGGCGGACGGGAGGCGACGTGCCATCTGATCGGGCTCGGACGGCGGCGCATCGCGTTCCTCGGCGAGGCCAACAGCCGCTATCCCGAATTTCTCGATCGCTATCGCGGCTATTGCCTTGCCCACCACGACGCCGGCCTGGCCCCGCCGCCGCTCACCTTGCAGGCCGACGCAATCACCACCGAGCAATCGGGGCAGGATGCCATGCGCCGCATCCTGCTGCGCGGCGATCCGCCCGATGCCGTGTTCGCGGCGAGCGACCTAATCGCGATCGGTGCGATGCACGCGCTGGCGGAAACCGGCCTGTCGGTGCCGGGCGACGTCGCGGTGGTCGGCTTCGACGACATCACCGCCGCCAGCCTCGCCAATCCTCCACTCACCACCGTGGCGCAGGACGCGCGACGTGCCGGCGAGATGCTGGTCGATACGCTGCTCGCTCAGCTTCGTGACGAGACGGTCGAAGGCGCCACCCTCCCCGCCCGCCTCGTCGTGCGGCGTTCGACGGGCGTGCATTGAGTGGCGGAGAAACCCCGGCAGGGCTTCCGCGGGCTCTGGAACATTTCCTTCGGCTTCTTCGGGATCCAGACGGGCTTCGCGCTCCAGAACGCGAACGTCACGCGCATCTTCCAGACGCTCGGCACCTCGATCGACGCACTGCCGCTGCTCTGGATCGCCGCGCCGGTGACGGGTCTGCTGGTCCAGCCGCTCATCGGCCATTTCAGCGATCGGACCTGGGGAAGGCTGGGGCGGCGGCGCCCTTATTTCCTCGTCGGCGCATTGCTGGCGACCTTCGCGCTGCTGGCCATGCCCTCGGCGCCCGGCATCGCCGTCGCGGCCGTGCTGCTATGGCTGCTCGACGGCTCGCTCAACGTGACGATGGAGCCGTTCCGTGCGTTCGTCGGCGACATGCTCGCGCCGGAGCAGCGGACGGCAGGCTATGCGATGCAGACCGCCTTCATCGGCGCGGGCGCCGTCGCGGCCTCGCTGGCGCCCGAGATACTGAGCCATGGCTTCGGCATCGCCAGCACCGCGCCGCCCGGCGTCGTGCCGCCCTCGGTCCGTCTCGCCTTCCAGATCGGCGCGGCGGTGTTGCTCATCGCGGTGCTGTGGACGATCCTGACGACACGCGAATATTCGCCTGCCGAGCTCGCCTCCTTCGACACCGCCGCAGAGGCAGGGTCGGACGACACGCCGCTGGTCGCGCCGCGTTCCGGCCCGGTCTGGCTGGCTCTCGGGCTGCTGACCGGCGTGGGCGTGGACCTGCTCGGGCTCGACAAGCCGCTCTACATCCTCGCCGGCGGGCTCGCCGCTTTCGGGCTGGCGCAGATGATCCACCGCCGCGCGCTCCTAGCCGGACGCGGGGACAATGCGCTCGGCCGCATCATCTCCGATCTCGCCACCATGCCGGACGGGATGCGCCGGCTTGCGCTGGTGCAATTCTGCACATGGTCGGCGTTGTTCATTCTCTGGGTGTTCACCACCCCCGTCGTCGCCATGGTCGCGTTCGGCACGCGCGACCCGACCAGTCAAGCCTATGCCGACGGCGCCGACTGGGTGGGCGTGCTGTTCGCCACCTATAATGGCGCGGCCGCCATCATGGCCTTTCTGCTGCCCCTCTTGGCGAAGCGGATCGGGCGGCGTGCCACGCACATCCTCTGCCTGCTGGCCGGTGCGATCGGCTTCGCCCTCATTCCGCAGGTCCATAGCGCCACCGCGCTGCTGGCGCCGATGCTGCTGGTCGGCATCGCGTGGGCGTCGCTGCTCACCATGCCCTACGCGATCCTCGCCGGGCTGCTGCCGCAGCGGAAGCTCGGCGTCTATATGGGACTGTTCAACATCTTCGTCGTGCTGCCCCAATTGCTGGTGTCGAGCCTGATGGGAGCGATCGGCGCCCATCTTTTCCCCGGTGATCCGCGCTGGACGCTGTTCTTCGCGGCAGGCGCGCTGGTGACCGCAGCCCTCGCGATGACGAGGGTCACCGCGAAAGCCTGAGCAGCGCGGCTAGGGCCTGCCAGAAGCGCGCGGTTCGGGGCCGAGATAGGACGGGGCCAGCGGCACGGTGCTCAGGACGAGCTTCTGGGGAACGACATTGTCGTCGATCCGCCAGAGCTTCACCACATGATGTCCGGCGGCCAGCCTTCCCATCGCAGCGGAGAGCCGCGAGACATTGTCGCACACGGCTTGGGTCCACCGCTTCCTGCCCGGAATATCGGATGCCCCGCCGGTGGGCTCCATGTCGATCTTCAGCATCTGGACCGGGCCATGGTCGATCGACACGCCTATGCGCAGGCCGCCCGCCCTCATGGTGTCCAGCGTCGGCGCCAGATCAAGCGTCAGCGTCGCCGGCCCCGCTTTCCCGACGGTCACATCATATTCGAGGTAGACAGCATCCGCCGGCGACGTCGCGGGCCGCCCCTGGGGAAGCGCCAGCACCGCGCCATCGGTGCGGCTCAAATTGGGGATCCGCTGCCAATGCAGCCCCCGCCCGCCCCTCGCCCGGCTGAATGCCGTCGCTTCGATGGCGATCACGCCCTCCGGCACGGGCGCGCGTTCGACGAATTTCGGCTTCCGGTCTCTCCGATCGTTCGGCGTATCCGCCCCGACGCGCATGATGCTCGGCATCGTCTGCTGAGTAGGATCATTCCAGATGACATAGCTCATATGGACCTGCGCCATCATGCCGTCCCACTTCCCGTCGTGGATCGTGTGATAGCGCCGGGTCAGTTCGCCATCGCGCGCGAAGCTGGCCTCCACCTCGTCGGCAAAGACATTGGCGCGGGAATCGTTGCGCGCCGCCAGCAGCTTGTTCCACGCGGCCGCGTAATAGAGGCGGTAGAGGTTCGCCATGGCGGCGATCGGGAACTCGACCAGTTGATAATAGCTGTCGAGCTGATCGGGGCGCAGCCGGGCGCGCACTTCGAGCATATGCGCTTCCAGGGCATCCCATTCGGCCACCATCGCGCCGAATTCGCCACCATCCAGCCCATCGGGCGTGATGCCCCCGAGCGCGAAACTGTCCTGATCGATCAGTTCCGGCTTCCGGCGCGCCGCATATCGGCTGTAGGCGGTTATCATCTCGCCGATGGACCCGGCCTGTTCGTGGCCGAAAACGGCCTCGGCCCAGACAGCCGGATAGGCCGCAAGCGCCGCCGGGGTCATCGCCTCCGGGTTCCACGCCATCGCCAGGAAGAAGCTCAGCGGATATTCCATCGGCTTGATGTCGCCGACATTGACGATCCACATCGCCCGCGCCCCGCGCGCATAGGCGAGGTCCATCTGTTGCCAGACCTTCTCGATCTGGTTGGTGTTGATCCACTTGTAGTTGCGCGGCCCGCCGACATAGTCGAAGTGGTAATAAATGCCGTAGCCGCCCCGGCGAGCAGGCGTGCCGGGGGCAGGCAGGCGCCTGATCTGGCCCCAGTTGTCGTCCGAAAACAGCAGGGTGACGTCGTCCGGCACCTTCATGCCGTGATCGTAATAATCCTGCACCTCCTTATAGAGCGCCCATATCTGCGGCGTTTCGCTCGCCGGCTTGCCGGTCGCTTCCGCGATGATCTTGCGCTGATCGGCCACGATCCGCTCCAGCAGGGGAACGGCCGCGCCCTCGGTCATCGCCTCGTCGCCGTCGCCGCGCATACCGATGGTGACGACCGACTCATAAGCCTTGCCGCCGCCCTTCGACATCATGCGTTCGATGCCGCCACGCCAGAAGGTGCGGAGATTCTCCGCGTTCTTCGTATAATCCCACGGGCCGCCCGTGACGCCCCGGTCCGTATGCCGATGCCACTCGTCCTGGGCGCGCATCATCACCTCATGATGCGAACTGCCCATGACGACGCCCATCGCATCCGCCAGGCGCTGATTGTCGGGATCGTCGTCGGCGAAGGCCTTGGGCGCCCACATCGCCGGCCACAGATAATTTCCCTTCATCCGCAGCAGCAATTCGAACACATGCGCGTAGAGCGCCGAGTTGATCCCGCCGAATTTCTTCTTCGCCCATCCGCTGAAGCTCGGATCCTCGTCGTTGATGAAGAAACCGCGATAGCGGACCTTCGGCTGATCGCGTCGCGCGCCCGCCGGGATCAGGACATCGCGACGCCGCGCCACAGGCACGTCGGCGAACCAGTACCAGGGCGACACCCCGATGCGCTCCGATATGTCGTAAGTGCCGAATACCGCGCCACGGCGATCGGCACCGACGATCACCAATGCCTGCGACACACCGGGAAGGGGATCATCGACGACGATCTGGAGGAAAGCCTCCCATTCTCCGTGAAGGCCGGTCGCGTCGATCTTCCCCGCCTGGACGAGGCGATCGATCGTCGGGCTTTGGCCGAGGACGCCGATCATCACGACAGGCCCCTGAAGCCCATCGGGGCCGATGAAACGCCGCGGCCGCTGCCCGCTCACCCGTTCGAGGTCGCTGGAGAAGCTGTCCGCCACATGCACGACGGCGGTGTCCACGTTGCGATCGATCAGGATCGCGGCGGGTATCGAGTTCTCGATCAGGGGGAAGGCCTTTGCGCTCCCCTGCGCCGAAGACGGTATGGCCGACGCCAGCAGCGGCGCTCGCAGCGAGAACGCGGCACTGGCACACGCAGCGCTACAGAGCAGCACCCTGCGCGTCATCGCGCGCTTGCTCGGCTCGATCACCGTCATCTCTCCTGTTTTATGCTAGCGCTACCATCGGCGACTGAGCACGGAAGCGCAAGCACCTCCGGTCGTGACGATCGAGCCGGTGAAAGAACGATCGGCGGCAAGACGGGAATCTCACGCGGGCAAATCTTGCTTAGGTGGCGTTACCGCGGCGATGCCCCCCCCAGCCCCCATCGTCGAATAGGCGACCGCCTCCTGACCATCATGCGCGGCCGTGCCGACGAAACCGGGCATGGCAAGCCCCGTCACATCGACGACCTCGACAGCATGGCTGAACTCGGCCGGTGGATTGGCCTCCCACCGCAGGCGACAATGATCCAGGCTCACAAGATCGGCATGGCGGATGTGAAAGCCCGGCGTATCGTGCGGCTCCAGAGGTTCGACCGCTTCCGTCGGGCGGTTGTCGAATATCCCTCCGGGATAGCGCGTCCAGCGTCCCAATGTCAGGTCCACCCAACGCAGGGTGATATCATGCGCCCGCGCTTGCGGGCTCCCCTCGATCCGCACGCTGTTCTCGGCGCGGCCCGTGACCCGCTCCACCCTCACATGATGAAGGCTGCCGAGCGCCGCGCCCGGCTTGCGGGGGATGGCCGTGAAGGAGATCGCCTCGCCCCGCCCCCACCATGGCGGCGAAAAATGCCGGGCCGTGAAGCGAATGTCGCGGAAGATGATGCCGAATATATTTCCCGCGTCGCGCAACTGGATGCACAGGCCGCGACAGGAGTTCACGATCGTGCATCGCTCGAAGACCACGTCGCGGATATCCTGCACCGTCTCCGTGCCGATCTTCAGGCCCGAGTCCTGCGTCTCCAGCACGCAGTCATGGACATGGATATTGCGCGAGGGGCCGAAATGCTCGCCGCCGCGCGTGGTCTTGATGACGATTCCGTCGTCGCCGCAGCGGATATGGCAGTTGCGGATCTCGACATCCTGGCAGTGATCCGGGTCGATGCCATCGCAATTGGGGACGTCGAGCTGATTGTCGATCCTGACACGGTCCACCAGCACGCGCCGGCAGCCGAGCAGATGGATCGTCCATGACGGCGCCTGACGGATTTCCAGATCGCGGATCACAAGGTCCGCACAATCCTCCAGTACGAGCAATCGCGGGCGGAACGGCTTGGGCACATACCATTCGTTCTCCGCGTCATAATGATCCATGAATTGCGGGGAACGGCCATCGATCGTCCCGCTTCCCGAGAGGGTCAGACGATCCGCCCCCCTGGCATGGAGCAACCCCTCTGCCTTGTCGGGATAATGCTGCGGGTCCGTGCTCGCGAGCAGGACGCCATCGATGCGCAATTCGATGCCGCCGGCGAGCTTCACCGGGCCGATGACGAAACGTTGGCCGGCCGGCACCAGAACGCACCGACCTGGCCCCGCCGCATCGATCGCTCGCTGCAAGGCGGCGGTGGCGAGCGTCACGCCATCGCCGACCGCGCCGAAATCGCGGATATCGAGGGCGGGTCGCGTGGCGGCAAGAATATCGGGCGTCATGCCCCCGGCCACCGTCAGGGCACCGGCGGCCAGCATGGTACGACGATCGATCATCGCGCCGGATCCCCTTGAAACGAGACATCCCACACCTTGGAGAGCGTCGACTGCCCCTTCGGCCCGCTCACGCGCAGGGTCACGACGAACTTGCCCGCCGTGGCATAACGGTGGACCGGATGCTGCTCACTCGCGTGCGTGCCGTCGCCGAAATCCCAGTCCCAGCGGGTCGCCGGGCCGAGCGTGTCGTCATGGAAAGCCACCGTCCGCTGCGCCTTGTCGAGAATGACGAACGACCAGTCCGCCCTGATCGCGGGGCGCTCGGCGGGCTCGAGCGGCATCAGCCGGAAACCGCACAATTCGGATGCCTGACCGTACATGGTGTGATGGGGAGACAGGTTCCAGAAATGATGGCCGCCGCCCGGTCCATCATAGTCGATGACCGCCCAGGACATGCCGATCACCTTGTTCTCCGAAAGCTGGCTCTCGACCGAATAGGCCCCGCCCCGGGCATCCGCATGATCGAACGGCGTGATCCAGAACTCGGCGACCAGCCGGCCGGACTGGCCCGGCCTGAAGCCATAGCGATAGGCGATGTTGGACCAGGGCAACCGCTTGATCCAGGCGGCCTGCGGCCCCCACGCCATCGCCCAGTCCTTGTTCAGAGCAGGCGTGAAGATATGGTAGTTCTGGGCATCGACGTTCTGGAAGTCGAACCAGGCGGCCTGCTCGTCGACGCCCGGCCCGGTGTCCGCCGGTGCCGTGGCATGGGGCGGCTTGAAGGGATGAAAGCGGGAGATCAGCGGACCGCCTGAGCGGTTGCCGTCGACGATCAACTCGAACGTATCGTTATGGAGGCCTGCCTCCCCGAAGTCCCAGACATCGTCCGTCGCTTCATAGAGGAAATAGAGGCGGTTGAGGCCCTTCACCCAGCCGACCTTGACCGCGACCTGGAGGCTGCGTGGATCGGGATGGGCGCCGGATCCATCATCGGCGGTGAGGCGATCCCCGCCAATGACATAAGAGGGCGGCACCATCGCCCAATCGCTCGCGTCGCCATCGATCCGGGGAATGGCATCGGCGGGAAACTGGAAAACCGGATAGCCCTGTGGCGGACACACCGCCGCCAGGGATGGCGACGCACACGCCAGAACCAGCACCGAGAGGCCGAAACCGCAAAGCCGCGTCTCCTTCGAAGGGCGCACGTTCCGGCCGGACGCTCGTGGCCACCCCTTTCCCATGCCGCCTCCCCCTCGATCGGTCATTCCATCTAATAGAACTCTATTTCATGATATGGCACCTTATTCCATCAATCATTTTCTCGGACGTTCGTCCTCCCCGTGGGGAGCGGCACGCATCCATCCGCGCAGGTACAGCGAAGCTTCGCCGTTGACGCATAGCCGGCTTCAAATCTAACCTCCCCCTTGAGAGCGCTAACAAGAACCGCGCCACCACGAAGGCGCGTAAAACCATGCGTATGGGAGGGAAGGATGCGGCTCACCGTCACGGGTGCGATGCTCACCGCCACAGCAGCGCTTATCTGCTGCTCGGCGATGGCCTGGGCTCAGGAGAGGAAAGCGATCCTGGGGCCGGCGGTTTTCGACTGGAACGCCATGACCGCTGTCAGAAACGGAACCGGCGAAGTCCGGTCCATCGTGAAGCAGCCGACCGCCACGTTGGACGAGCTGGAGATGCACGTCACCACGCTCAATCCGGGCGTCGCGTCGCATCCTCCGCACAGGCATCCCAATGAGGAACTGGTGATTATCGATCGCGGCACGGTCGAAACGCTGTCGAACGGCCAGTGGAAGCGGGTCGGGCCGGGTTCCGTTATCTTCAATGCCTCCAATTCGCTGCACGCACTGCGCAACGTCGGCAGCACGCCCGCGCAATATCACGTCATCAACTGGAAGAGCGCCACGACACCCGCCCACTGACATCGGGAGAATGCGATGAACCCCATCGATCGCCGCGCCCTGCTCGGGGCGGGCCTTGCCGCGGGGCTGGCCGCCGAAGGGCTCGCCCAGTCATTGTCTCAGGGGAACGCCGTTTCCGAAGTCGCCGCCCCGGCGACGGCGGAGCCGGAAGCGCGCTATCGCGTGCCCTTCGCCGTCATCGGGCTGGACCACGCGCATATCTATGCGATGACGGATGCCATGATCCGGGGCGGCGGCGTGCTGACCGCCTTCCACGCGACAGACCCCGCGCAGATCGCGACCTTCCGCAAGCGCTATGGCGCGGTGAAGCTCGCCCGCAGCGAGGCGGAGATCCTGGAGGACAAGGCGATCAAGCTCGTCGCGGGCGCGCCGATCCCCGATCAGCGCGCGCCGCTCGGCATCCGCGTGATGCAGGCGGGGAAGGATTATCTGAGCGACAAGCCCGCAATCACCACGCTCGATCAGCTTGCCGAGGTGCGCCGGGCCATCCGGGCCACAGGTCGCAAGTTCGCCATCATGTATTCGGAGCGGCTCGAGGTGCGGGCCGCCGTGATGGCTGGGGAACTGGTCCGTCAGGGCGCGATCGGCAAGGTGGTGCAGACCATCAACATCGCCCCGCACCGGATCAGCGCCCCCACCCGCCCCGCCTGGTTCTGGGACAAGGCCCGCTATGGCGGCATCCTCACCGACATCGGCAGCCACCAGGCCGATCAGTTCGTCTATTATACCGGCACCACCAGGGCGCATGTCGTCGCCTCGCAGACCGGCAACCTCGCGCATCAGGATCACCCCGCCTTCGAGGATTTCGGGGACATGATGGTCTGCGGCGATGGTGGCACCGGCTATATCCGGGTCGACTGGTTCACGCCGGACGGACTGCCGACATGGGGCGATGGCCGCCTCTTCCTGCTCGGGACGGAAGGCTATATCGAGTTGCGCAAATATGTGGACATCCTCGGACGTCCCGGCGGCGATCACCTGTTCATCGCCGACCGCAAGGGCGTGCGCTACATGGATTGCAGCAAGGTCCACCTGCCCTTCGGCCCGCAATTCGTGACCGATATCGTCGAGCGCACCTCCGTCGCGCAGGATCAGGAAGGCGCGCTTCTCGCCGCCGAACTGGTGCTGCTCGCCCAGAAGAATGCCACCCGGCCCGTCTTGTCCTGAGCAGGAGCGTACCGATGCAGCGGATCATCTCACGACGCACCGCCATCAAAGCCACGGCGGCGATCGGGTTTCCCGTCATCGTGCCGGCCAGCGTCCTCGGCGCGACGGCTCCCAGCAAGCGGATCAATGTCGGCGCGATCGGCGTCGGCCGGATCAGCCGCGGGCACGACATGAAGGAGGTGCTGAAGCACGACGATGCCCACATCGTCGCCGTGTGCGATCTGGATACGCACCGCCTCGCTGCGGGCCAGCGCCTCGTCGACGAGGCCTATGCCACCCGGACGGGGCGCCCCTATTCCGGCACGCGCGGCTATGGCGATCATCACGCGCTGCTGGCCAACAAGGATATCGACGCCGTCCTGATCTCCACCCCCGACCATCAACATGCCCGGCTGGCCATCGATGCCATCCGCGCGGGCAAGGACGTCTATCTCCAGAAGCCCGCCTCGCTCACCATCGAGGAGGGGCGCAAGATGGCCGATGTCGCCAGGGCATCGGATCGCATCGTCCAGATCGGATCTCAGCAGCGCGGCATGGACCCGTGGCCGCAATTCCATCGCGCCTGCGAACTGGTGCGCAACGGCCGCGTCGGGGCGCTCCGCCGGGTGGAGGTGGGCTTGCCGGGCGATCCCTCCGGCCCCGCCGCCCCGCCGATGCCGGTGCCGCCCAACCTCAACTATGATGCGTGGCTGGGCTCGACGCCGGAGGTCTATTATACGGAGATGCGCGTCCACCCGCAGCATTCGCTGGAGGATCGGCCGGGCTGGCTGCGCTGCGAGCAGTTCGGCGCGGGCATGATTACCGGCTGGGGAGCGCATCACGTCGATACGGCCCATTGGGGCATGGACACCGAGCTGACCGGCCCCGTGGAGGTCTGGGGCCACGCCGAGTTCCCCAAGAGCGGGCTGTGGGACGTCCACGGCGCGTTTGAGACGCATGGGCTCTATGCCAACGGCGTGCAGATGACGATCTCCGGCGCGCTCCCGAACGGCGTGCGCTTCATCGGCGACGAAGGCTGGATCTTCGTCACGCGCAGCGGCGCGGTCACGGCATCCGATCCTTCCGGCCCACGAACCAGTCCGCCGCTGACGGCGAGCGATCCCAAGATCCTGACCAGCGTGATCGGCGCGAACGAAGTGCATCTGATGAAGAGCCCGGAGCATCATCGCAACTGGTTGGACTCGATCCACACCCGAGCGCCCAACGCCGCGCCGGCCGAGATCGGTCACCGCGCCTGCTCGACCTGCCTCCTCCACTGGATCGCGATGAAGACGGGCCGCCGCCTCCGCTGGGATCCCACCGCCGAACGCTTCATCGGCGACGACGCGGCCAACGCCATGCTGAGCCGACCACAAAGGGCACCCTACGCGATCTGAGCCTGCGACATGATCGGCCGGCCCGAAATCGTGGCCAACGGCGATGCCGCCGGTTAAGATCGGCGCGGAGAAACATGTTCATGGCAATGCCGCAAAAACCCATCGAGTGCGCCGGCCCCAACGTTCGGGCTCGGCTTCGTCCAGCCGCGCGATGGATGCTCTTCACCCTGATTGGCATCACCGGCCTCTCCGCGAGCGATCCGGCGGCCGCCCGCGACTATGCGTCACGCGATGTCGGCAGTTGGACGGTGGCGGCAAGCAAAGACGGAAAAGGATGTTTCCTGACCCGGGAATATGAGCGAAGCGGCGGAACGACGCTGCTCCTCGGTCTCGATATCGACGGCACAAACCGCCTTTCGGTGCTGAACGCCAACTGGTCGATCAAATCCAAGCAGCGGCTGAAGTTGAATTTTCGCCTCTCCAACAGCAGCTACCCCGCACATTTTGCCATCGGCATAGTATCGGACGGGAAACAGGGATTCGTGACGAGCTTCGGCGCGAAATTCCCATCCTACTTCGCTGCATCCAAGACCCTTCAGATCTCGCGCGGCGACGTGCCCGTCGAGCGGCTGAGCCTTGATGGGGGCGGCGCGGCAGTTGCCGAGCTTAGACATTGCGTCGACGCCCAGCAGGGAAAACCGGAGACCGCAGCCGCCGGGAAAGCGCGTTCAAGCGATATTCCGAAGGATCCGTTCGCAGCGTCCCCGGCGCGAGAATCGAAGAAGTAACGCACGCGGGATTTCACCATTGCGGTGAAGTGCCCGAAAAACGAGCCGGGCCACACCGCGAAGATCTGCCCGACCAGGAAAATGCACCGTTGAACAGAATGTGGATTGTAGGGAGAGCGCCGCTCGGCTTGCTTGTTCCGGTTGGTTAACAAGGAAGAAACGAATGTCCTCTATTGCGTCGAAATCCATGCTCGCCATGGTGACTTTGGCTGGTGCCGTCAGCCTCGGCGGCTGCGCCACGAAGTCCTATGTGCGTGAGCAGATCGCTCCTGTGAGCCATCGCGTCGACACGCTCGAAGCGAAATTGCAGGAGACCGACGGCACGGCCAAATCGGCACTGCAAGAGGCGCAGGCCGCATCCGGCCAGGCGCAGAACAACGGCCAACGCCTCGATCAGCTCAGCGGCCGGGTGGATGGCATCGACCAACGACTGACCGCGCAGGAGCAGAAGCGCGCCAAGCGACCGCGCCATTGATCGCGCACGGCGACGCATATTAATCAGTCCCCTTCTTGTGTCGGTCGTCCCCCGGTGGGACGGCCGATTCCTTTTTTGAGTGTTTCGAACAGATGATCCATGTCCTGCGGGCGCTGGCCGGGCTCGCGCTGATCGTTCCGGCTGCGGCGGGCGCACACCCGTCCAAACCCGTGAAGGCGCATCCGACGAGCCGCGCGGCCAAGCCGGCAATCGTTCCCTCGGAAGACACCAGGCGCGTGGCGGAGTGGGTCATCGCATCGAAGGACAACCATTCGCTGCCCTGGGCGGTGGTCGACAAGCCGAATGCGGCCATGTTCCTGTTCGACCCGGAAGGAAAGCCGCTCGGCGCGGTGCCCGTGCTGATCGGCATCGCCGTGGGCGACGAGGCCAGCCCCGGCGTCGGCAGCAAGAAGCTGGCCGATCTCGGGCCGGCCGAGAAGACCACGCCGGCGGGGCGCTTTCTCGCGAAGTTCGGGTTGCCGGTGGCTGGGCAGCGGGTTCTCTGGGTGGATTATGCCACGTCGGTGGCGCTCCATCCGATCCCCAAAGACGTCGGCCCGAAGGAGCATCGGCGCGAGCGGATGCTGTCCCCGACGTCAGCCGACAATCGCATCACCTTCGGCTGCATCAACGTGCCCAAGGCGTTCTACAGCGGTCTCCTGAGCCCGCTGTTCCGAAAGAAGGGCGGTTATGTGTATGTGCTGCCCGATACGAAGCCGATCGAGGACGTGTTTCCACGCTTGCGGCTTCAGACTGTCGTGAACGGCAACAGCGGCTGAAAGATGCAGTAAAACAGGGCTTGGGATGCCCAAATCGACTGTTGGGCTCTGACAGGAAATACTTCGGGCGCCCCAGAGGCGATCACCCGGAAAACGGCCGATATCCGCCAGACATAAAGGGCCCGGAAGGGTCCGTCGATGGTAGCGGAGGAGGGACTTGAACCCCCGACACGCGGATTATGATTCCGCTGCTCTAACCAGCTGAGCTACTCCGCCCCGATCGGGCCGGCCGGTGTGTCACCGGCTGTGGCGGGGCCTATAGGCAGGTGTAACGGCAGCGTCAACAGCCTGTCGGATTCATCGGAACCGCTACGCCCTCCTATCGTTTCGCCGGACATATCCGTCCACCAGTCAGGGGAGTCCGATGGATCTCGAAACGCCGCTCGATCTGATCTGCCGCATCATCCTCCGGGCTCGTGAGCTGGAGGCTCCGAAACCGAACATCGCGCCCGATGACGTCGACGATCTGGACGATTCGGAGGAAGATGAGTTCGATGCCCTCGAATCGGAGACGGACGAAACCGTCGAGGACGAACTGCGCACCGCGATCGAGGATCTGGCGGACGATCAGCAGGTCGAGCTTCTCGCGCTCGCGATGGTCGGCCGGGGCACCTATGATGCTTCCGAATGGGAGGATGCGCTGGAGGCCGCCGGCGATCCGAGCGGCGAATCGCCCGTCGACCAGCTTCTCGACATGCCGACGCTCGCCGAATATCTCGACTCCGGCCTCGCGACCTTCGATCTGAGCTGCGAGGGCACGGGGCAGATCGACTGAGCCCTCAGCCGGCGAAGCGATATCGCCGGATCAGTTCCCATGGCCCATCACGATAATAATGGATCGCGACGCCGGTCACGGCGAGCGGGCGCGGCCGTGAGAAATCCCGCTTGAGCGCATCATGAAGCCGTCGGGCAGCGTCGGGGTCCGCCTTGTTCTGGATGGTGACGTGAGGCCGCCATGGCGCCGCATCCTGCGGGATCAGCGATCCGGCGAAGGCTTCGGCCCATTCCTCCCTCAGCGTCTCCAGCGCCATGCTCCTGACCCGCAGCGCGACGCCCCGGCCGAAAAGCATCGGCTCCCCGATCGTCGCCGCCGGCCGGGCTGTCGCACGCATCCCGGCTCGCAGGCGGGCATCCAGCTCGGGGAGCAGGCTGGGCGGCAGATGATGGAACAGCGTCAGATGCGCGGGCAAGAGGTTGCACTTCGACGGGAAATGCTCGCGACGCAACCGGTCGAGCCATGCGAAGTCCGCCACACCCAGTTCGGCAGCGACGATGATGGGGGCCGTCTCGGACATCAGCGGAGCCGAGGGATGCGCCGGCTCAGTGCGCCCGGTCGATCGACATCGGCGACGCAGCGACGGTCGGCAGGGAGCAGCCTCGCGCGGAAGGCTGGCGCCCTCCCCGGCCCTTCATCCCCGCGCGCGGTCGCCAGTGAGGCCAACGCCGCGCCTCGGAGCAGCACGGGATGGCCGGGACGTCCGCGATGGACCGGCCGGACGAGATCGTCGCCTTGCTCCGCCCGTCTCAACAGATGCCGCGCCTGATCTCCGGCCAGCCATGGCATATCGGCCAGGAACAGGAACGCCTCACGATCGATCGCGCGTAACGCGCCTGAAGCCGCCCTGAGGCTCGCTCCCAGTCCTTCCCGATACGCCGCCGCGCACAGGACGATCGCCCGGCGGTCCGCGCGGCGCGCTTCCGCCGAGACCCGCAGATGCTGTGCGCCGGTCACCACGATCAGCCGCTGCACCGGCGCGGCCCTCGCGATACGGATGGCGCGCGCAAGCAGCGTCTCTCGCCCGATCCGCGCGAACAGCTTGTTGGGCGCCCCGAACCGCCGCGATGCGCCTGCCGCGAGCAGGATCGCGACGCGCATCGCTTGTCCTAGATCTCGACCTGGCTGCCGAGTTCCACCACCCGGTTGGACGGCAGCTTGAAGAACTCCATCGCGCTTTCCGCGTTGCGCAGCATCCAGGCGAACAGCTTTTCGCGCCACACCGCCATGCCCGGTCGCGAAGAGGCGATCAGCGTCTGCCGCGCGAGGAAGAAGCTCGTGTCCATCATGCGCAGCGGCGCGCCGATCCCCTGCACGCAGGCCAGTGCCGCGGGCACGTCCGGCTCCTGCATGAAACCGTAATGGACGACCATGCGATAGAAGCCCTGCCCGAACTCCTTCACCTCCGCGCGATGGGACTGGCCGACATAGGGCACGTCCTCGATCTTCACGGTCAGCAGGATCACGCGATCGTGCAGCACCTTGTTATGCTTGAGGTTGTGGAGCAGCGCGTGGGGCACGCCATCGCGCGCGGTCGTCATGAACACCGCCGTGCCCGGCACGCGCTCGGCCGAGTTGGCGGCCGACTTCACGAACACGGTGACCGGCATCGCCACCTCGCTCAGCCGCTTTATCATGAGCTGACGCCCCTTCGCCCAGGTGGTGAGCAACGTGAAGGCGATCAGGCCGATCAGCAGCGGGAACCAGCCACCATCGGGCACCTTGGTGAGGTTGGCGGAGAAATAAGCGAGGTCCACCGCGAGGAAGACGGCGATCAGCGCGCCCGCGCCGAGCTTGTTCCACTTCCACAGCGAGACGAGCAGCACCGCCAGCAGGAAGGTGTCGATCAGCATCGCCCCCGTCACCGCGATGCCGTAGGCCGCCGCGAGATTGGTCGAGGTGCGGAAGCCGAACACCAGCAGGATCACCATCACCATCAGCGTCCAGTTGATGACGGGGATATATATCTGCCCGGCCGCGCTCGCCGACGTGTGCGTGATCTTGAGGCGCGGGATGAAGCCGAGCTGGATCGCCTGCTGCGTCACCGAGAAGGCGCCCGAGATCACCGCCTGGCTGGCGATCACCGTCGCCATCGTCGCGAGGATCACCAGCGGCAGGCGCAACTCGTCCGGCGCGAGCAGGAAGAAGGGCGAGTGGATCATCTCCATCGCATCGGCCGGCGATGCGGAGAGGATCAGCGCCCCCTGCCCCAGATAGTTGAGCATCAGCGCCGGCAGCGCGAAGGCCAGCCACGACACGCGGATCGGCTTGCGGCCGAAATGGCCCATGTCGGCATAAAGCGCCTCCGCGCCCGTCACCGCCAGCACGACCGAACCCATGGCGAGAAAGGCGTGAACCGGCTCGACCGCGAAGAAATGGAGCGCGTAGATCGGGTTCAGCGCCACCAGCACGCCCGGCCTGGCGATCAGGTTGATCGCGCCGAGCACCGCCAGCGCGGCGAAGTAGAGCATCATGATCGGGCCGAACAGCGCGCCCATCCGCGCCGTGCCCCGCGCCTGGAGCGCGAACAGGCCGATCAGGATGCCGACCGCGATCGGGATGACCAGCGGCGCCATGCCGCTCTCGACGACGGTGAGGCCCTCGACCGCCGACAGCACCGAGATCGCCGGCGTAATCATGCTGTCGCCGAAGAACAGCGCCGTCGCGAACACGCCGAGCAGCACAAGGCCCCGCGTCCAGCGCTTCTCGCCCTGCACGGAACGCGAGACGAGGGCCAGCAGCGCGAGGCTGCCGCCCTCGCCCTTATTGTCGGCGCGCATGATGATGGTGACGTATTTCAGCGTCACCACGACCATCATCGACCAGAAGATGAGGCTCAGCACGCCATGGATGTGCATCGCGTCCGGCGTCAGCGGGTGGTGCCCGGCGAACGTCTCACGGAAGGCGTAGATCGGGCTCGTGCCGATATCGCCGAAGACGACGCCGATTGCGCCAACCGACAGCTTCAGCAGGCTCTCGCCCGCATGGGAGTCGTGGCCATCCTGCGCGAGGAGCGACTCGGCGGCGGGCGCGGCCGGGACGGCCTTTTCCTCCAGCATGTCGTTCATCGGAAGATCATCGGAAGAATACGATGACGTCGAAAGGTCACTCAGCCTGTTCCCGCCACTTGCCGGCACCCCCTCCGGCTTCCCTGGGCCGAGGCCCTAGCACGCCCTCTCTCTCCCCTGCAACGCCACGCGGATAAGGGCGTTCCCGATCCCGCACGACCGAAAGGCGGCGCGTGCCCGAAACCGCCCCGTTTCTATCCTTCCGCGGGGGCCAGCGTGCGGATCGTGAATTGCGTGACGAGACGATGGACGCCCGGCAGAGCCGCAAGGATTTCCCGGTGGATGCGCTCATAGCTGTCCTGCTCGGGCACCAGCACCTTCAGCAGATAATCCGATTCCCCGCTCATCAGATGCGCCTCGCGCACATGCGCGGTGCGGGCGAGCGCGGCCTCGAACGCCTCCATGGTCGCCCGCCTCTGATCCACCAGCGTCACCTGCACGAAGACGGTGGAGGGATTGCCTTCCGCCTGTCGCGAAAGACGGGCACGATAGCCTAGGATCATGCCCGCCTGCTCCAGCGCCTTGACCCGCCGATGCGCCGCCGAGGCGGACAGGCCGACACGGTTTCCCAATGCCTCGCTCGTCAGCGCCGAGTCTCGGGCGAGCAGGCGGAGGATTTTTCGGTCTATGTCGCTCATGCAGGATATCTTTGCCTTTCAGGCATCCTTTTCGCAAGATTATCCCGATCATGACCTCCAAGGCGCCGAAAGATGGGAAATCCACGGCTTCGATCTGCGCTAGAATGACGGCCTGTCAGAACAAAGGAGCGGATTCCATGCGTGTCGGTGTTCCCAAGGAAATCAAGAATCACGAATATCGCGTCGGCCTGACGCCCCCGTCCGTCGCCGAGCTGGTCGCGGCCGGCCATGAGGTGTTCGTCGAGACGAAGGCCGGGCACGGCATCGATTTCGAGGATCAGGATTATGTGGAGGCCGGCGCCACCATCCTGCCCGACGCCGCCTCCGTGTTCGACAAGGCCGAAATGATCGTGAAGGTGAAGGAGCCTCAGCCGGGCGAGATCGCCATGCTGAAGCCGCACCACCTGCTCTTCACCTATCTCCACCTCGCCGCCGACAAGGCGCAGGCGGAAGGCCTGATGAAGTCCGGCGCGACCTGCATCGCCTATGAGACGGTGACGTCCGATCGCGGCGGCCTGCCGCTGCTCAAGCCGATGTCCGAGGTCGCGGGCCGCATGTCCGTGCAGGTCGGCGCGCATTATCTCGAGAAGGAGCAGGGCGGCCGTGGCGTTCTGCTCGGCGGCGTTCCGGGCGTGGCGCCGGCGAAGGTCGCGATCCTCGGTGGCGGCATCGCCGGCGTGAACGCGGCGCAGATGGCGGTCGGTATGCGCGCCGACGTCACCATCTACGACATCAACAATGATCGCCTGGCCGAGCTGGACATGTTCTTCTCCAGCCAGATCAAGACGGCTTATGCCTCGAAGGCGGCCGTCGCTGCGGCGGTGAAGCAGGCGCATCTTGTGATCGGCGCGGTGCTGATCCCCGGCGCGGCGGCCCCGAAGCTCGTCACCCGTGACATGCTGAAGACGATGAAGCGCGGCTCGGTGCTGGTCGACATCGCGATCGATCAGGGCGGCTGCTTCGAGACCAGCCATGCCACCACGCACGACAATCCGGTGTTCGAGGTGGATGGCGTGATCCATTATTGCGTCGCCAACATGCCGGGCGCGGTCGCGCGGACCTCGGCTTTCGCGCTCAACAACGCGACGCTGCCGTTTGCGCTGCGCCTCGCCAACATGGGCGCGGAGAAGGCGATGGCGGCCGACAAGCACCTCGCCAACGGCCTCAACGTCTCGGGCGGCAAGATCCGCCACGCGGCGGTGGCCGAGGCGCTGGATCTCCCGCTGAACTAAGCGGAACGGGCCGGCCGGGGGCGCGCTCCCGGCCGGCCTTCCTTACGGGTGCGCGGCCTGCCGGGCGTCGGCGGCGCGGACCACCTCGAAGGCCATCAGCCGCCTGGCCAGCGGCGTCCGCCATTGCGAATCGGCCGGCAGGCTGTCGTAGAGCGATCGCCAGGTACGCTCGGCTCCGGCGAGATCGCCCGCCTCCACCTGCACCAGCCCACGGAAATAGCGTGGCGCCGGGCTCTGCGGCGCGAGCGCCTCGGCCCGATCGAAGGCGAGAGCGACGGCGGGCGTCACATTGCCCTGCGCCACAACGAACAGCGCATGGGCGTAGCCGATGCGCAGATCCACATCCTTGGGCCGCTTGCGGATCGCGTTGCGGAGCAGGCCGGCGGCGGCCTCGTCCTCGTTCATGCGGTTGAAGGCGTCGGCGGTGGCGAGAACCGCGCCCGTCTCGCCGAATTTGCTCAGGAACAACTGCCGCTCCGCCGCGAACAAGCCGTCCTGCCGCATCGGCGCCTCTCGCCCGGCGGCCGGCGCCCCCGCCTCGCCGGGGCTCCCCTGCCAGACATAGCCCGCCGCCGCCACGAACAGCGCCGCGCCGACCAGCATCAGCACCGACCTGTCGAGCCGCCCCGGCCGCCACAAAAGCAGCAGCACCAGCGCGCCCAACACGGCGAAGGCGATCCAGCCGCTCATCCGCGCCTCCGCCGCCGGAAAGCCTGCCGGGCGAGAAAGCCGCCGATCAGGAGCAGCACCAGCGGCGCCCCCCACAGCGGCCATGTCACCGGCTCGACCGTCGGCCTGTAGCTCACCCAGCGACCATAGCGTGCCACCATCCATGCGCGGATCGCCTCCGGGCTCTCCCCCGCCGCGATCCTTTGGCGGACGATGGCGCGCATATCTCCGGCGAGATCGGCGTCGCTGTCCGCGATCGACTGGCCCTGGCAGACGACGCAGCGCAGCGTCTGCATCAGCGCCTGCGCTCTGGCCTCCTGCTTCGGATCGGGGAGCTGCGTATAGGCGAGCGGCTCGGGCGCCAGCACCGGATCGGCGCGGAGCGCCGCCGGGGCCAGCAGCAGCGCCGCAAGCGCGAGCCGCCGCCTCATCGCATGGCCTTGAGGGTTTCGATCAGGCCGGGCACGTCCTCGGGCCGGATCTCGCCGATATGCTGGGCGCGGATGATCCCCTTGCCGTCGATCAGGAAGCTCTCCGGCACGCCCGACGAGCCGAGCGCCACCTGCAACACCGCCTGATCGTCAAGGCCGATGCGATCGTAAGGATCACCGTTGCGCTGGAGGAACTCGCCGACGTCGCCCGGCCGATCGCGCACGGCGATGCCTTCGATGGTCACGCCCGCCTGCTTCAGCGCCATCAGTTGCGGCGCCTCGGCGATGCAGGGCACGCACCAGCTTCCGAAGATGTTGAGCAGGCGCGGCCGGCCGTCGGCAAAGCCCTTGCCCGTCACCGCCCCCTCGCCCGCCCGCGCGGAGGCCAACGTGAAGGCGGGCAGCGGCTTGCCCACCATCTGCGACACGACGGTGGTGTCGTGCGGCTTGAGCAGCCCCGACGAGACGAGCCCGAGAATGGCCAGAAAGGCGACCAGCGGCAGCCAGAGGAGGATGCGCACCGTCTTCATCAATAGGCCCTCGCATAGCCGTCTTGCTCGACCTTCGGCCGGCGTCGCGGCAAGGTCCGCCCGAGCAGCGACAGCGCCCCACCGAGCGCGATCAGCGCGCCGCCCGCCCAGATCAAGGTCACGAACGGCTTCCACCACAGGCGAAGCTGCCAGCGTCCACCGGGCACCTGTTCGCCCACCACCGTATAGAGCTGGCCGTCGAGGCGGGTGGCGATAGCGCTTTCGCTGGTCTGCTGCGGCGGATTGTCGAAGGTGCGTTGCTCAGGCTGAAGCGTGATGGGTTGCGCCGCGCCGCGCGTCGCGATCAGCGTCGCCTGCACCGCCGTGTAGTTCTCCGCCGCCACCGGATCGATCGCCGCGAAACGGACGACATAGGGGCCAACCCGCACCGTCTCCCCCGGTCGCGCGGCAACCAGCGTCTCCTTGGTGAAAGCGCTCTCCGACGCCATGCCGGCAAGGCTCACCGAGACGCCGAGATGCGCCACCACCATGCCCCAGGTGAAGAGCGGCGTGCGGCGCAGGTTGCGCTTCCACAGCGGCGCGATGCTCGCGGCGCCCGTGCCAACCGCCAGCACGAGGCCGAGGAGCGGCAGCAACCGCATCCCCGGCGCGAGCAGCAGCACCGCGACCAGCGTCATGAGCGTGATCGCCCCCGGAACCGCCACCCGACGCGCCACGGCTGCCACGTCTTCGCGCCGCCAGCGCATCACCGGCCCGACCGCGACCAGCGCCACGAGGATCAACGCCAGCGGCCCCGCCGCGGCGTTGAAATAGGGCGGGCCGACCGACAGCTTCTCACCGGTCATACTCTCCACGGCGAGCGGATAGAGCGTGCCGATCAGCACGATGCCGAGGATCGCCGAGAGCAGCAGGTTGTTCACCACCAGCGCGCCCTCGCGGCTCACCGGATCGAAGCGGTTGCCTTCCTTCACGGTCGCGATGCGCGCACCGAACAGCGCCAGCGCCCCACCGATGTAGAGCGCCAGCAGCACGAGGATGAAGGCCCCCCGCCGTGGGTCCAGCGCGAAGGCATGGACGCTCGTCAGGATGCCCGAGCGGACGAGAAACGTCCCCACCATGCTCATCGAGAAGGCGACCACCGCCAGCATCACCGTCCATGCGCGCAGGCCGTCGCGCGTCGCCAGCACCGTCACCGAGTGGAGCAGCGCCGTCGCCGCGAGCCACGGCATCAGCGAGGCGTTCTCGGTCGGATCCCAGAACCACCAGCCGCCCCAGCCCAACTCATAATAGGCCCAGTAGCTGCCCGCCGTGATGCCGATCGTCAGGAACACCCACGCGCCCAGCACCCACGGCCGCATCGCGCGGGCAAAGGCCGGCCCGACATCGCGCGTCAGCAGCGCGCCGACAGCGAAGGAGAAGGCCACCGACAGCCCGACATAGCCGACATAGAGAGTCGGCGGATGGAAGGCCAAGCCTGGGTCTTGCAGCAACGGATTGAAGCCGCTCCCCTCCACCGGCGGCACGGGAAGCCGCGCGAAGGGGTTGGACGAGAAGAGCAGGAAGGCGAAGAAACCCAGCGCGATCACGGCCTGCGCGGCGATGGTCGCGGCAAGCGTCCGCTCCGGCAGACGCCGTTCGAGCAGCGCCACCGCCGCGCCCGACAGCGCCAGGATCGTCACCCAGAGCAGCATCGAGCCCTCATGGTTCCCCCATGCGCCCGCGATCCGGTACATTGCCGGAAGCGTCGTGGCACTCTCCTCGGCGACCAGCTTCACCGACAGGTCGGTCCGCCAGAAGACCAGCAGCAGTGCCCCGAACGCGGTCAGCGTCATCAGCGCCTGCACCACCGCCACCGGCCGCACCGCGCGCATCAGCGGCGCGCCCTCGCGCCCCAGAGCGCCCAGCCCGAGGCACGCCTGCAACAGCGCCAGCGCGGCGGCGATCCAGAGGGCCGCGAGCCCGGTTTCGGCGATCATGGCTTCAGGCTCTTGGCTTCGTGCATCGAGCCTGCGACCTGCGGCGGCATATAGCGCTCGTCATGCTTGGCGAGGATGGTGTCGGCGACGAAGCTTCCGGGCGCGGTGAAGCGCCCCTCCGCCACCACGCCCGAGCCCTCGCGGAACAGGTCCGGCACGATGCCGGTGTAGCGCGCGGCGACGCTCGCCGCGCCGTCGGTCACGCGGAAGGAAATGGTCACGCCATCGGCCTCGCGGTGGAGCGATCCCTTCTCGACCATCCCGCCCAGCCGGATCTGCTGGCCGAGCGCGACATGATCGCGCACGGCGTCTCCCGGCGTGTAGAAATAGGAAGCCTGATCCTTCAGCGCCGACATGGCGAGCAGCGCCGCAGCGACGAGAGCGCCCGTCGCCGCCAGCACAAGCACCAGCCTCTGGTTCTTGGCCTTCATCGACGCTTCAGGGCCTCCGCCGCCCGCTCGGCGCGACGCATCGCGATAAAGCTGCCGACGGCGAGCGCCAGCGTGCCGGCAATGGCGACCGCATAGGCCGCGATCACGAAGGGCCACTGGCTCATGCCGCACTCCCCAGCCGGCGCAGCCGCGCCTCGACCTTGCCTCGCGCCAGCGCCGCGCGCATCCGCATCAGCACGATCGCGCCGAACAGCAGCGTGAAGCCCATCAGCGCGATCGGCAACGGCCAGAGGATCGCGGGATCGATGGTCGATCCGGTGAAGCCGATGCTCTGCCCCTGATGGAGCGTGCGCCACCACAGCACCGAGAAATGGATGATCGGAAGGTTCACCGCACCGACCAGCCCGAAGATCGCCGCCGCCCGCGCCTGCCCGCCCCGCTCGGCGACCGCATCGGCCAGCGCGATATAGGCGATGTAGAGGAACAGCAGCACGAGCATCGAGGTCAGCCGCCCGTCCCACTCCCACCAAGTGCCCCAGGTCGGACGCCCCCAGATCGAGCCGCTCGCAAGGCAGATGGCGGTGAACACCGCCCCCGGCAGCGCCACCGCGCGACCCGCGACCCCGGCCAGCGGATGCCGCCAGACCAGCTCGGCCAGGCTCGCGGCCGCGATGCCGCTCCAGCCCGCCATGCCGATCCAGGCTGCCGGCACATGGATATACATGATGCGGACCGTCTCGCCCTGAAGATAATCGACCGGCGTCAGGAACAGGCCCGCGCCCAAGCCCACGGCGATCAGCACCGCACCGCACCAGCCGAACCAGCCGGTCAGCGGGCGCGCGATCGAGAGAAAACGGGCGGGATTCGCGAAGACGTGCATGGCTCTGCCATAGCCTTACGCGGAGCCGAGGCGCTGGGGAAGCCGTCGACTTCCCCAGCTTCGCGGATCAGCCGCGACCGATCACGCGCTGCGCCATGCGATCGGCGACGATCGACGACGGCTCGCTGATCGAGGCGCTCTCTTCCCACACCTTGTCGAGGCGGCCGGGGATTTCCGCGATCCGCTTCTCAACCTCGGCACGATCGCCATGGCCCAGATATTCGAGGCCGACATTGATGATGCCGCCCGCGTTGATGACATAGTCCGGCGCGTAGGTGATGCCGCGCGCATGGAGGCGCCAGCCGTCTTCCGGCGTCGCGAGCTGGTTGTTGGCGCCGCCCGCGATGATCGGGGTCTTGAGCGCCGCAATGCTCTCGGCGGTCAGGATCGCGCCCAGCGCGCAGGGGCTGACGACGTCGGCTTCCACGGTCAGGATCGAATCCGCCGGCACGGCTTCGCCGCCCAGCTCCGCCGCCAGCGCCCTGGCGCGATCGGCGTTGACGTCGGCCAGGGTCAGCTTCGCGCCGTCCTTGGCGAGCAGACGGGCAAGGCCGCCACCGACGCTGCCGACGCCCTGGATGGCGACATGCACGCCCGCCATATCATCCCGCTTCAGCGCGCGGCGCACGGCAGCCTTCACGCCCAGATAGACACCCATCGCGGTGAACGGGCCGGGATCGCCACCCGCATCGCCGGCGCCCGCCACCGGCAGGCCGGAGACGTGCCTGGTGTGCTTGGAAATCTGCACCATGTCGGCGTCCGAGATGCCGACATCCTCCGCCGTGATGTAACGGCCACCGAGGCTGTCGACCGCCTTGCCGAACGCCGCGAGCAGCTCAGGCGACTTCGGGCGCGCGGCGTCGGCGAGGATCACCGCCTTGCCGCCGCCCATCGGCAGGCCGGCCATGGCGTTCTTGTAGCTCATGCCGCGCGACAGGCGCAGCGCATCCGTGATCGCCTCGTCCGAACGGGCGTAGGTCCAGTAACGGCAACCACCAGCCGCGGCGCCAAGAGCGGTCGAGTGGACGGCGATGATCGCCGAAAGGCCCGAGGCGGCGTCCCGGAAGAAATGGACACCTTCATGCTCGTCGAAATCGGGATATTCCCAGGGGGCCATTGCGCTCAACCTTTGGCCGGTCCTTTCAGGATGACCATGGGAGCCCGGCTCACATATCCCCTAGTCGCGCTGTCCGCTGAAGGGGAGACGATGGGGCGATCGACGGGGATTGAACCCGCAACCTCCGGTACCACAAACCGGCGCTCTAACCAATTGAGCTACGATCGCCACGAAGCCGTCGTCGGCAGCGTGGCGCCCCCTTAGGAGGGCTCAGGGGCGGCCGTCAAGGCATGTTGGCACTTGTTTGCAATTATCTTTCACGGTGCCCGCAGCGATCCGCCCCGGAGGCCGGCCGGGGACATCCCGCCTTCCGCAAGGCGATGGGTGGAGACCACACAGCACGCCCCCGGCCGAGACCGAAAGCCGCCTGCTTGTCATCGTTGACGGGGAATGGATAAGGACGTGGTGGGCGCGACAGGGATTGAACCTGTGACCCCACCCGTGTGAAGGGTGTGCTCTACCGCTGAGCTACGCGCCCACGTCCTGATACCGGCTGTTATCGGGAAAACCGATGCTCCGCCGGGGAGCGACAAGGCCAGCGCCCCGTCGGTGTGGGGCGGTTAGCGCGCCTCAACCCGGCTGTCCAGCGCCTCTTTGTCACAAAAATAAAAAAGAGCGGCTGGCCCCTGCGCCAGCCGCTCTTTCGCACGTTCAGTTGACCGCGTCCTTGAGGCCCTTGCCCGCCTTGAACTTGGGCTGGGTGGAAGCGGAGATGGACATGGGTTCGCCCGTCCGGGGATTGCGCCCCGTCGATGCCTTGCGCTTGCTGACGGAGAAGGTGCCGAAACCGACAAGCCGCACTTCGTCGCCCTTCTTGAGCGCGCTGCTGATGCTGTCGAACACGCTTTCGACCGCCTTGCCGGCATCGTTCCGGGTAAGGCCGGCGGACTCCGCAACCGCGCCGATAAGCTCTTGCTTATTCATCCTTCAAGGACCCCCTGCTTCTTAGTCCGGGATCGGACCGACGTGCATATTCCCGCGGCGCACCGCCAGAATCACAGCGTGCAGAGAAAACGATGACTATTTGGGGCGAGTCAAGCAGACTCGCCCCATTCATGCGCTCAAACGACGAAATCAGTGACGAATTGCAGGGTCACCCGTCGATTCACCACGCTGAGCGATCCCCGCAGGGGGTTCGGCGGCAAGTTCATCGGCCTCGGTCCACTCGATCGGATCGATCGGGGAGACGAGTGCGCGGGCCAGCACTTCATCGAGATGCTTGACCGGCACGATCTCCAGACCATCCTTGATCGAGGCGGGAATCTCGGCGAGATCCTTCTCGTTCTCGGCCGGGATGAGCACGGTGCGGATGCCGCCGCGCAGCGCCGCCAGCAGCTTCTCCTTGAGCCCGCCGATCGGCAGCACACGGCCGCGCAGCGTCACCTCGCCCGTCATCGCCACGTCGCGGCGCACCGCGACGCCGGTCAGCGTCGAGATGATCGCGGTCGCAAGGCCGATGCCCGCCGACGGGCCATCCTTGGGCACCGCGCCTTCCGGCAGGTGGATATGGACGTCCTTGCGCGCGAACAGGCTCGGGCGGACGCCATAGGCCGGCGACCGCGCCTTGACGAAGCTGTACGCCGCCTGGACGCTTTCCTTCATCACGTCGCCGAGCTTGCCGGTGGTCTGGATCAGCCCCTTGCCCGGCACGGTGACGGCCTCGATGGTCAGCAGCTCGCCGCCCACCTCGGTCCAGGCGAGGCCGGTGACGGCGCCGATCTGATCCTCTTCCTCGGATACGCCGTAGCGATATTTCTGCACGCCGGCGAACTCGGCGAGATTGGTCTCGTCGATGACGACCGTCTCGGCCTTCTTCTCCAGGATGCGGCGCAGCGCCTTGCGGGCGAGACGCGCGATCTCACGTTCCAGCGTGCGGACGCCGGCTTCCCGCGTGTAGTAGCGGATCAGCGCCAGCAGACCGTCGTCGGTGAGCGTGAACTCGCCGGCCTTCAGGCCATGCGCCTCGATCTGCTTGCTGATGAGGTGCGCCTTGGCGATCTCCAGCTTCTCCTGCTCGGTATAGCCTTCGAGGCGGATAATCTCCATGCGATCGAGCAGTGGCTGCGGCAGGTTCAGGCTGTTCGCCGTGCAGACGAACATCACGTCCGAAAGATCGATGTCGATCTCCAGATAATGATCCTGGAACTTGGCGTTCTGCTCGGGATCGAGCACCTCCAGCAGCGCGGACGCGGGATCGCCCCGGAAATCCTGGCCCAGCTTGTCGATCTCATCGAGCAGGAAGAGCGGATTGCTCGTGCCAGCGCGCTTGAGATTGTTGACGATCTTGCCCGGCATCGAGCCGATATACGTCCGGCGATGGCCGCGAATCTCGGCCTCGTCGCGCACGCCGCCAAGCGAGTGGCGCACGAACTCGCGCCCCGTCGCCTTCGCGATCGAGCGGCCGAGCGAGGTCTTGCCCACGCCGGGCGGGCCGACGAGGCAGAGGATCGGCCCCTTCACCTTGTTCGTGCGCGCCTGCACCGCGAGATATTCGACGATGCGCTCCTTCACCTTCTCCAGCGCATAATGATCCTCGTCGAGGATGCGCTCGGCAGCGGGAATGTCCTGCTTGACCTTGCTCTTCTTGCCCCATGGCAGGCCGAGCAGCACGTCGAGATAATTGCGCACGACCGTCGCCTCGGCGGACATCGGCGCCATGGTCTTGAGCTTCTTCAGCTCGGCCGTCGCCTTGGCGCGGGCTTCCTTGGAGAGCTTGAGCTTGGCGATCTTCTGCGTGAGTTCGGCGACCTCGTTGCCGTCCTCCTCGCTCTCCGAACCCAGCTCGCGCTGGATCGCCTTGAGCTGCTCGTTGAGATAATATTCGCGCTGGGTCTTCTCCATCTGGCGCTTCACGCGCGAGCGGATCTTCTTCTCGACCTTCAGCACGCCAAGCTCGCCCTCCATGAAGGCGAACGCCATCTCCAGCCGCTTGGCGGGATCGGCCTCGACCAGCAGCGCCTGCTTGTCGGACACCTTCACGCCCAGATTGGCGGCGACCATGTCGGCAAGCTTCGACGGCTCCTCGACCTGGCTGAGCTGCGTCGAGGTTTCCGACGGCAGCTTCTTGTTGAGGCGGGCGTAGGAGTCGAACTGGTCGACGACGGAGCGCATCAGCGCCTGCGTCTCGGCACCCTCGCCCTCCTGCTCCTCGACCAAAGCCACCGTGGCGGTGAGCTGCTTGCCGTCGGCCTCCAGCGTTTCCAGCGTGGCGCGCTGGCGCCCCTCGACCAGCACGCGGACCGTGCCGTCGGGCAACTTCAGAAGCTGCAACACCGTCGCCACGACGCCGAGGTCATAGAGCGCCGCGCGATCGGGATCGTCCTCGGCCGGATCGAGCTGGGCCACCAGGAAAATGGACTTGTCCGCCGCCATCGCGGTTTCCAGCGCCGCCACCGACTTCTCGCGGCCGACGAACAGCGGCACGATCATGTGCGGAAACACGACGATGTCGCGCAGGGGCAGGACAGGAAGAGTCTCGGTCATGAAATCTCCAGCGGACGGCGCACGATGCCGCCCCGTTCGGATAGCAATATGGCGACGCACGCGACCCGCATCAATGCAGCGCTCAACCTTTGGCTCCGTCGGGGTGCATGAACCGTGAACGGCGCTCCCGAAAGAGCCGGCCAGCACCCCGAACGAGAAGGGGGCGTCCGGGTCTCCCCGAACGCCCCCTTCCCTTCCTCATAGAAGCTCTCAGGCCGCGCCGGGAACTTCCTTCGCCTTTTTCGAGAAGACGCGGATCGGCTCCTTGCGGCCTTCCACCACGTCCTTGTCGATCATCACCTCGTCGACACCCTCCATCGAGGGCAGCTCGAACATGGTGTCGAGCAGGATGCCTTCGAGGATCGAGCGCAGGCCACGCGCGCCGGTCTTGCGGTCGATCGCCTTGCGGGCGACGGCCACCAGCGCCTCGTCGGTGAAGGAAAGCTTCACGCCCTCCATGTCGAACAGCTTCTGATACTGCTTGACCAGCGCGTTCTTCGGCTCGGACAGGATCTTGACCAGCGCGGTCTCGTCCAGATCCTCCAGCGTCGCGATGACGGGGAGACGGCCGACGAACTCGGGGATCAGGCCGAACTTCAGCAGATCCTCGGGCTCGCACTGGCGGAGCGTGTCGCCGACGCGACGTTCCTCGGGCGAAGCCACGAAGGCGCCGAAACCGATCGACTTACCCTGCAAACGATCCGCGATGATCTTCTCCAGACCGGAGAAGGCGCCGCCGCAGATGAACAGGATGTTCGTCGTGTCGACCTGGAGGAACTCCTGCTGCGGATGCTTGCGGCCACCCTGCGGCGGAACGCTCGCGGTGGTGCCTTCCATCAGCTTCAGGAGCGCCTGCTGCACGCCCTCGCCCGACACGTCGCGCGTGATCGAGGGATTGTCGGCCTTGCGGCTGATCTTGTCGATCTCGTCGATATAGACGATGCCGCGCTGCGCCCGCTCGACATTATAGTCGGAGGCCTGGAGCAGCTTCAGGATGATGTTCTCGACATCCTCGCCGACATAGCCCGCCTCGGTGAGCGTCGTCGCGTCCGCCATGGTGAACGGCACGTCGAGGATGCGGGCCAGCGTCTGCGCGAGCAGCGTCTTGCCGCAACCCGTCGGGCCGACGAGCAGGATGTTGGATTTGGCCAGTTCGACATCGGCACCCTTGGCGCCGTGGTTCAGCCGCTTGTAGTGGTTATGCACCGCGACCGAGAGCACGCGCTTCGCCTGCTTCTGGCCGATCACATAATCATCGAGAACGTCGCAGATTTCCTGCGGCGTGGGCACGCCGCCGTCGCGCTTGCTCACCAGCGAGGACTTGGTCTCCTCACGGATGATGTCGTTGCACAGTTCCACGCACTCGTCGCAGATGAACACGGTCGGTCCAGCAATCAGCTTACGCACCTCGTGCTGGCTCTTCCCGCAGAAGGAGCAGTAGAGGGTGCTCTTGCTATCGCCGCCGCTCAGATTTGGCATATTTGCTTCCTTGACGCCGGGCTACCCGGCCATCCTCAATCAGTCAGTCTAGACGCTTGGGCGTGCCGGGCAATGGGGTTCTGACCCATTTCACCGGCACAATGTCCCATTACGCCGCCGCCTTCTCCTCCGTCGGAGCCGGACGCTTGTCGAACACCTCGTCGATCAGGCCGAATTCCTTGGCCTCATCGGCTTCGAGGAACTTGTCGCGGTCCATCGCCCGCTCGATCACGTCGATCGGCTGACCCGTGTACTTCGCGTACAGCGTGTTCATCCGATGCCGGATGCGCAGGATTTCCTTGGCCTGGATCTCGATATCCGAAGCCATGCCCTGCGCGCCGCCCGACGGCTGATGGATCATCACGCGGGCGTTGGTGGTGGCGAAGCGCATACCCGGCTCGCCGGAAGCGAGCAGGAAGCTGCCCATCGACGCCGCCTGGCCCACGCAGATCGTGCCGACGCGCGGGCGGATATACTGCATGGTATCGTGGATCGCCATGCCGGCCGTCACCACGCCACCCGGCGAGTTGATGTAGAGGAAGATGTCCTTCTTCGGGTTCTCGGACTCGAGGAAGAGCAACTGCGCGACGATCAGCGAGGCCATATGATCCTCGACGCCGCCGTTCACGAACACGATCCGCTCGCGGAGCAGGCGCGAATAGATGTCGAAGCTGCGCTCGCCGCGGCTCGACTGCTCGATGACGATCGGCACGAGCCCGGCCGCCGCGTCGTTGTGGAAGATGCCTTCAGGAATGGGACGGTTCATGGGAATTCGGGTTCCTTCTGCCCTCTGTCACGCCAACATCGGCGCTTCGCGGGGGGACTTCAAGGGGCCTTTCAGCCTTCGCCCACGGCGGGCAGAGCCAGATAGGCAAGCCGCCGCATCTCGCGACGCCCCCGTGTGACCGTATCGAGGATCACCCCGGAAAAGAAGCTGAGGAAGGCGAGCAGCGTCAAACCGGTGGAAAGGATCGCCGTCGGCAGGCGCGGGACCAGTCCCGTGGCGAAATAGGTTTCGGCCAGCGGCTCCGCCAGCACCAGGGCCACAAGCAGCAGCAACGCCCCCGCGAGGCCGAAGAACAGCACCGGGCGCTCGATCCGATACAGGTTGAGGATCGTGCGCAGGATGCGCCAGCCGTCGCGATAGGTGGAGAGCTTGGAGACCGAGCCCTCCGGCCGCGCGGCATAATCCGTCTCGATCTCGGCGCAGGGCATCCTGAGTTCGAGGGCGTGGACGCTGATCTCCGTCTCGATCTCGAAACCCTCCGACAGGATCGGAAAGCTCTTCACGAAGCGACGGGAAAAGACGCGATACCCCGAAAGGATGTCCGAGAAACTGCGGCCGAAAAGCTGGGCGAGCATCCCGGTCAGCAGCTTGTTGCCGAGTCGGTGGCCCCGGCGATACGCCAGCTCGATCTCCGAACGGCGCGCGCCGACCACCATGTCCAGCCGCTCCTCGACCAGCCGATCGATCAGCGCGGGCGTGGCGGAGGCATCGTAGGTCGCGTCGCCATCGGCCATCACATAGACGTCGGCCTCGATATCGGCGAACATCCTGCGGACGACGTGGCCCTTGCCCTGCATCCGTTCGGTGCGGACCACGGCGCCGGCGGCGCGTGCATAGTCCGCCGTCCGATCGCGGCTGTTATTGTCGTAGACATAGACCGTGGCATCCGGGAGCGTGGCACGAAAAGCCGCGACGGTCTGCCCGATCGCCGCCTCTTCGTTGTAGCACGGCAGGATGACGGCGACGCGCAAGGGAAGCTGCGATTGGGACAAGGCATTTACCTGCTGGGGATCGTGGACGGAGGGGCAAGTCCCCTCACCCGCCCGATGTCTATGTTGCGTCCATAGCCAAGGCACCGCCTGCGCAACAAGCCCGATACCCCAGAAACAGACATGGCCCCCTGAATATCAGGGAGCCATGCGTCGCGGATCGTGCCCGCGCGAAAGAGCCGCTCCGCCCGACAGACCGGGCGGAGCCGATCTCCTTACTCGGCGTCGGCCGCCTTCTTCTTGGCCGGAGCCTTCTTGGCGGCCGGCTTCTTCGCCGGCTCCTCGGCCTTCACCTCTTCGGCGGCGTCGGCAGCGGCGGCCTTCTTGGCAGCCGGCTTCTTCGCCTTCGGCTTGGGAGCCTCATGATCGTGGTCATGGTCATGGTCATGGCCATGGTCGTGGTCGTGGTCATGATGATCGTGATCGTGGTTGTGGACGTGCGTGCCCGACACGAAGCCGTCATCGGCCTCGATCGCCGCTTCCAGCTCCTCACGAGTCACTTCGCGATCGCTGATCTCGGCCTTCGAGAACAGGAAGTCGACGACCTTGTCCTCATAGAGCGGCGCGCGGAGCTGGGCAGCGGCCATCGCATCCTGCTGGACGTACTGGGCGAAGCGCTCGCGATCCTTCGGCTGATACTGCGCGGCGGCCTGCGCGATCAGGCGCTGCATCTCGGCCTGGGTGACCTCGATGCCGTTCGCCTGACCGATCTCCGACAGGAGAAGGCCAAGGCGCACGCGGCGCTCGGCGATCGCGTGGTAATCGTCGCGATCCTTCTCCAGCTCGGCCTTGGCGGCCTCGACATCCGCCTCGTGGGTGGCTTCGTGCTCGAGCTGCTGCCAGATCTGGGCGAACTCGGCTTCGACCATCGACGGCGGAACCGGGAAATCATGACCCTCGGCGAGCTGATCGAGCAGCTTGCGCTTCATGTGGGTGCGGGTGAGGCCGTTCAGCTCCTGCTCCACCTGGCCCTTGATGAGTTCCTTGAGCTGATCGAGGCCCTGGAGGCCGAGCTGCTTGGCGAACTCGTCGTCGATCACGGTTTCGGCCGGAACCTTCACCTCGGTGACGGTGACGGCGAACACCGCGTCCTTGCCGGCGAGGTTCTTGGCCGGATAGTCCTTCGGGAAGGTCACGTTCAGCTCACGGCTCTCGCCGACCTTCACGCCCTCGAGCTGCTCCTCGAAGCCGGGGATCAGGCGGCCCGAGCCCAGCTCGACCGACATGCCCTCGCCGGTGCCGCCCTCGAAGGCGACGCCATCGACGGTGCCCTTATAGTCCATGACGACCAGATCGCCCTCGACGGCCGGGTGGCCTTCCGGGGCGGCGTTATGGCGCTTGGACTGGGCCGCGATGCGCGCCACCTGCTCGTCGATCTCGGCGTCGGCCGCGGCGACCGTCAGGCGCTCCAGCTTCAGCGCGTCGATCGCGGGCGCCGGCACGTCCGGCAGCACTTCGAGGCTGACGCCCAGCTCGGCATCCTTGCCTTCTTCATAATCCTTGTCGAGGTCGACCGCCGGCTGGGTCGCCGGGCGCAGCTTCTGCTCGACGAGCAGCTTCTGGATGCCTTCCTGCACGGCGTTGTTCAGCGCGTCCTGGTGCAGCGCCGGGCCGTGCATCTTCTTGACGATGTTGGCCGGCACCTTGCCGGGGCGGAAGCCGGGCATCCGAATCTGCGGGGCGGCCAGCTTCACCTGCTCGTCGACACGCGCGGCGATATCCTTGGCCGGGATCGTGAGCTTGTAAGCGCGCTTCAGCCCCTCGTTCAACGTCTCGACAGTCTGCATGGTCAGCCTTCTTTTCAGGAATCTCGTTTCAACTGCGCCTGCTCCGCGGGCCGGGAGCTGGTGCGGGCGAAGGGACTCGAACCCCCACATCTTGCGATACTGGAACCTAAATCCAGCGCGTCTACCAATTCCGCCACGCCCGCGTGCAGTCGCTGGTCGGCGCGCGTCTATAACAGCCACGCCGCCAAGGGCAAGCTGTACGGCCCTCTTAGCACGCCAACCGCGCGAAAGAAGCGTCGTCGCGATCTAGGAACATGGCCGGGAGGGTGGCATGACAGCGGATATGAGCGATCTCGTCACCCTCGCCTCGCCCGATCTCACCGTGACCGTCTCGCCGCTCGGCGCCGAGCTGCAATCGATCACCGACAGCCAGGGCGGCGAGTGGCTCTGGGACGGGGACGAGCGCTGGTGGACCGGCCGGGCGCCGATCCTGTTCCCCACCGTTGGCGCGCTGACGGGCGGAATGGCGCGTTTCTCCGGTCGCGAATACCCCATGGCGCAGCACGGCTTCGCGCGGCGGCGACGCTTTGTCCCGATCGAACAGTTGACGCAGTCGGTCACCTTCCGCCTGGAGGATGATGCGGAGAGCCGGGAGCATTACCCCTTCGCCTTCCGCCTCGATGTCACGCATCGGCTCGATGGGGCGACGCTGGAGACGATCGTGACCGTCGCCAATCGCGGAGGCACGCCGATGCCTGTGGGGGTCGGCTTCCATCCGGCGCTACGCTGGCCACTGCCGGGCACGGGGGCGCTGTCACGCGAACAGCATCTGGTCCGTTTCGACAGCGCCGAGCCCGAGCCGATCCGCACCGTGGTGGCCGGCGGACTGCTCGGCCCCACCGCGCCGACGCCGGTGCAGGAGGATGAGTTGCACCTCCGGGATTCCCTGTTCGAGGCGGACGCCCTGGTGCTCGACCGGCCCAACAGTCGCGGATTATGGTTCGGCGTACCGGAGAAGCCGGGCGTCCGCGTCGATTTCGCGGCGATGCCGATGCTGGGCCTCTGGACCAAGCCGGGCGCGGGCTATCTCTGCATCGAGCCGTGGCATGGCCATGCCGACGACGAAGGCTTTGCAGGCGAGTTTGCAGACAAGCCCGGTGTCGTAACGCTCGTTCCGGGGGAGAGCCGGGATTTCGCGATGGCTATGACGTTCGGGGTCAGCCTCTAGAAAGCACCCGCTCCCCGACCATCCCGGCCGGGGAGCGGGGCATCCATCAGGCGTCGAGCGCCTTCTTCAGCAGATCGTTGACGACCGCCGGGTTGGCCTTGCCGGCCATCGCGCGCATCGTCTGGCCGACGAAGAAGCCGAACAGCTTGTCCTTGCCGCCGCGATATTCGGCCACTTTGTCGGGATTGGCCTCCATCACCTTGGCGATCTCCGCCTCGATCGCGCCGGTGTCGCTGGTCTGCTTGAGCCCGCGCTCCTCGACGATCACGCCGGCGTCCTGACCGGTTTCGAGCATCACCTCGAACACCTGCTTAGCGAGGCTGCCCGAAAGCGTGCCGTCCTGCACAAGGCCAACCAGTTCCGCCGCCTGCTTCGGCGACACGGGGCTCTCGGAGATCGACTTGCCAAGGCGGTTGAGCGCGCCGAACAGCTCGGACATCACCCAGTTGGACGCAGCCTTCGCCTGCGCGCCCTCGGCCAGCATCGCCTCGAACCAGCGCGCCGTCTCGACATCGGCGGTCAGCACGTCGGCGTTGTAGGCGGAGATGCCGAGCACTTCCTCGTAGCGCTTGCGCTTGGCGTCCGGCAGTTCCGGGAGCGAGGCGCGCGCTTCTTCGAGGAACGCGTCGTCCAGCTCCAGCGGGAGCAGGTCCGGGTCCGGGAAATAGCGGTAATCGTGCGCATCTTCCTTGGAGCGCATCGAGCGGGTTACGCCCTTGTCCGGGTCGAACAGGCGGGTTTCCTGCACAACGGTGCCGCCATCCTCGATCAGGTCGACCTGACGGCGCGCCTCATATTCGATCGCGGCCATCACGAAGCGGATCGAGTTGACGTTCTTCGTCTCGGTGCGCGTGCCGAAGGGCTCGCCCGGCTTGCGGACCGACACGTTGACGTCGGCGCGCATGGAGCCCTGCTCCATGTTGCCGTCGCACGAGCCGACGTAGCGCAGGATCGAGCGGAGCTTCTTGACGTAAGCCCCTGCCTCCGCAGGCGAACGCATATCCGGCCGCGACACGATCTCCATCAGCGCCACGCCCGAGCGGTTGAGGTCGACATAGGAGCGCGTCGGGTGCTGATCGTGCATCAGCTTGCCGGCGTCCTGCTCGACATGGATGCGCTCGATGCCGATCATCTTGGGCTCCGCGCCCTCGGGCTCAATCTCGATCGAGCCTTCGCCCACAAGCGGATGATAAAGCTGCGAAATCTGATAGCCCTGCGGCAGATCGGCGTAGAAGTAGTTCTTCCGATCGAAACGCGACCATTTGTTGATCTGAGCATTGATCGCCATGCCGGTGCGCACCGCCTGACGGATGCATTCCTTGTTCGGCACGGGCAACATGCCGGGCATGGCCGCGTCGATCAGGCTGACCTGCGTGTTGGGCTCGGCCCCGAACGCGGTCGCCGCGCCGGAGAAGAGCTTGGATTCCGACGTGACCTGCGCGTGGACTTCGAGGCCGATCACGACCTCCCACTCGCCGGTGCCGCCCTGGATGCGATAGCTGCTCATCTTACCACCACTTTCCCGGGCGAGCGGTGAAACCGGCCCGTTCCTCGATCGCGAGGCTGGCGTTCAAAACGCCCTGTTCGTCCAATGCCTTGCCGATGATCTGGAGACCCAGCGGCAACCCTTGCGCGTCGAGCCCGGCCGGGACCGACATCGCGGGAAGCCCCGCGAGCGACGACGGCACGGTGAAGACGTCGTTCAGATACATCGCGATCGGATCGGCCGACTTCTCGCCGAGAGCAAACGCCGCAGACGGCGCCGTCGGGGTGAGCAGCAGGTCGCACTTCTCCCAGGCCTGATCGAAGTCGCGGGCGATCAGCGCGCGGACCTTCTGCGCCTTGGTGTAATAGGCGTCGTAGAAGCCCGCCGAGAGCACATAGGTGCCGATCATGATGCGGCGCTTCACCTCGGCGCCGAAGCCGTCGGCGCGGGTCGCAGCGTACATCTCCTGAAGGTTCGCACCGTCCGGCAGATCGCGCAGGCCGTAGCGCACGCCGTCATAGCGCGCGAGGTTGGAGGAGGCCTCCGCCGGCGCGATGATGTAGTAGGTCGGCAGCGCGTACTTGGTGTGCGGCAGCGAGACCTCGACGATCTCCGCACCCGCGTCCTTCAGGAACTGGATGCCCTGCTGCCACAGCGCCTCGATCTCGGCGGGCATACCGTCGACCCGATATTCCTTGGGAACACCGACCTTCTTGCCCTTGAGATCGCCCGACAATGTCTTTTCCCACTGGGGGACGGCGATATCGAGCGAGGTGGCATCCTTGGGATCGAAGCCGGACATGGCCTCCAGCATGATCGCGCAGTCGCGGACGTCGCGGGCCATCGGGCCAGCCTGATCGAGCGAGGAGGCGAACGCCACCACACCCCAGCGCGAGCAGCGGCCATAGGTCGGCTTGATGCCCGAGATGCCGGTGAAGGCAGCCGGCTGTCGGATCGAGCCGCCGGTATCCGTGCCGGTGACGCCCGGCGCCATCCGCGCGGCGACCGCCGTCGAGGAACCGCCCGACGAGCCGCCCGGCGCGAGCGCGGCGTTGCCGCCGTCGTCGCGCCGCCACGGCGAGATCACATTGCCGAACGCCGAGGTCTCGTTGGATGAGCCCATCGCGAACTGGTCCATGTTGAGCTTGCCCAACATCCCCGCGCCCGCGCCGAACAGCTTCGACGTGATCGTCGATTCATATTCCGGCTTGAAGCCCTTGAGGATGTTGCTCGCCGCGGTCGTCTCGACGCCCTTGGTCGCGAACAGATCCTTGATGCCGAGCGGCACGCCCGAGAGCGGCAGCAGCTCGCCCTGCGTGCGGGCGCGATCGGCGGCCTCGGCGGCGGCGATGGCGTGCTCGGGCGTCTCGACGAGCCACGCGTTCAGCGGGCGCCCCTTCTCGACGGAGGCGATGAAAGAGTCGGCCACTTCGCGCGCGGAGAAGGTGCCGGCGGCTACGCCGTCGCGGATGGCGGCGATGCCGAGATCAGTCAGGTCGGTCATTATTCGATCACCTTGGGCACGGCGAAGAAGCCATGCTCTGCCTGGGGAGCGTTCTTGAGGACGGCGTCACGGATGCCGCCATCGGTCACGACATCGTCGCGCAGGCGCAGATGGTTGGGGATGACGGCGGCGAGCGGCTCGACGCCGTCGGTATCGACCTCGCCGAGTTGCTCGATCCAGCCGAGGATGTTGTTGAGCTCGGGCACCAGCGCCTCGGCTTCCGCCTCGCTCGTGGCGATGCGGGCGAGGCCGGCGATCTTTCGGACTGTGGCTAGATCTACGGACATGGAAACCTTTGCGGCGGCTGCGTCAACTAAACCGATATAGATGAAGCTATAGGCTAGATGATGGCGGCTAGCATCCACCCCGCACCGCATCAAGCGCCCGTCCTTGCGAATAGGGCGCCCGGCCCCTAATCCGGCGCGATGATTACCGCCTCCACCCTCGACTATCGCGACCAGCTTCCCGAGGGTGGCCGCCTCGCCGGGCTCGACGTCGGCACCAAGACGATCGGCCTCGCCTTCTGTGACGCGATGTGGACCATCGCCACCCCCGCCGAGACGATCCGCCGCGTGAAGTTCAGCGTCGATCTCGCCGTGCTGCGCCAGCATGTCCAGACGCAGGCGATTCGCGGCCTCGTGCTGGGCCTGCCGCTCAACATGGACGGCACCGACAGCCCCCGCACGCAGGCCGTTCGCGCCTTCGCCCGCAACCTCGCGCCGCTCGAACTGCCGATCCTGCTCTGGGACGAACGCTGGTCCACCGCCGCCGTCACGCGCACCCTGCTCGACGCCGACGCCTCCCGCGCGCGGCGCGCCGAAGTGGTCGACAAGATGGCCGCCGCCTACATCCTTCAGGGCGCGATCGACGCGATGGCCGGGGTCTAGCTTGTAACGCTCGGGCGCGGCGACTAGAGCGCATGTTCATGTCCGACGCGCCCACCGAATTCGCTCTTCCCGACGGCGTGCATCCCTTTCCCCATCGCCACCTGACCGGCATCGCCGGCCTCCAGCCCTGGGAAATCGGCTTCCTCCTTGACGAGGCCGAGCAGTGGATCGCGCTCAATCGCAACACCAGCAAGCATGACAGCCGGCTGGCGGGGCTCACCCAGATCAACGCCTTCTTCGAGAATTCGACGCGCACGCTGCTGAGCTTCGAGATCGCGGGCAAGCGCCTCGGCGCCGACGTGGTCAACATGCACGCCGCGCAATCGAGCGTGAAGAAGGGCGAGACGCTGATCGACACGGCCGTGACGCTGAACGCGATGCGGCCCGACGTGATCGTGATCCGCCACGACAGCTCCGGCGCGACGGGCCTGATCGCCGACAAGGTGGACTGCCCGGTGCTCAACGCCGGCGATGGCCGCCACGAGCACCCGACGCAGGCGCTGCTCGACGCGCTGACCATCCGCCGCCGCGTCGGCCGGATCAACGGCACGGTCGTGGTGATCTGCGGCGACGTGCTGCACAGCCGGGTCGCGCGCTCGAACATCATCCTGCTCGGCACGCTGGGGGCCGAGGTGCGCGTGGTCGCACCGCCGACGCTGCTGCCCTCCGCGATCGAGCGGATGGGGGCGATCCCCTACACCGATTTCGACGCCGCCCTCGAAGGCGCCGAGGTGGTGATGATGCTCCGCCTCCAGCTCGAGCGGATGGACGGGGCGTTCGTCCCCTCCCCCCGCGAATATCACCATTTCTACGGGCTCACCCGCGAGCGGCTCGGCCGCGCGGCGCCGGGCGCCCTCGTCATGCATCCGGGGCCTATGAACCGCGGCATCGAAATCACCAGCGACATCGCCGACGATCTCCAGCGTTCCGCCATCACCGAGCAGGTGGAGATGGGGGTCGCCGTCCGCATGGCCTGCCTCGACGTTCTGACGCGAGCGCGGCGCGGCGTGGAGGGCTGGGCATGAGCCTCGTGGAAAAGGGCACGCTCGCCATCCGCAACGGCCGGATCGTCGATCCCGTCGCGGGCACGATCACCGAAGGCGGAATGCTGATCCGCAACGGCGTGATCGAGGCGTTCGGCGACATCGAGCATGGGCTCTTCCGCCGTTCGGACGTGGTGGCCGACGCCAAGGGCGCGTTGATCGCGCCGGGCATCATCGATGTCGGCGCCTTCGCCATCGATCCGGCGGCCGCGACGGCGGGCGGGATCACCACCAGCCTGCTGATGCCGGACCAGTCACCCCCGCTCGACAATCCGGCGCTGATCCGACAGGCGGCTTCCTTTCCGAGCGACGCCGTCTCGATCGTCCCCATCGCCGCCGCGACGCGCGGGCTCGAAGGGCGCGAGATGGCCGAGATCGGCCTGATGCAGCGCGCCGGCGCGGTCGCGGTGTCGACCGGGCGGAGCTGGATCGCCGATTCCGGCCTGATGTATCGTCTGCTGGCCTATGCCTCGGCCTTCGATCTGATCGTCATGACCCATGCCGAGGACGACGGCCTCACCAAGGGCGCCGCCGCTACGGACGGCGAGATGGCGAGCCGGCTCGGCCTCCCCTCCGCCCCTGCGATCGCCGAGGCGATGGCGGTCGCGCGCGACATCGCGCTTGCGGAGGAAACCGGCGCCCGCCTCCACTTCCGCCAGCTCTCGACCGCGCGGGCCTTCGATCTCGTCCGCGCGGCCAAGCGGCGCGGCGTCAGGGTGACGTGCGGCGTCACGCCGGCGCACCTGCTGCTTTCCGAACAGGGGATCGGCCCGTTCCGCACCTTCGCGCGGCTCTCGCCACCGCTCCGTTCGGAGGACGATCGCAAGGCGTCGATCGAAGCGGTGCGCGACGGGACGGTGGACCTGCTCTGCTCCGCGCACGATCCGCGCGGACCGGAGGCGAAGCGCCTGCCCTATGCCTCCGCCGAGCCGGGCATGGCCGGCGCGGAGACCCTGCTCACCCTGTCGCTGACGCTGGTGAAGGACGAGGTCGTCACGCTGCCCCGCCTGTTCGAACTGATATCGGCCGCTCCGGCGCGCCTGTTCGGGCTCGATGCCGGACGGATCGCACAGGGCGCCGCAGCCGACCTGATCCTCGTCGACGAGGACATGCCGTGGAAGATTTCCGCGGAGGCGCTGGCCGGTCGCGCGGGCAATACCCCGTTCGACGGCCTTCCCGTGCAGGGCCGGGTGCTGAAGACGATCAAGGGCGGCCAGCCGCTCGGCTGATCGCCCTCGGCCTTAGGATCGGATCAGCGGGAGGCGATCTGGACGCGCTGGTCGCGGCGCGCCCACTGGAGCGGCGAATCGCCCGCCACCTGACGCACGAAGCACTGGCCGCCGCGCGCATGGATATGCTCGCAGAGCTGCACGGCATCACCACGGTTGGCGAAGCCAGAGACGGACAGACGGACCAGCGATCCGCCGGCGAAGCTGAACTCGGCGCGGGCCGGCTCATAGCCGGCGAGCCTGGGCATCAGGCGCGATGCCCGCTCCCACGCCGCCTGCATCGTCGCCGCCTTGGAATAGGCCCCGAGCTGCACGACATAGCCACCGCTCCTAAGAGCGCGGGCCGGTGCCGGCACGGACACGACCTGTCGCACCAGCATCGGCCGGGCACGCAGCAGCGGTGGCGGCGAAGGCATCACCTCTTTGGTGGACTGCTGCGCCACCAGCACGGCGGTCGCGGCCGGAGCGTCGGCATGGAGATTGGCCGGAGTCAGATCGACGAACGGCACCGTCACCGGATTGGGCGCGAGATGCGAGATGGTGGGCATCGCGATCCCGGCGGAACCCGCCATGGCGGCCGGGACCGGCGTCGACGCGGCCTGCGGAGCCGGTGCCGCCATCGCCAGCGCAACGGGCTTCTCCGCCGGCGCGGGAGTGGCGAGCGCGAGTTCGGTGGGCAGGCCGGGATCGGCCGCGGGCTGGACGCCCAGCATCGCGGCGACCTGCTGCGGCGCACCGGTCTGCGGCTTGGCGAGTTCCGCCCAGCCGGCAAGCTGATCGGCCAGACGATCCGCCGAGGTATCCTGCATCGCCATGGCACGCGATTCCGCCCAGCGCCCCGCCAGCGCCAGCGCCAGCGCGAGATTCTGCCGGGTCCGCGCGTCCGACTTGCCGCTGCGCACAACATCGGTGAGTACCCGAATGCCGCTCTCCCGATCCCCAGCCATGGCGAGCGCGAGGCCGAGGTCCGTACCCGAAACGCCGCCGTCGAGCCCGCGCAGCATGGTCAGCGCCTCGGGGCCGTTGCCCTGCGCGATCATCGCCAGCGCGAGGTCGAAGCGCGCCTTCGGCTGATCGGGCGACAGCGAAAGTGAGTCATGGAAGCTTGTCGTCGCCGAAGCGAACCGGCCGGCCGCCAGATAGGTCTGGCCCAGCAGCATCCGATAGGACGCATCCCCCGGTCGGGCCGCGACGGCCTTCTCGGCGGCATCGACGGCGGCCGCGCCCTTGTGCGCCGCCAACGCGGCCCGCGCCTTCGCCGCCGCGCGGGAAGCGACATCGGCCCCGCCATCATCGGCCAGTGCGGTCGGGTGGGCCATCTGCGCGGTGGGTGCGCAGCCAACCGTGGCGATGCCGAGCATCAGCGACGTCGCGGCGATCCGGCTGAGCATCCTGCGGTTCATGCAATCCTCGTCCGCTCAGTCCTGGTGAGCCGCCGTGGCGGCATGGGGAAGGCTCGCCGCCATGCGTGCCACCTCCGGCAGATCATCGAGCAGCCGATCCAGCGCGGCGGTGACGAGTTGCTGCGCCGACCGGTTCTCCACCGCGCAGGCAAGACGAAGACGCAGATGACGCTCGGCATCGAGCCGCAGCGTGAAGGCCGCCTTGCGACCGGTCGCCCGATCGATCTTCGCAACGGAAGCCGCCTTGACGGCACGCGGCGCGCGGCGGACCGGCGGCGTCTTCGCCAGAGGCTCAGGCGTGGGCTCGGCGAACTCGCGGGCGATCTCCGCCTGCTGGCGAACCACCTCGGGCACCTCGACATTGGCCGCGCGCGGCGTGGCCGTCGGGGCCGAGAGGCTCACCGGCAGACGCGGGCCGGTGTTGCGCGGCGCATCATAACCCATGTCGTTCCAGCCGAGATCCTCGGTCGAGACGCCCTGGCCGAAACCCTGCGGTCGCATGGCCGGGCGGGCCTGCCCCTTGCGGGCCAGAAGGCCCGAGGTGAGCGAAGCGAAAGCCTTGTTCTCGCGCATCCCGATAATCCTTACTGGCCGATCACGCGGCGGCCGAAGCCGCCGTTGGAACGTGGCGCCACGGCAGCCATGCCGACGCCGGGGGTGGCGAACACCGTCCGGCGGAAATTCTTCTCGAGCCGATCGGAGACATAGCTCCAGAGCTGGACGATCTCAGCGGCCGAGCGCCCTTTGGGGTCGACCTCCATCACGGTGCGGCCGTCGATCATCGAGGCGGCGAAATCGGTGCGGTGATGCACAGTGATCGGCGCCACGGTGCCATGCTGGGAGAGCGCGATCGCGGCTTCCTGCGTGATCCGCGCCTTGGGCGTGGCGGCGTTGACGATGAAGAGCAGAGGCTTGCCCGAACGCTCGCAGAGATCGACCGTGGCGCCGACGGCGCGCAGATCGTGCGGGCTGGGCCGCGTCGGGATGACGATCAGTTCGGCGACCTGGATCACGCTCTGGATCGCCATGGTGATCGCCGGCGGCGTATCGATGATGGCGAGCTTGAAGCCCTGCTGGCGCAGCACTTCGAGGTCGGCCGAGAGGCGCGCCACGGTCGTCTGGGCGAAAGCGGGCATCTCCGCCTCGCGCTCGTTCCACCAGTCGGCGAGCGACCCCTGAGGATCGATGTCGATCAACACGACGGGGCCGGCGCCGGCAAGCTGCGCCTGGACGGCGAGATGGCCGGAGAGCGTGGTCTTGCCCGATCCGCCCTTTTGCGATGCCAATGCGAGAACGCGCATGCTCAGCCCTTCGACGTTGGGATAATGCTCCAGAAGTCCCATACCGGCTGCTAAAAAGGGGTTAACGCCCGTAACGATGCCGCATACCCATCCTTAACGTGCCGCGATCCATAGCGTCCGGGCGAGGCAGACCGGCTGGAGACGGAAAGACCATGCGAACCCCGGCGGCCTTGATGCTGGCCCTGTCGATCGGCGCGCCCGCGATGGCGGCAAGCGTCAAGGATGGCGTCGACGCCTGGCAGCGCGGGCGCTTCGCCGATGCCGTGGCGGTATGGCAGCCGCTGGCCAGGGCCGGCGACCCGGATGCGGCCTTCGACCTCGGGCAGGCCTACAAGCTGGGGCGCGGCGTTCCCGCCGATCTGGCGAAGGCCAGGGAGCTGTTCGGACAGGGCGCGAAGGCGGGCCATGCCGAAAGTGCCGCCAATTACGGCCTGCTCCTCTTCCAGAACAACCAGCGCGCCGCCGCCATGCCATGGATCATGCAGGCGAGCGAAGCGGGCGATCCGCGCGCGCAATATGTCTATGCGACGGCACTCTTCAACGGCGACTTCGTGCCGCGCAACTGGCCCAAGGCCTATGCGCTGATGTCTCGCGCGGCGGCGGCGGGGCTCCCGCAGGCGACCACCAACCTCGCCATCATCGACGAGACGATCAGCGCCGACGAGCGCCGCAAGGGCGCCGAGATGGCGCAGCAGATCGCCAGCCTCCCGCTTCCGCCGATCAACCGGAGCCTCATCACCAGCCTGCCGGCGCAGGGATCGGCCTCCACGAGCCTCGATGCGCCGCCAACTCCCGCCCTTACGGCGCGCAGCCCCGCCACGCCCGGTCCGTCTGTGCCCCATCATGCACCAAGGCCGGCCACACCGCCGCTACTCGCCTCCGCCGGAGGCCGCTGGCAGGTCCAACTCGGCGCTTATGGTTCGCAAGCGGTCGCGAAGGCGGCATGGGCCAGCCTCCGCGACAAGGCGGCGAGTCTGCGCAGGCTCACCCCCAGTTACGAGAAGGCGGGCACCTTCATCCGTCTCCGCATCGGCCCGCTCGCCGATCGCACGACAGCCGAGCGGGCCTGCGCGGCCGCACGCTCGGCCGGCAGCGCCTGCTTCGCGGTCGCGCCCTAGGCTTCGACCCAGCGCGCGCGGGGATAGCCCTGCGCCCAGAGCAGCGCCGTCAGATCGCCCCGGTCGATCCGCGCGGCGGCGGCGGCGGCCGTCTTCGGCTTGGCGTGATAGGCGACACCGAGGCCGGCGGCCCGGATCATCGGGATGTCGTTGGCGCCGTCGCCCACCGCCATGGTCGCGGCGACATCGAGGCCGAGCGCCACCCGCTCCGCCTCGATGGTCGCGAGCTTTGTCGCCGCATCGACGATCGGCCGCGCGACCAGTCCATCAAGCCGCCCGTCGAGGATGCCCAGCCGGTTGGCGATCGCCACGTCGAAGCCGATCTCCGCCGCCACGGGCTCCGCGAACACGGTGAATCCGCCCGAGACGAGCACGCTGCGCGCGCCATGCGCCTTCATCGTGCGGATCAGCGCGACGGCGCCCGGCATGATCCTCACCCGCTCCTGACGACAGCGATCGATCGCCGCCGCGTCGAGATCCTTGAGCAGCGCCACACGGGCGTCGAGCGCCTCGCTGAAATCCAGCTCGCCGCGCATCGCCGCCTCGGTGACGGCGGCGATCTCGGCCTTGATGCCGGCATAATCGGCCAGTTCGTCGATGCATTCGATCGTAATCATCGTCGAATCCATGTCGGCGACGAGGAGCTTCTTGGCCCGCCCCTCGCTCGGCTGGACGATAACGTCGGGGCCGAGCCCCTCCAGCGCCGCCCGCGCCGCGACCGGATCGCCGGTGAAGACGATATCCGCCGCATCGCCTTCGTCGAGCCATGTCCAGTCACCCGGAACGACGCCCGTGCCGTCCAGCGCGTCGCGCGCCTTCGAAATATCGCCGCGCTCGAGCGCGCCCGCTGCTATCAGCGTCGCCGTGAACATGAAGTCTCCTTCTGACCTGCCGCCGCTGGCGCTCATCGCAGGGCCGACCGCGAGCGGCAAGAGCGCGCTCGCCCTGGCGCTCGCCGAACGGATCGGCGGCACCGTCATCAACGCTGACGCCAGCCAGGTCTATCGCGACCTGCGCGTCGTCACCGCCCGCCCCTCTGTCGAGGAAGAAGCGCGCGCGCCGCATCGGCTGTTCGGCCATGTCGATGCCGCCGAGGCGCACAATGTCGCTCTGTGGGCCGGAGAAGCGAAAGCCACCATCGCCGATGTCCATGCCGCGGGAGGCACGCCGATCCTCGTCGGCGGGACAGGGCTCTATGTCCGCACCCTGCTCGAAGGCATCGCCCCCGTGCCCGACATCGATCCGGCCATCCGCGCCGAGGTCCGCGCGCTCTCCGTGGCCGACGCCTACGCCGCTCTCTCCCGCGAGGACGCGCCCGCCGCCGGGCGCCTGCGCCCCAGCGACACCACACGCGTCGCCCGCGCTCTGGAGGTCGTGCGCTCGACCGGCCGCCCCCTCGCCGACTGGCAGCAGGAGAAGAGCGGCGGCATCGGCAACATCGTCCACCTCTCGCCGCTGCTCCTGGTGCCGGACAGCGACTGGCTCGCCACCCGTATCGACGCCCGCTTCGTCGCGATGCTGGAGAGCGGCGCGGTCGAGGAAGTGGACGCCCTCATCGCCCGCGATCTCGATCCGGCCCTCCCCGCCATGCGCGCCATCGGCGTCCCCGAGATCGCGGCCTGGCGGGCCGGCGCGCTCAGCCGGGACGAGATGGTCGATCGCGCGCAGGCCGCGAGCCGCCAATATGCCAAACGCCAACGCACCTGGTTCCGCCACCAGCCTCCGGCAGAATGGAAGCGAGAACGACAATTTTATGACTCACATGACATCAATATAGCAACATCATTTCTTATTGATGGGTTGACACGCTAGTTTGTTACCTTTAGCTCCGCCGCTCCCAGCCACCCTCAGAGCATGGGACGTTGAAGGGCTAGTGTGATGGCGAGTGAGAAGAGCGGCGCGGACATCCTGGTGCAGGCACTGACCGACCTCGGGGTCGAGGTTGTGTTCGGCTATCCGGGCGGCGCGGTGCTTCCGATCTATGACGCGATCTTCAAGCAGAAGAAGATCCGCCATGTGCTCGTCCGCCAGGAGGGCGGCGCGGCCCATGCGGCGGAGGGCTATGCGCGTTCCACCGGCAAGCCGGGTGTCGTTCTGGTCACCTCCGGTCCTGGCGCCACCAACGTCATCACCGGGCTGGCCGATGCTTTGCTGGATTCGATCCCGATCGTCGTCATCACCGGGCAGGTTCCGACGCATCTGATCGGCACGGACGCCTTTCAGGAGGCGGACACGGTCGGCATCACGCGCCACTGCACCAAGCACAACTATCTGGTGAAGGATCCGGCCCAGCTCGGCGCGGTCGTCCATGAGGCATTCCATATCGCGACCTCGGGCCGCCCCGGCCCGGTCGTCATCGATCTGCCCAAGGACGTCCAGATCGCCAGCGCGAGCTATACGGCGCCGACAGCCCCGCTCCAGCACAAGACCTACCGCCCGCAGGTGAAACCCGAGCCGACGCTGATCGAGACGGCGGTGGAGATGCTGGCGGCGGCCGAGCGGCCGATCCTCTACACCGGCGGCGGCATCATCAATGCCGGCCCGCAGGCATCGGAAGCGCTGCGCACGCTCCAGAAGCTGACCGGCGCCCCCGTCACCTCGACGCTGATGGGCCTCGGCGCCTTCCCGGCGAGCGACGGCGCATGGCTCGGGATGCTGGGTATGCACGGCACCTACGAAGCCAATATGGCGATGAACAAGGCGGACCTGATCGTCTGCCTCGGCGCCCGCTTCGACGATCGCGTGACCGGGCGACTGGACGCCTTCTCGCCCGAATCCAGGAAGATCCACGTCGATATCGATCGGTCGTCGATCAACAAGAATGTCCGCGTCGACCTGCCGATCGTGGGCGATGTCGGCCAGGCCATGGCCGATATGATCGCGGTGTGGAACGCCCGCGGGCATCAGCGCGTCAACCAGACCGAATGGTGGGCACGGATCGACGGCTGGCGCGCGCGCAAGTCGCTCGCCTTCCCGTCGTCCGATCATGAGATCATGCCGCAGCACGCGATCCGTCGCCTGTGGGAATTGTCGCGCCACCGCGATCCGATCATCACCACGGAGGTCGGCCAGCATCAGATGTGGGCGGCCCAGCATTTCCACTTCGAGCGGCCGAACCGCTGGCTGACCTCGGGGGGGCTCGGCACGATGGGCTATGGCTTGCCCGCCGCGATCGGGGCGCAGCTCGGCGCGCCGGAGCGGCTGGTGATCGACATCGCGGGCGAAGCCTCGATCCTGATGAACATCCAGGAGATGTCGACGGCGACCCAGTATCGCCTGCCGGTGAAGATCTTCATCCTCAACAACCAATATATGGGCATGGTCCGCCAGTGGCAGGAGCTGACCTACTCGTCCCGCTATTCGGAGAGCTATTCGGAGGCACTGCCCGATTTCGTGAAGCTGGCCGAGGCCTATGGCTGGACGGGCCTGCGCATCGAGAAGCCGGACGATCTGGACGACGGCATCGCCCGGATGCTTGACACGAATGGGCCGGTGATGGTCGATTGCCGTGTGGCGCAATTGGCCAACTGCTTCCCGATGATCCCGAGCGGAGCCGCGCATACCGACATGATCCTCCATTCCGAGGAAGTGACCGGTGAAGCGAGCGACGAGGCGAAGGCGCTCGTCTGATGCCGCGCACGCGCCTGATGATCCATGTCGCCGAGCCGTTCGACTTCGCGCGCCTGAACGGCGGCGGGAGCGACCTGCTCGGATGGACCGCGCAAGCAAGCCCGGCCTTCTCCGACTGGGTGGTCCATCTCGATCGCCCCGCCGTGATCGGCGAGGAGGAGTTCGACAAGGTGAAGATATCCTCCCGCTATGCCGGAGAAACGGTCTCCAAGCTGCTGGAAGGTTTCGGCTTCACCGCGGTCAACATCTGTTACCCGCGCTCCGACGAGGACGGGCGGACCTATTGGCATTTCGGCATGGTGGGCAACGTCCTGCTGGCCCCCGAAGGACAGTGAATTCCATGCATATCAAGGAAGAAGCCGCCGAGCGGCATACGCTGTCGATCGTCGTCGATAACGAGGCGGGCATCCTGGCGCGGATCGCGGGCATGTTCACCGCGCGCGGCTACAACATCTCCAGCCTCACCGTGGCGGACATCACCGAGGATCATAAGGTCAGCCGGATCACGATCGTGACCTACGGCCCGCCGGAAGTGATCGACCAGATCATCGCCCAGCTCGACCGGCTGGTGCCCGTCCACCGCGTGACCGACCTCACCGATCTCGGCCCTTATGTCGAGCGCGAGCTGGCATTGGTGAAGGTCGCCGGCACGGGGGATCATCGTATCGAGGCGCTGCGGCTGGCCGAGGTCTATCGCGCCCGCGTGGTGGACTCGACGATTGCGAGCTTCGTCTTCGAAGTCACGGGAAACCCGGACAAGATCGACAAATTCTGCGAGCTGATGCGGGAAGTGGGCCTCGTCGAGGTAGCCCGCACCGGCGTCGCCGCCATCGCCCGCGGACGAGAGGCCGCCTGACAGATTGACCGATCCATTCCGCCATCCGCTCCGGGATTTCCACCGGACGTCGGCAATCGCGGCGATGGCCCAAGACCACGAAAGGGAAGACTGATGCGCGTTTACTACGACTCCGATGCTGACACCGGCCTCATCAAGACCAAGAAGGTCGCCATCGTCGGCTATGGCAGCCAGGGCCATGCCCATGCCCAGAATCTCCGGGATTCGGGCGTCGGCGAAGTCGTGATCGCGCTTCGCCCCGGTTCGGCGTCGGCGAAGAAGGCCGAAGGCGCGGGTTTCAAGGTGATGGCGACCAAGGACGCCGCCGCCTGGGCCGACATCGTGATGATCCTCGCGCCCGACGAGCATCAGGCCGCGATCTGGGACGCCGACATCAAGGATCATATCCGCGACGGCGCGGCGCTGGCCTTCGCGCACGGCCTCAACATCCACTTCGGCCTGATCGAGGCGAAGCCGGGCATCGACGTGTTCATGATCGCGCCGAAAGGCCCCGGCCACACCGTGCGCTCGGAATATGTCCGTGGCGGCGGCGTGCCTTGCCTGATCGCGATCGCGCAGGACGCCTCGGGCAACGCGCATGACGTCGCGCTGTCCTATGCCAGCGCGGTCGGCGGTGGCCGCTCGGGCATCATCGAGACGACCTTCAAGGAAGAATGCGAAACCGATCTATTCGGCGAGCAGGCGGTTCTCTGCGGCGGCCTGACCCACCTGATCCAGGCTGGCTTCGAGACGTTGACCGAGGCCGGCTACGCACCGGAAATGGCTTATTTCGAGTGCCTTCACGAGGTGAAGCTGATCGTCGATCTGATGTATGAGGGCGGCATCGCCAACATGCGCTATTCGATCAGCAACACCGCCGAATATGGCGACATCACCACCGGCCCGCGCATCATCACCGATGAGACCAAGGCCGAGATGAAGCGCGTCCTCGCCGACATCCAGGGCGGCCGGTTCGTGAAGAACTTCGTGCTCGACAACCGCGCCGGCCAGCCGGAGCTGAAGGCCAGCCGCAAGCTCGCCGCCGAGCATCCGATCGAGCAGGTCGGCACCAAGCTGCGCGCGATGATGCCATGGATCGGCGCCGGCAAGCTGGTGGACAAGGATCGCAACTAAATCCTTGTCTCCATATCCGATTTGACAGGAACGGGCCGGCGCGCCAGCGTCGCGCCCGTTCCGCCTTTCGGAGTTGCATCATGCGTGTCTCGCCTGCCCTCCTCTCCCTGCTGATCGCCGTCGCACCGGCCGCGGCACAGACCCCCGCCCAGATGCCCAAGGCACCTCCGGGCGCGCCCGACACCGCCCGCATCGTCGCCGGCAATTATGCGATCGAGCCGCACCATACGCAGGTGATGTTCGCGCTCGATCATCTCGGCTTCTCGGTGTTTCGCGGCTTCTTCTCGGGTGTCTCGGGCACGCTCAGCCTCAATCCCGCGCGGGTGACCGACGCCAAGCTCAGCGTCACGGTGCCGATCGCCTCGATCTTCACCACCAGCCCGGCGCTCAACAAGGAACTGGTCGAGCCGGACTGGTTCGACGCCGCCCAGTTCCCGACCGCCACCTTCGTGTCGACCAAGATCACGCCCGGCCCGAACAACATGGCGCTGATCGACGGCAATCTCACCCTCCACGGCCAGACCCATCCCGCCACGATCCAGGCCCGCTTCCATGGCGCCGGCAAGAGCATGATGGGCAAGGGCACGGCGATCGGTTTCGACGGCCGCCTTGCGCTCAGCCGCAGTTCCTACGGGCTCGGCAAGGGCGTGCCGCTCGTCTCCGATCACGTCGAGCTGACGATCGCCGCCGCTTTCGAGCAGCAACCGTAACGGATGTTATTTCCTGTCGCGATGGAACATCATCGCGACAGGAAAAAGCCTGCCGATCGACATTTCCAGAGAGAAATTTCTGGACAGCCCGGCCGTCCTGCGTCAGGGAAGCACCATGATCGCGGCCACCCGCCTCCTGCTGCTTCGACTTACGCGCCCTTAGGCGCGTCGTTTCCGCGTGGGCCGCACAGGCCCGCGCCGCCGCCTAAGGGGTTCATCGCCGCCCGGCAGAACGGGCAGACGAAGACGACAGCGCCCGACGCAGGGCGCCCGGAGTGGCTGACATGACCGACACGATCCTGATTTTCGACACGACCTTGCGCGACGGCGAGCAATCTCCCGGCTGTTCGATGAACCTCGAAGAGAAGCTGAAGGTTGCCGCCCAGCTCGAGGCGATGGGCGTCGACATCATCGAGGCGGGCTTCGCCATCGCCTCTGAGGGCGATTTCGAGGCCGTCAGCGAGGTCGCCAGGCACGCCGATCGCGCCATCATCGCCAGCCTCGCCCGCGCGGCGGATGCCGACATCGATCGCGCCGGCGAAGCCGTGCGCCACGCCCGCCGCCCGCGCATCCACACCTTCATCGCGACATCGCCGTTGCATATGAAGGTGAAGCTCAACAAGTCGCCCGAGGAAGTGCTCGCCGCGATCGAGCGTTCCGTCAGCCGCGCGCGCAATCTGTGCGAGGATGTCGAGTGGTCGGCCGAGGACGCGACCCGTTCGGACCCGGATTTCCTCGCCCGCGCCATCGAGATCGCGATCAAGGCAGGCGCCACCACGATCAACCTGCCCGACACGGTGGGCTACGCCACGCCCGAAACCTACGGCGCGATGTTCCGCGACATGATCGGCCGCGTGCCGAACGCGGACAAGGCGATCTTCTCGACCCACTGCCACAACGATCTCGGCCTCGCCGTCGCCAACACGCTGGCGGCCGTGATGGGCGGCGCGCGGCAGGTGGAGTCCACCATCAACGGCATCGGCGAACGCGCCGGCAACGCCGCGGTGGAAGAGATCGCCATGGCCATCAAGGTGCGTCACGACGTGATGCCCTTCCGCACCAACGTCGTCTCGAACGAGATCACGCGGTCGAGCCGCCTCGTCTCGGCGGTGACGGGCTTCCAGGTGCAACCGAACAAGGCCATCGTCGGCGCCAACGCCTTCGCGCACGAGAGCGGCATCCATCAGGACGGGATGCTCAAGGACTCGTCCACCTACGAGATCATGACGCCGGAGAGCGTGGGCGTCGCCACGTCCAACCTCGTGATGGGCAAGCATTCGGGCCGCGCCGCCTTCCGTTCGAAGCTGGAGCAGCTCGGCTATGAACTGGGCGACAATGGCTTCCAGGATGCCTTCATCCGCTTCAAGGCGCTCGCCGATGCGAAGAAGGCGGTGTTCGACGAGGACATCATCGCGCTCGTCGACGACGAGGTGCTGCGCGGTCACGACCATATCCAGGTGAAGGATGTGGAGATTCACTGCGGCACCGGCCCGGCCCGCGCGATCCTCACGCTGGAGATCGACGGCATCGAGAAAACCGCCGCGACGCGCGGCAACGGCCCGGTGGATGCGCTCTTCAACGCGATCCGCGAACTCGTGCCGCACGAGAAATCGGTGATGGATCGCTATGAGGTCCATGCCGTCACGGGCGGGACGGACGCGCAGGCCGAGGTCTCGGTCGTGCTCGCAGAGGATGGCCGCACCACGCGCGGCACAGGCGCGCATCACGACACGATGGTGGCCAGCGTGCGCGCCTATGTGAACGCGCTGAACAAGCTGATGGTGAAGCGCGGCAAGCGCGCGCCGGACGCCGCGGCCACCGCCTGAAACGACACCGCCGGCGTCGCGGGTGCGGCGCCGGCGGTTCGTCGTGTCGAGGGGCCGAAGCCGGAGGAGTGGCCCGGCCCCTCTCCCGCTCAGCAGCGATGGCTGCCGTTGCGCGCGATGGCGTTGCCCGCGAGCGCGCCGCCACCAGCACCGAGAACCGTGCCCAGCGTCTTGTCGCCATGGCCGGCGATGGCATTGCCCAACAGGCCGCCCGCGACGCCGCCGATGATCGCGCCGCCCGTGCCGTCGTTGCGGCAACGACGGTCGTAATAGCCGCCATGATGGCCATGACGGCCATAATAGCCACGATGATCGTAGCGGCCATGATCGTGATAATGCGCGTCCGCCGGCATCGCGGCGATCATGCCAACGGCCGCGAACGCGACGGCGAATACGGACTTCCTGAACATCGGAACCTCCCTTGTATCTGGACGGAGCGTCCTATGGCGGCTCTCGCTTGGCATCTTCCTGAACCGATCCGTCAGCCTCGGTTCAGGGTCGCGGCGATGACGGAACGCACGCGGGATTCGCCACCCCATGGCACTGCCGGCCGCGAATGCCTATAGCGCCGGAACACGACCATTCCTCCATCTCCGGGATCTTTCGATGAGCGATCAGGGCGAAGACGACTACATCTATGACGAAGCCAGCGGCGAATGGATCAGCCGCGCCGAAATGGCGGCCACCGCGGCGCCGACCGGCATCGCGGTTCGCGATGCCGTGGGCAATCTGCTCGCCGACGGCGATCAGGTGACGCTCATCAAGGATCTCAAGGTCAAGGGCACGAGCCAGACGCTGAAGCGGGGCACGCTCATCAAGTCGATCCGGCTGACCGGCGACGAGCAGGAAATCGATTGCCGCTTCGAGGGGATCAAGGGCCTTGTGCTGCGCGCGGAATTCGTCCGCAAGCGCTGAGTTTCGCTGGAATGGAACGCGGCCGGGCACATTTCGTTCGATAGACGGACGTGGCCTTCAAGGCCCTGCCATAGCGGAGATGATCCGATGACCCGCGTTCCACTTGCATTGCTCTCCGGCGGCGCGCTGTTCGCGGCCGCGGCGAGCCTGATGGCTCCTGCCCTCGCCCAGACCGATCCTCACCAGCCGGCCAATGACGGCTCGGCCGCCGCCTCGCAGACGGTGCCGCCGGGCTCGGTCGCGCCGGGGGTCGATCCGGGTACGAGTTCGGCCAATGCCGGCGTCAACGCCAGCATCCAGTCCGTCCATGCCCAGAATGCCGCGAACCGCGCGGCCTATGATGCCGACATGAATGCCTATGACGCGGCGATGCGCGCGCATGGTCGCGCGGTCGCGCGTCAGGATGCGCATTATGCCCGGCAGCAACGCGCCTATGCCGATGCGATGGAGGCGTGGCGCATCCAGGATGCCGCCTGCCGCCGGGGCAAGACGAAGGCCTGCAAGGCGCCCGCGCCCGATCCGGCCGATTATTATTGAGGATGGCGGAGGGGCGGCGCCGGGCCGCCCCTCGCACGATCAGCGGGTAAGCTTCTTGTACGAGCCCGCACCCGGACGATCGGCCGCATCGCCGAGGCGGCGGCGCTTGTCTTCCTCATAGCTCTCGAAGTTGCCCTCGAACCACTCGACATGGCCCTCGCCCTCGAAGGCGAGGATGTGGGTCGCGAGACGATCGAGGAAGAAGCGATCGTGGCTGATGACCACGGCGCAGCCCGCGAAGTTCTCGATCGCCTCTTCCAGTGCGCCGAGCGTTTCGACGTCGAGGTCGTTGGTCGGCTCGTCGAGCAGCAGCACGTTGCCGCCGCGCTTCAGCATCTTGGCCATGTGGACGCGATTGCGTTCACCGCCCGAGAGCTTGCCGACGTTCTTCTGCTGGTCCTGCCCCTTGAAGTTGAACGCGCCGACATAGGCGCGCGTCGACATGTCGTGGCCGTTGACCTTCACATAATCGAGCCCGTCCGAGATTTCCTCCCAGACATTGTGCTTGGGATCGAGATGATCGCGGCTCTGGTCGACATAGCCGAGGCGGACGGTCGAGCCCATCTCGATCGTGCCGGTGTCGGGCTTTTCCTGACCGGTGATGATCTTGAACAGGGTCGACTTGCCGGCGCCGTTCGGGCCGATCACGCCGACGATGCCACCGGCCGGCAGCGTGAAGGTCAGATCCTCGAACAGCTTCTTGTCACCGAAGCTCTTCGAGATGCCCGCGACCTCGATCACCTTGCCGCCGAGACGCTCTGGCACCTGGATGACGATCTGGGCCTTGCCGGGCGCGCGGTTCTGCTGCGCTTCGACGAGCTGGTCGAACTTCGCGATACGCGCCTTGGACTTGGTCTGACGGCCCTTCGGCCCCTGACGGATCCATTCGAGTTCGTCCTTGATCGCCTTCTGGCGGCCGCTTTCCTCGCGATCCTCCTGCTCGAGGCGCTTGGCCTTCTTGTCGAGATAGGTCGAGTAATTGCCCTCGTAGGGGAAGTACTTCCCGCGATCGAGCTCCAGAATCCAGTCCACCACGTTATCGAGGAAATAGCGATCGTGCGTAATCATCAGCACGGCGCCAGCATATTCCTTGAGGTGGTTCTCCAGCCACTGCACGCTCTCGGCGTCGAGGTGGTTGGTCGGTTCGTCGAGCAGCAGGATGGACGGCTTCTGGATCAGCAGGCGGGTGAGCGCGATGCGGCGCTTCTCGCCGCCCGACAGCTTGTCCACCGACCAGTCGCCCGGCGGACAGCGCAGCGCCTCCATGGCGATCTCGAGCTGGTTGTCGAGCGTCCAACCGTCGACGGCGTCGATCTTCTCCTGAAGATGCCCCATCTCCTCCATGAGCGCGTCAAAGTCGGTGTCGTCCTTGGGATCGCCCATCTCGGCCGAGATCGCGTTGAAGCGATCGATCATGTCGGCGACGTCACGCGCGCCGTCCTTGACGTTCTCCAGCACGGTCTTCGAAGGATCGAGCTGCGGCTCCTGCGCCAGATAGCCGACCGTGACGTTCTCGCCCGGCCACGCCTCGCCCGAAAATTCGGTGTCGATGCCGGCCATGATCTTGATGAGCGTCGACTTGCCGACGCCGTTCGGGCCGACGATGCCGATCTTGGCACCGTGATAGAATTGCAGATTGATGTTGCTCAGCACCGGCTTGGGAGCGCCGGGGAAGGACTTGGTCATGTTCTTCATGACATAGGCGTACTGGCCGGCCATGCGGATGCTCGCTCGTCTGAGGGGGTTCTAAGTGTTCGGAATTTGCCGGGCTTATCTAACGTCGTATGCCCGAAAAGCAACGGTCGGACGGCGCGCCCACGCCTCACACCATCGCGGCGACCAGTTCCTTGATCGGCACGAACGCGAAGCCCACCGCGCTGTCCGCCACGCCATAGGGCATGAACAACAGGTCGCCATGACGCAGCGCGCCGCAGGTGTAGACGACGTTGGGAACATAGCCCTCGCGATCCTCGGCGGCAGCGGAGATCAGGGGCTCGGGCGTGCGGCCGATGATCTTCTGCGGGTTCTCCTTGTCGAGCAGCACCGCGCCCAGCGAATATTTCCGCATCGCGCCCACTCCGTGGGTGAGCAGCAGCCAGCCCTCGTCCAGCTCGATCGGCGAACCGCAATTGCCGATCTGCACCATCTCCCAGGGGAATTTCGGCGTCATCAGCAGCTCGCCCTCGCCCCAATGGGTGAGTGAACGCGAGCGGATGAGATAGAGGTTCTCGCCGTCCTGCCGGCCGACCATGACATACCAGCCGCCGATCTTGCGGGGGAATAGCGCCATGCCCTTGTTGCGCGCGGCGGGACCGCCCATCGGGCCGAGTTGGAAGGTGCGGAAGTCGCGGGTGCGGATCAGCTCGGAACGGATGCTCTCGCCATTATAAGCGGTGTAGGTGCCAAGCCATTCGGTCGAGCCGTCCTCATGGTTGAACTCGACGAGGCGGAGATCCTCCAGTCCCTTGGACTGCGCCGCCGTTATCGGAAAGATCACCGTTCCCGAGAGCGTCGAGTCCTTGTGCCGATGCACCTCGATCGCTCCGTTCTCCAGCTCCACCGCGCTGTCGGCGGCAGTGGCGAAGGGCGGCTCGGGCGCCAGCTCGAAGCGCGTGCCGGGCGAGAGGATGCCCTCGCGGAAGGCGATCGAACTGATATGCCCCTCGCCCACCGTGCGCAGCGACATGACGATGCGGGACGATCCCGGCGACAGGCCGCTCTGATCGGGGTGGCGCACGATCGACGGATTCATGATCGCCGCCGCCGCATAGCTATATTCGTGGCAGAAGAAGGCGCCGATAAGCTGCCGCTTCACTTCGGGGATCGCGTCGTCGTCCAGTTGCAGAGCGCCCGCCACCTGCGCGTAACGGGTTAGGAAAACGTTGCGCGTCTGCCAGTGGCGCGCCTCGAAATCCTTGAAGACCGTGGCAAGCTCGCGCGCTGCGCAGGCCTCGTCCATGGCCAGCACCCCCTCCGCGATGCGCCTCGGGCGGCTGATATGGCCGCGCTTGGAGTCGATCGGGATGTGGAAGGGACGAACCACAACACGCGACGCATCCGCCTGTAGACGCAACGGCCAGTGCATGACGAAATCGAGCAAACTGCCTCCCACCCGGCGACGACTGCCCGATCAGGAAGCCACGATGCCGGTCTTCAAGGTAGATCTGTCCTGCTCGGCCTTTTCCGTCATTTCACGCATTGCGCAACAGGCAAATTGAAAGGAAAGCACGGATTCCGCGCCCTGGTTCAGGTTGACGCGATCACTCATCAGCCCGTCGAAACATCCGCCATCGACACTTGACCCGAGCGGCAAACCCAGATCGTTCGCGCCGAGATACCAGGCATAAGCCCGCCGCGCGGTCTCCAGCCAGCGATCGAAGCCGGTAAGCTCGGCCGCGATGCGCGCGGCGTCGATCGTCGCCCAGGCTTCGAGAGGTTGCTGATCGAACATCAACGGCAGCGCATAGCGGCGGCCGAAACTGTCCGTGCCGACGGCGCGGAAGCGCCCTTCCTCGCTGGTCTGGATATGGTCGAGCCACGCCAGGGTGGTGAGGCCATCCGCCTTCAGCCCCTCGTCGCCGAGCCGCCGGCCGGCGCGCATCAGGGCTTCGGGCACACGGGCGTTGTCATAGGCCAGCACCGGCTCGAACCAGTCCCAGCCCGGCCGTCGATAGGTGGCGAGCAAAGCCTGCAACCGCCCGCCCAGATCGCGCAGCAGGGACAGCGCCAGTTCGTGGCCGGGGTGCGTCGCCAGCATGGCATCCGCCGCCAGCATCGAGAAAGCCCAGGCGCGAGGGCTCCCGAGCGCGCGGGCGTGGGGGGCGACCTGATCGAACAGCCGCGCGGCCCAGAGCCTCAGCTCATGTCCGCGCGCGGCCGAGGCGGTCACGCCCAGCGACCAGAGTGTGCGGCCGAAACTGTCCTCGGACCCTTCCTCCTCCAGCCAGCTTCGATCGAAGGACATGAAGTTGCGGAACCGCCCCCGGTCCCCATTCCACGCATGTTGCACGAAGGCTGCGTAAATGCGCGCCAACCGGTCGGCGTTGGCCGTGTCTTCCCCACCGAACCGGTGCATCAGCATGAGCGCCCGGCAATTGTCGTCGACGCAATAGCCGTGCGAACGGTCGGGCACCGAGAAGATGGAATGCTGCACGATGCCGCAGGCGTCGCTCAGCCGCTCGATCGCGGCGAGTTGCGGGGGGACCGGCTCCATGCTGCGCTCCCCGCCACGGAACAGCAGCGGAGAGCCGCTCCGCACCGCCTCCTGGAAGATCGCCACATAGGCGCGGGCGAACTCGGACCAGATCATCGCCCGCCCCTTCGCCCAGCAGCGGCGAGACATCGCCTCGCGCTCCTCGGGATCGCCGAGCAGGTCCGTGATCCGCCCGGCGAACCCTGCACTGTCGCCGAAGTCGACGAGCAGGCCCCGCCCCTCGGCCAGAAGCTCCACTGCGTGCCAATAGGGGGTCGACACCACAGGCCGCCCCAGGGCGACCGCATAGCTCAGCGTCCCCGAGACGATCTGCGCCTCGTTGAGATAGGGCGTCACATAGATGTCCGCCGCCGCGATATAATCGAGCAGCCGCTCCTGTTCGACGAAACCATCGACGAAGCGGACATGGGCGCTGACGCCCAGTTCCTCGGCCAGCGCCATCAGCCGCTCGCGATAGGCCTCGCCCTCGCGCGCGACGAGATGCGGATGGGTCGCGCCCAGCACGACATAGAGTGTGTCTGGATGCGCCGCGACGATCGCCGGCATGGCGCGGATCACCGTCTCGATGCCCTTGTTCGGCGAGAGCAGCCCGAAGGTGAGCAGCACGCGATGGCCGGAAAGCCCGAACTGCGCCTTCTCCTTTGCTCCATCGCCCAGCGGCCGATCGGGAACGCCGTGCAGCACGACGGCGATGCGATCATCCGCCACGCCATGGACGTCTCGCAGGATCTGGCGCCCCTTTTCCGCCATCACCACCAGCCTCGACGCCCGCCGGACGAGGCCCTCGATCACGCTGCGCTGTTCGGGCGAAGGCTGCTCCAGCACGGTGTGCAGCGTCACCACGACAGGCGCCTTCACGCGATCGAGCAGCTTCAGCAGATAGGTTCCGGCCGCCCCGCCATAGATGCCGTATTCATGCTGGACGCAAACCACGTCGGCGCCGCTGGCGTTGATGCGATGGGCGGCGCGCCCATAATCCCCGAGGTCGTCCTGATCGATCGAGAAGACGACCTCGGGCGGATAATCGTAGCGCTTGCCGCCATCGTTCATGGCGTAGATGTCGACATCGATATTCGGAAAGGCCGCCCGGAGGCCGGCGTGAACGTCCGCCGTAAATGTTGCAATGCCACAAAGTCGTGGTGGACAGTTACCGATCAAAGCAACTCTTTTAAGACCTTGTCCTGCGCGCATCACAAGCACCTCGAACGCGCGTAATGGCCAAATAAGGCGAAGCGGGAACCCGCGCAGAAACCCCGTCAGCCTTACCAATGCACGACGCTCGGCAAAGTTGCGCAACCCCTTGTGCAAACGCGAAGATATGCGACGACTGGAATGGGCCAATCTATTTTTACCGTTGACCGGAGATACGGGCGCGTTATGCCGTCATGCCGGGGACGGCAGCGGCCGGGCCCGCGAGATGTGTTATCTATCTGTATTTTGGGGAGCAGCCCGAATGAAGAAGCTTGCCTTTGTCCTTGCCGCCGCCGGACTGATGAGCGTCGCTGCATGCCACAAGACCGATCAGGCCGCTGCGGTGGAAAATGCCGGCGAGAACGCCTCCGCCGCGCTCGACAACCAGGGCGACATGCTTTCGGCGGCTGCCGATAACGCATCGAACACCGCGGTTGCGAACGCGCTCGACAACGCCGCCGACGCCGCCCACAACGCGGCCGACAATGTCTCGTCGATGGCCGACAACAAGGCCGACGCGATCAGCAACGCGGCCAAGTAATTTATCCCGCGCCTCTTCGGAGGCGCATCGGATCGACAAGAGCGGACGCTCCCAGCGGGGCGTCCGTTTTTGCATGGGCTTCCGCAGAGTATCGTTGCATTCTCCCCACCTGCCGCGATAAGGCGACCCCGTCGGGGAGTAGCGCAGCCTGGTAGCGCATCTGCTTTGGGAGCAGAGGGTCGCAGGTTCGAATCCTGTCTCCCCGACCACCTTTCCGCGAGTATCGGGATCGCTCTTCGCGGCGGTTTACGCGGGATCGAGGCCGTGGCGCACGGGTATCCCGTCACCCGGCGGGAGTACCATCATCCCGTCTACATCTTTTTCCCCGTAAAGCGGGATCGCTAATCCTTTCGGACTAAGGGCCTCGGCAATAGCTTTTCTGCGACGTCGGGAATTGCGAACCGATCCCGAATAAGAATCCGCCATTCCAGAACGTTAAGACCCTATACGACAGATTGCCCTGCCATCCGATCATAGTTGTGCATCGATCGAGAGCTTTCCGATATCCGCGTAAATTGCGGAATGATCTCCCGGCGGCCGGCATCTTCTCCTTTTTGAACAATTGAATCCCGAAATATTCAAGATAGAGTCTCTGCCGTCGCGTATCCCATCGTTTGTGGCCGGCACCGCTCCTCCCCCGCCCCGCCGGCCCACTGGTCGCCCCCTGCCCCCGCCCCCAAGCCCGCGGGGGGCGACCGCCCCCTCACCGCGCCAATACGGTCAAAGCCCTTGCCCCTGAGCGCGGGTCCGGCCTAGCCTGCGCGTCCCCGGGGGGAGACAGGGGACCGTCATGCTCGATCGTCGTGCATTCATTCTTTCCGCGACAGCTCTTGGCGCGACCGTCGCCTTGCCCGATTGGGCGGAGGCCGCGGGCAGCACGCCTTCGCCCGAGCTTCGCGCACTGTTCGATCGCATGTTCCACGACAGCCTGCGCCTTCGCCCGGAGGCCGCGACCCAACTCGGCCTCGACAAGGGAGCGGATGCGGACCTGCGCGCCAGGCTTTCCGACGAAGGCGATGCCGGCCGCGCCGCCGCCCGTAGCGCGACGCAGGCCGATATCGCGGCGCTCGCGCGGATCGATCGGGCCGCCCTCTCGGAAGCCGACCGCATCGATTATGACACGGTACTCTATACCCGGAAGTCCGCGGCGGCCGTGCAGGCCTTCGATTTCGGCGGCTCCTCCTTCGGCCCCTCGCCCTATGCCGTCAGCCAGCTCACCGGCGCCTATCAGTCGGTGCCCGATTTCCTCGACACCAAGCACAAGATCGAGACCCGCGAGGATGCCGACGCCTATCTGTCGCGCCTCGAGGCCTTTGCCGGCCAGCTCGACGACAACAGCGCCAGGGTGCGTCACGATGCCGGCCTTGGCATCGTCGCGCCGGACTTCCTGCTCGACACCACGCTCACCCAACTGACCCGGACCCGCGTGCCGGCCGCCGACGCGTTGGTGGTGACGTCCATCGCCCGCCGCGCCGCCGCCAAGGGCCTCGGCGATGAGTATGGCAGGAAGGCCGCCGTGATCTACGACCAGAAGATCGGCCCCGCGCTGGATCGCCAGATCGCGCTCGTCCGCGGGATGCGCGCGAAGGCGACCCACGACGCCGGCGTCTGGAAGTTCCGCGACGGCGAGGCCTATTATGCGACCGCGCTTCGCACCACGACGACGGCCGCGATGAGCCCGGAGGAGGTCCACCGCTTCGGCCTCGATCAGGCGAAGGCGATCTCCTCGCGGCTGGACGGGCTGCTGAAGGCGCAGGGCTTCACCAAGGGCACCATCGGCGAGCGCATGGCCGCGCTCTACAAGGATCCGCGCCAGCTCTATCCGAACACCGACGAGGGCAAGGTGCAGGCCATCGCCTATTGCAACGCCCGCCTCGATGCGATCCGGGCCAAGCTGCCGGGCGTGTTCAGCCGCCTGCCCGCCTACAGCTTCGAAGTCCGCCGGGTGCCGCCGCAGACGGAAGCCGGCGCCCCTTCCGCCTTCTCGCAGGCGCCCGCCATCGACGGTTCGCGCCCCGGCCTCGTCTATTTCAACCTGCACGACAGCGCCGAGTGGCCGAAATTCTGCCTCGCCACGACCGTCTATCATGAGGGCCTGCCCGGACATCAGATGGAAGGCGGCCTCGCGCTCTCCAACAAGGCGCTACCGCTGATCCGCAAGACCGGCGGCTTCTCCGGCTATGGCGAGGGCTGGGCGCTTTATGCCGAGCAGCTCGCCGACGAGATCGGCATGTATGACGACGATCCGCTGGGCCGCCTCGGCTATCTCAAGTTCCAGCTTTTCCGGGCCAATCGCTGCGTGGTGGATACGGGCATCCATCATCTGCGCTGGGGCCGTGAGCAGGCGATCGCCTATTTCGTCGAGCAGGACGGCGAGGCCCCCGGCTTCGCCACCCGCGAGGTGGAGCGCTATTGCGCCACACCCGGACAGGCCGCGAGCTACAAGATCGGCCACTCCACCTTCACCGGTATCCGCGAGAAGGCCAAGGCGAAGCTGGGCAGCCGCTTCGACATCAAGGCCTATCATGACGCCGTGCTGGCGCATGGCCGGGTGCCGCTCGAAATCCTCCAGCAGATCGGTGACCGTTGGATCGCCACGCTGGCCTGAGAAATAACGACAAGAAGAAGGGGACTATGATGTTCGATCTGCAACGCCTCCATCGCCGCGACCTGCTGGGTGCGGCCGCCTTGGGAGGCGCGTTCGCGGCGCTGCCGAATGCCGTCTGGGCAGCGGCGAAGACCGGCGATCCACTGTCGACGCTGCTGGCGGGCTTCGCGGACGAGCTGTTGATGCTCTCGCCCGAGAGCGCCACCTCGCTCGGCCTCGACAAGGGCGCGCACGCCGCGCTCCGGGGCCAGCTCTCGGATCTCTCGGGCGCCGGCATCTCCAAGGCGGACGCCGCCATCCGCTCGATGCACACGCGCCTGCTGAAGCTCAACCGCGCCTCGCTCTCGCCGATGGGGCAAATCCATTACGACACCGTCCGCTACGCCACCGAACGCGGCATCGACGGCACAGCCTTCCGCTATGGCGGCGGTGCGGCGGCGGGCTTCGCAGGCGGCACGAGCCCCTATGTGGTGAGCCAGCAGAGCGGCGCCGTCACCGGCATTCCCGAATTCCTCGTCTCGCAGCACAAGATCGACAGCAAGGCGGATGCCGAAGCCTATGTCGCGCGCGTCGCCGCCTTCGCCCGCCAGATCGACGAGGAGACCGCCCGCATCCGCGCGGACGCCGCGATCGGCGTCGTCCCGCCAAGCTTCATCGCCAGCAACGCGATCGGCATCCTCAAGGATTTCCGTGCCGTCGCGCCCGAGAAGCAGCGCTTCGTCACCAATCTCGCGGAGCGTGCCAAGGCGCTCGGCCTGCCCGCCACCTACGAGCAGCAGGCGGTGAAGCTCGTCCAGACCGCGATCTATCCGGCGCTGGACCGCCAGATCGAAACCTTCGCCAAGGTGACGGCCAATGCGCCCTCCATCGCGGGCGTCCAGCGTCTGCCCGATGGCGAGGCCTATTATCGCTGGGCGCTCCGCCTCGGCACGACGACCACCCAGTCCCCGGAAGAAGTCCACCGCATCGGCCTCGCCCAGAACGAGGAGATCAAGGCGCGGATGGATGGGCTGCTCAAGGCGCAGGGCATGTCGCAGGGCAGCGTCGGCGAACGCGTGACGGCGCTCAACAAAGACCCGCGCTTCCTCTACCCGGATACAGACGAGGGCCGCGCACAGCTCATCGCCTATCTGAACGGACGTATCGCCGCGGTGCGCCCGCTGATGCCGAAGCTCAGCCATCTCGGCCTCAAGGCCGACGTGATCGTGAAGCGCGTGCCGCCGGATATCCAGGATGGCGCGGCGCTCGGTTATATGAACTTCGCTTCGCTCGATGGCTCGCGCCCGGCGATCTATTACGTCAACCTCAAGTCGACGTCGCTGTGGCCACGCTACCAGCTCTCGACGCTCACCGCGCATGAGGGCATCCCCGGCCACACCTGGCAGGGCGCTTATCTGGCCGAACATCATGCCGAGATCCCGACGATCAGCTCGCTGATGGGTTTCAACGCCTTCGTCGAAGGCTGGGCGCTCTATGCCGAGCAGCTCATCGACGAGAGCGGCCTTTATGACGACGATCCCTGGAGCCGGATCGGCTACCTTCAGGCGCAGCAGTTCCGCGCCTGCCGTCTCGTCGCGGACACCGGCCTCCATTCCATGGGCTGGAGCCGCGAAAAGACGGTCGCCTTCCTCTCCGGCGAGAGCGGCAAGGGGGCCGATGCGATGACCAGCGAGACGGATCGCTATTGCGCCGCGCCGGGCCAAGCCTGCGGATACAAGACCGGGCATAACGAGATCACCCGCCTGCGTGAACAGGCCAAACAGGTGCTGGGGCCGAAATTCGATCTCGCCGGTTATGACGATGCCGTGGTCAAGACGGGCGGTGTGCCGCTCGAACTGCTCCCCAGCGTGATCGACCGCTATATCGAGACCGCGAAGAAGGCATGAGGCAAGCCTCGCACATCTTCCGTATCGCCACCCACGGCCAGGGCCTCGTCGAGTTCACCGACACGGTGCAGGCCTGGGTGGAAGCGCAGGAGATGTGCGAGGGGCTGCTGACCCTGTTCTGCCGGCACACCTCCGCGTCGCTTCTCATTCAGGAGAATGCGGCGCGCGAGGTGCGGGCGAACTTGCAGGATTTCTTCGCCACGATCGCGCCCGAAGACCCGGATCGCTATCGCCACGACGACGAAGGGCCGGATGATATGCCCGCTCATCTGCGCGCCGCGCTGACGCAGGTGCAGCTCAGCGTGCCCCTGATCGATGGCCGGCTCTCGCTCGGTACATGGCAGGGCATCTACCTGTTCGAGCACCGCCGCATACCCCATCGCCGCGAAGTGGCGGCCCACCTGCTCGGCGACTAGGCGGGGCGCTCCATCACATAGGTGATGTGCCGGTGAAGCCGATGGCCTTCCGCGAAATGGGGATGGCCGAAGTCCATGTCCGGGCGACGGGTCATGCCGAGCCGCTCCATCAGACCCCAGCTCGCCCTATTGCCCGGCACGGTGATCGCCACGATGCGCGGGGCATCGAGGTTCGCCCAGCCCCATGCGAGGCTGGCGATCGCCGCCTCCTTGGCGAAACCCTGCCCCCAGGCGTCCTCACGCAGCCGCCAGCCGATCTCGATCTCACCGTCGATCGGCCCGACATTGCCGATCTTCAGCCCGCAAAAGCCGAGGAAGGCGCCATCCATCTTTCGCTCGACCGCCCATAAGCAATGGCCGTTCGCAGCCTGACAGGCCCGCACGCGCCCGATCGCCTCGTCCACCTGCTCTGGCGACTGGAGACCGCCGAGATGCTCCATGACGGCCGGTGACCGCCCCATGGCGAGGAACGGATCGCGATCCTCCGCCTGCCAGCCCCTCAGGATCAGGCGCCCGGTCTCGATCATGCGCCCATCAGCCGCGCGGCATGGGCCGCATGATAGGTGAGCACCCCCGAGCAACCCGCCCGCTTGAAGGAGAGCAGCGTCTCCATCACCAGCGCATCGCGATCGCCCATCCCGGCGGCCGCGGCGGCCTCGATCATCGCATACTCGCCCGACACCTGATAGGCGAAGACCGGCACCTCGAACCGCTCCTTCACCCGGCGGATGATGTCGAGATAGGGCAGCCCCGGCTTCACCATCACCGTGTCCGCGCCTTCGGCCAGATCGAGCGCCACCTCACGCAGCGCTTCCTCGGCATTGGCATGGTCCATCTGATAGCCGCGCTTGTCGCCCTTGAGCCGCCCGCGCGAGCCGACCGCATCGCGGAACGGGCCATAGAAGGCGGAGGCATATTTGGCGGCATAGGCCATGATCTGCACATTGTGATGGCCGGTCGCCTCCAGCGCGGTGCGGATCGCGCCGACGCGACCGTCCATCATGTCGGACGGCGCGATGATGTCGGCGCCGGCCTCGGCCTGCACGAGCGCCTGCTGGACGAGCAGTTCGCTGGTCACATCGTTCAACACATAGCCACGCTCATCGACGAGGCCATCATGACCATGCTCGGTATAGGGATCGAGCGCGACGTCGGTGAGCACGCCCACTTCCGGCGCGGCATCCTTGATCGCCTTCACCGCGCGGCAGATCAGGTTGTCGGGGTTGAGCGCCTCCCGCCCGTCCGGCGTGCGCAGATGCTGCGGCGTGTTGGGGAAGAGCGCGATGCAGGGAATGCCCAAGTCCCGCGCCTCTCTGGCCCGCGCCGCGATCCCGTCCAGCGACCAGCGCGATACGCCCGGCAGCGTCGAAATCGGCTCCTCGATGCCCTGCCCCTCGGTGATGAACAGCGGCCAGATCAGGTCCGCCGGGGTCAGCACATTCTCGGCGACCATGCGGCGGGACCAGGGAGCGACACGAGTGCGACGCAGGCGGAGCGCGGGGTAGGAAGCGGTCATGGCCCCCATCTAGTCACTTGGGGAGAGAGCTTCCAGCACCGCGTCGGGCCTTGCGAGCGCGATGATGCGGACGCCCGCTTCCGCCGCCCGCTCGACCGCGAGACTGGTGGGCGCAGAGATGGCGACAAGCGTGTGGCAGAGGCTCAGCGCGGCCTTCTCGACAAGTTCATAAGAGAGACGCGCCGTCGTGAGCGCGAAGCCATCGCCCCAGCCCTCGCCCGCCCGGGCCATCGCGCCGGCCAGCTTGTCGAAGGCGTTATGGCGGCCGATATCCTCTCGGACGAGCCGGATCGTGCCGTCCGCGTCGCAGAGGGCGGCGGCATGGACGGCCCCCGTTTCCCGGCCGAGCGGCTGATGCGCGCGAAGCAGATCCAGCGCCCGGAACACCGCTTCATGCGCCACCGGTCGCGGCGGCGGGGCCACGATCGGAAGCGGTCGCAGCGCCTGCTCCAGATTTTCGATACCACAAAGCCCGCAAGAACTTTCCGATACGCGATGGCGCACCCGCTCCAGCACACGCCCCCGCACCTCGGGCGCCAGCGCGAGACGCAGCAACATGCCCCGTTCAGCCCGATAGGCGTCGATATCGAGCAAGTGGTCGGGACGATCGATCAGCCGCTCGGCGAGGCAGAAGCCGGTGGCGAAATCCTCCAGCGCGTCGGGCGTCGCCATCATGACGGCATAACCGATACCGTCGATCTCGACGGCGACGGGCATCTCGACCGCCAGCGGCCGCTCGATCGTATCGGAGCGGCCGTCGGGCAGAAGCCGGCGAAACGAGGCGGAGCGCTGTGCGGCTGTCATGTCCCCATCCTGCCCCCTGCGCCCGCCGACGCGAAGGGGTTCAGCGGAAGACGAAGATATAGAGCAGGATGATGATCGGGATCGGAATGCCGATCAGCCAAAGCAGGAGTCCCTTCATTTTCGCTTCTCCGACAATGCCTTATGACGGAGAAAGAACGATGGGTCATCGGCTCCGGTTCCTAGAAGCGCTTTCCGAAGACGAGGAACTCGCCCCGCTCGTAGCCGACCGATTCGTAGAAGGCGCTCACAGCCTCATTGTCGGCGCGGACCATCAGGCGGATCACCGGAGCCCCCTGCGCGCGCAGGAAATCCTCGGCCGCCGCGACCAGCTTTCCGCCGACACCCTTGCCGCGCTGACTGTCCGCCACCGCGAGCGAATAGAGCCAGCCACGATGACCGTCGAACCCAGCCATCACCGTGCCGACCAGCGCCCCCGCCTCGTCATGCGCGGCGAGGATGGTCGCCGTCGCACAATCGAGCGCGAGGCGGATGTCGCGCGTCGAGTCGTTCCACGGATGGGCGAGCCCCGCCGCCTCCCACAGGGAGACGGCGGCGGGGATTTCGTCCTCGCGGAGCCGCTCGATCATCCGAGGCGCGCCAATGCCGCGCCCAGACGCTCGGCCTCGGCGGCCTTCTCGGCATGGTCGGCGCGCGCCTTCTCGACCGCCTCCGGCTTGGCGCGCTCGACGAAGCTCGGGTTGGAGAGACGGCCCGCGAGCCCATCACGCTCCTTCTCGGCCGCCGCTTTGCCCTTGGCGAGACGCGAACGCTCGGCCTCGATGTCGATGTAATCGGCAAGATTAAATACGAACGTCGTTTCATCGACGATAATTTGCGCCGACCCTTTCGGCACACTCGCTATTTCAGTCAAATTCTCGGAATTTGCGAGTTTCACTATGCGTTTTAACGTCGCACCATAGTGGGCTAGCCTAGATTTCGTCTCATCACCTGCATTAAGCAAGTCTGGGAGAAGCCAAGCACCGAAAGGTATCCCAAGCTCGTTACGCAATGTGCGGATTTCGCTGACCAGACGGATCAGCCAGTCGATCTCCTTCGCCGCCTCGGGATCGAGCGCGCGGGCGTCGGCCTGCGGCCAGCGCGAGACGATCAGGTCGTCCTCACGCTCGCCCATCGCGTGCCACAATTCTTCGGTGATGAAGGGCATGAAGGGGTGCAGCATCACGAGGATCTGATCGAACGCCCAGCCGGCGACCGCCTTCGTCTCCTCGTCGACCTGCCCCTTGGTCAGCTCGATGTACCAGTCGCAGAAGCGCGACCAGACGAACTGGTAGATCGTGTTCGCCGCCTCGTCGAAGCGCAGGTCCGCCAGCGCGAGATCGAGCGCCTGCACGGTCGCGACCGTCTCGGCGATGATCCAGCGGTTTACCGGCAGCGCGGCTTCCGGCGCATCCAGCGTCTTCGAAGCACCCACGCCGTTCGACTGGAGGAAACGCGCGGCGTTCCACAGCTTGGTCGCGAAGTTGCGATAGCCCTCGACGCGGCTCTCGTTGAGCTTGATGTCGCGGCCCTGGCTCTCCATCGCGGCGAGCGTGAAGCGCAGCGCGTCGGCGCCATATTTGTCGATCAGGCCCAGCGGATCGACCGTGTTGCCCTTCGACTTCGACATCTTCGCGCCGGTCGCGTCACGGACGAGGCCGTGCAGGTAGAGCGTCCTGAACGGCACGTCGTTGAGGAAGTGCATCCCCTGCATCGCCATGCGCGCATCCCAGAAGAACAGGATGTCGAAGCCGGAGATGAGGACATCGTTCGGATAGCGCTTCAGCTCACGCGGATCGACATCCGGCCAGCCGAGCGTGCCGAACGGCCACAGCGCGGACGAGAACCATGTGTCGAGCACATCCTCGTCGCGCGTCAGCGAGCGGCCCGGACCGGCCTTGATCGCGGCCTCCTCTTCGGTCGCGGCGACGAAGACATTGCCGTCCTCGTCATACCATGCCGGGATGCGATGGCCCCACCAGAGCTGGCGCGAGACACACCAGGGCTGGATATTCTCCAGCCAGTTGAACCAGGTCTTGGCCCAAGTCTCGGGGACGATCTTGATGCGGCCGTCGCGCACCGCCTGAATGGCAGGCTGCGCGAGCGTGTGGGCGTCGACATACCACTGATCGGTCAGCCACGGCTCGATCACCGCGCCCGAGCGATCGCCGAACGGCGTCTGGATCGTGCGATCCTCGACATTGGTGAGCGTGCCGTCCGCCTCCAGCCGCTCGACGATAACGCGGCGCGCCTCGAAGCGGTCAAGGCCCAGCAGATCGGCCGGGATCAGGCCGTCGCTCGTCTGGATGACGCGCGCTTCGGCGTCGAGCATATTGAGCATCTCGGACGGCGCGATGCCGGCACGCTTGCCCACCTCGAAATCGTTGAAGTCATGCCCCGGCGTGATCTTCACCGCGCCCGAGCCCAGCTCCGGGTCGGCATGTTCGTCGGCCACGATCGGGATCAGGCGGCCCGTGATCGGCAGGCGAACCTTCTTCCCGATCAGCGTCTTGTAGCGCTCATCCTCGGGATTCACCGCCACGGCCATGTCAGCGAGCATCGTCTCGGGGCGCGTGGTGGCGACCGCGATGAAGCCCGAGCCGTCCTCCAGCGGATAGCGCAGGTGCCAGAACTTGCCGGCGACTTCCTTGGTCTCGACCTCAAGGTCCGAGATCGCGGTCTTGAGGCCCGGATCCCAGTTCACCAGCCGCTTGTCGCGGTACAGCAGGCCTTGCTCGTAGAGCTTCACGAAGACGTGGATGACGGCCTTCGAGAAGCCCTCATCCATGGTGAAGCGCTCGTTCGCCCAGTCGCAGGATGCGCCCAGACGACGGAGCTGGCGCGTGATCTGCCCGCCGCTCTCGGCTTTCCACTCCCACACCTTGTCGATGAAGGCCTCGCGCGAATAGTCGGTGCGCTTCTCGCCCTTCGCGTTCATCTGCCGCTCGACGACCATCTGGGTCGCGATGCCCGCATGATCGGTGCCGACCACCCAGAGCGAATCCTTGCCCTTCAGGCGCGCGTGGCGGACGAGGATGTCCTGAAGCGTGTTGTCGAGCGCGTGGCCGATATGGAGCGATCCCGTCACGTTCGGCGGCGGGATGACGATCGTGAAGGGCTCGGCGTCCGGCCGTTCCGGGCGGAAGCGGCCCTGCTCTTCCCAATGGGGATACCAGCGGGATTCGATGGCGGCGGGATCGAAGGTTTTGGAAAGCTCGGTCATGGCGCGCATCGCCTAGCAGGCGCGCGCGCCCTCTGCCAAGCGCTCAGCCGCGTCCGCTGAGACGCGCGACCTCGGCGGCAACCAGACGCTCGACCATAGCGGGCAGCTCGCGGTCCAGCCATTCGCGCAGCATCGGGCGGAGCATATCCGCCACGAGGCCTTCCAGCGTGTTCTCCTGCCCCGCCTCGGCGCGCACCTGAAGCTGGCTGAGCGCGGCGAAAGCGTTGCGGCTGGCGACGGCCGCCGTCGTGGACGTCAGTCCGTCGAGGCCCGCCTTGGGCGCCTGAGCGGAAGAGGCGGGTTCGGCGGCAGCTTCGGGCATCGGGCTGGTCAGCTCCAGAATATCGTTGGGCGCCTCGCCGGCGTCAGAGATTTCAGCGGGCGCGGTTTCCGGCTCGGCGGACGCGGCCTCGATGTCGGGCGCGGGCTCGTCGGCGATCTCGCTCACCGGCGGGGCGGATTTAGGCCGCTTGGTGGCGAGCACGGGGCTGGCCGAAACCGCCTCCATGGCCTCGCGGCGAAGCCGTGGCGGCCTCGCCCCGGCAGCCTCGCTGTCCTCGGCGATGATTCGCTTGATGGAGGCAAGGATGTCCTCCATCGACGGTTCATGGTTAAGCTGCCCCATGAACCCAGTCTATTCCTAGTTTGAGGCCGGAGTCACGGGGGGATTTTCGGGAACGACCTGCGGGCCGTAGCTCACCTTCGCCACCGGTTGCGGGGTGGGATTTTCGGACCAGTCCCCCACGACATGCACGGCATGGCGATAATTGACCGTCGGATCGTAAAGCGCGCCGCCCTGAAGCCCCAGATGCTTGTAGTCGACGAGGCCCATCGAATTGAGCAGCGCGAACCCGGCGACATACGCATCCCGCTGGGCGGAGACGAGCGTCACCTGGCTGCCCAGCAGCTCCTGCTCGGCGTTGAGCACGTCCAGCACCTGCCGCTCGCCGACGCCCTGCTCGGCCCGCACGCCCTCCAGCGCCAGCGTGTTGGCCTTGAGCGCCTCCTGGCTCGACCGGATCACCTCCAGCGCCGCCTGATAGGTGGAGAAGGCGGAACGTGCATTCGCGATCACCTGCCGCTCGGTGGCGGTCTCATGCTCCAGCGCGGCCGATTCGTATGCCTGTGCCTGACGCACCTGCGCGCTCGGCAGGCCGCCCTGATACAGCGGAAGAGTCAGCGTCACGCCCGCCTGCGAGGCATTGCCGGAGATATTGCCGGTCGGAACGCCAAGGCCATTCCCCGCGAAACCGGAATAGCGATAATATTGGTTGCTCGCCGTCGCCGCGATGCTCGGCATCCGGCTCGCCCGGGCTGTGGACACATCGTAGCGCGCGGCCTTCACGGATTCCTTGGCCGCGGCGATGTCGGGATTGTTGTTGATCGCCGTGTCCTCCGCCTTGTCCCCGGTATCGGGAAGCGTGGGAAGCGGCGGCGGCTGGTCGAGCGACGCGGCCGCCTGCCCGATCACGCGCCGGTAATTCTCCTCGCTGCTGGTCAGATTGCTGCGTGCCGTGGTGAGCTGGCTGCGGCCATCCTCCAGACGCGCCTGTGACTGGGCGACGTCGGTGCGGGTCAGGTCGCCCGCCTGGAAGCGGTCGTTGGTGGCATCCAGATTGGTCTGGAGCACCTTCACATTGTTGGTGTTCAGCTCGACGATCGCGCGGTCGCGCACCACGTCCATATAAGCGGAGACCGCCTGGACCAGCACGTCGCCCTCGGTCGCCCGCAGCGTCTGGCGCCCCGCGTCGACACGGCTGTCGGCCGCGTGGATCGCATTGCGGACGCGACCGCCCTGATAGAGCGGCACGCTGAGCTGCGCGCTCGCCGTCACCGATTCGTTCAGGCCCTGAAGCACCCTGAGGCCCCGGATGCCGTGCGTATAATCGACCCGGCCACCCAGCGTCGGGCGACCGCCGGCACGGGCGATCGCCACCTGCTCGTCGGTCGCCTGCAACTGGGCGCGCTGTTCGGTCAGGGTGGGATTACTGGCGTAGGTGGCAAGCAGGGCGTCGGTGAGGGTCGTCGCCTGCGCTCCGCCCCCACCAGCCAGCATGGCCGCCAGCGCGGCCGATGCCGCGCCCGCCTTCACCACTCCCACCCGCTTCATGATCCCCCCCTTGATGCCCTAGAAAGTAAAGGCCGGTGACGGCGCGAAGCCCGGCAGCGGCGCCGTCTCGACATCGGCGAACGCCTTGTAGGCGAAGGCCCCGCCCGTGCGGCGACCCACGATCAGCCGGCTCACGCCACGCTCCACGAGCGCGCCCACCAGACGACCGCCCTCCGCCACCTGCGCGACGAGCGGCTCCGGCAACTGCTCCACACCGCCATCGATATAAACGAGGTCATAGGGAGCGCCGGCGAGCCAGCCCTCCGCCAGCGGGCCTTCCACCAGCGTCACGCCCGCCACGTCCGCCAGAGCGGTCCGCGCCCGCGCGGCCAGTGCCGCCGACTGCTCCAGAGCCGTCACCGAACAGCCCATCGACGCGAGCAGCGCCGCGACATAACCCGTGCCCGCGCCCACGACGAGCGCACGCTCGCCCGGCTGGGCCGCCGCCGCATCCAGCAGCCGGCCGGTCGCGATCGGCGGATTGAGGCCGCGCCCTTCGCCCAGCGGCACGATCGTGTCGCGATAGGCGACGCCGCCCTGATCCCCGGCCACAAAATTCTCGCGCGCTACGGCACCGATCGCCGCCAGCACCGCCGCGTCGGTCACCTTGTTGGTGCGTAGCTGGTTCGACACCATCGCACGCCGAAGCTGATCGAAATCCCGTTCGCTCATGAGTCCTGACCTCGCACAACTGTATTAGCTTGACAATACACTATCTCACGCGAGCGATCTCTAGGCGTTCACCGCCCTGGCCGCAACGGGATGCGAGCCAAAGGCGGGACTATCCCGTTCGCCCGGAAGAAGGCCGCCCTCCTGGGTTCTTCGGAAATTAGTGCGAGCTCGGTCTTGACGCAGGATCGAAACCCGAGCATCTGCGCCGCTCTCGGCCCGATGGCGGAGTGGTTACGCAGAGGACTGCAAATCCTTGCACGCCGGTTCGATTCCGGCTCGGGCCTCCACTCTTCTCTTTGCGAATCAACGAGCTAGACGGCGCAAGGTGCCGGCCTAGAAGCGTTGCGATACGCCAAGCACCCATTCGATCCGCGGCGTGGCCCGCGATGTTCCGACATAGGCGGACAGATCGAACTGCTGGTTTCTGGTGCGCTGCCACGCGGTGCTGAAATCCACCGACGATTGCGTGCTATGGCCGGACGGATCGTCATCCCGCATCGCCCAGCCTTCCACGGTGAACTGCCAGTCCTCGCCGACGGAGCGCGTCACCGCCGCCGCCATCGCATAAGCGAGATGTCGGCCGTGCCGATCCTGATCCGCCGCGGCATCCACCTCCGGGTCGAGCGTGAGGCGCCAGTTCTTCGCCAGATCCGCGCCGAAGGGCGTGACGATGCCCGCGCTCCACGTCCCCGCGCCGATGGGGTTGCGCCCGACCGGCAGCGTCACGCTCGGCATGACGGCGAAGGCCGTGCCGCTGTCGTCAGGATGCCGGAGATTGCGCCGGAGCGAGAGCGTGAGATCTCCCGAGCCTTGGCCATGTTCGACCAGACCGGTCATCCGATCCCGGCTGCGGGTCCAGCCATAGCCGTCCCAGCCGATGCGCGCTTCCGTATGATCGTCGACGCCGTAGCGCAGGAGGAGATCGCCGGTCGATTCGTCATCCTCGATCGTGTCATGGTCGCGGCTGTGGGCATCGTCGAACAGCCCCGCCTCGATCTGGAAGCGGCCGGGATCGAGCGTACAACTCGGCGTCGCCTTGCCCGGCCGGTCGGCGCAGAAATCCCGCTCGTCCGCCCTCGCCTGCCCCGCGAAGCCCGCCAGCCCGCACATGGCCAGCACCGCCAGCCCCCAACGCCGCCTCATCTCGCAAATCCCCTTCGCCTTCGCTTCTATTGTAGCGGAAGGACCGGGCGGAAGAGGATATTCGCGGCGAGGCTGGCCTCAGGCCGGAACGGGCACGATCTGCTCCGGCTGGAAGCGCACGGTCTCGTCGTCGATCCGGCGCGCGCCGCGCGCGCAGACATGATCCAGCAGATGATCCAGCACCCGCTGGCCGGCCGGCCAGTGGCCAAGGCCGGACAGATCGTTGATGTGCCCCGCCTCGCCCATATCGGAGAAGGCCGCCAGCCAGTTCCCGGCCATTTCCCGCGCCCGCGTGGTCGTACACCAGGGATCGTCCCGGCTTGCGACGACCACCGTCGGGAATGGCAGCACGGAGCGCGGAGACGGCGCGAATTCGGCGATACGGGGATCCACGCTCACCCGATCGAGATCCGGCGGCGCGACCAGCATCGCGCCCACGACCGGCCGCGACGCGCCTTCCCCCGCCAAAGCCGCCCACCATGCCACCAGATGACAGGAGAGGCTGTGCGCCACCAGCACCACAGGCCCTCGCGCCTCGGCGATCCTGCGTTCCAGGCGGGCGATCCACAGATTGCGCGAAGGCCGCGACCAGCAGCCGAGTTCCACCCGCTCCACATTGGGTCGCTGCTGCTCCCACAGCGTCTGCCAGTGATTCGGCCCGCTGCCGTCGAGACCCGGCAGGGTCAGGCAAAGCGGCGTCCGGCTCAGGCGGTCCTGGAACATGGCGGGCTCTCCTAGTTCCGATCGAATATGCCGCCGATAATTCCCTAGTGCAATCATAGGTTATTCATCTGAGCGCAAGGTTCGACCGATTCTGCGACCAAGCCCGCGACGGATGCGCCGAAGCGTATTGAGAACCCCTCTCAATAATCTTGACCCCGTGAACGACCTCGGCTTTATTGAGATCAATTCTCAAAAGGAGAGTGTCCGATGTATGATTTCGTCGATCGCCCGGTGGCCCGGCTGGGTGCGGGCGGACGCTTCCTTCTATGGGCGATGCGGGGCTGGATTCATGCGGCGATGGGCGGCCAATGCCCACCGGGTGCGATCGCACCGGCCTTTGCACGGCATGGCGTATTGCCGGCACTCCCCCACCTTCACAGCTTTCTGGCCGAGCTGAACCGCCGCGCGACTCGGAAGATATCCTTCTCGCCCCTCGCCCATGACAGGATCGGCGACGACGAGGCCGTGCTGCTCCAGCTCTGCCGTGACGCGGGCGAGAACCCGCCGCGCGCCCGCGCCACGCTCGCGCTGCTTCTGGAGGAAGAGGCGGTCGGCCCCGGCTTCAGCGCCCTCCTGTCGGGCGTCGCGCGGCTGAATGACGGCGGTCTCGGCCATATCAGCCTCTCCGTCGATTCGGCCGTCCCGCGGCACTGAGGCGTTTGCCTGCGCCGCTCTCCGTGCCAAAATCAGCCGCGTGACGGATATCGATCGACTTCTCGCACGGGCATCCGAATGGAAGGACCAGCCGTTGGCGCTGGCGACGGTTGTCTCGACCTGGGGCTCCGCTCCCCGGCCCCGCGGGAGCCACATGCTGATCGCGGCGGACGGCCGTTTCGAGGGATCGGTATCGGGTGGCTGCGTCGAGGGGGAGGTTCTCGTCGCCGGGGCAGATGTCATCGCCGGAGGAATCCCGCGCCGCCTGCGGTATGGCGTGACCGATCCGGCCGCCTGGGAGATCGGCCTCCCCTGCGGCGGAGAGATCGAATTGCTCGTGCAGCCCGTCTCGGAAGCCGGCTTTCCCGCATATCTTTTCGACAACATCGCGGAAGCCCGCCTCGCCGGCGACACGCTGTTGCTCGCGACCGACCTCGATACGGGGCGGACGAGCGAACAGGCGCATGACGGGGCGTTCCTCAACAGCTATACCCCGCCCCGGCGGATGCTCATCGTCGGCGCGGTGCAGATCGGCCAGTCGCTCGTCCACATCGCGCGGGTGCTGGGCATGGCCGTCACCGTGATCGACCCGCGCGAGCGTTTCCTCACCGAAGACCGCTTTCCCGACACGATCCTCGACGATCGCTGGCCGGATGAGGCGGTCGTCGCCGCGAAGCCGGATCGGGCAACGGCGATCGTCACCCTCTCGCATGACATCAAGATCGACGACCCCGCGCTGGCCGCCGCGCTCCGCTCTCCGGCAGGTTACATTGCCGCGCTCGGCTCGCGCCGCAGCCATGCCCGACGGCTGGAGAGGCTCGCGGCGATGGGCTTCGACGACGCAACGCTCGCCCGTATCGACGGCCCGGCCGGCATCGATATCGGCGGCGTCAGCCCTGCGGAGATCGCCCTGTCGGTCGCGGCGGGCGCCGTGCGCGCCTTCTCGAGACAAGGCTGATCCACGCGGGAGGTTTCCCTCCGCCCCGAAATCGCATTATGGCCGCGAGCATGACGACAGCCGGCGCTCCCCTCACCCTGTTCAACAGCCTCAGCCGCGCGATCGAGCCGTTCCAGCCGATCGACCCGAAGATGGTGCGGCTCTATTCCTGCGGCCCGACGGTCTATTCGACCGCGCATCTCGGCAATCTGCGCGCCTATGTCTTCACCGACACGCTACGCCGGACGCTCAACTGGAAGGGTTACGCGACCACCCACGTCATCAACATCACCGATGTCGGCCATCTGACCTCGGACGCCGATGCCGGTGACGACAAGATGGAGTTGGCCGCGCAGAAGGCCGGCACGACGATCTGGGATATCGCCGCGCGTTACACGCAGCTCTTCAAGGCCGATCTCAAGGCGCTCGGCATCATCGATCCGGCGATCTGGAGCGTGGCGACCGATCATATCCAGGACATGATCGCCTTCGCCGACGTGCTGGAGAAGCAGGGCGCGGCCTATGAGATCGAGGGCGGCCTCTATTTCGACGTCACCAAAGTGCCCGATTACGGCCGCCTCGCCCGCAGCGCGATGGACGGGCCGGAAGTCGCGCGCATCGATGCCGTGGAAGGCAAGCGCCACCCGGCCGACTTCGCGATCTGGCGCCGCTCCCCCGAGGGCGAGCAGCGGCAGATGGAGTGGCTCTCCCCCTGGGGTCCAGGCGCGCCGGGCTGGCATCTCGAATGCTCGGTGATGAGCCTCAAATATCTGGGCGAGCAGTTCGACATCCATACCGGCGGCATCGACCATCGCGAGATCCACCACTGCAACGAGATCGCGCAGAACCAGGCCTATAACGGCACCGCAAAGACGGGCGCCAACATATGGATGCACAACAATTTCCTCGTCGATCGGACGGGAAAAATGTCCAAGTCCAAGGGCGGCGTGGCGACGCTCGGCGCGCTCACCGCGCGGGGCGTGCATCCGCTCGCCTATCGCCTGCTCTGCCTTGGCGCGCATTATCGCTCGGAGCTGGAGTTTTCGCTGGAAGCGGTCGCCGCCGCGCTGACCCGCCTCAAGCGGCTGGCCATCGCCGTCGCAGCGCTCAAGGCCGAAGCGACGCTCGATCCGGCCACCCTGCGTCCTTCGCAGGAGACCAGCTATGGCAAGGGTGCGCCGTTCGACTGGCAGCGCCGCACGCTGGAAGCCGGCCTGAGCGATGAGGCCCTCGCCTTCGTCACCCGCTTCGACGAGGCGCTGTCGGCGGACCTCATGACTCCGCAAGCGCTCCCCGTGCTGGACGCGGTGATCGCCTCGGCCCTTTCGGCCGACGAGAAGCTGCGCCTGATCGCGGACTTCGATCTCACGCTGGGTCTCGGCCTGCTCAATCTCGACCGCCGCGCGCTCTCGGTGCGCCCGGAAGAGGCGACGCTCACCGATGCGGAAGTCGACGCCCTGCTCGACGAGCGCCAGCAGGCCCGCGCCGCGAAAGACTTCGCCGCCGCCGACGCCGCCCGCGACCGTCTCAAGGCCGCCGGCGTCGACATCATGGACGGCGACGCGCTGCGCTGGGAATGGCGCCCGCTGCTCGAAGACGCCTGATCCCCTTTGTTTCGTCATCGGAATGAGTCACTCTGCCCCTCGGCACATGCTAGGGGGCGGTGGCGATGGTTTCGTTCGGGGGCGGCCGTAGCGTACATCTGTTGAGCATCGTGGGCACGCGGCCGGAGGCGATCAAGATCGCTCCCGTCGCGCTCGCGGCCCGACGGCGGCGCCGGTTCCAGCATCGCATCCTCGCCACCGGCCAGCACGATCTCCTGTTCGACGAGGCGCTCGCCGGGTTCCGCCTCGTGCCCGACCTGCGCCTTGGCTCCCTGATCCGGGATAGCGACCCGGATATCATGGTCGAGCGTCTCTCCGGCGCGATCGAGCCCGTCCTCCGCGCGGCCGCGCCGGATCTCGTTCTCGTGCAGGGCGACACCAACAGCGCGCTTGCCGGCGCGGTGGCCGCGCAGGGCCTCGGCATTCCGGTGGCGCATGTCGAGGCGGGGTTGCGGTCGTTCGATTGGCGACATCCCTGGCCCGAAGAACGCAATCGCGTGCTGATCGACCGCATGGCGACCCTGCTGTTCGCTCCGACCCGACAGGCGGCGGCCAATCTCGAAGCCGATCCCGACGTCACGGGCACCATCCACGTCACGGGCAACACCGGCATCGATGCGCTGCTCCTCACGCGCGCCGGCATCGGCCACCACCCCGCGCCATCGCCCGGCCTGCCCTCGCTGATCCTGCTCACCTGCCACCGGCGGGAGAGTATCGGCGAAGGGATGGAGCGCATCTGCGATGCCGTCCTCCGCCTCGCAGCGCGCGGGGATGTCATCATCCTCTGCCCGGTTCACCCCAATCCGGCGGTCGGCGGCACGATCCGCGCACGGCTCGGCAGGCATCCCGCGATCCGCCTGCTGGGCGCGCTCCCCTATCGCGACACGGTGGCCGCGATGAGTGCCGCACGGCTGATCCTCACCGACAGCGGCGGCATCCAGGAGGAGGCCCCCGCGCTCGGCATCCCCACCCTCGTGCTGCGTGACGTCACCGAGCGGCCGGAGGGCCTCGCCACCGGCAATCTCGCGCTGGTCGGCACCGATACGGACCAGATTGTCGCGGCCGCCTCCCGCCTGCTCGACGATCCCGCCGCCCATGCCCAGATGGCCCGTCCGGCCTTTCCTTTCGGCGACGGTGACGCGGCGGAGAAGATACTCGATGGGGTTGAACAATATTTCTCGTCCAGCCCGCCCGGCGAACATCCATTGCCTTTCAGCCCCGTTTGGACCAAGGACGGCGGCCCGAAAGGAGCATGAAAATGGCCACCGCATGGGCCCCCGAAAGCTGGCGCGAACATGAAGCGCGACAGTTGCCCGACTATCCCGATCCCGCCGCGCTCGCGGCTGCCGAAGACCAGATCTCGCGCTTTCCGCCGCTCGTCTTTGCCGGCGAGGCGCGCGCGCTGACGGCCGAGCTGGCCGAAGTGGCCGCCGGCAGGGCCTTTCTGCTTCAGGGCGGCGATTGCGCGGAGAGCTTTGCGGAGTTCCATCCGAACAACATCCGCGACACCTTCCGCGTCCTTCTCCAGATGGCGGTGGTGCTCACCTTCGCGTCGAAGATGCCGGTGGTAAAGGTCGGCCGCATGGCGGGCCAGTTCGCCAAGCCGCGCTCCGCTCCGATGGAGGAGATCGACGGCGTCTCGCTGCCGAGCTACCGCGGCGACAACGTCAACGACATCGCCTTCACGCCCGAGGCGCGCCGTCCCGACCCGGAGCGAATGATCCGGGGCTACAACCAGTCCGCTTCGACGCTGAACCTGCTGCGCGCCTTCGCGCAGGGCGGCTATGCGAACCTGCTCCAGGTCCATCGCTGGACGCTCGAATTCATGGGCCGCAGCCCGTGGGCGGATCGCTATCAGGCGCTGGCCGATCGCATCGGCGACGCGCTCGACTTCATGGCCGCGTGCGGCGTCAACCCGGAGACGGTCCCCCAACTCCAGGGCACGCATTTCTACACCAGCCATGAAGGCCTGCTGCTCCCCTATGAGCAGGCGATGACGCGTCAGGATTCGCTCACCGGCGACTGGTACGACACGTCCGCCCATATGATCTGGATCGGCGACCGGACCCGTTTCGAGGGTTCGGCCCATGTCGAGTTCCTGCGCGGCATCCAGAACCCGATCGGCATCAAGTGCGGCCCGAGCCTCGAGCCGGACGTGCTGCTGCGCCTGCTCGACATTCTCGACCCCAGGCGCACGCCGGGCCGCGTCACGCTCATCACGCGCTATGGGCACGACAAGATCGAGAAGGGCCTCCCCGCTCTCGTCCGCGCCGTGAAGCGCGAGGGGCGTCCGGTGGTGTGGTCCTGCGATCCGATGCACGGCAACGTCGTGAAGGCCGCCAACGGCTACAAGACGAGGCCTTTCGAGCGCATCCTGGGCGAAGTGCGCGGCTTCTTCGCGGTGCATCGCGCGGAAGGCACGCATGGCGGCGGCATCCACATCGAGATGACCGGCCAGAACGTCACCGAATGCACCGGCGGCGCCGTGGCGATCACCGACGAGGGTCTGGCGGCGCGCTACCACACGCACTGCGATCCGCGCCTCAACGCGGGCCAGTCGCTGGAGCTTGCTTTCCTGCTCGCCGACATGGTGAACCAGGAGCTGCGCGAGCGTGAACGGCACGCGGCCTAGAAATGTGAATTTACCTGTTGACGCGAGGCCGGCCTCCCCATAGAGGACCGGCCTCCGCCGACGGCCCCTTCGTCTAGCGGTCTAGGACGTCGCCCTCTCACGGCGAAAACACGGGTTCGAGTCCCGTAGGGGTCACCACGCGATTTGCCAACCTTTTCAGCGGCTTGGCCTGGGATCTTGAGATTCCTTCCCCATACTCAATATTTGAATGCGCCAAATTTGCGCCAAATACATTATTGAGCTTGGTCTTCTCGCGATCTGCATCCGCGCCATCGATCCACTTCGAATAGTGCTTGAAGAGCATCGCCGTGTTGGCGTGACCCAGCTGCCGGGCGATGTAGGCCGGATTGACGCCAGCCATGAGAGCCAGCGTCGCATAGGTGTGCCGGGTTTGGTACGCGTCGCGCATGCGAAGCCCCAGCCGCCGCAATGTCGGATGGAAATAGAGCTTTCGCTGATCCTGCACGTCCGGCCACGGATTCCCGCTCGAGGGATTCTCGAAGATCGAAGCATCCAGACCCTTCATGAAGGTGTAGGCCTTCTGGCGCTTCAAGAGGTCTATCATCCGATCGGTCAGATCGACGTCGCGCACGGTCGACGTCTTGGTTCCCTTGAGAACGGCACGGACCCTGGCGCGCTCGATCCGCACCGAACGTGCGTGCCAGTCGACGTCGCCCCAGCGCACAACGATCTGCTCGCTGGGCCGCAGACCAGTCCCGAAGGCAAACTCATATCCGCGCGTTTGACGAACTGGTCGAAAAGCAGGCCGGGCGCGGCCCCAGCAAGGCGCAGATTCTCATCCAGGTGCCCGAGCGGCTCGGCGGCAAGGTCATCCAGGTCGAGGGGCTATCCAAGGCCTTCGAGGGCAAGCAGCTCTTCAGCGATCTCAGCTTCACGTTGCCGCCCGGCGGCATCGTCGGCGTGATCGGCCCCAATGGCGCCGGCAAGACGACGCTGTTCAAGCTCATTACCGGGCAGGAGCAGGCGGACGCCGGCACGACCAGGATCGGCGAGACAGTCCGCTTGGGCTATGTCGACCAGTCGCGTGACACGCTTGATCCTTCAAAGTCGATCTGGGAGGAAATATCCGGTGGACAGCAGCGCTTTCAGTTCGGCAGTTATCAAGTCCTGACCCGAGCTTATGTAGGCGGCTTCGCATTTCACGGCAGCGACCAACAGAAGAAGGTTGGGGAAATCTCTGGCGGTGAGCGCAATCGCGTTCACATGGCGAAGATGCTGGTCAAGGGTGGCAATGTGCTGCTGCTCGACGAGCCGACCAACGATCTCGACGTCGAGACGCTGCGCGCGCTCGAGGATGCGCTGGAGAGCTTCGCGGGCTGCGCCGTGGTCATCAGCCACGACCGCTTTTTTCTCGATCGCCTTGCCACCCACATCCTCGCCTTCGAGGGTGACGGGCATGTCGAATGGTTCGAGGGTAACTTCGAAAGTTACCAGAAAGACAAGCGCCGCCGTCTCGGTGACGCTGCGGATCGTCCGGGCAGAGGAGCCCACAAACGCCTTACCCGATAGACGGCGGGCAAAGGCGATGGCCAGCGTTCGAGATGATCTGTCCAGTCCGCGTCCAAGGCTGCCCTCCCGAAAAGCCAAGGCCTTATGAAGCACCGGAATCCGGCGAAATGCCCCCCTTTTTTAGCAATCTGCCAAAGTAGGGCCGGGGAACCGTCTACTTTTCCGGGCGCTTGGCAGCGATGGTACTTGGCAACGAAGAGGATATGGATTCGCCGCCGATTGCGGATGGCTATGATACTCCACGGGATGCGGCCGAGACCGTCGGCCTCGTCTATGTCAGCGATGACGAACCGGGCATATCACGCCGCAAGGCCGGCAGAGGCTTCTGCTACCGCAACGCGGTGGGACGGCGCATCACGGATCCCGGAACGCTCGCACGCATCCGCAAACTCGCCATTCCGCCGGCCTATACGGATGTGTGGATCTGCGCACGGCCGAACGGTCATATCCAGGCGACCGGCCGCGACGCGCGGGGGCGCAAACAATATCGATATCATGTCCGTTTCCGCGAGATCAGGGACAACGCCAAATATGGCCATATGCTGGAATTCGCTGAAGCCCTTCCCGATATCCGGCAGCACGTAGCCGAGGACATGGCCCGGCGCGGCCTGCCTCGCGAAAAGGTGTTGGCCACCATCATCCATCTTCTTGAAACGACGATGATCCGTATCGGCAATGAGGACTATGTGCGGCAAAATGGAAGTTACGGCCTGACCACACTTCAAAGTCGCCATGTCAACACGGAGGGAACGGAATTGCGCTTTTCCTTCAAGGGCAAGGGCGGAAAACGTTGGCGCCTGCGCCTCAGGGATCGCCGCGTGGCCCGGATCGTCCGAAACATTCAGGATCTGCCCGGACAGCGCCTGTTCCAATATCTCGATGAAGAGGGCGAATCACGCGATATCGGCTCGGCGGACGTGAATGGCTATCTCCGGGAGATTTCAGGAAAGCCAATCACTGCCAAGGATTTCCGCACCTGGGCCGGCACGATAACCGCCGCCACCATGCTCGCCGGGCTTCCGGCGCCGGACATCACCACCGCCCGCCGCAACCTCCGCCAGGTTGTCGAACATGTTTCCACTCGCCTCGGCAATACGCCGGCCATATGCCGAAAATGTTATATCCATCCCGAGGTGCTGGACGGATATCTGGCGTCCGAGCTAGTTCTCAACGGAATGGAAGATATCGGCAAGCCCGCGATCGCAGCCTCCCACGGCCTGGCTAAGGAGGAGATGCTGGTGCTGTCCTATTTGCGCCAGAGGGCGAAATGAAGCGCGCGATATAGATGCGCACCAATCAAGCTCGACCGATCGACGAAACGGCAGATTGAGGCGATCAACCTTGCCGCCTCCCGGAACGGGGACCGTAGCCGGTTCGTTCTCTCGTCGAGATCGACGCCCAGTTGGAGTTCCCCCATGCCCGCGATCGACCAGTCGAAAATCCTCATTATCGCCACCGACGGCTTTGAGCAGGACGAATTGTTCAAACCCCGCACCAGCCTGTTGGACAAGGGCGCGGAGGTGAAGCTCGCTTCCATCTGCATTGAGCCCATCCAAGGCGCGATCCATGATAAAGAACAGGGCCAGACCATCACACCAGATCTGACGCTGGGGGAGGTGCAAGCGAGCGATTACGACGCGCTCGTCATCCCTGGCGGCGTCGCCAATCCTGACAAGCTGCGCACAGAGAACGAGGCATTGCGCATCGTCCGGGACTTCGTCGAGGCGGACAAGCCCGTCGCCGCCATCTGTCATGGCCCCTGGCTGCTCGCCGAAGCCGATGTGATCGAGGACCGCACGCTGACAAGTTGGCCATCGATCCGCACCGATCTGATGAACGCTGGCGCGATCGTGGTGGACGAACAGGTGCATGTCGATGGCAATCTCATTACCAGCCGCAAGCCCGATGACATCCCTGCCTTCACTGAAGCGCTGATCCGCTTGGTGGAAGGCCGATGAGCAAGCCTCCTCCTTCAGGGCCGCATTCGGACATTAAGGGCGTCAACATGGATGCCCGCGTCGGCGTGCCACATCGCGATTCCTCCAAGGGCACGGCCAAGGAAAAGCAGGAAGCCGAAGAACAATCGAAGGGCCGCCCCAAGCAGACTGAGGAAAAGCCCGGTGGCGCAGACTGATCTTATGACGAGTGAACGTCCATGCTCGTCTGCTCCTTCGCCACGCCTGCACCCATCGCCGACGAGCCTCCCGCCTTGGTGATGTGCTCGAACTTCCCCTGTCGCTTTCCATGAGGGAAAGTACACCCCGACGCCGGACATCGCGATATTCCGTGCGGCCTCGCCGGGAATCCTGATGCAGGTTAAAGACGTCGGCTAATGGGCATCGCAAGAAAGGACAAGAAGGTCCGTCGTTGCTCCCTCATCAGGGTTCATGGTAACCTGACTAGCTGGCCCGGGTCGGGGGCGATTTCTCTTCTGCGGCTTCGGCGCGGAATATCTTCATCCAGGGCGAGGCGTCGATGGTATGCAGAAGTCGGGAGAAGGCTACACCGCCGTCCGCAACAATGGTGCAAAGCTGCACATGAGCGACATCCGCAAAGCCGGATGGCAACCATGGAGCCAGCACATCGGCGAGAGCATCTCCTTTCCAAGCGCCTCTTCCCAAGCAATTGACGCAGCGACGCAGCACCTCGCCGCCATCGTCGAATCCTCCGACGACGCGATCCTGACAAAGGATCTGAACAGCATCATCATGAGCTGGAACATGGCCGCGGAACGCCTCTTCGGCTATTCGGCTGAAGAGATGATCGGCAAACCCGTGACGCTCCTCATTCCCGAAGACCGCCATGACGAAGAGCCTGTCATCCTCGAACGACTGCGGCGCGGCGAGCGCATCCAGCACTATGAAACCGTCCGCCGCCGGAAGGACGGGAGCCTGATCGATATCTCGCTCAGTGTTTCGCCGCTCCGCGATGCAAATGGCATCGTCATCGGCGCCTCTAAGATCGCGCGGGACATCACCGAGAGCAAGCAGGCCAAGGAGCGCATGAGCCTGCTGTTGCGCGAGATGAACCACCGGCTTAAAAACCTGTTCACGATCGCCAGCAGCATCGTCAGCCTGAGCGCGCGTGAAGTGAACTCGGCGCAGGATCTCGCCCTGCTCGTGCAGGACAGGCTCACCGCGCTGGCGCGCGCGCACGCGCTGACCCTTCCCGCCATCGACAGCGATCTCCCACCCGGCACCGTCAGCTTCCATGAGCTGATCCGCATCATTCTGGCTCCTTATGATCGTGCGGGTAAGCGGCTCACCATCAGTGGGCCGGATACCGAAGTGGCCGGCAACGCGGTGACGAGCCTCGCTCTGATCCTGCACGAATTGGCAACCAACGCCGCCAAATATGGCGCGCTTTCCACATCATCGGGAATGATCGATATCCGCTGCTCGGAGGACGGGGAGCAAGTCATCCTCATCTGGAACGAACGCGGCGGCCCGCCGGTCGATCAGCCGGCGGACGAGGGATTTGGCAGCCTGCTCGGCCGTATCGCCGCCAAGGGGCATCTGGCGGGATCGATTGAGCGCGAATGGCAACAGGACGGCCTGACTGTCCGATTGACGGCCGCTCGCAGCCGCCTTTCTCCTGTGAATGGCAGCATTCTGCCCAATCGGACAGAGTGAAGCGCGCGCCGATATCATCCTGCAAATAGTCGCTTCATGGCTCGGGCTTGCAGCGGCCATGCAGTTCGCGCTCCTCCTGCCGCAAGGAGGAGCGGGCTGCGCGGGGGTACAGGCCAACATGCTCGGCACCCGCGCGGCAAGCGGCTCTGGCTCTAAAAATGGCGGCGCGACACCTGGTTGCCTGCCGGGATTGCAAGCGTAGCACTGGCCCTCCTGTAGGTGACCGCAACGTCCCATACAGAGGGGCGCTGACGCGCAGCGACTATTCAGCCTCCTGCTTGACATCGGCTGTTCCCTTTTCAGGATTCCGATGGGGAACTCCTGTGCGAGCGTCCATGTTGACCCCCTTGATATCCGAGTAGGCGGGCCGGATGGCGGTGGCTTGGTCATGCCGTCTCTCTGACAACCGATTTGGAAGAAGCGCGCCGAGCACGCTCATGAGCCCTCCATGATCGCGCGATGGGCACCGCTTCTCGCAATCATGGGAGAGTTGCATCATGCCCCAACGCGCCGTTTTTCCCGCGTGGTTTCACGCGATTGCCATCGGTTCGCTTGCCATCGCGGCCTTCTGCACGCTGTTTCTCGCGCTCGATGTCCTTCGGCGGCCCCAAAAAATGGGCGTGATGAACATCGTATGGCCCCTCACCGCGCTTTTCGGCAGCTTGCTTTGGGTGGCAGCTTATCTGCGCTGGGGGCGCCGGGGCACGGAAAGCGGAACGCATTCAGAACTCGTATCGGCGGCGATCGGATCGAGCCACTGCGGCGCTGGCTGCACGCTTGGCGACATCATCGCCGAATGGAGTGCCTTCACCTTTCCCGCCATCGCCATATGGTTCGGCTGGCACAGTCTGTTTGCCGACAAGATTTTCGCTGTCTGGGTAGCGGATTTCATCCTCGCCTTCCTCATCGGAATCCTCTTCCAATATTTCTCGATCAAGCCGATGCGCGATCTGAGCGTCGGCCGAGGTATCATCGCCGCGCTCAAGGCCGACATTCTGTCGATCAGCGCATGGCAAATCGGGATGTATGGGGGGATGGCCGTAATCCAGTTCGGCTGGTTCGCACCACGCTATGGCGGCCTCGCCCAAGTCGCCTCGCCCGAATTCTGGCTGGCGATGCAGATCGCGATGCTGGCCGGTTTTGCGACCAGCTATCCGGTCAATCTGTGGTTGCTGAAAATCGGCTGGAAGGAAGCGATGTGATTTTGCTGGAAATTACGGGCTAGCATGAAACCAGGCAGCTTTTCTGGATGTTCCTTTCCACGGCGGGTGGGTCGATGGAGAGCCCCATGCCTTCGGCTGAACGATGTCCACTAGTCGAGCTTGACCATTGCATTTCGAGAGAGAGGATCGAGCGCGAAGCCGCTTCACGGGCCAGCGATCCGGCTGTGCGCGCCGTTCACCTGATAATGGCCGAACGCTATGCCACTCGTGCCGGATTCCTGAGTGAGCGATGCAATCTGGAATTTCGTCAGCAACGCATCAGTGTATAGTAGGCGCTCGCGATACTCACATCCCGGCGATCGCCTCATGAGAATCGCTTGCGCGAGACCGAAGGCATGACGGATCCGTCACGGAAATCGAACGCCATTGCGTATACCGCGTCCGCTCATCCCGAACCGGCTCTTGTTCCACTTACCTATGGTTTCGAGGATGGGCAGACCAAGGTCGCCCGCATGAGATTGCGATCGTCATGCGTGTAATAGAGAAAAATCCGATCCTCCACGCGCACCGCGGATGCCGCAAACGAAATCCGCCGCCCGGCCGCTCCCGACGCAGCGGGCGCCGCAATCAAGGGGTCTATGCTGCGCTCGACGACATGCCGACATGTGGCGTCAAACCTGACCCAGCCGATCGACCATACGGCATCGGGCGTCGCCCCGTTGTAGAACATGACCGGCCCTTCCGGTTCGTCGATCAGGAGTGGTCCCGTCGAGAGATGCCAGCTATCCCACCGTCCCTTTCGCCGCCGGATCGGGTTTTCCTGTTCAGTCCATGGGCCGGCAGGGCTCTCGGCTTCCGCCCGTCCAATCTGCGAGCGACCGTTGCGACTATATTCAAACAGCAGGATCCAGCCATCATTCAGCCGTTCGATCGCTGCTTCCTTTGTGTTGTGATCAGCAGCCGTCGACGCATGAGCGACACCGCGCTTGCCTAGCGAATGCGCATCTGGTCCGACTGCGTAGAGAAGCTGCGCCGTCCCATCCGCCATGACCCCCGTATAATAGACGAGAAGCCCGTCATCCCTTGCTACGACGGTCGGATCTTCGCACCCGCCAACATCTTCCGGCTCTGGACCGGGCTTTACCGCCGGGCCATGATGCGGGACAAATTCGAGCCCGTCCCCGCGCGCGAACCAGAGCGAACCCGTCGAATCACCGCGATCATCGACCACTCTGAGCAGCATCGAAAATGTGCCGTCCGCTTCCCGCCACACATAAGGGCTCATCAACCGGCATCGCGCAAGCGTTCCCTTTTTCGCCAACTGGACTGGCTCAACGGCCATTACGTCATATCCACGCCCCCTCATGCGCCCAGCGCCAGCATCTTGGAGAGACCTCCATCAATGGTCAGGGTGGAACCCGTGAAATAATCACCGGCCGGAGATGCGAGAAACAGGACGACATTGGCAACCTCATCCGGCGTGCCAGGACGACCGAGCGGGATGAACTCGCTCTTTACCTTCCTCACGATCCAATGATCCTTTGCCGACTGGTTCATCGGCGTCAGGATCATGCCAGGAGCGATTGCGTTCACCGTGATGCCGTCACCCGCCACCTCCAGTGCGAGGGTCTCCGTGAACTTCTTAACGCCAGCCTTGGCGGATGCGTAGGCGGCACTGCCGGAGCGCACGACATCGGCATGGATGGAGGAAATATTGATGATCGCTCCTTTCTTTCCAGATTCCTGAAGAGCACGAATGCAGCGACGAGCGGCAAGGAAAGTGCCTGTCAGATCCGTGTGCAGCATATCACCCCATTGAGCGAAACTCAGATCAACAACTTTGATACCGTAAGTATTGATGCCTGCGGAATTGACGAGAATATCGACTTTCCCAATTACGTGCTCGATCCGATTGAAAGCATCATTCACCTCCGCCTCTTCGCGCACGTCGCTTCGCAATGCGAGAGCCCGGCGACCAGACGCCTCGATCGCCGCGCAAGTTTCGTGTGCTCCTACCTCGTCCTCGAGATAGATGATCGCAACGTCCGCACCTGCATCGGCCAATGCCTTCGCAGATGCCGCGCCGATCCCGGAGTCCCCGCCCGTCACCAGCGCAACACGCCCATCCAAGGCATGTGCGAACATCGACGACGCAGGCTTCGATTCCATCGGCAAGCTCCTTCATTGTCGCGGTCAGCGCCACGAGCCTCGGAAAACAAGGGCCGGCCACATCGTTTGGGAGCCAGCCATGAATCCCGAACCGCTCCGATCATTCTTCGCCACGTTCATTGATCCCCTTCCTCAACGGACGGACCAAAGGCCGCGTTCCTCCGTTTTCCTATGAGGTTACGAGCATGGGAGATGGAGATGAAAACGATCGGCCGGACGAGATGGATCATTCCAGAAGGCTTCATTCCAAGCCGCTCGATGCCTAACGCAGACCGACCTTTGCTGAGCCACGAGGCCTTTTGCATCCTCAACGTCGGCGACATTGAAGCCCATATCGAAGTGACGCTGTTCTTCACCGATAGAGAGCCGATAGGCCCGTATCGAATGACGCTCGCAGGCCGGCGCACGTGCCATTATCGTTTCAACGAACTTCAGGAACCTGAAAAGGTGCCGCTCGACACCGACTATGCGAGCGTCATCGAAAGCGACGTCCCGATCGTCGTCCAGCACACCCGCCTCGACAGTCGGGCCAGCGAGATCGCACTGCTGAGCACAATCGCGTGGCCGGCTGATTAATGGCCTCATCCTGTCGAGGCGGCGGCGTCGCCAGGATCCGTCCAGCCACCTCCCAGCGCCTTGTAGAGCGACGCCAGGTCTCGACGCAGGCGCACGTCGCTGTCTGACAGGTTGCTCCGCGCCTCAAGCACCTGTTGCTGCGCATCGAGCACCGGAGTGTAATTCTCGAGCCCCGCGCGATATTGCGCGTCCACGGTAGCCAGCGCGCGTGTCGCGTCCTCAACGCCGGATCTAAGCTCAGCATTGCCCCGCCGTTCCGCATCGGTTCGTGCAAGAGCATCTTCGACATCGCGGAGCGCGCCCAGCACGGTCTGCCGCCAGTGCCAATAGGCCTGTTCACGCTGCTCGCGCCGCTTGCCCACCACGGCGCGGCGACGGCCGAAATCGAAGATGGGGAAGCTCGCCTGCCCTTGCGCCGTGATTTGCAGGCTCTTGCCGAGGAAGAAGGAACCCAGCCACGCCGTCGCAAGCTGCGGCGCGGCACTCAGCGATATCTTCGGATAAAGATCCGCCACCGCCACGCCGATGTCGGCGGTCGCGACGGCAAGCTGGCGCTCAGCGGCACGCACGTCGGGACGGCGGCGGATAAGGTCGACAGGCAGGCCTGGCGGGACGGACGGCGGCACATCCGGCAGTGGGCGCGCGTCGCTCAGTTCGGGCAACAGCGCCTCCGGCGTTATGCCGAGCAGCACCGCCAGCGCGTGAATCTGGACATGCGCCTCAGCCCGCAACGGCTCCACCTTCGCCTGCGCCGCCGCGAGTTGCGTCCGCTGACGCAGCACATTGCCCTGCGGCACCAGCCCCACCTCAGCCGTGTGCGCCAGGATATCGAGCGAGCGCTGCTGGCGATCCGCCTCCGATTGGGCGATCGCAACCTGCTGCTGATCGCCGCGCATCTGGAGATAATCGGAGGCGATCTCCGCCACGAGGCGCACACGGGCATCGCGCGCGTCCCATTGGGCGGCTTCGGCCTGCGCCGTGGCGGACTCGGCCTGTCGGCGCACGCCGCCAAACAGGTCGATCTCCCAGCTCGCATCGAACCCGGCGGAGAAGCTGTGAAAGCTGGTCGGGATCGATGACATACCGCCACTTCCGCCGCCCTGCTGCGCGCCCGTCACCTGGTCAATGAGGTCGGGAATGTCGGAGTCATTCCCGATGCGGTGGAACTTCAGATATTGCGCCTTGCTCGAACCATTGATCTGGGGGAGCCCCTGCGAGCGCGCCTGCACGATGGCGTAGCGTGCCTCCCGCACACGGGATTCGGCGGTCTTGAGGTCGGGCGCTTGCGCCAGCCCGATCTTGATCAGATGGGTAAGCTCTGGATCGCCGAACGCCGTCCACCAGCGTGCGAGATCGACAGTGCCATCGGGCGATGGGGGCTGCGGTTCTGCGAAGGCAGCCGGCACCTGCGGATTGGGCTCGTGATAGTCCGGCCCCACTGTGCAGGCGCTGACACCCATCATCAGGGCCAGCGAAAGAAGGCGCGACCGGCGCATCAATGCCCCCCCTGCCCGCGCGTGGGCTTCAGGAGAATGGCGAAGGGGATGACGATGAATACGATAATCATCAGCGTGTGGAACACATCGATGTAGGAGAGCATCGCCGCCTGCTTCTCCACGAGCGCATAGAGGTTCGCAAGGCGGGAGGTATCAGCGTCGCTTATCAGCGGCCCACCCGAGATTGTCCGCCCGATCTGACCCAGCCCATCGACATAGACCGGGTTGAGCGGGTTCAACCCCTCGACCAGCCGGGACTGGTGGAACTGTTCGCGCTGCTCCAGCAAAGCCTGCGCCGAGGAAATGCCGATCGAACCGCCCAGATTGCGCGCAACATTCAGGATGGCGGAGGCTTGCCCATATTGCTGCGGCTCCAGCCCGGCATAGCTCTGCGCGGTGATCGGCACGAACAGGAAAGGCAACGCCACTGCCTGATAGAAACGCGCCATCGCGGCATGGCCGAACGGAACGCCCGTCTCAAAACCGCTCAGGTTCCACAACGCATAGGCCTGCACGATGAAGGCGACGCCCAGCAGGATGCGGGTCTGCACCCGCCCGGTGAGAAGCCCCGTCAGCGGCATCGCCACCAGCGCGCCGATTCCGCCGATCGTGATGACCAGCCCCGCCTCGGTCGCGGTATAGCCGAACACCTGCTGCATCATCTGCGGGATGAGCTGGGTCGAGCCGAACAGGATAGCGCCGAAGGTCAGCATCATCGCGAAGCAGATGGTGAAGTTGCGATGGGCGAACAGGCGCAGGTTCACGATCGGATCGCGATGCCACAGTTCCCAGATGACCAAGGTGACGAGCGAGATGGCGGCGACAATCGCGGTGGTGGTGATGAAGGTGGAGCCGAACCAGTCGTCGCGCTGGCCGCGATCCATGGTCATCTCAAAGCATCCGAGGCCGAGCGCCACCAGCGCGAAGCCGATGCCATCCACCTTGAGACCGCCCTTCAGTTTGCGACGGCGATCGCGCTCCAGCGCTTCGGGCTCGTCGACGAGGAAATGGACGAGGATCAGTGAGATGATGCCGACGGGCACGTTGATCAGGAATATCCAGTGCCAACTGATATTGTCCGTGATCGTGCCGCCCAGCGATGGACCGAGGACCGGCGCCACCACCACCACCACGCCATAGGCCGCGAACGCCATGCCACGTTTGGACGGCGGGAATGTGTCGGCGAGGAAACTCTGCTCGGAAGGCGCGAGGCCGCCGCCGCCAATGCCCTGAAAGATGCGTGCGAAGATCAGGATCGCGAGGCTCGGCGCCAGCCCGCACATCAGCGAAGACACCGTGAACAGGAACACCGAGATCATGTAGAAGCGCTTGCGCCCCACCACGTCGCTCAGCCAGCCGGAGATGGGCACGATCACCGCGTTGGAAACAAGATAGCTGGTCAGCACCCACGTCGCCTCGTCGGGCGATACGGCGAGCGAACCGGCGATATGGGTCAGCGATACATTGGCGATGGCGGTGTCCAGCACCTCCATAAAGGTCGCGAGGCTGATGACGATCACGATCAGCCAAGGGTTATGCCGGCCCGCCGCCGAGCGGGCGCTAGACCAGCCGGCATCGGGATCGCCCTTGTCGCCGGCCATGCTCAGCGTACCTTGACCGTCGGGACGACCGACATGCCCGGCCCGATGGCATAGCGATGCGGATCGGGCCGGTCGAACAGGATGCGGACAGGCACGCGCTGCACCACCTTCACATAATTGCCCGTGGCGTTCTGCGGCGGCAGCAACGCGAATGCCTGCCCCGCGCCACGCTGGATCGAATCCACATGCCCGTCGAAATGCATGCCAGGGAATGCATCCACCTTGATATCGACATGCTGGCCGATGCTCATATGGGTGATCTGCGTTTCCTTGAAATTGGCGGTGATCCACATCTGATCGGGCACGATCGCCATCAGTTGCGTGCCGGGCGAAACATAGGAACCGACATTCACATTGCGGTTCACCACCTGCCCCGAAACCGGCGCGCGGATGTCGAGATGGCCGAAGGTGACGCGGGTGGCCGCGATCTGCGCCTCTGCCCCCCGCTTCTGGGCGACGGCCGCCTTCACCTGCTTGCGCGCGACGAGGATCTGGGCGACGGCGTCGTCCACCTGACGGCGGGCGGCGGCGGCTTGCCCGGCCGTGCTCGCTGCCTGCGCGCGCGCCTGGTCGATCTGGGTGGCCGCGACCGCCGCCGGGTCCAGCGCCCGCAAGGCCAGATAACGCTTGAGGTCCGCCGCCGCCTTGCGAGCCTCCGCTTCGGGCTGGATTGCGGAAGCGATCGCCTGCCGGCGCCTGGCCTCGGCCACGACCACCTGTGCGGAGGCTTGCTGGATTTGGGCATCCGCATGCAACGCCTGCGAACGGGCCTGCGCCAGTTGCGCCTGGGTCGCGTCCGCCTCGATCGTGGCGAGCAGCATCCCGGCTTTCACATGGCGGTTGTCCGCCTGCGCCACCGCCGTCAACTGACCCGACACCTGCGCCGACAACCGCACGATATGCGCATCGACAAAGGCATCATCGGTGGATTCATATTGCCGCTCGTGCAGCCAGAAGAGGACCACCAGCGCGATCAGGATGAAAGCCGCAATCCCCGCCAGAACCCAGAACATCGGGCGGCGGTAGAGCGGCGGCCGGTCGTCTTGGTCCTTGCCGGTTTCCTCGCCCCCTTCCTCCTCGTCTTTATCTCCGTCTTCATCCTCGCCCGACGCAGCTTCACGCCCATCGCGAAAGCCCTCCCGATAGGCCTGGCGATAGGCTTCATTGCCTTCATCCTCGGAACCGGGTCGCGCGTCGTCCTGTTCGCTGGCCATGTTCGCGGCTGCCCTCCACCGGCTCGCCGCAGCGCGCCACCTCGCCGCAAGGGACGCGGGACGGCTCAAATCGTTCCGCCCCGGAGCTTTTTCGCCGCCCGACATTTGATACGCGATGGATCTGACCGAGCATCACGACCTGCGCAGCAACGCGCTTCCGTGGGACGCCCATGCGGACGATCTCCCGCCCGCCGATGCACTGCCGGTAGGCATGGTCGATGTCGCGATCTGCGGGGTCGGCATCACTGGCGCGATGCTGGCCGACCGTCTGAGCGAACAGGGGCTGAGCGTGGTGCTGCTGGATCGCCGCTACCCGGCCTGCGGCAGCACGTCCGCCTCGACCGCGCTTGTGCTGTGGGAGGCGGATGTTCCCCTTTCCCATCTGGCAGAGCGTGTTGGCATCGAACGCGCAGTCCGCTGCTGGCGACGCGTCCATCGCGCGGTGAGGACGCTCGCCGATCATGCACTTCATCTGCCGAGGGCGCATATGAAGGCGCGACAGAGCCTCTATCTCGACGGCACGCTCCTCGATGCCGGCGGCCTTGCGCGGGAGGCCGCGCTTCGGGTCGCCCATGGCTTTCCGTCGACCTTCCTGTCCGCCGAACAGGTGCAGCAGCGCTTCGATATCGCGCCCCGCCCGGCAATCTTCTCCGGCGATAGCTATGAAGTCGATCCTGTCGGCCTCACCCATGATCTGCTCGATCAGGCGCGCGATCGGGGCGCGTCAATGTGCTGGCCCGTGGACGTGCAAACCGTCTCCAGCGCAGACACGCATATCCAGCTCACCACCGATCGCGGCGTGGTTGAAGCGCGCCATGCGGTGCTCGCGACCGGCTATGAGCGCGCACGGCTTTTCCTGCCTGAGGCCTTCCGCCTGCGTTCCAGCTACGCCATCGCCACCGCACCGGGCACCGCTCCGCTCTGGCGGGGTCCGGCGATGATATGGGAGGCATCATCCTCCTATCTGTATGCGCGGACGGACGCCGAAGGGCGCATGATCGCCGGTGGTGGCGACGAAGATTTCCACGATCCCGATCATCGCGATCGCCTTATCCCGACCAAAGCGGCCGAGATCGCTGCGAACCTCTCCCGGCTTGTTGGCCGGCCGGTCGAGCCGCGAGAAACATGGGCGGCCATGTTCGGCAGTTCGCCGGATGGGCTGCCCGCGATCGGGCCTTCGGCGGTGTTCGACCGCCTCTGGCTGGCGAGCGGCTTCGGCGGCAACGGCGTCACCTTCGCCGCATTGGCCGCCGAGTTGCTTACCGCCAGCCTGACCGACCTTTGGGGCAAGGATATGGATTGCTTCGATCCCTATCGCTTCGGGGCGTCCCGCGACGCGGGGTGAAGCGGGCGCTGCCCCTGCCGAAGAACAGGGCCTAACCCCTTGAAAATGTCGGCCTCCCGGAACCATCTGGGCGGGCTGCGGTTTGCCTGTCGGTAAAAGAAGTGGATGGCAGGGGAAGCTGATGGCCTATGGGGTTCCCTATTGCGGGGCGCCACCCATGCCGGGTGATCTTGCGGGCCGGTTCAACGGCGATCCTGTTCTCATAGCCGCGCTGCTCCTGCTTACTCTGCTGCATGCACGGATGCTGCGGGGCGACAACCAACGTGTCCCGCTCGCACTTGCCGGATGGATCGTGGCGGCTGGTGCTTTCCTATCGCCGCTCTGCGCCCTGTCCGTCTCGCTTTTCTCGGCGCGAGTCGGCCAGCACATGATCCTGATCCTGATCGCGGCACCGCTGATCGGCCTTGCCACACCGCCCCGCTGGGAACGGCCGGGGCATCTCTGGCCCGCCACGCTCGCCTTCATGGCCGCGCTGTGGTTCTGGCATATGCCGACGCCCTATACGGCGACCTTCTGGTCCACGACCCTCTACTGGACGATGCACGCCACCCTGTTCGGATCGGCGATCTGGCTGTGGAGCGTGTTGCTTTCCCATCCGCCCCGGCTGGCCGCGAGCGCGCTGGCAGCCGGCACGATCAGTTCAATGCAGATGGGACTGCTCGGCGCGATCCTGACGCTGTCGGGCCACGCGATGTTCGTACCGCATTATTTCACCGCCTCGGCCTGGGGCTTCACACCGCTCAGCGACCAGCAACTGGGCGGCGCTCTGATGTGGGTGCCGGGCTGCCTGCTGTTCCTGATCGTGGGGCTGCGCTCGATGGCGATGCTGTGGCGCGCCCTGGAACCCGCGCGGCTGGCATGAGTGCAACGCCGCTCGACTATCTATTCTCCAGCGCCGGACGGCGCGCCGACGTCACCCTGCCGCTCACATGGTTCATGCTCATCGTCTCGGTGGTGGTGTGCCTTGTCGTCGCGGGCTTGTTGCTCGGCAGCCTGCGCGGCGCGAAAGGCGGCGGCGCGGCGGAAACGGCGGCCGAACCCGTCCGGCGCGATCATGCCGGCGGTCTGCGCTGGATCACCATCGGTCTCGCGATTTCGTCCGTCCCGCTGCTTATCTCCCTGATCTGGACGATGGCGGCGCTCGCGCAGGTCGCGGGGCCACCACGGCGGCCGGAGATGACCATCGACGTGACCGCGCACCAATGGTGGTGGGAGGCGGATTATCACGGCACCGAACCCGCAGACAGCTTCGCGACCGCCAACGAAATCTATATTCCCGTCGGCGTGCCGGTGGAGATCCGGCTGCGCGGTGGGGACGTCATCCACAGCTTCTGGGTGCCGCAACTCGCAGGGAAGACTGACACCATTCCCGGCCAGCAGAACATTGCCTGGCTGGAGGCCCGCCGCCCTGGCATCTTCCGCGGTCGGTGCGCCGAATATTGCGGCGCCGAACATGCCAAGATGGGCTTCGAGGTGGTCGCCCAGCCGATGGCCGAGTTCCAGCGCTGGCGGCAAGACCAGCTTCAGACCGCACCGCCACCGGCAACGCAGGCCCAACGACAGGGATACGCACTCACCATGGCCAGATGCGGGCTCTGCCATGCCATCCGGGGAACCAGCGCCACCGCCCGCGGCGGCCCCGATCTCACCCACCTCATGAGCCGACGCCTGATCGCTGCCGCGATGCTCCCCAACAATCCCGGCGCGCTGGGTGGCTGGATTCAGGATCCGCAAGGCGTGAAGCCCGGAGCGCTGATGCCCGCCCAGCATCTTTCGGGTGAACAGCTCACTGACGTCATCGCTTATCTGGAGACGCTGCAATGAGGCCGGCGGCGATGCGAACCCCGGACATCAGCGACATCACCGATGCGCTGCGGACCCGCCTCCACGCCATCTGGGAGACGGAGCCCGGCTGGCGTGGCTGGCTCTCGACGGTCGACCACAAGGAAATCGGCCTGCGCTATATCGTCACGGCCTTCCTGATGCTGATAATCGGAGGGATCGAAGCGCTGGTGATCCGCCTCCAACTGGCCGGCCCGGACCTGCGGCTACTGACGCCGGAGCAATATGACCAGTTCTTCACGATGCACGGGATGACGATGATCTTCCTCTATGCATCGCCCATCCTCTCCGGCTTCTCCAACTATCTCTGGCCGCTGCTGCTCGGCAGCCGGGACATGGCCTTTCCTCGCCTCAATGCCTTCAGCTACTGGGTCTATCTGGCGGCCGCGATCTTTCTCTACAGCGGCTTCGTCGTCGGCGCCGGGCCGGACGACGGCTGGTTCAACTATGTCCCCTATGCGGAGCGCAATTACAGCCCCGGCCCCAATCAAGACATTTATGCGCTGGGCATGATGCTGCTCGGCATCTCCACCACGGTCGGTGCCGCCAATTTCATCGTCACCGCCTTCAAGATGCGGGCACCGGGCATGGCCATCAACCGGCTGCCCATCCTCATCTGGGGGACGCTCACCGCATCGGTTGCGAACCTGATCGTCGTGCCGGCGGTGAGCCTCGCCTTCTTCCTGCTGTGGATGGACCGGCAGTTCGGCACCGGCTTCTTCCAGCCTGCGCTCGGCGGACAGCCGCTGCTCTGGCAGCATCTGTTCTGGCTGTTCGGCCACCCGTGGGTCTATGCGATCGTTCTGCCGGCGATGGGGATGGTCTCGGACGGCTTGCCCGTCTTCTGCCGCCGGCCGCTCGCCGGCTATTCGCTGGTGGCGCTCTCCACCGTGGCCACGATGATCCTGGGCTTCGGCGTGTGGGTCCACCACATGTTCGCGACCGGCCTGCCCGCCCTGTCGCTGAGCTTCTTCTCGGGCGCGTCGATCATAATCACGGTTCCGAGCGCGGTGGCCGTCTTTGCGTGGCTGGCGACGATCTGGACGGGGCGACCGGTGATCACCACCGCTTTCCTGTTCTACGCCAGCATGATCCTGCTATTCGTGATTGGCGGCGTTTCGGGTTTCATGACGGCCAGCGTTCCGGCCGACTGGCAACTCACCGACACCTATTTCGTTGTCGCGCACATCCATTATGTGCTGATCGGGATCAACGTCTTCCCGGTCATCGGCGCGACCTATTTCTGGTTTCCGAAGATGAGCGGGCGTTTCCTCGACGAGCGGCTGGGCCGTTGGAATTTCTGGGCGATGTTCCTCGGCTTCAACCTCGGCTTCCTGCCGATGCACCTGACCGGCCTGCTGGGAATGCCGCGCCGGATTTGGACCTATTCCGACGGCATGGGCTGGGACGGGCTCAACCTCATCACCACCATCGGCAGCTTCCTCTTCGCGGCGGGCGTGCTGATCTTCTTCGTCAACGTGGCAAAAAGCCTGCGATCGGGCGCGCCGGCCAATGACAATCCGTGGGACGCGCCGACGCTGGAATGGTCCATCCCCTCTCCGCCACCGCCCTATAATTTCGCGGTGATCCCGACGATCGCCTCCCGCCATCCGCTCTGGGAGAACCGCCTTCAGGAAAGCCGCGCACGCTCGACGCTCGACCGCGGCATGACGCTCGATCATGGTAAGGAAACGCTCACCACCACCCCGATGGACGCCGAGCCCGAACGCATCGTGGAAATGCCCGAGGGCAGTTACGCCCCGCTGCTCCTCACCGCCGGGCTGGCAACGTTGTTCGCTGGGCTCGCGCTAAAGGCATGGCCGATCGCCGGCGCGAGCGGGCTGCTGGTATTCGCAGCCCTGCTCTTCTGGCTCTGGCCTCGCCGCCAGCTTCTCGAACGGGCGCCGGCCCATGGCTGAGGCCGCGCTCGCCCGCCCCGGCCCGCTGCCGGTCGGCCCGATCGGGCGCACGGGGCTGGGCTTCTGGGGCGTGGCCATGCTGGTCGCCTCGGAGGCCGCGCTGTTCAGCTACCTGCTGTTTTCCTATTATTATCTTTGCGCGACGGCGCCGGCCGGCTGGGTGCTGGAGCCGGCGCCCAAGATGATCCCAGGCTTGCCCAACACGCTGCTGCTCCTCTCCTCCAGCTTCGTCGCCTGGTGGGGGGAGAAAGGAGTGGAGAAAAGCGACCGGCGGCGTGCGCTGATCGGCTTCGGCCTCAGCTTCGTGATGGGCGCGACCTTTGCGAGTGTGCAGGTCCATGAATGGTCCGGCAAGTCGTTCGGCCCGACGACAAACGGCTATGCCTCTCTCTATTTCACCACGACGGGCTTCCACATGGCACATGTGGTGGCAGGGCTGCTGATCCTGCTCTGCCTGTTCGGCTGGACGGCGCTGGACTTCTTCTCGCCGCGCCGCCGGATCGTCGTGTCCGCAGGCATCCTCTATTGGCATTTCGTGGACGTCGTGTGGCTGTTCGTGTTCACGACCTATTATCTGACGCCCTATCTCGGCTTCGGCACATGAACCGGCTCAGCCACCATCCCGCGCCGAAGGGCAACCCGCTCTCGACGGCACGCGCGGGCTTTCTCCTCATCACGGGCCCGCTCGCCTGGTTCGTCCAGATCTGCATCGGAGACAGCCTGCTCAGTTGGCCCTGTTTCCCGCTCGACACGCGGCTAGAAGCGCCAGTGCCCGGCTATGAAGGCACGAGGGTCATCGCGCTGGTTCTGCTGCTGCTCTGCGCGACCTTGGCAGCCGCCTCGGGGATGGCCGCGTGGCGGACGCTGCGCGCGGTGATGGACGAGACCGAGGACGATCATGTTCATATCGGTCGCGGGCGGACGCGCTTCATCGCGATGTGGGGAATGATCCTTGGCTTCGGCTTCACGATCGCGACGCTCGTGACGCTCGCCGGCCTCGCGCTGGTGCCGCGATGCGTCGGCTGATCCCGCTCTGCGCGGCGCTGGCGCTCACCGCCTGCCATGATGAAAACCGCCACGACGATGCGAAGGCGTTGATCGCAGCGAAGTGCGGTGCGTGCCATGTCGTGCCGGGCGTGCGAACGGCAATCGGCCGTGTCGGCCCCTCGCTTACCGGCTTCGCGCGACGGCAGGTGATCGCGGGCCGCTTTACCAATAACCGGCAGATGCTGATCCGATGGCTGCTCCATCCGCAAATGCTTCAACCGGGCGGTGCCATGCCCGACACTGGTCTCACCCCGCCGCAGGCCGCCCGGATCGCCGACTATCTTCAAACACTCGACAAACGCTGATCCCACTCGCACCGCGGTGGCAGTGGGCCTCGGCATTGTATCGATCAGAATTTGATGCCCGCAAAACCTGCCAGCAGTAAGACAATGACCATCCCCGCAAGGCCGGCGATAAACACCCAATGCCTGATGCGGCTCCGCAGGATGATCTCGCCTCCGCGCGCTTCGTTGCCGGTGAGATGCACCGGCACTTTCTCATCCGTCATCACGATTTCTCCCGAATCCGCCGATGGGAAAACGCGCCGGACTGCCGAATGTGTCGGGCAGTTCATCATTCGCCGGGTAGATCCACATCTTCGTTTGAGTGTCGCGCGCTCATAGAGGCGAATGACCAGCATGTAAGGCGGCAACCGACAGGGCGCCCACGAAGAACATGCCCAATCCGCCGAACGCGACCCCGAATGCGAGGATCATGAACAGGTAGAGCCCCGGTGGCACGGACGCCATCTGCTGCAAGATCAGCGGCGTGATGATCCGCACCTGCACGATCCGCACTGGGTGTCGAGCAATCTTCCAGCGCCACTCTTCCCGCAACAGGCGGACAACGAAAGCAATTTGGGCGATGTTCCGATCCGGGAGACGGGCAGACGGGAGGAACCGCCGCTTTCTCCTTTCGTTTCACTGATACATCATTCCGCGCGCGCCCCGTTTCGGCAGCCGATCTGCGTCGGTGGCATGAGTGGGTTTCGCGCCGCTTTGCGGAGGCTGCTCCATCCATGCATGGCGCACAAAATCGACTTTCTGGGCCAACAGGCGCCACCCGTGCGGTAGGACTGATCGGCCTGCTGATGCTCGTGGGATGCGGCAATGCCAGGCCGGGGCCAACAAGCAATCCGGCACGAGGCAAGCTTGTGATTAATCGTCATGCCTGCGGCTCCTGCCATTGGATCGCCGGCGTCGCGGAAGCGAACGGCACTGTTGGGCCTCCCCTCTCCCATTTCGGGTCGCAACAGATGATCGCCGGCGCGCTGCCCAATTCGCCGGACAATCTCACCCGCTACCTGCTGTCCCCAGAATCGGTGGTGAAAGGCAATGTCATGCCCAACCAGCATCTGACCGGCGGCGACGCGCGCGATGCTGCCGCCTATCTCCTGACACTTCGGTGAAGCGGACCGATGCGTTGGCATAAACTCGACCGTTTTCTCCCCGGCTGGATCGCCGGTCTGCTGACCGTCGGCGTCGTCGGCGCGATGATCGGGCTCTGCGTCATTTTCGGAGGACTGTACGATACGCGCGCGAGCACGCCCCACGCGCCGATTGTGGCATGGGCCGTTCACACCACGATGATCCACTCGACCGCGCGGCTGGCAGATGCATCGCGGACGCCCAAGCCCGTGACGCCGGAAGCCCTGCTGGCCGGCGCACGTGAATATCATCGCCATTGTCTCGCCTGTCATGGCGGCCCCGGCATGGCCCGCGCTCCCTGGGCCAGCGCGATGCTGCCGACGCCCCCTTTCCTGATCGATGCCCCCGCGCGGTGGAGCCACGCGGAACTTTACACGATCATCCACGACGGCGTGAAGATGACCGCCATGCCCGCCTGGGGTGAGATCGACAGCGACGATCAAGTGGCCAATGTGGTCGCTTTCGTCGAGGCGCTGCCTCGTCTGACGCCCGAGCAGTTCCGTAAACTCCAGACGCAGGCGGCGAAGCCATGAACGCTTCTCCGGCTATCCCCGCCGTATCCGTGGCGCAGATGCATGGCTCGCCACGCCGCCGATATTATACCGGCCGCCATCTCGATCGGGTTAAAGCCATTTCAGATCTGCGCGCGCGGACGCACAGGCTGATGCCACGCTTCGTTCTGGAATATCTCGAAGGCGGCGCCGGCGAGGAAGCGACGTTGCGACGCGAGCGTGAGGCGTTCGCGGAATGGCGCTATAGGCCGCGCACCCTGGTCGATGAGAGCCATCGCAGCCTCAAGCGCCCGCTGCTCGGGCGCGAAGCCGCGATGCCGCTCGCCATCGCACCGACGGGACTGAACGGCCTCTTCATGCGTCACGCCGACATGGCCTTGGCCCGTGCGGCGGGCCGGTTTGGCGTGCCCTTCACGCAAAGTACCATGTCCAACGACCGCATGGAGGATGTCGCCTCCATCGCAGGTCTGCGCCACTGGTGGCAGCTCTATGTCTTCGGCGGCGAGGAGATTTGGCAGGAACTGCTTCGCCGGGCCGAAAGCTGCGGCTGCGAGGCGCTCGTGCTTACCACCAACTCGCAGATCTTCGGCGATCGCGAATGGGACAGCCGGACGCGCGCCACCCGATCCCGCCCGTCTCTCGCAACCATGATCGACGCCGCCTGCCATCCCCGTTGGTGCGCGAGCGCGCTATCCCACGGGATGCCGAGCTTCTCCAATGTGATCGACTTCGTTCCGAAAGACCGGCGCGGATTCTTCGAGAGCGCATTCTGGATTCGGGAGCAGATGCCACGCAGCCTGTCATGGAATGACATCGCGAAAATCCGCGATCGCTGGAAGCGCCCCTTCTTCATCAAGGGAATTCTCCACCCGGACGATGTTCGTCAGGCCCTCGATCATGGCGTGGACGGGATCATCCTCGGCAGCCATGGTGGTCGGCAAATGGACTGGGCGATCTCCGCGCTCGATATGCTTCGCGAGGCCCGCGAGATCATTGGCGATCGCGTGACGCTGCTGATGTCGGGCGGTATCCGCCACGGCACGGACATGCTCAAGGCACTTGCGCTCGGCGCAGACGGCGTACTGACGGGACGAGCCACACTCTACGGCCTTTGCGCGGATGGTGAAGATGGCGTCCATCGCGCGCTCGATATCCTCAAAGAGCAGGCGATGAACGAACTTGGGCAACTTGGCGTGCCTTCGATCGATGCGCTTGGCCCGGACATCCTGCGCCACATGCATGCTCCCCCTCTTCCGCAGGTCTAACCCCGCAAGGGAACGGGCAGGCCCGCGATCCGTTACCCCATCACTCGGACATTGCTGGACATTTCAACGCAAGGGAGGCGCGGATCATGGCGCAGACCGTTGGCGATTTCTTTTGGGAACGACTCCACCAATGGGGCGTCAGGCGCATTTTCGGTTATCCCGGCGACGGCATCAACGGACTGCTCGGCGCGCTCGATCGGGCGGGCGACAAGTTCGAGTTCGTACAGGTACGTCATGAGGAGATGGCCGCCTTCATGGCCTCCGCCCACGCCAAGTTCACGGGCGAGTTGGGCGTCTGCCTCGCGACCTCCGGCCCGGGCGCGGCTCACCTTCTCACCGGGCTTTACGACGCCCGGCTGGACCATATGCCGGTCCTCGCCATCGCTGGGCAGCAGGCGCGCACCGCGATCGGCGCGCACTACCAGCAGGAACTGGACCTTGGCGCCATGTTCAAGGACGTGGCCGGCGCCTTCACCGGCTATGCGACCGTCCCCGCGCAGGTTCGCCATCTGACCGACCGCGCCGTGCGGATCGCACTGGGCGAGCGGCGGGTGACGGCGCTGATTTTCCCCAATGATCTTCAGGAACTGGAAATGGAGCAACCACCGCGCAAGCATGGCGCGGTTTTCTCGGGCGTGGGCTGGTCCGCCCCACGCATCGTGCCAGTGGACGTCGATCTCCGCAGAGCAGCCGATGTGCTCAACAGCGGCAAGAAGGTCGCGATGCTGGTCGGCGCGGGAGCGAAGGGTGCTGTCGACCAGGTGATCGCCGTCGCCGATCGGCTGGGCGCGGGCTGCGCGAAAGCCCTGCTCGGTAAGCAGGTGGTGCCCGATACCCTGCCCTGGGTGACGGGTTCGATCGGGATGCTCGGCACCAAGCCCAGCTATCGCATGATGATGGAGTGTGACACGCTGCTCATGCTCGGCTCGGGCTTCCCCTATTCCGAGTTCCTTCCCCATGAAGGGCAGGCGCGCGGCGTTCAGGTCGATCTTGATCCGGGGATGCTCTCGATCCGCTATCCCATGGAGGTCAATCTTTGCGGCGACGTTGCCGCCACGCTCGAAGCGTTGCTTCCGCTACTGGCCGCGAAACCCGACAATGGATGGCGCGACACGATTGCCGGCTGGAAGCAGGAATGGGAGCGGACGCTCGAAGATCGCGCGATGGCGCCGGCCCAACCGGTCAATCCGCAACGCATATTCCGCGAACTGAGCCCTCGGCTTCCCGACAATTGCATCCTCACCAGCGACAGTGGAAGTTGTGCGAACTGGTATGCGCGCGATATCGTCATGCGCCGCGGCATGATGGGCTCGCTGTCCGGCGGACTGGCCTCAATGGGCGCGGGCGTACCCTATGCCATCGCCGCAAAATTCGCCTTTCCCCAGCGCCCCGTCATCGCCAGCGTCGGCGATGGCGCGATGCAGATGAACAATATGGCGGAGCTTATCACCGTCTCCAAATATTGGCAGAAATGGGATGATTCGCGCTTCATCGTGGTGGTGCTGAACAACCAGGACCTCAATCAGGTCACCTGGGAACAGCGAGTCATGGAGGGCAACCCCAAGTTTGAGGCGACGCAGACGCTGCCCGATGTCCCCTATCATCGCTTCGCGGAGTTGATTGGTCTCAAGGGCTTGTTCGTGGACGATCCCGACCGGCTGGCTTCCGCATGGGACGAAGCGCTTGCTGCCGACCGGCCGGTGGTGCTGGAGGTGAAGACGGACCCCGAAGTGCCGCCGCTCCCGCCGCACATCACGCTCGATCAGGCCCGCAAATTCGCCTCGATGCTGGCCAAGGGCGATCCAGACGAGACCAGCGTCATCAAGGGCAGCGCACGCCAGATCTTCTCCCATCTTTTGGGAGCGGGCGATTGAAGGAGGACACGCCGGACCGACGTTTGGCCACCAGCCTCGTCGCGGCCGGCGCGGCTACGCTCGCCATGTCAGTGCTCGCGGACAGCGCGCTGGAACATTATCGCGGCTCGTTCCGCAATCCGGCCATGGCGCTGCCGCTGGCGGCGGCTGGGCTTGGCTTTGTAATGAATGCAGGTCGGGCATTGGGCCGCCACAAGCCGCGACCGATCAATGTCTCCTCGCACATCGGGTCTATCGGCGTGGGCGCGACGGGGCTCGGCTTCCACGCCTACAACATCCTCAAGCGACCGACGGCGGGCGGCATAAGCGGCTTGTTCTACGCGGCACCGGCAGGCGCGCCCGCGGCACTCATCCTGTCGGGACTGCTGGGCCGGACCGCCGATACACTGCGCGCCCGTCCGGCAAAGCAATCCGAAGCGATCGGCCGCCCGCTCGCCATGATCTGCGCGATCGGCATGGTGGGCACCGTGGCCGAAGCGGGGCTGCTCCATTTGCGGGGGGCGTATCACAATCCATTCATGTGGCTACCGATCTCGCTTCCTCCCATCGCCGCCACCGCACTCGCGCGCGATGCCGCCAGCCAAAGCGCTCATCCCGTGACACGGGCACTGCTCGGCGCGACGGTCGCAGTCGGCCTCATCGGCGTCGGCTTTCACATCTATGGCGTGGCCCGCAACATGGGCGGGTGGCGTAACTGGCAGCAAAACATTCTGGCGGGACCGCCGATCCCCGCGCCGCCTTCCTTCACCGGGCTCGCACTCGCGGGACTGGGCGCGCTGCTGCTCCTGCGCCAGCGAAAGGAGCGCCATGGCTGACCGCTATCCCTATTATGACGTGCTCGCCAAGCGCGACACTCTGAGCTGGAATCCTGTCACCCGAAAGGTCATCGCCGAACGCCTGGCGACAGCCGAGCCTGACACCCTCCCGCCGGAGCGACGCGCAACGCTACGCCGGCTGGTCGATCGGATCACGCCCCAGCCAGAAGGGCGACCGCCGGTCAATACGACCGCGTTGCTGCTGCACAGGATCATGGCGAACCGGCCAGAAGGCTTCCGCCACCATCGCCTCCCGTCCCTGCGCGAGGCGTGGATCATCGGTCTCGTCGCGATCGACGCGGAGGCGCAGGCGCGTCACGGCCAGCCCTTCGCCCTCCTCTCCGATCGCGAGGCAGACGATCTGCTACGCGCCATCGAAGCCGGTGAAACACAGGCTGATGCGTGGAAGGCCTTCCCTGCCACACTCTTCTGGTCGTGGCGGCTGATCCCGGACATCGTGAGCGCCTATTATGCCCATCCCTCGGCGTGGAGCGCGATGGGCTTCGGCGGCCCCGCCTCGCCGCGTGGCTATGTCCGGCTTCTCGCCAATCGGCGCGACCCGTGGGAAGCGCGTGAAGACGGCAACCATCATGGGGCCTGATCCCGAGCGCGTGCCCCGCGCGATCCATGGTCGCGCGCCAGATGTTTTTACGCCCGGAGGCTGGGTTCCGATGTGCAGCCACCCCGAGACGGAGGCGGTCGATTTCGTCATCGTAGGGACCGGTGCCGGAGGCGGCACACTCGCCGCCCGTCTGGCGGAGGCGGGCTTCTCCGTCATCGCGATGGATGCCGGCCCCTATTGGCGGCCACTGGAGGATTTCGCCTCCGACGAAACCCATCAGGAAAAGCTCTACTGGACCGATGAACGCATCGTCGATGGCGAGCATCCGATCAAGCTCGGCTCCAACAATTCGGGCAAGTCGGTGGGCGGATCGACGGTCCATTTCGCGATGGTCTCGCTCCGCTTTCGGCCGGAGCATTTCAAGGCGCGCACCGAGCTCGGCTATGGCGCGGACTGGCCCGTCGATTGGCGGGAGATGTGGCGCTATTACGCCGAAGTCGAGGATGCGCTGAAGATCGCCGGGCCGGTGCGCTATCCATGGGGGCCGCATCGGGGGCGTTACCCCTATCGCGCCCATCCCCTGAACGCCGCCGCCGAATATCTCGCGCGTGGCGCCGAAGCGCTCGGCATCAACTGGACGGAGACGCCGCTGGCCACTTTGTCGGCACCGCGTGGAAAGGCACATCCCTGCGTCTATCGCGGGTTTTGTGTCACCGGCTGCTCCACCAACGCCAAGCAGTCCGTGCTGGTGACATGGCTGCCCCGCGCGCTGGCGGCCGGCGCAGAAATCCGCGATCTGGCGATGGTCGGGCAGATCGAGACGAAGAATGGCCGCGTCACAGGCGTGCAGTATCACCGCGAAGGCGAATGGCACTTCCAGCCCGCGCGCAACGTGATCGTCGCAGGCTATGCGATTGAGACGCCAAGGCTGCTCCTGAACTCCGCCAACGGCGAATTTCCGAATGGTCTCGCCAATTCCTCAGGCCTGGTCGGCAAGAACCTGATGGTTCAGCTCAATCAGGCCGTATGGGGTATGGTGGAGGACGAGGTGCGCTCCTACAAGGGGCCACCCAGCCTCGCGATCTCCGAGCATTGGAATTACGAGGATCGCGGCAAGGATTATTTCGGCGGCTGGAGCTATATGAGCCAGGGGCCGCTCCCGATCACATGGGCCAGGACGCTGTCCGGCGGACGTGGTCTTTGGGGTCAGGCGCTCATCGATGAGATGGCGCGCGTCAATCATTCGGTGGGTCTCAAGATGGTCGGCGAAGTGCTGCCCGACGAACGCAATCGCGTCACGCTCGCCGACGAGTGCGATCAATACGGCCTTCGCATTCCTCGCGTGACTTTCGCGTTCAGGGACAATGAGAAGGCCATGATCCGCCACGCGCTGGACTTCATGGACCAAAGCCTCGCAGCGACCGGGGCAACCGAGCGCTGGCAGGAATCTGACGACACCTGCCACCTGAACGGTACAGCCCGAATGGGCAACGATCCGGCGACCAGCGTTGTTAATTCTGACTGCCGAAGCTGGGATATTCCCAATCTCTGGATCTGCGATGGATCAATTTTCCCCACTGTCGGCGGGGTTAATCCATCGCTTACCATACAAGCCATGGCGTGCAGAACGGCCGACCGCATCCTGCTGACAAACCACGAGGCCAGCTAGCCCACCCTTTTTCGGTCGCCGCCTGTTGATGGGCGCGGACGATGGTTCCGTCGATTATCGGATACCGGTTGTCGCGGTCGGCGGTTAGCGTGTCGAACACCTGCTCCCTTATGAGGCAGGGCGCGCTCCCGCCATTGCAGGATGTGGGCCATCTGGCAGGGCGGTCGCTTGAGTTAGAGGCTCACAGATTGGGCAGCGATTGATCCGCTTCGCCCCAACCGGTGAGCGCCTTCCCGCTCGCGCGCCGGGCGAGTTGCTCCCAGTCCTTCGTGGCAAAAGGCCGCGCATCTTCCAGCTTTTCCAGTTCCGCCCATGTGATCGGTGCGGCCACACTCGCCACCTCGCGGGCGCGAGCCGAGTAAGGCAGCACGGCCGTCGCACCCCGCTCGTTGCGCAACCAGTCGATGAAGATGCGGTTCTTCCGCTCGGCCTTGCGCATATTGGCCGTGAAGCGGCTGGGATGCGCCTCCGCAACCGCGCGCGCGAAACGCGATGCGAAGTCCTTGACCGCCGGCCAGTCCGCCTTGCGGTCCAGGGGCACGATGACATGCACGCCCTTGCCGCCTGAAGCCATCGGGAAGCTCGCCAGCCCCATCTCACCCAGCAGATCGCGCAGTAGCATGGCGGCGCGGCGGACTTCAGCGAAGTCGAGCCCCTCCTCGGGGTCGAGGTCGAAGACCATCCGATCAGGATGCTCGACATCGGCGGCGGGGGCGCCCCACCCGTGAAACTCGATCGTCCCCATCTGAACGCAGGTGAGCAGGCCCTCGCCATCATTGACGACGAGATAGTCCTCGGTCTTGCCGCTCTTCTCGCGGATCGGGACAGTATCGACACGTCCGCCGAAGCTGCCGGCGTCATGCTTCTGAAAGAAGCAGTGACGCGCGCGGCCCTGCGGACAGCGGACGAGGCTCACGGGTCGGCCGGCGAGCCAGCGCAGCAGCGGATCGGCAAGCTTCGCATAATAAGCCGCGAGGTCGCCCTTGGTCGTGCCGTCGCCGGGAAAGACGACGCGGTCGGGATGGGTGATCGCAATGCCGAAGAGATTGACGTCCTCGGGCGCAACGGCAGTTTCGGGGACGACCTCCGCCGCCTCCTTGTCCTCGCGCAGGCCGATGAAACTCGCGTGGCGGACGGCCCCGTCTGCCGTGAGTTCAGCGAAGGCCACCTCTGCGACCAGCTTCGGCGACACCCATGTTACGCCCCGCGCGGCGGCCTTCGGCAGTTCGGCGGCCGGCGTCTTGCGGGCAAGCGGGCGGAGCTTCGCCATCAGCCGCTCGCGCGCTTCGGCAGCGAAGCCTGTGCCGACACGGCCCGCATAGTGGAGCCGGCCGCCCTCATTCAGCCCGAGCACCAGGCTGCGCAGACCACGCCCCTTCTTGTCGCTCTCCAGATAGCCGAGGATCACGAACTCTTGCCGGCGCGTGCATTTGACCTTGAGCCAGTTGCGCGTCCGCGTGCCGCGGTACGGCGCGTCGGCACGCTTGGAGACGATGCCCTCATAGCCGCCCTTGCACAGCTTCCCGAACAGGGCCTCGCCCGAACCGGTGATATGCTCGGCGACGTGGATCGGTTCGCGCGCATCGGCAAGGAGGGCCGCGAGGCGCGCCTTGCGCTCCGCATTGCCGAACTTCGTCATATCCCTGCCATCCTCTTCCAGCAGGTCGAAGGCGAAGTAGTGCAGATCGCCCCTGTCCTCCCGCAAGGCGTTCTGAAGGGCGGAAAAGCTGGGCTGGCCCTCCTTGTCGAGTGCCACCACCTCACCGTCGATCAACGCTGAGCCGAGGCCAAGCGCGGCCACAGCCTCGACGATCGGCCGGAAGCGATCCGACCAGTCGAGCCCGTGGCGCGTGTAGGCCCGCACCTCGCCGCCCGAGACGGCGATCAGCGCGCGATAACCGTCATATTTAACCTCATGCAGCCAATCCGATCCAGATGGCACATGATCGACCAGGGTCGCGAGCTGCACATCGCGGAACGCCGGGAGCTTGCCTTTCTTCTTCTCCACCTTGGGCTTGGGGGGCATCCTGCCGGGTGCGTTGGCGGCCGCCCGATCGGACTTGGCTCTCTTCGAATCCGAGTGCCACACTGGGCCATCGCCTTGAGCAATCTCAGCCATGCTCCGCCCGGTCTCGACGCTGGTGAGGCCGGCGTCGACCAGCCCACCCGATGCGCCGGCATGGGCATCCTCGATCTTGCGGAGCAGCCAGTTTTCCCGCTTCTCGCCCGGACGGGGTTTCATCCGGACGAGAAGCCATTCGCCCTTCATCCGTTCACCGTGGAGGATGACATGGATATGGCCTTCATCGATCGTTCTGGTCGGATCCTTCCCGCCAACCGCCTCCCACGTTCCCTTGTCCCAAAGCATCACTGTGCCGCCGCCATACTCTCCTTTGGGGATCGTCCCCTCGAAACCCGCATAGGACATGGGGTGATCCTCGGTGCGCACCGCGAGACGCTTGTCATTCGGATCGAGGCTCGGGCCGCGCGTCACCGCCCAGCTCTTGAGAACGCCATCCATCTCCAGCCGGAAATCCCAGTGGAGCCGCGTGGCATCATGCTTCTGGACGATGAAGAGACGGCCGGGGTCGCGGTGCCGCACGCCTTTTGGCTCCGCGGTCTTGGTAAAATCGCGCTTGGCGTTGTAGGCTTCGAGCGGATCGGGCTTGCGGGCTCTGGCCATCACGCGCGCTTCCGGGTTGTGCCCGGCTTCCTCGTGGGCGCCTTGCGGGTAGCGGCCTTTCTCGTGGCGGGCTTCGGCTTGGCATCGCGGGCCGGCTTGTCGAGGGACTTTTTCAACGCCGCCATCAGGTCGATCACATTGGAACCGCGCGAGGGCGCCCGCTCCTCAACGTCGAGGCTGACCTTGCCTGTCCTGGACTTGCGCTTGCGGGCGATCAGGTCGCGTAGCGCATCGACATAGCGGTCGTGGAAGCTCGCCGCGTCGAAGCGGCCGGATTTCTTTTCGATCAGCGAGGTGGCGAGATCGAGCAGATCCTCGTCTGGCCTAGTATCGCCGATGTCACGGAAATAGCTCGCCGCCTTGTTGACTTCGTCGGCGTAGCGCAGTGTTTCCAGTACCATGCCGCGCCCGCAAGGCTTCAGGCTCACCACATATTCGCGGCCGCGCAGCGCCAATTGTCCGAGCCCCACCTTCTTCGCCCGCCTGAGCGCCTCGCGCAGAACGATGAAGGCTTCCTCCGCCAGATCGTCGGCGGGGACGACATAATAGGGTTTCTCGTAATAGATGGCGTCGATATCGCCAATGTCGACGAACTGGGTGAGTTCCAGTGTCTTCTTGCTCTCCAGCTTGACGCCCTCGATCTCCTTCTCGTCAAGCAGCACATATTCGCCGCGCTCGATCTCGAAGCCCTTCATGATCTCTTCCGGGTCGACCGGGCCGATGCCGTCGACCACCTTCTCATAATGGATGCGCTTGCCCGAAGGCTCGTGGATCTGGCGGAAGGAGACGCTCGCGCCGCTTTTGGTGGCCGCATAGATCTCGACCGGGATCGATACGAGGGCGAGGCGGATCTGGCCTTGCCAATAGGCGCGCGCGGGCATCTGCGGACCTCCGAACATATCGCGTATCAATCCGGCTGGCCGGCGTCGGTTCCGCGTCGACCAAGGGGGCGATTGCTTGTGTGCGGAAGGTGCTTGCTCTCGCCAGATTTGAGCGAAAGGCCTCTTCGGGGCCACCGAAGATCGCTTTGGACAGCAGCCATGGCTGACCTGCAACCGGTTCCGTGGGTACTTGGATTAGCGGGTTTCAAAACCAGCGGCAGCACACTCAATCCTAAGCGGGACACCGGCCGATTAGCAGTTGTTCAGAACTCATATCTGAATGCCGATCTCATCCAGGGATCTTGCGATCGGTTCGGCCCAGCCGGCACGCCCCTTCCCCCGGGCATCGACCAGCGTGTCCTCGATAGCAAAGCGGTCATAGGCAAGAAGGGCGTCAATCAACGCCCGAGCCTGATCGAGATCCTTCGACCGTTTATGGCGATTGGCGGGATCGCGACGCTGAGCCAAAATGAGCTTGTGAACAGCGAACTTCGCCGGTTGGGGCACCTGCAACGCGATGCCCGAACCCCATAGTGCGACTGTGGGTATTGGCTCCCTGATCAGCCAGTCGAGATATTGAAGCGGTGCCGCGCCCGCCCCTAAAGCTTTCAGCGGTATCGGGTTTTGATCCAACCGGCTTCGCGTAGGTGTCAGCAGATCGACCAGATAGCCCTCGGCGTTGCGGAAGCGGGATGACGGTTGGCGCGGATCAAGCTGTGGAATGCCTTCATAGGTCGCATCGGCACGACGCAGGACGTCTTCCATTCGCTCCGGCGGGTCCGCGGTCAGCGCCATCTGTGCCGTGGCCAGATCAAGATCGCCCGTCATCAGCGTCGGCGCGGGAAGCCGGCTGCCAACCAAGGGTTCGAACATCATGTAGGCGCCGGTCCCCACCAGAACGGCCCCCTGCTTGAACAGGCCTGCAAATGCGATGGCGTCGAGAGCGGCACCGAGCGCCCGGTCAGGACCGGCGAGCTTGTGCCCTTTGAGCATCGATACGATTTCACGACGGCGTCTTGCCAACTCACCGCCCCTTCGGAGCGACGCAGCCTGCGCTTCCGCCTCCGGATCGCCGGACTTGCCGATGAACCGATCCAGCCGATCCCGACCGACCGGGAGCTTAGCGTAGATATATTCGATGCCGTCGCGTTGCCGCGTATAGACCGAGCCGGCCAACGGCGCCGTATCGACCTGCTGCACGAGGTCGGCGAACATCGTTCGGATGGACGGTTGAAGGGCCATGCTCATTGTACAGACGGGTTTACCACATCTGTCTGTACATTCAACGTACAGACAGATCCTAATTTTTCGTCTGTACAGACGTGCGGCGCCTCCTCCGATAACTCAGGGAAACCTGGAAACTGTCACGGGGCCTCTACACTGGCCACGAAACGCAACCAGCGAAGCTACAGCCAGCCATCGACGGGTCTGCCTATTGCTCTGGATTGAGTTTTTATATCAGTCACTTGAGAGTCTTGCGCAGTAGGAACGGATTGCGCCCGCGCGCTTTGGTGTCGGAAGCGCTAGGGAGGACCAGATCATGGCGGACCAGTCGTTCACCGATGCCATCGCGCTGCTCAAGGCCGATCATCGAACCGTTGAAGACCTGTTCAAGCAATTTCAGGCAGCGAAGGCGGGAAACCGGAAAAAGACGATAGCGCGCCGGATTTGCGTCGAGCTCAAGATTCACACGTTGCTCGAGGAGGAGATCTTCTACCCGGCCTTTCGCGGCAAGATCGAGGACGACACGCTCGATGAGGCCTATGTCGAGCATGACGGGGCAAAGGTGCTGATCAACGACATTGAGGCATCGGCTCCAGAGACAGACTTCTTCGACGCGAAGGTCAAGGTGCTGTCGGAGGAGATCAAGCATCATGTCCACGAGGAGGAGATGCCGGCCGAGGGGATGTTCTCACAGTGCCGCCAGACCGAGGTGGACTTGGTTTCGCTCCGGGACCAGATGCTGGCTCGCAAGCAGCAGTTGTTGGCCCAAGACAAGGCCGATGGCCTGCCGCCTGCAGAGCCGAAGGCCGTCAATCTCGCACCTGCGAATTGAAGCGATCCGGGGCAGCCCAGCCGAAACGGGCGCGCGGGGTAATCGGCACGATTTGCGTCCGATGAGGCACGCATCTCGCTGCCGCTGCTGCGCAGCGTTCGGCAAGAGCCAAAAATCCGCCCGGAGGTGGCCGAAGTATTGAGAGGGGCCTGAAGGGCACCACGATTGCGTATGTGCGAGGGTCTCCATCGATCGCATCACGTTGATTAACTTCGGTTAGATCCCAACGAAATTCGAAACACGCCGGAACGGCGGCCTCTCGGATCGGTTCAGTCAGTCTGACCCGATGGAGAGATGTCATGCCGCGCCCCTCCACCGACAGATGAGGCGGAGTCCGATCCGCGCAGCCTGTTGGTGCCGAAGGACGCGGTCGTAAGTGATCGCCCCTAACATCGCTGGCTGCCGGGCAGCAGGAGCAGGTGACGCCGCAACCCAACCGACCACCGAATTGTCGCTCCAGCCATGGCTGGACAGAGGCTGACACTCAGAATCGCCGGAGGAAAGCATCATGACGGACCGTCTGACCAAGCAGGACCCGCGCACCCAATATCCGCGCCCCCCCTTCCCCGAGCAGCCGCAGGCCGCCCCCGGCCTCGCCCGCGAGATGAAGCCTAAGCCCGATCATGGCGAAACGAGCTACAAGGGCTCGGGCAAGCTCGTCGGGCGCAAGGCGCTCGTCACCGGCGGAGACAGCGGCATCGGGCGCGCCGCCGCCATCGCCTTCGCGCGCGAAGGTGCCGACGTCGCCATCTCCTATTTGCCCGACGAGGAGCCGGACGCGCAGGAGGTGGTGACGCTGATCGAGGCCGACGGCCGCCGGGCCGTCGCGCTCCCCGGCGACATCACCGACGAGGCGTGGTGCCGCCGCCTGGTCGAGCAGGCTATCGACGGGCTGGGAGGCCTCGACATCATCGTCGTCAACGCCGGTCATCAGCAATTCCGCACAAGCGTCGAGGAGGTTTCATCCGAGGATTTCGACCGGACGCTCAAAACCAACCTCTATGCCTTGCACTGGATCGTCCAGGCCGCCGTTCCCCATCTCGAGGCCGGCGCGTCGATCATCACGACCGCCTCGATCCAGGCCTATGAACCGTCCGCCATCCTGCTGGACTATGCGACCACCAAGGCGGGTATCGTCGCCTACACGCAGGCGCTCGCCAAACAGCTCATCCAGCGCGGCATCCGCGCCAATATCGTCGCGCCCGGCCCCATCTGGACCGTACTCCAGCCGAGCGGGGGCCAGCCGCTGGAGAAGGTGCAAAAATTCGGTCAGGCAAGCGCCTTCGGCCGTCCGGGGCAGCCTGTTGAACTGGCGAGTGTCTATGTGCTGCTGGCGAGCCAGGAGGCGAGCTACATCAGCGGCGAAGTCTATGGCGTGACCGGCGGCGCCGGTGTCGCCTGACCGCGAGGAGAGCGGCACGGAAAACCCGTCCATGAATCTCGATCCTAGAGCGCCTTCATTCTATCCTTGAGTGCGGTGAGATCCGCGACGAATCTCGAATATTGCTCAGCCCGCCGCGTTTCATCGGGTATCCGTAGCAGGAAGCTCGGATGCACCGTCACCCACGCTTCGCTCTCATCATCAAGAAGGATGGGCTGGCCCCGGCTCCGGGTGATGGTGACGGGACGGCCCAACAGAGCCTGCGCGGCACTGGCGCCCAATGCCATGATGAAACGTGGGCGGACGATCGACCGCTCCTGATCCAGCCACCAGCGGCAGGCGCTGATCTCACCGTTGTTGGGCTTGGCATGCAGACGCCGCTTACCGCGCGGCTCGAATTTGAAATGCTTCACGGCGTTGGTGACATAGGCGGTGGCGCGATCGATGCCGGCTTCGGCCAGCGCACGATCAAGTATTTTGCCTGCCGGGCCGACAAAGGGATGGCCGACCAGATCCTCCTGATCACCGGGCTGTTCGCCCACCAGCATGAGGTTCGCATCCGCTGGGCCTTCTCCGAACACGGTCTGTGTTGCCGGTTTCCAGAGCGGACAGCGGCGGCAGCACAGCGCCTCCTCGCGCAAGGCCTCAAGCGCCGCGCGCCCATCGCCCAAGGGACGGATCCGGGCCGCCTCGACCATATTTTTCTCCCGCGCTTCAGCACCCGCGATCAGGCTGGGGATCAACGCGGTTTCGGGCATGTTTTTCCAATATTTCCGAGGCATCTCTTTCAGCATCGTCCCGATCTTGAGCCGGGCGGGATTGAAGATGGAGGCGTAATAGCTCTTCCAGACAACCTCTACCGGATCGTCGCCGGCAGCTTCACTGCGGTGGGCGCCCGGCCCCTCGTGCAGCGTCGCGCCATCCCAATGCAGCGACCCACGCGGTGTGAGGATCGACCACCGCATCGTGGCGAAGCGACGAACGAAAAAGCCGGCATTGGCGCGCAGGATATGATGCTCGGGTTCAAACCACGCGATATAGCGAGGCGTACGGTCCGCCTCGATCACTTCACGGAACCGGAGAAAGGCGCGCATCTTGTGAATGTCGCGACGCACGGCCGCCGCCATGCCCGAGATCCGTCGCAGGGACGGATCGGCTTCATCCCCCATCAGTGCGGGGTGATCGCGCAGGCGCAACAACAGCGCGTAGAGTTGCGCGAAACGCGAGGGATCGACATGCAAAATCGCATCGCTCGCGACATCAATGAAGCGACGCGGCACCGCAAAATCGCCGGCTGGAGTGACGGGAGGAAGAGGTGCGGAATTGATACCGGCTGCAAACAGGTCGGTCGTGGCTTCGCCCGGCTGCCAGTGCAGATGTTCAGCAGGAATGCCGGCAAGGGCCGCGCTGCGCGCCGCGCTGCGCCAGCCCTCAAAATCATCCTCTGCGGCGAGGCGGACCACCCGCACGATCTTCTCCATCCCGGTGAGGCAGCCTGCACGCTCCACGCGGATCAGGCGCCAAAAAGCTCCATCTGTTCCGCACGCGGCTTTGAATGCAGCGCCACCTCCTCCTGATCCGCCAGCTTCACCGGGCGCCAGTCTTCTGCGATGAGGAAAGGGCGGAGCTTCGCGATCGAGCGCGACAGCCGGGCAATGTCCGCCAGTCGCAGCCGACGCCATTGACGCGACGCAAGGATACGATCGACCGCTTTTACGCCGAGCCCCGGCACGCGCAGCAACGCCTCACGCGGGGCGCGATTGACGTCGACCGGAAAACGATCGCGAAACCGCAGCGCCCAGGCCAATTTAGGGTCCATGTCGAGTGGCAACATGCCGGTGACCGGATCGGCCGCCGCCGCAACCTCGCGCGGTTCATACCCGTAGAAGCGCATCATCCAATCGGACTGATAGAGCCGGTGCTCGCGCATCAGCGGAGGACGCTGGAGCGGCAGCACTGCACTGGCATCCGGGATCGGACTGAACGCCGAATAATAGACACGGCGAAGGCGGTAGCGATCGTAGAGCGTGCTGGCGCGACCGACGATATCGCGATCGGTGGAGGCATCCGCCCCGACGATCATCTGGGTGGATTGTCCTGCCGGCGCAAAATCTGGAGCAGATCGGTAGCGTCGGCGCGCATCCTGCCCGCTCTCGATCGACGAGCGTAGCGCACCCATCGCATGCTCGATCCGCGGCGCGGACTTTTCGGGGGCGAGGCGAGCGAGCCCGGCCTCCGTCGGCAATTCGATGTTGATCGAGAGCCGGTCGGCATGGCGGCCGGCCTGCTCGATCAGCGCAGGATCCGCATCGGGAATGGTTTTGAGGTGAATATAGCCCCGGAAGCCATGATCTTCGCGCAGCAATCGAGCGACTTCGACCAACTGCTCCATCGTATAATCCGAAGAGCCTATAATGCCCGAGGACAGGAACAGACCTTCGATATAATTGCGCCTGTAAAAGGACAGCGTCAGATCTACGACTTCTTTCGCCGTGAAGCGTGCCCGCCGCACGTTCGAGCTCTTGCGGTTGATGCAATAGTGGCAGTCGAAGATACAGCTGTTGGTCAGCAAGATCTTGAGCAGCGAGATGCAGCGGCCATCGGGCGCATAGGCGTGGCAGATGCCCATGCCCTCCGTCGATCCGATGCCCGACGTGCGTCCGGCGGATGATCGAACGGCGGTACCCGACGACGCGCAGGACGCATCATATTTGGCCGCGTCCGCGAGGATCGACAATTTCGCACGGAGATCGAGACGACTCATATGTTCACCATACGTTCCATATCCGGGACTTACAACCACCATGGGACAGCGGCGGCGAGCACACATCCTCCCAAAGATCGGCAGCGCTCGACAGCCATCACGACCGAGCTCCTTTTCCCGCATTTTTTAGGGGGAGCCATGGGATTGCTCTTCGGCCCTTTGCTTTTCATTGGCTCGACAGGAGGCCGACCGGCAAAGAGCGGATAGTGGTCAGCTCGGGTGACAGCAGCTCCGGCGTCCCCGCGAGCACCGCCAGCGCGCTAATCTCCATTGAAGATGGCTTGATCCTCGCCTGTGCGACGAGCCGTGTGCGCTGCTACGCCAGTTCATTCAATTCGGTAATCGATCGGCTTGAACGTTCCTCCATTGGAGTCGTAGGCCGAGCAAGCGGTAAGGCCGATGATCAGATCCATGCCCGCTTCGAAACGGACATGGTCGCCTGCCCTGCTAAGCGGTGGAAGCACGCGCAACTTTCCTGTGTCTGCGTCGACCGGCACATTCATGAAGCAGTTGAACGCCCCCGGTATTTGGTCGGCCTGAATGCCATATGGCCCGAGCGCCGCCACGAGATTTCCAAAACAGCCCCGATGGGGCGGCTTGTCAGGATAAAAGTGGCGAAAGGTATCGATGGAACAGGGTGTCAGCAGGAAATCATGCCGACCGACGCTATCCTCGACGATGTCGAGCATTGCCTGCGATCGATTGGAATACAGCGTGTCGCCAGTCGACAGATAGATCCTCTCTGCATAATCCAGCGTCCGACCGGACGAAATCGCCTCGCGCGTATCTGCGGCATTGAAAGCGACAAGATCTGCGACCTGCTGGCCCAGCGGATCAATCACGATCAGAAATTGCCCTTTTCTAAGCGTGAAAGCCGTGCCACTTCGTTCGGGGATGCGAGAGAGGGGGTTCATTGGCCACCATTGTAGCGAAAGGGACATCGCCAGTTCGCCGACACCATCCGCCCGGAATATTGGCACGCCTCGCTCGATTCACCGTGACGAGCCAGCATGGGATTGCGCGATCCGGCCAGCGCCTCGTCACGGATCATGATCTTTTCGCGTATCCCTTCATATTTCCCCTGAGCCCGCAGCGTCTCGAACTGCGCATGAAGGTTGAAGATCATCGCCGGGCGGGCGAAACGGCGAGCCGGACGGCTGGCGCGAGGATGGAGGCCAACCACGAAAAATGCCTCTCCTCCAAAGGAGAGAGAGAAATGCGGATCCTCCGGATCATGGCTCACCGTGTCGTCATAATTCTGCCCCCGCCACACGTCCTTGTCGGACATGGATTGAATTCGGCTCCAGATTGCCTGTTCGAATTCCCCCTCCGACAAAGTGACCGGCCCTTCGAAAAGGACGGCAAGGCTGCGATACAAGCCGGGGTCGGCGCGATATTCGCCCGCGAAGCTCAGCAACCGGTCATGAATGCGCAAATCGTCCCATCCGCTCGCGAGGTCGCGGGCCACGAGGACTTTCAGCGTGCCGCGCGCCAGCGCCGCCTTGGCCCCTACGCAGGGAAAGGTCGCGTCCGCAACATGGTCATGCAATCGCCGGGTCAAAGCAGCTTCGAACCTTGACCTCCACGGAAAGAGGGACGGGATGATCTTAGACATAAATGTTTGAACCCCTTGGGGTTCGTACCGTTCCGCGACCAAGCAGTGCAGGGCCGCCCCCCCTTCCCATTTTACCTGCGGAGCTAAATGCCGCGGCCACCGTTACGGCGGCACAGTTTGCGCATGCCGGAGGATCTATGGACCGCCTCTTCACCCAAATCGCAGGCCGCATCGCCGCCTTTGCAGGCCGACCCATTGCGTTCATTCTCGCTTTGAGCCTGATCATCGTTTGGGGCGTGTCAGGCCCGGTGTTCGGTTATTCCGACACATGGCAACTGGTCGTGAACACGGCGACAACCATCGTGACCTTCTTGATGGTGTTCCTGATCCAGAATAGTCAGAACCGCGATGGTGCTGCGATGCAGGCCAAGCTTGACGAACTGCTTCGATCGGTCGATCGCGCACGCGAAGAATTCATCGCGATTGAACATCTTACCGACAAACAGATCGAGGATATTCGCGCTGCTCTCGAGAAAGACTGCGAGCTCCATCCTGATCGGTTTAGTGATAAAGGCCGAACGGTTCACGGAAGCGTCGATCTTCTGCTCAAACGATATTGAGAATCGAAGACCGTGCCTGCTGAATATGCAGATCATCCCGAATATGTGCCTTCGTTTGCTCTCCTCTTCCATGAATTGGCAACGAACGCCGCCAATCACAGCGCCTTATCGCCTGTGAGAGGCCACATGGCGGTCGAAATCCATGCAGAGCGAGAGCAGGTAGCCGTCCGATGGTGCGCGTTCGACAGCAACGCGCCGATTGCCGTTCCGTCCCGGCAGGGATTTAGAAGTCACATCGAAAAGGCGGCCATGCGCGGTTTAATCTTGCGGAAGTTCTTCATCTCTCAGCCCGGATAGCCATTCCTTCTGAGCAGGCCCGCTAAAGTTGGCGACACCCGCCCGGTCACACGCATTCGCACGGGCGTTCTTGAGCGGATTCCCGCCCTGCCCAGGCAGGTCTCGCGTATCGGTGTACCCAAGCGGCCAATCCGCGCCATAGACGGAGCGGCTCGATTACATTGAGCGGATCAGGAGACGACTGACCGCTTCCTTAGGCGCAGATCCGAAACCTGCCAGGCGCCTAACGGCCAGCCTTGCTCGTTCAATGAGCCCAGGGGGCCGAACGCGCGAATGTCGGCTCGTGTTGGAAGCCGACATTTTGCGAACCAGGCGGGAATGACGGTTTGTTCCAGTCCGGCTAATCCGAGAGCCATTAAATCGTAAATTGCCTGCACAAACCTGACTCCGGCAGCCGAAAAAGAATCGACCGGACCAGCCGCAACAGTCCCGAAATTCCTCACCGCCTCCAATGCTCACCAGCCAATCCACCGAACAAATTATAACAATAAAGATCATCAGCGATTTCCATAAATTAATATGCCAATACATTACTCCTTCTGCTATGATCTATACTAATCTAGTATTTGATTTCGAGTCCCGTAGGGGTCACCAGGCGATTTGCCAACCTTTCCAAGGGCGTGGCATTATTCCCTCGGATATTATCGCAAGATTCTAATAGTCCGCAGCCCAGATCGGAAGGACCGACGGCACCATGGCGGGAACCGCTCCCGAACGCCGTCCGGGAATGCGGGGACATGCTGACCGCCCTCGGGATCGATCTGGGCATCCAAGAGCGACCCCAACGATCTTCGGTGCCGACCGCCGGGTAGATCGCGCATGCATTGAATGTCGCTTAACGTTGCACTGTCGGCATCGAGAAACGGCCAATCAGCGGGATGAATACTCATTCCACCGATCGAAGCCGGCTCGGCAGAAACTCACCCTGATCCTTGAGGATGGGATAGGCGGCGGCCTCGACGAGATGGCTGTTCACGCGCTTCAGATCGCGCAAGGCATCGAGGTGCAGCGCACTGGTCTCGACCGACTCGACGCTGCCCGAGCGTAACCGATCAAAATGGGCGGCGGTGGCGTCGTCGTCCATCTTCCGAAATGTCTGCTTGCGGGCCACCAGCTCGCGAGCGGCCGTTGTTTCTCCGCTCAGGAAAACGGCGACGGAGTGCCGGAGCGTCTCTCGCAACGCGTCGACCTGCCGGACGAGATCGTCCTGTCCCTCCTTCGAGAAGGCAACCCCGCGCTTGATGCGACGGGAAGCGATCCCCAGCAGTCCACGCGACACGAGGTCGCCAGCCTGCTCCATGTTGATCGAGAACATGAGGATGCGGACCAGCTTCCGCTCGTCCGTTTCATCGAGGCTGGCGGCATCGATCGCGATCAGGTTTTCCTTGATCGCCTTGTTCAGCGCATCGAGCCGGTCATCGAGCTTGCGGGTCTCCTCGATGTTCCTGCGGCTCGGGCTGACGAGGGCATTGTGGAGCCCATCGATCATTTCCTCGAGAAGTTCGGCGAGCCGCAGCGCTTCCCGCGTCGCGCCGGCAAGCGCGACCGTCGGGGAGACGTCACCGCTCACATTCTCCAGATAGCGCGGCGTGCCCGGCGCATCGGGATTGACGCGCTCGGGCAACCAGCGCGTGAGGAGCTTCGCATAGGGCGTGAGCGCCGGGAAGAAGAGCAGCGCCAGCACCAGATTGAAACCTGTGTGGAAATCGGCGACCGCCCGCGCGGGATCGCGTTCGATGCTCGTCACCCACGGCGTCACCAGCGGATAGAGGGCGAGCACGAGCAGCACGCCGAACGCCCGGTTGAGCAGGTTGCCGAGCGGCACGCGCCGCGAGGCTGCGTGATGGGCCGATCCTTCAAGGACAGGGTTGATCGCGGTCCCGAGATTGGCGCCGAGCGCCAGCGCGATGGCCGCCGGGATCGGCAGGACATGGTTGGTCGCCAGCGACATGGCGAGCAACACGATCGCGACGCTCGAATGCGCGCCCCAGGTGAGAACAGCGCCAATGGCGACGATGAACACGATATGCCCCGACATGGCGGTCAGGAAGCCGCGGATCATCGGATTCGCCATCATCGGGTCGAGCAGCGTCAGGAACTGGTGGAGCGCGAAGAGCAGCAGGCCGAGCCCGATGAAGATGCGCCCCGAATCCTTGAGGCCCGCCGAGGCCTGACGGAACAGCAGAAAGCCGATCAGCACCAGGATCGGGGCAACGACAGTGACGTCGAAGGCAAGAAGCTGGACGATGAGCGTCGTGCCGACATTGGCTCCGAGCATGACGGCAAGCCCCGGCGCGAGCCCGATCAGGCCTTCCGCGGCAAAGCCGGTCACCATCAGCCCGGTCGCCGTGCTGCTCTGGAGAAGCGCGGTCACGCCGAGGCCGGCGAGGAAGGCCGTGAAGCGATTGCCGATCTGATGCGCGAGGAAAAGCCGGAGCTGCGCTCCGAACGCCCGCTGCACGCCGGTCTGCACCATATGGACGCCCCACAGCAGCAGCGCCACCGTGCCGGCAAGATCGAAAAGGGTCAGGGTTATGCTCGTCGGTCCTACTCCGCGAAATCCGCCTGTGCCGGGGCACCACGGGATTTGTTCGCCGCCATGTCCTCCCTTCTGACGCCGGCATCCTGACGGCAGCGGATATGCCATCGTCAGGCAGCGTCAGAAAGGCCGTTGCCTTCCACCGCCGCGCCCTCGTTCGAGAGCTGACGACGATACGATCCTAACCGCGCATGACGCGCCCCGTCCTCAACGCATGAGCCCAGCTTGGCCGGTTCGCCTGCTCGGCCTTCCGGGCCGAACGCTCGAAATCATACCCGACCGCGCAAAGCTCGACATTCCAGCCTGCTCCGCCCCGCTCGGCGATCAGATAACGCGCATGGGGCGTGCCTGTCTCCACGACATGATAGGAAGGGAGATCGTCCTCGTAGGCAGGCAGCCCCACGCTTCCGGGATTGGCGACGATCCGCCCGTCCGGCAGCGTCACGGCGCGCGGCAGATGGGTGTGACCGCACAGGGTCAGAGCGACGTCGATCGCCTCATCGCCGATCTCGGTGAGGGAAGCTTCGCGCATCGCGCCACGTTGTCCCCGATGAAGCCAGTATCGATGATCGCTCGACGGCGTGCCGTGGACGAGCATGACATCGGCGGCGTAGGCGAAGGTGGACGGGAGCGATGCCATCCACCCGCGTATCCCGTCGGTGATCTCGGTGGCGGTCGCGGCGTCCGTCACGCCCATCTCGGTGATCGATTGGGTCAGGAGCTGGCGCTCGTGATTGCCCGCGACCGTCGGCCAGCCCCGCGCGATCAGATACTCCGCCGTCTCCACCGGCCAGAGCGGGCCAGACAGGCAATCGCCGAGATTGACCACATCCTCGATACCGCGCGCGGCGATGTCCGCGACGACCGCCTCCAGCGCCGGCAGATTGCCGTGAATATCCGAAACTGCCGCGAACCGCATAGGCTGCTTCTACGCCGGCTCCGGCCATGAGTGGATATCAATATCTCTTTAGGTCCGAAAACCAGCCGCACCATGAGAGCCATCAAGGGGATGAGCCGGACCATTCCACTATTCCCAACGGGGCTGCCGCGATCGCCTCGCGGCCGCATACCCCGCCAAGGCGCACCCGCCACCTCAATGCCGCTCTCCGGCCGCCGCAATCGCGGCATTCGCGGCCAGGATATAGGCGGACGTCGTACTCACCGTATATTCGTTCTCGAACCAAAGGAACGGCCAGTCCGTCTTCAGTTCGGGGAAATCCGGTTTGATAATCAGCACGCCCGGCACCATCCCACCCGGAATGAAGGAGTAATCGGCGCGATTATGGCCGTAGCCGATCAGCTTGGATGCCGTTCCGACCGTCGACACCAGCGACAGGTTGTTCGCCGGATGACGGCCCATGATATAGTCGAGCGCGCGCAGCGTATAATCCGTCCCGATGAGATCGGGGAAAGCCTTGTGCAGAAAATACATATTCGTCGCGAAGGCCGCGACCTGGTTCGAGCCCGCCCATGATCCTTCGCTCACCGGCACGCCGAAGGGGTTTTTGGCGAGGTCCGTATCAACCCCGGCCTTGAACTGACGCACCGCCTTGGCGAGTGCGGTTCGGTAATCGGCGTCCATATAAGGGACGGCGCGCGCCGCAGACGCCCCCAGCCATTCGAGATGCGCGGCAATCACCGGCAGCAATTGGCGCAGCCGCGCGGTGTAGACCGGATCACCCTTCGTCGTGAGCACCAGTTCGACAGTCGCCATCACATTGGCGAGCTCGGGCATCCGCGGCGTGAAGGGGCTGTTCGTCTTTGACGAATGATCCTCCAACCGCGATTGCTGCTTCGTCCACATGTCTTTGGAGGCCGCCAGCGCCTTCGCCGCCATCTCGGGATCGGTCTCGCCAAGCGCTCTGCTCGCTCCGGCAAGCGCGCCCGCGACGAAAAGGTCATTCGCCGGCAGATCGGTGGTGAACGCCCAGCGATCGTCGGGCACGCCCGAATAGAGGCCGTTATTTTCGCGCGGCCCCATCTTCGGATCGTAGATCATGCGATCCGTCTGCGAGCCGGCATCCCCCAGATGCGCATATTGCCGCAGCACGGGATCGACGATCCCGACGATAGCATGTCCGAAGACATCGTATTGCGCGAGAAGCTGCAACGTCCCGTGCCGGATCTGCTGGAGTGCATCCGGCACGCCGTCGGGTTTGCGGATTTCCACCGCGCGCCCGGCCTCGTCGACGCTCGTCTCGTCCCAGTCGAGGCCGAACTGCTCACGCGCCCATACCAGATCGCGCACCACCCAGGCATTATCGGGTGTCTGGATGTCATAATCGCCGGCGTCCTGCCATCCGCCGACATTGAGGCCCGGAATATGCTCACCGGCCTTGTAGGGGGAATCGAGATGAGGCCCCATCTTGTAGCCGTCGAAATGAACATGGTTCGGCGGCGCCTGGCGCGCATCGTCGAGATGAGACGGCGCCTGCCAGACACGATATTCCTCGCGAACGCCGACATGATCCATCTGCTCGGCCAGGAAGGTATCGAGCGAGGTCTGCCAGATGCGATCATAGGCATCGGGCGCGATACGGAACGGGTTTGTGATCGTGCCGGCATAGGAAATCGCATAGACGCCGGGCTCATGCACGCTCGAGAAGTCGAAAGCGGCATAATCGTACCGCATCCACCTGCCCCATGGTTTGATCTTCGCCCGAAGCACCGGCTGCCTCGTCCCGTCGGCCGCGAGCTTCACCAGTTCCGCCTCTTGCGGCGCGCGGAAATTGGGGTCGAGCTCGATCAGGGCGATCTTGCTGCGGCCGGGCGTATATCCAGACTGGTTGAAGGACACTACGGGCTGGCGCACCCAATCCTTGATGATGCTCGGGCGGACATGCCACACGATCGCATTGTCCTTGGCGCCTTGCGGGATCAGCGAACGCACCACGAACCAGCCATTCTGCGCTCGGTTGCGCGCGTCATACAGGGCCAGTGGCGCGCCATCCGACGAGATGGTCACCCGCGTCATCGGATCTTCGGGTGCCAGCGTGATCGATCGCCCCCCGGACGCGAGCGGCAAGGGATTGCCCGAGCCATCCTTTGCCATCGGTCCGACGGGATGACGCGGAAAGAGCCCCGGCGCCTCGTCCATCAGATAGGTCTTGCCGAAATAGGCCGTGGGCAGGAAATCCAGATTGAACCCTGCTTTCCCCGCCAGTTTCGCTGGCAGCGGCTGATCGAGATCGACGGCGATGCGGAAGCCTTCGCCTTCAGCCGTCACCTTGACGCGATAGGCGAGCCCCGCGTCGGGATAGGCCGAGCGCACGATCAACTGACCGGCTTCCGGCCCGACAGTACGATCGACAAAAGCCGGGACCGGATCCCATTGCTCCGGCGTCGGATTGAGGCGGACCTCCCCGTCCGTCGCGATCCGGTCGCCGTGCAGGATCATCTGGATACCGGCATTTTTCTCGTCGAAAAAGATCGGACTGAACTTGTTCTGCTCGACGATGACGCTCAGGCCTCGCCCTTCCAGTGTCTGGTTCGGGCTCAGAGCGAGCGCCGGCGACTGGGCATAGGCCACGCCCCCCGACAGCAGCGGGCAGGTAGCCGCCAGCAACTGAATCCATAATCTTTTCCGCATGATCGATCTCCCTGTTTGCCCCCCGGGATGCGGCGCGGATTGCCATCCGCGCCGCCGATCAGCCCTCTATTGCGGTAGCGGCGCCGACTGTTGCGCCGAAAAATGGCCGCTCTGGACCGGAACGCCGGTATCCGGCTGGCCCGAACCCACGCTCACCCGATACTCGCCCGGCATCACTTCACGCACGCCATCGGATGTGACGGCGCTCAGATCCCTGGGGCTCAGGTCGAAGCGGATCGTCCGCCGCTCCCCAGGCTCCAGCGCCACGCGCTGAAAGCCCCGAAGCGCCACACGCGGCGCACCGTCCATCGCGGGAAAGTTCAGATAGAGCTGTGCGACGTCCTCGCCGGCGCGGTCGCCGGTGTTGCGGATCTCCGTCGTCACATGCAGGCCGTTGGCCGCCCCTCCTCCGGCGGGCTCCACGACGAGCGGCGCATATTCGAAATGCGTGTAGCTCAGCCCATATCCGAACGGATAGACCGGCGTGCCGGTGAAATAGCGGTAGGTCCGGCCTTTCATCGCATAGTCGTCGAAGGGCGGCAGGTCCGCGAGCGAGCGATAGAAGGTGAGCGGCAGTCGCCCTCCGGGATCATTCTTCCCGGAAAGCACATGCCCGATCGCAAGCCCGCCCGCCTGGCCCGGATACCAGGCCTCGAGAATGGCCGAGGCATGGTCCTTGGCCCAGCCGAGATCGATGGGGCTGCCGTTCATCGTCACCACGATCAGGGGCTTGCCGAGCGCCCGCACCTTTTCGAGCATCGCCCGCTGGTCAGCCGGCAGTTCGAGAGACGTCTTGTCTCCGCCCGAAAAGCCATCGACCTTGACCGGCATCTCCTCGCCTTCGAGGTCGGAGGTCAGTCCGACGACCGCCACCACGACATCGGCATTCGCGACGCCAACCGCCAGATCGCCATCGGGGTTGGTCGAGATATGCTTCCAGAAAAGCCCCGGAGCCGCCGACAAGCCGGACTCCGCTTCGAAGCGGAGTGGGTAGCGCCGCCCCTTTTCCAGATGAACCTCGGTGAATTTCAGCGGTTCGGCCCAGCGCGAATAGCTTTGCGTGCTGACCGCCGGTTTACCGTCCACGCTGAGCGCGCCCTTCATGCCCGCGATGGCGATACGATAGGTTCCGCTCTCCGGCGGAACCAGAAATCCGGTCCATACCACCTTGTTCTGATCGGCAACCTGTTTGAGCTGCGGCGCGTCGGAATAGATGTCCCGCTCGGTCCGTGTGACGATGGGTTGCGGATCGTACACAACCTCTCCGCCCTTCTGCGAGGCAGCATGGCCGTTGAAATATTCGGCTTGCAGGCCGGGCTTGCCGTTCGGATCGACCAAGGCATCTCCGGGCACCGGATCGCCGTCGGTGATCGACGCACCGAACGGCACCAGCGCGATGCTGGCGTCCGGCATATTTTTGCGCATTCCCTCGATCACCGACACTGGTGGAGCACTGAGCGCGGACGAATAGTTGCCGCGCAGAACGCGCGTCGCGTCCGCCAGAGGCCCAACCACGGCAATCCGGGCAGACGATTTCAGCGGGAGGATACCGTCATTCTTGAGAAGCACGAGGCTTTCGATGGCGGACTTCAACGCAAGCGCCTGATGGTCGGCCGTGCCGATCGCGCTGACGGGCACATTCTGCGGCGTGCGGCCTGGCAGACCCGTGAGATCTCCGTTGCGGTAGCGCGCCGCAAACAGACGGATCAGGGCTCGATCGATATCGCTGACCGAAATCAACCCGCGTGTCAGCGCCTCCCTGTAGCGATCGCCGAGATGCGGCGTGTCCGTGAGCGTCGCCGTGTTGCATTCATTGTCGACCCCCGCCTTCAGCGCAACCGCGACGCCGGCGGCCGGATCGCTCGCATATTTGTGATGCTCCGAAATATCCACGACGGCATCGCAGTCGGAAACCACATACCCCTTGAAGCCCCATGCTCCGCGCAGATGCTGCCTGAGAAGAAGGTCGCTGCCGCAGGCCGGTTGTCCGTCGACCCGGTTATAGGCGCACATGATCGAGCCGGCCTTGCCGTCCACGATCGCCGCCCGGAACGCCGGCAGATAGGTATCCTCGAGATCATGGGCCGAAACGAAGACGTTCGCGCGATGCCGGCTCGGCTCCGGTCCGCTATGCACCGCGAAATGCTTGGGCGTGGCGATCACGTCGGGCCGCTCTGGATCAGGCCCCTGAATCCCGCGGATGAAGGCGACACCCAGCGTCGCGGTCAGATACGGATCTTCGCCATATGTCTCCTGCCCCCGCCCCCAGCGCGGATCGCGGAAGATGTTGATGTTGGGCGACCAGGTATCGAGCCCCGTGCCGATATGGCCAAGGTGCCCCGTTTCGCGGCCGAGCGTATGGAGCGCCCGAACTTCAGTGCTGATGCCGGCGGCGACCCTGTTCACCAACGGCGCGTCGAACGTTGCCGCAAGGCCGATGGGCTCGGGATAGTTGGTCGTAGGCACGGCCCCGATCGCCCCGTGAAGCGATTCCGTCCACCAGTTATAGGCCGGTATGCCAAGGCGCGGGATGGCGGGCGCAACGTTGAGGAGCTGGCCGATCTTCTCGTCCAGCGTCATGCGGGCGACCAGCGTCCGAGCCAGGATCGAGACGCGTGAATCCGCGGCATCGGCTGAAGGCAGTGCGCTCGGAGAGGCCGCGTCCGCCATGCTCAATGGGATGGCAGCAACCGCGCAGAGAAGCAGTGTTGCCATGCGAAACGCCTTCATTCCTTCTCTCCTGTTTTCGCGTCGCATCGCACGCGAGCCGACGGATGGGGTGATGATGAGAAACCTCCGCGGCGCGGGCCGCCCGTCCCAAGGCTGACGGAAAATGGTCTCGGATCGGATGAAATGGGCGGTGGAGCGCCCGACGACTGACGCTCGATCAGGCGGAAGCCCTGGACGATATGCTGGGGTATGGCCCGCACACCCTGACGCCTCTTCCTGATTTCCGTGACCAAAAGATCGAGCGCGGAGCGTGCCATGTCGGCCACAGGCTGCCGAATGGTCGTCAGTGGAGGCCAGACAGTCGTCGCGAGGGTGGTGTCGTCATAACCGCAGACAGTAAGATCGCGAGGGACGACAAGGCCGCGCACATGAGCCACCGCGATCGCCGCGGCCGCCATGTCATCATTCGATGCGAAGATCGCGGTCGGCGACGGGACGCCGTCGAGGAGCATCTCCGCCGCGTCGAGCCCTGATCGATAGGTGAAGGAGCCGCGCGCCACCAGTTCCGGCCTGAAGCCGATCCCGCCGGCCTCCAGACCATCGCGATAGCCCGCCAGCCGCCGCTCACTCGCGGTCAAATTCCCCTCCCCGACGATGAAGCCGATATCCTGATGCCCAAGCGACAGCAGGTAGGACGTCATCTCGAGCGCCGCCCGATAATCGTCGATGCAAACGACGGACAGACTGTCGGCCGGCCGCGCCGTAGCGACGGCGACCGCCGGAAGATCGACATGCGCGACGTGCGCGATCACGGCATCGGAATCGCATAGAGGCGGGGGCAGAATCAGGCCGTCGATGCCACATTCGACAAGGCGATGCAGGGCGGCCATGCCATCGTCGTCCGGCAGGCATCTCTGCACCGCCAGTTGGACGTTCATCCGGCTGGCCTGATCGAGGCTGCCGAACAGGAACTCGCTGAGATAGCCGGCGCTGGGATTGCTGTAGAGGAAGCCGATGCGGATTCGCGCCACCGTCGCCAGCGCCTGAGCCGAGCGGTTGGGGTGGAAACGCAACTCCCGGATCGCGGCCAGAACCGCGTCGCGCGTTTCCTTGCGCACGGCCGCAGGGCTGTTCATGACGCGCGATACCGTCATCGCCGACACGCCCGCCCGCGCCGCGACATCGACGATCGTGGGCTTCCGCCGCCCTCGGAAGCGCCTGAGCCCTCTCATCGCCTCCTCCACGAGGCGGATAAGCTCCCCGTCGTCCCGACGCCGGGATGCTCAGACGGCTTGCAGGCCATGATCGACGATCCGGCGGATCAAATCCCGATGGCGCGGCAGCCCGACACGCAGCCTGTCTGTCTGCACGCGGTTTTCGTGCAGGGCGCGCTCGGCGATGCGGGCATCCGCCGTGAGCGCCCCAGGCTCGACCTCGGTATGGAAACCCATGCCATAGAGCACATATTGATAGCTCGCTGGTGGGAAGACTTCTTCCACCCGGTCGAACTCGTCATGAAACCAGGGTGACTGGTATCGCCACAGGGTGAGGAGATCCCGAAGGCGGTCCGGGATCGTCTCAGGCAGCAGATTGTCCCGCCAGAAGGCGGTGTCCTCGCGTTTGGTGATGACATAATGGAGCTTCAGGAAATCGATGATCCGGCCCCAGCGATAATCGGTGGTCGCGTTGAAGCGCGACGCGATCACGTCCATGACCTCGCGACAGACCGGCATCTGTTCGGCAATCAGCTTGGCCGATAACTCGATCAACACGATGGCCGAGGATTCGAGCGGCTCCAGAAAGCCCGCGGCAAGGCCGACGGCGACGCAATTATGCTTCCAGAAGGTTTCGCGATGGCCGGACCGAATGGGGATCTTGCGGACCGGCAGATCCTTGCCGGCCGGTCCGAGATAGGTCCGCAATTCCCTCTCCGCCTCGTCGTCGGAGATATGGCGGCTGGAATAGACATGGCCGGTGCCACGCCGCGTCGGCAGGCCGATGTCCCAAATCCACCCCGCGGACTGAGCCGTTGAAATGGTGTGCGAGGCGATCGGACTGTTTTCGTGCTCATGGGGCACCTGCACCGCGAGCGCCGTGTCGCAGAACAGCACATCGCTACAGTCCTTGAACGGCACGCCCAGCGCCTGCCCGAGCAGAAGTGAGCGGAAGCCCGTGCAGTCGACGAACAAATCCCCCTCGATCTCGCCAGCCTGCGGGGTGACGATGCTCGCGATATCGCCATTCTCGGCGCGCTTCACCTCCTGCACATCGGCCAGCACATGGCGGACGCCCAGCGTCTCGCAACAATGCTTTTGAAGGAAAGGCGCGAATTTGCCCGCATCGAGATGATAAGCATAGTTGGCGACCGCTTCATATTCCGGTGTCGCCATCGTCTTGGGAGCAAGTCCGTCTTCGCAGATCGCCCCCTGTGGGCTGACCGCGTCGCAAAAGCTGCGTCCATCCTTGCCGGCCAGCCAGTGCGGCACGAGGTTGAGCTGCTGAAACCCCTGCGGCAGCATCAACGGGTGATAATAGGCGTCGTCGTCCGCCCCCGTCGTCCAGCGCGCGAATTTGGCCCCCTGCTTGAAGGAGACATCGCACTGGCGGAAAAGCTCCGTCTCAGAGACGCCCATGCGAGCGAGGGTTGCTCGCAATGTGGGCCAGGTTCCCTCGCCCACGCCGATGATCGGCGTGTTGGGGGATTCGACCAGTGTAACGCTGAAGCCGCCCGGCATCCGGGCACGGTGTTTGGCCGCGATGACACCAGCAGTCAGCCAACCGGCGGTGCCACCGCCGACGATGACGATATGACGAACGGGTTTCATTCTCTCTCCCTGCCAGAAAAGTGGGTGCCGCCCTGCGACGGCACCCTAGTCGGAGGGAACATCAGAAGCGAACGTGCGCGCCCACCGTGAAGCGCCGCCCGTAGTGGAAGACGTCCAGCATCTGGTTCTTGAAACGACCATGCGTGCTCTGGACGGCATCGTTGAGATTCAGCGCCTCGAAGAACACGCTGATCTGCTTGGTGACATCATAGCTGCTGCTGAAGTCGACCTGCGTGCTGGCATTCACGAAGGTCGGCTCGGCACCGAAGGCCGAGTTGTTCTGGTTCTGGCCGAAAGCGGCCAGATATTCGTCGCGCCAATTGACCGCGACACGCGCCTGGAAGCCGTTCTTGTCGTAGAAGCCCACGAAATTCGCCGAATTGGCGAGGCCGGTTACGGCGAAACCGGTCTGTGAGATATCGTGTGCCGCATAAGGCTTGTTGGTTTCGACAAAAGTGGCGTTGGCATCGAAGCCGAAGCCGCTGTTGCCGAAGACATGCTGCAACGCGACCTCGACGCCCTTCACCGTGGCGTTCGGACCATTGAGCGACTGCGACACGGTGAAGACCGCCGGCTGCCCGGTCGCCGGATCGATGACATCGTTGATCGTCTGGCGCTGTGTGCCCGTGACGATGAAGTTCGTCACATGCTTGGCGAAGAGGTCGAGCGAGAAGTAAGAGTTGCGGTGATAATACCATTCGGCGCCGACATCGAAATTGTCGGCGAGATACGGCTTGAGCTTCGGATTTCCGCCCGTCGCCACCAGCGCGTTGACGCGCCCTCCCACTCCGGTCAGCACCGGCGTCAGCTTGTTGAGCGGCGGCCGGGTCAGCGTCCGCGACGCATCGAAGCGCAGCTTCAGCTTGTCCGTCACATCAAGGCTGAGATCGAGGCTGGGCAGGAAGTAGGAATAGGACGACTTGGTGGAAACCGGCTGCGTGCCCGAAAAGGCGATGACATAAGCCGTCGGATCGCTCGACGGGATGGTCAGGCTCAACGGAACCGTGCCGAGGCCCGAGGAGGTGATGTTCGTGATCTCCTCGCGGGCGCCCATATTGATATGAAGCGGCATACCGGCGATGTCGGTCGTCTGGCTGATCGTGACGAAGCCCGACCACGTCTTCTCGACAATGTTCTGGACGCTGCCCGGATCGGTCACCGCCGACAGGACGCCATGATAATTGTTCAGGCCGTCCGTCGAATTGGTGGGATAATTGAAACCGGGAATATTCTGGGCATAGGGATCGCCAAGGCTTTCCAGGTAATTCTGGAACGCGGCCGCGCTGTAGATCGGAAGCTCCGGCGGAAGCGCGCCCGAAAAGCCCGGAATGAAGTTCTTCGTGCTGAAGGTTCCGGTAATCAGGCCCGCCGGGATAGGAACGCCGGTGGTGCGTCCCGATGGAAGGCCATAGCCTCCGTAGGCCTGCCAGAAGTTGTTGTAGAAGGTGTTCTCGTTGTGAAGCTTGAACCGGTCCTTCACATACTGGCCGCCGAACCGGATTTTGAGATCATTGTCGCCCGTCCATGAACCTTCGAAGCGGGCCTGCTTGATATCATCGCTGTTCCGCTGCGTGCCGTTGGTGGCGACATGGGTGCCGATCAGATCCTGATTAAGGAACTGCGAGGCGTCACCATTCGGGCCATAGGCGGAGATGACCGGAATATGGCTGCTGCTGTTGCCGTTCACCTGAACGCCCAGCGTCGTGCCCAGCGTGCCGCCGTAGCCGATATCGCCGCCCAGTGCGCCGATATTATGCCCCGGATTCAGATAGCTCTTGCTCCAACTGGCATCGACATCGAAGTGGAGATGCTCGGTCGCATCCCATTTGACGTTACCGCCAAGCTGGTTGGTCTGAAGAATCTGGGTGTTGAGCCCCGCCGTGAAGTCGAACGGGGTGCCGGCCTGGGTGAAATTGGTAACGGTCCCATTGCCATCCTGCTGAACGTTGCGCAGGTCACCCTGGTTGAACCACACGCCAAAGCCGTTGGTGGTGGTGTGAATCTTCTGACGCGAGAAATTGTCGTCCAGCGTGACGAGCAATTCCTCCGACGGATGCCACTGGAGAGCGATGCGACCATCCACACGCTCGTCCCGGACCCGCTGCCGCTCGGCACCGAACTGCTGCTGATACCAGCCCACATCGCTCTTGCGATCGCTGGCGGCCGCGGTCGTGCTGTCGCTGGGCGCGCAGGTCGTGGCCGTGCTGCCGGCCAGTTGGCAGGGGGCGAAAAGGCCACCTTCCCAGCCGGAGACGAAGACGCGGTCGGTCTGCGTATCGTGCCGCGTGTAGATGCCATCGACGAGCACACCGATGGTATCGTCAGCGAAGGTATCGCTCAGCAACAAGCCGCCGGTCGGCGCGACCTTGCCCGCCCCATCCTGGATGGAGCCCGCCCCCGTCGCCGCGAGACGGAAGCCGGGATGGTCGAAGGGCTTGGGAAATTTGATGTTGATCGTGGCACCGATCGCACTCGCGCTGAGCGCGTCGTCGGGCGTCTTGAGCACGTCCAGCTCGCCGACGAAATCCGCTCCGACCGTGCTGAAATCGATCTGGCGCCCACCCGTCGCGCTCGACACGCGGCGGCCGTCATAAAGCGTCGTCACGAAATCGCCGCCGAAGCCGCGCACGGTGACGCCGGTGGGTTCACCACGCGAACCGTCGCGCGAAATGGACACGCCCGGCAGACGTTGCAGCGCCGCCGCCACGTTGGAGTCCGGGAATTTACCGATATCCTCCGCGGAAATCGCGTCGACGATCCCCGGCGACGTCCGCTTGATATCGAGGTTGCGCTGCAACGACCCTCTGAGGCCGGTAACGATGATCTCTCCGGCCGCGTCCTTTTGCTGGCCAGGCGCCTGGTCGGCCCCTCCAGTTGTGGGAGCGCTAGCTTGGCCACCCGCCGCAGCATCCGTGCCGGCCTGTGCAAGCGCAGGCGACGCAAGCACAAGAGCCAGCACACTGGAGACTCCGATCAAAGAGCTCCATCTACAAATTGTCATATTATTGATAGAGCGCTGAATCTGAGAATTTTTCGCCAATTCATCCTCCCCTTCTTATTCGCTCCGGTCAGATCGCCGGGCGTCGCAACAGCAACTCGAACAAGGCTTTATGGGACTCACGGGGAGAAGCGCCGCCTCTCGCGTGCGGCTCGCTCAGACATCCCCTGTTCCTCTTATTTCACTCTTCTTATGCGAAAGCGGTAGCGCTATCAACCGTCTTGTCCGAGTTTTAGTGAATGGTCGATAGTTGAAAGACATAGCCAATAGCGGGCAAGCCATGAGAATGGGCGACAGGCCCGCGGAGCCTCAGGAGGAGAAGCCGTGACCCGAATCGAACCGCTCAACGCCGACATGCATCATGAAGTCGTCGTCGGCACCCGACCCGATGCGCGCCATGGCGATGCGCGTCATTTCGTTCCCGTCGTCGTCAGCGAATTTCCGAAACTGGCGGCCCACTATCCCATTTTGCTTGCAAAATCGGCAGAAAACGGCGCTTTCTTCGTGGGTGCGATGCTGGGAATAGAGGCGAATGAGAATCTTTTCCTTGCCGATAATGGCGATGGTCAGGCCTATCGCCCACTCGAATTACGTCGCCGGCCTTTCTACACCGTGGGCGACAGCCTCGGAATCGATATGGATCATCCGTGCGTCAACGCACACGGCGGCGAGAGATTGTTTGATCCCGATCGCGAACCCACCCCCTTTCTGCGCGGCATTCAGGCCATGATCGGTCAGTTGAAGCAGGGCATTGATCGGACAAATGCCTTCATACAGACATTGATCCGGCTGCGACTGGTCGAACCGATCGACATATCGCTGCGTTTCGACGACGGCACGCATCATCGCCTCGACGGCCTGTACACCGTGAGCAGCGACCGGCTGTCCGAGCTGGCGGACGACGAGGTGCTCGGCCTGTTCCGAAACGATGATCTCCGTCTCGTTCACACGATGATCGGCACGCTGGAGCAGATTCCGAGGCTCGCCCGGATGCACAACGAACGCCTTACGCGGAGCTTTTGAGGGAATGGCGATGCGCGCTCCTCGGGAAATATCCGTCGCGCTCATCCAGAGCCGCGAGGCCTTCATGGATGAGGTGGTCAACGGATGCGAGCCCGTGGTGTTGCGCCAATTGTGCGCAGCATGGCCACTGGTCAGAATCAGGAACCACCCTCCAGCACAAGCCGACTATCTACGGCGCCTGGATAGCGGCCGCCCGGCGGAGGCGTTCATCGGCGATCCTGCCATCAGCGGCCGTTACTTCTATGGCCGCCGCGCCGACGGGTTCAATTTCGCACGCCGGACGATGCGGCTGTCCGAGGCGCTGGACGCGATCATCGCGAGCGGCGACCCCGAAGAGCCATCCATTTATATGGGCTCGCTGCCCGTCGACAGTTACCTGCCTGACTTCGCCGCGACCCATTCCATCCCGGCCCTGCCGGAATGGATCGTGCCACGCGTCTGGATCGGCACGCAGTCCACGGCCGCCTGTCATTACGACACACAGGACAATCTGGCGTGCGTGGCGGCGGGCCAGCGGCGTTTCACCCTCTATCCCCCCGACGCGATCGGCGATCTCTATGTCGGGCCGATCGACCATACGATGGCCGGTCAGCCCATCAGCATCGCAGCACAAGCGCCTGACCCGGATCAGGAGTTTCCTCGCTTCGAGGCGGCCCGGCGGCGCGCCCTGACGGTTGATCTCGATCCCGGCGACGCGCTCTATCTGCCGAAACTCTGGTGGCACCAGGTCGAGGCGACCTCCTCCTTCAACATCCTCGTCAATTATTGGTGGGACGCCTTCAGCCCCGGCCCGGACCAACCCTTTACCGCGATGATGCTCGCGATGATTACCCTTGCCGAACGCCCCGCGGCCGAACGGGCGGCCTGGCGAGCCTTCTTCGACCATTATGTCTTCCGACCGGACGGCCACCCACTCGCCCATATGAGCGAAGACCAGCATGGCATTCTCGGCCCGCTTCACCCTCATAATTATCGCCGTCTGCGGGCTCAGATCATGCAACTCCTGCGCGGGTGCTAAAAACCGCCCACCTGCCGACCAGACGCATCCGAACGTCGCCGCGCCGACTCGATTACTTTCACTGTCCTTGACAGCGCAGGACATTTTACCGGACCGTCGACAATCCGAACGCTGTGAACCACCGAAAATTCTCGCTTTTCGGAGATTGATAGGTGAAAATTCTTCGCGTACTCTGACGAAGCTTGACAAAGCCATTATTGTCTGAGTAGTGGTAGCGCTACCAATAACAAGGTCCGATCATCGTGGTCTCCGTTTCACAGCGGGCATAGCGTCGATTTCCTGCGAAGGCTGAGCCGGCAACGATCTCCTGCCGGCGGCCTGGGAGGCCCTCGTCCCTCCGCGCGAACGATGCCTCGCCCTCCTGTCGCAGATCACCTCGGGAAATAGCCGTGGGGAGAGCATGATGCCAGCGTCCCGGTACGCATCGTGGATAGGCCGAAGCACGCGCTGCAAAGGCAGCGCTTTTCGTCGCAGTCGGCCGCGCCATAGCCATGGCATCGCGCGTCGCTCCGGCGACGGAGCGTTCCCCCGATGATCCCAGCGCTTGCCCTTCTAGTCGCCCTCGCGACGCCGCCTGCTCCTGACGGCCAATCCTCGCGCCTCGCCATTACCTTCGACGACCTACCCGCCCATGGCCCGCTGCCTGTCGGCGAGACGCGAGCCGGGATCGCGGAGACCATTGCCAAGACGCTGACTGGGGCCGGAGCGCCATCGGTCTACGGCATGGTCAACGGCGTGCTGGAAGAGCGCGAACCCGGCTCCGCCGAGGCCTTGGTGCGCTGGCGCGCCGAGGGCTTGCCGCTCGGCAATCACGGCTGGTCCCACACCAGCCTCGACAAGATGTCTCCCGCGCAGTTCGAAGACGAACTGATCCGCAACGAACCCCTTCTTTCCAGAACGGGCCAGAGCCTCAGCTATCGCTGGTTCCGCTATCCCTATCTCGATGAGGGCCGTGATCCGGGCCTGCGCGATGCGGCCCGCTCCATTCTCGCACGTCATGGCTACAGCATCGCCGCAGTCACGATGAGCTTCGCCGATTATAGCTGGAACGCCCCTTATGCCCGCTGCGTCGCCCAGCATGACGCCGCGTCGATCACAGGCCTGGAGCAGAGCTATCTGGCGGCGGCCGAACGCGCGATCGTGGCATCGCGCAAGGCATCGCAGGCACTCTACCACCGCGATATCCCCTATGTATTGTTGATGCATGCCGGCGCTTTCGATGCGCGCATGTTGCCTCGGCTGCTCGCCCTCTATGAGCGCCATGGCTTCCGCTTCGTGACGCTGGATGAGGCGGAACAGGATCCGGCTTATCGAGCCGACCTCGATCCTTCCCTGCCATTCGACACAGCGGCTCTCCAGCATCATTTGCCCGCGCCGGACGGTCCTTTGCGTCCCGCCGGTTTCGATCCGGCTGATCTCGACAAGGTCTGCCTGCCAAAAGGGGATGGGAAATAATGCTCAACAAGACTTTGGTGGCCGTCACCGCCAGCGCGGCGCTGCTCGGCGCGGCGCCCGTCACGCCCAACGGCCAGCATTATCTCGCCCAGCCGCTGGTGACATCCATCTTCACGGCGGACCCTTCCGCGCATGTCTTCAACGGGAAGATCTACGTCTATCCCTCGCATGACGTACCGACCGATATTCCCGACGACGATCTCGGCAGCGAATATGCGATGCACGACTATCGCGTGCTGTCGATGGACCGGATCGGCGGCAAGGTGACGATCAGCCCGCCCGTGCTCGACGTGAAGCAGGTGCCCTGGGCATCCAAACAGATGTGGGCCCCGGATGCAGCCTATCGTAACGGCACTTATTATCTCTATTTCCCGGCGCGCGATCATCAGGGGATTTTCCGCATCGGCGTCGCCACCTCCAAATCGCCGACCGGGCCGTTCAAGGCCGAACCGCAGCCGATCAAGGGCGCTTACAGCATCGATCCCGCCGTCTTCGCCGACAAGGACGGCAAGAGTTACCTGATCTTCGGCGGCATCTGGGGCGGGCAGCTCCAGCGCTGGACGAGCGGCCATTTCGATCCCCGTGGCTCCGACACCGATCTGAAGCAGGACACGAAGCCCGCGCTCTCCGCCAAGATCGCACGGCTGGGGCCGGACATGAAGCAACTGGCCGAAGCCCCCCGCGACCTCGTGATCCTCGACGAGCATGGCAAGCCGCTGCTCGGGGGCGATCATGATCGCCGCTTCTTCGAGGGCGGATGGATGTTCCGGCGCAACGGCACCTATTATTTCACTTATTCGACCGGCGACACCCATTTCCTGGCCTATGCGACGGCCACCAATCCCTATGGCCCTTTCCATTATCGCGGGCATTTCCTGGAGCCGGTGCAGGGCTGGACCACGCATCATTCGATCGTCGAATTTCAGGGCAAGTGGTGGCTTTTCTATCACGACACCCAGCTATCGAACAAAAATCACCTGAGAAACGTCAAGGTTACCGAGCTTCATTTCAACCCGGACGGTTCCATCCGTTCGATCGATCCGTTCACGCGCTGAGCTATACTGATGTTTCTTGGCATCGATATCGGCACCTCGGGTGTGAAGGCGGTGGTGATCGCGGCTGACGGCCGGGTCGCTGGGCAAGGCACCGCCGCGCTCACCGTCTCGCGTCCCCAGCCGCTCTGGTCGGAACAGGCGCCACAGGATTGGTGGCGCGCCACCGAAGCCGCGGTGATGGCGATCGATCCGGCGGTGCGGCGCTCGGTGCGCGGCATCGGCCTCGCGGGCCAGATGCATGGCGCGACGCTGCTTGATGCCGACGACCGGCCGCTGCGCCCCGCCATCCTCTGGAACGACGGGCGCAGCCATGCCGAGTGCGAGGAGATGGAGGAAGCCGTCCCTGCCCTCCACGCCATCGCCGGCAATCTTGCCATGCCCGGCTTCACCGCGCCCAAGCTGCTCTGGGTGCGCAAGCATGAGCCGGACATCTTCGCGGCGACGCGCACGGTGTTGCTGCCCAAGGATTATGTCCGGCTGTTGATGACCGGAGAGAAGGCCTCCGACATGTCGGATGCGGCCGGGACGCTCTGGCTGGACGTTGCCGGCCGGAACTGGAGCGACGCGCTGCTGGAGGCCACTGGCCTCACCCGCGACCATATGCCTCGTCTTGTCGAAGGACCGGACATGACGGGCGCTCTGCGTGCCGAGGTCGCCGCTCGCTGGGGCATGGCCACGGTGCCGGTGGTCGGCGGCGGCGGAGACAATGCGGCGGGCGCGGTCGGCGTCGGCGTGGTGTCGGATGGCGATGCCCTGCTCTCGCTCGGCACATCGGGCGTGATCTTCGTCGCAACCGACGCCTTCCGCCCCAATCCCGGCCGCGCGGTCCACGCCTTCTGCCATTGCCTGCCCGGCCTGTGGCACCAGATGGCCGTGCATCTCTCCGCCGCCGCCTGCATCGACTGGGTTGGGCGATTGACCGGCACGTCCAGCGCCGCCGACGTCTTCGCCCGCGCCGAAGCGGCCGGACCGGGTGCGGGCAACGAGATTTTCCTGCCCTATCTGTCCGGCGAGCGCACGCCCCATAACGACGCGCTGGTGCGTGGCGGCTTTCTTGGGCTCGATCACGATACGGACGCGGACCGTCTCTGCGAGGCCGTGCTGGAAGGCGTGGCCTTCGCCCTCGCCGACGGCGTCGACGCGCTGCGCGATGCCGGAACGCGGATCGACCGCCTTGCCGTGATCGGAGGTGGCGCGCGATCGCGCTACTGGGGCCGCATCCTGAGCGCCGCCATGGACACCTCGCTGGTCTATCTGCGCGGCGGCGAGGTTGGTCCGGCGCTCGGCGCCGCGCGGCTCGCCCAACTGGCCGTCGATGGCGGCGCGGCGCGCGATGTCTGCCTGCCGCCACCTGTCGACCGCGTGATCGATCCCGATGCCGCCGACATCGAGCGCCTCGCACCGAAAAAGGCAGCGTTCAAGGCCGCTTACCCCCGCATCACCCCCTTGAGGAGGAATCTCCCATGAGCTCGATCGAAACGATGAAACCGACCGATTATTTCGCCGATATCGCGCCCGTCACCTTCAAGGGACCGAATTCCACCGACGAACTTTCCTATCGCTTCTACGACAAGGACCGGGTCGTGCTCGGCAAGCGGATGGAGGACCATCTGCGCTTTGCCATATGCTTCTGGCACAGCTTCTGCTGGAACGGCTTCGACGTGTTCGGTGCGGGCACTTTCAACCGCCCGTGGCACGCTGGCGCCAACGACGCGGCAGCGGCCGCGTTCAAGCGCGAGGTCGCGTTCGACTTCTTCAACAAGCTAGACCTGCCTTACTATTGCTTCCACGACGTCGACGTGATGGCCGCCACCGAAACCGTGGCCGAATATCAGCACCATTTCGCCGAGGCCGTGGAGCATCTCGAACGTCTTCAGGCCAAGACCGGGCGCAAGCTGCTGTGGGGCACCGCCAATCTGTTCAGCCACCCGCGCTATGCCGCCGGCGGCGCAACCAATCCGAACCCGGAAGTCTTTGCCTTCGGCGCGCTTCAGGTCCGCTCGGCGCTGGAAGCCACACACCGGCTCGGCGGCTCGAACTATGTGCTGTGGGGCGGTCGCGAAGGCTATGAGACGCTGCTCAACACCGACATCGGCCGCGAACTTGACCAGCTCGGCCGGTTCCTCAGCATGGTTGTAGAGCACAAGCACAAGATCGGCTTCCAGGGCACGATCCTGATCGAGCCGAAGCCCCACGAGCCGACCAAGCATCAATATGATTTCGACACCGCCACGGTGTATGGCTTCCTCAAGCGCTACGGCCTCGAGAATGAGGTGAAGGTCAATATCGAGGCGAACCACGCGACGCTCGCCCGCCACACCTTCGAGCATGAGATCGCCACCGCCCGCGCGCTCGGCATCTTCGGCTCGATCGACGCCAATCGCGGCGACGACCAGAATGGCTGGGATACGGACCAGTTCCCCAACTCGGTCGAGGAGATGACGCTGGCGATGGTGGAAATCCTTCGCACTGGCGGATTCACGACGGGCGGCTTCAATTTCGATGCCAAGGTGCGCCGCCAGAGCAATGATCCGGTGGACATGATCTATGGCCATGTCGGCGCCGTCGACGTGATCGCCCGCGCGTTGCTGGCGGCGGCCGCGCTGATCGAGGACGGGCGCGTCGATCAGGTTCGCGCCGATCGCTACGCGGGATGGGACAGCCAGTTCGGGCAGGCGATCTCGGCAAAGGACAGCTCACTGGCCTCGATCGCCGATCTCGCGGTCCAGAAGAACATCCAGCCGGCTCATAAATCGGGCCGGCAGGAACGCCTTGAAAATCTCGTCAATCATTTCGTCGGCAACGCGCGCTGACCGACTGCGGGGCGGAGCGGCCCTCGCCGTTCCGCCCTTGACCCGCGCACCGTGCGGATGAGCCCAAGGCTCGCAGAACAGCTCCGAAAAGAGAGCGCTATCATAGGGGTGGCCGGAATCGGAACGATCCGGCGACAGGGAGGATCATCATGGACAGACGCCATGGCCGAGGCGCGAAGCGCGCGCGCCCTCTGTTCGCACTGGCCACCATCGCCGCATCGCCTGCGCTAGCGGCGGCATCCGCGCCCTCCCTCCGTGCGACGATCGACGCATCAAGGGCGCACGATGCCGTCACCCGGTACGAATATGGCATGTTCATCGAGCCGATCGGCGACGCATCCGCCGTCACGATGAACAGCCATGCTCCCTATGTCGGCGCGCAGAGCCTCACGATCCGCGAAGAGATGTCCCCCGGCTCGGCGCGCGTCTGACCGTGCCGGCCATCTCCATCTCGATCTTTGAATTCCCGCTTGGCTGAGGAGATATCCCGATGCTCTTCCCCTCCCTTTTGCGATCGACCGCCCGTCATGGCGTGCTGGCGCTGGCCGCCTGCCTGCCCGCCGCAGCCATGGCGCAGGTGACCACCAACCCTCCTCCCGCCGTGCCAGGCGCAAAACCCGTCACGATCGAGCACATCAAGGTCCACGCGCCAACGATCGAGGGCAATCTGGAAGGCGAATCCGCCGATCGCGACGTTCTGGTGGTGCTGCCGCCAAGCTATCAAAGCTCGCCCCGACGGCATTATCCCGTGCTTTACGCATTGCACGGCTATTCCATTGGCGCCGAGCAGTGGAGCCATGAAATCCACCTCGCCGATGCGAGCGCCGGTGCCTTTGCCAAGGGCGCGAAGGAGATGATTATCGTCCTGCCGGACTCGAAGACCATTCACAATGGCTCGATGTATTCGAGCTCGATGACCACCGGAGACTTCGAGACTTTCGTGTCGCGGGATCTGATCCATTATATCGATGGCCATTACCGGACGATCCCCGAACGGGAAGCCCGCGGGCTCGCCGGCCATTCGATGGGCGGCTACGGCACCGCCCGCATCGGCATGAAGCACCCGGACATGTTCGGTGCCATCTACATGATGAGCCCCTGTTGCCTCTCACCACGGGCTCCCGGCCAGTTCGACCCCAATGCGGAAGCTGCGCTTGAAGCGGTCAAGTCGCCGGCCGATTCCGCAAAGCTGCCGTTCGGCCTGCGCGCCCAGTTGGCCAGCGCCGCGGCATGGTCGCCCGATCCCAAGGCTCCCCCGCTCTATCTCGACCTTCCGGTCAAGAACGGTCAGGTGCAGCCGGATATCGTCGCCAAATGGGCGGCGAACGCGCCGCTTGCCTTCGTCGATCAATATATCGGCAATCTGAAGCGCTACCGCGCCATTGCCATCGACGTTGGCGATCAGGACGGGCTGAAGGCCGATGCCGGGAAGCTCCATGCCGTGCTGGACAATTACGGCATCGCCAACAGCTTCACCATCTATCCCGGCACGCATACCAGCAATGTCGCAACTCGCTTTCAGGAATTCGTGCTGCCCTTCTTCAGCAGGAATCTGACGACCCGCTGATCTCGAAAGCCCAATCATCACAAGACAAGGGGAGTGGAATGAACGGAAGAACTGCATGGGTTCGGGCGATGCGGCGTTCCGTGGCGTTTCTGGCGCTCGGCATAACCACCATGGCGTCAGCCCAGACGATCGTGAAGATCGATCCCGGCAAATCGGGATCTCGCATCGAGCGCGATATCTTCGGGCAGTTCGCCGAACATCTGGGCACCGGAATCTATGGCGGCATCTGGGTGGGCCGGGATTCCAAAATCCCCAATGTCCGCGGCATCCGCAGCGATGTCGTGGCGGCGCTTCGCGCTATCCATGTGCCGAATGTGCGTTGGCCCGGCGGTTGCTTCGCCGACGAATATCACTGGCGCAACGGCATCGGCCCCGCCGCGAAGCGTACGGTAACGGTCAACTCCAACTGGGGTGGCGTGCCCGAGCCCAGCACGTTTGGCACCGAGGAATATATGGATTTCCTCCAGCAGATCGGCTCGGAGGCGTTCATCTCGGTCAATATCGGTTCCGGCTCGCCCGAGGAGGCAGCCGACTGGCTGGAATATATGACCACCACACAGCCGACCAGCCTGGAAAAGCAGCGGGCCGCCAACGGGCATCCCGCCCCCTACAAAGTCCACCTGCTTGGTCTCGGCAACGAGAATTGGGGATGTGGCGGCGCCATGTCGCCTGAGCATTATGTCGAGCAGATGAAGCTCTTCTCGCATTTCGTGCGGAATACCAATCCGGCCCAGAAGGGCGGCGAGCAGATGAAGCGGATCGCCGTCGGTTGGGACAGCAACTCCAAGGACTATACCGACGCCGTGATGAAGGCGTGGGCGGAGAAGACCGGCGACTGGGACATCGACGCCGTGTCGCTCCATAATTATGTGCTCGACGGCTGGCCGCCCCATCTTCCCGCCACCGGTTTCGGCGAGGCCGACTATGCGAAGGCGATCAAGGAAGCCTATGGCATGGACGATAAGATCGTCCACCAGACCGCGATCATGGATCGCTACGATCCGCAGAAGAAAGTGGCTCTCTCGGTCGATGAGTGGGGCATCTGGCTGGCGCCGACGGCGGGCAGCAATCCCGGCTTCCTCCAGCAGCAGAACTCGCTGCGCGACGCGATCCTGGCCGCCGTCACGCTCAACATCTTCATGCGCCACGCCGATCGGGTGCGGATGGCCAACATCGCGCAGATGGTCAACGTCCTTCAGGCCATGGTGCTGACGGATGGCCCGAAGATGGTCCTGACGCCGACCTACCATATCTACAAAATGTATGTGCCCTTCCAGGACGCGACCTTTGTGCCGATCAGCTACGACAGCGGCACCTATCGGTATGGCGACAAATCCATGCCACGGCTGGATGCTGTGGCGGCACGGGATAGTTCCGGCCAATTGTGGCTCTCCGTGACCAATGTCGATCCCGACAAGCCGGCGGATCTGGTTCTCGATGTCTCCGGCAAGGCGATCAGGAGCGCCGACGGCCAGTTGTTGACGGCCGATCGGGTGGATGCGGTCAACAGCTTCGCGGCACCCGATAACGTGAAGCCCAGGCCTTTTTCCGCCCGGCGTCAGGGTGACAGGCTCCGGCTGACCATGCCCCCCAAATCGGTCGCGGTGCTCGCCCTGCGTCCCTGATGATCGCAGCGCGGCATGGAGGATATCCATGCCGCGCGCTCCAGTTCATTACGAATGGAACCCGTCCATGAAAGGCCGCCCGCTCTTCCTCTCCCTTGCCGTCGCGATCATGACGACAGGCCCCGCCCTGGCCCAGCCTGCGCGCTTCACGCTCAACAGCAAAGGCTATTACGAAGCGCCAGGCGCCGACATCCTGTCCTTCAGCAACGCCAATTCGGGGCTGTTTGCCGATGCGAAGATCAGCGGCGTCGAGATCATCCAGCGCGACATGCGCTCCGTGACAAACGGCGATGTGCGCCTGTCCGCGACACCAGGCCAGTGGGATCCGTCCGCCAATCTCGTCAACCGCCAGATCGATCAGGCGACGGGTACGGTGCGCACGACGCTCGAATATCCCGACTCTCATTTCCGTTACGTCGTCGTGACAAGGCCGCAGAATGACGGCGTGGAGGTGAGCGTCGAGCTTCCCGAAGCATTGCCCGCCACGCTCGTGGGCAAGGCCGGCTTCAATCTGGAATTCCTGCCGGCCGCCTATTTCCACAAGAGCTTCATGGCCGACGACAAGGCCGGCATCTTTCCGCGCTATCCCGCCAGCGCGATGGAACTGACGCCCGAGCGCAACGCCGCCAGCGGGCGCAGCGAAGGGCCGGGCGCCGAGCCTCTCCCCATCGCGGAAGGCAGGAGCTTCGTCCTCGCGCCCGAAGATCCCGATCATCGCATCACCGTTACCGCCGAAAGCGCGCGGATCGCGCTCTATGACGGGCGCAACCAGGCGCAAAACGGCTGGTTCGTGCTGCGCTCGCTGCTCCCGGCGGGGCGATCGGGCACCGTTTTGCGCTGGACGATCAGGCCGGACACGGCACCCGGCTGGATGAGGCCGCCGTCCATCGCCCATTCGCAGCTCGGCTACACCCCTCAGGCGCCCAAGATCGCGACCGTGGAACTGGATCGCCACGCGAAGGATCGCACGCCCATCAAGCTGTTCCGCGTGGAGGAAGATGGTCGCTTCATTCCCATTCCGATCGGCCCTACGACGGAGGCCGGAGAATATCTGCGCTACCGCTATCGCCGCGCGGATTTCAGCGCGGTGCGCACACCCGGCCTCTACATCCTCGAATATGGTGCGACGCGGACGGCGCCCTTCCGAATTGCGGCGGACGTGTATGCCGACGCCTGGAAGCCGACGCTCGATGTCTATTTCCCCATCGCGATGGACCACATGCGCGTCAACGAGGCCTATCGCGTCTGGCACGGCGATTCCCATCGGGACGATGCGCGACAGGCACCGATCAACCATGAGCATATCGACCTTTATGCGCAGGGTCCGTCGACGGACGATCGCTACGCGCCGGGCGAACATATTCCGGGTCTGAATGTCGGTGGCTGGTTCGATGCCGGCGACTTCGACATCCGCACCGAGACGCACCATGCCGTCATCCAGTCGATGGTCAGAAGTTGGGAACGGTATCGACTGACCCGCGACACGACCAGCATCGACGAAGGCCTGCGCCGCACCGAAATCCATGTGCCCGACGGCAGCCCGGATCTGCTCGAACAGATACGGCACGGCACGCTCCAGCTCGTCGCCCAGTTCGATGCAGTCGGCCATGCGATCAACGGGATCGTCGAGCCGGACGTCGGCGAATATACCCATCTGGGAGACGCCGCCAGCAAGACGGACGGCCTGATCTACGATCCCGCGCTCAAGCCGGGCGAAGAGCGTGACGGGCACAGCGGCTGGCCCGACGATCGCTGGGCTTTCACGTCGAAATCGAGCGCGCTCAACTATGGCTCGGCCGCGACGCTCGCCGCCGCATCCCGCGCGCTCTCTGGGTTCGACGACGCGCTTGCGAAAAAGGCGCGCCATCTCGCCGAGAAGACTTGGGCCGAGGAGCAGAGCCATCCGCCGGACCTCTTCCACCATGGCAATACCACCGGAGGCCCGCTGGTGGACGAGCAGTTCGCCGCCGCCGTCGAACTCCTCAAGACCACGGGCGACCAGCGTTATGCCGCAAGCGTGCAGACGCTGTGGCCCAAGATCGCGCCGCACTTCATGCGCAACGTCCAGATGGTGACGGACGCGCTGCCGCTGATGCCCGCATCCTTCCGCGCCGAGGTGGAACCCGCCGTGCGGACGTGGAAAATGGCCACCGACAAGATCGCATCGGCCAATCCGTTCGGCGTGCCGATCACCGACGGCGGTTGGGCCGGCAATGGCACCATCATCCAATATGGCCTGGATAGCCATGCGCTGCACGAAGCGTTTCCAGACATCGTGGACGATGGCGCGTTGTTCCGCGCGATCGATTATCTGACCGGCCATCATCCCGGCTCCGACATCTCCTTCGTGTCGGCGGTGGGCACACGGTCCAAGGAAGTCGCCTATGGCAACAACCGCGCCGATTTCAGCTTCATCGCGGGCGGCGTGGTGCCGGGTGAGCTTATCCTGAAGCCCGATTTCCCGGAGAATAAGGAAAATTGGCCCTTCTTCTGGGGCGAGAATGAATATGTCATCAACGAAGGCGCGCTCTGGATCCAGTTGGTGAACGCCGCCGCCAGCGCATCGGGGAAGAGCGGAGCATGACGCCCGCCTCTCCGCTCTCGCAGGCTGGCGCGGCGCGGTGAGCGGCCCGTTGCGCCCCACCCGGCGCACCCTTCTCGAAGGTGCGCTGATCGCGGCCGGAACAACCGCGCTGCCCGCCGCGACCCGGACGGGGGAGCCCGATCGCGCCGCCGCGCTTCTCTGGTATCGCCAGCCGGCCACGCGATGGACAGAGGCTCTGCCCGTCGGCAACGGGCGGATCGGGGCGATGCTGTTCGGCGGCGTCGCCCAGGAGCGTCTCCAGCTCAACGAAGACAGCCTGTGGAGCGGCGGCCCCTATGATCCGGTCAACCCATCGGCACGCGAAACCCTGCCCGAGATCCGAAAGCTGATCTTCGCGGGCCGCTATGCCGAAGCGCAGGCGCTGGCCAACGAGCGCGTGATGGCGACGCCGCTTGCCCAGATGTCCTATCAGCCGGCGGGCGACCTGCTGCTCGACTTTCCGCATCTGCCGACCGCCATCGAAGGTTATCGCCGCGAACTCGATATCGACGCCGCGATGGCGACCACCCGCTTCATGGCGGGCGGAATTGCCTTTACGCGGCGCGTCGTTGCCTCCCCTGTGGATCAGGTGATCGCGGTCCACCTGTCGGCCGATCGGCGGGGTGCGATCGACGTGGACGTGAGCCTGCGTTCCCTTCAGGATCATCTGTCGATCGCGATCGAAAATGCCGACACGCTCTGTCTTGCCGGGGCCAACCGGGCCGAGAACGACGTAGCCGGCGCCCTCCGCTTTGCGATACGGGCTCGCGTCCTCGCGGAGGGGGGATCGGTTTCGGCAATGGCGGATCGCCTGGCCGTGCGGGGCGCCGACGGCGTGACGATCCTCCTCGCCATGGCGACCAGCTATCGCCGCTATGACGATACCGGCGGCGATCCCATACGCCTGACATCCGATCAGATCGCACGGGCCGGCACCCGTCATTTCGATACCATCGCACAGGATACGACCGCCGAACATCGGCGCCTGTTCCGACGCGTGACGCTCGATCTCGGGCGGACATCCGCGGCCGACAGGCCCACCGATGAACGCATCCGCCTCAGCCCGTCGTCGGACGATCCGGCCCTCGCCGCGCTCTATTTCCAATATGGCCGCTACCTGCTGATCTGCTCGTCGCGACCCGGCAGCCAGCCAGCCAATCTGCAAGGCATCTGGAACGACAGCACCAAGCCGCCCTGGGGCTCCAAATATACGATCAACATCAACACCGAGATGAACTATTGGCCCGCCGAACCTGCGGCGTTGCAGGAGTGCGTGGAGCCGCTGATCGCGATGGTCAGGGATCTGGCCGAGACGGGCGCGCGAACGGCGCGGGAAATGTATGGCGCCCGGGGGTGGGTCGCGCATCACAACACGGATCTGTGGCGCGCGACGGCGCCCATCGACGGCGCTCAGTTCGGTCTTTGGCCCATGGGAGGAGCATGGCTCTGCCTCCACCTCTGGGATCATTACGATTATGGCACGGACACGGCCTATCTCGCCTCCGTTTACCCGCTGATGCGCGGCGCCGCCCTCTTCTTCCTCGACACGCTGCAAACCGATCCGGTCTCCGGCCGCCTCGTCACCAACCCGTCGCTCTCGCCCGAGAATGTCCATCCCTATGGGGCGTCGCTCTGCGCGGGGCCGAGCATGGACATGCAGATCCTGCGCGATCTGTTCGACCGGACGGCAAGGGCCGCGATCCTGCTCGGGCGCGATCCCGATTTCGTGGCCGAACTACAGGCCGCCCGCGCCCGTTTGCGCCCGGACCAGATCGGCCATGAAGGGCAATTGGAGGAATGGGCAGGCGACTGGGATATGCAGGCGCCCGAACCTCACCATCGCCATGTGTCTCATCTGTTCGGCCTTTATCCCAGCCATCAGATCGACCCCGACCGGACACCCGCACTGGCTGCGGCGGCGCGCCGCTCGCTCGAGCTGCGCGGAGACGAATCGACCGGCTGGGCCACCGCATGGCGCGCGAACCTCTGGGCCAGGCTTCGTGACGGCGATCATGCCCATCGCATCCTGGCCTTTCTGCTCGGCCCCGATCGCACCTATCCCAATATGTTCGACGCCCATCCGCCCTTCCAGATCGACGGCAATTTCGGCGGTGCGGCCGCGATCCTCGAAATGCTGGTGCAGAGCCACGACGAGGACATACGGCTTCTGCCCGCCCTCCCCCGTGCATGGCCTGCCGGGTCTGTCTCGGGCGTGCGGATACGCGGCGGATGCACAATCGATCTGCACTGGAGAGCAGGGCAACTCTCGGGCGCGGTCATCTCCGCCAGCAAACGGGTCAGGCGCATCGTGCGCCTGGGGCGTCGTCACTTCGACGTGACCATCACCCCCGGCACGCCGTTTCATCTGACGGACGCCATGATCGGCCCGGCATGACAATTCCACGCCCTCCCGAAGAGGAGAGATGATGCTGGTGATGGCGGTACTCGCCCGAGGGTCTTGGCACCAACCGGCTCGACCGGCTCCGTCCACCGCCATGGCGTGTCCGGCCAGTGCCCACGGGCCTGTTCCATGCCGGGTCCATCACGCGGATGCCAAGTGAGCGGTCGACAGATCCTCGGCGCGCCCTCGTTCGGCATAACGCCGTGCCAGCGTCGCACAGACGAAGAGCTGAGCTTGATGAAACAGCATCAGCGGCAGCACGATCAAGCCGATCGCATGGCCCGGAAACAGGATCGTCGCCATGGGAATCCCGCCTGCCATGCTCTTCTTCGATCCGCAGAAGACGATCGCGATCTCGTCCTCCTTCGAAAAGCCGAGCAGACGGCTTGCCCAGGTCGTCGAGCCGATCACGAGCGTCAGCACGATCAGGTCGATGAGCAGGATGATGCCGATGCTCGCGGGCGAAAGCTGGTGCCAGATGCCGGCGACCATGCCGGCGCTGAATGCCGCATACACGACCACGAGAACGGAACCCCGATCGACCACGGAGGTCAGCACCGCGTGACCCAATAGCCAGTCGGCGACCCACGGGCGCACGGCCTGCCCGATCATGAACGGCAGCAGGATCTGGAGCGCGATGTCCTCCAGCGCCTTCAACGAAAAGCCGCCGCTCGCCGCGGGCAGCAGTTGCGAAACGAGGATTGGGGTCAGGATCACGCCGAGCATGTTCGAGAGCGAGGCACTGCACAATGCCCCAGGCACATTGCCGCGTGCGATGGAGGTGAAGGCGATCGAGGATTGCACGGTCGACGGCAGCAGGCAGAGAAACAGGAGGCCCGTGAGGATATCGTGAGGCAGGTGACCACGCAGCAGGATCGTGATGATTACGCCCAGGAGCGGAAACAGCAGATATGTGCTGGCAAAGATCAGTGATTGCAGCCGCCAGTGCGACAGGCCGGCCCAGATCGCGTCGGGCCTCAGCCGCGCACCGTACAGCAGGAACAGCAGGGCCACGGCGAGATCAACGCCGATATCGACAATCCGGGTTGCCGAACCATGCGCAGGGATCAGCGCGGCGAGCGCGACCGTGCCGATCAGCAGCAGGAGATAAGGGTCGAGGTGGATACGGGCGCGGATCGCATGGAGGGTCGGCATGGGGATACCCCTTCGTGAAGGGGGACATCTGGTCGCTGGCCCTGAATTCCGCAATTGCGATAGCAATGATATCAGTCATCATATAACTTGATGACCATGCGCGATTTGATCCCGGTCGATCTCCTCCAGACATTCGTGGCGGTGGTGGATGCCGGAAGCTTCACCGGCGCAGCGCGCAACCTGGAGGTCCGGCAATCCACAATCAGCCAGCAGATTGCCCGACTGGAGGCCCTGGCGCATCGACGTCTGATCGATCGAGATACCCATAGCATGGCGTTGACGGTGGACGGCGAGCGGCTGCTGGACCAGGCGCGGTCCATCCTCGATGCCCACCTCCGCCTGGGGGAGAGTTTGTCGGAGGCCCCGTTGCGCGGTCGGCTGAGGCTGGGCGCATCGGAGGATTTCGTGCTCTCCGCCCTGCCGGACGTGCTGGCCACCTTCGTGCGTCGTCATCCCGAGGTCGATCTCGAACTGAGCGCCGGACTGAGCCACGATCTCTACGACGCCTTCGATGCGGGCCGGCTGGATGTCATCTTCGTCAAGCGCAAGGCCGGAGACCGTCGGGGCAGCATTGCGTGGCGAGAGCCGATCCGCTGGGTTGGCCGCCCGAACTTTCGCATCGATCCCGACGCCCCATTGCCGCTGCTGCTCTATCCGCCCCCCAGTGTAACCCGCGCTCGCGCGATCGAGACGCTGGATCGGCTCGACCGCCGTTGGCGCGTGGCGTTCACCAGCGCCAGCCTGGCCGGCCTCACCGCCGCCGCGCGCGCGGGGATCGGAATCATGCCGCATTCGGCTCGCCTGATCCCGCCCGGACTCGCTGTCGTCGGCGGAGGGCCATCGCTCCCGCCCCTGCCCGACATTGAGTTCGTCGTGATTGGCCCAGGAGCGGGACATCCCGCAGCCCAGGGGCTCATTGCCACCATGCTCCAGTGGGCGGCATAGCTTGCCGTTGAAGGAAAACCCGTGACCGATATCATCATCTATCACAACCCCGCCTGCGGGACGTCGCGCAACGCGCTGGCGCTGATCCGCAATTCGGGCGTCGAGCCCCACGTCATCGAGTATCTCAAGACACCACCGTCGCGCGCGCTGCTCGTCGAGATGATTGGCCGCGCCGGCATGACGCCCCGCGCCCTGCTCCGCCAGAAGGACACGCCCTATGCCGAGCTCGGCCTCGACGACGCCTCGCTCACGGACGACGCGCTCGTCGACGCGATGATGGAGCATCCGATCCTCATCAACCGCCCGCTCGTCGTGACCCCGCTTGGGGTGAAACTGTGCCGTCCGTCCGAGACCGTCCTCGACATCCTCCCCGATGCGCAGAAGGGCGCCTTCACCAAGGAGGATGGCGAGGCCGTCCGGCGACTATGACCGCATCGTCACCGTGATGACGACTTCCTGAAACGCCGGCGGCAGCCGGGAACCCGGCTGCCCGCGCCGCCTGTCCGCCATCAGCCGCTCAGGGCGATTTCTGCCGGCCGGGAGCGCTGAAAGTCCGGCTCCTCCGCAGGGCAATAGGCCCTGAGGAAGTCGGGATGGCTCGGCATCGCCTCGACAAGCTCCGCAATCTCCGCGCGCATCCGGGCCAATTCGTCGCGAAGCTGCTGCTCGGGCATCATCCGCGCGAGGTGATGATAGCCATGCGGCCGCGCGCGCTGGCCGAGCAGCACGGACGCCCAGCTATCCACGCGGAACAGCTCGTGCGGCATCTGATAGGCGCGCGCATCCTCCCGCCACAGGGCAAGCCGCTCCTTGAGGCTGTCGGGCAACTCCATGGTCCGGCAATGGCGCCAGAAGTCGGAATCGTCGCGCTCGGTGATGTGATAGTGGAGGATGATGAAGTCGCGGATATTCTCATATTCCTGCCGCGATTTCTCGTTGAACCGGTTGACCAGCGCATCGGTGCAGCCGTTGAAGGGGAAATCCTCGATCAGGCGCGTCACCGCCGCCATCATGAGATGGATGCTGGTCGATTCCAGCGGCTCGATGAAGCCGCCCGCAAGCCCCAGCCCGACGCAGTTCCTGCTCCAGGACTGAACGCGCATTCCCGTCTGGAAACGAACGAGCCAGGGATCGACCACGGGCTCCCCATCGATCTCGGCCATCAGCCGGGCCTGCGCCTCGTCGTCGGACATCGACTGGCTGCAAAAGACGAAGCCGTTGCCCTCGCGATGCTGAAGCGGAATGCGCCAGCGCCAGCCGGCCTCGTGCGCGATCGCGGACGTATAGGGCTGTGGCGGATGGACCGATCTCGACTGGACGGCCACGGCGCGGTCGGTCGTGATCCAGCGTCCCCAATCCTCGAAGCCGATGCCCAGCGCCTGCCCGAGCAGGAGAGAACGGAAGCCGGTGCAATCAATGAAAAGGTCGGCTTCGATCCGCGCGCCGGATTCAAGCTCGATGGCCTCGATGAAGCCGCTCTCGGGGGCGAGCGCGACATGGCGGATCTTACCTTCGACGCGCTTGACGCCGGCGGGTTCGGCAAGACCGCGCAGGAAACGCGTATAGCTGGCGGCATCGATATGATAGGCGTGGCTCGGCGCGATCGGCGGCCCCGCCGACATGCGGTTGGCTTCGCCAGCCGCCCATTCCAGACAATATTCGTTGAGTTCGCCACCGAACCCGCGGGCTCTGGCATGTAGCCAGAAATGGTGGAAATCCGCCATCCAGCTCCAGCGCCGTCCGATGGTTCCGAACGGATGGATATAGCGATCGCCGATCCGCCCCCAGTTCCTGAACTCGATCCCGAGCTTGATGGTCGCCTGTGCGGCGGACATGAAGGCGTCTTCCTTGATCCCCATCAGATTGTGGAAGGTCTTGAAGGTGGGAACGGTGGATTCCCCCACGCCGATCGTGGAGATTTCATCCGATTCCACGAGCGTGATATCGATCAGAGGCCCCAGATGCCGCACGAGTGCCGTCGCTGTGACCCAGCCGGCCGTGCCGCCACCGGCCACCACCACATGTTTCACACCCCGGTCCGACATAGCCCCTCCCTGCCTCCCGCTTGCGCGACAGCGTTATCAATCACTGTCCAGCACAGGCGGATTTGAGGCCGAAGGAGGCGCAACCGGAGCCGCCGGGCAAGCGATTTCATGCGAGGCGAGCCCGGCGATCGCAGGATTTCCCGATCCGGGCGGCATGGTGTTGTAGTCACGTCACAAGGTAGGCATGTGCCTACATATTGAACCATTGGGAATGACGCTCATCAGCGGTTTGGAGCCCGACCCCCGGCATCGCGTTGAGCGAGAAAAGGCCTCGATCCGATTCGCCTGTCGACGAGATCGCCGAGCCGCATCGCCCGGAATGAACCGGGCTTGTTTCCGCGCCGCCGCTGGTTAGTCTCCCTGCAACAGCAGGGGACGACATGTGCGGATATTCAAGGGGGTGGCTGGCCTTGCGCTCGCCTTTGGCTTGGCGAACGGCGCGCAGGCAGCGGACGTTGCGATCCATGCGGGGCGACTGATCGACGGCACCGGTTCGGCGCCCAAATCGAAGGTCACCATCCTCGTCCATGACGATCGCATCGTCTCGGTGACGCCGGGCTTCACCCAGCCGGCAGGCGCCAGCGTGATCGACCTGTCGAACGCCACGGTGCTGCCCGGCCTGATCGATTGCCACGTCCACATCACGGGCCAGTTCGACGGCGGCGACCCGATCCGCGAGATGGTCACCACCACCGATTATGACGCCGCCTACAAGACACCCGCTTATGCCCGTGCCACGCTGGAGGCTGGTTTCACCAGCGTGCGGGACGTCGGCGCCTCCACCGAACTGGTCGTCGCCATGAAGCGCGCGATCGCGAACGGCACGATCGCCGGCCCGCGCATGTGGGTGGCGGGCGCACCGCTCGGCCCGACGGGCGGGCACAGCGACAGCCATTCGGGGCTTGATCCCGCGATCGAGAACCCGGAGTGGAACGAAGCGATCATCGACGGCGTGGACAGCGCCATCCGTGCCGTGCGCAAGCACCGGCAGGAAGGCGTCGACCTCATCAAGATCATGCCGTCCGGCGGCGTGCTCTCGGTCAACGACGACCCCAATCTCCAGGTGCTGAGCGACGCCGAGATCAAGGCGGTGGTCGACACCGCGCACGCGCTGGGCATGAAGGTCGCCGCTCATATCCACGGGCGCGAAGCCATTGACCATGCCATATCGCTGGGCGTCGATAGCGTCGAACATGGCAGCTATGCCGGTGCCGAAAGCTATCCCTTGTTCAAGAGCCACGGCACCTATCTCGTCCCCACCCTGCTGATCGGCCAGAAGGTCTACGAGATCGCCAGGACGCATCCCGAGCAACTTCCTCCCTCCTCGGCTGCCAAGGCGCTGGAAGTGGCGCCTCATCTGCGCGAGAATCTCGGTGCCGCCTATCGCGCCGGCGTGAAGATCGCCTTCGGCACCGACCAGGGGCTGGTTCCCCACGGCCAGAACGCCGGCGAGTTCGCGCTGATGGTGCAGGCCGGCATGACGCCGATGGACGCGATCCTCGCCGCCACCCGCAACGCCGCCGATCTGATCGGCGATGCGAAGGATATCGGTTCGGTCCAGCCCGGCCGCTTCGCCGACATCGTGGCGGTATCCGGCGATCCGCTCACCGACGTGAGCGAACTGACCCGCGTGCAGTTCGTGATGAAGGGCGGCACGGTCTATAAGGAGAGCGGCAAGGATAGCGGCGCGGGCGGGATTGTGGATGCGGGCGGGCATTGAACGGAGGCCCGTGCCGCACCTGCCCTCCGTTCCTGTCATCCGGGATTGATCCGGGATCAAACCCTGCCGTGAGAAGCGCCGCACGGCTTCGCACTCCAGAATCTGCCGGCGGCGGCCCCTCTTTATTCCTCTCGCCCCGGCAGGGTGCCCGCCAGCCGCTTCACCGCCGAATCCGCGCATAACCCGGTCCGGGGAGTTCGACGCCGAGAGCATTCGGAAGCGTCACCGTGGAGGCCGCGGTGATGCCGATCGCATTTGGAGCAACCGTCCCCGGCGCGCCATAGCGGCTCAATTATTGATAATGCATTTGACTCGCAAAATCATAACCACCAATGAAGCGCCGATCAGGACAATTGGGGGTTAATTGATATGGCGCTTCCGTCACATGTTCGGGCTTCGGCGGGGTTTCGCCGGATGCTTCTCCTGGCCGGCGCAGGCTGCGCATCCCTGATCGTGGCCCCCGCCCTCGCCTCGGACGCCGGCAGCGAAGCGCGGGACAAGCAGGCCAACGACATCCTCGTGACGGCCGCCAAGCTGAAGCAGGCACAGCTCAATGAAAGCGCATCGGCCACCGGCCTCGATCTGACCTTGCGCGAGACGCCGCAGTCGGTCTCCGTCATCGATCGCCAGCGGATCGAGGATTTCGCGCTGACCAGCATCGCCGACGTGCTCGATCAGGCGGTGGGCGTGAACGTCAACCGCAACGAAACCGATCGGACGGACTACACCTCGCGCGGATTCGACGTGACCAACCGGCAGGTCGACGGGATCGGCGTCGCGCTTCAGGGCGGCGTGCAATTCGGCGATCTCGATACCGTGCTCTACGAGCGGGTCGATATCATCCGCGGCGCGAACGCCATCATGACGGGGGTGGGCAACCCTTCGGCGACGATCAATTATCTGCGCAAGCGGCCGACCGAAGGGTTTCAGGCGAACGCGTCGGCCTATGGGGGCTCGTTCGATATGTGGCGCCTCGAAGGCGACGTGTCGGGGCCGCTCAACGCCGCCGGAACGATCCGCGCCCGCATCATCGGCGCGCACGAGGAGCGCGCCTCCTACCTCGACTATAACCACACCAACCGCGACGTGGGCGGCGCGCTGCTGTCCGTGGATTTGACACCCGATCTTACCGCGACGGCCGGCTATTCGCATCAGGACAATCGGGCGCGAGGCAATATCTGGGGGGCGCTGCCGCTGGTGTTCAGCGACGGCACCCGGATTCCGTACAAGCGCTCGGCCTCCACGGCGCAGCCATGGACCTATTGGGACAATATCGACCAGACCGCTTTCGGCGAACTCGCCTGGAAGCTGGGCGGGGACTGGACGTTGCGCGGCGTGGCCACCTATCATGACCTCAAATCGAATGCGCGGGTTCTCTACGCATCGGGCGGCGACTTCGGGCCGGATCCGGTGACCGGCCAGGGCGTGATCGGCTACAGCGCCCTCTTCCGCGATCGTTACCGGCAATATCTGCTCGACGGCTATGCTTCGGGCAGCGTCGAGGCATTCGGCCGCCGCCACCAGCTCGCCTTCGGCGTGTCGAGCGGTTGGGCTCACGAAACCGACGCCGAGGGCGATGCCAGCGACGCCATCGACTATGGCGACATCCGCCAGCTCGCCTCGCTGCGCATCCCGCTGCCCACCTATGCGCCGATCGAACGGCAGGCGCGTATCCATGACCACCTCACGCGGATTTATGGCGCGGCCCATATCGATTTCGCCGATCGGCTGAAGGGCGTCGCCGGCGTCACCGCGATCTGGCTCGACACGACCGGCGACAATTATGGCGCGGATGCAGCCCGCAGCAACAGCGCGGTCAGCCCCTATGCCGGGCTGCTGTTCGACCTGACGAGGCACCTCACGCTCTATGGAAGCTACACCGACATCTACAATCCGCAGACCGAGGTCGCCTCCTCCGGGCATCGGCTCGATCCGGCCAAGGGCACCAACATCGAGGCGGGGGTGAAAGGCGACTGGCTGGACGGTCGCCTCTACGCCACCGCCGCCGTTTTCCGCGCGCGGCAAACCGGTCTCGCGGTGTTCGCCGGCACATTCGACGGCACCAACGGCAACGGCCCGATCGGCGGGTCGTTCTATACCGGCCAGACCGTCACCGCGCGCGGCGTCGAGGCGGAGATATCGGGCCGCGTCACCGATCGCTGGCTGCTCGCCGGCGGCATCACCCATCTGCGCCTGCGCGATGATACCGGCGAAGCTGCCCGGCTGTTCGTGCCACGCGACACGCTGAAGCTGACGGCGACCTATCAGATCCCCGAATGGCACGACTTCAAGGTTGGCGCCAACCTGCGCTGCCAGAGCCAGGTGCGGGGCAATGATGACTCGAACGGCCTCGCGATCCGGCAGGGCAGCTATGCCACGCTCGACCTGCTCGCCGGCCTCCATCTCGCCCCGCACCTCGAAGCGAGCGTCAACGTGCGCAATGTCACCAACGTCAAATATCTCAATTCGCTGGAATGGGGGCAGGCCTTCTACGCGGCACCGCGCAGCGCGGTCGGCACGTTACGGTTCAGCTACTGAGCAGAAGGGGACGCCGCCCGGACCATGTTCCGGGCGGCGGAGTGATCTCCATTTCGCCGCGACCATCGTCACCGTCACATTCCGATCCTGCAACAGACCGACCTACCGCACTTGTGGAGCTGCATGATTGCGCTACCATCACCATAGCGCCCCGCCCCACAGGCATGAGAAGCGAAGTCGATCTTTCAGCTAGGGAGAGATTATGCCGGTATTGACCGCCCTGATGGCCGCACTCGCACTCGCGACGGCTCCCGCCGGCACGGCCGGGCCAGTCCCGTTGCCGTCCCGCGCACCATGGCCCCAGTCGATGCCGGCTCCCGTTCGCGTCTCCCTCTGGCCCGATGGGGCGCCGAATTCGAAAGGACGGCGCGACCAGCACGAAGTCGCCGAGGACTATTGGGTCAAGAACATCCATGATCCGTCCCTCACGATCTTCCCGGCAGACCCTCGCCACAACAGCGGCGCCGCCATCATCATCGTGCCCGGCGGCGGCCATAAACTGCTGGTGTGGACGACCGAGGGCATCGACGTCGCCCCGCGCCTCAACCAGATGGGCGTCACCGCCTTCGTGCTGAAATATCGCCTCGCCCGCGAGCCCGGCTCTCCTTACTCCATCGAGGGCGATGCCGCCGGCGATCTTCGTCGCGCCATCCGCTGGGTTCGCGCCCACGCCCGCCAATATGGCGTCGATCCGCACCGGGTGGGCGTGATGGGCTTTTCCGCCGGCGGCGAACTGGTGACGCTGGTGGCCGACAATCCCGAGCCGCCCGCGCCCCGTCCGGGCGATGCGATCGACGGCGAGAGCGCCCGGCCCGATTTCCAGATTTCGGTCTTCCCCGGCCCGCTCGGCCTTCCCGCGACGGCCGCACGGACGGCGCCCCCTGCCTTCATCACCGCCGGTTCGCTGGATCAATGCTGCGCGATCCCGGCGCTGCACCTCTACGAGCAGCTTCGCGAAGCCGGTGTGCCGGCCGAACTGCATATGTATGCCGGCGCGGAGCACGCCTTCAATCTGGGCGAGCGATCCGGTCTTCTCTCCATCGTCCACTGGCCCGACCGGCTGGCGGACTGGCTGGCCGACAATGGCTGGCTGGACGGCAAGGGCGACCCGAGCCCCTGAAGCGAAAGGGCCCGGGCGATGCGATGGTTCCGAGGAGAAGGAATGCGAGCTGTGCATGAGCGCGGGCCGAGTGTCCGCCGGCGAATGTCCATGGCGGTGACGGCGTTGTGGGCCGCGTTCGCGATTTCGGCCGCCGCATCCCCTTCGTGGGCCGCTCCGCCCCGGATCGTGCCGCAAGGAAACAGCTTTCGGCTGATCGTCCAGGACAAGCCGATGCTGATGCTGGGAGGGGAACTCGGCAATTCCAGCGCGTCGAGCGCCGACTATATGGCGCCCCATTGGCAACGGCTGCACGACATGCACCTCAATACCGTGCTGGCACCCGTATCATGGGAGTTGATCGAACCCGTCGAGGGGCATTGGAATTTCAGCAATGTCGACCTGCTGATCGAAAACGCGCGCAAACATGATCTGCATCTCGTGCTGCTCTGGTTCGGCGCATGGAAGAACAGCATGTCGAGCTATGTTCCCGCCTGGGTGAAGCGCGACCAACGGCGCTTCCCACGCGCGCAATTGCCCAACGGACAGGGCGAGGAAATCCTGTCGGCCTTCTCCAGCGACGCCCTCGCGGCGGACGCGCACGCATACCGCGCCCTGCTCGATCATATCCGCGCGATCGACGGCGAGCGGAACACCGTATTGATGGTGCAGGTCGAAAACGAGATAGGCATGTTGCCTGTCGCCCGGGATTATGGCCCGGCCGCCACCGCGGCTTTCCAGAGCCCCGTGCCGCAGCCGCTGGTGGACTATCTCGTGGCGCATCACGCCACTCTGACACCCCAGCTCAAATCCCTGTGGGAAGCGCATGGCGGCCTGCGTCATGGAAACTGGGCCGATCTGTTCGGGCCGGGAGACGGCGCCGAAGAAATCTTCACGGCCTGGTATTACGCCCGCTACGCCGACCAGATCGCGGCCGCCGGCCAAGCGGCCTACGATCTGCCCATGTATGTCAACGTGGCGCTCAACCGGCCGGGCAAGGCGCCCGGCGAATATCCGAGCGGCGGGCCGCTGCCGCACCTGATCGACATCTGGAAGGCCGGCGCGCCTCATATCGACATGCTGTCGCCCGATATCTATTTTCCGAATTTCAGCGATCTCGCGGCACAGTATCGACGGCCGGACAATCCGCTGTTCATCCCCGAAGCGAACAGAGCCGACAACCCGAACGTTCAGGCCAACGCCCTCTATGCGATCGGCACGCTCGGCGCGATGGGATACAGCCCGTTTTCCATCGAATCGGTGGACGATCGGCCCAACGCGATCACACCGCTCTACGATCTGCTCACACAGCTCACCCCGGCGATCCTGGCCGATACCGGCACCGGTCGGATGGCAGGTTTCCAGCCTCGGACGCTGTTCGACGGCACCGTCATCGCCGAGCCGCAAAGCGCCGATATTGGCGGCTATCGTTTCACGGTGCGCTTCGCCTCCCCGCAAGGCAGCGATGAGGGCGGCAAGGCGCATCATGCCGCACTCATCCTTCAGACCGGCCCGGAGGATTATCTCATCGCCGGAACCGGCGTGGTCGTGACCTTCGCACCGCTTGGCGACGGGCCGCCCCTGGCCGGAATCGACAATGCCTGGGAAGGGCATTTCGACGCGACGGGCGCCTGGAAACCAGGCCGCCTGCTCAATGGCGACCAGACCAACCAGGGCCGTTTCATCCTTCTTTCCCCCGGCGAGATGCAGATCCAGAAGATACGCCTCTACAGATATCGATAAGGGCCGGCACGGCGCATCGACCACCGAATGATATTTCGTAACCATCAATATGCTATTTGACAGGTTACATTGAATATGAGAGACCTCGTTACAGACGGCCGACAGGATTCATGGCTGGCGATGAGGGAAGGATCGGAAGATGAGCAACGACGAGGTAACGGTGGTGTTGGCCCATGCGGCCTGGGCCGATGGTTCGAGCTGGTCCCGCGTGATCGGTCTGCTTCGCGCGGCAGGGCTGCGCGCGATCGCGGCACCCCTGCCGTTGACCAGCCTCGCCGACGACATTTCGGCCCTCGATCGCGTGATCGCGCGCACCGAAGGGCCGGTCGTGCTCGTTGGCCATGCTTATTCCGGCGCCGTCATCGGCGCCACTCGTACCGATCGGGCGAAGGCCCTGGTCTATGTGAATTCGCTCGTCCCCGACGAGGGCGAGACGGTGCTCGACGTCTTCACCCGTGTGGCACCCCACCCCATGGCCCCCAAGCTCGCTCCCGACGCGGATGGCCTGATGTGGCTGCCCGATGAGGCTTTTGGCGAGGCATTCGCCCAGCAAGCGGATGAGCGCGAGCAAGCCGTTCTGGCGGCCGTGCAGCGGCCGATCTCCATCGAGGCGATCACGGCTCCCGTGGAGCGCCCACGTTGGCACGATCTGCCGAGCTGGTATCTGATCGCCCAGGAGGATCGCATGATCCCGGAGGAAAATCAGCGCTTCATGGCAGAGCGGATCGGAGCGACAATCCTCTCCCGCCCCCTCGACCATTGCCCGATGATCGGCGCCCCTGAACTCGTGGCGGAGATCATCCTCTCGGCCGTTCGGGCCTGACCGGACGCAAGGAGGATGAGATGGGCACGCCACAGGCTGGATCACACCGTATGGAAGCGTTTTCCGACGGCGTGCTGGCGGTCATCATCACGATCATGGTGCTTGAGCTGAAGCCTCCGATGGGGCCGGATCTCGCGGCTCTGCTGCCGCTCTGGCCTACCGCCCTGAGCTACGCGGTCAGCTATCTGTTCATCGCCATCATCTGGATGAACCATCACCATCTGCTGCGTTTCGTGCGCCATGCCACGCCTGCGCTGCTCTGGCTGAACTTCGCGCATCTGTTCGCCGTTTCGTTGCTTCCGTTCGCGACAAACTGGATGGCGGATACCAGGCTCTCGGCCGCCTCGGTCTCGCTCTACGCTGGACTGTTCGTGGCGGTGAACCTGCTTTACCTCGCCTTCGAACGCGAGGTGATCCGTCATGCCGATGCACGGCAGTTTCCGGTCGCCATCCAGCGATTGGTGCGCAGGCGATCGATCATCACCGTTTCCACCTTCTCTCTCGCAATGGTGGTGGCGATCATTCTCCCCTGGCTCGGCTTCGGGCTGATCTGCGGATCCCTGCTGCTCTACCTGCGGCCGGAATCACCCGTGCATGGAATAACCGCGTGACGGCAACCATATCGGTTACAATCATTCAAAGGGAGACTCCCGTGAAGAATTCGGTCGCTATCGTCACCGGAGCGAGCCAAGGCATCGGCCGCTCCACCGCAATCCGGCTCGCCAAGGATTTCACCAGTCTGGTGCTGGTCGCCCGCAGCCGGGAGAAACTGGAATCCGTTGCCGAAGAGATACGCGGTCTCGGAGCGGAAGCCCTCATTTTGGTGGCCGATCTCGCCGATCCCGCAGCGCCGGCGAAAATCGTGGAGGCTGCCCTCTCGCGGTTCGGACGGATCGACGCGCTCCTCAACATCGCAGGCGCCGTACCCCAGATCGACCTGCTCGAGATGACGGACGAGCAGTGGGATGCCGGCATGGCCCTTAAATTACACGGGGCTCGTCGCCTTACGATCGCCGCCTGGCCTGCCCTCAAAGAGGCAAGAGGATCGGTCGTGCTGATCTCGGGCAACTCGGCTCAGTTCCCAAAGGCTCCTTATGCAGCCGTTGGCACGATCAACGCCGCGATCGTTGCGCTCGCGAAAGCCTTTTCCGATCGAGGCATAGAAGACGGCGTTCAGGTGAACAGCGTGCTGCCGGGACCGGTGATGACTGGGCGCCGCCGATCGTATCTGGAGCGTTGGGCGCCCTTGCACGGCCTGTCGGTCGAGGATGCGACGGCAAAATTCCCCAGGGAAGCCGGCATCGCCCGCTACGGCGAGCCGGAAGAGATCGCGGAGCTTATGGCCTTCCTGGTATCGCCGGGTGCCAAATGGATGACGGGGTCGGCCCTCCGCATGGACGGGGGTGAGGTGAAAGCCATTTGATGCGAGCGGGTGCCGCCGACAACGGCGGCGCCCGTTGCGATGTCCCGAGCCGCGGGATGGCGGGGAGGCCTGCCTCGATCGCTGGAGGGGCCTAACGGCTGAGGCGGATTACGCCATATATAGTGGCGACCATGCTCCCGATCGCGGCCAAGCATCGGCTGCAATAGCGGCAAGCCGATCGTCGGTGCGAATGAACCAAAGGCCTGCTGCCGATAACAAAGAATATGCGCGCGGGGCTGGCAAGGCGTTGCGCGCGACCTATGACCGGGACGGCCCCGCAAAGCGTGAGGTAGAGTATCGTGCGACCCACCGCCCACATCCATGCCATCGGCACCGCCGTGCCCGCGCATGACGTCCATGCGCCCTTCATCGCGTGGGCGTCATCGAGGATCGCGGATCGGCGCGAACAGGCGCTGTTCCGGCGGATGGCGGCGCGATCGGGCATCGAGCATCGCTGGTCCGTCCTGCCGCGAGCATCGGATGGCGGCTCGCCCGTGGAGCCCGGAGGCTTCTACGCGGGCAACCGCCTGCCTTCCACGGGGCGGCGCATGGCGTTCTACGCCGAGGCCGCACCGGCGCTGGCGCTCGATGCCATCGAGGCGCTGAAGGAGAAGACGCCGATCGAGGGCATCACCCATCTCGTGGTGGCAAGCTGCACCGGTTTCGTCGCCCCCGGCGTGGATCAGATCATCGCGGACAGGCTCGGCCTCGATCCCGGCGTCGAGCGGACGCTGGTGGGCTTCATGGGCTGTTACGCGGCCGTATCGGCGCTGCGCGTGGCGCATCATATCGCCCGATCCGAACCGCAGGCGCGCGTGCTGGTCGTCACCGTCGAGCTGTCGACCCTCCACCTGATCGAAACGGGCGAGATCGGAGCGCTGCTCGCCATGCTCCAGTTCGCCGACGGCGCGGCCGCCGCGATCGTCAGCGCCGAACCCTCCGCGCTTGCCATCGAGCGCTTCTTCGCCGCCACACTGCCCGACAGCCGCGACCTCATCCGCTGGACGATCGGCGACGAGGGTTTCGAGATGCACCTCTCCGGCGAGGTGCCCGGCCGCATCACCGGCGCGCTCCACGACCCCGACACCCGCCAGCGCATCCTCGATGGCCGACGCGCCGACGAACTGACATGGGCAGTCCATGCCGGCGGCCGCTCCATCCTCGATGCGGTGGAGACCGCGCTCGGGCTTCCCGAGGACGCGCTTGCGCCCTCGCGCTCGGTGCTTCGGCGCTTCGGCAACATGTCCTCGGCGACGCTGATGTTCGTGCTGGCCGATCTGATGGAACGCCCCGCGCCTTCGGACGGCGTGGCTCTGGCATTCGGCCCCGGCCTGGCTGCGGAGGGCTTCGCTTTCCGGGGCACCTGATGCGCCCCGCCGCCTCAGCGGATGCGCTCGACCGTGAGGCGGAACGGGAAGCGCCGGGCGATCGTCACCCGGCTTGGCGAGACGCCCGCTTCTTCGAGGATCGGCGGCCACTCATCCGGGCGGAAGCTCCGCGCAATGGAGAGCGTGCCATCCTCGCGGACGATCCGGTGGACCCGCATCAGCCGCGCCAGCAGGGGATAGCCGCCATGGGCGAACCGGTGGCGGTGCAGATCGGAGATCAGCCAGCCGCGCGCCGACCCCGCCTCCATATGGCGGATGAACGCATGGAGCTGCGCGTCGGTCATGTGATGCGTGACCTGGCTGCTGACGATGAAGTCGATCGGCCCTTCGACATCATGATAATCGCCCGTCCGGTAATCGATGGCGAGATCCGCGGGCGTCGCGGCGCGGGCGATGCCTTCGCTGCGCGGATTGAGATCGACGCCCACCAGATCGGCCGCGATGCCGCGCTTCTTCGCCCAAACGGCGATCGCACGCAGTATGTCGCCCGCGCCGAAACCCACATCCAGCAGGCGAAAGCGGGGCAGCCCCTTCGTCGCCCGTTCGAGATAGGCGAGCGTCGGATGGGCCGTGAATGTCCAGCGATTGACGCGCGACAGATCGCGCAGAACCTCGGCATAGGTTTCGGGATCGAGATCCAGCGCGTCCATCTGCTCTTCCGTGCGGCATCGAAGTGCGAGCGTGGTCATGGCTCCTCCTGACGCTTCTTCTATGGGCATGGAAAGAGAAATGCGTGGCCTGATCCGGTGCCGACTTAACGCACGACGATCGTTCCGGTCATGCCGAAGCTGCTGTGCATGAAGTGGGAGCAGTGGCTCTTGTAGGTGCCCGGCCGGCCGGCCATGAGCCGCACGTCGACCGTTTCCTTTCCATCCACGTCGACCCCGCCATTCCTGACCTTGGCGCGGTCCTCCGGCGCGATATTGGCATCGGCGAAGAACTCCCTCGCGACGAAATCATGCCCGCCGGACGCGGCGTTGGAGAAGCGGAGGCGATAGACCACGCCATGTTGCAGCGTCAGCGTCGCCGGTGTGAACCTGAAGTTGGAAAGCTCCACCGAGACAGTCTGTGCGCCGGTCCATTCGGGCGGCTGGGCGTTGCTCATCGGAGCCAGCAGAGCAACGGCAAGCAAGGCCGGGGCCATCGAACGGCGCATCTGTTCCTCCAGTGTCGGTAACCGGCCCCGAGGGGGGAAGGGACCGGGCCATCGGCTCATGGCTTTGTTCTGTTCGGCGAGGGTGCGTATCGGTTCATGGAGTGACGACAGAGCGTTCCTTTTGGCCGACGAAGCGAAGGCGCCATTTCACTCTCGACAGCCCTGCACCTGCAAGAGGATAAGGATTTGAACCTTTCCCGCGCCACCGGCCACTGATGACCGTGACGCAAGGGAGCCGGGGTCTTGTCTGGATACGGCATGGCGAATGAGAAGCAGCGGGGGCCTGCGGTGCCGCAGGACGAAGCCCGCCTGATGGCGCGGATCTGCGCGCAGGATCTCCCCGCCTTCGAGGAACTTTATCGCCGCTACCGCCCACGCCTCGCCCGCTTCCTCGCTCACCTGTTGCGCCGGCCGCAACTGGTCGAGGAGGTGTTCAACGACACGATGATGGTCGTCTGGAGCCGGCCGGACAGCTTCAGCGGCGCCAGCAAGCTTTCCACCTGGATATTCGCCATCGCCTATCGCAAGGCGCTGAAGGCCAGCCGGCGGGAAGATGAGCCGATCGAGGACGCCCACGCGCATGAACGCGTCAGCCCCGATGCCGGGCCGGACCAGCAGGTTGGCCAGCTTCGCGTGCAGCAGGCCTTGCTCGGCGCGATCGGCCAGCTCTCGCCCAACCATCGCGCCGTGGTGGACCTCACCTATTTCCACGGCGCCGGCTATCGGGAGATCGCCGAGATCATGGATTGCCCGGTCGATACGGTGAAGACGCGCATGTTTCACGCGCGCCGCCACCTCAAGCGGATGCTCGCCGGCGAGTTCGCGGACTGGTTGTAGGGGCAGACGATGGACAACATCCTTCGCTTCAACGGCAATCCGCATCTGGAAACCGAGCGCCTGCTCCCATGGTACGTCACGGGACAGCTCGACCCGGAAGATCGCCTCCAGGTCGAGGCCCATCTGGCGGAATGCGAGGAATGCCGCGCCGAATTGCTGCTCGAGCGCAGGCTCGGCACCGAGGTCGCGCGGCTTCCGGTCGAGACCGGGCTCGATTGGGAGGCGTTCAGCCGTCGCCTCGATCCGGCCTCGCCGCCGCCCGAAGGCAAGGTTTTCCCGATGATCCGCCGCGCGCTCGCCCGGCCGGGACGGACCGGCTGGTTCCTCTCGGCCCAGGCGGCCTTCATCGCGGCATTGGCGGTGCTCATCGTGCCCGTCCTCCGCCCGGCCCCCGCGCCCTATCACGCCCTCGGCGCGGCGCCGGCGCCCGCCAACGGCAACGCCATCGTGATCTTCCGGCCCGACACCAGCGAACAGGCGCTTCGCGAGACGCTCAACGCCAATGGCGCGCGTCTGGTGGACGGGCCGACGGCGGCCGACGCCTATGTGCTCCATCTGCCCGCCGAACGGCGCGAGGCGGCGCTTGCCCGATTGCGCGCCGACCATGACATCGTGCTTGCCGAGCCGATCAACGCGGGCGCGACACCATGAGCCGCCGCTTCCGGGGGATAGGCCTGCTGCTGGCCGGGCTCTGCGGCCTCATCGCCGTCGCCTCGCCGGGCTGGAGCGCCGATACGCCTTCGCCCGGACAACAGATCCTCGTCCTGCTGCGCCTCGCGCCCGAGCATTACCGGCCGGGCGGCGACTATGGCGGCAGTTATGGAAGCTCGCCCGCCAGCGGCGCGCGGGATCGCCTCGCCCGGCACATCGCCAAGGCCCATGGCCTGACGCTGGTGACCGACTGGCCGATGCCGCTGCTCGGCCTCGACTGTTACGTCATGGCCGTGCCCAAGGGGCGGACGACCGATGCCGCCGCCGCCGAAGTCTCGCATGATGCGGGCGTCGCCTGGTCCGAACCCATGCACATCTATCGCGCACAAGGCAGCGCCGCGTGGAAGGAAGACCCGCTGTTCCGCGCCGAACCCGCCGCGCACGAATGGCGGCTGGCCGATCTCCACAAGATCGCCACGGGCCGCGGCGTCACCGTCGCGGTGATCGACAGCCGGATCGAGAGCAACCATCCCGATCTCGCGGGGCAGGTCGCGGTCCAGCAGGATTTCGTCGGGGACGGCAGCACAGCACCCGAGCTGCATGGCACCGGCGTCGCCGGGGTCATCGCCGCCATCGCGGGCAACGGCATCGGCATCGCGGGCGTAGCGCCCCGCGCGAGATTGATGGGTCTGCGCGCCTGCTGGCAGACGGCCGGGAAGACGCCCACCGCTCCCGATACCCTGTGCAACAGCCTCAGCCTCGCCAAGGCGTTGCACTTCGCGATCGATCATCGCGCTCAGATCATCAACATGAGCCTGAGCGGCCCGCCCGATCCACTTCTGGGCCGGCTGATCGACATGGGGCTTGCGCGCGGCGCGACGCTGGTCGCGGCGATCGACCCGAACCAGCCCGATGGCGGCTTTCCCGCCTCCCATCCGGGCGTCATCGCCGTGGCGGAGGAAGGCATGGTTCCGCCTTCGGCGAAGGGCTATCTTGCGCCGGGGCGTGACATCCCGACCACGCAGCCGGGGGGACGATGGTATCTGGTGAACGGCAGCTCCTACGCGGCGGCGCATGTCAGCGGGCTGGCCGCGCTGCTTCGCGAGAAGCGCGTGGCTGCCGGCGGAGCGCTGGCATTGGTATCGGCCAGGCCCGGCGGCGGCATCATCGATGCGTGTGCCTCGCTGTTGCGTGCCGCGCGGCCCTGTGACTGCGCCTGCCCGGCCACGGCGGAACTCGCGGCGGATATCCACCGCTAGACCGATCCGCTTCCTCCTCGGCATGATGCTGGTTGCAAGCATCGGAGCGCCGGCCGCCGCCCAGCTTGGCGGAACCGTCTCCTTCCAGACCGACGATTATTTCCGCGGCCATTCGCTGAGCGAGGGACGGCCCGTCGCGACGCTCGATCTCGCCTATGACGATGCTTCCGGCCTCTATCTGGCAGGCGCCGCGACCGGTGTCGCGACGCGTCATTCCGGCGTGAAGCTGCTCGGCTTCAGCGAGAATATCGGCTTCGCCCGGAAGATCGGCACCAGCCCCGTGATCGACGTCGGCCTCACCGACACCCATTACGACGCCTACGACAGCGGCGGCACCAAGGCGGATTATCGCGAGGTCTATGCGGGGTTCGTCACCGATCATGTCGCCGCGCACGTCCACTACTCGCCGCACTATTTTCGGAGCGGCGTCTCGGCGCTCTATGCTGATGCGGACGGCGTTCTGCGCCCCTTCCCCCTCTGGCGGCTGACGGGCCATGCCGGTGTGCTGACACAGCTCGACGGCCCGCGTGCGCCGGGCGAGCCGTACACCCGTTATGACTGGAAGCTGGGCGTCGGCCGTCGCCTTGGCCCGTTCGATCTGCAACTGGCCTGGGCGGATGGCTCACCGGGGCCGGATTATGATGGGGGAGAGCCTCATCATCGGGGAGCCCTCGTCTTCGGCATGAGCTACGCGTTCTAGAAAGCCGTTGAACGATCCGGGCGGAAGACGGAACCAATCGGAAGCTGCCGAAGCCTGAACACCAGCCCCGAAGGAGAAGGGGATTTGCATCATCCCCCATTATCGAACCCGCCTGCCCGGCCCCGTCGCGTGGATACGCTGATCGTCGGCGGCGGCCCGGCCGGCGCCGCCGCCGCGATCGGGCTGGCCCGAGGCGGGCGTTCGCCGCTGATCCTCGAACGACAGCGCGAGGGCGCGGATGCGCTGTGCGGCGGATTCCTGAGCTGGACGACGATCGCCGCGCTGGAGCGACTGGGCGTGCCTGCGGAAGGTCTGGGCGGCCATCGCATCGATCGGATGAAGATGTTCGCCGGCCACCGCACCGCCTGCGCGCGCCTGCCCGCGCCCGCGATGGGCATTTCCCGGCGACGGCTCGATGCCTGCCTGCTCGCCCGCGCGGAGCTGGAGGGAGTCGCCGTGGAACGGGGCGTGGCCGCGTCCCATTTCGACGATGGTGGGATCACCACCGCCGACGGCGCCCTGCTGCGCTTCGATAGGATGGTGCTGGCTACCGGCAAGCATGAGCTGCGCGGCCTCGCCCGCCCGGCGGCCGAAGGCGATCGGATGGTGGGATTGCGCTGGCGACTGGCGGCCTCGCCTCGGCTACTCGAGATATTGGCCCATACCATCGAGATTCATTGCTTCCGTGGCGGCTATGCGGGCCTGGTGATGCAGGAGGAAACCGCCAATCTCTGCCTCGCCGTCAGCCGGCGGCGGCTTGCCGAGGAGGGCACGCCGGATGCCCTGCTGCTGGCATTATCGCGCGAATGCCCGGCACTGGAGGGGCGATTGTCGGCTTCCTCCGGCTTGGGCGAGCGGCAGGCGATCGCCAACATGCCTTATGGCTGGCGGGCGCGATCGAGCTTGCCCCATGTCTATCGGATCGGCGATCAGGCAGGGGTCATCCCGTCGCTGGCGGGCGAAGGGCTCGCGATCGCGCTGGTGAGCGGTACACGCGCCGCGCGGGCCATATTGCAAGGCCGGGCGGCCGAGACGTTCCAACCCCGCCTCGCCCGTCATCTGCGCCGCCCCATAGGCGTCGCCGGAGCCATAGCGGACCTCGCATGTCGGCCCGGCGGCGCGCGAACCATCGTCGCTCTCGCCGGCATGTCCCCGGCGATCCCCAACCTCGCGGCACGGCTGGCGCGCGTGCGGCCGGCCTGATCGATGATCGGCATTGACGTCCCCCATCCGGCACAGTGAGATGGGCGAACAGGGACAGGGGTCAGAACAATCATGCAAAGTTGGAAGTGGACGGCGGCCCTGGCGGCTTGCGTCATGCTGGCATCGCCCTCCGCCGCCGAAACGGTGGTGGTCACGGCGGCGCAAATGGTCGACGTGCTGGCCGGCCGGGAGATCGCCAAGCCGCAGATCACGATCGTCGACGGCCGCATCACCGCCGTCGGCCATCAGGGAGACGCGATCCCCGAAGGGGCGAAACGCATCGATCTCGGCGAGCGGACCTTGCTGCCCGGCCTCATCGACATGCACGTACATCTGACCGCCGATCCGCATTTCAGCGGCTATACCGGCCTCGAATTCACCGACAATTTCTGGACCGTGGTGGGCGTCGCCAATGCGAAACGCACGCTGGAGGCCGGCTTCACCACGGTGCGCAACGTCGGATCGGCCAATTATGACGACGTGGCCCTCAAACAGGGCATCGAGCATGGCTATATCGCCGGACCACGCATCGTCCCCGCGACCTACGCGCTCGGCTCGACCGGCGGGCATTGCGACGCGACCGAGTTCCCGCCCTCGATCACGACCCCGGCGGCCAATATCGCCAATTCGCCCGACGAATATCGGGCGCTCGTCCGCAAGGTCCACAAATATGGCGCCGAGGTCATCAAGGTCTGCATGACCGGCGGCGTGCTTTCGAAGGGCGACTCCGTCGGCGCCCAGCAGGTCTCCTACGACGAGATCAAGGCGATCGTCGACGAGGCGCATATGCTCGGGCTGCGGGTCGCGGTTCACGCCCATGGCACGGCCGGCATCAACGATGCGCTGCGTGCCGGCGTGGATACCGTCGAACATGCCAGCCTGGCGGACGAGGAAAGCTTCAAACTGGCGAAGGCGCATGGCGCCTGGTTCGACATGGACATCTACAACGACGACTACATCCTCGCCGAGGGCGCGAAGAACGGCATGTTCGCGGAAAGCCTGGCCAAGGAAAAGATGGTCGGCCTCAAGCAGCGCCAGACGTTCCGCGCCGCCCATGCGGCGGGCGTGAAGATGCTGTTCGGAACCGATGGGGGCGTCTATCCGAACGGCGACAACGCCCGGCAGTTCGCCAAGATGGTCGAGTGGGGAATGACGCCTCTCGAAGCGATCCAGGCGGCGACCAGGAACGCAGCCGAGGCGCTCGACGAAACCGCCGATGTCGGCGCGATCGCTGCCGGCCGATATGGCGATCTCGTCGCTGTCGACGGCGATCCCCTGCGCGACATCCGCCTGCTCGAGCATCCCGCCTTCGTCATGAAGGGCGGCGATGTCGTCAAAAGGCCTTAGGCCCGCGCGCTGAAGGACAGGTCGGGGCGGCAACCGAGCGCCTTGCCCCGACCGGCGTCTCCGATATCATAGCGACATGGTCACGCGGCGTCAGCTTATCGGCTCCTCCCTCTCTTTGGCTGCGACGGCGGGGCTCGCCGCGCCGCCGAAGACTGCCGGTCGGCTGAAGCAGTCGGTAAGCCGCTGGTGCTACGACAAGATTCCGCTGGACGAACTCTGCGCCTTCGCCGTCAAGGTCGGGCTGCAAGGCATCGATCTTCTGAACCCAGCGGATTATGACACGCCTCGCCGGTACGGGCTGCGCTGCACCATGGGCTATGCCGCGGACGTCATGACGATCGCCGACGGGCTGAACCGGCGGGAAAACCATGCCGCCATCGAACAGGCCTTCCGCACCGGCATTCCGCTGGCCGCCAGATCGGGCGTGCCGAACGTGATCGCCTTCTCGGGCAATCGCCGCGGCCTGTCCGACGAAGAGGGCGCCGCCAACACCGTCGCCGGCCTCAACCGCGTCAAGCGGATCGCCGAGGATAACGGCGTCACCATCTGCATGGAACTGCTCAACAGCAGGATCAACCATCCCGATTATATGGCCGACCATACCGCTTGGGGCGTGCGGGTGATGGAGGAGGTCAACTCGCCGAGGGTCAAGCTGCTCTACGACATCTATCATATGCAGATCATGGAAGGCGATCTGATCGACACGATCGGCAGGAATATCCGCTGGATCGGGCACTTCCATACCGGTGGCGTGCCGGGCCGCCACGAGCTTGACGACACGCAGGAGGTCAACTGGCACGCCGTCGCCAGCGGGATCGCCGATCTCGGCTTCCAGGGCTATCTGGCCCACGAGTTCGTGCCGCGGGGCGATCCGCTGCCCGCGCTGGCTCAGGCGGTGCGTATCTGCACCGTCTGAGCCGCCCGCTCACCCGCTCAGGGCGAGATGGTCAGCACACCTTTCATACCCGGATGGAACGTGCAGGCGAATGCCACCTTTCCCGCGCGCGCCAACGTGATCGGCCCGCTTTTGCCCGGAGCGAGATCGACGTTGAAACTGCGATCGGCGGCCGTCGCGGTATGTCGGAACAGATCACGGTTCACCCAGATGATCGTATCGCCCACATGAAGACCGGGCGGCGCGGCACCAAACGCCATCTTGTCGATAATGATCGTATAGGTCGCGGGAGGGCGTTGCCGGGCGTCGGCCGCCGTCACGACGATCGAGCCCAGAACAACCATGCCGAAAGCCAACCCTGAAAGGCGGGGCTTCGCCATCAGCCGATCTTCGTCGCGAGATGCTCGGCATGGGCCTGATGCTCGCTGAATAGCCGAAGCCCGGTTTCCAGCAGCGCCTTCAATTCTGGATTCTGGGCATCCGGGATCAGCCGATCCTTCAATGCCCCGTTCACCGTCCTGTGAAAGGCAACCTCGTTCGCGACATAGGCCCGGTCGAACGCCGTACCGCTATGCTGCGAGAGCTTTTTCAGTTCGTCCGCCGCGCCCTTGTTCAGGGCCACGCTGGTGGGATTGTCCTGCGGAGTGACGCCCAGCTTCTTGACCAGCGCAAGCGCCTGATCGTTCACCGCGGCATGATCGCGGACCATCTCTTCGGCGAACGCGCGAACATCCTTGTTCGTCGATTTGGCCAGAGCCTGTTTGCCGGCGGCGACGTCGATCGTTCCTGCGGTATAGGCAATATGCGCGATCTGCGCGTCATTGATCGCGCCGGTCTGCGCCGTCACTCCCGTCCAGGCCAGAAGCCCGGCCGTTGCTGCGAGTGCGATTTTTCCGATCATGATCTTCTCCCCATTCGACCGGCGACATGCCGATCCGTCACGCCATTGGATGCCGGCCTGTCAGAGAAGTTCCCCGCCGCGAAAATCGAAATCCGGGAACCTTGCGGCGTCGCCGGCATCCAATCGTCACAATCGGTTGAGAAGAGGTGCCGGGTGGATTTCTACGAAGGCCATATCGTCGATCAGCAGAGTGGCGATGGAAGAGAACTTGCCGCGAGCATCGATCGACCGGGGACGATGGCGATCGCCGAAGCCGTGCGGACTCTGATCGCCGCGACCGGCGAAGATCCCGACCGCGAGGGGCTCGCCGACACTCCGGCCCGCGTCGCGCGCGCCTGGCGCGAATGGTTCGCGGGGTATGCCATCGACCCGGCGGCGCTGCTGACGCGAACCTTTGGCGAAGCCGACGGATATCAAGATATGATCGTGCTCCGCTCGATCCCCGTCATTTCCACCTGTGAGCATCATCTGGCGCGGATCACCGGCGTCGCACACGTCGCCTACCGGCCGCGGGATCGCGTCGTCGGCATCTCGAAGCTGTCGCGTCTGGTCGATGCCTATGCCCGGCGCCTGCAATTGCAGGAACGGCTAACCAACCAGATCGCCAGAACGCTGGACTCCGTCCTTCAACCGCGCGGTGTGGCCGTGGTGATCGAGGCCAGCCACGGCTGCATGACGACACGCGGCGTCAATCAGCATGGCGTATCGATGGTCACGCAATGCTGGCTCGGTGATTTCCGCGACGATCCGATGCTGCGTCGTGAACTGCTCGACACGTTGCCGCTCGCGCGGCGCGAGCGCTAGGACATCGCCATGGGGCTTCATGCCGAAGATATCACGAGGATCGAAGATGTCGCGCTGGCGCATCGGATCGGGCAGCGCGACCCTGCCGCCGTGCGATTGATGACCGAGCGCAACAACCAGCGACTGTTCCGCGCCGCGTGGAGCATCCTCGGGGATCGCAGCGAGGCGGAGGATGCCGTGCAGAGCGCCTATTGCCAGGCGTTCGCGGCGATCCACAGCTTTGCCGGCCGATCGTCCCTGTCGACCTGGCTGACGCGGATCGTCATCAACGAAGCGCTGGGGCGAGCGCGTGCAGCCAGCCGCCGGCGTGCGCGGCTAGACGCGGAATCGGTGACGGATCTGGATGATTATCGAGACAAGCTGATGCAGGGATCGATTGAACAAGGGGCCGAAGCAGCACTGGCACGAAAACAAATGCGTATGATACTCGAAAAAGCGATCGCGACCCTTCCCTCCGATTTCCGGCTGGTGTTCGTCATGCGCGAAATCGAAGGGCTATCGATCGAGGAGGTCGCCGATGCGCTGGGCATCCTGCCCGCGACGGTCAAGACCCGGCTGCTTCGCGCTCGCCGGCGTTTGCGCGAGGCTCTGGCCCCCGAATTTCAGGCAAGTCTGATGGGTGTCTTCCCCTTCGCCGGCGTCGACTGTGCGGCGTTGACCGAGCGTGTCGTGAACGCCTTGTGCGGTGAGCATATAAGCTGACATCCTCACCGAGCGAACAATTGGGAGAGCGATCGATGAGTGAACGCTTCAGGATCGGCGATCATGTCGGCTGGAACTCCGAGGCCGGACATGTCAGCGGCCGGATCATCGCAATCCACACACAGAACACGAACTATAAGGGCTACACCCACCACGCGAGCCCGGATGAGCCGCAATATGAGATCAAGAGCGACAAGACCGACCATGTCGCCTTGCACAAGGGATCGGCACTGCGCCGCCTGGACGGCTGATGCTCCGGGTATGATCGCCTCATCTGGCGAAGGGGATCGTCAGTTCCTTCTCGTTCGTATCGACCACGAACACCGCCAGCAGCTTGGCGGGCTTGGTCGCGCTGGCGTTGGCGCTCACGCCATGGCGGTCGCCGGGCATCTCGGAGAAGCTCTGGCCGGCGGTGTAGGTCGTTACCGGTCCGTTGTTGACCTGGCTGCGGATCGCCCCCTCCAGCACCGTCGCGTAGATGAAGGCGGACCTGGCGTGGGTATGCCCCGGCGAAGAACCACCCGGCCCATATTCGACGAGCACGCCCTTGATGCTCTTGCCCGGCACGTTGGGCAGCACATGCTGATAGACGAGGGTAACCTTCGCGTTCTTCGCATGAGGCGCGTCCGCAAGCGCGCCGCCGAACGGCAGGGCGGCGAGAAGCAGCGAGCAGAGGACAGGCTTCATGATTTCCCTCCTGTGATCGGCGCGCGGGATCAGTGGCCCATGCGCGGACGAGCGATCCATTCGTCGAAGCCGATCCGGCCAAGCCGGGCTTCGCCCTGTGGCACGAGTGAATCCTCCTCGACCCGGCCCCCGAAATATCGGGCCTCGGGATCGCTCACCACATCCCGCGGATCGCCGACCGCCTTCAGATAGCGTGCGATGAAAGCGTCGAAGGGCGCGCGTTCCGGCCCGGCGATCTCGACGATGCCGGAACGCGGCTTCGCCTGCGCCACCTCCGCGACGGCGGCCGCGACGTCGTCCGCCGCGATCGGCTGGAACGATCCCGGCGAGAGCCGCACCTTGTCCCCGCTCATGCTGGAATCCGCGATGCCGCCGAGGAACTCCAGGAACTGGGTGGCGCGGATGATGGTATAGGGAACGCCCGAAGCCTCGATCAGCTTTTCCTGAGCCACCTTGGCGCGGAAATAGCCGTTTTCGGGCGTCCGGTCGGTGCCGACGATCGAGAGCGCCACATGATGCCCCACGCCCGCCGCCTTCTCCGCCGCCAGAAGGTTTCGGCCGGATGTCTCGAAGAAATTCAGGACGGCATTGTCCTCGAAAGAGGGGGAATTGGTGAGATCGATCACGACCGCCGCCCCCGCCAGAGCCTCGTCGAGGCCTTCCCCGGTGAGGCTGTTGACGCCGCTGCTGGGCGAGCCGACAACCACGTCATGACCGCCCTGGCGCAGGAGGGGGACGGTCTTCGATCCGATCAAGCCGGTGCCACCGATCACCACGATCTTCATAGCGCGACCTCACCTCGTTCGCGCCGGCGCACCGCAAGACGATGGGGAGATACAAAACCCTCCCGCGATGACCGGGCCGCCAAGCCCCGACGAACGCCGACTGGTACGAGAACCAAGGGATAATGGGTTCCGCCGACTATAAGTCTTCGGGAACTCGACGGCAAGCGGCGCCATGCCCCAGAGCGGCGGCGGCGATGCTCATTCCCCGGATAACCGGTTCGGCATCCGCGATCCCTATGTAGGCACGTTTCTACATGTGACCCTGTGACAACATATCGCCGTTCCTCCACAGGAAAATCCGATCCGCTTATGCGGAAGGCCTCTTTGCCATTGCCCGTCCGGCCACAGTCCGCCTTTTCTGGGGCCTGGAATCAGGAGCGGCACGAACGATGGACGGAATGAGCAGCACCTTGTCAGACCGGCAGGCGATCTGGGCATTCGTGCTCGGCTGCGTCGCGGTCACTGCGGGGGTGTGCGCTCACCTGCCCATGTTCGCGATGGCGCGCGCGATGCATTATCGCCTGGCGGGTATGCCGATGGATCGCATGATGATCTTCGGCATGGGGCTCATCATCGCCGGCATCTTCGTGGCCGCTTATGGCCTGCTGCCGCGCAATGTCTCCGCACAGCGCGCCGTCGCGGCCGACATCGTCGTCGCCGCGCCGGAGGATGCGCATCTGGGCGCCTCCCACTGGGGATTGATGGCGATCCTCGTGATCGCGCTGGTGATCGACGTGATGAAGCCCGCCTCGCTCGGCTTCACCGTGCCGGGCATGGTGAGCGAATATGGCGTGCCCAAGAAGACCGTGTCGCTGGTGCCGTTCTTCGCATTGGCGGGCACGGTCATCGGTTCGGTGCTGTGGGGCTGGATCGCGGACATCTACGGCCGCAAGGCCTCGATCTTGCTCTCCGCGGTGATGTTCGTGGGGACGTCGATCTGCGGTGCGATGCCCAGCCTCGCCTGGAACATCGGCATGTGCTTCATGATGGGAGCGGCGGCCGGTGGCATGCTCCCCGTGACCTATGCCTTGCTCGCCGAGATGATGCCCAACCGCCATCGCGGCTGGAGCCTGGTTCTGGTCGGCGGGCTGGGTGCCGTCGGCGGTTATTTCGCCGCGAGCGGGCTTTCGGCGGTGCTCCAGCCCATCTTCGGGTGGCGCATCCTCTGGCTCGCCAATCTGCCGTCCGGGCTGATCCTCGTCGTGCTTGGCGCGTTCATCCCGGAATCCGCCAAGTTCCTCCTTTCCCGCGGCCGCGCGCAGGAAGCGGAAGCCGTCATGCGCCGCTTCGGCGCCAGGGCGCGCCACGCCAGCGCCGCGGTGATCGCCGCAAAGACCGGCTCACACGCTTTGTCCGGCCTCAAATTGTACGGCAAGCTGTCAGCGCTCAGCATGTGCGCCCTCACCTGGGGGCTCGTGAATTTCGGGCTGTTGTTGTGGTTGCCGGCCGATCTGGTCGCGAAGGGTTATTCCGTCGGCGTGTCGAGCAGGCTGCTGGCCGAAAGCGCGCTGATCGCCTTTCCGACCGTCTTCATCGCCGCTTTGCTCTACAGCCGCTGGAGCACCAAATGGTCGCTGGTGACGATGATCGCGGTGACGCTGGCGGGCCTTCTGCTCGTCCTGCGGCTCGAACTGGCGGGCAGCGGCAGCCCCGTGCTCCCGGTCGCGCTGCTGATCGTGGGCACCAACGGGATCATCGCGATCGTATTGCCCTACACGGCCGAAAGCTTCCCCCTGAAGGTCCGCGGCCGGGCGACAGGCTGGGTCGCGGCCTGCACGAAATCGGGCGGCCTGTTCGCGCAGGCGCTCACGATCAGCGGGATCATCCTGTCGATGGGGCTGTCATCCGCGCTCATCATGGTCCCGACGCTGCTGTCGCTGATCCTCGTCGCCTGGTTCGGCCGCGAGACGCGGGGAAGCGATCTGCGCGATCTCGACGCGGACAGCGGACAGATCGGCCATACGGAGATGATCTAGCCGGATCAGGCCAGCGTCGGGAGCCGATCCAGATGCTTGTCGAGCGTGACCGGATAATCCCGCACGCGCACGCCCGTTGCGTTATACACGGCATTCGCCACCGCCGCACCGACCCCGCATATGCCGAGTTCGCCCACCCCTTTCGCCTTCATCGGCGATGTCATCGGATCGACCTCGTCCAGGAAGATCACCTCCTGATGCGGGATATCGGCATGAACCGGCACCTCATAGCCGGCGAGATCATGATTGACGAAGAAGCCGAAGCGCGTGTCGACCGCCAGTTCCTCCATCAGCGCCGCGCCCACGCCCATCGTCATCGCGCCGATCACCTGGCTGCGCGCCGATTTGGGATTGAGGATACGCCCCGCCGCGCACACCGCGAGCATACGCCGCACGCGAATTTCGCCGGTCGCGGCATCGACCGCAGCCTCGACGAAATGCCCCGCGAAGGTCGATTGCTGATATTTCTTGCCGAGATCGCCATATTCGATCCCGTCCTCGCCGGTCAGCGGGCCTTCCCTCGCCGCCTCCGTCAGGTCGATGCTCCGGTTCCCGGCCTTCACATGTCCGTCGGCGAATAGCGCATCGCTGGAATTGATGCCGAGCTTCTGCGCCACCGCATCGCGCAGCTTGAGGCAGGCGGCATAGACCCCCGACGTCGAGTTGACCGCGCCGAACTGTCCGCCCGAGCCGCATGACACAGGAAAGGCGGAATCCCCCAGCCGGACCTCGACCCGATCGAGCGGCACGCCCATCGTCTCCGCGGCGGTCTGCGCGATGATCGTGTAGCTGCCCGTGCCGATGTCGGTCATGTCGGTCTCGACGACGATCCGGCCATCGCGCTCCAGCCGCACCCGCGCCGCCGACTTGAAGGGAATATGGTTGCGGAAGCCCGCCGCCATGCCCATGCCCACCATCCAGCGTCCGTCGCGGACGCTGCCGGGCCTCGCCGCCCGCTTCGCCCAGCCGAACCGCTCGGCCCCTTCGCGCAGGCACCGGATGAACTGGCGCTGCGAGAATGGTCGCTCGGGCTTTTCGGGATCGACCTGCGTATCGTTGCGAATGCGGAACTCGACCGGGTCCATCCCCAGCTTCTCCGCCATCTCGTCGATCGCGATTTCGAGCGCCATCATACCCGGCGCCTCGCCCGGCGCGCGCATCGCGTTGCCCTCCGGCAGATCGAGCACCGCGAGACGCATCGCCGTCATCCGGTTGGCGCCGGCATAGAGAAGCCGGGTCTGGCCCACCGCCGTCTCGGGGTCGCCACCAGGCAAATTGCCCGACCAGCTCTCATGCGCGATCGCGGTCAGCTTGCCGTCCTTCGTCGCGCCCAGCCGGATGCGCTGGATCGTTGCCGGACGATGCGTCGTGTTGTTGAACATCAACGGCCGCGTGAGCGCGACCTTGACCGGACGCCCCGCCGCCCTCGCGCCCAGAGCGGCCATCAGGGCGTCAGAGCGCACGAACAGCTTTCCGCCAAAGCCGCCGCCGATATAAGGCGATACGAGCCGCACCTGCTCGGGCTTCAGCCCCAATGTCTTGGCGACATCGCCCTTGCCCCAAGCGATCATCTGGTTCGACGTGTAGATCGTCAGTTGATCGCGATCCCAAACGGCCATCGACGCGTGCGGCTCCATCATCGCGTGCGACTGGACGGGCGTGGAGTAAGTGGCGTCGAGCGTCACCGGTGCCGCCGCGAAGGCGCCCTCGAAATCGCCGACCCTGGTCTCCGGGCTGCCGTTGAAGCCGCCACCGGGGGCGAGCGGCGCGCCGTCTCTGAGCGCCGCGAGGTCGAACGCCCCCTTCTCGCGGGCATATTCGACACGCACCAGCGCGGCGGCGGCGCGCGCCTGCTCGAATGTCTCGGCGACCACCACGGCGATCGCCTGATGATAATGCTCGATCTCCGGCCCGCCGAGCAATCTGGCGGTATTGAAGTCCCCCTTGCCGAGCTTGCCGGCGGTATCGGCCGTCACGATCGCCAGCACGCCCGGCGCGGCTTTTGCCGCAGCAAGGTCCAGCGCGGTGATCCGCCCCTTTGCGATCGCCGCTCCCACGACGAAACCATAAGCGGGGTTCGCCACGACATCATGGCGCTCATAGGCGTAATGCGCGGTGCCGGTGGTCTTGAGTGGCCCTTCGATCCGATCGGTCGCCTTGCCGACGACCCTGAGGCGATCGATCGGATTGGTCGTGGCGGGCGTATCGAACTTCATGGTTCAGGCCCTCGCTTGCGCCAGCACCGCATCGAGCGTGCGCTCGACGAGGGTGAGCTTGAACGCATTCTCCCGCGTCGGCGTCGCGCCGGCGAGCAGCCGTGAGGCCACCGCCTTCGCGCCGCGCGGCATCTCCGCCTCGGCAGCCTCGACCCGCCACGGCTTGGGCGCGATGCCCCCGATCGCGATACGGCCGCCGCCATCCTTCCGAACGATCGCTCCCACCGAGACGAGCGCGAAGGCGTAGGACGCCCGGTCCCGCACCTTGTGATAGATGTGCGTGCCGTCGATCAGCCTGGGCAGCGTCACGGCGGTAATGAACTCGCCCTTGCCGAGCGTCGTTTCGATATGCGGCGTCGTGCCGGGCAGCGTGTGCAGATCGACGATCGGGATGGTTCGGATGCTGCCATCCGCCCTCACGGTTTCCACCAGCGCGTCGAGCGCCCGCATCGCGATCGCCATGTCGCTGGGATGCGTGGCGATGCACGCTTCGCTCACCCCGATCACGCCGAGCGGCCGGCTGTAGCCGCCGATCGCCGCGCAGCCGCTGCCCGGCTGGCGTTTGTTGCACGGCTGGTTGGTGTCGTAGAAATAGGGGCAGCGCGTCCGCTGGAGCAGATTGCCGGCGGTGGTCGCCTTGTTGCGAAGCTGGCCGGAGGCGCCCGCCACGAGCGCGCGACTGAGCAAGGCATAATCGCGCCGCACCCGCTTGTCCGCGGCAAGATCGGTGTTGCGCACCAGCGCGCCGATCCTGAGGCCGCCTTCCGCCGTCGGCTCGATCCTGTCGAGGCCAAGTCCGTTCACGTCGATCAAATGCGCCGGCGTCTCGACCTCGATCTTCATGAGGTCGAGCAGGTTGGTGCCGCCCGCGATAAACTTGGCGCCCGGCGTGCGCGCGGCCCTGGCGGCGGCGTCTCCGGCGGATGTGGCGCGCTCGTAGGTGAAAGGCCTCATGCCCTCTCTCCCGCGACTTCCGCCATGGCTTCGGCGATGTTCGAATAGGCGCCGCAGCGGCAGATATTGCCGCTCATCCGCTCGCGCATCTCCATGTTCGTCGGCTCGATCGCCCCCATCAGGTCGGCGGTAACATGGCTGGGGATGCCCGCCTTGATCTCGTCGAGCACGGCGACCGCCGAGCAGATCTGGCCCGGCGTGCAATAGCCGCACTGATAGCCGTCATGCCTGACGAACGCCGCCTGCATCGGGTGCAGATGGCCGGGCGCGCCGAGCCCTTCGATCGTGGTGACCTTCGCGCCCTCGTGCATCACCGCCAGCGTCAGGCAGGAATTGATCCGCCGCCCGTCGACGATCACCGTGCAGGCGCCGCACTGGCCATGATCGCAGCCCTTCTTGGTGCCGGTGAGGTGAAGATGCTCCCTCAGCGCATCGAGCAAGGTGGTGCGCGTATCGAGTTCGAGTTGCCGCGGTTCGCCATTCACTTCGAACGTGACACTGGCGGTATGCGTCTCCGCGATCGAAGCCGGCGACGCCGCATCGGCCAAGGAGGGGATCGTCGTGGCGATCGCCGTTCCCACCATCATTCCGCGCCTGGACAGCTCGAAGTCGGAGAGGCTCGACAAGGCGTCATTCTCCCAGTCTGGACGCGGTGCGTCGGGAAATTGGCCATGACCATTCTCATACAGGCCTTTGCAGGAAGATGCAGCCGGAAAGAACGGCGCCTCTCGAGTGCGACACCTCGTCAATGCGTCGGGCGCGGACACGTTCCGAAGCTGGCGAGGGCTGCGGCCGCGCCGCCGTAACCTTCGCGCCACACTCGTCCACCCCGCGCTTCGCGAGCAGGTGTTCCGCTTGGCGCGCGGCAAGGATGCGGTTAGCGTGTTGCTCATATCGAACACCAAAAGGGGCCGCCATGATCCGCAAAAGCCTTCTGCTCGCAGCCGTTGCTTCGTTCGCCTTCAACGCAGCGCACGCCGCCGAGAGCAAATCTCCGACCGGCAAGACCGAGAAGAAGGCCGATGCCGCCGCCACCGCCGCGCCGGACAAAGGGGTGCTCTTCACCCCGACCAGCGCCGAAAGCGAAGGCAGCGTGACGGTGGGCGGAAAGGCGATCGCCTACCGCGCGGTCGCGGGCACGATCATCGTCCACCCCAAGGGGTGGGATGATGTCGCCTGGCGCGAGGCCTCGGCGAGCGACCTCGGCGACAAGAAGAATGCCAAGGCCGAAGCCTCGATCTTCTACACCGCCTATTTCGCCAAGGGTGCGCCTTCCGCGAACCGGCCGATCACCTTCCTCTACAATGGCGGCCCCGGCTCCTCGACGGTGTGGCTGCACATGGGCGCCTTCGGCCCGAAGCGCGTCGTCACCGCCGACGACAGCCACACGCCCGCCGCGCCCTATAGCCTCGTCAACAACGGCAACAGCCTGCTCGACGTGTCGGATCTGGTGTTCATCGACGCGCCCGGCACCGGGTTCAGCCGCATCGCCGGCAAGGACAAGGAGAAGGCCTTCTTCGGCATCGACGCCGACGCCTATGCCTTCGCCCAGTTCGTCAAAGGCTTCCTCAGCAAATATGGCCGCTGGAACTCGCCCAAATATCTGTTCGGCGAAAGCTATGGCACACCGCGTTCGGCCGTCCTCATCAACGAGCTGACCACCGACGACAATGTCGATTTCAACGGCGTCGTCCTGCTCTCGCAGATTCTGGATTTCAGCCTGTTCGCGGGGCTTCAGGGGGCCAATCCGGGCAATGTCGAAGGCTATGTGACCCAGTTGCCGACGATGGCGGCGACCGCCTGGTATCATAACCGCATTCCCGGCGGCCGGCCCGCCGCGCTCGAGCCCTTCCTGAAGGAAGTGGAGCATTTCGCCTCCACCGAATATGCCGCCGCGCTGGCGCAGGGCAGCGAACTCGATCCCGCCGCGAAGCAGCACATCGCCGAGAAGCTGGCCGGCTATACCGGCATCTCCACCGCCTATATCCTGAAGGCGGACCTGCGCCTCGACGGGCCGAACTTCTCCAAGCAGTTGCAGGATGCCGACGGGCTGACCACCGGTCGCCTCGACACCCGCTTCTCCGGCGCGGATATGGACCCGCTCTCCAAGGATGCGGACTATGATCCGCAGTCGGCGGCGCTCAGCTCGGCCTATGTGTCGGCATTCAACGATTATGTCCGCAAGGATCTGCATTACGGGCAGGACGAGGTGTTCAAGCCCAGCATCGACGTTTTCCCGCAATGGGACTGGAGCCACGCGACGCCCGGCCTGCCCGCGCTCAAGATGGTGGGCACGAGCGTGCTCCCCGATCTCGCCACGGCGATGAAATATAATCCGCAGCTCAAGGTGATGTCAGCCGGCGGCTATTATGATCTCGCCACGCCTTATTATCAGGGCTGGTACGAGATGCATCACCTGCCGATCCCGGCCAATCTCCAGCAGAATATCGAATATCATTATTACGAATCCGGCCACATGGTCTACGCGCACCCGGAAGCGGCGCGGAAGCTGCACGACGACGTAGCGAACTTCATCCGGCGAACCGACAATCTCGGGAACTGATCGATTCCGGCCGGGTGTCTATTTCGGCACCCGGCCCGCATACGGGAGATCGGGCCGAGCAATCACCGGTGGCGAAGTTCTATCTTCAAGGCATCCGGGCTGTCGTCGATGAGAAGATGGGCCGTATGAGCCGCCCCATCGAGGCTCGGGCTGAACCCTTTGCCATTCACCGTCGCATCGGCAGAGCCCGTCCATCCATGCACGGTGAGGCTGATGCGATGCCACCAGGGCACGAAATGCCCCGTCGGCCGATCGAAGGATAGGACGACCCCCGCTGTGGTGACGGTGCAGCGGATCTTCCGCCGGAAATAGGCCCCGCTCCGATAGGCCAGGCTATGGCCGTCATCGAGATAAAGGTCGCCCTCGCAGTTCTGGCCCGGATAGACGTCGATCGAAAGCGGCCCCTGCGGGGTTTCGGATGTGTTCTGGACGAGCGGCTGGCGCGGGATGATCGCGCCCGCCCGCACGAAGACGGGAAGCGTATCGAGCTTCGGCGTCTCGGAGATCGTGGAGCCGCCGGCGGTGCCCTCCATCTGGGTCTGCGCGGCCGCCTGCACCGGTCCGGCGGTCTGTCCAGCCTTCGCAGACGTGACCGGCTGGCCCGTCCAATAGTCGTACCATCCCCCCGCGGGGAGGCAGACGTCATAAGGCTGCGGCGATTCCGGCTTGGGCGGTGGCGCCACCAGAAGGTCGCGGCCCAGCGTGAAGCTCATCGACTGATCGCAGGTCGCGCGGATCGCGTCTGGATAATCGTAGAAGACCGGCCGCATGATCGGATCGCCGGTACGCGCATTCTCGTCGGCCAGCGCATAGAGATAGGGCAGCAGCCGATAACGCTCCTCGATGAAGCGGCGGCGGATGGCGAGATGGTCCGGCCCGTCGACCCAGGGTTCGGCGCGCGGCGTATCCTTGGCCGCATGATCGCGGAACAGCGGCATGAAGGCGCCGATCTCGAACCAGCGGGTCAGCAGGTCCGCGCTCGGACCGCCCGTGAAGCCGCCGACGTCGTTGGCGCTGTAGGAGAAGCCCGACAGGCCGAGATTGATGACCTGATGGACGGCGAGCTTGAGATGATCCCAGGTCGCGCTGTTGTCGCCCGTCCAGGTCGCCGAATAGCGCTGTCCGCCGGCATAGCTCGCGCGGGTCATCACGAAGGGGCGCTCGTCGGGGCGGAGCGTCGACAGGCCCTCGAAGGTCGCCCGCGTATTCTCCATGCCATAGACATTGTGGATCTCGGCATGGCTGGCCTCGCGCGGGGCGAAGTCGTCGCTGGCGACACGGTGGATATTGTCGAGCGGCATGGTGGCGGTCGGCGTCTTGAACACCGAGGGCTCGTTCATGTCGTTCCAGATGCCGGCGACACCCGCATCGAGCAGCGGCCGGAACAGCGTGCCATACCATTTGCGCGTGGCGACATCGGTGAAGTCCGGGAAGACCGATGGGCCGGGCCACACCTCGCCGACATAGACCTGCCCCTTCGCATCGCGCACGAAATGATGCCCGGCCATGCCCTGATCGTAGGGCGCATAGCCCTCTCCGGGCGCGGCCGCGACATGCAGGTCCGCGATGGTGACGAGGCGGAAGCCATCCTTCCGCAAACTCCGCGTCATGCCGGCGAAATCCGGGAAGGCCCTGGTGTTGATGGTGAAGGGCCGGTTGCGGTCCTGAAAATCGATATCGAGCCAGAGGACGTCGGTCGGGATGCGATCGCTGCGCAGGCGGGCCGCCACCTGCCTCAGCTCCGCTTCGTCCATATAGCTGTAGCGGGATTGCTGGTAGCCGAGCGACCAGAGCGGGGCGAGCGGCGCCTTGCCGGTCAGGTCGGTGTAGCGGCGCACCACTTCCGCCGTGGTGGGGCCGGCGATGACATAATAATCGATCGGCCCGCCCGGTGCGCCGAAACTGGTGACGTCGGGATCGCGATGGCCGAAATCGAACCATGCGCGCCATGTATTGTCGAACAGGATGCCGTAGCTGCCACCCTCCCCGCCGACCCCGATGAAGAAGGGGATCGACTTGTAGATCGGATCGGTCGAGCTGTTGAAGCCATAGGCGTCGGTGTTCCAGTCGACATAGCTCATGCCGCGCCGGTCGAGCGTGCCGCCGGTCTTGTCGCCGAGGCCGAAGATATGCTCGCTCTGCGGCAGTCGCTTGGAAAGCGTGAAGCCCTGCCCGTCCGCCGTCATCGGCCGGGCGGCATCCTGGGAGATGATGCGCCCCTCTGGATCGGTGACGCTGAGCCCTCCCGTCGCCGGATCGATATGCACCCGCAACGCGGTGGTGGAGAAGCCATCGGGTGTCGCGGTCACCACGACATGCTTCGCACGGATCGCGGCATCGACGGCCCAGCTCGCATCCTCGGGCAGATGGCCGTCCGCCGCGATACGGACACGCAGGATGCTGTCGGTGAGTGCCGTCACGCGCATGATCGCGGCGCCATGCCGGGCTTCGATCCCGCCGGGGATCGCCGCCAGCGTCCCCGTGGTGACGGCCGCTGGCGGCGCCGGCTGCGCGATCGCCGCCGATGCGCCGAGCGCCAGACACCACCATGCGACCGCGAGGCCGGAAACGCCTGTCTTCACGCGAAATCTCCCTGGAAACTCACTGATGCGCCGCAGCCATGCGATGAGGCCCGCCACGGGCAATCCGGTCGAGCAACTGGTCATGCGTCGGCTGACGCAGCACCTGATCGCGCACGAAGCCGAGCATGGCGCGGAACTGTGCCTTGATCGCTTTCGGTGCCGTGCGGTCGATGGGCGGCAGCCAACTGACCGGCGACATCCCCTGCCCCACCAGCAGCGCCCGCCAGCTATCGGGCGCGAAGCTTTCGTCCTCGAACGGCGCGATCTCTCCCCGCGCGAGGAAGGTGGCGAGGAGATGCTCCAGCTCCGGCGAGCGCCGGGCGCCGCGCGCGTCCGCCCAGAAGGGCGAGGGCAACGCGTTGCCGATATAGAAAGCCGACTGGAAATCCCGCACCCGGCCGAGCGCCGAGCGCATCACGCGGTTATATTCGGCCCGCTGCGCCGCGAAGCCCGCCGAGGCCGGGAAGCAAGCCAGCAGATGCACCAGCCCAAGCTGGACGACATGCAGCCCGACATCATGGACCGGATCGGCGACGCACGCCGCCTCGCCGATGGCGATGCAATTGCCCTCCCATGGCTCGGCCAGACATCCCGGATCGGCGGCGCGGATATCGATTCCTTCAAGCGACAGGCCGCCAAGCGCCTCGGCCTCCCGCACCGCCTCCCCGTCACCGCGATGCGCGCTCGACCATGCATGGAGCAGATGGGCTTGGCCGGCGGCGGGATGGAGCACGGTCCATCCGCCCTCCCCCAACCGGATCTCGGCATAAGCGGGCACCGAGGCAAGGCGCGGCGCCGTGGCGGTCAGGATGCGATCGACGGGGAAGCTCTCTCGCCAGCTTTCTCGCGGGCGACCGATGGAAAGCCCGCTGCCGGCATCGATGAAGAGCCGCCCTTCCACCCGCCGCCCATCGTCGAGGAGCAGCGCGTCGATACCCCTCTCTCCGCGTTCCGCCGCAACCGAGCGCGCTTCCAGCACCTCGACACCGAGATGCATGGCGAGCGCCTTGAGGCAACGGGCATAAGGGATCGCCGGCAGATGATAGCCATAATCGCTGCGGCCATAGGCCTCGGTGCTGTCGTCGGGGAAGAGGATACGCCCCTGCCGTGCGGCGGCGGCGGCCAGCGAGAAATGCTCCAGCGCCACATTGAGGCCAAGGCTGCGGGCCTTCAGCCAATAGGCGAAGAAATCCTGCCCCTCGATCCTCGTGCCGAACGAACCGAAAGGGATCATGAACGGCGGCATCGCGCCCGTCGTGTCGACGACATTCTGGCCGAGCGAAAACGCCCCGCCGGTCAGCCGCAACAACATGGCCTCGTCGATCCCGAGCCGGCCATGCAGCGCTTCGAGTGCCGGCAGGGTGGCATGGCAATCCGCCGCGCTGAGCCGGCTCGGCAGCTCGACCGCGCAGACCGCGACGCCCGCCGGCGCCAGCGCTTGCCGGATCGTCGCGGCGGCCAGCCAGAGCGGAGCGTCGCGGCCCGCGACGACGACACGATCGATCGCGCTCATGCCGTCATCCTGACCGCCGACCCGGCGCCGCAGTGGCGAGCGATGAACTCCTCATGCGGGGGCGCCGTGCCGAGACCCGCCTCGATCCGCGCCCGAAGATCGGCGAGACGCTGCTCCGTCTCCTCCAGCGACAATCGATCCGCGAGGCGACTATGGCCTTGGGGTTCGATCCCCTGCCCGATCAGCACCGAAAGCCAGCTATCGCGCGAGAACAGCCCATAGAGATAGCTCGGCGGGGCGGCGCTCTCCTCGAACAGCGCGATCTTGTGGGCCAGCGTGTCGGGCAGCGTCATGGCCCGCATATGGTCCCAGAGCGGCTGCCCCTCGCGCGCATTGGCGATGTAATGGAGCAGGAGGAAGTCCCGCACCCGATCATATTGCAGCGAGGAGAGCCGGTTGAACTCCGCCGCGAGACGCGGGTCGATCGGGCGCCCCGGCACCGGCATCAGGTTGGCGAGGTCCATCACCGCCGCCTGGATCAGGAAGATGCTGGTCGACTCCAGCGGTTCGAGAAAGCCGCCGGCGAGCCCGATGGCGACACAATTGCCCTCCCACATCCGCTCACGCCGCCCCGCCTGGAAGCGCAGCAGCCGCGGCTCGGCGAGCGGCGGGCTTTCCAGATGGGCGAGCAGCGTCTCCCTCGCCCGGCCCTCGTCGCAGAAGCGGCTGGAGAAGACATAGCCGTTGCCCACCCGATGCTGGAGCGGGATGCGCCACATCCACCCCGCCTCCCGCGCCGTGGCGCGCGTATAGGGGGTGAGCCGCCCCACCCGATCACACGGCACCGCGAGCGCGCGATCGCAGGGGAGCCATGCGCTCCAGTCCTGCCAGCCGACGCCCATCGCCTGCCCCACCAGCAGCGAGCGGAAACCGCTGCAATCGACGAACAGATCACCCTCGATCACCGCGCCCGACTTGAGCCTCAGCGCACGGACATGGCCGGTGTCGGCATCCTGCTCGACATCGAGTACCAGCCCCTCGATCCGCCGCACCCCGCGCCGCATCGACCAGCGCCGGATATAGTCCGCATAAAGCGAGGCGTCGAAATGATAGGCGTAGGCATAGGTCGAGCGGGTCGATGCCGTGTCCTCGGACGGCCATTCGAAGGCGTCGGCGCGGGCCAGGGCTACCGCGTAGCTATAGGCCTGTAGCGGGGCGACATCGCGCCCCGCCCGCCTCGCGCGCGCCCAGTGATGCTGGAAATCGACGCCCGCCCAGCGTTCGCCGAACACGCCGAAGGGGTGGATGTAGCGATCCCCGTCGCGTGTCCAGCCGACGAACTCGACGCCGAGTTTGATCGTCGCCTGCGTCTCGCGCATGAACTCGGCCTCGTCGAAGCCGAGCATGTCGTTGAACGTCCTGATATGCGGCAGCGTCGCCTCGCCGACGCCCACCGTGCCGATCTCGTCGGATTCGATCAGCGTGATGGCGTAGTCGCGCGGGTCGAGCAGACGGGAGAGACCGGCCGCCGCCATCCAGCCCGCCGTCCCGCCGCCGACGATGACCACCCGAAGGGGCCGCTCTGCCTGCATCCGCCTGTCTCCGTTTGGGGAGGATGGCGCCGTCGCGGCCACAGCCGGACGGCGCCCTGCCATCAGAACTTCACGCGGGCGCCGAACTGGACGCGGCGGTCGACCCGGCTCCAGTTGGCATCCCGATACACCGGCTTGGCGCCCGGCGTCGCAGGGGAGTCGCCGAAGACCTCCTGCTGATAGACGGTCGTCGTCCCGAGCAGGTTGGTGCCCTCGACCGACAGCTCCAGGAACTTCCAGGGCGAGAAGCGCAGCGATCCGTCGAGGAAGCCCGCCGCTTTCTGGAACACCGGAAGGCCGATGCAGCAATCCAGATTGTCCGTGAGGTAACGCGAGCGCCAGTTGTAGGCGAGGCGGAAGCCGATCGGCCCCTTCTCGTACAGGCCGACGACGTTGAACGAATGGGTCGAGATGCCGGCCAGGCGATGGGAGTCGATCGTCGAGGTCGGCCCGTTGACGGTCACGCCCGCGCCGAAGGCGCCTGTGCCGCCATCGGTCAGCGCGCCTTCCGTCACCAGGTTCGAGTTGTGGATGCCGGACTGATGCACATAGGTGTAGTTCGCCTGCATCCCGAGGCCGGAGAGCAGACCGGGCAGGAAATCGAAGAAGGTCTGATAGTTGGCCTCGAAGCCCATCAGCTTGCCGCCGCCCTTCTCATTGCGGGGTCCGCGCATGATGACAGTCTGGGTCGAGCCGTTGTTGGTGAAGTCCCGAGCGAACTCGCCATAGGCGATGCTGCCGTTGAGCTTCTTGAAGAAGCCGTCGATCGTGAAGGCCGAGCCGTGCGCCATGTAGCGCTCGAACGAGATGTCGATCTGATCGGCGGTGATCGGCTTCAGCCCGCCATAACCGGATTCCGCCTGGAAGACGAAGTTGTAGCCCTTCACATTGGCTGCCGTGTGCGGCCCATTGGGATCGGTATAGACGATGTAGGGCGAGTTCGCCGTCGGGTCGATCAGCGGCTGGTTGACCATCACATAGTTGCGCAGCAGGCCGATATCGGGCCGCGACATCGCGCGCGAATAGGCGAAGCGGACGTAATTCTTGTTGTCGAGCCCGAAACGCACGTTGAAGCTCGGCAGCCAGTTCATGTGGCCCGCCTTGAAATTGTTAGGCGTGCCGCCGCCATCGGCGAAAGCGCGAACGCTGTCGGTCAGATAGCAGGACGGATTGACGATGTTGGTGCCGCTGAGCGGCGTGTCGCAAGGCGCGAGCGTCAGTGCGTTGATGTCGGGGAAGCTGACGCTACCGTCACTCTTGTCCCAGGTCTTGACGGCGCGGACGCCGACATTGCCCTGCACCGTGATCCCGTCGAAGATCGTCGTCGAATTGCCGCCGAATTTCAGCATCGCATAGCCCGCCAGCGTCTGCTCGCGGATGTGCATGATCTCGGACGGCGTGTAGCAGCCCACCGTCGCATTGGCGCGATCGCAGATCGGCACATAACCGGGCGAGATCGGCGAATTGGTGTTGGCGCCGCTCAACGCGCCGACGAGAGCGTCATAGTCGCGCAGCGTCGCGCGGTTCAGATAGACGAGATCGTCGTTCGGATAGGTGCCGTTGCCGTAGAAGCCGTTGCCGAAGCTGGTCGATTCCCAGATGTTCGCGCCATAGCCCTGGAAGTCGCCGCTATGGCCGCAGGCCGCCGGATAGGGCGCGGGCGAGGTGTTGTCGATGTTGAAGCCCGGCCCGTTGCAGTTCCACGGCGCCGCGATTGAGGTCCAGTTGAAGGTCGAATAACGCACCGTCTGCTTGCGGTCCGCATAGCGCACGCCGACCTTCAGCGAGTCCAGCCAGCCGCCGGCATTGTCGAAATCATATTGCGTGTCGAAACGCAACGCGAGTTCCTTGGCGTTATCGTCCTCGCGGTGCCCCTGGATGAAGGGCATCCAGTAATTGTGCGGATTGGCGAGGCCGCCGTCGGCATAGTTGACGTTGGAGCCCGGCAGCAGCGTCACCTCGGGCGTGCCGTCCTTGTTCACCGCATATTGCATGTTCGCCATCGAGCCGACGGCGACGAGAATGTCATTATTGTGAACCGAGGCATCGATATGCTGCACGTCGAGATTGAAGTGCAGGCGATCGGTCGCGTCCCACTTGATATTGCCGGAAAGGTCGCGCGTGCTTTCGCGATGGTTGAAGTTGCGCGCCTCGTTCTGGAAATAGAGGCCCTCCTGCTGCGTCGCGCAGGATGAGCCCGCGCCGCAATAGTTCACGAAGGGCAGGCCCGGCACGGCCGAACCGTCATCGATATAATCGGCCGTGCTGCCGCCGCGCCAGTCGCCGGTCGGGTGGGTCAAGGTGCCCGAGACGATGTTGCCGTCGGAATCGAAGGTGAAGGGCGCGGTGCCCGGCGCCGGTTGCAGGATGCTCGCCGTACGCGGATTGAAGGACGAGGTGCCGTAGGCGTTGCCGTCGAAGATCACATGGCTGGCGCGCTCCAGCCAGGCATTGTGATATTTGGAGTTCGTGTACTGCACCGTCGCGCGCAGATTGCCGGCATTGTTCTCATATTGCCCGGCGACCGCGAGCCCGCGGCGCGTGCGGTCATAATCGACCTGCGAATAGCGGATGCCGTCCGGCACATAGGCCCAGCCGTTGCCGCCGAACGGATTGGCGGTGCAGGGCACCGTGCCGTTGTTGACGATCGCATGGCCGTCGGCGTCGATGTCGCCCGCCGAGCAATAGGTATCGATACGGTCCATAATCACGCTCTCGGTGCGCGTGACCACATGCGAATAGGCATAGTCGCCGAGGATACCGAACTTGCCGATCGGCGTATGGAAGACGTTGGAATAGATACCCGAGGCCTCGCCCGTCCACTTCTTCGAACGATCGCCATAATCGGCCTTGGCATTGGCCGAGATCACCTGCCCGTCGGTGTCGAAGGGCAGGCGCGTGCGCAGATTGACCGTGCCGGCGATGCCGCCCTCGATCATCTCCGCCGTCTGGTTCTTATAGGCGTCGACGCCGGCCATCAGCTCGGGCGAGACGTCGTTGAAGTTGAGCCCGCGCGAGGCATCGGCGGAGAAGCTGTCACGCCCGTTGAACTCGGTGCGGACCTGCGTGAGGCCGCGGATCAGCACGCCGGTCGGCTCGCCCGACGGGTGGGTGCTGTCGTCGTTCGACTGGAGGCGGTTGACGGTGATGCCCGGCACGCGCTGGAGCGCCTCGGACACCGACTTGTCCGGGAAGGCGCCGATGTCGGTCGCGGTGATCGAGTCCACGAAGGTGTCGGCATTCTTCTTGATGCCGAGTGCGGTATTGAGCGCGCCGCGCACGCCGATGACGACGATCTCCTTCGTCGCGTCGCCGCCGGTCTTGTCATCGCCGGTATCGGGGGCCACGGCCTGCGTCGCCTGCAACGGCGCGCCGCTTGCAGACGCGAGTTGGATCGGCGCGGAAGAGTTCGTGCCGGCCACCGGCGCTTCCTGCGCCCGTGCGGCCACCGCGAAACTGAGCGCCGCAAGCACCGCCAGCGACGCGCCCTCACGCAACGCCATGCCGCGGCTCGGATTACGATCCCCCATTATCTCTCCCCTCAGTTCGCCCCGTCCGCGCGAGGCCGATGTTGTGAAGCCGATACGCATGATCGGGCCGCGCCAGACAGGCGACGGTGGAGAGCCGGGCATCCGAAAAGTGCGCGGCGCCGATATGCGCCGCAGCCCCTTCACCACATCCCTCCCGAGGCGACGACCACTGACGGGCCGTTCGCCACCCTCGTTTCGTTGCACATTTTTGCGCATTTTTGCGGGTGATTGCAAGAGGGTGTGGACATGAAATAATATCGTTATAAATCAAATTGATATGTTGAATTTGTCTATAAATCTTTCAAATTTATGCTCCGATTCGATCAACAATATGTTGACGGATTCGCAAGCATTGCGCAGATGAATGCAAATTTTTGCATAACGGGAAGCGGCCATGCGCAGACAGCCATCCGTGATGATGCGGGAGATCGCCTGGGGCTCAGCGCCGGGGTGTCTGGTCGGGCACTGTCAGCGTGAAGGCGGCGGCCAGCGCCAGCGAGCCGGCCGCGAGCGCGAGCGCATAGATGGCGTGCCCCCAGAAAAGCCGGGCCACCATCGCATCCAGCAAGGTCGCCGCGACAAGCTGCGGCAGCACCAGGAAGATATTGTGGATGCCCATATAGACACCGATCTTGCGCGGCGGCAGCGCGCTCGACAGCATCGCATAAGCGGTCGAGAGAATCGATGCCCAGGCACAACCGATGCCGATCGTGGGCAGCCAAAGCCATATCGGATCGTCGATCAGCACGAAACCCAGCAGCCCCAGCGCGCCCAGCAGCAGCGCGATCGCATGGACAGCGCGCCGCCCCACCCGCGCCGCGAGCGGCGGCAGCGCCAGGGCCACGACCGCCGCCACGCCATTATAGCCCGCGAACAGCACGCCCACCCAATCGGCGCACTGGTTATAGGCCACGGAACTGGGGTCGGCGCTGCCATAATGCTGCGCAGCAATGGCGGGCACGGTATAGACCCACATCGCGAACAGTCCGAACCAGGTGAAGAACTGCACCACGGCCAGCCGCTTCAGTACGAGCGGCATGTGGAGGATATCCTCGACGATCTCGAGCACGCTGACGGACGCTCCGCCCCGGCGCCGGATGAGCACGGCCATCAACTGCGCCATGCCGAACATCGCCGCCAGCGCCGCGACGATGTAGATGCCACGCCTCAAGGCTTCCGCGAACGCGAAACCGCCCACCGCAACGCCGGCCGCGATCCATATCAGGCCGCTGCGGATCAGCTTGGTCTCGCCTTCGCGGGTCGGCGCGGCGGGCATGTCGGTGCGATGATTCTCCGCCTCGATCGCCTCGGGCGGGCGTTCGGATGTCGTGAGGATGCTCCACGTCACCGCCACCAGCAGGAAAGCCGCGCCGACATAGAAGGCGATCCGCACCGTCGGCGGCAGCACATGCCTCGGCCCCACGCCGGACACGCCCCAATGCGCCAGCATCCAGGGCAAAGCCGAGGCGAGCACCGCACCCAGCCCGATGAAGAAGGTCTGGATGGCGAACCCGGTGGTCTGCTGCGCTTCGGGCAGGCTGTCGGCGACGAGCGCGCGGAACGGCTCGGCCGCGACGTTGATCGATCCGGTGAGCAGCCACAGCATCAGGCTCGCCATCCAGATCGTCGAGGCGTTGGGCATGGCGAGCAGCGCCAGCGCGGTGAGCAGCGCACCGCCCAACAGATAGGGACGCCGCCGCCCCAGCGGCCCCCAGGTGCGATCGCTCAGATGGCCGATCAGCGGCTGCACGACGAGCCCGGTCACCGGCGCCGCGATCCACAGGATGGCGAGCCCGTCGACGCTGGCGCCCAGCGTCTGGAAGATGCGGCTCGTGTTGACGTTCTGGAGGCCCCAGACCACCTGCACGCCGAACAGGCCGCAGCACATGTTCCAGATGCGTGCCCGGCTCAGCGGCGGCCTTGTGCCGTCGTCGATCGCCAGCATTCCCCCTCCCCCCGGTCCGCTCGCTTGCAATGGCGGAGTTCCGATGTCTTAACTCGGCCCGCGGGCCACAGCCAATCTGAGCGCAATGGGTAACGGTAGCAACAGCAATACGACGCTCGAAGATCTGGCCAAGCTGGCAGGCGTTTCGGTATCCACCGTCTCGCGCGCGCTCAATGACCAGCCTCTCATCAGTGCGCGCACCAAGCAGCGCATCTGGGCGCTGGCGCGCGAGCATAACTATCCCTTCCGCATGACGATGCCGGCAAGCCCGATCGGCGCCGAGGGCTCGATCGCGATCGTGACGCCCCATGTGCGCAGCGGTCCGCTGCCGCTGTCGCATCCCTTCTTCCTCGAACTGCTCGCCAGCATCGGCGAGGCGGCGCGTGCGCGCGGCTGCGACTTCACGGTCAGCCATGTCTCACCGACCAGCTATGAGGATCTCCTCCACGCCACCACCACCAGCCGGGCGAGCGGCGTGATCTTCCTCGGCCAGAGCGTGCTGCACGAGGCCTTCAACCAACTGGCCGAGACGAGCGCGCGCTTCGTCGTCTGGGGCGCGCAGATGCGGGGGCAGCGCTATTGCTCGATCGGCTCCGACAATGAGCTGGGCGGGCGGCGGGCGACGCTCCATCTGGCACGGCTTGGGCGCAAGGCGATCCTGTTCATCGGCGGATCGGATCTGGAAGCGGTGCAGCGTCGGGAAGGCTATAGCGAGGCGCTGAAGGAAAGCGGGCTGGAGGCCGATCCCCGGCTGATCGTGCCGGTCGACTTCGAGCTGGAATCGGCGGAGGCCGCCGTCGGCCGCCTGCTGAGGCGGCGGGTGCATTTCGACGGCATCGTCGCATCGAGCGACCTGATCGCGCTCGGCGCCATCAACGCGCTGCGCCGGGCCGGCCTTTCGGTGCCGCGCGACGTCTCGGTGGTGGGTTATGACGATATGCTGCTCAGCCGCCTCTCGACCCCCGCCTTGACCACGATACGGCAGGATACGGCGGGCGCGGGCCGGATGCTCGTCTCCCGCATCCTGTCGGATCATATCGATCATGAGCCCGAACGCCTGGCCACCGATCTGATCGTCCGCGAGTCCTGCGGCGCCTAGACTGTGGCCGTGGTTCGATCCGGCTCGGGGTCAGGAGCCAGCGCGCGGGCATAGGAGCATGGCGCCAGCCGTGCCGTGAGGCCCGCGACCGATGATGTGCAGAACGCGGCCGGCTGTGAAGCTTCCCGCCCGATGATGGAGCGGCGCGATCGGCCTCGGCAGCGCCGGTTCAGGCCCGTTGCTGCTGCCGGCGCTGCCAATCGGCATAGATGGCGGGTTCGGCGGCCCCATCCGCCGGCAGATGACGGATATCCATCGATTGTTCGGCGAACGGCCGGGCCAGCTCGGCATAGATCGCGGCGGTCGAAAGGCCGAACGGCGCCGCCGCCTCGTTGGAATAGGCATAGGCGACCGCCTCGATGCCCGCTATCCGCATCGCCGCCATGCACATCGGGCAGGGATGGCCGCTGGCATAGACGCGGCAACCGGACAGATCAGGCGAACCGAGCTTCCGGCTCGCCGCGCGGATCGCGCCCATTTCGGCATGGGCGGTGGGATCGCCGGTCGCGAGAATCTCGTTGACGCCGGTCGCCACGATCGCGCCGTCCTTCACCACCACCGCGCCGAACGGCCGGCCGCCGTGCCCGACATTTTCCCGCGCCAGATGGATCGCGGCGCGCAGGAAGGTCTGGTCGTCGGGCTCGCTCACTGCGCCGCTTCCGCATTCCACTTCGAGACCTTCTCCCGCGCTTCCGCCAGCAGCCGGTCGAGCGTCGCGCGATCCTCGACCGCACCGCGCAGGATCACCGTGTTGACCGACTGGGTGGCGCTGATGTCCTCCAGCGGATTGCGGTCCAGCAGCACCAGATCGGCCTGCTTGCCGGTCTCGACCGAGCCATAGCGATCCAGCTTGCCGAACCAGGCCGGCCCCGCGCGCGTCACGGCGGCGAGTGCCTCGGCCGGGGTCAGGCCGGTCTTCACATAGAGCGCCAGTTCCTGATGCAGCCCGAGCGCGGGATAGTCATAGGAGTTCAGGAAGCCCGCATCGGTGCCGGCCATGATCGTCACCCCCGCCTTTTCCAGCATCGGCAGAACGGCGGCGGTCTGCGCATATTCGCGGTGTCGCGCCGCGATCTGTTCCGGCGTTGCCTTTGCAGCCCGGTCGATCCGCCACTGGTAGGTCTTGCGCAGCCCCGGCCCGATATAGGCCAGGAAGGGATCATGCGTGTGGTCGTCGCTGTCGAGATACGCGAGCGTCCGCTCGATATTGAGCGTCGGCGTCACGAACACATGGTGCTCACGCAGGTTGCGATAGGCGGCCATCGCGGTTTCGGGATCGAAGCCGGCATCAAGCTGCGCCTGTGCTTCGGCGCGGGTGATGCGGCCTGCGCCGAAATCGGCGGCGATCCGCGCCTCATCCTTCACGCCCGCCTTGAAGGCATAATCCAGATGCTCGATCGAGCTGATCCCGGCATCGACCGCCTGCTCGACCGTGTCCGCCATCGGAATATGGCCGGATGCACGCAGCCCCGCCTCCCGCGACTTGCGCACCGCATAGAGGAACAGGTCCGGCTTCAGCGTGCTGTCGGTGATCTTGACGAAATCGACCTTGAGCGCGACCAGCTTCGCGACCGCCGCATCGACATCCGCCTCGGAGCCGGTTTCCAGCGTGCCCTTCCAGACCGGCTTGATCCCCTCGATCTTGGGGCCGGAGCTGAGCAGGGTCGGGCCGAACAGCTTGCCGCTGGCGATCTCGCCGCGCCAGTTCAGCACGTCATAGGGAAGATCGCCGGAGCAGTCGCGGATGGTGGTGATGCCATAGGCGACATAGAGCGGCAGCAGCGCCTTGTTCTCGTCGATCAGCGCCGGGCCGCCGCCGAAATGGACGTGCATGTCCCACAGGCCGGGGATCAGGAAGCGCCCCTTGCCCTCGACCTGCCGGGCGGCGCTCCACGCCTTGGCGACATCCGCGTCCCGCCCGACCGCCACGATGCGATCGCCCTTCGTCGCGACCGCCTGATCGGGGATGGTGTGGGCGTGCTCGACGTCGATCACGGTCGCATGGCGGATCAGGACGTCGGCCTTGTCTCGCGCCATCGCCTGAAAGGGCAGGAACGAGACGGCCGCCGCCAATGCAATTCGAGCAATCCTCACACGCACCATCCTTTTCTGATCGGCGCGAATGTATCGGCACTATCAGTTTATGCGCAAATTAGATGTTATGATATAGAACATGCATCCTATGAATAGCGTTCTGCTGGACCCTCGCCTTCTTCGGGCCTTCGCCGCCATCGCCGGCCATGGCAGCTTCACCGGCGCGGCGGCGGAACTGAACATGACGCAATCGACGATCAGCCAGCAACTGGCCCGGCTTGAGGATGCGGTGGGTCACGGACTGATCGATCGCAGCGCAAGGCCCGTCCGGCCGACGCCCGCCGGCGAACGCTTGCTCGGCCATGCGAGGCGCATCCTCGCGCTTCAGGCCGAAGCGGCCAATCTGCTGGCCGATCCCGCCGGCACGCAGGCGGTGCGCATCGGCGTCGCCGAGGACATCCTGACCCCGGAGATGGCCGGCGTGTTCGCGGGCTTCTCCGAATGGCATCGGGAAGTCCGGCTGGACGTGACGACGGGCCTCAGCCGGGAGCTCGCGCGGCGCTATCGCAATGGCGAGTTCGACGTGATCGTCATCAAGGAACACAAGGCCAGCACCGATTGCCGCGCATCCTTTGCGGAACCGATGGCGTGGTTCGAAAGCGCATCCGCCGCGCGCGACTGGTCGGACCCGGTGCCGCTCGTGGCGTTCCCTCCCGGCGGCCTCTATCGCGACGAGATGTTCGCGCGGATCGAGCGGGAGCAGCGGCATTGGTATATCGGGTTCACGGGCAGCAGCCTGTCGAGCGTACTGGTGGCCGTCGAGGCTGGCATGGGGATATCGCTCCTGCCCTGTCTGTCGACCTTGGGGCGGAACGTGCGCATCTGTGATGGACTAGGCATGGAACAGTCGATGACCGTCTCGCTCTATGCCTGGGAAACGGCCGGACGGATCGGCCAGCTCGTATCCAGCATGACCGCGCTGCTGGCGAACCGAAACTCCCGTCCCGAATAAAGGCCCGCCAGGGAAGCCCTTGCCCGGAAAGCCGTCCTGCCGATACGCGCGAAACCCATGACCGATCGGCCGATCAATTTCTCCCCACCGATGATCCGGGCGCTGCTCGCCGGCCGCAAGATGCGGACATGCCGGCTGGCCTCCTCACCCTTGGCCCATTGCCGGCCGGGCGATCGCCTGTGGGTGCGGGAAAGTTTCGCCCCAGCCACCGGCGCCAGGGGAGACTGGGCCCGTCCGTCAGCGGCCGCCTATGTCCTGTTCAGGGACGGGCAACTCCGCTTCCGGGATGCGCAGGGATATGAGGTCGAGACCGACAAGCTCTACTGGCGGGCGACCTGGACTCCGGCCAGCCTCATGCCGCGATGGGCCTGCCGATCGCTATTGATCGTCGAGGACGTGCAGATTTGCCGCCTGCACGACATGACGAGAGCGGAAGCCGTCCGGGAAGGGCCTCTCGCCTTTCCCTTGCGGGGCGGCCCGTTCTGGCTGTGGCCGGGCGAACCCGGCCTTCCCGATCTTTCGCCGGTCGGTGCCGTCCGCTCCTCCTGGCGGAAGACCCACGGCACCGCCGACGAGCGATGGGAGGACAATCCCGAGATCGTCGCTCTGACATTCCGGCGACAGAGCGACGGGATCGGCCGGTCTCAGGATTGATCGGCCCTCACCGTGCCGCGGAATGCGGCAATTCGAGGTTGAGATAGACCGTGACCAGCGCGGCGCGCAGCGCGTCCTCCTGCGGCTCGACGCCGGCCGCATGGCCGCCCTCGATCGCCTCGAAATAGAAGAAGGGATCGTGGAAATCCTCCAGTCGCGCCGCGAACTTGCGGGCATGGCCGGGGTGGACGCGATCGTCACGGGTGGAGGTGTAGATGAAGGGCGTGGGATATTTCACGCCCGGCTTGAGGTTCTGATAAGGCGAATATTTCTGGATGAACGCCCAGTCGGCGGGCACGTCGGGATTGCCATATTCGCCCATCCATGACGCACCGGCGAGCAGGTGCGAGAAGCGCTTCATGTCGGTGAGCGGCGATCCGATCACGGCGGCGCCGAACAGGTCCGGCCGCTGGGTGATCGCCACCGACGCCATCAGCCCGCCATTGGAGCGCCCCGAAACCGCGATCCGCCCCTTCCGCGTGACCCCGTCCTTCACCAGATCCTCGGCGACGGCATAGAGATCGTCATAGGCGTTCTGCCGCTTCTCGCGCAGCGCCGCGTCGTGCCAGCCCGGCCCATATTCGCCGCCGCCCCGGATATTGGCGAGGACATAGGCATTGCCCTCCTCCACCCAATAGAGCGCCGCCGGACCCGAGCGATAAGGCTCGTTGACGAGATAGCTGGGCGTCTGGGCCAGCTCGAAACCGCCATAGGCATGGATATAGGCCGGCACCGCCCCCTTCGCGTCCTTCCGGCGGACGAGGAAGTAGGGAACCCTGGTGCCATCCTTCGACGTCGCGAAATGCTGCTCGACCGCCATGTTCGAGGCATCGAAGCGGGCCGGCAGCGACTGCACGGCGACGGGCGCCCGATCGGGAGCGACGCTGAACAATGTCGGCGGCGTGAGCATCCCCTCCACGGTGACGAAGGCCCTGTCGGCGGTCGAGGCCGTCGCATCGAGATGGATGGTGGACTTGTCCGGGAGGGCGCTCGCCTGCCCTGCCCAGCGGCCGTCCTCGCCACGCTTCAGCGCCAGCAGCCGGCCGGACACGTCGTCCAGAAGCTTGACCCACAGAACGGATTTGCTGGCCGCGACCGTCTCGACGGCCTGATGGGCGTTGGGCACGAACACGCTTTCGATCGCCGGTGTCCGGCCCGCCAGCAGCTCCGGGATCGAATAGGCCACCACGGCGCCCGCCGGATGCCCCTGCCACGCGCTCTTCAGCGTCGCCACCACGCGGCCGTCGATGACGTCGGCGATTTCCGCATCGTCCGGCAGCGGGGTCGGCACCAGCCGGCCGTCAGGCGCGATATGGCTGACCTTGCGGTGGTAGAAATCGACACCGCGCACCAGGATCGGCCAGGTGCGGCCCCCGTCAACCATCACGTCGGTGCTGACCGACACGTCCGATGTCATGCCTTCGCTGAGCATCGTCGCGGCGGAGAGCGGCGTGCCCCGCTTCCACAGCTTGACGATCCGGGCATAGCCGGAATCGGTCATGCTGCCGGGGCCGAAGTCGGTGGCGACATAGAGCGCATCGGGGCCGGCCCAGGACACCCTCATCTTGGCATCGGGCAAGCTGAATCCGCCGGGAATGAAGGCGCCCCGCGTCATGTCGAACTCGCGCTCGACGACGCTGTCCCCGCCCCCGTCGGACAGCGCGACCATGCAGCGCACATAAGCCGGCGAGAGGCAGGTCGCGCCCTTGAACACCCATTTATGACCCTCGGCCTTGCCGAGCGCGGCGACGTCGATGAGCGTCCGCCAGCTCGGCTTGCCGCTGGTGAAGTCCGCCAGCGGCGAGGCGCGCCACAGCCCGCGCGGATGCTCGTCATCCTGCCAGAAGTTGAGGACCGTATCGCCCAGAACCTGATCGGGTGTCGCGATCCTCTGGCGATCGGACAGCAGCGCCAGCGCGCGCGAACGATATTCGGCGAAATGCGGTTGCTTCTCCAGTTCGGCGAGCGTGCGGGCGTTCCAGGCCTTCACCGTCGCCATGGCATGGGCGCCGTCGATCTGTTCGAGATCGAGATGCGGATCGGCGGGCTCCGCCGCCTGCCCCATCGCGGCCATCATCACGGCCGAAGCCACGCCGAACGCCCATCCCAGCCGCACCATGCCACCCATAAACTGCTCCTGCCCCGTCCCCCCGAACGGAGCTGTCATAGCCGCACGGGACACCGAAACGGAAGCGGTCCGGTGAAGCGCACACGGAGGGAGGGCGGGATCGACATCAACATATGGCTCGCCTCGGCCTGCGGGCGGCGCCATAGTCGTCCGGGCATTCGGGGCGCCGCGATCATTCGCCCGTCGGATGGGGGCTCAAAGGGAAGATCATCGTGGCCTATCTGTTCATCTGGATCGACGGCCTCGCGGTGCTGCTGGTGGGTGCCGGGTTCGTCATGACGTTCCGTCAGGATCTGGCCCGCCGGATATTGCAGCGCCCGCCGCTCGCGGATTCGTCGGAGGAGGATTCCCTCACCTATGGGTTGAGGCTTGCGGGCACGATGCTCATGGCCTTTGGGGCGGCCATCGCCATCCTTTTCACCGCGTTCCATTTCGAGAGCTGACGGCGATCCCGATTGAAGGCGCCGGGACACCCGGCTCCGGCGCCTCCGCCCCTTCAGGCCGCCTGCAAGAGATCCGATGCGGCGAGCCGCGCCCGATCGGTCGCGCCCGATATCGCCGCATGGCGCGCCTCGTCGCCGAACGCCAGGCCTTCCGCGACGACGAACTCCGGCGCCTTGACCCCGATGAAGGCGAGAACGCCCTTCAGATAGGTTTCGGCATGTTCGAGCGCCGCCGCCGGCGCGCCTTCGCCATAAGCCCCGCCGCGCGCGAGCACGACGATGACCCGCTTGTCGCCCGCAAGGCCTTCCGGTCCCTCGGCACCGTAGCGGAAGGTCTTGCCCGCCACCAGGATACGATCGATCCAGGCCTTCAACTGGCTCGGGATGGTGAAATTATACATGCCCGCTCCGATCACGACGATCTGCGAGGCGAGGAACTCCTCCAGCACATCCCCGCCGCCCATCGTATCGAGCGTGAGATGCGGCAGCGGCTCGGCCACCAGATCGCGGCGCACGACCGCGAGTTCGGGTTTCCCCGCGCGAATATGATCGACGACGCTGGCCGTGATCGCACGGCTGGCGGAAAGATCGCCCTGGATGCTGGAATCGATGTGAAGCAACTGCATGGTCGGCTCCGGTCTGGATTTGTGACCAGGAGCAGCTATGTGACCATGGCAAGGTCGCCAAGAACGCATATTTTCGGAACCAGGTCACATGGATATGCCTACCCCTCTCGTCGAGCATGGCGATTGCCGAAAGATCAGCGGCATCCTCGCGCGCGTCGGCGACAAGTGGACCGTGCTGGTGGTGATGACGCTGCGCGAGCATTCCCGGCGCTTCAACGAGATCAAACGGACCGTCGGCGGCATCTCCCAGCAGATGCTGACCCGCACGCTGAAAGCGCTCGAACGCGACGGCATGGTGATGCGCACCGTCCATCCAACGGTGCCGCCGCAAGTCGAATATGCGTTGACGCCCTTGGGAATGTCCCTCGCCGAGCCCGTCCTGCACCTTGGCGAATGGGCGCGCGAGCATCTCGCGGAGATCGAGGCGAACAGGGCAAGCTACGATCTCTAGGCGATCGCAACCCGCCCAGTCTTCACGTCCGGCGGCGCTCGCTCAGTGCAGCGAAAGGATTGCCCGGATGATGATGATCCACAATCCGATCGATACCGCCATGACGGCGACCAGATCCTTCATGTCAAAATGGCGCGCAGGAAGGCGCGTGGATTTCCTGACCATTGCCCTCTCCCCTGTTCTATGCGGACCCGTCCTGTTCACGAATCCATGTTCACCAAACAGCATCGCACGGGATTTGTTTCGAAAAACGCGACGAATTGAGCCACGCACGGAGGCTCAAACGGGATCGGACTCCCGCCACTCTCGTTGCAGGGTGCGGTTCCATGCATCCTTATCGCGACGAAATACCCTGAAAGAGTGGCATGACCTGCTTTTCACATGCATTCGAACAAGGCTTTACTCACCGGAAATTCTCTTCCCGGTTCCAACACCACTCGCGCAGGATACGGGCATCCGAAAAAGCCACCCGGCGGCTGGGCCGTCGGGTGGCAGGGCCAGAGGCGGGTTGGAACAACCCCGCCCCGGAGGGAGCCATCAGAAGCCGACGTCGAAACGGACGCCCGCATAGCGGAAGGAGTCGCGCGCCGGCTGCCAGTTGGTGCCGAACGCCGTCACGCCCGGCGCGCTGAAGCCGGAGGTGGTGTTGCCGAGGCCCACGGCATAATGCTTGTCGAACAGGTTGTTGACGAAGACGGTGAGCTTGTAGCGCCCATCACCGGCGCTGGCGCCGATCGTGGCATCAAACACGCCGTAAGACTTCTCGACCGTGACCGGATCCTGGTTCAACGAGAAGTTGATCCTGCTCTGCCAGCGATAATCGAAGGTGACGAAGCCGCCCAGCGGCGATCCGCCGATCGGGAAATCATATTCGCCGCCGACATTGAACTTGAACTTGGGCGCGTTGTTCAGGCGCTTGCCATCGAGGTTCTGGACCTTGCCGGGGTTCACCGTCACGCGCGGATCGGGCACGCAACCCTGCGCCGCCGTCTGCCCGCCGAAGCAGGGGCCGAAGGGGAAATCGATGACCTTGGCATCGTCATAGGCGCCCGAGGCGTTGAACTTCAGCCGGTTGGTCGGCCGGGCGATCATGTCCACCTCGACGCCGCGCGTGCGCAGCTTGCCGATCGAATTGAGGAAGGTGAGATAGGTGCCGTCCGGCAGGAAGGACTGCACCGATGTCTGGAAGCCCTTGTAATCCGTCCAGAAGAAGGTGGTGTTGAATAGCAGGCGATGATCGAACAGGCTGTTCTTGAAGCCGATCTCGTAATTCTTCGCCGTCTCGGGCCTCACCGGCCCCGCCGCCGCTTCGGCCGCGTTGAAGGTGCTGACCAGATCATAGGCCTGCCCCTTATAGCCGGTCGAGAAGGTCGCATAGACCATGTTGTCGCGGGTGAAGTGATATTCGGCGCCGACCTTGCCGGTGACCGCATTGTCGGAATCGGCGCCCGCCAGATGGAAGGGCGTGGCCGCCGTGTAATTGTCGAACCCATAATCGATATGCTGACGGTTGAGGCGGAAGCCGCCGATCAGCGAAATCTTCTGCGTCAGATCGTAAGCGAGATCCGAGTAGAAGGAGTAATTCTCGTTATGGCTGGTCGCGAGATATTTGATGAACTGAAGCACCGGCCCGCGATCCAGATAGCGATCCAGTGAATTGCGCGCATACCAGAGGCCGAAGGTGTAGCGCAGCCGCTGCCCGCCGGGCGAGGTGAGCCGGGCCTCCTGCGTGACCGAGCGCGCATGGAAGCTGCCGTGGATGCGCGCGCCGCTGTCGATGCCCGACGGCGCCGCCACCGGGAAATAGAGCAGGAAGGGCACGTCGGTGCCGTCGATGTCCTGATAATCGTGCAGGCGATAACGGTCGAACGAACCGATATAGGTGAGCGTCGCGCCGGGCAGGATCTGGTTGTCGTCGAAGGTGTAGCTGGCATGTACGGTCGCGCCATAGGTGCGGGAGTCGCCGCCCGCGCGCTCGTCGTTGCGCACCTTCACATTGGCTGGATCGTTGACCGGAATGCCGGCGAGCACAGTCGATTCCGGCAGTTGGGTGATGCCCTGATAGAAAAGCCCCGGCGACAGCGAGTTGATCGGGCTGACGCAGCAGGTCGCGTCGGTATGGTTGAAGCGCGGCTGGAGCGAGACGCTGATCTGGTCGGTCGGCTGCCACTGAAGCTTGCCGGTCAGCGTGAAGCCCTTGCTGCCGTTGAGCCGATCGCCGGTGGTGAGATTCTTCACATTGCCGTCGAAATCGTTGCGCGCGGCGGTGAGGCGGACCTTCAGCGTATCGGTGATCGGGCCGGAGATGGTGCCGCCCAGACGCCACTCATGATCGCCGGTCACAAGGCCGGTGGCGTGGCCGGTCCAGCGATCGGTCGGCGCCTGCGTGGTGATGTTGAGCACGCCCGCGATGGCGCTCTTGCCGAACAATGTGCTCTGCGGCCCCTTCAGCGCCTCGATCCGCTCGACATCGATCAGATCCTTGAAGGCGGCGGCCTGAAAGCCGACCGGCACGTCGTCGATCACAACCGCGACATCGGATTCCACGGCGATGCCGTTCGACAGCGTGCCGATGCCGCGCATGTTGATGCTGAAATTGCCCGGCTGCGAGCCATAGGTGATGGTGAGGCCGGGGACGATCTTGGTCAGATCGTTGATGTCGCGGACATTCTGCCGCTCCAGCACATCCTTGGTCACGGCGGTGACGGAGACGGGCACGTCCTGAAGCCGCTCGGAACGGCGGGTCGCGGTCACCACGATATCGGCGACGCCTTTGCCCGCGCCCTGCGCATCGGCGGTCTGCTGCGGACCCGATACGTCGGCAGCCTGTGCCCAGGCCGGCGCGGCAACGAGCAGCGCGGCGACGCTCACGGCCGTGCGCAGGCGGATATTCCCCTTCGACATCCTCATCTCCGTTGGATCGTATTTTCTTTTCGACCGCGAGGCATCCGCCTCACGACAACCCTGTCATTCCCGAGTAGCAGGATGAGATGTGTATGACAACTAGTTGTGTGACAACTTTTCCGATGACGAACGGATCGCCGCTTCACCGGAACTGGCAGATGTCGCAGACCGCCATGTCCGTATAATCCAGATTCTCGCCCGCCATCGCCCAGATGAAGGCATAGGCGGATGTCCCCGCCCCCATATGCACGGACCAGGGCGGCGAGATCACCGCTTCTTCGTTCGCCATCACGATGTGCCGCAACGCGTCGGGTTCGCCCATGTAATGGAAGACGCGGCCGTCCTCCGGCAGATCGAAATAGAGATAGATTTCGGATCGGCGCGCATGGACATGCGGCGGCATCGTGTTCCACACGCTGCCCGGCTTCAGGATGGTCAGCCCGAGGCAGAGCGAGGCGCTGTCGCACAAGCCCGGCAGGATGAGCTGATAGACGGTGCGGTCGTTGGACGTTTCCAGCCCACCCAGTTCCAGCGGCCGGGCGCCCGCCAATGTGAGCTTGCGCAACGGGCAGGCCCGATGCGCCGGCACGCTCAGCAGATAGAAGCGCGCGCCCTCCCCGGCGAACAGCACCTCCCGCGATCCCATCGGCACATAGAGCGCTTCGTAGCGATCGAGCGCGATGGCCTCCCCATCGACCGTCACCAGCCCCGGATCGCCGATATTCACGACGCCCAGTTCGCGCCGTTCGAGCAGCGGATGGCCGGCGGCGGAGGGCGGCTCGTCCTGCGCGGGAAGCGCCAGCGGCAGAGCACCCGGCACCGCGCCGCCGATGACGAAGCGCTCCCCATGCGAATAAGTGAGCACGATCTCGCCCGCCCGGAACAGCCCGGAGACCAGATGCCGGTCCCGCAGATCCTCGTTCGAGGCGTGTGCCATCATGGCCGGGTGCGTGGCGTAATAGGTCTTCGCGTACATCGAATCTTCCGAAAGCGGGTCAGCGCCGCGCGGGCGCAAGGTCGGCGATGGCGGCGGCGGCGAGCAGGAAGGCGCCCGTGCCGTAATATTGCGTGTCGGTGGGGGCGACCTGCTCGGGCCTGTCGCTGACCTGCTGGACATAGCCGAGCCGCCCGTCCGGCTGGATCGCCCGCTCCAGCGCCGCCCAGCCTCGCCGCGCGGCCGGCTCATAGGTGGCGCGGTCGAGCAGGCCCGCCTTGACGCCCCAGGCCAGCCCGTAGGTGAAGAAGCCGGTGCCGCTCGTCTCCGGCGGCGAGCCTTCCGGCGCGAGGAGCGACGGCGCCCAATAGCCGTCCGATTTCCGGAGGCCCACCAGCCGCGCCGCCATCTCGCGGAAGAGGCGCTCCATCCATACGCGATCGGGATCACCCGCCGGCAGCATCGGGATGATGCGGGCCAGGCTCGCGAACACCCAGCCATTGCCGCGGCTCCAGAACTCCTTGCGACCGGCCGCATCGCGGCGTTCGAAGAAGCGACTGTCGCGATAGAGGAGATGCTCGGCCGGGTCGTAGAGAAACTCCACCGTCCGCCGATATTCGGCGAGCGCATAGCGGCGGTAACGAGGGTCGCCCGTCTGCTGCGACAGCGCGATCCAGCCCGGCGGCGCCATGAACAGGGCATCGGCCCAGCACCAGCGCGTCTCGCATTCGATGCCCGAGGGCGCCGCATAGAAGGCCAGACCGACTCTCGGCGGGCTGGCGAGGATAGCGTCCAGCTTCGCCCGGAACGGCACGGTCGCAGGCGCTCCCGCGCCATGGCGCGCCGCCCAGAGATAGGCCTGCCCGATCGCCTGATCGTCGGCATGATAGGGCCGCTTGCCCGGCTTCCAGCCCTCGCCGCGTCCCATCGCCATCACCGCCTCGGCAATGTGGCGATCGGCCGGGAGATGGTCGGCCAGCGCCGTCATGCCGATCCAGAAGGTCGCCTGCTCCCAGGAATTGGCGCGCCGCGTCTCGTCGCTGAAGCGCGAGACGAGGCTGGCGTCATCCCGGTGGGCAAGCTGCCAGTCGGCCAGCCGCTCCGCCGCCGCCAGCGGCGAAGCCGGCGCCGGCGCGGCCTGTGCGCCTCCCGCGAGGAGAGCCAGCGCCAGCAACGAGGCGGGGAAACGCAATGTCATGCACGATACTCCGCAGAGGAAAGTCCGCAGGAATCCCTCACCGCGAAGATCGGTGCGCAGCCCGATGCTGCATCGTCCCGTATCCCCGGCATCGGCTCCCCTTTCGAAGGCGGCCGTTCGGCATTGTCATGCCGCGACCGGTCTCTCTCCGGGTCCGTTGTATCGGTCGTCCGACCTCAGCGCAAGAAGTTGTATGATAACTTTGCGACGATCAGGCGCCGGTAGGATCGCCGAGCCCGGCCTGCATCTGGCGATGCCGCTCCAGGCTCTTCTGCATGTGGCGCCGCGCCGCGCGGCGGGACTGGGCGGGATCGCCGGCAACGATCGCCGCGAAGATCGCTTCATGGTCGCGCTGGATCGAGCGGGCATAGACGTCATGGGACACTTCGGGATGATCGCGCAGATAGACCGCCCGGCGCGGCACGAGGCGGAGGCCGAGAAAATCCATGAACCGCGAATAATAATCGTTCCGCGTGGCCCGCGCGATCATGGCGTGGAAGGCGGCGTCGGCCTCCACCGACACGTCCATGTCCGCCGCGGCCGCCATGCGATCGAGGCATTCGCGCATCCCGGCGATGTCCTCATCCGTCCGCCGCTGCGCCGCGAGGCCCGCCATCTCCGTCTCCAGCGCCATACGCATCTCGAGCAGCTTGATGACGTCCTCGACCTCCCGCATCTCGTCGGGCGTGACCTGGAAGGCGCGATACCGCGCACCTTCGGACACATAGGCGCCGGAACCGCGCCGCGATTCCAGCAGGCCCTTCGCGGCCAGCCGCGCGAACGCCTCGCGCACGACGGTGCGGCTTACCCCCGCCGAATCCGTGATCGCCTTCTCCGTCGGGAAACGAGACCCCGGAGGCAGTTCACCGGAATCGATCCTGCGTTCAAGCTGGCGGACAAGTTCGTCGGCCAGAGAGGCGGCCTTGGTTGTGCTCATGCCGGAATATTACCATTCCCATCCCGCCATTCCAGCAATTTTGTATGACATCTCTCCAGTTGTCATACAACAAAGCCCCTGCTAGCCTCCTTCTTAAAACGCATGAGGCAGAGAGGGCTGGCATGAAGAGGATCATAAGGCGGGCTTGGCCCTGGGTCGGCGCCATGGCGATGCTGCCCATGGCGGTGGCGGGCTGGTCGATGGCCGAAGCGCCGGTGAAGATGCCGCCGGTCCATGGCCCGCTCGCCCCTCCCTCAGGCGCCGATCGCCAGCCGCGCGCCACCGTGATGTTCGCGCATTACCGGTACGACGACATCCTCTGGGAAAATGATCGCACGGCGCATCGCATCTATGGCCAGGCGCTGGAGGCGGCCGAGCCGCCCTCCTCGTCCGGCATCGATGCATGGGGCAAGAATGTCCGCTGGCCCTTCATGGACCGGCAGCTCCGCACCGGCGATCAGCACGGCTATCATGGCGAAGGGCTGGATTTCTACAACGTCAACACCTTCCGCGGCGCGGGCGGGCTCGGCATCTGGCAAGACAACAAGCTCTGGGTGTCGCGCAACTATCGCAGCTACAAGATTCTCCAGAACGGCCCCGACGTCGCCCGTTTCGAGGTGCGCTATGCGCCCTGGCCGGTCGACGTGGATCGCAAGGTCTGGGAGACGCGCCGCTTCAGCCTGCCGCTCGGCACCAATTTCACGCGGATGGTGTCGACCATCGGCTCCGACAAGCCGGATGCGATGCTGGTCGGCATCGGGATCGGCAAGCATCCCACGTCCGGGGCGAATGGCACGCTCCATGTCGACCGGGCGCGGGGCACGCTTTCCTGGTGGGGGCCGGAAGACCCGGTGAAGGGCGCGATGGCGGTGGCGCTGATGGTCGATCCCAAGACCATCGCCGACGTGCGCGAGGATGCTGACAATTATTTGGTGCTGCTGCGGATCGAGCCGGGCAAGCCCTTCGTCTATTATATGGGCGCCGCGTGGGACAAAGGCCTCGATTTCCGCACCGAGGCCCAGTGGGACGCCTATGTCGCCGCGCAGAAGCCGGATTTCGATCCGACGCACGACTGACGGCCTGCTGGAAGAGCCCGCGCGCCTCCGCTCATGCGAGAGGCGCACGGGCGGACATCCCTACAGCACCACCCTGAACGTCACGCCGGCCGTGCGCAGCGTGCCGAGCTGCCCTCCATAGGCAAAGGTGCCGCCACCGACGATCGAGCTGGCGCCGAGGCTCTGGTAATAGGTCTTGTCGAAGGCATTATCGATCCAGGCCGAGGCGTCGTAACGGCCATCGCCGAAGGTCGCGCCCACCCGGAAGCTGGCGAGGCCGTATCCGGGAATGCGGCCGTAAGGCCCATCGTCCACCGTGCCGTACATGTTCGAGCGATAGGCATAGCGCGCGATCGCATAGGGCGCGATCCCATGGCCCGCGTCGAAGCGGTATTCGGCGATCGCGTTGGCCGTCCATTTGGGCGACTGATAGACGCGGGAGCCGGTCAGGTCGCAACTCCCGCTGACGCCCACAGGGCAGGGCGCGTTGTGATAAGCGGTGTAGCGCGCATCGTTGAACGCGCCGTTGACGGTAAGCGTCAGTTCGCGCGTCACGTCCCAGCTCGCATCCGCCTCGATGCCGCGCGCACGCACCTTGCCGACATTGGCGAGATAGGATTTCGCGCCGTTCAGCGGATAGATGTTCGCCTGCAAGCCGTTCAGGATCGTCCAATAGGCGCTGAGGTCGAGTGTCAGCCGCTTGTCGAAGAGCTGCTGCTTCAAGCCGATCTCGTAATTGTGGACCTTCTCCGGCTTGAGCACGAGCGGGGTGCCCGTCGACACGGAAGAGTTGAGGTTGAGCCCCGCCCCCTTGTAGCCCGTCGATGCCGAGGCATAAGCGAGCAGCCCTTCGGTCGGCTTCCAGGACAGGCTGCCGAGCCATGAGACGTTATTCCCCTTCACCGACACATCGTAATGGAAGGGGATCGACGTCGCCGCATAGGGCGTGCCCCGCGTCGACGTGTCGGACAGGCCGTCGCGCCTGTCATGGGTATACCGGACGCCGCCGGTCAGCGTGGCGGTGTCGGTGATCTTGTAGTTCGCCTGACCGAAGGCGGCGATGCTGTCCACGCTGGTGTCGACGTCGTCGATATATTGCGATCCGGGCGCGACGCTGATCGCCGCCGCGTTCGGGTTCGCGAGGCGCGCGAAGGTGGTGTAGAAGGCCGACGCATCGGTGCCGAACTGGTTGAGGATATAATGGTCCTTCAACCGCTGGTGGAAATAGAAGGCGCCAAGCTGCCAGCTCAACCGCCCGCCGGGCGCGGAGGCGAGGCGCAGTTCCTGCGACACCTGCCGATCGCGCGTCTTGGCGACGTTCACCTGGATGATGTCGAGCGGCGTGCCGTCCGAATCCTGGAGCGGGTTGAAGTGCCAGTAGCGGTAGGCGGTGATCGAGCTGGCGGTCGCGAAGCCCAGATCCCAATCCGCCTGAAGCGAAGCGCCCCACTGGTTCGTCCGCATCCGCTGGGGGGCGTTGTTGAGCGTGTGGTGCGTGTTCGCCGCCGGCACATAGCCGAGCGCCGCCAGCGCCTGTAGCGTCCGTGCCGTCGAGGCGCCGATGCTGGCGGGCAGCACCTGCTTCGTCACGCTGACGCAGCAGGTGTCCGACTCCTTCGAATAATCGGCGATGGCGCGGATGGTGAGCGTGTCGCTCGGCGTCGCCAGCAACTGCACGCGTCCGCCGCGCCGGCCGACGCTGTTGGCATCCTTGCCGGTGGTATCGTTGTTCAACACGCCGTTGCGGTGGGTGTTGAAGCCGGTGATGCGAAACGCCAGCAGCCCGTCGATCAGCGGCCCGGTGACGCTCAGCCGCTGCTGGTTATAGCCGTAATTGCCGCCGGAAACCTCACCCGTCAGCCCCCATTGGAAGCTCGGCCCGCGCGTCGTGATGTTGAGCACGCCCGCCGAGCTGTTGCGCCCGAACAGCGTGCCCTGCGGCCCGCGCAGCACCTCGACGCGCTCGACGTCGATCAGATCCTCCAGCGCCATGCCGGGGCGGCCCAGATAGACATTGTCGACATAGACGCCGACCGAACTGTCCAGCCCGTCCGATGCGCTCGACACGCCGATGCCACGGATCGCGACGGAGGCGTTGCGCGGGTTGGCGTTGTAGGCGGTGAAGCTCGGCACCTGCTGTTGCAGGTCCGCAAGCGTATAGGCGCCGGTCTTCTCCAGCCGCTGGCCGGATACGACAGAGAGCGCCACCGGCACGTCCTGCGCCTTCTCGGTCTGGTGGCGTGCGGTGACGACCACCTCCCCGCCTTCGGCGGCCGCCGCGGCCGTCGCCCCGTCCGTCGTTCCCGTATCCGCCCGGCCCGGCGTCGCCACAGCAAGAGCGATGGCAATGGCCGATGCGCCACCTCGGAAATGCGTCCCCATGAATCTGCCCTTCCCTTTCGTCGGGCGTCATGGCTTAATTTCCTAGTTTTCTACTAGTGAACTAGAGATTCTCTCCCGTGGACAAATTTTTGTGTGTCGATCGAGGGCCGCGATCCGGTTCTCATGGATCGGACCGGAGCAGGCCGGTGGAGTGAAGCAAGGAGGCAGGGATGGCCCGGATCGGTTCAAGGGAGGTCGGCGCGCAGGGTTTCGGCGCGATGGGGCTCTCGCACAGCTATGGCCATGCGGATGACGCGGAGTCGCTCACCACGCTGCATCGCGCGATCGATCTCGGCATCGTCTTCTTCGATACGGCGACCGGTTATGGCCTTGGCCATAATGAGGAACTGCTCGGCCGCGCCATCCGGGAAAACCGCGACCGGCTGCTGATCGCGAGCAAGTTCACCCATCGGGGGCATGGCAGCGACACGCCGTCCGTCACCGCGCGCGACGCGGTCGAGGCGAGCCTGAAGCGGCTCGGCGTCGATCATATCGATCTTTATTATCTGCACCGCATCGATCCGGCGATCCCGGTCGAGGAGTCGATCGGCCAGCTCGGGCGGCTGCGCGACGAGGGCAAGATCGGCGGCGTCGGCATCTCCGAGGCGAGCGCCGAGCAGCTCCGCCGCGCCCATGACACCACGCCGATCACCGCGCTCCAGAGCGAATATTCGCTGTGGACGCGAGAGGTGGAGGACGAAATCCTGCCGACCGCCCGCGAACTCGGCGTCGCGTTCGTCGCCTATGCGCCGCTCGGGCGCGGCTTTCTGGCGGGTGGCGCGCCCACCGAGGCGGACGATCGCCGCAACCTCCATCCGCGCTTTCAGGAAGAGGCCGTCCGCGCCAACACGCGCCGCCGCCGCGTGATCGAGGATGTCGCCGAGCGGCTCCGCCTGACGCCCGCGCAGGTAAGCCTCGCCTGGGTGCTCTCCAAGGGCGTGGTGCCGATCCCCGGCACGCGCCGCGTCCGCCATCTCGAAGACAATTGGGCGGCCAACGGCATCGCCCTCGACAGCGAGACCATCGCCGATCTGGAGGCCGCCTTCCCGCGCGGCACGACCGTCGGCGCCCGTTACCCGGCCGAGCAGATGAAGCTCGTGCCGCCCGCCCGGGCCTACGCCTGACCCGCACAGCAGAGGAGGATGAGATGAGCGCAACCGACATATTGGAGCGGCCGCGGGCCGACTATCGGCGCATCACGGTCGAGCCGGTGACCCCGGTGATCGGCGCGGAGATCGGCAATGTCGACCTCTCGCAGCCGCTCGACCCGCGCACCTTCAACGAGATACGCGAGGCGATCCGCCAGTACCGCGTGATCTTCTTCCGCGACCAGCAGCTCTCCAACGACGCGCTGAAGGCGTTCGGCCGCAATTTCGGCCCGCTCACGCCCGCGCATCCGATCGCCGAGGGGCTGGAGGATCATCCCGAGATCTGGGAGCGCACGATCGACGAGTATCGCGTCCGCCGCACGCACAATGACACGCTGCCGCCGGGCCGCACGCCGCCGCGCGATTACAAGGGCTGGCACATCGACATCACCTTCGTCGCCAATCCCAACGCCTATTCGATCCTCTACGGCGTCGAGATTCCGCCTTATGGCGGCGACACGCTCTTCGCCAATCTGGTCGAGGCCTATCGCGGGCTGTCGCCGCAGATCCAGAACCTGATCGACGGGCTTCAGGCGGTCCACCGCACCAGCGGCTATGATTTCGGCCGCGAGAGGAAGCCCCGCCGCGACGGGCGCGCGACCGGGCCGTTCGTGTCGCTGCACCCGCTGGTCCGCGTCCATCCCGAGACGGGCGAGAAGCTGCTCTTCCTCAATCCGGGCACGACCAGCCACATCGTCGGCCTCAAGGAGCGCGAGAGCCAGGCGCTGCTCGACCTGCTCTATGGCGAGGTGACGCGGCCGGAATATCAGGTCCGCTTCCACTGGCGGCCGAAGTCTCTGGTGGTGTGGGACAATCAGGCCGTCGCCCATGCCGGGCCGATCGACTATGCCCATTTCGAGCTGCCGCGCGCGGTGCGCCGCATCACGACGGCGGGCGAGTTGCCCAAGGGGCCGGACGGCTTCACCTCGCGCCCGCTGGAGGGCGAACTCTTCAACGTGCTCGGCTGATGCCCGCGGCGGCGCCCCGGCTCCCGCGCGGCTCGATCCCGCTCGCTGTCTTCGTGGCGGTATCGATCGCGCTGCTCTTCGCTTTCGCACCCGCCTGGCGGGGTGCTGAGGCAAAGGCCGGGGCGCTGCCCCTCGACGCTCCGCTCCCCGACAAGGTGCCGCCGGGCGTCGTGCTGCGGGTGGGTGATCCCGTCGGCAAATGGATATTCCAGCATGAGGGGTGGGATAAGAAGCTGCCCTTCCGTATCCAGTGGGCGGAGATCACCGGCGGCCCGGACACGACGGAGGCCTTCCATGCCGGCGCGCTGGACGTGGGCCTTGGCGCGAACGTGCCGCCGATCCACGCCGACTGGTCGGGCATTCCCGTCCGCATCGTCGCCTTCCGCCAGTTCGCGGAACGGAGCCATCAAGCGGCATGGGTGTTCGGCATCGCGCCCCGTTCGGGCATCCACACGCTGGCCGATCTGAAAGGCAAGCGCATCGCCTTCAGCCCCAGTCAGGTGCAGGCGCAGGTGGTGCTGGAGACGCTGCGCGCGCTCCGCATCTCCCCCAAGGAGGTCAAGCTGGTCGAGCTTCCCTCCAGCATCGGCGGGGACGTCTATGCCAACGCGCTGGCCAGCGGCGAAGTGGACGCCGCACCGCTCGGCGCGGGCCTCGTGGCGGAGCGCTATGTCAGCAAGTTCGGGGAGCGCGGCGCGCGTCTCCTCGCCCACCCGCCGTTCCGCGACGATGGCGTGGTCGCCTATGTGCCGGAAACGGTGCTGGCCGATCCCGGCAAGGCAGCGGCGCTGCGGGTCTATATCCATTATTGGGGCCTCGCGCAGGCCTGGGCCAACGCCCACCCGGAGGAACTGGCCGAAGGCTATTACGCCAAGGTGCGGGGCCTTCCCATCAGGGACGCGCGCATACAGGTGAACGCGCTCGGCCCCGTCGCCATCCCGCGCGACTGGCACGAGGCGACCCGCTTCCAGCAGGCGGCGATCGACATCCTCGCGCCCCAGACGGGCCGCCCGACATTCGACGCCGCGCGGCTGTTCGATCTCCGCTTCCAGACCATCGCCGCCGACGGCGCACAAGGAGACCGCGGATGAATGCGCTGACCGACATCCTCCCCGCCCGCCCCGCCGTCGCTCCGCCTGCCGCGCATCGCCTGAGCATGGAGGCCCCCGCCCGCTTCGGGCTGCTGCTCGGGCCGGCGCTGCTGCTGCTCTACTGGGCGGTGCTGTCGGTGACGGGCTTCCTCGATCCCCACATCCTCCCCGCGCCATGGACGGCGGTGACGACGGCCATCCAGCTCATCCGCGAGGGAAGGCTTCAGGAGCATCTCGCCGTTTCCGCCGGGCGCGCGGCGGCGGGGCTGCTGCTCGGCTCCGTGACGGGCGTGATCTTCGCGCTGGTGTCGGGGCTGACGCTGCTCGGCGGCTATGTGATCGACGGGCTGGTGCAGTTGAAGCGCGGCATCCCGATCCTCGCGCTGATCCCCTTCATGGTCCTGTGGCTCGGCATCGGCGAGACGATGAAGGTCGCGGTGATCGCGACCTCCGTCTTCTTCCCCATCTATATCCAGACGCACACGGCCTTGCGCGCCATCGATCTGCGTCATGTCGAGCTGGCCGAGACGCTGCGGCTCAGCCGCTGGCAGTTCCTGCGCCATGTCGTGCTGCCGGGTGCGCTGCCGGGCTTCCTGACCGGCCTGCGCTTCGGCGCGACCGGGGCGTGGCTGGCGCTGGTGGTGGTGGAGCAGCTCAATGCCACCAGCGGGATCGGCTATATGGTCACCCTCGCCCGCAACTATGCGCAGACCGACGTGATGCTGGTGGGGCTGGTCGTGTACGCGTTGCTTGGCTTCGGATCGGATGCCGCGGTGCGGATTCTCGAACGCCGCGCGCTGCGCTGGCGCCGGACGCTCGGCCGATGAGCGCGGCGGTTCGCGTGCGCGGGCTCACCCGCCGCTATACGCTGAAAGGCGTGCTCAACGGCGTCGATCTCGACGTGGCGCCCGGCGAGTTCGTGGCGCTGCTGGGCCGCAGCGGCTCGGGCAAGTCGACGCTGCTGCGCGCGCTCGCCGGGCTCGATCATGAGGCGGAGGGATCGGGCGAGATCGAGGTGCCGGAGCGGACCTCGGTGGTGTTCCAGGATGCCAGGCTGCTGCCGTGGATGCGGCTGCTCGACAATGTCGTGCTGGGCCTTGGCGGCAGGGAGGCGCGGGCACAGGGCCAGCGCGCCCTGGTCGAGGTGGGCCTCGCCGGGCGCGAGCTGGACTGGCCGCACGAATTGTCCGGCGGCGAGCAGCAGCGCGTCGCCCTCGCCCGCGCGCTGGTCCGCGCGCCGGAGCTTCTGCTGGCGGACGAGCCCTTCGGCGCGCTCGACGCGCTCACCCGCGTGAGGATGCACGCCCTCCTCCGTCGCCTGTCGGAGGCCCATGATCCGGCCGTGCTGCTCGTCACCCACGATATCGATGAGGCCATCCTCCTCGCAGACCGCATCGTGGTGCTCGACGCAGGACGGCTGAGCGCCGACATCGCCATTCGCTCGTCCGATCGGAAGGAGCAGGCGCCCATCGTCCGGGAACGCCTGCTGGAGACGCTCAGCCTCGGCGCGCGCTGATCGGCTACAGGGTCAGGGCGGCGGCGGCGCGCAACCCCGTCCTGATCCGCGCCATCACGCCTTCGTCCGCCTTGGTCGAATGCACGGCATAGGCCGAATAGGAAAATTCCGGGCTGCCCGGCACGATCTCGAGCGATCCGTCCTCCAGCCAGGGGCGCACGAAGCCTTCGCGGAAATAGCCGCTGCCGCCCACCACAAGGATGTAATCGAGCGCCAGCGGACCATAGCTGATCGACATCACGGGGCTCTGCTGCTCGGGGAAAGCGGCCTGATAACGCTCGGCGAACTCATCGCCCCAATCGATCCGAACATGATCTTCGGGGGTCAGTTCCCGGCCCGTCCGGGTGGTGCGGACCAGCACCAGCTTCTCCTCGAACAGCAATTCCGCGACCACGCCCAGCCGACGCGGCGCGGCATAGAGCACCGCGACGTCGAGCGACCCGTCCTGCACCCGGTCCATGAGGTCGTCGGCGCCCGCGATGCGGGTCTGCACGGCGATTTCCGGGCATTCGCGCCGCATCCAGAGCAGCCAGTGCTTCAGGAGCGGGTTCCAGAGGCTGAGTTCCGCGCCCAGCGTCACCACCGTCTCCTTGCCCGCCGGCAGGGCGACGGCGCTGCGCCCGCGTTCCCATGCCTGAACGATAGTGGTGGCGAAGCGCAGGAAATGCTCGCCCGCCGGCGTCAGCCGCGCGCCCGCCTTGTTTCGGATGAACAGGGGCCGCTCCAGTTGCTCCTCAAGCACCCGGATGCGAGCGCTGACGGCCGTCTGGGTGACATGCAGATTGGCCGCCGCGTTGACGAAGCTGCCCGTCTTCACGACTTCCAGAAAGGTGCGCGCCATCGCGACATCCATGCGCAATCTCCATGCGTTGAAACAGAATGATATGAAAATTCCTGCACTCATTACAGAAAGCCGCTCATCCGGGCAAAGTGGATCGTCTATCGGCGGGGATAGACGAAGCCTCGGTACAGCCCCTCGTGGGCGAGGCCTTTCCAGCAAAAAATTTGTCCGAAAGAAGCAAGATTTTGCGCTGTGCAGCCGAGATTTTCAGGCGTAGCGAGGCGCCACAACAGAGAACGAGACAAGAAAAGATCAGCTAGAACGCACCCCCATCAGCAACGATATGGCGATCATCGAATATCCGCCATGTATCGTTCAAATATCGAACCGACACCACCATCCCGACAGTTTCAGGTTTGCCGGAAAGTGCGTCGGCGCATTTTTCCCAAGGAATTTCAGCATCTCCGCGATGTCTATCGTCGGGGCCGATGAAGGAGTATCGACATGCTTCGGACCATCGCCATTCTGTGCCTGATCTTCGCCGGTGTCGCTGGCGCCTATGCCGCGACGCCTGAAGGTGAAGCGTTGCCGAGCTTCCGGGATATCGAATTCCGCCACACCGGCGACGAGGCCCTTCAGGCCGGGCGCGATGCCGTCACTCGGGCGATCCCCATCGGCACCTCCGCCGCCACGGCGCAGGCCGTTCTCGACCGGGCCGGCGCCCGCTGCAAGCCGACCAGTCGCGATCCGCAGACGATCCGCTGTATCCACAACGATGTCACCACCATCGACGAGGCGGTCGACGATATCCGCTGGGAGACGATGCTCCATCTCGTCGACGACAAGGTGGCGGCCCTCTCGGTCGACAGGGAAGTCGACCGGCACGGCACACAGGACTGAGCTTTCCCCTTCCGACGCGGTATACCCCCCTGGCCGCGTCTCGGAACCCCGGCGTTCCCTCCCCCCTTGCCCGGAACGCCGGGGAATTCCCAAGCCCGACCGCTCCCGATCGATTGCGCGACATATCGGGGCTGCGAGCCTCGCCGCCCTGTCAAACCCGATGCCTCCCCGTGCAACATGGCGGGGCCTGCCGAATGTCGCCGGGCCGCCTTCCCTTGCCATAACGGAAAACCCACAACGCCGACGCGCGATACGTTGCGCTGCGGTAAAGGCTTGCCCTGACGGCGAAGGTGCCTTAGTTCGCCAACACACGGGATCGCGTCGGGGTAAGCAGAGTGCGTATCAAATCCGGCCCACAAGGGCTTCGTCTCCCCGGCCTTGTCGGATTCGGGGCCATGACCCTGGGATTGCTCCTGGCGGGCTGCTCCAGGCAGGCGTCCGCACCGCAGCGAGGCCCGGTCGAAGTCGGCGTGGTGACGCTCGCGACGCAGCCCGTCACCGTCTCCAACGAACTGACCGGGCGCACGGCTGCCACCACCGCGTCGGACGTCCGCCCGCAGGTGAACGGCATCATCAAGGCCCGCCTGTTCCAGGAGGGCTCGCTCGTCCGCGCCGGCCAGCCGCTCTACGAGATCGATCCGCGCCTCTATCAGGCGACACGCGACGAGGCGGCGGCGCAGCTCGAAAATGCGCAGGCGACGCTCGCCACCGCGCAGGCCAAGGCGGATCGCTACAAGACGCTCACCGATATCCAGGCGGTCAGCCGGCAAGATATCGACGACACCATGGCCGCCGCCCGGCAGGCGCGAGCGAACGTCCACCAATATCAGGCGACGCTCGAATCCGCGCGGGTGAACCTTGAATATACCCGCGTGCTCGCGCCGATTTCCGGGCGGATCAGCCGTTCGTCGGTGACGCCGGGTGCGCTGGTGACCGCCAACCAGACCACGGCGCTGGCCTCGATCCAGCAGCTCGATCCCATCTATGTGGACATCACCCAGTCCAGCTCGCAACTGCTCCAGCTCCGCCGCGCGCTCGCCAAGGGAAGCGTCCTGCCGACGCGGGCGGCGGTGCGGCTCAAGCTGGATGACGGCACCGATTATCCGCAGAGCGGCACGATCGAGTTCAGCGAAGTCACGGTCGATCCCGACGCCGGCACCGTGACGCTGCGCGCGCGCTTCCCCAATCCAGACGGATTGCTGCTGCCCGGCATGTTCGTCCGCGTGGAGGCGCCGCAGGGGGTCGTGCCCAACGCCATTCTCGCTCCGCAGCAGGGCATCACCCGCGATGCCAAGGGCAACGCGACCGCTCTGGTGGTCGGCCCGGACGACAAGGTCGTGGAGCGCACCGTCACCGCCGATCGCGCGATCGGCAGCATGTGGCTGGTGACGGCTGGCCTCAAGGCAGGCGACCGGCTGATCGTCGAGGGCACCGACAAGGCGCCGCCCGGCTCCAGCGTGAAACCCGTCGCGGTCAAGCTGGAGCACTGAGTTGGGCATCAGCCGCTTCTTCGTCGACCGGCCCATCTTCGCGTGGGTGATCGCCATCGTCGTGATGATGGTGGGTCTGGGCGCGATCCTGTCGCTGCCCATCGCCCAATATCCCGACGTCGCCCCGCCCGCCGTCAACGTCAGCGCCAATTATCCGGGCGCGTCCGCGGAGACGCTGGAAACCAGCGTCACGCAGGTGCTGGAGCAGCAGCTTACCGGCATCGACGGACTGCTCTATTTCCAATCCAGCTCGGACAGCTCGGGCTCCGCCAGCATCACCGCCACCTTCGCCAAGGGCACCAACCCGGACGTCGCGCAGGTGCAGGTGCAGAACAAGGTGCAGCAGGCGCTTTCCCGCCTGCCGAGCCAGGTGCAGCAGCAGGGGCTGACGGTTACCAAGGCGAACAGCGACTTTCTGATGATCGTCGCGATCTACGACAAGACCAACCATGCCACGGATGCCGACATCGCGGACTATCTGGTCAGCAATTTCCAGGACGATCTCGCCCGCGTGAACGGCGTCGGCCAGAGCCAGGTGTTCGGCTCGGGCTATGCGATGCGGATCTGGCTCGATCCGGTGAAGCTGGCGGCGGTGAACCTGATGCCCGCCGATGTGCAGAACGCCGTCCTCGCGCAGAACGTCGACATCTCCGCCGGCCAGATCGGCCAGCGTCCGGCGGTGAAGGGCCAGATGCTCAACGCCGTGGTGAAGACCAAGGCGCGCCTGCACACGCCCGATCAGTTCCGCGCCATCGTGGTGAAGACGCGGACCGACGGCTCGGTGATCCACCTCTCGGACGTCGCGCGCGTGGAGATGGGCCAGGAGGACTATACCGCCACCGCCGAGCTGGACGGCCACCCCGCCTCCGGCATGGCGATCCAGCTCGCGCCGGGCGCCGACGCGCTCAAGACGGCCAAGGCGGTGAAGGCCCGCGTCGCCGAACTGTCGGCGCATCTGCCCGAAGGCTACACGCTGGCCTATCCGCGCGACACGACGGACTTCATCAAGCTCTCGGTCAAGGAGGTGGTCGAGACGCTGGTGATCGCGGTGATCCTCGTCGTGATCGTGATGTTCCTGTTCCTGCAAAGCTGGCGCGCCACGCTGGTGCCGGCGATCGCCGTGCCGGTGGTGCTGCTCGGCACGTTCGGCATCCTCGCGGCGTTCGGATATACGATCAACACGCTGACCCTGTTCGGCATGGTGCTGGCGATCGGCCTGCTCGTCGATGACGCCATCGTGGTGGTGGAGAATGTCGAGCGGATCATGGCGGAGGAAGGCACCTCCCCTCGCGACGCCACGATCAAGTCGATGGAGGAGATCGGCTCCGCGCTGATCGGCATCGCGCTAGTGCTCTCCGCCGTGATGCTGCCCATGGCCTTCTTCGGCGGCTCGACCGGCGTGATCTACCGGCAGTTCTCGGTGACGATCGTGTCGGCGATGCTGCTCTCCGTGTTCGTGGCGCTGATCCTGTCGCCGGCGCTGTGCGCCACGCTGCTCAAGGCGGGCGACCATGATCCGCTGCATCGTCACGGGTTGTTCGGGCGCTTCAACCGCTGGTTCGATCGCATGACCGGCCGCTATATCCAGGCGACGCGCAGCGTGATCGGGCGACGGGGGCTGCATCTGCTCGTCTATGCCGGCGTGCTGGCGCTCCTGGTCTGGCTGTTCGTGCGGTTGCCGACCGGCTTCCTGCCGACCGAGGATCAGGGGGCCGCGATCGTGCAGTTCACCCTCCCCGCCGGCGCGACCGAAGAGCGGACCGATGCCGTGCGCGCGCAGGTCGAGCGCTATTTCCTCGATCAGAAGGCCGAGGTCAGCGACATCTTCGGCATTTCGGGTTTCAGCTTCTCGGGAAGCGGGCAGAATGCCGGCCTCGGCTTCATCATCCTGGCCCCCTTCGACAAGCGGAAGGGCGCGGAGCACAGCGCGGCCGCCCTCACCCATCGAGCGACGATGGCCCTCTCGGCGATCCGTGACGCGCAGATCTTCGCGCTGACGCCGCCGGCCATCTCGGGGCTCGGCCAGTCCAACGGCTTCAGCTTCCAGTTGCTCAACAACAGCGGAATGCCGCGCGACGAGTTCGTGGCGCTACGCGACAAGGTGATCGCCGCCGCCTCCAAAGACCCGAAGCTGGCGCAGGTACGCGCCTCCACCCTGCCTGACACGCCGCAGCTTCGCGTCAATATCGACGACGCCAAGCTTGCCGTGCTGGGCCTCACCGAAAGCGACGTGACTGCCACGCTGAGCGCCGCCTGGGGCAGCACCTACATCAACGATTTTGTCGATCGCGGCCGCGTGAAGCGCGTCTATATGCAGGCGGACACCGCTTATCGGATGCTGCCGAGCGATCTCGACAACTGGTTCGTGCGCTCCTCGGTGAACGGCAACATGGTGCCCTTCTCCGCCTTCGCGACGACGAGCTGGGAGAAAGGCCCGAACAGCGTCTCGCGCTTCAACGGCCGCTCCTCTTACGAGATCGACGGGCAGGCCGCCCCCGGCATCAGCTCGGGCCAGGCGATGGCGGAGATGGTGGCGCTTCAGGAGAAGCTCGCGCCCGGCACCGGCCATGCGTGGAGCAGCCTCTCCTATGAGGAGAACCAGTCGAGCGGGCAGGCGCCGCTGCTCTATGCGCTGTCGGTGCTGGTGGTGTTCCTCTGCCTCGCCGCGCTGTACGAGAGCTGGTCGGTGCCGTTCGCCGTGCTGCTGGTCATTCCGCTGGGCGTGATCGGCGCGGTGCTGGCGGTGACGCTGCGGGGGCTGGAGAACAATATCTTCTTCCAGGTCGGCCTGCTCACCACCATCGGCCTCGCGGCCAAGAACGCCATCCTCATCGTCGAGTTCGCCGAACTGGCGCGGCGCGACGGCAAGGATATGCTCGATGCCGCGCTGGAGGCGGCGCGCGTCCGGCTCCGGCCCATTCTGATGACGTCGGTGGCGTTCATCGCCGGCGTCTTTCCGCTCGCCATCGCGACCGGCGCGGGCGCGCAGAGCCGCATCGCGATCGGCACGGCGGTGATGGGCGGAATGCTCTCCGCCACGATCCTCGCCATCTTCTATGTGCCGATGTTCTTCCTGCTCGTCGGCCGCCTCTTCCACCGCGGCGATACCACGCCCGCCCCGGAGGCCGCATGATGCGCGGGCTGACCCTTCTGCCGCTGCTGGCGGCCGGCACCATCCTCTCCGCCTGCGACATGGCGCCGCATTATGTGCGCCCGGCCTCGGCGGCGCCCTCGCAATGGCCTGAGGGCGCGTCCTACACCGCCTCCCGGTCGACGGACGTGGCGGGGCTGCCGTGGCGCAGCCTGATCGGGGACGCGCGGCTCCAGACGGTGATCGAGCGGGCGCTGGCCAACAACCGCGATCTGCGCGCGGCCATCGCCAACGTCGCCTCGGCGCGGGCGCAATATCATGTCCAGCGCTCCGCACAGCTCCCCACCATCGCCGCCGGAGCCAGCGCCACCATCCAGCGCGGCATCAAGACCGATGCTCTGGATGCCAACAGCTATTCGGCCAACGCCGGCATGAGCAGCTTCGAGATCGACCTGTTCGGCCGCCTCAAGAACGAGACTCGCGCGGCATTCGAGACCTATCTCTCGACGGAATCGGGGATGCGCTCGACCCGCCTCACCATCGTCGCCGAGACGGCCACCGCCTATGCGACGCTCGCCTCCGACCGCGATCTGCTCAAGGTCGCGCAGGATACCGAGGCCAGCGGCCAGCGCTCGCTGGAGCTGACGCAATCGCTGTTCCGATCCGGCCTCACCAATGCCGGCGACGTGCAGAACGCCATCACCGTCGTCGAGCAGGCGAAGTCCGACGTCGAGAATTTCACCACCGCCGTCGCACAGGATCGCAACGCGCTGGAGCTGCTGGTCGGCGCGCCGGTGGAGGACGCTCTCCTCCCCGCCTCGCTCAGCGAACTGGACCACAACATCGCGGCCGTTCCCGCCGGCCTCCCGTCGACCGTGCTGCTCCAGCGGCCCGACGTGCTGGAGGCCGAGCATCACCTGAAGAGTGCGAACGCCGGCATCGGCGCGGCGCGCGCCGCTTTCTTCCCGACGATCACGCTCACCTCGGCGGTGGGCGTCGCCAGCAGCGCGCTGAGTTCGCTGTTCACGGGCGGCGCGCTCAACTGGTCGGTCGCCCCTTCCGCGAGCGTGCCCGTGCTGGGCGGTGCGACCAGGGGCAATCTTCAATATGCGAAGGCGCAGCGCGACTATTATCTCGCGCTCTACGACAAGGCCGTGCAGCAGGCCTTCAAGGACGTCGCCGACGGACTGGCCCGCCGGGGCACGATCACCCGCCAGCGCGAGGCGCAGGCAAGGCTGGTGACCGCCGCCGCCAAGGCCTATTCGCTCGCCGACGCGCAATATCGCGCGGGCACGGACAGCTTCCTCAACGCCCTGATCGCCCAGCGGACGCTCTACGCATCCCGCCAGACGGAAATCGGCGCCGCTCTCACCGACATCGACAACCGGATCACCCTCTATCAGGCGATCGGTGCGGACAGCTCGCTCTAGCGAGATCACGGCCCGATAACTCTGCCGAGTCGATGCTCGGGCGGCCGGACATCCGGGCAGAATGAATATCATCCCTCTGACATCAGGCGGCATTTTCGCCAGATCAGACGCATCGCTCCCACATATGTGCAGGTGCGAATAACCGTTCCTGCGCCTCTTCCGCCTCCCCCGCAAGTCAAAAGATGCACTTGTAATGCATATTAGCATGACGGATATACATGCGTGTCAAATGCATGATTCGGATTGCGCTATGCACCACGACGAACGTCTTCGGGAAGAAGCCATCCGGCCGCTGGTCGAGCGGTTCTACGGGCGCGTGCGGGCCGATCCCGGCCTGGGGCCGGTTTTCGGCGGTGCCGTGGCGGATTGGGACGATCATCACGCACGGCTGTCGGATTTCTGGTCTTCGGTGATGCTGGGAAGCGGCCGCTACAAGGGCAGCCCGGTCGCGCTCCACATGCTGCACGCCGAACATCTGACCCCGGCCCTGTTCACGCGCTGGCTGACGCTCTGGCGCGAGACCACCGAAGAGATGCTTCCCCCCGCCATCGCTCTCGACATGCAGGCCAAGGCCGCCCGGATCGCCGAGAGCCTGCAACTCGCCATCCGCTATCGGCGCCCCGTCGCCGCCTGATTTCCCCTCGCCCCTCACTGCCAAGGAGACCATCATGCCCCAGCCGCTCAGCGCGAACACGATCGCGCTCGTCAAGGCCACCGTGCCCGCGCTCGCCCAGCATGGCAGCGCCATCACCAAGGCGATGTACGCGCGCCTGTTCGAGGACGATCATATCCGCGCCCTCTTCAATCATGCCAACCAGGGCGAGAGCGGCGCACAGGTCCATGCGCTGGCGGGGGCCATCCTCGCTTATGCGCAGAACATCGACAATCTGGGCGCGCTGACGCCGGTGGTGGAGCGCATCGCCCACAAGCATATCGGCTACCACATCCTGCCCGAGCATTATCCGTTCGTCGCCAACGCGCTGCTGGCGGCGATCAGGGAGGTGCTGGGCGACGTCGCCTCGGACGAAATCCTTGCCGCCTGGGGCGAGGCATACTGGTTCCTCGCGGAAATCCTGAAGGCCCGCGAAGTCGTCCTGCGCGACGAGATCATGCACCTCGAAGGCGGCTGGACCGGCTGGCGCGAGTTCGCCGTCGCCGACAAGATCCGCGAGAGCGACGTCATCACCTCCTTCATCCTGCGCCCCGCGGATGGCGGCCCGGTGCTCCGCCACAAGCCCGGCCAGTATCTCACCTTCCGCTTCAGCTCGTCCGACCAGCCCGACATGAAGCGCAACTACTCGATCTCCTGCGCGCCGAACGGCGAATATTACCGCATCTCGGTGAAGCGCGAGGAAAATGGCCAGGGTGGTTCGCGTCACCTGCACGATAATGTCCAGGTCGGCGATATCCTCGAGGTCACGCCGCCGGCCGGCGAGTTCTTCCTCTCGGAGCATCCGCAACGTCCGGTCGTGCTGCTGTCCGGCGGCGTGGGCCTGACCCCGATGATCTCCATGATGGAGACGATCGCGACGGATCACCCGACACTCAAGACCTATTATGTCCACGGCACGATGAACAGCGCGACCCATGCCATGGACGATCATGTGAAGGATCTGGCGAAAGGCCATGGCGACATCCGCGTCGCGACCTTCTACAGCGCCCCGCACGACAATGACGTGGCAGGCGAGACGCACGACATCGACGGCTTCGTCACGGTCGACTGGCTCTCGCAGAACACGCCGATCCACGATGCGGATTTCTATCTCTGCGGCCCGAAGCCCTTCCTCCGGGCATTCGTGGGCGGCCTCTCGCTGGCGGGTGTGCCGAACGACCGCATCCACTATGAGTTCTTCGGCCCGGCCGACGAGCTGATGGCGGCATGACGAAAAGGGGCATGGCGGCGCACGGCCGTCGCCATGCCCCTTTCGCGCCTGACAGAGGGATATGGCGATGCCCGAAGAGATACTGGATCGCCGCCGCGTCACGGGCGACGACGGAAGCTCGCTCGAAGCGATCGAGGTTCGCCACACCGAGCATCTCGAGACGTCGAAGGGCACGCGCAAGCTCATCGGCGCGCGCCGGTGGGTGCTGGCGACCGGCGAAGCGCTGGATGTCATCGACCGCCACCTTCTGATGGTCCGCAAGACGGGGGAAATCCTCCGCGTCGACGAACCCCTGCACTCCGCGATCCGTCCGACGACCGACTGGCAGCCCTGACGCGAGCCCCGGATGCCCCGGCCGGCGCTGAGGGGCCGGGCCATCCCACACCAGAGAATAGGTGGTACAGACCGACCGCCCGATCGACGCATCGTCAAACTCTGTCATACTGATCCGCTCGGGGGCGGATCGACATCAGCCGGCGCGCCGCCCCGCGCAGATGCAGGGCCGAGGCGACGTAGAGCGATGTTCGACACAGTGATGCCGCCGCTCCTGATGGCGTTCGTCGCCATCGGTTTCCTCATCCTCCGGCCGTTTTCCCATTCGGCCAAACTCGGCTTCGGCCTCACCGTCGTCCTCGGGACGGGCGTCATCCTCTATTATCGGGGCGCCTCGCCGCTCCCGAGCGACCTGCCCCCCGGCGCCCATAGCTGGTGGACCCGCGCGCTCGCCGTGATGTGGTGGGTGATCGCGGCGCGCGCGACGGTGGCGGTCATCGGCCTCGTGCTCGGTCTCGACACCCGATCCAAACAGGCCCGGCTCTTCACCGATCTGATCTCGGGCGCGATCTGGCTGACGGCGGCGCTGATTATCCTGAACTCGGTGCTCCGCCTGCCGATCACGGGCCTGCTCGCGACATCCGGCATCGTGGCGGTCGTCATCGGCCTCGCGCTCCAGAACACGCTCGCGGACGTTTTCTCCGGCATCGCGGTCGGGCTGGACCAGCCCTTCAACCCCGGCGACCGGGTGGCGATTTCCGGCGAGATCGAAGGCGTGGTCGTCCAGCTCAACTGGCGCTCGATCCGCATCGAGACGGATGGCGAGGATCTCGTCACCATCCCCAACAGCATCGTCGCCAAATCCCACATCATCAACCGCACGTCGCGATCCGAGCGCCGCCTCGTCTCGGTGCAGATCGTCACCTCGTCCACCGCGTCGGCCGATCGGGTGATCGAGCTGCTTCGCCATGCGGTGATGATGTGTACCGGCATCCTGGACAAGCCGGCACCCTCGATCACCCTGTCGCGGCTGGGGATCAAGACCAACGCCTATACCGTGAACTATTTCGTCGAGGGCACGTCGCGCATGTCCTCATCGCGCGGGCAGTTGCTGCGACAGGCGCGCCGGCTGTTCTATCATGCCGGTGTCGAACAGGAGCAGAAGCTCACGTCGCGCCACCTGTTGCGCAACCTCATGCTGTTCGAGGCCCTGTCGGACGAGCAGATCGAGGCGCTGTCGCTCGAACTCGGCCACCATATTCTCGACCCCGGCGAGGCGCTGTTCCAGGAAGGCGGGACGGACACGTCGCTCTTCATCATCGCAGCCGGCGTGCTGGAGATCAGCCGTGCGCCCGATGGCCAGCCCCGCTCCGTGATCGGACGGATCGGGCCGGGTGAATATATCGGCGAGATCAGCCTGTTCACCGGCGATCCGCGCCCCGCGAGCGTCACCGCGCTCACCGCCGTCGATGCCTATGAGGTGTCGCGCGCGTCGCTCGAGAAATTGCTCGTCACCACGCCCGAACTGGCCCCGCCGCTGGAGCGCGCCGTCCATCGCGGCCTGTCGATCCTCCACCGCGACGACGCGGCACGGATCAGCCACGTCAATAACGGCTCGCACGCCCTGCTGAGCCGCGTCCGGCAATTCTTCGCCTCGCATTCGAAAGCCGGATTCTGAGCGGCAGCGGCCTGATCCCCCTGCCCCGGACACAAAAAGGCGGGCGGCACCCAACATGCCGCCCGCCGTCATAGTATCAAAAGTCGATCGTGCGGAAGTTCTCGGCGGCCGCGAAAGCGGTCTCCTTGTCCGCCTTGGGCGGATAGATCCACACGGTGTTGATTTCCTGCTTCACCTTCTTCGCGTCGGCGCCCGTTATTTCGACCTTCGGGGTCCAGCCGCGTGTGAAGATCGCGATATCGGTGCCGAGATCGAGGCAGGTCACATAAGAGGGCTGGTCATAAGGCTTGGTCGCGAGGTCGAGCAGATCGGCCGCCGCATTATACCCTGCAAACGAGCCGAGGCGGATCGCATGTTGGCACGACATCAGCGAGAAGTGACCGTCGGCATCCGTGGCCGCCTTCACGGTATCGCCCGTGGCGAAGACGTTGGCGATGCCCGGCACGCGGAGATCGGCTTCGCCGATGATGCGGCCCAGCGGATCGCGCTCGGCCGGAATCTGCGCGGTGAGCGGGCTGGCGCGCATACCGGCGGCCCAGATGACGGTGTCGCTTTCGATATACTCCCCGTCGCCGAGGGTCACGCCCTTGCCGTCGAGCGAACCGACCCCGGCGCCGAGCTTCGATTCCACGCCGAGCCTGCCCAGCGTCTCCTCGATATAGGGGCGCGGCTCGGCGCCCATTTCCGGCGCGACCGAGGCCGAGCGATCGACGATCACGACACGGATGTCCGCATCCTCGCCAAGGATGGCGCGCAGGCGGGCGGGCATCTCCGTTGCGACTTCGATGCCGGTGAAACCCGCGCCACCGACGACCACCGTGTTGCGGGCCGGCGTCGAAGGGCGCGAGGCGAGCGCGTGCAGATGGCGATCGAGGGCCACGGCTTCGTCAAGCTGCGATGTGCTGAAGGCATGTTCGATGCCCGGAATGGCCGGACGGAAGAGATCGCTGCCCGCCGCCAGCACGAGGCGGTCATAGGCGTGGGTGCTGGCCTTGCCGCCGGCGTCGACGACGGTGACCATGTTCGCGGCCGTGTCGATCGTCTCGGCCCGGCCCTGGATATAGTCGATATCGAGCGCGTCGAAGAGATCGGTCAGAGGCGCGGCCATCGTTTCCGGCTTCTGCTCATAGAGGCGCGGACGGATCACGAGATGCGGCTCCGGCGACACCACGGCGATGCGCAGAGCGTCGGGCGAGACGCCCTGATCGTGGCGCAGCTTCGCAGCGGCGATCGCCGCATACATGCCGGCGAAACCCGCGCCGATGATGATGATCTGTTGCATGACCTGTTCCTTCCTCGGAGATTAGCGTTGCACCCTGCTCAACGGACTTGCGCTCGGCTGCCGGCTTCGCGATCCAGATGCCTGATCGCCATCGATGCCGCGGAACGCTCCCGCACAGGCATCGGCCGGGGCCGCGAACTGCTCGGCTCGGGTTTCCATGATGGAAGCTGATCGCTTACCTCGCATCGGAGGCAAAGGCCCAAGACACACAGGGAGGACCATACCAAAAGATAGGGCGGCCTGGCCTTGGGGAGGAGCCGCGCGGGAAAATCGCCTGGTTTCAGTTAGACGACTTCAACCTCGGTAAAGGCCCGCCATCCCGCATCCCCTCTCGGGAAGAGGAAGGGGAGGACGGCAGCTTCGTCGACGGCATGACGTTTCGCGGCGACGGCGACGGATCATCGCATCTTGCATCGAAGCATCCGTCCGATAGGATAGGATATAGTATTCGATTATACGGTGAACGGATGCCTGTCGCCCATGTCGTCATGCCGGCCCTCCTCGCGGACCGGCGCCGTTGACCTCTCCGATCCCCCGCCGCCATCCGGCCGGGCTGCCCGTGCTCTCCTTCACGGAGGCCTGGGAGCGCTTCTCCTTCTATGGGATGCAGGCGCTGTTGATGCTCTACATGGCGACGGCGCTGCTGCCGTCGGGAGCGGACAGACGGATATGGGGCTTCGCCGGCTTTCGCGGACTGGTGGAGGCCGTGACGGGGCCACTCTCCGATCAGGCGCTCGCCTCGCAGATTTTCGGGCTCTACACCGGGCTCGTCTATCTGACGCCGCTGATCGGCGGCCTGATCGGGGATCGGCTGCTGGGCGGACGGCGCACCGTGTTGCTCGGTGCCGCGATGATGGCGGCGGGCCATTTCCTGCTCGCTTTCGACGCCAGCTTCCTGATCGCGCTTGCCGCGCTGATCTGCGGTTCCGGCTGCCTCAAGGGCAATATCGCGACGCAGGTGGGGCGGCTTTACGACGCGGGCGATGCGCGCCGCGATCGGGCCTATCTGTTGTTCAACTTCGGCATCAATATCGGCGCTTTCGCCGGGCCGCTGGTCTGCGGAACGATCGGCGAGCGGCATGGCTGGCATCTCGGCTTCGCGATCGCGGGCATCGGCATGTTGATCGGCATCGGCATCTACGCGGCAGGCTGGCGCCACCTTCCCGCCGATCGGAGCCGAGCCCGCGGCCTCAGGCCCAGGGCCGGCGATGTCGGGGACGGGCGCCGGATCGCAGCCCTGCTCGGGCTGGTCGCGCTCTCGGCCTGCTACAATGTGCCGTTCGGGCAGGGCTACAACATTTTCCCGATCTGGATCGCCACAGCCGCCGACCGCCATATAGCGGGCCTCGAGATGCCGATCGCCTGGTATCTGGCGAGCGACGGGCTGGTGACCGTGCTCTCCACGCCGCTGGTGCTAATGCTCTGGAAGCGACAGGCCGCCCGTGGCCGCGAGCCGCGCGTGCCGGCGAAGTTCGCCATCGGCTGCGCCATGATGGCGGCCGCCGATGGCCTTCTCGCCACCTTCGCCGCCCTCTCGCCCGCCCCGCATTCGCTCGGGCTGTTCTGGGGCTTCGGCTATTTCCTGCTGTCCTCCTCCGCCTATCTTTTCGTGATGCCGGTGCTGCTGGCGGCGGTTTCCCGCTCGGCCCCCGCCCGGCTCACCGCGACGCTGATGGGGGTCGCCTATGCCGGGCTGTTCGTCGCCAACCTCACCGCCGGCTGGCTCGCGCGCTTCTATGCCCCGCTGGGGCCGGAACGCTTCTGGCTGATGCACGCCGCCATCGCGATTGCCGGTATGCTGATTGCCATGGCGCTGCGGCATATCCTGTCAGCGCCCCTCGAAGCGGCTGACGAAACGCGTTGAACCCACCTCGCGGTTTGAGGATTCGCGCCCGGAGGCCCCGCTTCCGGCACGATATGCGCTTTGTCGCCTCCGTTCCGACTTCGGAAATTGTCTGATTTTACAATCCCTTTATCCCCCGCATTTTCCAGATATCGAATATCGTATAAAATATTTGACAGAAGATGTCAGTCATGTTGCACTCCCCTCACAAGCTTGAACGGCAAGGGGGAATGGGACATGCGGAAGATATCTGGATCGACTTGTGGCTCCGTCGCGCTGGGGGCGCTGGCGGTGGCGCTGCTGTCCGGGGGCGCTCATTCCCAGACCATCACGCCTTCCGGTCCCGTCGCGTCGGCGACCCCGGACACGGCCGCTTCGGAGATCGTCGTCACCGGCACGCGCATCAAGCGGCAGGGATTGACCAGCAACAGCCCGCTCACCGTCGTGGGCGAAGGCGAGATCAAATATCAGGGCGCGACCAGCGTCGAGAGCGTGCTCAACAAGCTCCCGCAATTCACCGCGGCGGAGAATGAGAACGTCTCCAACGGCTCCGACGGCACCTCGAAGTTGAACCTGCGCAACCTCGGCTCAAGCCGCGTTCTGGTGCTGCTGAACGGGCAGCGCATGTTGCCGCAACAGGCGGTGGACACCAATTTCGTGCCTTCCTCGCTCGTCCAGCGCGTCGATGTGGTGACGGGCGGCGCGTCGGCCGTCTACGGTTCGGATGCGCTGTCGGGCGTCGTCAACTTCGTGCTGCGAGACGATCTGGACGGCTTCCGGCTGGACGCCCAGACCAGCGCCTATCAGCACAGCAACGGCGACGATTATCTGCGCGGCCTCGGCCAGGCCAAGGGCTATGCGACGGCGCCCTCGACGGTGTTCGAGGGGGACAAGGTCGACGTCAACGGCGCGTTCGGAAAGAATTTCGCCGGCGGGCGGGGCAACATCACCGTCTATGGCGGTTATCGCCAGACCCGGCCGATCACGCAGGATACGCGGGACGTCTCGGCCTGTGCGCTCGATCCGGCGGACGACGCCGGCACCAATCTCACCTGCGGCGGATCGAGCAACAACCAATGGGGCCTGTTCACGCTGTTGACCGGGCCGAACACCGGGCAGACGCTGAACAACACCAAGGACGGCCAGCACACCTGGGTGCCCTACAACTCCAGCTTCCTCTACAATTATTCACCGACCAACTATTTCCAGCGCTCGGACAAGCGCGCCACCGCCGGCGCCTTCGCCAAGTTCAAGTTCAGCCCGCTCGCCGAACTCTACGGCAGCTTCATGTACATGAACGATCACACCTTCTCGCAGGCGGCGCCCTCGGCCCTGTTCCAGGGGACCACCTTCACGATCAACTGCGACAATCCCTATCTTTCGTCGAGTCAGGCGACGACCTTGTGCGGCCCGGCGGCCGGCACCGCGCAGACCGAGGACACCTTCATCGGTTACCGCCTGACGACGCCCCGCCGCGACGATCTGCGGCATGAGGATTTCCGCTATACGCTCGGCCTGCGGGGGGATTTCGCCAAGGGCTTCAGCTACGACGTCAGCTATCTGCGCTCCGAGGTCCGCTATGACGAGACCTATCTCAACAATGTCGACAATGTGAAGGCGCAGCGCGCGCTGAACGTCGTCAACGTCAACGGCACACCCACCTGCCAGTCGGTGATCGACGGCAGCGATCCGAGCTGCCTGCCGATCGACGTCTTCGCGTTCAACGCGATCGATCCGCACAACCTTCCCTACATCTTCTCGCCGAGCAACACGAAGAGCCGCAACAAGCAGACGGTGATCTCCGGCTCGATCAATGGCGATCTCGGCGAGTACGGCATCAAGAGCCCGTGGGCGGAGCACGGCATCGGCATCGCGCTCGGCGCCGAGCACCGGCGGGAGTCGCTCGTCTTCACCGCAGACGAGATCGCCGAGCAGGGCGGCACCCGCGATTCCGACGGCGTGATTAGCGTCAACGAAGGCTATGGCGAGATCGAGGTGCCGATCCTGTCCGATCTGCCTTACGCCAAGGCGCTCACCATCAACGGCGGCGTGCGCTATTCCGCCTATCATAACGAGCAGCACTCGACCGGCTTCGCGTCCAACTTCAACGTCCTGACCTACAAGGCCGAACTCTCCTACGCGCCGACGAGCGATCTGCGTCTGCGCGCGAGCTACAACCGGGCGATCCGCGCGCCCAATATCAGCGAACTGTTCGGCACCGTCAGCCTCGGCAACGTCACCGCGACCGATCCCTGCGCCGGAGCCAACCCGACCTTGTCGCTGGAGGTCTGCGAGCGCACCGGCGTCACCGCCGCGCAATATGGCCTGATCCCGGAATGCCCGGCCGGCGTCTGCGTCGAGCAATATGGCGGCAACCGCAACGTGAAGCCCGAGAAGGGCGACACCTACACCGTCGGCCTGATCCTGACGCCGCGCGCGCTCCGCAACTTCTCGCTCTCGGTCGATTATTTCCACATCAAGGTGAAGGATTATATCAGCAATATCGATCCTTCGCTGACGATCAGCCAGTGCGCCACGACCGGCGATCCCTATTATTGCAGCCTCTTCCATCGCGATCCGCGCAGCGGCGTGCTGTTCGGCAATGACGGCTATGTCGTCGCCACCACGCTCAACACCGGCTATCTGCTGACCTCGGGCCTCGACATCACGAGCAATTACAGCTTCGGGATCGGGCGCTACGGCAAGATCGATTTCGATCTGGTGGGCACCTATCTCACCAAGCTCGTCACCGAGCCGCTGCCCGGCCTCGGCTCCTATGACTGCAAGGGTCTCTACGGCTATACCTGCGGGGAGCCTTCGCCGAAGTGGCGGCATCAGTTGCGCACCACCTGGTCGATCCCCGGCCCGAACAAGCCCACCCTGTCGCTCGCTTGGCGCTATTTCGGCGGGGTGAGGCTCTCCAGCTCCTCGGATCAGCCGGCCTTCGAAGGCCTGTTGCCGAGCGAGATCAACCGCAAGATCAAGGCCTATAACTATTTCGATCTCGCCACGACGATCAGCTTCGAGAAGAAGCTGACGCTGCGCGCCGGCGTGAACAACCTGTTCGACAAGGATCCGCCCGCCATCGCGCAAGGCATCCTGTCCACCTTCGGCAATGGCAACACCTATCCGGGCGTCTACGACCCGCTCGGCCGGACGATCTTCATCGGCGCCACCGTCGAGTTCTGATCGTCCTGCGCCGGCCGTCCCCCCTTCCCCCTTCGACGGCCGGCGCCTTTTACGGGAGCCTTCATGAAGCCCGCGCATCTCGCCGCCGCCCTGCTGTCGCTCACCGCCGCCGCCCCGGCGCCACGCGTGGCGGACCTCTCCGGCGTCTGGCTCTTCCCCCGTTCGGAGGAGTTTCCGGGCCTGCGCATGATGCGCCTTTCCCGCGACGCGGCGGGCTGGCGCGGCACCGTCACCACCGACTGGTATGGCGACATGCCGATGCGCGCGCTGGAGGTTGCGGGCGGCAAGGCCCGCTTCCTGATCAACAATGGCAATCCCCGCCTGCCCCCGCGCATCTGGACCGCGACCGTGGATCGCGCCGGCCTCCACGTCACCGGCGACATCTGGGAGCGGCATGTCGATGCGGAGGTGAAGCGCGGCGGCGAAGCCGATGCGCGGCGCCTCGCCTTCCCGCTCGCGCCCCTTCCCGCGCCCGCCACGCTCCGGCCTGACGGCCTGGCGCCGACGCCGCCGATGGGCTGGTCGAGCTGGAACCGCTTCGCCGCCGCCATCGACGACCGCACGGTGCGCGAAATCGCGGATCATCTCGTCAGTTCGGGCCTGCGCGACGCCGGCTATCGCTTCATCAACATCGACGACGGCTGGCAGGGCACGCGCGGCCCGGACGGCGCGATCAGGCCCAATGCCCGCTTCCCGGACATGAAGGCGCTGGCCGACTATGTTCATGCGAGGGGGTTGAAGATCGGCCTCTACAGCTCGCCCGGCCCGAAAACCTGTGCGGGCTTCACCGGCAGTTACGGCCATGTCGAGCAGGACGCGCGGACTTTCGCCGCCTGGGGCTTCGATTACCTGAAATATGATCTCTGCTCGGGCGAGGGCATCTTCCGCACCGCCTCGCAGGTGAGGCTCGCCTATCAGCAGATGGGGCAGGCGCTCCGCGCGACCGGGCGGCCCATCGTCTACAGCCTCTGCCAATATGGCCGCGACCGGGTGGGCACATGGGGCCGCGACGTGGGCGGGCATCTCTGGCGCACCACCGGCGACATCGAGGACCGATACGATTCCATGGCGAGCATCGGCTTCGACAAGGACGGCGATCCCGCCACCGCCGGCCCCGGCGGCTGGAACGATCCCGATATGCTCGAAGTCGGCAACGGGGGCATGAGCGAGGACGAATATCGCACGCACATGACGCTGTGGGCGATGCTGGCGGCGCCGCTGATGCTGGGCAATGATCTGCGCACCATGTCACCCGCCACCATCGCCCTGCTGGAGAATCGCGGGGTGATCGCGATCGATCAGGATGCGCTCGGCCGGCAGGCGCGCCGTATCCGCAAGGACGGCGAGGCGGAGATCTGGTCGCGGCCGCTCGCCGATGGATCGGTGGCGCTCGCCCTCTTCAACCGGGGTGAGACGGCGCGGGAGATGTCCTTCGCGCCCGAGGACGCCGGCCTCTCCCGCATCGAAGCGATGGTCGACGTCTGGGCCGGCGTTCCAGACAATGCCGGGCGGAGATCGTGGAAGATCCCCGCCCATGGCGCCGTGCTGCTGCGCCTGCGCGGCCAGCCCTAACGCCTCACACCGTCGCGCCCTTAGCCGGCGTGAACAGCCGCACGCCGAACACGGGGCCTGCGGTATGGCCGGTATGCGGCTGGAAGCGCACGACGACGCTCGCCTTGCCGTGGGTCAGCGCCTCCGGCACCGGATAGTCGATATCGATGAACTGGCCGGGCTTCAGCGCCTCCAGTTCCTGCGTCGCGATCTTCCGCCCATCGATCAGGATGTCGAAGGCGCGCTTGCGCTCGTCGCCCCAATAGGTCGCCTCCAGCACGAGCGGGCCGGGCTTCACCTTCATGCTGAACTGGAAGAAGCCGCCGCTGCGCGCGTCGCGCCCGTTCCGCCCGCGATAGACCACCGGATAGGAGATGTCGGAGGTCAGCCCATGGTCGCGCTCGGGCTGCATCTCGCCCAGATGCATCACGTCCACCGAACGCGCCGCGAGATCGGCCAGCCGCGCCTGCTCGGCGGCGAAGGCAACCTTCTCCTTCTCCCACCCGGCATCGGTGAAGCGCTTGAAATAGACGGCGCTGCGCCGGTCATAGGCACTGTAGAAGGGCGCGAACCGCATGTCCGCGGGGCGGCCGAGCCCTTCGGTGCGATAGACCGCCGGCTGCGCCGCATCCGCACGGAAGCCGCCGAGAATGTCGCTGCCCACCAGCGCCGGAGCGGCGGCGTTCGCCAGTTCCTTGTCGGCCGGGCCAAGATCGGCGGCGAGCACCAGCGGCCCGCGCAGGATCGCGATCGTATCGGGATCGTCGGCGGTCGCCTCGATGCGCAGGTCCATCGCCAGCGTCATCGACACCATGTCTCCCGCCTGCCAGCGGCGGCGCACGATGGCGTAGCCCGCCTCGCGCACCGCCTCGACCGGCTGACCGTTGACGCGGAACGCCGCCGTCTTCGCCCAGCCCGGCACCCGCATCGCGATCGCGAAGGCACCGGTCCGCCGCAGCGTCGAGAGCGTGAGCTTCACCTCGCCCTGATAGGGATAGGCCGTGGACAGCTCCACATCCGCGCCCTTCGCCGCCCAGTGCGCGCGGGAGGGGATGAAGAGATTGACCAGAAGCACATCCTTGCCCTGCCAGTAGATCGAATCCCCATGCTTGGCGTGGCTCTCCATCCCCGAGCCGACGCAGCACCAGAAATCCTCGGTCGGCGAGGACCAGTCGCGTTTGATGCCGGACATCAGCGGCGTCATGTAGGTGAACATGCCCGTCTTCGGGTCATGCGCGGCCAGGATATGATTGAAGTGGGTGCGCTCGTAATAGTCGAACAGCGCTCCGTTCGGCCGCCAGCCATAAAGATGCCGGGTCAGCTTCAGCATGTTGTAGCTGTTGCAATGCTCGCAGGTCTGTTCGGTGAGATGCTGCGAGATGGCATCGGGCGCGAAGAAATATTCACGGTCGGCATTGCCGCCGATCACATAGCTGTGGTGCTGCGTCACCGTCTCCCAGAAGAAGCGGGCGCCGTCGCCGGGCGCCGCGCGGCCGGTCAGCTCATGGATGCGGGCGAGGCCGATCAGCTTGGGGATCTGCGTGTTGGCATGGAGATTGGGCAGATCGTCCTGCCCGCGTTCCAGCGGCGTCAGCACCTTGTTGTCGTGGATGCGCTCGGCCACCGTCATCCACTGCGCGTCGCCGGTGCGCGCGGAAAGCTCGGCATAGCTCTCGTTGAGGCCACCATATTCGCAGCCGAGCATCGTCTGCATCTGCTCGTCGCTCAGGCTGGCGAACAGGCGCTGGAAATAGCGGCCGAGCCCGACGGCCACCTCCAGCGCCTGCCGGTTGTCGCACAGCGCCTGCGCATCGAGCAGACCGGCGAAGGTCTTGTGAATGTTGTAGAGCGGGGACCAGGCGCCGTTGAGGTCGAAGCCGCCGGAGCGGATGTCGCCCTTCATGATCTCGACGAAGATCTCCTCGCCGTCGGCCAGCGTGCCGTCCTTCCGCTTGCGCAGCAAACCCGCAACATAGCCATTGCCGCGCGCCTTCTGGCAGATGGCCAGCTCGGCGACGATATAATCCACCCGGCGCTTCGCCTCGGCATCGCCGGTCTGCGCGTACATCAGCGCGAGGGCCGAAAGATAATGGCCCAGCGTATGGCCGGCGATCGTATCGCCCTCCCAGCCGCCATAGACCGACGCCTTGGCCGGAAGCCCCGCGCCGGTGCGGAAATTGTGCAGCAAACGGTCGGGTTCGAGGCTCATCAGATAGCGGCGATTGGCCTCCACCGCGTCGAGAAAGGGCGACGGCAGCAGACGAACATCGCGAAGCGGCAAAGGCTCGGGATGCGCAGGGAGCAGGCCCGTCGCGGCGGCCGCCCAGGCCCGCTCGCTCCAGCCGCCCGCCATCGCCGCCAGACCCGCTCCCGCCAGCCATTCGCGTCGGGTCGTCGCCAGTTTCGCCGTCATCCCCACATCCTTGTCCGTTTCCTGAATATGTTATACGATTTACAAAACCAGGAAGGCAAGGGGTGCGCTCGATGCGTGTTTTCAAGGCAGGATGGATGACGGTTTCGCTGATCGCCATGGTCGTTTCGGGGGCAGCGGTGGCGGCGACTCCGAAAGGCGTGGCGCAGGCGAGCGAGGATGCGCGCTTCAAGGCGATCTATTCGGCCGAATGGACATGGCGAGAGCATCAGAAGGCCGACGACGAGGATAGCGGCGACCATATCTCCGCCCATCTGCCCGATGTCGGCCCCGCGGCTCAGGCCGCGCGGCTGCGCATGTGGAGCGACGTGACGGCCAGGCTCAAGACGATCCACCCCGAGCGGCTCTCGGCCGCCAACCAGGTGAATTACGAAATCTACCGCGATCAGATCGCCGCGCTGCTCACCTCGCAGCGTTATCGCGATTATGAGAAGCCGCTCAACGCGGACACCAGCTTCTGGGGCAATGTCGCCGGCACGGCGCGGCAGAGTTTCAAGACCGAGCAGGATTATCGCAACTACATCACGATGCTCGGCGAGATGCCGCGCTATTTCGCGCAGCAGATCGGCAATATGAAGGCCGGCCTCGCGCGCGGCTTCACGCCGCCGAAGATCACGGTGGAGGGCCGGGACGCGACGGTCACCTCCGTCACCGATCCCAGGACGCCGGAGGATAACCCCTTCTACGCCCCGTTCCGAAAGATGCCGGCCACGATCCCCGCCGCCACGCAGGCCGAGCTGCGCGCGGCAGGCGCGGCGGCGATCCGCGACAGCGTGGTGCCGGCGCACCGGACGCTGCTCGCCTTCCTGCGCGACGACTATATCCCCCACGCCCGCACCGCGCTGGACGCTTACTCGCTTCCCGACGGCAAGGCTTATTACCAGTCCAAGATCAAGGAATTCACCACCCTCGATCTCACGCCCCAGCAGATCCACCAGATCGGGCTGGACGAGGTGGCCAAGATCCACGCCGAGATGCTCGACGTGATGAAGGAGGTGAACTTCAAGGGCGACCTGCCCGCCTTCCTGACCTTCCTGCGCACCGATCCGCGCTTCTACGCCAAGACGCCGCAGGAGTTGCTCGATCGCGCCGCCTGGATCGCCAAGACGTTCGACGGGAAGGCCAAGGACTGGTTCGGCCGCCTGCCGCGCAGCCGCTTCGCGATCATCCCCGTGCCGGCCGACATCGCGCCCTTCTACACCGGCGGGCGCGGCGGGCCGGGCGTCTATCTGGTCAACACCTACAACCTGCCGTCGCGCCCGCTCTACTCGCTGACGGCGCTGACGCTGCACGAGAGCGCGCCGGGCCACGCCTTCCAGATGCCGCTGGCGGCCGAGAATGAAGGCCTGCCGCCCTTCCGCCAGAAGACCTACATCTCGGCTTATGGCGAAGGCTGGGCGCTCTATTGCGAGAAGCTCGGCGTCGAGATGGGGATGTACGACACGCCCTATGATCGCTTCGGGATGCTGAGCTACCAGATGTGGCGCGCGGCGCGGCTGGTGGTGGATACCGGCATCCATTCGATGGGCTGGAGCCGCGAGCAGGCACAGCGCTATCTCCACGACAACACCGCACTCGCGGATCATGAGATCGAGACCGAGGTCGATCGCTACATCGCCTGGCCGGGGCAGGCGCTCTCCTATTATCTCGGCGAGAAGGCGATCGTCGACGCCCGCGCCAAGGCGGAGAAGGCGCTCGGCCCGAAGTTCAACATCCGCGCCTTCCATGACACCGTGCTCCAGATGGGCTCGGTGCCGTTGCCGGTGCTTCAGGCGCGGATCGACCGCTTCATCGCCGAGGGCGGCAAAGGCCCCTACCCCGCCGAGGAATGATCCTCAGGCGAAGGGCCGATCGATGGCCGGCTGCGGCTGGGTGAACCAGCGGGGGCCGGCCTCGGTCATGTAGAAATGGTCCTCCAGCCGCACGCCGAAGCGATCGGGCACCACGATCATCGGCTCGTTGGAGAAGCACATGCCGGTATCCAGCGGCGTCCGGTCGCCGCGCACCAGATAAGCGGGCTCATGGATCGACAGGCCGATGCCATGACCGGTGCGATGCGGCAGGCCCGGCAGGCGATAATCCGGCCCCAGCCCCGCCTTCGCCAGCACCGCGCGCGCGGCATCGTCGACGCTTTCGCACGGCGCGCCGGGAGCGGCGGCGGCGAAGGCGGCGGCCTGCGCTTCCTTCTCGACATCCCAGATGGCTCGCGCCTCGTCGGACGGCCTGCCGAAGGCGTAGGTGCGCGTGATGTCGGAATGATAGCCCTCGATCGTGCAGCCCGTGTCGATGAGGACAAGGTCGCCCTCCTCCAGCCGCTGCTCGCCGGGAAGGCCGTGCGGGAACGCCGTGGCGCGGCCATATTGCACGATGCAGAAGCTGGAGCCTGACGCTCCCATCGCGCGGTGCGCCTCGTCGATGAAGCGCTTCACCTCGGTGGTGGTGATGCCGGGCGCCACGATGCGCGCGGCGCGGCGATGCACCTCCAGCGTCATGTCCTTCGCCTGCTGCATCAACGCGATCTCGGCGGTGGACTTGCGCATCCGGCAACCGTCGATCGCGGGCGCGCCATCGACCAGTTCGACGCCCGGAGCGGCCCGGCGCAAGCGCTCGGCCATCTGGAAGGGCAGCGCCGGATCGATCGCCACCCGCCGCGCGGCCATGCCCGCCAGCGCATCGGCAACCAGCGCGTGCGGATTCTCGTCCTCCTGCCAGAGGCGGATGTCGACATCGATCAGCAGGTCCGCCTGCAACGACCCCAGCTCGAAATGCGGGCAGACCATCACCGGCTCGCCGCGCACCGGCAGCAGCATCGCCACCAGCCGCTCGGTCGCGCCCCATGGCACGCCCGCGAAATAGCGCAGCGACGCGCCCGCGTTGATGAGCAGCGCATCCGCCCCCATCGCCTCGGTGAGCCCGCGCGCACACTCGATGCGCTGGAGCCGTTCCGCGCGGGTGATCGCGGGTGCCGGGGCCGCCCACGGGCCGATGGCGGCGAGTTCGGCTGCGGCGGTGGAGCCTCCGATGGTCATGTCCGTCTTCCTCGTCCGGCGAAGCGCTCGATGTCGAACGCGTCGATCTTCACAAGCGGCCTTTCGCCCATCGCGAGCGCACCGACGATCTCGCCGGTGATGGGCGCGAGGGTAAGCCCCAGATGCTGATGCCCGAAGGCATAGAGCAGATTGTCCACGCGCGTGCTGCGGCCGATCGCGGGGAGATAATCCGGCAGCGTGGGCCGCGCGCCCATCCAGCGTTCGAACGGCCCCCGCATCGGCAGGCCCAGCTCGCGGACATGCCGTTCCAGCCGCGCCCATTTCGCGGGATCAGGCGCCGCGTCCAGCTCGCCCAGTTCGACGAAGCTCGCCGCCTGCACGCAATCGGCGTAGCGCGTGACGATCATCGAGCGATCCTCGAATACCAGCGGCGGCATGTGCGCCGGCCAGTCATGGCTTCGGGCACGGATATGATAGCCGCGTTCCGCGATGATCGGCGCGCGATGCCCCAGCGGCGCGATCAGTCCGCCCGACCGCGCGCCCGCCGCGAGCACGACATGATCGGCCATCTCAGGGGCGCGGCCGTCGATCGAGACGCCCGCGCGTCCGCCCGCAAGCTCCAGTTGCGCCCGTCCCCGCACGATTTCGCCCCCGGCCATGCGGAAGGCCGCCTCCAGCGCCTCGGCGAGGCGACCGAGATCATCGATCTGCCCCGTATTCTCGAACCGGATCGCGCCGGCCTGCTCTGCCCCCAGCAGCGAGGCCAGCGCCCGGCGCTCCGCTTCGTCGGCATCGTGGAAGCGCGCGGTGCCGGTGTCCGCCCCGGCCCATGCCGCCCGCCCTTTCGCGGCGGCGGCGGGGTTGCCCCAGAGCACATAATGCCCGTCCTCGTGCAGAAGGCCCCGATCCGGCAGGCTCTCCGCGAGACGCCGCCATGCCGGCATCGCCTCCGCGATCAGCGCCGACAGCGCCACCTTGCCCGCCTCGAAGCGATGCGGCCTCGCGGCTCCCATCATGCGCCAGGCGAAGGGCGCCCATGTCCGCCACTGCCCCGGCGGCAGGGCCAGCGCGCCTCCCCGCGAGAAAAGCCGCCCCGGCGCCGAGCGGATCGCGGCACGCGAGGCCAGAGGCTCGACCTGCTCGATCGCGACGTGCCCGGCATTGCCCCACGAGGCGCCGCGACGCCCGGCATCGGCTTCGACCAGCCTTACCGCCAACCCGCACCGCGCCAGCGCAAGCCCGCTCGCCAGCCCCACGACCCCGCCCCCGATGATGATCGCCGTTTTCTGCATGGTCCGCCTTGATGAACACCCGCCCATATCGTATACCATATATATGTTCAACCAACCCTGTGCGCCGGCGGACGGCCCGGCTTTTTATCGATGCCCCACGAAGCGGGCAGTTTCGACATTGCGGAACGGCCTCGCCTCGCGGCAATGTCCGGCGATCCCGCTGGAGACCGATTTCCGATGAGCATCGTCGTTCGCACGCTGTCCGAACAGATTTTCAATATCGTCCGCGAACAGATCGTTTCCGGCAAGCTTCCCGTCGATCTGCCGATCCGGCAGGATGCGCTCGCCAACGAACTGGGCGTGAGCAAGATACCGCTGCGCGAGGCGCTCGGCCGGCTGGAGCAGGAAGGCCTGCTCGTCAGCCAGGCCAATCGCGGCTTCTTCGTCCGCGCCATGTCGGCGGACGAGGCGGAAGAGATTTTCGCCCTGCGCCTCTCGATCGAGCCGGACGCCGTCGCCGCCGCATCCCTCGCCGCCACCGAAGCGGACCAGAAAGCCGTGCGGGAGGCGTTCGCGGCGCTCGACAAGGCCGCCTCGTCCGGCGAACTCGACGATGTCGCCACCCGCAACCGCGATTTCCATATGGCGCTGGTCCGCCCCAGCGGCCGGCTGCTGACCACCCAGCTCGTCGAGCGGCTTCAGGTGCTGTCGGAGCGCTATGTCCACAAGCATCTCGAGCCGGCGGGCCGGGAGGATCGCGCGCATCTCGAACATGAGGTGCTGCTGGAGGCGTGGGCCTCGCGCGACGCCGATCGTGCCAAGTCGCTCGCCGCCGAGCATATCGGCGCGACCCTCGCGGACCTTCGCCGCCAGCTTGGCCGCTGACATCTTCCTCGTTCGGAGCCCCCTGCCATGATCCTCGCGCTCGCCCTCGCGCTTCAGGCCGCCACGCCGGCGCCGACCGTCGCCACGCCCGCCGCTCCGGTCGCCGCGACGAAGTGGCCGACGAAGGAAGCGGATTATGTCGTGCGCGATTTCCACTTCCGCTCCGGCGAGACCATGGCGGAGGTGCGCCTCCATTATACGACGCTCGGGCAACCGCATCGCAACGCCAAAGGCGAGATCGACAATGCGGTGATGGTGCTCCACGGCACCGGCGGCAGCGGCCACCAGTTCCTCGTGCCGCAGTTCGCCGACGAGCTGTACGGCCCCGGCCAGCCGCTCGACATCCGCAAATACTGGATCATCCTGCCGGACAATATCGGCCATGGGAAATCGTCCAAGCCCTCCGACGGGCTGCGGATGAAATTCCCGCATTACGACTATGGCGACATGGTGGAGCTGCAGCATCATCTGCTGGTCGACGGGCTCGGCATCGCGCACGCGCGGCTCATCATGGGCACGTCGATGGGCTGTATGCACGGCTTCGTCTGGGGCGAGACCTATCCGAACTATGCCCGCGCGCTGATGCCGCTCGCCTGCGAGCCGATCGAGCTGGCGGGGCTCAACCGCATGTGGCGGCAGATGATCGTCGACGGTATCGAGGCCGATCCGGCCTGGGCCGGCGGCAACTATACGCAGCAGCCGCAGGAAGGGCTGAGGCTCGCGGAATCGATCCTCGTCATCGCCGGCGCGGCGCCGCTCAATTTCCAGAAGCTCTATCCGAAGCGCGATGCCGCCGTCGCCTATGTCCGCGATCGCATCGCCAAGGGGATGGCCGGGCTCGACGCCAACGACCTGATCTATCAGGTCGATTCCTCGCGCACCTATGATCCCTGGCCGAAACTGGAAGCGATCAAGGCGCCGATGACGTGGATCAACTCGGCCGACGACTTCATCAATCCGCGCAACTTCTCCTATCCTCAGGAAGCGCTGAAGCGGATGCCGAACACGCGCTTCCGCCTGATCCCCGAAACCACCGAGACGCACGGCCACGGCACGCACACCTGGGCGGTCAACTGGAAGGCCGATCTCGCCGATCTGCTCAAGCGCACGGAATAGCCCTCAGGGCGCCGGCGCGTGCGCCTCGTAGCTGGAGACGTGGTTCATCGCGATCACCCAGCGTCCGTCGATCTTGCGGAACAGGCGGGTGTTGATGCCCTCCTGCGGATGCTCGGGGCGTTCGAGATGGTAATGGCCGACCAGCATCGCGGCATCCGGCGCGAGGACGTCCACCTTCATGTCGTAGAAATGGAGCGTGCCGCGCCGCTCGGGCGCGCCGCCATAATCGCGGACATAATGGTCGAGCGTGCCCTGCCAGTCCGCCTGCATCCTGCCGCCCGACACGAAGACGACGCCCGGATTGGCGAAGCCCGCCATATAGCCGGCAAAGTCCCCGCGGTTCCACGCCCGCTCCATATCCGCCACGACATGGAGGATCGCCGCCCGCTCCGCACCGGCCGGGGGAGCCGGCGCGGCCGCGATCAGCAACAATGCGGCCAGCGCCTTCATTCGGCCGCCACCGTCACCGGCGCCTCGCGCGTCAGCACGCTGCGCGAGCGGCTGTAGGCGAAATAGGCGACCAGCCCGATCAGGTTCCAGATCAGGAAGCGCACCAGCGTCTTCTCCGGCAGCGAGAAAAGCAGATAGAGGCAGCCGAGCACCGCGAAGGTGCCAACCACATAAGGCGCCGGACAACGGAAGATGCGCGACACGTCGGGCACACGGCGGCGCAGGAGCATCATGCACAGGCCGACGGCGATGAACGCGATCAGCGTGCCGGCATTGGCCAGCTCCGCGATCTCGCTGACGTTGAAGAAAGCCGCGATCACCGAGACGAACACGCCGGTGATGCCCGTCACCAGCACCGGCGATCCCGTCCGCCTCGAAACGCTGGAGAGCGCCCGTGGCAGCAGCCCGTCGCGCGCCATCACGAAGAAGATGCGGCTCTGCCCGTACATCATCACCAGGATCACCGAGGGCAACGCCACCAGCGCCGCGCCGGCCACCAGCCACGAAATCGCGGGATGGCCCAGGAGGCGCAGCACCAGCGCCAGCGGCTCGGGCGATCCCGCGAGTGTCGTGTAAGCGACCGCGCCCACCGCCGTCAGCGCGACGAGGATGTAGATGGTGGTGGAGACGGCCATCGAGCCGATGATGCCGATCTTCAGGTCACGCCCCGGATTGCGCGCCTCTTCCGCCGACGTCGCCACCGCGTCGAAGCCGTAGAAGGCGAAGAAGACGATCGCCGCCGCGGCCATCACGCCGCGCTTCTCGCCCCCCTGCACCGCGCTGCCGAAGCCGTAGGGCATGAAGGGATGGAGGTGCGCGGGATCGAAGGCGGGCGCCACGAAGATCACGAACACCGCCAGAGCGACCAGCTTGATGACGACGAGCACGATGTTCAGCGTCGCGCTTTCCCGCGTGCCGGCCATCAGCATCCCGGCGATCAGCATCGAGACGAGCACGGCGGGCAGGTTGATGATCCCGCCGTCATGCGGGCCGGTCAGCAGCCAGTGCGGCGGGTGGACGCCGGCGGATTCGATCAGGCCGACCAGATAGCCTGACCAGCCCACCGCCACGCCCGAGCAGGCCAGGGTATATTCGAGGATCAGGCTCCATCCCACGATCCAGGCGAGCGTCTCCCCCATCACCGAATAGGTATAGGTATAGGCGCTGCCCGCCGCCGGGATCATCGTCGCCAGCTCGGCATAAGCGAGCGCCGCGCAGGCGCAGACCGCCCCGGCGATGGCGAAGGCCAGGATCACCGCCGGCCCGGCGCGCTCGGCGCCGACGCCGGTCAGCGTGTAGATGCCCGTGCCCACGATCGCGCCGACGCCCAGTGCGATCAGATGCGGCCAGGAGAGCGTGGGTTTGAGGCGATGGGCGGCATCCGGGGCCGTACTGCGTGCAATCGGCTTGATCGGCCCCAGAAGATCCATTCCCAACCTCTCTCTTTTCTTATGTCAGACGACCGAGAACCCCGCCCAGAACGGGTCTTCCCGATCGATCCAGATCGTATTGAAACCGGTCGCGACCGCCGATCCCTCGATGGAAGGGATGATGCCCGGCAGGCCGCCGATGTCCACCATCTCCTCCACCCGGCCGATGAAGCGGCTGCCGATATAGGATTCATGCACGAAGCGGTCGCCGAGCTTCAGCTCGCCCTTGTGGACGAGATGCGCCAGCCGCGCGGACGTGCCGGTGCCGCACGGGCTGCGATCGATCGCCCGCTCGCCGTAGAAGACGGCGTTGCGGCCATCCGCGCCTTCGCCCTTCGGCTTGTCCGCCCACAGCACATGGCGGATGCCGCGGATGCGATCGTCGAGCGGGTGGACCGGCTCATAGGCGTCCTTCATCAGCGCACGGACCGAGCGGCTCAGCTCGACGATGCGCGAGGCGCCGAGATCGTCGAGCCCGGTATAGGCTCCCTGCGGCTCGATGATCGCGTAGAAATTGCCGCCATAGGACACGTCGACGCTGAGCGGGCCAAAGCCCGGCACGTCGATCGCCACCCCCGTCGCCGCCACATAGGCCGGCACGTTGCGGATGCGGACCCAGCGCACGCGGTCACCCTCGGCGCCATATTCGATGTCGATCAACCCGGCCGGCACCTCGACCCGCAACCGCCCCGGCGTGCGCGGCGTGATGAGGCCATGCTCCAGCCCGAAGCTTATCATGCCGATCGTGCCGTGCCCGCACATGGGCAGGCAGCCGGATGTCTCGATGAACAGGATGCCGCAATCCGCGTCCTCCCGCGTCGGCGGATAGAGGAAGCCGCCCGACATCATGTCGTGCCCGCGCGGCTCGAAGCACAAGCCGGTGCGTATCCAGTCGAAGCGGGCGAGGAAATCCTCGCGCCGCTCGATCATGCTGGCGCCCCGGAGCAGCGGGGCGCCCCCGGCCACGAGGCGGACGGGATTGCCCGCCGTGTGGCCGTCGATGCAGAAGAAGCTGTGCCGCATGGCCGGCTCAGGCCGCCTTCGCGGTCTGCTTGCCCGGTCGCGTCGCCGCCGCCTGCTCCACCCAGCGGATCACATCGGCGCGGCGCTGGCCAGAGAGCGGGAGACGCGGCATACGGACGCGCTCGCTGCCCCGGCCCATGATCTGCTCGGCGAGCTTGATCGACTGGACGAGATCATGCTCGGCATCGAGATGGAGCAAAGGCATGAACCAGCGATAGATGGCGCGCGCCTCTTCCCAATTGCCTTCCTCGAAGGCCGCGACGAGGCGGACGGATTCCGCCGGGAAGGCACTCGTCAGGCCCGACACCCAGCCCGACGCGCCCAGCATCAGCCCTTCGAGCGCGACGTCGTCGAGCCCGGCCATCACCTCGAAACGATCGCCGAAGCGGTTGATGAGATCGGTGATGCGGCGCGGATCGGGCGCGCTTTCTTTCACCGAGACGATGTTCTTGACGTCCGACAGGCCTTCCAGCGTCGCGAAGTCGATCTGCACGCGATAGGCCGGGGGGTTGTTGTAGAGCATGATCGGCAGCGAGGTCGCCTCGGCCACCGCACGGAAATGCGCCTGCAATTCCTCGACCGTCGGCACATAGACCATCGCCGGCAGCAGCATCAGCGCATCGACGCCGATCTTCTCGGCATCGCGGGCATATTGGATGGCGCGATCGGTCGTGAACTCCGAAACGCCCGCCACCAGCGGCACCCGGCCGCCGACCGCCTCGACCGCGCCCTTGAGCACGGCCCGCTTCTCATCGGGCTCCAGCGAGTTGTTCTCGCCGCAGGTGCCGAGCAGGATCAGGCCGTCGACGCCATCGTCGACAAGGGCGGACTGCACCTTCTGCGTGGCGCCGTGATCGATCGAGAGATCTTCCGCGAACTGGGTTGTCGCCGCGGGATAGACGCCCTTCCAGAGCGCCTTGGGAAAGGTCATGAGACTGGTCCTCCGTATTCACAAATTTAGTATACGGTATTATATCTCGATGCAAGCCCGGTTTGCCGCCGATGCGACTTTACCCGCCGGCAAGACGATATCGCCGAACGATCCGGGCGCAAACGGATTGGGCGCCCCTTGAAATCGGCCGCCGGCCGGTCTAGCTGCGCGCCTACAGCATCAAGAGTCGGGCCGACGCCTGACGCCAACCTGCTCCCGAGCAAGGTGGCGCTTCCAGTTCGCTGGAGGGATGTGGCCGAACCGGCAACAAACGGGTGAACGCCACACATTCGCGTCGCGCACGATTCCGGGATGTCCCGTGAGCAAGTGAGGCGTGCATGACGAGCCAGGTTCAACAATTCGCCAGCGACAATTATGCCGGAATCTGCCCGGAGGTGTGGGATGCCATGGCGCTCGCCAACCACGGTTCCGCGCCCGCTTATGGCGACGACCAATGGACCCAGCGTGCCGCCGACGCCTTCCGCAGCCTGTTCGAGACGCCGTGCGAGGTGTTCTTCGCCTTCAACGGCACGGCGGCCAACTCGCTGGCGCTGGCCTCGCTCTGCCAGTCCTATCATAGCGTGATCTGCTCCTCCTCCGCGCATGTCGAGACGGACGAGTGCGGCGCGCCGGAGTTCTTCTCCAACGGCTCCAAGCTGCTCGTCGCGCAGACGCCGGACGGCAAGCTCACGCCGGAGGCCGTGCGAACGCTGGCCACCAGCCGCTCCGATATCCACTTCCCCAAGCCGAGGGTGGTGACGGTCACCCAGCCGACCGAGACGGGCCAGGTCTATACGATCGAGGAGTTGCGGGCGCTTTCCGCCACCTGCCGCGAGCTGGGGCTGAAGCTGCACATGGACGGCGCGCGCTTCGCCCATGCCTGCGCCACGCTCGGCTGCTCGCCGGCGGACATCACCTGGCGGGCGGGCGTGGACGTGCTGTGCTTCGGCGGCACCAAGAACGGCATGGCCGTCGGCGAGGCGGTGATCTTCTTCGATACCGCGCTGGCGCTGGACTTCGATTATCGCTGCAAGCAGGCAGGGCAGCTCGCCTCCAAGATGCGCTTCCTCTCCGCGCCGTGGGTCGGCCTGCTGGAGACCGGCGCGTGGCTGCGCAACGCCCGGCACGCCAATGCCTGCGCCCACCTGCTGGCCGAGCGGATCGCGGACCTGCCCGACGCCGCGCTGATCTTCCCGGTCGAGGCGAACGCCGTCTTCCTCCAGCTTCCGGCGGACGCGATGGAGGCGCTGCGGGCACGGGGCTGGCGCTTCTACACCTTCATCGGCGGAGGCGCCCGCTTCATGTTCGCGTGGGATACCGACGTGGCGCGGGTCGAGGCGCTCGCCGCGGATATCCGCGACGCGCTCGGGCGTCCGGCTCTCGATGCGGCCGCCTGAACCCATCCGGGGCAGAGCGTTCCAATATGGATTATCAGGACACAAGATATCGTCCCGCCCTTGAAGCATATCGCATTGCGATATAGGTCGCGGCAACTTTCCCCTTGAGGCTATCATGATCGCGCATCGCAATTCCGACATCGAACAACGCCCGCTGGCGGACCATAGCGTCGACGCCCGCATGTTGCTGCTGGCGGCGATGGCGGTCGTCGTCGGGATCGGTGGCGCGGTCGGCGCATGGGTGCTCATCAAGCTGATCGCGTTCGCGACCAATATCTTCTGGTTCGGCCGACTGTCCGATGCGCCGGCGCTCATCACCGACAGCCCGGTCGGCGCCGCGGTGCTGGTGATCCCGCTTGTCGGCAGCATCATCATCGGCCTGATGGCCCGTTACGGATCGGACAAGATCCGCGGGCACGGCATTCCCGAAGCGATCGAGACGATCCTGTTCGGGGAAAGCCGCCTGTCCCTGAAGGTGGCCTTGCTGAAGCCGCTTTCGGCGGCCGTGTCGATCGGCAGCGGCGGCCCCTTCGGCGCCGAAGGGCCGATCATCATGACCGGCGGGGCGATCGGCTCGCTCTTCGCCCAATGCTTTCGCCTGAGCGCCGCCGAGCGCAAGACGCTGCTCGTCGCCGGTGCGGCCGCCGGCATGACCGCGATCTTCGGCACGCCGCTCGCCGCGATCCTGCTCGCCATCGAAGTGCTGCTGTTCGAATGGAAGCCGCGCAGCTTCGTGCCGGTGCTCGTGGCGGTGCTCGTGTCTTTCGCGTGCCGCCCGCTTCTGCTCGGGTCCGGCCCGATGTTCCCGACCGCGGCCGTTCAGCCGGCCGGCCTCTGGGTGCTTGCCGCCGCCGCCGTGATCGGTGTCGTCGTCGGGCTTGAGGCCACCCTCCTCTCCACCGCGCTCTATCGGGTGGAAGATGGCTTCCACCGCCTGCCCATCCACTGGATGTGGTGGCCCGCCCTCGGCGCGGTGGTGGTCGGCATCGGCGGCTTCGTGGACCGGCATGTGCTGGGCTCCGGCTATGCCAGCATCCAGGCGCTGCTCGATGGCAGCCTGCCGATCCGCGTCATTCTCGCCTTGCTGTTCGTGAAGGCGATCGTCTGGCTGGTCTCGCTGGGTTCGGGCACGTCGGGCGGCATTCTCGCCCCGCTGCTGATCCTCGGCGGCGCGACCGGATGCCTGCTCGGCCAGTTCGTTCCGGGCGACATCGGCTTCTGGGCGATGATCGGCATGGCCGGCATCATGAGCGGGGCGATGCGCGCGCCGATGACGGGCGCGCTGTTCGCGGCCGAACTGACCGGCCATTTCTCCAGCCTGCCCTCGACGATCGCCGCGGCCGGGGCGGCCTATGCCGTCAGCGTGCTGCTGATGCGCCGGTCGATCCTGACCGAGAAGATCGCGCGTCGTGGCCGCCATATCCTCCAGGAATATGTCGTCGATCCGCTCGAATTCCTTCAGGCCGAGCATCTGATGACGCCGGACCCGGAGACGCTCCGCGGCGACATGACGATCGCGAACGCGGTTACCTTCTTCGCCAATCAGGCCCGGCACCGCAGCTACCCGGTTGTGGACGGCGAAGGGCGCCTGCTCGGCCTCGTCTCGCGCACCGACGCGCTGCGCTGGCAGGTCGAGGGCGCGGAAGGCGCGGCCACCCTCGCCGGTTCCGTTTCCGACACGTCGCAGCCCGCGGCCACTCCCGAGACGCCGTGCAGCAAGATCGCCGACATGATTATCGAAACCGGCGTCGGCCGCGTTCCGATCATCGATCCGAAGACTCGTCGGGTGGTCGGCATCCTGTCGCGCCAGGATCTCCTCAAGGCCCGCAGCGAGCATCGCCGCGCCGAAACCGATCGCACCCGCTTCACCCCCCTTCCCGAATGAGGGGATGGGAATTTAGATCGTCTTACGATATATTTGAGGGGAAGATGATGCCGGCTCCGGGCCGGCATCGGGATAGAGGATGCTCGCGCTTCTCCTCAATGGCGTGATCGAGGTGATCGGCGGCCTGATCGTGGCGGCGCTCGCGACGTTCGGCGTCTGGAACCTCTTCAAGCTGGTGCGCCGGCCGGAGCTTGGCCCCTGGCTGCTGATCGCCCTCCTCCTCGCCATACCGGAAACGAGGCGGGACCACTTCGTGCAGACGGTCCTTCTGTTCATGGCCTTCGCCGCCGTCGCGCTCATCGGCGAAGGCAGCGACTGGCGGGCGCGGCACCAAATTCATCATCCGGCGCCGCCGGGCCGTTGGTGACCGGCGGGATCAGAGCTGCTCGATCAACTGGGTGAGCAAAGGGCGTATCCGGCGCAGCTCCTCCCGATGGACGCGCGCCAGCGAGGCCAGCAGCGCCTTCCCCTCCGGTGTCAGTTCGATCGCGACGCGGCGTCGATCCTCGATCCCGTCCCGCCGCCGCACCAGCCCGAGCCGGACGAGACGATCGACATGCTCGCTCGTGCTGTTGGGCTTGAGCAGGAGATGCTCGGCAAGCTGCCCCACCAGCATGGCTCCGCCCGACGCCCGGATCGCCAGCAAGGCCTGATGCTGCTGCGGCGTGATGCCGGAGCCCACCGCCGCCTTCTCGCTGAAATGCAGGAAGCGGCGAAGCTGGTGGCGGATGCTCGCCAGCGCCTCATAATGCTCGTCACTCAGATCGTTCATGGCCTCTCCTTAGGCGGCCCTCGCCGATCCTTCCACCTCGGGAAGCGCTGTCGCCTCACCCGGTCTCGCGCTAGGATCGGCTCCGCGCACCAGAAGAGAGGGAGGAACGCATGGAGCCGGAACTTTCCTCGCCGGTCTGCTTCGCGGCGCAGGGCGACGACGTCTATATGGGCTATGCGGGGCGTGACGAGCTGGTCGGCGCCATCCGGCCCCTGATCGCGGCCGAGCAGGCGCTGGCGAGGCAGGCGGGCGCCCTTGCGACCGGCAACGCCCGGTCGATCCGAACGGACGCGGAGCATGGATGCGCCATGCTGACGGATGCGCTCCAGCGGCTGGGAGGAACAAGCCCGGCCCCGGCTGCCCCCCTGCCCGACATGCGCGAGCCGGCCGAGCCGTGGCGCGCGCTTCATGACGGTCTGGATAGGATCGTGGCTCTGCTCCACACGCTGATCCCGCGCGTCCGGGATGAGCGCTTCCGCGACCAGCTCGCCGGGCTGCGCGATCGTCATATCAGCAGCAGAGAGGCTCTGGATCAACAACGGGACAGTCCTTCGTCCAACGACGCCTAGCGGCTGCTCACGGCCTCCGGCTTCTGCCAACCGCCGCCGAGCGCCAGGAACAGCGTGATCTGATCGCTGTTGATCTCCGCCTGCGCGGCCGCCACGGCCTGCGCGGCCGCCACTTCCGAACGCTGGGCATCGAAGGCGACGAGGCCTCCGATCTTTCCGCCGCGCCAGAGTGTGTGGGTCTTGTCCGCCACCCGAGCCGCTTCCTGCCGAGCGGTTTCCAGCCGTTGCAGGCGATCCAGCGCAGCCGCGTAGGTGTTGAGCGCGCTTTCGGTCTCGCGCAGCGCCTTGAGAACGGTGCCGTCGAAGGACGCCAGATTGGCACGGCTCTGCGCTTCCGCAGCCGCGATCCGGTCGCGGACGGCGCTGCGGTGCAGATTCCAGCTAATCATCGGGCCGAGCCCGAACCGGTTGGTGAGCGGCGACAGGAAATCGGCCCCCGCGCCCGTCGAACCAAGCGACGCGCCCAGCTTGATATCGGGATAGAGCGCCGCCGTCGCGACGCCGATCCGCGCCGTGGAGGCCGCGAGGCGACGCTCCGACGCGCGAACGTCCGGCCGGCGCTTCAGCAGGGCCTGACCGTCTCCCGTCGGGAGCGGAGCGCGGAGCTTGAGCGGCTCATGGCAGGCGAGCAGGCCGCGATCATATTCGGCCGGCGGCTTGCCCAGAAGGGTGGTGAGGCGGAAGGCCGCGTTCTGCTGGCGCGCCGTCAAGGGCGCGATCTGCGCCCGGTTCGCCTCGATGCTGGCCTGCTGCCGATCCTGTTCGAACTGTGGCGAACGGCCATGCGCGATCAGGGTGCGGGTGAGAGCGAGGCTCTGTTCCTGCACGCCGATCAATTGGCGCAGCACATCGAGCTGATGGCCGCTGTTGCAGATGTCGGCATAGGCGCGGGCCGTCTCCGCGGCGACGTTGACGCGGGCCAGATCGCGCGCGGCGGCGATCGCTTCATGATCGGCGGAGGCCGCTTCGATGCCGCGACGGATGCCCCCGAACAGATCGAGGTCATAGCTGACCGAAAGGCCCAGATTGTAGATCGGCCTCTCCGGCGGCTGCACATGCTGCATCACCGCTTCGGCCGATTGCTGGACATAGCTGGTCTCGGCATCGGCGGTGCCGCCAACCTCGCGCCCCGTGCGGGTTTCGGCAAGGAGGGCGGCGCTGCGTTCGAGATTGGCCTCGGCGACCCGCAGGTCCGTATTGCTGGTGAGCGCCTCGCTCACCAACTGGTCGAGGCGGGGATCGTCGAACAGCTTCCACCATTGATCCGGCAGCGCCTCGCCGCTCGTCTCCGGCCCGCCGGACAGGAATGCCCCCTGCGCGGCGGGCGCATTGACGACGGCCTTTTCCGGCACCTTGTAATTCGGGCCGACCGCCGCGCAGCCGGCCAGCCCCGCGGTCGCGAGGAGGATGGCGAGCCGGCGCATCACCATGGCAGGCTCCGCTGGATCGTCACGTCGCCCGGCTTGCTGTGGATCTCGACGGTGGCCGTCTGCCCCGGAACGAGCTGGACGCCCGGCGGCACATGATCGATCAGGATGCGGACCGGCACGCGCTGCGCAAGCCGGACCCAGGTGAAGGACGGATTGACGTTGGCGAGCTGCGCCACCCCGCCCGTCCGCTCCCGATCCTCGACGCCGCCGGCGATGCTCTCGACATGGCCGCGTATCTCGTTGGCGACGCCCATCAGATAGATGCTGGCCGGATCGCCGACATGAACGGCGGGGAGCTTCGTCTCCTCGAAATAGCCCTCGACCCGCAGGGAGCGATCGTAGACGAGCGCGAACGCCGCCTTGCCTGCGGTCAGATACAGGCCCGGTTGCAGATCCATATTGGTCACGGTGCCGTCCACCGGCGCGCGGATGACGGTGCGGTCGAGATTGAGCTGCGCCAGATCGCGGGCCGCGATCGCCTGCGCGATCGACGCCCTGAGCTGCTCGACCTTGGCGCTGCCCTGCTCCGTCACCTCCTGGGCGACGACGTCCGGCATCGAGCGGTTGCGGCGGTCTTCCCGTTCCGCTTCGGCCAGCGCGGCCTTGAGGTTCATGATGTTCGCGCGCGCCTGCTCCAGCGCGAGCTTGTAGCGGGGCTGGTCGATGATGAGCATCACCTGCCCCTTGCGGACGACCTGATTGTCATGGACGAGCACGTCGGTGACCAGCCCGTTGACGTCGGCGGCCACGGGCACGACGTCGGCGCGCACCTTGCCGTCGCGGGTGATCGGCTCGACCTGATAGCGTATCCACAGGGCGTAGACGACGGCCAGGATCACCGCGATCAACGCGAGCGTGAAGACGGTCCGAATGAGATTATGCAGTCGAAGCATTCAGGAGATCAGCCCATGCGGGAGACAGCCGTCCGCGAGGAGGCCTAGCCCCCACCAGAACAGCAGGAAAAGAGCGAGATCAAGCAAAGCCGGGTGCCACAGGACGCGATGCAGCGGTATCCGCACCAGCAACGGCCGGATCATGAAGGTGAGGACGGCCGCCAGCACCGCCCAGAGCAGCGGCGACGGCATATAGATGCCGAAGATGCGCACTTCCTCGATCATGCGGCCGGCGCCGCATAGGGAGCAGCCTGCGGGAACAGGTTGCAGCGCATACCCACCAGCGCGAGCAAGGCACGGGATTGAAGGCCCGAGCGCCGTTTCGTGCCCTGCATGATGGCCTGATCGATGGCGGTGAGCAGGGACGTCTCGGCAGGAACCGGCTCGCCCGCCCGCAGCCGCTTGCGGAACAGGTGCGCCACTTCGTCGAACACCGACTGCACGGCGCTCTGCGCCGAAGCGCGCGCATTCTCGCTGCCTCGCCTGATCTGGATGAGGTTCCGGCCGATCCTGAGATCGCTGAGGCCGTCGGCGGCATGGAGGGCGTCACCCGGATCGGCGTCAGCCATGCGGGCCGCGATCTGGCCCAGCCGGTCGAGCGCGCGCGCCGTCCATATCTCCGGCGCGAGCGGGGCGCGGGCGTCGGCAAGGCCCTGCAAGTCGATCCAGTTGTTCCGAATGATGCGATGCGCCGTCCAGCGGACGTTCGCCGATCGGAACAGCCGGGTGACGGCCAGAGTCGTCACGATTCCGCCGACCTGTGCCAGCCCGGTGTTGAGGAAGGTCGCGAAATCGGCCTGGAAGCGATCGAGAAACCCCATCGCGACGATGAAGCAGGAGAACATCGGCAGGGCGCGGGCCGAACGGGCGGGATCGGCCTGGATATAGCCCATCCAGAGCAATGCGGGCGCGAGCGTCACGATCAGCATGATGGCCCCGTCGACCCGAGGCAGGATGACGAAGAGATAGAGCGCCGCCAGCGGAAAGGTCTTGAGGGTCGCCCACAGATAGCGGCCGATGACCGGCGCCGGATCGTCCTGCGCGGCGAAGGAGCAGGTGATGAGCGCGGCGAAGGCCGCCGTCGCCGATCCGTTCGGCCAGGCCAGCAATATCCAGAAGGCGCAATAGAGCATGAGCGCGGTCGCCGTGGCCGCCCCCGCCAGGGCGGCAAGGCCATGATCGCGGGCCAGCGGAAAGTGCGAGGGGTCACGCTCCTCCAGGCCGGTCGCCTGCTCGGCCTCGACGTCGGCGTCAGTCCGATCGAGGCGCCGGACGAGCACGCGGGCGGCGTGGAAAGTCTCCATGCAGGTGGCGATGCGGTCGCAAAGATTGGCGGCCAGCAGGGAAACCCAATCGCCCCGGCGCGCACGCTCCTCCTCCAATGTGCGGCACCGCGCGATCAGTTCGGCGTCGATCTCGTCGGAGGTGTCGATCGGGCCGTTCAGCCAGTCGATCAGCGCGTCGACGAGAGCGGCCAGCTCGGCATCGACGGCATCGAGCGAACGGAGATTGTCGAGCCGGTTGGCCGAGCCCGACGCCACCGGCAGCACATCGGCGAGCGCCGCCTGCAATTGCAGGACGGTGCGACGCGTCGCCAGCGCATAGCGCTGATCGAACGGCAGGTTGATCGCGATCATGCCCAGCTCGACGACGTCCGACGCGAGCCTGCGGCGATGCTGATATTCGAGCGCGGTATGATGCGTTCCCAGCGCCTCGGCCGTCCAGCGCGAGGCGTCGTTCAGGAAGGACCGGGCGCGCTCGCGGATGATCGGCCGCACGCTCCACGGTTGCAGCAGCATATGGACGATCGTCACGCTCAGGATGGCGACCGTCATCTCCTCGACCCGCGAGACCGTGGTCGTGAAGATGTTGGCGGGATCGTCCAGATAGGGAAAGCTGATGACCGCCGAACTGAACGCCGCCATCTGGAACAGGAAGGCACGCGGCGTCCGGTCCAGCACGGCGAGATAGATGCAGAACCCGGTCCAGATCGCCATGCAGAACACCAGCAGGATCGGCGAGTTCTGCATATTGGGAACGATCGCGATCGTCACCGCGGCGCCCGTCACGATCCCCGCGATCCGATAGAGGGCCTTGGGCCGAAAGGCGCCCGACATCGGCTGGGCCGTGACATAGACCGTCAGCAACGCCCACCAGGGGCGCGGAAGGCTGGCCGTGAAGGCGATCAATAATGTCAGCGACGCTGCAATGAAGCTGCTCAGGGAAAACAGGAATTTCCTGGGGCTGACGGCAATGAAATGGGAGGCGGCAAAAGGCGCAATCCGAGCAGCAACCACGTTCAATCACCCAGACCTGAGGCGGCATGTCACAACCGAACACCCGCTTCTCGACTCCGCCTGAAATGTGAGCCGTCAGCGCCCTCCCTCGGACGCGGCTCTCTTGGCAAGAAGCCCCCGGTGTTTCAAACGCAATATTTTTTACTCATAAAGCAGAAATTTTGTCGAATCCAGTTGGGCCTGTCCCGTTGTGTTGCAGACTTGTCCGTACAACTTGGACTGTCGCCATCAGCATTACCGAGAGAAGTTCGATATCGATCGCCGGTCATGCACGGTCGAAACCGCCGGCGACGGGCCTTGAGAGGCCTTGCGAATTGAAACGCTGGTGGGCCCGGCACCTACCGAATAGCCGATGTAAAATCATGAATTTATTGTCGGTTTATACCGACATTCTACACGAAACCCCCGAAAGCACCCCACAATTCATCGATAAGCCCTAAGAAGAGATGAGAATCCGGTTCGATTGCGTGTTTCGCAAATCGATATAACGCTTGTACATTAGCAAATTTACAAAGCCTATATGTTACCTATTTTCGCGATATCAGCCGCCCCGGCATAACTTACCATACCGCACGCCCCTCTGCCGTCGGCGTTCACCTCTTGGGAGGCGGCTGCAGAAATGGGCACGCAACGAAGTTGTCGATATCGGACTCGTACCAAGCGACAGCGTTTGCGCCGAGTCGGATGCTCTTGGGGAAGGTGCCGTCTGCCTGACGGCGATAAATTGTCGGAGTCGACAGGCCAGTGCGCTCTCGCACTGCTGGTAGCCGCAAAAGCCGATCCTTCCTCCGATCTATCAGGCCACGATCTGCCAGCTCACTAGTCATATTCCTCCTACCTCCTGATTGCCTTTCGAGCTTCGAATCGAGGTGGGAGCCGCGCACTCCACATTGTCAGATCGATGGCCGCACAACCCTCCACTATGCGCGGCATCTCACGACGCCCAATGGCCGCCAGTTGCGACCCACAGTTCACGGCCTCCGCTCGTCATGCACGGGTCGTCTGTGCTGATGTCCCCTTCCCTTTGCTGAATGCCCTATCGCTAGCGAGGAACGCGTCCAGCATGTGCGGAATTAGCTCGGCCACCGGCTCCTCAACGCCGTAGGTCTGCCGGTAGAGCTCGGCATAGGACACGAGCCGTTCATGCAATTCCGGTCGCACGGCGATCGTGAGCTTGACCGGGGTGCGATCAGGAAGGCGACCGAGTTTCAGTGTGCTCATCGAACGTCATCCCTCCACGGCTTCAGCAAGAGATCGCGCTGCAGGAGCAATCGGACGGGTGCGCCTGGACGGATCGTAATTGTCGGCTGGATGTCCAGCGCCTTGGAGGTCAGCTGGTCTCCCGCTCGCGACACATTTTGCTGAGTCGATTGCCGGACGGCTTGCGTGAGGCCACCCTGGCCCGAAAACTGGAGCTCGGCGCCGATACCCAGCAGGGTCGACAGCACGACGCCCTTAAGAAGCTCCCAGTCGTGATGGTCGACCCGATCCTCCAGACCGGCGTAGCCCGCAGCATCCGTGCCCGGCATATTGTCGAGCGCTAGCGATGAACCGTCGGGCCAGATGATCCGTTGCCAGACGAGAAGTGCGCGCCGCTGTCCAAAGGTTACCTGGCTATCATAGCTGCCCACGAGCCGGCTGCCCTGAGGGATCAGCAGGACACTGCCTGTCTGCGAATCATAGACATTTTCCGTGACCACCCCCGACACCAGCCCCGGGAGGTCAGAGCGAAGGCCAGTAATGAGGCTCGCGGCAATGACACTTCCAGCAGACAGAAGATACGGCGAGGGTGACGGGGCTATCTCGTGCGGGTTTGCCGGTGATCCCGACCCTGATCCCTTGATAAACTCGACTTTCTCGGTCTGACCGTTTGCATCAATCTGCATACCTGAGGCCGATTGGCCGTTAGGCTCGCGTGGCTGAGCCATCGTCGTGTCCGTTGCGGGGGCGACAGCGAGCCGGTCTTTGCTTCCTTGCACGAGCAGGGCGGACTGACGGGCCGCGCGTAGTTCGTCGACCTGGCGCGTCACTTCGGCGTTCGAAGTCCGCTCAGGTATCTGGACGGGTGCCGTCTGCTCATGCTCCAGGATCGGCTTTCCCAGATCGCCCGGTAGCGGCGGACCGAGCTTCGGAACCGAGCCATAGCTTGCCGGCAATCGGCTCAGCGAATTGGGCGATCCGCTAATCGCCGCTTGCGAGACGTCACCGGGTTGTTCGGCGACGCTGCGGACGTGCGGGCGCAATGCAACGGCGCCCAGCAACGCCATAGCGCCGGTCGTCATTGCCGCAGCGCCAATGAGAACGCCCCGCCTGAAGCGCGCCGCGCGACGGGGCGTGGCTCGAAGCACCAAGGTCTCGGGATCGACCTTTGGGTTGGAACCGGCGGGGAGGACAGGCTCCCCCATCACCCTTTCCTCCGCGCGGACGACGCGCTGCGCGTTATGTGCACAACCTCCTGGTGCTTCAGGCCGAGACGAAGCTCGGCAGCATCGAAGAGACGGTCGACGATATAATAGTGCCCTTGCATTCGGAAATTGACGAGTTCGGCCTCGCCCTTGCGACCGGAGAGGAACAGAGGGGGCGCCTCGCTGACGCTGATTGATGCCGGAAACTCTATGAATGTCTGGCGACCGTCGTCGAAGGCACGGACCGGCCTCCAGGCCGGCGCGTCGCCGGAAATGCCATAATTGAAATTGAGCCGGGTGAGGTCGACGCCGGCGGCAACGGGCGCGACCTCGGCGGCAGCCTTGGCGGCGCGCTCAATCGCGAGCAGCTGATCCTGCGGATAGCTCCAGGAAACCCCTGCCATCGCCGTGGCCGGCGTGCTGATCAGCGCGATGTGGTAGGTTCGTCGGTCCGTGGTCACGACAAGATTCGTGGCGAGCCCTCCGGAGAAGGGCTTCACCAAGATGTGCGATCGCTTGCCATCACCTGTGCCGCTGGTCGTGTCACCGATCACCCATCGAGCCGTGTCACCTGATGCGACTGCACCCAACACCTCACCGGGCTGGAGCATGATGTCCGTCACCTGCCCCGGTGCAGCATAGAGGCGATACACGACACCATCGGCGAACGGGTAAACCTGCATGGCGTTGACAAAGCCCACCACGCTCGGAGCCAAAGTCGCGTTCCTGTTGGCGCCAGCCACCGCATGCATGTCGGCACGATCGATGCGAACAGATCGCTCCTGCAAAGGCGCCGCCGGACCGACAGCTGGGCTGGCAGGCTTCGAAGCAATGTGAGTTGGCGCCGGTGCATCGGCCGCGATCAGCGCTATCGTGGCCAGCGACAGCATCGGTATCGAATGGCGGTTCATGGCTGGACCTCCTTTTGAGGCTGGGAAGGTTCGGACGATGGTGGTGTCGAAACGGATGCGGCTATGGGCGGCACGGAAGGCGCCGCGGGCTCGATTTCCCGGCTCCAATCAACGGCTTCCACGTACAGGCCGAGCGGGTTTTTCCGCAGAACATCGGCCGTGGCGGGAGTCCGTTGGACGATGGTCAGCATTGCTGTCCAATGGCTCGTGCCTGACTGGACGCCGCGTTCGTAGGCGGTTTCGATCCACTTGACCTGGAACGAGTTGTCGGACGCGCGCACCACGCTCGTCACCTGGATCGATATCGACCGCTCTCCCAAATGGGCGAACGGATCCGCCGCGCGGGCATAGTCGTCCAGATATCGCCCGCCACGCCGCGTCGCGAAGTCGTAGGCCTCCAACCAATTTGCTCGCATGAGGACCGGGTCGAGGGAAACGCCCCGCACATCGGCAATGAAATGGGAGAGATGCCATGCAATTTGCGGATCGGTCGGATTGTAGGTCGACTGCAGCTGCGCGACTGCCTTCGCCTCGCCGAGCCTGTCCACCTCGACGACATAGGGGATGACGCGACTCTGGGCGGCTTGCCAGACGATCCCGGATGCGAGGCCGCCGGCCAGCAACAACGTACCGAAGGCCATCAGACGCCAGTTTCGCGCCTGACTTCGCGCGGAGCCGATACGCTCGTCCCACATCTGACCGGCCCGTAGGTAGGGCGTCGCTGGCGCAGGCGTATCGCCGTAGCGCTGGACGCCACGTTTGAAGAGCATGGTCTATTCCTCCTTCTCGTCGATATCGGGAGTGGCGGACCCGCCCCCACCGTCCCCTTCCTTGAGGGCTTGCACGGCCGTCTGCCGATGGTGACGCGCCGTCTGCTCGGCGCGCAGCTGCCGTGCCCAATCGGGCGTGCCCGCGGGTCCTGATGTCGAAGTTGTAGCCGGCGATGTCGCTGCCTCACTCGTTCCGCGAGGCGCGTTTCCACGCGTCGGGCTTCGAGCCGCTTCCGCTCCCCCAGCTCCGTTGGCAGTGCCAGACGTTGAGCCGGCGGCTCCCATGGTGGTGCCCGATCGAACGGCTCCCAAGCCCCCGCCGGCAGCCATCGTCACTGCTCCGATTGCAGCGCCACCGCCCATAGCGACCGCGCTGGCCACGCCTACCGCGGTGCCGACTGCCGCGCCCGCGCCGAGCTGTGGAGCACCTGCGACCAGACCAGAGGCGATACCCGGTCCAAAGATCCCGAGACCCAATAGGGAGAGCGACGCCAGCACTAGCGTCATGGCCTGAGCGATGTCGGGCTGTTGCCCCTGCAAGGCCGTCGTGAACTGCACGAAGAAGCCGGAACCGATGCCGACGATGACGGCGAGCACCATCACCTTGACGCCGGATGACACAACGTTGCCGAGCACGCGTTCGGCGAGGAAGCTGGTTCGCCCCCAAAGCGCGAAGGGGACAAGGACGAAGCCCGCCAGGCTGGTCAGCTTGAATTCGAGGATCGTGACGAAGAGCTGCACCGCCAGCACGAAGAACGCGAGAATCACGAGCGCCCAGGCGAACAACAGCACCAGGAACTCCAGGAAATTGTCGAAGAGGAGCGATAGGCCTGCCATCTTCGAAGCCTGCTCCAGCAAGGGCCAGGCGGCCTGGAATCCGACCCCGGCAAGCTTGCCGGGGCGAAGCAGGTCGTCGGCCGAAAGAGTGTTGCCGCCCGCTTCCAGCCCGATCGCCGCAAAGGATCTGAAAATGATGTCGGCCAGCGTCGAGAAACTGTTCAGGATGAAGGCGAAGGCGCCGACATAGAGGACCTTGCGGACGAACCGCCCGATCACGTCCTGCTCGCCCCCGAGGGCCCAGAAGAGCCCAGCGAGCGTGACATCGATGCCGATCAGCGTAGCGGTGAGCCGGTGCACATCGCCGCCGAGCAGGCCGAAACCTGCATCGATGTAACTGCTGAAGGCGCTCAGGAACTGGTCGATGATGTTGAGGTCATTCATCGGTGGGTGATCCCTGTCGAAGGAAGACCGCGGGATGCGTCGGGGAATGGGGGCGCACCCCGCGGTCACCCCCGGCCGGCGTGCCTCTAGCGGGGTGTGTAGGCCGTGCCGGTGCCGAGGAAGGCTTTGGTGGCGGCAGCCGCATCGATCGACGATTGCGCGCGTCGCGCATCGTCGATCGCCTGGGAGCGATACTGGGCCGCCATCATCTGCTGGATCTGGAACTGCTGCTTGGTCGCGAGTGCCAGCAATTGGTTGGTGGCCTGGGAGACCTGCAGTGCGCCGACGGCACTTTGGCTACGTGCCGAGAGTGCCGAGAGCGCGGTGGCATCGCCCTGAACATTTGCCGCCACCTGCGCCTGCAGGCCCATGGTCTGCTTGTAAGCGGTCATGGCACTGGTAACGCGCGCCTGAGCGCTCGACACCTGCTGATCGGCTCCAGCACTTTGCGTCACCATGCCCGGAAATAGCTTGGCGAATTCCGTATCGAGGGTGCCGACATTGAAGTTGATCGACTGAGCCTGCCCCATGAGCCGGTCGATCTGCTGGAGATCGGACGTCAGCTGCTGGAGTTCCGGAAAATTCACGGATGCGAGGTTGCGCGCCTGGTTGGCGAGCATCGTCGCTTCATTTTGCAGCGACTGGATTTGATTGTTGATCTGCTGGAGTGAGCGCGCGGCGGTCAGCAGGTTTTGGGCATAGTTGCTGGGGTCGAACACGACGATCGCACTCGCCGGCGTGGGCAGAACCATTGTCACGACCGGCATGGCAATCAGCCCGAGCAGGGCAACGCGTGCAACATGTCTCATGACAGGTCTCCATCGAGCGTGGTGAGAGATGGGGCGTTGTCGAGCAGCGGAATCGCCCAGTCCGGACCGCACTCCTCGAGGAAGCGGGTGGCGAATTCCGCCGGGCCGTGCGCGGCAAGGATTCGATCGATCCGACGCTGTGTGGCCGGGTCCGATGCGCTGCAGAACGTCAGCGCAATCGAGCCGAGGCCCAGCTCGAACAGTCGGTTGCCTCGAGCAGACTGGAGATAATAATGTCGCTTCGGCGTCGCGCGACTGATCAGCTCGATCTGCCGGTCATTGAGGCCGAAGCGTTCGTAGATTGCCCGGCTTTGTGGTTCGATCGCACGATCATTGGGCAGCAGGATACGCTGCTGGCAACTCTCGATGATGGCGGGCGCGATGCTGCTGTCCGCGATGTCCGCGAGGCTCTGGGTCGCGAACAAAACCGAGACGTTCTTCTTGCGCAGAACCTTCAGCCATTCGCGGATCCTGGCTGCGAACAGCGGGTGATCAAGGAAGAGCCATGCCTCATCGAGGATCAGAAGGGTCGGTCGGCCATCAAACTGCTCTTCCAGTCGATGAAAGAGATAGGTGAGCACGGGCGCGATCACACTCGCCTGCCCCATCAAGGCTTCCGTTTCGAAGCACTGGATGTCCGAGATCGCCAGTCCATGCTCCTCGGCATCGAGCAGCCGGCCGTACGGTCCGTCGAGAGTATAGGAAGACAGTGCGGTCCGTAGCGCCGTGGACTGGAGGAGCATCGCCAAGCCGGTCAGTGTCCGTTGTTCGGGCGGTGCCGAGGCGAGGCTGGCGAGGGCGGACCAGATCGCCTCTTTTATCTCTGGCGTTACGTGGACCTTTTCCTGGTCGAGCAGTGCGGCGATCCATTCGGACGCCCAGGCTCGCTCGGCCTCATCATCCACATGGCGAAGAGGCTGGAACGCAAGGGTCGCCTCCCCCTCGCCGCCCAGACCCAGGGCATGGTGTTGACCGCCCATGGCGAGCACCGCAGCCCGGGCAGACCAGCCCTTGTCGAATATGATGATCCGGCTGTCGCGGTATCGACGGAACTGCAGAGCCAGCAGGGAGAGCAGGACCGACTTTCCGGCACCTGTCGGCCCCACGACCAGCATATGACCGACATCGCCGACGTGGGTCGACAGCCGAAACGGCGTCGATCCGGCCGTCTGCGCGAACAGCAGGGGAGGCCCGTCCAGATGGGTATCGCGCTCGGGCCCTGCCCACACGCCGGAGAGAGGCATCAGATGCGCGAGGTTTAACGTGTGGACGATCGGCTGGCGGACATTGGCGTAGATCTGCCCGGGAAGCGACGAGAGCCATGCCTCCACCGCATTCACGCCTTCCCGAATGGTGGTGAAGCCGAGACCGTTCACCACGCGCTCGATCCGCCGTAACTTATCGTCGACGGCCACCCGATCGATATCCATCACGGTGATCGTGGTGGTCAGATAGCCGAACGCCACATGGTCGCCGCCGAGCGCCTGGAGGGCGTGATCAGCATCGGCGACCTTGTTGTCGGCGTCGCTGTCGAGGAGCTGCGCGGGCTGATTGTACATCACCTCGCGCAGCATCGCGGTGACCGACTTGCGCTTGTTGAACCATTGGCGACGGAGCCGCGTGAGCACTTTCGTTGCGTCGGACTTGTCGAGCGCGATGAAGCGCGTGACCCAGCGAAACGCGAAGTCCTGATGGTTGAGTGTGTCGAGCAGCCCAGGTCGACTGACGTTCGGGAAGCCGAGTATCGTCAGCGTGCGGACATGATGATCGCCGAGTCTCGGCTCAAGCCCGCCTGTGAGCGCCTCATCGACCAGGAGCCCATCCAGATAGATGGGCGTCTCAGGGACCGCGACCGGATGCCGACGGGTCGAGATCGTTCCATGGAGATAGGTCAGTGTCTCCGCCGAGCTGAGCCCCCGGATCTCGGGCATGAAGGTTGAAAAAAGATCCAGCGTGCGGTCGGTCTCAGCGACAAATTGCGATAGCGCCCCTCTCCAGTCGCGCGACTTCCCAGCTTCCGGGCGCAGGATCAGCGAGCGCCCTGCCGCGTCACTGCTGTCTGCAGGCGGTAGCCAGACGATCGTCAGATAGCATGCGCATTCAAAATGCTGCCCCTCTGCCAGGAAGGCCGCGCGCCGTTCACGATCGACCAGCCAGGACGCTGCATCGGGGAAGTCGCTCTCGGGATACGCGATTGCTTCGCGCCGCTCGGCTTCGGCGAACAAAGCCCAACCCGATCCCAGGCGCTTCAGGGCATTATTGGCCCGAGCGCAGGCGGAGACCAGTTCGGCATCGGTCGCGCTTTCAAGGTCCGGTCCGCGATAAGCAAAGGATCGCTGGAAGCTGCCATCCTTGTTGAGGACGACACCCGGCGCGACCAATGCCGCCCAGGGGAGGTGGTCGGCAAGCCTGTCAGCCCGCGGCCGATATTCTGCGAGATTCAGCATGACCAATACCCCCGCTGACGGAGATGGCGGAGCAACACGGGTGCGAAATGCGGATCATGTCGCGCAGCGAACACCGCGAGACTGTGTCCAGCGACCCAGATCAGGAGGCCCGCCAGCCATTGCTGCAGTCCCAGCGCGATCGCTGCGGCCACCGTGCCGACGACGATGGTGAGGCCGCGCGGGGCGCCGCCCAGCAGGATCGGTGCGCCGAGGCTCGCATGGATCGGCACCTCGAAACCGGGGATATGAGCGTCACCGGTCATGCGACCAGCGCCCCGCCGCCGAAGCTGAAGAAGCTGAGGAAGAAGCTCGAGGCGGCAAACGCGATCGACAGGCCGAATACGATCTGGATGAGCCGGCGAAAACCACCGGCCGTCTCACCAAAGGCCAGCGTCAGCCCGGTGGTGATGATGATGATGACGGCGATGATCTTCGCCACCGGGCCCTGGACGGAATCCAGGATCTGCTGAAGCGGTTGTTCCCAGGGCATGCCCGTCCCGGCAGCATGCGCTGCCGTTGCGAGCGTGGCGCATGCGGCAATCGTCGGGATCATCGAAAGGCGCGCAGACAGTGATGTCATGAAGCATCTCCTTGGTTTGAAGGGTCGGGGAGAAGTTCGGCCAGATCGTAACCGCCGTCCGGACTGAGCCCGTTGACCCGAAGGATGCTGCGCACCCGCCGACGCACGCCGCGGCCTGAGATGAAGACGACCATGTCGATCGCGTCGGCGACCAGACGGCGTGGCACGGTCACCACAGCTTCCTGAACGAGCTGTTCGATCCGGCTGAGTGCCGACACCGCGCTGTTGGCATGCACGGTTGCGACGCCGCCCGGGTGGCCCGTGTTCCATGCCTTCAACATGTCCAGCGCCTCGGAACCGCGGACCTCGCCGACGATGATGCGGTCCGGCCGCAAGCGGAGCGTCGACCGCACGAGGTCGGCCATGTTGACCGTGCCTGCCCGCGTTCGCAGCGCCACGGTGTCGGCTGCCGGACTCTGGAGTTCGCGCGTGTCCTCGATCAGGATCAGCCTCTCATTGAGATGAGCCATTTCAGCGAGCAGGGCGTTTGCGAGCGTGGTCTTTCCCGAGCTCGTACCGCCGGCCACGAGAATGTTGAGACGTTCGATCACGGCTATCGACAGCAACCGCGCCGCGTCGGCATCCATGACGCCGTCCCGAACATAATCGATCAGGCGATGGAGCCGGCTCGCGGGTTTGCGGATGACGAAACAGGGGCCAAGCGTCACCGGAGGAAGAAGGCCCTCGAAGCGCTCGCCCGCCCCCGCTTCGTGCGGAGGCAATTCTGTCGAGACAATGGGTGCGCCGTCATGGACCTCGGCGCGCCCATGGCTCGCCACCAGCCGGATGATCCGCTCGACCTGATCCGCGTCGAGCCGGACGCCTGTCGTCACCCGCCCTACACCGAGCCGGTCGAGCCACAGGGCACCGTCCGGGTTGACCATAATCTCGATGATCTCACGATCGGCCAGTGCGTCAGCGATGATCGGCCCCATCGCGGTTCGAAGCATGGCGCGACGACGTTCGGCGGAAAGGCGGGACGTCATTGGCCGCCCCCCTCATCGCGGACGCCCAATGTGCGGCGGCCTGCAGCGATCTGCCGACCGACCTGAGCGACGAAGGATTCAAACCGGTCGCGACCGACCGCGCGCCCCGCCAGGTCGGCCTCCGGCAAGGGGGCCGTGACTGTCAGCTGATAGCGAACGAACAGCGAAAGGCTTTCCAGAAGCACCTCGATGTCGCGCCGGACCGCAGCCTGCTCTCGCGAGAGCCCATCGAGGCGCAGCCTGAGCATCGCGTCGATCTGCGCTCCGCCGCGCGTTTCGACATAGGATCTGAGAGCATCGCGCAGGATTTGCGACCGGGAAGCACCCGGGCGCGTCGCCAGCAATCCGAGAGCGTCGCTCAGAGAGCGATCGAGATAGAGATTATGTCGGACGAGCTTGGCCACCTCACATCTCCGGCAAAAGGTTGCGGGGGCCAGCCTGCTCGAGGCCGTCAGCGGCAATGAGCGCAAGGCTCAATTGGCGTTGCGATGCTGGCAGCAGCGTGATCGCACCATCATCCTGATCGCTCTCAAGAACGGGATCAGAAGCAGACTGCGGCACTTCGGGCGATACGATCGCTTGCCCGATCTCCGGCGCCCGCTGGTGATCTCTCACCTCCTGGGCCGCGCCATCGCTCTCATCGGTCTCGAGCGGCAGCAATCGCGCGTCGCGAAAGCGTGGCCCCTCTTCCCAGTCATGGCCTCGGGGTGTCGGACGGTCGGGGTAAAGGGCGCCGTCGCCGAGCATCGGAGCCTTGAGGAGACGATCCTGGAACACCGGCTCGGCATAATAACGCAGCTTGGTGGCACGGATCGGTGGGCTTCCGGCGAGCAGTATCAGCTCATCTGTAGCCGGCAGCTGCATGACTTCGCCCGGCGTCAGCAGGGCGCGCGCGGTTTCTTGACGACTGACCATGACATGGGAGAGCCACGGCGCGAGCCTGTGACCGGCATAGTTGCGCATCGCGCGCTGCTCGGTGGCCGTCCCCAACGCATCCGACAGGCGCTTTGCGGTGCGCTCGTCATTGCTCGCGAAGGCGACGCGGACATGGCAATTGTCGAGAATGGCGTTGTGCTCACCATAGGCCTTGTCGATCTGGTTGAGTGACTGCGCGATCAGGAAAGCGCGGATTCCATAGCCGGCGATGAAGGCCAGCGACGTCTCGAAGAAATCGAGCCGGCCGAGCGCTGGAAATTCATCGAGCATCAGCAGAAGCTCGCGCCCCGATCGCGCGCGACCGTGGAGGTCTTCCGTCAAACGACGACCAATCTGATTGAGGATAAGCCGGACGAGTGGTTTGGTGCGCGCGATGTCGGAGGGCGGCACGACGAGGTAGAGTGAGAGCGGCGTTGGGGAGATGATGAGATCGGCGATGCGCCAGTCGCAACGCGATGTGACGTCAGCGACGATAGGATCCCGGTAGAGGCCAAGAAAACTCATCGCCGTCGAGAGCACGCCCGACCGCTCGTTGTCCGACTTGTTCAGCAGTTCGCGCGCGGCGGACGCCACCACCGGATGGACGCGTGGACGCTCGGCATCGCCCAGATGGTTGGTCGACATCATCGCCGTCAGCGTGGCGACGAAACTGCGCTGCGGATCGGACAGGAAGGTCGCGACGCGGGCCAGCGTCTTCTCTTCTTCCGCGTAAAGAATGTGAAGTATCGCACCGACCAGCAACGAGTGGCTGGTTTTCTCCCAGTGCGACCGCCTCTCGAGGGCACCTTCGGGATCGACCAGAATATCGGCGATATTCTGCACGTCGCGGACTTCGTTGGAGCCCCGGCGCACTTCGAGCAGTGGATTATAGCGCGCCGAGCGGGGGTTCGTCGGATCGAAGAGCAAACAATGGGAAAAGCGCGACCGCCAGCCCGCCGTCAGTTCCCAATTCTCGCCCTTGATGTCGTGAATGATGGCCGAACCGGTCCAGCTGAGCAGCGTCGGCACGACCAGGCCGACACCCTTTCCCGATCGGGTGGGAGCAAACAGCATGATGTGCTCGGGTCCGTCATGGCGCAGGAAATGTCCGTCGAGCTTGCCGAGGAACACGCCTTTCGCGGCGAACAGACCGAGCTTTTTCGCGTCGCGGAAGGAAGCCCAGCGCGCCGAGCCATAGGTCGTGACATGCTTCAGTGCTCGGGCTCGCCACAGCGATCCGATGATGGCAGCGGCACAACCGACGAAGCCGCTCGCGCCAGCCATCATGCCGGCCCTGTCGAAGACCGCCGGTGCATAGGCGTCAAAATGGAACCACCAGCCGAACAGCGCCCAGGGTCGATAGAATGGAAATCCGAAAAGCGTGAACCACGCGACACCCAGTTCGGCCTGATAGGCCAGTCGCCATGCGGCCCATTGCGTTGCAAACCAGATTCCCGCGACAATGATCGCAAAGACGAGGATGATCTGGCCGATCAGGAGCTTGGTGGGTGTCACGGGTGGTCTCCCGCGGTGTCGAAAATGGCTCGACGTCGCAGACCGGAGACTTCCCCGTCAGTGCGATTCCGAAAAGGGAGCGCCTTGTATCGCCTGGGATATCTTGTGATCCGGTGCCCTGCTGGCTGCTCCGCCCGCAGCGATCAGAAGGGGCAAGGTCCGGTCAGGACTTACGATTGCCCGACCGGACCAAGGCACGCTCTCACCCGCACGCAGTGCGCGTCGGAATGCCCTACATCAACCGGGTGCCACCGGATTGGCGACAATCGCGACAGCACGGCAAACGGGTCGGGTTCGAAGTAACCGGTTCGCCCTGTTTCGAAATCTCTCGTGTGGTAGCCATCGTCTAACAGGAGGTTTTATGAAGTTGATTGGTGTGTTTACGTTTGTGGGATTGTTGAGTCTGGTCGCATGTAATCGAGCCCAGCCAAACAATGAGCCGGCCAAGCCAACCGCCGAGCCCGTGCAGAGCGTCGCGATTGGTCGTTATACGATCATTCACAGCCCGCAGGTCGAGCGAGACACAATGCTGATCGACACAGCTACAGGCAAGACGTGGCAACTCGTCAAGACCGGCAAAACGGACGACGACAGCCTTGCCTGGCAGGAGGTCAATCGCATTGGCGGCGTTGTCAGCAACGCGAATGAGCCTGCCTGGGAGGACTTCGGGAATAATAAGCTGGCGCCGACCCCGTCCCAGGGCGCTCATTAAAGACATGGCAGGACCAGCATTTAGCTCTGCCTATCGATATACCCCAAACCATGGACATGATGTGCTCTCTCGACTGCTGAAATCACAGATCGACATCAGCGCAAGATTGCTCGTCGATTTCTTCACAGCGAATGCGAAAAAGCGCGTGTTGGATTTCCCGTTCAGGGATACATTTCCAATCAATTGCTGTGAGGGTGCTTCCCTCGCATTTCATTACCTAATCGAAGCGAAGTATGGGATTACGAACTCCTATCTGCAGATGGGGCAGAATGAGCAAACCGCTCGCCATATCTGGGTCATCGTTGGTGACTTCTACAGCTACGACCTTACCGCCCATCAGTTTGATGAACTCGGGATCACGGCTCCCATCATCGGTGTGATGGAGCATCCGCTCTGGACGGACCATTTCAGCGAACCAATCGCCTATCGCGATCACGGACATCTGACACGTCGGCGCGTCCTTAACGCCTATGGGAAGGGCAGGATTCCTTTTTGACCGTCAAGCTTGATGTCGACCGACATTTGGCCGCATCAGCCCTCATCACTCACAAGGGGGGCATGTATGCCATTGATGACAGATCCAATGGACGCGCTCAAAGCGTTCGAACCGGCTCTCAAAAGCGGCGAGTTGGCAATCCAGCGCGGGGATATTGATCCCGAGGTTCTGTTCCATCTGGATCGGCCGAACGGAGAGACCCGCTTCACCTACGCCAAGTTGCTAGGCGAGACGGTTGCCGCATTGGCGGTCATCGTCATGTCCGATCCGTTGGAAGGAAAGCCGGTCTTTCAAATCGGCTATGCGGTTCCCCAGCACCTTCGCAAGCGTGGTCTGGCGAAGGACATCGCCAACGCCGCCATTGCCGAATTGCAGAATGGATTGGCGAGGACGGGATCAAGTCGTTCCATGTCGAGGCTGTCGTGGGACAGCGCAATGCCGCCTCGCAGAAGGTTGCGGCGTCGGTTATCGGCGGTGAGCCGCGCGAGATGATCGATGAGATATCGGGCGAACCCGCTTACGCCTACATGCGCGAGATCAACACGGATTGAGCTTCGGCACGAGCGGCAAATGCGGAGGCCGGTAGAGAGGTCTACCGGCCACATTGTAGGCCGTCATGCGCACTTCGCCATCGAGTCTTCGATCGGTTGGTCAGTGCGCAGCGGCGGGGCATTCTGCGGCAACATGCGCGCCATCATCCCACTTCGGCTTATAGATCGCCTCGTGCGCGCGAAGCTGGAAGCACGACAGATCGCCTTCCGGTCCCTCAATCATCGCAAGCGTGCGGCCGTAGTGGTCGGTTCCGTAGCGCGTGATCTTCATAGTACCCGCCATCGCACCCGCGAGGCTTTCCTTCGATGTCTCACCGTTGCCGGGTGCACAATGGCGACCAGCGCGACAATGCCCGGCAAGCTCGGGAGCATCGATCCCGAGCAGCCTGATCCTTTCGTCTCCGCATCGGATCGTATCGCCATCGGTCACTCGACAGTCGCTCACATCGTCTGTGCTCGCAGGGGCGATCAAGCGTGGAAGGAAGTTCGAAAGCGTGGGCGTCGGACGAGATCCGACTAACAGGCCGATAGAAGCGGCAACTATGAGGACGAGTGGAGCGGAAAGGCTTTTCATCGCGCTCCCCATAGCGTGTCGACGAGAATGAGGCAGGCCATTCTCGCTTCGATCAGCGATGGCGCCCCTCCGGCCTCAATGATCAGGACATCGACGGACCACTTCGGGTGCGATCGATCCTCCAATTGAAACCATCGGAGCGAAGCATTCCGGAGACTGGCTTGCCGATCTGCCGTTCAAGACCTTCGCGCCAGGGCACCAGCACGAAGTCTCGCGACCGGGTGACGAGTGCGAAACGGCCACCGCTCAGTTCGACGGGCCGGAGGAGGCGGCCAGTGATCTCATCACCGCGACCGACATCGGCAAAGCGGAGCCCGAGCTCCTCCGAAAGCTGTCCGGAAACGCGCAGCAGTTCACGGCGCTGCAATGCCGTAAGCAGATTGGCCCGCAGACGGATTCCATCCTCGCTTGTCTCGGCCAGGCCCTGCTCCACCAACCATTGCCGGCGTTGCTCTCGCGCCTGTGCCAGCTCCCGTCCGAAGCCCGCGTCGCGCGTGACGATCGGCTGCTCAGCCGCAAGATCCCGGTCGATCCAGGTTGCTGCATCGATGCCGACGATCTGATCCAAGGGCTTCTGAGCGAGGACCAGGACCTTGACCGGCTGATCGCGGACACGGGCGTCTTCGAATGCCGCCACCCGATCGAGATGATCCGGCGCTATGATCCAGCTGCCCGAGGCTTCCCGCTCGACGCCCGCCGTTGCGCGACGCATGGCTTCGAGCCGCCGCACATGCGCCTCGGCGAAGCGCTCGGTTGCCGCCGGATCATGACGGAGATGAAGGTCGACACTGTAGCGCCCGCCGTTCGCGGAAGCGACCTCCGCGATCGTGCGGTCGACGTCGCGTACGCCGGCTGTGGCGGACTCGATCCGGACGATCGCCTGAGGGGCGAGTGCCGCGAGTTTCTCGCCTCGCCCAATGTCGACATAGTGCGTGCGGCCATCCACTCCATCGACCAGAAGATAATGCCGATCCGCGAGTTCATCGGACAGACCTCGTGCGAGGACGCGGCCAACGAGCGCGGTCGTTCCGGGCCGGGAGGGTTCGAAGATCACCTGGTCGACCGCCATGCGCTCCACGCCCCGATCACCGATCTTGCGCTGCATCGTGCGGATGATATCACCGCGCTCGCCGATCCGCGTCAGCGTTTCAGCGAGCCCCGGCGCGAGCCGCCATCGTTCTCCATCTGCGGGCTCGGCCAACCCCATCCGCTCGAGCTTGCGCAGCCGCCCCATCCGAAGCGCATCGTCAAAGACGCCCTGCCCCTGCGCCACGACGAGATGGTCGCCATCCATCCCGTCGATCAGGCGACGGTCGATGCTGGTCAATCTTTCCTGTTCGACTTCGGAGCGGAGCTGATCGGCAATCTCGCGATCGGTCCGGGGCCCGAGATCGAGACTGACCAGTTCGATCGCACGCTCACGAAGCCCGTGGCGGATATAGTCGCGAGCGATGACGAGATCCTGCCCCTGATCGTCTTTGCCTCGGACGATGATATGGCTGTGGGGATGACCCGTATTGTGATGGTCGACCGCAACCCAGTCGAGGCTGGTGCCGAGATCGCGTTCCATCGTCTCGACAAGCCTGCGGGTGAGCGGCTTCAGATCCTCATAGCGAGCGCCGTCTTCCGCGGAGACGATGAACCGGAACTGATGGCGGTCACCCGAGCTTCGATCCAGGAATTCCTGACCATCGAGCCCCTCGGACGCACGATCATAAAGATCGCCGGTATTTCCCTCGCGGCTCACACCGTCACGCTTGAGGTAGAGAAGGTGCGCGCGTGCGGCAGCAGCCCCCTTCCCAGCAAGCCTGACAATGCGGGTCTTCACCACCACCCTTCGGGCGGACGAAACGCCGTGGCTGTTCCGCGTGGCGAGAAGCCTGCCGGCGCCGGCGCCACGCCCTATTCGACTGCCTTCGAAGCGAGCGCGAGCCGGGCCATGGGATGGACCACCGCGCGCCAGATTGGCGGCCGCACGCACCCGGTGGGCGAATTTACGAACCCGCCCCTTGCCTCGGGAGCCGATGCGGCCGAGGCGCAGCTCGAAATCATCATCGAAGACCATCGCAGCCTCCCTTCCGCAATCACGAGAAGGAAGGATGGGATGGCCACGCTCTTCTGAAAATGGTGCCACGCGCCGTGGCGGAAATCCGCCGAAATCTCGTGAAATTGCACCATGAAGCGCATCGCCGCACCACAGGTGCGGTATGAAAAAAGACGTGCAGACAATAGCTTATGGCACATCCGCAACGCGGATGGTGCCATAGCTTTTATCTTGCTTTACTAATCGGGCAGTAAAAATGGCCATGATCGCCACTTTCATCGGTCTACATACTCCATCTCCTCGCAGACTGTCCACCACAGTCCGCCTGCGTACCCACACGTGCGATCGAGCATTCTAGACAGGGACATGCGTTACTACGCGCTCGGCAGTTATCGTCGGCGCACTCTCTCAGTCGTGACGAACGGGGTGTCCCAAGCATTCACAGCGCTCTCATCCCTTGCGAGAGGAGCAGGCAAGATGAGGGGCTCACCCTGTTCTACGCCCTGTCAGGACGCTTCCCCGCGCGGGGATTCCATTAAACCTAAAGCTCCATTTCGTTGGCGATCAGCATGGCAACAGACGACCCGTTTGCGGATCGCGCTTGCGTTTTTCGGTGATCTTCGCGCCGGACTTTGCCTGGAAGTCGGTGCCGTCGATCCACATGCGGTGAAGGATCATCGCCATCTTCCGGGCGACCGCGACGATAACGCACATCATGCTGGAGCGCTTCGCGATGCGCATGCCCCAGGCCTTCAGCGCCGAGTAGCTTTGCACGCGTAGGAGCATCGAGGCGGCTGCTTCACAGAGCGCACCGCGGGTATCGACATCGCCCATTTTCGATATGCGACCGCCCCAGTCGACACTCGTTCCCGACTGATATTTGCGCGGCGTCAGGCCAAGGTGTGCCCCCACCGTCCGCGATCTGGTGAACCTGGTCGGGTCGTCGATCGTCACCTTGTAAGAAAGCGCGGACACCGGGCCAACGCCCGGAACGGTCATGAAGCGGCGGCAAATGGGGTCGTGTTTGACGATCAGCAGCAGGATACGATGCAGCTTGCGGAAGCTCTCGAACAGTACCGCTCGCACGTCCAACATGCTCTCGATCATCGTCGTGAACATGTAATCGCCATTGCCCTCGAGCAGCTCGCGCACGCGGCCGTCGAACCGGCTGGCGCCGACCTGGCCGACCTTGAGGCCATAGGTGCGCAGGGCACCACGAAGGTGGTTCTGCAGATCGACGAGCTTGCGTTTGAGTAGGCGACGGTTGGCAAGGAAGGTCTTGAGCCGCTGGGTCTCAAGCGGCTTCACGTGCACCGCGCGGAACCAGCCCATGCGCATCATTTGCGCAATGCCGTGCGCGTCGTTGCGGTCGGTTTTGTTGCGCATCGCACTCAGCGCCGAGCGCATGTGTCGCGCCTCGACGACAGTCACGGGCAAGCCTTCGTTGCCCAGCTCGCGCGCCAGCCAGATGCCGGTCGAGCAGGCTTCGATGCCGATCCGCGCGATCGTCGACACGTGCGGGCGAAGGGCGATGCAGATCGCTTCCGGATCCGAAGCAACCGACGTTTCGAGCACCTTCTTGCCGACCTCGTCGACGATGCACACACTCGTCGACTCCAGCGATACGTCCAATCCTACATGCAGTTCCATGGCGCGGTCTCCTGATCCTCCGTGAGCCCCGCCCACGAACAATCTACCGACTCTCATCCTCCCCGTCGCGTCCGGGGGCTGACCGCCCGATTTCGAGAGCCCTAGCCCCTTCCCCTCCTGCCTCGCGCCTCACCACTCCCTGTCCGCGCTCGATCAGAAGGGCAACGCCGACCACGTCGCCCCGTCCGGTTGCCGCTTCATTGCAGCGCGCGCCACGCCCGTTCGGCCTCCTCGCCGCAACCGAACATCCGCTGACCGAGCAGATCATGGACGCTGCCATCTCCGTCAACGAGCACCGTTCCTGCGAACCAATCCGCACCGATGCGCCCGATCACCGCGACCCGGGCAAGCTCGATGTCATCCTCGTCCAGGCTTTCGTAGAGACCGAGAAAGCGTTCCGCCGAACGCGCCGCCCAGAGCTCTTCGGCAAGCTCGAAATCCGCAAAGCGATGCACCGCCAGAGCGCCGCTCGCCATGGCTTGGCCCAATGTCATGAAGCTCATCGAACGATCCTTTCGACTGTCGCTCTCCTCGTCGAGAGCACAGCCTCTCCGATGGTCGGCGGGACGCCTGTCAGGGCCGCGCAGGCATCGCCTGCGCGCCGCGAAGCGGACGCGGGGGGAACCGATTTGCGCAGCAAATTGGGGGGCACCCGCGGGCCTTGAGAGGCGTCCCGCCGACCATCATGCTGGGACTTTCGAGACCTGTTTCCCCAACGCCCGAACCGGGCGATACAGGACCGAACCTCGCCCTTCCCGCTTCAGGCGAAGGGGAGCGACGCGGGAGAAATCGCATGGATATCGAAGCCGAAGAGCTGTCCGACGAGCGTGGCGCGCTGCATTTCCAGGCAGCATTGACCGACGAACTGATGCGAACCCTGATTGCGCGCGAGATTTTCACGCGAGCCCAAATCCAGGAGATCGAAAACCGCGCCGCCGAGCGGGTTGGGGTTGCGCCCCGCGCCTGGTAGCCGACGCCTCAGCGATCAAAGCAAGGGGCAGCCAAGGCTGCCCCCAAAGTCAGGAATGGGGCCGGACGAACGAGGGAGATGCCGTCCGGCGAACCGACGCTCAGAGAGGGGGACGTCGGTCTTCTCCTGTCTGGGCGACGCGTGGTGACGCGGTTATGGACGGGTACCATGCCCCGCCAGCTCAGCCTCCATGTCGTCGGCGCCAGCCATCCCAATCGGAAGGGCGGTGGTGATCGCCGTTTCGAAATCCTGCTCTGCCCGCCCGGTGAGCCGGTCGAACTTCTGCCCGAACCAAACAATCCTGCCGACCCGCAGGCCATCGCTGTGCTGAGCGCGCGTGGTGTCCAGATCGGCTATCTCACCGCCGAACGTGCGCCCTGGATCGGCTCGATGATGCGCAATGGAACCGACGTCGTCGCCATCTTCCAGCAAGCGACGAAAACGGGAGCTGTCATCCGCGTCGGCCTCGACGGCGAGCATCCGGTCCTCCCCGAAGCTCGGCCAGAGCCGCCGGTTCCTGCTGATGATGACGGCTTCTGGCCCGACTATATCCCGCCCGACGACTGACCCTGCACATCGTGTCGAATGACAAAGATTGGGTTCGACGCGGCCTCAGAAGACGGGCTGATCGAGAATAGAGCGGTGGGCGGACGGACCGCCACCGCACCAACGGCATTTGTAGGGCCTGCCGTGACCGCGCCGAGATAGGCCCGTGTTTCGGACGGCAGAGGCGTGCCCGTTTCAAGGTGACGCGCATAGCGCGCCGGCCCGGCGTTATAGGCGGCAAACAGGCCCGGATAGCCGAATCGGTCATACATCGCCCGCAGATAGGCAACGCCTGCGAGGATATTGTCATGGGGATCGTCGGGATCCGTGCCCAGACCATATCGCAGCCGCAGTTCGCCCCAGGTCGCCGGCATCAGCTGCATGAGACCGATGGCGCCGGTCGGCGACCGGATCGGGTGCCCGGCACGTACCGTCTTGCCCCCGCTTTCGGCGATGATCACGTGCTCGATCCAGTCCTCGGGCACGCCGAAGCGGGTCGCGGCCTCATGAATGATAGGCTGCCAGCGGAAGGTTACCGGCGAACCGATGGCCGGACCAGCGGCCGCCCAGCTGAGGGCGAGCACCCCGCAGCGGGTCAGCTGACCCATAGGGGCCTCGCTATTCCGACGATATCGTCCAGCCTCGTCAGGCCGAAATAGCGGCCGTCGAAGCTTGCTGGCGAACCGGCGTTGAGGAGGAAGATGTCGCCGACGCGCAGGGTCCGACAGCCGTTCCACCAAGGGAGTTCACGGCCCGCTGCATCGGCACGGCGGCGTGTCGCGACCAGCATATCGGCGATCAGAATCCGCGGCCCGAGAGCGCAAACGGTGTCTCCGGGACCAGCCGCGACCCGTTTCAGGAGCGGTACGCGCGACGGGATGTAACGTCGGGCCGCTGCAAGCGCGCGCACGGTCCCGGGTGTGGTGACAGCCACCCAGTCCCCAACATGGACAGTGTCAGCGGGCTGCAGGCGATAAAGTCCTGGCGGGGCGCTGGCCGTCGCGTTCCAGAGAAGCCGAGGGGTCGGTGCGCCGAGACAAACCGGGGCAAGCGCGAGCAAGCAGGCCGCTCCCGTGGCGAGAAGCATCCGACGACGGCTCCGCCGCTTTGCGCGATGGGCGCGGAGCCACTCTCCCCATGTCCTGAGCGAGCGATCCGCTGCGGAGGAGACCCGCTTAGACACGGTCACTCTCCCCGCCATTTGCATCCTTCAGGAAGGCGACGAGGTCGCGGATATGGTAGCGGATCGATCGGCCGACGCGGACAAATTGCGGGCCTTTCCCGGCGCGCCGACGCATGCGGAGGGTCACGGGCGACAGCCCGAGATACCGCGCCGCTTCCTTGGTGTTGAGATAAGGCGAGCCGCGCCGCGCCTTGTCGGCGTCGACCGTATCGCGGCAATCATCTGGGTCCACAAATGCCTCCGTCCAGTCTGCTCCGGATGATCGGAGCGGATCGGAAGCTGTCGCTTGCGATACCGGGACGGCAGGGTCGTTCAGGGAGGACCCGCTAACCGACCCTCCCTTCACGCGATCGGGGAAGAGCCCCGCGCCCGGAGGCGCGGGGCGTTGGCGTCAATCATTGGGGTTCCAGATGATGGCGAAGGCGTCGTCATCGTCCTGGCCGGCCGCCCGTCCGAGATTAGCGTAAAGCCGGCGGGGTCCGAATTCGGGCGCAGCGAGGCTCAGGGATACATAGTCTTTCCCCGACGCTTCGCCGGTGCGGATCCAGCCTGCTCCCACTTCGACGCCGCCGGCCGAGACCCGGTAGTCGGGCTGTGCTTCGGAGGATTTCGAGCGGTTGGGAATGATCTCGATCTCGGTGCGGATGGTGAGGGTCTTGAGCTGGCCCTTGAAACCGCCGCTCTGCTGCTTGGCGACATATCCGATGGCAGGCATTTCAGATCTCCTTGTGCTCGCCCGAACCCGTTCCGGGCGATGGGCAGACCCGAAGGACCGGTTGCCAGCCGGTGGCCGCACCGTCAGGCCGAAGCGTCAGCGAAGGACCCGGTGTCGCTCGTCCATTTGGAGCGACCAGCGACCGCGAGGAGGCCGTGGCACACGGCCGGGGAAATGGATGGGCGCACCGGGTTGCGGGTGCCGGCGACCGGTCCAGGTCGATGGCCCAAGGAGCCGAACGCGGTCCGGGCAGCGAGGGACGTGTCGTGTGTCGGCCATCATCCTTTCGCGCCAGAAGCGGCGATGAAGGAGGGGCACATCCTGACGTTAATGCGACGAACCGACCATCCAGATGTTGAAATCCACCATCTCGGATCATTAATGTGGGCGGAAAGTTCTGTTGCGCGCGGAGACAGGCGAGCAGATGCGAGACACACCCCATGACCGGCATGAGATTGGAAATCAGCTTTGATCCGGGCGTTCTGACGCTCGATGAAGTCCGACGCATGAGCGCTGGAATATGGTCGGATCTCGCATTTGACGACGAGGCCCGGGCACAGCTGCGCCGGGATGGTCTCAATCTCGACGGCGTGCGTCTGACGGGGCCAAGCCCCTATCGGCTAGAGTTAACGGCGGACGATCAGGTTCAGGTATCGGTCGACGTCGGGCCAGATGCGGAGACGTTGATCGATCTCTTTCGCCTACATTTCCTGAAGGGCCTGAGACCGGTGGTCTGGCGGCCCAGCGCAGCAAAATTGGCGTCCGGTTCGCTCAATCGAGGTTGAGGAAGCCGCGCGGCGGCGCCGGAACGGCGCGGCGCGCGGCGCGATTTTTGGGCCAATTATCGTCTGAAAGAGAGGCGGCCGAAGCCGCCCCTCCTCCATCTTGCCGTATCAGGCCGCCAAGGCGGGCGCTTCGGCCTCGGGCTCCGCGACCTCCTCTTGTGCCATCATCGCCGCCTGTATCGCGACGATCCGAGCATGGGCGTTGACGGACCCGACACCACCGCGCTCGGTGTAGGCGGACGGCGGGAACGCCATCCAGCGCGGCACCCATCCTTTGACGGATGGCCGGCCGTTGCGCCCTTCGAGATGATCGCTGATCAGCTGCTTGATGACCTTCGATTTCTCCTTGGCGTGGGCGTGCGCGACGGGTTCACCGGCCACATCGCAGAGTATGGCGAGCAGCGTTTCGCGATCCCGGATGAGGTCGAAGAAAGCCGGATCGGCTTCCCACCACTCTCCCATGGCGATGTTGAGCGTCAGCCCCACGGCGTCGATGGCCGGGGTTCCGGAAGCCAGCGTCTCGCCCATCACAAGGGCGAGGATGCGCATCACATCATCGTCGGTGAGGGTGAGGAGGCGGAGGAACATGCTCACCAGCCCGTCGCCATCATAGTCGGTCTGGCGCAGCGTCGGCGTCTCGGGATCGAGCGCGAGCAGCGCGAGGCCATCGCGGCGACGCTGGTCGAACATCGCCTCGCCGGGCGAGAGTTCGAGGCTTTCCACGATGGCCTCATTTCGGGAGGCCTGTGGCTCGACCCGAACCGTCCAGAGCGGCGAACCCGCCATGGCATGAGCAACCATCAGGCGAAGGGCCACGCCCGGATGACCGAGCAAAGCCGCGCGGACGGCGGACTGGCGATGCAGGTCGTTATAGGTCTGCATGGCCGAGGTCAGTTCCGGACGCGGCGGCCGAGCCGAACCGGGCAATGCCGTGCCGCGCGCCTGCGCGCTCGCTTCGCGGCGGGTGACATAGCCTTCATGGACCGTGACCTCGCCCGACGACCGCACGTCGATATAGACGCGCCCGCCCTTGCGCTTGGGCCTCTTCTCATGGTCCCAGAGGTGGAAATGCTCGGTCGGCGGAACGATGACGACGTCGCCCCAGCCAGCCTCCAGAAACGTCCTGCGGCGTTCGTCGATGGCGGCATTCCGCGCTTCCCAGAAGTGATCGGCATCCGCGAAATAGCCGCCCTCCCCGAACAGGTCCGCGACGATGGTGCCGGAATAGGTGGTGAGGTCGAACAGGGCGACCGGCGTCTGGATCGAGGCCCCGCCGAACAACCATGCCTTCAGCGCATGGCCGGTCGGCGTCCGCGCCTCCATATCGTCGAGCAGGGCCAGCCATTCGCGCTGGCGCTGCTTGCTCGCCATGGTGAGATGGCGGACGGTCGTCACATCGATGGCTTCGCGACGATAAAGGTCACGGATGCGGGGCAGGAGATTTCCGAGCGCGAGGATGCGCCGCACCATCGCATCGGGCAGGCCGAAGGTCGTGCCGATATCCTCGGGGCTCCGGCCTTCGCGGACCAGCTTTACGAAGCATTCCCAGCGGCTCACCTCGTCGGGATCGAGCCGGGCGATATTCTCGATGATGGAGGCTTCGAGGGCGGCGGCATCATCGCCCGCCTCTACGATGGCGCAGGGCACGGGTTCGGCGGTCGCCCCCTCTTCCGCGATCGTCCGGACCGCTTCGAAGCGCCGCCGCCCGGCAACGATCTCGAAGCTGTCGGCCTCGCTTCCCGGCCGCACGAGCAGCGGCACGAGAATGCCACGCGCGCGGATCGAGGGCAGGATATCGGAAATGTCGGGGGCTTTGCGGCCGCTGCGCATATTGGCGGATGAGACGCTCAGCTTGCCAAGATCGATGAAGTCGAGTTTCATGGTGAGGCTCCTTGGAGCGCCGGCCCTGCTGAAGCTTGAGGATAGGCAGGGCCGGTTCTGATGCGACGGAACGCGCCGCGCGTCGTCCGCCGATCAGGATCGGGGCGGAAGCTTGGAAGCTGGGGACGTGTCGCGGCTGCGCTTGGCGAGTTCCGCCTCGGCGGTCATGAGCGAGCCAAAGCGTCGCGCCTCGTCGGTCCAGACAGAGAGAGGAAAGGCCGTCCGGAAGGCGCGGTCTCGTTCGATGCGGAGCCCGAAGGGCAAGCGCAGCCGCTCGAGTTCGCCCAGCGGGAAATATCCAAGCTCCGGGCATCCGAAGCCGAGATCGGCCAGACCGAAAAGCGTGTCGCCATCAGCGGCAAGCTCGGCCACCACCCATGTCGCAGGGCCTGCCGGGTTGTAGAATTTGACGACCGGGAAAGGGTCGCCGTCCGGTTGATCGGCGTGGGCGCGAAGGGTCGCGCGCTGTTCGTCCGTGATGAGGCGCATGGTGAAGTTCCTTCGAATAGGTTGGGTGAGGCGCGCGGATCAGGCGGCCTCGGCGGGGGGCTCCGCCCGGAAGGCGAGCAGGAAATCTGCCGCGCGGCTGGCGTGGGACGCGGCGCGGAAGATGGCGCGCGGGTCGGCGCGCAGGACGTCGAGCCAGCAGGCGAGATAGTCGGCATGGCGGACGGTCGGCACGATGCCGAGGGCCGCACACAGGAAGGCGCTGCCGAGTTCGGCGCACAATTCCTCGCGCGCATAGGCGTCCGATCCGAACGCGCCGCTCTGGTCACGGGCAAGCCGCGCGCCATGGCCGGTCCAGTGGGTCAGCTCGTGGAGGGCGGTGCGATAGAAGTTGATCTGATCGCGAAAGGCCGGTTGCGGCGGCAGCTGCACATAGTCCGCAGCCGGTGCGTAATAGGCTTTGTTGCCGCCGATGCGGATATCGGCGCGGGTGGCGTTGAGGAGCGCATCCGCAACCGGCACCGCCTCACGCTCGGGCAAAGGAGCGGCGACGGCTGTCAGCCGTTCCGGCAGGCCATCACACTGGGCGACATTGAAGACGGTGAAGCGCTTGAGAAAGGCGATGCTGCGGGCCGCATCACCGGTTTCGCGCGCCTTCTCCTTCTCGGTTTCGGGGGTGAAGCGGTCGGCATAGACGACGGTCACGCCCTTTTCGCCCTTGCGGACCGCGCCGCCAGCGTCGAGCGCCTGTCGGAAGGTCAGCCAGCCTTGCGACGGATAGCCGCGCTCGATGACGGCCCCCCACAACAGCAGGATGTTGATGCCCGAATAGGCCCGCCCGGATGCGGCGTTGCGCGGCAGACCCGTGGAACAGGCCCCATTGTCCCATGGCTGCACCCATGGGAAACGGCCTGCCTCCAGTTCGGTGATGATGCGATTGGTAACCTCGTGATAGAGCGTCTCGCGCGACGGTTCAGGCGCTGCGCGAACCCCCTCTCTCCGGGCGCGGCGGCGGACAGATGCGGGCATGTGAACCCCCTTCCCTCAAGCATCGGCCGACCCCGAAGCGGGGTGGGCGGCGAGGCGACCGTCAGGGCCCGCGCTATCAAGGGCGTCCGCACCCGAAGGGCCGAAACGGCAGTGGAGGAGCCGATGCGAAGCGTCGGCTTGCGAAGGACCTGCGCGGGCCCAGAAGGGAGCGCCGCCCATTCCGCGCCCGGGATCGGCCACAGGTCAGCGCCGCCGCGCGGTCCCGCGCGGCGACCGCATCATGCGCCAGCGATCGTCACCGGCAGGCCGAGACCCGCCAGGGGCTCGGTGGCGAGGGCATCGCCGAGCCATAGAGCGCGGCCGCGCCCATGGCGCGGGGCGTGCGTCCCGTCGAAAAACAAAGGCGGGAAATCGTCATGCGCCGGCCACCCCGCCGCACGAACCTCAGGCTCCGACGCAATTCGCTTTAACTTTCAACGGCAGCGCTTGCCCAGGACCATGTTGACCTTGCTATAATTAGTTTCGGTCAGGCAACAGCATCACAGGAGCGGCGCCATGATGGAAATGACCGGACTTCATGTCTTGCATGCGAGCATGCGGCGTTTGCCTGCCGATATCCAACAATGGCGTTTCAGGGCCGGTGTCGCCGAATTCGACTGCCTGTTCCTCGTCGACAGGAAACGGGCTTCCGACAAAGGGAGGCCCTATCTTCTCACGATCACATCCCGCGGCCGCGACCCGCAGTTTTTCCCATTTCCAATTGATGAGAGTTATTGCCTCGACACCTATCTTGGCGACCGATATGCCGATCTGCGGAAGCTTCTGTTTGTCGATGGACGAGCAGGCGAACCGCTCAGCACCAACGTCTTCTTCCACCAATTGAACCAGGCAATCCCTGCAGCGGCCTATCGGCATGCCGTGCCGACGACCCTCGAGATCGTAAGGCTTCGTCATGACATCGAGGAGCGCGACCGCCCCTTCTTCAACACATGGGGGCTGCGCGGAAATGGTCCCAGCGAGCAAAACCGTGCAAAAACGCTGGCGCTGCTCGGCCCCGACGCGCTGGACTTCAGCATCGAGATCAACAAGTCTAGCATCTGGAGTGTGACCCCGACAGGCCGGGAGTGGCGCCAAGCGCCCATAGCCGCCTGACGGGTTCGCCGCGCAGGGCCTTATCTGGGCGAGACCCTCGCCGCATTCGCACAAGCCCGGCAGGATCATGCGTACGGCGTGGAATGACTGGCATCTTCGCAACCCTGCGGCGCGAACGGACGGGGCGATGTCGATGCCACTGTTCAGACCAGAACGATCAAGGAACGTCCAAGGCTCCGACATGGCCGCTTCTTCCATCCACGGGCGGATGTCGTGCCCCTGAACCACTGGTGGTCGTCGGCGGCCGCAGGCGCTCCATCGAACCGTTGATGAGCAGTTCCTTCCAGCCTCTGTCCATCATGTGCCGATTGAAGCGGAGAATCCGCCGGACGCGCGAGCGCAGATAGTCGGTTTCCTGGCACCATTCGCTTTGCGCACGCGCAGGGCCGACAAGAATGTCCGCGAGCTCGCGAAGACTGGCCCCGTCCGCCTTCGCATCCCAGCACCGCAAGGCCATTTGCCATCGTGTCGTGCGCTCGAGCGGTAAGGGCGGCGGCGTCATGAGCTTACCCTGCCGGATCGATCGGATGAGACGGCGCAGCGTCAGCCATTGCGGCTCGGCCCAGTCGAGCCGATCGAACCGCGCTACGAGGCTGACCGGACCATGGCAGACCGACCCCTCGCCGACCTCAAGCCGAAGGCGGCCTTGCCCATCTCCCAGTGCCACCTGCTCCCGTCCCGTCGCATCCACCATGACGGTCGAGGAGCAGGAGAGTGCGCCGAGGTCGAAGTCGACGTCACCGCTCCCCGCCGGTTCGGCGAGAACGGACAGAACAGCCGGGTCATGGTTGCGATCGAAGAACAGGCGCGCCGTTCGCGCATCGATGGCGGGATCTTCCGCGAAACATCAGCCCCCATCTTGTGGGTCGTCCCTCCCCCGGAAGGACGTCGTCACAACATCCTGCCCGCGCGGTGTACTGCTGATGATGAAGGTCGACATATTGCGGGCTCCTGCGGATCCATTCCCAGGCCCAGCCCGTCGCATCGCACGTCAAAAGCCAATCGTCGTTCCGCTCCGCCGTCTGCGTGCTCAGCAAGCGGAGCGAGCGGCTCATGGCGGTTCAGAAGCGGTCCGCTGATAGCTTCGACCGTCTCCGGCGCTCTCGCCCCGGCCAGTCTTGTGCGCGCCGCGCGGGCCCGCTTTGCCACAGCACGGACGACAGGCTCGATACGCATCCTTGGGCCATGACAATCTCCCGGTACGATGGAGACAGCCAAGCACGGATCGAGGGGGATGCGCTTTCCTGTGGATACAGGAATGGAACGGCCAAGAAACATTCTATAACGCTTGCAGGTTTTTAGTTTCAATTCTGAACGCATCTTGGAGGTGGTCACTAGACTCTCAAGAACAAGACTCGTTAGTATGACATCATAATGACAAGACAAAGCAGGGAAGATGGAGAACCATGTCCCCGCTCCTTTAACAATGGGCGACGTTTCCCGTCTTGCGCCGTCGTCCAGAGCAGAAGGCGGCCAGATTGGCCTTAGTATTGGTGGGTTTGGCCGAAGCGTATAACCATGTTGCTTACTGATCTTGTTTCCAGCTTTTATGATGTCATCGAGTTGTTCGACACTCCGGAGAAAATCGCCAACTCGCTCGGCGCGATCTGCCAGCACGCGGGTTTCAGTTATTTTGCGGTCACGCACCACGGCATTTTCAACCGGGAGGCGAATAGCCTCATCCGCATCCACAATTATCCGTCAGACCTGGTGGGCTATCACGACACCCAGGAGCTCGGCGCCCGGGATCCGGTACACCGTGCCAGCCAGCTGCGCGGCGCGGGCTTTGTCTGGTCGGCGCTTCCGGACCTTGTCGAGCTGACCCGCGAGGATCGGCGGGTTCTGGAGATGGCCCGACGGGCGGGCATCGGGGACGGTTATACCGTCCCCTATCATCTTCCTGGAGAGCGCAGCGGTTCCAGTTCCTTTGCGGTCGCACCCGGCATGAGCTTTCCCCGACATACGATACCGCTTGCGCAAGCGCTCGGCTCGTTCGCTTTCGAAGCGGCGCGCCGACTCCAGGACAGACAGGCGCGCTCGAGGGTCTCGGCCGGCTGGTTGACCGAGCGGGAGCGGCAGATCGTGATCTGGCTGGGTCGCGGCAAGGAGGAAAAGGAGATCGCCCGGTTGCTCGGGATCGCACCCTCGACCATCAACGCCCATCTCGCGAATGCGCGGCGGCGCTTTGGCGTGCACAAGAGTGGCATGCTGGTGATCTGCGGCCTGCTGTGCGGATCGATCAGTTATAACGAGATCATCGTCGCCTGATATCCTGTGTCCACAGGATACCGGCGACGCCCCCTTCCCGCTCAGAATGATCGTCTCACAACCAGGAGGCGACCCATGAAGATGATCGGGACAGGGGGCGGACGGCTCGACGATGCCGAGGCGCTGCGTGCGATGTTCGTTGCGCGCAAGGAGGTGTTTGTCGACCTGCTCGGCTGGGACATCCCGGTCCTGGCCGGGCAGTTCGAGCTGGATCAGTTTGACAATCAGCATGCGCGCTATCTGATCCTGCTCGACGACGACGGGCGGCATCGGGCCTCGGCGCGGCTGCTTCCAACGACGCGCCCCCATATCCTCAACACGCTCTTTGCGGATCTGTGCGATGGGGAGATCCCGACCGGTCCGACGACATATGAGGTGACGCGCTTCTGCCTCGACAGGCACCAGAGTGCGGCGGAGCGGAGGGAGGCCCGAAATAGCCTGGTCTCCGGACTTGCCATCACCGCGATCGCCAATGGCTTCACGCGCTATACCGGCGTCGCTCAATTTCCCTGGTCACGACAGGTCCAGGATTTCGGTTGGCGGTGCCGGTTGCTCGGGCAGCCATCCGCCAACGGCACCGGAGCGCTGGCGGCCTTTGCGATCGATATCGACGGCCAGACGATGGACGGGCTTGCGGCGCGCGGAGTGTACGAACCGCATCGGTTCTACGGCGTCCGCCAGCTGGCGACGGCGGGGGTGCAGTGATGCAGAAGGCTCCGCTCATCGCCTCGACGGCAGGAAACGGCCCCGACATCGCGAAGGCGCTCAGCCGGACCGGATGGTGCCTTCTGGAAGAGGCTCTACCCTCCGAAACGATCGCGGCCATCACGCGCGATCTTGACCCGCTCTTTGATCAGACGGCCTTTTGCGAAGGCGGCTTTTATGGCGAGCGCACGAAGCGCTTTGGGCGGCTGCTCAGCCGGTCACCCGTGGCGCAGGAGCTCGTCGAGCATCCCGCCATCCTGGCCGCCGTCGACGATGTGCTGAGGCCGTGGTGCGATACGATCCAGCTCAATCTCACGCAGGCAATCGAGATCCATCCGGGGGCTCTTCCTCAGCTGCCGCACCGCGATCAGGACATGTGGCAGGGGACGAAGGGCGAGATGGAATATCTCGTCAATGTGATGTGGCCGCTCACCCCCTTCACCGCCGAGAATGGCGCGACCCTGATCTATCCCGACAGCCACGGCGCGCGCGCCCAATCGGACGAGGATCCGGAGAACCCCTTACCCGTCGAATGCAGCCCGGGGTCTGCGATCCTGTTTCTCGGATCGACCCTGCACGGTGCCGGCGGCAACCGGACTGCCCTGCCTCGGCGCGGTATCATCATCAGCTACTGCCTGGGCTGGCTCAAACCCTATGAAAATCAGTGGCTCGCCTACCCGCCCGAGATCGCGCGCGATTTCAGTCCGTCGCTCGCAGCCCTTGTCGGCTATCGCCAACACCGACCCAATCTGGGCAATGTCGACGGGCTCTGCCCGTCTCTCCTCCTCACAGACACAAGGTCCGACAGGGGCGCGTGCGACGCGCTGCGTTCAGACCAGGCGGTCCTCGTTGCCGACTATGTTGCCCGCCAGCGCGGGGCGCTTTCCCCTTCAGGAGAAGGGCCGCGGCCATGAACCCGGCGCCCACTTTCGACCGCACCTATCCGCTCATCAAGAGCCAGCTCCTGTCAGGCGCATGGCGACCGGGGGAGCGTATCGACGTCGCCCTGTTGAGCAAGGATTTCAGCGCCAGCGCGATACCGGTGCGCGAAGTGCTGCAACGGCTCGTCGGCGAGCGATTGCTCGAGCTCGTGCCTGGCGGTGGTTTCGCGGTTCCCGACTTGGGTGAAAAGGCACTTTGGGACCTGTACGCCTGGCACGGTCAACTCGTTCGGTTCGCACTCAGGCATCGCGGTCCGAACCCTCCCGAACCGCCCGCCACGGCAATTCTGGAGGCGCTGGATCCCGATGACGAGGACGGCATCGTCGACGCGACCGAGGCGATCTTCATGGCGATCGCCAAAGGGTCGGACAATGACGAGCAGCCATCGCCATCGCGGCGATTGGGGAACGGCTGCGACGCTTTCGCCGGCTCGAGCCCCGACTCATCAAGGACATGCTGCCCGAACTGCGGCTGGTCCGAACACTGACCGCAAATGGTGCGGACGGCGAGCTGCGCGACGCGATCGCCGCCTACCACCGGCGCAGGATCAGACGCGTTGTTCAAATCGTGGCGGCATCGATCCATCGATGACGCCGAGAAAGTCGCTTACAAGAAGGACCGCTTACGAAAAGAGGCCAAAACATCCGCTCATCACTCATAAGACTTTCGTCGAGACATCAAAATCGAGACCTTATAGGTTCGAATATATGCCGGCCCGGCCATAATTTTCTCCTGTCGCAATCAAGCGGCAAACATATGGAGGACATCATGGTCGAACAGATCGAAAATGACGTCGTCGAACTCGGCGTCGCCAGCGTGGAGACCAAGGGTCTCGGAACCGACATCCGGGATCTTCCGCAGGGTCAGCCGGTCCCGGGCATTCTCGACGACTGACCGACAAGCCCGGCACGTGGCAGTACCACGTGCCGGGTCGGCGGACGCATCGCACGCCGCCCCTCCATCGAAATTGCCAAGCAAAAGGGACATGCTCGCCATGTACGCTCTTCGCCCGGGCCTGAGCTTTTGCGTCATCGACGACACCACCCTGTTCCTGGATGTCCCGCGCGACCGTTATTTTGCACTTTCGCCCGACCTGTCGCGAACCTTTGCCGACATCGCCGACGCCCTTCGAATGGGAAGGATGATCGATCCGACCCTGACCCGCCCCCTCCTTGCCCGAAACGTACTGATCGAGACGGGAGGCTCGCATCGATCCTGGGTCCCCACGCTCACGCCACCCCGAACGGAGTGGCGTAGCCCGTCCGTCGATCAACCAGGGTTAGGGTCCGTGCTGCGCGCACTGCTGTGCATCACCCGGACATGCATCAGGCTCCGGCTGCTTCCGCTCCGGGCGGTCGTCGGCGCGGAACGGACCGAACCCAGCAGGCCGCCTACCAGCGACCGCAAACTTGATCGGCTGATGACGGCCTTTTCATCATCCCTCAAAATCTGGCCGTGGCAACTCGAATGCCTTCCGATGTCGATCGCGCTGAAGAGCTTTCTCGCCGCCTGCGATGTGGACGCCGATCTCATTTTCGCCGTGAAGCTCAACCCGTTCGCGGCGCATTGCTGGGTCCAGATCGGCGACCGGGTCATGGGTGACACGCTCGAGCATGTCTCGCCCTTCACACCGATCCGGAGGACGCGATGAGCACGGGCTTTGCGATCGTCCTCGATCGGCGCGGGAGTGGTCGTGCGCAAACAGATGTGTGGTGCCGGGCGCTTGCGGCCGAGGCGCTCGCCCCGATCTTCACGAGCGGGCCGTTGCAGGTCCATGTCCGCAGGGACCGCCCCACCCTACTCCTGCCCGATGGTGGGGGTATCGTCATCGGTCATCTTTTCCACAGGCGGGATGGGCGCAGGGCGACCGCGCACACGCTCGGCGATATCCCACACCATGCAGATCGGGCTCGCTGGCTGATCGAGAAAAGCTGGGGCCGCTACATTGCGGTCCTCACCCGGGACGAAGGCAGAAATGTCGAGATCCTGCGCGACCCGACGGGTCTCCTGCCCTGCTACCGCACCCACCAGGACGGCATCCATGCTTTCGCCGAGGATGCCCGGCTGTTTCGCAGGCTCGGGCTCATAACGGGCGCCATAGACTGGGACGCATTGGCGGTTCCCCTCGCCTTTCCCGACTTCAGGGACAGGACAACCGCCCTCATCGGTGTGACGGAGCCCATGCCGGGCAGTCTGGTGAGGCTCGATGCCATGGGTGAGCGCCTGGAAACAATATGGTCGCCCGACAGATATTGCCGCCGGTCCGCTTCCGCCGACTTCGAGGCACGGTCGCGGGAGGTTCGCGAGCAGGTCGACCGGTGCGTGTCGGCTTGGACGAGCGGATCCTCCGGGGTCCTTCTTTCGCTGTCGGGCGGCCTTGATTCCTCGATCCTCGCCGCCAGCGTGCCCGATCCGTCCCGCCGGCTGTTCGCCTTCAACCTCAGAAGCGGGTCGGGCCGCGGTGACGAGCGGGATCATGCCCGGGCTGTCGCCGCGCATGTCGAATGTCCGCTCGAGGAAGTCGACGTCATGGCGCCCGAGGTCGACCTGCGCCGTTCGCTCGCCGCCGACAAACCCCGGCCGTCAGCGCGCGCCTTCACTCAACCGGTCGACCGATGCGCTGCCCTGCTCGCGGGGCAAGTCGGTGCAGAGATGCACATCAATGGCGGGGGCGGCGACAATGTCTTCGCCTTCCTGCACTCGGCCAATCCGGCGGCCGACAGGCTCCGGATCGAGGGGCTCGGGCGTGGTTTCCTCAGAACGGTCCTCGATCTGGCCGAGATCACCCACTGCACGCCTGCGCATGTCGCGAGACGTGCGATCCGTAAGGCCTGGTTCGACCGCCGTCCTTATATCTGGCCCCGCACGACCAGCCTCCTCACGGCCGCCTATGTCGCGCAGCTGGAAACGCCACGCCATCCCTGGCTCGATGGCCTGGAGGATCTGCTGCCGGGACAGCGCGAACATGTCGCGTCGATCCTGCGGGCGATCAACTTCGTCGAATATCTCAATGTCGAGGACAGGCGCCCGACCATCTACCCACTGCTCTCGCAACCCCTGGTCGAGACCTGTCTCGCGATCCCGAGCTGGCTCTGCTGCCGGGGCGGCCGGGACCGCGCCGTCGCCCGCGCGGCGTTCGCGCACCGGGTTCCGGCAAGCGTGCTCGACCGGCGGACCAAGGGTGCCTTCGACGTGATGAGCGCCCGCATCTTTATGTCCGAGCTGCCGCTCATTCGAGAGATGATCCTGGAGGGTGGCCTGATGCGCCATGGCATTCTGTCGAGGGAGGAGGTGCTGCCGGTGCTCGAAGAGAAGATTGTCACCGGCAGCGCCTATGGACGGGTCCTTCAATGTGTCGACCTTGAGGCCTGGGCGTCGGCCTGGGGCTGACCGCCTCCAGCCTGCGCCATCATCGGTCCATCGCCAGCCTCGCTAACACCCTTCGCCTGCAGCCATTGTTCGAACCAGCTCAGACTCCGCTCATAGAGCGCGAGGCGATGGGCCGGATGGAATTTCACATGGGCCTCGTCGGGGAAGACATAGAATTCGATCGGCCAGCCCGCATCTTTGAGGGTCGTGTAGGTGGTGAGCGCCAGACGCGCTTCCTGATCGCTGGCCTGGATCAGGAGCGGAACCGGCCGACCTGTCGCATGGAGAGCAAGCGAGCTGTTCTCCCAGAAGCCGGCCGATGCCTCGCCCGCTCGCGGGTAGCCGCTCCCGGCATATTGGTCGGCAAATCCCTTGCCCAGTGTCGCCATCATGTCGGCGTCCTCGCAACAGGTGCTAAGCGCCGCTGCGGCAAACAGGTTCGAGTGGATGAGCGCAAAGGTGGCGGTCGAGGCGCCGTCACTCTGGCCCGTGATGCCGACACGCTTCGGATCGATAATGCCGCGCCGGGCGAGATCCGCGATGATCGTTTCGAGCGAGGACTGGACGTTGCGCCGATCCGCCCAGCCGGTCTGGTTGGCCTTGGCGAAATCGGCCTCCGATTTGGGCGTGCCCTGCAGGCCGTAGAAGGGAGGCCGGTTGAAGCTGAGCACGGCAAAGTCGTGCGCGGCGTAGAGCTGGATGGGATAGTCGTCGGCCGTGCCGCCGCGAAGGAAGCCGCGCGACTCATACTGAACAACGATCAGCGGCAAGGGGTGGCCCGGTCGGGTGCCGCTCGGCAGGACGAGGTCGCCGAACGTCTCGATCCCGAAGGCGTTGCGCCAGGAGAGGCGCTCAACCCGACCGAGGACAAACCGCGCGAAGTCCGGGTTGGGATCGAACAGGGTCCGGACGGTCCCGGAATGTTCGTCGATACGGACGATGCGCCGGGGTTGCGTGGAGGCTTCCAGCGCGCAGAGCAGCTGACCGCCCGCCTGCTGGCAGCCGAAGATCGCGTCCTTCGTCACGAACAGACGACGAGGCGCGCCGTTCTCCGGACGCCAGCGGTAGAGACCGATCAGACTGCGCGCGACGCCTTCGCGCCGCAGAAACAGCAAGGAGCGGCCGTCCGGCATCCACCAAAGACCGGTGACGTCCTCGCACGCCTCCTCCACGCAAGACATCGTCTGGCCTGAGAGACGGATGTGGATGCGCGGATGGGAGCCGACCGCGCCCGGGTGATCCGGTGCCGTCCAAGCCAGCCCGTCACCGCGATCCGCCCGAGCTACACGGGTCGCCCCCAATGGCCAGTCGGGCCCCCTCTTGGGATCCAGGCGCAAAAGATCGGCAGCAACGGCCGGACGAAGCAGTCCCGAGACGAGCTCGACCACCTGCGTGACGGATGGGACGCTCGCGGGCGGATACGGCGTCATGCTGGCCAGCGGCCAGAAGCGGCCATCATAGTGGAAACCCGCCAGCCCTTCCCGCTCGATGGCCCGCCGCGCGTCGATCAGGTCCGGCCGGCTGGTGAAGATCAGGCCATCGCTGGCACTGGTCCAGGCGAGGGCATCGATGGCGACGGCGGACGAAAGGACGAGCCTGGCATCGCGCCCATCGGGCCTGACGCGCCAGATTTCGGCCCCCTCCCCACGCGCCTTCACAAACGCGATCCAGGCTCCGTCCGGGGACCATCGCACGAGCGCCGTTCGCGGCGTTCCGATGTCGATTCCGGCCATGCCATAGCGATCCGTGCTGAACGGTTCGATGTCGCCTGCATCCGCAATCACCCGCGCGGGACCGCTACCGTCGGTCGGCAGGACGATCAGAGCAGAGCAATAGTCATTGGTTGCCGGGCGGGCCTGGCGCAGTTGAACCGCGAGCCACCGACCATCCGGCGACAGGACGAGCGCATGCTCGGACCCGTCGACGCCGAGATCGCCGAAATCGCGTAAGGACACCAGGTCCGCCGCCGAGATGGTGCGGGAGGCTGGCGCCGGATGAGCGGGTGGGAAAATGGCGCAGTCCGACGCCCGTGCCGCAGACCAGGGCAAAGCCAGGGACGCGGCTCCCAGACAGAGAAGCCCCCACCCCTGCAGACGCGGACCAGCTGCATTCCGCGGGTCTGCCGACGATTCGGACTGGTCGGGCGCGACGCTCGTCACAGGGCTTACCATGACCGGGTCACCGTCAGGCCGACGAACCGACCGATCGCGGAATAGTTGGTCGAGTCATAGTCGACATAATAGACGGCACCGCCGCTCGGCCGGGCATAAGGCGGGCGCTGGTTGAGGGCGTTGCGAATGACAAGCGACAATCCGAGGTCGCGAAAAACGCCGCCACCCCCACCAATATCGAGAGTCGCCACCAGATCGAGGGTCGTTTGCGAGCCGACGCGAACATGCGGTGTCTGGGTCGTATCGGTCAGGCCGCCGACAATATTGACCGTCGAGGTCAGCGAGAAGGAGCCATGCACCCAAGATGCTGCGGCCAGACCCTTATAATGGGGCGGATTGAAGATGGTGCCGGCGAGCGCCATCGACGAGCCGCTCGCGCTGAGCGTCTGGCGGGAGTCGAGCCAGGATCCCATGGCGCGCAGGTTCAGCGCTCCAAGCGCTCCGAGCCCCAGCTTGTAGCTCGCGGACAGATCGACACCTTCGATCCGCTGGCGGACGGAATTGAGATAGACGTCATTGATCAGAGCCACGACGCGGGACGGGTCATAGGGCGCGCCGGTGAGATTGGTGAGCCCCTGCCCTGCCGCACTGATCGATGCAGCTTGATCGGCGACGCTGGGATCCGGGGTGACAAAGGGCTGGAATTCCGGATCTGTCAGCGCGCGCGACAGGCTCGCGCCCGAGAAGGGCTGAACGATCCGGTTGCGATAATTGACGCGGAAATAGCTGAGCTCGAACCGGAGACCCGGGATCGGTTGCGGATGCGCGATGAGCGTCGCCGTCCAGCTGGTCGCCCGCTCGGGCTTCAGATCCGGATTGCCGCCGAACCGGATCATCGCCGTGGACCCGGCCGGAAGCCCGGCACCGCCAACGAAGCTTGCAGGGTAGAGATAGGCGTAGAGCTGCTGAGATTCCTGGACGAGATTGGGCGCCTTGAAGGATTTACCCCAGGAGAATTTGACGTCGAGATCCGAACTCGGTGCATAGACGACACCGAGCTTGGGCGTCACGACCTGAGCCATCCCCGGATAGCGTTCGTATCGCAGCGCCGCATCGAGCGAGAGCTGGCGAACCCATGACACGCCCTGGGCGGGCGACACCAGTGGGGCAAACGCCTCGCCGAACGCATAATAGCTGCGCAGCGTCGCATGCGCGGGAACGAAGCTCGCCTGCGTGCTCGAGGTGTCGTCATAGCTGTTGCGCCGATACCCACCGCCCAATGCCAGCCGCAGATCGCCCGCCGGAAGGCGCAGCACGGGTCCTTCGCCGCTCGCCTCGATCAGGCTTGCATCATTGCAGTGACAGCCGGCGGATCGTGAGGCGACCGCGAAATTCGCGAAATTCAGCTGATCGAAGCGCGTATGATCAAATGCGTAGAGCCCGGTCAGCGAGAAGGTCCAGTTCGGTCCCACGGCCAGTTTGGCCGAGGGCGCGACCGACAGCGAGACCTCGGCGGGGAGATTGACATATTTGGTCGCCGGATTGACCTGAAGCGTCGAGGCCGAGGTTCGGTGGTTGTAGGTGGCATCGATCGAGAAGGTGAGGTCGGGTCCGACCTGCTGATGTCCGCTGACGAGCCCGCTATGCCCCTCGCGCGACGGATACAGGGTGTTTCCGAGCGGCATGGCCCGGGTGTAGTCGCGCTGGTCGGACCGGATCGCGGTGCCGCGCGAGAAATCATAGGTCGCGATGAACCCGCCGCTTCCCCAGCTCGCACCTCCCGTCGCATCATATTGCTGCTCGAAATCGCCGCCGTCCGTGGCCCCGCCGATCCGCGCCGAAGTCGACAGGCCCTGATAATCGGGCTTCAGGATGACGTTGACCACGCCGCCCACCGCATCCGAACCGTAGATGGCGGAGGCGCCATCGGCGACGACATCGATATGATCAACAGCGGCCAGTGGAATGGCGCTGATGTCGACCGCCTGGACAAAGGAGCCGTAGGACAGACGATGTCCGTTCAGGAGGGTCAGCGTGGCGTCAGCTCCCAGGCCGCGCAGATTGGGCGACGAGCCAGCGGTGATATTCTGATTGTTGATACCGACCGCGCCCGGCGCGACGCCGGGGTTCTGGCCACCGCCAAAGGCTTGCGGCAGGGAGCGGACCGCATCGCCGAGATCGTTCTGTCCAGCCTCGCGGATTTCCTTGCGGGTGAGCGTGACGATGGGAGAAGCGACCGCGCCTTTCTGGATGCGGGAGCCCGTAATCACGATCTTGTATGGATCCGCGTCCCCGGCGTCGGTCGCCGGGGACGCCTTTCGCCCCCGTATCGTGACCATCTCCCCGCTGAAGTCGGCTTTGAGGTCACTGCCCGCGAGCAAGGCGGCAATCGCTTCGTCCGCCGAATAATGCCCGTGCAATGCGAGCGCCGTCTTGCCCGAGACCAGATCGGCCGGCGCCAGTACCTGCTCGCCAGACGCCAGCGCGACGGCCTTCAGCGCGCTTCCGAGATCCTGGGCGGGCAGGTCATAGTCGCGCCGCTCGACCCGCCGCGCACCGACCGGCTGCGTGGCCAATATGGCCAACGTCGACGCCGAGAGCAGCATTCCCCAATGCCATTTCGATCGAACCATTCATCCCCTCCACGGCCGTCCAACACGGCTCTTGGAGGGGCATGACGACGAACCGGAGAGGCGCTCCCCCCTCCCCGATCAATTTTTACACGAGCGATTTCGGCGGCGGCGCCGGATCACGAGCAACACACGCTCGTCAGGCGCTATCGGGCCCCAGTTGCCAGTTGCCGTCAGCACCCTGACGGAGTGGGAGCTGAAACATGCCGGCCAGCGAGCGGGCCAGTTCGGCACTGTTCCCCGACCGGAAGGCCCCTGTGACCTTGAGCCGAGCCGCAGCCGCCCCGACCTCAATCTTCTGCGTGCTATAGCGATTGGCCTCGGCCACGACATCGGCGAGCGGGGCATTGTCGAAGCCGAGCATACCTGTAGTCCATGTCCCCTCGCCCGACGACACCGCCGCGATCGAAGGCTCGAAACCGTCACTGGCCTGGACGAGCCGCTGGCCTGGGACAAGGCGTCGGACGACAGGAGTCGAGCCATCGCGCGGCGTCACCCGGACATCGACGGCGCCTCGGTAGAGGGTCACGCGGAGAGGCGGCCGGCTGACATCGACGTCGAAGAGCGTGCCCCTGGCGACGACCTCGCCATCGCCCGCATCGACGGTGAAGGGACGGCGCACATCACGGGCGACATCGAAGCGCGCGCGGCCGCGCAGGACATGCACCAGACGCCTCGAGGCACCCAGGTCGACGGTCACGACGCTGTCGGTATCGAGCGTCACGGTCGATCCGTCCGCGAGCCGGACGGTTCGCAGCTTGCCCACGGCGGTTGCGATCTCTGCGTCGTGAGGGAAGAAGGAGGTCGCGATTTCCCGATAAAGAAGAGTTGCCCCACCTCCCACGAGAAGGAGGATCCCGGCGAAAGCCGCCCCAATCTGCCAGCGCGGCACGCCGTGCAGCGGGCGACGGGCCCGGGCAAGCGACCGGTTGCGACCGATCGACGTCTGCGCGATCAGCGAAGGGTCGATCCAGCTCCGCTTGATCTGCTGAAATGCCTGATCATGCGCGGGGTCCGATTTCCTCCAGGCCTCGAAGGCGAACCGCCACGTAGCCGCATCGGGCCCATCCATGCGCGCGAACCAAAGCGCCGCTTCCTGCCGAAGCGCGTCTTTGTCACTAGCTCCGGACATTAGCCCCTGCCGAACAGCTGCTGGAGATGCGCGATCGCCCGCGCCATTTCCTTCTCGATGATCTTGAACGACAATCCGGTTTGTTCACTGATCTCGGCGTAGCTCAACCCATCAACGCGACGCGCCATGAAGACCTCCCGAGTCCGCGGCTTGAGCTGCTGCATAGCAGCCTCCACACGGTTGAGCATATCCCTTGCCTCCAATTGAGGTTCAAGAGCAGGGCCTTCGAGTGCGGCATAATCAGACTGGATATGCAGGTGGAAAGAGCGACGCCGAGCCGTTTTAATTTTGTCGAACACGAGATTTCGCGCAATCTGCTGCAAATAGGCTTCAGGTTTTTCAAGCATGTTCACGTTCGCATTGCCCAGCTGGATAAGGCGCTGAAAGGCATCGTGAGCGAGATCGTGAGCTTCCACTGCTGGGATAGGACGCCTCAATAAATACCTCAAAATCCGACCCATTTGGTCCCGATAAAGCAATTCAACTCCGGGAAATCCGCCAAAGCCCTCTCCGTCTGGAGGGTCTTTTGACGGATCGTTGGTGTCCAAATCAGGCGAGGTTCGGAGGTTCATCCTGTAGTCTCGCTTCCCTCGACGGCATTTGAGAGTTCGAAAGCATCTCTCTTGGGGTGATGAGTATACTCCGTGGTTAAATACTCTTCAAGGCGCTGTGTTCTTGAGGATGGATATCCGCGAAATCGTCGCTGTGAACGTGCGCTCCCTTCGAAGCGCCGCCGGCCTCTCCCAAGAGGAGCTCGCTCATCGCGCCCGGATCGATCGGACATACGTCAGTTCGATCGAGCGCATGCGATACGCGGCCAGTGTCGACGTTGTCGCAAGGATCGCGAAGGTGTTTGGCGTGGAGCCATTTACACTGCTTCAACGGCCTGATTGAGGCTGGCGCACTTCGAATTCACTCGACAGCTGAATTCAAGCCGACGGTCGCCTTTTCCCCCGCAGGTGAGGCATTACGACCTTTTACTTGCGGCCCTTCCTATGACCGGAGGCGGCCGTTTGGAGACTGACAGCTTCCGGGAGCCGCATTGGGGAAAGCAGCCTTTGTCGCTCATGTGCCGATCCCGCAAAGGATGCTGCGTCGCGCTCGAGGACAAGCGCATGAGCGCCGACACAAACGAGGCATCCCACTCCGCGCATGCCCGAGGGCTGAAATAGGATATTCCAGAAATTGCAGCTGAAATGGTTCAGATAGCGGCCGTGCCGATCCGGCTTGGCCTGAAAGGTCTTGGGGATAGCACTCTTGTCGGCTCCCGAGAGCAGATATTCGCACAACCGAACGAGACTCGTGGGCGGGAGCATTTGCGCGATCCGGCTTTCATAATGGATGATGCGTGTGCGGCGCCTCGGCATCGAGAGACTCTGGGTGCGGGGGTTCTGGCGACTCCACTCGGCTCTCCTGCGGTGTCATATCACCTATTTGGAGACGCAGACCATGCGGAGCTTGGCGGAACTTGTATCGACCGGGTACAAGAAGCGGCAAACGATCGAGGTGTGCAACGATCGAATGACCGATGGCGAGAGGGTTCATAGCGTGGCGTTACCAGTACCAGTCGGGCGACAATCGGAGGTCGTCTATCTCAAGGGCAGCGGCCACAATGTGGTGCTGGGAACCGCCGGCAGCGGCAAGACATCGATGGCAATCTTGCGCGCGGCCCAGCTCTCGCATCCGCTGCGCGGCACGGCGGCGGGCCGCACGTTGCTAATCACGTTTAACAAGACGCTGCGGACTTATATCGACTTCCTGGCCGAGGACATACTTGATCGGGTAACTGTCGAGCATTTCCACCTCTTCGCGAGGGGCTATCTGCGGTCGCAGCGCCGCCTTCCAAATGGCTGTATCGTTCCGAGCGGCAAATATTCCGTACTGGTCGAGCGCGCGCGGGTCGAGATTCGAACGGCAAAGCCGACCGAAGCGATCCTGGCCCGGCCGGGCCGGTTCTTCGCCGAAGAATTTCGCTGGATGGGACATCACGGCATCCGCACCTACGCCGCCTATGAGGCGAGCGACCGTACCGGACGGGCGGAAGCACGCATGCTGCGCGCGCAGCGCACCGTGGTCTGGGAGGTGTACGAGGCCTATCTCCGGCTTCGTAAGGAGGCTGGCTACCTCTACGATCTCGACGATATCGCCTGCTCGGTGGAAGAAGCCTTCGACGCCGATCAGGGCGCCCGCCTATACAAGCATATCGTCATCGACGAGGGTCAGGATCTGAAGCCGAACATGCTGCGGGCCCTGGCCAAGGCAATACCGCCCGACGGCTCGCTGACCTTCTTCGGCGACGTTGCCCAGCAGATCTATGGGCATCGCCTGTCCTGGCGAACGGCGGGCCTCCTGCCGCCCAAGGTCTGGCTGTTCGAAGAGAATTACCGCAATAGCAAGACGATTGCCGAGCTCGCGCTCGCCATCTCGAACATGGCCTATTACGGCGCGCCCGCCGACCTCGTCGCGCCCAAGCAGCCGTCAGCGGAAGGGCCCAAGCCGACGCTGGTGCGCTTCAGCGACGAAGAGGCGGAGACGGCTTTCATCGTCGAACGTGCGCTGGCATCGCGCGGCCGAAGCGTCGCGATCCTCACCCGCACCACCGAACAGGCCCGGCAGATTGCAAGGCGGTTGGGTGTACCGTTCCAGTTCCTCGAAGGCGATCTCGTCAGTTGGTCCGGCGGGCCGGGCATCTCCGTCGGCAATTTGCACAATGGCAAGGGGCTGGAGTTCGATGTCGTGCTCCTGCCTTACATGTCGGACGCACGGATCCCGAATCCGGTGGCGATCGACGCCGAGGGTCCGGAGGATGCCGCCGCCGGGGATGGCCGCCTTCTCTACGTAGGGGTGACACGTGCGCGCCGCGAACTGCTGATCACGCATACGGGCGACGTCACATCCCTGCTACCGCCGGTCCCCGCTCTCTATACGTCGCTGGTCCGATGACGGATCCGATCGCCGAGCGCGTCGCCGAGCGCGGCATTACGCGCATCTGCCATTTCACCCCCTCGCGCAGTCTCGCGCACATCCTATCGGGCCGGTCCGGCATCCGCCCGTCTAGCGAGCTCAGCGAAAGCGAGCGCGAGATCTTCAACCCGACCGATCTCCAGCGGATCGACAATCACACCGGCCATATCTGCTGCTCGATCGAGTATCCGAACGGCTGGTACATGGCCAAGGCCAGGGACGCGGAGAGGCTTTTCCCCGACTGGGTCGTCCTGTTCGTGAGGCCGATCGTCCTGTCTCTGCCCGACACGCTGTTCTGCCCGCGCAATGCCGCCGCTCTCGGCGGCCGCCTACTGAAGCCGGGTCTCGAGGCCTTCGACGCGATGTACGCGCGGGCGATCGACGGCGCCGGCGGGCGTACTTTCGTGCGGGGGGCCCGCCATCTCGCCTGCTCACCGACCGACGACCAGGCGGAAGTTCTTATTCCCCTTCGCATCCCGGTGGAGGATATAGTCGGGATCGCGGTCAGTTCGGACGATCAGGGCGTGGAGGAAAGAGTGCGTTTGGGGGTGTTGGGGATCGATATGGAAGGGTTGAACTTCGTCGTCGCGCCTTCGCTATTCCGCAAAGGGTCGCTCAGCAATGCGATCCGTGCCGGCAACCGACCGGAAGAAAGACCTCTCGCACCATGATGCAGGCCGCACCCGCACGACAAGACGATTATGCGCGCGCCGAGAAGAGCGAGGCGGCGATGCTGGGCGCCGCGATCGGCGACGCGCTTGGATGGCCCCACGAGATGCGGCCGCGTCGGAAGGGCATCGGGCACGCCGATGGCTTGGAATACAAGACTTGGATCAAGCGCGGCGGCGGCCAGTACCAGCCATTCGAAGAGCGCATCGACGCAGGCAGCTACAGCGACGATACACAGCTCATCCTCGCCGTCGCGCGTGCGCTTGGCCGCGAGGATGGCCGCTGGTGGGAGCAACTGGCCTATCAGGAGTTGCCATTCTGGACGCTCTACGAACGCGGCGGCGGCGGTGCCACGAAGCGGGCCGCGACGAGCTGGATGAACGGAGCCGCGCCCTGGCGCGCGAAGCCCGACGATACGCGGCGCTATTTCGAGGCCGGCGGAAACGGCGTCGCCATGCGTATCCTGCCGCATTGCATCGCGCATGCCGGCGATGCCCAGTTTGACGGGATCGCCCGGAACGTCATGGCGGATGGCGTCCTCACCCACGGGCATCCAAGGGCGCTCGTCGGCGCACTGGTGTATGCCTTCGCACTCTGGACTGCGCTGCGCCATCGCGGCACGCTCGGCTTCGGTCAGCTGGTCTCAGCTGCCATCGGCTCGGTATCGGTCTGGGGGCCTCCCCCACCCATCGACGAATTCTGGCCGGACTGGCGTGAGGGCACCGACGCACGGGACTATCACCGCATCTGGGACGAGGCCGTGCATGAGCAGGTCGAACTGCTCCAGCTCGCCAAGGACGGGATCGATGCGGGTGCGGCGAGTTTCGACGAAGAGGTCCTCGAGCGTCTGGGGTGCTTCGACAAGAAAGTGAACGGGTCCGGCACCGTGACCGCTGCCGCCGCGCTTTATCTTGCCTCTCGCCACGCCGCCGACCCGACCGAGGGCCTTCGCATCGCGGCGCTCGCGCACGGTGCCGACACGGACACCCTCGCCTCGATGACCTGTGCTCTGCTGGGCGCCGCGATCGGTGGCGAATGGCTCGCCGGTTATTTCAAGCCCCTCCAGGACCGGGAGACCTTGGTCACCGTGGCGCGGACGCTCGTCCATTCCGGAGACGGCAGAGCCGGATCGCTCGAACCTGTTTCCCGAAACGAGATGGCGCGCTTCAAGACCAGGCTCCAGGAACAGGCGAGCGGAACGATCCGGCTTCCGATCGGCCTCGATGCCTACCTCGAACCTTGGGATGGCTTGAAGTCGAAAGGTCGATCGACGCGCGCCCAGTCCTGGGTCGCTCGCGCCGAGAACGGCCAGACCTTCTTCTTCAAGTCGTTCTCCCGGGAGACCAAGCCCGCCGGCGATCTTCTGAAATCCGTCGAGGAGGAGGCCGAAACCACGATCGCGCTCCGGCTCGCCGTGAAGGATCTCAGGATTTCGAGACTGTTTTATGAAGAAGGGCTTGGACTCAAAGTGAGCCGCGAGCGCGATCGTTCAGTCTGGTTCGGCCGCGCGCTCGGCATTACCACAACGGACGCCGATCAGGTTAATCCAGGGAGCACGCTTCTCTTCATCCAGGTGTCTAATATCGACGCCCGCTTCGACCGACTTTCGAGAGGCGGCGCGAACATGCAGAGCGAAATCACCGCGCGTGCCGATCGCCGCCAGTTTCGCTGTACCGATCCTGACGGATATCAGCTCGAATTGTACGAAAAGCTCGGCTGAACCGTGCTGATCGGCATCGGCGCCAAGGCTCGCAGGAGCGGTTCTCACGAGGTTGGCGCCGACGACTTGGTTAATCCTGAACTGGTGACGGGCGGACCAGACGCGCTTCCGTCGCCGCCAACCACCCTCTCCACTTAAACTTTGGGCTCACGAGTGATTTCCGGCAGACGAAATGACCCTGTCCCGGAAAATGTCCCCAGCTGAAATGAGAGGAATCTGGCAAAATCGAAGCTGAAGCGAACTGGAGATTATGCATGAAGAAATCGAAGTTCGCGGGCCGGCAATGTCCGTGATGGGGTGCACGCCTTCCGGGCCCGTTCTTCCGCTTCGTCTGGCTTTTAGCGACCGAGAGGTTCCGGGGTGAGGCACTTAGCCTCCCACATCCGGCCGCGAAGTTTGGTTGCCGACTGCCAGCCTCCAAGCGGGCGACTGTGGAGAGCCTCCCTACGCTAAGGCCGCTTAGGGTGGTCAAGCACGCATCATTGGATCGGCCGCCGCTGGCCGTTAGGAGACAGACTCCTTTCGGCTTCTAGGGTCCTCCACGGCGATAGCTTCCATTCCTACGCCCATCCAACGGGAATGAGCGCACCGTCCGTCTCCCACCAATCATGAGCGATATGGGAAACGAATGACGGATCGTCCGGAAACCGCGCATGGTCCGTCAGGATGATCTGAAATTCGCCGTCGAGTGCACGTGTCGTTTCGATGAGCCAATCATAGATTTTGCGGACCTCCTGCAGATCCGTCTCTGCATCGCTGGTTTCCGCGCCAGGAAAGTAAACCTGCGACGGCTGATCGATAGCTAGGAATCGTGGCGTTGGCCTATCCTGCTGTATAAACCAGCTATGTAAGGCCATATGTCCCAGAAGGTGATACCACACCCAATTCTTGCCACTGCCAAAGCGAGAAAAATTGACGGTTCCGTGCTCCGTCTCGTTCACAAGATATGGCCCACGTATATCAAAAGTTAATAGACCGGACGAATATGCCAACTTAAGCCTCTTCGCCCAGTGCGTGATCGTACTTCCCACACTTCCAAGGAATGTAGCAGTTCTAGCCTTCAGGCTACCGAAATCGGTTTCCTCCTCGAGATTCTCGATTGCTGCATGAAGAGCAGCAATTTCCATTTCGAGAGCCGATCTGTCTTCCGCCCTGCTATTGGAAGAAACCCGAAGAAACATTTGAATCATCCCGCCGACTCGTGCCGATCTGTTGCGATTCTCCAACATTCCACGGACTTTAGCGTCCTCTTCCCGCAATCTTGCGATTTGGGATCGCGCCGCCTCAAGACCAGTTGTCACCTCAATCTGTTCTGCACGGAGCTTAGCAACTGCTTCCGCCAGCTGGGTGCGGTCTATCGCCACGAAATCCAACTCCTGCCCGAGAAGGACAAGGGATTTCTGAATATCAGCGACCTTCGGCGGGGGAGCGGTGAGGTGCGCCTCGCAAATGGGACACGTATCTTCATCGATCGTGTGACCGCCCGTTAACTCCAAACTCCTTAAGCGACGCCGCTGCTCATTGGCGGAGGTCTGAACCTGGCTCTGATCAGATCCAAATTCCTCAAGGGATCGGATTTGCCGACTGAGGCTAAGCCGACGGCGATCCAGTTCCGAGATGCGCCGCGCGAGAATGCCCAACTGCTCATTCCCGCCGGCGTCCGCGAATGACCGGCTGAGAGTTTCGGCCTGTTCCAGATATCTTGAGATGCCCTCGGTGGATGCGTCTTCGGTGTCAGCCGGAAGAAGACCACATTCCCGTGCCTCTGCAACAAGGTAAGCCGCCTCGTCATCCCGGCTCGCCTCAGCGACCGCGGCGCGATCCAGCAACTTGCTAAGTTCTCTGATGCGCTTACGTTTAGCTTTTAGATCAGCTTGCTTGGCGATGATATCTTCGCTTATAGCGCCCAGATAATAGGGCAGCGTATCCCGAATAAGTTGCGCAATCGCCGGGTCGCTTTGACGGTGAAAGAAAAGATCCGGATTGGCGATCTCGTTCTGTTTTTGCAGAGAATAGATAAGAGCGGATCGGAATGTCAGCTTTTTACGCGCCATCTCGCCGTCCGCGCGGGGCATTAATGTGGCGCCGATTCCCAATTTCGCACTGATCCTGTCGAGCAGGTCATCTCGTTTGAAAACCGGTTCAAGCGCTTCAAGCGGCGGTATTTCACTGAAACCACCCGACGAGATGTGCCAAAGAGCGCTGGCCCGCCTGGAAGGATCCACGCCCGGACGCGCGATGAAGAGCCGCTCGCCTTTGAAGTCCAACTCCAGAGCGTACCAGGCCACGGAATCCTGAATAATACCCGCCGGAACTCCGAGCTGGCGCGCGCCCAGACAATAGTCGATAATGGCGAGGATCGCAGTTTTGCCGCGCTCGCTCGGACCGGTAATGATGTTCACTTTGCCCAGATGAAAGGGAAGGTCGCGAATGTGCCCGCGCTCGTGATATAATACAATCCGACGAATCTGCATTTAAGGCCTCAAACCGAAAGCTTCGAGAATTGATGCGGCGGGGCCACTTTTGGCTAGCCAACGCCCGGCAAAGACCGCGTTTGACAGGTGATCGGAGAGATCTGCGTGCGCCTCCGGCTGCGAACGGGTGTCTGTTTCGCCCTGCTGGAACCGACCTCGTCGCGTCGTCCGGAGATTCCCGGTTCGGAGAGCGAAAATGATACCTTCACGGACGATCGGCACCAGAGAGTAGGCTGCGTTTGACAAGTCGACCGTCAAAGCCGGATTTTTTCGCAGCCAATTTACGAGTCTTCCCCGAAGGGCCGTCGGTCGCTGACCGTTGAAGTCCGGGCTCAACGCGAGTGGCGCTGCCAGAAATAGCAGAGCGAATGGCATGCCGATCTCGCTCTCATCTGCCTCTTGTTTTTGCTCTGACTCAAATCCTTCACAGGCCGCCTTGAGTACGACCATGAGGAACGCCGGATTGAACAGATTTCCATAGTCTGGAGAGCGTTCAGCCCAGGCCGGCAAGTCGGCTCTCATGAATCGCCCCCCGCACCAAAGCGATCTTTCCATTGGGGATGCCAGCCAATGGCAGGCCGCTCACCACCGGCAAGAATGTGGTAGGAACCGCGGGACAGAAATGATGCATTGAACCCTTTCAAGCCCGGTGCCTGCGCAGAGAGAGTGTCTCTCAGAACACGCTGGCCGAGCTTCTGATATTCCTTTTCCGGGTCCGCACTCGCGGCACAATCATCGCATTCCGCTTCGGCTGTGCCAAAATGCAAACACCACGTGCTCCGTAGATCGGATTCGAACCGGCCGAGCTCGGTCAGATCAACGCGGAGTTCTTCGATCCAACGTTTACGATGAGCATCCGCCTTGTAGAAATCCAGCATCGCCGCAGCAATCAACGTGCCCTCGCTTCGGTGACCAACTGCGAGTATTTGTCGAACAAACATCCGCTCTCGAAGGCTGGTCACGTCGTCGCTGGCGAGCTGCTCAGCCATTTCGTAGCTCGGCAGTGCCGACAGTGTCAGAGCCTGCGACAGCTCAGCAATTTTCCTGCCGAGCGCTTCAAGCGTTATGGGATGAGCCCCACGACCGACAAGATGTTGGATACACGCACCATACCACCATCCGACAACACCCTCGACGAATTGGGCGTGAACCTCCTCTGTCCCGCCCGATGCTCGCAGCCGTTGCTCGATCTTTTTCCGCAGGTCTTGGATAGAGGGAGAAGAGGTTACGATCGTGATGTTGTTTACAAGGCTTATGCGCTCGCCGATCGGCAAAAGTCGGAAGGCGGCGGATCCCTTTTTCAATGCTCCCTTCTCAGACAGATCCGCGTCAATGGAGATTTCAGAAGCCAATTTCTCAAGTGCGCTCAACGCCTTGACGGGATCTCGTTCCAGATCACCGCCCTTCGGCGGCAGCAGGTGAGCAACCGAATCCGCATCTCGCCCTCTGGGCGAAGTCGTCATGAGCACGAAGCTTGTTAACGCCGGATCGATCCGTCCACGGGAAATATGCGTCGCCCACACACGCAGCGTTTTCCATAAATCGTCGTTTCGATCGGTAAGACTAACAATCGAACCGCTTTCTTTCGGTCGATGCAGCTTCAGTTGGAGCAGTTCCTGAGGGTCACCCTGCTCATTGGCAGTTACGATATCGTCCGCGGTCTCGATGGAAATTTGATTCGTACGCCGATCACGATCAAGAAGGTGAAACAGTGCGTACTCGCACTGGTATATATAGCCCAGCATCGAATCGCCCGCAGAAAAATCGGAATAGCTGGGGTTGCTCAATTCGTTAGCTCGACAAATTTACAAACACTGCGTCCCTGCATAGCGCCGGTGATCGCTCACTTCCAGACAGCTCAATGCCCGACTTGAACATAATTGGTTCGTTTACGGCATCGCGCTGCGCTTCCCTTCGGTGCCTGCCGCCCTCCCAGCGTAGGACGTCACCATGAAACACGAGGGAGCCGTTTCGCTCGGCCTTTGCTCGCTCGAATTTCACCCAATCTGCCCTCGGCCGGTAATGGAGGCTGCCGCTGGCTAGGGAGAGGCGACAACTGGGCGCCTCCTTGCCCGGCTGCTCGCAACCACGTCCGGACACTCGCCCCTCAGAAGTGATCGCCCTTTAGCGAACATTCAAGTTCGGCAATTTCCTTACTCAGTCTCGCACGCGGTTATTTCGCGGATGAGCGCGCGCCGGTCGCCTTCGTCACGATTGAAACGAGACCACCTCCACGCTATACGAATCGGGCTCTTGGCAGGAGCATGGCACTCGCCGTTCCAAAGCTGCTGGCAGCACTGTCGTTAATCGTGACAGAACCCTTTCAACAGGCTTTTTCCGGCTTGAGAGGCGGTTGGCGAGTGACGCTTGCGACTTCAAGCCAGGAGAAAGACCATGGTGATTGACGATCTGCGTCCGACGACCCTCGATGGCGTCAGGAGTCTCGCCGCCCAGCTCAGCAAAGAGCGCGGCATCCAGCACTTGAAGGCCCTCGATCTCGCGGCTCACGCCGCGAATTGCGAGAATTTCAAGCATGCCAGGCACACTCTCCCCGCGCGGGGAACCGGCTTGCAGCACCCCTATGTGCTGCTGACCATCTACTGGACCGACAAGGACAAAAGGTGGCAGGCGGGACGCGAGACGCTCCGCATCGAGCTCGCCCGCCCAATCCTAGACACCTGCAGCCGGACCTTGCTGAAGCAGGTCCGTGGCTTCGGCAATCTGCGCATGGCAGCACCCGATCATTTCGTCTGCGACACGATTGCAACGAACCAGGACTATGCTCGTGAGCGGCTAACGACGGCCGAGCGGTCGCTGCGCTTCATGGAGCGGACCGGGCTGATGCCCGCGCGCGACTTCCGCCGCGCCTATCCCGACGGCCAGGCCGACGACAAATTGCCCGGCAATGACCATTCGACCGACTGGGTCGATCCGGCGACCGGTCAGTTCATACTCGTGGACGAACCCTATCACCACGCGCCCGATGGTGCCGAGCGCGCGGACTGGATGGCGCGTACGGGATGGCGGGTCACCAAGACGAGTTGGCCCGGCATGTATCATCCGCACAGCTGTGAGCTCCATGTCGCGACCGATGTGCGCACCGGCTACGATCTCGATGCGCTGGTCGCGAAGATCGAGGCCATGCCCGCTCCACTCCTTGCCAAGGACTGGGCCGGCGTATCCGCCGCCGGTTGGGATACTTTCGTCAGCCCGATGGCGAAGACGCCGCAGGATCATCGTCGCGCGCGTTGCCGGGGCACGATCTACCCGTCAGCCACCAAGACCTCGGTCCCCTACAGCTACAATATGGGCTGCGACCGGCGACGGCCAAACGGCACGATGCCGGTCGAGGGGCATATCGACGCCGGCGGCATCATCAAGGCAGTGCTCCGAACGCGCCACTGTCCCTACGGCGTCTATCGCCGGCTCAATTCGCTTCGCTCGACGCTCGAAGACTGGTTCAGCCTCGAAATCGGGCGCGGACAGATGGAGGGCCCGGAATTCTTCGACGTCTATTATCACGAGAGCGAAAGCGAGAACCCCTATGTCGAGCGCGCGAGCTCGAAAGACGGCGTCCTCGGGCTGCTCGCCGAGCTGAAGGCGAAGCTCCAGGCTGCGTATCCGGACAGTGCGCCGCTACGTGCTGAACTGCATCTCGTCACCATGTCGATCAGGCTGGTCGAGCGGATGAAGCCGGATTGACCGGTCAGGCCGGCGGCGCGCCTGGCGGCGCGTCGTCCGGCGCCGGATTGACGCCATCGGGCATGCAGAGTGTCTTCACATCCGCCTCGAGCGCGGTGAGTGCATCGGCGACCTGCTTGAATTCGGGCAGCGGATAGCCGTCGGGCCACTGATAGCGAAAATAATGCTTCGCATAGGGCTCGCTCAGATGGTGGACGATCCCGTGAAGATGCGGAGCATCGGTCTCGAAGCCCTGAGCCTCTGCTTTCTCAAGCGCGCGCTCGATATTGTGCCCGATCGTGTCGCGCAGATGCTTGTCGCTGGGCGCGCCGCCCTTCGCGACATAGGCCGCCTTCAGGAAGAGCTCAAAGCTCAGACCGGCGAGATGGTTGATCGAGAGCGACAGCGGACCGTTGAAGACGAACAGGTCAGGATCTTCGGGATTGACCTCCTCGGCCTCGTCCTTCGCCCATTCCCACAGGCGGATCGCACCCATGCCGTGCGATCGCCCGGCGGTATAGAGCTTGTAGGCATAGGCTAGGCTCATCCCACCCGACTCCTTTGCGCCAATGGCGCACCGATCTTCGTCGCGCTGATCATACACACCAGCAGCTCCATATGAACGAATGACGGGTATTGGCATCGTCGACCGACAAGGGGAATGGCTGAGATTGTGAAGGATATCGGGTGCCGGCAGGCATACGATATCCTCTAATGCAGGAAGCCGCGGCCACACGCGGTGAGCTATGGGGAAAGCGGTTTTCGGTGGGC